>Ga0213830_1000004_pt1 | contig 1008819 bp, 872 predicted proteins | sample SWATP11_FD_161661 | JGI IMG/M metagenome (GOLD analysis project Ga0213830, IMG submission 161661) | Coastal seawater microbial communities from Marineland, Florida, United States - SWA TP1 #1 | ecosystem: Environmental > Aquatic > Marine > Coastal | place: USA: Florida | collected 2016-08-06 | reverse complement strand
TATGCGTTTGGTAATACTCCTGTGCCATCTATAGCTCCTTCTGGTGTGGAATGATACGTCACAACTACTCCCGTCTGTGCTCCTATCACCTCGGCATCGCGATCACTCAACGTAAACTCTACAAAACCATCTAAATCATCATCACACTCCTCTAAAGCTATTGGCATATTGGCTACTGGATTGCCCAAGACTTCTAAAGCGAGAGGTGTTACTGCGTAACATTCAGCATTATTATTGTCCTCTAAACGCGCATAAACTGTTTGGTTATTTGGAGTTACATTATTGTAAGGAGATGCTAATGGATCTATATCGTCTTCAGCATCTGTCTCGGTTAAGTGATAAGTTACACTTACATTGTCAGGATTATTTGTTCCTATAACTTCTGCATCTCTATCTGTTAAGGTAAAAGTTCCTATTCCATCAACCACATCACCATCACACACCTGTATTGGAGTTATCATATTTCCTACTGTTAGATTTGTAAACAAAAGCTGAAAAGAAGTTGTAGCAAAACATTCTTGTGAGGCATCTGATATACGAACCCATATAGTTTGAGGGTTAGAAGTATTGGTATAATTTGTTGGTAGAGCTCCAACATTATCAATAGCATCTTGTTCTGTAAGATGATAGGAAATTATAAAATCATCTGGGTTTTGATCTCCTAATACATCATCATCATTTTCAGACAGATCAAATTCAGCTGTACCATCAGCATCACAAACAGATAAGTTTGGTGGTACATTAGCAATAGGGCTTGGTTTAAACTGTACAAAAATATCTGATGAACTTTCACATCCTGGCGCAAACACTACATCAACAAAATAATAGCCTTCATCTGTAATATCAATTGTAGAACCTGTCTCACCATTAATAAGTGTTGCGTCATCAAAGTCTTCAGAATCAGGAGAGTAATACCAAGTATGTGTTGCTGTTGGAGCTTGGGTATCTAGGGTTATTGTAGTACCGCCACATTCTGCAGTTCCAGCATCTATTGTTATATCTTCTCCTAAATCGCCTCCTAAATTAAAACTGCCTGCCTCTAAAAATATAGCTGAATCCCAAATAGAGTCACCTTCATCGGCAACAACGAGTTTAATTTCATATGTTGTATTTGGAATAACAGTAGCTGTCGCAGTTAGAGGAATTGTTCTTCCACCATAGTTAGTGTCACCCAACTCATATCCTTCGAAAAAAGCAGGATTATCTGTACAAGTACCAGAATTATTAATATTAGTTACACTTACAGGTGTACCATCAGGCAAAACGGCTAAATTTGTATACGCCGTTGTTCCTACTTCACGCAATAGAAAAGCGAAGGCATCAGCAAAACTACATTCGGTATTACCATCATATTCTTCAGAGAACATGATGTAACGGAAACTTATAGTATTTGATGTAGGAACAAAATTAAATTTAACATAGGTTGCATCATTAGAGTTAAAACTTGGATCTGCAGGCAAGAATAAAGCTTCTAATTCTGCATCACCGCCTAAACCTAGATTTGTTGATGCTGTTGTTCCTGGACCATCATCTTGATTACCACCTTCATATGCTCTACCTGTAGAGAGTACAATTCCTTCTTCGAAAGGAAAATTAGATGCTCCACCTCTTGTAAAATATCCATAACTTTTGGTTTGAAGAGCGTTTGCTGCACCACTAACTTGTACTTCAAAATTATCAACACCTGAACATCCTCCTGAAACCAATACATTTTCTATCAGCTGTTCTAAGTTAAACGAAGATTCTGGATATGCTGAATTATTTATGGTAACAATTGGTTCTAAAACGTTAACAAAAATTGTTATACTTTCCTCACAACCAATAGGGTTATCATCTTGTACGGTTAAGGTTACTAAATACGTACCTGGCGTGGTGTAAGTATTTGAGACATTTGTTCCTGTAGCAACACTACCATCGCCAAAATTCCATGAATATGTTGCATTTGTACCATCTACAGAAAATGAAGCTCCACCAACAAAATCAACTTGTTCGTTAGGTAAAACCTCTACAACGTTAGGTGAGATTTCTGCAGGTGTGGTACTTACAACTTCTGGAGTAATTGTTTGACAAGAAACTGCACAAGTTATATTTGCTTCCCAACCTGTTGTATTTAGCGAATCATTAGATGTAAACGTGATGGTTAAACATCCCGAAGTATTTGTATCTGAAGCTATTATAGTGCCTGGAGAAGCCACTCCAGAATATGTACCAATAATAGCAGCAGTAGTATCATCTCCATCATAAATGGTTAAAATATCCGTGTTTAGTTGCGTATTAAACTCAACAAAATCTAGTATAATAAATTCATCTGCATTTGGAGGACAAATTGTAGTTGTAAAACTTTCATCATTTGCATAATTACCAAACTCGCCGCCTGAATCAAAAAACTTATCTGGTTCGCAACGTGTAAATGTTCCATCTTGCATTGATAAGTCTTGAGAGTATCCAAGAGCTGAAATTATCAATGCTGTTAAAAATAATATCTTTTTCATAGTTAGCCAGGATTCATTTAAAAACACATTAAAATGTAATAGAATTAACATTTTACTCCTTGTTTTTATAAATGAGGACGAAATTTAATCAAATAAAATGAATTGACTTAAGAAATTAGTTACAAAACATTATATACGGGATTAACGTTTCCTGCTGATATTTCATATTTTTGCATAAAAAAAGATGCCTAAAACAAAAATAACAATAGTTCCTACCTCTAATGAGACCATTTTAAAATTTGAAGCTGATAGATTTTTAACCAACCATAATAGTTTTGAATTTAATAACATTGATGAGGCTAAAGACTCTCCCTTAGCACAACAATTATTTTATTTACCTTTTGTAAAAAAAGTATACATTGCCTCTAACTTTGTTGCCATTGAACGCTATAACATAGTCTCTTGGGCAGATGTACAAGATGAAGTTGCTGCACAATTAGAAGACTACTTATCTAGTGATGGCATCATTGTTACTGAAGATGCTGTAAAACCTAAAGCTGCAGTTACAGTTTATGCAGAGAGCACACCTAATCCTAGTGTTTTAAAATTTGTTTGCAATAAAGTTTTAGTACCTAATGTTTACGAATTTACCTCTATTGAAGAAGCAAAGCCTTCTCCGTTAGCAACTGCCCTATTTCAATTTCCATTTGTAAAAAATGTATTTATGGAAAAAAACTTTGTTTCTATAACTAAGTTTGATATCATTGAATGGGAGGAAATAACACTACAACTAAGAGAGTTCTTAAAATCTTATGTTGAAGAAGGTAAAACCATTCTTAACGATGATGCTCCAAAAAAACTCAATAAAACAGATGAAGCTATTGAGCAAAAATTTGAATCTTTAGATGACACTTCAAAAAACATTGTAAATATTCTAGAAGAATACGTTAAGCCTGCCGTAGCAAGTGATGGTGGTAATATAGAATTTAAATCTTACGATGAAGAAACAAAAAAAGTTGAAGTTTTATTACAAGGTGCATGTAGTGGCTGCCCTTCATCTACTTTTACTTTAAAAAACGGTATTGAAAGCATGCTTAGAGAAATGTTGAATGACGCTTCTATCTCTGTGAATGCAATTAATGGTTAAAAAATTCATAACTTTAAGTGACTTTTTAAATTAAATGGTTTCTAAAAAGTATAACCAAATAAAGACAATATATTATGGCAGTATTAAAAGTAATCGAAGTATTATCAAATTCAGACAAAAGTTGGGAAGATGCAACTAAAAAAGCAGTAAAAGAAGCTTCAAAAACTGTAAAAAACATCCGCTCTGTCTATGTGCAAGACCAAAGTGCTATTGTTAAAGATGGAGATGTCACAGAATTTAGAGTTAACTTAAAGTTGACATTCGAAGTTAAATAATTATATAACAATATTTTAAATTTACTCGGTTCACTACCGAGTTTTTTATTCAATAAATTTAATAAGCAACATGGAGACACAAAAATGGATAGATAAAGGTTATGACTTAATTGTTGAGTTTGCACCTAAAGTTTTGGCAGCAATTCTAATATGGATTATTGGAACCTGGATTATAAAAATGCTAATGAAAGGCATTAAAAAAGCTATGACCAAAGCTAATTATGATGATAGTTTAAAAAAGTTTTTGCTAAACCTTCTCAACTGGATTTTTAAAATTGTATTAATCCTTGTTGTACTTGGTACAATGGGTGTTGAAACCACGTCTTTTGCCGCAATTCTTGCTGCTGCTGGTTTGGCTATAGGTATGGCACTACAGGGATCTCTTGGGAATTTTGCAGGAGGTGTATTAATAATGACTTTTAAGCCGTTTAAGATTGGAGACCTCATTGAAGCCCAAGGTCAAATTGGAGTTGTAAAGGAAATTGAAATCTTCACAACCAAATTAACAGGTCTTTCTAATAGAGAAATTATTATCCCTAACGGAGCACTTTCTAATGGTAATATTATAAACTTTACAACAGAAGGAACAAGACGTGTAGATTTAGTTTTTGGTGTAAGCTATGATGCTGACATAAAGCAAACCAAAGAAGTTTTAATGAATGTATTGACATCTAACCCAAAAGTATTACAAGAACCTGCACCAGCAGTTACCGTATTAGAGTTGGCAGATAGTTCTGTTAATTTTGCTGTGAGACCATGGTGTAAAGCTGAGCATTATTGGGATGTTTATTTTGAAGTTACAGAAAACACAAAAGAAGCGTTAGATGCGGCAGGCATAGAAATACCATACCCACACTCTGTAGAAATACAAAAACAAGGCTAAGCTTTCTTTTTTATAACAACAAAATCCTTTAAATAATAGGGTTCAAAATAGGCGACATCTTCGATGTCGCTTTTTTTATACTTCAACTCAGACAGCAAACTCATTTCGTTTGCAGATGGTAATTTACCCTCAATAAAAAAAGCATTCGGATGATTGATTAGCTGCTTCGTTTTAGCAACACCGTTCCCTACAAAATAAACTTTGTTTTCTTTTAGCAAGTCTGCATAACTATCTTCAGTTAATATTTCTGCTTTAATATCTCTAACTTGTTCGTGTTTATGATTAAATACAGCTGAATACACTTCCATACGACGAGCATCTAACATCGAAATAATTATGCCTTCGTTAATTTTTACCTGATGAGCTAGACTCTCTAACGTAGAAACGGAAATCAGCGGTTTATCTAAAGCATAGCACAAACCCTTTGCCGATGACACTCCTATACGCAAACCTGTATATGAACCAGGACCTTTACTAACTGCAACAGCATCTATATCTTTAGCTAAAATCTTAGCTTCTTCAAAAACATTATTAATATACACATGTAAGGTTTCAGCATGGGAATAGCCATCGCTGTTATCTTCTTTTAAAACTAAAGTCTCTCCATCTTTAGACAGAGAGACTGAACAATTTGTTGTGGCTGTTTCTATATTAAGTACAATAGCCATTAAGTATTATTTAAGTTTATTCCGCTTTATTTTCTTTCTCTTTTGAGGAAGCTTCTTTTTTATTTTTATACTCTATAGAATCACCTGGATTAAGAGATTTAGAGACCATATTGTAAGGCCCTGTTATTATCTTATCGTCTTTTGATAATCCTGACGTAATTTCAATATTAGAATCATCTTGGATACCTGTTTTTACAACTTTCAGTTTGGCTTTACCATTATCATCAATAAATACACATTCAAACTTTTCTTCTTCTTTCTGTGTATCATCGTCTGTGAAATTCTCTTTTACTCCGTATGGTTTTTTGGTAGAAGATGTATCGGTCTTAATAACAATAGCACTAATTGGTACGGCAACAACATCTTTTCTCGTTTTGGTAATAATATCTACAGTAGCTGTCATACCTGGTCTAAATGGAGAATACGTTTCGGGCTTACCCTCTGTTAAATCCTTATAAGATTCTTCAAGTATTCTAACTTTTACTTTAAAATTAGTAACCTGATCTGCCGTTAAATTACCAGCCGCAGAATTAGCTATTTCCGTTACCACTCCTTTAAATTCTTTCTTCAAATAAGCATCTACCTCAACAATTGTAGAATCTCCTATGCTAACCTTAACAATGTCATTTTCGTTAACATCTACTTCAACTTCCATGTTATTAAGGTTGGCTACACGCAAAATCTCAGTACCTGCCATTTGTTGTGTTCCAACAACACGTTCGCCCTCTTCTACATTTAGCATAGAGATTGTACCACTCATTGGTGCGTAGATTGTAGTTCTGTTTAGGTTGTCTTTGGCCTCATTAACAGTTGCTGCTGCACTCTGCACACTGTAATATGCTGAGCTTTTTCCGGCAACTGCAGTTTCGTAGTTTGCGATAGCTCTATCCCAATCTGCTTTTGAAATTACACCTTTATCAAACAACAATTTATTTCTGTCATAATCTGCTTTGGCTTGCTTTAAAGTTGCTTCAGCCTGTTCTAAATTGGCCCTTACATTTTGATATGTAGCTTGACTTCTATTAACAGCAGATTGAATTAAATCTGGATTTACTCTTACTAATAAATCTCCTTTTTTAACCTCTTGACCTTCCTTAAATGGTAATTCTAATATTTCTCCAGACACTTCAGATGAAATTTTCACCTCTACTTCTGGCTGAATTTTTCCTGTCGCTGAAACGGTCTCAACAATATCTTTTAGAGTAACTTCTTTTACTATAACCTCTTTTGAGTCACCCTCTTCACCAAACCATCCCATTGATTTTCCTGTCACCAATATGATTAGTAATGCGACAACAACACCAATTATAATTTTTACAGTTTTACTCATAATTAAAATTTTAACTCTATTGCTGGAATACCAAAATATAATTCAAGAACTTTTAATTTGAAAATATAATCGTACTTAGCTCTATTTAAATCTATTCTTGAATTATCATATCGTAATTTAGATTGGCTAAAATCAAAAGCATTAGTTAAACCTACATCATATCTTTCTTTCGCATAATTGTAAGCTAATTCTTGAGATTCTAAAGCTAACTGAGCTGCTTCATAAGATTTTAAAGCTCCTTTTGCATCAACGTACGCTTGGTAAACAGTAGACTCTAAATCTAACTCAGCTTGTTCTAATTGAAATTTTGAGCGTTCCAAACTAACTCTACTTCTTTGAATATTTCCTTTTGTATTAAAACCATTTAAAATGGGAATATTTAATTGCAATCCATAACCAATCCCATCATTTTGATATAACTGATCAACTAATGGGTCTGCAGCTACTTCTACAGGAAATGTATTTGGAAATGTTCCCACAACTGTTTGCCCAGTGGCTTCAACCGTACCAATTTGCTGTGTTACCGTAGGATTATTTGGGTCTACTTGTTGAATAAAAGATGTTGTATTAGCATATCTTGTGTTATAGCCAAAAAAAGCTGACAACGTTGGCCAGTTAACCCCTTTTGCTATTTTCAAATCTATTTCTGCTAATTCAACGTTTTGTTCTGCAATTTTAATTTCAGACCTGTTTTCCTTGGCAGCTGCTATTATTTCTGAAACATCTTTACCTGCAACACCACCATCAACAATGTTATACCCTTCATCTTCAATATCAAAAGTCTCATAATCTTTGATTAAGAGCAATTGAGCAAGACTTATTAATGATATCTGTACATTATTTTCTGCATTGATAATTTGCTGTTGTTCACTTGCATCTGTTGCCTTAATCTCTAATAAATCACCTCTAGGAAGTGATCCTGCATCTACTAACTCTTGTGTTCTTTTAATTTGTTCTTTAGTAACTTCATTTTGAGATTTTAGAACTTCTAAGTTAGCTTTATTTAAGATAACCGTTAAATATCCGTTGGCCACAAAAAGAGAAATATCATCTTTCATCTTGTCTAATCTATACTGACTAGCAAGTCTAGATATATCTGCACGTTGAAGTTGTCTAAAATTTCTTAATCCATCAAATAGAGTATACCCTACATTAATATTTCCTGAGGCTGATAAAAATGTTGTAGTTTGAGCATTATTAGTAATTGGGTTAAAACTCAAACCTGTATTTTCCGAAACACCTACGCCTGCATTTAAACTTGGAATAAAATTACCTTTAGCTGTAAGCCTTTCGACTTCAGACAGCTCTACATCTAATTCACTTTGTTTAATAGAAATATTATTTTCTAAGGCATACTGAACACATTCTTTAAGCGTCCACTTTTTATCTTGCGCCTGACCAAAAGCTACAAAGAAGAGAAGTAATACTATGATTGATTTTTTCATCTGTATGTTTGTTGATTTTTTAATAGACAGATGGAATTTGTCATTACTAAATATATTGAAATTTATCTTGACGCATTTCACAATGCCTATATGTCTATGTAAATTATAAAGTGTTACACTAAATGTTAAAATTATTGTTGCGCGTACTTTGGAACTCCTTGCACTTGGTTCCAAACTTTTATTTTATCGTCTTTAGTTATTCCGCTTTTAACCTCAACGAAAATACCATCACTTATACCTAACTCAATATCCTTTCTCTCAAACTTTTGATCACCAACCTCTACTTCTACAAAAGGCTTTTTTGTTTTATCATCATATTGTACTAAAGCTTCCTTAATAGCTAATACATTTTCGGCTTTGTCTAAAATGATAGAAGCATTAGCACTTAAACCAGCTCTAATAAAAGTTGAATCCATTTTCTTAAGCGAGCCCTTAATTTCAAATTGAATAGCTCCGTTTTCGGCAACTCCTTTTGGTGCTATATAGTCTAATGTAGCATCAAATTTCTGGTCTTCTATAGCACCTACGGTAATTTCTAGAGGTAAACCTTCTTTAATTTTTCCTACTTCACTTTCATCAACTTTACCTTCAAAAATCATTTTAGTAACGTCTGCAAGTGATGCAATTGATGTACCTTCATTAAAGTTATTAGCTTCAATAACTTGGTTTCCTACCTCTACAGGAACATCTAAAACCATGCCTGACACAGTTGCTCTTACTTGCGTTTGTGCTATACTGCCCAAACCTGAAGTGGTTCCTGTTTTTATAATATCATAATTTTGACGTGACTGGGTTACATTTATCCTAGCTTGTTCTACTTGTTGCTTTGCTTGCAAGTATGTATTATTTACTTGATCGAAATCATTTGCAGAAATTACACCTTTATCAAACAGTGCTTTTTGGCGATCATAAATAGCTTTTTGAGTTTTAAAGTTAATTTCAGCAGTTTGCAATGCCGTTTGATTAGAAGCGATACTATTTTTTGCGCTAGTTAGGTTAGATACATTTGGTATCACTCTTATTTGCGCAATTAAATCGCCTTGTTTTACGTATTCACCCGCTTCAATAAAAATTTCTTCAATAACGCCTGAGATATTCGGCTTTATCAAAATTTCTTCTTTTGGGACAATACTACCTGTCGCCACTGTTTTCACCATAATGGTTTCTTCAGTTGGCGCCTCAGAAGTATAGGTTATAGGATCTTCCTGGTTTTTTTGCCACAAATAATATAAAGCCACTCCAAATACTACAACTATGGAAATGAGTATGATTATTGTTTTTGTTCTTTTCATGATTTATGATTGATATAAAATATTTATTCGATTCTTAAAGCGTCTACGGGTTTCATTTTTGTTGCGCTATTGGCTGGAATAAGACCTGCTAAAACTCCCGAGACCACTAATATTATTAAAGCTGTAAATACCACTTGCATACTTACACTTGGATTTGCAAAATTATCTACTTCCCCTGCATTATCTAAAATAGTGTTCATTACCCAAATGACCAATGCAGCAAAAGAAATTCCAACCATTCCTGATAAGATGGTAAGGATTAAACTTTCTTGTAAAATTTGAGATTTTATAGTCCAAGGACTTGCACCAAGTGCTCTTCTAACTCCTATTTCTTTTGTACGTTCTTTTACTACTATAAGCATAATGTTACTTATACCGATAATACCAGACATCAATACTAAAGCACCAACAAAATAGCCTACAATAGATAGAATTGTGAACAAGCCATTTATACGCTCAAATTGTTCTGATAAATCAAAATGACCTATAGCTCTTTCGTCTGTTGGATCTACTTTATGTCTGAACTTCATAAGGTCAAAGACCTGTTGCTTAATTGATGTTATTGTAACATCATCTTCAGCAGTTATAGCCATCCAACCGACATTATCTCCTCTATTAAAAGCCTGACCAAAAGTTGTAAACGGAATATAAATTGTACTGGCATCTTGTTCGTCATCACCTTGGCTATTGCTCATTTTAAAGGTACCAACTACCATGAAGTTAACACCATTTATTTTGATGTAAGTACCAAGAATATCTTCATCTTTATCATAAAGTCCTTTGACAACTCCTGTACCTATAACACAAATTTTTCGTTTTGTTTGAATATCGGAATAGCTTATAAAACGACCTTGAAGAATATCCATAGGTTGTTGTTTTATATACTCTGGATAGTCACCATAAATTTCAAAAGCACCTGTTTTTGTACCTCTGATAACATTATTAGCTCCTCTAAAACCACCTAATTGATTTCTAGGTGATACATATTTAATATTTGGAATTTGGGATTTTATAGCAGCTACATCATCTATTTTGTAATTAAAATAACGTCCTTTTGGCAACCCTTTATAAGGCTTGGAAGTTCCTTGTGTCCACATGAACATAGAATTGGTCGCAAAATTCCCAAAGTCTGCAGTTACTCCATTCTTTAAACCATTTGTTAAGGCCAATAGTAAAACAAGAATGGCAATTCCCCAAAACACACCGAACGCTGTCAGTAGTGTTCTAAACTTATTAGCATTTAAAGCTTCTAATATTTCGTTCCAACGATCTCTACTAAACATAATTATTCGTCTCTTAAAGCTACAATTGGTTTAATCTTAGCAGCTCTGTAAGCTGGGATAAATCCTGCCAATGCACCTGCAAATACAAGTAAAAAAACCGTTGTTAATGCTATATTGAAATTTACTTGAGGATATTTTATAAAGTCACTCTCTATCTGCGGACCGACGAGCTCTAATAGACCGAGACCAAATATTAATCCGAATAAACCTGCAAACATCGTTACAAAAACTGCCTCTTGAAGAATCATTCCGACTATAGAAATCGGCAGAGCACCCAAGGCTTTTCTTATACCTATTTCTTTAGTACGTTCTTTAACGATGATTAGCATTATGTTACCAACCCCTACAATTCCTGCAATAATGGTACCTATACCCACAAACCAAAATACAGCTTGAATTGTAGCTACTAGAGAATATATTTTTTCAGCTTGCTCTAAGGTATTATTTACTCTAACTGCACTCAAATCATCTGGTGCAACAGTGTGAATTTGCTTAATCTTTTGCTCCATTCCTTGTGCAATGGCATTAGACATAGCAACAGCTTCATCAAAGTTATCAGCCATTTTTACAGTGAAGGACATATTTCTAATATTCTCACCTGCATTAAACACCTTTTGAGCTGTACTTACCGGAATGTAAACTTGGCTTTCTTCGCGATCTCCACCTGGATCATAAAAAACACCAACAACCTTGAAGTTCATTCCAAAGATTTGAATGTTCTTGTTTATAGGGTCTTCGCCTTTGAAGAGATCTATCTTCATCTTATTTCCTATAACAGCAACCTTTTTGCTTTCGTCTAAATCAGATTCATTAATGAAGCGGCCAGAACCTATGTCTGCATTTTCAATAAACTGGTTATCTGGCAAAGTACCTCTAATACGGTAATTTCCTGTTTCATTATTATAAGATACTGTTCCTCCCCAAATCATAAAATCCTTAGAACGGTATTCTAAATATTCATCGTATTGCTGTTCTATGCTACTGAAGGTTGAATTTTTCATCTGCACATATCTCCCTGGATTTAAGCCCTTGTAACCTTTGGTTGTTACACCTGTCCAGACTGAAATTTTATTTGTGGCATCTTGTTCGAACTCTGACTTAACTCCATTTTCAATACCCTTACTAAAACCAAGAAGAATCACCAAAATAAAGATACCTGAAGCTACTGAAAGCCCAGTTAAGAAGGTACGTAATTTGTTTTTACGCAACGTTTCAAATATTTCTTGCCAACGTTCTAAATCAAACATGTGCAGATGCTCTTACTTGTTCTACTTTACTATCATCTATAATAACACCGTCTTTAAGGTTTACTATACGCTTAGTCATATGTGCAATATCGTCCTCATGAGTTACTACCAAAATAGTTTTACCTTCGTCATTTATTCCTTGAATAAGCTCCATTACTTCATACGAGGTTTTGGTATCTAAAGCTCCTGTTGGCTCATCTGCTAACAATACCTTTGGATCGCTGGCTAAAGCTCTGGCAATTGCCACACGTTGCTTCTGACCACCAGACAATTCACTTGGCAAGTGATGTGACCAGTTTGCGAGCCCTACTTTTTCAAGATAATGCATGGCTCTTTCAGTACGTTCTTTTCTTTTTATGCCTTTGTAGTATAATGGCATTGAAACGTTATCTAACGCACTTTTATAATTTATAAGGTTGAAGGATTGAAAAATAAAGCCCAAGAATTCATTTCTGTATTTGGCTGCTATCTTTTCATTAAGGTTTTTTATTGGAACGTTGTCTAATATATACTGTCCTTCGTCTGCTTCATCTAACATACCAAGAATATTAAGTAATGTAGATTTACCCGAGCCTGAAGAACCCATTATAGACACAAGCTCACCTTCTTCCACTTCGAAATTAATACCCTTAAGCACATGTAGTGAGTTACTACCCATGTGATAAGATTTATGCAAATCCTTAATCTTAATCATAGTAAGTTAGCGTTAGAGGTTACAATTTTAAAAAAATATTAACCTTTTTTATCCCAAGGAAGTGTTAATAGATTCCTTGATTAACTCTAAATAAGACTCTTAAAACGTGGATTTGTTACAATTAAAAATCAGTTAGTTTTAGATTTTTTTTGATTTACTGTAAGACTTGTAAACAATATAACCAATCACTGCTACTAAAATGTAAGGAACAATCATTAAGAACATAATACCATCATTAATCCCTTCTGCTGCAGATTGGTCATCACCACTTTCTAATACTGCCCTACACATTGCACATTGTGCATTTGTCTTAAAAAAAAGAAATAGTGCTATTATGAAAAAGGCTACTTTTTGTTTCATTTTTAGATGTAATATGGTGAAATCATAAAGTACACTATAACACCTGTAACAGCAACATATAGCCAAAGCGGAAATGTAATTTTTGCTATTTTCTTATGACGTTCTATATTATTAGTTATAGCTCTTACATAAGTAATTAGAACAAACGGAATAATAACAATTGAAAGCATGATATGAGTAATTAAAATAAAATAATAGATGTACTTTATTACTCCTTCTCCTCCATATTTTGTTGAATCGCTCGTCATATGATAAGCTACGTACATTACTAAAAACATTACAGATAGTACAATTGCAAACTTCATTAAATTTTCGTGCAGCATTCTGTTCTTATTTTTAATAGCAATTACCGCAACTACCAAAACAACTGCAGTTAACCCATTGATACCTGCGTAAATTGGAGGCAGTATAGTTAAAGGCTCAACGTCAAAACCAAGCTCGCGTAAGTTAACTCCAAAAAGTGCTGCCACTGCAACAGGAATTATTACAGATAACGCTACAATCCACTTGTTATATTTTTTTTCTTTTTCTAAATCAACAGTACTCATATTATTCTTTCAATAGTTTAGCAATATCTTCTTTTAAAATTGTTATTTCTTGCGGAATTCCTTCATCATCAACTCCTTCTTCTTCAGAAATTATTCCGTTATAATATATTAATGGATTATCTGGTGATTTTAAACGAGAACGTATATAACCTTCCTTATCGATTAAAGCAAAATTTCCTGAATGCTCAAATCCATCGATAATTTCATCATTTTTTGCTGTATATAGATAAAATCCATCGTTAGCTAGTTTATATATTGATTCTTCATCGCCTGTCAGTAAATTCCAATTAGGGTTGACAATCCCGTACTTATCTGCATAGGCTCTTAAAACTTCTGGTGTGTCGATATCTGGTGTGATTGTAAATGAAGCCACGCCAAAGTCTTTAAAATCCTTAAACTCGTTTTGAATTTCTACTAAATTTCTATTCATCCTAGGACATATCGTAGGACATGTTGTAAAGAAGAACTCTACTACGTAGACTTTCCCTAAATAATCTGTATTGGAAATCGTCTCACCATTTTGATTTGTAAAACTAAACGCAGGGACCTTCTTCTTACTTCCATCTGCATTATAAATATAAGCTAAATCACTCTTAACAGCTTTACTTTTTGAAGAAACCTCTTTACTTCTACTTTCATCTCTTGTAATATCGTTACTGCTTATTCTATTTATAATTTTTGGAACAACAATGATTCCAAAAACTAAAATGATAAATGCAATCCCTACATATGAATAGTTTGCTTTTTTACTCATTTTTTTGTTTTAAATCTTTACTTCTTCTTTGGTTAGAATCATCAAAATCGCCCTTACGCTTGTCTCTATATTCTTTAAAAAGTACACGCATATCTTCTGCTGCCATTTTATTTTTAAGCTCTGCTACTTCTACGCAGTCATAACTGTATAAACTATAAATTGGCTTGTTATCTTCAATCTCATTTTCAGTTCTGTCGTCTATTCTTCCTCTTTGGTTTAAATCTCTGTCAACAATAAAAACCATACTCGTTGAAAGATTACTATCTAAATCATTTTCTGTTTCTAAACTGTTAAATATTCTTTTTATATCTGACTCATTAACATAAACCAAGTGCCAAAAGCGTAAATCTTCATAAGATTTAATCTCCTTAAGTAGCGTTTCTGCTTCAGACTTAGCTTCGTGAGTTAGTAACATTACAACTTGAAACGTTTTAAAACCCTTACTTCTGTCGTACACCAATTCTTTAAGGTTAAAAGCCGCTGTAGAATTTTCCATTGGTTTCTTCCCCAAGAAGGAAAGTACAGTAATATGGTCTTTTAACTGAATATTCTCCTCATTTGCAGGTAGTTCTACTACACCTTCCTTAACAATGTCTAACGGATTGTAATTATCCTTAGAGAGTAGCATTACAAGTATAAATGCCACTGGTAAAAAGAATAAAATACCTAATACTAGGTTACGTTTACTGTTACTTAATTCCATATTGCAAAAATAAAAAAGGTGGTTTATAAAAACCACCTTTTAATATCATTTAACTCAATATTTTGAGTTTAAAAGTCTCTTGTAATTAAAGCGTCATCTGCATTATATACGCTAAACACATAACCACCCTCTTGCAACAATATAAACACAAGATAGCATATTAGAAAAACAGCAGTCCACACCACCATGCGTCTAAGTGCTTTTACCTCATCCCTCATATGCATAAAATCCCAAGTGATATAATATGCCTTTACAATCGTAAGTAAAATAAATATTAAGTTTAGAGGCTTCATAAATACAATTGGCGATAAGATAATATTACCAATTGTAGCGAAGAATCCTCCTTCTAAAGGATCTATCCAAGTGTGCATTAGAATCTCTGGCTTATATATACCCAGTATAACTTCTATAGCTGTCACAAAAGATAAGAATGCTAATACACCCCAAATTTTTTGTGTGTTAGACTTAAATTTCCAAAGTCCTCTAAATATCTCTAATTTATGCTCGTGTGCCATAATTAATTACCTATTTACTTTTTTAAACTAAGTAGAAGAATGTGAATACGAATACCCAAACCAAATCGACAAAGTGCCAGTAAAGACCAACTTTCTCAACCATTTCATAACTTCCTCTTCTCTCGTATGTGCCTAGTACTACATTGAAAAATATTATAATATTCAACACTACTCCTGAAAACACGTGAAATCCATGGAATCCTGTAATAAAGAAGAAAAAGTCCGCAAAAAGTGATGTACCATATTCATTAACCTTGAGGTTTGCCCCTTTTACAACAAGCTTTCCGTTTTCTTTTATTTGCTTTAATGATTCTTCTCTCGAAAGAACTGTTTTTTCACCTTCTTCATTTATCAACTGTGTTCTTACTAAAATATTACTATTAGCAGCAAGACCATTGTATATTTCGCTAACTGTGTATGGAGGCAATGATTCTTCTGCAACAAACCACAAACCATTTTTACGTTCGTGTTGCGCTCTTACTCCTTCGCTTGCAATAGCAAATTCATCAATCGAAATTCTCTTAAATTTTTCCTTACCATCTACAGTGACATATTCTCCAAATTGCAGAATATTACCACCATTTGTTTGTACAGCACCATAATCTCCTTGTATAAATGTTGCCCATTCCCAAGCCTGAGACCCAACGAATATTAAACCACCAATGATGGTTAAAAACATGTACAAAGTTACCTTTGCTTTATTCATGTGGTGACCTGCATCTACAGCTAACACCATTGTTACAGAAGACATAATAAGGATAAACGTCATAAAAGCAACGTAAATCATTGGTAGTTCTTGTCCATGTAAAAAAGGTACGTGTGTAAATACCTCATCGGCAATTGGCCATTCCTTTATAAACTTAAATCTAGAAAAGCCATAAGCTGCTAAGAAACCTGAAAATGTTAATGCATCAGAAACGATAAAAAACCACATCATCATCTTACCATAACTTGCTTTTAGAGGCTTATTTCCTCCTCCCCAAGTTTTTCCTTCTGTGCCAGTACTTGCTACTGTAGAATCCATAGAAATTATTTAAATTTTAAGATTGGACAAAAATAATCAAATTCTGTCTCTAAAAAAATATAAAAACAAAAACAGCACAAGCCAAAGCAGGTCAACGAAATGCCAAAAATTAGCAGCAAGTTCTAAACCCAACATATTGTTGGCATTGTACTTTTGTTTAAAATGATTATAAATAACAACAACTATACAAATTAACCCAGCAATAACGTGCAATATGTGCACAACTGCTATGATATATATATAAGATATAGTGATATTACTTGTTGGTCCTGTAAAATTATATCCTGCTTCAATAATTTGTTTAAAACCCTCTAATTGTGCAAGAACAAAACCTATTCCCAACACTAATGTTGCTATCAGCCACACCTTAGACATTTGCTGATTATTCTGCCTTAAAGCTTTTTTTGCTAAAATGAAGGTTATGCTGCTTAAAAGAATAATAACAACACTTATATAAAATGCACTTGGTAAATCGTAATTACTTAACCAATCTTTATCTCTTCGCTGTTTAGAACTTACAATAAAAGCACTTAATAGCGCCGCAAAAGTCATTATTAAAGACCCAATACCAAACCAAAGCATCATTTTCTTTGATCTGCCTTTTTTTTCTTGTAGTGTTCCTTCTGTTAAATCCATCTATCTTAAAAATTTATCTGCAACATAAATAATCTGCAACATTGTAATATAAAAAACGCTTGACAACATTAACTGTTTTGCAGCCTTTACTGTTCTTTGTTTAAACAACCTAAGTGCAAAAACCAACATAAGCATTCCTAATAAAAATACCAATACAGCACCAACGATTGACAACTTTAAATCTCCGGTAAAACCTAAAACAGGGATTACAGAGACCAAAACCGTCCATACACTATACATGATGATTTGCACAGCTGTACCTTTATCTCGCTTTCCTGTCGGCAGCATAAAAAAGCCACCTTTTTCGTAATCTTCATACAAAAACCAGCCTATAGACCAAAAATGAGGAAACTGCCAAAAAAATTGAATTGCAAATAAGGTTCCTGGCTCTATACCAAATTCACCTCTAGCAGCTACCCAACCTAACATAAATGGTATTGCTCCTGGTAATGCTCCAACAAATACAGATAAAGGTGTCTTAGTTTTTAGTGGTGTATATACACTTGTATATAAAAAAATGGATATTGCTCCCCACATTGCTGTTTTTGGATTAATATTATATAGTGTTACAATACCCAATATGGTAAACACTGTCGCAATTGTAAATGCTGTATTAACAGACATTCGACCTGCTGGTATTGGTCTGTTCTTTGTCCTATCCATTAAAGCATCTAAATCTCGCTCAATAATCTGATTATAAGCATTTGATGCACCTACCATAAAATATCCACCAAGAGCCAATAGAATAAGTGTAGTATAACTAATAGTCTCAGCACCCAACAGGTATCCAGCCAGTGCAGAAAACACCACACTAACGGATAATCCCATTTTGGTGATTTCTTTAAAGTCTGTTATGACAGAAGTTTTTGATAACGAGGTTTTTGTGGTGCTCAATGCTTTTTAATTGTCCTATTCTTAGCGAGTGCAAAGATACTTTGAAAAAAGGTTTTCACCAACGCAATAGAAAACTTTAATAAATACTATTATTTTAAAAATCGTTATACCAATTAAAAAGGTCTGTTCTAATCCCTAAACTAAACCAAAGCGTGTTTGAATCTGCGGTAGTAGACGTTATTGTTTCAGGATTAAAATCTCTGTAGATAATATTCGCAAACACTTTTAAATTGGTTTCAGGATTAAGCAAATAGCCCATTTGATGTTCCCACATAAAACTATTGGTTTTATTTCCTTGACCAATAGTTATACCAGTATCTGAAACACGATCATTGTAATCTCTATAAATATCTCCTCCATAAGAAAAGCTATCTTCATCTGTATTAAAATCAAAACCTCTTTGACCAATAATTAACTTAGTATCTGCAAACCAACGTTTGTAATTATAACGACCAATTAGCACCAACTCTCTAAAATTAGAACCCCAAAGATGTGCCATAGGTTGATTAAAATGTCCGTAATTCAGAATTTGAGTATTATGAGAATAAGTATAAGGACGCACCTGATTGTATTCGGCCTGAAGTAATAAATTATCTACATTAAATGCATTAAAATATTTAGCTCCTAACTGAAAACCAAACTTATTTTTCCAGCTTTTGTTTCCACCTGTTACATCGCTTAAAGAAAATTCATCTAAAATAAATTGTCCATAGAGATTTACTTTATTATTCCATTTGTATTTTCCACTAAGCCCAAGAATAGCATTACCTGCACCTTGCCCTGTTTGAAACTCAATTGCTCTAAAGAATATTATCGGATTAAGATAATTAACATCAAAACCTCTACCGTTGGTATCTGCCCACATTACAGACTCAAATAACCCTATATTAAGCCTTTTAGACACATTCCAACTTAGATAATGATTTGCCATGTACTTAGTTAAAAAAGCATCATCTACAACTACTTCTGGTCTCACATCCTTTAGCCACATCCATGTACTTGTATATTTAATCTTCCAAAAACTCGCGTTTAATTTTAAGAAAGGATAAGGACTTGCAACATCACTTTGAAACAACGAACGGTAACCATCACCAATAAAATTCTTACCATGTCCAAATTGAATATTTAAAAAATCTGCTGGTGTATAAGATAAATATGCTTCTGCAACAGGATAATCATAAGAGTTTTCTTTAAACCCTTTACCAATGCCACGACCAGGAATTATAGCCGGATCTGGACCAAAAGCCCTCAGACTTTCTGCATAAGTATTAAAATAGTCTGCAAACCTTCCTTGACTTTCGTAAACCGATGTTGAAATATTAAAACGCTTACCCAATCCTGCCTGTATGTATACTCCTCTCGTATTATTCCAAGTACCATCATCGCCTTCTGTTTCGCCTCCAAGTTGTAAATCTACAATTGGATCTACCGTAAACCAGTAATCTTTCCCCTGAATCTGTACTAAGTGTTCATTATACACCTTTCTACCCAACCAGCTATCCGTTTCCTTTGCTAAGCTTTCTTTTTCGGCTTTAATATCATAATATCTAGCTACATCTGATTGAATAAATGGTTTAGCGGCTGTATGACTATTAGTACCTATAGCATTCATCTCATCATCAAAACGCGCATAATAAGAATGTGTGAAAGGAATATTTAACTGACTGCTATATTCTAAGCCTTCATAAGGTTTTGTGCTTTTATTTACATTATCAAACTCATTAGATAATGTCCCGTTTAAGTCTTTTTTTGTTTTCTGGTCATTAGTATTAGCCACATCATTTTCATCTGTTTTCCCAACAGGTTTAACTAAAGGGATATTTACATTTAAGCTATACTGAACAAAAGTTGGTTTACCATTATATGTTGCAGGTTCTATTTTTGGCAAAGAATCAAAAACACGTTTAGTTTCTTCCTTTAATTCGTCATAGATGGCATCTACGTATACAACACTGAATTCTCCTTCTTTATTAACTTCAAACAACACCTGTACATTGCCTATATAATCTTCATCCGCAACTATCTGAGGTACTTTAAAATTATTATAGACAAAATTCTTAAGAGTAAAATTGAAACAAGATTTTAATTGATTTGCTGCAAGAGAATCACACTCACTAAATACAGGTGGTTTTTCGTAGGTTGAAAGTGTTTGAGCTTTACCCAAAAAAGAAATCAATAAAACAGCAACAAGCCAAATACGTTTCATAAAACAAACCTAATTATTAGTGCCGGAAAGATAATTATTTTTTTTAGTAACCCTAAAACAAAAAAACCGTTACGATTAGGTAACGGTTTTTATAACTATGCAATTATAATTAGTCTCTTACCATAAACTTAATTGGCAAAGTATAGATAACACCAACGGCTTTATCTTGCTGATAACCTGGTTTCATACTTGGTATTTTATCAATAACGCGTTTTGCTTCTTTCTCTAATACTGGATGAGGTGTTCTAATTCTTACATCGGTAACATTACCATTTTTATCTACTGTAAATTGTGTTTGAATTCTCTGCAAACCATATATACCATGATCACTAGCTATCTCTGTATTAAACTTTTTACCAACAAGCTTAGCGATCTTATCAGACATACATTTTTTTCTATCCTCATTGGTGCTCATTTTTTCGCATCCTGGATATATTGGCGCCTTTTCAATTTTATAGAAAGGAACCTCAGCAGGTACGTCAACCTTTTCCACAACGATGTCTTCAGGTTTAACGGTAGGCTCATCTGAAGGTTTTGGGTCATCTGGTGTAAAAATTTCTTCTTCTAAGTCTGGAGTGTTATCTTCCACCTCCTTATACACATCTCTCAAATCTCTACTGCGCTCTACTTTAGGCTCGCTTTTCTTCTCTACAACTTGTTCTACGCGATATTCAGGCACTACATCTATAGTCGCTAAATCGTTACTTTCTACAACATCGATTGTTATCTTTTTTTCTTGAAACTGCATTTCAAAAAGTCCATAAGTAGCCAGCAAACAAAGAATCAACCCTATTTGAAAATACAGGGTTGAGTTTTTTTGTAAATTTGCATCATGCTTTTGTGATTTCTTCACCTCAACAGTGCTCTGACCAGCGTTGTTGAGATCTTTTTTTAAGTTTTTCATAATACGTATTATTTAAAATGCTAATATTATGATAAAGTCACAATAAGCATACCAAAAAGAAAATCCCGTCCAATTAATTTTGAACGGGATTTTTATATTTATGTCTAAGTATCTTCTTACTTAATCATTTACTTGGAAAACAATTGGAATTGAGAACGGCATAACTACCGCCTTTCCTCTTTGCTTACCAGGCTTCATTTTAGGTAATTTAGATAAAACTTTTTGAGCTTCTTTCTCTAAAGCTGGGTGTGGACCACGTGTTTGAATAGCTGTTACGTTTCCATTTTTATCAACTTTAAATCTACAGAATATTCTTTTCTTACCTGGAGCTAACCCTAAATCTTGCGCTAAGTCTGTATTGAATTTTCTTGAGATAAACTTATTTACCTTCTCATTCATACATTCTTTCTTAGCTGCATTTCCTTTTTCGTTTTCACATCCAGGGAAAACCGCAACATTTTCAATAACGTGGAAAGGTACCTCTAGAACTTCTTCTACCTCTTCTACCTCTACTTCTTCCACTTCAACAATTTCTGTTTCCATTTCAGTCTCAGTAGACTCGATAACAGTTTCTTCTACTTCTACCTCATCTTCTACAACCTCAATTACCTCTGGCGCAGCTGGTGGTGGAGGTGGTGGAGGTGGTGGAGTAACAATTTGTTCAGTAATAGGTGCTTCTTCTTCAAACTCATCATCTACATTAAGCGTATCAGCAACAATATCACTCTTCTCATAACTCTTATACTCTAGAGCCATATATGTAAAGCCTAGCATTAAAGCTAATCCAACAGCAAAATACAATGAGCTGTTTCTACTTACATCTGATTTTGGATTCTTTTTAGGTTCCATATTGAAATTTCTTTAATAGAATTGCTAATTTAATTAAATAATAAGAAAAAAAGCAAAACTTCTTTTTATTTTAACTTTATTATATCTATTCTGGTTGCAATTAACGTGCCAATTACAACTCCAAAACAGTTTGCTAACAAATCGTATGTGTCGTAAGTTCTATTTTGATTAAGCTGATGCTGTATAACCTCTAACAAAACACCAAATAAAACAACAATAACAAAGACAAGTAGTAATGTTTGCTTTTTGTGACGTTGTTTAAAAAACGTTATCCATAAACCTGCTAAACCAGCGTATGCTAAAAAATGATATATTTTATCGTCAAATGAAGACCCCAAACTTGGCACTCCATCAAGGTTTATAAATGTTACTACAATCAGTGCCAATGTATAAATAACAGCTACTGACAATAGTAATTTTCTAAGCATTTATTATGGCTTTGTAATCTTCTGCAGATAATAAATCATCTATCTGAGAAGCGTCTGAAAATTTTATTTTAATCATCCAGCCGTCACCATATGGATCTGTATTAACCTTTTCTGGCTCATCTTCTAAGTTTTCATTAAACTCAATAATTTCACCAGATAACGGTAAAAACAAATCGGATACTGTTTTTACAGCTTCAACTGTTCCAAATACTTCTTCTGCATCTAGAGTTTCGTCTACAGTTTCTACTTCTACATACACGATATCTCCTAATTCTCCTTGTGCAAAATCTGTAATGCCTACAGTTGCGATATCACCTTCTATTTTAATCCACTCGTGGTCTTTGGTGTATTTTAATTCTGATGGTATATTCATCTTAAATAATATAATATAATTAGTGAAGCAAAAGTAATTTTTTAATTGCTTGTTTTCAAACCTAAATCCTAAAATTAATTTCCGAAATTATAACGTAGCGTAATACCAGATCTTAATGAGGTCTGTGGGAAGGAGGTAGATATTGCAAAATCTGAGAATGTATAATCAAAATAGAAAATAGCTGTAAGGTTTTTACTAAACGCATAGTCTGCTGTAAACTTTCCGCTCCATATTGTCTGACCAGCAGTTATCTGATTATTATCTAAGTCTAAATATCTAATAATTGTTTTGTTATCTCTTACTGAGATATCTGCTCGCATATTTAAATCACTCTTAACAATTTGTTTTGCTCCTGCTAAAGCCGATCTTATTCTTAAATCTTTTATACGATAACCCAAGCCTAAGGTATATTCTTGACCTTGAACTTCCGTGAGCAGATTGTTATCAAAACTCAATGACAATAATCTATCTTTTTGAATTTCTGCCAATACCTTCACAGAATTTTTCATTTCAAACTCCAAACGGATTAATGGACTAAACTGCTCTTCTAAATTGATATTACTGTAAAGCGTTCCGTTTTTAAAGTCACCTGATTGGTTTAAAGCATCAACTGATTGATCATCGTATTCCACACCTCGCTCACCTGCAACATAATCTAAGTTAGTTCTAAATTGATTGATTGTATACCTAGATCTGTAGCCATGCTGAATAGAAAAACGTCTAAAAGTTTTTTTAAACCATGGAATTTTCATTAAACCTGTGTACTTCAATGTCCAGTTCGGAATTGGAACATCTCTAAATGCTCTTGTTGTTATCTTTTCTGGGTCACTACCTTGATAAGCAGAAAGAAAAGCAGGTAACAATACGCGTTGACTATTTTTCCCAAATCCTAATGGATAACCTTCCGCATCTGTGGCAAAGTTGTTTGTACCATAAAACTCTCTCGCTAATCTATTGGCTACAATTAGTCTATTGGCTCTAAAATCGTCAAAGGCGTCAGATTGATTCTCATCGCTTTTACCAAACGCTGTTTTTATTAAGGCTGTGGATATGTTAAAATTCCCAAACGTATTTGGTGTTAAAGACCTATAATCTAATATTCCATCACCTGAACCTACAGGCACTTCGTTTCCGTTTGCATCTAAATAATCTTCTACTCTAAAGTTTTCTGTAAAGTTTTCTGCGTAGGTTCTGTTTCCAATTAAATCAATTTTTAAATCGCGCATTGGTTCTACATTAACCGAATAGTCTAAAGCAGTATTTTTTACAGATGTAAACTGTTCATTAAAATCTGGATATCTAGTTAGCCATTCATTATTTGCAACAAGACTTCTAATATCATTTTGGCTACCAAAAGTATAGCCCCAAGTTGGTCTTAACGTACCAATAAATCCTGGCGTCGGCAAATATCCAGGTAAGTATGTACCATTGTTTTCACTATATCCAAATTGAATACGCTTTACCATAGTAACAATATCAACCAATGTATTGTAAGCCTTCTTTCCTGTACTTAATTTATTAGGATCTTGCTGCTGATTACCATTCTCTAAAGACTTATTAGTATTTGGTGTTGCAGATCTAGATTTTACTCTTGAATTTCTATTTCTACCTCTTCTATTATTTTTTCTTACTAAACCTATAGACTTATAAAATGTCTCCATGTTTAGGGTAGAATTAATATTATGAGTGTTTGAGTTTTGTATTGAATGACCAAGGTTATATGACCTAGTTAAATCTGGAGTTGTAGGGTCATTATCATGATCCGTAGATATTTCTAAACCTTCATTTAAATCTGACCCTTTTTGCCATTGAAATGCTCCATTGTAGGTATAAGTAGTTCTTAAAAAACTTAATGCCGGAATTTTATACAAAGGCAACTCATAATTGACCTGTAATTGTTGTGTTTGGTAATTTGGATCTCCAAAATCAAAGAAACCATCCCAAACATCTAATGTTGGATCTTGCCTTCCGTTAAGTTGGTCATCTATAAAATAGTTTCTAACAATATTAGTATTGGCAGCACTAAAATTAAGACTTAATGCATCTGTTAGGTTGTAATTGATAGCATACTGAAAATCGAATGTATAGTTTCTTCTAAATAATTCTTCGATACCAATGTTATCGCCTCCAAGTTCTACCTCTCTAAACTTCTGTTTACTAAACTGTCTGTTTATATCTGTATTTACCGAAATATTAGATGGCAACAAATTGAGGTTAAAATCTTTTAGAATCTTCCAATACTTACCTGTAAACAGAGAGTCGTTCTTTTTAAAAGGTTCAATTCTTGCTGGATTAAAAGCATAATTATAATTAACACCTGCCCTTACATTTTGGTCTAAAGAATTTTCAATTTCAAAATCGCGATGTTCAACCTTGTTATAAGAATAGTTGAACGTAAAATTCTCTACATCATAGAATCTTTGTTTCTTCTCGCCTGTGCGCTGCTTTCTAACACCTATAAAATTGATACTTTTTCGCTTGGTGTAATCCTCAGACTGTGTTCTTATGCGTTCTTCATCTTCACTATTGTCGGCAGCATCTAATCTAGAGTCTAAAGTAAGATCATTATACAATTGATCAAACTTAGGTGTTACCAATTCTTCACTCTGAGAATAGTTAAAAGGAATTTGTAGTCCCCATTTTTTTGGCAACAATTGTCCTAACTGCACATTAGTCACTACGTCATATTGCTTAACATCTTCTAAGCTTCTTTCATTTGGTCCTTGATCTATTCCGCCAAAACCAATAGTACTTACTCTACCTGTGGCACTAACATCCATAAAATCGGCTATGTTAGAGTCCATACTTACTACTGTTGCCCAGCCACCTTCATTTTCGAGTTCAGACATACGCAACTCGTTAAACCAAACCTCTCCACAGGTTTCTATACCAGTAGACCCAGAATTTTTCACACCTACCATTAATACTCTAATATCACCAAAATTTGGATTTCCTTTTACAGCGATACGCTGTTGTTTAACACCATCCTCCATAACCGTATCGTATGGCACATTACCATTAAGTAATGGTGTTTCGTTGAGTTCTCCATCTATGACATTATAATATGTTGGGGTTACATCACCCAATGTTCCTGCATCGATTCCTAAAGCTTTTATTTTTTGTAAAAACTCTAAGGGCATATTAATTTCATTTACCGAAGGCCAAACTCGCTCTTCTATAGAACCATTATTGGCAAAATCGGTTGGCAGTAATGGTACTTCAATTTGATAAAAATTTTGTGTAAAGTCATTACCCATTCTTATAAAAGCCACTAATTCGCCTGGCTGAAGCGCTTGATTATCTTGAGATTCTGCATGTAAAAACATACGCAAGTTTTTATACTGACGCATATCTACATTAATATTCTTAAACACTCCTCTTGAATCTTCTGAATCTAACCCACATGTTTGCAACACCAATGACTGCTCATTTTGCCTGATAATGTTGTTATTATTATTAAGCTCTTCGCGTCTTACTCCCGGAGGAATTACATAATCTCCATCATTTTCTTGAACTCCTATAATACCAACACTAAACTCTGTGTCGTCTGTTTCAGGTATCTGAGTCCCATCATCCAAATTCAATGTATAACGTCTCCAATCACTTCTTACTAAATCTAGCGTTGCAAAACGTAAAACAACATCTTCTGTGAAATCTGTTAAATACATACGTGCAAAACGAACAGATCTAATATCAGATATTCCACCCACAGCGTTTGTTGGGTCATTTATTGGTATTCTAAATTGATACCAATTTACATTTCGTGTTTCTCCATTTGGAAGCGTTACTGGTATATTTTCCTTTGTGTCGTATATTAATGGGTTATTTAAATTTAAATTGTTAGGATTAATATCTAGTTCGTATTCGTAATAACTATTAATAGTATTCATAGTATTATCACGGTTAATATCCTCAACGTCTGGCTGCGTGGTAGACCCTCTATTCGTATCTGTAAACACATCTGGTGTATTTCCTTCTTGACCATTATATTGCTTGTAACGATCAAAAATATTACCATCGGTATTTAGGTAGTAGGTGTAATTATCTTTTGCAGGATCTTCACCAAATTGAGGTCCATAAACAGATATTTCTTCCGTATCATCATAACCGTCTAAACCTACATCTTGATTGGTGCGTTCTTGACCCGTTGTAGCGAATGTGTAAATTAAGGATTGATTTTGTGGTACAACCGTATTGTAATCCGTAGGCTCTAACAAAGACACATCTCCATCCTCTGGTAGTCCGTTTTCATATTGTTTTTTACCATCTTTTAAGACATCCTCTGAAATGTTTCCGAGGTTTATAAAAAGTTTTCCTCCTTGACTTGAAGTATTATCTAAAAATGGATCCTGTACCCAAAATTCAATATATTCTACATTGGCTTGCTCAAAATCTGTTGAGGTAATCTGCCTCGTAATACCTGCCCAACTATTATTTGGGTTTAGCGGAGCATTATTTGCAGCGGCCGGATCGAAGTTATATGGACCTCTTTCGTCTGGATAGTATGCTAAATCTAAGGTGTTAATTACTGCTGTTTGTCCCTGAACGACATCAACCTCTGGAAAAATCTCATCAATAAACACTCGTCTGGTGTATAAGTTAGAAACATCATCATCACTAATTCCTCCAGGACGTTGTGTGCTATAAAAAATAGGATCTACCGTATACCAGTTAAGCATTGCTCGTCCATAACCATTCTCTACACCATTATTATCACTACCAGGAATGTTATTTGGTAAATCTACTGGTCTACTTGCCAAGAACCAAGATAATGGACTTAGTAAATCTATAGAGCCTTGCGTACCTTCAAAATCATCAATATAAGCTGTGGCTTCTCCATCAAAATCTGTTCCTTTTGGCGCACCTGGAAGTAGATACGCAAACTCACCTCTTACCGAAAGGTTAGATGGTACATCTGTATCTACATTTGGAAGTTTGTTTGCTAATCTTGTTAAAAACGGAACTTCGGTTGAGTAGTTTCCATTAAACCCAAAAATGGTATTATTAATTGGTTCTGAATTATAGTTAGCCTTTTGAGTTATTGGTCTTTCGTTAAGATTTAAGAGCGTAGCACCAAGCACAAAATTTTCGTTAAACTGATGTTCTACATTTACACCAGTAAAACGTCTTGTTTGTTGACCAAAGACTGCATTATTTTCTACAGAAACATTAATTGGTGTATTAGAAGCTTTCAATGCTTCGTCCAAAATTTCTACACGACCCAATTGGTAATTTACGGTATAATCTATACCCTCTACCAATACTCTACCTCCTGCAGTTACAGTTACTGAACCTCTAGGTACATTAAATGCTCCTATAGGAATACCTCCATCTCCACCACTACTTTTAAAACGTCCTTTTATCTGAAACTTATTCTTCTCTGATTCATCTAAGGCTTCTGTTTTTGTAGACTTATAAAGCAAGTCATAAACGTACTTTTTTTGGTTTTCGTTAAAGTTGGCTTGGGTATCAGTAATATCTTCATAATCATCATCATTGTTGTTTGGATTATTATCATCATCTAAAACATCAAATAAATAACGACCAAAAGGCTCAACCTTAGTAAAGATGATTTTACCGTTTTGAGGAATTACTGTTATTTGTGGATTGGACACATAATCAAAGAAGCCATCACCGCCTTCTTGTGGGTCATTATTACTATTTAATCGATCTAAATGAAATAATCGTATTAACGGTGTTTCTTGAATCTCAGTATCGTCATTAGGATCTAGAGGTGTGTTGTTATTATACAACGGAAATGTTGTACCCTCTACAGGCTTTATATAATTTACTGGAGATGCTTCTGTATAAAAAATGTTTAATCTAAAATCTTCTTGACTTAATTGAAAAGCACCTGTATCGTAGATGTTTTTCATCATTAAATCCCAAATTGGCTGTTCTACAGATGTTACAGCACTCTTTAACATTTTTAAGACTAAACTCTGGTTATTAATTACCTGATTTCCTGTAGTACCTTCACTTACCTGAGTAGCATCTACACCGTCATTGGCAAATTCACCTACTTGAAACACTTCACCACCTCTTGTATATTGAAAAGCTACCGCTAAGACTTCGTCATTAAGCAAACGTTGATTTAATGAGATATATCCAAGTTCTGTATTTAAGACATAATCTTGTCCTTCTTGTAGCTTTCGCGCAGCTTCAAGCTTACCATAATCAAAACCTTCGTCAACACTCACAGAAACACCAGACTCTACATTGGTTATATCTCTTACCGCTTCCGTTAAAAGTGATCCTGCACCACCAATATTAGTTGGATCAAAATCATTGTTACCATTATCTGGTAATGCTCCAATATTGTTTATGAAACCTGCAGGCAATGGATCTAACCCAATATTATCTGGATCTGACTCACCTAAATCCTGAAAAGCAACAATATTTCTAACATTTTCTGTTTGATTATTTCTGTTAGTTACCCAAACCTCCACTCTTGTAATTTGAAGACCTTGATTGTCTATAAATGGATATTGTTGTAAAGCCTTATCGTAGTTATCCCTAAAATAATGTGATAAAAAATAGTGTCTGTTTTCGTCATAATCTCTAGCAAAGAATTCGAATTCTTCTAAAGTACCTCCTCCTTGCGCTACAACGGATTTAGACTGTGATTGCTGCTCTGAGAAAACAGCTGTAACCCTTGTTTTACCAAACTGTAATTCTGTTTTTACACCAAAAAGGCTTTGCGCTCCTCTAATTAAAGAACTATTAAGAGGCATATTTACATTTCCAACCTCTATCTTTCTAATGATATCGTCTTCTGTTGGTGTATATTCTAATTTTACAAGCTGTTGAAAATCGAACGTTGCTTCGGTATCATAATTGGCTGTTACCTGCAACCTTGTACCAACTTTACCCAACAAACTCAATCCAATTCTTTGATCAAAATCAAACGTAAAGTTTGTTCGGTTACGAGGAGAAAACGCTGGATTATCCTGTTTTGAGAATAAAACACCTAAATCTACTTCTGCATAACCACTAGGAATAACACTGATTGTATTACCTCCAAAAATGGTTTCAAAAAGTCCAGAATTGACATAAAACTCTGGTAACAAATTCTTTTGATCTTCTTCGCTACCTTCTTTCTGCCCAGAAGCAGCATCTGCCATACGCTTGTAATACTCTTTCAGTTTTTCTTCTAATACCAAACGTCTAAATTCTTCTGGTGTAAGAATTAAAGGATAGTTTATATTAAAATCACCTATTTTCTCGGTGTATACATATCTATCTAAAACAGGATCGTAAGTGTATTTTGAAATAATGCTATTAGGATTTGGCATTTTAAGTTTACCTAATGCAAATGTTGTTTTTGTAGAATCTTGCTCTTCTGTTTCTGGTTCTTGTGCAAAAACAGATGCACTCATTAGCATCATAAATACTAATGACACATAAAAACTGATTGATTTTAATTGATTGTAGTTAGTTCTATTCAATTGTATTATAAGTTTTTAAGAGCTTCTTTTATGATTTGCTCTACAAGGGCATCGGGTTGGGCTTGCAATATTTTATCAACTACTTTTTCGGATTGTTTTTTGTTAAATCCTAAAACATCTAAAGCAGATAACGCTTCATCTTTGTTAGTATTGTTTGGTATTAGAGAAAGTTCGTCTATACCGTACACTTTTAACACTTTATCCTTTAAATCTATGATAACACGCTGAGCAGTTTTGGCTCCAATACCCTTAACACTCTGTATTAAAGCTACATCGCCTCCTGCTATACCTTCTTTAACCTGTTCTGGCGTTAAAGACGACAACATTGTACGCGCTGTATTTGCTCCTATTCCGCTAACCGAAATTAGAAGTTTAAAAATTTCGCGTTCGGTTTTAGAAGAAAAACCATAAAGACTATGGGAATCTTCTCTTACTTGCAAATATGTATATAGCTTTAAATTTTCTTTATCAGGAATTTGAGAAAATGTATGTAGAGATATATTAATAAAATATCCTACTCCGTTGCAATCTATTACAACGTCTGTAGGATTTTTTTCTACTAGTTTTCCCTCTAAGTGTGTAATCATTTATTACTTAAGGTTAAAGTCCCAAATGTAATAAAATTATTTACAATATTAGGGTTGAAACCTATGTAAGACTACTTAGTCTTTTGCTGACGTTTTTCGCGCTCTTGCGCATCTATAACAGCTATGGCTGCCATATTAACGATTTCGTCTACACTTGCTCCTAATTGAAGAATATGAACAGGCTTAGCCATACCCATCATAATAGGACCTATTGACTCTGATTTATTAAGCTCTTTAAGCAGTTTATAAGTAATATTAGCTGCATCAAGGCTTGGAAAAATAAGTGTATTGACTTTTCGACCTGCTAATTTAGAAAATGGAAATATATCTTGAAGCATTTTTTCATTAAGCGCAAAATCCGTTTGTAACTCCCCATCTACAACCATGTCTGGGTAAGCTTTATGAAGCATAGATACAGCTTCTTGTACTTTTCTTGCTCTTGGATTTTCTGATGACCCAAAATTAGAATACGAAATCATGGCAGTAATTGGCTCTATACCAAACATCCTTGCAACTCTAGATGTCATTCTTGCTATTCTGGCCAAACATTTTGCATCTGGATCTATGTTTATAGCAGTGTCACTTAAAAACATAGGTCCTCGTTGTGTCATCATAACGTTAGTTGTTGCAATTCTATTAACACCTTCTGCCATACCAATCAACTCTAACATTGGTTTTACAACTGAAGGATAATTACGAGAATAACCTGTAACAAGGGCATCTGCATCACCAACATTTACCATCATTGCAGCGTAGAAATTACGTTCACGCATTTTCTTCTGAGCTGAATATAAGGTTACACCTTGTCTATGTCGTTTTTCCCAATAGACTTTTGCATACTGGTTTTTACGTTTGGTTTCATCGTCAGATTTTGGATCTATAATCTCGATATCTGCATCAAAATCTATTTCAGACATTAACTCTATAATCGTATCTTTTCTACCTAAAAGCACTGGCTCTGCCACGCCTTCTTCGTAAACTATCTGAGCAGCTTTTAAAACATCTAACTGATCCGCCTCAGCAAACACAACACGCTTAGGATTGGTACGCGCTCTACCCAATAACTGACGAACCAATTTGTTGTCTGAGCCTAAGCGCTCTAGTAAAGAATTTTTGTAACGATCCCAATCTTCTATTGGCTCTTTGGCGACACCACTTTCTATTGCAGCTTTTGCCACTGCAGGTGGTACTTCTGCAATTAGTCGAGGATCAAAAGGTTTTGGAATTATATAATCTCTACCAAAGGTTAATCTGGTTTCGTTGTAGGCTAGATTTACTTGTTCTGGTACTGGTTCTTTTGCCAATCTAGATAGTGCTTTTACAGCAGCCATCTTCATTTCTTCATTAATCTTGGTGGCTCTAACATCTAATGCTCCTCTAAAAATGAATGGAAATCCTAGTACATTATTTACCTGATTAGGATGATCACTACGACCTGTAGCCATGATAATATCTTCTCTGGTATCTATAGCTAAATCGTAATTTATTTCGGGATTTGGGTTTGCCATTGCAAACACAATTGGGTTTGCAGACATAGATTTTAACATTGCTGGAGACACAACATCTGCCATAGATAAACCAATGAAAACATCAGCATCTTTCATGGCTTCATCTAAAGTGTCTATTTTTCTGTCTGTAGCAAACTCCGCCTTTTGTGCTGTAAGATTGTCTCTGTCTTTTCTAATGACACCCTTACTGTCTAACATTACAATATTTTCACTCTTTGCTCCAAATGCTTGATATAATCTGGTACAAGATATTGCTGCAGCGCCTGCTCCGCTAACAACAATTTTTACGTCTTCAATATTTTTTTCGGCAAGTTCTAAAGCATTCAATAATGCTGCGGCTGAGATTATAGCTGTACCATGTTGATCATCGTGCATCACTGGAATATCTAATTCCTCCTTCAATCGACGTTCAATTTCAAAAGCCTCTGGTGCTTTTATATCTTCAAGATTAATCCCTCCAAAAGTTGGTGCAATGTTTTTAACCGTTTCTATAAACTCATCAACGTTTTCAGTATCTACTTCAATATCAAAAACATCTATGTCTGCAAAGATTTTAAACAGTAAACCTTTTCCTTCCATTACAGGCTTTGAAGCTTCAGGACCAATATTACCTAGGCCTAAAACCGCTGTTCCATTAGATATTACTGCTACTAAATTTCCTTTTGCTGTATATTTATAGACGTTGTTAACATCCTTTTCTATTTCTAAGCAAGGTTCTGCAACACCTGGAGAGTATGCTAAGGATAAATCGCGTTGAGAAGCGTATTTTTTGGTAGGCACAACTTTTATCTTTCCTGGAGTTGGCTTGGCATGATATACCAAAGCCTCAATTCGCTTGCTTTGTTTGCTCATAATCAAATAAAATTAAGCCACAAAGGTACGCAATGAAAATGGTAAGATTGCAAAAGTAATTAACTGCTTAACTTTTATTTTAAAATTGTAAATGAAAATATTGAACCATTACCTAATTCTGACTCAATGGAAATAGATCCTCCTAATTTAGCTACCATCTTACTTACGATTGCTAAACCTAAGCCTGTACCCTCTTTACCAAAACGATCTGTTTTACTTAGCTTTACAAAGACATCAAAGATTTTGTCTTGGTACTGCTTTTCAATTCCTGGGCCATTATCTTGAACACTAAAAATGTAGTACTCTTCATTCTCATCTATATTAACATCTACTTTTGCTTTCGGTTTGTCATTATATTTTATGGCATTGCCGATAAGATTGGTTAGTATTTGACCTACTACAATAACATTAATATTTAAGTTCTTAATTTCTGAGTTGAAGTTTAATTCGAGATTTTGATCGCTAGAATAGAAGTTACTTACTTTTTCACTAAAATTTTTTAACGAAATATAATTTTTCTCTTCTCCTACAGTATCAATATTTGCACTGTAATCCATTAACCTTTCAAGAAATTTATACAATTGATCCGAAGATTTAATAATTAACTCTATAAGGCCTAAACCATCGTCGTTTAGTTGAGATTTGTAACTTGCCAGGAACATTCCTGCCAGATTAGAAATATTAGATATTGGAGATTTTATATCATGAGCAGCAACATGAGCAAATTGCTCTAAATCTTGATTTTTATTTTCTAACTCATCTACAACCTTATTTAACTCATAATTCTTTTTACGAAGAACCAATAAATTCATAACCTGTTTAGACAATATTCTAAGCGATTCTTTCTGACCTTTATTTAAATCATTAGGCTTATTGTCAATTACACACAGCGTACCTAAAGGAAGTCCTGCTTCAGATTTTAATGGTACGCCTGCATAAAAAATAACGTTAGGATCTCCTGTAACTAGTGGGTTATCATAAAATCGTTCATCTTTTCTAGCGTCATTTACTAACAACGTGTTTTCAGCATCGTTAATTGCGTGGGCGCAAAAGGCAAGTTCTCTTGGAGTTTCTGGCGCGTCAAGTCCATATCTAGACTTAAACCATTGCCTATCTTTATCAACAAGACTTATTAAAGCAATCGGTGTTCCACATATTTCTGCTGCTAATTTTGTGAGATCATCGTAGTCTGACTCCGGAAGGGAATCTAAAACATTATAACTATCTAATTCTCTTAATCTTTCGGCTTCGTTAATATGGTTATTTGGGGCAATCATATTTACTTAGTTTTTAAATCGCAAAATACTATTTTTATTCCAAAAAGGACACAAACACATACTATTAACACTTGCTTTTCAAACATTTAAGTATAAAAATCAAACATAGACTGTAAATTACTAACTAATAGTTATGAATAATTTTTGTTAATTAGTAAAGTACAAATGACTCATTTATGAAAAACAACTTCTTACTTCTTTTTATTACCATAACATTTTCCTCCTTTTGCCAGACTAATAGAAAAATATATATCGCTGATAATGAAACTAAAAAACCTATTCCATTTGCTAATGTCGTGTACAGTAACTTATCGTTAAAAGGCACAAGTTCTGATATTGATGGTGCTTTTTTTGTTCCGTCAAACGTAACAGAATTAACTATTAGTTCTGTAGGTTACGAGACCAAAGTCATAGCATTTAATACAACAACTCCTAAAACTATTTTTTTAAACCCTAAAATCAGCGAATTAGACGAGGTAGTTTTAGATGGCGAAAACCCTGCCCATCGTATTATAAAATTGGCCACCAAAAACAAAGATTTAAACAACCCTAAAAACTTAAAATCGTATACCTACAAAGCTTATGATAAAATTTATTTAACCTCTCAAAACAGTACAAAATCAAAAGATTCTATTCTATCCAAATTAGATGAGTTATTCGAAGGTTCGCATTTATTTATTACCGAAACCATTACTAAACACAAATATTTAAAGCCAAGATTAACTCAAGATAGTATTATAGCAACAAAATCTTCAGGTTTTAAAAACCCAAACTTCTCATTATTGGCTAACAGTTTACAGCCTTTTTCGTTTTATGATGACCATTTGGTTTTAGTTGAAACGAATTACCTAAACCCAATTTCTAAAGGAAGTACACGAAAGTATAAGTTTAGGTTAAAAGAGGAAATTGTTAAAGATAACGACACCTTATTTGTTATTTCTTTTGAACCTAAAGCTAATCGTAATTTTGAAGGTCTAAAAGGAGTTCTCACCATTAACTCTAACAAATATGCCCTTCAAAGTGTTGATGCAAAAACGGTAAATTCAGGTAAAATAGGCTATACCATTCAGCAAAAATACGCTCTAGTTAATGAGCAATATTGGTTTCCTGAGCAACTAAACTTTATAATGACTTTGGGCTCTGAACTCAACAATATGGCATACTATGGTAAAAGTTATATTTCAGATATTTCACTTTTCGAACCCTTAACAACTAAAGACTTTTCCTTAACCACTAACTTTATTTCTGATGATGCCACTAAAAAGTCTTCTGATTTTTGGAGACTCAACAGAAGAGATAGCCTAGATTTAATGGAACTAAAGACTTATGCTATTTTAGATAGTATTGGTGAGAAAAAGAATTTTGACAAAATACTCACCTATATACCAAAGGTAGTTGAAGGAAGATTTCCTTTAAAATATGTAGATATTGATGTAAATCAACTTTTTAGATACAATAATTACGAAGGATTTAGAACTGGCTTGGGCCTCTACACTAACGATGATATTATAAAAAATGTGTCTGTTGGTGGTTATGGTGCGTATGGTTTTAAAGACCACACATGGAAGTATGGTTTTGGTATGTATTTCGATTTTTCAAAAGAACAAGACTTTACTATCGACTTAGAATATAAAAATGACTTACTCGAAACTGGCAATTTTTCGGGAGACAGAATAAAAAGCACTCTAAATCAACGAGGATGGATTGCCAGCCAAATGGATGCTATTGAGTCTTACAGCATTAAAACTAATATGAAGTTAATTAGAAATGTAGATTGGTCGTTTGGTTTTAACACCTCTGATATAAGTCCGCAATATGATTATGCTTTTAATCAAAATGGTTCACCTATTACAGATTACACCAATACCGAAATACAGTTTGGACTTACCTATCGTTCTAATGAAAAGGTAACTAACATGTTTGGTTTAAAAATAAACGAGCCTAGTGATAAACCTGTGGTAAATTTCTTATATGCTCGTGGATTAGAAAATACTTTTGATGGTGATTTTAGCTACAACAAATTTAGATTTACTCTAGACCATAGCTTTATAACCAAAGGATTAGGTAAAACAACATACAGACTAGATTTAGGTTACATAGACAAAACACTGCCTTACGGATTATTATTTACAGGCGAAGGCTCTTTTGACAGAAGTATTCCTTTTGTGGTTACTAATTATTTTCAAACCATGCGACCTTATGAGTTTTTATCAGACAGATATGCGAGTCTATTTACAACACATAACTTCGGAAGGCTTTTTAATAACAAAGGGAAAATAGCACCAGAAGTAGTACTTTACAATAACTTTAGTATTGGTGAATTATCTAATGAAAGTAATCATCAGTTTATTAGCTTTAAAACTAAAGACGAACTTTTTAGTGAGACAGGTTTAGAACTTCAAAATTTCTTAAAAGTTGATGTTAATGAGCTGTTTTATTTAAGCTTTGGTGTAGGTGCGTTTTATAGGTACGGATTTCACAACCTTGATAAATCAAAAGATAATTTTGCTTTTAAATACGGAATGCAGTTTAGTTTTAAATAACAAACTAAAATGTCATAGCCTTAACTTGCTCACCTTCTGAATAAGTAACACTAAATTTGAAGGTTTTTAAATCTGCTTCTAGCGTTGCAAAATCTTCTTCATTTTGCCAATGCATTATTAATTTATTACTCAATGACTCCTTTACAGTTATACTACCATTAAATGCTTTTGAGGTATTTCTTAGTTTAATCAACTCTAGTTGATTGATAACGATATCTTTTTGCAAGCCATCTTCAATTGTTCTGTTTGAAAGTGTTGTTCTGTTAATTTCCTTATGACCTCCTTCTCCTGCGCGTTCCACTGCTTCATAATCGTTAGTACCAGCAAAAATATCTAAGTACCATACTTGTGGAATACCTGGCACAAACAACTGTATTACCCTCGCCAACAAAAACTTATCTTCTTGCTCACCCAATGCACTAAAGTAGGTAGCGTTAACTTGGTAATACGAAATTTTATTCCCCTCAGAATCATAGAGATTTTTTACTCGTCCACCACGTTCTAGAACAATATTCATGATGTCATCTATTTCATCATCAGTTAGCAAACCCGCATTGTAAGTTCCGTTAACTTCTTTTCCTTTTAAATCTAAAACAGGAATACCGTCATGACAACCAAGCATGTTTACCGTTTTGTATTTGTTGGCAACAATTTCATTAATCCATTTTACTAGTGCATTATTATCTGCTTTTTCTAAAGTATGAATTATAAGTCCTGGTAAGAAAAAATCGTAAATCTGATAATCTTGTTCCGCAACTTCTTTATGAAGAAATGATCCGTATTCCGCATGAATTTCGGGTAATAACTTGAGTTCGTTTTTATCTGCAATCTCTCTTATTTTCCTTAAATAATCCCATGTGCCTGGTGTATTAAAAAAATTAGATTGACCAACTTCTTTATGTAAATAGGCAAAAGCATCTAATCGTAATACAGAACAACCAAAGGCTTTTAATTTTGCGAGTGTTTCGTTGTAAAAATTCCAGACTAATGGCGATTTTGCGTTAACATCCATTTGCCCCAAGTAAGTACACTTCCTGTAGACTATATTTACAATTTTATGCTTTACATCTTCATCAAGATTAAGTTGTAGTTGTTCTATGGGTTTATTATCCTCAATTGATTTATTTACAATTTCACAAATAGACTCTTTTTCGGGCAAAGACAAGTTAAATACATCTTTTAAATCCTCTACCTCAATTTTATTGAATGTTATTTTTTGATAAAAGGTATTCCAGTATGGCTGTTTACTACCATCAGGAAAAGGAACTTGCAAAATTGGTAAGCCAGATTTTCGCATAAAAAGTTTATCGAGATAAACATCATCTGGAATAATAATACCGTCGCTATTTAATTTCCCAAAGCCCTGCCAAAATTCATTCCAATTGATAAAAAAATCTTTGTAAATAGAGTTTTTACCATGTTTTAATAAATCTTTAAACTGAGGTGAAGCTACCGAAAGGTGGTTTAATACTATATCAAATTTCAGTTCTATCCCTAAAGATTTTAGATCCTCTAAATCCTTTTTAGATACTAAATCCTCATTAATATTGTAATCTATAATAGAGAAACCTCTATCTAAATCGCTATTAAAAAACGTTGGCAACACATAGAATAAAGAGAAGGCATCTTTAAACTCTGGCTTTTGCAACATGGTAATAGTATCGCTTAATTTATCGCCTATACTATCTGGATAGGCATTAAGCATAACTCCATTGGCAACCTCATTTTTTTGTATCATATTATATTTATAGTAGTTTGGAAAGTATATCTATATTATCTGGCAACCTACCTACATTCTGAAGTTTTAAAGCAGCAAGTTGCAATGCTACTTCTAAACATTCCTTAACTGGTTTTTCTTTTATATAGGCAAATAAAAAGCCTGACCAAAAAGCATCTCCAGCTCCTGTAGCATCCATTACCATATCTATTTTTATTGCTGGTAGTTGAATGAGTTCTTTATCCTTCTGAGACAGAATGACTCCGTTACTACCTAATGTAAGACATATTATATCTACTCCTTCATTATGAAAAAAATCGAAGATTTCTTGATGTGGTAGCTTTTTACCAAACAGCCTGAGCATATCGTCTTCACTTATTTTAATCAGTGGATTAAACTTACAATAAGCTTTGATAATCTCTAGAGCTTCATCTTTGCTTTCCCAGATTTCATCAGCATAATTAACATCTATACTAAGTTTACAACCAGAATCGTAAGCTTCTTTTGCTTTGTTTAAAATTGTTGTCTGTGCAGGTTTGCGACTAAGTGCAAAACAAGTTGTATGATATATTTTAGCCTGTTTTAATAAACTTTCAGGTATTTGTTCTTCGGAAATACAAGAATCTGCTTCTCTAAAAGGTATAAAATCTGGTGTTCCTTTTGTACGTGATACGAAAATGACACTCGTTGGCTTTTTCTCAATGCGATTAATATTGGATACATCTACTCCTACTTCAGAGAATCTTTCAAAAATATAATCACCAAATCCATCATCTCCTACAGCAGCAATCATTTTAGATCTTAGACCTAAACGTGCCATATTCATAGCAACGTTAGTAGGCGACCCTCCTAAATACCTGTGATAATCTCTTGTATCATTTATTGTTACATTGGTTTGGTGACCAATAAAATCAATTAAGGCCTCACCAACACAAAGAATATCTATATTTTGATTATTATTTTTCAACGTTTGTTATAATTAAGACGTTACCTCTTCTACCTCTTTATTCTTTGTTTTCATTAATAGAGTTAAAACAGAGGCTACGATTAACAATATACCTGCAAAAGTTATTGCATGGCGCGGATCGTTATTTAAAAAATGTTTTAATATATACCCAAATGATACTGTTTGAAATATCATTGGTATTACAATCATCATATTTATTATTCCCATATAAACTCCATAGCGTTCCTTAGGAATATCGGAAACAACCATTAAATATGGAATACCCATCATACTCGCCCAACCGATACCAAAACCAGTGATAGCAAAAAACAGCAGATTTTTATTTTCAATATGTGGAAAAGCTAAAAATCCTATAGCTGCTAAGATGAGGCAAAAAGCATGTACTCGTTTAGCACTAAATCGCTTAGCAAAGCCAACAAGAGCAAACGCTACCAAAAAAGTTACGACATTGTACCAACCATTAACCAAGCCTGTCCAACCTACAGCTTCACTGTATAATTCTTTGTTATCTGGTGTTGCATTCCATACAGAAAGCGCAACACTTTTTGAAGAGTTTTGCCAATAGCAAAAAAGCGCATACCACTGAAACAAGTATACTAAAGCCAATTGCCACATTACTTTTGGCATATCTTTTATTGCTGAAACGATTTCTAACAAAGGCTCAAAGACACCGTTTTTTTCAGCTTTTAGAGCTTCTAATTCTTCTTTAGTTGGTGGTATTTCTTTTGTTTTGCTATTACTCCACAATATTGAAGCGATAGAACAAAATGCTCCTAAGAAAAATGAAGCGTACACCCAATTAGGTAAAGAACCTGTTGTACCTACAATAATTAAAGGAAACACAAATAACGATAGGTTTGCCAAGACCTGACCTAAACCTGTAAAGAAACTTTGCATCTGAAAACCTAAAGGTCTCTGATCTTCGTTTAAGCTATCTGCTATGAGCGCTCTGTAAGGCTCCATTGCAGTGTTGTTCCCTGCATCTAATATCCAAAGTAAACCTGCAGCCATCCATAACGAACTACTAAAAGGAAAGGCGATTAATGCCAAACTACATAAAATAGCTCCAATCAGAAAGTACGGTTTTCTTCTCCCTAGTTTAGGATGCCATGTTTTATCACTTAAAGCACCTATTACTGGTTGTACTAACAAACCTGTTACAGGGCCTGCTAAATGTAAAATTGGTATTTGATCTGGACTTGCTCCTAAAAAATCGTAAATAGGTGTTACTGCACTTTGTTGTAACCCGAAGCTGTATTGAATTCCGAAAAACCCAACATTCATGTTTAGAATTTGCCAAAAGCTTAATTTGGGTTTAGATCTGAGCATAACGTTTACTTTTGATTAAAAATACAACTTGAATTACTAAGGATTAAAAAGAGTCAATGATAATAATTAACATTGACTCTTCTACCAATCAATCAATCAACTTAAAAGTCAATATTTTAAAACTCACTCAAATAAAATTTTATCTAAAAGTATAGTTAAGTCCTAAAGAAATAGATCTTCCTGGGACAGGTCTTGCTCTTACATAGTTGGTTTGTCCTTCTACGATAGAACCTTCTTCAGACTCAGTAATACCTAATGTATCAAATATGTTATTGAAACCTAAGTTAGCACTTAAGTCTTTTGTAATACCATAGTTAAAGAAACCATTTACGATAACAAATCCTGGCATTACTAAATCGTTATTATCTTGGGCATAAGCCTTTGATTGACCTATAAAACTAAGTCCGAAAGAATTTTGCTTTTCTGTACCAAAGTTATACGTTGGGATAAAGTTATAGATGAAATCTGGTTGTCTTCTTGGTGTATTACCATCGTTATCGCCAGAGTCTATTTTTGCATTAGTATAAGTTACACCACCACGTAAGCTAAGGTCATTAATTCTATAGAAACCTTCTAATTCAACACCAAGTGAGCTATAATCATTTTCTATTATGGAGTTTGAAGTTGCTTCAAAACCACCTTCTTCTGTAGTCTTAGCGTAGAATAATGTCGCGTATAAAGCACCATTATCAAATCCTCTCTTATACCCAACTTCTGCTTGATTTATAAAGTCTAATGCGTTAATCTTATCTCCATCTAAATAATCTAAACCTGCAAATAAAATACGATCAGCCTTAGCTGCTGCACCTCTACTGTAACGTGCAAAAACCGCTTGTCTGTCTTGTAATTTATAGTTAACCCCTAATGAGTAAGACACATAATCATAATCGTAATCTACCGGAGTTGGATTTGCTGTATCTACAGCAGAAACAGATTGCTCTGGCGCAGAAATCACTCCGTCGTTATTAATATCAAACGTAGTTTGTACCGTACCTGCAAATGTGCCATCTACCTGTCCTTTATCAAAACGAATACTTGCGTCGAAATTTAAATCTTCAGAAGCCTCGATAGCAATGTTTGCATAAGGTGCAGAAATATTATACTGTGTATCGTAATTACGTGTACAGCAATTTCCCCAAAAAGGTACTCCATAGGCATATAATCCATTTGTACTCAAAGCAGTTCCTGTTGCATCTGCAACATCTATTAACCTAGCATTATCATCATTTACTTCTTGTAGGTAAGAATTCCACAACCAAGACATAGATACATTTTGAATAGATTTAAAGTAACCTACAGTAACATCTACATTATCAAATGACTTTGTTAATCTTAAGTCATTCATAAAATTGTTAAAGTCATTCAACTCCACATCAAACATATGAATCCTAGCCAGCAATGCATCATCACTTACCGCTGACCCGTCATTAGCATAAGTTAAGGTAGAACCTGTACCAAACGACTCTGCTATTGCACTAGCTGTATTTACTTCTGCCGGGAATGGCGACACAAAATTTCCTTTATTAAATGAGAATCTGCCGTTGTTTCTTAATCTCCATCCATCACTTAATTCAAAAGACGCATCAAGACCTAATGATGTTGAAATAGGATTCATACCATCTGCAACATTAGATCTTCTTAACTGACCATCTGCTCCTAAATTTACATTTTGAGTTAAATAAGATGAATGTAAAGACCCTCTTGTTGCGTCAAAGTTAGGTGCATTACCCCAATCTGGATCATCATTTGTTCCTGTAACTTTTATTGGCATTGGTAAGTATGCTGCCGCTCTATCGTTTAAATATTTTGTGCTTAACCTCACATAGCCTTTTTCAAATTCTTTAGTAAGGTTTAATTTAATTTGCCCACCATTATTAGCGGTAAACCCTGTCTCTCTAAGACCTTCACCAGCTCTGTAAAAACCACCTGCATGAAAATATAACCCTTCACCTATTGGTGCACCATAATCAAAATCTGTTCTAAAAGATCCATAATCTAAACCAAATGATGTGCCAATAGAACCTCCTTGAGTTTTTCCTGTTTTACTGATTAAGTTAATTATAGCACCAGGAGAGTTTGAAGATAATGTAGATGCCGAACCACCTCTTATCGCCTCAATTCTTCCTATATTATTATCAAATCTTGTAAAAATATCTGCCGTTGCAAAAGACATATCACCAAATAATAAAACAGGTAAACCATCTTCTTGAAGTTGAACATATTTTGAACCACCTGAAGAAACCGGCACACCTCTTACTGCAATATTAGAGTTACCTTCACCACCCGAAGACTCTGAACGAATACCAGGTATTGTTCTAAAAATTTCTGCTGTTGTTCTAGGTGCTGATTGTTGAATAACCTTTGGTCTCATAGTAGTTACAGATACACTAGAATTAATTCTTGATTTTGGATTTGTAACACCAGTAACTATAACTTGATCTAAAGACTCTGTATCTTCAGTTAAAACAAAATCTACAGTTAAATCTGTACCATCAACTGTAATGGACTTTCTAGATTCAGAATAACCTAAGTAAGAAACTATCATTGTATAAGTTCCATTTTCTACATTAGAAACTGTATACTTACCATCTATATCAGTTACAGCTCCTTTAGAGGTACCCTCTAAAATAATGTTTGCACCTGGTACTGACATACCATTGTTGTCTTTAACGATACCTGAAATATTACTCTGTGCAGATAGAAAGTATCCTATCATAACAAAAGCAATAAAAACGCCCCATTTGTTTTTTAATAAATTCATCTTTCAGTTGTTTATTTGTTATTTTTTTACTTATTCTGATAACGAATTTACATTCTTAGTAATAAAAAAATGATAATTCAATATCGAAAACGTTTTCGATTTCACGAAAACGTTTTCGATTTGTATATTTACATTATATTTTCTTTAACACTATACTATTGCCAAATGAAACCCGTAACCCTCAAAGAAATAGCTGAAATTTTAGGTATCTCAATTACAACAGTATCTAAGGCTCTCAAGGATTATCCAGATGTTAGTAAGAAGACTAAACGCTTGGTTAAAGAAACAGCGGCTACTTTAAATTATAAACCTAACGCATTTGCTGTTAATCTCAGAACAAGTGAATCGAAAACTATAGGCATTATAATTCCTGAGGTTGTCCATCATTTCTTTTCAAGCGTTATTAAAGGCATAATTGCACAAGCAGAGAAAAAAGGATATTTGGTCATCATACTTCAATCAAACGAGTCTTTTGAGCTCGAGAAAAAACAAATAGACTTACTATTAAGTAAACGTGTTGACGGTATTTTAATGTCTTTAGCTAACGGAACTGTAAATTTTAATCATTTAAATGATATTATAGAGGCAGATACTCCATTAGTGCTATTTGATAAAATAGCAAAGGTTGTAAAATGTTCGAAGGTCATTATAGATGACCGTAAAGCTGCATACACTGCAACAAAACACCTTATTGATATCGGTTGTAAGAAAATAGCACATTTTAGAGGTCCATTGCTACCTCAAAATTCAATTGATAGATTTCTGGGTTATAAACAAGCTTTAACTGACCACAACATACCATACAACCCTTCATTAGTTTATATATGCAACTGTAGTGATAAAAGTTTTGAGGAAGGAAAAGAAAGTGCAAGAAAATTACTGAAAGATCATAACGATGTAGATGGTATATTTATTAATACAGATTTGGTTGCAATAGGTGCGCTTACAGAATTTAATAAGCAAGGTATTATAGTGCCAGATGATATTGCTGTAGTTGGATTTAGTAATTGGTTTATGTCTTCTGTAATTTCACCAACATTAAGCACTATTGATCAACCTGGATACGACATGGGCAAAACCTCTTTTAAATTACTATATAAAGAAATAAAACAACGTAAAAAGAAAGAACTAGTTACTTTTAAAACTGTAGAGTTACCTACCGAACTTGTAGTAAGAGAATCTTCTACTAAATCCATTACTGTAGAAAGTTAATATTCCTTTTAAGACCAGAATATTTAGTTCGTTTTACAGCTGATTTTTTAAACACTTTTTTAAACGTATCTTCAGTAATCTCTTCCCAATCTTTTTTTGTCATAGACAATAGTTCTGGATGCGGATTAAATAAAGGTTCACTATGAGGTTTGCTAAATCGATTCCATGGGCAAACGTCTTGGCACACATCGCAGCCAAACATCCAATCATCAAACTTACCTTTCATGTCTGAGGGTAAATTATCTTTTAATTCTATTGTAAAGTAAGAGATACATTTACTTCCATCTACAACATAGGGTTCTGTAATTGCTTCTGTTGGGCAGGCATCTATACACGCTGTACACGTGCCACAATGGTCTGTAACTGGTGTATCATACTCCAGCTCTAAATCTATAATAAGTTCTGCAACAAAATAGAAAGAACCTATTTTTTGAGTTAATAGATTAGAATGCTTCCCAATCCATCCTAAACCAGATTTTGATGCCCAAGCTTTATCTAGTACAGGTGCGGAATCCACAAACGCTCGTCCATAAACTTCACCTATTTCCTCCTGAATAAAAGCCAGCAACAACTTAAGTTTATCCTTTATTACAAAATGGTAATCTGTACCATAAGCATATTTTGATAGCTTATAGCTATTAGCCGTTTGCTCTTGGCTTGGATAATAATTTAACAATAATGACACCACACTTTTCGATCCTTCTACAAGTAGTGTTGGATCTAGACGTTTATCGAAATGGTTTTCCATATAACGCATTTCGCCATGCATATTTTTATTTAACCAAGACTCTAACCTTGGTGCTTCTTCTTCTAAAAACTCAGCTTTGCTTATGCCACACGATAAAAAACCAAGCCGCTTAGCTTCTGCTTTGATAAGTTGTGTGTATTTAGAGATATTAGTCATTAAGATCGCGGTTCAAATCTTAAGTATGCATTCTTAGGTTTTAAGGTAATAAGAGGTGTTATTTCTATGGATTCAAACTCTGGTGTAATTTTATATTTTGAAACCAATTGACTTACTGCTATTATCATTTCAAACATAGCAAAATTATTACCAATGCATTTTCTTGGACCTGCACCAAATGGAAAGTATTGCGAGGAATACTTTCGTCCACCTTCTGAAAAACGTTCTGGCATAAATACTTCTGGTTGTTCCCACAATTTCGGATGACGATGAATCTCGAAAATAGAAAATAACAAATTTGAACCTGATTTAAATTCCATGCCGCCAAAAGTATCATCTGATATATTAACACGATCTATAAAGTAAGCTGGTGGATATAACCGCATTGCTTCTTCAACAACTTGCTGACACACTTTGGCCGAAGTCACTAAAGCCATAATATCTTCAGTTTCTTTTTTAATATTTGAAATCTCAGCAACAATTTTGTCTTGCCATCTAGGATTTTGCGCCAATAACTGAAATGTAAAGGTTAAAGCATTAGATGTTGTTTCGTGCCCAGCAACAAATAATATTAATATTTCATCAATCAATTGTTCTTCACTCATCGGTGTGCCATCTTCATATTTGGCATCGAGCAACATGTCTAATAAATCGTTTTGCCTAGAACCCGAATCTCTTCGCTCGTTAACAATACGTTTTAAAATCTGCCTTGCTTCTTTAGTGAGATTTAATTTCTTTTTTAAAATTCCGCTTGCTGAAAACCACCAAGATAAATATGGTTGTCTTAACTCCTTAACGAGCATTTTTTGGGTGGCTTCCGTAATAAATTGTAGCCTATGTATATCTTTTTGATTTACGGCACTACTAAATAATGATTTTACAACAGTTTGAAATGCTAAATCATTTAAGATTGGGAAAATGTTTACTTTTTTATTTGGTTGAACTTTTTGATATTCGGTTTTTATAGTATCGTATATATTATCCAGTAACAAATTAAGTTGCTTTTTATGAAAAGCAGGTTGAATAAGTTTTCGCTGTTTGCGCCAATGCTCGCCTTCGGAAGTTAATAACCCTTTGCCAACATATTTTGAAAGGTCTTCCGTTTGAATTTTACTTTTTGTATAATTCTTTTGATTTTTTTGAAGTACGTATTCAGCAAACTCCGCATCTCGAGAGAAGTAGATTTTTTTATTTAAACCTATTGTAAGACTAAACGTATTTCCTCTTTCAGAGAAATTTTTATGATGAAATGGTAATGGGTTTTTTAGGATATTAAGCGAGTGCCTTAAAAATTGAGATAAAGGTACGTTAGGAATGTTAGTGTATGTTTTCATGCATCAATTAAAATCAAAACAAACCTCCTTGTATTGGTCCTTTAATTTTACCTAAATGTTTATACGCTTGCTCTGTAACTTCTCGTCCACGAGGTGTTCGCATTATAAAACCTTGCTGAATTAAAAAAGGCTCATACACCTCTTCAATTGTCTCAGCACTTTCACTTACAGCTGTAGCTAAAGTTGTAATTCCAACAGGACCGCCTTTGAACTTATCGATAATAGTGGTTAGAATTTTATTATCCATTTCATCTAAACCATGAGCATCTACATTTAGTGCCTCTAAAGCAAACTTAGCGATTTCTATGTCTATTTTGCCATTACCCTTTATTTGTGCAAAGTCTCTAACACGCCTCAATAAGGCGTTGGCAATACGAGGTGTACCACGACTACGACCTGCTATTTCTATTGCAGCTTCCATAGATATAGGTACATTGAGTATTGAAGAACTACGTTGTACAATTGAAGTTAGTAAGTCTGTTTTGTAATACTGCAAACGACTACTTATACCAAAACGTGCTCTCATCGGTGCTGTTAATAGTCCTGAGCGCGTTGTAGCACCAACTAAAGTAAATGGATTTAAATTAATCTGAACTGTTCTAGCATTTGGTCCAGATTCTATCATAATGTCTATCTTATAATCCTCCATGGCAGAGTACAGATACTCTTCAACAATAGGGCTTAATCGATGTATTTCATCAATAAACAATACATCTCTGTCATCTAGGTTTGTAAGTAAACCAGCCAAGTCACCTGGCTTGTCCAAAACTGGTCCTGAGGTTACTTTTATATTAACATCTAGTTCGTTTGCTAATATGTGAGCTAAAGTTGTTTTACCTAAGCCTGGAGGACCATGAAAAAGTGTATGATCTAGTGCTTCTCCTCTTAGGTTGGCTGCCTGAACAAAAATCAATAAATTCTCTAACACCTGATCTTGACCTGTAAAATCATTAAAAGTTAATGGTCTTAACTTCTTTTCGAGATCAAGCTCTTCTGGACTATAATTATCGTTAGATGGATTTAGGTTTTCGTTCATATAAAACAAATATAAAGAAAAAGCCTTTCTAAATTTGAAAGGCTTTGTATAATTATTATGTCTATGACGCTAGTGATGTAATTCCTCTTCACCTTCCTTCATTGGTACAGTTTGTGGCACAAAATCTTCATCATGACCAGGCTTACTGTAATCATATGGCCAACGGTATACGTGAGGAATTTCACCAGGCCAGTTACCATGTATGTGTTCTACAGGAGTCGTCCATTCTAATGTAGTAGATCTCCATGGGTTTTGAGGTGCTTTCTTACCGTAGAAAATACTACTAAAGAAATTGTATAAGAATATTAACTGTGCTACACCAGCAATTAATGCAAATACTGTAATAACTACTTGTGTATCTGCTGTATCATCAAACAATGGGAAATTTGAGTTTGTGTAATACCTTCTTGGTAAACCTGCCATTCCTATAAAATGCATTGGAAAGAATACACCGTATGCACACACTGCTGTTATCCAAAAATGTAAATAACCTAATTTCTTATTCATCATTCTACCAAACATTTTAGGGAACCAATGATATACACCAGCAAATACACCATACAATGCTGAAATACCCATTACCAAGTGGAAGTGAGCAACAACAAAATATGTATCGTGTACATTGATATCTAAAGCACTATCACCTAAAATAATACCTGTTAAACCACCAGTAATGAATGTAGATACCAATCCAATTGAAAACAGCATAGCCGGATTCATTTGGAGATTACCCTTCCATAGTGTGGTTATATAGTTAAATGCTTTTACAGCTGAAGGTATTGCAATTAATAATGTTGTAAAAGTAAATACAGAACCTAAGAACGGATTCATACCAGATACGAACATGTGGTGCCCCCAAACTATTGTTGATAAAAATGCAATAGCTAGGATAGAAAGAATCATAGCTCTATACCCAAAAATTGGTTTTCTAGAGTTTGTTGCAATAATTTCGGAAGTGATTCCTAATGCAGGAAGTAATACAATATATACTTCTGGATGTCCTAGGAACCAAAATAAATGTTCGTATAAAACTGGTGAACCACCTTGATAATGTAACACTTCACCTTGAATAAATATGTCTGATAAGAAGAATGATGTTCCAAAACTTCTATCCATTATTAAAAGTAACGCAGCCGACAATAGAACTGGGAATGAAATTACACCAATAACTGCTGTGATAAAAAATGCCCAAATAGTTAACGGCATTCTTGTCATTGACATACCTTTTGTTCTAAGGTTAATTACCGTTACAATATAATTTAATGAACCAAGTAAAGATGAGGCAATAAATATAGCCATAGAGACTAGCCACAGCGTCATACCTGTACCAGAACCTGGTTGTGCCATAGGCAATGCACTTAATGGTGGGTAAATTGTCCAACCAGCAGCTGCAGGTCCCATCTCAACAAAGAATGATAAAATCATTATAAGACATGACACAAAGAACAACCAATAAGACACCATATTAAGGAAACCTGACGCCATATCTCTCGCACCAATCTGAAGTGGAATAAGTAAGTTACTGAAGGTACCACTCAATCCAGCCGTTAACACAAAGAAAACCATTAATGTTCCATGTATGGTTACTAATGCCAAATAGATATCCGCATCCATAACACCTTCTGGAGCCCACTTACCCAATAAAGCTTTAAAAACTGCATTTTGTTGTTCTGGCCAAGCAATTTGCATACGTATCATTAAAGACATCAAAATACCGATGATACCCATAACAATTACACCAGTAATTAAATACTGCTTTGCAATCATTTTGTGATCCTGACTAAAAATATATTTAGTCACGAAAGTCTCCTTATGATGATGTACGTCGTGATCGTCGTGATTGTGTGTATCTACTGTTGCTGACATAATCTTTTTTTCTGTTTCTTAATTTTTTTAATTCAATGATTTTGCAAAAGTGGTCTGCTCAGCCATCCAAGCATTATATTCTTCTTCAGTTTCTACAATAATCTTCATTTGCATATTGTAGTGAGATTTACCACAGATTTTGTTACAAATTAATAAGTAATCAAACTCATAAGGTTCTAAAGGTTCTTCACCATTCAAAGTTAAATCCTTACTCTTCTCAGTTCTAATTTTATTAATGTTTAAAACCTTCTCTTTCATAGCCTCAGTTTCACGCATCTCTGCTGTTGTTACAGTTGGTGTAAACCCAAATTGTGTTACCATGCCTGGCACACAGTTCATTTGAGCTCTAAAGTGAGGCATGTAAGCAGAGTGCAATACATCTTGCGAACGCATTTTAAATAAAACTGGTCTATTTACTGGTAGGTGTAATTCTGTAACAATAACATCATCTTGTGCATTAAGATCTCCTTCGTCTACACCTAATATATTAGCTCTGTCTAAATCTATTAACCTAACATTTGCCTTTCCTAACACATTGTCTTCACCACCATATCTTGCTTTCCAGTTAAATTGCTGTGCATAAAGCTCAACAACTAATGGATCTTCTTGATCATCTACATTCATGATGTCATTCCATGTAAATAATCCATAGATAATTAAACCTGCTAAAACTACAACAGGAATACCTGTCCATATAGCTTCTAAAGTATTATTGTCAGCATAAAACAATGCTTTTCTACCCTTTTCTCCTCTATACTTAAAAGCAAAGTAATGTAACAGAAATTGAGTTACAGTTTGAACAATAAATATAACAACCATAGATATAGCCATAAGACTATCTATACCTGGACCATGTTCTGAAGCTGAGTTAGACATTAATGGTAAATCTCCTAAGTACCAAAAACATAATATAGTAATGATATATATGAAGGCTAAGAAGCCCATCATTAAATAACCATTCATTTTGTTATCCTTATCATCAGCAATCTGAGTATTGCTTGCACCTACTTGAGCTAAGTCAAAAATCTTTATCAATTGCCAAATAGCAACAGCTACAAAGAGTACAATTATAATAGTTAATAAAGTAGTAGTCATTATTGTATGATTTCTTTTTAAATATTAATAATGGAAATGTTTACTTTCCTCTGTAAATGGATTTTGTTTTGCCAATAACGGAGCCTTACCTAAAGCTGTAAATACAATGAATAAAAATAATCCGCCAAATAGTAAGATAGCACCAATCTCTGGCATACCTATAAACCATCTATCTACAACCGTTGCTGGCATAATCCAGTTAAAAACGTCTAGGTAGTGTCCACAAAGAATTACAATACCTGCCATAACTACAAACCAGTTGATGCGTTTGTAATCACTGTTCATTAATAAAAGTAATGGGAAAATAAAGTTCATAGCTAACATTCCAAAGAAAGGAAGTTTGTAATGCTCTATTCTAGTTACAAAATAAGTCACCTCTTCTGGTATATTAGAGTACCATATTAACATGAATTGAGAGAACCATAAGTATGTCCAGAATATACTAATACCAAACATAAATTTAGCTAAATCATGAATGTGACTGTCATTTACAAACTCTAACAACCCTTTTGACTTTAAGTAGATAGAGATCATTGCAATTACAGTAATACCACTAACAAACATACTTGCAAAAACGTACCAACCAAATAGAGTACTAAACCAGTGAGGATCTACACTCATTATCCAATCCCAAGACATCATAGACTCAGTGTAGATATAAAACACTAAGAATGCTGCAGAGATCCTAAAGTTCTTTTTAAAGTTTTTATTGTCATTTGCATTATCTTGAGCAATAGAGAATTTTCTAGAGAAATATCTGTATAAAGACCATCCTCCTAAGAATATAAGACCTCTAATAAAGAAACCTGTTTTATTTAACCAACCTGACTTACCTGCCACTAACTTATCATAGTTTTCATGTCCTACTTCTGTAACACCATCTTTTAACCAAACAAATAAATGACTATCCGCTACAAAAGCAATTGCTAAAACAATTAAACCACCAGGTAAAACATAAGATGTAATACCTTCCATAACTCTAAATAAAACTGGTGACCATCCTGCCTGTGCAGCATATTGAATTGCGTAAAATGCTAACACACCTAAAGCAATCATGAAGAAAAAGAATGCTCCAACATAAAGTGCTGCATAAGGTCTGTTGTGGATTTGATGTAGTGCATGCTCTTCATGATGTGTTAATCCACCATGAGCTTCTTCACCATGATGGTCTTCACCATGCGCTGCAACTTCATTATGTTCTGATTCTCCATGAGTTTCACCATGTGCATCAGTGGCGTGTGTATCGCCATGACCATGATGCTCTTCAGCAAGCCTCTCAGTGATATTTTCTTCAGTATATCCGTGAGAATCAATGAATCCATAACCAACACCTATCAAACCGAGTACCATCATAATAATAGCACCCATTCTTAATCGATTTGAAATTTTATATTCCATTTATATAATCTTTATCTAAATCTTATTTTTCTAAATCTGCTTTAAGCTTTTCAACGTAAGCAACTACTTGCCAACGCTCTTTCTCGTTTAATTGGTTAGCATAAGAACCCATAGTGTTTTTACCATAGTAAATTACATGATAAATACTCCCTGTTGTAATAGCTCTACCTGCATCATCATAGCTTGGTACACCTAATATTTTTTCGCGATCAACAAGTTTGCCTTTTCCATTTCCTTTAGTTCCGTGACAAATTCCACAGTAAATATCATAAAGTACTTTTCCTTCTTCGTAATCTACTTGTGTTGAATCTAATGGACTTGTTAATGTCGCTTTAGCTAACTCATAGCCTTCATTAGTATTTTCAATTTCATAAGGCATAAAATCACCTCTTGGTATAGTACCTTCTGCAGGTAACTGAGCTTCAACACCTGTTGCAAAAGCATCAGATTCCTGATAGGTTTCATATCCTACTGATTGATACATATTAGGCATGTACTGGTAGTTAGGTCTTGAATCCTTTTTACAAGACACAAAACTTACTAATAAACCTAACGCTACGATATATTTCAATGATGTCTTCATATTAATGTGCATCTTCGTCTTTATCTACAATATTAATTTCAACAGCTCCTGTTTCTTGTAATAATGAAGTTAATTCACTTTCATTATTATGGATAACGATTTCCATTAAGAAATGATCGTCTGTTGTTCTTGGATCTGGATTTTCAGCCTTTTTAAAGGGCCACATTCTACTTCTTAAATAAAATGTTATTACCATTAAGTGCGCTGCAAAAAATACTGTTAGCTCAAACATAATAGGAACGAATGCAGGCATGTTTTGCAAATAACTGAAACTTGGCTTACCACCAATATCCTGTGGCCAATCTTCAATCATTATAAAATTCATCATAGTAATAGCAACTGTTAGACCAACACAACCATATAAGAAGGCTGTGATTGCAAGTCTGGTTGGTGCTAGACCCATTGCTTTATCTAGTCCGTGAACCGGAAAAGGAGTATATATTTCCTCGATATGATGTTTTTTAGCCTTTACCGCTTTAACGGCAGACATTAATACATCATCATCTGTATAAATAGCATGAATTACTTTTGAAGCTTCCATATACTATAACTAGTTATTTAATAAATTTTTAGCTTGCCCTGCCCAATCATCTCGCTCTGCTCTTCCTGGGAAAGAACCTGTAATTGAATCTAACAAGTCGTACTCTGTTTTTGTCATCTTACTCACCTGTAGGAAGGTATAGATACCTATACTATTCAGTACCTCTTCCATCTTAGGACCAACACCATTGATTTTCTTTAAATCATCAGCTGTTTCTTTTGATGCATCAAAAGAACCGATAGATTCTAAAAGATTATTTACCTTTTCAGAATTGTCCACTTGAGCCGTTTCTTTTGAAGATGAGGCATCGAACTCAACAGGCTTTGATGTTCTTGCATCTGCGCCAGTTCCTACTAAACTATCACCTCTTTCTCTAATATTTTTGTAACGCTCACCTGATGACTTTAATATCGTTTTTACCTCTGCCTGCGCAATTACAGGGAATGTTCTAGAATACAATAAGAATAATACAAAGAAGAAACCTATTGTTCCGATGAAAATTCCTATATCTACAAACGTTGGAGAGAACATTGTCCAAGATGAAGGTAAGTAATCTCTGTGTAATGACGTAACGATGATAACGAAACGCTCAAACCACATACCTATGTTTACTACAATAGATATAAAGAACGAGAACATAATACTTGTTCTAAGTTTCTTGAACCACATAAACTGTGGCGAGAATACGTTACAAGTCATCATTGCCCAATATGCCCACCAGTAAGGTCCTGTTGCTCTGTTTAAGAATGCATATTGTTCATACTCTACACCAGAGTACCAAGCAATAAATAACTCAGTGATATAAGCCACACCAACAATTGAACCTGTAATCATGATTACAATGTTCATTAACTCGATGTGTTGTACTGTAATATAATCTTCAAGGTTACATACTTTTCTCATAATAATAAGAAGCGTATTTACCATGGCAAATCCTGAGAAAATCGCACCTGCCACGAAGTAAGGTGGGAAAATCGTAGTATGCCAACCTGGAATTACTGATGTTGCGAAGTCAAAAGATACAATAGTATGTACAGAAAGTACTAAAGGCGTTGCTAAACCTGCAAGTACCAATGATACCTCCTCAAAGCGTTGCCAATCTTTTGCTCTTCCAGACCAACCAAAACTTATTAAAGAATATATTTTCTTTTGGAAAGGTCTAATGGCTCTATCTCTAAGCATTGCGAAATCTGGTAATAACCCTGTCCACCAGAATACTAATGATACAGATAAATAAGTTGAAATCGCAAATACGTCCCAAAGTAATGGTGAGTTAAAGTTAACCCATAGCGAACCAAATTGGTTTGGGATTGGTAATACCCAGTAAGCTAACCATGGACGACCCATGTGAATAATTGGGAATAAACCTGCCTGAACAACAGAGAATATTGTCATAGCTTCTGCAGAACGGTTAATTGCCATTCTCCATTTTTGACGGAATAATAAAAGTACTGCCGAAATCAGTGTTCCTGCGTGACCAATACCAACCCACCAAACGAAGTTAGTAATATCCCAAGCCCAGTTTACAGTCTTGTTAAGACCCCAAACTCCAATACCTGTTGATACGGTATAAATAATACAACCTATTCCCCAAAGGAATGCGACCAAAGATATACCGAAAACAATCCACCATGCTTTGTTGGCTTTGCCTTCTACTGGTCTTGCTACATCTACAGTAACATCGTGATACGATTTCTCGCCAGTAACTAAAGGTCTTCTAATAGGTGCTTCGTAATGAGACGCCATAATTATATACGTGTTTCTTTAATTTTTATTTATGCTTCTTTTGCTATGTTTCTCACCTTAGTTTGATAAACTAAATTTGGTTTTACACCAACATGCTCTAATAGGTGATAAGATCTTTTATCGTCTTTTAACTCTGCTATTTTGCTATCCTTATCATTAACATCACCAAAAATCATAGCGCCATTACCACAAGCTGCAGAACATGCTGTTTGGAATTCTCCATCTTTCACAGGTCTTCCTTCACGCTTAGCATCTAAAATAGTTTTCTGTGTTTTTTGGATACAGAAAGAACATTTTTCCATTACACCACGAGAACGTACTGTTACGTCTGGATTTAACACCATTCTTCCAAGGTCATCGTTCATGTAGTAATCAAACTCATCATTTTGAGAATATAAGAACCAGTTGAAACGACGAACTTTATAAGGACAGTTATTAGCACAGTAACGTGTACCAACACATCTGTTATAAGCCATATGATTTTGACCTTGACGACCGTGAGACGTTGCTGCTACCGGACAAACTGTTTCACAAGGTGCGTGATTACAGTGTTGACACATTACAGGTTGGAAAGCTACCTGTGGATTATCTGCAGGGTTCTCCATTTCTCCAAACTCACTTAAAGAGCTTCCTAAACCTGAAATATTTTCTTTCTTTTGGTTATCTCCTTCAAAAGTATCTTGAGAAGAGTAATATCTATCAATACGCAACCAGTGCATATCTCTACTACGTCTCATTTCTGATTTACCAACAACTGGTACATTATTTTCTGCGTGACATGCAATGACACATGCACCACATCCTGTACAAGCATTTAAATCTATAGATAAGTTAAAGTGATGTCCTACTGAGCGATCAAACTCATCCCATAAATCTACTTTAGAATCTGTAACCTTTACAGGATTGTGATTTAATGATACTTCAGGGATAGCATTCCAAACATCTCTATCCTTTGTATTAAAAATCTCAAGACTAGTTTCTTTAATGATGTCTCCACGACCCATTAATGTATTATGCAACTGCACACAAGCAAACTCATGCTCACCTGTAGCTTTACTAATTGTTACATCTTGTACCGTATTAAAATTGTGATATAATGGATAAGCATTTACACCAGTCTTCATTTCAGCTTTCATACCTTCAGCAGTTCTACCATATCCAAATGATAGACCTATTGAACCTTTAGCCTGACCTGGTTGAATAATTACAGGAACATTCTCTAAAGTCGTCCCATTAACTGTAATATTTGCTCTGCTTCCGTTTAAACCTCCATTAGCTACGTTCCAATTTTCAAGACCTAGTGCTTCTGCATCAGCTCTTGATACTGTTACATAATTATCCCAAGTGGTTCTTGTTATTGGATCTGGAAATTCTTGTAACCAAGGGTTATTAGCCTGCTGACCATCACCCATTCCTGTTTTAGGATATAAAACCAATTGCATTTTTCCAGCTTTAGCGGATGCTGCTAATTCTCTTGCTGCATTGCTACTTGGTGTTTCCACATTATCCTCCGAAGCACTCTCTTCTACTGTTTCTGCACTTTCTATACTTGATGATGTTTTTGATACAAACACACCATCTTGTACAGCTTTGTTAAAGGAAGCACCATTTAAAACATCAGTAGTCCAAACAGATTTTAAATAATCTCTGTATGATGTACTATTTCCATTCCACGCTAAAAGTACTTCTTGAAATTGTTTAGTATCAAACAATGGACGAATTGTTGGCTGCATTAATGAATAATGACCTGCTTTTAATTCAAAATCGCCCCAAGACTCTAAACTATGTGGTGTCGCCGCTATATATTGTGAAAGCACAGAGGTTTCATCTTGTTTCATAGAGAACGAAACCGATAATTCTGTTTTCTTTAAACCTTCAGCAAAATCAGCCGCATTAGGAAGTGTATACATAGGATTTACTCCACTCATAATAAGTGCACCCACTTTACCAGCTTTCATATCAGCCACAAGTTGCATCACACCTTTATCACTTCCTTGTCTTGTATTTATTGTTGTTTTAGGATCAAATGCTTTACTATTTAAATACTCATTAATCTCTATAGCTACTGTCTGAGCATTTACGTCTTGTATACCAGTAACGACTACTGCATTACTACCCGCTTTTGAAATCTCATTAGCAGCAGACTGCACGGCTTTCGCAATGTTTTCTGGTAATTCTACCGATACAGCACCACCAACTACTAAACTATGTAGTTTTGCTAGTGCTAATTTTTGTTGACTAGGTGTTAATGGTATACGTTTATCTGCGTTAGCGCCAGACAGAGTCATATTAGACTCAAACTGAATGTGACGTGACATTTTTCCATTTTCTGGGATACGCTTTTTAGCATATTCACTTTCAAATCCACCACCTTGCCAATCACCAAGAAAATCTGCACCGACAGATACAATAGTCTTTGCTTTAGAGAAATCGTAATTAGCCATTCCTCTTTTACCATATTTAGCTTGGTAAGCATCTAAAGTTACTGATTCTGAAATCGCATCGTATGTAACATGTTTAACATTACCATACTTTTCTGCAAATTCGGAAACTAGTTTTTTAGTTGAAGGACTAGGTATAGTAGCAGTTAAGAAAACGATTTGCTTATCGTCACTTAAGCTATTTATTTTTGAAGTTGTTTCAGAGATAAATGTATCCCAAGAGATAGTGTCTTTCCCTTTCATTGGAGACTTAACCCTTAAGTTATCATATAACCCCAAAATAGAAGCATGAACTCTTGCATTAGCACTGCAATTAGTTTTTGCATCTGTATTATTTTCAATTTTTATTGGTCTTCCTTCTCTTGTTTTAACCAACACACTAGCAAAATCATAACCATCTGCAATAGTAGTAGCATAGAAGTTGGCAACACCAGGAATAATTTCCTTTGGTTGATTTACATAAGGAATTGACTTAATCACCGGACCTTCACAAGCTGCTAATGATGCTGCAGCTGTACTAAACCCAATATACTTTAAGAAATCACGACGCGATGTAGATGAAGACTCCAATGTCTCCTTATCTCCTAAGAACTCATCTGTTGGAATTTCTTCAACAAATTCGTTTTGTCTAAGCGTCTCAACAATAGAGCTATTATCGTTTAGCTCCTCAACACTTTTCCAGTATTTCTTGTTTGATGACATATAATTCTGAATTACTTCTTATTAAATATTAATAATGGCACTTACCACATTCTAATCCACCCATTTGTGCCGCTGTTAACTGATCAACACCATACTTTTTCGATAATTCTTCATGAATTTTAGTATAGTAATCGTTGTCTTTAACCTTTACGTTTGTTTCTCTATGACAGTTAATACACCAACCCATAGTTAATGGTGCGTGTTGATACATTATCTCCATTTCCTCAACCGGACCATGACATGTTTGACACTCTACACCTGCCACAGACACGTGCTGTGAGTGATTAAAATATGCAAAGTCTGGTAAGTTATGTATACGAATCCATTTCACGGGTTTAGACTCTCCTGTATATGAGGTTCCATCCCAACCAACAGCTTCATACAGTTTCTGAATTTCAGCATTGTAATCTACACCATACTCCTTACCTTCCGCTAAAGTCTCTGGAGCAACCTCTGATATAGATTTATGACAATTCATACACACGTTTAATGATGGTATACCTGAATGCTTACTAACTCTAGCTGAGGAATGACAGTACTTACAATCTATACCATTATCACCAGCATGTATTCTATGAGAATAATGTATAGGTTGCACCGGCTCGTAACCTTGATCAACACCAACCTGCATAAAATAGCCATACACAAAATAACCACTGGCTAGCAAGAATAAAATAGCTGTTACAAGTACCAAGAATTGGTTTTCAATAAACGCTTTCCACAGAGGCTTTCTTTGGTCCTCAACAGGAATTTCAATTCCTTTTGCTTCAGCGAAACGATTTAAAGTACGCTTTACCAGAACTAGAGCCATTGCTAATAAACCAAACAACACTACTAGCGCACCAAGAATTAAATCATTGGAAATACCACCCTCTACCTTAGTCTGACCTTCTGGTGTTGGCATTACTACAGGCTCGGGTTTTGGCTCGGCAGTGTAAGCTAAGATATCTGAAATATCCTGATCGCTTAACTGTGGAAACGCAGTCATCGCCACATTACCCCATTCTGCATAAACTTTATTAGCGTAAGCATCACCAGATTTAATTAAACCTGAACTGTTTCTAATCCATGCTTTCAACCATTCTCTGTCTAAACCTTGCTCCTCTGCCAATCTAGCCTCTACGTTACGTAACGCAGGACCAGTCATTGGCTTATCCAACTTGTGACAAGCAGCACAATTTGTATTAAACAAAGATTTCCCATTTGCAGGATCGCCTTCTTGGGCAGTCAGTGAAGTTGAAAACGTAAGTAATAAAATTAAACCGAGACTAAATATCTTAGAGGTTAAATTACGGTAAATCACCTGTTTCATATTGTTAGTTGAATTATCTTCTAAACTTTGGTACGATTATTTCAGTCAAATATGACAAAAGTCATGTTTCTGAAACTCTGGCAAAAGTAAGATATAAAGTCGATTTTAGAAATCTTAGAGAAGTGTTAATAACTAATTTATATACATTCTAAATAAGATTTTTACAGCTATATCGTTGAATAATATACCTTTGTATTTAAACAATAAATTATGAGAAAAAAAATAAAATATATCAGCGCAACAGTTTTAACATTATTACTGTCTTTTTCGATAAGTGCGCAACAAGGAGAGGTTAATGTAGACCAAGACAGTGACATTGACAAACTGTTAGAGTATAAGAAGGATATTAAAACCTCTAAAGTTTATAAAATACAGGTATATCAAAGCACAGATCCAGACAAGGCAGACCGTGAAAAGTCTAACTTTTTAAACACTTATAATGAATGGCCTGTTGAGATTGTTTGGAATACTCCAAATTATAAGGTTTGGGTTGGTAATTTTGCAACAAGACTAGAAGCGGACAGAGCTTTAGTAAAGATTAAAAAGGAGTATATGTACGCTCTAATTTTTCAGCCAAAATTGGAAAAAGAGTGAAAGTATATAAACATTAACTTAAATAAAAAAGCGGCTTGAATAAGCCGCTTTTTTATTTTGGATATTTTAAAATAGTTACTTCAACTTCTTTTTAACTTCAACTTCTTGGAATGCTTCTAATATATCCCCTTCGTTGATATCATTATATCCTTTGATCTGCATACCACAGTCGTAACCTTTAGACACCTCCTTAACGTCGTCTTTAAATCGTTTTAACGAAGCTAATTCTCCTGTATAAACTACAACACCATCTCTAATAAGTCTAATTCCAGAATTTCTGTAAATTTTACCATTAGTTACCATACAACCTGCAATAGTACCAATCTTAGATATCTTAAATGTCTCTCTGATTTCTGCTGTACCTGTAACTTCCTCTTTAAGCTCTGGAGATAACATACCTTCCATGGCATCTTTAAGGTCGTTGATAGCATCGTAAATAATAGAATATGTTCTGATATCGATTTCTTCTTTATCGGCAGTCATTCTAGCGTTTCCAACAGGACGAACATTAAATCCAACAATAATAGCATCAGAAGCAGAAGCTAACAACACATCACTCTCGGTAATTGCACCTACACCTTTATGAATTATATTCACTTGAATTTCTTCAGTAGATAACTTTTGGAACGAATCTGTTAATGCCTCAACAGAACCATCCACATCACCTTTAAGGATAATATTTAACTCTTGGAAATCACCTAATGCAATACGTCTACCTATTTCGTCTAATGTAATATGACGCTGTGTTCTTACAGATTGTTCACGTTGTAATTGAGTACGCTTAGCTGCTATTTGCTTAGCTTCACGCTCATCCTCAAATACATTGAACTTATCACCTGCTTGTGGCGCACCGTCTAGCCCTAATATTGATACTGGTGTTGAAGGGCCTGCTTCGGCAACATCATTACCTCGTTCATCGTGCATAGCCTTAACCTTACCACTATTCTTTCCTGCTAATACATAGTCACCAACCTTTAGGGTACCTGCTTGTACCAATATTGTTGACACATAACCTCTACCTTTATCCAAGTAAGCTTCTACTACAGTTCCGCTTGCAGGTTTATTAGGATTAGCTTTTAGTTCTAATAATTCAGCTTCTAAAAGTACTTTTTCTAAAAGTTCTTTAACTCCGGTTCCGAATTTAGCCGAAATATCATGTGATTGGATTTTTCCTCCCCAATCTTCAACTAATAAATTCATATTGGCTAATCCTTCTTTTACTTTATCTGGATTAGCATCCGGTTTATCAATTTTGTTAATCGCAAATACAATTGGTACACCTGCTGCTTGAGCATGAGAAATTGCTTCTTTGGTTTGTGGCATTATAGCATCATCCGCAGCCACAACAATAATAGCAATATCTGTTACTTGAGCACCACGAGCACGCATTGCCGTGAAGGCTTCGTGACCAGGTGTATCTAAAAATGCTATTTTTTGTCCGTTATCTAACTGAACACCATAAGCTCCAATATGCTGTGTTATTCCACCAGATTCACCTGCAATTACATTTTCTTCACGAATGTAATCTAACAAGGATGTTTTACCATGGTCAACGTGACCCATAACCGTTACGATTGGTGCACGAGGTTTTAAGTCTTTTGGATCATCTTCAACGGTTTCAATAGACTCTTCGATATCTGCTGTAACAAATTCTACGTCGTAACCAAATTCTTCAGCAACAATAGATAAGGTCTCTGCATCTAACCTCTGGTTCATAGTTACCATCATCCCTAAAGACATACAGGCTGATATAACTTGAGTAACACCAACATCCATCATAGTAGCCACTTCACTAACAGTAACAAACTCAGTAACTTTTAGTGTTTTACTTTCAGCTGCTTCTGCTTGTAACTCCTTCTCAGATTGCTCTCTATGACGATCTCTTTTTTCACGACGGTTTTTAGCACCTCTACCTTTACTGGATTTTCCTTGAAGCTTCTCTAGAGTTTCTCTTACTTGTTTTTGTACTTCTTCTTCACTTGGCTCTTCCTTAACTACTTTTGCTCTAGCACCTCTTCCTTTACCACCTCTTCTGTTATCGAAGTTTGGTCTTCCTCCACCATCATTTCCACCTTTACTAATGCGACGTCTCTTACGTTTATTATTGTCGTTTGAAGATTCCGATTTTTTATCTTCCTTTTTCTTCTTAGGCTTATTGAACTGTGAAAGATCTATTTTTTTACCAGTAGTAGTTGGTCCTGATAATTTTTGATATTGAGTTTTTAACTTCTCGTCTTTTCTAGGCTCTGTAGACTCTTCTTTCTTCTCAACTTTAGGCTCAACCTTTTTAGGTTCTTCCTTCTTAGGCTCAACTTTTTTAGGCTCTTCTTTCTTTGGCTTCGCTACTTCTACTACAGGCTTTTCAACCTTTTTAGGCTCTTCTTTCTTAGGCTCTTCCTTTTTCTCTTCAGTAGCTTTTGGTTTCTTATCTAAATCGATCTTACCAATTTGCTTTGGCCCACTAAGTTCAGCTTTTGCTTTTACTACAGTTTCTTTAGCGGCTTCTTTCTTTTCTTTTTCTTCAATTTCGCGTTCGCGCTGCTCACGAAGCTTCTCTTTCTCCTTGAGTTTTGCTTCACTTACTTCTTGAGCTTTTTCACGCTTTGATGCATCTGTTTGAAATTCATCAGACAACGTGTCGTAAACCTCTTGCGAAATTTTTGTATTAGGACTTTTCTCAATTTCGATACCCTTAGACTCTAAGAAGTCTACCGCACGATCTAATGAGATATTTAGTTCTCTTAATACTTTATTAATTCTAATTTGAGCCATAAATTGCTGTAATATACTTAAATCTGTTTTATATCAATCTAACTTCTTCTGTTTTTAAAGTTAAACTGTTATTAGTCTTCAAATTCTTCTTTAAGAATTCTAATGACTTCTAATATTGTTTCTTCTTCTAAATCTGTACGTTTTACTAAATCGTCTACGTCTTGTTCTAGAATGCTTTTTGCTGTATCCATACCAGCTTTGCTAAATTCATCGATAATCCATCCGTCGATTTCATCTGAGAATTCTTTTAATTCTACATCTTCTTCAGCACCTTCTCTAAATACGTCTATCTCGTAACCTGTTAGTTGACCAGCTAAACGAATGTTGTGACCTCCTCTACCAATAGCTTTTGACACCTCTTCTGGTTTTAGCAACACCTCCGCTCGTTTATTTTCTTCGTCTAACTTTAAAGATGTTACTCTTGCTGGACTTAATGCTCTTGTTACAAAAAGCTGAATATTGTTGGTGTAGTTAATTACATCTATATTTTCATTACCTAACTCACGCACAATACCATGAATACGTGAACCCTTCATACCAACACACGCACCTACTGGATCAATTCTATCATCATAAGAATCTACTGCTACTTTAGCTTTTTCACCAGGAATACGCACCACTTTTTTAACTGTAATTAAACCGTCGAACACTTCAGGAATTTCTTGCTCAAACAATTTTTCTAAGAACAATGGTGATGTTCTAGACATGATTATTGCTGGCTTGCTTCCTTTTAACTCTACACTTTCTATAATACCTCTTACATTCTCTCCTTTTCTAAAGAAATCTGAAGGTATTTGTCTGTCTTTTGGTAAAATAATTTCGTTACCATCATCGTCTAACAAAATTATTGCTCTATGACGAATATGATGTACCTCTGCGGTATAAATTTCTCCTTCTAACTCTTTAAATTGCTTATAGATATTAGTATTATCGTGTTCATGGATTTTAGAAATAAGATTTTGTCTTAATGCTAAAATTGAACGTCTTCCTAAATCAATTAATTTTACTTCTTCAGCAACGTCTTCACCAACTTCAAAATCTGGCTCTATTTTTTGAGCTTCTGATAATGCAATTTCCTGATTAGGATCTTCTACCTCACCATCTGCAACTACGATACGGTTTCTCCAAATTTCTAAATCTCCTTTATCTGGATTGATAATAATATCAAAGTTATCGTCGTCTCCGTACTTCTTTTTTAAAGCATTACGTAACACATCTTCTAGAATCGCCATCAGCGTCACTCTATCAATTAACTTATCGTCCTTAAATTCTGAAAATGACTCTATTAACGCTACATTTTCCATAATTGAATTGAATTAAAATTTTATTTTAACTTTTGCTTCTTTAATGTTTTCAAAAGCAATATTAACTTCTTTTGTTACTGTTACCTTGCCTTTACCTACTGGTTTTGGTTCTCTTGTCTTCCACTTAAGCACAACTCCTTCATCGTTAACATCTGCTAATTGCCCTTCTAGTTTATATCCATCTACAGTTTTCACCTCAAGATTTCTTCCTACATGTTTGTTGTATTGTCTTGGCTTCTGTAAAGGTGATGCTGCGCCACATGATGACACTTCTAATGAAAAATCTTGCTCTTCTCTATCAAGATTATGCTCTATAGCTCTACTTACAAAGATGCAATCTTCAACTAAAACACCATTATCCCCATCTAAAATAACTCTAATGGTATTATCTGATAAAATTTCAAAATCTATAAGAAATAAATCCTTACGCTGATTTAGTGCTTGGTCTAATAAATCTTTTACTGTATCCTTAAACATCTCTTGATATAAAAAGAGAGGACTTTTCGTCCTCTCTCGTTCTCTTTCCGTAAAACAATGGTGCAAATATACAATATTATATGAACTTTTCAAAGCCATATAAAGTGGATTTATTTTCGTAAATTTATATAACTAATATAAAGCATTCAAGATAATGAACAGAATCCTCGTCCCTACCGATTTTTCGGAGCAAGCAACTAACGCTTTAGAAGTAGCTGCTATGTTAGCTAAAAAACATGATGCTGACATTTACCTATTACATATGATGGAAATTCCCATGCAACACATAGATCCTGGTGCAGTAAAAAGCGACATACCTGAAACACTCTTTTTTATGAAACTAGCTCATAAAAAGTTTGAAGATCTTATGGAAAGTGATTTTTTAGAAGGTATTACTGTGCATGAAACCGTAAAAGCAGATATAACTTTTAACGAAATAAAAGATGCCTGTAAAGAGTTTGATATAGATTTAATAGTTATGGGTTCTCATGGTGCCACTGGGCTAAAGGAAATGTTTATTGGCTCTAATGCAGAAAAAGTAGTACGCTCTTCTGATGTTCCTGTTTTAGTTATTAAAAACAAACATCAGAGCTTTAACATTAAGAATTTTGTTTTTGCCTCTGATTTTAAAAACGATAATAGAGAAACATACAAACAAGCTGTAAAGTTTGCCGAATTGTTTGATGCTAAAATTCATCTATTACTAGTTAATACTGCAAATAATTTTATTACAACTTACGAATCTAGAACCCGAATAAACGATTTTATTTCTGGACAAACTTTTGAAAACTACACAATAAATGTACATAACGACTATAGCGTAGAACAAGGTATTTTAGGTTTTTCTCAAGAAATTGATGCCGACCTTATTGGTATAAGTACACACGGTAGACAAGGTATTGCTCACTTTTTTAACGGCAGTATTAGCGAAGATTTGGTTAATCATGCTAAAAGACCTGTTATAACTTTTAAAATATAATTGAAAATAAATATTCTGAAAATAAAAAAATCCTAATCGTTTGATTAGGATTTTTTGTTGGCCTACTAGGGCTTACCTCGACTGCGCTCGACACAGGCTTCTCACCCTTTTAGTTTTTTATTAAAAGCAAAAGTCCCAACTACTTATTGTAATTAGGACTTCTTTTTTGTTGGCCTACTAGGGCAAATATCTTTTTACCTCATCACACCTCAACAAGCTTCAAAAACCCTTACAAATAAAGGGTTTTTGAAAATTCGTAATTTTAAAACACCTCAAATTACTTTGTAAAATATCAAAAAATAGCATATTTTTACTACGCTTTTTACTACGCTTATATATATGAAACAACCTACACATAATTTCAATCTTGAATTTCGCCCTAACTCATCTGGGAAAAAATTGATTTACTTTTATTTCAATTATGGCTATAAAGAATTCAATCCTTCTACAAAAAAATATGTTTATCCAGAATTAAAAATATCATCACAATGGACAATAGATGAGGTTTATTGGAATGGCAGACCAATATACAGAGCGAACAAAACTTACGTTAGAAAATTTGGTAAAGATTTGAATAATGTATTAGATAAGATTGAAGAAACAGCGTATAATCAATTGTCGTTATATAGAAATGAATACGGCACTAACCCCAATCCTAAAGATTTAAAAAAAGAATTCTTGAGAAGCTCAATAGAATTCCAAAACAAAGCAAAAAAATACTATTAGTTGAGTACATTAAAAAGCTTATCGACAAACGAACAAACTTACCCATATCATCTAATGAATATTGGAGTAAAGGAACTAAAAACGGTTACGAAAATTTAATAAATCATATTGAGAAATATGAAGAACGAAAGAAATTAAATATTTCGTTAGATACCATGACCGAAGAGTTATATTGGGATTACTTCAAAACTATTAATGATATTCATAAAGAAGAAAACGGAACACCATATATAAGAACAACCATTGCCAAAGACTGCAAGAATTTAAAAGTCATTTTTAATTGTGCTGTTGAAGATGATATAGAAGTAGGATTTAATTTTTCAAAAAAAGGGCTAAAAATTCACCTTTCAAAACCAATGTATGAAACCTACTTAACTAATGAACAATTGAAAAAAATAATTAACGCCGACGTTAGCCATTCAGCTGAACTACAAAGAGCAAAAGATTATATTATTATTTCGTCTTTTACAGGTGGTTTGAGGATTGGAGACATGAAACATCTTCATGAACTAAAAGTAGAGGTAATTGAGTTTGAAGGAAAGCATTATAATACGGTTACAACAAAAATCAGAAAATCAAAGGAGAATCAAGATGAATTAATAGTTACTATACCAATACTAAAACCTGCAAATGATATATTAAAAAAGTATCAGAACAAATTTCCTAAACTCACAAGTGACACCAATGTTCGTAAATGTGTTACGAAATTATTGAAACATCTAAAGTTTGAAAATGAGGTATTAGTTAGCTATGATTATTATTTATCTGACAAAGTAATCTATAAAAAGAAAAAGCAACATAGCGTATTTTCACCACATGATTGCAGAAGAACTTACATAACAAATCTAAAGCAGTTAGGCATTCAAAATGATACAATAGAACCTATTACCCATCCAAAAATGAACTACAAATCTGTACTTGATTCATATGATAAATCTACATTAAAAGATAAAGCTATTAAGCTAATCAAAGCAATTGAAAGCTCTAATTCCAAATTGTATAAAATCTAACAAAATTATTCGATTACTTTTTTAACCGTTTTAGTAGATTAACAACCAACAAAACCAGTACGGTCATAATAGAAGATATTAAAGCCAAAACTATCCCCAAAAAACTCAATACCTCATTTAAAGACGCTTTTTTATTTTGTGACTCTGCATTTCTGAATGCTCTTACCCAATGTTGTGCCTCTTGGTCATACCTAGCAAGCGTTTGAGAATCATTTGTATTTGGTCGCCAGTTAAAACTTTGTCTTTCTCCCTGTGTCATAGTCATAGTATTATATTAATAAATTTTAGCTAGTCGCTCCAACGCTGATGTCTTTGTTACTGACAAATAATTATCTGTTGTCGTTGCTCTTTTATGAGTAAGGTGGTATTGAGCCATTGAAAGGCTTCCTGTTCGGTCAAGGACGTTTATTGCACTAGCTTTACGAATTGAATGCACACCACAATTCTTAAATCCTAGTTTTTCAGCAGTAAGTTTTATGCGCTTGTGCAACCATTGTCTAGTATATAACTTATTGCTTTTATAGTTATAGAAGATATTTTCGCTATTTGCTCCAAATTCTAATTTAATAGTTTCTCTAAATGCCTGAATGTAATTATACAATTCATTTGATATAATCCCTGTATGACTATTCTTTGTCTTTTTTATTTCAGTAGAGAAAATGTACTTCCCAAAATCGCTATTGAAACTAATATCACCATATTTTAAAGTCAACAGGTCACTAACTCTCAAACCTGATTCTAATGCTATCAAATATGCTAAGTTTTCAGTTTTCCTATCAAGATTATAGATTTGATTGTTTTCAAAAAACAATTTTCGAGCTTCCGAATATAATTTATTGTAATCTATTGGCTGTGTTTTCATATACCAAATATACAAAAAGTGTTTACATTTACAACGTATTTTGTGTAAAATGTAAACACCTACTAAACTAAAATCACTAAAACATTGATTTTTAGTACTTTTGATATTGTGACGTGTTTACATAATACACTATAATGTAAACAGTTGGGATGTTCTAAATTTAGAACGCCAAAAACATACTAACCCAACTCTATATTTCTGTCAAGTTGATAATTATAAAATAGGTCATAGTCTAAAATATAATACCCAACTTAATTAGTATATTTAAACAAAAATAAAAATGAATGGCATTTGGAAATTAAACGGTATGTTTTTCGGATGGGTTACAAACAATGGAAGTTTGTATTCGCAAAATGGTAATAGGATAGGAACATTAATTGATAACGTATTTTACAATCATAATGGAGCTTATATAGGAGAACTGTTAAATAACAATCGTATTGGGTATAATTCAGACCATAATGATTGGGTGGGTCCCGTTTGTTATGTTGATGGTCAGATATTGGCTGAGCCTCTAGAAAATCTATTAGCCAATGAAGTAATAGGTTACAATTCTCCCGAATGAACAAATTTCAGCTTTGCTGACTCCTTATGTTCCATTTATAAGTAGCAGTGGCTGTATTCCCTTCATTCATTTCAATTAATTCACTCATATATGCTATAACTTCTAGTCTGTTCTTAGTTACAACATTTCTATATTCAGTAACTGTTAAATCATTAAAGAAAACACCTTGAAGTTCCTCAGCTATATCCATAGCATATATAAACATGTCACCTTGATTGGCAGTAAATCCTTTATTTTCAGAAGTTAAAGAACCATTTATATAATGGGTCAGTACCATTAAAAAGTTAGTTAATCGTATTGCTGGATGCGGATGAGTACTTTCTTTAAAATATATTGCACTTCGATTGCCTGCAAATGAGAGTAGATAAAATATTATCGGGATAGAAAAAAGAACAATTAATGCTTCAAGTAATGGCTTAGTAACCCTATCACCAAACAATCTGTCCGCATATTGCATTATATGAGTTCCTAAACACAAAGCACTATATGTGTCTGCATCCAATTCCATCAAATGCCTCCCAATATCAAAATTTTCAACTGGTGATGGATTCTCCTGCATATTCATTCCTAAATAATCCGACTTCTGAATTAGATGAGCCATTTCATGGTAAAAAGTAAAATGACAACCAGCTTGATACATCAAATTATTAATTGATGTATTCATAAATGGCTCAAGCTTTTCAAATAATAAAACATTGGAATCAGATATAAGACTATCATTAAATTTAAAATTATTTATCAACCAGTTTATAGTACCCCTATTTATACCGATTAAATAATTTCCATTAGGGCTTAAACCAGCCATTGCATTTATAGTATCTCTATCAACGAAAAATAAATAATTCGGTATGATTCCATAATCAGAGTTAAGCTCCAAGGTTTCTTTGTAAAATTTAAACACTTCAAGAAACTCATCTCTATTAAAATCACTTTCTAAATTACATACTAAACCATTAATCTCTGGAACATTCTGGATTATTTCCGCCGTATTATCTCTGTATTGCGCTAATGTCATAGGATTACATTAAAGGGTAAGAGGTTGAATCTCTAGGTTAAGTAAATCGATTTTACTTATAACTCTAGAACATACACCATGTGAATTAGCTTTAATCCAATTTTGGCCATATTCACTTGTTAATGTTCTGACTAACGCTTCTCTATATTCTTGAGGAACTCTTATTACGTATAAACAATCACTTATTAGGATAGAACCATCTTCTATTACCATTACCCGTCCTAAACATCTTTTTCCAACCCTAGGAATTATAATATCCCCTTTATTAGCACATCTAAACCTTCGAGCCACCCTCTTATTTGGTTTAAAGACTTGGTATTTCAGGTCTTTTTTTAAATCTGTAGTATGAATATACTTATAATCACCATTGGAAAGTTCCTTTTTCGAGAACTTTCCCCTAAATATTTCGGCTTTAACACTCTCTAAACTAATACCCTTTTTAAAATCATTTAAACGCCATTTATGATAGCTATAATCCATTCTATGAGGTAAATCAACTATGTCAACATTAATTGTATCTTCAATTTCTCCCTTATGATTGGCCTTATGAATTGTAACCGTTTTATTTTTAGGTCTGCATTTTTTTAAAACCAAAATATGAGTTTTAGCTTCGGTTTTTTTAAAAATTTTATCTGGTAATTCGATTATACCTTTAATCGAATAGTTCTCTATAATTCTTTTTCTAAACATAGAAAATTGATGTGATGTAAGTAGGCCATCGGGCAGAATAATTCCTAGCTCACCATTCTCCCTGATTAAAAGCAGGTTTTGAGCCAAAAAAACTAAATCCGAAGTCACAATTCTGTAGTCTGACAAATCACCCAATCTTGATGAGTTTAAAATCTTCTTTATTTCATCACTTTTTTCTACAACCAAATAGGGCGGATTACAAACACCAACATCAATTGAGCCAAGCTTAATCTTTAATCTATGATTTAGCCTAGATGACAACCCATTGATTAAAAACAAATCGACATTTGGAAACTCTTTCTTAAGTATTTTTATATTTTTTGGGTCAATATCACCCCCAATGATTTTAGAATCTCGCCATTTCAATTTAGCCTCACGTAACAAAGCACCGTCTCCAATTCCTAATTCTAAAATTTTTTTAGGATTTTTCATTAATATATTTGACATCAAAAGCTTAGATATGTTTTGATGTGTATAGTATTGTCCTAAATCACTCCTCATTTATGAAACTGGTTAAATTATACATAAAACTTTTGCCTACACCAACAGTCCTTATCTTCTTTCCATGAGATGGAAAATCGTAATATAATAAAATTTCCTTGTTCTTTACAGCAAACATGCTAACCCCAAGTGAATGAGGTTTGGTGCCTAAAGGTGCTACCGTAATTTCATATGACATATTATTTTTCTTTATTTCCTCCAAAATATTATAAACCCCAAATGGCTCATTAGCTGTAGTCCTGTATATTAATTCAGTTGCTTTGGATTGTTCTAAGGTACTTTGATTTTGAGAGTAAACATAATATTGCCAACTAGGATAGAAAGATGGAAAACCTACAATTGCAAATGTTTTTCTTCTTGCTGGATTTACATCTCCAAAAGCCTTTGTAAATCTAGCCCCTTCAAAACCTAGAGTTGTAACAAGGATTTTTTCCTTATTATGGTCAGATTGTCTTAAAAATCCAGGTAAAGAGTTCACTTCACAAAATTTCTCAGTCAAATCAAATTTAACCTCAACCTCATCTGTCTTAATTTTATCATATTTCTGAGGTTCTGTATAACACACAAATAGTTTTTCAGGAGTAAACTTATTTTTTAGAATATTAATCAAATAAAAAACTACGGGATGACTTAAAGAAGTAATATCAATAAGAACTGATTTATCGTCAATTCCTATTTCCTTTAAATCACTAATAAAAGTACTTAATAAATCTTTCCCAGTTCTTTGAAGGTCTTCATTTCTAATTTGTAAATTAAGTGAAGATTCAATTATTGAATACTTCTCATATTCAACATCGTAATTCATAGAGTAAGCTTTCCCTTTAAAACTACTTTTTAAAAGAAGCGGTATCTTCTGTGCACGAACTTCTTTACTATTACCTAAAATAATTATGTCGATGCTACTACTAAAAGACTCGTCTAGGATTAAACTATTTAAATCATAATATCTATTGTACAACATTATAATTCAAAAGTTAGTTGATTAGTATCGTCCTTTGTTATATTCTTTACATAACTATTTGCTACCAAATTAGCCTTAGCAACGTCACCATGTATTAGTGACTCTAAGTTGTTTGCATCAATATTCAAACTCCTTATCCGCCTAGCTGAAATTTTAAAATACGGTGCATAGATATGATTTAGATGATATTCCCAATTATTAGAGTCAATGGAAGGGTCTTTATCTTTTGTCTGCTCACGCCTTTGTAACACAGAGTAGAGAATTGCATTTTTAAGAAAATCTCTAGTGTCCTCAGACAACTTATCATATTGTGTGGTAAAATGATTTTTTTCTGGCTCACTTAATTTACTATCTCGATGTAAAGCTTGAAATATTTTCCCCAATAGTATAGTAAATCGTTTCAACCTAATACTGTGGGGTGTATAAGTTTCGATTTCATTAATTTTGTACTTAGTAATAGAATATGCTGCATGCGATTGTTCTAAATCGGTCAATTTTCTAGGCTCATCAAATGAAAAGCCATTTCTCCAAGCATTTTTAAACGCTTCTTCACATAGTTCAATAAAGTATCTGCTTATACCTGATGATACCGATTTAAAAGTATTGAAACCTGAATACTTTTTCTCTTTTTTAAATTCCTTGGCCACTAAGAAGACAATCCCTAGTTTATTATTATGAATCCAATCATTATATTTTGAAGGCTTATTATTCTGAAATTTCTCTAATTCCTCGGCAAGTTCAGTTGGCTTTTTGCCCCTATCCAAAAGAACTTGATTAAGCCTTAGAATAAGTGGGTTTTCTACATTATACAATATAGCTAATTTCGTGTCTTCAATACTTAATCTATTCTTTAATCTAATTTTTAAAGTCTCCTTACCCTTACCTTTAACTATTTCTTCTATTTCCTCTTGATAATCATAACCCCCTAAATAATATCTTATGTCTAATAATTCTTCTTTACCATTTTTCAGACATGGAATCCTTGACAATCTTTTATTACAAATTTCTATTAACAACTCTTCATACTCAGAATCTGACAATTCTTCTAAATCAAATCTTTTATAGTCGTGAGGTGAGCTAATAATCTCACTTTCACTTAAAGTTTCATAAGTCTTCAGACCTTCTTTTCGCATTCCAATATTAAAAATGACAGGGTTGGGATGTTTAATAAGAGTGTTTATAATCTTTTGCTGATACGGCAAAAGGTTTTCATATTCATCTACAAAAACATGAATTTTTTTTGCTTTTAAAAGGTCTTGAGATAAAACACTTTGAGCCAAATAATTTAACAAGAGCCCATTAATTATTAATCTTGGTTTTGATAATTCACCTGGATTATTTATAAATGATAGAAGCTTTATTTCATGCGATTTAATTCTCCTTAGAAAGGATTCATAATCTGTAATTGATTTATCATTTAACAACTCTTGAACTTCATCTTTCAGCTCAAAATCCAAACTTTCATTTGTGTGAGCATTAATGTCTAAGATTACTTCTAACAGGCGTTTAGTCAAATTTAAGTTAAGATAGTGACTAAAGAGTTGAACCCACTCTTCATCATTTATACCTTTATGTTGAAAGGCTGGCACAAAATTAGAATCAGCCCTAAAGTGAATACCAATTAATTCTTGATTATTTATGAAGTCTAAAAAGCTTATGTCTTTACTAAATGCTTCTTGTTTTTTACTCTGATACGAATGATATAAAAAATACATTGTTTTACCTGAGCCTCTTCCACCTTCAAGGATTAAAGATTTGCTTCTCAGCAACCCATTAAAACTTTTATGAGAAGCATAAAACTCAAATAGTTTATCACCTAATTGCTCTGCCCTGTCGGTTGAGAATGGATTTTTAAATTTAGACATCAGTTTCAGTTCTTTTATTTCGATAAAGGTTATTCCAATTTTTATTATTAGTATAAAACAGAGGTAGGGAGCAATCAGGAATAGCATGATGGAAAGCTATTGCATAATCTAATCCTTGATAACCTAAAAACTCTATATCGTTTTTATCACACAAGTTTTTAAGTATATCCTTACAAAACTCTATTTCTTCTGCTTCAAAATACACAGAGTCTTCACCAAATATTTTAAACCGATTTCCAAGAAGTTCACCGTAAGTTACCATTAAATCACTTCTTTTACCCATTTCAAAATCAAATTTGAAATTATCATAACCTTCATTAGTACATACTAAACAAAAATATTCAATATTAATATCTGGAAATTTTTCCTTTAATTCATTAAATAAAATTTCATTGTCATCTAATTTTACTTTAGTAAGATTCCAAAAATCACTTATTTGTTTTCCACTTCCCACAAAATCATCCAAAATAATAAGGTTTTTACAAGTCTTTAATTCATCAGAACTTAAACTATTGGTGTCTAAAATCTTACTTTCAGAAATACCAACATCAATTGTTAAGTATCTCGCCATAACCAAAGAACTTTGGGAAAGATTGCCTGTATTTAATGGAACAAAAAATGTGTTTTCAAGAAAAGTTTTTTTAGCTTTTATTATGTCTTCCTCTGTTAAAAGAAAACTACTTTCCTTCTCTAATTTTAAAGCATAACGTTTAAAAATTTTCTCGTTTAATCCAAAATTCATTAATCTAATGATATCTTCCTCAGAATAGTAAACAAATCTATCTAACAATTTTAAAGCACAATATTTCTCTTCTGGTAATATAAAATTATTAAGCCAATTTTGTAATTCCTTTACATTAGGCTTAGACCAAAAATTAGATTCTATATAAAAATATACCTTATCTAACGCATAAGAATTAAACTCTTCTATTTCTTCATTTGTAAGCATCCTTCAGTAATTAAACATAAAGAAAAAGATTTTATTCCTAATTCAGATATTTTCAACTGAAAACTTTATTAATAATCTCTATTCGTAAACTGATTAATTTTCATTTGGGTTTTCTCCATGTCCAAACGCATCTTCAAAATACTTAAATCTTGTATTAGTTTATTTTTTTTATTCTGGTCACCCTCCTGATTAATCAATTCTTGTTTGTAAACAATTTTTGCTTCTATTTCATCTTTTTTCATAATTTTTAAAATTTAATTTCTGGTCGGACTGCTTTTACAACAACCCTTTATTTGAATGCTATTTTAATTGATTAGCATTCTCTTATTTATAATAACTACGTGTTGTTATATTACTTTTTAGAACGCAAATTTTTGGTAAAAAAATTTTGCGAATCACTCCGACTGCTACTTTTAATCGAATTTCACGCTAAAGTAAGGGAGTTATTTTGGCTAGCTCCCTACAGGTAAATTGGTATTTTATTTGTCAAATAATAATGATATCTATACCAGTTCTCCTCTATAAAGATTCCATCATCTTTTAAACTAATTTCTTCGCCTTTTAGTAAAGCTCCAATCTTACCTTTATATCTTAAAACATAATAAGTTCGTTCATCCAAAAAACCAAAAGTCTTTTTATAATCATCGTAATACTTCATTAAGTTATAGGTATATTTATCTTTCTTCATCTCTTTCTTTTTTTAAAGTAATTATTTGACCACCATCTTTCGTTATATAGCTTTTCCAACACTTTAAATCAAAGATTTTTGACTCATGGTAACTTAGATTAGCACACAAAAGTTTAAGCGTTCTAAGTAGCTCATTTTTCTTTGTTGAAGTTTTAATAAAACTATGTATGTGTGGCTTACCGTTAGACTTCTTTTTTTCTTTAGTGTAGTTAATTTCAAGTTTAGGGTCATCTATACGGTCAAATACATTTTTTAAGATATTATCTAAATCTTTGAAAGTATAACTGCTATACGTTTGGAAACTTAAGGCAAAATATTGTTGTCTATGTTTTCGCCTTCTCTTAAAATTATGCTTCAATAGATGATGAACCTCCCATTGATTTAACTTATTTTTTCTAATCAAGTCTTTGCTTTTGGTTTTACACAAATCTTTAATTATTCTTCTAACGTTTCTCGTTGTCATCTCTTTTTGTTTCGCTATTTCAGAAACACTCAAATACTCTTTTTCTACCATTTCTTTCTTTTTAAGGCGTACCAAATGCTTTAGGAAATATCTCTATTTCCTCCATTTAGCTTTGTTATTTGTAAATAAATATTCCAAACTTTAAAAACCTGGGAATTAATTTATTTAGGTAAGTATTCGTAATTTTTAGGAATAAGTAAAGTGAATATTTAAAGTTTTTTTTCATTTTCCTTGAAATCACCTTGTTTATGTCATTTTTTTTGGGTTAGTTTGACATAGAGACCTTAAATCAACTATGGCTTTTTTTGTTGATTTTGAAGGCATGCGTTTTAAAAATGTTTATCAAGTCGGGAGTTCAGACCAGTTAGTACCAATATTGGCTCGATAACATTAAAGCACATAAGAAACTGGCATAAATACCAAATGGAATCATGAATGATAAAATCATGACTTCCAGAGATGTTATGCAGAAACTACAAATCTGCGAGAACACACTTCTCAAATATGAGCGCAATGGCAATATTCAAATCGACTTTAGATTAGGAAATAGAAAGCGTTACTTTGAAAGTAATATTAAAAAATCTCTGATTAAGCTTAGTAAAAGGAGCTAAAATAAAAAAAGAACCCTAAGTGGGTTCTTTTTTTGTTTATACTCTAAAATTACTACGCTTATTACTACGCATAAAAAACAAATCCTTTCAAACAAATAGTGTTTAAAAGGATTTTGTAAATTACTTGTTGGCCTACTAGGGCTCGAACCTAGACTCTTCTGGACCAAAACCAGACGTGTTGCCAGTTACACCATAGGCCAATCTCTTAAATTGAGGGTGCAAATTTAATACAAAAGTTGTCTTGGACAAAAAAAAAGTAAAAAAATAATTCAAATTACTTAACGTTAACTTAAAAATGTAGGCATTACTATAATAATTAGTAAATTCGCCAGCATCATTAACCAAGGTTTTCAATGACAGAATTTAACTTTAAAAAGTGGAATAATATATTAGCGTGGCTAGTATTCGCAATATCTTGTACAGTCTATGCTTTAACTGTAGAACCAACAGTAAGCTTTTGGGATGCAGGAGAATATATCTTAACATCGTCTAAACTACAAGTTGGGCATCCACCAGGAGCACCATTATTTCAAATGATGGGAGCATTCTTTTCTATTTTTGCCTTAGAACCTTCACAAATTGGTATGATAATGAATTTAATGAGTGCTGTATCAAGTGCATTCACCATTTTATTCATGTTCTGGACTATCAGCCTATTATTAGTCAAACTTGTTAAGTACAACAAAGACTCCAGCCAAGGAAAAGGTATGGCTATTTTGGGTAGTGCTTTTGTAGGTAGTTTGGCGTTTACTTTTACAGATTCTTTTTGGTTTAATGCTGTAGAAACTGAGGTGTATGCTATGGCTACACTCATCATGTCTATAATGTTCTATTTAGCTTTACGTTGGGAGCAAGATATGCACAAGCCAAGAGGTAACCGCTGGTTAATCCTCATTGCTTTTGTTATTGGACTTTCGTTTGGTGTTCACTTTATGGGACTGTTGACCATTCCGGCTATTGGTCTTATTTACTACTTTAAGAATTACAAAACCATAACCGCGAAAAACTTCATAATAGCCAACGTTGCTTCAGCAGCAATACTATTATTTATTTTCAAATTATTATTGCCTTCAACCTTAAAGCTGTTCGGTTATCTCGAAGTATTTTTTGTTAACTCTATTGGATTACCTTTTAACTCTGGAACTATTATCACAGGACTACTAGTTATAGCACTATTTTATTTTGGATTGAATTATACACGCAAAAAGGGTATGATTCATATCAATACTTTGGTTTTGTGTTTAATGTTCATTTTTATAGGATTTTCATCTTGGATGATGTTACCTATTCGTGCAAATGCCAACGTAATTATCAACGAAAACGACCCTTCTGATGCCAGAGAGTTACTTGCATACTATAACTTAGAGCAGTACCCTGAAACCCATTTGTTTTATGGCCCTCAGTTTACTGAAATCTACTCAGGAGCAGATAAAGATGAGCCTTTTGTTAATGACAAAAAGAATTACGAACGTGATGATGAAAAGGGAGAGTATGTAATTATTAACGACTGGGAAGGTACAAAGCAAAACTACAATCATGAGCATGCCTCTATATTACCTAGAATGTGGAGTACAGAACATGCCGATAACTATATGATGTTTACAGGCTTTGCTGATTTTAAAGTTAATCCAAAACTAAAAAACAATGCTTTTAATGAGGCTTACAATGTTTTTATGGAAGGTGCTTTAAAGCAAGGACTAAGCGAATCTGAAGCTGATTTATATGCCACAGAGCAAGCTAACGCATACGCTTCCCAGGAAAAACAACGTATTGACAAAATTGTAAATGATCACAGAATTCGAATTAGAAAAGGGGAGGTAGATTATGAAACCCATGATAAATTTTTAAGACGCTATGGCCAGCAATATCTTGTTGTAGAACAACCTTCTTTTGCCGATAATATAGCTTACATGATTCAGTATCAATTTGGTTATATGTACTGGCGCTATTTTATGTGGAACTTTACCGGAAGACAAAATGATATTCAAGGTAGGTATGACGATTTTAATGGTAATTGGATTTCTGGTATTAAGTTTATTGATGAATTACACTTAGGAATATCGCAAGATAATTTACCTACAGAAGTTTTAGAAAATAAAGCACGCAATACTTATTACTTTTTACCACTAATACTGGGTCTAATAGGGTTCTTCTTTTTACTCTATTCAGATGCAAAGCGTTTTTGGGTCTTATTGGTTTTCTTTTTAATGACTGGTTTAGCCATTCAGTTCTATACCAACATTAGACCTTTTGAACCTCGAGAGCGTGATTATTCAGTTGTTGGTTCTTTCTATGTATTTGCTATCTGGATTGGATTTGGAGTCTATGCTATTTATGATCTTTTAAAATCTAGTATAAAAACTAAGCTATTAGCACCTGCTGTATCCTTAGCTTGTTTAATTATTGTACCAGGTATTTTAGCAGCAAACAATTGGGATGACCATGATCGTTCAGGAAAATACACAGCAAATGCTATGGCTAGAAAGTATTTGGAATCTTGCGCACCAAATGCAATTTTATTTACCATAGGCGACAATGATTCATTCCCGTTATGGTATTTACAAGAAATTGAGGGAGTAAGAACAGATGTACGTGTAGTTAACACCAGTTTATTTCAAACAGATTGGTATATAGACCAAATGAAACGTAAAGCTTATGAAAGTGACCCTATCCCTTCCCAATTAACACATAATCAATACAGAGGAAGCTACAGAGATGTAATTATCTATAGAGAAATAACTCGACAAATTGCAAACGACACTTTAGATATTAAAGAGTTTATGGATTTTGTATCTAATGATGACCCAAAAACTAAGTTTGAGTATGTAGTAAAAGCACAAGGGGAAGACCCAAGACAATACCCTAAGCATATATTAAACACTAACTATTTCCCTACGAGACATATAAGTATTCCTGTTAATAAAGAAGAAGTTTTAAAAAATGGCACCGTTAAAGCTAAGGATGCTGATAAAATTGAAGACAAGATATATGCAGATATAGAAGGAAGCTACATCTATAAGAACAGACTATTAATGTTAGATATAATTGCCAATAACAATTGGGAAAGACCTATCTATTTTACTGGTGGCGCATTTGGTGCTGATGATTACATTTGGCTAAAAGACTACTTACAATTAGATGGTATGTGTTATAAACTAGTACCTATAAAAACACCTGTAGACAGAGCCAACCCTTATGATATGGGACGTGTTGATCCTGACCTAATGTATAATATGGTCAAAAAATGGGATTGGGGCGGAAGCGGTGAAGACATCTACCATGATATTGAAAGTAGAAGAAACGGTATAACTTATAGAGGTAATTTAGCAAGATTAATAGAAGCGCTTATTAATGAAGACAAATTAAAAGAAGCCGAAGAAATAGCAGACATAGCAATGGAAAAAATGCCTGTAGACAAGTTTGGCTACCACTCACTTTTAGAACCATTTATTAGTGCATATTACGAAGTGGGTAATATTGAAAAAGGCAGAAATCTATTTAAAGAGGTTACTAAAGTCTATCAGGAAAATCTGGTATATTATAGTGGTTTGGACGAAGAAGATATAATGAGGTTTTTTGAAGATAAAATTTTGTTAGACATTCAACGCTACAGATCTTTAATTGACCTTCTTTTCGTCTATAATGACAAAGAATTTGCTATGGAAGAAATGAAGACATATAATAATTACGTTGGTCTTTTAGAGGAGTTCTTCGGAACGGAAGAAGAATTAGAGGAGCCGATTGATGACATTGATATCCAATCTATTTTAAACGATACTATAAAAGATTCTATAGCACCTGAAGAATAAGACATATGAAGATTATTCCTGCTAAGACACCTGGCTTTGTAAAACATTTATTTCCAAAGTTTGTCTGGAATATCAATACAACTAAAAAAGAGCTTTATCTTACTTTTGATGATGGCCCAACACCAGAAATAACAGATTGGGTGCTTCAAACATTAAAAGCATATAACGCTAAAGCAACATTCTTCTGTATTGGAAAGAATATTGAATCTAACTTAGGTATTTTCGAGGCTATTTTAAAGGACGATCATAGCATCGGAAACCACACCTATAATCATTCCAAAGGCTGGAAAACAAAAACAAAAGCGTATATAGAAGAAATTGAATTCACTGATTCTGTCATCAATTTTCAGGTTCAAAACACTAAACTAACAGATCTTACCAATCTAAAGTCTAATAAATTCTTTAGACCACCTTACGGTAAATTTAAAAGTAAGCAAAGTACTAGGTTGCAACAACTAAACTACGACATCATTATGTGGGATGTTCTTTCTTATGACTGGGACAAGTCTGTAAGTGAGGAAGGGTGCTTAAACAATGTAATTTCTAAGGCAAAAGAAGGAAGCATTATTGTGTTTCATGATAGCGTTAAAGCCTCTCGTAATCTAAAGTACACACTACCAAAAGTCTTGGATTTTTACAGCAGCAAAGGATATGAATTTAAAGCAATATCTAAAAGTATTCTTGAATAATACTAATTAAAGTATCTGCATCTTGCTCACCACTATGACGCCATTTCATTTCGCCATTTTTATAAATTATCAATGTTGGTAAACCTTTAACACGAAGTGCCTCTGCTAGCTCTCTGTTTTTATCTACATCAATCTTAATGACCTTAGCTTTATCGCCTAATGCCGCGGCAACATCTCTAAGGATAGGATGCATTGCTGCAGATTGATCATTCCATTCTGTGTAGAAGTCTAATAGCACCGGAATATCGACATCTATTAATTCCCCAAATTTTGACATATATTGTTGTTTTAGTCAAACGAGTTCTACAAACCTACATAAAATTTTCACTAAAAAAATATAGTAAGTTCGTAATGAACCACATAAAAATAAACAATTGTTAGCAATTATGCTTGTTTTACTCCTTTTTTGAGCTCTATAACCGTAATCTCAGGCCATATGCCAACTCTACCTGGATAAGCTAAAAAGCCAAAACCTCTATTAACATTTATGTATTGCCCTAAAGCCTCATAGATACCTGCCCATTGATTATATCTCCATTTCGCTGGACTCCATTTTATCCAACCAGGAATCTCAATACCAAATTGCATACCATGTGTGTGGCCACTCAGAGTTAAGTGATAATGATATTCGTTATTAACAACTTCAGCATCCCAATGACTAGGATCATGTGTCATTAAAATTTTAAAATCATCTGAACTAATTTGTGAAGATGCTTTTTTTAAATCCCCTTTTTGTTTAAATCCTTTTCCCCAATTCTCAACACCTACAATGGCTATTTTTTCACCATTTTTTTCCAAATATCTATGCTCATTCAGCAAAAGATCAAAACCTATTTCTTTTTGAATTTCCTTTAAATCTTCTAAATTTTTGATTTTCTCTGCTGACGAATTCCAATCTACATAATCACCATAGTCATGATTACCTAGCACAGAATATTTACCATCCTTTGCTTTCAACCTGCTGAAGGTTTCCTTCCAAGGAAGCATTTCAGTCGCTTTGTTATTTACCATATCACCAGTAAATAGTATAACGTCAGATTTTTGTTCATTTACTAAATCAACTGCATATTCTATCTTTTCTTTATTATCAAAACTACCAGAATGTATATCGCTGATTTGAGTTAGTCGATAACCGTCAAAAGCATCAGGTAAATCTTCAAAATGCAAAGTATAATTTAGTACTCTAAAATTATATTTCCCTTTAAACATTCCATATAATAGTGAAGCAAAAGGAATAGCTGCTATCCCTAAAGCTATTTGACTAATAAATTTACGACGCCCAGGAACATGTAAGGCCTCTCGCTTAACTATAAATTTATCATATAGACTGTATAACCCTCTAATAATATCTTCGCCTAAAAGAATAGGCACTAAAACCAAGTTAACAGACATAAATGTTAAAAGAAAACCAAAAGCATAGCTCTTTGCAGGACTTAAAACACGTCCTTCGCCAGTTACCGTAAACTGAAAAATAAAATTACCCACCACAATCACGGCAATACCCAAAAAAAGATAATGAATCCAACTTTGCTTTGTTATAGTTTTTATAGCTTGAAAACCATAAGCAGTAAGCAGAATATATATTATAATAAAAATAATCCATCTTGTCATAAAGCAAATTTAAGCATAAGCCATTTTAGTTATCTTATGAAAGTGTTAAAGGTTTTGATTTGTAAGGTGTCTAGACGTTTTGAATCAGTATAAAATTGAATAGTCTTAGATTGATTAGGCATTAAATCAAAGAAATTATCAGAAAAACGACCATTAGCATTCGTAAACAAAAACACATCTTTTTGAAGTGTTGACGAAAACAACTCTATTGAAAAACCATCATTAGTTTTCATGACGATTTTTTGAATTTCAGCTTGATTTAATTTTAAATCTTTAGGTTTCACAAAGTAGAAAAGTGATGATTCTTCATTGAAAGTTGATACTAAAACTGTTTCGTTTCTATTGAAGTTTAAGGTTTTCAAATCGAGTTGAAATTTTACTTCACTTGAAAGTGGCTCGACCGATATTTGCTCTTCGTTAGACCAAATAACTTCGCCTGAAAAATTCATTAGTTTCATACTTAGTTTTCCTGATATATCTTCTAAACCATCATTAACAACCCAGGTTTTTAAGGTTTCATTTTCAACTTTTGATGACACTAAAACATTTTCAAAACTTCTTTTAGCCTTATAATGCAAAGCTTTCCAATTACCAAAATAATCGATACTACTCCAAGAAACTGAAGGCCAACAATCATTGAGTTGCCAATACAACGAGCCCATAGTATAGGGTTTTGCTCTTCTTTGTGCTTCAATACCTTTAGTGATGCCATAAGCTTGTACTAATTGACTCATATATACATAATCTTCCGCTGAATCAGGCACAGGAAAATCGCGCTGCATATAAGTTTCGATAATTTGAAACCCTCTGGAATGCTTTTGATGATTTTTAAAACCTTTGGAAGTAATATCCACACTATCCTTTTGATTTATAAATTGAATAACCTCATAACTCGGAAACGACTGAAAACCGAATTCACTCATAAATCGTGGTACATTCTCTTCCAGATGCTCAAATGGATAACCATCGTGCCAAATCCACCAATCGTGAGCATCTCCTTCTGACTTGTACAACGGATTACCTCTTCCATATTTTGGCGACGTTTGCCAGTATGGTAAATCTGTTTTAGATCCAACGCTAATTCTGAGTGCTCTATCAAACAAATATTTATAATTCTCCCAAATCTCTTCTTTTTCCTCTTCACTTCTATCGGCTTGCCAACCCCAACGATTCCAACCTTCAGAGCTTTCGTTATTACCACACCAAAGCGCAATTGATGGATGGTTTCGTAATCTTTTTAAATTATCTAACGCTTCATTAATGACATTCATTCTAAATTCATCATCACCTGGATACATTGCACAGGCAAACATAAAATCTTGCCAAACCAAAATACCTTTTTCATCGCACAAGTCGTAAAATATATCATTCTCATAAATGCCACCTCCCCAAACTCTAAGCATATTCATATTGGCATCTACAACATCGCTTAACAACCTTTCGTAATCATTATTTTTTACTTCATTTTGAAAACTGTGCTGTGGAATATAATTAGCACCTTTAGCATAAACAGGAACATTGTTGACTTTAAAATAGAAAGATTCTCCAATACTATCTTTCTCTGTAACCAATTCAATATCTCGAATGCCATACTTTGTTGAAATGCTATCTAAAATTTTTCTACCATCTTTTACAACAACCTTAATATCGTATAAATATGGTTCCCCTAGATTATGTGGCCACCAGAGTTTTGGATCATCAATGTCAATATAAAATGATGCAGAAGCGTGATTACTAGAATGATACAATTCGCTTTTTCTTTTATTCATTTCAGTTAAAGAATCATTCACATAAATATCAAAATATAATGGAGACTTGATGTCTGTATTAAAATTAAGCACAATACTTAGAACTGCTAAATACTCATCAAGGAACTTAGCATCTTCTCGCATAATCTCTGCATCTAGAATTTTAAAATCATTCCAAGCCACTAGCTTAATTGGTCTCCAAATACCACTTGTATTCAATTTTGGCCCCCAATCCCAGCCATATTGAAATTGTGCTTTTCTAGTAAAAATACGCTCGCCTTCCGGTAGCTCATATGATAATTTTTCTTTTGCTTTTGCTTCGTATTTAGAGGTGCTTTCAAAAACTAGTCGCAATTCATTCTCAAGTTTTAAAAGTGATTTCACATCTACTTCCCATTTTCTGAATGCGTTGTTGGCTTTTAAAATGAGACTGTCATTCAAATAAACCGAAGCGTAAGTATCTAAACCTTCAGAATTGAGCTCAAAATGTTTCTTTTCGAGCAAGTCTTCACTTAATGAAAAAGTGGTTTTGTATTCCCAATCGGTTTCTGAAACCCATTGTACTTTTTCTTCATTATTACCAATAAATGGATCTTCAATAAGTTGATGATGCAACAAGTCTGAAAACACATTTCCTGGAACCGTAGCCGAATGCCAGACAGTATCTGTTACTTTTTTGAACTGCCAATTCTCATCGAGATTTATCGTTGTTGGTAAATCGTGCTTTGGTTGACAGCTGAAACAGAGTAAACAGGTTATAAAAAAAACAGTAAAATATCTCATATATTAAGTAAAGGCTAGATTATCTGAAAACTTGAGTTTTGTCAATCTGAACTCGATTCAGATTCTAAAAAAACACTAAACATAAATTAAAATGAGATTCTGAAACAAGTTCAGAATGACACTTCTCTCTTTCTAAGAACCTAGTCTAATTTATCGCATCTAAAATAGCTTTTATTTTTATTGGGTCAGAAAAGGTTAATGGCATTGAAAATATAGAATTATCTTCCGCTTTGGTTGTTGAAGCTGAAGCGTGAATTTCAGTTAAACCTACTTCTTTAAACAAGTTTGCATTTTTTGAAGTGATTCCTCCTCCTGCTAAAATTGTGATTCTATTTTCGGCTAAAACATTCAATTCATTTAAGAGCTCTAAACCTTCTTCTGCGGTTGCTTTTTGACCTGAGGTCAAAACTCTATATGCACCAAGTTCTATAAGTTGCAATAAGGTTTCTTTTGCGCTTTTAACCTCATCAAAAGCACGATGAAATGTGAATGGCAATGGTTTAGAAAGTTCTATCAAAACTTTTGTTCGTTCTACATCTAACGTATTATCAGGTTTTAAAACACCTGAAACAATGCCTTTACAACCTAAATCTTTGCAAAGCTGAATATCGGTTTTCATTATCTGAAATTCATCATCTGAATACACAAAATTGCCACTTCGAGGACGTATCAATACAAAGGTTGGAATATCTAATTCTTCAATTACTTTTTTCAATAAACCATATGATGGTGTAATGCCTCCAACCGAGAGTTCTTGACACAATTCTATGCGATGTGCTCCTGCGTCGCAGGCATTTTTTGCGGATTGGTATGAGTTGGCGCAGATTTCTAGTTTCATAATAATTTCCCACGAAAGTGGGAATCTCATTAATTATTCTTATTTCTTCAAAGTGGATTCCTGCATTCACTTCGACAAGCACAGTGTGACACGCAGGAATGCCAAATATAACTGTCATTGCGAGGACATAGGACGTGGCAATCTCTTAATTAAAAAAGATTCTTCGCTACGCTCTGAATGACAAATAAAGCCGTCACTTCGAGTGATTTGCGAAGTATGAGCAAATTGTATCGAGAAGTTCTTTATTGGTTCTCGATACAAAATTGCAAAAAAAGCAATTTCACTCGAACTGACGTATTAGTTAATTATAATCTCATCAATAAACGTCCAAGCTTTGTTGCCAGCACCTTGCTTGCCTTCTGGAATTGTACCGTAGTTTTGCACTTTAATTTTAATATATCTCGTTTTACATTTATTACCTGATTCAAATACAATACATTCTAAATTAATTTTTTTAGTCCGTTCAGTATCTTCAAAAAAAGGTTTACTAAACTCAACTCTCATATCATTACTAAAATTATTTTCATCATCGACATATGTAACAATTACTTTGTCCGGTAAATAAATCCATTGCCCATTACTTTCATAAAAACGAACTTCAAAAGAGTTAATTTCTGTTTTCTTCCCCAAATCAATTGTAACCTCAATATCTTCTCCCCAAAACCCTAACCATTCTTTATCTCCATAACGTGTATCACTTCCTGAAATGCCATTAATTAAACCTTCTGCACCGCTACCAGAGTAGGCTTTATGTGATTGTTTATTAATTGTGATTTTTGCTCCAACTGCTTTGTGGTAATTAATGTGTTGTGTAAAGGTTTTACCCAATTGTTTTTCCTCATTAAATACAGCAGCTTTGATTGTTGAACTTTCGGTAATTGGAATTTTAGATTCGTAAACTTTTGAATTTATTATAGGTTCACTTCCATCTAAAGTATAACGAATACTCTTGCCTTCTGTTAGAGTTTTTAATTCATAATACGACTTTCCTTCTTCAGAAATTAAATCGCCTTCAATTTCATAAAGATGATTGGCATAGTTAATATCTAAAGCATCTAAACGCTGGTGAAAGTTTTCTAACCTCGAAACAAAATTCTTGTAGTTTTTGAGTTCAGGTTGGGACCAAACCACTTCACTTAGCGCCAACATTCTCGGAAATGCCATATACTCAAGATGTTTTTCATTTGGAATGTATTCTGTCCAAATATTACCTTGAGCTCCCAAAACATATTTTGACTCTTCTGTTGTTAATTCTTCTGGAATTGGATTAAAACCATACACTTTTTCCAACGGCAAAAAACCTCCAATAGCCAAAGGCTCATCCTCATTTTCGGATTGGTAATAATCGAAATAGCAATGTGATGTTGGTGTCATTACCACGTTATGTCCAGATTTTGCAGCTTCAACTGCTCCACTCGTACCTCGCCAAGACATTACCGTTGCATTGGGTGCCAATCCACCTTCCAAAATTTCATCCCAACCTATGATTTGTCGTCCTTTTGAGTTAAGATATTTTTCCATTTTGGTAATAAAGTAACTTTGCAAATGGTGTTCGTCCTTTAAGCCTTCTTTCTTAATCAGGTCTTGGCAATGCACACAATTTTTCCAACGTGTTTTTGGTGCTTCGTCTCCACCAATATGAATGTATTTACTCGGAAACAATTCTAAGACCTCATCCAAAACATCTTCTAAAAACGCAAAGGTTTTTTGGTTTGGACAATAAATTTCTTCAAAAACTCCCCATTTTTTGGCTACTTCAACGGGTTCGTCTGTACAGCCTAACTGTGGATAAGCCGCAATGGCAGCTTGTGCGTGACCTGGCATTTCTATTTCTGGAATCACAGTAACAAAACGCGCTTTAGCATACTGAACAACGTCTTTAACTTCCTCTTGGGTGTAATAACCTCCATATCGTTTGCCATCAAACTGATGTGGTTGGTCGCTGTAATGTCCTACCAAAGTTTCATCTCTATATGCTGAAACCTCTTGTAGTTTGGGATATTTTTTTATTTCAATGCGCCAACCTTGATCGTCTGTAAGATGCCAATGAAAAGTGTTCATCTTCAACATAGACAAAGCATCAATATATTTTTTAATAAAATCAACAGAAAACATATGCCTTGCCACATCGAGATGCATACCACGATATTTAAACTGTGGTTGATCTCTTATAGTTACAGCTTGAATATTGATTTCATCTTCTGAAAATGTATCGTTTTCCAGACCAACAGGCATTAATTGCTTTAAGCTTTGCACAGCATAAAATGCACCTTGGTCTGTTGATGCTTTAATTGTTATTCCGTCTTTTGAAACCTTTAGAACATAGGCTTCCGGCTTTAAATTGTTGTCTAGTTTAAATTGAATTTCATTTCCTTCCTTCAGGTTTATAAGACTTCCGTTTTCAATAAAATCTTTTAAAAACAACGCACTAACTTTAAGATTGTCATCGTAAGTTATACCTGTAGATTCATCGATGACAAAAAATGAATCCATTACGTCTACAGAATTTGGAAGCGGGATAATCTGTGGTTGAATTATTTGTACCGATTTTTCCTTACAATTAACAAGTGAAAGGGATAAAATGAAAAGTGCAATTAATTTCTTGATGTGCATTTTAGTATATTAGATGCATTAAAATTAGTAATCTTTTTTGATGCCTATTAAACCAACCTTAGTTTTAATTGTTCTCTTTTCTTTTTTTGGCTGTAAAGAATCCTCTTCCATTGAACCTGCAAAAAAAGACCAACCACTAACCAACTACGTCAATACGTTCATTGGCACAGGTGGTCACGGTCACACCTATCCTGGTGCAACAATGCCTTTTGGTATGATGCAATTGAGTCCTGACACACGCTTGGAAGGTTGGGATGGCTGTTCTGGTTATCATTACACAGACGAATACATCTACGGTTTTTCTCATACGCATCTTAGCGGGACAGGCATTAGCGATTATGGCGATGTCCTTTTAATGCCAACCAATGCTATTAATTTCAATAACGGATATGATGGAAAACCTGGTTACAGAGCTCACTTTTCACACGAGAATGAAAGTGCAGAACCAGGTTATTACAAAGTGCATTTAGACTCAACTGAAATTGATGTTGAGTTAACAGTTTCCAAACGAAGTGGTATTCATAAATATCAATTTCCATCGGCTGAAAATCAGTATGTGGTTTTAGATTTAGCACACAGAGACAAACTGTTGGGTTATAAAATTGACAAGTTAAACGACAGAGAAATCAATGGTTACAGACATTCTGCTGCTTGGGCAAAAAATCAGCGTTTGTTCTATCATATTAAATTTTCGCACCCAATAAAAAACATCGTCTATGATGATGGCGAAGGTGTGGCTGTGAGTAAAAATTACAAGTTTGAAAGTAAAAAGGCTGTCATTCAATTTGAAAACCCAAACAACCAACCAATCCTCATTAAAACAGGAATTTCAGCCGTTGATGAAGCTGGTGCTTATAAAAATTTGGAAGCCGAAGTTTTAAACAAAGATTTTGAAACCGTAAAGCAAGAAGCACAACAAGCTTGGGAATCTCAACTTGAAAAAATTGTTATTGAAGGTAATGATTTAGACAAAAAAACCAATTTCTATTCTGCATTATATCATACAATGATTGCACCAAATATCTATCAAGATGTTGATGGTCGTTATAGAGGTATGGATTTAGAAATTCATCAAACCAAAGATTTCGATTACTACACTGTGTTCTCACTTTGGGACACTTATAGAGCTGCGCATCCGCTCTATACGATTATAGAGCAAGATAAAACCAATGATTTCATCAATACCTTTTTAGCAAAATATGATGAAGGCGGCATAATGCCAATGTGGGATTTATCAGGAAATTATACTGACTGTATGATTGGCTACCACGCTGTACCTGTTGTTGCCGATGCATATTTAAAAGGTATTCGCGGCTACAATACCGAAAAAGCTTTTGAAGCAATGAAACATTCGGCAACGCGAGATAAATTTGGGTTAGAAGCCTATAAAAATTATGGTTTTATTCCTGTTGATGAAGAAAGCGAATCGGTTTCAAAAACCTTAGAATATGCTTATGATGATTGGACCATAGCTCAGATGGCTAAAGCGATGAACAAGGACGACGATTATAAAACCTATATTCAACGTGCGCAGTATTACAAAAATGTATTTGACCCAAGTAGTAAATTTATGCGTGGACGTTTTAGAAACACGTGGTTTGCGCCTTTCGATCCTTATGAAGTTAACTTCAACTATACCGAAGCCAATTCTTGGCAATACAGTTTTTATGTACCGCAGGACATTTCTGGCTTCATAGATTTACTCGGTGGAAAAGATGCTTTAGAAGCCCAACTTGATGAATTATTTTCAGCAAAAAGCGAAACTTCCGGACGTCATCAGTCGGATATCACAGGTTTAATTGGTCAGTATGCGCACGGTAACGAGCCGAGCCATCATATGGCTTACCTTTATAATTTTGTAAACAAGCCACATAAAACGCAAGAGAAAGTTCATCAAATTTTAATCGAACTCTATAAAAACGATCCAGATGGTGTTTCGGGAAATGAAGATTGTGGACAAATGAGTGCTTGGTACGTATTGAGTTCTATGGGCTTTTATTCTGTAACACCAGGTTCTAATCAATATGTCATTGGCGCACCACTTTTTGACAAAGCCACCATTAATCTGGAAAATGGAAGACAATTCAACATTACAGCGCATAATCTTAGTGACATTAACAAATATGTAGAATATGTGTATTTAAATGGCGAAAAACTAAACAATACCTACATCACTCATAAGGACATTGTGAATGGTGGTAATTTGGAATTTCATATGACCGATAATCCAGCGGTTTGGGGAAGTCGAGACGGTCAAGAGCCAAAAACCGAAATAACAGACCATATTATTCTACCATCGCCATTTATTGAAAAAGGGGATATCACTTTCAGAGGTTCTACGGAAGTCGTTTTAAATACTTCTGAAAAAGACGCCAAGATATTTTATGCGATTAATGATGAAGATTTTCAACTTTACGAAACGCCTTTCAGCATAACAGAAGACACAAAAGTGAAGTTATATTCTGAAAAAGGCAACCTAAAAAGTCCTGTGCTAACCACACCATTTTATAAGATTGACCCAAACTTAAGCATCACTCTTGAAAGTGAATTTGCTAATCAGTATTCAGCAGGTGGAAATGATGCGCTTATAGATGGTATTAGAAGCACCAAAAACTACAGAACAGGCAGTTGGCAAGGCTACCACAACACAGATTTAGTGGCCACTGTAGATTTAGGAAGACTGAAACCTATCAATCTTATTTCAGTAAATTTTTTGCAAGACCAAGGTGCTTGGATTTTTTATCCAACCGAAGTGCAATGCTTCGTTTCAAAAGATGGCAAAAACTATAAAGCTTTACCATCCAAAAAGATAAACACACGAAACAGAAATAATGAAATTGAAATTAAAACCACTGAGTTTAAAATTCCAACAACAGAATATAAGTATGTAAAAATCATCGCAAAGAAACTAGGCGAACTACCAGAATGGCATTTGGGCTACCCAATGGATGGCAGAAGCTGGATTTTTGCTGATGAAATTTCGATAAAATAAGTAAAACTAACTAACAATTATATGAGCAATCAAAACAACAAATCGGCTTTAGCAACCTTAGTCACCGTTTTCTTTTTCTGGGGATTTATTGCTGCATCCAACAGTGTATTTATTCCTTTTTGTAAAACGTATTTTAATATTGACCAGTTTCAGTCGCAATTGGTAGATTTTGCTTTTTATGGTGCGTATTACATTGGTGCTTTGTTATTATTTATTCTTTCTGGTTCTATTAAAAAGGACATTATGAATAATTGGGGCTACAAAAATGGAATTATATACGGCTTGTTACTGTCTGCCGTCGGTGCTTTTGTAATGTATCCTGTAACTGCAGGTGCCGAACAAGGTCAAACTGGTGTATTTTATCTGGTGCTCATCGCCTATTTTATTGTTGCCTTAGGCTTCTCGCTGCAACAAACCGCTGCCAACCCATTTGCTATTGCACTTGGAGACCCAAAAACTGGTTCGCATCGTTTGAATTTAGCTGGTGGTATTAATTCCTTCGGAACAACCATAGGACCTGTTGTAGTAAGTTTAGTCATTTTTGGCTCTGCAAGTTGGAGCACTGATGAATTAGCATCTATGATTGCTAATAATGAAATTACGCTAATGACAGTACAACAACTTTATCTTGGTGTTGGTGGATTATTTTTAGCTGCAGCAGCATTATTCTATTTCTCTAAAAAATTACCAGCCTTAAAATCTGAAACAGCTTTTGAGCCAGCTAATAAAGCTAGGAATTTACTCATTGTTTTAACTTTAATAATTGTAGGGTGTTTTGGATATATTTTTAGCACCTATTCTGGCAATACTGAAGCTACAGAAGACCTAGAACATACAAGATTAATGGTTTTATTCATTGCGCTTTTTGCTGTTATCGCAGCAGTTTTTGTTGCCAATTCTAGTGCCACAAAAAAGCCTGAAGGTTGGGGAGCGATGAAATATCCGCAATTGGTTTTAGGTATGTTAGCCATATTCACCTACGTAGGTGTAGAAGTTACTGTTGGTAGTAATCTTGGTGAACTTTTAAAGCAAGAGTTTGAAAGTTCAGGCTTAAATGCATTAGGTTTACCTGTTTTGAATGACTCTCAATTAGGCTCCTACATCTCGTTATATTGGGGCGGATTAATGATTGGTCGTTGGGTTGGTGCCATTACTGTTTTTAATCCAAGTAAAGGTCTTAAAAAAGCCTTACTTATCATTGTTCCTTACATTGCCTTTGGTGTTATTATCCTAGTAAACTCTATAAAATATAGCTTTAGTACGGACGAAATTTTATTTTTCGCCATTTGTATTGCGGTTCAAATCGGTGGTTTCTTCTTAGCTAAAGACAAACCTGTTCAAACTTTAAAAATATTTAGTTTATTAGGTATCATTGCAATGCTTATAGGTCTATTTGCTTCTGGTAATGTAGCATTATTTGCTTTTATATCTGGCGGATTATTTTGCTCTATAATGTGGCCTTGTATTTTCACCTTGAGTATTGCAGGTTTAGGCAAGTACACTTCTCAAGGTTCTTCATTTTTAATAATGATGATTTTAGGTGGAGCCATCATTCCACCTGTACAAGGAAAGTTAGCTGATGTTTTTAATATACAATCGTCGTATTGGATAGCTGTGATCTGCTTTGCATACCTTTTATTCTATGCATTTAGAACAAAGACCGTTTTAGACAAACAAGGTGTTGAATATTAAATCTTAGATTTTGAAACGAAGAAACTTTATAAAAAACGCCGCGTTAACAGGCGCAGGATTAGCTATTGGAAACTCTATCACAAGTTGTGCTGATTCTAAATCTAAAGACAATAGCAGTCAAACTATAGCATTAACAAGTAAAGCTGAATTGCCATTAGTAATCGCAACTTGGCACGTTAAAAATGCTACAACAAAAGCTATGGAAGTCTTACAAAATGGAGGCAATGCTCTAGATGCTGTGGAACAAGGTTGTATGGTTGAAGAGGCTGACATTAAAAACAGTTCTGTAGGCAAAGGCGGTTTACCCGATAGAGATGGAAATGTGACGCTAGATGCCTGTATTATGGATAAGCACGGAAATTGTGGGTCTGTGGTTTATCTTCAAAACATAACACACGCAGTATCTATTGCTAGAAAAGTGATGGAAGATACACCACACGTTATGTTGGCTGGCGAAGGTGCTAAACAATTTGCCATTTCAAAAGGATTTAAAGAAGAAGACTTATTGACGGATTCCTCAAAAAAAGCTTGGGAAGACTGGAAAGTAAAAAGCGAGTACAAACCCATCATCAATATTGAAAACCACGATACCATTGGTATGCTAGCCATAGATAAAAATGGAGATATTGCAGGTGCTTGTACCACAAGTGGATTGGCTTACAAAATGCAAGGACGTGTTGGTGATTCGCCAATAATAGGCTCTGGATTATTTATTGACAATGAAGTTGGAGGTTGTGTAGCTACAGGTCTCGGTGAAGAAGTAGTGAAAACCGTTGGCAGCTTTTTGGTGGTAGAATTAATGCGACACGGTAAGTCACCTCAACAAGCTTGTGAGGAAGCCATCAATAGAATTGTATCTAAGCCAAATAGTAATTATAAAGATTTTCAAGTAGGCTATATTGCTGTTAATAAAAAAGGGGAAACCGGAAGTTATTCTATACATCAGTGGTTTAGTATGACTAAGTTTCAGGATGGAGTTAATGAGCAGATTCAGTCTGATTTTTATTTAAAACCTTAGAACCATTTAATTGTCAGTCTCGCTAATTTCTCTTTAAAATTAGTGTATGGTGGAAATAGCAATTCATTAATACCAAAAGTATATTGTTTTACAACAGCACGCTGGTTACTAAAGGCTTTAAAACCATAAAAACCGTGACTTTTACCTATACCACTGTTATTCACACCGCCAAATGGTAGATTATGATTCGCATAATGAATCACATTAGTGTTTATACATGTACCTCCTGCTCTGGTATTTCTAATTATCTTTTTTGTATTTCTTTTACTGTTACTGTAGATATACAATGCTAATGGTCGTTCTTTGGAATTGATATAAGTAATAGCTTCATCTAAGGTTTTATAAGTAACTATTGGTAAAATTGGTCCAAATATTTCCTCATTTAATAATGAAGCTTCATCACTTACACCTGAAACTATTGTTGGAGCTATATATTTTAAATTAGCTTCTACATCTCCACCAATATCTAAATTGGCATTTAAGCTTTTTGCATTTTCTAAATGAGATTGTAAACGTTCAAAATGTTTTTGGGTTACAATCCTTGCGTAAGAATTTGATGTTTCTGGCTGCTTAGAAAAGTAGTGTTCTATCCATTTTTTGCAGGCTATAATGAACTGCTCCTTTATACTTTCATCTATTAATACATAATCTGGCGACACACATATCTGCCCTGCATTCATAAACTTTCCCCAAACAATACGCTTGGCAGCTTTATCAATATTTGCAGTACTATCTATTACCGTTGGAGACTTTCCGCCCAACTCAAGTGTCACTGAAGCTAAATGTTTAGCAGCAGCAGACATCACGATTTTACCAACATTTGGTGAGCCTGTAAAAAAGATATGATTAAATGGTAATTGTAATAATTTTTTTGAGGTTTCAACTTCACCCTCTACTAAGGCAACTTCATTATCATCAAAAACAGTTCTAACAATTTCAGACATCAAAGCTGAAGAATTAGGTGTCATTTCTGATGGTTTTATAATAACTGAATTACCTGCTGCAATTGCAGAGACCAAAGGCCCAAAGGTTAAGTTAAACGGAAAATTCCATGGTGAAATAATTAGGCAGACTCCTTTAGGTTCATAAATATAATAAGAGCTTGAGCCTAGCATGGAGATAGGTGTATCTACCTTTTGCTTTCGCATCCATTGACGTAGGTTAGACTTTGCAAATTTAATTTCGCTTATAATAGGATAAATCTCAGTGAGCTCTGCTTCTACTCTAGGCTTGTTTAAATCTTTGTGTAACGCTTCAATAATTTGATCTCTAAAAGTTACTTCAATCGCAGTCCTCAGTTTTTTTAATTTCTCTATTCGAGCACTATAAGGTACAGTTCCTATTATTAGTTGTTGAAATTGTTGTTTTAAAAATAACTGATAATGTGGATTTTCATTAAAATCTATACTGTCCGTTTTCATGTGCTTATTAATATAATTATAACTATGCATTTCATCGATAATATGTGTAAAGCATCTCTTTTAACCTGAAAATCAATGATTTTAACTTAACAAAACAACGCTTTTAAAGGGCTGAGAGCTCATTTTGTGTATTTCATCGATGTTTTTGACTAACAAATGTCAGTTATCTAATTATCGCCTTGTTTCGTCCAAAAATTTCACCCTATATAAACAAACCGACGTTTCTTTGAATCGAAATTAAAACAAAACGGTTTAATAACAATGAAAAAAGGTTTAGTCATATTAGCTTTCTTAACAATGTCTCTAGCAGGATTTGCGCAGCAAGACGTTGTAAGTAACGTTGAGACTGAATTGGTTGAAACTATTAAGCCTGAAAAGCCTGAGGTTGCAAAAGCCACTATATCTGCTAAAGCTAAGGCTAAAGTTTTAAGATTAAATCATAAGAAAAGTAACGAGATTATAAGTATTAAAGCTTACAGAAAAAGTCTTCAAATTAAAGTTAAGACCGTAAAGCTTTGCTAATTAATATGCTATTAACCATTGAAAAAGCCAAAACACATGTTTTGGCTTTTTTGTTTATAAATACTCGTAAGTTTTGTAGTTTTATAGACTTCAAAATTCTTCAAAATGTCAGAACAAAAACGCCTCTTTTTAGTTGATGCTTACGCGCTTATTTTTCGTGGGTATTATGCTTTTATAAAAAACCCAAGAATTAACTCTAAAGGTGAAGATACCTCAGCCATTATGGGCTTTATGAACTCGCTTTTAGATGTCATCAAACGCGAAAGACCAGACCATTTAGCGGTATGTTTTGATAAAGGCGGAAGCGTAGATCGTGTAGAAATGTACGAAGCCTACAAAGCCAACCGTGACGAGACACCAGAAGGCATTCGCACTGCAATTCCTCATATTTGCAACATTCTGGAAGCTATGCATATTCCAATTATGGTAAAGGAAGGTTTTGAGGCAGATGATGTTATTGGGACACTTTCCCGTCAAGCGGAAAAAGAAGGTTACAAAACCTATATGGTCACACCAGATAAAGATTTTGCACAATTAGTGACCGAAAATATTTTTATGTATCGCCCAAAATCGTTTGGTGGCGGATATGAAACTTGGGGAATTCCAGAAGTACAGAAAAAATTTGAAGTCGAAAGACCAGAACAAGTTATAGATTATCTTGGCATGATGGGTGATGCTAGTGATAACATTCCTGGTTTGCCTGGCGTTGGCGACAAAACTGCTAAAAAGTTCATCAAACAATTTGGTAGCATGGAAGGACTTTTAGCTAACACAGACCAGCTAAAAGGTAAGATGAAAGAAAAAGTTGAAGCTAATGCCGAATTGGGTCGACTTTCAAAAGAATTAGCGCGAATTATGCTTGATGTTCCTGTGGAATTCAACGCGAAAGATTTCGAATTAGATCATCCAGATATTGAAAAGGTAAAAGAAATTTTTCAAGAGTTAGAGTTTAGACGTCTTACAGATAATTTCATTAAAACGTTTACTTCAGAAAGCGATAATTCTACCACAACGACTAAAACAGAAGAAAAACCAAAAGCTACATCTAACTCAAATTCTAGTAATGCTGGTGCAGGACAATTCTCATTATTTGGTGGCGGCGATGATGATTCGCAAACTGAAGCAAACACATCTTTCACAAGAAATACAGCCGAAAACACAAGCCACTTTTATCAAAGTGTTGCAAGCGGAATGGCTACTAAACTGTTTGTAAAAAACCTGCTTAATCAAACTTCAGTGTGTTTTGACACTGAAACAACTGGTTTAAATCCATTAACCGCAGAATTGGTTGGTATCGCTTTTTCTTGGGAAACTGGTAAAGGTTTCTACTTACCTTTTCCTGAAAATAAAGATGAAGCACAAGAATTAATAGAAGAATTACGCCCATTTTTTGAAGCTGAAAACATTCAGAAAATTGGTCAGAATTTAAAATACGACATCAAGGTTTTAGCCAAATATAATATTGAAGTCAAAGGACCTTTATTCGACACCATGTTAGCGCACTATTTGATTAATCCAGACATGCGTCACAACATGGATGTGCTATCAGAAACATATCTAAACTACTCGCCTATTTCCATTGAAACCTTGATTGGTAAAAAAGGTAAAAATCAGTTATCTATGCGCGATGTACCTTTAGACAAACAAACCGAATATGCTGTAGAAGATGCCGATATTACACTTCAACTTAAAGAACATTTTGAAAAAGAGTTGGGAGAAGCCAACACACAAAAATTGTTTGATGAGATTGAAATTCCGCTACTACGCGTTTTAGCCGCAATGGAATTAGAAGGCATCAACCTTGACAAAGACTTTTTAAATAGCTTATCAGAGCAATTAAACAGTGACATTGCTAACCTAGAAAAAAGCATTTATGAAGCTGCTGGCGAAGAATTCAACATTGCATCACCAAAGCAATTAGGTGTCATTTTATTTGAAAAAATGAAATTGGTAGACAAACCAAAAAAGACCAAAACTGGGCAATATTCTACTGCAGAAGACGTGTTGAGTTACTTGGCAAAAGATCATGAAATTATCCAAAATATTCTTGATTTTAGAGGTTTATCCAAACTAAAAAGCACCTATGTAGATGCCTTACCGCTTCAAGTTGAAGAAGCTACAGGTCGCGTACATACAGATTATATGCAAACTGTTGCAGCAACTGGTCGTTTAAGCAGTAATAATCCTAATTTACAGAACATTCCTATTCGTACTGAACGTGGAAGACAAGTACGAAAAGCGTTCGTACCTCGTAATAAAGACTACACCTTATTAGCTGCCGATTATTCTCAAATTGAATTGCGCATCATCGCAGCGTTAAGTGAAGAAGAAACGATGATTGAAGCCTTTAAACATGGTGAAGACATTCACGCGTCAACCGCTTCCAAAGTATTTAATGTTGCTATTGAAGACGTTACTAGAGAACAACGTAGCAATGCAAAAACTGTGAATTTTGGAATTATTTATGGAGTGTCGGCATTTGGATTAAGTAATCAAACTGATTTATCACGTAGCGAAGCAAAAGAGCTAATCGATACATATTATGAAACCTATCCAAAACTAAAAAACTACATCAGCAAACAAGTCGATTTTGCGCGTGATCATGGTTATGTGCAAACGGTTTTAGGCAGACGCAGATATTTAAAAGATATCAATTCTAGAAACGCGGTTGTTCGTGGTGCAGCAGAGCGAAATGCTGTAAATGCGCCAATTCAAGGTAGTGCTGCAGATATCATCAAACTAGCAATGATCAATATTTACGAGAAATTAGAAGCTGGTAATTACAAAACCAAAATGCTACTACAAGTACATGATGAATTAGTGTTTGATGTTTACAAACCTGAATTAGATGAGGTTTCAAAACTGATAAAAACTGAAATGGAAAATGCCTTTAAATTATCTGTACCATTAGATGTTGAAATTGGTCTTGGTGATAACTGGTTAGAAGCGCATTAGACATAAAAAAAGCAGGATTAAATCCTGCTTTTTCATTTTATATATTAAATCTATTATGCAGTTTGCATTTCGTGCTTACCTTCATAGACTTCTTCTACTAACTTAGCGTTAAACGCTGGTAAATCTTCAGGTGAACGACTTGTTACTAAACCTTCGTCTACAACAACTTCTTCATCTAACCAATGTGATCCTGCATTTTCAATATCGGTTTTAATAGAATTATACGATGTTACTTTTCGTCCTTTTAAAACATCTGCTTCAGCTAATAGCCATGGTGCATGGCAAATTGCCGCTACAGGTTTCTTGTTTTCAAAAAACGACTTTACAAAATTTACAGCCTTATCATTTCGTCTTAAAATATCAGGATTAATGACGCCTCCTGGCAGCATTAAAGCATTATAATTACTCTGCGATACTTCGTCTAAAGTTTTGTCTACTTTGTAAGCATTACTCCAATTTCCGTTATCCCAACCTTTAATTTCGCCAGTTTTTAAAGACACAATGTGCACATCTGCTCCTGCCTCTTCTAACGCTTTTTTAGGTTCTCTTAATTCACTTTCTTCAAAGCCATCGGTTGCTAAAATTGCAACGGTCTTTTTTTCTAAATTTTCCATTATCATTTGTGATTTTTTGGGTTAATAATTGTCCATTCAAACTAACAGATATATCAACCAAAACCAAAAAATGTAAGTGGATTAACCTAGACTTAACAGCTATTGTTAAGGAATCTTAAATACTTATGAGTTAGCGTTTCTTCTTTTTACTTCGGAATTTAGCCTTATTCTTGCGCTGATTAAAAGGCACGGCATCGTTAAAGGTGTTTTTAGTTTTACCAGGTTTGTTTTTACGCCATTTTTCATCTTTTTTAGGTAATAAAACATCAAGTAAATCTTGTCTTCCTAATTTATTAAGCGTGTTTTTAATCCAAGCTTTGTTTTCATCTTTATACCAAAAGAAAAAACGGTGTTGTTCGTCCTTTTCCTTTCTGGTTTTTGGCGTATTTACCTTTTTAAGTGTATACGGATGGTAACCACTGTAATAAATCACTGTTGCAACCGTCATTGGTGTTGGCGTAAAACCTTGTACTTGCTCAAGCTGAAAGCCCATATCTTTAGTTTCGGCAGCAAGATTTGCCATATCTTCTACTTCGCAAGCTGGATGATTTGAGATAAAATACGGAATTAACTGTAAGTTCAGTTTATTCTTAATATTGATTTTATCAAAACGTTCTTTAAACTTATGAAAGTAACTAAAAGACGGTTTACGCATTAATTTCAAAACAGGATCGCTAGTATGTTCTGGCGCTACTTTAAGTCGACCTGAAACGTGCTTGGTCATCACTTCTTCGGTATAATCGTCTAACTCTTTTGGATCAGCATTTTTATTGAATTCTGGTACCAACATATCGTGTCTAATTCCAGAACCAATAAAGGATTTTTTTACCTTCGGATGACTATCAACAGCTTGATATAACTCGGTTAACGGTTTGTGCGACGTATCTAAATTGCTACAAATTACTGGCGAAATACAACTCGGCGCGACACATTTATCACAAATAGATTGTACTTTACCTTTCATTTGGTACATATTAGCACTTGGTCCGCCAATATCAGATAAATAGCCTTTAAAATCAGGCATATTCGCCACTTTATCAACTTCTCTTAATATAGACTCTTTACTACGACTCGCGATAAATTTTCCTTGATGTGCCGAAATGGTACAAAAACTGCAACCACCAAAACATCCACGGTGAATGTTTATAGACGTTTTTATCATCTCGTAAGCAGGAATTGGCCCACGCTTATTGTATTTTGGATGCGGTAAACGCGTGTAAGGCAAATCGAAAGAAGCATCAATCTCGGCTTCCGTCATTGTAGGATAAGGTGGATTTATCATCAGCATCTTATTACCTACCTTTTGAAAAATACGTCTTGCAGCCAATTTATTAGACTCTTGCTCTATCACCTTAAAGTTAGACGCGTAAGCCTTTTTATCTTTTAAGCAGGTTTCGTGCGATGCGATTTCAACATCTTCCCAATTCTTGTTTTTTGGGATATCGTTTTCATCATTAATAAGAATCGCTGTTTGGTTAACAGTATTTATACTATTAAAAGGTACACCACGTTCTAGCAAACGGACAATTTCACGAAGTGGTTGTTCGCCCATTCCGTACACCAACATATCGGCTTTAGAGGTTTCTAAAATAGTTGGCATTAATTGGTCGCTCCAATAATCGTAATGTGTGACACGACGTAATGAACCTTCAATACCACCAATTAAAACTGGTGTATCTGGCCATTTTTCTTTTAAAATTTTACTATAAACCGTTGATGCATAATCTGGTCTAAAACCAATTTCGCCATTTGGTGTGTAGGCATCTTTATCGCGACGTTTTTTATTGGCGTTGTAGTTGCTAATCATAGGATCCATACAACCACCTGTAACACCGAAGAACAGACGTGGTTTACCCAACTTAACAAAATCCTGAAGATTATCGTTAACATTTGGTTGCGGTACGATAGCAACACGCAAACCCATACTTTCTAACAAGCGTCCGATTACGGCAGGACCAAACGTTGGGTGATCTACATAGGCATCTCCGCTAAACAGGATAACATCTAGGTATTCCCATCCGCGAATTTTCACCTCTTTATTTGTGGTAGGCAACCAACTAGAAAGTCTTAATTCTTCTTGCATAACGGCATAAAGGTAAATAGAAATTACTACTTAATTGCAAGCACATCTGTTAAACCACACAAATGCAACACAATAGCAGTATATTTTAGTGAGAAGTTATAAATCGAGGGCTTTAATATTTTCTATACGGTTACGTTCTAAGAAATCATCAATAGTTTCAAAATGTTCTATGACACGTTTGTCTTTAAACTCAAAGACTTTTTTAGACAGCCCTTGAAGAAAATCACGGTCGTGAGATACTAAAATTAAAGTGCCATCAAATTCTTTTAAAGCGTCTTTAAGAACATCCTTTGATTTTAAATCGAGATGGTTGGTAGGCTCATCTAGAATCAAAAGATTTACAGGTTCTAGTAGCAACTTTACCATGGCTAATCTGGTTTTTTCACCACCAGAAAGCACACCTACTTTTTTATCAATATCGTCGCCTTTAAACATAAAACGACCCAAAATATTCTTTATTTGTGTACGAATATCTCCTTTAGCGACTTCATCAACGGTTTGAAAAATAGTAAGTTCTTCATCTAAAAGTGCTGCTTGGTTTTGTGCAAAATAACCCACTTGAACATTATGACCTAGTGTACAAGTACCTTCAACATCAATTTGTCCCATAATGGCTTTAATCATGGTAGACTTTCCTTCACCATTTCTACCCACAAAGCATACTTTTTCGCCACGAGCAATAGACATGTTTGCATTTTTAAACACCACATGATCGTCATACGATTTAGACACATCCTTTACCGTTACAGGATAGTCGCCAGAACGCTGTGTTTTTGGAAAACGTAACTTTAAAGCCGATGTGTCAATTTCATCAATTTCAATAATTTCAAGTTTTTCTAGCATACGTTCTCTCGATGCCACTTGATTGGTTTTAGAATAAGTGCCTTTAAAACGCTCTATAAACGCTTGGTTATCGGCTATAAATTTTTGCTGTTCTTGGTAAGCTTTTATTTGATGCGCTCTTCTGTCTTCACGCAACTGTAAATAATGTGAGTAGTTGGCTTTATAATCGTAAATACGACCCATAGTCACTTCTATGGTTCGGTTTGTAATGTTATCTACAAACGCTCTATCGTGAGAGATAACCACTACTGCTTTGGCTTTATTCACCAAAAAATCTTCTAACCAAATTACCGATTCAATATCTATATGATTTGTTGGCTCATCAAGCAGAATTAAATCAGGTTTTTGAAGTAAAATTTTTGCCAATTCAATTCGCATACGCCATCCACCAGAAAACTCGCTTGTTGGTTTATTAAAATCTTCTGGTTTAAACCCTAAGCCTTTAAGTGCTTTTTCTACTTCAGCAGTATAATTTACCTCTTCTAAAGCATAGTATTTTTCACCCAAATCTGACACGCGTTCTATAATTTTCATATAGTCTTCAGATTCGTAATCGGTTCGGGTTTCAAGTTGTTTATTTAGTGCATCCATTTCATCTCGCATTTCAAAAACGTGACTAAATGCTTTTGATGCTTCTTCCAAAACAGAGGTATCATCCTCAGTCAACAAATGCTGAGGCAAATATGCTATTACGGCATCTTTTGGTGCCCTAACATTGCCTTTTGTAGGGTTTTGAACACCAGCAATAATTTTCATCATTGTAGATTTTCCGGCACCATTTTTACCCATAAGAGCAATTTTATCATTCTCATTTATAGTAAAAGACACATCACTGAACAAGGTGTGACCACTAAATTCTACAACTAAATTATCTACAGAAATCATAGCTTTAATTTTAAAGGCGCAAAACTACTAAAAGCCGAAAGATAAATCTTTGATTTTTTTGAAGTAATATTGCATTTTAAACCTGCTATGAGCATCATTTCAACAGACCTATCTAAAGCCGTAGAACTTCTTAATAATGAAGAGCTTGTTGCCATTCCAACCGAAACGGTTTATGGTTTGGCTGGCAATATCTTTTCAGAAAAAGCGGTAAAAGCAATTTTTGAAACTAAAGAGCGTCCGTTTTTTAATCCGTTGATTGTTCATATTCCTAATATAGATTATCTAAAAACTATTGTTGAAGCAATTCCTGAAAAGGCAAAATTATTGGCTGAAGCTTTTTGGCCAGGACCGATAACGTTGGTTTTAAAAAAGAAATCTATAATCCCAGATTTAATTACTGGCGGAAAAGATACGGTTGCCGTTAGAATTCCGAATCATCCAACTACTTTAGAACTTTTAAATCAATTAGATTTTCCGCTTGCAGCACCAAGTGCTAATCCATTTAACCGAATAAGCCCAACCAAAGCTGAGCATGTAGAAAGCTATTTTAAGGATAAAATAAAAATGGTTTTGGATGGTGGAGCTTGTAAAAGTGGCATTGAATCTACTATTATAGGTTTTGAAGATGGCGAACCTATAATTTATAGACTCGGTTCAACTTCTATTGAAGCTATTGAAGCTGTAGTTGGAACTATCGAAATTAAAAACAAAAAAGAAGTTGCACCTGATGCGCCAGGAATGTTAGAACGCCATTATGCACCAAAAACCAAAACCATTCTCACCAGTCATCTTAAAGAAGCTATTGAGGCAAACAAAAATCTAAGAATAGGACTTCTAACATATAATGATATTTTGACCGATGATGCTATTCATTTCAAAATCGTACTATCCGAAGGTAAAAATCTAGAAGAAGCCGCCTCAAAACTGTATGATGCTTTACATCAGTTGGACCAACAAGACTTGGACCTTATCATTGCAGAACGTCTTCCTAATTATGGCTTGGGTAAATCGATAAATGACAGATTGCAACGTGCTACAAAGTAAACCTAAGTTCAAACAATTTAAAACACCTGATTTTCAATACAAAAAAACATTTAATTAGAGTTTGCCAATCCAATTGTTTATCGTAAATTTGCAAACTCTTTTTCGGAAGAGGAATGTTTAATCTTTTGTACCCTTGGGTGCAATAATAAATCAAATTAGTGTGGATACATTAAGCTACAAGACAGTTTCTGCTAACAAAGCTACCGTTAATAAGGAGTGGGTTTTAGTTGATGCTGAAGGACAAACTTTAGGTCGCTTAGCTTCAAAAGTAGCAATACTTTTAAGAGGTAAGCACAAGCCTAACTTTACGCCACACGTTGATTGCGGTGACAACGTAATTGTTGTAAACGCTGAAAAAATCAACTTAACTGGTAACAAATGGACGGAAAAAAGTTATATCCGTCACACAGGTTATCCAGGTGGTCAAAGAAGCCTGACTGCTACTGAGATGTTTGAGAAAGACCCAACCAGATTAGTAGAAAAGTCAGTAAAAGGAATGTTACCTAAAAACAAATTGGGTGCAGCTCTTTTTAGAAACTTAACTGTTGTTGCTGGTGCTGAGCACGCTCACGAAGCTCAAAAACCAAAGACAATTAATTTAAACGAATTTAACTAATGGAAGTAATTCACAAAATTGGCCGTAGAAAGACGGCTGTTGCCCGTGTATACGTTGCCCCAGGAAAAGGTAACATTACGGTGAACAAAAAAGACATGGCGGATTATTTTACTACTGGAACTTTACAGTATAAAGTAAACCAACCTATTGCTATGACTAACAATGATGGCAACTTTGATATTACTGTTAACGTATATGGAGGTGGTATCACCGGCCAGGCGGAAGCTATACGTTTAGCATTATCTCGTGCAATGTGCGAACTTGATGCTGAAAACAGAGCAATATTAAAGCCAGAAGGTCTATTAACAAGAGATCCAAGAATGGTAGAGCGTAAGAAATTCGGTCAGAAGAAAGCGCGTAAGAAATTCCAGTTCTCTAAACGTTAATATCCAACAACACTTAATTCAGAACTTGACTTATCAAGTTCTGGATTATTTTATTTTATTGAAACCCGCTGCATAGTGCAGCAAATTATAAACCAGTTATTGTTGTCCATGACTTTACAGTCAGGATTTAGTTTAGCATCTAAATGATTAAGGCTAAAAAACCACTTAGTCATTGCTAATTCAACAGAACGTAAACTATCACAAAAATGGAAAAAGTAGAAGTAAAAGAACTACTAGACGCAGGTGTACATTTTGGTCACCTAACACGTAAGTGGAATCCAAACATGGCTCCTTATATCTACATGGAGCGTAATGGTATTCACATCATTAACCTTTACAAAACAGCTGCTAAGATTGATGAAACTTGTGCAGCGTTAAGTAAGATTGCTGCATCAGGTAAAAAAATCTTATTCGTAGCAACTAAAAAACAAGCTAAGGACATCGTTGCTGAAAAAGCAGGCGCTGTAAACCAACCATACATTACTGAGCGTTGGCCAGGTGGAATGCTTACTAACTTTGTAACAATCCGTAAAGCTGTAAAGAAAATGTCTTCAATTGATCGTATGAAAAAAGACGGTACTTTTGAGTCATTATCAAAAAGAGAAAAATTACAAATAGACCGTCAACGTGCAAAATTAGAAAAGAACTTAGGTTCTATCTCTGATATGACACGTTTACCAGGCGCTTTATTTGTTGTAGATACTTTAAGAGAGCACATCGCAATTAAAGAAGCTCAAAAACTAAACATTCCAATCTTTGCAATGGTAGATACTAACTCTGACCCACGTCAGTTAGATTACGTTATCCCAGCAAACGATGATGCTTCAAAATCTATCAACAAAGTTTTATCAATCGTTTCATCTGCAATTCAAGATGGTTTAAACGAAAGAAAAGCTGAGCGTGCAGAAAAAGATAGCGGAAAAGCTAAGAAAGCTGCAAAAGCTACTGTAGCAGATCAAGAAGAAGAATAAAAATAACATTTAGAAAATATATAAAAGTCGTTTAATTCGTTTCTTCGCAGAACATTAATTATTCGACTTTTTTAAATTAAACACTATGGAAAATACTGTAAAAATTACAGCAGCAGAAGTAAACAAGCTAAGACAGGCAACTGGTGCTGGTATGATGGATTGTAAAAAAGCTTTAGTTGAAGCTGGTGGTGATTTTGATAAAGCCATTGAAGTATTACGTAAAAAAGGACAAAAAGTTGCAGAAAAGAGAGCTGACAGAGATTCGTCTGAAGGTGCTGCTGTGGCTAAAATAAATGCAGACAACACTTCTGGTGTTGCTATTGTATTAGGTTGTGAAACTGATTTCGTAGGTAAAAATGAAAACTTCGTGAAATTAGCTAACGATCTTGCTGAAGCTGCATTAAACTTTGACTCTAAAGAAGATTTCTTAGCTTCTGATTTTGGTGGTATGACAGTTGCTGAAAAATTAGTTGAGCAAACTGGTGTCATCGGTGAAAAATTAGACATCACTTCTTTTGAAAAATTAGACGCACCATTTGTAGGACAGTACGTTCACATTAACAAAATTGCTGCTTTAGTTGGTTTATCTGCAAAAGTAGATAACGCTGATACTTTAGTAAAAGATATCGCAATGCAAGTAGCTTCTATGGGAGCAACTACATTATCTTACAAAGATTTTGATCCTGCTTATGTAGCTTCAGAAACTGAAGCTCGTATTGCTGTAATCGAAAAAGAAAACATAGAATTAGGTCGTTTAGGTAAAACATTAAAGAATGTTCCTAAGTATATCTCTATGGCACAATTAACTCCAGAAGTTTTAGCACAAGCAGAAGAAGATGCTAAAGCTGAGTTAAAAGCTGAAGGTAAGCCAGAACAAATCTGGGATAGAATCTTACCTGGTAAAATGGAGCGTTTTATTTCTGACAACACAACTTTAGACCAAGAGCAGTGTCTATTAGATCAAAAATTCATTAAGGACGAAAAGAAAACTGTTGCTGAATACGTTAAGACATTTGGAGATGTTGAAGTAACTGGTTTCAAACGTGCTTCAGTAGGATAATTAATTATCCTAAATAATTTATAAAGTTAAAAGCCTTTCAATTTTTTGAGAGGCTTTTTTTTGGCTTTTTTTTCACTTTTACAGATGCTAATAATTATGTAGCTTTGTTCAACTTTCAAAATAACCATGAAATACAAAAGAATTTTACTTAAATTATCTGGCGAAGCCTTGATGGGAGAGCGTCAATACGGTATAGATCCACAACGTTTAGCAGAATATGCTCAAGATATTAAAACAATTACCGACTTGGGTGTAGAAGTTGCCATTGTTATTGGTGGCGGAAACATATTTAGAGGAGTTGCTGGTGCCAGTAATGGAATGGACCGTGTACAAGGAGACCATATGGGAATGCTTGCAACTGTTATCAACGGATTAGCATTGCAAAGTGCTTTAGAAGACGCTGATATACCAACTAGACTTCAAACTGCCATAAAAATAAACGAAGTAGCAGAACCTTTTATAAGACGTAAAGCGATGCGTCATTTAGAAAAAGGGCGTGTGGTTATCTTTGGTGGTGGAACAGGTAATCCATATTTTACAACAGATTCTGCAGCTGTACTAAGAGCAATAGAAATTGAAGCAGATGTTATTTTAAAAGGCACACGTGTTGATGGTATCTATACTGCAGATCCAGAAAAAGATAGTAGTGCAGTAAAGTTTGATCATATTACTTTTGATGATGTTCTTAGAAAAGGATTAAAGGTTATGGACACTACCGCGTTTACACTTAGTCAAGAAAATAAATTACCAATTATAGTATTTGATATGAACAAAAAAGGGAACTTACTAAAAGTAGTTTCTGGTGAGACCATAGGTACAGAAGTTAACCTTTAGGTTTTGGCTTAACTTTTGATAACTCACAATTAAAATTTAAAAATTATGGACGAAGACATTCAATTTATATTAGATTCTGCAAAAGAAGCAATGGATAATGCTGTAAAGCATTTAGAAAAACAATTGGTAAACATTAGAGCTGGCAAGGCAAGTCCTGCTATGTTAGGCAGTGTAATGGTAGATTATTACGGATCTCAAACTCCTTTAAACCAAGTTGCAAACGTTAATACACCAGATGGAAGAACAATTTCTGTACAGCCTTGGGAAAAAAGCATGTTACAAGAAATTGAGCGTGGTATTATGTTAGCCAACTTAGGTTTTAATCCTATGAATAATGGTGAAACCATCATAATCAATGTTCCGCCATTAACAGAGGAACGAAGAAAGGATTTAGCAAAACAAGCTAAAGCCGAAGCTGAGGATGCTAAAGTTGGTGTTAGAAATGCACGTAAGGATGCTATGAATGATATCAAAAAATCTGATGTTTCGGAAGACCTACAGAAAAATGCAGAAATCGATGTACAAGAACTTACTGATTCTTACGTTAAGAAAATAGATAAAATCCTTGATGTAAAAGAAAACGAAATTATGACGGTATAATAAGCCTCATTTTTTTCTTTTTTTAATTGGTAAGAGTAATACCAATCTGAAATTTGTTTCAGGTTAAAAGCAACGTGTTTTATTTAGCTTTTAATATTAATCCATTTGCATGCTTAAGCAGTCTCTTGCTATTATTTTATTTTGCTTTGCGACATTTTGCATGGCACAGAATCCTGTTTCTAAAAAAAGTGATTCTGTTAAAATAGCCAGAGACTCTATAAAAAAAGCTGAATTTCTTAAGAATTTAGGAAATGGCTTTTTACCTACTAATTTTTTTGATTTAGACTTAAGGTATCTCATAAAGTTTAATCAATATGAAGGTTTTAGAACTGGTCTAGGAGGTACCACCAACAAAAGCTTTTCTGATCGTTATAGAGTAAACGGATACCTTGTTTATGGATTTAAAGACACTAGGTTTAAATATAGTATTGGTGGAGGATTTAGAGTTAATGAATCTACCAACACATGGATAAATTTATCGTATACTGATGATCTAAAAGAAACTGGTAGCTCAACGTTTTTAACAGACAAACGCTTCTTTACCTTTTTTGAGCCCAGACTTCTAAACATTGACTTATTTCACAGACACATCACAAAATCTATTGGTGTACAGCACAAAATATCTAACCACTTATTATCTGAAACGCAATTTTCAGCAAGCAAAATCAATCCTACATACAACTACAGTTTTGTATTAGATAATGAGTCTTTTAACACTTTTGATTTAAGCACAGCTAAATTTAGTTTGCAATGGAGTCCTTTTAGCAAATTTGAACTAAAAGAAGATCAAATTGTAGTAACCAGAGATGGTTATCCTAAATTTACATTACAATTCACTCAAGGTTTTAAATCTGTTTTTGGTAGTGACTTTAATTTTTCTAAACTAGATTTTAGGACTATTCAACAATTTACGCATAGTAATGAATCTAAAACGAATATTACGCTTGTGGCAGGTATTGCAGGCGGCGAAACACCACTAACACATTTGTATCATGCCTATCCAAATAATATTACCAAAGAAACCATATTACAACGTTTTTCTGTAGCTGGTCTTAATAGCTTTGAGACCATGTATTTTAATGAATTTTTTAGCGACAAATTCTCTACCCTTCAGCTAAAACATTTCTTTAGACCATTTAAGATTACAGAGCGTTTTAAGCCTCAATTAGTACTTATTTCTAGATATGCGCTAGGAGACATGAAAAGCATCAATAGACACCAAGGAATAACCTTTAATAGGCTGAATCATCTCTATTCTGAATCTGGTTTTGAGATTAACAGACTTCTACTTGGTTTTGGATTGAGTTTTGCCTATCGATATGGTGCATATCATCTTCCTAATTTTGAAGATAATATTGCTTTTAAGTTTACTTTTAATATCTCTTTATAGAAGAATTATAGTAATAAAAAAAGCCCTTCCAAGTTCTGGAAGGGCTTTTCTAATAGATATTATTTGATTTTGTTACCATCTTTATCAAAAAAATGATATTCAAGATATGTGTAAGCATCTCTAGGTATAATTTTTACCCATTTTTTGTGTTCAAAGAACCACTTTGTACGTACTGATGGATACCCTTTGGTTAAAAAGGCTGCTATAAAAGGATGTGCATTTAAGGTTATCTTTTTATAGTCTTTTTTAATAATCCTTTCTAGGTCTTGCTTAATACGTTGCACTACTTTAATTGGTGCTTCTATTTCGTCTCCACCTACGAGATTAGGATTTTCTTCTTTAGTTTTAATATTGCGCTCTGGCCTAACGCGTTGTCTGGTAATTTGCACTAAACCAAACTTACTCGGCGGCAATATTTTATGCTTTGCTTTGTCATCTTTCATCTCTTCACGGAGATGGTTGTAAAGTTGTTTTCGGTTTTCTGCTCTGCCCATATCTATAAAATCAACTACAATAATTCCTCCCATATCTCGGAGGCGTAGTTGACGGGCAATTTCTGTTGCAGAAATTAAATTTACTTCTAAGGCTGTGTCTTCTTGGCTTTTTTCTTTGTTAGAACGGTTACCACTATTTACATCTATAACATGCATAGCTTCGGTATGTTCTATAACAAGATAAGCACCTTTAGCCATAGAAACGGTTTTTCCAAAAGAAGTTTTTATTTGGCGTTCTATGCCGTATTTTTCAAAAACCGGAATACCATTTTTGTAGTACTTTACAATTGACTCTTTTTTGGGTGCAATTTTTTGCACGTAATCTTTTACTTGTATGTACAATTCTTCATCATCTACAACAATACCAGAAAATGAATCATTAAAAATATCTCTAAGAATAGAAGATGCTTTATTCATTTCACCTAAAACTTTTGTTGGGTGATGTGCTTTGTACAACTTTTTACACATTGCTGTCCATCTCGTCAGCAAGTTCTGTAAATCACTGTCTAGCTCGGCAACTTTTTTGCCTTCTGCTACAGTACGAATAATAACACCAAATCCTTTGGGAGTAATACTTTTTACTAATCGTTTTAGTCTGTCTTTTTCTTCTTGAGATTCAATTTTTTGAGAAATCGAAATTCGGTTAGAAAAAGGTACCAAAACAATATATCTACCTGCAATAGACAATTCTGAACTAATGCGAGGTCCCTTTGTAGAAATTGGTTCTTTTACTACTTGTACTAAAATTGATTGATTAGACTTAAGCGCATTGGCAATACTGCCATTTTTGTCTAAATCTTTTTCAAACGGAAAGTCTTTAAGACTGTAATCTCTTAATTTTCCTGTGCTTACACGTTTAATGAATTTTAAAAGCGAAGGTAATTTTGGCCCAAGATCATGATAGTGTAAAAACCCATCTTTTTCGTAGCCTACGTTAACGAAAGCTGCGTTAAGTCCTGGAATAACTTTGCGGATTTTAGCAATAAAAATATCACCTACTGCAAAGTTATTATCCTCTTCATCTTTATGTAATTCAATAAGTTTTCCATCTTTTAATAAGGCAAAATCAACAATATCTGAACTCGATCTTACGATTAATTCTTTGTTCATGATGTTAATTTATATCTATCTCTTAATTGAGGTAGATGGATTTTACTAAATTATTTGACACAGGATTCCGATAATATATATCGGAAAATCCAAACAAATTAAGATGTACTCTATTAAATACACTTAATTTTATATCAAAGAACGTTTTTTAAAACTGAAAAAAGTAGTCTAAAAACTACTTTTTCCCAGCTTATTTCTTTTTGTGACGATTAGCGCGTCTACGTTTTTTACGCTTATGCGTCGCTACCTTGTGTCTTTTTCTTTTTTTACCACTTGGCATAATGAATAATGCTTTTTAAATTAATATTTTTTTTAATGTTTTTAGTTTACTTCAACATTAGATTTTACACCTTCTAAAAATACTTTAGCTGGTTTAAAAGCTGGTATGTTGTGAGCAGGAATCTTAATCGTAGTATTTTTTGAAATGTTACGACCTGTTTTCTCAGCTCTTGTTTTAATTATAAAACTTCCGAAACCTCTTAGGTAAACATTATCTCCACTTTCTAGTGATGATTTTACTTCTTCCATAAAAGTTTCTACCGTAGCTTGTACGTCACCTTTCTCCATACCTAATTTATCAGATATCTTAGCTACTAAATCGGCTTTTGTCATTGTTATTAGTTTTAGGGTTACTATTAAATCTTAAGGGATGCAAATATAGGTAATTTAATTTCAATATTTCAAGCGTAATTAATTAAAATTTAACGTAATAAAGATTTAATTTTGTTGAAGCATTTAAAAATTCAATGGATTTTAAAAACAAACTAACTTACTGGTATTCAAACAATAAAAGAGATTTACCTTGGAGGAACACTCAAAATCCATACCATATTTGGCTCTCAGAAATAATTTTGCAACAAACACAAGTTAAGCAAGGATTACCTTATTATGATGCTTTTATTAAGCAATATCCTACTGTTTTTGATCTTGCGAATGCCTCTGAAGAAGAGGTTTTGAAATTATGGCAAGGGCTTGGTTATTACTCCAGAGCAAGAAACCTTCATACTACTGCCAAGCATGTAGCTTCTGAATTAAATGGTCATTTCCCTAATAATTATAAAGACTTATTAAAGCTTAAAGGTGTTGGCGATTACACTGCAAGTGCTATAGCCTCAATTGCATTTAATGAAGTGGCTGCTGTAGTAGATGGTAATGTCTATAGGGTTCTATCTCGTTATTTTGGTATTAAAACTCCGATAAATTCAACCGATGGTATAAAAGAGTTTAAAAAATTAGCCTCTAACCTTATTGATAAAGAACAGCCTGCAAAATTTAATCAAGCTATTATGGAATTTGGCGCTACGCAATGTAAACCCAAAAATCCTAATTGTACTGTTTGTCCGCTAAACGATAGTTGTATTGCGCTTCAAAAAGATATGATTGAGTTTTTACCTGTAAAGCTGAAGAAAACAAAAGTGAAAACCCGATTTTTTAATTTCTTAGTATGCATAGACAACAATAAGAACACATTTCTTGAAAAAAGAACCTCAAAAGGTATTTGGCAAAACTTATATCAGTTTCCTTTATTAGAATCTCATAAAAGTTTGTCTTCAGAAGAATTTCATTTGCTTAATACAGAAGATTCTGTTTTAAATAATTTAAAATTTGACTATTCCTTATACAATACAGAAGATAAAGTTCATAAACTATCGCATCAACATCTCTATACCAAATTCTGGATTATTGAAACCAAAGAATTACCAAATAATAGTATTGCCATAAAAGAGATAAAAAATTATCCCGTCCCTGTATTAATTAGCAGCTTTATTGAAGCTTTTAATTTCAATGATCTATAAGAATCACATTTTTTTCTTAATTTTAAATGTGTGATTACAAATTAAGTAACTTTGTAAGCTAAAACAATTTATAATTATGTCAGGAACATTGAATAAAGTAATGCTAATTGGGCATTTAGGAGATGAAGTAAAAATGCATTATTTCGATGACAAAAACTGCGTTGGTCGCTTTCCTTTAGCAACAAACGAAACCTATACAAACAAAACCACTAATGAGCGTGTTACTAACACTGAGTGGCACAATATAGTGGTAAGAAATAAGGCGGCAGAAATCTGCGAAAAATATCTTACTAAAGGAGATAAAGTATACATTGAAGGACGAATTAAAACCCGAAAGTGGACTGATGATAAAGGTATGGAGCGTTACTCTACAGAAATACAGTGTACAGACTTTACTTTCTTAACAAATAAAAATGAACAGCAACAGACACAGTCATCTGGTGCTCAACAACAATCTCAACCTCAACAACCTGTGCAAAATAGCGTTACACCAGAAGAGGATGACGATTTACCATTTTAATTAAATTAGTTTTATTTTGGATCCAGAACCCTCGGTTTTAATTTCAAATTTAATAGTCACCAATACATCTTTTATAACCAGTATTATTCTGCTTGTTATATTATTAGCTTGTTCTGCATTGATTTCTGGTGCCGAAGTAGCACTTTTTTCATTAACCAAATCTAATATTGATGAAGGTCTAGAAAACAAATCTGTAAACATGCAGATTATTGCCAATTTATTAGAACGCCCAAAAAAACTATTAGCAACTATTCTTGTTGCCAATAACTTTATAAATATTGCCATAGTATTACTATTTGCATTTATAGGCGAAACACTTTTTAAAGATGTTACCAATACAATTATGCGATTTCTATTAGAAGTGGTCTCTGCTACTTTTCTCATTTTATTATTTGGTGAAATTATCCCTAAGATATACGCAAGTAGAAACAGCGTAAAGTTCGCTTCATTTATGGCAAGGCCTTTAAGAGTATTAGATGTTATATTTTCTCCAATAAGTCTTCCTATGCGTTATACTACGCTCAAAATTCAGGAACGATTTGGTAAACAGCGTTCTAATCTTAGTGTAGACCAACTATCACAAGCTTTAGAACTCACTAACGATGAAGATACCACACAAGAAGAACAAAAGCTTTTACAAGGTATAGTGTCTTTTGGTAATACAGATACTAAGCAAGTAATGCGACCTCGAATGGACTTGTTTGCCTTAAATATTGACACTCCTTTTGAAACTATCATAAAAGAAATAGTAGACAATGGGTATTCAAGAATCCCTGTTTACGAAGAAAGTATAGACGATGTTAAAGGTGTTTTATATGTTAAAGATCTTTTACCTCATCTCAACAAGAAAAAGTTTAATTGGACAACGTTATTAAGAGAACCATTCTTTGTACCTGAAAATAAAAAGTTAGATGATTTAATGGTAGAATTTCAAACTAAAAAAGTACACTTAGCCGTAGTTGTTGATGAGTATGGTGGTACCTCTGGTTTGGTCTCTCTTGAAGATATTATTGAAGAAATCGTTGGTGATATAAGTGATGAATACGATGATGAAGACTTAGTCTTTACAAAGCTTGATGATGACAATTACAGTTTTGAGGGCAAAACACCTCTTAAAGATGTGTATAAAATACTTGATTTAGAAGATAACGAAGCAGAGAATTTTGAAAATAGAAAAGGAGAAGCAGAAACATTAGCTGGTTTTGTTTTAGAAATATCAGGTGGCTTCCCAAGAGTTGGAAGTAAAATAAATTTTAAAAATTACGTTTTTACTATTGAAGCCCTTGAACGCAAACGCATAAAACAAATTAAACTTACAGTTTTAAGATAAACATTCAAGTTTAAATTTATAAAGACTTCTGCTACAGTAAAAAATTATATGAAACGTATAGTACTACCAATAATTAGCTTGTTTATATTAGGTTGTGGCAATGATCCAATACCAAAACCTAAAGCATATTTGCGCTTAGAGTATCCAGAAGCTGAATATAAAAAAGTTGAATCTTCATTACCTTTCACTTTTGACAAAAATGCTTTGTCTGCTTCGGTTTCAAAAGCTAAAAACTCTGGAAACGTTAAGGGTATAAATGTAAAATACCCTTCTTTAAAAGCTACAATTTATCTCAGTTACAAAAATGTTAATAAGCGTAATTTAGATAGCTTATTAAGAGATGCCCAAAACCTTACACAAAAACACACAATGAAGGCAGATGAGATAACTTACAAGCCTTTTGAAAACCCTAAAGAAAAAGTCTATGGTATGTTATATGAGGTAGGTGGAGATGCGGCTTCTCAATCTCAGTTTTATGTTACAGATAGTACAAATCACTTTTTAAGTGGTTCTTTATACTTTTATGCTAAACCTAATTACGACTCTATTTATCCTGCGTCTGAATATCTTAAAAAAGATATTAAACGCTTGATGGAATCTATAGAATGGACAGAGCATTAATAATGAAAATATACAAATAAAAAAAGCAGCCAATTGGCTGCTTTTTTTATTTGTATAATGATGAGAATACTTAGTCTTGATAAACCCATTCACCACCCATTTTTATAACAGCAAAATCTTCAGTACCGTTACTACCATTGTATATATCAATAGTAACAATATATTTTTGCTCTTCTTCCGCAGATGGGTCTAATTCGTCTAAAACAACACTTATAGCATCTAAAACCATAGCATTAGTCCACTCTGCTGGGTTTCCTGATCTTCTGTCCATATTACCATAGTTTTCCATACTTGTTGTAGCTTCTGGATAAACAGAACCTAATTCTGCAACTATAGTAGCATAATCTCCAGGAGTCATTGTGTATCTTATTGTGTTGTCTGGTACCCAAACACCATCTTCGAAACCAAATTGTAAAGTTGTAGAAACTACACTCTCGTGACCTGACCATACACCATTCATGTACATGTAAGAATTACCTCTTATTTGAGCTCCACTTGAACTTGAGTAATAATCATAGATTACTAATAACTCATCTTCTTCTTGAGCATAAGGGAATGTTAATTCTAAGAATGTTGGTAAGTAATTGTCTGGCGGAATAGAACTTCCGAAATTATCGTACTGACCTGGTTGACCAGAACCTTCACCCATAGAATCAAAATCATTAGAGCTTAAGTAATAAACACCTTCAACAGCTTCCCAAGCACCACTTGTATACACAAAGTACTCACCTTTAGAGTTTGTATCTCCAGTAGCACCTAATGTCTTTATTTTTAAGCTTTCGATTCTCCATCTTGCAGCATCAGAATCCGTAGACTCGTATCTAAAAGCAACATTAACAACTTGTCCGTCATATGCAGAAAAATCATAATCTTCTGAAGATGCCATATCACCTGTTGCAGGATTTGCTAAAGTAATTTCGTCCCAAGTAGCAGCTAATACATCACCTGAATAATCTGTAGATACATATATCTTTAATAAAGATGCATCACCAGCATAATCTAACTCTTGAGTAATTTGAAACTTAAGATCACTTTCTCCTGTTAAATCAATTGTTGGAGATACTAACCACTCTGTGTTTGCAACTTGACCACCGAAGTAACTGTTACCTTGAACATAACCTGATTGAGAAGTCCAAACTTCGTCACCACCAAATTCTTCAGCAACTGTCCAACCCTCAAAACTTCCTGCAAAGTTATAAGATACTAAGTCTGCTAAACCAACTTCTGGCTCTTCAGTATATTGGTCATATTTAGCTAAAACTATTTGTCCTTCTACTGGACTAGCAACTTGTGCATCAAGAATTGCTGGTATTTCATTTGTTGCATCTACATCTGGATAAAATCCAAAAGCATCACTTCCTGCAGTTGCATAATCTGAGTTTGTAAACTCGTATATGTCAGCATTTGTGTAATCACTAACACCTTCTGCACTACCAATATATAAGTCGTATCCAACTAATACTTGAGAACCTTCTCCCCAAAATGGATACATTTCCTCTAATAATTGAGGTATAGAGTCCTTAGCTTGTTGTTCTGAGTCGAAACTTCCAAAACCTAAACCTAAGGCATCATAATCATCACTAGTTAACGTGTAACTATCAGTACCAACAATTGGATCAGCACTAGTATCTAAGCCATCATAGATGTCTTCCATTGGATTACAACCTACGAAGATTGTTCCAAAAATTGCTAAGCAATAAAATATTCTTTTCATTTTAATTGTTTTTTTTAAAAGTTAACTCTAAGACCTACACTGTAAGTTCTTCCTGGACCAAAATAAACTTGCGCTGTTGAAGCTGTACCGTCTATATCATTAGCATCTGAAACATACTCTGTGTTAAACACGTTGTTAATTTTACCTGTTAAAGTAGCTTCAAATGATCCCATTTGGAAGGTATGTCTCATACCTAAATCAAATAAGCCAAAATCAGGAAGTTTCCAAACATCATTTGTATTACTACTACTTCTATTAGTAACATCATAAGAAGCATAGTTATCACCTGCAAAATTATAATCTAAATAAATATTAGATTTTGGTGCTAATTTGTAATCAGCTCCTAAAGCAAATGTAGTTTGTGCAGCATCACCTACTTTAATACCATCTGCATATACTTCTATAGGATCTCCTACTTGCTCACCTGCCTGGTCTCTAACAATTGCAGAAACATTACTTTTCCACTTCCAATCTCCTAAAGAAGCCATACCTGTAACTGTTAAATCATCAGTTGCTTTATATCTGAAATCCAATTCAATACCTTGGTGTAATGCATCTATACCTAAAACATTGTAAAAGAAGATATCATCACCTGTTCCTATTGATCCAGAATAAGATTTATCTAACCAATTTGTGTAGTAAATATTAACATTAGCACTTAATTTCTCACTACGGAAACCATATCCTAACTCAGCACTAAATACCTTCTCATTAACTGCATCTTCGTTAGCATCAATACCATCTTCATCTAAAAATACAGAATCTAAAAATGGAGGTCTTGAGAAGTAACCTACATTAACAAATATATTGTTTTTAGAATCTAAATTGTAGTTACCACCACCTTTGAAACCGTATCCTACAAAATTAACAGCATCTGATGATCTACTACCAGTTATAGTATTGTTCATATATTCTTTTTGTTTGTAACTACTGTTAGAAACATCAGCTGCTACAAAAATATTGAAGGCATCAGTAACTTGATATTCCGCTTGACCAAAAAGTCCATATCTTACTACGACACCATCATAGTCTTTATTATACTTATCCCCAACTTTTAATGGTTTTCCGAAAGCAAAAGTATCTGTTTCATTATCTAAAAAGAATTGACCTCCTAATAAATCATCAACTTGGTACCAGTGAGATCCAACATAGTAACGACCATCAAAACCACCAGAAATAGTCAAGTTATCATTAACTCTATTCTTATATGTAGATAAAACTCCATACCATTCGTGAGAGTTTCTAGAAGAAGATATGATATCTGTTGAACCATTTACACCATTAGCTCTGTTCTCTTCAACAATTCTATCGAAATCAATAGGTTGTAAACCTGATGATCCTATTCTGTATTCATCCGAACCAATCTTAGTACCTTCATCCCTTCTACCACCACCTGAACCGAAAGAAGCATACAATGCAGTAGATAAAGCCGATTTATCATTTATATTCCATAAGTGATTTATAGACATTTGAGGCTTGTGGTAAAAGTTGAATGATTGGTGGTAAACCTCTCCGTTTTTATATCCCCAATCTTTGTTTGCTCTTCTTGGACCTGAGTCAGTACTTTGAAGCTCTGCTATTGTAGAACGGTTATAACGCTGACCATGCTCTTGCTGAGCACCAAAGGCCGTAAAAGATAATCTGTGAGCATCATTTATTTGTTGAGATAAGCTAACAAAATAGTTATATCCTGAAAACTCTGTACCGTCTACATAACCTTCACCTCCGATTTTTGAGGCACTAACTGTAGCAGCAAATCCTTTGTCTGAAAGACCTGTTGAATAAGTCATTCCATATTTTAAATAACCATTGTTAGCTACGCTAGATATAATACTCCCACCTTTTACAGCATCGGTAGTTTTTGTGATAATATTTATAGTACCACCTACTGAAGACACTGCCACTTTAGAAGCTCCTAATCCTCTTTGAACCTGCATAGTTGACGTTACATCTCCTAAACCAGCCCAGTTACTCCAATATACTCTACCATTTTCCATGTCATTTACAGGAACACCATTAATCATTACAGCAACGTTTTCAGAATCAAAACCTCTTAAATTGATTCTACCGTCACCATAACCACCACCTGCTCTGGTAGCATAAACACCTGGTGTAGCTTTTAAAATTTCTGGAAATTCTTGAGTACTTAACTTTAAAGCAATCTCACTAGCTTTAATTGTAGAAACCGCTACAGGAGTCTTTCTGTCAACTGCAACAGAAGCTACAATCATTATTTCATCAAGACCAACCTCACTAGATACTAAAGTTATTGTACCTAAGTCTGCGTCTCCATTGTAAGCTATAGTTTGGCTAACATAACCTACATAAGAGATTACAACCTCACCAGAACCAGACTCTGCAGTAATTGTAAAATTACCATCAAAATCAGTTGTAGTACCATTGGTAGTCCCTTTTACTATAACATTAGCTCCAGGTAATGGCGAATTCATATCACCATCAATCACTTTACCTTTAATGGTACTTTGAGCATACATAACTGTTGAGAACAAAGTCATAACAGCAATACATAATAAATAATTAAATTTTTTCATTATAAAATTTAAGTTAATTGGTTTTTTATCAGCGCAAAATTACGCATTACTCTAGCTGTAACATTAACTTAATGTTAACAATTAGGCGATGTGAAGTTAATTATAATATTACCAGTATTATGCATGCATAATTAAAATTTGTTAATTTTTTTTAACAAATTTTAACAATTCTTCTTATAAAAGTCCACTAAATTTTGAGTTGATGCATCATGTGAACCCAAAAAGTTAGTATTTGTTAGCTCGTTTAGTATCGTCTTTGCTAATTGCTTACCTAACTCAACACCAAACTGGTCGTAGCTATAGATATTCCAGATGATACCTTGCACAAAGATTTTATGTTCGTACATTGCTATTAGCTTTCCTAGACTTTCTGGTGTTAGTTTTTGAATTAATAGTGAAGTTGTTGGCTTATTACCTTCAAAGATTTTAAACGGAAGTAATTTTTGTTTTTCTTCTTCCGAGAGTGTTGTTTTTTCTAGCTCTTCTAATACTTCCTCTTCTGTTTTGCCATTCATTAATGCTTCTGTCTGAGCAAAGTAGTTAGACATTAATTTATCATGATGATCTTTATCTCCATGAAGCGATTTGACAAAACCTATAAAATCAGCAGGTATCAATTTAGTACCTTGATGTATTAGTTGAAAAAATGCATGTTGCGAGTTTGTACCTGGTTCTCCCCAAATAATAGTACCTGTTTGATAGTTTACATTATTTCCTGCTCTATCTACATGCTTCCCATTACTCTCCATAATACCTTGTTGTAGATAGGTCGCAAACTGATTTAGATACTGCGTATAAGGAATAATTGCTTCACTTTCGGCATTAAAAAAGTTATTATACCACACTGTTAGTAATGCTGAAATAACAGGAATATTCTCTTCAAAATCGGCTGTTTTAAAGTGCTCATCCATTTTATGAGCTCCAGATAATAAGCTTTCAAAATTATCGTATCCTATTGCTAAACTAATAGATAATCCTACTGCACTCCATAATGAAAAACGACCTCCAACCCAGTCTTTCATTGGGAAGATATTGCCTTCATTAATACCAAATGCTTTTACACTCTCTATATTAGTAGAAACAGCAACAAAATGTTTAGCAATAGCATCTTCTGGCAATGTTTCTAAAAACCAAGCTCTAATAGAGTTGGCATTAGATAGTGTCTCTTGTGTTGTAAATGTTTTAGAAACAATAACGAATAAGGTTGTTTCAGGATTTAAGTCCTTAATAACCTCTTTGTAATGATCACCATCTACATTACTTACAAAATGTGTATTTAAATGATTTTTGTAATATTGAAGCGAGTCTACAACCATAGCTGGCCCAAGGTCTGAGCCTCCGATTCCTATATTTACAACATCTGTTATTGATTTCCCGGTGTGCCCTTTATGACTACCACCTAATACAGTATCGGTAAAATCTTTGATTTTTTGTTTTACTTCATAAATTTCTGGGATTACATTAACATCTTCTACATAAACTTTAGCATCTTCTTTAGCTCTTAATGCTGTGTGCAATACTGCTCTTCCTTCTGTTGCGTTAATGATATCACCTTCAAAATACTTTGAAATAGCATCTTTTAAATCCACCTCATTAGCCAGCTCAATTAGAGAATTGAGTGTTTCTTTGGTAATTCTATTTTTTGAAAAATCTACATAAAAATCTTCCCACTTAATTGTTAGTTCTTCTGCCCGTTTTGGGTTAGACTCAAAAAGCTCTTTTAAGTGTATGGACTTAATGGTTTCAAAATGGGCTTGTAATTTTTTCCAAGATTCTGTTGCGGTTGGGTTTGTAGATTTAAGTGCCATTATTGTATGTCTGTTGTTTTGTCTTCTGTTATTGTATTTTCAGCATTTTGAGTCTCAGTTTCTAAAAAGAAAATATTATCAAGTCGTTGCTTTACAGGCTTGATATACTCTAAATATTTAGTCTTTAGACTATCTGAAATTGGTTCTGCTTCAGGCAATTTTTGCTTAAAAGGATCTACTTGTTTTCCGTTTTTCCAAAAACGATAGCAAACATGTGGACCACCTGTATTCCCTGTCATACCTACCCAACCAATTATATCTCCTTGTTTAACATACTGCCCTTTTTTTACATTTTGAGCTTTCATATGAAGGTATTGTGTGGAGTATGTTGCATTATGCCTAATTTTCACATATTTACCATTACCACCTCGTCTTGTAGATTCTATTACTGTTCCATTTGCGGTTGCCATAATTGGAGTACCTACAGGAGCAGCAAAATCAGTTCCTTTATGTGGTCTTACTTTGTAGCCATAATAAGCAATTCGTCTATTAAGATTATATCTAGATGATAATCTACCAAATTTTACTGGCATTTTTAAAAACGCTCTCCTTAGGTTTTTGGCATCTTCATTAAAATAGTCTACAATATTTTTAATAGAATCTGTTTTAAACTGGAAGGCATACAATGAATCACCATTATGTTCAAAATAAGCCGCTTTTACATTATGCACACCTGCATAAATAGTATCGTTTATGTATTTGTCGGTATAAATCACCTTAAACCTATCACCAGGCTGTAAACGTCTAAAATCTATAGTCCAGGCATAAATATCGTCTGCCATTTTATAGGCTAACACCTGACTTAAACCCTTATTCTCTAAAGTCTCAGAAATATTATTTTCTATAACACCTGTAGCTGTTTTCTCTACGTAAGTAATAGGCTTTGTGCGTGTATATGCCTTAATAGAATCTTTAAAATCAATAACGACATAGTCTTCAAGATTTTGCTGATAAATAAACGTAGTAGGCTTTTTTATACTGTCATTAACTTTTTCCTTATCGTATAATAAAGCATAAGGTTTACCAACTTGAAGCTTTCTGGCAATATCAAAAGTGTCTTTAGCTTTCTCTGCTATTTGAAAAATCTCTGGGTAACCAATATTATTTCGCTCTAGAATTATACCAAAAGTATCTCCTTTCCTAACGGTATCTCTTTTAAACTCAAACTTTGTTAAATCAAACCCGAATTCTAATATTTTTTCTTCCTGTTTCTTCTCAGCAATTTCTTTTTTGTAGTTCTCTGCTGAATTATCTTCTTTACATGCAACGAAAAATACCGTAAAAACGGTAATTACTATTAATCCTTTTAAACGCATTAATTGCTAATTATATATTATTTCCCCAATTTTCTAATTCTTCTTCTGACCACAAATCTGGAAAGAAAATACGCCTTTGATATCTTGGATGCATGTATTTTTTCCAGTCACTTCCTCCAGTTGCTTCTCCATCTCCCATACCACTCTCAATATAATGTTTTGCAGCATTGTAATGTGCCATTACCCATGTTACGTTAACCGTATAATCATAATGACGCATTGCCTTTACCAAGTCTTCATCTTTTTGGTCTTCTTCTGGCAGTTCTTTAAAGCGCGTCCATAGATTTTTGGTGTTATACTTTTCCATAAATCTTAAGAACTCGTCTTTATAACGCTTTTCAAAATTAACTAAAAGTGTAGATTTTTTACCTGTACTATGATCTTTTCCTGCGGCTTGCCAATATAAATGCTCAAAGGCATGTGTATATGGTGTATTTCTATCAATATTAGCTCTAAATCTATAGTCTATTAAATTTATCAGTTCAGTAGAAGCGAACTCAATAAGACGATACTGAGCACTTTGAAAACCACTAGCTGGTGTTAGCGTATATCTAAACTTCATGTACTGCTCTACTTCCATACCTTCTCTCATAATATTGAAAGAGGTTGTAAGCATATCGAAATATCGACTAATACGCATTATTTTACTTTCAAAGAAAACAACATCGAGATTTTCTTTTTCTGCTACTTGAGAAATTTCCCAAAGTATCATTTTAAAAATAAGCTCATTGATTTGATGATATGCTATAAAAACCATCTCATCTGGAAGCGTAGTACGCTGTATCTGAAGGTTTAACAGTGCATCTGTTTGTATATAATCCCAATATGTAATCGGCTTGCTATATAGCAAGCCGTATAAATGGTCATCTGTATCTTGGTCTATTTTAACATACTTCTCTTGAAGTTGTTTTAAAATCTCATCGAAATTCGGTTGGTCTGGCATAAATTAATTATCAAATACTATCGGAAAGGAGTGTTTTAATCCTTTAAATTGCACTAAATCTGCACGCAGTGAACCAACTGCTAAATCTGCTTTTATTTTTAGTGGAATTTTATTTTTATCGGCACTTACCCACAAAGTTAAACTTTCTTCTTCTTTAAACACACGTCCAGCCATAACATATGGTCTAAACTTTAAAGACTTCACCTTTATATCAGAATCATTGATATCTACTTTAATGGTTTCTTTACCTAAATACTTAAGCTTAAAACCATAGTTTTCTTCATCAAAAAACATATTGGTTGTTATTTCATCTCCAATTTTTAAATCATCAATATTTATACTATTTCTTAGATAGTAATACATCGATACCATGTCTTGTACATCTTTTTCTGTTGATATCGTTTTTGTTTTTTTATGCTTTTTGTTGTTAACAATAGCTTTTTGTTCCTGATGATTAAACTCAATCTCTATATCTTTAGTGTGTCCACCTTCATCAATCTTTCTTATGAATTTATATGGAACACCTGTTTCTTTATCAAAATAACTCTCATAGCGATCTCTTACCTTAAAGAATAAATTAACCGCTCCTGTTGTTTTACCTTTTCCAACAACATGGTAAACGGTTTTACCATTAAGCTTTTTTTCATCAACTTTTAGAGTAGCTTCACCAGCCTTAAACCAACCACTATAGCTCATTTTAAACTTAAACCATTCACCTGATTGAAACGCAGGATCTTGCTGTGGGTTTGGTGCGTTGAGACTAACTAAGAAAACTAATATTGTGAGTAAATATTTCATAATTTTCGATTTGTAAATTTAACTAATGTAACTCAATTTTTATGTTACATTTATCTTAAATACAATTACTATTCCAAATCTATTAAAACCCTGAAATACAAGCAAAAACATTAGGTTAATTTATTGTTTCCTCGGTTTAATGCGCACATTTTAAATGTTTTTCAACAATAAAGAAGAACAAACCAAAGCGCAAAAAGTATTGAAGCAATTATTTTTAGTGTCGAAAAATTTAGGATTGGTATTCTATTTAGCGCGTTTAAAAACTCTATTTCTAAACGCGCTAAATTTTTATAATGTTCCTCGTTTTGCCTGCTCCCTCTCTATTGACTCAAATAAGGCCTTAAAGTTACCTGCACCAAAACCACGTGCTCCCATTCGCTGAATGATTTCGAAGAATAGGGTTGGTCTATCTTCAACCGGCTTAGTAAAAATTTGAAGTAAATAACCTTCCTCATCTGCATCTATCATGATACCAAGTGATTTCAAAGTTTCAATATCCTCTCGTAATTCGTGACTAAACTCTTCCAATCTTCCTGGCACAGCTCTGTAATATTCTTCTGGTGGAATGGACAAAAACTCCACTCCTCGCTTACGCATTTCTGATACTGTTTTTATTATATCATCTGTTGCGACAGCTATGTGTTGCACTCCTGGTCCTTCGTAAAAATCTAAATATTCTTCAATCTGAGAACGTTTTTTACCTTCAGCAGGCTCATTAATTGGGAATTTTATTCTTCCGTTACCATTACTCATCACTTTACTCATTAATGCTGAGTATTCAGTATGAATTTGTTTATCATCAAACGATAAAAAGTTTACAAATCCCATAACGTCTTCGTACCATTTTACCCAAGTATTCATTTCGCCCCAACCTACGTTGCCTACCATATGATCTACATATTTAAGACCTACTGGCTCTGGATTATAATCTGACTCCCACTTTTCGAACTTAGGCATAAAGACTCCGTTATAATTTTTGCGCTCTACAAACATGTGCACGGTTTCACCATAAGTGTAAATTCCTGCTCTTACAACCTCTCCAAACTCATCAGTTTCTACTGTTGGCTCCATATAGGATTTTGCTCCACGTTTTGTGGTTTCTTCGTAAGATTTGCGAGCATCTTCTACCCAAAGAGCTACAACTTTAACACCATCACCATGCTTTACGATATGATCGTTAATTGGATGCTGAGAATTTAATGGTGTCGTGAGCACTAACCTTATCTTGTCTTGCTTTAACACATAAGACACTGTGTCTTTACTACCAGTTTCTAAGCCTTTGTAAGCATACGACTGAAAACCAAATGCTGTTTTGTAAAAGTGAGCAGCCTGCTTGGCATTACCTACATAAAATTCCACATAGTCTGTTCCTAATAAGGGAAGGAAATCTTGTGCTCCTTCAAATATTTTTTCTAATCCGTAGTTTACTGATTTTATTTCTTTACTCATATCTTTTTAGAATAGAGAAGCTAGAATAGAGAAAAAAGATGACTTACAATTTGTTTTGAAAACTCATTGTCATTTTTTGAAATTCTGCTATTTTATCTTCAAGTGATTTTAATTGTTCTTTATTTAAATAATTTCTTTTGTTTGCTATTATTTTAGTTGTGTTTCAAGTTCAAATGATGAACCTAATGAAATATCTATAAAATGAGAAAATGACCTATCTGTTCTTGAAGAACCTTCAGCAATATTGCTCGGAATTGAAACTGAACACCTATTAATTTGAGATACCAACCCGAATTTTTCTTCGTTTGGAAAACTTTCAGTTGCTTTAAAAACATCATCTACAATCTCCATCCCTAAACTCCAAATCTTTAGATTCTTGTAGTTATGTCTTTTCATATGCTCTTTTCTATTCTCTCGTTTCTAAAATCTCAACTACTCCAGCCACGATTTATAATAATCTTCATCGGCAATTTTTAAGGCATCTTCTGTAACCTTTAACGGCTTAAAAGTATCTACCATAACTGCCAATTCATCTGTTTTTACTTTACCGATACTACGCTCCATAGCACCTGGATGCGGACCATGAGGTATACCTGCTGGATGCAAGGAAATATGACCTGCTGCAATATCATTTCTACTCATAAAATCGCCATCAACGTAGTACAACACCTCATCGCTATCTATATTGCTGTGATTATATGGTGCTGGCACAGCCAATGGATGATAATCGTACAAACGTGGCACAAAACTACACACCACAAAAGCATCAGTTTCAAATGTTTGGTGTACTGGTGGTGGTTGGTGCACACGACCTGTTATAGGCTCAAAATCATGTATAGAAAAAGCATAAGGATAGTTATAACCGTCATACCCAATAACATCAAAAGGATGCGAAGCGTAAACCATTTCTATAATTTCGTCTTGCTTTTTTATTTTTATTAAAAAATCACCAGACTCATTATAAGTTTCCAACTCTTGTGGCTGACGCAAATCGCGCTCACAAAATGGTGAGTGCTCTAACAACTGACCGAACCAATTTCGGTAACGTTTTGGTGTGTAAATTGGTCTGTAAGACTCTACTATAAATAGACGATTATCTTCGGTATCGAAATCCATTTTGTAAATAACACCTCTTGGTACTAGTAAATAATCTCCGTATTTAAAATCTAAATTACCCAACATAGTACGCAACTTACCTGTGCCTTTGTGCACAAAAATAAGCTCGTCCGCATCTGTGTTTTTATAAAAATAATCTCTTGTAGATTCTTTTGGTGCAGCCAGTATAATGTTACAATCGCTATTAGTTAACACTATTTTCCTACTGTCTAAATAGTCGTTTTCTGGCTTTACTTTAAACCCATGCAAACGGTACGATTGTATGTTATTTGCTTTAGCAATTTTTGGTGCTACACTGTATTGCTTTCTTATTTCTTTTACTTGCGTTGGTCTTTGCTCGTGGTAACTATTGGTTGACATACCATCAAAACCTATAGTACCAAATAACTGCTCGTAGTAAAAGCTGCCGTCTGGTTTTTTAAACTGCGTGTGGCGCTTTGGTGGAATTTTTCCTAATTTATGATAAAATGGCATTTTGTTTTCGTTTAATTGTTGATTTGTGTATTCGTTTAATTATCGTAAACGAACAACGTTTTAAAGGTACAAAAATTAAGAGATTTCTGGCTTAACAGAAAAAACAAAAAGGGTGTATTTATTCTGGATTCCTTTTGATAAGGAAGTGTAGATAAAGTTTTAAGTTTTCCCAGAATAGTGTCATTGTGTTACAAAGTTTATAAAATTTAGTTTAAAACCAAAACCCTAGATTAAAAAACCAGTAGTCTTCTCCTGTTTCTGGCGAATAAGTGTACTTAGCCTCTAAAGGACCTATAAATGTTTCTAGAGAATAACCCAATGCATAACCAGTATAGTCTGGTGACGTAAACCAGTTGCCTGTTTCAAATAATCCATTTTCTACATTAGCATAGTTTGCTGCTAAAATTATATGATGATTTTTTAGCCATTCATAATCTAATGTAAAGCAAGACTTTACAAAGCTATTACCTGCTATATCAAAGAAGTCGTAACCGTAGAAACTGTAAAAATTGTTTATAAAATTATCTGCATATCCGCCTAATGCAAAACCGAGTGTAGATATTGAATTATCACCTAAAGTAAACCCTCCACTCGCTTCTGTCTTTAGCGCAACTTTTTTACTAAAACTAAAAGCATAACCTAAATCTGCCTTTGCTATAGAAAAAGGCTCAAAACCTGAGATAAAATCTGATGCATTGAGATACCAATGAAAATCACCACTGAAATACGCACCACTTTTAGGAAAAATTGGATGACTGTAACTATCATATTTTAATTTTCCGAATACACTAAAATAATCAGTGTTTTCAAACTCAAAATCATCCTCTTGGTTTTCTGACAGTAGTGTTTCTGATGTTATTTTTAATCGCTTATGTTCACCACCTAAGCGTAAAGAGAAGTCTTTTCTAAATAGTGTTTGTACATATAATTGATTAGTAAAATCCTGAAGCTTTGCATCAATTTTATTCAGATTGTCTAAAAAAGGTGAATCTTCTTCTAATGCTAATTGAGGGTTTATGTTTTTACTAAATTGATTGAATCGCGATTTTACACCTAAACTTATATAAAATCCCTTGTCTATAAAATAATCGAAATTAAATCTAGAATTATCCCCAAGTATAATATCTAAGGATGCTATATCATTATCAAAAAGTAACCTTTTCTTTGTAAGGTTTGCTAAAATGGCACTTTTATACAACCCATCATAATGTATACCTAGTTTTAAAAATGTTTTTGCTTCTGATTCTTGGATTTTGCCATAAAGTTTAAATTTATTTACACTATCGGTTGGTTCAAGCTGATATCTAAATGTTTCAAAATTGTTTGTTGCTATAACATTGTTTATTCTCTTTTTAAAATCATCATAGCTTAATGTTTCATTTCCTCTCAGTTTTAGTTTCCCTAAAAGATATGATCTTGTGTAACGCTCATTACCGTCTATGGCAATTGACTCTATTTTTAAACTATCTATAATTTTGAGTTTAGGACGATTTGTACTTTTGGTTTGTGATTTCTTAATTTCATTAAGTGCATCTATATGATCTAGAGCAGCTGCCTCACCGTTTGCAATAATATCTTCCCCTTCATCAAAAGAAAGTACTGAAAAATTAGCAATATCTGGCTTTATGTAAATATCTGCCATCTTCGCTTTATCTTTCATGGCATTGATGGTTCTAAAATTATTAATCTGCAATAGTATTTCTGGTGCACTTTTTAAGGCTTCTCTATCTCTTAAATCATCTTGAACATCTACACCAATAATTACATCCATACCCTTAGCTTTCAATTCTTCAATAGGGAAATTATTAGTTACACCACCATCTATTAAAATTTTATCATCTATGGTTACCGGTTGAAAAATAGAAGGCAGCGCACCACTAGCAGTCACTGCTTCTGCCAATCTACCCTTGTCTAAAATTAAGGACTCACCTGTTTCTATATTAGTTGCCATACAGAAGAAAGGAATCGGTAGTTTTTCAAAATCTCTAACTTCATTCACTGGAAGCATTAATTGATATAAAAGATTATATACATTCTGACCTCTTGACAAACCTGAAGGCAACTTAATTTTGAAATTATCAAACGGTAGACTTACTACATACTTCTCTTCACTTTGCCGCTCATAAAAAGATTTTGATTCTCTGGGAAACTCATCATTAATAAGTTCATCAAAATCTACTGTATTGAATAAATCTTCTAACTGCTGACCAGAATATCCTGTAGAATATAAGGAACCAATTATAGCTCCCATACTCGTACCAGCTACATAATCTATTTTTATACCTAAACTATCTATGACTTTTAGAGCTCCAATATGCGCAAATCCTTTTGCTCCACCTCCACTTAGCACCAGACCAACTTTTGGTTTTTTAGTCTCTTGAGCATTTACAGTATTGTTACCAAAAAATATTTGAAAGAACAACAGTACATAGAAGCCTGTTTTAAGATAATATGTTAGGTTTTTTTTCAACTTATTCTTTATGATAATAATTATAAACTTTACTAGCTCTAGAGACACCAACCACAGCTTCTAGTTCATCTAGTTTAGCATTAGCAATTCGCTTAACGGTTTTAAACTGCTTCATTAAATCGATAATGGTTTGTTCACCAACACCAGGAATGTTTTCGAGTTCTGTTTTTAGAGCTCCTTTACTACGTCTGTTCCTATGATGTTCTATCCCAAAACGATGTGCTTCGTTACGTAATTGCTGTATTATTTTTAGTGTTTCGCTTTTTTTATCTAAATATAAGGGAATTGGATCATCTGGATAGAATAATTCTTCTAAACGTTTTGCAATTCCTATAATAGCTATCTTTCCTCTCAACCCTAAGATATCAAGACTCTTTAAAGCCGATGATAATTGCCCTTTACCTCCATCTATAATTATAAGTTGAGGCAATGGCTCATGTTCGTCTAGCAAACGCTTGTAACGTCTGTACACCACCTCTTCCATTGATGCAAAGTCATCTGGACCTTCAACTGTTTTTATATTAAAATGACGATAGTCTTTTTTACTTGGTTTCCCATTTTTAAAAACCACACAAGCTGCTACCGGATTTGTTCCTTGTATGTTTGAGTTGTCAAAACATTCAATATGCCTTGGCTCTTCAGACAATCGTAAATCAGCTTTCATTTGTGCCATTATTCTATTGGCATGACGGTCTGGATCTACTATTTTTATTTGCTTTAGCTTATCCATTCTGTAATACTTAGCATTACGTTGCGATAAGTCTACCAAACTTTTTTTATCACCTAGTTTTGGTACTGACACCTTAACTTCTTCTCCTAAATCTACCTTAAACGGCACAAATATTTCTTTAGAATTAGAGTTGAAACGCTGTCTTATTTCAGTTATGGCAATTTCCAGCAATTCTTTATCAGATTCCTGCAATTTTTTCTTCAACTCTAAAGTGTGCGACCTTATTATGGAACCATAGCTTAATTGCAAAAAATTGATATAAGCATATGTCTCATCACTTACAATTGAAAACACATCAACATTGCTAATCTTAGGATTCACAATGGTAGATTTTGCCTGGTAATTTTCTAAAATTTCTAGTTTCTCTTTTATTTTTTGAGCATCTTCAAACTGCATAGCTTCAGCATATTGGCGCATTTGCACTCTAAACTGTTGTAATGAATCTTTAAAATTACCTTTCAAAATTTCGCGTATAGCAACAATATTAGCATGATACTCTTCTTCTGTTTCATAGCCTTCACAAGCACCTTTACAATTTCCGAGGTGATACTCTAAACAGACTTTGTATTTACCAGCTTCAATTTTTGATTCTGACAAATCATAATTACACGTTCTTAATTGATACAAACCTTTAATTAAACCGAGTAAGGTTTTAACGGTTTTCATGCTTGTGTATGGCCCAAAATATTCCGATCCATCCTTAATAACGCGACGCGTTGGAAAAACTCTGGGAAACCGCTCTTTTTTTACACAAATCCAAGGGTACGATTTATCATCCTTAAGCATTACATTGTACTTAGGCTGATACTTTTTTATAAGGTTATTTTCCAACAACAAAGCATCGTTCTCAGTTTCGACCACTATGTGCTTTATAGAGGCTATGTTTTTCACCAAAACACGTGTCTTCCCATACTCGTGATTTTTTGTAAAATAACTACTTACTCTTTTCTTGATATCCTTCGCCTTTCCTACGTAAATCAGCTTATCGGTAGCATCAAAATATTGATAAACACCAGGTTGGTGAGGTAGTGTTTTTATCTGTATGTCTAAGGTGGTTTCTGGCATTATTTCAAAGGTAACAATTCATTAAAGTAATTATGTATTTTGAATTAACTTTATGACTATCTTGCGCAACTTTTTTAAAAAATAAAATAGACTATGAAGAAAGTTTTGGGACGTGTTGATAAAATTGACTTCCCCGAATTACATCTAAGAAATATTGATGTAAAAATAGATACTGGTGCTTACACCTCTGCCATACATTGCTCTAAAATAAAAGAAGAGGATGGCAAGCTTTATTGCACTTTTGAGAGCAAAGAACATCCTAACTTTAACGGCAAAGAAGTCATCTTTGAAAATTATTCTTTTACAGATGTTAAGAGCAGTAATGGGCACAAAGAAAATCGTTATAAAATTAAAACTACTGCGATATTCTTTGGAAAAAGCTATAAGATTAACTTAACTTTAAGCACTCGAGACGATATGAGATTTCCAGTCTTAATTGGCCGCCAATTTCTAAAACAAAAATTCTTAATCGATGTAGATTTAGAAAACCAATCGTTTAAAAAAACTACTGATGAACATAGTCATTCTATCGCGTAATTCGCAATTATATTCTACTCGTCGTCTTATTGAAGAAGGCGAAAACAGAGGGCATGATGTAGAAGTTATAGACCCTTTAAAGTGCGACATAATTATAGAACAAGAAAAGCCAACCATATACTACAAAGATCGTTATTTAGATTATGTAGATGCGGTTATTCCTCGCATTGGTGCTTCTGTAACTTTCTATGGTTGTGCAGTTGTAAGACAGTTTGAAATGATGAATGTTTTTACGACAGTAACTTCTGATGCTATTATAAGAAGTAGAGATAAACTACGTAGTTTTCAACGGTTATCTAAAGCAGGTGTTGGTATGCCTAAAACTGTTTTTACTAACTATTCTAGAGATGTTGAAGAGGTTTTAGACCATGTTGGCGGACCACCTGTAATTATAAAATTACTTGAAGGTACACAAGGACTTGGAGTTGTTTTGGCAGAATCTAAAAACGCAGCAGAATCTGTACTAGAAGCCTTTAACGGACTACAAGCCAGAGCACTAGTACAAGAATTTATAGCTGAAGCAAAAGGTGCAGATTTAAGAGCATTGATTGTAGATGGGCAGGTTGTAGGCGCAATGAAACGACAAGGAAAAGAAGGCGAATTCAGATCTAATTTACATAGAGGTGGTAAAGCTAATTTAATTAAACTAACAGAAGAAGAGTTGAAGCTAGCCATAAAAGCAGCACGAGCATTAAAACTACCTGTATGTGGTGTAGATATGCTACAATCTACCAGAGGACCTTTAATTATGGAAGTTAACTCAACTCCTGGACTAGAAGGTATTGAAGGAGCTACACAAAAAAATATCGCTCGAGCAATTATCACATACATTGAAAGGAATAGAAGGTAATTTTTATTAAAAAGAGACTCCTGTTATAACGGAAAAAGGGCTTATGAGCGAAAAGGAAGTACTACATATTTTAGGAAAAAAAGTTGCACTTGGTGAAAGTGCCAAAGTTAGTTTTAGTGTTGCTAAACTACACACGCAAAACACCATTGAAGTTCCTGTTATCATTGAGCGCTCAAAAAAACCAGGACCAACCGTTTTAATTACTGCTGGCATACATGGTGATGAAGTTAATGGTGTAGAAGTTGTGCGTCAAATCATTTCTAAGGGTATTAATAAACCTAAAAAAGGAACTATTATCTGTATTCCTGTTATCAACGTTTTTGGGTTTATACATATGGATAGAGAATTCCCAGACGGACGTGATCTTAATCGTGTGTTTCCAGGTGCTAAAAGTGGCTCGTTAGCAAGCAGAGTTGCTCATAAACTGATGACGGAGATTGTACCTCACGCAGATTTAATATTAGATTTTCACACAGGCGGAGCAGACCGTTTTAATGCTGCTCAAATTCGAATTATTAAGAATGAAGTTATCTTAGATGAACTTGCTCAAATTTTTGGAGCTCCTATAATCTATTACACTAAAAATCTTAATAAATCCTTTAGAAATACCTGCTACAAACTAGGCATTCCTATGCTTTTGTTTGAGGGTGGTAAATCTTTTCATATAGACAATACCGTAACAAACACAGGTGTTAATGGCACTAAACGTATTTTGAATCATTTGGGTATGCTCAACCGAAAATTCAAAGTCTCTAAACCTAAGAAAAACTGTATTAAAATTTTAGACAGTAAGTGGATAAGAGCTAATCATTCTGGCATGTTTAAAGCTACTGTAAATGTAAATACAGTTGTAAAAAAAGGTGACGTCTTAGGACATATTACAGATCCTTATGGTAGTTTCAATCATTTTGTGAAAGCACCTAACAGTGGTTATATTTTCAATGTGAATGAGTCACCAATCATTTATCAAGGAGATGCCATTTTTCATATTTCTACAAAGCTGCAGCAATGACAAAATCTGAGCTACGCAAAAAATACAAAGCTTTACGAAAATCGCTTAGCTTAGACCAAATTGATGACTTCAGTCTTGCCATTGCAAATCGATTACTTCAACTTGATATTTGGGATAAATCCTTCTACCATATTTTTTTGAGTATCGAAGAACAGAAAGAAGTAAACACAGAATACATCTTAAACATTCTAGCAGGAAAAGATAAAAACATTGTAATATCTAAAAGTAATTTTGAAGATGCTTCTATGACCCATTTTCTTTTAACGGATAATACCACTATTAGAAAAAACGACTACAACATTCCTGAACCTGTAGATGGTATAGAAATTAATTCAACTCAAATGGAAGTTGTTTTTGTACCGCTTTTAGCATTTGATAAAACCGGAAACCGAGTAGGTTATGGCAAAGGTTTTTATGACAGATTTTTAAGTGAATGTAAACCCGAAACTATAAAAATCGGGTTATCGTTTTTTGAAGCTGAAGAAGAAATCTTTGAAACTTCAGAGAAAGATATTAAACTAGATTATTGTGTGACTCCAGATCAAGTGATTCAGTTTTAGAATTAGACTCTTCCTTAAAAGCCTTCTTATTAAACACAATTAAAATACCAATTCCTGTGCTAATGGCAACATCTGCAACATTAAAAACAGGATCAAAAAAAGAAAAGTACTTTCCACCAATTATTGGCAACCATTCTGGCAAAACACCACTCCAAATTGGGAAATGCAACATATCTACAACATTACCGTAAAAAACACCTGTATAACCACCACCTTCAGGAAGAAACTCAGCCACTTGCATATGACTATCTCCAAATAAAACTCCGTAAAAAACAGAATCTAAAATATTACCCAAAGCACCAGCAAATATTATAGAAATAGCAAAGATTAATGTTCTAGATTTTTTCTTTTTGGTAACATCTACCAACCAAAAAGCAATACCTGTGACAGCAACAATTCTAAAAAGCGTTAAAATAAGTTTTGCTGATTTATCTGAAATAAAAGTAAAGAAATCGCTCAGTTTAGTTCCCCAAGCCATGCCATCATTCTCCACAAAAGCAATTTTAAACCATGAAAACACAGTGACATCATCATTTAACGCAAAATGAGTTTTGATGTAAATTTTACTAATCTGATCAACTAGTAAAATAAGAATAATAATTATTGAGGCTTTCTTTAAAGACATAATATATTCCTGCGAAGGCAGGAATCTCTTGATGTTAAACAATATCACAAATGTAACGGATTATTCTTGTCTTGCAACTGAATAAGAACATTGATGTTCTTAAGCTCTACACAATAGACATAAAACAAAAAACCTCAAAGGTTTTAGAAACCTGTGAGGTCTAATCTAATATCGTAATTAAATTACTTAACTCTATCATGAGATCCCTTTTTTCAAAGGGATTCTGCTACTTCTGCATGTTTTTAGCTTCGATACTTAGCGTTGCGTGTGGTACAAGTTTTAATCGTTCTTTATTGATTAATTTTCCTGTAACACGACAAACACCATAGGTTTTGTTTTCAATTCTGATTAAGGCATTTTTTAAATCGCGAATAAACTTTTCCTGACGAATTGCCAAAGCCGAGTTTGCTTCCTTACTCATAGTCTCACTACCTTCTTCAAAAGCCTTGAAAGTTGGTGATGTATCGTCTGTACCATTATTATGGTCGTTCATATAAGCGCTTTTAATTAACTCTAAATCGTGCTCAGCTTTATCGATTTTCTCCTGAATTAAAACTCTGAATTCTTCTAAATCCTTATCTGAATATCTATTTTTTGTGTCTGTTGCCATAATTTTAATGTTTTTGAATAAACAATTTGGTATTTACATCATCAAAAGCAATTTCTATACCATTGTCTAGGTTTTCAATAATTTCTAAGTCTTCAGTCAATGTCTCAGATTTAATGTAGGTCTCATTTGAAGAAATAGCCGCTTCAATTTGTGCATCTTTTTGAAGTTTTACATCAATTCTGTCTGTAACTTCAAAACCTGAATCCTTACGTAAATTTTGTATGCGGTTTACGAGCTCACGTGCAATACCTTCTTTACGCAATTCATCACTAATTGTAACATCTAAAGCCACGGTTAGGGCACCTTCATTTGCAACTAGCCATCCTTCAATATCTTGAGACATAATCTCAACATCATCAAGTCCCAAATTAATGTTTTTTCCATTAACTTCAACATCTAAATTACCATTTTGTTCAATTTTTTTAATATCATCAGCAGAAAAAGCATTTATCGCGTTCGCAATCAATTTCATATCCTTTCCAAATCGAGGTCCTAACACCTTAAAATTCGGTTTTATTTGCTTTACTAAAATGTCTGAAGCATCTTCTAAAAGCTCAATATTTTTGATATTAACTTCGTGCTTTATTAAATCTTCAACAGCTTTTATTTCTTCCTTTTGTTGCTGATTATCAATAGGAATCATAATTTTTTCAAGTGGCTGACGCACTTTAATTTTCTCTTTAGCTCTCAACGATAAAACTAATGAAGATATTGTCTGTGCATTCTCCATTTTTCGTTCAAGCACTTTATCAATTACACTCTCATCTGCTTTAGGAAATTCTGCTAAATGAACACTTTCAAAACCTTCTTTTTGTGTCACTGCATTAAGATCTAAATATAAACGATCCATAAAGAATGGTGCAATTGGCGCACCAAGCTTAGCGATGGTTTCCATACACGTATACAGTGTTTGGTACGCCGAAATTTTATCGGTTTGGTAATCGCCTTTCCAGAAACGCCTTCTACTTAAACGTACATACCAGTTACTTAGATAATCTTGTGTAAAGTCCGAAATTGCTCTCGCTGCCTTTGTAGGCTCATAATCGGCATAATATTCGTCTACTTTTTGAATCAAAGTATTTAATTCAGATAAAATCCAACGGTCTAATTCTGGTCTTTCATTAAGAGGAATATCTACTTCTTCGTATTTAAAACCATCTAAATTAGTATATAAACTGAAGAATGAATAGGTATTGTAAAGCGTTCCAAAGAACTTACGCTTTACTTCCTCTACACCTTCAATATCAAACTTTAAGTTATCCCAAGGGTTGGCATTACTAATCATATACCAACGCGTTGCATCTGCTCCGTGATTAGCCAAAGTTTCAAATGGATCTACAGCATTACCTAAACGCTTAGACATTTTCTGACCATTCTTATCTAAGACCAATCCGTTAGACACTACATTTTTGTATGCCACAGAATCGAATACCATTGTACCAATAGCGTGCAATGTATAGAACCAACCACGTGTTTGGTCTACACCTTCGGCAATAAAGTCTGCTGGAAACGATTTCCCCTTTTTAGATTCTTCGCTTTGCTCTGAATGACATCCATCTATCATTTCAGAATTTTCAAATGGATAATGCCACTGTGCGTAAGGCATAGAACCCGAATCGAACCAAACGTCTATCAAGTCGCTTTCGCGCTTCATTGGTTTTCCTGAAGGCGATACTAAAACGATTTTGTCTACAACGTTTTTATGAAGATCTATTTTTTCATAATTGGCTTCTGACATGTTACCGACTTCGAAGTCTGCAAATATATCGGCTTCGAGAACCTCAGCTTCCACAGCCTTTTTCATTTCAGCTTTTAATTCTTCAACAGAACCTATGCATAATTGTTCTTTTCCATCTTCAGTTCGCCATATTGGTAATGGAATTCCCCAAAAACGTGAACGTGATAAGTTCCAATCGTTAGCATTAGCCAACCAATTACCAAAACGCCCTTCACCTGTTGATTTAGGTTTCCAGTTTATGGTTGTATTTAACTCGTGCATTCTACCTTTTACATCAGTTACTTTGATGAACCAAGAATCTAACGGATAGTATAGAATTGGCTTATCTGTTCTCCAACAATTTGGGTAGCTGTGCTTATATTTTTCAACCTTAAAGGCTTTGTTTTCTATTTTTAATTTAATGGCAAGTTCTACATCTACAGATTTCTCTGGTGCTTCGCCATCATTGTAATATTCGTTCTTTACGTACTTGCCAGCAAACTCACCCATTTCTGGTCTAAAGCGACCTTGTAAATCTACAAGAGGCACTAAATTGCCATTCTCGTCTTTTACCAACATTGGTGGAATTTCTGGTGTCGCTTGTTTTGCCACCAAGGCATCATCTGCACCAAAGGTTGGCGCTGTGTGTACGATACCTGTACCATCTTCAGTGGTAACGAAATCACCAGAAATGACTCTAAATGCATTCTCAGGATTATCGTTTGGTAAAGCGTAGTCTAGCAATTGTTCGTACTTAATACCAACTAAATCTTTTCCTTTGAATTCTTTAACGACGTAGAACGGAATCTTTTTATCGCCTTCTTTAAATTCTATGAGTTCTGGCTTGGTTTCTACTTGCTTGTATTTTCCATCGAACTGTTTACCAACAAGACTTTTTGCTAATACCACATTCATTGGTTTGAAAGTATATTGGTTATAGGTTTCAACCAGAACATAATCAATCTTTGGTCCGACCGTTAATGCTGTGTTACTTGGCAACGTCCAAGGTGTGGTCGTCCAAGCTAAAAAGTAAATATCACCTTCATCTTGAAGGAAATCTGGTAACGTTTCTGCTGTAGCTTTAAACTGCGCAACAATCGTTGTGTCTGTAACATCTTGATAGGTTCCTGGTTGATTAAGCTCGTGCGAACTTAATCCTGTACCTGCTTTTGGCGAATATGGCTGAATGGTGTAGCCTTTATACAACAAATTCTTATCATAAATCTGCTTTAACAACCACCAAACGCTCTCCATATATTTGGATTTGTAGGTAATATATGGGTCATCCATATCTACCCAATAGCCCATCTTTTTGGTAAGGTCGTTCCAAATATCTGTATAACGCATTACGGCTTTTTTACACGCTTCGTTGTATTCTTCAACCGTAATTTTAGTCCCAATATCTTCTTTGGTAATGCCTAATTCTTTTTCAACACCTAACTCTACTGGCAAACCGTGTGTATCCCAACCAGCTTTACGCTTCACTTGGAAACCTTTCATTGTTTTGTAACGTGGAAAGATGTCTTTAATAGCACGTGCTAGTACGTGGTGTACGCCTGGCAAACCGTTAGCAGAAGGTGGTCCTTCAAAAAACACGTAAGGTTCTTTGCCTTCTCTGGTAGTTACACTTTTTTCGAAGATATTATTAGCTTCCCAATAGCTGTTGATATCCTCAGCAACTTTTGGCAAGTTAAGTCCTTTATATTCAGGGAACTTTGTACTCATTATTCGCATTTCTTTTCGAGGTGCGAAATTAAGGATTTATGCGTAAATGATAGGTCTTAAACCAAAAAAAAGCTATCAGATTTGTCTCTGATAGCTTTTTTAATTAGTTCTTAGGGTGAAAAATTTACTTTACTATTACTTTTTCTGTAATTGTTTTATTTTCATCAGATAATTGAACAACATAAACACCACTCATGTAATTCATTGTACTTAACGTATTTTGAGTACTATATGCTTTTAAAGTTTGTGTTAAAATCTTACGTCCTTGGATATCAAACAAACTCAATTCTGTATTATTTGATATTAGACCTTTTATAATTATTTGATCTAAGGCATTATCACTGAGTATATCTATATTTTCTAAATTAGTTTCATTAACAGACAACACATTATTTTCAAACCTTAAGTAAAAGCGTCCTATACCTGATAAATCAGAATTAGGTGTAAATGTATAATCATTAGTATTTAACAAGGTAAAGGTATTTGTCTGAGCGTCCTCTAAATATACATTTGATGTAACATCAGAATCTACCATACTAATTGTTAACTGCTCTCCTTGAGCAGCATTAACACCCAATGGCACAATGGCATTATTAGAAACATCACTGTAACTAATAGCCTGTACAGCCATATTTTCACCGAGGTTGTCCTCAACTAACATTGAGTAGATTGAAAACGTTGATGACACTTCACCAAGGTGCGCTGCATCATATCCTACATCTAAACCTAAACTCGCATTGTTTGTGATATAAAAATCAGTAATAAATGCATCTGTATTTTTACTTAGTTTTATTCCTGTATGTGAAATTGTAGTCATTGTTCTTCCTGCAATAAAGTCGTCTGAAGAACCATTAGCTCTCATTGAAGGTGTAAAGGTTATATTTCCGCCACCTGTCTTTGAGGACACGAAGAAACCTTGACCTGGTGCAATTAATGCATTTGGATTTGCATCTGAATAACTTAAGTTCCAGATTTTCCAATTACTTCCATCACCATCATCTGCATCGTAACCATAAACACCGGCTGTTTGCGTTTCAAACTCAGACATATTAGCCGCTAAGAAATCTGCCAATTTGATATACGATGTATAAGGGTTACCTATAAGATTCCATCTTTGGTAAGCTGGTCCTGAATTTGCAATAGCAACGTCTGTTTGATCCGTCTTAGCTGATCCATTAAACGTAAATGTACTAGCATTTGTAGAGGCTGCTCTGTATCCACGAGCTGCTTCTAAATTAAGTACATCTGATGTAGAATAGGTAACATAAGCGCCTGTAGTTTTATCAAAATGACCAAACAGATATAATGTTTCTTCAGGATTCATAAGAATATTACTGTTATTAGCTGCAAAGTCGCTGAAGCTTTCACCATTAACAGGCGGAGCTATTAAATCATTACCGTTAGTGTTTGAATTAACAAAACGATGATACTTTAAATTACCCGTTACACTTCCTTCCACTAATAAACTTGCAAATTCATTTGAATCTGAGTTTAAAACAAACTCTCCATTATTAACAATATTACCGTTTACGGTAACTGAATTTGCTTTGTCGATATTTAATGTCGCACCAGATGCTACATGTACGTTATTTACGTTAATATCTGAAGTTACATTAAAAGTACCATCTAAAATAAAAATATCTTCTGTAGCGGTTAGGTTGCTCGGTGGATTTGGTGACCAAGTACTGCTACTATAAAGCAAGCCACTGAAGATATTGACTGTATAATCTTCATACTCACCACCATTATTTCCATCGTAGCTCATCGCACAAGGATCATTTGGTGTCCAATAAGTTCTTGAAGCTACACGCATACGTGTATTACCAGACAATGCTGATACAGGCACAGCAAAACTACCTGTAACTGTAGAATTATGAGGAAATAAATCATCACCTTCTGTGGTACCCCAAACACGCTCACCAGAATCTTCGAAATCTCCATCTTGATTAAAATCAATCCAAATACTGTGTCCTGACGTTTTGTTCCATGGATGCGTATTTACCAGTGTTATTTCAATATTAAAATTATCACCTGTTCTTAAGTTTGGAATTGTTAATCCATCATCTGTATGATCTGAATAACCATTTACATCGTCATTTTGATTACTTGAATTTGATAAAATATTGGTAAATCCAGAGTCACTAAGTTGAAAATTACTCATGTAAAAATCATCTGGATAATATGCAACTACAGGATCACAATAGTTGATTGCTGTTGTTGAAAAATTAGCTACTGAACTATAGGCTGATTCACCCGTACCACAGTCTGCATTAACTTGTAATTCATAAGTTGTAGAAAGTGTTAAACCAGAAATTACAATTGAATTTGTAAATGCTGTCTCTGTTATCCAAGAGGTTGACCCAACCTCTCTATATCTTACATTAAAAGTTACATCATTTATATCATCCCATGAAACGTTAGCCGTTGTTGTACTTGGAACAACATTTATGTTCGAAGGTACTGACAGTGTATTTACCGTAACATTTTGTGTTGCTGTATCTGTACTTGTTCCATCATCAAAAGTCCATGTAATGGTACCTGACTCACCAGGATTATATGTTACAGCATCTGTTGTTGTTGCTGTTACTTCCACACAAGCATTATTTATTAACGTTGGAGCTTCAACCGTAATACTGCAATTACTTACAATATCATCTAAAACTGGCGCAACAAATGGACTTGGTGATGCATTAGGTTGCACAGTAACTGTTGCTGTACATTTGCTTTCATTACCGTCATTATCTGTTACTGTTAAGGTAACTTCTGTTATTTCACCTACATCAGAACAGTCAAAAGTATCATCACTAATCTCTAATGAAGCAATACCTGCTGATCCACCTGTAGAACCATTATTAATATCTGAAGCTGTAATTGAAGCCGTACCATAAGAATCTAAAGTAACCGTTATATCTTGACAGCTTGCAACTGGCGGATTTGTAACTAAAGCTCCTACATATTCTATTTTGACAATCATACCAGGATTTGTAACAGACACACCACTCGTAGAAGAAGGTCCTGAAGTACCACCACCATTATCGGTAACAGCATAAATTGTTAATCCATCTGGTGAAACTGCCAAATCTCTATATCTATCGTTAGAAGAATGCCACTCATCATACACGTCGCCAACAACATCATCTCCGTTAGCAGAAAGTTTTGCTCTATAAATAGTACCTTTCTTTAAGGATGTTACTAGTAAAGATCTTCCCCATCCTGGAATATTTCCATTTTCATGTATATCTATACTTGATGGAGCAACGGTTGGCCATGTAAACCAACCACCTGAAGGATCTGTTGCAATAGTACTATTATACGTACCGATTGGTGGCTGAAAATTTGTTGGTACATCATTTGCTGTTGGATAAGACTCATATTCTGTTGCAGTTTCAGCTCCTGCCGGACAGTTATGATCGCTAAAAGAACCAGCATTACAACCACCTCCTAAAGAAGACCAGTTACAATAAGTATAAGCCATGTTATCATAATAACCTGCTATTTCTGGCCATCCGTAATTTTTTCCTTTTTCTACAACATTAATTTCATCATCTACTTTTGCACCATGCTCTGAATTAAAAAGTGTACCGTCGGCAGCAAAAATAATCCCTTGAGCATTTCTATGTCCATAAGTATAAACATGGCTTTGAACACCATCTAGAATTGGATTGTCTGACGGAATACTTCCATCTAAATTTAAGCGTAGCGTTTTCCCAGGATAATTATCATAATCTGTTGAAGATGTTGGTAAAACTTGAGATAAAATAGGGTCACAAGAATAATCGAACTGATTTGCTCCTTGATCTCCAATGGTATAATATAACTTTAAATCTGGTCCAATAATTAAACGGCCAGAGTTATGATCTGCACTACCAGGCAAGCCTTCTATTATTGTTCCGTTAGCGTCTAACGATGTATCTTCTGATAAGCTATTTGTATTATTATCATATACTAACCTTACAATTCTTAATTTAAGACCTCCATCGTTGTACGTATAAGCTGCATAAACGTAATTATTGGTTGTGGTCGTTATGTCTGAATACAATGCTGGATGTATTGCCATTCCCATAAGACCTCCTTGTTTAGCATTTGCCACTTTACTAGACAAATCTATCATCACGCTAGGCGAGCTTGTATAGCCATTAGGATCTACTCTAACTATTTTTTCACCAACCCTTTCAGTTACCCATAAATAATCATCTGGTCCGTATGTAATTTCCCAAGGATAATCCAAGGCATTGTCTGGAGTTATTTTAGTTGTATTCCAGTCTGAACCAGCCGTTGTAGCTGTTGGACTTGGCGAAAAAGCGGTTTGAGCTAATAAAACATTAGTACAGACAAGCCATATTAATAGTAAAGGTTTTTTCATTTTTATATTTTAGATTAAGAAGATTTTCAAAAGTTATTTAATAATTATTTTTTTTGTAATTACCACCTTGTTAGAGGTTGTCATTTTAACAACATATGTTCCTGTACTCAATTCCTCCAAATTATACTCTGAATACTCTGAATTAAAAGCCGTAGCTTTCTCATATACCAATTGACCAAGGGTGTTATATACCGTTATATTATCAATATCTAGTCTATTAGGATTTAAGACTATTATCTTATTATTATCTGAAGCAAATATTAATTTGACATTTTCAAGTTCTTCATCTGATAGCGTTAGTGTGCTTGAATTGTTTTGAAAAACAATATCGAATCGATTATTAAATTCACCTGATTCTGATGTAAACACATAAGCCTGATTAGACGTTAAGTCGTGATAATTATCGGTTAGATTATCTCTTAAATAAACGTCTTGATCTTCAGGAAAATCCTCAAAATCTGTTGCTTTTATTTCAAAGACGCCTTCGCTTCCTACAGATAGATGTAAGTCTATTATCTTATCTTGATTGATTTGGCTATAAGCCTGAATCATCATTAGTTCTTCATCTAACATTAAACTTAAATCTGTTGCGTAGGACTCAGTATTTCTTGAGTCATATCCATAATCATAGTCATCTGTTGTTTCTTCACTAAAACCAAGTAAAAGTTCACGTCTAAAATCATTACCGATTTGCGATTTGAACTCTAATCTTATTTTGCTCATAACATATTCGTCTTCGACAGATGAACTACTATCTGTACTTTGAGTAATACCTCTAAAAAACACAGATCCATTATTGTAGCTGCCATCTGCATCAGATTCTTTAATAAATACACGTTGCGAATTATTAAACTCTATATTACCATCAGCAATGACTTCTGTAATAAATCCTTGCCCAACTGGTAAATATCTTGTAGGTATTTTTGTTCCGTCTTGGTTTCCGTTGTTTGCACCTTCTATACCAACAAACTGATATGCTCTTACTGAACCTGTTTTATTTACGGTAGCATACCCTCCGTTATACTCATTTAAGATGTGTGATGATCCACTCCATTGTTGCCATAAATACAAAGTACCCTCTATAACACCAATGTTATCATCAATAAATTGATGTATGTCTAATGCACTTGGATAAGGGTTTCCTAATAAACAATCTGTTCTTGATACTGCTGGCACAGAGCCTAACCCTCCCGTATCTGTAACACTTATCAAAATTGTTCCATTATTTGGCTTTCCTTCAAAAGTATATTCCGTAAAAGCTCCTGTTCCTTTTTGAGTATAACCAACACCAGGAGACAACTGATAGTTCTCATCGAAAGATAGCCAATCATAATAAGTAACACCACTTATAAAAGAATAAAGCCAATACGTACTTACTTTTCCATTCTCATGGTAAGCAGAAGTAAATTCCAATGGATTTCCAAGAGCATCTTTTAATGTATTTAGGGCAAAAGATGAATTGTTAGCATTATGAGAGGATCCATTATTATCTGTTAGGGAGGTACTACTTTCCGCACCAACAGGTGATGCCCAATAATTGTAATAGTATTGGCTGATTACACCATCTTGTCTTCTAAAGATTTTTCCGGTAGACGAGCTTGTTAAATCGCTTTCTGTAGTCTGAATCAATTGTGAATCGCCCTCCAAATCTATAGTTCCATTTAATGCTAAATACCACGAGTTTGTTAATGCATTATCTCCACTTACGGTAAGAAGGTCATTTACAATTAGACCAAGGTTGCTATGAGATTCTGTAGTAGATATTTCGTTATCTATCTGAACTACACTCCATGATTTATTTGAGCTTACATCTTCTATATCCCAAACATCTCCGTGCTCCCAAGTGGCTTCGTCTGACCAATTACCGTCTTGTATGGTTTTATAAGGAAGTGGTGCTGTTTGAAAATAAATATTTTTAATGTTATAGAGTTTTGCACCTGTAAGGTCTAAAGACGGTGAGACTTTATTATCTGTAACATCATCCTTATAACCATCCATTTTAAAATATCTTACTAGGTTGCCTCCTATTGAACCTATATCTTTTGGCACAATCATTCCTTGATCAAAACCAAGAGCATCATTCAATTCCTGATAAACCATTTTCTGAAGTTCTTCATTAGAAAGGGCTATGTTAAAAACTCTAGCCTCATCTATTTCTCCTTTGAAATAAAGCTGCGAGCCAGTATTTAAAGGTTTCCTTCCTATTCTATATATAAAGTCTGGTGAGGAACTTAATACCGCACCTGTTTCTGATGCGTTAGAAGCTACTTCTTCACCGTTAATATATACTCTTAGTGTATCTCCTGAATCTAAACCATTATAGGTTACTGAAACATGCACCCACTCGTTTAAAGGAAGAGTCTCTGTTGTCGTTATCGTAGAACTTCCGTTTAGATACACCTGAACGCTTCTATTACCCAGAATAGATATGTAAAAATTGGTTTGTCCCATAATTACACCTTCTGTACTAAAATCACTATCTAATTTGACCCAAGCCATCTGTGAGACTTCGTTAATACCTTCAACAAGGTTAACCAATTCCTCAACATAGTCATTTCTACCATCAAAATACAAGCTGTAAGAGTCTTCAAGATCTCTTGGAGATCCAAAAACTGATTCATCCGTGTCAAAAGAACTTAAAAGCCCATCTTTGTCGGCATCTATTGAACCATCAATAACACCATCATTATCTGCATCAAGCGCAGTATAAATTGTAGTATCAATATCACTACCATTAGTTGTATCATTTAATGGGTCATTGCTGTCAACGTCTAAATAATCGGGAATTCCATCTCCATCTGTATCTACAGGATCTGGATATGTAAATGTACCATGATCATTGGTTGAAATTGTATCGACATCGTCATCATTATCATCCATTATAGAAAGAATACCATCACCATCAGGATCATCATTCTTAATATTTTCAACCGTATCTTGATAGTCTGTACCATCACCTATTCCATCTCCTGAAACGTCTATATCACCAAAACCATCATATTCAACATTATCAAAAATACCATCATTATCACTATCTAAATCTAAATAATCAGGGACTCCATCTCCATCACTATCTATAGGAACAAGAGATTCGTATGCATCGTGTACTCCATTTCCATTAGCATCTACCCATGGATTTGTTGTGTCATTGAAAACGGTAGCATCATAATTGTCATCAATTAGTCCAAGTTCTACAACATTAGGTATACCATCATTATCGTTATCTAAATCAATTGCATCCGCAACACCATCACCATCTAAATCGCATAATGTTTGCTTAACAAAAATATCATCAATAGCTAGATCATTTCCTAAACCACCTAAATTTGCGTTACTTAATTCTACTGTAAATTGTGTGTATGTAGTAGTAAAACTAGCTGAGACCTCTACCCAATCTCCTGCAGGACTTGTAGGTGGTATTTCACCTGAGGCTTGTGAAGCTATTACATTACCGTTAGGGTCATAAATGGTTATAATTACATTTGGTCGCTCTCGAGTAGCTAATTCTGTTGGGTCTATATCATCTCTGTCAATATTTATTGCGTAAAAACCAAATTCAATAGGAACATTTGCTGTAGCTCCTGTAATCATCTGACTATAAAAGACACCAGGATTTTCGTCTGCATTAAAAATTGCCATCCTACCATTAACATCTCCAGGTGTATGATCTTCACCAGCATACCAATAATCTTCTGCCCAATTTGAAATATCGGTATCGATACCATCTGCTACATCATCATCGTTTGTAATTGTATAATGAACAGTATAATCCCCATCATTAACACTTTCTGGATTAAAGGTTGATGGGCACGCAACGCCTGTTCCATCCTCATAACAATAGGTTGTGGTAACACCTGCATAGTTACCGTTAATTTGTACACGATTTGTACCTGCACCAAAGGTTTCATTAAGAAACACCAAATCTGTAGTTGTGGCATAAGGATAGGTTGTACAAGTATTAGTTTCTTCGGTATCAGTAATCCCGTCATTATCGTCATCTTCATCTATATTATCTGGCACCCCATCTCCATCAGTATCTGGGAAAGTCTGAGCGCCTTCTCCTTCAATTAAAAACGTAAATGGATTCTCGTCTGGATCATCAGATAATACAGAAACAGTACTTGAGATTGTTCCAATTGTAGATGGATTGAATGCTAAAACAAATGTTGTAGACTCATAAGGAGCTAAGACTGTAGATGCTGGTTGCTAACAACAGTAAAGTCGGCTGAGCCAGCAAGCGTTACATAAGGTGACGTTAAGGTTAAATCCAAAACACCATCATTTGTAATTTCGAAGGTTCTTTGTAATGCACCAGAGTTAATATCATATATACCAAAGTCTGTAAAGTTATTGGTTGAAGTGGTTACTGCACCAAAAGCAATACTATTTCCATTACCTAATAACTGAATATCTTGTGTTGTAGCATCATTCAGTATTTCAACTTGATAATCTTCGAATTCTTCAGGCTCAGCTCCATTACCACAAGGTTGGTTAGAAGAATAGTATCTTCTTGCTCCAACTCTCATTACCGTATTACCAAGTAATGCACCATTGGGTACTGTGAAGGTTAAATCTGTTAAACCTTCACCACCAATATCTCCAACTAATTCTCCAGCATCTAAAAATGATCCATTTTGATTATAATCAATATATATAGACCAACCCATATTACCTCCATTAACAGTTATAGACCCTGTGTAAGATGTATTTCTTGTAAAGTCTGCTGGCGTTAGATCTAAATAGCTTGCATAACCTCCATCATCTCCCGAAGTATTATTTATAGTATTAGTATCTCCCGCTATAGTAAAATTAGTTATGTAATGCGTACCACCAGAAACACTTGTTGGCTCACAATGCCCCAAGTTAACCACTACATTAACTGTAGCGGTATCACAATCGTTATTAGCATCGCATAAATTATATGTAAAGCTATCAGAGCCCATAAAATCTGCGTTTGGTATGTATTCAAAAACACCGTCAGAAACTTCAGTTACAGTTCCGTTTGTAGGTGCAGTATTCAGAGCATAGTCGTCTCCGTCAGTACCATCAGAAGTTCCAATATTGTCATTAGCACTTACATCTACCTGATTAGATACACCTGACGTACTATTTTTAATCACAGTAAGAGAATCATCTCTCGTAAAAGGGTCTAAAATAGTTGCACCCGTAATATTAAGAGTATAATCTTCAACTTCTGCTCTATATGTAAAATTACATGCATCTGATGACATCACACCTTCATTACCACTGCATGAGGAACAATATGAAGCCGCAATCCTTAAAACAGCGGAACCCGTTAACGCACCAAAATCAATAGTTATATTTCCAGTAAAGGTTTGCGAAGCGGTTCCGTTATTTACATAACCACCAGAGTCATATACTTCCACATAATTTCCTGTTCCATCATAATCAATCCAGAAACGCATTTTAAGGTCTCCCCAAGTTTCTTTGGTATTTGTAGCTGAAAACGCATATGTGTTTCCTGCCGTAACATCAACTGATAATGCTGTATGATCTGAGTATTGACCTTCGGCAACACTATTATTATTTATTGTAGAGGCAGCGTCACCTGTAATGGTGAAATTACTTATTCCAAAGTTATTCCAGTTTACCATCCCAGAAGGTGTACACTGTGCGTTGGTTTTAAAAAAAGTAAGAAAAGAGAACAGCAGAATAACTGTCCTTATATAGAAAATATAATTCTTTTTCATAGGCTAAGCGATTTAGTGAGGGATGAAACAAAAATATGTAATCGATTGTAATTTTAACACTTTAAGCCTTAGGAAAACACGTTAACCTGTTAATTTTTTCCGATTAAATACCTATTTCTGATTTTCAATAAATTTTTCGCAAAAAAACTCTGATTTATTGAGAATTACTCAACGAATAACACCTTTAATTTCAGACTTTTACCTAATTTTTAAAAAAATCATCGAAAATTAGCCTAGTAAATTGTAAAAACAGCCCTTTTTTCTCCTGAAACAAAAAGGTCGTTTACTTTACATAAACGACCTTCGATTTTAACTAATTGATTATAATTTTCTTACTAAGATTGAGATTGTTTTCCGTAATCAATTGAACGACATACACACCTGTACTTAAGTTTGGTAAATTAAACTCATTATAAGACTGGCTAGTTATATCTGAAAATGAATGCACTATTTTACCTGAAACATCTATAACATTTATACCCTTTAATTGTTCGGAATTTGGATTTAAAACCACAAGTCTTTCTCTACCACTAGAATAGTAAAGCTTTAATGACTGTAGTTCTTCATCTATTTGAGAGAGTGTATTTGATGGGTTTTGAAAAACTATTTCTAGACGATTGTTATACTCACCATTTTGAGTATAAAATTCGTAAGGTTGATCATTTCTTAAATCATAATACTCATTAGTAAGATTATCTCTTAAATATATTTCTTGATCTTCATCAAAATTTTCTAACTCAGTTAACTTTATAGTATAGTTATGATCTCCTGATGACCTCAATACTAGCGGAACAACTTTATCTACAGTAACTTCTGCAAACGCCTGTATAGCCATAAGCTCGCCGTCTAATACAGTTGCTAAATCAGAATCATTAAATCCAGCATTTTTAGCATCATATCCATAATCATAATCATCTGAGGTATCACTACTAAAACCAAGTAACAATTCTCTTCTGGTTTGTGGTCCGTCAACAGAATTAAACTCTAATCGCATTTTTTGCATAAGAGCTTCATTAGAGTTTACGGTTGTTTTTGCTATAGCTTCCGATGAGTTAGGGTTACCTCTAAAAAATACAGAACCCGAGTTGTATGAACCATCTGCATCCGATTCTTTAACAAATACACGTTGATTATTATTAAAAACAACATTACCATCTGCCACAATCTCTACAATAAAGCCTTGAGATACTGGCAGATATCGAGATGGTGTTTTGGTACCATCTTGGTTTCCATTAGAATCTCCTTCTACACCAACAAACTGATAAGCCCTTACAGCTCCAAGCTTATTAACTTGCGCATAACCTCCATTGTAGTCATTTAATATATGAGAACTTCCACTCCATTGTTGCCACAGTTGCAATGTACCATCTATAACACCTTCATTATCATTTATAAATCTATGGATATCTAATGCTGATGGATAAGGATTTCCTAACAAATAATCCGTTTTGGAAACTGCGGGAACTGAACCATCACCTCCAGAATCTACTACAGGAATTACTATAGTACCATTATTTGGTTTGCCTTCAAAAATATACTGCTGCTCTGAGTCCGCAACTCCGGTACCTTTTTGTGTATATCCTATACCAACTCCAATAGTATCATTTTCATTAAAGGATTGCCAATCGTAGTATGTCACTCCATTGATATACGTATACAACCAATATCTACTTATTTTTCCTGTTTGATTGTAAGAATTAGTAAATTGAAAACTAGAACCATCACCTTTTTTCAGCATATTTAATTTAAACCCTGAGTTATTTGAGTTATTGGTTTCTAAGTTATTATCTGAATATGCTGTAGCACTCATAGAACCAACAGGAGATGACCAATAGTTATACCAATAGGCACTTGAAGCTCCCTCTTGTCTTCTTTTTATTTTTCCGTTAGAAGATGTGACTAAATCACTTTTTATACTTTGAAGCAATTGTGAGTCTCCTTTTAGGTCTAATACCCCTTTGAGGCTAAGCAACCAAGTATTGTTTATTACATTATCCTCTTCAACATTTAAAATACCATTTTCATTAATTATTAAACCAGAACTTGTATATGACGCTGATAGGTTGATCTCATTATCTATTTCTACAATACTCCAATCTTTAACACTATTTAAATCTGTTATATCCCACACATCTCCGTGTGTCCAAGTATCTACAGAAGTCCAATCTCCATTTTGTATTGTACTATAAGGTAATGGCGCAGATTGATTACATAAATTTTTAATATTATAAATTACTGCACCAGAATTTACGTCTATAGAAGGTGTTACTTTATTATCTAAAATATCATCTTTAAAAGTATCCATTCTGTAATATCGAATAAGGTTGTTCCCAATATTATTAGCAGAAATATCTTTAGGTATTATTTTACCTCTATTAAAGTTTTGACTCTCATCTAATTCTTGATAGACAATCTTTTGAATTTCATCCTCTGATAAACTGGTATTAAAAACTCTAACCTCATCTATTTCCCCTTTAAAATACTGTTGTTGACCGGAGTCAAAAGGCTTTCTTCCTATTCTATAAGTATCTTCCGCAGAAACTGGAATGCTACCAGAAGCATTATTACCTGAAGCTACTTTTTCTCCGTTAATGTATATCTTTAGTCTTTCTTCTGAAGCCTCACCATCATAAACCGCAGTAACGTGCGTCCATTTATTATACTCAAGTTTTGCAGAAGAAGGTACTTGAATTTGAGCATTACTAAACATTTTTAGTCTAACTTTCCTAGAAGCATTCACAAAAACCCGAAAGTTTCTCTGACCCATAATTGCTCCTGTAGAACTAAAATCTTGGTCAATCTTCACCCATGCCATTTGCGTTACTTTAGTTAAACCTTCTACAACATTAGACGCTTCTTCTATGTAATCGTTTCGTCCATCAAAGCTTAAACTCAACGAGCCATTTTCTATGTCTCTTGGCGACCCAAAAACAGTACTGTTTGTATCAAAACTATCCAATATCCCATCTGCATCTGTATCGGTAGAACCATCTAACAAACCATCATTATTATCATCTAGATACCAATAAATAGTATTGCTAATATCGCTACCGTTAGAGATATTATTACTAGCATCGTTGCTAAATAAATCTAGATAGTCTGGTATGCCATCACCATCTGAATCTAAAGGAATCGAATAGCTTGAAGTTCCATGGTGACCTGTATTATTATCTAACAAATGAAGTATGCCATCTCCATCCTGATTATTATCTATTGTATCTGTAGAAGCATCAATGTAGTCTCTACCATCACCTGCTCCGTCTCCATTAACATCAATATCTCCTAAACCATCGTATTCTACAGAATCAAAAACACCATCATTATCACTATCTAAATCTAAATAATTTGGCACTCCATCTCCGTCAGAATCAATAGGGTTTACATTCTCGTATGCATCATGCACTCCATTTTGGTTAGTATCAGACCAAGGATTTGTTGAGTCGTTATAAACTGTAGCATCAAAATTATCATCTATAAGTCCTAATTCAACAACATTAGGAATACCGTCATTGTCATTATCTAGATCAAAAATATCTGCTACTCCATCACCATCTAAATCACACAAAGTTTGTTTTACAAAAATATCGTCTATAGCTAAGTCGTTTCCGATACCACCTAAATTAGCATTACTCAATTCTACAGTAAATTCAGAATAAGTAGTCGTAAAACTTGCACTTACTTCAACCCAATCTCCAGCAGGACTTGTTGGTTCTATTAAACCTGAAGTCTCTGAGGTTATAACATTTCCATTAGGGTCGTAAATCGTAATTACAACCTCTGGTCTAATTCTAGAAGTTACGTCTGGCGCATCATCTCTATCAATATTTATAGCATAAAATCCAAATTGAACAGGCACATTAGGTGTAGCACCAACAATAGACTGGCTATAAAATACACCTGGTTCTTCGGTTGCATTAAAAATTGCCATTCTACCATTAGTATCTCCTGGAGTATGATCCTCACCAGCATACCAATAATCTTCTGCCCAGCTTGCTATATCTACATCTATTCCATCATTCACATTATTATTATTAGTAATGGTATGGTGTACTGTATAATCTCCGTCATTAACACTTGTTGAATTATATGAAGAAGAACAAGAACCTGTGCCATCTTCGTAACAATACGATGTTGTTACACCAAAATAATTACCATTTATTTCTACTCTGTCTATACCAGCGCCAAATGTTTCATTTAAGAACATTACATCTGTTGTAGTAGACAAAGGGTTTGCATTGCACAAAGAGCTTTCTACACTATCTAAAACTCCATCGTTGTCATCATCTAAATCAACTATATTCGGAACACCATCTCCATCAGTATCTGGAAACGTGTTACGTCCCTCACCTTTTATCGTAAATGTAAATGGATTTTCATCAGGATCATTTGACTGAACAGACACTTCTGCAAAAACAACTGTTGTGGAAGATGGATCAAATTCTATAACGAAACTTGTAGATTCTCCATTAGCTAACACCACTTGTGATGGTTGACTAATTATAGAAAAGTCTGAAGATCCACTTATCGACACATACGGAGTAGTCAATGTTAAATCTGACTCACCTTCATTAGTAATTTCGAATACTCTTTGAATTGCACCTGAGTAAACATCGTAAGTTCCAAAGTCTGTAAAATTTGAATCAATAGTTGAGGTATCTCCATTAGAGATTGAATTGTTATTACCAAATAGAGCAATATCTGGATCACTTGATGAAGATGAAGACCCAAAATTTATTAGATAATCTTCTACCTCTCCATTTACCCACTGAAAATCACATGATGTAAAATTTGTATCACTTCCACCTCTTACAGCTACTCGCATTTTTGACAAAACCTCATCTGCTGTATTCGGTACAGGTATACTAATTGGCACGGTTACCGTTTTATTTCCACCAACATTATTTGTATCCTGAAATGTAAACAAGAATCTTTCTCCAGCATCCTCATAATCGTTATCAGAACTTTCATTAAAATTTAACCAAACTGCAACTGTATTGACATTTGTGTTCCATCCATTTAAAGTAACATTTATACTACCTGTTAAAGTTTCACCCGTAGGAATATCTGATGCCGCAATACCTGAATAATATGTGTAGCTTCCTGTAGAGCCAGAACTACTGTTATCAATTCCTGCTAAAGAAACATTTGAGATATAAAGTGTATTGTAATTATTAATATTGGCAGGTTCACAAAACAAAGGTGCTGTTTCGGTAGATGATCCACCACCTCCAACAAAATTAACGTCATAATCTTCCACCTCACCTGCTTCCCAACCATAATCACAAGATGTAAAGGATGTTCCGCTTCCTGTTCTCATGCCAACGCGCATTCTTGCCAGACCATTTTGAACATTAGAAGGAATAGGAATACTAATAGGTACAGTTATGTTTTTCTTTCCTCCAGTACTATTAGTATCTTGGAAAGTGAATAAGAAGCGCTCTCCACTATCTTCAAAATCATCATCTTCTTCATTAAAATTAAGCCAAATCACTACAGTATTAACATTTGTATTCCAGCCATCAATTTTCACTTTAACAGTACCTGTCAATGTTTCTCCTGCAGTTATGTCTGTCGGCGACACATTTGAATAATAATTATATGATCCGGTAGGGCCACCACTACTTTTATTAATCGTACCAATTGAAACATTAGAAATGTAGTTGGTATTGTAGTTATTAATATTTACTGGTGTGCAGTACTGAGCATTTAACTTTAGAAAGGTTAGGGCACAAAACAGCGACAATAACCAAACTAATTGATTTTTAGCAGTTTTCATAGGTCAAGATAATAGCAATAAGGATGAGATACTTGAGGGAGAGGACTATCCTTTTAATAAACAAAAAAATATAAATTCTTCAATTATGGGAACAATTATAGGAATAAAAAAGATGAAATTCTAATAAAATCGGCATTTTTTGTCGATAAAAAGCATTATTTATCCGATTAAGTGTTTTGTTTGTAGGAAAAATAAATCATAAAACACTACAAATCAGACTAATATATTTACTAAGTCTTCAATTTTAGATATTAACTGAATTTTTATAGACGTATGCTTTAAACTTATTTTATTGTATTTAGATACAAAAATTGTTGAAAAGCCCAATTTTTCAGCTTCAAGTATGCGTTGCTCCACACGTTGTACTGGTCTTATTTCGCCAGACAATCCAACTTCTGCTGCAAAACAATAATCGCTAGGCAAGGCTACATCTTCATTAGAAGACAAAATTGAAGCTACCACCGCTAAATCTATAGCTGGGTCATCAACAGAAATACCACCTGTAATATTTAAGAAAACATCTTTAGCACCCAGTCTAAAACCTGCACGTTTTTCTAAAACAGCCAATAGCATGTTTAATCGTTTGGCATTAAAACCAGTAGCTGATCTTTGTGGTGTACCATAAACTGCTGTACTCACCAAAGCCTGCACTTCTATCATTAAAGGTCTTAAACCTTCTAAAGTAGCAGCAATTGCATTACCAGATAATTCCCCATCTTTTTCTGAGATAAGTATTTCTGATGGGTTTGAAACCTCACGTAAACCAGAGCCTTGCATTTCGTAGATACCAAGTTCGTTTGTTGAACCAAACCTATTTTTATGAGCTCTCAAAATTCTAAACACATAATTTCTATCTCCTTCAAACTGCAAAACCGTATCTACCATATGCTCCAAAATCTTAGGACCAGCAATGTGCCCATCTTTGGTTATATGACCAATTAAGAGCACTGGAGTTGCTGTTTCTTTGGCAAACTTTATGAGTTCTGTAGTACATTCTTTTATTTGTGAAATGCTTCCTGCTGAGGATTCTATATAATCGCTATGTAAGGTTTGTATAGAATCTATAATCACCAAGTCTGGCTCTACAGCCTCTATTTGCTTGAAGATGTTTTGAGTTTTGGTTTCTGTAAGAATGTAACAGTTGTTCTCTTGAGGATTAATACGCTCTGCTCGCATTTTTATTTGTTTCTGGCTTTCTTCCCCAGAGACATAAAGGGTTTTATAAGGCAAGCTCAACGCTATTTGAAGCAACAATGTACTTTTACCAATGCCAGGCTCACCACCTAATAGCGTTAAGGACCCTTGTACCATCCCACCACCTAATACACGATTAAACTCTGCATCTTGCATGTTTAATCTTGCTTCTTGTGCTGTATCAATCTCATTAATCTTTAGTGGTTTTGACACTCGCTTTGAGGTTGATGAAGAAGCTGTTTTCCAGCTACTTTTTTCTGGTTTTTGAATGACTTCTTCTGCAATGGTATTCCACTCCTTACAAGAAGTACATTGTCCTTGCCACTTGGCATATTGTGCACCGCAGTTCTGACAAAAAAATGTTGTTTTAACTTTAGCCATTAAATTTCTCTGCTTAATTACCCTCCTTTTCTTTGTTTTCTTTCTCGGCTTTAGCTTTCTGTTCTTTTTCTGCCTTAGCAGCCTCTTTTGCGGCCTCTTTTTCTTCCTTTTCTTTTTGCTTTGCTAGTTTACGCTCTTCTTTTTCAATCTCTTTTTCTAATTCCATCAACTCAATAGTACCATTAAGCTCTTCTAATTTTGAAGTTATATAGTCTATAGTTATAAGTTGTGTTTCTTCTAGCTCTAAAGCGTCTTCGTAATGCTTAATGGCTTTTTTTGTGTCTTCATTTTTTTCTGCATACATAGCTAAATAATGACTGCCTAAAACAGACTCTGGATATAACTTTTTTGCAAGCTTACCTATTGCCTCTAAAGATTCTAAATCTTCACGCTCTGCTGCAGCTTTCCTTATTTTTTCAAACTCTTCTTCTTTTATAGGCTTTACTATACCAAAAAGATCTTCAATTCTATCATAACGCTCTACCAGATAATCATCTAAAGTTCCTTCATAAGGGATTACTTTCTCTTCTAATTCTTTTTCACGAAGTGGTTTGTATAGCTCAAAAATTTTATCAAAAGATCTTGCTATTGCACTATTTACTAGAGTATAATGTGTTTCGTTTTCAAAATCATCGAAATAATAAGTTAAATACTGATTTTTTACCGCAGAAATTTGCTCATTGGCACTTAAGACAGCTTCCCTTATATATGGCAAATCCTTATCTGATGTTGCCATGTAGTAAAAAATATCATCTTTAAAAAACTCTAAACGCTCGCCTAAATAATCTCTAACAGTACCAGATAAATCGGGACTTATACATACATAAGCGTTAAACAACGGATCCTCTTTAAACAGGAAAGAATTGATAAAATTACCCATTAAGTCGTGCCCAACTGCTATTTTAAATTTACTAAGGTTATATCGTTCTTCTAAAAAAGGAATTAATTCTTGAGATACAAAATTGTGAAATCTTAAACCTGATTCTTTTGGCAAACCTGTAACTTCATCACAATAGCCATCATACCGTCTATCACTACCTTGTACCACACCGACTACTATTGAGCCTGGCATATCGTCAAAGTAGGTTTGAAAATCTACTTGACCAGCAATAGGCTCAAATAAATAATCGCCATCAAAAACAATGATTAAAGGATACATAACCTCTGACGATGGATCATAATTTTTAGGTAATTTTATTTTTAGTTTTCTTACACTATTAAGATTAGATGAGTTAATTTCTTTGTAACTAATCTGCGCAAAAAGCGGTAAGCCTATAAGCAATATAAGTACTATTATAACGGTTTTTGTAAACGAAATGAAGTTTGGTTTTTTATTATAAAACATTTCAGAATTTTTAAGTATTGTTATCATTTCTGTTTCGTTTTAGTTTTTTAATTCATCTTGAATTTGATACATCTTATCTAACATCATTTCTTTATCAATATATTGAGAAGGCTCTAGCATTAAACCAGACTTATATTGTAATAGTGCTTTACTAAGACTACCTTCTTTCTCATAGTACATACCCATATAATATGCGCTTAACATTGATTTTGGGTACTCTTCTTTTACTAATAGAGCAAGATTTTCTAAAGATGTTAGGTCATCTTTTTTCTTGGAAGCCGCAGCAATAGCTCTAATATCGTTTTCTGTAAGTTGTTTTTTAAACCCATAGAAGTATTTAATATCATCGTACTTTTTTATAAGGTAGTCGTAAGGTGACCCTTCGTAGGTTAGTATTTTTTCTCTGTATTCTTTGCCATCTATTGGCTTATAGAGAGTGAAAATTTTCGTTAATGCCTTTGGTATACCCATACCTACTAAAGAATAGTGATTAGCATCATCAAAGTTGTGAAATGTATACTTTAACTTCTCGTTTTCTACAGTTTTTAGTTTTGCATCACACTCTACCACTTCTGATTTTATCGCTTTAAAATCCTCACTTCCTGTAGCTAGATAATAGAAGGTTTCCTCTTCTAAACTTGCAAGTTGTGGTTTGATTTTATCTACAACACCTTCTTCTAAATCTGGGCTTAAACTAATATAAGCTCTAAATAAATCTTTATTTTTTAAAAGAAAATTATTAATAAAATTAGCACCTTCATCATGGCCCACAACAACTTTAAAGGCAGACACTCTATATTTACTTTCTAAATAAGGAATTAATTCTTTTGCTAAAAACATATAGAATTTTTCACCATTTTCTGTAAGATTGCCTGCATCATCATACTCAAAGTCTGTGCTTCTATATATTTCTTGGTTAACACCCACAACAAAACACTCTGGTATATCTTCCCAATATGCTTGATAATCTACATTACCTGCAACTGGTTCAAAAAGGTAGTCTCCATCTAAAACAATAATTAGAGGATAAACACGCTCTGCTTTTGAATCGTAATTTCTAGGTAATTGAATTTTTAACTCTCTTGGACTATTTAATTGGCCTGAGTGTACTGTTTCCATTTCACCTTGTGCAATACCGTTAAAAAAAACACATGTAAGAAAAAGAATATTGAAGAATTGCTTCATAGTAGGTTGTGATCTTAAAAGTTAAAGCAAGGTAAAAAATATTTCTATATACCTACTTTCTTTCTATTGTAGATTGGGAGATAGATTAAAGAAAATCCTCCAAGTATAATGATTATTATAGTTTGCGTAGACCACATTATCCAACCAAAAGCTCTACTTGGATCTTCGGCTACACTAAATAAACTAAAGGCTATTACTATAGCTTCCGGAAAAGAACCAATGCCACCATTGGTTGCTGCAATACTAAAACTTGCTAAAATAAATCCTATTAAAATTGCAGCTAAGGGAATATTCGCTATTTCTGGCAATGCAAATGTGGTAATATAAAACATAGACAAATACATTACCCAAATAAAAATGGTGTGCAAAATAAAAGGCCATTTTTTCTTCATTTTAAAGATACTAAGCACACCTTCTACCAAACCACCAATAAATTCTTTGATTTTTAAAGCAATTTTTGAGCTACTTCGAATAATAAAGAGATATATTAAAACTGCCAAGCCCAACAAGATTAACGCTCCAAATATTAATGTTGAAGAATTAAACTTATTGGCAAAAAAGCTATAAATAAAGTCAAATTCTAGCACCAAAGCTAAACCTATAATTAAAAAAAGCATTATGGTGTCTGCAACACGCTCAGCAACTATTGTTCCAAAACCTTTTTCAAACTGTATCCCTTCATAATTTGTTAAAATTGAAGCCCTTGCCACTTCACCTGCTCTAGGTATCGTTAAGTTTATTAGATAAGCTGAGTATACAGACATAATGCTATTTACTAACTTTGGTTTATAGCCCAAAGGCTCTGCCATAAAAAGCCAACGATGCGCTCTAGACAAATGACTTAATACACCACAGATTATACCAGTGACTATCCAAAAATAGTTAGCATTCTTAAAATACTGAATTAGCTTTGAAATTGATATTTGAGACAATGAATACCACACCAAAACCACACCTAAGAGCAAGGGTATAATAACTTTTAGGATGGACTTGAGTTTGCTCAAACAATATTACTTTAGAAGATTGTTAGCTTCATTTGGAAACACTAAAGATGGTTTAAAAACTTTAGCTTCTTCAATATCCATAAAAGCATAAGTAATTAAAATTAGAATATCTCCAACAGCTACCTTACGTGCTGCGGCACCATTTAATGTAATTTCACCACTGTTTCTAGGCCCAGGAATACAATAGGTTTCTAGACGCTCACCATTATTATTATTAACAATTTGAACTTTTTCTCCTTGTATAATATTTGCAGCATCCATTAAATCCTCATCAATAGTTATACTACCAATGTAATTTAGGTCTGCTCCTGTACATTTTACACGATGAATCTTAGATTTTACAACTTGAATTTGCATGAGGCAAAGATAATTAATTTAAGGCGATATTATCTATAAGTCTTATATCACCAGCATAAGCAGCAATAAACGCTCTGTATGTCTTTTTTGTTGATTTTCTTTTTACTGGTTTTAAGGTGTCTGTGTCTGCAATAATAAAATATTCTAGCTCTAACAAAGGCTGTTTCTTAAATTGCTTTTCAACCCATTCCGTTACATTTTTAGCACTTTTTGTGCCAAACTTAATTTTGGCAGACTTTAATGTTTCATAAATAAATGGAGCCACTTTACGATGATTTTCTGTCAACCTCGTATTTCTAGAGCTCATAGCCAAACCATCTTCTGCTCTATGAATAGGGCATCCTATAACCTTTACTGGCATATGATGTAATTCTACAAGCTTCTTTATAATCTGTAATTGCTGAAAGTCTTTCTCTCCAAAATAAGCTCTATTAGGCTTAATAATTTCAAATAATCGCTTCACAATAGTACCTACTCCGTCAAAGTGGCCATCTCTAAAAGCACCTTCCATTTCACTTTCAAGACCATCAAACTTAAAAGACTGTGATTTTACATCGTCTCCATAAATATCATCCACTGTAGGTGCATAAACAATAATTTTGTCGTCACTTACTGTCTTTAACAAAGCCACATCTGCCTCCAAAGTTCTAGGGTACTTCACTAAATCTTCTTGGTTGTCAAATTGGGTCGGATTTACAAAGACACTAACTACAGCAACATTGTTTTCGGATAATGCCTTCTCAACTAAAGATAAGTGACCTTCGTGGAGTGCTCCCATAGTTGGCACAAAACCAATAGCTCTGTTTTTGGCTTTAAAACCATCTATAATTTTAGATAATTGAGATTTATTATGAAAAACTTTCACTTTAGTAACAAAAAATTAACGCGTGCAAACATAATATTTTACTGGCAATCTGCACAAATTTTTGTAATTTTGCATGTTTTTTACTCTTAATTTACAAAAGCAGAAGATTTTATGAAAGATAAACGAATATTGTATGTGTCCTCGGAAGTAGTTCCATATTTACCAGAAACAGAGATTTCTTCAATGTCATTTGAAGCTCCTAGAATGGTAAACAAACAAGGAGGGCAAATACGAATATTTATGCCACGCTTTGGTAATATTAACGAGAGAAGGCATCAATTACATGAAGTAATTAGACTCTCAGGTATCAACCTAGTTATTAATGATTTAGACATGCCATTAATCATTAAAGTTGCTTCTATACCAAAAGAGCGCATTCAAGTCTACTTTATTGACAATGAAGAATACTTTAAAAGAAAGGCAACTTTAACAGACGAGGACGGAAAACTTTTTCCAGATAATGATGAGCGTGCTATTTTCTTCGCTAAAGGAGTTATAGAAACTGTGAAAAAATTAAACTGGGCACCAGACATAATTCATGTAAACGGATGGTTGGCGTCATTATTACCATTATACCTTAAAGAATTTTATAAAACAGAACCTTTATTTACAGAAAGTAAAATAGTTACCTCTGTATACAATCAAAACTTTGAAGGCACGTTAGATAAAGGTATGATAGATAAGGTGAAATTTGATGGTTTGGAAGAAGATGTTATAAAACCATTAGAAAAACCAGATTACATTAACCTAATGAAAGTTGCAATAGACAACTCTGATGCTGTAATTAGAGGCTCTGAAGAATTACCAGAAGCATTAGACAGCTACATTAATGATTTAGAAAAACCTGTATTAGATTTTCATTCTATTGAAGAATTTGCCGATCCTTATACTGAATTTTACAAAGAAGCTGTACTAAACAGTTAATTATATTTATGAAGAAGAATAAACTTGCCCTTAACTTTGCTGTTCTTGCATTAATCGTAATGAGTTTTATAGCTTGTGATAGCGATTTTAATAATTTAGAGTCTGACGTTTTAAATAGCGGTGTAGCAACTAATTTTGATATTTTAAACAACAATTATGATGTCATTACATACTCCAACACTTTAGGACCAGTTCAAACTAATAATGGTATAGGTCTTAGTACACTTGGGTTATATGACGACATTTACGGTAGAGTAACATCTAGCTTTGTATCTCAAGTTGGTTTGTCTTCTTACTCACCAACTTTTCTTGGTAATGCAAATGAATTACAGATAGATTCTGTTGTTTTAACTCTTCCGTATTTTTCAGGAGTTACTGACATTGACGAAGACAACAACATAACCTACAATGTAGACTCTATTTTTCCAGAAGGCAGCTCCTACAGTCCAATAAAATTAAGTATCTATGAGAATAATTATTTCTTAAGAGATTTTGATCCAAGTGCAGAATTCAATGAAGCACAAGCTTATTTCTCAAATAAAACAGCCTCGACCTCAGAGGCAATTGCTCCACTTGAGGGAACAGAATTAATTTTTATAGACAACCCTAACGATGTTGATCACTTATCTCTTAACTCATTAGGAAACATAAATATTAACAAGCAAGGTTTTATATTAACTCAGACTATAGAAGGCGAAGACGGAGAAGAAGATACCACTACAACAACATATGCTCCTCCTGGTATTAGATTAAAATTAGACCATCAGTTTTGGCAAGAAAAAATAATTGACAAAGAAGGAGAAGCTGTATTAAGTAACGCTAACAATTTTTCAGAATATTTCAGAGGACTTTATTTTAAGGCAGAGGCTGTAAATAATGACGGAAGCTATCTTATTCTAAACACAAACTCATCAAATGCAAATATTACCATCTATTATACTACCACTACAATAACCCAAGATGATGACGGAGAAGATGTAATTACAGAAGAAAGACAAAATTTCGAACTAAACTTTAGTGGTAATAAAATTAATTTTTTAGAAAATAATTTTAATGTATCAATTCCTAATGGAAATGAAAATACTGGAGACGAAAGGCTGTTTTTAAAGGGTGGAGAAGGCTCTGTTGCTAAAATCAAATTATTTAATGGCGAGAATATAGATGACGATGATGATACAATGAACACCTTTGAAGACTGGAAAAATAAATTTGTTGAAACCGAAAACGGAAAATTTAAAAGTATTAAGCGATTGGTTAATGAGGCCAATTTAGTATTTTATGTAGACCAAGACTATTTAAGTCAATCAGGTTTATACGGACCAGAAAGAGAGCCAGACCGTTTATATATTTACGATGTTGAGAACCAAATTCCACTAACAGACTTTTTTGTAGACGTAACTAATAATAGCCTACCTTATTTTTCAAAATATAATCATTTAGGTCCACTACAACGTGAAGGAGATGAATCAACAGGCGAAGGAATAAAATACAAGTTCAGAATCACAGAACATATTAACAATTTACTTATTAATGATTCCACAAATGTTGAGCTAGGTATTTCTGTTTCTTTAAATGTTAATCTGGAAGAGCTCGTTCAACAACAAGTTCAAACCAATGACGGCTCAGAATTAACAGTTCCAATAAGTTCAGTCTTATCACCTAGAGGAACAGTTTTACATGGAAATAATACTTCAGATGAAAGTAAAAGAGTATATTTAGAAATATATTATACATGTCTAGATGAAGACTGTGATGACGAATAGTTATCAAACCAATAATAATTAAAGTATTTAAAATTAATCTATGTGTGGAATAGTCGGATATATTGGTCATAGAGAGGCTTATCCTATTGTAATAAAAGGACTTCAAAGATTAGAGTATCGTGGTTACGATAGTGCAGGAATTGCACTTTATGACGGTACAGACATAAAACTCTCAAAAACAAAAGGGAAAGTATCTGATCTTAAAGAAAGATTAGAGAATGAAATTTCGACTAGCGGCACCTTAGGCATTGGTCACACACGATGGGCTACTCACGGTGTTCCTAATGACGTAAATTCGCATCCACATTATTCAAATTCTGGTGATTTAGTTATAATTCACAACGGAATTATAGAAAACTACGATGCTCTAAAAAAAGAACTTGTTAAACGTGGCTATACATTTAAATCAGATACTGATACCGAGGTTTTAGTAAATCTTATTGAAGATGTAAAGAAAAATGAAAATATTAAACTTGGTAAAGCCGTTCAAATCGCCTTAAACCAAGTTATTGGAGCATATGCAATAGCGGTTTTTGACAAAAATAAACCAAACGAAATTGTAGTAGCTAAACTTGGTAGTCCATTAGCCATAGGTATTGGAGAAGATGAATTTTTTATTGCCAGTGACGCTTCTCCATTCATAGAGTTTACCAAAAATGCTGTTTATCTTGAAGATGAACAGATGGCTATTATTAGAAGAGGCAAAGATATTAAGGTAAGAAAGATTAAAGGGGATTCACTTGTAGACCCTTATATTCAAGAACTTCAATTAAATCTTGAGCAAATAGAAAAAGGTGGCTATGACCACTTTATGCTTAAAGAAATATACGAACAACCGGAAGCTATATTAGATACTTTTAGAGGAAGACTCCTTAGTTCTGAAGCAGTAATAAAACTTGCTGGTGTTGAAGATAACATGAAAAAATTCCTAGCAGCAGACAGAATCATTGTTGTTGCTTGTGGTACGTCTTGGCATGCAGGTTTGGTTTCAGAATACATTTTTGAAGATCTAGCTAGAATACCTGTAGAGGTTGAATATGCTTCAGAATTTAGATACAGAAACCCTGTTATTACAGAAAAGGATATTGTTATTGCCATCTCTCAATCTGGAGAAACTGCAGACACGCTAGCTGCAATTAAATTAGCAAAATCAAAAGGAGCTTTTGTTTTTGGAGTATGCAATGTTGTAGGATCTTCAATTGCCAGAGAAACAGATGCTGGTGCATATACACATGCTGGCCCAGAAATTGGTGTGGCTTCTACAAAGGCATTTACCACACAAATTACAGTATTAACACTGATAGCTTTACGATTAGCTAGAGCAAAAGGAACTATATCAAGTTCTGAATTTAGACACCACTTAATTGAGCTAGAAACTATACCAAGTAAAGTAAAAGAGGCCCTTGAATCTGATGGCTATGTTCAGACTATAGCAGATATATACAAAGATGCCAAAAACTTCTTATATCTAGGAAGAGGATACAACTTCCCTGTAGCTTTAGAAGGAGCATTAAAACTAAAAGAGATTTCTTACATACATGCAGAAGGTTATCCAGCTGCAGAGATGAAACATGGGCCTATTGCTTTAATTGATGAGCAAATGCCTGTAGTTGTTATCGCAACAAAAAAAGGGCACTATGAAAAGGTTGTAAGCAACATCCAAGAAATAAAATCTAGAAAAGGTAAAATCATTGGTATAGTTACCAAAGGTGATCAAAGTGTAAAAGAATTAGCCGACCACGTTATAGAGGTACCAGAAACTATCGAATGTCTTACACCACTTTTAACCACAATTCCTTTACAGTTACTGTCATATCATATTGCAGTAATGTTAGACAAGAATGTAGATCAACCTCGCAATCTTGCAAAATCTGTTACGGTGGAATAGATTATTAGAATTTAAAATTATTTAAAATAAGCCTTAAAATTGCGAAATTCACAATTTTAAGGCTTTCAATTTTTTAAATATTACTATGCATGCATAATTTTTTGAGAATTTCTTACCTAATTTTCATATATTTATTTAAATTGGCATCGAATAAATTAACTAATTCTCTAAAATGAAGACAATCTTAAAGCTTTTTACATTACTTTTTTGTGTGACATCTTTTGCTCAGACCACAGTAAAAGGTAAAATTTCTGATGACACTGGGTTACCCTTACCTGGTGCTAATATTGTAATAGTAGGTACCAGCACTGGTACCGTTTCGGATTTTGATGGCAACTACACCCTATCTGTAGATCAAAACCCACCATTTTCAATTCGTGTGAGCTATACAGGTTTTGAACCTCAAACTATTGAAATTACTAGTAACGAACAAACTGTAGATCTTACACTTAAAGAAGGCAACTCATTGGATGAAGTTGTTATTTCTGCTTCTCGTACACCAGAGCGTATTTTTGAATCCCCAGTAACTGTAGAACGTTTTGGTATAAAAGAAATCAAGAATACTGCATCTGTAGATTTTTACGATGGTTTAGAAAACCTTAAAGGTGTAGACATAAACACTAATAGTTTAACCTTTAAGTCTATAAACACCAGAGGTTTTGCAACATTCGCTAATACACGTTTTATGCAATTGGTAGATGGTATGGACAACACTGCCCCGATCTTTAATTTCCCGCTTGGAAATTTAATAGGTATGACTGAAACCGATGTACAAAGTGTAGAGTTACTACCTGGTGCTGCTTCGGCATTATATGGTGCAAATGCTTTTAATGGTATATTATTCATGCGCAGTAAGAACCCTTTTGATCATCAAGGCATAAGCGGATACCTTAAAAGAGGAATTACATCTCAAGAAGCAGCAGGTGATAATGATTATACGGATTTGGGTATTAGAATGGCTTACAAGTTTAACGAAAAATTTGCCGCTAAAGTGAATTTTGGCTACTTAAAAGGTACTGATTGGTTTGCTGTAAATGAGGACGATAAGCTTAATCGAGGACTAACTAGAGCTGATATTGATTATGATGGAATTAATGTTTACGGAGACGAGGTTAGTACAGATATAAATGGCGTAGCTCAAACTCTAGAAAGTTTAGGTTTAGCACCTGCTGGTTCTTCTGCATTGGTACCATCTGTTGATGTAAGTAGAACAGGTTACAATGAAAGAGATTTAACCAACTATAACGCAGAAAGTATTAAAGCGGATTGGGGACTCTACTTCCGCCCTTGGGAAAATGATTTTGAAATTCAATATGTTGGTAAGATCGGAACTGGTAATACTATCTATCAAGGAGCTAACAGATACAACATTAAAAACTTCTTTCTACAACAACATAAACTTGAAATTAGAAATGATAATTTCTTCGTTAGAGGTTATATCACCGAAGATAAAGCCGGTGATTCATATGATATGGTATTTACTGGTATTAATATCAATAGAGCTTGGAAAGATGATAATACTTGGTTTGGTGAATATGTTGGTGCCTACATTGGTTCAACATTAAGTGGTGCTACCGATGCTCAGGCTCATGCAGCTGCACGAACTCAAGCAGACACTGGAAGATTTTTGCCAGGAACACCAGAATTTCAAGCCGTATTCAATAGAGTTATTAATGATCCAGATTTAACTACTGGTTCAAAATTCCAAGATAATTCGAAAATTTACCATGGAGATGCCAATTATAACTTTGGTGATTTAGTGGATTTTGCGGAAATTCAAGTAGGTGGTTCTTACAGAAGATACAGACTTAATTCATTTGGTACAGTTTATACTGATAATGATGGCCCTATCAATTATTCTGAAGTTGGTATTTATACTCAGCTACAAAGATCTTTAGAGCTATCTGAAAATTTAGAACTTAAACTTACAGGTTCACTAAGATATGACAAGTCTGAATTATTTGACGGATTCTTTTCACCTAGATTATCAGCTGGTTTTACAATCAACCAAGATCATAATATTAGAGCTTCGTTCCAGACAGGGTTTAGAAATCCAACAACACAAGATCTTTATATAGGTTTAAATGTAGGTAGAGCCATTTTAATTGGTGGTGCACCTGACAACCCAGCAAGAGACGTTAGAAATTATGATCTAAGTCCTACTGGCGCATCTATTCTTGGACAAACTAATATCGATGTTAATGGAACAGGCGCATATAATAATTCATTCTTTGCCAATTCAGTAACAGCTTTCGGCGCAACTGGAAACCCAGCGGCATTAGAAATTGCGAATTCTAGTTTAGCACAGCCTGAGCAAGTAAGTTCTTTTGAATTAGGTTATCGTGGAAAATTAGATGGCATAATCATAGATGCTTCTGCATACTACAATCAATATAAAGACTTCTTAGCTAATGAAACCGTAATTGCACCTTTTTATGGTGATGTACAGTTAACCCAAACTTTACCAGATGGTACACCTTTAGCTGTAGCAGCTATTGCTAACGGAGACTTTCAGGCATACCAAACTTATACAAATTCAGATGAAACCGTAAATTCTTATGGAGCTGCCATTCAAGTATCAGCAAAAGTGTTTGATGGTTTTGATTTAAGCGCAAACTATACTTACTCTAAATTAGATTTTGATGTGAAACAAAATCCTGACTTTAGAACCAACTTCAACACGCCAGAACACAAAGTAAAAGCTTCTTTTGGTAAAACTGAATTATTCAAAAACTTTGGTTTTAATGTGTCTTGGAGATGGAGTGATAATTATTTCTGGGAAGCGTCTTTTGGTGACGGAGATGTACCTTCTTTTAATGTTCTTGATGCACAAATCAACTTTAGAGTACCTAGCTTAAAATCTACTTTCAAAGCGGGTGCCACTAATTTATTACAGGACGAATACTTTACTGCATTTGGCACAGGTTTTATCGGTTCTCAATATTACGTGTCTTGGACTATTAATAATTTATAATAACGGAAAAGAAAATTATGATGAAAAAAATAAAATATATCACTCTATCACTACTAACCTTGGGTATGGTAGCTTGTGAAAACGAACTAGTAGAAGATTTAAGAGACAGAAATAGCTTTGACTCTGAACCATTGCCAGAATTAACTGCAGGATCAGCAGATTTTTCAAACTTTGTTTCAATTGGTGCTTCTTTCACAGCTGGTTTTACAGACAATGCCCTTTTTATTGCTAGTCAAGAGAATTCCTTTCCAAACATAATGGCTAATAAATTTGCTAATATTGGAGGAGGTACATTTACGCAACCTTTAATGAATGATAATTTTGGTGGTTTAGCTGTTGGTGGAATGAGAATAACTGACCCTAGATTAGTATTTGGCGGAGCTGGCCCAGTTCCTCTTGAGGCTGTTGTCGGACCAGTTACCGTTTCAACAGATATAGCATTGAATAATCCAACAGGTCCATTCAATAACTTAGGAATTCCTGGCGCAAAAAGTTTTCATTTAGTAGCACCTGGTTATGGTAATTTGGCCAATTTCCCTACGGCAGCTAATCCTTACGCTGTTCGTGTAACAGGTAATGCACCTAATGCTAGTATTTTAGAGCTAGCTATGGCTCAAAACCCAACATTCTTTTCAATTTCTGAAGTTGGAGGAAATGATGTTTTAGGTTATGCGTTGTCTGGAGGTGATGGGTCAAACCCAATAACCGATACTGCAACCTTTAATGCATCTCTTAATGCACTTGTTGCTGGTTTGACCTCTACTGGTGCTAAAGGTGTTATTGGTAACTTACCTAACATTACAAGTTTATCACATTTCACAACAGTACCTCACGATCCACTAGATCCAACTAATGAGACTTTTGGACCTTTGATTCCTACATTAAATGGAATTTTTGGACAAATAAATTTAGTTTATGAAGCTCTTGGGCAACCAGACAGAGCCATTGTTTTCTCAGAGAATTCAGCTAGCCCTGTTGTTATTAAGGATGAAAGTTTGGTAGATATATCAGCTCAAATGACAGCCGCATTTAATGCTAGCCCTACATTCCCGTCTTTTATTCAATCTTTAGGATTGCCAGCAGCAGCAGCACCATTAGTAGCAAATCTATTAGGTTCTACATATGGACAAACGAGACAAGCAACTGCAGAAGATTTATTAGTTTTACCTAGTAGCTCTGTCATAGGTACTGTAAACTCAGATTTCTATGCGTTTTTAACATCGCAAGGAATACCAGCTACTCTTGCTGGTCAGTTTTCTGTTGAAGGAATTACATATCCATTAGATGATAAATGGGTATTGTTACCATCAGAACAAACTGAAATTGCTAGCGCAACTCAAGCGTATAATTCTACAATTTCTAATGTAGCAAGCTCAAACAATTTAGCATTGGTTGATCTTAATTCAATATTGGATCAAGCTTCAACGTCAGGAATTATGTTTGATGACTACAATTTAAACACAGACCTTGTTTTTGGTGGTCTGGTAAGTTTAGATGGTGTACATTTAACAGCAAGAGGTTATGCTTTAATGGCTAACAGTTTCTTACAGGCTATTGATGCTACTTATGGCTCTAATTTTGAGGCTTCAGGAAACATGGCAAAAGCTGTTGATTTTCCAACAAATTATTCGGCTACATTACAATAAAATATATTTTACTATGATCATAAAAACGCACTCTATTCGAGTGCGTTTTTTTTATTAAAAAAAGCGGTGGTCTTTTTAAATAAAACCATATCTTTGCAGCGCGAAAAATGCACGTATTCAACATAAAAGAAAAGTGGTGTTTTTCAGATTTAAATTATTGCAAAACAAAAACATATAAGTAATGTCAAAAGTTACAGGTAAAGTTGCACAAATTGTAGGTCCAGTTATCGATGTAGAATTTGGTGCTGGTGCAGAACTTCCAAAAATTTATGATTCGTTAGAAATTAGCAACCCAGATGGTTCTAAGCTAGTATTAGAAGTACAATCTCACATTGGTGAAGACACTGTACGTACTATTGCAATGGACTCTTCTGATGGTTTAAGCAGAGGAACTGAAGTTGTTGCAACTGGTGCTCCTATCCAAATGCCAATTGGTGATGATGTTTACGGACGTTTATTCAATGTAATTGGTGATGCTATTGATGGATTAGGTGATTTACCTAAAGCTGGTGAAGCAGGTTTACCTATTCACAGACAAGCTCCTAAGTTTGATGAATTATCAACATCTACTGAAGTTTTATTTACTGGTATTAAAGTAATTGATCTTATCGAGCCTTATGCAAAAGGTGGTAAGATTGGATTATTTGGTGGTGCTGGTGTAGGTAAGACAGTATTAATTCAGGAGTTGATTAACAACATTGCAAAAGGTCACGGTGGTTTATCTGTGTTTGCTGGTGTAGGTGAAAGAACTCGTGAAGGAAATGACCTTTTAAGAGAAATGTTAGAGTCTGGCATTATTAAATACGGTGATGACTTTATGCACTCTATGGAAGAAGGTGGATGGGATCTTCAAAAAGTAGATAAAGCTGCTATGAAAGATTCTAAAGCAACTTTCGTATTCGGTCAGATGAACGAACCTCCTGGAGCTCGTGCTCGTGTAGCATTATCTGGTTTAACTATCGCTGAATATTTCCGTGATGGTGCAGGTGATGGACAAGGAAAAGACGTACTTTTCTTCGTAGATAACATCTTCCGTTTTACACAAGCTGGTTCAGAGGTATCTGCACTTTTAGGACGTATGCCTTCTGCGGTAGGTTACCAACCAACATTAGCAACTGAGATGGGTGCAATGCAAGAGCGTATTACATCTACTAAGAAAGGTTCTATTACATCTGTACAAGCGGTATACGTACCTGCGGATGATTTAACGGATCCTGCTCCTGCAACAACGTTTGCTCACTTAGATGCAACAACAGTATTATCTCGTAAAATTGCTGAGCTTGGTATCTATCCTGCGGTAGATCCTTTAGATTCTACTTCTCGTATTTTAACACCAGAAATTTTAGGTGATGAGCACTACGGCTGTGCACAACGTGTAAAGGAGTTATTACAACGTTATAAAGAATTACAAGATATTATTGCTATCCTTGGTATGGAAGAATTATCTGAAGAAGATAAATTAGCTGTATCTAGAGCAAGACGTGTACAACGTTTCTTATCTCAACCTTTCCACGTAGCTGAGCAGTTTACTGGTATTCCTGGTGTATTAGTAGATATTAAAGAAACTATTAAAGGTTTTAATATGATTATGGATGGTGAGTTAGATCACTTACCTGAAGCAGCATTTAACCTTAAAGGTTCTATCGAAGAAGCTATTGAAGCTGGTGAGAAAATGTTAGCTGAAGCGTAAACTAATAGTGCGATATGAGATTTTAGTTGTGAGAACTTCTAATTACTCATTACTCTATACTTAATACTAAAAATTATGTACTTAGAAATTGTATCACCAGAAGCGACTTTATTTAGTTCAGAAGTTGACTCTGTAGTAGTACCAGGTGTAAATGGTGAGTTTGAAATGTTATCTAATCACGCGCCTGTAGTTTCTATCTTAGGTGAAGGTATTATTAGAATAAAAACTCACTCGCAAAGTCATCTAGTATTTGATGAATTACATGGAGATGTTGTTCCTCACATCGATGACAAAAAAGTTCTTACAGTAAGTATTAACTCTGGAACTATTGAGATGAAAGACAACAAGCTAATTATATTAGCTGATTAAGAAATAACATTCTTTCAACATAAAAAAGCGCTAAACACTATGTTTGGCGCTTTTCTTTTATAGCTGATTTAAAATAGAATCCATTATCCATGCAGTGTGTGTTGCGGTTTTACCTGTAGAAGGATGCTCAATACCTAATTGTAAATGCTTCACCATATTTTCAACATGATATTGTTGAATGTGCTTAGGGTTTTCAATATAAACTTGTTCTATTTTATCATTCGTTATTATTTCAATTGGCTCTTCACCAAATACAGAAAATGATAACTCACCATCACTACCAACAATCCTAACTTTATCTTCGCGTTTATAAGTACCAAAACTCCACATTCCAGTTCCTATTATACCTTTATCATGTTCCCACGATGCTGAAATAATATCTTTTGCCGTGTATAGTTGTTGTTGATTAGACGAAATTCCTTTTGCTTCCTTTACGTCTCCTAATAAATATACAAATAAGTCTAAACCATGACTTGCTAAATCATCAAAATATCCGGCTGGTGCAATCTTAGCGTCGGTTCGCCAATTATAGTTACCAGATTTATCTAAATCACTCGGTGTACGACTCAAAAACCAATCAACATGCCTTACGTTGCCTATGGTCTTTTCTTCTAATAACCTCTTTACTTCATTAAATCGTGGTAAGGACCTACGATAATAAGCTACAAATAGCGGAAGCCCACGTTTTTCGAAGATAGTTTGTATTTCAAAACACTCTGCATAACTCGGTGCCATTGGTTTTTCAATACAACATATTTTGTTGGCTTGTGCCACCTTCATCGCATAATAATAATGCGTATCAGGTGGTGTAGCGATGTAAACTGCGTCTATTTCAGCATCATTTATCAATTCATCTGCATCATTATAGTATCGTGGTATATTATGTCGTTCAGCATAATCTTTGGCTAGCTCAAGGTTACGTCGCATTACAGCAACAAGCTCAAAACCTTCGGCCATTTTATAGGCTGGTCCACTTTTAACTTCAGTGACATTACCACAGCCAATAATTCCCCATTTAAAAATTTTTGTCATTCTACATCTGTTTTACAGCTGCTAATTCTACTTTAAGTTCTTGAAACATGGTCATAATACTACTTAACTTCAGTTCCTTCTCATCGTACTCCTGGGTGTTGATGCAACAGGTAAATTCCCAAAGCTCTAAGATATTTTCTTTAGATACAAAATAGGGCTTATAGGCTTTGTTATCCGAACTTAGTAATAAGCTATTGCTATCATCGGTATTATAAATGCGCTTATAAACCAAACCATCATCCTTTGTTAGAACAATATAGGTTCTGCCGTTTTTAATATCATTAATATCCTCTACATACTTTGCTACGACAAAAGCACCATCTTTAACCGGTAACATAGAGTCGCCTTTTATAGGAAAAGCACGATGTGTTCCCGTAGGTAAAAACGGCAACTTTATTTTTTGAAGTTGTTCTATATATTCCGGATCATCATAACCAGATAAATACCCTGCCGACGCTTTTGCCGGAATGATTTCAATTAAATCTTCATTGTCTTCATTAACCGTTACAGGAAATAAGACACGCTTATTCCCTATCTCAATAAAAGAGGTGTCCTTGGCTTTCCGTAAATCTTTACGAACGAGGATGTCTATAGGTATATTAAAATAATTTGACAGATCTATTAAGCGCTCAATTGGCGGTTCACTTCGTCCTTCTTCATAAGACCCTACCATTGAGCGTGTCCATCCTAAATCGTCTGCAAAACGCTCTTGAGATAGCTTCTTTAAAGACCTAAGGTGTTTTATGTTGGCTTGTATTGGCTTCATCTATTTAAGTTTCACTATAACTTATGGGTTAGTAATTTAATTATCTCGATGTGCATTGACCATTTCCTATCAAATGCCCATTATGGGTTTTCATGGAAATAATTTTAACATCATTTACTACAAATATAAGCAATATATACTACATATAGTAGCTAATTTTGTTAGTCCCATGTATTTAAACTGTCATACATATTACAGCCTGCGTTACGGCACCATAAAACCTGAGCAATTACTTGCTATTGCTTCAGAAAACGGTGTTCAGACCTTAGCGTTAACCGATATTAATACGACTTCAGCATGCTTAGATATTGTACGATTATCAAAAAAATACAAGGTAAAACCTGTACTTGGTGTAGACTTTAGAAATAAGGCAGAGCAACAGTTTATTGTTATCGCAAAAAACAACCAAGGCTTTCAAAATATAAACGCATATCTATCAAAATTTCTTCATAATCAAGACTTAAAAATTCCTGAGCGACCCGACGACGTTTTGGAAGATTGTTTCATTGTCTATCCTTACCAAAAAGGAAAGCATTTTGAACTTAAACAAAACGAATTTTTAGGAATTACACCTAAAGACCTCAACCAATTAAAGTTTTCTAAATGGAATGAACATAGAGATAAGTTAGTAGTTTTAAAAACGGTGTCTTTTCAAGATAAAAAAGGATTCAATACACATCGTTTACTTCGTGCCATAGATAACAATACGTTGTTGAGTAAACTCTCAAAATCTGAAGAGGGACACGTTAATGATATAATGCTACCTTATGATGAATTATATCAACTTTATAAAGATTACCCTTCTCTATTAAAAAACACGGAACAGCTATTAAACACTTGTTCTATTCATTTTGATTTTGAAAACCCACAGCCCAAAAATCAGAAATGCCTAACCGCTAACGAAACCACCGATTATACATTATTAGAGCAATTAACCTACAATGGCATTTCTTATAGATATGGAGATAATCCAGATCCTAAAATATTCGATCGCATTAAAAAAGAGTTAGACATTATTAAACAGAAAAGATTTGTCTCCTATTTTTTAATCAATTGGAAAATTTTAGAATATGCGCGCAGTAAAGGCTATTACTATGTTGGTCGTGGTAGTGGTGCCAATAGTATTATTGCTTACCTGTTGCGTATTACAGATGTAGATCCTATTGAACTCGACTTATATTTTGAGCGTTTTATTAATCTCTTTAGACAAAATCCACCTGATTTTGATATTGATTTTTCATGGAAGGACAGGGATGATATTACTGAATTTATCTTTAAAACCTTTAAAAACACAGCTCTTATTACAGTCTATAACACCTTTAAATTTAAAGCTTCCGTACGCGAATTAGGTAAAGTTTTCGGGTTACCAAAATCTGAAATGGATAACCTAACACGTGGTAAGTTTAATTTTAATCAATTAGATCAGCTATCTCAACTCGTACTCAAATACAGTAAATATATTGAAGGTTTTCCAAATTATTTAGGCATACATGCTGGTGGAATTTTAATTTCAGAACAGCCTATTTACTATTATGGTGCTACGTTTATGCCACCAAAAGGATTTCCTACCACACAATTTGATATGGTTGTAGCAGAGGATATTGGCCTGTATAAATTCGATATTTTAAGTCAACGTGGCTTAGGGAAAATTAAAGATGCTGTAGAAATCATAGATCAAAATTATAACAATCAATCTCCTTTAGACATTCATGACATCAAACGTTTTAAAGAAGACGAGCGTATAAAATTCTTACTAAAAAACGCCAAGGCTATTGGTTGTTTTTATGTGGAATCGCCTGCCATGCGTATGCTATTAAAAAAATTACAAGTAGATAATTATTTGGGGCTAGTAGCCGCAAGTTCGGTCATTAGACCTGGTGTTGCAAAAAGTGGTATGATGCGAGAATATATTTTGCGCTATCGCTATCCTGAAAAACGAAAAGAAGCGCATCCTGTACTGCAAAATATTATGCCAGAAACCTATGGTGTTATGGTCTACCAAGAAGATGTTATAAAAGTTGCTCACATGTTTGGCGGATTGGACTTGGGAGAATCCGATATGCTGCGACGTGGTATGTCTGGTAAATTTAGATCTCGCGAAGAGTTTCTTAAGGTAAAACAAAAGTTTTTTGATAACTGTATTGCTCGTGGCGAATCTAAAGAACTTACGGCTGATATCTGGCGGCAAATCGAAAGCTTTGCTGGTTACGCGTTTGCAAAAGGCCACTCAGCTTCTTATGCCGTAGAAAGTTATCAAAGCTTATTCTTAAAAGCATACTATCCGCTCGAATACATGACAGCTACCATTAATAATTTTGGAGGTTTTTATAGCACGGAACTTTATGTACACGAAGCGAGAATGCATAACGGTATTATTGAAGCTCCTTGTATAAATAACTCATACAACCAAGCAATTATCAAAGATAAAACTATCTATCTGGGTTTTATGTTTTTGCATGCCTTAGAAGCTAAAACTGTACAGCGTATAGTTACAGAACGTGAGAAAAACGGAAGGTTTCAATCTTTAGATGACTTTATAGAGCGTATTCCTATTTCCGTCGAGCAAATTTCAATTCTAATAAAAATAAACGCTTTCAGATTTACAAAAATCAATAAGCGAGAACTGCTTTGGGAAGCTCACCTAAAAATTAGCAAAACCATAATTCAAGAGCATGTCGTAACGCTATTTAAAACCAGACGCATTAATTATAATACTCCAGAACTGCCTAGTACAGCTTTAGAAAATGCTTTTGACGAATTAGAACTGTTAGGTTTTCCCCTTTGCAATCCTTTTGAACTTTTAGAAAACACCTCTTTAAGCAAATTAAGAGCTAAGCACTTGCAAAAGTTAGAAGGTAAACTAGTAATTATAGAAGGTTATTTAATTACAACCAAGAACACCAAAACAGCAAATGGAAAATTAATGCATTTTGGCACTTTCTTAGATCGAGACGGAGATTTTTTAGACACAGTTCACTTTCCTCCTGTGGCGGCCAAATATCCTTTTAGAGGAAAAGGTATTTATGCCATTACGGGAAAGGTGATGATAGAGTTTGATTGTGTCTCTATTGAAGTTTCAAAATTAGAGCGTTTAGCAATTATTGAAGACCCACGTTACGCTGTAAAATCAGCAAATCCAACATTTCAAAGAAAGAAAAGTTTTAACGATTTGAAAAAGACACATGATCCGATTGGATTTCAAAATAGAATATCAAAAAATAATACCACCAATGTCACTTCGAGTGATTTGTGAAGCATGAAGCATGAGCAAATTGTATCGAGAAGTTTTTACCCATAGCGAAATTCTCGATACAACAACTTTTTCGCTAAGGCTACAAAATTGCCACTCGAACTGACGTCAATTGTAAAATATAAGAATGAACAACAACCGTAGCATCGTACATATGGATTTAGACACTTTTTTTGTGTCTTGTGAGCGTTTATTGGATAATCGCCTTAATGGTAAACCTGTGCTTATCGGTGGCACTAGCGATAGAGGCGTTGTAGCTTCCTGTAGTTATGAAGCTCGTAAGTTTGGCGTCCATTCTGCCATGCCTATGCGTATGGCAAAACAACTTTGCCCAGAGGCTATTATACTTAGAGGCAACTCTGGTATTTACACTAAGTTTTCACAAAACGTAACGGAAGTTATCAAAGAAAGTGTACCGCTATATGAAAAAACCTCTATTGATGAATTTTATATAGATCTCACCGGAATGGATAAGTTTTTTGGTTGCCACAAATTGGCTTCAGAATTGCGTCAACGCATTATTAAAGAAACTGGTTTGCCTATTTCTTTTGGATTATCACTCAACAAAACCGTTTCAAAGATTGCAACTGGTGAAGCAAAGCCCAATAACGAAATAAGAATTCTTGCAGGTACTGAAAAGCCTTTTTTAGCTCCACTTTCGGTAAAAAAAATTCCTATGGTTGGTAATGTTACCTATAAAACACTTTGCGATTTGGGTGTGAAGCGTATTAAAACTGTCCAAGATATGCCAATGGAATTGATGCACAAAGTATTGGGGAAAAACGGGCTTTCTATTTGGAAAAAAGCCAACGGTATAGATAACAGCCCTGTAATACAATACCACGAACGTAAATCCATTTCTACTGAGCGCACCTTTGGGCAAGACACCACAAATATTCATAAGCTTAAAGGTCTCGTTATTGCCATGGCAGAAAACTTGGCTTATCAGCTAAGACGTGGTAATAAACTAACAGCCTGTATTACCTTTAAGATTCGGTATTCCGATTTTCAGACCTATACACAGCAAAAGCAAATTCCATATAGCGCTATGGACCATAACATCATTCCTGTGGTTTTAGATTTGTTCCAAAAACTTTATAACCGTAGATTATTAGTCAGACTTATTGGTGTAAAGTTTAGCCATTTGGTAGAAGGAGGTCATCAAATCAACTTGTTTGAGGATAATGAAACACACCTCAACTTAAGTAAAGCTATGGACAAAATGCGTGAACGTTTTGGTGACAGAGCCGTAATGTCTGCTGCAGGAATGGAAGCCAAAACCATTAGTCGTTGGAATCCATTTACTGGTGAGCCTCCTCCTCTACTTGCTAATAGACATCGCTAGTTAATCCTCTACATATTCTAAGATATCCCTCGGTTGACAATCTAGTGTTTTACAAATAGCTTCTAAAGTTGAAAATCGAATCGCCTTTGCCTTACCTGTTTTTAGAATCGACAAATTGGCTGTAGTAATACCAACACTATCGGCCAGCTCATAACTCTTCATGCCTCGTTCAGCTAAAACCTTGTCTAAGTTTACAATTATTGGCATGGTTATATGGTTAATTCGTTTTCTTCCTTGGCATGTTTTGCCACCTTAAACACTTCACTTAAAACCATAAAAAATAGTCCAAGGCAAATCAGCAAAACATATGGACTAAATCCAAAATTGATTTTAAATTCATTTTTAATAACTAATCTTGCGAAAAATATAACCAGTGTACCAGTAAGTCCAATGGCTGAAAGTAAATAGCCAATTTTATAAAAATTTGTAATCACAACTTCATGAAATGGTTTAATTTGCTGAAAATAACGTAAGGTTTTTCTAAAGAGATAAAAACAATAAATACCGACTAATGCAAGCGTTGCAATAACGAGTCCGAATATTTGAGTATTTAGTTTTGAAGTTAGTAAAACGCTATCATCAATATCAAAGATAAGGTGTAATGACTCTGGATTTACAAACATAAACACCATAAAGAAAAGCACTAATCCAATCCCAGGAATACAACTCACAATCCAAATAAAATCAACCAAACTCTTTAAAATAATTAATTTCCTCATAAGAATAAAATTATTGTTTTACGATAACAAATATATAAAAATTATTGATAAACAATAATTTTTTTTAAAAACCCTATCTCAACAAATACTATATTTGCATCATGCAAAACACATTTTCCACAATAGCACGTTACACCTACTCTTCTGAAGCCGAAATCATAAAGGGTCGTCTCGAAGCTGAAGGCATTAAAGTCTTTTTAAAAGATAGCATTACCATAGATACCGATCCTTTAGTTAGCAATGCCATTGGTGGTGTAAAATTGAATGTTTTGGCCGAAGATGAAAGCAAAGCGAAAGCAGTCTTAAATTCTATTTCGGCTTATGCTTTAGATGATAATGGCAATGCTGTTGCCTGTTCTAATTGTGGTAGCAATAACATTAACCTCTACTCTACTATTAATAGTTTTAAATCCTTGGTTCATTTTATAATAGGTTTTGTTTTTGGCTCACTTCCGCTAAGCGCGCGTTACGAGTATAAATGCGATAATTGCAATACTATTGTTAACTTTAAAAAGCAATAATCCTGTCATAAGCCTGTTTTAACCTAGACACTACAATCTCAATTTCATCTTCATCTAAATGCCCAAAACCAAACCGAATAGCACAGGTATCTTTATCTTGATATAGAATTGTTTTTGGTAAAAACACATCTAAGGCTTCCGCTTCATTTGCTAATTGCACCAGAGAAATTTGTCTCAAAAATCTTAACCAAATTGCTAAACCTCCTGAAGGTTTTTCAAACTGAATAACATTTTTAAATTGTTTTTTTAGAGCGTCACACAAAACATCTCTTCGTCTTTTGTAGGTTACAATATTCTTCTTTAAAAGTCTGTAAATTTCACCTTCAACAATTAATTCCGATAGCATTTGCTCTTGTATAATATCGCCTTGCTCATCTAAAAGCGTCAAATAATTATGAGCTTCAGCAATAAGATTTTCGGGTGCTACAACAAATCCAGATTGAAAACTTGGAAAAAACGACTGTCCCATTTTTCCCAAATAAATTACCATACCATTAGGATCTGCCGTTGCCATTGGTAGCATGGCAGAACCATCATACTGAAAATCATAATCGTAATCGTCTTCAATTATGGCAAAACCATAATCTTTAGCCAGATCCAATAATTGAATACGTCGTTCTGCACTTAAGGTTTTTGTAGTTGGGTAATGCCTATGCGCACTTACATACACACATCGAATTCGATTTTTCACAAAATGCTGCCTTATATAATCTACATCGAGACCGTCGTCATCCACAGGAATTGTTCTAATCGTAGCTCCTGCTTCCTGAAAAATAGTGTTAGACGCATAATGACTCAGATGACCAACCAAAACCAAATCATTCTGCTTTATCAGCAATTGCGATACGATGTAAAGACTCATTTCAGAACTGCGTGTATTTAATAGGTTGTTGGGCTTTATATGAAATCCTCGTGTGGCATTGAGATAATTACACAACTGCGTTTTAAAGACTGAAATTGATGACGTTGTAGTTCTGTTCCATTTTTGAATGAGTGGTTTACGCTTCATAGCTGCGCTATACCATCTCGAAAATTGATGTGTTGGATGCAAACGCAAATCTGGCTTGCCATCATTAATAATGTATTTGGTTTGTGTTTGCTGAAGATTGGTTGCCAAATGAAACGACTGTTGAAACGGAAAACCAGCCTCCTTAGGATAATGATACGCCTGATGTACTTGCTGTGCAGTGGCTTTAATTTTTGCTGTGGTTTGCTCTGGTAGCAACACAAAAGTGCCTTTATTTGCAATGATTTCTACCCAACCTTGAGATGCCAACTCATCGTAGATTGCAACGGCTGTGTTTCTATGCACCTTTAAAAGTTGACTTAATGTCCTTGTGCCTGGTAATTTTGTACCTTTTACCAGATAACCACGCTGAATAGCATTTATAATTTGCTGAGATACTTGCACATAGACAGGTTGCACGATAGTTTTATCAAAACTAATAAGCTGTTTTAAAATTGCTTCAACCGGACTATTCATTCTTTTAAAAGTGGACTATTTTAATCATCCGGAAAGTTACGACTTTTGCACTTTCAATTTAAAACAAGATATGAGAAAAAAGATTACCCCTTTTGCATTACTAATTATGGCTGTTTTTCAGCTTAATGCACAAGAAGTTACACAACAATTAGATTCGGTTACTTTGACTGGTACACGTATCGATTTACCTTTTAAAGAAAACTCAAGAACGATAAACCTTATCACATCAGATGCTATTAAAAAAAGTGCCGCTGTAAATCTTGCAGACCTATTGCAGCAAGTGGCTGGTGTAGACATCAGAAGACGTGGTACAGGTGGCAGTCAAGCCGATCTTTACATAAGAGGTGGTGGTTTTGACCAAACACTTCTACTGATTGATGGTATAAAAATGGATGATGTACAAACTGGTCATCATAGCATGAATGCTGCTTTACCAATAGAAGTTATTGAGCGTATAGAAATTATTAAAGGTCCTGCCGCCAGAGTTTTTGGTCAGAATGCTTTTAACGGAGCTATAAATATTGTGACTAAGAAAAACCTAAACAATTCAACTTCAATAAATGTTGAAACCGGATCTTTTGGACAACTTAACGGTAATGTTACTGCTGGTGTGGAATCAGAAAACTCATCGCATATTGTTCATGTTGGTAGAGTGACTTCTGAAGGTTACCGAATTAATACCGATTACGACAATGCTAATTACTACCTAAAAAGTACCTTCAATAAAAATGCACAAGCTATTGAAATGACAGCTACATTTCTTGAACGCAAGTTTGGTGCACAAAACTTCTATACAACAAATCCTACGTTTAACGAGTACGAAGAAACCCAAAATAGCTTAATTGCATTTGGTACAACGTTTAGAACTGAAAAATTTAAAATTCAGCCAAGAGTTTACTGGAAACGCAATCAAGATATCTTTCTATTACGACGAGATGAGCCAGATTTTTATAGAAACATGCATATTTCTGATAAAATTGGAGCGGAAACAAATGCCTCTTACACTTCAGAATTAGGTGTTACTGGTTTTGGTGTAGATCTTTCTAAGATTTACCTAAGAAGTAACAACTTAGGAGACCGTAACCGTTTTATGGCTAATGCATTCTTAGAGCATCGCTTTAGTTTGTTAGACAACAAACTAGACATTACACCTGGTGTTGCTTTAACGTATTTTTCCGATTTTAAATTTCATGCATTTCCTGGTTTAGATGTTGGTTATGATATTACCAACAACTTCAAAGTTTACGGTAATATTGGTTACACCTACCGAGTACCAACCTACACCGACTTATATTATAACGATCCTGTAACTACAGGAAATGAAGATCTAGAACCAGAAGAAGCGTTTGCACAAGAGCTTGGTTTAAAATACATCTCACCAAAACTTACAGCAAGTATCGCTGTATTTAACAGAGATGCAGATAACCTAATCGATTATGTAAGAACATCTGTAACCGAAGATGTATTTACTGCACAGAACATTACCGAAGTTAACACCAAAGGTCTAGAGTTTGATGCTACATACAACTTTAATATTAGCAACTACAAACAAACTTTAGCGTTTGGATACTCGTACCTAGATGATAATATTTCAGATCAAAATGAAGAATTATCACGCTATTCACTTAATACGTTGAAGCACCAATATATTACGCGATTAAGCACACAGTTATTTAAAAACGTAAGTCAAAACATAATTTACAAATATGCCGAACGTACAACAGGACAAACCTATAATGTTTGGGATGCCTCAATTGCTATACGATTTAATCAAGCGGAATTTACAGTAACAGCAAGCAACATTTTTGATGCTGACTATATTGAATCTGGCTTTACACCAATGCCCCCAAGTAACGTGTTATTTGGTTTACGATATACGTTTAAATAGATAGAAAACAACATATCATACTATAAATCCTGTCCTAACCGACAGGATTTTTTTGTTGCTATTGTAACAAAATTCAAATAAGTGCTACATATTATATGTAAGCTTATCGCTACATCCGGAATAGCGATAAAATTCAACCATCACATTCTTATCAAGGCTTTAATCCTTTAAAAATGTATCCTTTAGTTTAGAATTTATTGTAAGGTATTTCAATTAAAAGTACTAGATTTAACGCTATGAACATCTTTAGAAAGCTATTCAATTTTTTTCAGGCTAAAGCTAATACCATGATAGATAATCAGTATGAGCTTGAAGACGCAATTGAAGAACAACTGAATCGCTTAAAAGAAGAACTTTCTTACACTACCGAGCATCTAAATAAAGTAAAAGCGCTCGCAATTCGTGTAAAAAATGACAATAACGAATATGCCACTAAAGCAAAAAAAAGCGAAAATGAAGCTGTTGCTATTTTAAAAAAAGTACAGCTTAACCAAATTGATGTTTATGAAGGAGATCGCTTAGCCAGAGAAGCTTTGATAAAAAAAGAAGCATTAATAGCAAAAGCGAAAGCTACAGCAGCAGAACACGATAAATTAGACTATAAAGTTGAATTGTTAAAAGGAAATGTAGCTATGATTCAATCAAACATTTCAGACTGGAAAAAAGAACTTGATGCTTTAAAAGCTGAAATTAAAATAATTGAAGCCGAACAAAACATAAACAAACAAATGACACATCTAAATGCTCAAAGTATTGATGATAGATTGAAATTTTTAAAAGAAAAAACACAAGAATTTCAAGACTTAAAAGAGCAACCAGATGATTATATAAACTTAGATGATGCTGTAGATTTCACACTAGATGATACGGTATCTAAAGCTAATGAAGATCTAAAAAAATTAAAAGAAGAATTAGGTATAAAAAACAGTAATTAATCTGTTATTTTACCAAACGCGCTCAAAATGAGTTCACTTTAAAACCACAAACCATTGGAACAGTATTTAGACATCGTATTCTCACAAGTTAACATTACGCTCAGCATTTTGTTAATCATCTTGATTTTATATTGGCTCGTTACCATGTTTAGCGGTATTGATTTCGACTTAGATGTCGATGTAGATATCGATGTTGACATTGATGCCGATGTAGATATGGAAGTCGAAAGCGGTCTGGAAAGTGGCAACATAGATTTTCAAGATGTTAGCAATGTAGAAGTTGATCGTCAGCATGTCGTAAACAAAAGAACTCGAAATTTGAAATGGTGGCAGGTTGTATTAATCTATTTCAACTTTGTTGGTTTACCGTTTATGTTCACCTTTACTTTCTGGATTTTTAACTGGTGGCTCATATCTGTTATAACAACAACATTAACCAATAATTACGATACTAGCTTTGGATATGCTATTGTTTTACTGGCAATACTACCATCCTTGTTTCTTACAAAAATCGTAACCGTTCCTTTTAAATCCTTCTTTAAAAATTTAAATAAAGATGGTGACAAAGCTATTGACTTCATAGGTTTAGAAGCAAAACTTCTATCTACTATTTCAGGAGAAAAAATGGGCAATGCCGAAGTTATAGTCGATGGAAACGTTATGAATATCTATGTAAAATCTTTAGATACTTCCGAAATTAAATTTCGTGAAAACGCGCTTATTATTAAACAATCAGATGATAAAAACTATTATTTAGTTGCAAAACCAAACCTTAATTAACATTTAAAAACCAAATAAAAACTATGGAAGGAATCTTACCTCTTATTTTAACCGGACTAGGAATTATTTTATTCCTAATCATCGTGTATTTCGCAATCATTGCGATGTTTTACAAAAAAGTACCACAAGGCCAAGCACTTGTCAGAACAGGTTTTGGCGGCACAAAAGTAGCCACAGACAAAGGCTTGTACGTGGTTCCTGTATTTCATCGTGTAGAGATTATGGATGTCTCTGTAAAGAAAATTCAAATAGAACGTTTGGGCACAGAAGGTCTTATCTGTAAAGACAATATGCGTGCAGATATTAAAGTTGCCTTTTTCGTTCGTGTAAATAATGAAGTTGAATTTATTAAAAAAGTAGCACAAACTATAGGTGTAGATCGTGCCTCTCGCATAGAAACTTTAGAAGATCTTTTTGAAGCGAAATTCTCAGAAGCCTTAAAAACGGTTGGTAAGAAGTTTGAATTCATCCAATTATATGAAGCGCGTCGCGAATTTAGAGACGAAATTGTAGACATTATTGGTACAGATCTTAATGGTTACACGCTAGAAGATTGTGCTATCGATTATTTAGAGCAAACAGCAGTTACACATTTAAAACCAGATAACATCCTAGATGCAGAAGGTATTAAGAAGATCACTGATCTTACTGCTGAGCAAAATATTAAAGCCAATTTAATAAAGCGTGATGAAGAAAAAATCATCCGTAAACAAGATGTAGAAGCACAAGAAGCTATCTTAGAATTAGACAAGCAATTGGCTGAAAAAGAAGAACAACAAAAACGAGAAATTGCTAACATAAAAGCTCGTGAAGAAGCTGCAACTTTAAAAGTAGCAGAAGAAGAGCGTTTAAAATCTGAAACTGCACGTATAGCAACCGAAGAAAAAGTAAAGGTTGCCGAAGAAAACATGCAACGTCAAATCATTGTTGCAGAGAAAAACAAGCAACGTACAGATGCTATAGAAAGCGAGCGTGTAGAGAAAGACCGTTTATTAGAAAGAACCGAAAAAGAGCGTATTGTAACGTTAGCTCAAATTGAAAAAGAGAAGGTTGTTGAAGTTGAGAAAAAGAACATTCAAGATGTTATTAGAGATCGTGTTACGCTTGAGAAAGGTGTAGTTGAAGAGCAGGAAAACATGAAAGATATTGAAGCTTTCAAAACTGCTGACAGAGCAAAACAAGTGGCAATAACTAACGCTGAAGCGGCTGCACAAGAAGACTTAATAAAAACGATTAAATCTGCTGAAGCACAGAAAGAAGCTGCAAAACAAAAAGCTGAGGAATTAAACATAGAAGCACAAGCGCAAAAAGAAGCGAGCGAAAAAGAAGCTGAAGCTCGTAAAACACTTGCTGAAGCAAAAGCTAAAGAAGAGGCTACAATTGGTATGTCTGAAGCGCAAGTAATGCATGCAAAAGCTGAGGCTAGCGAAAGACAAGGTGTTGTTGATGCATTAATCATTCAGAAAAAAGCAGAAGCAGAAGCGAGCGGAATTACTGCAAAAGCGGAAGCTAAACGTTTAGAAGGATTGGCAGAAGCTGAAGTAATTAAAGAAAAAGCGATGGCAGATGCTTCAGGAATTGAAGAAAAAGCTGAGGCTATGAAGAAGTTAGATGGTGTTGGTAAAGAGCACGAAGAATTCAAACTTAAACTTGATAAAGAATTACAAGTTGACCTTGCTAAAATTAATATCCAGAAAGAAATTGCTGATGCACAAGCTAAAGTAATTGGTGAAGCGTTAAGAGCTGCTAAAATTGATATTGTTGGTGGTGAGACTATGTTCTTTGAGCAAATTATAGGACAAATTACAAAAGCTAAGGGTTATGATCGTTTAGTACAGCATTCAGAAACTGTAAGCGAAGTAAAAGACGCTATACTAAGTAGTGATGATGTAAAAGGAAATCTACTTGATAAAGTAAAATCTTTTGCAGATAAGTATGGTATTAGTTCAGAGGATATTAAAAACTTAACCATTGCCAATTTACTCAGCAATCTACAAGACAAATCTGATGATAAAAGTGAACAAACGATGTTAAGTAATCTATTCAACCTGGCAAAAGGCATGGGATTATCTAACAAAAAGATGAATGATTTATAAAAGTTGTAAGGCTGTTTAAAAAAGTTCTCTTTTTTGTCAATCTGAACTCGTTTCAGATTCTGAAATAAAATTGACTTCGTCGAATCTTCGATTTCAGAATGACAATAGTATTTCTTTAAACAGTTTTTCTACAAACCTTTAAGAGACGAGTAGTTAATTATGTCTCCTCGAGCGCAGTCGAGAGGTTTTAATTGAAAATTAAAACATTATTAGGTCTCGACTTTAGTTTATCCTGAGCGCAGACGAAGGGCTCGACCAGACATCAAATTTGTGATGATATTTTGAATGCACTATAAAGAACTTTTATAAAAAATGGCAGACAACCAAACTGATGATAATATAGCTTTAGATTCTGGAACTTACGAAATCATTCAGAGTCGTTTACTAAAGCAAAAAAACGATTTACAAAACCGTTTACACCGCCTTAACGAAGCACGTAAAACCGTTTTTGGATCCCTAGAAACACAGCTTATTGCTAACGATCGTATCAATACAGAGCATAACTGTATTGCCAGAGATATCGTTTCTATAGGAAACCAAAGCTTATTCGGGTATAACGTGCATTTTGGACTGCGTACGTCTATTTCGTTAAGTGATGTTTTTAGCGTTTATCAGTTTCAACGACATGAGGATGCTCTCAGGTTTGAAGAAAGTCCAACAGGATTGCAAATTATTGATGATCCTGTGTTTAAAAACGACTTCGAAAATCTCTATAAATATTATCGAAATACCATTTTTTCAAAGTTTGCCATTATTGGTAATTACCTCCACATGGTATTTCAGTTAAGCGAATCGGTTTCGGATATAAAAACATTCAAATGGCTTATTAATGGTAACACTTTAGAATATGTAGATAACCGTAGTGAGCACGAGTATAAGTATCCTAAACAATACGATTTTATTTGGAATGAAGCTGGCCGAGATCATCAACGTAATGGAAAACATGCACATGTTTCTATATTAGATAAGGTTTTTGTAGAAACTATTGGTGGAGATTTAACTATTAAAGTCGAAGATAACACAGACGATGGCAAAGGTATTTATAGTGAAGATGTTGAGCATAAAGACCAAACCTTAGATGATGGTCAGTACCGTTATGCCGATTTGGGAAATCTTATTGTTTTAGAAATAAAACCATTTCAAGAACAACCACGATATTTTGTTTACAACCATAAACTTAAGGTTGTTGAAAAAGTGGATTCCATAGCACAATCTGCTGTTTTGTTACCAGACGATCAAGGTATTATTTTCCCAAGTGGATACTATCTGCAAACTGGTGAATACAATGTGTTTTCAAACACAACGTATCAATTAAAATTTCAACAAAAAATAACTTCACCAAATGGAGAAGATCACCTTTATATTTACTATGATCCTAGTGACGGTGTTTATGTCTTAATGTCGTACAACGTTATTGATCAGGAAGTAAAAACGCCTATTATCTGTAATGGATTTACAATTTTAGATAATGGTGAACTGTGTTATTTCCGAACTGAAGAAGAACAAACCAAGCATCACATGATGCAAATATGGCAAACACCATATTTAAAAGGCGATATTATGCCTTCAGAGCATCAAGATACTTTACTTTATAAAATTGGGAATAAGGATATTGTTAAGGCCATGGCCGAAACTAACGAACTTATTACTCTACTTAATAAAGAAGACAGTTATGATGGTTTGTACGATGATATTGCACGAGTATCCAAAGACATTTTAGATGCTTATTATTGGATTTCTAAAGAAGAAACCCAACAGCTCAATTTGCCTTTGGTGGAAATTAATAAAGCTTCTAATGCTGCCATAGATGAATTTGAAAAGGTAAAGCAATTACGCAAACAAGCTGAGCAAGAAACGCTTTCTATTTCTAAGAAGTCCGAAGAACTTTTCAGTAAGATTAAAAGCACGTCTTTTAAGTCCATTAATGATTTTGTAGATCTACTAACACAGTTACGTTCCATAAGAGGTGAGGCTATTGGATTGTATGAAGTTCGTTATGTAGATCATGATTTCATTAAAGGTATTGAAACCCAAATCTTAGAACAAAACGACACCATTTCTAGGCGTGCAACTACATTTCTTTTAGATGATAAAGCATTAGAACCTTATCATAAAGCTATAGATACAAAGCAACAAGCTCTAAACGAACTTAATAAAGTCATAGAGATAAAAGCTTTAGAGGAAGAGGTCAATAAAATTGCTGAAGATTTAGAACTGCTTATCGATATTGTATCAAATCTCGATATTGAAGATACCTCGCACTCTACCAAAATTATTGAGAATATCTCTCTGATTTTTGCGACAATCAATCAGGTTAAAGCAACAATTAAAAACAAATTAAAGGCTGTTGGTAAAAAAGAAGCGCAAGCCGATTTTACTGCACAACTCAAGCTTATTGATCAAAGTATCATCAACTATATTGATATTGCCAACACACCTGAAAAATGCGATGAATTTCTCACGAAGGTTTCTATTCAACTTGAAGAATTAGAAGGCAAATTTTCAGATTTTGAAGAATACATTACTCAAATTATAGAAAAACGAGAAGAGGTTTATTCTGCTTTTGATAATCGTAAATCCAGCCTTGTAGAAGCTCGAAATAAAAAAACAATTGCCTTACAAAATGCTGCGCAACGCATTATAAATGGTGCACAAAAAAAGGCACAATCTTTAGAAGATATTGCCGCTATAAATGGCTATTTTGCCAGTGATCTTATGATAAATAAGGTACGTGATATCATCGGTCAATTAAAAGACCTTGGCGATATTGGTAAATCTGAAGCCATAGAAACAGCGCTTAAAGTCGCGCGTGAAGATGCATTACGAAAACTAAAAGATAAAAACGAACTCTACGAAGATGGAGACAACGTTATAAAATTAGGAAAGCACAAGTTTGGTGTTAATAAGCAGCAGTTAGATATAACTATCGTTTTTAAAAATGATGAATTATACTATCATCTTACAGGTACTGATTTTTATCAAAAATTAAATCATGAAGTACTTAACAACTCAAAAGACATTTGGAATCAAGAATTAATTTCTGAAGATCAACAAGTCTATAGAGCTGCATATCTTGCCTATAAGATCTTCTCTACTGGTGATAAAACAGCAATAAATAAACTAAATGACGCTGCGTTACTAAGCCATGTACAAGATTACATCAGTGGTGATTATTCAGGTGGTTATGTTAAAGGTGTTCATGATTATGATGCCACGCAATTTCTAAAGGTTCTATTACAAAAACATCAAGAATTAGATTTACTAATCTATCCGCCAAACGTAAGAGCTGAAGCGCAATTTTTCTGGAATAATCTTTCTGAAGAAAGTCTAAAAGCGTACAATCATGACTTAAAAAGTGCTGGTGAGGTTTTGGCTGTTTTTCCAAACAGCAAGGAATATGATTTTATCATTGATGAGCTAGCGGAAGACATTCAAACTTCAAGAAAAATTGAGGCTAATAGTGCCAAAACTATTGCAGAATACCTTTTTAACGAACTCAAAGACAATGACACATTTACGATTAGTAGCGAAGCTATAAAACTAAAAGATGCTTTTGAAAAGGAATTAAAAACTCAGAAGGCTACCGAAAAATTCAAACAACGTCTTAACGATAGTGCTACTCAAAAAGATCGTATAGAATTGGTAAAGCATTGGGTTTCGGCATTTGCAAAAGCAAATAAAAACACGTTGGTTCCTTATGTAAATGAATGTGTGGCTTGTATTCTGTATAAAAATGACAGTGCCTCTAATACTGCTGTAGCTGAAACTAAAATCACAGATTTAAAAGGGGTTCATCCTAGTATTGTTGATGGCACCTTTCAATTTAGCTATCATAAATTCTCTGAAGAACTAGAGCATTTTAATAGTGTAAAAGTTCCTGCGTTTTCAGCTTTTAAATCGGCTAAACATGAGGTTATAGAACAACTCAAGGAACAATTGAGATTAGATGAATTTAAACCTCGTGTATTAAGTTCTTTCGTAAGAAACAAACTTATAAATCAGGTGTATTTCCCACTTATTGGAGATAATTTAGCAAAGCAATTAGGTACAGTTGGCGATACCAAGCGTATAGACCGAATGGGTTTACTGTTACTAATTTCACCACCTGGTTATGGTAAAACCACATTAATGGAATATGTAGCCAACAGACTTGGCTTAATATTCATGAAAATTAATGGTCCTGCCATAGGCCACGAAGTGACCTCTGTAGATCCCGAAGCTGCAAATAATTCTGCTGCCAGAGAAGAGCTTAAAAAATTAAACTTAGCTTTTGAAATGGGTGATAATGTGATGCTGTATTTAGACGATATTCAACATTGTAATCCTGAATTTTTACAGAAGTTTATCAGTCTATCCGATGGTACACGTAAGATTGAAGGTGTTTACCAAGGCAAACCTAAAACTTACGATTTAAGGAGTAAGAAGTTTTGTGTTATCATGGCTGGAAATCCATATACCGAAAGTGGTGAAAAATTCCAGATACCAGACATGCTTGCTAACCGTGCCGATATTTACAATTTAGGTGACATTATTGGAGACACAGCCCATTTGTTTGAGTTAAGTCTTATTGAAAATGCCTTAACAAGCAATCCTGTTTTACAACAGTTAAGCACCAAATATTTTGATGATGTGTATACCTTAATTGACCGTGTACAGCATAACACAGCAGACGCAGAGCTTAAAGGTAATCATAGTAACCAAGAGGTTGCAGATTATGTTTCTGTGCTTGAAAAAGTCATAAAAATAAGAAACACAGTCCTCAAGGTTAACGAGACCTATATTGCCAGTGCAGGTATGGAAGATAGCTATCGTACTGAGCCTAGTTTTAAGCTACAAGGATCGTACAGAGACATGAACAAATTGGTTGCCAAAGTAGTGCCTATAATGGATGATAAAGAATTACAAACCTTAGTATTATCGCATTACGAAAACGAATCGCAAACTTTAACTAGCGCTGCGGAAGCTAATCTTTTAAAGTATAAAGAACTAAGCAATTCACTAACCGAAGAAGAGCTACAGCGTTGGGAAGACATTAAAGTGATTTTTGCTAAAAACAATAAGCTGAATAGTCTAGGTGGACAAAACCAGATGTCGCAAATTATAGCACAGATGGCTGACTTTACAGATAACATTGAAGGTATAAAAGAGATACTGAGACAAGGATTTTTAGACAAAAAATAGGATTTGATAATAAATACAAGAGGTTGTCAGTTAAGTTAAGTTTTGTCAATCTGAATTTAGTTCAGATTCTAAAAAAGTATAAAATCAATTCTTTGAGATTCTGAAACGAGTTCAGAATGACAGATTATCATAATTTTCAGACAACCTCTATCTTTTCACCATAGGATTTACTAATCAGTAATAAGTTATTTTTTATCATACAATTTAAACCAATTGGTAACGTTTTCTTAACTTTGGCATTCTAAAGTTTTAACTGTTGCAATTAGACCTTCAAGACATACCTCGCGTAAAGACAATTACGAAAGAAGATTTTATTAAAAATTACTTCAAGCCACAAAAACCTGTGGTTATTGAGCGTTTTATTGAAGATTGGCCAGCTTATTCTAAATGGAGTTTAGACTACATGAAAGAAGTTGCAGGCGATAAAACTGTACCGCTTTACGACGATAGACCTGTAGATTACAAAGACGGTTTTAACGAAGCTCATGCGAAAATGAAAATGAGCGATTATGTAGATCTTTTAAAACGTGAGCCTACAAAATTCAGGATTTTTCTTTGGAATATTTTGAAAGAAGTACCTCAACTACAAAAAGATTTTAGCTATCCAGATTTTGGATTACGATTAATGAAGGGCTTACCAATGCTATTTTTTGGTGGTAGAGATTCGTACACTTTTATGCACTACGATATTGATTTAGCTAATATCTTCCACTTTCATTTTGAAGGTAAAAAGCAAGTCATTCTTTTCGATCAAAAGCAGAACAAATATTTATATAAAGTTCCGCATTCGCTTATAACCAGAGAAGATATTGACTTTGCTAATCCAGATTTTGAAAAATGGCCAGCATTAAAGCATGCCAAAGGTTGGGTTTGCGATCTTAATCATGGCGAAGTACTCTATATGCCAGAAGGTTACTGGCATTATATGCGCTACTTAACACCTGGTTTTTCTATGAGTTTACGTGCCATTGCGCGTAATCCTAAAAACTTAGGAAAGGCACTTTATAATATCTTTTTAATGCGTAATTACGACAACCTTATGCGTCGTATAAAAGGCCAAAAATGGATTGACTGGAAAAATGAAAAGGCAATAACGAACACAAAGCCTTACGTTTAATTTTCTGACATACAATCTATTTGTATATTTGCGCACATTTTTAAAAAACTCAAATCATGAAAAATATTGTATTAATAGCAGCATTGTTATTATTTAGTTTTGGAAACGCTCAGGCTTTTGAAGGTAAAGGAGACCAAAAATTTCAAGTTGGTGCTAACTTTCAGGATGAAGCTACAGGTATTAACCTTACTTACGATTACGGATTAGGAGAAAATATCTCTATTGGTGTTTCATCGTCTTACGCTTTAGGTGTTGATGATGTAATAGCTGATGTTGCTGATTTTGGAGATCGTTTTGACTTAAAAGCAAGATTTAACGCTAACCTTGGCAATGTTATAAATATTGACCCAAATTTTGACCTTTATCCAGGACTTAGTCTTAGCTTAAAGAATTTTGGTGGTCACGTAGGTGCACGTTACTTCTTCTCTGATGGTTTTGGTATTTATACCGAAGCGGCTTTCCCACTAGCAAAGTATGATGAAGACGTAGATTTATTTTACAACCAATTTACATTTAATATTGGTGCAAGTTTTAATTTGTAACTACTGTCATTCTGAACTTGTTTCAAAGAATCTGAGACACTACAGAAGTAAGACGCTGAAATATACTTCGACTCACTTCTACTTCGCTAAGTGACCAAAGCTCATTGGAACAATTCAGTATAACACAATAAACTCAAAAGAGGCTGTCTTAAAAGTCTAAAATCTGTTATTCCGAATTTATTTCAGAATGACAGATTTTTAGTTTGTTTTAGAATCTGAAACGAGTTCAGATTGACAAAACACTGACTTTTTAGATGGCCTCTTTTTTTTATAAATATTCATTGAGTTTTTGATAAACAAGATGGCTTTCCCATCCTCTATACAGTAAGTAATCTGCTACTTTTTTCTTTTTCTTGTATATGTTTTTTTCGTTGACTTGTGCTATGCGTTTTTGGGTAAGTTCGTTTAAAGTTTCAAAATAATCCGCTTCATCAATTTCTTTTAGAGCTACATCTATGGCGTACTTTGATATGTCCTTAAATTTCAATTCTCTAACCAACCGGTTTTTTCCCCATTTTTTTATTCTGAATTTTCCACGTACAAAAGCCTTTGCAAACCGTTCTTCATTCAAAAAATTGTGGTCTATAAGATGAACCATAATTTTGTCTATAGCCTCAGGAATCATTTTCATATCCTTTAACTTTTTCCTTACGTCTTTATGGCAACGCTCTTGATATGCGCAGTAATTTTCTAGCTTTTTTTGCGCTTCATCGACAGTATAGGTGGTTTGTAGGTTCATTTAGCGAAAATAACAATTTGTTAATACCTTGCAAAAGTATAACTACCTGCTAATAAGGTAACTTTAATTTGCATTTGTTAATGGTTAATAGTTAATCCGAATCCCTATGAAAAAAAATTACTACCTATTCCTCTTACTATTTTTATGTGCTTTAAATTTTGGTTTTTCACAAGTTAAAATTGCAGAAGTAAATTTTGAAATCCCAGGAGGTTATACAACAAGTATACCCGAGTTTACTGATTTAGATCAGGACTATTTTATAAGGACAGATGGCTCCAATACAACAGGAGAAGTATTTACCAATATTCAAGGAGACTTTTATTTTCATGCTCAAGATATAAATGGGGAAGACGCAACTCTAACCCTACCTGTCAGTCTATTAATTGATGATGTCAATATCATTGGATATGAAAATTTGGAATTTCGCATTTATTTGGCAGAAGATGATGATGGAGCAAATGAAGATTGGGATGAACCTAATTATGTGCATTTTAAATATGATATCGATAACTCTGGAACATTAACAGATTTGCTTTGGATTGAAAATGATGGATCTCAATTTAATTCCGCACCATTAATTGATACGGATTTTGACGGAACAGGAGACGGAATAGAAATAACTGATAATTTTGAACAATTTATCGAGACTATTGTTGGCAGCGGGAACTTACTAGATATTGAAATTGAATTTAATTTAGATGACGGAGATGAGGATATAGCTATTGATAGCATTGAAATTTGGGGAACACTCGCAACATGCACAGCAACAGCCACTTGGGATGGAACTGCATGGGATAATGGAGTAGGTCCAGATGCTAGTACTGCTGCTATAATAAATGGTCCCTATTCTACAGGAGTCTCTGGGAGTTTTACTGCTTGCAACTTGGAAGTTAATGCTAATTTAACCATTGACAATGGAGACTTCGTTGAGGTTGTAAATGATGTAACCGTTAATGCCGGACAACTTACCACGGAAACTCAAGGCAGTTTTGTACAACGAGGAAATAACTTTGTTCTTGCCGGAACTGGCCAGGCAGTTGTCATTAAATCTACAACTCCAAACACTGAGGAGGATTACACTTACTGGAGTAGTCCAGTTGATAATATTACTATCTTAGAAGGTCTTACAGATGCAAAACCAAATCGACGTTACACGTTTAATGCAAACAATTATTTAGATACAGATGGAGATGAAATAGACGATGACGGTAATGATTGGCAACCCGTAGGAGACACTGACATAATGGTGGCTGGTAAGGGTTATATTTCTATGCATGGCCTATTCATACAACCATTAGGCACATCCTATGATTATTTATTTGAAGGTGCATATAACAATGGAGACATTACTCAGACTGTACCATTTAATGCACTTAACACCTTAAACCATTGGAATTTATTGGGTAACCCATATCCTTCTGCCTTGGATGCATCTGCATTCTTTACAGCAAACAGTTCTGTGGTTGCTTCTGAACTTTTCATGTGGTCACAGGTTAGCCCACCCGATGGTGCAAATCCTGGTAATGAAATATTAAATTTTAATTTAGCCGATTATATTACCATTAACTCCTTAGGAACTGCAGGTAATGGTACAACACCAGCACCTCAACCTAGAGTGCCTTCAGGACAGAGCTTCTTTATTTCATCAACCAGTCCTGGAAATGTTACATTCACTAATTCCATGAGAGTAGGTGGTACAAATGTAAATAACGACTTCTACCGTATTAATCAACAAAATAATTATGAAGATATAGAAAGGCTCTGGATTAACCTTAGTTCTGATATTGGTGTTTATAGCCAAATATGTGTAGCTTATGCTGATAGCGCCACAGATGGTTATGATGGCAAAGGTATTGATACGGAACGTAACTATGCAGGCAATGCAGGTTTATTGTACTCTATGGACAATAATAGCGGAGGATTTTATGTCATTCAAGGAAAATCTAAAAATAGCCTTAATGAGAATGAAGTTATTAACCTTGGTTTTGCTTCTTATTTATCAACAGCTGAACTATATTCTATTTCCTTATCAGATTTTGAAGGTGAGTACTTAGAAAATAATTCTATTTTTCTCAGAGATAATCAACTAGGTATTATTCATGATCTTAAGTCTAGCGACTATCAATTCTTATCTGCGGGAGGTGATTATGCAGATAGATTTGATATTATTTTTAACGAAAGTACTCTATCTAATACAGAGTATACTAACTTGGTTGATAGTTTTACAATTACTGAGATGCCTGATAGTTTAGTCAAATTTTCATTATCTAATAGTTCATTGACTTTTGATAAGATTGAAATATATGATGTGAAAGGAAGAAGAATATATAGTCTTAATGGCACTTCTAACTTAGAAGTACATAAGTTATCAAATATTACAAATTCTATTTTTATAGTGAAAGCTCATATCTCTAACGGTAAGGTCATTACCAAAAAAGCGATAATGAAATAAAAACCCAAAAGAGGAAAACTAAAGAAAAGTCTCATCTCAACAATGAGGCTTTCTTTATTAAAAACTATAATTCACAGCTACTATTAAGTTACGTCCTGCAGCAGATATGCCAGAGGAATAAGGTCTGTAACGTTGGTCTGTAATATTTTCTAGACTTGCTGTTAAAGTTAACTTATCTTTCCATTGGTATTGTGCTCTTAAGTTCAGCGTATACCAAGAAGGCGAATACGGATTTCCATCATCATCTTTAGCATATAAATAATCTTTAGAATACTCTGATGGCGCTAATTGATTAAAAGACAGCTCGCTATTATATACCGCAAAGACATCAAATTGTAACTTTTCTTTTTTCCACATAAGGTGAGTGTTACCAAAATTAGGAGCCACATGTCTTACAGGAACTTCTATACCATTATCATCTTCAGTACCTCCAATAACATTATACTGTGACCGTAGCTTTAATGCCTTAGAGAAATTTACTTCTGCACCAATTTCAAAACCATAAATCCAGGCTTTAGAAGCGTTTTGTATGGCTTGCACTGAGCTTAATTCTCCATCGTAAACAATTTCGGTTTCGCCATTAATATCAAAATCTCTTCTAATTAGTGCATTGTCTAAAAAGGTGTAATAGGTCGCCATGTCTAATACAACTTTGTTTTCAAAATTTAGCTTTAAACCTAACTCACCTCCGTAAGCGTATTCTGGTTTTAAATTGTTGTTTGGCACTACTACAGATCCTGGTTCTGAGTCAAACACCTTACCAATATCATCTATATTAGGTGCTCTAAAAGCGGTTGAAGCATTTAGCTTCCATTGAATCATTTTGCTTGGCGACCAGGTTATACCTGCTGTACCTGTTAATGCACCTGTATTAATATCGGCTTTATTAAACGGAAGATTTAAAAAGACATTGTTTTCAGTAAAATCTGCTTTAGCAATTATTTGATTGTACCTTAAACCTGATTGAAACACAAACTTAGAGTTAGGTTTATATTTTAAACTTGTATATGCTGCAATAGACTGCCAAGTGGCGCCATCTGGATAACGTGTTACAGTTGCTGAATTTTCATTTGTAATGATGTTTTTATCATACCCATCAGAGTTTACAGTATTGTGCAAATATTCTATACCATAAAAAAGGCTTGTTTTACTACTTAAGTCCTTTTCTAAGTCTACATTAAACGAAAATGCATCTACATTCTCTGCACGTAGAGATCTAATATCGGATTGAAAATCTCTGTCTTCTCTACTCTCTTTAAAGTTTTGATAGGCTAAGGTAGTTTGAAGCTTGTCATATAAATTAGAGCTACTACTGGTTTTTGTAACCTGAAAATTACCCATAAACCATTGCTGTGGACCATAATTCCATTCGGCAGAACGTAATATTTCACCTCGTGGCCTTATCAACCTGTCATACCTTGAATAGTCTGAAGTTGTGGTAAAAAATAACCCTAAATCTAATTTAAGATTGTCCTTAGGTTCGTACCTTACCTTTTGCATAAGGTTTATCTGGTCGTAGCCAGTAGGTTTCTGCACCTTTGGGTTACTATTGGTTACAATAACATCCTCACCGTTTTGCCTTATGACATATTCTGGTCTTAGGTATTCATTTGGTCCATGGCTTCCCATTCTTAAGTCATCAAAATCTGTATAACTAACGTTAGTTGAAAAGGCCCATTTTTTATAGCCTAAGTTAAAATCTAAATGTGTTGTTTTTTCGTTATTAGCACTAGCGTAACGAAGCATGGTATTTCCACTTATTACAGACTCATCTCTATATGACAATTGTGGTTTTTTAGTATAAAAACTCATAACACCACCAATAGCATCACTACCATAAACAACAGAACCAGCTCCAAGCGTTACTTCGGTATTTTGAACAGATAAAGGATCTATTGATATAACATTTTGTAGATTACCTCCTCTAAAAATGGCATTATTCATTCTTACACCATCTACACTAATAAGTAATCTATTTGTAGAAAAACCGCGTATCATTGGGCTACCACCTCCCATTTGACTTTTTTGAATAAAAACGTTGCCAGTATTATCTAAAAGATCTGCGCTTGTTTGCGGATTGGTAAAGGCAATTTCTTTAGCGTTTACCGCAACAATAGATTGTGGAATATCTTTTTTGCTTTGCTCGAATTTAGATACTGAAATTACAATTTGCTTAAGCCCTTCTACTTTAGGTATTAGATATATAATGTAATTGTTTTCAGAAATCTCTACTTTTCTTAGCTGCAATGGTTCATATAATAGGTTTTTAAAATAAATAACTTCCCTATCATTAAACTTATTTAGATTAGCATTACCATCAAAATCTGTAACTTCATATTTTGTTTGTTGCAAATTATATAATGAAACACCAGAAATTGGTTGGTTTGTACCCTCTTCTAAAACCGTAATGGTTTGGGCATTTATACCATTATAACATAGGTACAAAATGGCACTAAAAATGACACTAATTTTTAGTTTTATATACTTGGTCATTAAAATCTTTTCGTAAAAATTAGCTCAATGAAATACTTCATTTAACACTTGTAATGATTTTGGTTTCTTAAATCCATCCAAATGTAACTCAAAATAATGCAATAGGACATTTAAAAACTCTCGCCTTTGTTTTGCATTGATTTTAATACCGTTTAATGCATCAAAATTTGTGCCCAATAATCGTTTTAAGAGTGTTAAATTTTCGTCAGAAATAGAGTATATACCATGATTGATAGATTCAAAAATCCCAGACTCCATATTAAAATATGGATAGTCTATATTTTTACTGTCTGGCAAAAAGCCAAGGTAGCGCGTTAACTTTAACAAAAACAATAAATGAAAATTAGAAAATTGATCTGCGCTATCGAGATATTGTAAAGCTATTTCGAGATAATTAAATAATGCTTCGTTTTTTTCTTCTTCCTTTAAAGTATTAGAGAGAACTTCTGAGAGAAACAGTGCTATAGAGCTTTTGTATATATTGGAATGTACTGAGTGATATATGAAGCTAAACTTTACTTCTTTTATACCCTGTAGTGATCTGTTGGTTTTAAAATTTTCTTCAAAATAAAGTTGAGATAAAGCTTGATAGTAAACTGTTTTGCTACTACCTTTTTTTGATTTTAAAACACCTCTTAAAATATAAGTTACAACACCTCGCTCTTTAGTGTAACATTTTACAATAAGATCATTGTCCCTGTATTTTAATTTTGAAAGAACAATACCTTGATTTTTTGTTAGCATGTTATCTTACTATGAGAACCTTTAAAACTTTAGTTTCAAATGAATCTAAATCTGAAATCATTATTAGGTAAACACCTGTTCTTACAATAGAGTTACCTAAATTTTTACCATTCCAAACGGCTGTACCACCATCTATAGCAAAATTATAATTTGCACTCGAGGATCTAAGGTTTATATTAGACTGAGCTTCAGCAACGAGGTTACCTTCGATATCAGTAATCTTAATGTTTACATTTTCAGTCAACCCACTGATTTTAATACCTTTATTAATATCATTCAAATCATTAAAACCAAGTACATTATACTCTGGTCGTACTGGGTTTGGGTATACAAAGGCATCTTCTAACGTTTCTTCTGGCTTTGATCCACCCGCTCTAAATGAGAGCATACCTTTTATTGTAGCAATATATACTATGCCGTTATTAGGATCTAAAGAAATATCTGTAACACTATTAGATGGCAATGGAGAGTTATCTTTTGTAAAGTGATATATGGTATTTTGACCATCTGGTGAAAAATAAAACACGCCAGAATCTACTGTAGCTACCCATTTATTATTAGAACCATCTGCCTCAATATCTGTTATGGTCTGGGACTCTAACAATTCTTGTGCAATACCATCTTCTAGAATAATTATTGAGTTTAGAGTAGGGTTAGGATCGTCAAAAAAGCCAGATGTATTAAAAAGCACTCTAAGTCCTGAGAAGGTTCCTATCCATAGTTGATTCCTATTATCTATTTCTAGAGCTGTTACTCTGGGAAAGGGAAGGTTTTGTTCTTCCGATGTTAAATTTTTAAGTGGATTAGCTAAGTTCTCATTATAAGCATACAAACCATTAGAATAACCTCCAATCCATTTTGTCCCATTATTATCTATAGCTATATCAAAAAAGCCAAACTCCCCTAACAATTCGTCTTCAATAATAGATGAAAAATCGAAACCTTGCCAACTTCCGGAATTTGGATCATAAGACTTTAAAGGATTAGGTGCTCTCGCAGTCATAGTCCATAAAACACCTTCATCATCAAAAGTAGAAGCCGAAACTCTTACGCTTATAACCTGTGGAGCGTTTGGTACCACTAAGGACTCTAAGCCACTGTTCTCTTGATTATATAGTATAGTTGGCTGAAAGTCATTTATTTCTAAAATTCCATTTTGAAAGGAACTTACAAAAACTTGATTTGGGTTAAAGGGATTTACAGATATTTGTGATAAGTTCCTTGCCCCAAAAACACTATCAAAAGGTATATTGTGCCAGACCTCATCTTTTAGATAACTTAATCCTCTAGCTCGTTGTGGCGCAGGGTCAAAAGCAGTAGTGTAGTCCCCAAAGCTTGCCCAAACGACTTCAGACTCAGCATTAAGCTTAAATATTTCATTCATTAGAGGTCCGTTTGGTTTAACTTCTGTGTATATTAAACCTGCTTCATTACTGGTTTTTAAAACCCCAAATTTTTCTGTACCTATATAAATTTCATCATTAACTTGAGCGGCAGAAGTAAAACGAGTATCAAAATCATCATTGTTAGAATATGTCTCTATGAGTTGTGCAGCCTCATTATAAACCTGAACTGTGTTAATACTTGAGATAATAAGATTACTATCATTAACCTCTGTATCTAAGGGTGTGAATGGTAAAACAAAAAGTTGGGTAAAACTCGTATTTGTTATTTCAAAAAAGGCCCTATTTGCTCTAATAGCATAAGCTAAATTATCTACCGTATTAATCTTTAAAAAATTACCACCTATAATAGTTTGCCACTGCGAGAAGTCTATGAGGTTAGGGTTGTTTAAATCTGCCTTTTTTAATCCATTTCCACTAGAACACGCTGCAAAAATTTCGTCATTTAAAATTGTAACCTGATTTACTATAATTTGTGAACCTCCACCTCCTATGTAATAAGTATCCCCAAACTCTAATCTTGCTAAATCATAAACAGATATACCATAATCTGTTGATATGTATACTAAACCATCGTACTCATAGAAGTGATTGATAGATTTATTATCTGGTGTAATGTTTTCTTTTTCTAAAATATCAACCACAGACAACACCGAGTTATCTGTTTCAGAGTATACTTCTATTAAACCTGTTTCATAACCGACAACCAAGTATTGAAATTCTTCACTATAAAGAATAGTTGTAATCTGCTCACCAGACAACCCTTCTACGGTAGTAATTGTTTTTATTTCCTCAGTTAATGTATCATATTCAAAAACAGCATTTTGAGCCGCAGCATATATCTTGTTAGTACCACTAACAACATCTACAATATCGTTATAAGAAAAATGTGCTTGCCATAATGTAGAAAAATCTTGTGCGCTAAGATTAAGAGATAAACTAAGAAAGAATAGTAAAAATTTAAAAACAGTTTTATGCATTATAAATTGTTTGCTCAAATATATTTAATAGTAACGATAATATTGCACTAATCATATAATATGTAACAAAAAAAGCTTCCACTAGTAGTGGAAGCTTTTCATATTTTAATTTTATAAATTATATAACTCCTTGAGCTAACATTGCATCAGCAACCTTAACAAAACCAGCTATATTAGCACCTCTTACATAGTCAACCGTACCATCATCGTTCTTACCATACTCAACACAAGAATCATGAATATCTTCCATGATATCCTTTAATCTTGCATCAACTTCTTCTCTTGTCCAGCTTAAACGTAGTGAATTCTGGCTCATCTCTAAACCAGAAGTTGCAACACCACCTGCATTCGATGCCTTACCTGGTGCAAATAATATTTTTGCTGCATGAAACTCATGTATAGCTTCTGGAGTAGACGGCATATTAGCACCTTCAGATACGCATATACAACCATTATCAATTAAAGTTTTAGCCTCTTCACCATTTAACTCATTCTGAGTAGCGCAAGGAAGTGCTATATCACATTTAACAGACCAAGGTCTTTCTCCTTTGAAAAATTTAGCGTTTGGATACTTATCAACATACTCACTAATTCTTCCGCGTTTGTTGTTTTTAAGATCCATTACAAATTGTAATTTCTCTGTGTTTATTCCTTCTTCATCATAGATATAGCCGCCAGAATCAGAAAGTGTAAGTACTGTTGCTCCTAACTCTATTGCTTTTTCTGCCGCATACTGTGCTACATTACCAGATCCTGAAATAACTACTTTTTTACCATCAAACGAATCGTCTCTAGTCTTAAGCATATTTTCAGCAAAATATACATTACCATATCCTGTTGCCTCTGGTCTAATTAAAGAACCTCCCCAAGATTGTCCCTTACCTGTTAAAACTCCTGTAAATGTATTTCTCAATTTTTTATACATCCCAAACATAAAACCAATCTCTCTTGCTCCTACACCTATATCACCAGCTGGAACATCGGTATTATGGCCTATATGCCTGTATAATTCTGTCATGAAGGCATGGCAGAAACGCATAATTTCGTTATCTGATTTTCCTTTAGGATCAAAATCAGAACCACCTTTACCACCTCCCATTGGTAAAGTGGTTAAACTATTTTTAAATACTTGCTCAAATGCTAAAAATTTAAGAATACTAGCATTTACTGTAGGATGAAAACGCAAACCACCCTTGTAAGGTCCAATTGCAGAATTCATTTGCACTCTGTAGCCTCTGTTGACCTGAATTTCGCCAGAATCATCTACCCAACTTACTCTAAACGAAATTAGTCTCTCTGGCTCTACCATTCTTAAAAGAATGTTTTTACCATTATAAATTTCGTGCTTGGCAATGTAAGGAATAACTGTCTCAGCTACCTCTTGAACCGCCTGTAAAAACTCAGGTTCGTGCCCATTTCGCTCTCTTACAAGATCTAAAAAAGCTTCAATTTTATCTTTCATATAAAAAATCGTTAAGAAATTGTGATTTATAGGGTGCAAAGATACAGTATCTTTAAAAATAAAGGCTTATTTTTTTTATATTCTCAATTATTTTTTAAATATTCGAACTTTGTAATAAAATTCTTCTCCCTAAAAGAAATCTGCATTTTATCCGTTTTATTTTGTAGTTCGTCGAGTTTTTATATATTTGTTTGGCAATCGCTTAATCACAAGTGTTTTATGGTAAGACATATTAAAAAATTAATAACGTTGTTTGGATTGATATGTGCAGTTCAAACCTCTACAGCCCAATTGGGTTTTTCTCACGAAATAGGTGCATTTGTTGGAGCGGTTGCGTTTCAATCTGACTTTGGTGTTAGAAACAATTTTGAAACTAATTCTGGAAATACAGGGATTGCCTTAGGGATTGTTCACTACATTAATTTTGCTTACAGAGCAGATTGTAACTGCTACACAACTGACACTTATTTTAATGACCACTTTAAGATTAGAAGTGAAATATCATGGAATAAAACATCTTTAGAACATTTTGGTGAGTGGGTAGAAGATTCTAGAAACAGCATACAAGCAGACCAATTAAGAGCACATACTGGTGAAGCTCAAAATTGGGATATTGGTATGCAATTAGAGTATTTTCCTAGAAGTATTAGAGCTTTTTCTGCTGGTGAATTTTCTTTTGCTCCTTTTGCAGCAGTTGGTGCTCACTTTGTATCCTTTAATCCAGATGTAGAAACAACTTTTGGAGATGGTAATCCTCAGAATAATGCTAATTTTTACAGCTATTGGAACGATGTTTCTGGCGGCGATCCTTTCATTAGTACAGAATCTGGCTCTACTTGGTCTGTTGTTGCTAGTGTTGGTACACGTTACAAACTAACTGTATTGTCTGACTTATTCGTAGAATTAAGATGGCAGTATTATTTTGATGATTTTATTGATGGTCTAAATCATAAGTTACCTTCTAACAAAGCAGATGATTGGAATCTTTGGCTAAACTTTGGTTACATTTACTACTTAGATTAACATTGAGTATTTAACCAATTGCCTGTTTTAAATCATTTATAAGGTCTCCCTTATCCTCTATTCCAACACTCAATCTAATTAAGGAATCTACTACTCCTGTTTTTTCTCGTTCTTCTTTTGGTATACTTGCATGTGTCATACTTGCAGGATGACCAGCTAAAGACTCTACTCCTCCTAGAGACTCAGCCAAAGTGAAGATTTTGAGGTTTTCAACTATTTTAATGGCTTCCTCATAATTGTTTCCCTTTGTGGTAAATGAAACCATACCACCAAAATCTTTCATTTGCGATTTTGCAATGTCATGATTAGGATGATTTTCAAAGCCTGGCCAATATACGTTTTCAATTTTTGGATGACTCATTAAAAACTCAGCAACTGTTTTACCATTTTCACAATGACGCTGCATCCTAACATGTAATGTTTTTATACCTCGTAAAACCAAAAAAGCATCCTGTGGACCACAAATAGCACCACTTGCATTTTGAATAAAAAATAGCTTCTCTGCTAATTGTTTATCTCTAACAACTAAAGCTCCCATTACCACATCACTATGTCCACCTAAATATTTAGTTGCTGAATGCATTACAATATCTGCACCCAAGTCTAATGGTTGTTGCAGATATGGAGTTGCAAACGTATTATCCACCGCTAACAACAGTTTATATTTTCTAGAAATTTCTGAAACAGCTTTTATATCAATGATATTCATCATTGGGTTTGTTGGAGTTTCCACCCAAATAAGTTTGGTCTTTTCATTTATATAATTCTCAATTTTATCTAAATCACCCATTCCTATGAAGTGAAACTTGATTCCAAAATCCTCATATATTTTGGTAAAAAGTCTGTATGTACCACCATACAAATCATTTGTAGAAATCACCTCATCACCTGGCTTTAATAACTTTAATACTGCGTCAATCGCTGCTAATCCTGAACCAAAAGCCAATCCATAATTTCCATTTTCTAAACTTGCGAAAGATTGTTCAAGAGCATGTCTTGTAGGATTATGCGTTCGAGAATACTCATAGCCTTTATGGTTACCTGGTGATTTTTGAGCATATGTAGTGGTCTGATAGATTGGTGGCATTACAGATCCATAAGCTGCATCGTGCTTTTGACCTCCATGAATAGTTTTTGTGTTAAATTTCATTATAATTTCTAAATGGTTTATCTTAATCGTGGTAACTTTACAGAATAAAGATTCTTTAAGGCATAACAAATTTAATCTATAATTCGTTCTTAAATAAGCACTACAACACCTTTAATGAATGATTAACAAAAACCACATTTCGCTTTTATTTCTATTCTTAACTTTAATTTTTTCATGTAGTAATGAAACTAAGACTGTAAGTTTTGAAAACAATTCATATGAAAATCATTACGAAGCTGATATTTCTGTTTCTATTGATGAGGCTATTGGCAATAGTGAAGTAAGTAAGATTATAAACTTTAAAATAAAAGAAGCTATCATTTCAACACTAAGTGATGTCACAAAAAAAACTAGTCTAGAGTCTGTCTTAGAAGATTTTGATACTGAATTTATAACTTTCAAAAAGCAATTTCCTGAAGCGTCTCATCCTGCTTGGGAGCTACATATAGAAACCGAAAAGGTATATCAATCTGAAGAAATTATAACTTTATCCATTAACACCTATGAATTTAAAGGTGGTGCTCACGGAAATGATAAAATTAAGTTTTTAAATCTTAATGCTAATACAGGCGAGGTTTACAAACTTAGTGACATTATAGATAATTCAGACGATTTTAAAGCACTTGCGAAAGACCATTTTTTAAAATCTATTGATGCCGCTAAAGAAAATAATCAAATAGAAGATTACTTTTTTGGGAAACCATTTCAGTTACCTGAAAATATTGGCTTTAGTGACGATGGTTTAGTATTCTTATACAATGTGTATGAAGTTGCCTCTTACGACCAAGGTTATACCGAGTTTGTTATTCCGTTTGATGCGGTTGAATCTTATCTAAAAGTTGAATAAGCATTCTATAAATATTAGCATTAAAAGTCCGTTCTTTGCAACGCTATAAATACAAGCTCATTAAGCTATGAAAAAAATCTATCATCTAAGTACTTGTGACACTTGCAAAAGAATAATTAAAGAACTTAATCTACCTGAAGATTTTCAGTTTCAGGATATAAAGACCGAAGCTATTACAGAAAAACAGATTGAAGAAATGCGTAGCTTAACTGACAGTTACGAAAGTCTTTTTAGTAAACGTGCGAGACTGTATAAAGAGCTAGATTTAAAGAACAAATCTCTTACAGAAGACGATTATAAAAACTACATAATAGAGCACTATACTTTTCTTAAAAGACCTGTAATAATTTTTAATGGTACTATTTTTATTGGCAACTCTAAAAAAGTAGTTGAAGCGGCAAAAAAAGCAATACATGGATAGTAGAAAGTATGCGTTAGTTGCACTGTTTACGGTACAGCTTTTATACGGTCTTAACTATACTATTGCTAAAACCGTGATGAACGAAAATTATATTAAACCGTTTGGTTTTGTACTCCTTAGAGTTATAGGTGCAACGGTTCTATTTTGGTTAATAAGCTTCTTTTTTCCTAAAGAAAAAATTGAAAAGAAAGATTACATCAAATTTGTAGTTGCCGCAATATTTGGTATGGTGGTTAACCTCTTATTCTTTTTTAAAGGGTTAGAATATACATCACCTATACATGCCTCTTCTATAATGACTATTATTCCGGTGATTATCCTTGTACTTTCCTCCTATTTTCTAAAAGAAAAAATAACATCAAAAAAAATTGTAGGTATCGTCATTGCACTATGTGGTGCCCTTGTTCTAACCATTTACGGAAAATCTGGTAGAGCAGGCGACAATGTACCATTGGGTAATTTACTTATACTAATCAATGCTATTTCGTATAGTATATACGTCATTCTAATAAAAAAACTAACCGAAAAATATCATCCTGTAACATTTATAAAATGGTCTTTTTCAATTGGTTTAATAATGCTAATTCCTTTCGGTTACAGTGAATTAGGAGAAGTACAATGGAATTCATTTACACCTTATATTACATTCTCTGTAATCTTTGTTGTTATTGGAGCAACATTTGGCACTTATCTATTAAACCCATACGCACTCAGTCAGTTAAAAGCCTCAACTGTTGGGACTTTTATTTACCTTCAACCTGTTATCGCTGCACTTTACGCTCTTGCTGTTGGAGCAGACTTTATAGATGCTATAAAAATCGGTGCTATGGTTCTTATTTTTACAGGTGTTTATCTGGTATCTGTAAAACGAAAGCAAAAAAAGTAGTTTGTCTCTTAATTCTGAAATATTTAAAACCGTTGATTCTATTCCTAAATTCTATTGGGACAGTCTTAATTGTACAAACAATATTTATTATTCTCCAGAGTTTTTAAAGGCTTTTGAAATTGCAAATACAGATATTGAGTTTAATTATATTTTTATTTTAAAAGATGGAGAAGCTGTAGCTTTTGCTAACACTCAGATTGTAACTATTGGTATAGAAACTATTACAAAAAACATTGCTATGTCTCATAAATTGAGGAACATAGTGAATAACCTGTTTTGTAATAATCACATCAAAGTGTTGTTTTGTGGCAATGTGTTTTTAAGTGGTGAATATGGCACATTTTTAAAGGAAGGCGAACCTAAGGTAGAAACTTTTAAAGCCATTGCAAAAGCTGTAAAAAAACTCTATTGCTGCAAACGTCTCAGTACTATCTTTATTAAGGATTTTGAAGACGAATCACTCTACATTACAGATCATTTAAAAGCTTTTGATTATGCATCTATGCATGTGGAGCCTAACATGATTATTTATCTCGATCCTACCTGGAAATCTTTTGAAGATTACACTTCTGCATTAAAATCAAAATACAGAGTAAAAGCCAATAGAGCTGATGCAAAAAGTGAGTTACTAGAGGTTAAAAATTTCAGCAAAGAAGACATCGAATTCTACAAAGACGTATTACAAAGCTTATACCAAAATACCATAGATAATGCAGATTTTAATGCGCAAATACTAAATCTAAACACCTATACACATCTAAAAAACACTTACAAAGACAACTTCATTGTTAAGGGTTATTTTCTGGATGGAAAGCTTGTAGGTTTCTTATCTGCAATGCAAAATGCTGACCATCTTGATGCGCATTTTATTGGTATAGACTACTCAAACAATAAAGAATATGCAATCTATCCTAGAATTCTAAATGACTATGTTCGCTTAGGAATAGAAACTAAATCCTCTCAAATAAATCTTGGTAGAACAGCTTCTGAAATTAAGAGTACACTTGGCGCACAACCCAAGACTTTAACCTGTTATTGCAGGCATAAGTACGCATTACCAAATAAAATTCTTAAGCAATTTATAAAGAATGTTCATATAAAAACATTCAAGCAGCATCAACCGTTTAAGTAACCTTAAATCTCAAGTGGTTTCGGTCTCACACCATGCTTCCTAGTATCTTCTTTGGTAAGCACTTTATAGTTTTCAGACTTAGGAAATGTATGTGCCAACTTTAATAATTCGTCTGGCAAACCTGTCAGTTTTCTAGCCTTTAAATCTATCCATGCACCTTGCATTTCGCAGTAAGCCAAATTCTCTCCTTTATGGTTATAAAAATTATGTTCAAACATAAAAAGCATACCATCTTCACTCAAACCAGAAACTTCAATAGTAACTGTAATTGGCGTACCAATAAAGGACTCCTTAAAATAGTACATATGTTCATAGAATACTACAGGTCCAATATTATGCTTCATAATTTCTGGCATAGAAAAGCCTTGTTCGCTAAAAAAAGACATCCTTGCATGACTCATAAAATTAGTATACGCAGAATTGGCTAAGTGACCATTGGCATCAACATCGCTCCAACGGATTTCAAATTGTTTTTTGTACATGGTAAATTTTTGGTTTTGATAAACAAAGTTAACAAACCTTATTATGCACGCATAAGAGTTTCTAAAAAATTTAAAATAATTTCAGAACCGCTGATTTTTGTACCTTTGCCCAACTTTAATCGCATCTTTTAATGATACAATCCATGACTGGTTATGGGAAATCAGTTTTACAACTCCCAACCAAAAAAATATCTATAGAACTAAAATCACTTAACAGTAAAAATTTAGACGTTAATGCACGCATGCCTTCTATGTATCGTGCCAAAGAATTAGATATAAGAAAACTTCTGGCTAAACATTTGGTTAGAGGAAAGGTAGATTTTTCACTTTATGTTGAAATTACTGGTGAAGACACCAGCTCTAAAATCAATAAAACAGTAGTAAAAGAATACATAAAACAACTGAAGGATGTGGTTGATGGAGATGACGTTGAGCTGCTAAAAATGGCTGTTCGTTTACCAGATGCTGTAACTACAGAGCGTGACGATATTGATGAAGAAGAATGGTTGAAAATTGCCGAAGGTATCAATGAAGCTATCTCTAAAATTGTAAACTATAGAAAAGACGAGGGCGCAATTTTGAAACAAGATTTTACCGATAGAATTACAACATTAAAAGAATTACTAAACCAAGTTATTGCAATGGATCCTGAGCGTATTGAAGGTGTTAGAGCGCGTTTAGAAAAAGGCATTGCAGACATTAAGGAGAAAGTTGATGAAAATCGTTTTGAGCAAGAGCTAGTTTACTACATAGAAAAGTTTGACATTACCGAAGAAAAGGTAAGGCTAGACAATCATTTAGATTACTTCATTAAAACCCTGAACTCTGATGATTCTAACGGAAAAAAACTAGGCTTTATCTCTCAGGAAATAGGTAGAGAGATCAACACTATTGGTTCAAAATCTAACCATGCACCTATGCAAAAGCTCGTGGTGCAAATGAAAGATGAGCTCGAAAAAATAAAGGAACAGTTATTGAATGTGCTTTAATTAAAAACAAACTACGTGTCTAAAGAAGAATTAACAAAACAAGGCAAACTTATCGTGTTTTCAGCACCTTCAGGTTCTGGTAAAACCACAATTGTTCGTCATTTATTAAAACAGCCCGAATTAAATTTAGAGTTTTCAATATCTGCCACCTCTCGTGAACCTCGTGGTAACGAAGAGCATGGTAAAGATTATTATTACCTCTCGCTAAAAGAATTTAAAAATAAAATTAAAAATGACGAATTCTTAGAGTGGGAAGAAGTATACAGAGATAACTTTTATGGCACTCTAAAAACGGAAATTGAACGTATTTGGGCACAAGGAAAGCATGTTATTTTTGATATTGATGTTTCTGGAGGCTTGCGTATAAAACGAAAATTCCCAGAGCAAACCTTAGCAGTTTTTGTAAAACCACCAGACTTAAACGAATTGGTGAGACGTCTGAAAGATCGTGGCGAAGAAAGTCCAGAAAAAATTAGTATGCGTGTTGCCAAAGCACCAGCAGAATTAGCAACTGCTCCACTTTTTGATACAATTGTTGTTAATTCTAACTTAGACGAAGCTCTAGAAAATGCTTATAAGTTAGTATCTGATTTTATTAAAAAATAAATATTAATCTGTCACTCTGAACTTGTTTCAGGGTCTTAATTTTTTAAATAGATGCTGAAACATGTTCAGCATGACAAAATATTATGAAAATAGGTCTTTACTTCGGAACATTCAATCCAATACACATTGGTCATTTAACGATTGCAAACCATTTGGCTGAACACAGCGATTTAGACCAAATTTGGTTTGTAGTAACACCTCAAAGTCCATTTAAGAAAAAAAGTAGCCTTCTAGATAATAGACAACGCTATGAAATGGTTTACCGAGCAACAGAAAGCTATTTAAAATTAAAACCTAGCGATATAGAATTTGGATTAAAACAACCCAACTATACCATAGACACACTTATCTATCTTGAAGAGAAATTTCCTGATTATGAATTTGCCCTAATCATGGGGGAAGACAATTTAAAGAGCTTTCATAAATGGAAAAACTATGAGTTAATACTAGAGAATTACAGCGTTTATGTATATCCTCGTATATCTGAAGGTAAAACAGATACTCAGTTTAAAGATCACCCAAAAATTCATCATGTGGCAGCTCCAATAATGGAATTATCTTCAACATTTATTAGAAATTCTATTAAAGAAGGTAAAAACGTTCGTCCTATGTTACCTGACTCAGTTTGGGAATACATAGACGAAATGAATTTTTATAAGTAAAATTTCTACGCAGGCAGGAATCTCTTAGCTTTAAGACTTATACCATTTGAGATTTCTGGTATTGCTTTAATGAAAGTTTTGAGATAAAGGATAGAGATACTGAAACAAGTTCAGCATGACAATTTATACTTAAAAATGATAAAAAGCATTTTCTAAATGCTCAATCTTATAGGCTTTGTTTTCTTTAACAATGGCAATAATATCGAACCTAACCTCAACATCTAAGTCGTTTTCGGTTACATATTCATCAACTGCTTTTACCAGGTTTTTTATTTGTTTTGGCTTTACAAAATCTTGAGGATTTCCAAATTCTAACGAACTTCTGGTTTTTACCTCAACAATTGCCAAAATATCATCTTTTTGAGCAATAATATCAACTTCAGCTTTGTCAAAACGGTAATTACGCTCTACAATATCGTAGCTATTTTCAACTAGAAAATCTACTGCTAATTGCTCACCTTTTTTACCAAGTTCGTTGTGTTGTGCCATTTTATTCCTGCGAAAGCAGGAATCTCTAGCCTACTTTCTTAATTTACAAAAACACTTATTTAAAGTGCAAATTACTTTTATCTTTCCCAACCTTCAACTCCACTTCTCTACCCAGCACTAATGCTCTATTATCTTTTTCATGTCCGGCTGGCATATTAAAAGCTATTGGAAAATCATATTCTTCAAGAGCATCTAATATCAATTGCTCTATCGATGTGCCCCAAAGCGTTGTGTTTTTTCTCAACTTAGACATATCACCAACAACTAAACCTTTAAGGTTTTCAAAATAACCTGCACGCTTCATACTTTGTAGCATACGATCTATATGATATTTGTACTCACCTATTTCTTCAATAAAAAGAATTTTTCCAGAGGTATCTAAACTTGTATCAGAACCTAACATAGTGTGCAACATGGTTAAATTACCACCAATTAATTGCCCTTTTGCTTCACCTTCTCTATTATATTTAGAACCTTCTAAATCATAATTTTTAGGCTTACCGAATAGTGCTGCCTTAAACGTATCTACAGATTCTTGGACTTCTGTAATATCTTTTGTTAAGCTCACACACATTATAGCATGCAATGACTCAAAACCTTGGTTGTGTAATTGATTATGTAAAGCCGTAATATCACTGTAACCGATAATCCACTTAGGATTCTCTTTTAGTTTTGTGTAGTCTAACTTATCTAAAATTCGCACTGTACCATAACCACCTCTTGCACACCAAATAGCACTAATTGTTGGGTCGTCCATAGCTTTTTGCAAATCTTCGCAACGTTCTTCGTCTGTACCTGCAAAATGATTAGCCTTGCTAAACACATGTTTACCAACAGTAGCGTGCAAACCCCAACTTTTTAGTAAATCGACAGCCTGTTGCACTTCTCGCTCTCTGTTTTTTAGTATTCCTGAAGGTGCTACAATAGCAACTGTATCTCCCTTTTTTAGATATGGAGGCCTAATTAATTCTGATGTCATTTTCAAAGTTTCCTCTTGTTTATTTTGACCATGTAAAACCAAACACAAAACTAGTGTAGCTGATAACAATATATACAAAAAGCGTTGTCTATATATCATATTTTGGGCTTTATGTAAATGTACATTTTTTTTCTAAATAGCCTTTATATTCCGTACTTTTGTGGCTTCAAAATTTTCTAAAAACATGTCAAAAAGATATACCATTACAGCTGCTTTACCATATACTAATGGTCCAATTCATATTGGCCATTTAGCAGGTGTATATGTACCAGCAGATATTTATTCAAGATATTTAAGATTAACAGGTAATGATGTTGCTTTTATTTGCGGTAGTGATGAGCATGGTGTTCCTATTACTATTAAAGCAAAAAAAGAAGGTGTTACACCACAAGATATTGTAGATAAGTATCATGCTATCATCAAAACTTCATTTGAAGATTTTGGTATTTCTTTTGACAACTATTCGCGTACCTCAGCGAAAATACATCACGATACAGCTTCAGAATTTTTTAAAACCCTTTATGATAAAAATGAGTTTGTTGAAGAAGTATCTGAACAATTATACGATGCTGAAGCCAATCAGTTTTTGGCAGATCGTTTTGTTATTGGTACGTGTCCAAAATGTGGTTTTGAAGAAGCCTATGGAGACCAATGTGAAAACTGTGGAACCAGCCACAACGCTACAGATTTAATTAATCCGAAGTCTGCCATTACAGGTAATACACCAACGTTGAAAGAAACCAAACACTGGTTTTTACCTTTAAATAAGCACGAAGAATTTTTACGTGAGTGGATTTTAAAAGGCCATAAAAAAGATTGGAAACCTAACGTTTACGGTCAAGTAAAATCTTGGATTGACGACGGATTACGTCCAAGAGCCGTAACCAGAGATTTAGATTGGGGAATTCCTGTGCCTGTAGAAGGTGGAGAAGGCAAAGTATTGTATGTTTGGTTCGATGCTCCTATTGGATACATCTCTGCGACTAAAGAATGGGCAAAACGTGTCGGCAAAAACTGGGAAGATTACTGGAAAGACGAAGACACCAAATTAGTACACTTTATTGGTAAGGACAATATTGTATTTCACTGTATTATTTTCCCATCAATGCTCAAGGCTGAAGGTTCTTACATTTTACCAGATAATGTGCCTGCTAATGAGTTTTTAAATTTGGAAGGCAATAAACTTTCAACCTCAAAAAACTGGGCGGTTTGGTTACCAGAATATTTAGAAGATTTTCCAAATCAGCAAGATGTATTGCGTTATGCTTTAACGGCTAATGCACCAGAAACTAAGGACAATGATTTTACGTGGAAAGATTTCCAAGCCAGAAACAATAATGAGTTGGTGGCTATTTTTGGTAATTTCATTAATCGTGTTGCTGTACTAACCAATAAATATTACAATGGTGAAATTCCGCAACCAGCAGAATTTAAAGCTATAGACGAAGAAACCTTGGCAGCTGTAAAAGCCTATCCTGCAGTAATTGCAAGTTCTATTGAGCGTTACCGTTTTAGAGAAGGTAGCCAGGAATTAATGAATTTAGCACGTCTCGGAAACAAGTATTTAGCAGACGAAGAGCCTTGGAAAACTATAAAAACAGACGAAGAACGTACAAAAACCGTAATGTTTGTGGCTTTACAAATTGCATCAGCTTTAGCAGTGTTAAGTGAACCGTTTTTACCGTTTACGTCTAGTAAATTAAAATCAATTTTAAACCATTCTGAACTTGATTCTGAATTGACTTGGGAAGACATTTCAACCAAAGATGTTTTACTTCCTGCAGGTCACAGCATCCAATCCGGAAAACCAGAATTATTATTTTCAAAGATTGAAGATGACACCATTCAAAAGCAATTAGATAAGCTTGAAGCTAGCAAAAAAGCCAACGAAGCTGCCAACAAAAAAGTAGAGCCTCAAAAGGAGGAAATTACTTTTGATGATTTTACAAAATTAGACCTTCGTGTTGGCACCATTTTAGAAGCTGAAAAAATGCCAAAAACTAAAAAATTACTGGTTTTAAAAGTTGATACTGGTATCGATACACGCACTATTGTTTCTGGTATTGCAGAAAGTTTTAAACCAGAAGAAGTCATTGGCAAAAAAGTTACTGTTTTAGTCAACTTAGCACCAAGAAAACTACGAGGTGTAGAGAGCCAAGGAATGATTTTAATGACTGAAGACGAAAGTGGTAATTTAGTGTTTGTAAATCCTAATATCGACGGTGTTTCTAATGGATTGAAGATTAGTTAAGGATGGAACATCTTGTTAATTTCGTTTGTGGAAAAACACAGCTTTCATCATCTTCTATAAAAAACACGATAAAACTACTCAACGAAGATTGCACTATTCCTTTTATATCTCGTTATAGAAAAGAAGCAACTGGCAATTTAGATGAAGTTGAAATTGGCCTGATTGTTAAGTTTAAAGAAGAATTTGAAGCTTTAGAAAAACGAAAAGCATCCATTCTAAAAGCATTAGAAGAACAGGATGTCTTAACGGAAAAATTGAAGCAAAGTATTGAGGACGCTGAAGACTTAACCACGCTTGAAGACTTATACTTACCCTACAAGAAAAAGCGAAAAACTAAGGCTGAAACTGCTCGTAAAAACGGCCTAGAACCTTTGGCTAAAATTATAATGAGCCAAAATGCTAACGATATAGAATCTATTGCTTATAAGTATGTAAAAGGGGACTTATCATCTACAGAAGACGCATTAGAAGGTGCCAGACATATTATTGCCGAATGGATTAACGAGCGTACAGATATTAGAAACGTATTAAGACAGCAACTAGAACGGTTTGCTCAGATAAGCACTAAAGTTGTTAAGGCAAAAGAAACCGAAGAAAAAGCACAGAAATTCAGAGATTATTTTGATTGGTCTGAAAGTTTAGGTCGCATTCCATCTCATCGCTTGCTCGCTATATTACGTGCAGAAAGCGAAGGTTTTATTAGAGTAAAAATTGAAATTGATGACAATAAAGCCTTAGAACGTATAGACAGAAAAATTATTCGAAGCAACAATGCTTGTGCAGACCAGTTAGAATTGGCAATTTCTGATGCTTATAAGCGCTTACTTTTTCCATCGCTAAGCAAAGAAGCCTTAAATGCCGCTAAAGAAAAAGCAGACGATGCTGCTATTTCTGTTTTTGCGAAAAATTTAAGACAGCTTTTATTAGGTTCACCTATTGGCGAAAAACGTGTTTTAGCTATAGATCCTGGATTTAGAACTGGTTGTAAAGTGGTTTGTTTAGATGAAAACGGTAACTTAAAACACAATGAAACCATCTATCCGCACGCACCAAAAAATGACTGGTCTGGTGCTTTAAAAAAACTGGCTTCCCTTACCGAAGCGCATAAAATTGAAGCCATTGCTATTGGTAATGGTACAGCATCGAGAGAAACAGAAACTTTGGTTAGAAAAATTCAGTTTAAGAATGACGTTCAGGTTTTTGTAGTCAGCGAAGCTGGTGCAAGTATTTACTCGGCTTCAAAAATTGCACGAGATGAATTTCCTAATTACGATGTTACTGTAAGAGGTGCCGTTTCTATTGGTAGACGTTTACAAGATCCTTTAGCAGAATTGGTAAAGATTGATGCCAAATCCATTGGTGTTGGCCAATACCAGCACGATGTAGACCAAACAAAACTACAAAAACAACTTGGTGTTGTGGTAGAAAACTGTGTAAATGCTGTTGGTGTTAATATTAATACAGCAAGTGTTTCGCTATTAAGCTATGTATCTGGTATTGGACCTAAATTGGCAGAAAATATCGTCAACCACAGAACTGAAAATGGTGCGTTCTCATCAAGAAATTCAATAAAAAAAGTACCGCGTTTGGGTGGAAAAGCTTTTGAGCAATCGGCTGCTTTCTTAAGAATTAAAGAGGCTAAAAACCCATTAGATGATTCTTCTGTACATCCTGAAAGTTATCCTATTGTTGAAAAAATGGCTAAAGACGAAGGCATTTCAATTAAAGAATTAATAGGAAACAAAAGCCGACTTCAAAATATCGATTTAAAAAAATACTATACTGAAACCGTTGGTTTACCAACACTACAAGACATTGTAAAAGAGCTTGAAAAACCTGGTTTAGACATTAGAGAGGAAGCGAAAGTTTTTACTTTTAATCAAAACATAAAAACTATAAACGATCTTCACGAAGGGCAACTTTTACCAGGTATTGTAAATAACATTACCAACTTTGGTTGCTTTGTAGATATTGGCATTAAAGAAAGTGGCTTAATTCATGTTTCAAACCTAAGCGATAGCTTCGTCAAAGATGTTAATGAGCACGTACATCTGCATCAACAAATTATAGTAAAAGTGCTAGATGTTGATGTGAGCAGAAAACGCATTCAATTGAAATTGCATAAGTAGAATTTTGGGAAACAACGCAATGATTTTTATTGTCTGTAAATTCTTATATTGAAACTTTTATCAACCATCTTAAATTAACTAATGGACGGAATAAGAATAATACTCATCGTCATTGCTGCTCTGATTATAATCATGAATCTATTTATTAATTTTTCTAATATTTTTAAAATAGTTTCTTACTGCTTTAAATCAAACACTTTAAACCAATACTGGAGTTTATTTTTTAAAAACTGTGTTAGTGGTAGAGCTCTTATCTCTTCGATATTTGCCATAATTATAGCTGTTGTAATTTTTATTATTATTACACCTTTTGTTCTTTTTAGACGTGCTACTATTGGCAAAAAGACTGCTGCCTTAATTGAAGAAGGCATCTTATTTGAGTATCAAGATTTAAACTTAAGCGATAAAAACGTTCATTTTAATTCTAACTTAGAATCGCTTACAGGCATTTCTTTAACTAATGATTTAGCAGCAACAGGAAATGTAAAAATAGACGCTACTTTGGTTATTAGCGAAATACAAACCAAAGTACAAGCTGAGGACAAGACATTTTCTTTTAAAGCTATGCATAATATTACCTTGAATGATGGTAAAGATGCTATTGTACCTGTTTTTATAACAATTGACCAAAAAAGTCATCCTGTTTACTTTGTTTATAATGAAATGCACAAAAATCAATTCAATAAGATAAATAGCAAACTTTACAGCAGAGGATTTAAGTCTATCTATTTTTCAATTTTACCGATGTAAGTTTTTTTCGATTAAAAAAAGAAGCCACTCAATTTTAAATCTAAAAGTCTTTTAGGTCTTTACACAAAAGCCATAACCAATGATGGTACTTTCATTTCTGAAGAGAAAACCATATCTTTAGAATAAAAATAATTTCTATGAAATCAACAGTAAGACTCGGTTTTAATTCATTTTTTTCGGTAATATTCTTATGTATATTAAACTTCTCTTTCAGCCAAGAAGAAGAAAAACTTGTTAAGTCATACACAGACTATCATAAAACTGCCAGAGAGATCGTTTACTTACATCTCAATAAGTCTACTTACATAAAAGGTGAAGATATTGGCTTTACAGCTTATGTTTTAGACAAAAGAAATAAAAAACCTTCAATCTACACTTCTAATCTTTATGTGATCATTGAAGATTCTAACAATACCATTGTAAAACAAAAGTTAGTACGTGTAAATGAAGGCGTAGCTTCTAACATTTTTGAAGTTGATTCTTCTTTTAGTTCTGGCACATACAGCATTAAAGCCTATACCAATTGGATGCTTAACTTTAATGAAAAGAACTATTATACAGAGACTATACAAATCATTGATCTTGAGGACAATGTTAAAAAAAGTACCGCTTTAGATGAAGAAGATATCGATGCTCAATTTTTACCCGAAAGTGGTCATTTACTGAATAATGTAACTAATGTTGTAGGTGTTACTATAAAAGACCAAAACGGCTATGGTATACCAAATGCAAAAGGTGAAGTTATTGATAGCAACAAAGATCTTATAACAACCTTTGAAACCAACCAATTTGGTATAGGTAATTTTCAACTAATGCCAAAAATTGGAAACACCTATTCTGTAAAAATTAAGACAGAGAGCAAAGACTATGAGGTTAGTCTCAATCAGAAAATAGAGCAAAAAGGCATCATTCTGAGTTTAAATAAACTAAAAGATAAAATATACATCTCTCTGGAGACTAACAATGAAACCTTTAATACCATCAAAAATCAAAGGTACACGTTAATGATTCATAACGGTGTTAGTTATAATTTAATTGATGTTTATTTTACAGACAATACGGTTATAACTAGTGTTCTTGATAAAAACACTACCTCACCTGGTATTAATATTGTTACGCTACTCAATGCAGAAGATAAGCCTATTGCAGAACGCTTATTTTTTAATCATCATGGTATAAATGTGTTAAAATCCAGTACCATAAACACTTCTAAAACAAAAGACTCTGTTACGTTTAATATAAACTTTAAATACTTAGATCCAAGCCTTAAAAATTCCTTTAGTGTTTCTGTTTTACCACAAGAAACCAAAGCATACAACAGAGAAAATAATATTATTTCTTCAACTTATTTAGAACCCTATGTTAAGGGAGTTATTGAGCAGCCTAAATACTATTTTACAGATACAAACCAAAAAAAAGAGTATGAGCTAGACAACTTATTAATTACACAAGGTTGGAGTAGTTATAATTGGGATGATATTTTTAAAGGTGCACCAAAATTAAGCTATGAGTTTGAACAAGGTATTACAGTAAAAGCCAACGCAGCACCTAATAGCAATGGTACTAATGACCAATTGATGTATAGTTTAAATAATGAGGGATTTATGATTTCTGAAGTAAATCCAAAAGACTCCTATTATTGGATATATGGATTATACCCAGAAGACAATACCACCATTAAAATGTCTAAAATTACTGAAGCAGATGGACTGAAACCTGCATCTATGTATGTGCAATTTTTTCCTAGCACAATACCGCAGCTCAATAGCGATGATTCCGATTTAAATTTTATTGAGGAAAAAACACTTAAACTAAAACGAAATAATTACACTAAAAATAACTTTTTGAAGAGCTCAAAAAATCTACAAGAGTTAGATACTGTTACCGTAGTTTCTAGCCCAATACTAGAAAAAAGACTTAAGCAACATGAGCTGAGCACAGACAGGTTTGGAAGAGTTACTGTAGTTGATGAACAAGATGAAAACAATCTCATTATGCTAACTGACTACATAGACCAAAGAATAAAAAGCGAAAGAATAAGAACCCAAAACAGTAACGACTCCTCTTTTGCTATAGGCAGGTTTCAAATAAACTATTTTTTAGACGATGTACTCTTAACAGATCCAACCATTTTAGAAGGTATATTTTTAGCTGATATTGAGTCTATTGAGTTTAATAGATTTGGTATCGGAGATGGTTATAGAAGTCCTAATGGTTTTGTGAAAATTTACACAAAAAAGTTGCCTTCAACAAGGTATGACAAGAAAACTACCAAAGCATACGAATTTCCTTTAACCTTTAGTGCTGATAAAAAGTTTTATATTCCAAAATATAAACTATATCAAAATGATTTTTTCAAAAATTATGGTGTTATAGATTGGAAAACAAACCTTACAACTAATAAAAATGGTACAGTGACTTTTAAAATTGCAAAACCAAAGGTACCTGTAAGTATCTATATAGAAGGCATTGCAAATGATGGGTCTCTCGTAGCTGAAGACAAAAAAATCTCTTTAGACTAACTAGATTTTATAAGGAGCCTTAATGCTAAAAATAGCATACCACCCAATCTACAAACACCCATTACCAGAAGGGCATCGTTTCCCTATGGAAAAATATGAATTATTGCCACAGCAATTACTCCACGAAGGTACTTGTAGTGGCCATAATTTTTTTGAACCTGAGAAACCAAATGACAAATACATTGTTGCAATACACGATCCGGAATATTACTATGAACTAGTTAATTTAACATTAGATCAACGAGCAGCTAGAAAAATAGGATTTCCATTGAGCAGAGCATTAGTGGAGCGCGAAGTCATCATTGCAGATGGCACCATAAAAGCCAGTGAGTATGCCTTAAAACATGGTATAGCAATGAACATTGCTGGTGGCACGCATCACGCCTATACCAATCGTGGTGAAGCGTTTTGTTTACTCAACGACCAAGCAATTGGAGCTCGATTTCTTCAAAACAAAGGATTAGCAAACAAAGTTCTTATTGTAGATTTAGATGTACATCAAGGTAATGGTACTGCAGAAATTTTTCAGAATGATGATTCTGTATTTACATTTTCTATGCATGGCAAAAGTAACTATCCATTTAAAAAAGAATTGAGCGATTTAGATATCGCATTAGACAATGACACCAACGATTATACCTATCTCAAGATTCTAAAAGATACACTTCCTAAACTTATAGATGAGCAACAACCAGATTTTATCTATTATCTTTCTGGTGTAGATGTTATTGCTTCAGATAAATTAGGAAAACTCGGCATGAGTGTAGAAGGCTGTAAAGAACGTGACCGTTTTGTTCTACAAACTTGCAAAGACCATAGTATTCCAGTAATGTGTAGTATGGGAGGAGGATACTCAGCAGACATAAAAATCATTGTAAATGCACATGCTAACACCTACCGATTAGCACAAGAAATTTTCTTTTAAAAATTAACTCTAAAAATGAGATTTGGCGTAATCCCTAAGGATTGCTGTTTCACTTCTGTTACAGCATTATTATTAATACGGTAAAAACTATTTATAATATTTTCACGATTTAAAAGATTCCATACAGAAAGTCCCAGATTAGCATTGGTAGCTGTGCTTAATCTAAAATTATACAATGCTGAAACATCTACTCTTAGATAATCTTTAAGTTTTGAAGAATTAGTCCTATTGTAATTAATTTCGCCATTACTAAGTTCGTTTCCTTCAATAGGTATTGTTGTTGGTCTGCCAGAATTCCAATTTAAACCTGCAGATACTTTTAACTTACCTGAAGTGTAATTTGTACCAAGTGTAATAGCGTGCCTAATATCATAGTTACTTGGAAAAGTAGACTCTGGTGAATCACTAAATGTATAATCGCTATTCATAAATGAATAACTAAGCCATGAATTGAAATTATTTAAACGTTTTCTAACTATAAAATCGAGACCTCCCACTTCATTAAATCCGCTTGTTCTTACAAATTCATATTGATTTTGAAATCCTTGGCTTTGCGTAGTAATTCCCTTAATCTTTTTATAATATCCTTCTGCACTAACCAACCATCCATTTTGGCTGTAAGACAAACCCAACGACGCTTGACGACTTAGTATTACAGGAATATCGTTATCGTTAGACAACTGCCATCTACGCTTTTCTATACCTAAAAAATCATTCTGAAAATTTATAATCTGAGAACTATTTTGATGTTTAAATTCACCTAAAACTTCAACAGAAAAGAAGTCTAAAAACTTATGAGAAAAACTCAATCTTGGCTCTAACAGATGTTTGCTAAACTTATCTATGTAATTGTACCTTATTCCAGAAGTTATATTCGTATTTTTATCATTAGACTTATATGAAAGCTGCGAAAACACACCATGCGTTCTCACCACCTCAGACACCAATAACTTAAAACGTGGTACATCTACATCATCTAAATTGGTCATCTTAGTTTCTACAAAATGGTAACCACTTAGTAATTGAAACCTGCCATTAAATTTATGATTTGCCTTTAGTTTTAAACTGGTTTCAGATATCTTATTTTCCTGCAAAAATCGTTGCGAATCTAAGAGATTGGCATTAATAGATTTTAGCTTATAATCTGTTTCATAAGCTTCAAAAACGGTTTGCCATTTAGTGTTCCAAACCTTGGAATACGAAATCGCTCCTGCAATACTATGTTGAGACAGGCTACTTTCTCTGGAATCCTCAATAGCATCAATCGTTGTGTTTTCATTAAAAACCAACTCATTGGTTGCGTTTATAAAATTGACTCTTAGTATTTCGTTTTTATTTATCTTATAAATCCAACGTAAGGAGGCATCATAAAAATCGAAAGTTTTATCAGAGTTTGTAATACTCATGGTATTATTTTCTACTTCTGTGTCTTGGGATATGCGCTCAAAAAAGTTATTGTAGGTAGGAGTCTCAGTAAAATCGCTTAAAGCTTTTCTGGCCGCAACTTGCAATGAAGATTTTTTGCTAATAGGAACATCTACAAAGCCATTGGCATCAATAAAATTTACACCAATGTTTCCATTAAAAACCTTATTAATATTTTTATCGGTTTCCATAGAAATTGTTCCCGAAACACCATCTGTAAATTCTGTAGACGACCCATTTTTGGTTAAAGAAACGCGTTGTGTTATCTGAGGATTAAACATGGAAATAAGGCCGAAAAAATGACCAGATTGATACATTTTTATATCATCCCACAGAATTAAATTCTGGTCGTGAGATCCGCCTCTTATATTAATATTAGAAACCGTTTCATTAATACTTTGTATGCCAGGAAACGCTTGTACAGCTTGTAAAACATCAGTTTCTACCAAACCAGGTAAGATGTCAAATTCAGAAACCTTAATCTCAAAAGAACCATTACTTAGTTTATTGATTCCTTTTACGATGTAACCAGACACCATTACTTCTGAAAGTTTTTGCAAATCAAAAGCTGGATTGTTAGCTATAACCAAAATCATATTATCTTCAGTAATTTGATACTGAAAATCGGTTTGAATTTCTAAATAGCTCAACGCTTCATTTAAGGAAAGTGTACTCTTTGGTGGCTCAACCAAAATACCAGAAACAGCATCTTCGGCATAATTAAACTGAACTTTATAGTGCTGTTCTAATATTGATAAAATTTCGGACAAAGATATCCTGCTCTCAGTCTCTTGTGAAAAAGCACAGAAAGAAAAATTAAAACTAAGAAGTAGTACTAGTATGTACTGCCTAATCTGTATCGCCATAAATTAGCACTTGGTTGGATGAACTAATTTTATAGGTTAAATTCATGGGTTGAGTTATGGCAGAAAGGGCTTTTTCTAAATTTTTGTGAGTAAATCCACCTGAAAACAATCGCGTTGTTTTGGTGTCTTTAAAAGTGACTTTTACACTAAATTGACGCTCTAACTCAGAGACAACTTCTTTTAAAGGAACAGATTTAAAGCTACTTCTATTTTCAATCCATTCTGGCTGGGTAGCTCCTACCTTATCTTGACTAAATTTATTGTTTAATATGCGATACGTATCGCCTGCCAACAACTGTCTTGTAATGGTATCTGATGAGACTTTTACGATACCTTCATAACAAATAACTTCAAAATAATCTGGTCTTGCTTTTACATTAAATTCAGTACCAACAACCGTTACAACACCTTGTTTTGTTATAACATCAAACGTTTTTCCTTTGGCTACTTTAAAATAGGCTTCACCTTTAAGATTTAGCTGCCTATTATCATACCACGAGTCTTTATCATATGTAATTTCTGAATCTGCATTCATTGTTACACGAGACAAATCAGGAAGTTTAATAGTAGTTTTTTCAGCGAATTGCGTATGTTGTTCAACTATGCTATCATTCATAAACATGGTAAAATAAATTGCCAAGCCAATAACCAAAACACTTGCAATTCTTAACGCTGGTTTTAACCAGTTAAGACGTTTTACAGACGATCTTAATTTATACTTTGCTTTAAAGGTTTCAAAATCGTCAACCTTTGAAAATTCTGAAGCTTTAAAGTACTTAGCTTTATCAATAATTTCTTGATTGAAGGCAAAGTCTTCTCGCTTACTAAATGCGTCTTTCTCAGTATCTGTAAGGTCGTTATTTAGCCATTTATTTAATAACTTATCTTCAATCATAAATTTGCTCATTAAACATATAACAACTCAGATTTCAAATCTCCTGATTATTTTATTTTAAAATTTTCAAGCTCCTTTTTCAAAATATTAAAAGCGGTATAAATTCTATATTCCACTACCTTTTGGGTAACTCCCAGCATATCGGCAATTTCACTGTGCTTCTTTCCTTCAACCTTACTTAATAAAAAAGCCACACGCTGCTCTTCCTTTAAACTGGCGAGTACACTTTTATATTTTTCCAAATATTGCTCTTGCTCCATAATAAATTCTGGAGTTTCGTTTGTGTACTGTTTTGATTTGGTTTTTTGGTAGTTTAAAACCACTTTTTGATGTTTAATTTCGTTAAGCATCAAATTATTTGCAACCGTAAACAAAAAAGACTTAGCCTTAGCAAAAGTTACCTGCTTGCAATTATCCCACAACTTTATAAAAGCTTCTTGTGCTTTGTCTCTTGGATTATACTGAGAGCCGTATTTATAATATAGAAAATTGTGAACATCATCTGAGTATTTATTATAAACACGCTCAAATGCCGCTTCTTCACAAATATTATCGTTAAGACTTTTAGACAAGGTTAAAAAGTTTTGTCTAAAGGTATATAAATATTTTTTTGAAAAAAGTTCAGTAGTTTTTAAAAGTGAGTTGTTATATATTAAATGGCAATAAAAACTTTAGTCATTATGAAACTCAAAACATTTTTAATCCTTTTTGTTATCACTTTCGCTTTTTCGTCTTGCAGAAAAGAAGAAAGAGAGTTTATTCAAACACCTGAAGAAGAAATTTTAGAGGCCAATACAAATGTCGCTGCTCTTATTAAAAGAACTGCTTCTAATGATGGCTCTTTAGATAATATAGTTGATAGAGCAAATTGTTTTGATATTGCTTTTCCTTACACTGTAAATGTTAATGGTGTGGAAATAGACGTAAATTCGGCAAGTGACTATGCCGTTATTGAGTGTGTTTTTGACCAATCTGAAATTGACAATACATTAAACATTGAGTTTCCTATCACAATTGTTTTATCAGATTACTCAGAAGTAACCATAAACACTTTGGCAGAATTTGAGTCGTACACTGATAGTTGTAATGGAGAAAATGAATATGATGATGATATAGAATGTATCGATTTTACATTTCCTATTGAAGCTTCAATATTTAACCCAAATAATGAACTATTAGAAACTATTACAATTGAAAATGATAATCAACTTTTTGATTTCATAGATGATCTTGATGAAGACAATATAACCACCCTAAATTTTCCCTTAACGTTAATCTTATTTGACAATTCTGAAGTTGTAATCAACAATTTTGATGAATTGGAAATAGTGATAGACTATTCTATTAATTTATGTGATGAAGATGATGACTATGATTATAGCGATGATGATTGTGATGACTGTACACCATCACAATTAGAAGATTTACTTATTAGCTGCACCGATTGGGAAGTTGATAAACTTGAGCGCGATGGAAATGATTACGACAATGCATACAATGGCTACGAGTTCAACTTTTTTAGCGATGGCACTATGTCTGTGTATTGGAACTCCATAATAGAGTATGGTACATGGACTGCTAGTGGCTCTGGCAATACTCTCGAAGTTTTAATTAACGTCCCAGCTTTACCATTATGCAATAACAATTGGATTTTGCACGAAATAGAAAACTGTTCTGACGAAACAAAAATAGACCTAAGAGTTGGCGATGAAGACAGATTACGTTATGAAAATAACTGTAATTAATAACAAACCTTAAAATCAATTAATTATGAAAACAAGATTTTTTTACAGCATTTTATTAATGATGAGTTTTTCATTAATGTCTTTTACATGTTCTGATGACGATGATGGAAGTAATTCGGATAATTCGCAAGAAATAGCTCAAATTGAAACAACCGTAGAATCTGGAGATTGGGTAATTACAAGCTACATAGACTCAAGCACAGATGAGACCAACGACTTTAATGGTTACACTTTTACTTTTGGAACCAACGGTAGTATTACAGCCACTAACGGTAATACAACTTACAATGGCACTTGGTCTGTTACCGACAGTAATAGTAATGATGATAGTCCAGACAGTGACATAGACTTTAATTTATCATTTCCTGTACCTGATGATCATGATTTTGATGATTTAAATGACGATTGGGATATCATTAGTCACAGCAATAACATGATTAGCTTAAGAGATGTTAGTGGTGGAGATGGAAGTGTAGACACTTTAATATTTGAAAGAAATTAATTAGAAAGCACCAAGCAATGCGCAAGTGGATACTAATATTGGTTATTGCAATAGTTGTAGCAATTTTTGGCTACAATTATATATACCAAGACCACAGAGATATTGAAAGTGAACAAGCAGAATTCACGATGACTTCTTCGGAAATAAATCAATTATTTTCTGAAAATTCTACTTCCGCTGAACAAAAATTTTTAAACAAAACTATTGAGGTTTCAGGATTAATAACAGATATCAATAGTAATGATATAACTATTGACGATAAAATATTCTGTCAATTCTCAAACAATCTTGAAACCTCATTAGAAAAAAATGAAAACATAAAAATAAAAGGACGTGTTATTGGTTATGACGATTTGCTAGAACAAGTAAAACTAGACCAATGCACTATTATTAACCAATTAAAATAAAAAATCATGAAGAACAATTACTTTCTAAAAACAACTGCTCTACTAGTGTTAGTCTTGCTAAGTTTTTCAAGTCTTAACGCTCAAGTAAGAATTGCAAAGCTAGATCCTGCAACAAATTCTGTTACATTAAAAAACTACGGTAGTACAAACGTCCCAATATCTGGTTATTGGTTTTGTAACTTCCCTGCATACGGACAAGTTAGCTCTATGACTTCTGTGGCTAGTTTAGATCCTGGTGAAGAAGTAAATATTGCGAGCTCAATAAACTTTGCAGTAGCCGATGGAGAATTTGGTCTATACAACACCAATAGTTTTGGTTCTTCAACTGCAATGGAAGATTACATGCAATGGGGAAGCGCAGGTCACCAAAGAGAATCTGTTGCCGTTGCTAAAGGGATATGGACAGCAGGTACATTTGTAGATCTTACTGCACCTTTTGCTTATAGTGGCTCAGGCACAGAAAATGGTGCTGAACAATGGATAACGTTCAGAAGTGTTAGAATCTCTAAACTAGACCCAAGCACCAACTCAGTAGCGCTTAAAAATTTCGGATCATCAACTGTAGATATTTCAGGATATTGGTTTTGTAATTTCCCAGCCTACGGACAAGTTAGCTCTATGACAAGTACAGTAATGTTAAATCCAGGAGAAGAAATAAATATTGCAAGCTCAGTTAATTTTGCCGTTGCTGATGGAGAATTTGGACTTTACAACACTAACAGTTTTGGGTCTGATACCGCAATGGAAGATTACATACAATGGGGAAATGCAGGTCACCAAAGAGAATCTGTAGCAGTAGCTAAAGGTATTTGGGATGCTGGCACTTTTATAAATGTTGCTCCTCCTTTTGAATATACAGGTAATGGTTCGCAAGATGGTGTGGCTTATTGGAGTACACTTGGCATTGAAGATTTTGAGCAAGTTGGGAATATAACACTATATCCAAATCCTTCAAATTCTATACTCAATGTTCTTGTTCAAACCACTGGAGGAAATAGTACTATAGAGGTTTATAATATTCTTGGTGAAAAGGTTATAAGCCAGGAATTACTAAGCGCAGCAACAAAAATTGATGTTTCTGATTGGAATAGTGGTGTATACTTAGTTAAAATTTCTTCTGATAACGGAGAAGAAACTAAACGATTTGTAAAGCAATAAACCAAACAGTTTTAGCTAGAGAATAATCCGAATTACATAATTTAATTATTTAAAAATGAGATGCTTACATATACTCATCATGCTATTGCTATGCCAAATTTTAACGGCTCAAGGAGATGATTTACTTAGCGAAATTGACACAGATTCTAATGGAGACCAATATGCAACAGCAGCTTTTAAAGGTCTAAAAATCGTAAACTTTGAATCTACCAAACTCGTTGCAAAACAAGAGTTGACCTTCATGGTTTCGCACAGATTTGGTAGCATCGAAAATGGATTTGATAGCTTCTTTGGACTAGATGATGCTGTTACCAGACTAAATTTTGTTTATGGTATCACTGATGGAGTAAATATTGGTGTATCTCGTAGCTCATTTCAAAAAATTTATGAAGCTTCAGCTAAATACAGACTAGTAAGACAAAAAGAAAATGGGTTTCCATTTACCATAGTTGCCTATAATTCGATTTTAATAAATACCGCATTAGAAAAAGAAAATTTACCGAAGTTAGAATTTAGGGATCGTCTAGGATATACAGCGCAATTGCTTATATCTAAAAAAGTAAGTTCAAAATTGTCATTGGAAGTGGCACCAACATTTTTTCATGACAATTTTGTGGCTTATGACGAACAGCACAACTCGCAATATGCTATTGGTTTTGGAGGACGACAAAAATTAGGCAAGCGTTGGTCTATAAACCTAGATTACGGATGTCATCTTAACAGAGCTGATGGCTCACCTTTTAAAAATCCACTTTCTATTGGTTTTGATTTAGAAACTGGAGGACACGTATTTCAAATGCATTTTTCTAACGCTCAAGCCATGAATACCAATGGTTTTTTGGGGCAAGCCACAGGAGATTGGAGCGATGGCAACATCTATTTTGGGTTTAACTTAAGTCGTGTGTTTTAAAATTAATAGTTATGAAATTTAAATACCTCTTATATTTTGCAAGTTTATTCTGCTTTACAAACTGTTCTTACAACAGTGAAGATGACTTAACAGAAGCTATTATTATTGAAGAATTTGTAACCTACGAAGACAATATAAAATCTATAATAAACACCAATTGTATTTCATGCCACAATAGTCCTCCAATTAACGGAGCTCCAAATTCTCTAGTAACCTATAACGATGTGGTAGATGCTATAGAAAACAGAGATTTAATTGGACGTATTTCTACCACAGATGCTGGTTTTGTAATGCCGTTTGGAGGTCCAAGATTACCACAAAACTTAATAGATCTTGTTATTCAATGGGAACAGGAAGGTCTACTAGAAAACTAAAGTAATATGTTATGAAAAAGATCATATTTTTAGCACTATTCTCAATAAGCATAAGTGCAATCGCTCAAAGCAAATACCTAACCAAAACAGGTCAATTAAATTTTGAAGCCTCTGTACCTTCTTTTGAAGAAGTTGCTGCAAAAAACGAATCTGTAACAGCTATATTAAATACCGAAAATGGGGAATTTGCAGCCTTAGCTTTAGTAAAAGGCTTCCGATTCAAAAATGCTTTGATGGAAGAACACTTTAATGAAAATTATGCCGAATCTGATGAGCATCCAAAAGCTACTTTTAAAGGAAAAGTTGATGGCCTAGATTTTGACAATTTAAGTAATGAAGAAAGTAACACTTCAATTGATGGTTCATTAACATTTCATGGAGTCACAAAACAAGTTGAAGGCATTCCTTTAACCCTAAAAAAGGAAGATGAAAAAATTATTATTTCAGGTAATTTTAAGGTGTTAGCATCAGATTTTGAGATTGAAATTCCAAAAATTGTTGCTAATAAATTATCTAACGAAGTTGATATAGATTTTAGGTTTGAATTGGTTAAAAAGTAGAATTCTATTCTAAAACCAAAAGCGCTAGTTAGTACTAGCGCTTTTATAAAATCTAACGTTTATTACGTTTTCTATGCTCTCTACGCTTCTTCCAAGGTGCGTTTTTCTGCCAGTCACCAGCCATAATACAACCGTAAGGCATCACTTCGTCAATGACATTGCCTAAACCAAATTCGTTCATTTGTGCTCTAACAGCTTTCGCATTTTTATAAGCACTAGGTAACTCAGTAATATCAATTTCCTCAGAAAAGAACCTCACATCCAATCCTCGTGTCTCTTCTTTAAAGATCTGCATTATGCTTCCTGTTTTGCTTTTTCTATGTTGAGTTCTACTTACATTTCTACCAGCTCCATGTGGTGCAAAACCTAAATTGGTTTTTGTTGTAGCACCTTCAACAATCAAAACAGGTTCAGACATATTTAAGGGAATCAATCTCGGACCAGTAATGTCTGGCATAAACTTAGCATCCAATGGTGTCGCTCCTTTAGCATGGTAAAACAAGTCACCATCCTTAAATACAAAGTTATGCTCGTTCCAATATCTGTTTTCAACTGCAATCTCTAAGGTTTCAGCTACCGCATTATGAATCACTTTGTGATTGGTTTTGGTCCATTGTCTTATCACCTGTAAAGCATCCCAATAGTTTTGCCCTTCTTCAGTATCAAAAGGAATCCAAGCATTTTGCGCTTTAGTATCCGGAGATAAATCGCGTCTAAAACGTTCTGCAATTTTCATCCCTTTACCATACAATTTCGCACCAGGACCTCTAGATCCGTGATGGGTCACCAACATAGTATTTCCTGTCTTTTTAGACCTACCAACAAATAAGAAATGATTACCATCACCTTGAGTCCCTAAATGCGAGCGTGCTATTTTTATCATTTCCTTATCATTCAATAACACATTATCCTCAAAAGCATTTAATAATTCCTTAGGGAATCTAAATTGTGTATTTCTATCGCGTCCACCTGGTCCAAAATGTGTGTTGGTATGCGCAGCATCTAATACAGCTTTAGGATCTGACTTACCAAAATCCGTCAACATTACCGAACAACAAATATCGGCACTATGCATTCCTGGATGAATGGCGTTTTTAGCTACAGCAACACCTCCAACAGGAATGGTACCGTCTGGTCCTGCAGGGCAGGCATCTGGCATAATGGCACCATCAACCAAGGTTGGAGTTTTCATTAAAGTCTGCATAGAATTTATGACTTTAGATACATTGTCTTCTTCCAATTCATTTTCAGCTTTTATATTGATGGAAAACTCAATTGGCTTTTGATGCAATCTCATAGGATCTGGCAACTTAAACTGTTCTAAGTAGGCAGATAAAGCTTCACCTTCTAGAGCATTGGTATTAATATGTTCTATAGCCTCTTTCATCCATTTTCCTTGTCTGTAACCTAAAGCGATTAAATCGTGTCCTGTTATTTTAGTTTTCATATTTCTATTTTCTATTAAGCTCTGCCAGCTCCTTAGTCTGGCAGAGCACTACTTTGAAGTCTGATTCCAAAAGACTTCTTCTAAATTATTCTATAATTATTTATACAACTTTATCTGCACAAGACGAACTTGCAAATGCATAAGGTTTGGCCTTAAACACAAAGCCCATTCCTAATATGTAACCCATAGCATCTTTCAGTGCCACGTTAGATTGAAACTTAGGGTCTGTATTTATATCAGCATGTACTTCAAGTTCTACGTTGTAAGCTTCAAGAATATTGCATATAGCATAAGCTACTTCAACAGACATTGTTACCTCTTTAAGCATACGTTCTTTAAGGCCAATTTTTGTGTTACCCTTTAGGTTTCTGATAAACATAAAACCACCTTTACCTTCGCGTATCACCACAACTACTGTTGCATAAGCAATATAATCTTGGTACGCTTGTGAATCCGAACCCACACATATCTTTAGGCGATGTCCTGCCTTTTGCTCTCTAACAATAGCATCTTTCACAAGTTTGGTAATAGGCTCATCAAATACCTTACCGCTCATGTTTCTCCATTTTTGCTGAGTTAGTTTCATGATTTCCACTTTTTAGTTATACAATTTATTAGCGGAACAGACAGGAATTGAACCTGTATCGCCAGATCTTCAATCTGGTGCATTGACCAACTTTGCTACTGTTCCTTTTTAAGCGTCTATCAAGGGTCGAACTCGATCTTAGAGGATATACCTCTTGTGCGATGAACTTGTACTGAGCTCAGTCTAAGTATTACACTATAGACACTATTTTTGATAACCTGAATAAATTTGAACCATTACCTCAAGAGTCAAAGTCTTGAATGCTGCCATTACACCACAGGTTAATATTGTAAGCTCAATAGGATTCGAACCCATACCTCAAAGTCCGTAGCTTTGAATGCTATCCATTACACCATAAGCTTATTGTACTCCACCCAAGACTCGAACTTGGACTTAAAGGTGCTTAAAACCTTTGCCTCTTCCATTTGGGCTAGTGGAGCATTTGTACAGGAAGAGAGATTAGCTCACATCATTTCCATTGTTTTATGTGTTCGTGAATGCTGTGCATTTCGAACTCCCAATTTCTCGATTCTAAATCGAGTGCGTTTACCATTTCGCCATTACTGCAAACTGTTGAGGTAATAGGGATCGAACCTATGACTTTCACGATGTAAGCGTGACGCTCTTCCACTGAGCTATACCTCATTTTGTACTCCGTAAGGGAATTGAACCCTTAATTCCACATAGAAAGTGCGGCGTCTTAAACCATTTGACCAACGGAGCGTTTCGCAGTACCGACGAGATTCCCTTCGACTGCGCTCAGGGTAAACTTCTCATCTCTTGTTCTGTTTTGCAGTACCGACGAGATTCGAACTCGCAACTTCTCGGGAGACAACCGAGTGCTCTACCATTGAACTACGATACTATATTGTGGGAATTGAAAGATTCGAACTTTCTAAGTACAATACAACTGTTTTACAGACAGTCTCAGCTCTCCAACGCTGACGAATTCCCAAATTTGAGACAAGAATGAGATTCGAACTCATAAAAAACAGAGTTGCAGTCTGTTGCCTTAACCCTTCAGCCATCTTGTCTTTAAAATCGGCAAACCAAGGTCTGCCGATTTGTTATTCCGCTTTCTTTTTAATTACAAGAAATTATTCAACCGATTCTGAAACCAACTTTTTGGTTGTGTTTCAGTCTCTTTTTTGGCCTGATTTTCTAATATTCTGTTTTCGTTTGCCTGTGCTTTTCTTTTCTTTTTTACACGAGACAACACATTTTCAACAAAACTTATAAAATCATCATTCAACGCTAATTGCTTTGCTTCTTTTAAAGCGCGTTCTGCGTCTTCAAACTGAGTTATACTTTCAAATAATTGACCTTGCGCCAACGCTATACCAGCTTTATCTATACCTTTTACAGTTTTGGCAAAATCAATAACTTTTTGAGCCTCTTCAAAGTCCTCGTTATTGGTTAATAACCGTATGTAGTCTGGATAAATATCTGTTAAATCCAATCTGCTCGCCAAGGCACTTTCATAATACGTCTTAGCTGTTTCGTAATCACCCAATTGTTCTGCATATACTTTTGCCATTAAGTGCAACGCTTTCGCATTTTCTGGGTCGTAAGACAAAGCGTAGTGTAATGCTTCTACTGCTTTTTCTAATTCCCAAGGGTAAGCTTCAATTGCTCTAAACAAGTGTATGTTTTGTAATATATTTCCCATTTTTCCTTTATTCAATAGTTAATACTGTCTTAAACGCATCGCCTTTAATGGATGCTTTTAAAACTGTTTGTTTTTGATTAAATCTTAATATTGAGACATAAAAAAATCCGAAACAGTTTTATTGCTTCGGATTTTTTTCTGGAAGATGATCTGTCTATTTATAAGCAGATATTTCAGAAATATACCGAAGCCATTTTTTATACGACTCGAGGTCACGTTCAACCATACTTGTTGGCTGGTTAAAATTTTGAAATGCTATACAATACTTTAGCATGGCTTCTTGTTTTTGTTGTTATTGTTTTTTGATACGAATCTGTTTGTTTGATTCTGCGTTGCAAATATAAAGTTGAATTTTTGAAACTTCCAAATAAAATTTCAATTTAATTAATTGATTATCAAGTATTTATGCTTATTTTTAAACAAAGGAAATCTTGTCCGCATTATGCAGATACTTGAAGGTTTTTCGCAAACGTTTGTCTCCCAATTGCTTAATCTTCAAAGTCTATATTTTAGTTTTTAAAATCTTGTTTCAATTAGTTTCGATTTTTTTTTTTCAGTTTTCATGTTTATTCCTATCAATCGCTATGTTTTTAGATAAAAAAAGCGCCCAATTTCTTGGACGCTTGTAATCTATAATAATGGTTTAGGTCTAAATCATCTGTTAATGATGACTAAAATAGATACATAACGTCCTTTCTCGTTGAAATAATTCGATACTATTTCCACGATAATCCCACTGACACATCAGTGATTTTGGTGCTCTATGTACTATTGTTGTTCTCATTAGCGGTACAAATATGAAATAATTATGACGTAAAATCAAAATTCATGTCCAAATTAGATTAAATATGAATAATCAATATCATCAACTATTAACTAAGTTTTAAGTTATTAGTTATTATTTTTATAGAAAACTAAAGGGTTATGTTATCAAAATCAATAGAAGCTGCATTAAATAAACAAATACGTATTGAGGCAGAATCGTCTCAGGTATATTTAGCAATGGCCGTTTGGGCCGAAGTAAAAGGATTAGAAGGCATCTCAAATTTTATGTACGATCAGTCTGATGAAGAGCGTGAGCATATGCTGAAGCTGGTGAAATTTGTTAATGAGCGTGGTGGCCATGCACATATTTCTGAGTTAAACGCACCTAATGTTACTTTTAATTCGTTTCAGGAAATGTTTCAAAAACTACTAGAACATGAAGTTTTTGTCTCTGAAAGTATTAATGAGCTTGTACATATATCTCTACAAGAAAAAGACTATGCCACACACAACTTCTTACAATGGTATGTCGCTGAACAAATTGAAGAAGAAGCTGTTGCCAGAACCATCTTAGACAAAATAAATATGATTGGAGATGATAAAGGAGGTCTTTATTTATTTGACAGAGATATACAGCAATTAACCGTAAGCTCTGCTGCTCAGACACCTGGAGCAGGTATTTAGTGTTAAAGTTTATTTAGAACAAATTAAAATAGTTATTTTTGCCCAGTTGATTTTTGGTCAATATGGGCAAAAAGAAAAAAGATAAGAAGCTTAAAAAAGAACGCATTAAAGTTCTTGAAACTTCTGGTATAGAAACTTTAGGAAAAGTAAAGTCTAAATGCTGCAAGAAATATAAAAAGGCGGAGCATAAACGCTGTAAAAAGTGCCCATGCTTTGATCTTCTTAAAAAAGTTGCATAAAGAGGACTTTTAGCTCTGTAATGTTTTGTGGCGTAAGTAGACTTACTTACACATGACATATACTTTTAGCGAATTTTCTACAGGTGCAATTTTTAATATTGGTAATTCCGATGATCTTAATCCATTTAAAAAAGCACAACAAGTTAATCTTTACACCTTTATTTGGGCTCGATCTCAACCTATAGAGCTTATTGTTGATAGCATTCCTATTACGCTTCCTTCTAATAATATTTTAGCACTTACACCAATACAATATGTACAATATTTAAGTGGTACAGATGTAACTTTATATCAATTTAACAGAGAATTTTACTGTATTAAAGATCATGATCATGAAGTGAGTTGTGCTGGCATGTTGTTTTTTGGCAATACTAATATTCCAATAATTAGTCTTGATGAAAAAGAACAGCAGAAATACAAAACACTGCACGAAGTTTTTATAGACGAGCTAGAGACCGAAGACAATATACAAGCCGAAATGCTTAGAATGTTGATGGGTAGATTTATAATAAAAAGTACGCGATTACTAAAAGCAAAAGAAGGCATTATCGAAACTCCAAAAAGTTCTAAAGTAGATTTACTGAGAGCTTTCAATGTGTTAGTAGAACAGCACTTTAAAGAAGAACATAGTGTGTCTTTTTATGCTGAAAAACTCTTCAAGTCACCAAAAACGCTCTCTAACAATTTCGCAAAGCTTAACCGTAGTCCGTTACAAATTATTCATCAAAGAATTGTTTTAGAAGCTAAACGCTTATTGACCTATACCGATAAATCTGCAAAAGAGATTGCCTACGAAATTGGTTTTGATGATGCTTCACATCTTAGTCGATTATTCAAAAAATACACATCTCAATCTCCATCTGAATTTAAAAAAGCGCTTAGCACACTTACTTAGGAAATATTGACAAGCCACAGGGCAAATTCTTCATTCTATTCTCCTACTACTTGCTTCATCTTTGTAGTGTAATTTTTAAAACTATAAAAGATGAAACATTCCATTAAATCTATATTTAATCTTATTGAAATATTTGCAAAAAGCCCTAGACGCATTGCAACAAGTACATTATCTAATACGCATTGCGAGCACGAGCAATTGCATGATTATTACTGCGACGCAGAAAAACCTCACGTTAACCCTTAAGGAAATAATGACAAGTATAAGGGAAGTATTTTCATTCTATTACTTCCCTTTCTACTGCAACTTTGTACCATCAAAAAAATTAAATAACAAACGCTGATTTATTCAGCATAAAAAATTAGAATTATGAGCACATTTAATGTACCAACAAGAGAAAACGTCAGTGAAAACAACCAAGCAATTTTTGACAACCTAAAAAAAGCCTTAGGATTTGTACCAAACTTATACGCAACCTATGCGCATAGCGATACTGCCTTAGAAAACTACTTAAACTTTGCTAATGCAAAAACATCGTTGTCTGCTAAAGAAAAAGAAGTTGTAAACTTAGCTGTAAGCCAAGTAAACGATTGTATTTATTGCTTATCTGCTCACACTGCAATTGGTAAAATGAATGGTTTTACTGATGAACAAATTTTAGAGTTAAGAGCTGGTTTTTCTACTGTAAATAGCAAATTAGATGCTTTAGCAAAATTAGCAAAAAACATTACAGAAAATAGAGGTCGTACAGATGCTGATGTTTTAGAAAACTTCTTTAACGCTGGCTACACCAAAGCTAATTTAATAGATACCATTTCTTTAGTTGGTGACAAAACCATCTCTAATTATGTACATAGTACCACACAAGTACCTGTAGACTTTCCTGAGGCACAGCCACTAGAAATTCAAACCGTATAAAAAGAAAATTTAGAAGCTTTTTTATAGCGCTACTTAATTAAAGTTGCGCTATTTTTTTAATAGTCACATGTTCTTTAATAATTGATTTTATTGATATTTACTTAAAAAAATTTATATATAATTAATAGTCACACTATATTTATACGAAAACATTATCTATTAGTTATAGATTTCTTTTTTATTTGTTAGTAAGATACTTTATAAATATGATAGCATCAGATCAATGGGTAACCTACATGTGTATTTTACTAGCAGTTTATGCTTTAGTTATACTCTATTTTGTAGTTCGTGGAGCACGCAAAAACACAGACATTAAAGACTATGCTGTAGGTAATTTAGGTTTTCCGGCTTGGGTAGTTGGTTTATCTTTAGCAGCTTCTATGACAAGTGCAGCTACGTTTATTATAAATCCAGGATTTATAGCTTTATATGGCTTTTCTGGTATTATATCTTTTGCGATTGTATTACCAATTGCTGCTTTTATTTCGCTCATAGTATTCACCAAAGGTTTTGTAAAGCAAGGAAATGCAGTAAAGGCAACCACCATGGCGCAGTGGATTGGCAAACGCTATAACAGTAAAAATTATGCCTTTTTCTTCGGAATTATAGCCTTGCTTTTAATCACTTTTATAGTACTTATCAATGTAGGATTAACACAGGTTATTTCTAAAGCATTGAACGCAGATCCTTTTTATGTTTTGCTTTCCATAACAATTTTTGTTTTTGGGTATATGATGTTTGGAGGAGCCAACTCTATGGTTTATACCAATACCATTCAGGCTATAATTATGTTTATTGTGGCTTTGATTTTAATAGGTTCTGGTTGGGAATTCTTTTCAGGAGGTATAAGTGGTATAGTAGAAAAACTCAACGCAATTGATCCTAACTTAACTAAACCAACTAACGAAAGTAGCTTTCTTTTTAGAGATTATTTTGAAATTATAATAACCCAAATAATTATTGGTGTGGCAGTGGTTTGCCAGCCTCATATTATTACTAAATCACTTTTACTAAAAGATTCTAGTAAAATAAATAGCTATTTATTTAGTGGTATTGTTTTTATGATTGTATTCTTTTTGGTTGTTGTTGTTGGTTTGTATGCAAGAATCAGTTTTCCAGATTTTATGGTAAACGGTACTAAACTCAAAATGGATGAAATTATTCCAACCTACGTTGTTACCAAATTTTCAGTTGGTGTAGGCTTAATAATTGTTGTTGGCTTAATTTCTGCAGGACTTTCAACTTTAGAAAGTTTAATTCAATCATTGTCTATTACTATTACTTCAGACATTATTGATCCTATTTCAAAACATAAGCTAGGAAATAAAACTATAATGGTAAACAAAATAGTGATTGTAGGTCTGGCAATTGTGAGTTTTGTTTTAAGCTGGCAACAAATTAAGTCACCAGATGTAAGTGTAGCTATTTTTGCTCAAAATGGTGTCTATGCCTATTTTGCCGCAGCTTTTGTTCCTGTATTGTTCGGCACGTTCTTAAAAAATGTAAGCACGCGCTCAGTACTTATAGCCAGTATTACAGCCATTGTAGTACACTTTGGCATTTACTACGGAAGATTAACACCATATATGCAAGAGCCTGTAAACAATCCTGGAGTGTCTGCTGCTATAGGTATTGTTTCTTCGTTAATTATAGGATTCGTATTTTACAAACTAGATTTAAACAAACAACGTGAACACGCTAGACTGGACAGCTAAATGGGCAGATTACACGCCAAATAAAATTGCACTTACCTCTTACGATAGTGGTGAGCAGTATTCCTTTAGCGATCTTAATACTTACGCTAATCGTTTAGCCGAAAAGTTTAAAAGAATAGGACTGCAAGAAGGAGATAGAGTCGCCATTTTAGCTGAACATGGCTTAGAATACATTGTGTTATTTGTAGCTTGTCAACGCCTTGGGATTATTCTGGTGCCTTTGAATTACAGGTTTCCAGTTAACGAAATTCAGAAGCTGATTTTAGACTGTACTCCTACCCTTTTTATTTATAGTAATAATCATTTTGAAAAATTTGAAGAACTTAATGTAACAAGTAACCACATCTTCAACATTAAAGATGTAAGATATTTTTATCTAGATAACACTATAAGTGTTCAAGCCAGAGCGCATAAAATAAAGGAAAGTAGTCCCTTATTTATATTCTATACTTCTGGTACAACAGGTAGACCAAAAGGTGTCATCTACACCAATAAAATGCTGTTTTGGAATAGCCTGAATACGTCCATGCAATTGGGAATTACGTTTAGAGATTCTACCATAAACACGCTTCCACCTTATCACACTTCGGGTTGGAATGTATTCTTAACACCTTTATTGCATAAAGGAGCCCATATTGGGATGTTAGAAAAATTTGACCCTAAAAAGGTACTTCAGCTTCTAGAAGCCAATAAAACAACACTTTTTATGGCATTGCCGACTATGTTGTTAATGATGCAAAAAGACCCAAGTTTTAAAGCCATTAGCTTAAAAAAATTACGATACATAATCTCAGGAGGCGAAAAAGTGCCACCAGAATTAGTGTCGCACTGGAAAACCGAAAAGAACATTTACATAAGACCTGGTTATGGCCTCACAGAAGCAGGTCCTAGTATTACTTCGCTCCATCATAAAATGGCACAATTAAAGCCTAACTCCATAGGAAAGCCTAACTTTTATCTCGAAACTAAAATTGTAGATAAAAACGGTAAAGTTGTAAAAAATAACACGATTGGTGAGCTCTGTATTAAAGGAAACATTGTAACACCTGGCTACTGGAACAATTCGGTAAAAACCAACAATAACATTAAGAGAGGTTGGTTATTTACAGGTGATTTTGCCTACAGAGATCATGAAGGCTATCTTTACATAAAAGGGCGTAAAAATGATATGTATATTTCTGGTGGAGAAAATATTTACCCTCAAGAAATTGAAACACATCTTGAAGCTCTTGATGGTATTAGAAAAGCAGTTGTACTGAGCGTAAAAGACGAAAAATGGGGAGAGTGTGGCATTGCTTTTGTAACCTCTACCAATAAAGCGTTAACAGCTAAAGATGTTAGAGCACTTTTAAAAGATAGATTAGTAGCTTATAAACATCCTAAATATATCTTTTTCTTAGACGATATTCCATTAACAAGTATTGGTAAGGTGTCTAGAAAAAAATTATTGAAATATTTCAATTCGGTAAAAACATAACACAGATGAAACAACTAAAATTAGTTCTATTATTCACACTAATTAGTACTTCAATTTTTTCACAGCAAGAAACAAAACCCATGAAAGAAGTCCTTTCAGAATACAAGTTCGAAACAAAATCAATCACCTTAGATAGTTTAAATATTAGCTATGTAAAGGAAGGTAATGGAGAAAAAACACTGTTGTTTTTGCATGGCTTAAGTAGTAATTCTGATGCATGGTCTAAAAACATTGAAGCCTTAAGTAAAAACTACACGTGTATTGCTTTGGATTTACCTGGCTATGGCAAGTCTTCTAAACCAAAAGCAGACTATACATCTACATTTTTTGCTGATGTTACTTACCAATTTCTGCAAAAATTAAAATTGAAAAACGTTGTTTTAGTGGGTCACTCTATGGGAGGACAAGCCAGTATAAAACTTGCAACTACACACCCAAATGTTATTGATAAACTCATTTTAGTGGCACCTGCAGGTATAGAGAAGTTTACTAAAACCGAAGGAGATATGATAAAAAGCATCTACACCGCAGATATGGTGAAACATACTACAAATGAACAAATAAGAAAAAACTATGCCCTGAATTTTTATAAGCAACCAGAAGATGTTTCTAAAATGATTGAAGACAGAATAAAGATAAAGTCCTCTTCTGATTTTGATGCACATTGCGAAGCTATTGTAAAAAGTGTTTCTGGAATGATTGACGATCCTGTTTTTGAAGACTTAAAAGATATCAGTCAAAAGACATTAGTCCTCTTTGGAAAAAACGATATGCTTATTCCAAATCGTTACTTTCATCCAACTTTATCTGTGGAAAAAGTTGGTGAAATTGCGGAAGAACAAATCAAATTGGTAACTGTAAAATACATTGATGAATCTGGTCATTTTGTTCAATTTGAAAAACCTGAAGACGTTAATTTATTAATTAGGGAATTTGTAGAAGAGGGTTAATTATTAATCATATAGCGAAAATGATAATGAGATGTTCCATGTGACCATTGAAAAACAATAAATATTAACACATGAAACAAAAACTCAAAAAATTTACAGAGTTTAGCAAAACCATACTACCTCATGAGGCTAATTATCTTGAATCCGTAATTCAGTTTACTGACGACGAAAAACTTCAGATTATTAACCTCTTAATTTCAAATGCCTCTTCAAAATTAGAGTTTAAGAATTTTGACACTAGCATTAACAAAAGAAAGTATTCCTACATTAAAGATTGGGTAGAAAAAAAGCTAGCCAATATCGATGTAGATGCCACCATAGACTGGCTCATTACCTTAAAAAAGAAAATACTCACAGATGCCATTACCTCAACTGAGGAACTAGAGTTTCTTCAGTATGTTATACAGTATAAAACTGTTGAATATAATTTTCAAAGTCTTTACGGACTTGCTAAAGAATACAAATCTTATTTATTGGTAAGAATGCGCTATAAAGACCATGAGATCATCGCAGATTTTTTAAACAATTACGAATCAGCCTATAAAAAATCTATTACCATACATGAAAAACTTTATGCAGCAACTACCGAAATAACAAACCAATATACACTAAATAACAATGAGACAAAGCACTTAGAATCTTGGCTTTTCGAAGTGTTTAATGACGAAACTCTTGATGGAAAAAACAGATATCAAGCCTTTGTTCTATTAGCTTTTATGTATACTAACTATAACGAAAACGATAAGTTAAAGTCTTTATTCGATCAGATAGATGTTCATTTTAGTAAAGGCGAAATGTACTCCAGACGTCTACTCTCAAATTATTATGCCAGTAGAGTTTTACTGCATTCTAAACAAAATGAATTTAAGGAAGCAGAATATTACGGATATCTCTCAATTCGTCAAAACAATAATGATACTTTGATGTATGTAAACAATTTGGCAGCGATTTTACTTCGTAACGGCAATCCTAAACAGGCTTTTACACTTTTTGAAAACTATAAAGACTTGTATAGAGATGTCCATAATTACCATCAAAAAATTGGTTTTTGTTCATATTTAATCAGGATTCATGCTGAATTAGGTAAAGCAGAACTCGCAGAAGCCACTGCAAAAACCTTTCTAAAAAAATACAAGAACGAAGTGCTTCAACATCGTTGGCATCATTTTTTCACCTCTTATATTAATATTTTAATTGCGGAAGAAAAGTATGATGAAGTCTTAAAATTGTCTTCAAAATTCAACCTTATTGAAAGAGAAAAAGAACGTTCAAGAAAAATAAATTATGTACCAAATGTTTCATGGAGTATTTCGCTTTCAAGATACATGGAAGGCAAAATAAATTCAGATCGTTTGCTCGATGAAATTAAAGAACCATTAAAGCATATTCAACCTACTTTAAACCAAAAACAATTGATGTTTAAGGTTATAGATAAGCTATCTAACAACCTTCCCGAAGCGTTTTTAAAACTAAAGTCACACATCTAAAAACACCCAGTAAATCACTGTTTAACAAGCGCTTAAATAAGTTTTATTTTTAAAAACGTAGATAAAGTCACATTTTATTACTCACTTTTTTAAGCGTACATGTTTACGATTTCATAATAGATTGCAGTAAAATGTAACTAAACAACTAATCTATAATCATGAAAAAATTATTACTATTACTAACCTTTATTGGCTCTCTGTTGGCTGGTGCTCAAAACACCGGAAAAATAGAAGGGAAAATAACTCTTGAAGATGGTATGCCATTATCTGGTGCCACTGTTTACATTAAATCTTTAGACAAAGGAACTGTAACTGATTTTGATGGAAAATATACCATTGATGATGTTACTGCAGGTACTTATGATATTTCCTTTTCTTATGTTGGATTTGAAACTATAACTCAAAGTGTAACAGTCACTGCAGGACAAACCACAACTACTAACGTTTATTTAAAAGAATCAGACAGCATGCTAAATGAAGTTATTATCACTTCGAGCAAGCAACCACAAAAAATTACAGACGTGCCAGCATCTGTAAGTGTTATTAGAGCAAAAGATATAGAAGAGTTTCCGAGTTTTAATATTGGTGAACTTGCTGCAAGACAAAAAGGTGTAGATTTTGTTCGTACAGGTGTACTAGGTACAGGTATAAATATCAGAGGTTTTAACTCTGCTTTTAACTCTAAAAACCTTCAGGTAACTGACGATCGTATTTCTATGTTAATTGCAACAGGTTTACCATTTGGTACATTTTCTACAGTAACAAAAGATGATATAGAACGCGTAGAAATACTTTTAGGACCAAACGGAACATTATATGGGCCGAATGCTCACAACGGTTTGGTAAGTACTATTACAAAGAACCCAAGAACATCAGAAGGAACTACCTTAGTTTTTGGTGGAGGTAGTCAAAACGTTATTACTGGTCGTTTTCGTCATGCACAGGTAATAAATGATAAGCTGTCTTACAAAGTACATTTAGAAAGAACAGCTGGTAGAGAATTTCAGTATGTAGATTCTGTATATGTTGGCACAACAGCTTACACAGAGAAGAATCTAGATAGAGATTTTGATATATTGAGATATGGAGGTGCAGTACACTATAAAACAGGTAAAAAATCAGAATTAATAGGATATTATGGGCACAGTAACAATACTAATTTAGGTGTTACTAATGCTGGTAGAAACCAAATAAAAGACTGGACTATGGATTTAGCTCAGTTAAAATTTGTGTCAGATCGTTTCTTTGCAAATGCATATTATACTTGGAGTAGAACTGATGAAACGTACGCTATAAATCAACGTACACAAAACTACGTGTCATTTATTGAGAACGGTTTTTCTGAAGAAGAATCTTGGAGACGTGCGTTATATGAGCAATGGGTACCCGCTTTTGGTATAGCTATTCCTAGAGGAGCTTTATTCAAAGATGCTTCAGAGCGTTTTAATGCAGAAGCCCAATACAACAATAATTGGGGAGATTTTTATCTTACTGTTGGAGCACAATATCAAAAAGATATGGCAGACTCAGAAGGTACTTATTTATTAGACCAAGATGGCCCTATAGATATAGCTCAAACAGGTGTTTATGGCCAATTTGAATACAAAATGGATTCTGGTTGGAATTTCTTATTAGGTTTACGTGCTGATAACCATGATTTATATGGAACCAACTTCTTACCAAAAGCTGCCATTACTAAATCTATTGACGCAGGTACATTTAGATTAACTTATGGACGAGGTATGGCTGTACCATCTATCCTAAACCTAAAAGGCAACTTATTTGGTGGATTAGTTTTAGGTAACGGAGAAGGTTTTACATTAAGCAACGGCAATACTGTGGATGCCCTAGAAGTAGAAACTATAAACTCTTTTGAAGCTGGTTTTAAAGGTCAATTATCGGATAAATTATTTTTAGACACAAGTGTGTACTATAATATGTCTGAAAATTTTATTAGTCCACTTCGTAATATTGTAGATGCAGCAAACAATGTATATGCAACGCACATAGGTGATACACCAATAGATGAAGTATCACCAGGTGCAAGTGCGTCTCCTTTTCTATTAACGTACAGCAATTTTGGTAGTGTAGACACTTACGGATTAGACATAGGGTTAAATTACTATTTCTCAGACGCTTTTAGAACTTCTCTTAACTACTCTTACTTTGGCAGAAATTTAGATACTGATGATTTAGCAAATGATGGAAACCTAGACGGTGTGGTTTTAGAAAGTGAATTACCGATTAACACACCTGCTAACAAATTTACTTTAGGTTTACATTATAATAAGAATAAATTCTATGGCGCAGTTTTTGGCCGTTGGATAGAAGATTATGACTTCTTTTCTGGTATTAATGTAGCTGCTGAAACACAAGACTTAGATGGAGACGGTGTTAATGAAATTGTAGAAAATGCCAGAGTTGGAAGAACATGGAACTATGGTCCTTTAGGAGGATTTGTTGTAGATGCCAACATAGGGTACAGCCTTAACGACAATGTATCTTTTGGTCTAAATGTAACAAACCTATTTGATACTGATATGAGAGAGTTTGTGGCATCACCTGCTATAGGACGTTTAATTTCATTCGAACTTAAATACAACGTTAACTTTTTTAAAAACAGAAAAAATAACGACGATTAAGTTTTAAAAGATGTCAAAAATTAAAGTCAATGACATAAGCCTAGACTATGAAGATTATGGTAGTGGTAAAGTACTACTTATGCTTCATGGTTTAGGTTCTACAAAAAAAGACTGGGATGCCCAAGTACCGTTTTTCTCTAAAAATTTTAGAGTTATAGCTGTAGATCTAAGAGGTCATGGTAATTCTACAAAACCACAAGATGCATACGGTGTACCTTTAATGACTGAGGATATTAAATGCTTTTTAGATGCTTTGGGTATTAAAAAAGCAACTCTAATAGGTTTCTCTATGGGAGGAGCTGTAGCTTTTGACTTTGCAGTAAAGCATCCGGAGTATTTAGATAACCTTGTAATAGTCAACAGCGGTCCAGATTTTAATGATATGGGACAAATAGGCGAAGACTTACTCAATGGTCGAACAAAGTTTCTAGAAACCAAAGGTCTTAATGCTCTAGCCAAAGAAATTTCATATAACATGTTTCCTGAGGCATCTCAAGTAGATTTAAGAAACGAATTTGAAGAACGCTGCAAACAAAATGACTACAATGCTTATTACAAATCCTTTACCACTTTAATGAATTGGGGTTTAGGCAAAAAGCTAAAAGAGATAAAAACTAGAACATTAGTAGTAGCTTCAGACATGGATTATACACCAGTTTCTTTTAAAGAAGAGTATGTCTCAAGACTACCAAACGCAACATTAGTAGTCATAAAGAATTCAAGACATGGTGCTGTTATAGATCAACCAGAGGCTTTTAATAATGTGTTGCTAAATTTTTTAAATGATGAATAGAGTTGCACTAATTACAGGAAGCACAAGTGGTATAGGTCTTGGGATTGCAAAACATTTTGCAAAAGAAGGTTACGATATTATGTTTCATGGCTTAGAAAATAATGGTGGTGAGATTGCGCAATCTGTAGCTAAGGAATACAATGTTAAAACTTCTTTTTCTAATGCTAATATGTTAGAAGCAGAAGCGATAGAAAATCTGGTAAAACAAACTATTGAAACATTTGGTGGGCTTCATATATTAATTAATAATGCTGGTATTCAATTTGTATCTCCTATTGAGGAGTTTCCAAATACCAAATACGAGAACATCATCGCTATAAATATGAATGCCGCTTTCTATGCATCTAAAGCTGCTTGGTCTCAAATGAAATCGCAAAATTTTGGAAGAATTATTAATATTTCTTCGGTTCATGGTTTAAGAGCTTCAGAATACAAAACGGCTTATGTAGCAGCAAAACATGGTGTTATTGGCATGACCAAAGTAATGGCATTAGAAGGTGCAAACCATAATATAACATGCAATGCCATTTGTCCTGGTTACGTAAAAACACCTTTGGTAGAAGGACAAATAAAAGATCAAGCCAAAGCGCATGACATGTCTGAAGAAGAGGTTGTAGAAAAGGTAATGCTAAGAAAGCAAGCTGTAAAAGAGTTTGTACCATTAAAAGCAATAGCAGATATGGCATTATTATTAGCAAAAGACAGTTCTACAACAATTACAGGTACATCCTTCGCATTAGATGGTGGTTGGAGTGCTCAATAATGAATAATAATAGGTATTCTATAATTTGATTAAGAGTTAGTTAATTGGCAAAAAGTATTATTTCAAATTATTAAATACAATTTGCAAGTAAAAAGCTTGCAATATACAAGACATCAGAAGAATCTTTTAAGTGTTTCATTTATCTTCTGATGTCTATTTTTATGTGATTATACCTTTACTTTCCTAACATTAACAGTTCATTACAAACTACTTCAGTGGTGTAGCGTTTCATGCCATCTTTATCCTCCCAGGAGCGTGTTGTTAGTTTACCTTCAATGGCTACTTCTCTGCCTTTGGTTACAAATTTTTCAACGATTTGAGCCGTTTTTCCCCAAGCTACAATATTGTGCCACTGCGTATCTGTAACTTTTTCTCCATTGGCATTTTTGTAACTTTCGTTAGTAGCGATAGAAAATTTTGCAAGCATTTTACCAGACTCAAGGTTAATGATTTCTGGGTCGTTTCCTAAATTACCAATCAACTGTACTTTGTTTTTTAATGTGTTCATGTGTTCTAAATTTTATATGTTAAACAGTTAATACAATTGAACCTTCAATGATTCAACACTGCAAAGATGAGATGACTAACAAATTTTAGTCGGTAGTTACCTATTTAATTTCGTTTGTAAATGTTTGTAGTCGTTTGTAAATGGTTAACACTTTGTTATTATAGGCTTTTATTGTAGATTTCAGTTTATTTTATAATACTTCCGTTTATTCGGTAGTTGTGCATTATTATGACAAAAACTATGAAAAATATATTGCTTTTAATCTTGACCTTGCTAAATTATTTTGTTTATTCTCAAAACAATTCTGCTTATGAAATAGAATTCAATGGCAAAGTTTTTTTTGACAGCGAACAAGACAGTTTGAGGTATTCAAAATATTATGAAAAATTAGGCAATGAAATAACAGACCGTATTTTAACAGCCGAAAAACAAATTGTAATTATAAATAAAGATTCTATTATTATTGAGGAATTTCCAAAAATAATTGGACCATCAAAAACAATATTTATTAGAAATAAGGATAGAAATGACCGCCTTGATTTAGACTCTGGCAAAAAAATAAAATGGAACAATCCTCATATAACAGCAAAATATAGGAGGCTTAGAAACTACAAGAGAATTCCAAAAGAAGACAAAACAATTCTGAATGAACAATGTGAAGCTTGGATTTCTGAATCTAAAAATGGATGGAATAAAATATGGATTTCTAAGAAAAGATTGGAAAATTGTCAATTAGAATATCCAGACCTTATTGTTAATGGATTTTTAGTTTTAAAAAGAACTAAATATGTTAATGGCTCAAGAATTATAGATTTTGAGGCTAAATCAATCAAAAAAATCAATACTACTAATTTCAAGGATATTTTAGAAAAGCATTTAGAAATTGATATTAAAACTAAATATAGTCCTATTGATGAAAACCAAAACTTGTCTAACAAACCAATAAAAGTTGGAAATCAAGTTGAAAATTTTGCATTCAGAAATGTATTCGAAAATGACCTTATTAAACTTTATGATATTACTAAACAAAAGAAATATACAATTGTAGAGTTTTGGGGAACTTGGTGCGTACCTTGCTTACTTGCAAATGAAAAAATTAAAGAGTTAAAAAAAACTTATCAAGATAAACTATCAATTTTTTCGATTAATGCCTATGACAGAAATATTAGCAAGCTAAAAAAAATGATTGCTAAAAAGCAAATGGACTGGACACACGGTTATTCGACTGAAAAACTACTTAAAGTTTTCAACAGAAAAGACACTTATCCGAGATTAGTGATTTTGAATAACGAAAATGAAGTACTATTTATGGGAAACCCACAAGTTGACTTTGATAAAATAAAAGAGATATTAAACAAATAACAATGCACAACAATGGCTATAAGTAATTGCTTGTTCTCGCCTACTTTGGAAATTCCTGCGGAATTTCCAACTTGGTGTGTACTTGTAAAGTTAAGTGCTAACCCACGCAACTACTCATAGCCGAGACCGTTGTGCGTAAGCTGACAAAACAACCACGAAAGAACAAAAATGGGATTATTTGATTTTTTTAGAGGTAAGAAAAATTCTAAATCGGAAAACACCGAAAAGGAAAATATTGCAACAAATCAAGCAGCGGAATTAAATGCAAAAAAGGAATTTGTTGCTCAAAAAATTGCTGATGTACTTGATGAAAATAAGCAGATAATTTTAACCGAAGAAGAAATTCAAAAATATATTCAGCAAGAAATAAACGACAGAATATCAACAGAACCAAAATTTGAATTTAGTTCATCCAATTTTGACCCTTTATTTCCAGAAGCTGCAAGAATACTTGTCGAACATCAACAAGGTTCAGCCTCTCTACTTCAAAGAAAATTGAAATTAGGATATAATAGAGCTGGAAAATTAATTGACAATCTTGAAATGGCTGGAATTGTCGGACCTTTCGATGGTTCAAAAGCAAGAACTGTTCTTATTCAAAACACACATCAACTTGAAATTTTTTTACAACTTGGAAAAATAAAAAATAAAAGGTTCAATCATTTTAAAGAACATATTTTACCTCTACACGAAGAACTGATTTCAAACAAAGTAGATGAACTAATAAAAGCGAGAGAAGTTGCCAAAGAAAATGAACTGAAAGAAATACTCAAGCAAGAAATTTTAGATAAAGAAAACGAGAAAATTGAAAAAGAAAAAATTAGGCAACTTAAAACTCAAGTAAGGAAAGAACTGATTGAAGAAGGAATTTTATCAAGCCTAAATGAAACGGATTTAAAGCGTGAACCTATTCCTCAAGATGTTCTTGACAAAGTTTGGAATAGAGATGGTGGAAAATGTGTAAAATGTGGAAGTCAAGAAAAGATAGAATTTGACCACATAATTCCCTTTTCAAAAGGAGGTTCAAATACTTATAGAAATTTACAGATTTTATGTGAAAAATGTAATCGTGGAAAATCAAACAATATTGGATAAAAAAGAATAAAGCCTACGCACAACAATGGCTATAAGTAATTGCTTGTTCTCGCCTACTTCTGAAAATCCTCGCGGATTTTCAGTTTGGTGTGTACTTGCAAAGTTAAGTGCTAAACCACGCAACTACTCATAGCCGAGACCGTTAGCAGCAATTTGAACAGTGAATACTAAAGAATTACTTGGAGAAAGAATTAAGGACATTCTCGTTTGGTCAAAAATGGAAGTTGGCGGACTTGACCAAGGACAAGTTTTCATTGAATTGAATAACGGAAAAACAATTTCGATTCCTTGGGATTTCGAATCTGAAAATATCGAAACCAAACCAATAGCTAAATCTAAAAGTTTGGTGCTGAAATCAAGCGATAAAATTAGAATTGAATCAACTGAATTTAATTTTCCAGAAGGTAAAACTTGGAAAGACGTAAGAGAAGATGTTAAAAGGAATCAAAACTCAACTTTATTCGGAAGACTCAAAAATAAACTTGGAATTAAAAACGGAATTCCTAAAAAATACACATCGAAATCGACAGAGATTGTGGACAATGAAATGAAAAAATTTCAGAATCTCAAAATCGTGGATTTTATAATGTTTGAGGACTATGATTCCGTAGGCTTTTTGGAATTAGAAAATGGAAATATAATAACCGAAACACTAACTGCGCCTCACGGAACTGGAATGGCTGGACTGAATATTTTTGAGAATTTAAAGGACTTTGAGGAAAGTTGCGGAACTGAATATAAACGATTAAAAAACAGCTGCTAACACCGTGTATAGCTCATTGCGGCTGAATTCCTAATCGGAATTCATTGCAATTTGCTATCTTTCGGCTACGGCGGAAAATCATAGCTGATTTTCCGCAACGATCCATACACAAAACCGTTAGCAACAAGCTGAAAACATCCCGTAAAAATAAAATGAATAGAATTCTAATAATATTATTTCTGACTTTTAACTTTTGTGCTTTTGGACAAACTCAGCACGAAATGCACAAGGAAGCGAGTGAAGAATATAAAAAGTCTGATATTGAATTAAATAATGTTTATCAAAAAATACTGACTGAATATAAATCTGACTCAACTTTTATTGACCGACTAAAAAAGACACAAAGAATTTGGATTACTTATAGAGACTCTGAATTGGAAATGAAATTCCCAGCTGAAAATAAACAAGCCGAATATGGAAGTGTTTATCCAATGTGTGTTTCTTTGTTTTTAAAGGAACTGACTGAAGAGCGAACTGAAAAATTACGGATTTGGTTAAATGGGATTGAAGAAGGCGATATGTGTTCAGGTTCAGTTAAAACGAATTAAAAGCCAGTTGCCAACAATGTATAACCGCAATTACAGCAAATTCGACTATCCTTCGACTATGCTCAAGACAAACTTAAACAAATCCACTCGGAATTAGCTACACTGAACCCAAAGGTTTGCTAACGTCAGTTCTTAACCGAAAATCATTAGCTTTAAAACCGTAACTAACTTTTATACAATACCTTTAGCAGTAATTAGAATGAACAAAACAGATAAATCAAAACATAATATTTCAATTGCTGCGATTAAGCGTTCTACGTTTAAGCCATATGACTATGAATTGACAAAATTCTATGAATCAAATTCTGAATTCCCATACCGTGGAATGGAACTTGACTTGACTGAAAATGAACTGATTATTTGCTCAACAGTTGTTGATTCCGAAAATTATAGTGTTTTGACAACTCAAAAATTAATAACTAAAGAAAACGGAATTAAAAATATTGGGAATTTAATTGGCGCAAAAGACAAACTTTATGGAGATTTTAAAGGCTACAAAGACAAGTCATACACATTTGGATTTGTAGAACTGAATAATGGTATGGATTTTAAATATTTTATTGAAACAGGAAAAGCTTCTATGATTATGATTTACGGAGTTAGAACTATCATTCGAACAGAAGAAATGACTGAAAAAAATATTCAAAACTCTATAAGAAATTGGAATAGACAAAATGAAAAGAATGAAAAATAACTACCGCCAACAATGTATAACCGCAATTACAGCAAATTCGACTACCCTTCGACAAGCTCAGGGCAGGCTCAAGCGAATCCACTCGGAATTAGCTACGCTGAACCTAAAGGTTTGTTAACGTCAGTTCTTAAACGAAAATCATTAACTTTAATACCGAAATTGACGGTTATACAATACCGTTGTAACGCATTTAAATAAATCACAATTGAACAAAAGTCATAAATTAGAAACTCTGACAACTGAAATAATAAAGCGGGATTTTATGCTGATTAATTCATCATATTTTTCAGAAATTGTTTATGACGAAAACCGCAGATTTTTTGACTTGTATTTGAATGTAGGTACTAATGGAATTCTAGAAAATCATGTAAAAAAATTTAATGAACTAATTGAAAATCTGAACGAATATCTGATTAAAATTAGTATGTATTTAAAATCGACTTACTCAAACTCTGAAAAAAAGAAAGCGGCTGAACTGAATGAAAAAAAGCTGAATATTAGTGTTGTTCAGATTTTAGACGACAACAAAGACTTCGATACGGTTATAGTTTGCGAAAAAGAATACAAATATTTTGGAATTTTCAAAAGAAACATTTCTGTAAGAACCGAAATTAAAAATAGTCGAATTATAACCATGGAAAGAAAAAAAGATACTTTAAAGGAAAATTAGAGATGACTGAATTTATAATCATACTAATTTTAATCATCGTTTTTGGAGCTTTTTTATATTGGGCTTATTTGCCAGATTATAGGAGAAATCCAAAAGAGTTTTGGCGAACTTTAATCGGAATGCCAATTGGAATGTTATTTGGTGGAATTGGATTTAATGATTTAAACGAACGAATCAAAAAATGGGCAGTTGGAGATAAAAATGAAAAAAAAAGAAAAATAAAAACGTGTTACAACAATGTATAACCGCAATTACGGCGGATTCGACTACGTCCGAATCCACTCGGAATTGCTAACGTCTGTGCTTAACCGAAAATCATTAACTTTAATCCCGTAACTGACGGTTATACGAGACCGTTGTAGACAATTATCCCATATGAGAATATTACTAATTATCCTATTAGCTGTTCTTTCCCTTAATTCGTGTATGAATGAACAAAGCAAAGAATTGGAATTAAATGACCGAATAGCTGAACTCGAAAAAATGAATAAAAAGTTGTCTGATTCGTTGAACAAAATGATGGAAAACAGAATTTACAATACACAACTTATTGCAATACCTGAAAAAACAGAGGTAACTATGGGTGTGCCCAACAAGTTAAATATAGTAATGCATACTTTTCTTCCTTATCCTAATTATAAGGTTTACCGTATGAAGGGCAATAATGAAAAAGAAATTCTAAAAGAAAATCTAACTAAACCAAGTTTTGACTTAGAGTTTATTCCAAGAGCAAATGAAAAAACTATTGTGAATTATTCGGTAGTAATTGACTTTAATGGCAAGAAAATTGAAATCCCAAGTCAAGTTTCTTATGAGCCAGAAAAATAAAAAACTGGTTACAACAAAGCCTATAATTAATTGCAGCTTAATTTACTCACGGGAGTTTCAATCTTATTCATTATCTTTCGATTACGGCAAAAAAATCACAACTACTTTTCCGTTAGCGTTACACACTAACACATTGTAAGCAGTTAGAATACATGAACAAAAAAATTAAAAGCACCATAATTGCAATTGGGATTCCGGTTGTTTATGCAATCCTCGTCCGAATGGCATTTGGGATGAGACTAAAGACCTGGGATGATTATTTTCAGGTAATGTCTACAACTTTTTTATTTTTCCTTCCTACAATAATTGGTGCTCTAACCGTGTACCTATCAAGCCAGGAAAAAGCAAAAAGTATTGCTTACAGAATATTTACACCTTGGGTTCCTGTTTTATTATTCTTATTTCTAACATTGGCTTGGGGAATTGAAGGTTGGGCTTGTTGGATAATGATTTTGCCTGTCTTTTTATTAGCTGCATCCATTGGAGGACTATTTGGTGGTTATTTAAAAAACTACAAAAAAAATGACCGACTAAACATTTCGCTATTAGTATTATTACCGTTTTTAGTTGGGCCAATAGAAAGTATTATTGAAACGATTCCGGCAACCTATAAAGCCTATACCTACATAGATATTGATGCTCCTGCAGAAAAAATCTGGAATAATGTAACACGTGTAAAAGAAATTCCTGTAGAACAAGATAAAGGCTATCTTACAAGAATGCTTGGCTTTCCCAGACCTGTAAAAGCAGAATTGAATTTTGAAGGAGTTGGTGCATACAGAGAAGCTATTTTTACAAAAGGGCTTGTATTCCACGAAACTGTAACAGACTACGAAGACAACAAAAAAATGGTGTTTTCTATAAAGGCATATCCACACGAAATACCATCAACCACTTTAGATGAGCACGTAGTTATTGGTGGAGATTATTTTGACGTTTTAGATGGCACCTACGAACTCGAAAAACTACCAAACGGACTACATCGTTTGCATTTATACAGTCACTTTAAAATGAATACAACTTTTAATTTCTATGCTGGTTGGTGGGGAAAATGGATAATGAAAGACATTCAAAACAACATTTTGCAAGTAGAGAAAAAAAGGTCTGAGATTGGATAATGTCTACAAATAATAAAAATATAAAACTGCAATTGTACTTTAAAACCCTAAAGAAATAGTATTCTTATAGCCTTACTTTTAACTTTATAATGAAACGTTTGCTCAGCTACATCTATCCCGTGACCAAAACCATCGAATCCAAATACAGCGGAAAGCTAGAAATTACATGGTATAACGGAAAAAAACATCTTAACTCAGCGAACGCTAATTATAGTTATGGTTCGCTACAACGCATTTTAAAGTTTGGGTTAAAAAAGATAGATCTTTCCAAAGTAAATTCAGTTTTAATTTTAGGATTAGGAGGCGGAAGTGTCATTGAAACTTTACGACAAGACTTTAACTATTCTGAACTAATTGAAGCTGTAGAACTTGATCCGGTAATAATAGATATCGCCAAAACAGAATTTGGTATAGAACAGAACGAAACATTAAAAATTCATTGTGCAGATGCCTATGAATTTGTTAAAGACCACTCAAAAACATTCGACCTCATTATTGTTGATCTTTATATAGATTTAGATGTTCCAAATAAATTTCTGGATTTTGAATTTTGGGATCATATTTTGGCACTAAAAAATTCATCTGGCTCCATAATTTTCAATGCTGCAGTTAAGATTTCAAAAGCTGATAAAATCATTTCGATTTCAAATTACCTGAAAACAAAAGTATTCAAGGTTGAGCTTTACGACAATGTTAACAAGACTAATACCCTCATTATTGCAAAAGGCTTGTAAATATTTAAAAATTACAAAATATTGATACTAGCATTCTGTAATTACAATTTACATTTATAAAAAATAAAGACATCGTAAAACTAAACTTAATCTTGCAGTAGCAAAGTATTAATTATTAACTTCACTACCTCAAACGAACTAAAAACCAATGAATTTTTTAGAAAAATTACCAGACTTAATCCTCTCTGGTATATTACTTTTCTTTTGGAATAAATATATAGTAACAACATTAGTGAAAAAAGTTGTACAACTAAATCCAGATAATGATTGGTTGGCAGCAAATCAACATATTTTTATAAAAGGATTTCAAACTTTTTATTGGACTTCTTATATAATGATAATAATCGCATTTTTAGTATCCGAATAAGTACATATGAAAACGTATTACATAAAAAAAGAAGGCATTGATGACTATGTAAACAGAGAAACAAAGAAAAAAATGAGGATTAGTGCAATTGGCTTTTTCATTTTTTTCATTCTAATGTTTGCTTTTACATATTCGTACGGAGTACACAAAATTCTAATGCTGCCACTTGTTATCTTTTTTCTAATCATTTTGGGTGTACTCTACACATCGAGTTTGTCTCAAAATAAAAATTTAATAGACCTTACTTGCTTTGTTTTTTCAGAGGAATCAGTATCAAAATTACTAGATAAAGAACAGCTTAATTTAATGAACAAAGTAGGCGTCTCAAGAAACGAGCATAGGTATGGTGTAAAGTTTAACAAAACCATTAAGTTTAGCAATATTGAATCTACTACGATAAAAGCAAATGAAATAGTTATAAAATCTAAAGATTACGATTTTACAACTGGTAATGGTAAAATTTCAATACCTAAAGAAATTGAAGATTACGAGACTATTAAAGCCGAAATTATAAAAAATGCTGCTACTTACAAGTTGAAATTAACTGAAAACACTAATGGTTAGAATTCTAATATTTATATCCTTTTTAGTTTTTAGTTGTAAACGTAAAGACAACCATAATATTGACGGATTAAAGTCTACAAAAGGTATTACAGCATTAAGCATTGTAAAAAAAGCTACAGACACCATAACTAACTGGCAGCTTTACAAAGATTCTGAGTTATTGTTTAAAAGCAACATTATAGAATCTAATCGATATACTGCAAAAATTAAAAAATCGGATGCGTACAAGAGCCTTACTCTTAAACTCTTTTCGGACTGTAATAACGACATTATTAATCGAGAAATAGTTTTAGCACTCAACGATAAGCGATTTGCTACTTTTAGAAATGAAAATACAGTACGCTCTCCCTTCCCAATCGAAAAACATATTATAGATAGAATAAGAATGGTAAAGCCAAAGGAAACCTTTGAAATTATTTATTCAGACCCATATTTTAAAAATGGAATTTCTATTGGTTTTTTAGAGCTGACAGAAGAATAAGACATAAAAAAAGCACCCCTTTTTAGAGGTGCTTTGTGTTGGCTATTAATTTTAATAGTTCAATGGATTATATTAAGATTCCCCTTAAAAATCTTAACGTTTCAAAGATATAGAATAATACCTAGATAAATGGTAATATTCTATAAGAAAAGTCTTTCATATTTTTTTGTAAACATTTGTAAGCTAATATTTTGTAATTTGTGTTATTACTAAAAACAAGCCTATGCAAAGAAAATGTCCTGAGTGTGGAGATAGAATAATTGGTAGAGTAGACAAAAAGTTTTGTAGTGACAGTTGCAGAAATGCACATAATAATCGCATTAACAAAGACTCTAAAAACCTAATTAGAAACACTAATAACAGACTCAGAAAAAACTATAGAATCTTAGAAGCACTCAACCCAAATAAAAAGACCAAATGCTCTAGAGCCAAACTTATAGAAAAAGGGTTTGATTTTAACTATTTTACAAGCATATACACCACAAAAGCAGGAGCTATATATTACTTTGTGTACGACCAAGGATATTTACCTTTAGAAGGAGATTATTATGCTTTGGTAAAACGAGATGATTAGCCTTTCGTTGTGCTGTTCCAGTTTTCTCCTTTAAGCTCTAAAGCTGCCTTAAGAATATCTTTTTGACTAATCTGACCTACCAATTTACCATTTTCTACTATTGGAAAACGTCTGCGCTTAGAGTTTAAAAATTTATTAGCAGCATCAAAAACATCCATGTTGCCATCAATGGTTTCAACATCTCTCGCCATACGTTTTTCTACATTATCGTGTTCTAAAGGCATGTTATAATAACGACTTTCACTAAGTTGTTTAAGACAATCCCCTTCAGAAATAATACCAACCAATTCTTGCCTGTCATTAACTACTGGGCCACCAGAAATCTTATACCTTATCAAAGATTCTACAACCTCTTGTACCGTTTGGTCTGGTTTAAACGTTATAAGATTTGTAGACATGTAGTCTCGTACTTTTAATGCTGTTGCTGGTGCAGTATTCTGTTGTTGCTTACGTGCACCTTGAAAACTTTTTATTCCCATAACATTTAAATTTTAGTGTTTATTTAAAGTTACTGAAAATTAATTGGTTAGCAAAATGAAAAAATTCTTAAGCAATTGTTACGTATTTTTAACTTAAAATTATTCTCAAATTTTGAAGAAAAAAATTAGCATCATTGGTTGTGGTTGGTTGGGTTTTCCACTTGCAAAAACCCTTGTAGATAAAGGCTATATTGTAAAAGGTTCTTCAACATCAAAAGAAAAACTAAAAACGATTAGTGATGCCAATATTGAAGCTTTTCATATTGTATTAAATGAGGATGGTGTAAGTGGTAATTATATTGATTTTTTAAAAGGAAGCGAATCGGTTATCATTAATATTCCACCTGGCTTAAGAAGAAATCCTAATAAAAATCATGTCGCAGAATTACAGCATTTAATTCATGCTATTGCATCTTCCAACATTAAAAACGTTATTTATATAAGTTCTACTTCTGTTTTTAAAGATGAAACCCACTTTCCTGCTTATAATAGCAATTCTATACCAAACGCAACCTCTAATAGCAGTAAACAACTTATTGCGATTGAAAATTTGTTAAAGAAAAACAACAATTTTAATACAACTATTATTCGGTTTGGTGGCTTATTTGATTCGGAAAGACACCCAGCAAAATACTTAGCAGGTAAAACAAACCTCTCTAATCCAAAAGCTCCTGTAAATCTTATTCATAAAGAAGACTGTATTAACATCATTACCTTAATACTAAAACATAATATATGGAATGAAGTATTTAATGCAGTACATCCTAATCATCCAACAAAAAAAGACTACTATACATCCTATTGTAAAAAGCATCAATTAGACTTGCCAAAATTTAACGATGCAGAAAAAAATGAAGGAAAAATAATAGAAAGTACAAATTTGGAACAGCTTTTGACATACAGTTTTAAACAGGCACTATAGAAATTAATAGTTTATTAAGAGCTATATTCTCAAAATTTTATAGTTTTAGCCCTCAAAATTTATATTTATAATGAAACAAATTACAATTGCAATTGTTATGCTTTTCTCGGTAAGTGTTTTTGCCCAGACTAATGCAGATTTAAAAGCACACTACGAGACTTATTACAAGGAGATGAAAAAGCAAGGTGATGTGCAAGGTATTATTAACGCCTTAACACACCTTAATATTTTAGAGCCTTCTGTAGCAAGAAAAGACACCTTAGCATATTTATACCTTTCTGAAGGTAAATACTTGCAAGCACTTAACACTATTGGTGTAGAAAAAAACGATTCAGACTCTGATATGAATGTTGAAGTAAAAGCTTTAGCACTCAAAAATCTTAATCAGCCTAAACTAGCTTTAGAACACTATGAGGTTTTATTTAAAAGAGAACCAAGCGTTTATTTAGCTTATGAAATGGCAGACATGAAAATTCAGGTAAAAGATTTAGCTGGTGCAAGGTCTAATATTGAGTATGGTCTTGCTAATGTAAAAGATGACATGAAACGTGCTTTTTACGAAACACAGCAACCTTATGAGACCTCTATGAAAGCTGCACTTTTATGCTTAAAGGGGTTATTAACGTTTACCGAAAACAGAACAGCGAATGTTGATGCCGCAATTAAACTTATGAATGATGCATTAGCTATTGATCCTAATTTTAACCTTGCAAAGGTTAGCAGACAAGGTTTAGAAAGCCAAAAAGCTCAGCAAGCACAAGCTGCTGCAAACAAAAAGAATTAAGTCATTTTTTTAAAATGCTTTAAATAAAAAATGCTGCCAAACTAGGCAGCATTTTTTGTTTTACTATGTAGTTTTTTAGTATTCAGATTGTATTTTCTCATAGAAATCACGTTCTAATTTTTTATTAATCTGATAATTAAGATTAGAAAATGCAACCAGTACCTCTTTCACACTTTCAAGTTTTAGCTGGTTATCAATATTGTCTAATGTTAAATTTTCGTTTAGTCTTAAAATCGACGTTTCAATAATTGCAGTTCTAGAAATTATTGGATTTGTAGAAAGTATTGGAGGTGTTTTTAACTTAAGAGTATCTATAAACCCTTTTAAAAGCGCCTTATCTCCATTAAAGAAAGACAAATCTGCTTTTTTAAGATAATTAACTTGTATTGCTAATTCCTGATATTTATCCCAAGCTGAAACAGCATTTTCACCTCTCGTACTCAATACGTAATCTGTATATTTAAAGCCTTCAATAGCTTTAGCGTTTATAACAGGCTGTTGTGCTTTATCTTCTTCAGTCTTAAGTTCAGAAGATGGCTTGTCCTCACCACAATTGAAAAGAAAAAGAAAACATAGATTAAGAAGAATAAGCCCAACTCTCATAAAACAAATTATTTGCTGTAAATATACTGAAACTAATATTTTCAAATTATAGTATATTCTTAAAATATAGATTATCAACTTTTTACTTAAACATTGATTTTTTTGAAAATTTTAATTTTTGCACACCTAAATTCTTCATATTTTTGAGAATACTTTAATTACACTTATGTCTTCTAGAATATTAATTATAGGTGCTTGCGGCCAAATAGGCACGGAACTCACCTCAAAGCTTAGAGAAATACATGGCGTTGAGAACGTTATAGCCAGCGATATCAATACCAGAAAATTAGATTTGGTTAACTCTGGCCCTTTTGAAATCATTGATGCCAAAAATTTTAATGCCATTAAAGATTGCTGTATAAACTATAATATAGATACAGTCTATCTTATGGCTGCGCTTCTAAGTGCTACTGGAGAAAAATATCCTATGGAAGCATGGGATCTTAATATGAATTCGCTTTTTCATGTTTTAAACCTAGCAAAAGGAGGCACTATTAAAAAAGTATATTGGCCTAGCAGCATTGCTGTTTTTGGTCCTACGACACCTAGAGACAACACACCTCAGCATACAATTTGCGAACCAACTACAGTCTATGGTATTACCAAACAAGTTGGTGAGCGTTGGTGCGAATACTACTATAAGAAATACGGTGTTGATGTAAGAAGTATACGCTATCCTGGTATTATAAGCCATAAGGCTATGCCTGGAGGAGGTACTACTGATTATGCAGTAGAAATTTATCACGAAGCCATTAAAACAGGAAACTATAATTGTTTTCTATCTGAGAATACAAGTTTACCAATGATGTTTATGGATGATGCTATAAAAGCAACGGTAGATTTAATGGAGGCTCCTGCAGACAATTTAACTATTAGGTCTTCTTACAATCTTTCTGCGATTTCATTTACACCAAAAGAGATTTTTGAAAGCATAAAACGTCATATTCCAGATTTTAAAATTACTTACAGCCCAGATTTTAGGCAAGCCATTGCAGATAGTTGGCCATCTTCTATTGATGATTCTATAGCACGAAACGACTGGAACTGGCAACACAGTTTTGACTTAGATGCTATGACAGAAGTGATGTTAAAGGAATTAAATAAAAGATATGCTAATGACTAGACTTAACTGTCTAGTTTACATAATTTTATTATATTTGGCGCTTTAAAGCCTCAAATGTTTGCAAAAGTTAGAAAAAGAGAGGTGTTAATCCCTTTTTTTTCCTTTTTACTTCTCAACCTACTTGTTCTATTTCTATGGGACCAATCTGTTACTGCTCAAAAATTAGCATTACAGAGACGCGTGCACAACTCTGGCGAACTTCTTTCTAAAAAGTTTCTTTCTATAATTAAAAGAGATATACAAAGTCTTGAGAACTTAAAATATAGGTTTGAGATTACCAATGGCGACTATTTTAACTACTGGGAAAATGATGCCGAATTACTTTTACAACAAAATGCATCCTTTAAATTCATTGAGTGGATAGATGACTCAATGATAATTAGAAAAATAAACCCAACAAAAGGGAATGAGGCTGCAATTGGTTTAGATATTTCTAAAATAGACTATCGACGCGACGAGTGGATTAGACATAGTAAGGATGGCTCAACAAACATTACACCTTGGTCTAAAATGACTCAGGGTGGACATGCCTTTTTAGTAGATGTACCTGTTTATTTTGATAATAAATTTAGAGGTACAATAACTGCTGGTATGGATTTTAAAAACAATCTTGATGCCTTTGCAGAAAATCTACCAGATTATAGTATTGAAATGCGAGACGAGAACAATAGCGTTTTTTATACACAAAATCAACCTCAGGAACAGGTTATGAGCCAAGACTTTGTTTATACTAACGTTTTTAAAATAGATACTTTAGATAATCAAAATTGGTCGATTAAAGTTACTCCTGCCTCAGCAAGTTTCTTAAGCGATAAAAGCTCATCCATTAACTACATGTTGCTTTTTGGTTTAATCTTGTCTACCTTAATGAGTTTACTCATTTATTTCTATTTAAGAGCAAAACGAGAAGCCTTAAGAGCTCTTAGAGCTAATAAAAGATTAAAAGTAACAAACGAGAAACTTAGTAAACAGAGAAATAGAGCTGAAAAAGCCTCTAAAGCTAAAACAGAGTTTCTATCTAATATGAGTCATGAAATAAGAACTCCACTAAATGGTATTTTAGGATTAATACAATTAGTGAAGAACTCAAATAAACGTGATAATTATGATCATTATATAGATTTAATGGATCAATCTTCTAAAAACCTTTTAGCCTTAGTGAACGATGTTTTGGAGATAGATAAAATTGAGTCTGGAAAAGCTAGCTTAAACGAGGTTACCTTTAAACCAAGTGAAGCGGTATCTACCTTAGTAAGTCAGTTTAAAGATGAATTTGAAACTAAAAATCTTTACCTAAACCTTAGCTCTGTTTCTAACTCTAATCTCTCTGTAATTGGAGACCAAGGTAAGTTCAATCAAGTCATTATAAACCTAATAAAAAACGCTTTAAAATTCACAAGTACTGGTGGTACCACAGTAATTTACGAAGAGACTTTAAAAAATGATGGTGTATTTATAAGTATTAAAGTATCTGACACAGGCATTGGAATTCCCCAACACACACTTTCCAAAATTTTTAAAAGATTTACACAAGTAGATCAAGGTATTAAGAAAAAGCATGAAGGTAGTGGTCTTGGCCTTGCTATTAGCCAAAATTTAGTTGAGTTAATGGGCGGAAAAATTTCTGTCGAAAGTAAACTTGAAGAAGGAAGTACATTTCAAGTTAATATCCCTTTTAAGCTATCAGATATAGAGGCGAGTGATATTAATAATGATAAAATTTCAGATCTCAATTTTTCTGAATTAAAAGTATTAGTCGTTGATGATAACAATATTAATATCCTTGTCTTAACCAAGCTTCTGGAAAACCTTGGAGTTAAATCAGAGCAAACCAATGATGGTATTTCGGCAGTAAAGATGGCAAAAAATAAAAATTACCAACTAATTTTTATGGATATACACATGCCGCAAATGGATGGCTATGAAGCTACAAAACTCATAAAAGAGAATAATCCTGAAACACTAATTATAGGACTTTCTGCAGATGTTACGACACAAACAATCAACAAATCCTTGTTATATGGTATGCAGGATTATTTAGCAAAGCCCTTATCTCAGGAGAAATTACATCAATTATTAATTAAGTACTTCTCGAGCAACAATAACTAACTTATAGGACTTATTGTTTTGGGTTGACTTATAAAGGATATGAAACTCAATTTTTAATATTAGTTGCGCGGATAATTAAAATGTAGAAAAACAAAAAAGCCTGATAACATTATCAGGCTTTTTTTGCTCCTCAGGTTGGGCTCGAACCAACGACCCTCTGATTAACAGTCAGATGCTCTAACCAACTGAGCTACTGAGGAAGGTATTTTTTCGCTTTAGCGAGCGCAAATATAAATTATTTTTTAATCTCTGCAATATGAAATCTAAATTTTTTTATTGAGTAATTGCTTTAAAAATATCATTTCCGTTTGCAAATAGTACTAACGCTATTAAAATAAAGAAACCAACGATTTGTGCACGCTCTAAGAATTTCTCACTTGGTTTACGACCAGAGATCATTTCATACAGTAAAAACATTACGTGTCCTCCATCTAATGCAGGTATTGGTAATAAATTAAGTATGGCTAGCATAATTGATAGGAAGGCTGTTAATCCCCAAAAATAAGGCCAACTCCATACAGGTGAAAATTGATCGTAAATAGCTTTAAAACCTCCTAAGCCCTTATAAGCTCCTGTGCTTGGGTTAAAAATAGCCATTAATTGGTCACCATAGTTACTTATGGTTTTAGTAAACTTTCGCCATCCTGCCCCAAAACTTTCACCAAAGCTGTACTCTTTTCTAAAAATATCATAATATCCTAATTCTTCAAATCGCTTAGGATTATTATAAGGTCTAATACCAAACTTACCATCCTTATCAAGCTGAAGTTCCATGGTAGATTTGGTGTTGTCTTCATGCAGAATTTCGGCAGTTACGCTTGTGTTCTTTAAATCTTTTACTATTCCTTTAAGTTGATCGTAATATTTTAATGGCTTTCCATTAATACTTGTAATAACATCTCCTTGTTTTAAACCTTTTCCTTTGTTTAAAGAAGAATCTGCAACTTTACCAACCATAAAAGGAATTCGGTACTCAAAATTAGTTTTTACACCACTTGCAGAATACTGTCCTAAAAAATCTTCCGGTAAATTAATAGTTTGTTTTTTACCATCTCTGTTTATTGTAATAGTCTGCGCCTTTATTAAATTATATCCTATATCAGAATCATTAATTATAGGTTCATCATTAATGGCAATTACCTTATCTCCGGTCTTAAAACCAAGGTCACTTAATAACGGGTTTTCTATAGAATAACCATCTTTTAAGCTATCTACCTTAACATCTGAATCTCCATACGTAAAAGATACAGCTACGTATATAACATAAGCCAAGATAAAGTTTACCGTAACACCACCAAGCATAATAATTAAACGTTGCCAAGCTGGTTTAGATCTAAATTCCCATGGTTTGGGTGGCTGTGCCATTTGTTCCTTATCCATGCTTTCATCAATCATTCCGGCTATTTTAACATAACCTCCTAAAGGCAACCAGCCAATACCGTACACGGTATCTCCTATTTTCTTTTTGAAAAGCGAATACTTTACATCAAAAAAGAGATAAAATTTTTCAACCTTAGTTTTAAAAAGCTTTGCTGGTATAAAGTGGCCCAACTCGTGTAGTACGATAAGAAGGGATAAACTTAGTAAGAATTGGGATATCTTAATTACAAATTCCATGTAGTCATTTTCAAATTTCGATTGACAAAAGTAATGTTTTAAAGGCATTTAGAAAATAAATGTATTTCCAAACAGAATATTTTTAACAATGAATTATAAATCATACCGTTACAGTCGTATATTTCTGTTAAAAAAATTCACGAAAATTTACCTTAATCGTATCTTTGCAATTCATAATTTTTGAAGCTTAACTTATGTCTTTCCTCTCATTCTTTAAAGAGTATAAAAAGTTTGGAATATTCTTTTCAGTATTGTCTATTATCATATTGGTAATAATTTATAATATTTTAAATGTTGATAAACCCTTACCCATCTACCAACCTGTAAATTTTGAAGCAAAACTGGTAGATAGCTCAATTCAGCACATAGAGAAATACCATACCGTTGCAGATTTTAAGTTAGTAAATCAAAATGGTGATACAATAACCCAAGACACCTACAAAGACAAAATTTATGTCGCTGATTTTTTCTTTACAACTTGCAGAACCATTTGTCCTATTATGACAGAAAATATGGTAACAGTGCAAGAAGAAATCCTTAAGTATGATGATGTTATGCTATTATCACATTCTGTAACTCCCGAAATTGATAGTGTTGCGCAACTAAAAAAATACGCTAAAGAAAAAGGTGTTAATGATAATGTCTGGAACTTAGTTACAGGAGACAAAAAACAAATCTATGATTTGGCAAGAAAATCTTATCTTGTAGTAGAAGATGATGGCATGGGTAATTATGGAATGGTACATACCGAAAATTTTGCCCTAATAGATAAAAAAAGACAAATTAGAGGAATTTACAATGGAATCAGCCAAGGTGGCATTGATTCTTTACTTCAGGATATTGAAATTCTGAAAAAAGAGTACACACAATAGTTTCTTAATTCTTTTTAAGGCTGAAATTTTTGCCTTATTTTTGCTTCTTTAAATTCAATCTAAATAAGGATAAGCTTGACACTTGCAGACTTAAAACGTGGCGAACAAGGTATCATCAAAGATGTATCTTCTATACATATTCCATTAAAACTTCTTGAAATGGGTTGTTTACCTGGTAATGCTGTAGAGCTTGTACAAGTTGCACCTTTTGCAGACCCAATGTACCTTAACATTAACGGTACTCATTTGGCAATTAGAAAAGAAACTGCAATACACATCGTAATAGAAATAGTTAATGGGTAAGCAGATAAATGTTGCGTTAATAGGAAATCCTAATACAGGTAAAACTTCGGTGTTTAACGCTTTAACTGGCTTAAACCAAAAGGTTGGTAACTATCCAGGTATAACAGTTGAAAAAAAAGAAGGTATCTGCAAATTACCTCGTGGTGTTAAAGCGCACATCATAGATTTACCAGGAACGTATAGTCTAAATGCATCTTCTCTTGATGAAAATGTGGTGATTGAGTTACTGCTTAACAAGAATGATAAAGATTTTCCTGATGTTGCTGTTGTTGTAAGTGATGTAGAGCACCTTAAACGCAATCTGTTACTATTTACCCAGATAAAGGACTTAGAAATACCAAGCATATTGGTTATTAATATGTCTGATAGAATGGCTTACAAAGGAATTTCTCTAGACATTCCTTATTTAGAAAAGCAACTAAACACAAAAATTGCACTCGTAAGTACCAGAAAGAACAATGGAATTTCTGAACTAAAAGAACTAATCACCAATTATAAAGAGCTTTCAACTGAGCCTTGTATGAATGCGTCTTCTATAGACGAAGCTTATTTTAATAACCTTAGAAAAGCATTTCCAAATCAATTACTTTATAAGTTGTGGTTAGTCATTACTCAAGATGTAAATTTTGGTAAAACAGATAGGAAAACCATTGAAGATGTTTCTAATTTTAAAACAAAAACCAATGCAGATTTAAAACGTCTGCAACAAAAAGAAACCATTAAACGGTATCAGTTTATAAACGATACGCTAAAAAAAGGGCAAACTATTGACCTTAAATCTGCCAAAGATCTACGAATTAGGTTCGATAGAATTTTAACGCACAAAGTTTGGGGTTATTTAATATTCGGAATCATATTACTAACCATTTTTCAGGCAATTTATGATTGGTCTGGTGTGCCAATGGATTTTATAGACGAATCTTTTGCTTCATTAGGTGAATGGGTAAAAAGTATTTTACCTGAAGGGGCTTTCACAAATTTGTTAGCCGAAGGCATAATACCAGGTTTGGGTGGTATCGTAATTTTTATACCTCAAATAGCCTTTCTATTCCTGTTTATTTCCATTTTAGAGGAAAGCGGTTATATGAGTCGCGTTGTGTTTTTAATGGATCGAATAATGCGCCGCTTTGGACTTAGCGGAAAAAGTGTCGTACCATTGATGTCTGGAACAGCATGTGCAATTCCTGCTATTATGGCAACACGTAATATTGAAAGTTGGAAAGAACGCCTTATCACTATCTTGGTAACACCTTTTACAACTTGTTCTGCAAGATTGCCTGTTTATCTCATCATTATTTCACTGGTAATACCTGAAGGAAGAGTTTTAGGACTGAGTTACCAGGCACTTACACTAATGCTTTTGTATTTAATAGGTTTTGGCGCTGCTGTTGGATCTGCCTGGATATTAAATAAAGTTCTAAAGATTAAAAGCAAATCATTCTTTGTAGTAGAAATGCCTAATTACAAAGTACCGCTCATAAAAAACGTAGCGTTAACCGTATTAGAAAAGACAAAAGCCTTCATTTTTGGCGCTGGAAAAATCATTTTAGCGATTTCTATTGTGCTTTGGTTTTTGGCTTCTTATGGACCTGGAGATGATTTCAATAAAGCAGAAGAAATTGTAACAGAACAACATGCGTCTGATAATCTTTCTAAAGAAGAACTTGAACAAAAAGTAGCTTCTTACAAATTAGAACATTCTTTTATTGGAATAACAGGAAGAGCTATTGAACCTGCCATAAGACCTTTGGGTTACGATTGGAAAATAGGTATTGCTATTGTTAGCTCATTTGCCGCTAGAGAAGTATTTGTAGGTACACTTGCAACTATCTATAGTGTTGGTAGTGATGAAGAAGAAACCATAAAAAACCGAATGGCTGGCGAAGTGAACCCTATTTTAGGTGGACCATTATTTAATTTCGCATCAGGAATTTCCTTATTATTATTTTATGCTTTCGCAATGCAATGTATGAGTACACTCGCCATTGTAAAACGTGAAACCAATTCTTGGAAATGGCCTTTGTATCAGTTAGTAGTAATGAGTGCTTTTGCTTATATTGTAGCATTGGCGGCTTTCCAAATCTTAAAATAAGTGAACGACATTATTCAGAACATACTAGTATTTTCAGCATTGCTTGTCGCTGTAGGATTTTTGGTTAGAAAATTCATCTGGAAACCTAAAAAAGCATCGAGCAAGTCTTGCGGTTCTGATGGTTGTGGGTGTTCTTAATTCCTATCATTGAAAATATGAAAATTTTGAAATTGTTTTATATCTTTAATATTCAAACAATTAAAGGGTATGATTCGATTTATTTTTACTTTATTTTTAGTTCCTTTTTTAAGTTATACACAATCAACCCAAAGATGGAAAAAAGGAGATTTAGACAATCTCAAAATTTATACACAATTAGAAGCAGCTCTTCAAAACCCTGAAAAAGTAGAAATACTAGATTTGGGTGGACAAAATCTATCAAAAATACCTGATGAAATATCTAAGTTTAAAAACCTCCGTGTATTACTACTTGGTTGGAGGCCTAAAAAAGATTTAGACAGTTCAGTTCATAAATTAGCAAAAAACATAGGTGGTGGATACCTTCATCTTGACAGAAAAAAAGGAATAGTAATAGACTATAATTACATCGAAGTTATAACACCCGAATTATTGGCTCTTGAAAAATTAGAGTATCTCGAATTAGATTACAATCTATTAAAAACGCTACCTATTGAATTGGCTAATATGAAAAACTTGAAACAAATATCCCTGTATGGTAATAGAAATATTTACATAAATCACGAAATTGTTGATAAACTCGAGGTACTTATGCCCAACTGTCAATTTCTTACTGCCAAAAACATCATAGAAAAAAGAAAAGAAAAAGATAAGGAATAAAAAACCGTATTTACTTCTCTACAAACCCTTCAGGAATTGCAAACGTCGAAGTATCCACATCAACAAATTCAACATTGCTCAAATTTGCAAAACCTATTTCTTTACCAAGCCCTTTTTCTTTGGTCCACTCGTAGTATTTCCAACTGTGTGGCACAGGAATTCCATCAATAGTTTTGTAATCCTCATAACCAATAGCATGTGGATCAGCCTCTGCGGCTTCTAAAGATTTATTGGCTGTAACTATGTAACCAGCGTAATCAACTAAGCTGGTTTCAGGATGACTGTAAATAACATACCAATCATCTGGCGCATCGCCAACATCGCCTTTAAAGGACAAATGCTGCGCATTGTAAGCCACATCATTTAATTGCAATTGTCCTAAATCTTTTAAAACCGCACCATCATCACCTATTTTTGATGGAAACAACAAGAAATACATCCATGTGTAAGCATCAAAACGTGCTGCTTTCTCATTTTTTAAGTCTGGTGAGTGAAAGACCTCACTTCCATAAAAATAGATGGCAGTTCCATCGTTTAATTCAATTTTTCCTCTGGTTGAATTGGTTAAAAAAGTCATTCTACCATTCAGTCGTTCATTGCCACCAAAGTTAATCACCATATCAAGTGCGATAGCATCGTGAGACAAGAATTCTGATTTTTTATGTGCTTCTTCAATTTTATCTAACCAAGTCAAATCTTTTTTAGTTTCGACTGTTTCAGTTTGAGTTTCGATAATCTCCTTTTTTTCTGAAGTTTCATTCTTACAGCTTACAACACTCAATAAGACAAAGAATAAAAATGGTAATAGTTTCTCTTTCATAACATTTATATTGAAAGCTAAAATTATAGCACACAAAATAATTAAAGGCATTCAGGTCTTGTTTTATGAAAACTTTAGTACATCCTGCCTCTCTTTTAAATCGCATTGCTTTCTATAAAATAACAAATCTCATAAATTACTTCTCTAAAATTCATTAACTTTGTTAACGTGAGTAAACTGATTGCCATAGTAGTATCAGGAATTGTACTTATCCAAAGTTTTCAGATAAGTATAGATGATATTATGCAATTAGATGAACTCATTGAGCACGCTCAGTTTCACAAACAAGAGTATGGAGACAACTTTTTTGTGTTCCTTTCTAAACATTATGGTGAGCAAAAAGTTACACATACCGAACATAATCATAAAGAACAAAGTGAGCATGAACAATTGCCGTTTCAATGTCAAGGCCACTTCGTCTCAATTTTAGCAATTGTTCAAACTTCATTTCAACCTTCTATCGACACTTTTGAAATTGCCACTAGTTCTGAAACTAATTTTCATTATTTAAATCTTTACGCTTCCTTAAGCGATACACAGCTTTTTCAACCACCAAAACACGCATAATTCATTTTAAAATTCATCCTGTTTTCAATTATGGACAGGTACTTTTCAATTTTATTATTATGAATTATGTTAGAAAAAATCATAAAATCAAGCTTAAATAATAAGCTTATTATTTTCCTTTTTACAGCATTTATTATTGGTTTCGGAATTTTCTCTTTGACCCAAATTCCTATTGGCGCTGTACCAGATATTACCAATAACCAAGTACAAGTGATTACCACATCACGAAACTTATCAACCCAAGATGTTGAACAGTTTATTACCTATCCTGTCGAGCTAGAGATGGCAAATTTACCAGGCGTAGAAGAGATAAGATCAGTTTCAAAATTTGGTCTTTCTGTGGTAACCATTGTTTTTGAAGACAATATGGCACCTATCTACCAAGACAATTAATTGCCGAAAAAATCAAGTCAGCTTCAGAAGTAATTCCAGATGGTTTTGGCTCGCCAGAAATGGGACCAATTACCACTGGTTTGGGCGAAATATACCAATACATTTTAGATGTAAAACCTGGTTACGAAGACCAATATTCCATTACCGATTTGCGCACCATCCAAGACTGGATTGTAAAACGACAACTCTCTGGTATTCCTGGTGTAGTAGAGGTTAATACTTGGGGCGGATATTTAAAGCAATACGAAGTTGCCATTAACCCAAACAAGCTAAATGCTATGAATATTTCGGTGTCCGAAATTTATGAGGCTTTAGAAAAAAACAATAGCGTTGCTGGTGGTGGATATATTGAAAAAACTAATGAAGCCTATTTTATTCGTGGCGAAGGTTTGGTTAAAAACCTCGAAGATATAGAGCAAATCGTAGTCAAAAACGAAGGCGCACCAATTTACATAAAAGACGTTGCTAAAGTAGGTTTTGGAAGCGCTACACGTTTTGGTGCTATTACTGGTAACGGTGAAGGCGAAAAAGTGCTTGGGCAAATAATGATGCTTAAAGATGGTAACTCTAAAGCTATTATAGACGCTGTAAAAGAACGTGTAAAAGACATACAAAAAAGCCTACCTGAAGGTGTTTATATCAACGGATTTTTAGAACGTAGCGAACTGATTGGTAAAACGACCTTTACCGTATCAGAAAATCTAATTTTAGGATCATTAATCGTCATTTTTGTTGTGGTTTTATTACTCGGTAATTTACGCTCAGGTTTGGTCGTTGCGTCTGTTATTCCGTTGAGTTTATTATTCGCCATTTCACTAATGAACATTTTTGGTGTAGATGCCAATTTAATGAGTCTTGGCGCGATAGATTTCGGAATTATTATTGATGGCGCAGTGATTATTGTCGAGTTTATTGCTTTTAGAATAATTACCGAAAGTGAAAAACTAAAATTACTCACAAAAGAAGCAAAACAGTCAGAAATCGATCAAATTACATTAAAAAGCGCCTCAAAAATGATGAATTCTGCCATTTTTGGACAATTAATCATCTTAATAGTCTTTATTCCAATTTTATCATTAAGCGGTGTAGAAGGTAAAATGTTTAAGCCTATGGCGTTGACATTCAGTTTTGCGTTAGTTGGTGCAATGTTACTTTGTCTCACTTATGTTCCAGTAATATCATCATTGTTTTTGAAACCAAAAAAGCCGAGCGAAAAAAACATTTCCGTTAGGTTAATGAAAGCACTTAATTCTTGGTACAAACCTTCTATTAATTGGGCTTTGCACCACAAGAAAACAGTGGTAAGTTTAGCCGGAATTTTACTAGCTATCAGCATCTTTTTATTTAGTAAAATGGGTGGTGAATTTGTGCCAACTTTAGATGAAGGTGACTTCGTGATTCAACCTGTTTTAAAGACAGGAACATCGCTTGGAAAAACCATCGAAATTACCACCAAAATCGAAAAAACACTGTTAGAAAATTTCCCTGAAGTAGATCAGGTAGTAAGTCGTATTGGTGCTGCCGAAGTCCCAACAGATCCAATGTCTATGGAAGAAAGTGATGTGATTATAAAACTGAAACCAAAGGACGAATGGGTAAGTGCCAAAAGCAAAGACGAATTAGCCGATAAATTTAAAGAAGCACTAAGTATAATACCTGGAATGGAAGTCGAATTCACACAACCTATCGAAATGCGATTTAATGAGTTAATTACTGGTGTTAGAGCTGATGTAGCTATTAAAATTTTTGGGGAAGATTTATCCATTTTAGCCAATAAAGCAGACGAAGTCAAAGAATTAATTAAAGATGTTGAAGGCGCTTCAGATATCATCATTGAAAAAGTTGAAGGTTTACCACAGATGAGCGTGTCTTTCAACCGAAGTAAAATTGCGCGTTACGGACTGAATATTTCGGATATTAATCAAATAATTTCAATGGGATTTGCTGGCGGAACTGTTGGACAAGTATTTGAAGGCGAAAAGCGTTTTGATTTAGTGATGCGTTTAGACCAAAACAATAGAAAAAATTTAGCCAGTCTTCAAAATTTATATGTCGATACACCAAGTGGAACGAAAATTCCGCTTAGCGAATTAGCAGAAATCACATACACCACTGGACCTGCAAAAATTTCAAGAGATGACACTAAACGTCGTATTGTTGTTGGTATTAACGTGCGTAATCGAGACCTTCAATCGGTTGTAGATGATGTTAGAACTATTCTTGATCAACAACTCAAATTACCTGTTGGCTACAACATAACTTATGGCGGACAATTTGAAAATTTACAAAGCGCCAAAGCGCGTTTAATGATTGCTGTGCCAATCGCTTTAGCATTAATTTTCTTACTGCTGTATTTTGCATTTGGCTCAGCAAAAGAAGCTTTATTAGTATACTCGGCTATTCCATTATCTGCTGTTGGTGGCGTATTGCTTTTATGGTTACGTGATTTACCGTTTAGTATCTCGGCAGGTGTTGGTTTTATTGCGCTTTTTGGTATTGCCGTACTTAATGGTATTGTACTTATCGAGCATTTTAAAGAACTAAAAGATCACGGTATGGATGATATTGAAGAACGTATAAAACGTGGTACTTCAGAGCGTTTGCGACCTGTTTTACTAACCGCAGCAGCTGCTGCTTTAGGGTTTTTACCTATGGCGGTTTCGACCAATGCTGGTGCCGAAGTTCAGCGTCCGTTAGCAACCGTAGTGGTTGGCGGATTAGTTACTGCAACCGTATTAACCCTAATCGTATTACCTGTTTTATATGCGAGGTTTGAAACTAAAAAAGAAATCAAAATGAATAAAACTGCAATCGTTACCATTATCGGTTTCTTTTTTATGATGAATGCTAACGCTCAAAATCCATTAACCATTGAAGAAACCTTAGCGTTAGCTATAGAAAATAACGCTAGTTTAAAAGCTTCAAATCTTATGGTAGACGAAAGTAATGCTTTAATAGGAAGTGCTTTTAGTTTTGAAAAAACGTCAATTTATTACAATTATGACGAAAATAATTTAGCCATAAATAACCAACCCTTAAAGGTGTTTGGTGTTGCTCAAGATTTTAAGTTTCCAACGGTATATTTTGCCGAAAAGAAAACCAATAAAGCAAAAGCTAGTTTAGAAAAAACACATTACAATCTTCGGTTTTTGCAATTACAGCAAGCTGTTTATGCCAACTATTATCAGTTGAGTTACGCTAAAAACAAAGCGAAAACTTACAAATACTTAGATAGTCTGTATCAAGATTTTGCCAATAAATCTAAACGTCGTTTTGAACTTGGCGAAACCAATTATTTAGAAATGATTACCGCCAAATCCAAACAAAAACAGTTAGAAACCTTGTACAAACAAGCCTTAAAAGAAGTTGCTTTTTCTAAAGAGCAATTAAAAAGTGTTGTACAAGTAGATAGTTTAGAGATTGTAGACCAACCACTTGAACAGTTACAAATTGAAACTATTTCAATACAAAACAATGTTGGTTTTCAATACTTTGAACAAGCTAAAAACTATCAAAACGCCATCTATCAACAGGAAAAACAAAACTTGTTACCAGACATTAGTGTAGAGTATTTTCAAGGTACAAATGACCAATTAAATACCAATTTAAAAGGCTATCAATTCGGGTTAAAAATTCCGTTGTTGTTTTCTGGCAATGCTTCAAAGATAAAAGCTTCAAAAATTGCTAAAGACATTATTACAGAGCAACAGCAAGATTACAAAACCAAGTTAAACACTAAGTACAATGCACTTTTGGCGACTTTAGCACAATATGAGGAAGCTGTCAATTACTATAATAATGAAGGTGAAGAGCTTAAAAATCAAATTATAAAAACCGCAAACCGTACGTTTAAAGAAGGTGAAATTGACTTTTTTCAATACATACAAAGTCTTGAAACCGCTAGCGAAATTGAATTATCGTACCTAGAAAATTTAAACGCTTACAATCAAACGGTAATACAAATTAACCACTTGACATTAAATATCAACTAAAATGAAAGCCCATAATGAGCATTTGACAAATAAAGACCAACAACTTTAGAAAAGTAAATAACCGAACCAATGGTTCTTGAAAATTTTAAATCTATGAAACATATATATATACTTCTTTTTTCGTTTTTATTTTTAGCCTGCGGAAACAAAGAAAACAACACTGAAACCGTTGAAAACACAGCAACAAAAAACAATATTATAACCGTAACTAAAGCTCAATTTAAAAGCGAGCAAATGGTTTTAGACACTTTAAAAATACTTGATTTTTCAACAGGAATTGCCGTTACGGGAATGATAGACGTGCCGCCAAAAAACAAATCGAGTATCACAACTTTTATTGGCGGATATATTACAAACACACCTCTTTTAGTTGGTGACCAAGTAAGAAAGGGACAACTTTTAGTGAGTTTAAAAAATCCTGAGTATGTTGAAATTCAGCAAAACTATTTAGAAATCGCAGAGCAACTTAATTACTTGAAAGCTGAATTTAACAGACAAAAAACGTTGTTTGATGAAAAAATAACTTCAGAAAAAAACTACCTAAAAGCACAAAGCACTTACAAAAGTAGTTTGGCTACTTACAACGGACTAAAGAGAAAATTACAAATGATGAATATTAGTCCAACTGCTGTAGAACAAGGAAATATGACCTCAACCATTAGTCTTTACGCACCAATTAACGGAAATGTCACTAAAGTAAATGTAAGTAATGGAGCTTATGTTGCGCCAAACGATGTGATATTAGAAATTGTAGATATTGACCATATTCATTTGGAATTATCAGTCTTTGAAAAAGACATTATGCACATTAAAAAAGGTCAAAAAATACTCTTTAAAATTCCTGAAGCTTCAGAAAAAACTTTTGAAGCAGACGTGCATTTAGTTGGAACTACCATTGATGAAACTACAAGACGAGTTAAAGTTCACGGACACGTAGATAAAGACTTAGCCAATTTTATTGTTGGTATGTTTGTAGAAGCTAACATTATTACAGACAGTAAAAAAGGTGTTGGCTTGCCAAACGAAGCTATTGTAAGTGAAGACAAAAATAATTATGTGCTTGTTTTAGATGAAATAACTACTGATGGCTATCAATTTAAAAAGCTAAAAGTAAACATAGGTCAACAGGATGAAAATACTTCAGAAATTTTAAACCCTAAAGCTATACAAAACAAACAAATATTAGTTAAAGGTATAGGAATGCTACTGGAAGAAGGTGGCAAAGGTGGACATAGTCATTAAATGTAACTATAAAATTAAAAAGTCATACACCTTCTTATTTCTTAAAAAACTTAAACCTTCTTTAAGTAGAGGTTTTTTGCGACACTTTGCGACACTACAATTTCTGTGTCTTTAAGTTGAATTTTCACAGAGTTGTCATAAGGCTCTTTGTGTATTACTGTGATCATAGTACCAAGCGCAATACCATTACTATCTAAATACTGAAGAAATGCTGTTGAAGTATCATCTACACCAACACATTTATAAGCAACACCAATGTTAGCCTTAGCCAATACAATTTTGTCTATATGCTGAAAATTACCATCCTTGTCTGGTATTGGATCTCCATGAGGATCGTGTGTTGGGTGTTCTAAAAACGCATCGAGTTCATCAATGAGTTTATCAGACTTTATATGTTCTAGATGTTCTGCAACTTCATGCACTTCATCCCAAGTAAAATTTAGTTTTTCAACCAAAAACACTTCCCAAAGCCTATGCTTTCTAATAATATTTACAGCAACGCGTTTCCCTTTTTCTGTCAGCGTAACACCTTGATACTTTTTGTAATCTGCATAATTTTTTTCAGACAACTTTTTTATCATGTCTGTTGCAGAAGATGCTTTGGTGCTCATAGCCTCTGCAATTGCATTGGTATTTACGTTTTCTGTACCATTGCTACTTAAATGGTATATGGCTTTAATATAATTTTCTTCGGTAAGTGTTATCATCGTTTTTTCGCTATACACAAATATAGTAAAGTTATTATTCTTAAATAATTTTTAGACTTATCTAAATTTGTTTTTATATTTGCTAAAAATATAATTTACGTGAGGCGATTAATAGTTTTTTTTCTATTCTCTTTTCTGCAAGTTCTTGCAGCACAGAACACCTACTCTATTTCTGGAAAAGTAACGAGCGAAAATCTGCCGCTACCTTATACTAATGTTATTTTAGATGGCACTACTAAAGGTGCTATTACGGATGAAAATGGAAAATTTATCATCACAAATGTTTCTCAAGGCACATATAATATTGCCGTTTCGTTCACAGGATTTACAACTCAGAAAAAGAAAATAGTAGTTTCTAATAGTGATGTTGTCATTAATTTTGAACTTAACCAAAGTGACGCACTAGATGAAGTAATTGTTACAGGAACACTAAAAGCAGTATCACGTTTAGAAAGTCCTGTACCTGTTGAAGTTTATTCAACAACATTTTTAAAAAAGAACCCAACTCCAAATATTTTTGAAGCATTACAAAATGTTAACGGAGTAAGACCTCAACTAAATTGTAATGTTTGCAATACAGGCGACATTCATATTAATGGTTTAGAAGGACCTTACACCTTGGTAATGATAGACGGAATGCCTATTGTTAGTGGTCTATCAACCGTTTACGGCTTATCTGGTATTCCTAACTCGTTAATCGAACAAGTTGAAATTGTTAAAGGTCCTGCTTCTTCACTTTACGGTAGCGAAGCTGTTGGTGGACTCATAAATATTATTACCAAACTGCCCGAAAATGCACCACGCTTTTTTGCCGATGGCTTTGTAACGGGTTGGGGAGAAGCCAATGTAGATGTTGGTTTTAAGTCTAAAGTTGGCGAAAAAGCCACAGTTCTTTTTGGCGCCAACTATTTCAATTACAGCAATCCTATAGATAACAACAATGATAATTTTACGGATGTTACCTTACAAGATCGTATTTCAATTTTTCAAAAATGGAACTTTGAACGCGCAAACAATCGGAAATTTTCATTAGCAGGTCGCTATTTTTACGAGGATCGTTGGGGCGGAGAAATGCAATGGAATCCTAGCTACAGAGGTGGAGACGAAGTTTATGGAGAAAGCATCTACACGTCTCGATTTGAGCTTTTAGGAAACTACCAACTTCCAATAAAAGAAAAGGTAAACTTTCAATTTTCATACTCAGACCACGACCAAAATTCGGTATATGGTAACACGCCATATTTAGCACAACAACGTATTGGTTTTGGTCAGTTTATTTGGGACAAAAAAGTAAACAAACACGATTTACTTATTGGTACTGCCCTACGCTACAACTATTATAATGATAATACCACAGCTACCGTAAATGCAGATGAAGTTACCATACCTTCTCTATTTATTCAAGATGAAATAAATTTTACCAAAAAGCAAAGCGTATTACTAGGAATGCGATATGATTATGACAGTAGGCACGGAAATATTTTTACACCTCGAATTGCTTACCGTTTTAAGCCTACAGAAGATGATATTATTAGGTTGAATGCTGGTACAGGGTTTAGAGTTGTCAACTTATTTACAGAAGATCATGCTGCATTAACAGGCTCAAGAGAAGTTGTTATAGAAGAGGCTTTAAAACCCGAAGAATCCTATAACATTAATCTCAATTATCTAAAAAAACTCTACCTCAACAACGGAATGATGTTTACGTTTGACACATCTGTTTGGTACACCTATTTTACCAATGCTATTTTACCAGATTACGATACCAACCCAAACCAAATAATCTATGATAATCTTGATGGTCATTCCACTTCAAAAGGGATAAGTTTTAATGCTGATGCTGTATTTGGCAGTGGTATAAAAGCATCTCTTGGCGCTACCTACCAAGATGTATCACAAACCGAAAATGGCACAACCACAAGGCAAATCCTTACAGAACGATTCACTGGAGTTTGGTCGTTTTCATACAAACACTATCCAACAAACTTAACCTTAGATTACACAGGAAATATATATGGACCAATGCGATTGCCATTACTTGGTGAGCTAGATCCAAGACAAGAATATTCGCCAACATGGAGCATCCAAAATATTCAACTGACTTATGATGGTTTTAATAATTTTGAAATCTATGGAGGTGTTAAGAACTTACTCAACTGGACACCTAACAAAGGAAATCCGTTTATAATAGCAAGAGCTGATGATCCATTTGACGAAAATGTACAGTTTGATAATGATGGTAATGTTGTACCAACTGCTAACAATCCGTATGCCTTAACTTTTGATCCTTCGTATGTGTATGGTCCAAACCAAGGCATAAGAGCATTTATTGGATTACGATATAAATTAAATTAATAAATGAATTTTAGTACTTTCACATTAAATTTTAAACCATGAAAAAAGCATACTATCTTATATTACTTATTGCAACATTTTTTAGCTGTAAAAATGACACCAAAACTAACGGTAAGCTAAACGTTGTCACAACAACAACAATGATCACAGATTTGGTAAAAAATATTGGTGGAGATGCTATTAATCTTCAAGGTTTAATGGGTAGTGGAGTCGATCCACATCTATACAAAGCCAGCGAAGGTGATGTTTCTAAACTAACCAATGCAGATATAATATTTTTTAATGGTTTACATCTTGAAGGAAAGTTGGTTGATGTTTTTGAGAAAATGGAAGGTCAAGGCATAAAAACTATTGCCCTCGCCGAAAAAATACATAAAAACGGATTGATTGGATCAGAAAATTTTGCCTCTAGTTACGACCCTCATGTTTGGTTTAATATTGAATATTTTAAAGAATTCACCAAGCAGGTAACCAATGCGCTTTCTGAAGAAGACCCAAAAAACAAGGACCTTTACAAAGCCAATGAAAAAGCTTATCTTTCTGAATTAGATAAACTTGAAGAGGATATAAAAGAAACAGTAAATGCTTTACCTAAAGAAAAAAGAATATTAGTTACTGCTCACGATGCTTTTAATTATTTCGGCAGAACTTATGATTTTAAAGTTGTGGGCTTACAAGGGTTGTCTACTGTAACTGAAGCTGGTGTACAAGATGTACAAAAGTTAGCTTCATTTATAATAGACCATAAAGTCAAAGCTATTTTTGTTGAAAGCTCTGTTCCTAAACGTACTATTGAAGCTCTTCAAAAAGCTGTAGAATCCAAGGATTATGAAGTCATCATTGGTGGCACACTTTATTCTGATGCTTTAGGAAATGCCGGAACTCCTGAAGGTACTTATCTTGGGATGTACAGATATAATATTAAAACGATTGTAAAAGCTCTACTTTAAATGAAAACATTAGCCGTAAAAGTAGATGACCTCACTGTAGCTTACAACTACAAGCCAGTACTTTGGGATATCGATCTAGAAATTCCAGAAGGTGTACTTATGGCTATTGTTGGGCCAAATGGTGCAGGAAAATCGACTCTTATAAAATCTATTTTAGGGATTCTTAAGCCTATTGCTGGCAGTGTAAGCATTTACGGAAAACCTTATGAAAAACAACGCAAACTTGTAGCTTACGTGCCTCAAAAAGGTAGTGTAGACTGGGATTTTCCTACTACAGCTTTAGATGTTGTAATGATGGGAACTTATGGCAGTCTAGGCTGGATAAAACGACCAGGACAGAAAGAAAAAAAAGCAGCGCTTGAAGCCTTAGAAAAAGTTGGAATGCTTCCTTTTAAAAACCGACAAATCAGTCAGCTTTCTGGCGGACAGCAACAACGTATTTTCTTGGCCAGAGCCTTGGTGCAAAACGCATCTATCTATTTTATGGATGAGCCGTTTCAAGGTGTGGATGCTTCAACCGAAATAGCAATTATTAATATTCTAAAAGCCTTACGAAAAGCAGGAAAAACTGTTATTGTGGTGCATCACGATTTACAAACTGTACCAGAATATTTTGATTGGGTTACTTTCTTAAACGTGAAGAAAATTGCCACAGGACCAGTTAAAGACATCTTTAATGATGATAACCTCACTAAAACTTATGGTATTAATTATAAAGTGAGTATACAAGAGTAGTGGTTAGTAGGTAGTCATTAATGGATAGTCTGAAAGCGAATAATTATGAAGAATATTAAATTTCAATTTGAAGATTTAAAGGTTTACAACAAAGCGTTAGACTTTATAGACTTAGTCTATAAAATCGCTGACACATTCCCTAATTCAGAGAAGTTTGGTCTTTCTTCTCAATTTACAAGAGCCTCTGTTTCTATCGCATTAAATATAGCGGAAGGCTCTTCTGATACCGACAAACAATTCAATAGATTTCTGCAAATGGCTTTAGATTCAGTAAATGAGTGCGTTGTTTGTTCTACTATTGCTAAAAGACAAAACTATATTTCAGAAGACATAGAAAATCAACTTAGAGAAAGACTAGTTGAATTATCAAAAATGATTACAAGTCTCCAAAAATACCTCAAAACAAAAATATCCTCTAACGACTAACCTCTAATAACTACATAAAACTATAGACTTAATAGAATACATAGAACTCGTCTTTACAGACTACACACTAAGAACCATAACACTTGGTACTGCCATCCTTGGTGCAGTAACAGGAATGTTGGGAAGTTTTGCTGTGCTTAGAAAGCAGAGTTTACTTGGTGACGCTATTTCTCACGCGGCTTTGCCTGGTATTGCAATTGCGTTTTTAATTACTGGTGCAAAAGACACAAATACATTACTGCTTGGTGCTTTAGTCAGTGGTCTCATCGGTACATTTTGGATTAGAGGCATTGTCACCAAAACGCATTTAAAATCAGACACAGCTTTAGGTCTAATTCTATCCGTCTTTTTTGGCTTTGGAATGCTATTACTCACATTTATTCAAAAGCAACCCAATGCCAACCAAGCTGGTTTGGATAAATACCTTTTTGGCCAAGCTGCAACTTTGGTAGAAAGCGATGTTTGGATGATGGCTATCGTCACAGGAATTTGTCTTATTGTAATGCTAACCTTTTGGAAAGAATTCAAAATATTACTTTTTGATGCTGACTACACCAAAACCCTGGGTTTTAACACTAAAACCATAGATATTCTCATAACCAGTTTCATTGTACTGGCTATTGTACTTGGGCTTCAAACCGTTGGTGTAGTTCTAATGAGCGCTATGCTTTTAGCACCTGCTGCTGCTGCAAGACAATGGACCAACAGTTTGTCTAAAATGGTATTTTTAGCTGCTATTTTTGGTGCATTTTCAGGTGTGTTTGGTACAGCTGTTAGCGCAAGCCAAAACAATTTATCAACTGGCCCTGTAATTGTTATTGTTGCAGGTGTTTTTGTATTGTTTTCTTTTGTTTTTTCGCCTAAAAGAGGACTCTTATTTAAGCAAATTAGATTTGTGAAAAATCGTCGAGATTTAGAACTTCACAAAACCTTGGCGTTTATGTATCACATTGCCGAAACACACGATAATATTTCACATCCGCACACCATAAAAATCTTGAATAACTTTCAAGGATATACAAAAGGTACGCTTCAAAAATTAGTGGATAGAGGTTTTGTAGAACTCGATGGCAATATGTGGCACCTTACGGAAGAAGGTTTTAAAACTGCTTCAAATTTATACAACCAACAAAACGCATCTGATGAATAACGCTCAGTTAGAAATACAATTAATTGCAAGTTTGGTTGCCATTGCCTGTGCCATTCCAGGTACATTTTTAGTACTTAGAAAAATGGCTATGATAAGCGATGCTATAAGTCATTCCATCTTACCAGGAATTGTTATTGGCTTCTTTATTTCGCACGACTTAAATTCGCCATTACTCATTCTATTTGCTGCCTTAACTGGTATAATTACAGTTGTGATTGTTGAGTATATTCAAAAAACAGGATTGGTAAAGGAAGATACTGCCATTGGCTTGGTGTTTCCTATTCTCTTTAGTATTGGTGTTATATTAATTGCTAAAAACGCCAATGATGTGCATATAGACACTGATGCTGTTTTGCTTGGCGAACTCGCTTTTGCGCCTTTTGATAGGTTGATTGTTGGCGGAACTGATATTGGCCCAAAATCACTTTGGATAATTGGCACTATTCTTCTTGTTACTGTCACGCTTCTTATTACCTTTTTTAAGGAACTAAAACTTAGTACTTTTGACAAAGGTCTTGCTGCTTCACTTGGGTTTTCACCTGCCATTATTCACTATGGCTTAATGTCTGTATCTTCTGTAACTACTGTTGGTGCTTTTGATGCTGTTGGTGCTATTTTGGTTGTTGCTTTAATGATTGCACCTGCTGCTGCGGCTTATCTTTTAACTACAGATTTAAAAAAGATGCTGGCCTTGGCTATAGGTTTTGGTGTACTGAGTGCTGTTTTAGGCTATTGGGTTGCACATTGGCTAGATGCTTCAATTGCTGGCTCAATAACTACCGTTTTGGGCTTAGTTTTTCTTATGGTATATCTTTTTGCGCCTTCAAAAGGTATTATTGCTGTGATGTATAGAGAAAGGCAACAGCGCACAGAAGTTTCTTTGCTTACATTTTTGTTGCATTTAAAAAATCACGATGACCTTTCTGAGCGTCACGTAAAACACCTTAACGAGCATATTAATTGGCAAAAAGTACGCTCTAAAACTGTGTTGGATTTAGCTCAAAAAAACAATATGATTGTTATAAAAGACGATATCGTTTCACTTACCGAAAAAGGCGATGCCTTTACCTCTAAAGCTATAGATTACATCATTACCAACGAAGATGCACAGATTGAGGATATGAAAGATGATTTCTTTTTGTTTAGAGGTTAAGTGTTATTCAAACTGCATTTCAAAAATAATGTAATGTTCAAGGTTGAATTTATCTCCCCATTCTTCTGGCGGAATACCTTCTTTTGTTAACTCACAATAAAATAAATAGCCAGGATATTTAGGGTCTTTATAAGGCAAAGTATAAACCAATAACGGAAATGATTTTCCTAATTGAAAATTCGTTTCATTTCCATTAGATAAATCTCTTGCAGAATAGCTATTAGTCTCTGTCGTTTTATATTTTCTATTAATGCTTAAAAGCCCTTTAAATTTAACAAACAACTGCAAACTATCATTACTCACTTTTTCAGTTATAATATTGAAGGAAAGTGTATCTGACTCTATTCTTCTTGGATGATTTTTTAGATTAATAATAGTATCTATTTTTGTTAATTTTTTATTCCAGTATTCTTTTGAAACAAGTGTAAAGGTTTTTCCTTTTAGATTTTTGTTTGAAATATTCACTTTATAAAAATCAATATTCTTCATAAGCAAATAATCTTGAAATTCTTCAGATGCTACTCCGTAATCGATCTTTAGTTTTAGTGAGTCTTGATTTTGAGAAAAGCAAACCGTAAAACTCAATAAGCTTAATAAAAACAATGCTTTCATAGTATATTTTTTTTAGAAATTAGAATTAAGTTTTATGAGCTCCTTTTTCAGTTCGCTTAAAGACACCTCCTTAAAATCAATATCCTGTTTTGAAGTCGCTCTTATTCTTAACTCTTTAAGACCTAAAAATATTTTATCGCCCTTTTTCTTTATACCTAGTAGAATAACCTCTTCGTTAACAGGCACTAAACCAAAATCGTAAAATCCGTTTGATGTTCTACTTGGCAGAATTGAGCTTATCGACTTAAAAATCAGCTTAACATTGGCATCTTCAGCATTACTAATGTTAATGTTATATTTAATCTTACTTTTTCTGCTGTTTATAAAACGGTCGCAATTAATCCAACCAAGGCTCGTGGCTGAAAGTGTATAACGCTCAAGGTCTGATTTGCTAATTTCTGAAATGGATTTTTCTTCAATCTCTTTCTGAACTTCTTTTTTGTTTCCAATGATTAATGCAGAATCTTGTTGAACAATCATTCCAGATGTTCTGGTGACAGGTGTTGAGTTTTCACTACCAAATATTCTATAAGCTATAGGAAAACGGTATTTAACAGCAACATACCTGCTATTTTTTTTGCCAGGAACTACTTTTGGAAACAATTCTAAAACTCTTATTGCTTCTTTAGCAAGCGCATCATACTGAGATCTGGCTTCTATTTTACCGATGTTTCCTCGCCTATCAATTTCAAAGGAAACGTATATATTTTCTTTGGTTGTTAGGTTTAGCCTCTCTCCTATTTCATAATTAAATTTTCTAGCTACAAACTTTGTTATTTCTTCATTAAAACATTGCTTTAATTGTTCATTATCTCCTGGCTCGCAATTAGGATGTCTAGGCATTACATCTAAAAGCTCAAAGTTTGAATAGCTGTCAGTATTCTCATAGTATTCACTAGACAAACTAACTTCTTGTGATGTACTTTTAAATTGACCTGTGATAATCTCTGTAGATTCTGGCAAAATCCAATTCATCACTCCATTAGTTTTCAATCCATTAAAAAGTTGCATATCCTTCTTCCCCTTATTGTTAAACACAATCTCTAATTCTTTGCCTGGTTTTAATTTTAAATTAGAATCGTTCTTTTTGGCTTCTATATATAACATTCCACCTGTTTCTAGAATTTGGTCATCAGATTTTGTACTCAAATCTGCCAAGATTATATCTGAGAGTTTATAATACTCCGTAACTTCTAAGCTAACATTTCCTGTCACCTCTTTTTGGGTTTTAGAATTAATAAAGGCATTGGCAGGTATTGAAATTTCGGTGCCTTCTTTTAAGGTGACTATATAATCTTCACTAGCATTAAAAGATGTTATTTGTGCTTCCTTTTTAATTGAATTGAAAAAGGATTCCGTGTTTTTGGAAACTAGTTTGGTAGCTTTATCAGCCTTACTTTCTTTCTGAACTTTTTGCTGTGCTTTTTCTATCTCAATAAGAAGATTTGGATTGACAAAAATGGTGTCGCTTTCCTTTTTAAAATCATCATTTTCTGGAAATGCTAATTTGAATTCTTCTATCGTGTAACGACCAATTACTTCTTTTATAATGGTATCTTTTACAATTTCAACACCGCCAAAAGCTTTGGTTTTTTCTTCAAGAAGAATCTGCTTTTTATAATATTTAACTGCAATATATTTTGGGATAGAATCTGCTAAAGTTTCATTTACAACTGAGTCCTTAACAATCTCAAAAGAGCTATTGTTATCGCTTTGCTTTTCTTCGCTTTGGGCACTAAAAAACAAACTGTATGCTACTATTGAAATTATAATTAATAGAGCAAATCCACCAATATATTTTAGCCATTTGCTTATGAGATACTTATTCTTCGAGGTTTTTATTTCTTCAAGCAATTCTACACGCTCAATCCCTTTTATAATTGTTTGGTGTTCTTTAAAAATCTCATAGAATGTTACGTCTGTTTTAAGTCTGTTTTCAAAAACCAATCTTTCAGTTTCAGAAAGGCTATTATTTAAATATGCGTTGATTAAATCTATATCTTTTTCCATAGTATTTCCGAATTAAGATTGAACAGTTTTTGTTTGAGTTCTGTAGATGTCTTTTGCCTTTTGTAGGCATTTGTACTTTTGGTTTTTTGCAACTTTTTCGCTTTTAAATCGCATTTGCTCTGCAATAACCTTAAAGGTCATTTTCTTTACATAAAACCATTGTAGTAACTGTTGACATCGTTCTCCTAATTCGCGAAACGCTTTTTCTGCCGACTTGTATTTTTGCTCTTCTAAAACAGCATCAAATATTGAAACTTCTTCACTCTGTAAATTATGTAGTTCTTGTTTGGTGAATTTTCTTTGCGTGTCTTTCCAAACAAATCGAGATACTGAGTAGAGATAGGTGTAAAATGAAGATGTAAGTTTAAAATCTGATTTTTCCAGATTTCTGTTTAGAATGATTAACGCTTCCTGAAAAACATCATTAGCATCTGATTTTGTTCCATTGTTGGACAGGATGAGTTTTTCGATACGTGGATAGAGTTTGTACAACTCCTTAAACGCTTTTTCGCGTTTGCCATTTTTAAACAATGCCATTATTTTGTCGTCGCTCATAAGAGTGGTTTATTTATTAATGGCGTTTTGTTTAAAAGGTCACCTAAAAATTATTTTTTATTCGATAAAGAGTCGTTATCCACCATCTCAATATCTGGCTTTTTATAAGTACTTGGATGCTCTAATATTCCTAAGTTAGAATCTGGATTTTCTTTAGTATTAATAGTCAGCTTTATAATTACATAAGCTAACACAAAAACAAATATTATACTACTGATAAACCAATACATTGCTTAATTTTTGGGTTATTCGTCATCTCTGTTACTTTTTATTTTATTGTAAATTCTTTCAATAAATAGAAAAGCAATTAAAACAACGACAGTAACAAAAGTTAATACTACGAGCTTACTAGAATTTATTATACCTTCATTTTTTAAATCTTCATAAATAGATAAGCCACAAAAGAGCACATATAAAATAAGACCTATTTGAACAGAGACATATTTTTTAATGAAACCCATTACTCGCACTTACTTAGACTACTTAAACCCTCTCTCTTTCTGAATGTGCTCGTAAGCCTCTTGTACTTGTCTAAATTTTTCTTCGGCACCTTCCTGGTGTTCTTTCCCTAAATGACCTACACGATCTGGATGGTATTTTTTAGCCATTTTTCGGTATGCTCTTTTAACCTCTTCATCCGAAACCGACTTGTCAACTTCTAAAATTTTGTAAGCATTATTTGTCATGTCATAGAACATGGCTTTGATACTTTCAAAATCTTTTCTGCTAATGCCTAGATAACCAGACATGGTATAGATTTGCTTTATCTCTACCTCTGCTACATGACCATCTGCCTTTGCGATACCAAATAAAAAATGAAGTAATTGTAAACGCGAAGCATGATCCATCATTTGTTTAATCTGCAAGCATACCTGACGCATAGATATATTTTGCTTAGAAATACGTTTAAATAATTCAAAAGCATGATTGGCTCTCTCCTTACCATACATATTTCTGAATTGCTGACGCACAAAGTCTAGTTCTCTTTGGTCTTGTTTTCCATCTGCTTTTATAATGATTGATGCTAAAATCAATAAACTAACCTCAAAATCTCCAGACTGCGTTTGTGGTTTTTGATCTCTGCGTGTTTGTTTTGGTCGCTGACGATATGGATCGCGATTTCGGTTTCTACCTGTTTGTCGTTCTCCTATTAGAGGTGTTCCGTTGTCAGATAAATTATCTACAAAACTACCTAAAGCTAGTCCTATAATAGCTCCTATTGGTCCTCCAAAAGACCAACCTATTGCTCCTCCTATCCACTTTGCAAAACTCATATATTAACTATAGATTTTATGAATGCATAAATATACTATTAGTTAGTGTATTACTTCTATTAATTGTTACACATTTGGTATCTTTGCACTTTAAAATTGATAATTAAAAAGAATAAGATATGTATCCAGCAGAATTAGTAAAACCAATGCGTGAAGATTTAACAAACGTAGGTTTTGAAGAATTACATACAACAGAAGCCGTAGACCAAGCCATAGCAAAAGAAGGTACAACATTAGTGGTTGTTAATTCGGTTTGTGGATGTGCTGCTGCTAATGCAAGACCAGGTGCTCGTATGAGCCTAGAAAATGCAAAACGTCCTGATAATTTAGTGACTGTTTTTGCCGGTGTTGATAAAGAAGCAACTAACAAAGCTAGAGAGTACATGATACCTTTTCCACCGAGCTCACCAAGTATGGCATTATTCAAAGATGGTGAATTGGTACACATGCTAGAGCGTCACCATATTGAAGGAAGACCTGCGGAATTAATAGCAGAAAACCTTATGGATGCTTACAATGAGCATTGTTAATAAACAAAACACTTTATAACAAAAACCACGAATAGTTTCGTGGTTTTTTTGTGCTTAATAGGCATTGATTTACTTTTGTGTTATGCAAAAAATTTTGGCGTACCCTCTTACTATTTTATATTTTATTTGCTTTGGATTAACCTTGGTAATATTTCATCCTATACAATGGTTTTGCAAAAATGTGTTCGGATACCAAGCTCATAAAATTAGTGTAGATTGGCTTCAGTTTTTTATAATGCGAAGTCTTAATGTACTAGGCACCACATTTTATTTTACTAACCCTTATACTGTAGAAAAGGATACTCCGCTAATTATTGTAGCCAATCACCAAAGCATGTATGATATACCACCATTAATTTGGTATATGCGAAAACATCATGTGAAATTTATTAGTAAAAAAGAACTTGGCAAGGGCATACCGAGCGTATCTTACAATTTAAGACATGGAGGTTCTGTACTTATAAATAGAAAAGACGCATTAGGCTCTATAAAAGCTATTGAGGATTTTGCTCAACGCATTGAAAAAAATAAATGGGCTGCTGTTATTTTTCCTGAAGGTACAAGAAGCCGAGATGGTAAACCAAAAAAGTTTAAAACAAAAGGCTTACTAACAATGATAAAGCATGCTCCAAATGCTTTAATTGTACCCGTTACCATTAACAATTCTTGGAAAACACTTAAATATGGGAAATTTCCAATGGGTTTAGGCGCAAATATTTCTTTTTTAGTTCATAAACCAATACAGGCTAAGCAATACGAAGATAAGCTTGAGTTAATTCGTATTGTTGAAGCCCAAGTTATAAGCAGTATTGATAGTGAATAAAAATAACATAATAGCATCAACGAAACTCTTTGTAAAAAATGAGCTTAAATATGCTGAAGGTGGACACGATTGGTTTCACATCTTAAGAGTATATAATAATGCCAGATTAATTGCAAAAAATGAAAATGTTGACCTTCTGGTAGTAAAACTAGCCGCTTTACTTCATGATATAGCAGATCCTAAATTTAATAATGGAGACGAATCCATTGGCCCAAGAAAGGCAAGTGAATTTTTATTAAGTATAAATGTAGACAGTGTTATTATTGAGCATGTAACTCAAATTATCGAAAACATGTCTTTTAAAAATTCGTTTGATTTAAATACGTCCTTTACCTCCAAAGAAATGGAAGTCGTACAAGATGCAGACAGGTTAGACGCCATTGGAGCTATAGGTATTGCACGCTGTTTTAATTATGGTGGATTTAAAAACAGAGCTCTGTATAATCCTGATATTTCACCAAATCTTAATATGACTAAAGACGAATATAAAGCATCCGAAGCACCAACTATAAACCACTTTTACGAAAAACTTCTTCTTCTTAAAGACCAGATGAACACAAAAACAGGAAAACGTATAGCCTTAAACAGGCATAAGTTTATGGAAGATTATCTAAAACAGTTTTATGCAGAGTGGGAAGGTGAAAAATAAAACCTATTACTGAACCATTAATTTTACTTCACTTCTATATTTTGAAGCGCTTTTACCTGTAAATTCTTTAAACAATTTATTGAAATGTGAGAAGTTATTAAAGCCACACTCAAAACTAATATCTGTTATACTCATTTGACTTTCTGTAAGTAGTTTAGTTGCATGTACAACTCTATATTCATTTACAAGTTTGGTAAATGTTTTTCCTGTTACTTTTTTGAAATATCTACAAAAAGCAGGAACCGTCATACTCACCTTATCTGCTATTTCATCTAGACTTATGTGTTCTTTAAAATTTTCGTTTATGTGTTTAAAAATTGTGTCAATTTTTGCGCTGTCTTGTGGTTCTGTTTCAAACCTATAACCATCTGCATTTAGAATCGTATAATCTTCTGCCTTAGCTAAACTGTGTAAAATTTCAAGAAGAACAAGTATTTTTTTGAATCCTTCTTTTTCAGATAGCTTTTCAATTTTTTTACCAAGCTTTTGTTTAGTAGGAATACCGAAAAGTATTCCACTCTTTGCTCGTTCAAATAAACTATTAATTTTTTCCATCTCCGGAATATCAAAAAAATGCTTACCTAAAAACTCTGGTTTAAACTGAACAATAGTTTCTGTTCCATATACAGTAAGTCTGTCTGTAAAACCATTATGAGGTAAATTAGATCCAATAAGTAAGAGTTGACTGTTATTAAAGTAAGATAAATGATTACCTATATGTCGCTTTCCCTTTCCTTTATTAACATAAACCAATTCAATCTCTGGATGAAAATGCCAAAATGGTTTCTTTTCACCTACATATGCTCCATGCTTAATAACTTTCATAGAGCTCCCAAATTCTGGGCTAATTTTTTCTAGTATAGGTTTTCTTGTACTCACTGCTAATATTTTAGTACAAAGTTACTGTATTAAAAAAATCAAACATATATAAAATTACCACTATTATATACTATTTTAACCACATACCTCTTTAAAATTTTATTTTGGGTTAATTTTACATATAAATATGCCAAAATTGTTGTTTTCAGCTACCTCCTATCATAATACATTTGTAGTGTTAATTCAGTTTAACCTTAAAAAAGGAAAAAGATGAAAACATTAATTAAAAGTATTTTGGTAGTAGCAGTGATGTTGGGAACATACACAAGCTATGCAAGCGAGACCTTAAAGGATTTACCAACATTTAAATTTGTAAATGAAGGGCATAATCTTTCTGTAACTAATGATTCGGGTGAAGTTATTTTTAGTGGTCGTATTAAGCATGATGGAAATCTAGTTAGACTTTTTGATTTTAGTCAACTAAGCAATGGAATATATACTGTAGAAATCAGTAAAGATTTTGAAATTGAAGTTGTTGATTTACAAGTAACTAACAAGAGTGTTAAAATCTTAAATGACACCCAGACAAAAATTTATAAACCTGTTGTAAGAGCCGAAGAGGGAGTTGTTATCGTTTCAAAAATTGGTCTTGACACCAATAACATGGACGTAGAACTTTACTTTGAAGATGAGCTAATACATAGTGAAAATGTTGAAGGTAAAGATGTCTTAAACAGAGTTTATAAATTAGATAAAACCGTTAAAGGTGAGTATACAGCTGTTATTAAATCTAATGGCAGAGTATACACTAAGAATTTTAGGATATAAATTTTGATTGTTTATATATTAGTTATTTTTTTACTTCGGAAGTGGGCTTTATGCCCACTTTTGTTTTTTAGAATAGTTTCATTTGACCATCCTTGTACTGCTGGTGCAAACTGGTATTGAGCTTAGGCATAGTCTTCCCTCTAAAGTATTTTAACCTTGCCAAAGCCATCAAATCACTAATTTGTTTTGCCATTTTCCCTTCTCCTTTCATTCTTACACCGTATCTACTCTCGTTTAGGGTTCCTCCATGACAGTTTTTAATTTGATGTAAGACTTTATCTGCTCTATCTGGCATCTTTTTTTTAATCCAGTCTGTAAAAATTTCACCAATAGCTCCATTTAGTCTAACAACTGTATGTGCAATACTTAAAGCTCCAGATTCAGACACAGCCTTAGCCATTGGTAAAATTTCATGACTATTAATAGAAGGGATTATTGGAGCTAACATTACATTTACAGGAATACCGTTATCACTCAGTTCTTTAATGGTTTGAAGTCTTCTTTTTATAGTTGCGGTTCTTGGCTCTAAAATGCGTCTTGTGTCTTCAGATAGCGATGTTATAGAGATATTTACTGCAATTAAATTGTCTTTTGCTAGTGCTCTTAGAATCTCAATATCTCTTAATATTAGCGCATTTTTTGTAATAATCCCTACAGGATGTTTGTATTTTAAAAACACCTCTAAGCACTGTTTAGTTAATTGAAACTTCTGCTCTGCTGGCTGGTAACAATCCGTATTACCAGACATGACTATGGTATGTGCTTTCCAGCTTTTCTTTTTTAGGAGATTTTCCAAGAGTTTTGGCGCGTCTTTTTTTACTAAAATTTTACGTTCAAAATCTAAACCTGCACTAAAACCCCAAAACTCATGACTATTGCGAGCGTAACAATAAATACATCCATGCTCGCAACCTTGATACATATTCATAGAATATGCCATACCTACATCTGGGCTCTCTACTTTGTTGACTATGGTTTTAGGAAATACATTAAGATATTGTGTCTTATTCTTATCTACAACCTCGCCTTCTTTATGGCAATATTCTAAGAAATCATCACGCATTTCGTGAGATAACTCAAAAAAACGGTTATGGATGTTTCGTTGGGCACCTCTACCTTTAATCACATCTTTCCTTTTCATATTGTAAAAGTAAAATGAAAGACACAGGATAGTGGCTACAGAATGTAGTATTAACGATAACAGAATCTCTTAAAAAAAGTCTGTTTTAAAAAAAAGAGTTTTATTTATTTCCCAGGAAAATCAGCTTTGCGCTTTTCTAAGAATGCTGTTGTACCCTCTGTAAAATCTTCTGTACCAAAACAGTCTCCGAAGGCTTTTATTTCTACATCATAACCATTAACACCATCTTTGTAATTGGCATTCACAGCTTTAATAGCCTCTGAAATTGCAACTGATGAATTACGCATTATTTTACCTGCAATACCTTGGCAAAACTCTATCAGTCCTTCTTGCTCTACAACATGGTTTACCAAACCGTAACTCAAAGCCTGATTAGCATCTATCATGCCAGCTGTCATAATCATTTCCATAGCTCTACCCTTACCTACTAACTGAGATAAACGTTGCGTACCACCATAACCAGGTATTACTCCCAATGATGTTTCTGGTAAGCCCATTCTGGCATTGGTACTTGCAACCCTAAAGTGACAAGCCATTGCTAATTCTAAACCGCCTCCAAGTGCAAACCCATTAACGGCTGCAATAACAGGAGTACTTAAATTTTCTACAAAATCGAATAGAAGTTTCTGACCTTGTGCTGCTAATTTCCCACCTTCTTCTACATTAAAATCCGCGAATTCACTAATATCTGCTCCTGCTACAAATGCTTTTTCTCCACTTCCGGTAACAATAATAACCTTGGTGTTTTTGTCTTTATTAGCCTCGTCAAAAGCATCGTGCAGTTCTTGTATTGTCTCTTTATTTAACGCATTAAGCTTTTTAGGTCTATTAATAGTGATGATTGTTGTTCCGTTTTGATAGTCTGTAAGTATATTGTTATAAGACATAATATTTTATTGATTTAATATGTAAAAACCTGAAGATATTCAGGATGATAAGGTCATTCTTTAGGAAACGCCACAGTAAACGTCGTACCTTTTCCTTCTTGTGATGTAAAGGTAATACTTCCTTTGAAGGTTTCCACAATATTTTTTACCATTGCCAGTCCTAATCCCATACCACTTGACTTTGTGGTAAATTTAGGCTCAAATATTTTTGATTTTGTTTCTTCTGCAATACCATTACCATTATCTTCTACAGTGACTTTTACTTCAGACCCTTCAGAAAATACTATAACTTTTATACTTGGATTTTCTTTTTCTTCAGGTATGGCCTGTATTGAGTTTTTAACCAAATTAGTCACAACCCTAATAAGCTGTGTACGATCAAACTTAGCTATAATCTCATCTTCTTTAGCTTCAAAAGAAATATAATCTTCATTAAAAATGTCTAATGCCAGTTTTACAATATGAACAACATCGAGATTTTCAGATTTTTGAGCTGGCATTTTGGCAAAGTTTGAAAATGCAGATGCTATAGAGCTCATAGTATCTATCTGTTGAATTAACGTATTACTGTACTCATCTACTTTTTGATGAATATTCTCATCGCTTGGGTCAAATTTACGCTGAAAGCTCTGTACACTCAACCGCATTGGTGTTAGTGGATTTTTAATTTCGTGCGCTACTTGTTTTGCCATTTCTCTCCAAGCTTGCTCACGTTCGCTTGTAGCCAGTTTCACAGCACTTGCCTCAAGCTCATCTATCATACTATTATAAGAGTTTACAAGTGTTTCTATCTCTTCGCTAGTAGCTTCAACTTTTATTTTTTTATTTCGCTTTTCGAGTCTTGTTTCATTCATCTTATCACTTATTGTTTTAAGTGATTTTGTTATATATTTTGAGATAAAATAAGCAAATACAATAGCTGCTAATATCATTGCTAAATAGGCGTAGCCTAGACGCATTAAAAACTCATTGAGCTCTTTATTCAAAAAATCATCATTTTCTAAATACGGCAGATTGAGTATAGCTAAATTTTTAAACTTACCATCTGTGATGTAAGAGTAAGAAGATTGAAATATTTGTCCGTTTTTTTCTTTTTTAAGAACATAACGATGCTCTGCTGTGTTAGATAATGCATTAAGAACATCTGCATCTAAACACTGTTCTGTAGTATCTCTTTGAATGGTGCGCTTAGAACTTTTAAGTAATTGACCATCTAAATTGTACAAATTTACTTGTAAGCTATGTATGGCGTCAATATCAAAAATAGCATCCTTAAAAATTAATGGAATATTTTCTGTAGTAACAGGATAAGTAGTCTCTTGTACAATAAATTCTATACTCTTCCTAATAGCCTTTTCTTTACGCTCTAATCGCTCTCTATGGTAATCTCTAGCCTCTTCGTTGTACTGATATATTGTAACTGCCGCAATTAATACAGATGCTAATAATACCAGAAGTATCATAGCAATAAATATTCGAGATCTTAAAGAGAGTTTTTTAATCTTCATCAGCTTATTAATGGACTAAATATAGCAATAATCAAGCCAATTAGACATCTGGATTTTTTTCGCGTATGCGTTTATAAAGTTTAAACCCTAACATTATAAGTATCCCAAGAACTACGATACCAACAACACCAAAAATCCAATTAATGGTACTTTTTAAAATAACCAAAAAGACTACTGCAAAAAGAATAAAGGTTGCTCCCTCATTCCATATTCTCATAAAATTTGAAGTTACTTTTACTTCATCATTTTGAAGTTGCTTATAGTAAATATGAGTTTTGAAGTGGTAAATAAATAGTAAAACTACAAAGGCTAATTTTACATGCATCCATCCTTGCTGAAACCAACTAGGCATTAAAATCATTAGCCAAATCGCAAATAACGTTGCAAGAATTGCTGATGGCCAAGTAATAATAAACCACAAGCGCTTCGCCATAAGCTTTAGCTGCTTTCCTAGAATTTCCTTTTCTGGTGATGGTTTATGAAACGCTTCTATTTGATATACAAACAATCTCGGAATGTAAAACAAACCTGCAAACCAAGTGATAACAAAAATGAGATGTAGTGATTTTATGTAATTGTAGTATTCCATAGATTTATTTTGTCACCCTGAACTCGTTTCAAGGTCTATCTTATTTTTTTATTAGATGCTGAAAATAAATTCAGCATGACAAATTTAGACTTAATCCTCAACAAACAAATAATTCAACTGTTTAGAATTAAAGGCTGCATTAAATGCTTTAATTTCGTCATTAAGAATTGTGTTAAACTGAGACAATTGGGCTTCAATTTTTGAAGTCAATTCATTTTTAACAGCAACGTCTTGGTCGGTTGGCGCAAAATCTCCCATGCTTACCAAAGCATTGAGATGCCCTAATTTATTGGTCAACTTAATCGGAAAATTCAAAGGATCTTGACCACTTCTATTTTTAGTTTGGTATAATTCCTTTTCAATGTTTGAAAGTTGCTCTTCTAAAGCTTTGGCTTTTTCCACCAGATCTTTCACATTTTCATCGTCTTTGTATTGTTTTTGAAATGCACTTAACTGACCATTAATATTTCTAATTTTTTTGATAGATTTATGTGCTTTGTCCATAGTTTCGTTAACATCTTTTACAAACTGAAACTGTTTTTCCATATCAGCAAGCGTGCTTTCTGCCCTTGGATCTGCAAGAATCGTAAATGGCTTTGATTGCTCATTTCCATTGACATTTAAACTCACTTTATACTCACCAGGAATTGCTCTTGGTCCTTCTAAACTTGCCCACCACAATATCATACCTGGTAAACGTTCTGCTCCATCATAGGTCATATCCCAAACAAACTGATTTGCTCCATTTTCAACTTTAAGCATATTCTTTTTGTCTTTGGTTGAAAATGTTTTAATAGTGTCTCCTTTTGTATCGAAATAGGTTAGAGATACTTCATCGTCTTCCTTATAATCTTTTAAATTGAAATACGTGATAACACCATTTGGATGATTAGCACCAGACGTTAAACTACCACTTCTTCCTCCACCTCGCATTCTGTAAGTGTCTTTTGGTTGAAATAAAACTGTTTTACTTAAATCTGCATCGTATAATTGATGAATTACGGTTAAATCATCTATCATCCAAAGACTTCTACCTTGAGTCGCCACTATTAAGTTATTGTCTTTTATGGTTAAATCGGTTATTGGCACTATTGGTAAATTCAATTGAAATGGCTTCCAGTCTTTACCATCGTTAAACGAAATATACATTCCTGTTTCGGTACCTGCATACAGTAACCCTTTACGTTTTGGATCTTCTCTTAAAACTCTCGTAAAATGCTCTCCGTTAATACCATTAGTGATTTTTTTCCAGGTTTTTCCGTAGTCTGTGGTTTTGTATAGATAAGGTGCAAAATCACCTGTTTTGTATTTTGTACCAGCGACATAGCAAGTACCTTCATCAAAAGCACTTGGCTCTATACTATTAATCATCATCCAATCTGGCATACCTTTAGGTGTGACATTGTCCCAGGTTTTACCACCATCTTTAGTAACATGAATTAAACCATCGTCACTACCAACCCAAAGTAAACCTTCTTTTAAAGGGGATTCTTGTGCTGCAAAAATAGTACAGTAATATTCTACTGAAGTATTGTCTTGTGTTATTGGTCCTCCTGAAGATTTTAATTTTTCCGGATCGTTTCGAGTTAAATCTGGACTAACGATATCCCAAGATTGTCCTTCATTTTCTGTAACATGAACGTGCTGAGAAAAGGTATACAGTCGGTTTGGATTATGCTTAGAAAAAATAATCGGAAAATTCCATTGAAAACGATACTTCATGCCTTCTGCACCATGACCCATTGGGTTGTCTGGCCAGACATTAATCGCTCTTACAGTTCCTGTTTTATGATTCACTCTTGTTAAGAATCCATCGTAACTTCCTCCATAGACAATATCGTTATCCTCAGGATCTACAGCAATGTGTGCAGATTCTCCACCCGCTGTACTTTCCCAATCGTCTTCCGTAATAGCATAACCATCGGTACGATGCGGAATTCTTATTGTAGAATTATCCTGCTGAGCCACATATATACGATACGGAAAGGCATTATCTGTTGTTACTCTGTAAAACTGTGATGTTGGTTGATTGTGATAGGTACTCCAGGTTTCACCACCATCGTAAGTAACTTGTGCTCCTCCATCGTCACCAATAATCATTCGGTCTGGATTTTCTGGAGCAATCCATAGATCGTGATGATCTCCGTGTGGTGCGTTATAGGTGTTAAAATTTTTGCCGCCATCAGTACTTTTATGATAGCGCACGTTAAGCACATAAACTGTATTTACATCTTTGGTATCTGCATAGACTCTGGTGTAATACCAAGCGCGCTGACGTAGTTTTCTTTCATCATTAACTTGTGTCCATGTTTCACCACCATCATCACTGCGATATAAACCACCTTGGTCTTTATTTTCAACAATCGCCCAAAGGCGTTGGTTATTTATTGGCGAAACTGTTATACCTATAATACCCAAAATGCCTTCAGGAAAACCTTTATTAACCGATATTTCTGTCCAAGTTTCTCCACTGTCTGTACTTTTCCACAAAGCTGAACCTTCACCACCAGAACTTAAACTGTAAGGTGTTCGTTGTACGCGCCAAGTTGAAGCATACAAAATCCTAGGATTTGTAGGATCCATGATTAGATCTACAACACCAGCATGTTCATTTGAAAACAAGGTTTTTTCCCATGTTTTTCCGCCATCTGTACTTTTATAAACTCCACGCTCTTGCGTTGGTTTGTAAATATTACCTAAAACACCAGCATAAACAATATTGTGATTGGTAGGATGAATTACTATACGAGGTACATGTCTACTTTTAGACAAACCAGATGCTTTCCATGTTTTACCAGCATCTACACTTTTCCAAATACCATAACCAGAAGACACATTACCTCTTACTGTTTTTTCTCCACCACCAACGTAAATAACATTTGGGTCGCTCTTAGAAACAGCTATGGCTCCAATGCTTCCTCCAAAATATCCGTCTGATATGTTTTCCCAGGCACGACCTCCGCTTGTAGTTTTCCAAATACCTCCACCAGTAGCTCCAAAATAATATAAGTTAGGTTGATTTGGCACTCCTGTAACAGCAGCACTTCTTCCACCTCTAAAGGGTCCGAGCAATCTGTATTCTAAGGCTCCATAATCGGATTCTTGAAAGTCTTGTGATTGAAGATTTAAGCTAAAACATGCTATTAAAACAGCTAACAAATAAGGTGAAAATCGCATAAAAATTAGTAGTTGGTTAAAGAACACTAAAATTACGGATTTAAAATTATTATACTTCCTTCGGTATTAACTTTAACTTTACTTCTCTGTGTAAAAAGTAAACGGTAACTATGGTTGCTAAAACGTCTGAAATTGGAAAAGACATCCAAACACCAAGTTCACCATAGAATCTTGGTAGAATAAAAATTAAAGGTATAAAGAAAATTCCTTGGCGAAGTAATGTAAGTAATAAAGCTGGTGTTGCTTTACCTATAGCCTGAAAATATGCTGCGCCAATAAGCTGAACACCAATGATTGGTGTTGCTGCAAATACCCATCGCATGGCTGGTGGAGTTTCTTTTAATACTTCTGTATCTTGTGTAAAAAGTTGAGTTATAGTATCTGGAAACAACATTAAAAAAACAAATATGATGGCTGCTAAAGCGACTCCGTACTTAATGGCTGTAAGAATAGATTCTCGTACACGCTTATATTGTTCTGCTCCATAATTATAGCCTGCAATTGGTAAAAACCCTTGTGTGATTCCATAAACTGGAAATAATGCAAACATGAGCATTCTACCTACAATTGCGTATGCTGTTACAGAAGTCTCACCTCCCAAATTGAATAAAATATTATTCATTAATAAATAAGTAACGCTCACTATGGCTTGTCTAGCTAAGGTTACAAAACCTAAACTTCCTATCTCTCTTATAATTGGAAAGTTTAACTTGTAAAAACAATCTGTTATTCTCAGCTCTGAATTTTTAGATAAAAAATACCAAGTTATAAACGCCAAACACAGCATGTATGAGCCTGTTGTTGCCCATGCCGCACCATGCATACCATAGCCCAAAACTTTTATGAAGATATAATCCAAAAGTAAATTGCCAATAGATGGAATCATCATGGCATACATAGCAAACTTAGGCTTTCCTTCTGCTCGTATTACGGTGTTTCCCATCATACAAAGCGCCAAAAAAGGCACACCATACAATACGATGATATAGTAAATCCGAGCAGGATCAAAAATAGCTCCTTTACCACCAAATGCTGGTATTATAGAATCTACAAAATACAACCCTGGAATAACAAATGAAATTGTAAATAAGAGCGTTAAGGTTATTTGATTTCCAAATGTAGTTAGTGCTTTTTCTCTGTTATTTGCTCCAAGTGCTCTAGAAATAATTGAAGAACCACCAATACCAATAGCCATACCCAAAGCCGCAATAAAAAACGACACTGGCAAAACCACATTTATCGCAGCAATAGCATTAGGCCCAATCCAATTACCAACAAAAATAGTATCTACAAGAATGTTGAGTGACATTACCAAAATTCCGATAGAGGCTGGTACAGCTTGCTTTACCAGCAATTTACCTATTGGTTGACTCCCTAAATCTTGTGAGGACACTTTAGCCATTTATTACACTGCTAAAGTTTCAGATGTTGCCCATTCTTCAATCATATTAGTTAATACTTGTGCAAAATCATCTCTGTCATTAAGACAAGGAATTACCGTAAACTCCTTTCCGCCTACTTCGTGGAAGATTTCCTCACCTTCCATGGCGATTTCTTCTAAAGTTTCTAAACAGTCACTAACAAAGGCTGGAGTTACAATGGCCATTTTTTTAACACCTTCTTTTCCCATTCGCTCAATGGTTCTATCAGTATATGGTTTTAACCATGGATCGAAACCTAATCGAGATTGAAAGGTTGTAGAATACGTTCCATTTTTAAGTTTTAATTTTTTGGCCACATTTACTGTTGTAATTTCGCATTGATGACGGTAACAAAACTCATGTTGAGGGCTACCCATTTTAAAACAACATTTACCATTCATTTTGCAGTTGCCATTGGTAATATCGCTTTTTCTTATGTGGCGCTCTGGCACACCATGATAACTGAATAATATGTGTTCGTAATCTAAACCGTCTAGTTTTTCGGCAATACTTTGCGCTAAAGCTTCTTTGTAATCTTCTCTATGATAAAATGCAGGAGTTCTGGTTATTTTTAATTGCGAAAAGTGCTCTGCAACCAACTCGTCTACCTTTACGTCAATCGTTTCAGTAGTTGCCATAGCAAATTGTGGATATAGTGGGATTGTCTTTACTTCGGTACAACCTTTATCAACCAGTTCTTGCAGTCCTTTTTTAATACTCATACTTCCGTAACGCATGGCCAAAGCAACTGGATAGTCTACCTTATTCTGTACTTTTTCCTGAAGTCTTTCAGACAACACAATTAATGGCGAACCTTCTTCCCACCAAATTTTTTGATATGCTTTAGCCGAAGCCTTTGGTCTGGTATTTAAGATGATTCCTTTTACCAATAATGTACGTGCCCAAAGTGGAAGATCTATAACGCGTTCATCCATTAAGAATTCATCCAAATACTTTTTTACATCTTTTGGATTAGGACTATCTGGCGAACCTAAATTAACTAGTAAAACTCCTTTTTTCATATTCACTTTTTCTTATAACAAAAATACAACCCTTTCGTAATAGAATAAAATCACTTGTATTAGTTTTATTTATAATGCTATGTTAAATACTGTTTTCACTTTTTTTGAGTTGTTATATTTAACAAGGAATATCCATGATTTTAGTTTTTAAACGAGTTTTGATGATGGAGCATGGCTATTTCAATGATTTAAATATCTTTACAAGTCCTGATTATAAAGTACAAAATGAAAAAAATTCTTACAGCCCTAATATTTACAATTTCAATAACAGCTTTTTCTCAACAACAATATCAAAGTCTACTTTGGGAGATTTCCGGTAACGGCTTAGAAAAAACGTCGTACTTATATGGCACAATGCATGTAAGTAAAAAAGTAGCTTTTAGATTAGATGACGTGTTCTACAAAGCGCTTAATGAGAGTGAGTGTGTTGCATTAGAATCTGACCCTATCACATGGCCAGGTTTTAACTATGACATGATGATTGATGAAATAGCCTTTTATAGCAATTACAGGCAAGGGTTTTACACCAATCTTTTTAAGCTTACTCATCCTGAAGAAATGGCTGTTAGAGCTTCGGTTAGAATGGATAATGGCGCTGTAAATGCTTATTTGTATAGAAAAAGTAATGCCGCAGATAATTTTGAAGAAGAAACGTATCTGGACATGTTTATCTATCAGGCAGGAAAGAAAAATGGTAAAGAAATTTATGGCTTAGAAGATTTGGCAGAGTCTCGTTACCTAACCACCAAAGCAGCATACAACACCAATAAAAAAGATATAGATCCTTGGTTACAGAAACTATACGCTAAAGAGAATCCTTATCTCATACAAGAAAATCTTTATCGCGACAGAAACTTAGATCTTTTAGACTCTATAGGAGCAGGTTCTAACACAGAGTTTTACAGAGAAAACATGCTCTTTATCAGAAACGAGAACATGGTAAACTCATTGGTGGATTTAATGCCTAAAAAATCTGTTTTTGCTGGTGTTGGCGCAGCACATTTACCAGGTGAAAAGGGAATGATTAATATGCTTCGTGAAAGAGGTTATACTGTTAAAGCTTTAACATCTGAGCAAACTGATTTTAGTAAAACCGAAAAAACAAAGCTAGACAGCCTTTTTATAGAACCTATTCTAAAAAAGCACATTACACCAGACGGTTTTTTAAGCTTAAATACTTATGACGAATTACGCGAATTCTCTTATGGTGGACAAAAGTATTATTTAGATCCAGATATGACAAATGGTGCTTATTTAACAGTAAACAGAATTAGTCGTTTCACTTATTTGCCAAACGAAAAAGAGAACATGACACTTAAGGAAATAGACGATTTATTGTATGAAGATATACCTGGTGATATTGTAAAGAAAGAAGAATTAAAAGAGCCTTATCCTGGACTAAGTATCGTAAATAAGACTAAAAAAGGTGAATTTCAGAAATACCATATTTACCAAACACCTCTTGAAATCATCATTATAAAATATGCAGGTCGTAGCGATTTTGTGCTTAAACATGAAGCCAAAATATTTAACTCAATAGATATTAAAACACCTACAGATTCTATAATAACGTTTGTGTCTCCTGCTAAAAAGTTTCAAGTTAAGTTTCCTGAATATTACGTTACCAGTAACATGGCTAATAAAGGAAAAAAGCTATTAGAAGGTTATAAAGATGATGCTTACTATTTTGTTGAAGAATCCACACTTCATGACTTAAGCTATATCGAAGAAGACAGCTTTGAAGCTAAGTACTTCCATCATGCGCTTTATTTAAATTATAAACTTGAAGAAGCTGAAGGTGGATTCAAAAGAGGTGATTATAAAACTTATGAGTCTCGTGCTGTCTTAGATTCAACATCTGGTAAAAATTTACACTTAAAAACAATTGTAAAAGATGGTAGTTACTACCTTTTAGGTTATGTTGGCACTAATACTGATGACAAAACTGAATTTTTTAAATCTTTTAAGTTCAATAAAACAGATTATTCAGGGTTTGAGAAATTGGTAGATACTTCACTTCATTTTACAGTAAACACCAATGCCAAATCTCCGTTACCAAATCCTTATGGTTATGGGTACTATGGCTCTAATAAAGACGATAAAGATTACGAAGAAAAAACAAAATCTACTACCTACTCTACAAAAGCCAATGAGCAAATAGAAATTACCCGAACCAAATTTCATGACCTACAAATGTTTCACAACATTGATAGTCTTTGGCAAGATGTAGAGCGAAAAGCTAATGGTGCTACACGTTACTACACACCACGAAAGAAATTTAGAATTTTCAATAGGTCTAAGGCTAAAAAAGATGACATCTATTCTTACTCGTTTAAGTATACAGATAGCAATAGTGCTAAGCAGGTTATGGTGAAGAACATCCTCAAAAAAGGTGTTCTTTTTGAGCTAAAAACATTAATAGATTCTATTAGTGGACCCTCTAAATTTGTAACTGAATTTTACGATTCTTTTACTCCAATAGATACCTTAATGGGTAAAGACGTACTTAAAGATAAAACCCGTCAATTTTTTGAGGCTCTAAAAGAAAATGACAGTATTATTTTAGAATCTTATAGTCTTATTAAATTCAAAAAATACAACAGTAGAGACATCGTTTCTGTTTTAAAAGATTTTGAATTCGATAAAGAACGTTTAAATATAAAGTCGTACTTAGTAGGTCAACTTGTTGAGATAGATCTTAAAAACAATCTAGACTTTATAAAACAATTGTACTACGATAGCTACTCAGATCCACAAACCCAGTCTGCGATATTAGAAGGTTTATTTGACACCAAGAAGAAAGAAAACTTTGAGTTGGCTATGGATTTAATGGAACGCGATTTACCACTTGGTGGTATTGGTAGCATTTTTTATAGCTACGCAAAGAAAGATTCTTTAGAACTAAAAGCCGATTTGTTTCCTGAAATTTTACAGTACAGCACTATTAGCGAATACAAGGAAGCACTTTACGGATTGTTGGCTCGTGTTAAAGATTCTGGCTTGGTTAAGACAAAAGATTACAAAAAATATAAAAACCAGATAATAAATGACGGTAAGATTGAAGTAAAACGCAGTCTAAGTAACAGTGGTTATGGTTACTACTCTGATGATCTATCGACTTACGTTGATTTAATTTTTCCTTATAGAAATGAACGTACTGCCAAAGACTTTTTTGATAAAATGCTCAACGTAGAAGACACATCAGCACTAACAAGGTATTATGTGCTATTGGCTAAAAACAAAGAAAAAATCCCAAGCGAATTAAAGGAGAAGTTGCTAGAGGATGAAGAAAATCAATACAAACTTTTAGAAGAACTGGACGAGGCCAAGCTCTTTAATTCTATAAAGTCACTTAATATTAGTCAGCAACAATTTGCAAAATCTAAACTGTTAGGTAATGCAGATTATGAGAAAGAAAAGGACTCTCTCGTCTTTTTAATGAAACGCGATTTTAAAACTGATAAAGGCAATAAAGATGCCGTGATGTACTTCTTTAAAATAGATAAAGATGATGACTACTCTGGTAAGTCCGAAGTACTACATTACATCTCTTTTATAAAACCTAAAGACGGTAAAAAACTCGTTGTAGATTATTATGATATCAGTAATAGTTATGGTACCACAGTTGATGAAACCAAAGAACTAGACGAGCAAATTGAAGAAATTATTAATCTTGCCATTTACAAAGACCGAAAACGGGTAACACCAACCTCACGTGGTTATAATGGGTATTATGATTACTAACAACGTTAAATCTTAATATACAGAACGAAACTATGGAAAAAATATTAATCTTTATTTGTCTATATATAGGATTAATTTTCTTCCTAAAACTCATTAAGTTACTGATTCTAAAGAACCTTTCAAAAAAGCAAAATAGAACTTTTAATATAGCCTATTTCATTTTATGCTTTCTTGTTCTTTATCTATTAATCATTTTTTAATAAAAAAATGTAATCTATAATTTCTAACTAGAAGCCGTAATATACTTTTTAGGCGTCGTCCCAAACTTCTTTTTAAATGCCGCTATAAAATGACTGGCTGTACTGTAACCTACCTTTAACCCAACCTCATTAACATTATGGTCGCCAGACTCTAAAAGTTTGCGAGCCACTTCCATTTTATAGTCTAATAAAAAGCCATAAACTGTATCACCATAAATCTGCTTAAAACCTTCTTTTAGTTTTTTGAGGCTTAATCCAATAGTTTCTGATAACTCTTGTAAAGTTGGAGGTTCAGCCATATTAGCTATAATAATATCTTTTGCTTTTTTAAGTTTTGCCACATTAACCTCATCGACTAAAAATGGACATTGCTCAACATCCGCATCTTCATTTCTGTTAAAATACAAACTCAAAAGCTCATAAACTTTGCCTTTAAAATACAGTGGTTTTATCGTTTGGTTAAGGTTAAAACTTATCATCTGATTTAGCACCACTGCCATAGATGGATTGATATTTCCGTCTGTATAGTACTTTTTGTTTTTATTCTCATCCGATAAAAAGGTTACATAGTTAGCATCTTGAGAAAAGAGGCTATGAAACTTTTTTATAGACATTACAAAAGATACTAACCAAGAGTGTGGCTGCATTTCTAAATGAATTGGCAAATCGCGTTGCGGATTATAGAGCAGTAAAGATGTTTCTTCTTTAATATTTAGTGTATACGTTCCGTTATTAAACACAAAATTAGCTGAACCTTTAGTGCAAAAATGAAATTGTATATAGGTGCTATCAATCTCACGCTCAAGAATTTCAACAGCATTAGCTTCATTTTTGTGTGTTAATACAAAAAAGCCCTCCTCAATAAAAGTTTCATCAAAAGTACCTTTAGCGACACTTTTCGATGGCGAATTTTCTAATTTCATTTTCTTCTTATTTAGATTCGTTCTAAACAAAAGGCTATAAAACCCTTGATTTTACTGTAAAAATATGACAAATATCATGTTTTTTGAAAAAACAACCGTAAAAAACCAGAAACGACATTTAAAGTTCTTTTAGCGTTATTTTTTTTGTAGCATCAAACATAAATTTGCTTTGTTAATTTCCGAGTCAGGTAAACGAGCGAATGCAACAATACAAAAACACATACTTTTATGCTATTGGTCTCAGCTATCAAAAAGCTGATGCCGAAGTGCGTGGTCATTTTAGCCTAAGCGATTCTGCGAAGCAAAACCTATTAGCAGAAGCCAAGCAAAATGGGATAGAAAGTCTTATTGTAATTTCTACTTGCAACCGAACAGAATTATACGGTTTCGCAGAACATCCATACCAACTTATACATCTGCTTTGTGAAAACACTAAAGGTACTGTAGAAGAGTTTCAAGATGTGGCTTATGTACATAAAGGTAAAAGCGCCATACATCATATGTTTAGAGTTGGCTCTGGTTTAGACAGTCAAATCTTAGGTGATTTTGAAATTATAAGTCAGTTAAAATTTGCTGCAAGAGCTTCAAAAAAAGAAGGCTTATTAAATTCGTTTACGGAGCGTCTTGTAAACTCTGTAATTCAGGCAAGCAAACGCATCAAGAACGAAACCGAATTATCCTCTGGTGCAACATCAGTATCTTTTGCCTCTGTTCAGTACATTATGAACAATGTAGAACGTATTTCAGAAAAAAATATTCTACTTTTTGGTACTGGTAAAATAGGACGAAATACTTGCGAAAACCTAGTAAAACACACTAAAAACTCGCACATTACGCTTATTAACAGAACAAAAACTAAAGCTGAAGAAGTCGCAGGAAAATTCAATCTTATTGTAAAAGATTACGAAAATCTTGAAACAGAAATTAACAACTCTGATATTGTTATTGTAGCTACAGGTGCTCAGAATCCAACGGTTTTTAAAGATTTAATTACCACAAAAAAACCACTATTAGTTTTAGATTTATCCATCCCAAAAAATGTAAACGAAGATATAACAGAGTTAAAAAATGTATCTTTAGTACATATGGATGATTTGGCTAAAATTACGGATGACACTCTAGAAAATCGAAAAGCTTTTATACCAAAAGCCGAAGCTATTATTGAGGAAATTATGGCCGATTTTAATACATGGCTAAACACCTTAAAGTTTGTACCTACAATACAAGCCTTAAAACATAAACTTACCGATTTTAAAAATTCGGAATTAAATACACAGCGCAAAAAATTAGCCGATTTTAATGAAGATCAGGCAGAACTGATTACCAACAACATTATTCAAAAAATAACCAATCAGTTTGCGCACCACTTTAGAGAAGACAACGATACGTCTGATGAGAGTTTAGAACTCATCAAAAAAATATTTCAGCTAGAAGAAACTTCACAGAATGAACTCACTTAGACTTTTTGAATTGAAGCGAAAATTAGATATTTTTTGTTCTTTTGAAAGCTTTTTTGAGTTACATAGCCTTAGCTACGGAAGAAAAAAAGATAAAAATAGGGCGAAAAAGAGCAATTTTTTAGCCGATTGAAAAAGTGTAAATGAGTTCAAAATCTAAAATTATTCGCATTGGCACACGCGATAGCCAATTAGCACTATGGCAAGCTAAAACTGTACAATCACAGTTAGAACGCTTAGGCCACAAAACCGTATTAGTACCTGTAAAATCAACAGGAGATATTGTACTTGACAAACCGTTATACGAATTAGGTATCACAGGTATTTTTACCAAGACTTTAGATATTGCTATGCTCAATGAAAGCATTGATATTGCAGTACACTCACTAAAAGATGTTCCTACAGTTTTACCAAAAGGTATTGTACAAGCTGCTGTTATAAAACGCGGCAATGTTAACGATACCTTGGTGTTTAAAAACAATGAAGAATTCTTATCTGCCAGAGACGCTGTTATAGCTACAGGTAGTCTTCGCAGACGTGCACAATGGCTTAACCGCTACCCAACACACAAGGTTGAAAACATACGTGGCAATGTTAATTCAAGATTGCAAAAACTTGAGGATAACGAGCATTGGAATGGTGCTATTTTCGCTGCAGCTGGTATTGGCAGATTAAATATAAGACCTGAAAACGCTATCAATTTGCATTGGATGATTCCTGCACCTGCGCAAGGCGCCATTATGGTTACTGCTTTAGAAAAGGATGAAGAGATCCTAGAAATTTGCCAGGAAATTAATCATGAAGAAACTCAAATTTGCACAGCAATTGAGCGCGAATTTTTAAATAGATTAGAAGGTGGTTGTACAGCACCAATTGGAGCCTTAGCCTTTATTAAAAATGAAGAAGTCAACTTTAAAGGCATTCTTCTAAGTAAAGATGGTACCAAAAAAATTGAAGTTGCTAAAGTTGTGCCTTTAGGAAAGCATAACGATTTAGCAGAATTTTGCGCAAACTATATTATTGGTAAAGGTGGCAAAACACTTATCGACCAGCTTCATAGAAGCAAGCAAGAAACCAATATCTATTCAACAAAAAAATTAACAGACGACCAATTGTTATTGTTTCATAATGACGTTGTTGCAGACAGTAATGATGCGATTAAAATCAGCCTAAATCGTATTCCAAAAACAGTTGTCCGTAATGAAATTAAAAATGTAATTATTACCAGCAAAAATGCGGTTGAAGCTTTGCTTCATAATTTTTCGGCAATAGAGTTACAATTCAAAAATATTTACTGTGTAGGCAGACGTACGAAGCGTTTGGTTGAAAAACGAATAGGCAAAGTCACACACACAGAATCTAATGCTAAAAAATTAGCCAACTATTTGGTTGAATATATAGAAGGCACAGAGGTTACCTACTTTTGTAGCGACTTACGTTTAGATGATTTACCTAATATTCTATCTGAAAACAATATTACAGTTAACGAAGTTGAAGCCTACCAAACCAAGTTTGATGCTGATAAAGTTGAAGCCAATGTAGACGGAGTTATGTTTTATAGCCCTTCAACTGTTGAAAGCTATTTAAAACAAAATAAAGCTTCTGGTATAGCATTTTGTATTGGAGAAACTACCGCAAAAGCGGCAAGTCAGTATTTTGAAGATGTTCGTATTGCAAAAGTACCGACTGTTGAGAGTGTTATTGAGTTGGTGAATGAGCACTATGTATAAGCCCATCCCAACCTTCCCATTGGGAAGGAGACCAGACCTAGCAGGTTTTTTAAACCTTGCAGTTCTATAATCTTAGATTAACTAAGGTTAAAATAAATTGCTAAATCATGCTAAAAAAGCTTGAATGCAATTATAAAAATGTTTAAAACTAAGACCTAATTAAACTAGATTCTTGCTGAAGTTTATCTTGAGCGATAATCGAAAGGCAAGAATGACAGAACTATGATAAAGAACGATTTATACCTAAGAGCATTAAAAGGAGAAACTGTAGAGCGTCCACCAGTTTGGATGATGCGTCAAGCTGGTAGATACCTTCCAGAGTTTATGGAAATTAAGGCTAAATATGACTTTTTTACGCGTTGTCGTACTCCAGAATTGGCAAGTGAGATTACCGTGCAACCTATTCGTCGCTATGGTATGGATGCTGCTATTTTGTTCAGTGATATTTTGGTGATTCCACAAGCCATGAATATTGAAGTAGAAATGAAACCTAATTTTGGTCCTTATTTACCAAACCCTGTGCGTTCTCAGAAAGATGTGGACAATGTTATTGTTCCAGATGTTCATGTTGAGCTAGATTATGTAATGCAAGCTATAAAAGCTACCAAAGAATTACTTAACAACGAAATTCCGCTTATTGGTTTTGCAGGTTCGCCATGGACAATTTTATGCTACTGCGTGCAAGGGCAAGGTTCTAAAAACTTTGATAAAGCTAAAGAGTTTTGTTTTACAAATCCTGTTGCAGCTCATAATTTACTTCAAAAAATAACAGACACTACTATTGCTTACTTAAAAGCGAAAGTAGCTGCTGGTTGTAATGCCGTTCAGATTTTTGATTCTTGGGGAGGCATGCTTTCTCCTGTGGATTATCAGGAATTTTCTTGGCAATACATTAACCAAATCATTGAAGCTTTAAAAGACGATGCTCCTGTAATCGCTTTTGGTAAAGGCTGTTGGTTTGCTCTAGGTGAAATGGCAAACTCTAATGCGTCTGCTTTAGGAATTGACTGGACATGTTCTGCTAAAAACGCACGTTACTTAACTGGTGGAAATATTACATTACAAGGTAATTTTGACCCAACACGTTTATTTTCACCTCCTAGTGAAATTAAGAAAATGGTGCACCAAATGATTGATGAGTTTGGAAAAGATAAATACATTGTAAATTTAGGCCATGGAATTTTACCAAACATTCCGCTAGATAACGCCAAGGCTTTTATTGATGCTGTGAAGGAATATAGAAGCTAGCCCATCCTAACCTTCCCTGAGGGAAGGAGCTGTTATTACTACTAAATTTTAAATATCTTGTAGGCTATAAATAAAGATTTGATAGATCTGATTTATGTAACATAGTAGAGCTCAAAACGTCTAGTTATATAGAGCTAAAGTTTAATTAAAAAGATTCCTGCCTTCGCAGGAAGTATTATGATACAAGACATATTTAGAGGACTTCAGGTTTATACAGATGCTTACGGATTAATTTCAAAATTAAAATTGTGGAAATACTTCGTTATTCCTGTAATAATAAGCGTTGTTGTATTTGCTATGATTTTTGTTTCAGCTTACGGATTGTCAGATAATCTTGGAGAATGGATGGCTGGCATTTGGATTTGGGAAACCGGAAAAGCAACGTTTACAGCCATTTCAACATTTATTGCTGGCATTGTCATTTTTGCAATAGGCCTAATCCTCTACAAGCACATTATAATGGCATTGTCTTCGCCTTTTATGAGTCCAGTTTCAGAAAAGATTGAAGCTTACTTTACAGGCAAACCTGCCAAGAATTATGTGAGTACTAATTTTAGCAAACAACTGGTTAGAGGCATTAGAATTGGTTTACGAAACCTATCTAAAGAACTGCTTTATACATTACCAATATTAATACTTAAGCTTATTCCTGTTGTAAATATTTTTTCAACCGTTTTACTCTTTTTAGTTCAGGCATATTATGCAGGTTTTGCCAATATGGATTACACACTCGAGCGTCATTTTAAGTATAAAGAAAGTGTTGCGTTTATAAGACAGCATAGAGGTTTGGCTATTGGCAATGGTATTGGTTTTTTACTATTATTACTCATTCCTGTGGTTGGTGTTATTTTAGTGCTGCCTTTGAGCGTAACCTCAGCGTCAGTAATTGCTGTAGACTTATTGTTTGATGATGACGAAGAGATTGGTTTTGAACCTTTTGACAAAATAGATCTTAGCTAATGATATTACGTTTTAACGATTTTGAAATTAGTGCTGTACACGAAGGTGATGCCTGGAAGATTTGCGACTTTTGCGTTGCGAATTCAGATCGATTAAAACGCTTTTTTCCATTAACGTTGCAACAGAATTTAAACCCAACTTTATCACAATTATTCGTAGATAAAAAGGTGAAACAATTCAGAAATAACGAAGAATTTTTATTCACCTTAAAGCATTCTGTAAGCCAAAAACTAGTTGGCCTTATCTACATTAAAGAACTGAATTGGGACGCCAAACAAGGCGAATATGCATATTGCATAGACTACATTCAAAAAGGCAAAGGGCTAATGTCTAAAGCCATTGCAGAACTCAATAAATACGCGTTTAACACACTGGGTTTAAAAACCCTTCAAATTATAACGCACAAAGACAATATTGCCAGTGCTAATGTTGCTAAAAAAAATAATTTTGTGTGGCAAAAAACACTCATAAATGAATATACTCCTCCTGGTGAACAACCTTTAAATATGGAGTTATATGAATTATATAAATCATAGATTTTGAAAGACAAATTTTACAACTATATACAAGAATTACAAGATACCATAACCTCTAAACTTGAAGCTATTGAGGGCAAAGCAAAATTTCAAGAAGACCTTTGGAAACGACCAGAAGGTGGAGGTGGCAGAACTCGTGTGATAGAAAATGGTAATGTATTTGAAAAAGGCGGAGTTAATATTTCTGCTGTTCATGGTGCGTTACCAAAAAGTATGCAAGCCTATTTCGGTGTTAAAGATGCTGATTTTTTTGCTTGTGGATTGAGTCTTGTTATTCATCCTAAAAGTCCAATGGTGCCAACCGTACACGCTAATTGGCGCTATTTTGAAATGTATGACAAAGACGGCAATATTGTAGATCAGTGGTTTGGTGGCGGACAAGATTTAACGCCTTACTATTTGTTTGAAGAAGACGCAAAACACTTTCACCAAACTTGTAAAACTGCTTGTGATAAACACAACACAGACTTCTACCCAAAATACAAAGCACGTTGCGATGAGTACTTCCATAATGCACACCGTAATGAAGCTCGAGGCATAGGTGGATTATTCTTCGATTATTGTAAAGCAAATGATGAAATGACCATGGAAAACTGGTACAATTTCATTACTGAAGTTGGTGATAGTTTCTTAGAAGCTTATGTCCCAATTGTTGAAAAGCGTAAAGATTTGTCATACACTCAAGAACAACGCAATTGGCAAGAAATACGTCGTGGTCGTTATGTAGAATTCAATTTAGTACACGACAAAGGCACACTTTTCGGACTTAAAACCAACGGACGAATTGAAAGTATTTTGATGAGTTTGCCACCACATGTACAATGGGTTTACGACCATCATCCTGAAAAAGGAAGCGAGGAAGAAAAACTGATTGATGTTTTACAAAATCCTAAAGAGTGGGTTTAGTTCTACTGCCAAACTGTAGAAGTATCTAAATTATTTTTTAGTTCGTTAGATCTGTGGAATAATCTGGCTTTTAATAGCAATCGTCTGCCTTCAGGTTGCCTTGTGTAAACCAATTTGGTTTTTCCCATGTGTTTTACCCAATGCTTCAGAAAGCACTGTGCATCCTCTTTATTTTTACCAAAAACTTCTGGAACTGGATAGAAATTTTCAATATTAAATCCCTTTTTGAAAAAATTGGTGTTAATGATGATATATCTCGGAGATGCCACTGGCTCTAAAAGTTCAGTTAAGGTTTTAACAAAAAAGGCTTCTTCATAATTACTAGCACCTTTTAAATTACAAACCACAGCATTAGAGACTAATTTGTGCGTGTAGACTTTAATACTATTTCGATCTGTATTTAAAAGTTGCATCTCATCCATAGTATCTACAATTGCTAATCCCATATTTTTGATTTTTCTGTGTAAAAATCCATGTCTTAAGTAGTAGACTGTAGCCTTGTAAAGTTTATAACCGAAATAAGCCAAGGCAATACAGCCAACAACCTTTAATCCAGAAAGAATCTCTGGTGGAGCTGTGAGATTAAAAGCTAACAAAATACTACCGAAAAAGAATACCACTAAAGCCAAAACTATCTCGATGACAATTAATTGAGATGCTTTTGCAAAATAGAACTGTCGTTGTGCTTTAAACTGAGGCGTTTTAAAATCTTGAAGTTGTACTTGTCTGGTTAATTTATTGCCTTCACCTATTGAGTTTTTCCAATTCACAAAGGTCTGCGCTCTTCCCACAGCATTGGTCACACTTGATGCATTTAAAGTCTCTAAATCTTCTACCGATATTTCATTTGGAATACCCAAACGTTCAAAACCATTTGTGATATATGGTAATTTTGTGTTGGTAATACCAACAAAGGCCTCAAACCTTCGCTTTAATAATTCTAACTCTTTTCCTCCATATTTATCCGTAGGATCAATGCAAGCCAAATGCCAAATGTTACTGGTTTTTTGAGGATTATTTGCATCTCTTCTAATGGCTCTTCCTCTCATTTGGTTAGACGACACAAAAGACCCAACAAAAGAAGCCAATATTAAACTGTTTATAGATGGTGCGTCCCAACCTTCGCCAAGCAAGGCTTTTGTTCCTATTAAAACTTTAAAAACACCATCTTCAAAAAGCTTCGTAATGATGCCTACAAGGGCTTTTCTTGCTTTATCATATCCTGTAACTAAAACAAAATTATCGTCACCTTTTAAGGTTGTAAATACATACGAATTTTCATTACCATAGGATTCAATAGCGTGCATTTTTGAGTAATGAATTACAACAATAGTACCTGTAAGTACTGCCAAATCCTTGTTATCTACAGAGCTCGTTCTCAGATAATGAAAAATAGGAACAACACCTATCTTATTAATTTGCTCAAAATCTTGATTTGAAGTGTTTAAGAATTCTTTCCGAACATAGTCCGTTAACACCACACAGCGTAAGTCATCTTTAAGCAAGAGTCGTTCTGAGTTTACAATTTCTACAATACTTTCAAGCTTACTAGGACTAAAGGCCAATGATTTGTAAACTGTATCATTACCTGATAAATTAACCTTGTTTTTTTCTAAAAGATTAAGTTGTCTTAATTGTTTTTCGAGTTTTGAAAGATATTCTTCATAATCTTTAAGTTGTTCTCTGTCTTCAACTAAAAGGTTTTGCAACAGAATTTCTAACCATTCAATATCTAACTTTGGGAAACTAACATTATCTGTTTTACTCAATCCTAAAATGCTCAATCTATAATTATCTACAGGAATATTAACGGCATTAAGCGTTATTAGTAGTGATGAAAAAAACGTGGTATTGGCATAAATTGCATCTTCATAATCTTCTGGATTGGTGTAAAAGCGATGATTTTCAATAAGCGAAATAAACGTCTCATCACTTAACAAATCTGCTTTTAGCGTTTCAATATTATCTCTATATTCTTGAATGTGATGCAAATCAGAATCATACGGTTTTGAGAAGTAAACAAAATCTTGATGTGGACTCAAATCCTTTTCTCTTATAAGACTTGGTACTGAGATTTCATCATCAACATCACCACAGAGCGTAAAATATTTACTCACCTCTAAACTCGAACTATCATAAGGTGGTGTTGCTGTTAATGCCACTATAAAATAAGGTTTGCTCTTTTTTAGAGCGATTAAACAGTTCCACCATGCATTTTTTAAATGATGTGCCTCGTCTAAAACGAGTGTTTCAATATTGTGCGTTTTAAAAAATTCAAGAAAATCCGTTTTATCCTCAAATGATTTGTAAAATGAATGCAGAGACTGATAGGTAGAGAATGTAATATCGCTTGGATTTTTCACATCAAACGAAAAGGCTTCAAACGCCTTGTTATCTGTAAAAAACGACTGCAATCTATCTTGCCATTGATCTCTAATAGTTAATGTTGGCGCAAGAACAAGCGTCTTTTTTCCTATTCGCCTTAAAATTTCAATACCTAAAATAGTTTTACCAGAACCAGGTGGTGCAATAACATGAAAATGCTGATCTGAAATGTGTGTCTCAAAATTATCTAATAGTTGCTTTTGGTAGCTTCGCCAAGGAAATTGAAATTGTAAAAGACTGAGACGTTCTGACACTCTTAAATGGGTTATATTGATTAACTTTGTATTTGCTAAAAATAAGCATATTCACTTTTATATTCAGATTTACAATTATGTTCCCAATACGAAGAAACCGAAGATTAAGAACAAGCGAAGCCATTAGAAGTTTAGTTAGAGAAACTTATATAACGCCAAATGATTTTTTGGTACCGCTTTTTGTGGTTGAAGGCAATGGTGTAAAGGAAGAAATTGCTTCTATGCCTAATTACTATCGTTTTAGTCTGGATTTACTTAAAGACGAAGTAAAAACACTTTGGAGTTTAGGGTTAAAATCGGTTTTATTATTCGTAAAAGTTGATGATAAATTAAAAGACAATAAAGGTACTGAAGCATTAAACCCAAATGGATTGATGCAACGCGCTATACAAACTGTAAAAGCCGTTTGCCCAAATATGTTGGTAATGACAGATGTGGCTTTAGATCCGTTTTCATCTTATGGACATGATGGAATTGTAGAAAATGGTAAAATTATCAATGACGCTACCGTTGAAGTTTTAGCCGAAATGAGTATTTCTCATGCTGAAGCTGGAGCAAATTTTGTAGCACCAAGCGATATGATGGATGGTCGTATTCTTGGTATTCGTGAGGCATTAGATCAATCTAACCTAATTGATGTTGGGATAATGAGCTATTCGGCAAAATATGCCTCGGCTTTTTATGGTCCTTTTAGAGATGCTTTAGATTCTGCACCTGTAGATATGGTAGATGTGCCAAAGGATAAAAAGACGTATCAAATGGATTTTGCTAATCGTGAAGAAGCGCTTAGAGAAACCGAAATGGATATTAACGAAGGAGCAGATATTGTTATGGTAAAACCAGGACTTTGCTACTTAGATATTGTGAGAGATATTAAAAATAATTTTGACGTGCCTTTAGCTGTGTACCAAGTATCTGGCGAATATGCTATGCTAAAAGCCGCAGCAGAAAAAGGCTGGTTAGACCATGATGCTGTAATGCTAGAGCAAGTTACATCTATTAAGCGTGCTGGTGCTGATATTATAGCAAGCTATTTTGCTAAGGATGTTGTGAAATTGATTTCGTAACTTAGCATTAACTTAAACCAAAAAAATTAATGGGCTTACTCATATTCTACGCTATAATTTCTATTTTCTTTTCCTTTTTGTGTTCCATTCTCGAGGCTGTATTACTCAGTATAACACCAACATTTATTAATGTAAAAAAGAAAGAAGGCAAAGCTTATGCCAGCGATCTAGAAGAATTAAAAAAAGATGTAGACCGTCCGTTAATTGCTATTTTAACCCTAAACACGATTGCACACACAGTAGGCGCAATATTGGTTGGTGTACAAGCTAAAGTGGCCTATGCAGAACTTTACGGAAACACTAAAAGAAGTATTCTTGGTATCGAATTAACTGAAGATGTTATGGTAGGTATTGTTTCTACTGTAATGACTATACTAATTTTAGTTGCTTCAGAAATTATCCCTAAAACCATTGGTGCAACCTTTTGGAAACAACTCGCCAACTTTACAGCAAAAGCACTTAATGTTTTAATATTTCCATTAAAATGGACTGGTATTTTGTGGGTTTTACAGCTTACCACAAAACTAATTGGAGGTAAAGGTCATGGCAGTGTTTTGAGTCGCGAAGGATTTGTTGCAATGGCAGATATAGCTCACGAAGAAGGTGTGTTTGAAGAAAGTGAAAGTAAGGTCATTAAAAACCTTCTTAACTTTAAAGAAGTGCAAGCCAAAGACATTATGACTCCTCGTACAGTCTTAAAAACTGAAAACGAAACGATGACCGTTAGAGACTTCTTTGAAGCCAACTCTAATATTCGTTTTTCAAGAATTCCAGTGTATACAGAAAATCCTGATAATATTACTGGCTTAGTTTTAAAGGATGAAGTGTTTAAAGAAATGGGATTAGGTAATGGTGATAAATTACTGTCTGAAATTAAGCGAAGTATTATTATCGTAAACCGAAGCCTTCCTATTCCAACATTGTTTGAACAACTTGTTGAAAGTCGAAATCACATGGCTCTTGTAGTAGATGAATATGGCTCTGTAAGCGGCATCGTAACTATGGAAGATGTGATTGAAACCTTACTTGGACTAGAGATTATGGACGAAAGCGATAACGTATCAGACTTACAAATGCTTGCCAGAAAAAGTTGGGAAAGCAGAGCAAAGCGTCTTGGCTTAATAGACAACGACAATCCTGAAAATTAATGGACACCTGCTATGTTGAAACTCCGCTTGGTATTACCAAAATTGTTGGTGACCAAGATGGCATTACTCACGTTTCAATATTAGATAACTCTGAGAACACTTCCGATAATATTCCTGAATCGCTTTTAGAATGCGTCACTCAGCTTAAAGCCTATTTCAACAACCAGCTCAATACTTTCGATTTAAAATTAAATCCTGAAGGCACAGATTTTCAAAAAAAAGTCTGGAAACAACTATCTAAAATCCCTTACGGAAAAACCATTTCTTATCTCGACCTTGCCAAACAACTTGGTGATGCTAAAACCATACGTGCTGCGGCAAGTGCTAATGGCAAAAATCCGCTTTGGATTATTGTACCTTGTCATCGTGTTATTGGCACAGACGGAAGTCTTACGGGTTATGCTGGTGGTTTACACCGTAAGCAATGGCTGCTCAATCACGAAAGCGAATACAAGCAACAGACGCTTTTTTAAATCCTATTTTTACTATATTTAGAATTCTTAAATCAATCAGATGAAATGAGCCTAGACAATAAATTTGATATCAACAGAAATAATAATGGCGAATTCCATCTGACATTTAAAAAACAATAAATTTTAGCTGATGAAATTCTTAAAAAAACTACTTAAATTTTTAGTTATACTTATTGGACTAACTGTCGCTATACTTTACATAACAGATACAGATTACCTACTAAAAGCGGTACGTACAATTTACTTAAATGGTCATAGCACAGCCTTCCTTGAAGACTACAAGTACTTTGATAATAAAGAAGTAAAAGCCAGCGATAATCCAGAACCTTGGCCAAACCACAAAGATTATAATTCTGTAAAACCAACAGATGAACTCTCTAAAGCCAACAAAGATTGGGGAACTATAGCGTATGTAATCATTAAAAATGATAGCATTTGGTTTGAAGAGTACTACGATGGTTTTGGCGAAGACTCTAAATCTAACTCTTTCTCAATGGCAAAAAGCTATGTGTCTGGAATGTTAGGTAAAGCTATAATGGATGGTTATATTAAAAGTTTAGATCAGCCTGTTTGTGATTTTCTTCCAGCATTTTGCGATGATAAAGCCAAAAAAATGACCGTCGGAGACTTAAGCAGTATGGCATCTGGCACCAACTGGGACGAAGCTTATTATTCTCCATTATCTATTACAACTCGCGCTTATTTTGATGATGACTTAGCCAAAGTAATGAATGGCCTAAAAATGGATACAGAACCAGGACAAGCCTTTAAATATGCTAGTGGTGATACACAAATGCTAGCTATGGTTATTGAAAAAGCAACAGGAAAAAAACTATACAAATATTTAGAAGAAAGCTTCTGGAAACCTCTGGGAAGTGAAAACGATGTGCTATGGCAAGTTGATAGCGAAGATCATGACTTGGTAAAAGCCTATTGCTGTATTGCCGGAAATGCAAAAGATTTTGCGCGTTTTGGAAAGTTATATAAAGACCATGGCAAATGGAATGGGAAACAAATCTTAGACTCAGTCTTTGTTGCTAAATCCATTACTCCTCGTTTTGCTGAAAGTCCAGAATATGGTTACGGATGGTGGATGAAAGATGTTAATGGAAAAAGCTTTAAAATGATGCGTGGTCACTTAGGTCAGTATGTTATCGTACAACCAGAGGACAATGTAATTATTGTAAGGTTAGGACACCAAAAATCACCAGACGCAGGCATTGGTGCTTTTACTTATGATATTAGTTTATACATTGATGAGGCTTATGAAATGTTAGGTTTATGATTTCAATACTAAATTGATTTAATGGAAAAACCTCTTTCAAATAAAAATGTTTACTATTTATTAATAGGAGCATTTTCACTATTCCTTTTTATTGAATTGAGCTATTTTTTAGGTTTTATTTTCAGAGATTTACTTATAATTTCTAATCAAAATCCCCTTTTAATTTTCATCTTAAATGAAGGTTTAGAATTTTTTTCTTTTATATCATTTGTAATATTTGGCTTAAGATTTTTATCTAGAAAGAGTTTTACAAATAAACAAATTCGATCAGTGACAATTTTTGTGATTATGTCATTTGTACTAACCCATGTATTACAAGCTTTTTTTAGAGCTTTTGTTGATTTAGAAAAAACAAGCTTAGAACGTTTTGAAAATTACGTAAGCTACTTGAATAAGCACTCCATATTATATCTTATAGCTTCTTTACTAAGTTATTCTAAATATATAATTTTTGCTTTAATTTTATTTAACTACCTTAGAGTCAATGATTTCAAAACTCAATCTTGAAAACATATTATTCTTAGATATTGAAACTGTTCCTGAGACGGAACACTTTTCAGATTTAGACACAACCAAACAGAGTCTTTGGGAAGCTAAATCTAGATACCAACGTAAAGAAGAGTTCTCGGCTGAAGAGTTTTATGACAGAGCTGGCATTTGGGCAGAGTTTGGTAAAATCATCTGTATTTCTGTAGGGTATTTTAAAATGGAAGGTGATATCCGGAATTTTAGAGTAACTTCTTTCTATGGTGAAGAAGATAAAATTCTAAAAGATTTTAAGAACCTCATCATTTCTCATTTCAGCCAAAACAAGCATTTGCTTTGTGCGCATAACGGTAAGGAATTCGACTTTCCTTACATAGCAAGACGTATGATTATTCATAATATAGAATTGCCATACAAACTCAATCTATTTGGCAAAAAACCTTGGGAAGTACCTCATCTAGATACTTTAGAGTTATGGAAATTTGGTGATTATAAAACCTATACTTCTCTAAAACTACTAACCAATGTATTAGGGATTCCTTCACCAAAAGATGACATAGATGGTAGTGAAGTTTACCGAGTGTATTACGAAGAAAATAATATTGACAGAATCATAACTTATTGCGAAAAAGACACTGTGGCTGTGGCTCAAATTTTCTTGCGCTTACGAGGAGATGAATTGCTTCATGACAATGAGATAAAGCATATATAATTAATTATATCGCTCTAATTAAATTATACTAATTCGATATTTTTCATACCAAAAGCCTGAAAGTAAATTTTCCAGGCTTTTTGATTAACAAACTAATAAAAAAGATTACTCTTTAATAAATCGTTCTATTTTGGTCTTTTCTCCAATATTCACTTGAAGTATATATAATCCATTTTCAAGATTAGAAACATCAACTGTAGACGTATAACGACCTTTAGCAACTGTTTGCCCTAACATGTTTATAATTTCGAATGTCTGAGCCTCATAGCCTACTAAATCTACATTTAGTATGTCTTTTACAGGATTTGGACTCAATTTTAAATATTGATTAGGGTTATCTAAAACTATACCTGTGTTATATAATTGATTAGAACTTGTTGAACCTAAACAGAAATTAGTAGTCTCTGAACTTGTAAAAGAACCTCCAGATGCTAATGTTGCACCTGTGTCGGAATTTGTAAGTGTATAGGACCCATTTCCATAAGCACAGCAAATACCATCACCATAAGTATCAGTAATTACAAAATCATAACAACCAGAATCTAAACACCCAACATTAATATTTAATGTAGAACCATCTGCTTGCGAACCATAAGTTCCTCCAGAAGCTACTGTACTTCCAGAATCATCAATTAGACTCCACGCTGTTTCTTCTGGATAGTTGTCAAAGGTTATTGAAAGTGTTACATTAGAACAAGACCCAGAACCTCCACCTGTAGAAAGGCTAACAGCATCTACAGCCATATCTCCTTGCCAGGTTGTTCCTGTAACTCCATTAAATCTTAATTGAATACTTCCTCCAACGTAAGCGGCTAAGTTTACGCTAGCTGTTTGCCAAGAATTACCTTGGTTACCAGATTCACTCCAAACGCTAATCCAAGTTGACCCATCGTCATCACTTAATTCTAATGCCAAGCTTCCCATAGAAGTTGCACCATACATATGATAATCAAATTCAAATGTTGCCTGACTTGCAGAAGTTAAATCAAAACATGGAGAATTTAAAATCGCACGTTTTGTAGAGTAGTTTGGTGATGAAGACTCCATGTAAATATAATATGAACCAGAATTTGCACTTGAAGGTCCTGTATTACTTGATGGAGTACTACCACTTCTTAAAGTCCAATTGAAATCATCTCCAGAACTTTGTGACCAAGCTCCCAGTGTATTTTCGAAACTCTCAGAGTATGGGAAAGAAGAGATTCCACCCGAACAACCTGATCCACTAACTGGATCTAATGTTGTAACATTAATCGTATTACTAGCTGATGATACATTACCTTCAGCATCAAAAGCTGTAACATAAAAAGAGTAGGTGGTACTCTCTGATAAACCTGTTATGTTTGCAGATGTCGAAGTAACAGTACCTATTGAAGAACCATTTGAAAACACTTCATAACCTGTTACACCAACATTATCTGAAGACGCATTCCAAGATAAATCAGTTGTAGTTTGCGTTGTGTTTGAAGCTGTTAAGCTCGTTGGTGCTGTTGGTGCTTGCGTATCTGATGCGTTATCAAAAACATTAATATCATCTATAGTTGCATCTCCTGTGTATGAAGTTCCTGTAGTATTTTGAAAACGTAACTGAACTGTACTGTAACTTGCTAAACTAACTTCGGCTTCTTGCCAAGAATTACCTTGATTTCCAGAAAGGCTCCAGATGGTTGTCCAAGTCGACGACCCATTTACTTTAGCTTGTAACCTTAAGGTTCCCATAGCCGATCCATACATATGATATTGAAAAGTCATTGCTGGATTGGTAAGACCACTTAAATCAAAACAAGGTCCTTCTAAAATTGCTTCTTTTGAAGGGTAGTTTGGACTTGAAGCTTCAGTATAAACGTAATAAGTACCTTCTACAGCACTTGAAGGTCCAGTACTACTTGATGGTGTTCCAGCAGAATCTCTGGTCCAATCCATATCATCATCAGAGCTTTGAGACCACGCTCCTAAACTACTCTCAAACCCTTCAGAATATGGAAAAGAAGATACTGTTGTACTACAATCTAAAACAGACTGCGTTGTTGTAACATTTAACACAGAAGACTGAGCAGAAGTGTTTCCTGCGGCATCATAAGCCGAAACTCTAATAGCATATGTTGTATCTGGGGTTAATCCTGATATCGTAATTGATGTTCCTGATACGCTTCCGTATAAAGACCCATTAACATAAACATTGTAACCTGTAACACCAACATTATCTGAAGAAGCATTCCAACTAACGTCAAATGAAGATGAACCTATGTTTGATGCCGCAAGACCAGATGGAACACTTGGAGCCTGATCATCAACACTTCCTCCTGCAGCTAAAACTGCCGCATAAGCATTAACAAGTCCTGCTCCAAATTGATTGGCATCACCTACACTTTTAGTAGTTGTGTATAATATATTTTCAACTTCACTCTTAGTAAGGTTTGGATTTACAGAAAGTACCAGTGCAGCAACCGCAGAAACCTGAGGAGTAGCTCCCGAAGTACCACCCATAGAATCGCTATAATCACCACTATACCAACCAGCACTACCTACTCGATCTAATGTTCTTAAACCATGAGTACCTGTAGAATACCATTGACCTCCTTGCTGTACCCAATCATCATCACTTGGCGCAGCAATATCTAAAGCAGGACCATAATTACTATACATACTTCTTCCTCCATCACCAGAAATACCACCAACTGCCATAACATTTGGCAAATTGGCAGGATAACTTACACATGTCTGAAAATCATTACCAGACGCAATCATTATTAAACATCCTTTTCCATTACGTCCACTATTTGCAGCGTAAGTAAATGCATCTGTTATAGAAGATACATTGTAAGTACAAGAACCAAATCCCCAAGAATTAGAAAGTACATCTGCTCCTTGATTTACAGCCCAGGTAATACCATCAGCAACATCGGCATTTGATGTATTAGGATCAAATATATTTATACTAAAGGTACTTGCACCTGGAGCAATTCCTGCTGCACCAATAGTATTGTGCTGTGCACTAATTAAACCCGAAACTTGTTGACCATGACCATCTCCACTTGTAGAAGGTGTTCCGTTTCCATTATTTGCTGGTGTATAACCAGTTAAAAGAGTAGGCATATCAGGATGAGCCTCTACACCATCATCTATAACCGCAACAACGATACTAGAGTTTCCTGTTGTAATTCCCCAAGCTTCAGGAGCGTTAACATCTATATCAGCTACTAAGGCCTTACCATCTACTGATCCACCTGTGTTATTTAAGTGCCAGGAATCGCTATACATAGGGTCATTAGTGGATTTTACCAACTCTACTTTAAAATCTGGTTCACCCCATTTTAAAACATCCATTTCATGAAGTTCTTGTATAAGATTTAGTTGATTTTCAATTTCGTCAACTTTAAGCAAATATGTATCCTTATTAACAATATTCTTTATTAATTGGGCACCATATTCATTTAAAACTGATGAAATGTCTTCCAAATCTACTCCTTCATTTAAACGAATAGTTACTCTTTTGGTAAACCAAGCCTGCTTATCACCAATCATAAATGCTGGTAACACATCGTACGCACCTTCATTTTGAAGTCCGTAAGAATTTAAAAAAGCTTTACGCTCTTCAAGAGTTTGAATAGAATTTAAGTTGTTGGTAGATTTTAAAATAATCACCCCTTTTTTATCCATTACGCTAACTTCTTTAGAATCTCCATTAAGCGAAAGTTTATTTATAAAATTTTGCTTTGTGCTTTCTGGTACTATATCATTGTTAAAATAAATAGCTACTGAACTATAGTCTGGTTGCATATAAACCTTACCATTTGTATCTATATAATATAGGTCTGAATTTTCTTTAGTCCAGTCTTGAGCATTTATATTAAATATAATGCCTAATAAAAAGGTAACTGCCAAAAATGATTTGAGATTAGTAAAAGCTTTTTTCATAAAAATAAATAGTTTAATGGTTAATATTTTAATAATTCTTTAACAAATTATGAAAATTGTTAAAGAATTTTAGTTTTTACGAAAACGTTTTCGACAAAATACATTCGCTTTAATTATTATTGCGTTTTTACCGTAAAGCATTTGAAGAAAATGACTACATTTACTTATGACACATAAAAAATTGTTGAGCATAAAGGACTTAAACATTTCTGCATTTAAGTCTCGTCAAGAGCACAAAATTATCAGTAACATTTCCTATGATTTATTTGAAAATGAAATTGTAGCTGTTGTTGGTGAATCTGGTTCTGGAAAATCCGTCTCATCTCTAGCTTTAATGGGCTTATTACCAAAGCAAATCTTAAAAATAACATCGGGATCTATCACTTTTGAAAATAAAGAATTAGTACAACTTTCGGATAAGAACTTTCAAAAGATTCGAGGTAATCAAATCTCAATGATTTTTCAAGAACCGATGAGTTCTTTAAACCCTTCTATGCGATGTGGCAATCAAATTGAAGAGATTTTGAAACAGCACACTAACTTATCTAGACTTGAAATTAAAGATGAAATCATTTCACTTTTTGAAAAGGTAAAACTGCCCAATCCTAAAAGGATCTATAAGTCTTATCCACATGAAATCTCAGGCGGTCAAAAACAAAGAGTTATGATTGCTATGGCCATAGCATGTAAACCGCAAATCCTTATTGCAGACGAGCCCACAACCGCATTAGATGTTACCGTACAAAAAGAGATATTAATGCTCCTTAAAGAAATACAGAAGGAAACAAAAATGAGTGTTTTGTTTATTTCTCATGATTTATCTCTTGTTTCTGAACTTGCAGATAGAGTAATGGTAATGTATAATGGTGAAATTGTTGAGCAAGGTGCAACGTCTTTAATCTTTAACCAACCAAAGCATATATATACAAGAGCGCTTATTAACGCGCGACCTTCAACAAAAACGAGATTAAAACAATTACCTACAATTTCGGATTTTATAAACGGAGAGATTAATAATGATATTATCTCAAAAGAAGAACGAACTGCCAACCATAAAAAATTATATGCTAAGGAACCTTTACTTGAAGTTGTCGATGTCGAAAAAGTTTATCTTTCTAATAAAGGATTGTTTTCAAAAGACACAGCCTTTAAAGCTGTAGATGGAGTAAGCTTTAAGGTATATCCTGGAGAAACTATTGGTTTGGTTGGTGAGTCTGGTTGTGGCAAATCCACTTTAGGCAATGCCATACTTCAATTAGATAAAGCAACTTCTGGAAGTATTAAATACAAAGGAAAGGATATAACCAATCTAAAAAAATCTGAATTAAGAGCTTTAAGGAAAGACATTCAAATTATATTTCAAGATCCATTTGCATCACTAAATCCAAGGATGACTGTGGGCAATGCCATAATCGAACCCATGAAAGTTCATAACATTGGCAATTCTTTTGAAGAAAGAAAAGAAAAGGTTCTGGATATCTTAACAAGAGTAGGATTAGATACTTCTAGTTTTTATAAATATCCTCATGAGTTTTCTGGAGGCCAAAGACAACGTGTTGGTATTGCCAGAACTATTGCGCTACAGCCTCAACTTATTGTTTGCGACGAATCAGTTTCTGCTTTAGACATTTCTGTACAAGCACAAGTACTTAATCTATTAAATGATCTAAAAGCTCAGTTTGGATTTACCTATATTTTTATTTCTCATGATCTTGCTGTTGTTAAATACATGGCAGACCAATTACTGGTAATGAATAAAGGTAAAATTGAAGAAATTGGAGATGCTGATAAGATTTATGCTTCTCCTGAAAGAGAGTATACTAAAAAATTAATTCATGCTATCCCAAAAGGGTTATAGCATGAATATTTTCTTAGTTAACTTTAAAACACCCGAAATTACCTTCATAGTGTTTCTTAAGTTTGAAAACATCACGTTTTCATTTAAAGTAGGTTCTGGTAGATTTGATTTGGTTTTCATAAGCTTTGGTTTATGCTAGATTTGGGGCAAAATCTGTAAATTAAGTTTATGGTAAATTAGGGTTAATTTAGTTTTTGATTTGGGATGACTAATATCTAATTAATTTTTATTTTTTCTGTTTAAAAGCACTATAAATCGATGAAATGCATTTATTTTTAACATTTAAGAGTTTATTCGCTCTTTTTTAAAAGAAAGTTGAACAGTTTTGTAGCGTAATTTTCTCCACCTGTATTAAACAAACCATAATGACCTCCTCCTTCAACGGCAACAAATTCTTTTTCTTTTGATGCTAAATTTGAAAATAAAGCTTTACCATATTCAAAACTGATATTTTTATCTGCATTACCATGAGCAATAAGTACTGGTTGATTAATGTATTTTACAGATTCTAAGGGCTTAACTTTATCTGGATTAAAATCTGTAAGTTCACTTGCTTTATCTAAGGTTAAATCGCATATCCACTTTAATCCTATTCCAAAAAAATATCTCGCTTGATAGTCATATACAATTTGTCTTAAATCGGTAAATGTACTTTCTATAACTCCAAAATTTAGCCTTTTATCATACTCCATAGCCTGCAACGCAATTGCACCTCCTAAAGAATTTCCCCATATACCAACTTTTGCATCTTGCCTTACTTTTTTAATTTCATCAATTATTATTGAAATGTCTTTCTTTTCTAAATATCCGTAGGTAGAAAATTTCCCTTCACTTTTGCCATGAGCTCTATTATCAAAAATCCAACTTTCAAATCCCAACTCAGCAAGGGAAATAGCTAAACTTGTAAAGTGCTCTTTACAGCCTCCAATTCCATGTACCAATATGATTGATGCTCTTGTAGAATCTGCTAAAGATGTCACACGATAACCCGTTAAATTAATACCATCAAAAGATTTTAAATTAACTACTTCGTAAGGTATGTTATTAGAGTCTAAGTGATTTTCGCTATTTACTCTTTGAGGATGTAAAATAGCATAGGGTAGGACATGTTGTGTTATGACATAAATAGATATGCCTATAAAAAATATGAGCCCAATTAGTATTTTGTTACGTCTTTTCAAACGTTAAATAGCCATCTCAGGAATATCTCCTTCTATAATTAAATGTCCTTCTGTTGCTTTTTGGATCTCTTCTACAGAAACACCTGGTGCACGCTCTAACAATTTAAAACCTTCAGCTGTTACCTCTATTACAGCCAGATTGGTTACTATTTTCTTTACACAACCAACACCTGTTAAAGGTAAAGTACAGGATTTTAAAAGTTTGGATGCTCCTGCTCTATTGGTATGCATCATAGCTACAATAATATTTTCTGCACTTGCTACCAAATCCATAGCGCCTCCCATGCCTTTTACCATTTTACCTGGTATTTTCCAGTTGGCAATATCTCCATTCTCAGCAACTTCCATTGCGCCAAGAATTGTTAAATCTACATGCTGGCCTCTAATCATAGAAAAACTCATTGCCGAATCAAAAAAGGAGGCTCCTGGCAATGTTGTTATGGTTTGTTTTCCTGCATTAATAACATCGGCATCTTCTTCACCTTCAAATGGAAATGGTCCCATACCAAGGACTCCATTCTCACTTTGAAACTCTACTTCTATATCGTCTCTTACAAAATTAGCCACCAAAGTTGGTATACCTATACCAAGGTTTACATAGTAACCATCTTTTACTTCTTTTGCAATTCGTTTTGCTATTCCGTTTTTATCTAACATAACTAACTTCTTTGTCTTACCGTTCTTTGCTCTATTCTCTTTTCATAATGCGCTCCCTCAAATATTCTTTGTACAAATATGCCAGGAATATGTATCTGATTTGGATCTAACTCTCCAACAGGAACCAGCTCTTCTACCTCAGCAACTGTAATGTTAGCGGCACCACACATATTAGGATTAAAATTACGAGCTGTACCTTTAAAAATAAGATTACCTGCAGCATCACCTTTCCAAGCTTTAATAAACCCAAAATCGGCTTTAAAAGCATGCTCTAACACATACATTTTACCATTAAATTCTCTCGTTTCTTTGCCTTCTGCAACTTCGGTACCATAACCTGCTGGAGTAAAAAATGCAGGGAAACCAGCCTGAGCGGCTCTTGCTCGTTCTGCCAATGTACCTTGAGGTATTAATTCTACTTCAAGCTCTCCTGAAAGCATTTGGCGTTCAAATTCGTCATTTTCTCCTACGTATGACGATATCATTTTTTTGATTTGTTTTTGCTGAAGTAATAAGCCTAAACCAAAATCATCTACACCTGCATTATTAGAAATACATGTTAAACCTTTTACATTTAATTTTACGAGCTCTGCTATTGCATTTTCTGGTATACCTGATAAGCCGAAACCTCCAAACATAAAGGTCATGTTGTCCTTTACGCCTTGTAAAGCTTCAGTAACATTAGCTACTTTTTTATTAATCATGATTGTATATTTTTCCTTTTGGAAAAATACAAAACAATGCTATAAATTAATAGTTTCTTATAAAATAAATAAGGGTGTGACTATGTTGTATTTAATCGAAATCTATTTCAATTTCATTGTCTTCGCTACTCTCACTTTCATCAATTAAATCGCCCTCATCTTTTGCGGTACAATCTATATTAATCGATAATTCTGAAGGCTTTTCGAACTCGTCTTTAGAGACATTAAGTGTTTTATCTGCATAACAAGCTTTCATATACAATCCCCAAATCGGTAATGCCATAGAAGCTCCTTGACCATAAGAAATACTTTTAAAATGTGCTGCTCTATCTTCTGCACCAACCCAAACACCTGTTACCAAATTTGGCACCATTCCCATAAACCAACCATCACTCTGATTTTGAGTTGTACCTGTTTTTCCTGCTATTGGATTTGTTAATTCATAAGGGTAGCCTGTGATAATTTCTTTATAAACAGCATTCCATTTGTCAAACCCTTTATGTCTTAATCTACGACCAGAACCAGCTTGTGTTACACCTTCCATTAAATTCACAGTAACATATGCCACCTCTTCACTTAACACATCTTTACTTTCTGGTGCTACTTGATAAAGTACTGTGCCGTTTTTATCTTCAATACGTGTAACCATTACTGGTGTATTGTAAACACCTTTATTAGCAAAGGTTGAATACGCTGCGACCATTTCATATACACTAATATCTGGTGTACCTAGAGCTATTGCTGGTACTGGTAAGATATCTTGCTCTACTCCTAATTTTTTAGCCATTTCAACTACAGGTTGCGGACCAATCTCGTTCATTAAACGAGCTGTAATGGTATTTGTAGAACTTGCTAATGCATCCTTTAGGGTTTGCTTACCCGAGTAATTTCCATCCGAATTCTTAGTCGTCCATGGTTCTGGATTTCCAAATTTATTAGCCTCTATAGTAATAGGTGTTCTTGGGAAAGAATCGCATGGAGATACTTGCAATTGGTCTATTGCTGTGGCATAAACAAAAGGCTTAAAGGTAGAACCAACTTGTCGTTTTCCCTGCTTAACCATATCATATTTAAAATGCTTATAATTCATACCACCAACCCATGCTTTTACATGACCATTAGATGGGTCCATAGACATCATACCAGGACGTAAAAAGGATTTGTAATATCGCATAGAATCTATTGGCTTCATTACGGTATCTACCTCACTTGGTTTACCATCTGTCCATTTAAACACTGTCATTTCAACAGGTTTATGAAATGATGCTTCTATTTCTTTATCAGATTTACCTTGTTCCTTTAGAATTCTCCAACGCTCACCTCTTCGCATTCCTGCTTTAAGTAGATTATTAACTTCAGATTTTGACAACTCTAAAAATGGAGCTGTAGGATTTCTATCTGGTGTATTTTGGTGATCAAATTCTGCTTGTAACCTAGGCATATGCAGTGCAATAGCTTCTTCGGCATATTTTTGCATACGCGAATCAATGGTAACAAACACCTTTAACCCGTCACTATACAAGTCGTATTTAGAACCATCTGGTTTTCTATTAGCTTCTTCATTTGCCCAATCTTTCATGAAAGCTCTTAGGTATTCTCTAAAATAAGTTGCAATCCCTTCTCGATGTGATTCTGGAGTATAATTAAGATCTAATTCTGTGGCTTGTAAAGAATCTTTTACCTCTTCTGTAATATAGCCGTACTTATGCATTTGAGCCAAGACAACATTACGTCTATTTTTAGTTCCAACAGGATTTTTATGAGGTCTAGGATTGTATAATGAAGAATTTTTGAACATCCCAACTAACATAGCTGACTCCTTAATGTCTAAATCTCTTGGTTCCTTTCCAAAATAAATTCTAGATGCCGAACGAATACCATCTGCATGATTATTAAAGTCGTAAATATTGAAATACTGAGTTATTATTTCCTCCTTGGTGTATTGACGTTCTAGACGGATAGCAATAATCCACTCTCTTACTTTTTGAAGCGCTCGTTCAAATTTATTTTGAGACACCTGATCCGTGAATAACTGCTTTGCCAATTGCTGAGATATTGTACTCGCTCCACCTCCGCTTCCTAATTTAAATATTGCTCGAAGTGTTCCTCTTCCATCAATTCCTGAATGGTCATAAAAGCGAATATCTTCAGTAGCAACTAAAGCATCAACTAAGTGTTTTGGTAAATCGTCATATCCCACAGGTGTTCTATTATCATCAAAATAAAACTTACCTAGTGTAACACCATCTGAAGAAATGATTTCTGTTGCTAAGTTCGTTTCAGGATTTTCTAATCTGGTATGATCTGGCATCTCTCCTAACAGTCCCCAAGACGCAAAAAGAAATAACAATACTACAGCAAGAACACCTCCTGCAAATAGCATCCAAAACCATCTTACATATTTTGAAAAATCTACTGTTTCTGCTTTAGATTTTGTTGTCTTCTTTTTTGCCATAACACCTAATTTTGAGCTGATTCTACCCTAAAACCTATATCTGTAATTCCTTCTAAATTTTCAACACCATTGACCTCTCCGTTTTTTCGCATAGCATGTTGAATATTTACGCTATAATCTCCGTTTTCTGTAAATTTAAATGGAGATTTATAACCTCTATACCAAAGTTTATTTTCTTTTATATCTGTAAATCCCGAACCCAAAAGTTCACCGTTTTTTGCAGCCATTTTATATTCTAATGTATCTGTAATGGCTTTACCATTAGGATAATTTAATTCTACAATGAGAAACAAATTGCTATATGCATAGTCATTATTGTTTCTTAGATTAACGTAAAGATTATAATTATTTGTAGTGTCTGGTGCTTTAAAATAAAACGTTGCTATTGAATCTTTATGCCACTGATTTGGAACAGATTTATACTCATCAAAAACGGCTTTAGAATCGCAGCTTGTACCCAAAAACAAACTTACAAGGGCTAGCAATAACCAATTAGTTCTTCTTTGCATTTTGTTTTTGATTGCGATTTTTGTTACGGTTTTTATTTCTGTTCCTATTCTTATTACGTTTCTTTTTAGGTTTTGGATTATCGAAACGTGTTAAACTGTCTTGACCTACAACGTTTTCAAACTCTGTTTTAGTGTCTTGTATGTGCTCTGCAGCATATTCTTCAAGACTTGCGACTTTTTCTCTTTTCTTGTTTTTTGAAATAATCTCATTGGCTTGCGCTGCAGTAATTACATGCCAATTCATCCATTCTCCCTCATATGCATACCACATAAGACCTTTAAAGATATCTGTCTTTTGGCAAACTGCTGTTCCCTTTTCTGTATATAGTTTTGTATCGTTTTTTGGGAAAGCTTTTAAGGCATCTAAATAAGCATCTAGTTCGTAATTAAGACAACACTTAAGCTTACCGCACTGTCCTGCTAACTTTAATGGATTTAATGACAATTGCTGGTACCTTGCTGCTGAAGTACTCACCGATCTAAAATCGGTTAACCAAGTAGAACAACATAATTCTCTTCCACAAGAACCAATACCTCCAAGTCTTGCTGCCTCTTGTCTAAAACCAACCTGACGCATTTCAATTCTTGTTTTAAATTCTCTTGCAAAGACTTTAATTAGTTCTCTAAAATCTACACGTTCTTCTGCAGTATAGTAAAATGTAGCCTTACTCCCATCTCCTTGATATTCGATATCAGAGATTTTCATTTTTAGGTTAAGGTCTATAGCAAACTGTCTTGCTTTAACCTTCATTGGTTCTTCCTTATCTCTAGAACTAGACCAAATATCTATATCCTTTTGAGATGCTTTACGGTATATTTTTAAAACATTTTCTGAATCTTCAATATCAATTTTTTTGCGTTTCATTTGTACACGCACCAATTCACCCGTTAAGGTTACCATACCAATATCATGACCAGATTTTGCTTGAGTGGCAACAATGTCGCCAATACTTAATGTGAGATTTTCTGTATTTTTATAATATTGTTTTCTTCCATTTTTAAAACGTACTTCAACACCTATAAAAGGTTCTTGTCCGTTTGGAAGTGACATATTAGCCAACCAGTCAAAAACAGTAAGTTTATTGCAGCTATCTGTGCCACAAGTCCCATTGTTTTTACATCCTTTTGGCTGACCGTCTTTACCAGTTGCGCAACTGTTACAAGCCATATAGAATTATATATATTGAATCTAGACTACTTAAAGCCTAAATAAAGGATTCATAAAATTATTAAAGAGTAAAGATATGATTTTTTAGTGTTTTATATAGATATCCTTAAAAGATGTATTTTAGAATCTAAACTTGCTTTACGCTAATAATATTAACAGGACATGCTTTTGAAGCATTCTGACTTGGCTCTAAAATTTCATAATCCTTAGATTTTAGTGTGTAAAATCCTTTCTTTTCTTCCGCATGTAACAGCACTGATTTTCCATCTCTCTTAGACATCTGAAATTGTTGTGGCGCCAATTCTACACAGTAATTACAACCAATGCACTTGTTGCGTTGTAATGTAATAATAACCATTAGGCTTCAACTTTATTTTCTACAATTTTGTAGAGTTTGTCTGATGGTCTTACCCTAAAATCTAATGGAATGGTTATAGCATCTCCTTTAGTACCTTTTTCTTGTGGCTTGTCATTGACCAGCATTTCTTTTAATTCAAATTCTTTAGCTCCAGTTGTAGGTCCTGTAATTAAAATTGTATCACCAAGAGAAATGTCGTAAGCCTCAATCTTAAACTCTCCGATTTTAGCCTTTGGAAAATAATGCACACCTTTACCTATATAAACTTTCTTTTGGGTAGCGTGACTGCCTGAGCCTTTGCTCCACTCTCCTAGCTTCTGCCCTAAGTAATAGCCACTCCAAAATCCTCTATTATAAACTTTTTCTAAGTCTTGCATCCAAGAGATAACTTGCTCTTTAGAATACGTTCCATTTTCTAAACTATCTATAGCTTCTCTGTAGCACTTAATTACTTTAGCTACATATTCTGGTGCTCTACCTCTACCTTCAATTTTTAAAACCTTAATACCTGCATCTGCTACTTGATTTAAAAAGTCTATGGTACATAAATCTTTTGGTGACATTATATACTCATTATCCAACTCCATTTGTATACCTGTTTCCTGATCTACAACCGTATACTTTTTTCTACAGTTTTGCTTACAAGCACCTCTATTAGCAGAAGAATTATAAGCATGTAAACTCATATAACATTTACCAGAAACTGCCATGCAAAGTGCTCCATGACCAAAAATTTCTATCTCTACCAATCTACCTGAAGGCCCTTTGATTTGTTCTTTCTCTATTTGCTCAGTTATGTGTTTTACCTGGCGCAAACTTAACTCTCTACTCAAAACCATAGTATCTGCAAACATGGCATAGAACTTTACAGTTTCAAGATTGGTGATGTTTATTTGAGTTGAGATATGTACTTCCATATCAAACTCCCTCGCTATGGCAATAACCGCTTGGTCCATAGCTATAACCGCTGTAATATCTGACTCTTTTGCCTTTTTAACCAAGGTTTTTACGATAGATAAATCATGATCGTAAATAATGGTATTTAGCGTTAAATAGGTTCTTACATTTTTGGCCTTACAACGTTGAGCAATTTCTTCTAAATCGTCTAGTGTGAAATTTATCGATGCTCTAGCACGCATATTTAACTGCTCTACACCAAAATATATAGAGTCGGCTCCATTATCTAACGCTGCCTGAAGGGATTCAAAATTTCCTGCAGGCGCCATAAGTTCAATCTTTTGCATCTCTTTGTACTTTACTCTTAATTAAATTCTATCTCGTAGTTGAGTTTATTGGATAGTGATCTAAGCTTGGATTTAGTTTTGAAAACATTAGATAACAATAATTTACTCCATCCTATCTTCTTGGAGAACTCATTAAAGGACTCTTCACGCCAATTAAAGCCTTCTTTCCAAAATTTATTAGGAGATATGTAACAAAAGGTATAATCGAAAACAAAACTAGAGTCATTTTCTCCTTTTAATATAGATAAACTATCTGGCGCCATTAACGTAATGCGATGGCTAGAGCACTGCTGCCTAACATTTTTTATGAGGTCTAAATAATCATCCTCTAAAGAAGAAACATCAAAATCGTTATACTCTGTGTTACCAATCTTTTGAATTGGTCTTAATTGAAGAATATCGAAACTTTCACCATTAAAATGCTTAAAGAAATCCTTGAGTTCGTAAAAGTTGTCTTTATTAAAGGTGTAGTTTATTCTTACTTTAAAATCGTAAGTCTTTTTAAGTTCAACAAAGGCATTTAAAGCATTCTGAAATTTTTCGTAACTCGCCTTTTTCATAAAACTTTCATAACTCTCTTTGGTCACTCCATGAAGCGAAATTGTAAACTCATTAAGTCCCGCTTTTAAAAGCGGTTCAATGTTTTCTTTAGTTAATAAGTTTGCGTTTGTAGTTATAGAAATATACGGTACTTTATATTGTTTACCTAATTCTACAATTCTTACTAAATTTTTATACAATGTTGGCTCGGTACCACAGCCAATTTGCAATTTTAAAGCACGATTAAAAATCGTTTTTGCAACCTTCTCTAAATCGTCTTCCTTAAACTGTCCTTTAAGTGTTTTTACATAGTCTGCGTCTGTGAAATAACACATTTTGCAGCGTAAGTTACAAGCTAGTACAGGATCTAAATTCACCGCTAAATAGCGCTTGTTGAATTTATGTAGCAGATAAAGCCCTAAAAACTTAATTCTATGGCTTTTTATTTTTCTGTTGAGCTGTAATAGCTTATAAATATTCATTTATTTAGAGGTATTGCTTTGTGCTTCAAAAATGTTTCGCAAATCCTTTTTGTATGGTAAGTGATCGGCTCTACCCTTTTTAAATATATCGTTGCTGTTACCCTGTCCTTTGCGTAATGCTTTTTGTTCCTCGTAAGGCAGTTTTATGATTTCCTGGCAATGTGTAGAACAGCAGTTATCCATTTTTTCTTTACACTCATCACATTGAATAAATAATAAATGGCAAGCCTCATTTACACAATTAGTATGTGTGTCTGCCGGTTTTCCACATTGGTGGCAGTTAGCAATAACATCATCACTAATACGTTCTGAGCGTCTTTGATCGAACACAAAGTTTTTACCTATAAACTTGTTTTCTAAACCCTCAGACTCTACCTGACGGGTATAATTTATAATACCTCCTTCTAGCTGAAACACATTTTTAAATCCCTTGTGTTTGTAATAAGCACTGGCTTTTTCGCAACGAATCCCACCAGTACAATACATCACTAACTTTTTATCTTCCTTGTGCTCTCTAAGATCTTCTTCAATTAAATCTAAAGATTCTCTAAAGGTGTCTACATCTGGTGTAATGGCATTTTTAAAATGTCCTATCTCGCTCTCATAATGATTTCGCATATCTACTAAAACCGTATCTGGATCTTCAATAAGCGCATTAAATTGCTCTGCATCTACATGAACACCTTTGTTGGTTACATCAAACGTATCGTCATTAAGACCATCAGCTACAATTTTGTGACGCACTTTTACTTTTAATTTCAAAAAGGCAAAATTATCATGCTCTATGGCAATGTTTAATCTTACATTTTCTAAAAAAGTGATTGTGTCTAAGTGGTTTTTGAAAGCCTCAAAATTTTCTGCTGGAACAGATAGTTGGGCATTAATACCTTCGTGGGCTACATAGATTCTACCCAAGACGTCCAAAGCGTCCCATGCCAAAAACATGTGATTTCTAAATATCTGTGTGTTGCCAATTTTGGCGTACTTATAGAAAGAGATCGTTAAGCGCTCTTTTCCCGCTTTTTCGATAAGTTCTGCTCTTTCTTTAGCACTTAAGTTATTGTACAGTTGCATGCTATACTAATTTTTAAGGTTAAAGAATTTTGTGCAAAGGTATTATTTTTAGCTAAGTAGCATAAAAAAAGCACTTTGAATTTATCAAAGTGCCTTCCAACTAAAATATTATTATGAAAAAATATTTCTACTTTAGTACCAGGCTGCTAACCCTATTAACAGCCCAGTAACTAAATACCTTAAGATTCAATTGTAAACTAATTGAAAAATAGTTAGAGAAATTTTCGGCCAAACTCTAACTTTTCAATAAGATATTCATAGCAATTTTTTCCATTTCCATAAAGTAGATGTGAAAAGTGTAAAATGGTTGCGTCATAAAATTGAAAAAATTAAAATAAGTGGTATTTTTGATATCAATTTAAATAAGAAACAAGAAGAAATGAGTAGTGAAAAAGATGCCAAACTAAAAGCGCTAAAATTAACGCTAGACAAGTTAGATAAAGCCTACGGAAAAGGAACCGTAATGAAAATGAGTGACCAAGCGATTGAAGATGTAGATGCTATATCATCTGGTTCTTTAGGCTTAGACATTGCTTTAGGTGTTGGTGGTTATCCAAGAGGAAGAGTAATAGAAATATATGGTCCTGAATCTTCAGGTAAAACAACGTTGACCTTGCATGCCATTGCAGAAGCTCAAAAAGCTGGTGGTATTGCAGCTTTTATTGATGCAGAGCATGCTTTTGATCGTTTTTATGCAGAAAAGCTTGGTGTAGATTTAGAGAACCTAATCATTTCTCAACCAGATAATGGTGAGCAAGCATTAGAAATTGCAGATAATCTTGTACGTTCTGGTGCTATAGACATTGTAGTTGTAGATTCTGTTGCCGCTTTAACACCAAAAAGTGAAATTGAAGGCGAAATGGGAGACTCTAAAATGGGTTTACATGCACGTTTAATGTCTCAAGCCTTAAGAAAGCTTACAGCATCAATTAGTAAGACTAATTGTACCATGATATTTATTAACCAATTACGTGAAAAAATTGGTGTAATGTTTGGAAACCCAGAAACTACTACAGGTGGTAACGCTCTTAAATTCTATGCATCTGTTCGTTTAGACATAAGACGTTCTACTCAGATTAAAGATAGTAACGGAGATGTAATGGGTAACAAAACCAGAGTTAAGGTTGTAAAAAACAAAGTTGCACCTCCTTTTAGAACTGCAGAATTTGATATTATGTATGGAGAAGGTGTTTCTAAAGTTGGTGAAGTTTTAGATTTAGCTGTTGAAAAAGATATTGTAAAAAAGAGCGGTTCATGGTTTAGTTATGGTGACACTAAACTAGGTCAAGGACGAGATGCTGTTAAGTCATTAATTAAAGACAATCCTGATTTAATGGACGAATTAGAAGAAAAAGTTCGGTCGTTAATCAATGAAAATCAATAAATTATAAAAAAATCCTGCTAAAAACAGGATTTTTTTATTTTTTGGACGCAACCCTTTTGCAATTTCTGCATCTAATGGGTGGAATTAATTTTATAGAGTGATGAAAAAGTATGCCTTTTTGCTCCTTATGTTTGTTGGATTATCAACGTCGTGTAGCGTAGAGAATGATGACCCTGTGATTCACACAGAGTTTATGCCTATCACAAATGTTGAATTACCAGAGTATTTTATTCAAGGTCAAACTTATGAGATTAACATGTCTTACATAAAACCTAGCTCTTGCTATGTTTTTAATAATATCATTTTTGATATTGAAGGACATGAGAGAACCGTAGCCATTCTGAATACAGTTTACGAAAACACCAACTGTATTCCTGAAGGAGAATCAACTACAGTTAGTTTTGATCTAACGATTTCTGGAAATGAAGTATACTTGTTTAAATTTTTCCAAGGCACTCAAGACGGTGTAGATCAATATCATTTAGTAGAAGTACCTGTTGTTGACGGCAGAGACTCTATAGTGGTAGAAGAAGACTAATTATTAATTAATTCCAACAATAATGTGAGTTTAGAACAACTCATAAAAAAATGTATAAACCAAGATGCTAAAGCTCAGAGCCAATTATACAAGCAATATGCAAGTAAATTATTTTCGCTCTGTCTTAAGTACTCTAAAAACTATGCTGAAGCAGAAGATAATCTGCACGACGCATTTATAACTGTATTTAGTAAAATAGATCAGTATAAAAACAAAGGTTCTTTTGAAGGTTGGTTAAAACGTATAGCAATTAATACATCATTGCAACGCTACAGAGAAAACGTTGGGGTGTTTGATATTGTTAACGAAGGTAATATTGAAGATGTTACGGTAGACATTAATGATGAAGATATTAATATAGATTTTTTGCTTCAAATTATACAAGAGTTACCAGATAGATATCGATTAGTATTTAACCTATATGTTCTAGACGGATACTCACATGTAGAAATAAGTGAATTAATTAACATTTCTACAGGAACCTCAAAATCTAACCTAGCAAGAGCTAGAATGATTTTAAAAGAAAAAATAGAAGATTACAAAGCGAGTTTAAATTCGCAGTCGTTATAAAATGAACGAAGAAAAAAATATAGACAGACTTTTTCAGGAGAAGTTTAAAAACTTTGAAGTAGCTCCTAACGATGCTGTTTGGGATCGCATAAGCGAGAGTCTTCCTAAGAAAAAGAAAAAACGCAGAGTTATTGCGCTATGGTGGCAAGTTGGTGGTGTCGCTGCAGTCATAGCTTTACTCTTAACTGTTGGTACCTCTTTATTTAATTCATCTGACGATAATGAGGTTGTACCTACAATTGTGGATACCGAAAAAACAGAAGGCAACTCTAAAAAAGATACTGAATTAAAAAGCTCTAACGGAGACAACAACAGTTTAAACAATAATAAACAAGACATAAATGTTGCAGATTCTAACGAGAAGGAATTATCTAATCCTAACGGAAATGAAAAATCTTCAACAGAACAAGACAGTAGAAAAGAATTAACTTCTTCTAAAACAAATAAGTCGAATGCCGTTGCTGATTCAAATGAAAATAAATCAACTTCTAATTCGCATAAGAGTTTAACAGAATTAAATAACGAAGAAAACAACAGTGCAGTCGCTTCAAACAATGAGAATACTGAAAACAAACTAGAAGATGAAATCATTAATGATTCTGAAATAAAATCTGTTATAAAAAATACAGTTGATAATAAAAACTCAGCAGTAACAGATAATGCATCATCTAATGGTACTGAAAATGCTTCTAATACTGAAAAGAATAAAGAAGAGTTAGAAAAAAATACTTCGTTAAAAGAAGACAACGACAAAGAATCTATTCTAGATGCAATTGCCGACAACAGCAATAGCGAAGAAATTATTGATGAAAAAGAAAAAGAAGATGAACAAAACAGGTGGAGCATTGCACCAAATGTTGCGCCTGTTTATTACAGTTCTCTTGGTCAAGGCTCATCAATAGATCAACAGTTTAACAACAACTCTAAGAGTGGTAATATTAATATGAGCTATGGTATTACAGGTTCTTATGCTGTTACCAGTAAATTAAAAGTTAGAGCTGGTATTAATAGAGTTAATCTTAGTCAAAGTACCTCTAATGTTTTTGCACTAAGTGGTAGTGAATTTGCCTCGAGAAATGCAGAAGTATCCATAATGGGTAATATTAACCCAAGAGACGGTTTTGAAAACATCTCATTAATGAGCACAAATATGTTTGACAGAAGTACAACTCCTGAAGTTTTCAACTCAAGATCTTCCGGAAATATAGATCAACGTTTTGGGTTTATTGAAGTACCTCTTGAATTAGAATATCGTCTTCTAGACAAAAAATTTGGGATTAATGTCATTGGTGGTTTTAGTACATTTTTCTTAAATCAGAATGAAGTCTATGCAGATATCGATGGAGCTTCTACATTAATTGGAGAAGCCAATAATATGAATTCAACAAGTTTTAGTGCCAATTTTGGTTTAGGGCTTGATTATAGTTTATCAAAACAATGGAATTTTAATCTTGAACCACAGTTCAAGTATCAAATAAACACATTTAGTAACACGTCTGGTAATTATAGACCTTTCTTTATTGGTTTGTATACTGGATTAAGTTACAAGTTTTAGGTTTAAGTTAGTTAGTTTAGGTTATTGCAAACAAACATAAAAGCAATGATGAATGCAATGATGACAAAAGCTGCTCTTGGTTAGGGTAGCTTTTCTTTTTTATCTACTCTCTGGTAAGTTCTTACTAAGCTCTGTTAAGATAATTGCTCTTGCTTTTTGATTTAAATCCTTAGTGTCTGCTACCTTTAAATTCTCTGTTTTAAGAAATTGATGAATTTTTGTTCTCATTACACCAGGACCACCACTAAAAAAAGTATAAGAAAATCGCTTTTTATTATCATAAAACGTTAGTGGAACAATAGGAATTTGATGATTTATAGCTAATCGGAATGCACCATCCTTAAACTCATCTAAAACTATATGCTCTTCTGGCACTCCTCCTTCGGGAAATATACAGATACTCAACCCTTGCTTCAATCTCCTTTGCGCTCTTAGAAAAACCGCTTGCCTACTCTTTGCACTACTTCTATCTACCAAAATACATGTACGCTTATAGAAAAACCCAAACAATGGAATTTTTGCCAGTTCTTTTTTTCCTACAAATACAAAAGGATTTTTTACAGCCACCAACATTAACATAATGTCTGTCATAGAAGTATGATTGGCAATAAACATATAGCTCTTCTTCGGGTTAGGAACCTCTTCCTTTATAATCTTATAATTAAAGCCCATTCCAATAAGAATAAACTTTGCCCAAATACGAGCTAACTTAAAAAAGAATGGATACCACTTTTCTCTAGATATAGAAATTAAAAGAATAGGAAACATTACAATAATTGGTAAGGCTACTAAAACATAGAACCAAATGCGATACAAAACCCAAAACGGATACTTTACTATTGCCATGGCACCAAAACTAAGTATTTAATTCAAATCGCTTCTTATAGTTCTTTCAAAAAATTATCTTTGTTTTCTATTTAGATTTAAGTTTAATTTCAAAGAGATTACTGCTTATTACTTGTTATAAGGCTGAGTTTACTAAAGTCTTATAATAACATAGAGCAGAATTAAAAAGATACCTGCCTTCGCAGGTAATATTATGGCAAGAATATTAACAGGCATACAAAGTACAGGAACACCTCATTTAGGGAATATCTTAGGTGCAATTTTACCAGCAATAGAGCTATCTGAAAAGAGTGATAATGAATCTTATTTATTTATTGCAAATCTGCATACACTAACTCAGATAAAAAACGCTGAAGAATTAAGACACAATACTTATTCTGTAGCAGCCACATGGTTGGCATTAGGCTTAGATGTAGAAAAATCTGTATTTTACAGACAAAGCGACATTCCGCAAGTAACTGAATTAGCTTGGTATCTCAATTGTTTTTTCCCTTATCAACGTATGAAACTCGCTCATGGTTTTAAGGATAAAGCAGATCGACTAGACGACGTTAACTCTGGTCTGTTTATGTATCCAATGCTTATGGCTGCGGATATTTTGTTGTATGATGCTGAGATTATTCCTGTTGGAAAAGACCAAGTTCAGCACATAGAATTCACTAGAGATGTTGCTTCTCGTTTTCATACAAAAATGGGTGAAGCTTTTGTTTTACCAGAAGAAAAATTACAAGAAAACACAATGCTTATTCCTGGTACAGATGGTGAAAAAATGAGTAAAAGTAGAGATAACTTTATCAATATCTTTTTACCAGAAAAACAGCTTCGCAAAAAAGTAATGTCTATACAAACCGATAGCACGCCTCTAGAAGAACCTAAAGACTGGAAAACCTGTAATTGTTTTGCAATCTACAGTTTACTGGCTTCAGATGAACAAATAGCAGAAATGAAAGCTAATTACGAAGGTGGTAATTATGGTTATGGCCATGCTAAGCAAGCACTATACGAGCTTATTTTAGAGCGTTTTGCTGAGCCAAGAGAGCGATACAATTATTACATGAATAATCTTGAAGAATTAGATGCAATCCTAGCTAAAGGTGCTGCTAAAGCCAAATTAGTAGCTGATGATGTACTGCAACGCGTAAGAGAAAAGGTTGGGTATTAAATAACCTCAAATAGTTTTCCTGGCAAAGGACGTATGACTCCCTTTAATTCCATATTGAGTAATATTCCTGCTAATTTATAAGTAGGAATATTACACTCTAAGGCAATAACATCCAATATCTCTTTGCCTTTGTCTTTCAAATAATTATATATAACTTTTTCGTCTTCATTTAACTCAACAAAAAGTTGCTTTTGCACAGCAGGTTTCTTCTCATCCTCTAATTGCCAATTTAAAATATAAGGAATATCCAGAGGGTTAGATAACAGATGTGCTTTCTGAAATTTAATTAGATTATTACAGCCAACACTCTGGCTATCTGTTATCCTTCCAGGTACAGCAAAAACCTCTCTATCGTAAGAGTTAGCTATATCAGCTGTAACGAGACTTCCTCCTTTTTCTGCAGATTCAATGACTATAGTAGCTTCACTAAGTCCAGCTATAATGCGGTTTCGTTTCAGAAAATTTTTTCTATCAAATACGTCTGTACTCCAAAAATCGGTATAAAAACCACCATGATTTTCTACTTCAACAACATACTTTTTATGAACTTTAGGATATATTTGATTTAAGCCATGCGCCAGGCAACCAATAGTTTGCAAATTGTGTTTTATGGCTGCCTTATGTGCTGTAATATCTGCTCCATAAGCAAAACCAGAAACAATCACAGGATTATAATGCGATATTTCCTCTACCAATTTTTCGCAAAAAGCAATACCATTAGTTGTAATTTTACGAGCACCAACAATACTTATTATTGGTCTGTTATTCAAGTTTATATTTCCTGACTGAAATAACACTATTGGTCCATCAATACAATGTTTTAATCTTTCAGGATAAGTGTCTTCGATAAAATAATGTGGCTCTATGTTATTGTCTCTAATAAAGCGCAACTCATTGGTGGCTTCTTCAATGTGAATGGCATCGAAAAGTCCTTCAATTGTAACTGTACCTATACCATCAATTTTAAGAAGACTCGACTTTTTCTCTTTTAGTACAGCTTCAGCAGAACCACAATGATTAATTAATTTTTTAGCTGTTGTTGCACCTATTTTTGGTACATGTTGAAGCGCTAAAGCATAAATTAAATCTTGTTCTGTCATTTAAACTATTGATTTTCAAAACTACAAGAAACTAAATTTTTATGATGTTAATAAATAAACTAGAGCAAACTTTTATCGAAAACAAAAATTTTTAACTTTGTTTCTGTATGCAATTAGAAACTTACATTAGCGACCTTTTATACCGATACGATTGTATAACTGTACCTCAACTGGGTGCTTTTTTAACAAACCGTGTATCGGCAAGAGTACATGATACTACTCATACTTTTTATCCACCAAAAAAAGTATTGTCTTTTAACGAGCAATTACAACACAATGATGGGTTATTAGCAAATTATATTGCTGAAGTAGAAAAAGTACCGTACGCTACTGCTAACGATAAGATTTCTAAGCAAGTAAAAGCCATAAAATCTTACCTTATTGAAGGGGAAACTATTCAATTTGAAAACATTGGTGAACTTGTTCTAAATACTGAAGGAAAAATTGTTTTTAATCCTTCTAGTCATATCAACTACCTAACAGATTCTTTTGGTTTATCGCACTTTACATCGGCAGATATTAAGCGTGAGGTTTACAAAGAAGAAGTAGAAACGATTGAAGAAACAGCTCCAATAGCATTTACACCAGAAAAACGTTCTAACAATAATTGGTTAAAATATGCTGCAGCTGCTGTAATAGTTTTAGGTCTTAGTGGATTTGGTGCTGCTAATTATTATAACAACAGCGTTGAAAATCATAATCAATTAGCACAAGAAGAAGCTAATGCTCAACTCGATGCCAAAGTACAAGAGGCAACCTTTGTTATTAGTAATCCATTACCTGCGGCTACCTTATCTCTAGAAAAACAAACAGGTAATTATCATATTGTAGCTGGTGCTTTTAGGGTTGAAGCGAACTCTAATAAAAAGGTAGAGCAACTTAGAAGTATGGGCTATAAAGCCAGAAAAATTGGTAAAAATCGCTATGGATTGCATGAAGTAGTCTATGAAAGTTTTGAAACTAGACTTGATGCTCAAAGAGCACTCAACAAAATTCGTAGTGAACACAATAAAGATGCTTGGTTATTAATTAAGAAATTAGATTAACCTTTTCTTATCCTTCTATTTACTTAAATCAACATATCTTTGCACAAATTTTAAAAATTTATGCAATCAAGAACCGCATTTCAGTCTAAAACTGTTGTAACAGACCTTGTTCTTCCAAGTGAAACCAACCCATTAAACAACCTTTTCGGTGGTGAACTATTGGCTCGTATGGATAGAGCAGCTAGTATTGCAGCAAGACGCCACTCGAGACGTATTGTTGTAACTGCTTCGGTAAATCACGTAGCATTTAATAGATCTGTTCCATTAGGTAGTGTTGTTACTATAGAAGCTAAAGTGTCTCGTGCTTTTACATCTTCTATGGAAGTCTATATGGATGTTTGGATAGAAGACAGAGAATCTGGCGAGAGCATAAAAGCCAATGAAGCCATCTATACCTTTGTTGCTGTAGATGAAACAGGAAGACCAGTAAAGATCCCAGAATTAGTACCAGAAACTGATCTTGAAAAACAACGTTTTGATGCTGCTCTAAGACGTAAACAATTAAGTCTTGTTTTAGCTGGTAAAATGAAGCCTGCGGATGCTACTGAATTAAAGGCGCTTTTTGAGTAGTAGATTCTGAATCAAGTTCAGAATGACAAAACTGATTTAAAATGTATAATTGCTATGCTGAATTCATTTCAGCCTTAGTTTTAATCCTATTAAACCTTTTCAAAAACTCTTAGTCTTAACATTAACCAAATGTATTAATGATGAGATTAATAGTTTACACCTTAGTATTTGTTTTTACACTCAGTTTAAGTTCTTGTGCAAGACGTATTGTTGTTGCTCAACCAACAACTGTAACAGTAGTTAAGAAACTACCTAGACAATATAAAGTAGTTAGAGTAAAAGGAAAGCGCTATTACTTCTTTAATGGAAGACATTATAGAAAAACAAGAAATGGCTATGTAGTTGTAGAACTTTAATTCTTAGCTAACCAATATTCAGGATTAAGCTTTTGGTTGTTTTTAAACAGCCTAAAATCCAGTAGACTCTCTCCTGTTACTTTACTGGTAAACACCTTGCCTATTACCTGCCCTGTTGAAATTTTATCTCCTGGTTTTACAAAAACTTTAGAAAGGTTGTAATAGATGGTAACATAATTACCATGACGCACCATAATACCTGGATTAGCATTCTTTACTATTATAATTTTTGAAACCTCACCATTAAACACTGCCTTTACATCAGCATCAGTTGTGGTAGCTATTTTAACACCAGAATTATTTACCTCAACGGTATTATCGGTCAGAGACCTAGTTTTGCCAAATTTACCTTTAATTATACCTCTTTCAACAGGCCAACCTAACCTACCTTTGTTGGCTTCAAAATTAGATGCTAACTTCTTGGCTTCGGGTGTTAAAACAAACTTTCCGGTAGATGTTTTTTTTCCTGCTTTTTCATTAGATGCAGCAATCGCTTCACGAATCAGTCTATTAATTTCTTCATCTAAACGGTCAGCCTCTTGTCTCTTTTTCTTAATCTGAGCCGTATACTTACTCAGGTCAGCTTTAATAGAAGCCATTAACTCTTCCCGCTCTTTAAGTTCGTTTTCAAGCTCTCGTTTAGCAATTCTGTTTTCTTTAATTAACTTATCCTTATCTGCCTTTTGTCTAGACAACTGAAGGTTTAACTCTTGGAGTTCTTTTGTCTTCTTTTTTATGTTTTCCCCTTGTTCTTTTTGGTAATTAGCATATTGCCTAATGTATTGTAATCGCTTGTAGGCTTGCTTAAAATTACTAGAAGACAGTAAAAACATCACCTTACTTTGCTCCGATTTACTTTTATAAGACTTTACAATCATAGCCGCATAATCGTCTTTTAGTTCTTTTAATTGAGCTCTTAAACTTGTTATTTCTTGTTGGTTTACACTAATTTCTCTGGTAAGCAAGTTAGCCTGCTCATTAGTTATCCTAATTAGGTTTTGTCTGCGTTGCACCTTGTAATTAAGGTCTTCTATAAGTGTAATTTCAGATTTTTCCTCTTTCTTTTTGCCTAAAACAAAAGCTTGAAATTGCTTTATTTCTTTAAGTATTTGCTGACGTTGTGCTTCAAGCTTTTTCTGTTTATCGCTTTGTGCAATTAAAGACATTGAGGACAATAAACATCCTAAAAAGAATACTATGTAAAAACGTTTATTCATTTATTCTACTTAATAACTATTTCTTTATATCCTGTAGGTATGTTAAAAGGAAATCTAACGTCTTCATTTAGTTTCAGAGATTTAAATTCCATGGTAATTTTAACCTCGTCATAATCTTCTACCGCAATTATTCTTATATCTTTTGGGAGCACTTCTTTATTCACTTCTTGATACGATTTATAATCTACCTGAAGAACACGCTTTTTTAATTGCTGAAACAATTGCAAACTATCCATTTTAAAATGTGATGGATTGATTAAATAAAACAACTCTAACAATGCATTTTGGTCTTTAGGTTGTAGCACATAAGAGTTCTCGTTTACAGAAACCTTGTGTGGTTCCTCCTTTAAATCAAAAATAGCTTGACCTAACAATATATTCTGTACTTTGTTGAAATCTAAATCTACACCCACAAAATCACTCAACAATTTATAATCTCCATCAAAGTACTCATTATCGAGTTTGTTGTAAAAGCGCACTTTTTCTGGAGTAATCATCATACGAGCTAAGCCAAGCTTAGCACTTAACCAAATCACTTTATCTTTTTCTATTCTAAGGTTAAACGTTGAGCCTTGTTCTTTTTGGTTTTGTGTAATATCAATTTTAACCTTCCCTTGAAGCGTCTTAAAATCTGCATCGCTTTTTTGATGTTGTTTTATTACTTGCTTAGCCGAAAGCTTATCACTTGCTTCACCTGAAGCCACAATGCTTTTGGTAGACTTACAGTTTGTAACAAAAAAAAGCATTGCTAAAGCAAGTACGATTTTGAATGTATGATGTTTTTTATTGTTTAGTTTTTTCATTCTCTAATGAGATTCCCACTTTCGTGAGAATTTTATTGTTGTGCTTTTAAGTCTCTTGCTTTTTTAGCAAACGCTTCAGACTTACTTATATTATTAAGGCCTTTGTGAGCTATGCTTAATTCTGTATAAAAATCAGATTCCATTTTTGGGTTTTCTATTAAGAAATCTAATCCCATTTCTAAGTTATCAATCGCGTCTTTAAAATTGCCTTGTTTATTGTTTGCTACTGCATTTACTAGATATAAAATAGGTTGTGCAGGATACAACTCCAATGCTTCTTTACTACCCTTAATCACTGCGTTATAATCTTGAAGATCTATTTGTAACAACAACACATCTTTTATGAGTTTAAAATCATTTGGGTCTTGCTTAAGCGCTTCTTTAAAGTTTTCTAATGCTTTTACCTTATCGCCTGATTTTAAATAGTACTGTCCTAAGTCGTTATGAGTTTGCGCATCTTTATTATCATCTATCAACGCTGTGATCTCAACTAAATCTGCTTCGTACTCTGGATTTTTACCAACAAACCCAACAAAATCTTTTAATACTTTAGCCTTAGCATCTGCATTAATTTCTGGACTTGTTAGAGCTATTTTTACAGAGTTGATGGCATCTTCTACTTTACCGTCTTGTAAATAGAATTTGTACAATGCCAAATGCACAAACTTTGAGTCTGGCTTAATCTTTAAGAGATTCTGTGCGGCCTTGTAGGCCTTCTTTCTATCACCAGATTGGCTGTATCTGTAGATGAGTTTAAGATGATTTTCTTCGTTGTTTGGATTACTAGCCACACGTTCTTCTAAATTTTCAATTCGGTCGTCTGCATTACCTGTAATATTGTAAATTTCATTACGCATGGCATCTCTGGCTTCGCTAACACCCAATTCCTCATCTAACTCATCTAAAAGGTTCAACGCTTGTCTGTAACGCTTCTCTCTAATGTATAGACTTGCTAAATCTTCTTTATAATCTGGGTGATATTTCACCAACTGTTTTATGGTCTTAATCGCATTATCTATGTCATCTTGCTGAAAATACACGTCGTACAACTCATCTAAAAACCACTCGTTGTCTGGTTGCATACTAATGGCTTTTTTAAGGTTGTCCTCAGCAGCACCAAAGTTTTTGAGTTTGTTGTAGTTTTTACCAAGCTCAAAATAAATGACAGGTTTTTTAGAGTCTAGATTTAAACATTTATGAAGTGCCTCAACAGCCCTATCATAATTTTCGATGCCTTTTTGTTTTAAGGCTTCAAAAAAATGCTCTTGAAATTCGTCTTCAACATTACCTAAATCATCATCCGGTCGTTTGTTGAAATCGACTTGGGCCATTGCAAAGCTTGGTACTAAAAATAGTACCAGTAGAAGTTTTGCTATGTGTTGTTTTAATTTCATATTTAGATTCTACGATTTGGCTTCGACAAGCTCAGCCTGACAACTGCTTGATTTCAAAAGTTGTTCCAAACGTTTGATAATGAGATTCCTGCTTTCGCAGGAATACTATTCCATCACAGTATAATCTCCAATACTGATTTTAGTAAACTCGCCATTATACTTTACGTGGTTACCAATCATAGCTTCGTCTAAATTAGCGTTTTTAATAGTCGTCTGATTCTGTATTAAGCTATTTTTAACGGTTGAATTTTCAATAACGCAATCTTTGCCTATAGAAACGTTAGGGCCAACCGTAGCGTTCTTTAAAACCGTTCCTTTGGCGATGAAACACGGTTCAATTACTTCTGAATTCTCTAAAACGACAGAATCGTCAACTAATTGCTCTTCTCCGTCTGCTTTTAAAAATCCTAGCATCTTGGTATTGGTTTCTAGCGTTACGTTTTTATTTCCGCAATCCATCCACTCATCAACTGTACCTGTTTTGAAGACTTTACCATCCGCCATCATACGTTTTATACCATCGTTGATTTGGTATTCGCCGCCATTCATTACATTTTCGTCTAAAACTTCTTGAAGCTTCGCCTTTAAAACCGCAACATCTTTAAAGTAGTAGATTCCGATTACAGCTTGGTCGCTTACAAAAGTTTCTGGTTTTTCTACAAGTTCAACGATTTCTTGATTGTCATTGAGTTTTACCACACCATAAGCCTCAGGATTATCAACTTGTTTAGTCCAGATCACACTGTCTGCACTTGGATCTAAATCGAACTCTGCTCTTATCAAAGTATCTGCATAAGCGATGACTGCAGGACCAGAAAGTGATGGTTTAGCACTCATAATAGCGTGGCCAGTTCCTAACGGTTGGTCTTGTCTGTAGATCGATGCCTTAGCGCCTAAATCCTCTGCCAATTCCGTTAAACTCTCAACCACATCATCACCAAAAAATGCTGGGTCTCCAAGAACAAAAGCTACCTCTTCAATAGGTTGCTTTAATACTTTTGCAATGTCTTTTACCAAACGATGTACGATGGGTTGACCTGCTACCGGAATTAATGGTTTTGGAACTGTTAAACTATGTGGTCTAAGACGTGAGCCTCGACCTGCCATTGGTACTATTATTTTCATTTTTACTGCCTGCGAAAGCAGGTATCTTTTTATGTGTTAAACTTAATTCCTACGAAAGTAGGAATCTCTTATTCTCTTAGTTGATTGAAATTTAGATTCCAATTGGTACTCATATCTATCCAATTAGGATTCATTTCTTCTATCAATTCAATTTTCCAATTTCTTTTCCATTTCTTGAATTGTCTTTCTCTCTTTTCGGCATCTATTCCGCTTTCAAACTCTTCAAAATAAACAAGCATAGTACAATTATACTTGGCTGTAAAAGATTTTGGATAAACTTTTAATTTATGCTCTTTTACTCTTTCTTCAATATTATCAGTAACTCCAATGTACAAAACTCCATTAGCTCTATTGCTCATTATATACACATACCACAGTTTCATACTCAAGTACCTGCGAACGCAGGTATCTCTTCTTTAAATTATACTTCCTTTCCTCATTTAATAAAATCCATCTAGATTTGTTTATTATGATATAGGCACCTTCAATGTCCAATGCTTATTTATTATGAGATTCCTGCGTTCGCAGGAATTTATTTGGTGCCAGTACTTCCAAAGCCACCTTCTCCTCTATCAGTTTCAGAAAGTTCTTCAACTTTTATCCATTCTGCGCGTTCGTGCTTTGCGATTACCAATTGTGCTATTCGTTCTCCGTTTTGTATAGTGAATTCCTCATTAGAAAGATTTACTAAAATCACTCCTATTTCACCTCTATAATCAGCGTCTACTGTTCCTGGTGCATTAAGCACTGTGATTCCTTTTTTTGCTGCCAAGCCGCTTCTTGGCCTTACTTGTGCTTCATAACCGATTGGTAATTCAATAAATAGGCCTGTGCCTACTATTGTTCTTTCCAATGGTTTAAGGATTCTGTCTTCTGTTAGGTTGGCTCTTAAGTCCATACCTGCTGAAGCTATGGTTTCGTAATGTGGTAAATCGTGAATAGATTTATTTATGATTTTAATTTTCATATTTCTATAAAATAACCTTTCGACTACGCTCAAGGTGACATTTGTTTTATCTTCTTAATAATTGTTTGAGTTCTTTTCTTTCGAATAAAGCAATACCTGCAATAAAAATAAGCATTAAAGCAACGTTGAAAAAATAGTTGCCTCTTAGATATTTAAAAGACACGTAAGATAGTGCTATTGCAAATCCTATATAACCTAAAATTCTTGAAACTTGATAAGGGATTTTATAATGTTTTTGACCGTATACATAAGACGTTATCATCATTATGGAATATGCTACTAATGTAGTCCATGCTGCTGCTATAAAGCCATATTTTGGTAACAAAATTACATTAAGCGCAATCGTAATAACAGCTCCTACAATTGAAAAATACATTCCAAACCGTGTTTTGTCTGTGAGCTTGTACCAAATTGCTAGATTAAAATAGATACCCAAAAATAAATTAGCCAATAACACAATTGGTACAATTTCTAAAGCAACCCAATATGCTTCGTCTCGCACAATTAAAGCTTTAAAAACATCTATAAACCCAACTATGAACAATAGCATTAATGCACCACAAATAACGAAGTATTTCATGATTAGAGCATAGGTGTTTTTGGCATTTTTCTCTTTTGCATGATTAAAGAAAAAAGGCTCTGCTCCTAGCCTAAAAGCTTGAATAAAAATAGTCATAAACACAGCTAGCTTATAACAGCCAGAATAGGCTCCATTAATGTCTTTTCCTAGTACATCTGGAATTAACCATTTATCAAAATTCTCGTTAATGACATAGGCAAGACCTGCAATCATAATTGGCAAGCCATAATTCAGCATTTGTTTGAATATCGCTTTGTCAAAAACCCATTTCGTTTTTAAAAAATACGGCAACAAAAACAGTATTGTAACTGCACTTGCAGCAAGATTTGCAATAAAAATATACTTAACTAAATCTGTTTTGTCGTATCCTGAAAACTCAATATTAAACTTTGGAATTGCCCAAAGAAAAAAGAAATTAAGAACCACATACGTAAATATGTTACTTAGCTTAATAAATGTGAATTTAATAGGCTTTCCTGTTGCTCTTAAATAGGCAAATGGCGCTACTACTAAGGTATCTAAAACCAATACACCAATTAGATAATTAAAATAGTCTAAGCGAAGATTTACAAATTCTGCCAAGGGTTGATTAAAAATCATCACAACGGCAAACACAAACAATGTAGAAAGCAACAGACTTATTAAAGTAGTAGAATACACTTTATCTTGATCCTTCTGCTTGCTGAAAAACCTAAAAAATGCTGTCTCCATACCATATGTAAGCAATACATTAAAAAATGCAGCATACACATAAAAATAGGTGTTGTCTGAATAGCTGGCAGTATCTAATGTGTCTGTGTGTAGCGGTACAAGGACAAAATTCATGAGTCTAGGCAACACCGTTGCTAAACCGTAAATTATGGTGTCTTTAAAAAAGGATTTGAGTACGCTCAATTGCTTAATAATGAAATCACTTCAAAAATATTAAATATAAATGGGTCTACAGTTAGATAAACAAAAAAGCCTTACTTTTTAGTAAGGCTCTGGAGAAAAAATTGTTATAATTTTAATTGTCATCTAAGGCTTCATCTAAAGTTGCCATGCTATTAGAGTTACTTCTTGAGTAAATAGATGGTGGTCCGTTTTCGTAGTACGTACCTGCAACTTCGTTTAGAGAAACTATTTTATGATACTTGATTTGACCATTTTCTGAATAGCTTATTACACATTCATCATCTTTAAGGTCAAAAGGGTAATCAATAGGTTTTTCTGCTTTTTGAAATGTATAGTTTCGTGATGGGTGTTTAAGTACAGCTGTGTACTTATTTCCCCTTTTAACAAGCTTTCCTTTTAAGTTTCTAAAATAAACCTCGTTAAAGGCTATATTATCATTAACATGAGAAACCGGAACAAAAACATTAATTCCTGTACCACCAACTTTGATTCCTGCATACCATTCTTGAAACACTACAGACTTCACCGTAAAAGGTGTTTGTTGTTCAAAATTGGTTGTAGCTACCTTAGGACTAGCACACTGAAATAAAGAAGACAATGTACAAGTAAAAATAATGGCATATACTGCCTTTTTTAGATTCTTCATTATAAGTAGGTTAAGATTTGGAAAGACAATATATATGAAAATAATTTATTTTATCGTTTATTTTTATATATAATCGACTAAAAGCAATTTTATGTAAGATATTATTTCAAAAAATAAAATGTTTTAAAGTCGTATAAATATTCTATTTTAACGGAAATAATTTTTTAATACATGATAGGTCCAGCAAAACGATTAATTACAGAAGAAAAAGTAAATAACTCCTCTTGCTCTCAGTGCGGAGAGCAAAACACTTTATTGGCTAAAGTATTTTCTAAAATGTTTATTTTGAAAATATTGCCTTTTGTTTATGGGAAATCAACAGAGTTGTCTTGTTCTAACTGCGAGAAGATTTACGATAAAAATGATGCTGTAGATCCTATTACACAACGAAGAGTAGATATTATAAAAGACGATGCAAAACACGTCTGGTATTTATACTTAGGATACGTTTTTATTGTTGTTGCTTTTATTGTTACCCTTTTTAGAGATAAATAAAGCAAAAAACCCAACTCTTTGAGTTGGGTTTTATTTTATATCACTGTGAATTCTTACAATCACAGAAACTATTAGTTGTTCAAGGCCTCTGCACCACCAACAATCTCGAGTATTTCGTTAGTGATTGCTGCTTGTCTCGCTTTGTTATATGTTAATTTTAACTGATCTCTAAGCTCTGTTGCATTATCCGTTGCCTTGTGCATCGCAGTCATACGAGCTCCGTGTTCTGAGGCAAAAGAATCTCTAATTCCCTTATACAATTGAGTTTTAAGAGACTTAGGTATTAAGGTTTCAACTATTTCTTGCTTACTTGGCTCAAAGATGTAGTCTAAGTTAACGTTAGCATCACTTTCAACAGGAACTATTGGTAAAAATTGTTCTGTCATTACAACTTGAGTTGCGGCATTTTTAAAGTGGTTATATACCAACTCTACTTTATCATACTCTCCGTCTACAAACTTATCCATTATCATTTGAGCTATAGCTGCCACATTATCGAAAGTTAAATCGTCAAAAACTTCACTTTTGTTAGCAATAACATTACCTTGTTTAACAAAAGCATCATTAACTTTTTTACCTATTGTAAGGATAGAAACGTCTTTACCAGCATATGTATCTGACAACAGCACATTAACTTGTTTTATGATATTAGAGTTAAACGCACCAGCTAAACCTCTGTTCGAAGATATAGCAACAATAAGCACCTTTTTTACTTCTCTTTGCTCAGCAAACTTACTTCCGCTATCAGCATCTAATGTAGCGCTTAAGCTTTGAAGTAATTCTGTTAACTTATTAGAATAAGGACGCATTGCAGTAATAGCATCTTGAGCTTTCTTCAATTTAGCAGCAGATACCATTTTCATAGCACTAGTAATCTGCATCGTTGAAGATACCGAAGATATTCTATTACGTATTTCTTTTAAGTTTGCCATTTTCTCTTTTTTGTCATTCTGAATTTAGTTCAGAATCTTTATAAACCTAAATTAGATCCTGAAACAAGCTCAGGATGACAATTAATATGATTAAGCTTTAAACTTCGCAGAAAGATCTTTTGCTACTTTTGTTAAAGTATCAATAACCTCATCTGTTAATTTACCAGCCTTTAATGTATCTAAAGTATCTCTATGCTTAGCATTTAAGTACTCTATATAATCTCTTTCAAATTCTTTCACCTTCTCTACAGGAACATCTCTTAATAAGTTCTTAGAACCAGCATAAATGATTGCTACCTGATCTTCTACAGTAAATGGATCGTTTTGAGCTTGCTTTAAAATCTCTACGTTACGCTTACCTTTTTCAATTACGTTTAATGTCGCAGCATCAAGATCAGAACCAAACTTAGCAAACGCTTCTAATTCACGGAATTGTGCTTGGTCTAATTTTAATGTACCTGCTACCTTCTTCATTGATTTAATCTGAGCAGAACCACCAACACGAGATACAGAAATACCTACGTTAATTGCAGGACGCACACCAGAGTTAAATAAATCTGACTCTAAGAATATCTGACCATCTGTAATAGAAATTACATTTGTTGGAATATAAGCAGAAACGTCACCTGCTTGTGTTTCGATAATTGGTAATGCAGTTAAAGAACCACCACCTTTTACGATTGGCTTTAATGACTCTGGTAAGTCATTCATATTTTTAGCGATTTCGTCATCAGCAATCACTTTTGCAGCACGCTCTAATAATCTAGAGTGTAAGTAGAAAACGTCACCTGGATACGCCTCACGTCCTGGTGGACGACGTAATAATAAAGATACCTCACGATACGCAACGGCTTGCTTAGATAAATCATCATAAACAATTAAAGCAGGACGACCAGTATCTCTAAAATACTCACCAATTGCAGCACCTGCGAAAGGAGCATATACTTGCATTGGTGCAGGATCTGAAGCATTTGCCGCTACAATAACTGTATAAGCTAAAGCACCTTTATCTTCTAATGTTTTTGCAATGTTTGCTACTGTCGACGCTTTTTGACCTACAGCAACATATACACAGAATACAGGCTCACCTGCATCATAAAATTCTTTTTGATTTAAGATGGTATCGATACAAACCGTAGTCTTACCTGTCTGACGGTCACCAATTACCAACTCACGCTGACCTCTACCTACAGGAATCATAGCATCAATAGATTTGATACCTGTTTGCATTGGCTCATCTACTGGCTGACGGAAAATTACACCAGGTGCTTTACGCTCTAATGGCATTTCGTATAAATCACCACCTATTGGTCCTTTACCGTCTATTGGGTTACCTAGTGTATCAACAACTCTACCAACCATTTCTTCACCTACTTTAATAGATGCAATACGATTAGTACGTTTTACTGTTGCACCTTCTTTAATCTCTTTTGAAGGGCCTAATAATACGATACCAACGTTATCTTCTTCAAGGTTAAGTACGATACCTTCTAAGCCACCTTCGAATTCTACTAATTCTCCGTATTGTGCATTAGAAAGTCCATAAGCACGTACAATACCATCACCAACAGTTAATACTGTTCCTACTTCGTTTAATGAAGCACCTGCTTCAAAACCTGAAAGTTGTTGTTTTAAGATTGCTGATATTTCAGCTGGTTTTACTTCTGCCATTTTATTTATTATTTAATGCTCACTTCGAATACGCTTGGTGACCACATAAATTTAGTTTAATGTAAATTCTCTTTTTAAATTATTTAGTTTGTTAGCGATACTTGCATCATATTGCAAATCACCAACTCTTAGGATAAAACCTCCTAAAATAGATTCATCAACTGTGTTTTCTATTTCGGTAGTTTTTCCTGTAAGCTCTTTTACTTTAGCCAACACTTTTTCTTCTAATTCCTTAGTTAATGGTGTTGCTGAAGTTACCTTAGCTATTTGTGTATCCCTTAACTGATCGTATAATTGTGTGTATTTATTGGCAACATCACCTAATAATGCCACACGATTATTTGCAATTAAAGTATCTATTAAGTTTGTTGTAGCAGCATTAGTATTTTTAAACACTGAAGTTAATACTGCTTTTTTGTCTGCAGATCTAACAATAGGATTTACCAAAACTGCATTTAACTCACTGCTTTCTGCAATAGCATTTGCAATTTGCTTCATATCAGTATTAACAGCTTCAGCCACCTTATTGTCGGTAGCTAAACTTAGTACTGCTTTTGCATAACGTATTGCTGCTCTAGATTCTGCCATCTATAATTAGTTTAAAGTGGTTTCACCTAACATATCTTCAACAAGTTTTAATTGCTTGTCTTTGTTAGATAACTCTTCGCGTACAACTTTTTCTGCAATCTCTATAGATAAACCAGCTACATGACTTTTTAATTCTGCCATAGCAGCTTTCTTTTCAGTCTCAATAGCAGCCTGAGCTTGCTCTATCATTTTGCCAGCTTTTTCTTGCGCTTCGTTAGTAGCATCAGAAATGATTTTATCTTTCATCTCTCTTGCTTCCTTTAAAAGTGCTTCTCTTTCAATACGCGCTTCTTTTAATAAACGCTCGTTATCTGCGTTTAGGTTTTCCATCTCTTTTTTAGCATTCTCAGCTGCATCTAATGCACTTTTAATACCTTCTTCTCTATCATTTAAAGAGTTAAGAATTGGCTTCCACGCAAACTTCACCATTAAAAAGATTAATAGCAAAAACAGTATTGTTTGTACTATAAATAATCCTGGTGAAAAATCGTTTAATAATTGCTCCATTATATATTTACTTTGATTTTTTTAATTTTTGTAAAACACGCTCCTGCAACCAACCGTTGCAGGAATTCGTGTTTATTAGTTTACATTTTCGATTCTTATTTTCCTAAGAATAAAGCACCGAATGCTAAACCTTCTAATAATGCAGCGATAATAATCATCGCAGTCTGGATCTTACCAGTTGCTTCAGGTTGACGCGCAATACCTTCCATTGCACTTCCACCAATTTTACCTAATCCGATACCAGCACCGATTACAATTAAACCTGCACCTACTAAATTTGGAACTGTCATAGCCAAATAATTTAAATTAATTAAACAAATCTATTAGTGATGATCGTGCTCTTCAACAGCCATACCTATAAATAATGCTGAAAGCATTGTAAAGATATAAGCCTGTAAGAACGCAACCAGAACTTCTATTAACGTGATAAAGAATGACAATACAAGCGACAAACCTGTCGCTCCTACTGTACCTAATTCATTCTTTAATGTGAACATAATCGCAATTAAACTCATTACTACAATGTGACCTGCTGAAATGTTCGCAAACAAACGCACAAGTAACGAGAATGGTTTAATTAAGAAATGTCCAGCTAATTCTATTACTGCCAATACTGGTTTTACAAAAATTGGCACTCCTGGCATCCATAATACGTGTTGCCAGTAATCTTTTTTAGCACTAAATGTGTATATTATTAAGGTTAATACCGCTAAAGCTGCAGTAACTGCTAACTGACCAGTTACGTTAAAACCAAATGGCATTAAACCTACTAAATTCATTATCCAGATGAAGAAGAACACTGTTAATAAGTAACCTGTAAATCTTCTGTAATGTTTATCTCCAATGTTTGGTCTTGCGATTTCGTCACGCACATAAACCACAAGTGGCTCTAATACTCTACCAAAACCTGTTGGGATACTTTTATTTTTATATTGCTTTGCTAATCTAGAGAACCACAATAACATTAATAGACCAATAATCAAAATACCAAACACACTCTTTGTAATAGAAAAATCTAATACCTTGTGAGCGTTTATTGGGTGATGGTGGTCGTCAAAATTAACTGTAGTTGCACCTTCTTCTAATTCGTAAATTTTGCTGTGAATTTTAACAAATCTAGAGTCATTTTTCTCTACAATAACATGACCAGCATCATCATGGTGAAACGCAGAAGACATAAATGTTGTTAATCCATTTTCTCCCCAAACAATTACAGGAAGCGGAAAACCAACATGCTTTCTTTCACCATCGCTAGTGTATGAAAACAAATGAAAGTCGTGAGAATCTTTTAAGTGATGAAGGATGTAATCTTTAACCTCTTGCTCAGTATCTACAATTCCTCCGTCTTGCGATTTTACAGGATCACTAGCATAACCAAAAAATGTTGTTAACGCTAATACAATCAGTAAGTAAGATTTGATAGGTTTGTTTGCTATCTTCATTTTTTTCTTTTGAAAAATATTACTCTAGATAAATTCGGCGCAAAAGTACATAATTTATTAACAATTAAACCAATTTTATTGAGATAAATTAGAAAGAAGTTTTGTTTAGGATTTTTGCTACCAAAAACACCTCTATAAATAAGAAGATTGCCATAGGAATAATTAGTGCAATTCGTTGAGCATTAGTAAGGTCTACAGCAAAAACAGACTTATAGAAAATGACCGCAAAAACTGTGATTTTAAAAATTATAGTGCCTAGATAAATAAAGCCTAGCTGTTCTTTAATTTTGTTAATAACGCTTCCTACTTTGAATAAAAAACAGATAACTAAGGAAAAAAGCACGAAAAACAGATATACTTTTTTTAATGAAAAAGGGAGGAAAATGTTTTTTTCTTCAATAAAATTACTGTGAAGTAAATAGGTTGATACTCCAGCAATAGTAAAAATCAGAATGTAAGTGATTAGATTTTTAAGCATTACTCTTTAGAAACTTTTATAACCTGAGCAATTACCATATACATTGATGCAAAAACAGCCAACAATGTAATGCTCGGTTCAAATTTGTCTGAATTGTATTTAGAATCTAACCACATACCTAGTAGATTACCTGCATAAATGGTAAGTCCCATTTGCAACGCAACACCTGTAAATCTTATAAATTTATTGTATTTACCCTTGTTGTCTTTGGGTGATTTGTTCTGGTTGTTTAAGTTTTGCCGGTTCATTAGGTAATGCTTTTACAGTGCCTTTCATACTACAAGTGGCATTAAAGGTTGCTCCTGGTTCTACTGCCAATTTACTTGTGTGCACCTCCCCTTCAATATGCGCAGTAGACTTTAAAGATAATGTGCCAGATAAGATTAATTTTCCAGAGAACTTGCCTTCAAAATCAGCATTCTCTCCTTGTAATGTCCCTTTAATAAAACCTGATTTACCAATAACCACCTTACCCGAAGTTTTTACATTACCTTCAACAGTACCATCAATTCTAAATGGCCCTTCACTAGCAATGTCACCAACTATCTTGGTGCCTTGTGCTATTATGTTTTGTTGTGTACTTGTTTCCATACTTAATGCGTATTTAGATTTTTTATTGTCTGAGGAAAACATTGTTGATTTGGTATTAATTTATTCTAATTTGAGGTATGCGTTTAAGTTTTTATGACGTTGAATAATAGCATAGTTAGGAGATGAAATAGCAAAGTACTCTTTTGTAATCTTAGGTTTTACTGGTCTACCTCTGCTATCTCTTTCATCTGTTTGTAATAATTGAGCAAAACCACTTGCTCCTTGTATACTTGTAAGACCATGTACTACAACAAATGTTGTGTTTTCATCATATACATCAATTGATGTTGTTAGGTCGAAATATTTAATCTTTTTCTCAATCTCTTCGTTGAGTGTTTTTACAAAAGCATCGATATCCTCTCCTGAACCATTTTCAAATTGATATACTACGTTGAAGTGAGTAGCCTTATCATCTTCTGTAAATTCTTTTTTTGCTAAAACAGGAATGGCATTTTGAAGCAACTCTTGCGCTTTTTTCCCCTCCTCTGTATTTGGATACGTTAATGCTATGTAATCTATTCCCTTTTTATACTCTTCAAATCCGTATAGACGTCCTTTGGCAGAGGCTTTTAAAATTTCAAACTTCGGTAAGAAATCATCTCCTTCTAAGCGTTTTATTTGTATGTTAGACTCAGTAATAACCTCAGCATATTCTTCATTCTCAAATTTCTTGTACAGATTTGTATAGATAAATTCCGGACTGTTTTCATCTTTTGATAATTCGGACTGAGGATTTAGTATTATCTCAGCATAGCGTGAATCTGGATAGTTAGAAACAATATCGTTCTTCATTGCTTCTGCCTTGTTTGACATGCCTAACTCTGTATATATTTTATACAAATTGTATTTAGATGGCAATATAAGTCGCTCCTCTGGGTCGTTTTGCAATAAATCCTCAAACCTTGATTTAGAAAGTAGAAGTTCTTTGAACTTCTCTCTATAAATAATGCCCAGTTGGTAATACGCAAAGTTTCTTTCTTTAGAAATACTATCTAAAACTTTTTGATCTGTAGGCAATGAAGCGATATAAACATCAGGATTGTACTGATCTTCTTTTCCTGTAATTGATGATACACTTTCTGTTTTTCCTGAATTCGTTATTCCTGCTTTTTCATTAGATAACCTCCAATTATCTTGAAGTTTTCGATCTCCCCAAAGTTTTATAAACTCATTTTTTCCATAAGCTACAGTGGTAGAGTTATAAAAGTAAAAACTGCTACCATTATCATTCCCTTTTGAAGCAAAAGCACCTGGCAACCCTCTTGGATTTAAGTTTGCCCTAGAAGTTTTATTATTTGACGCATTAAGCGCTAAATTTTGTCTAGACGCTTGCTTCTCCACCTCTTCCTCTTTACGCTTTTCCGCTTCTAAAGCTTTTTCTTTTAGTTCTTCTGCATACTTGGTGTAAATGGCTAACTGCTCTTCTTTTGGTAAACTAACCATGTAAAGAATACTGTCATTTACTTGTGCTACTCCTTCGTAATAAATAACATCATCTAAGTTTTCGCGCTTACGTTTTAGAATTCTATAAGGTTTGGTGTTTGGGGTCATTGCTGTAAGTGTACTATCGTAGTAAGCTCCTGCTGTTTTGTACACGTTCTTATCAAAATACATGTTCCCTACGGTCTCGTAATTAAGCGCCCTTAAATACTTGTCTGATGTAATTTTTCGTAACGATTTATTGTAGTATACCTCTGCTAAACTATCTGAAGCTTTATTACGATGAAATTCCGCTATTCGGTAATAAATCTTATCTAAGAAAGGTCTGTTTTCTCGGTTTTCTTCTAGATCTGTTAAGTACTCTAAAAACTCAACTTCATTACCTTTATCAGCATCAAAATTATAAGACTTTTCAAGATGAGCATTAATGTAAAACGCTCTAGGAATTTGTCTATGCATATCTATAATGACATCAAATTCCATATTGGCACTGTCCTTTTCCTCAAACTCATTGTAGAGTTGCCCTCTTATATAATGAAAGCGTGCCTTTTCGCTTTTTACTTTAGTATTTTCAGCAGCAATACCTAATAAAGTAATTGCACTATCTTTAGCTTTTATATTAATATACGCCTGAGCTAAAGTCGCTGTGGCATCTGCTAAATCTTGGTCTTCTAACTCTTCTTCTTCAAGTAAGCGCTTTAATTTTTTAATAGCGCCTTCATTATTATCTAATCGCATATTAGATTTTTCACGCCAAATCTTTACTTGGTTAATCTTATCGCTTGTAGGATACTTATTTAAAATGTTATTGAAAGCCGCTAAAGCAGGCACAAAACGCTGATCGTAATATCTTGCCTTACCTAATAACAAATAAGCTTCATCTATTTGCGGATTTTTTTCTTTCCCGTTAATATTCATACCGTGCTTTTGAATGGCTTTAATGGCCTTTTCCTCTGCACGTTCAAAATCAGCATTTTTAGATTGTCCTGGTAAGAAAACATCTTCACTTACTTGCATACGCTCTACTGGCAATAACTCCCAGAAGTTTTCAGTGTAAGCATCATTTACAGCGAGCTTACCTCGGTCTAAAGCAATGTTACCATTATATAGAATGTTGTACTTTGTACCTAAGGCATGAAAGTTTCTATTGATAAAAGTGTCCTTTTTTCGTGAGCAACTTTGAGCAATAATCACTACCAAAAAAAGATATAATATGTGCTTAATTTTGAATTTCAACGTTGTTTCTATTTAATGAATAGATAACTAAATTATAGCACATTTAGTGTGCTAAGTGGTAAAAATACGCATCTTTTTGAATTTATAATGTTATTACATCGTTTTTCGGGAACAGACAAAGTTCACCTAAACAAAAAAGCCTGTGAATTTTTAAATCTTCACAAGCTTTTTAAAATTGATTGATTGGGTAATTTATTCTTCTTCTTGAGCAGCCATACTGCCAGAAAAATGAGCTTCAAGTTCTTTTAAGGTTGTTGGATTGGTTTCCAAATCTTTTACAATATTTCCTTTTTCTAGCACGACAATACGTTCGCAAACATCTGTAACGTGCATTAAATCGTGACTAGACACCAAAATAGTAACACCTTGTTTTTTTGCTAAGTCTTTGAGAATTTGCTTTAAACGTATTTGGGTTGTTGGGTCTAAATTGGCAAATGGTTCATCTAAAATAATAACCTCAGGATTTCCTATAAGCGCAGCTACAATACCTGCTTTCTTTTGGTTTCCTTTACTCAAATCGCGCAAGTATTTTTTCTTCCCAAGGATTTCTCCGTTAAAGAAATCTTCAAATTGAGACGTTAATGCATCGACATCTGCTCTGTTTTGCCCTCTTAAATCACCTATAAAATAAAAGTATTCTTCTGGTGTAAGATATCCTATTAAAAAGCTTTCGTCTATAAATGCAGATGTAAAAGGTTTCCAATCTTCACTTTTATCTACTACAACATCGTTACTTGTAATGCTTCCTGTCGTTGGCTTTATTAAATCTAGCAGCAAACTAAAGTAGGTGGTTTTTCCTGCTCCGTTATTACCTACTAAACCAAAACTTTGGCCCTTAGGAATATTTAACTCTTCGATATTTAAAACGGTTGTTCCGTTATATGTTTTTGAAAGGTCTTTTGTATGTATCATGGTTGTGTTGTGTAATTAGTTATCTTGACTAAAGGCGTCAATCATTTTGTATTTTGAATCTAAGTAACGTTGCGTAATGGATTTCATGAGTTTTTTATGAAATACTATGCCTGCAACACCCAATAAAATGAGTAATGCTATACCGGCTTCAAAACCGACTAACCAGTTCATAAGCGCAAAAATACCCATTGGTAAAATCATTAATGGTAAACCAATAATCCACTGTACTGCTCCTGTACCTTGATAGTTAAATGCTGCACGCTGATTGAGGTCTATTTTCTTTCTGTTGAAAGATCCACCATATAGCATTATATGAGAATTAACTCCAATATTATATATGGCTGCTGCAAAATGTGCAATCAGAATTTTCCAACCAAAATATACATATGGAATACTCAAAACAAACATAATCACTACACTAAGTATCATTAATACAAATTTAGATCTCAAGTATTGTTCATACTTAATGTTCTGACTCATTAGCATTTTGTAATAACCGCTATCCCAAGCAGGAATGAATTGTCCAAAGTTTATTAAGAAAATTCCTGTAACGAATATACCGATGAAAGGAAACAACCAAACCATATCTCTATATATTGGTTGCGGATAGAAAAATAAACCATAAACGAGTCCTATGACCATTATAAATACTGATGACTTTGTGCGTTTATTTCTCCAAATTAACTTTAAATCTAACTGCATAAATGGCGCAATATCTCCAAAACGATTGGTCCAAGATAAATCTGCTGCCTTAACCTCTGTAACCTTAGATTTTAATCCACTATCTAAAAATAGTTTTTCTCTTAAAATTTTAAAATTGAAAGCGTAAGCTATCGCTAATAATGCTATTGGAATTAAGATTAAAGCTGGATTGTTAGAAATACCCATAAAAGCATTACCGACCAAAGACGTCATTGATACAATATTGAAATACTCTAAACCATATAGAACACCAACAGTTGCTAATAATGGTAAAAATGGTAAATCGGTTTTTGAGGATAGCGCTTCAATAATAAAGTTTAGGAAATTAATAATGAGTACCACAATTATTAATGCAAACATCCAAGGCAGTATCTGAGAAGCTTCGTAACCCTCCTTAATAAGCATTATGCTAAATGGAATAATCGCAAAAAGTGGCAAAAAGTTAAAAAACGACAGTGCAGATTTACCCAACACAAAATGTACAATGGTAGAGCGTTTTATTGGTAACGTTAGTAATGGTTTTACACTCATTACCGGTAGCTTTTGCAAAAAGAAACGCATCATGAGGTCTACCATAAGCCAGTAGAATAAAAGTCCGTTAGCTATTACAAATGGGTCTTGATCTGGATATGTTTTCTTCAAAACAAAAAGCAATCCAAATCCTAAACTTAAAAACATAACAATAAACCATAATGCAAAAAAGACTAATAGAACATTTAACCCTAAACTCTTTTGCCAGTACGACGAACGGAAATACTGTTTCCATTCTAAATTAAGAAAGTGCTTTATCATATTTGTGGTTAGTTTTTTCTATTAGTAAACTTAAACGTTAATTTGTTACAAACAAATTTAACTATACAATCATCCTTCCTTATTTTTGCAGAAAATAATAGTAATGGCACAATTTCATACCCTAAAAATAAAGTCAGTAGAAAAAGTTACCGAACATGCTGTAGCGATCTCTTTTGAAATTCCTGATTCCTTAAAGGCTAATTTTGCTTTCAACGCAGGACAATACATCACACTAAAAACCACAATTAATGGTGAAGACATACGTCGTGACTACTCTATTTGCGCATCAAAAAACAGTGGTGATTTAACCGTTGCTGTAAAATCGGTTGATGGTGGTACATTTTCCGTTTATGCTAATACAGAGCTAAAGGTAGGAGATACTATTGAGGTTGCTGAGCCTAACGGTCGCTTTGTCTTTGAACCAAACGAAGCTAAAACAAGAACAGTTGCTGCCTTTGCTGCTGGTAGTGGTATTACACCTATTTTAGGCATTGCTAAAACACTACTTGAAGAAGAACCGTTTAGCAATTTTATTTTGGTTTATGGTAATAAATCTTCAAAAGACACGATGTTTTTTACCGATTTGGTAGAAATGCAAGCCAAGTATGGTAATCGTTTTCATGTACATTTTATATATAGTCAATCTCGTGAAGAAGGTGCTTTGTTAGGACGAATAGAAAAAAGTACTGTTAATCTTATGGTCAAAAATAAGTACCAAGGTGTAAACATTGAATCTTTTTACTTGTGCGGACCAGAAGCCATGATTCATACTGTAAAAGACACATTAGTTGAAAACGGCATTAAAGAAAAGGCTATTTTCTTCGAGTTATTTACAGCACCTGTTGTCGCAGAAAACGAAAATTCGGTTGAAGATTTATCTGGTAACACCAAAATAAAAGTATTAGTAGATGATGAAGAGTTTGAGTTTGAAATGTCTAAAGAGCAATCTATTCTTGAAGCGACTCTGAAACAAGATATTGATGCTCCGTATTCTTGCCAAGGTGGTATTTGCAGTAGCTGTATTGCACGCTTAACTGAAGGTGAGGCTAAAATGAGACAAAACAATATTCTTACAGATAACGAAGTGGCTGAAGGCTTGGTATTAACTTGCCAGGCGCACCCTACATCTGCAACTATTGTTGTGGATTATGATGATGTATAATCTAGATACTTAGATTTTTAGACCTATTAGACTATTAGATTCCTGCCTTCGCAGGAATTACAGACTTTATTTTTGACACAATAGCCTCAAAAGCAACACTTCCTGCTGCGTTTTCGTAGCCTTCAGGATATTTATTGCCGTAAATCGATGTTGGAATTTTTGGATATTGGTCGCGATCCGCTGTAAGTTGAAAATCTTCAGGTTGATTAAAGGGTACAAAACCAGCGAAAGGGTGGGTAACTCCCCAAATCGTAATCACTTTTACACCAAACATTGCAGCTAAATGGCCATTCCCAGAATCCATGGCAAGCATCAATTCTAAATTTGAAATTAGTGCCAATTCATCTTTAAAATCAAGTTTTCCTGCAACAGAAACCACATTATCATATTTCGCTTCAAAGGTATTAAGCGCTTCTATTTCTCTATCTCCACCTCCAAATAAGATAACCTTATAATCTTTGGACAATTCCGAAATAACCGCTTCCATGTTCTCTAGTGGATACATTTTACTTTCGTAAGCTGCAAATGGAGCAATACCAACTAAAGTTTCATTAGTACTAATTCCTAAGTCTAAAACGGCTTTGGATAAAGGCTTTGCTTTTGGATATTTTGGCTGAGACAAATCAATCGGAAAATCCAAAGTCTTAAAAACATCAGCATAGCGTTGGTGTGTGGTTTTTAGTTGTTTTACTACTTCACCAGAAACTAAAACCTTCTTCTCTGCTCTTCCCTTATCTATCTGAATTACTTTTTTTCCGAAGAAAAACAATTTCAAAATTTTACTTCGTAAAACGTTGTGTAAATCTGCAACAACATCAAAGCCTAACGTTCTAAGTTCTTTTGATAGTTTATAAAGCCCTAAAACGCCTTTGTGTTTGCCTTTAAGATCCGCGACATATACCTCAACATTTGGAATGTCTTCAAAAAAAGGTTTAAAAAACGCTCTGGTAACAACCGTTACTTTTACTTGCGGATGTTGTAAGGTTAATGCACGCAACACAGGCACTGTCATAGCAACGTCTCCCATTGCCGAAAACCTTATGACGAGTATGTGAGTGGCTGCTGACATTTATTTCAGAATAGAGATCCTGAAACAAGTTCAGGATGACAACTTATTTTTGCCCTCTTAAAACAGGATTCAACTCATCGTCGTTGTACATTTTCATTTGTTTGTAAACTTTCATGTACTTATCTCCGTTAGCTATATCTGTCAATAAATCGTCAATCGCTGTGCTAAGGTCTTTACGTTGTTCTAGTAAAACGTCTAATTTCTTTTGGCAAGCTGCTTTATGATCTTCTGTAGCGTCCTCTCTCACAGTTTCTAGATGCATATGGTAGATTTTTAATGCCAAAATAGAAAGTCTGTCTATAGCCCAAGCAGGACTTTCAGAATTGATTTTTGCATCTGGCTTTACCTCAACATCTTTGTATTTGTCTAAGAAATAGCTATCAATATATTCAACCGTATCGGTTCTGTCTTGGTTAGAAGCATCAATCATACGTTTTAGTTTTAATGCTGCAACAGGATCGATATTTGGGTCTCTAATAATGTCTTCGTAAGCCCATTGTACAGTATCTATCCAACATTTTCTGTATAATAAATGAGCGATTAGATCTTCATTTTTATCATACTTATTTGTAAAAGGTTGTTCTACCGTATTTAAAACTTTATAGGTTTTAATAACATCTTGAAATATACTGTTTGCTTTATCTGAAAACATATCGAATTATTTAGTTTGAATATGCAAATATACTTTGAATTATTAACTTAGCCATTCAAGAAAAACACTTCATTATGCAAATTCATAACCTTTCTGAAAGCCCTTCAATTTTAAATACTTTTATGTCTGAAATTAGAGATGTGAACATTCAAAATGACCGAATGCGTTTTAGACGAAATATTGAACGTATTGGTGAGGTTTTGTGTTACGAATTAAGCAAGTCACTTCATTTTGAAACTCACACCACTAAAACACCTTTAGGAAATCATGATACAACATTGTATAAAAACGATATTGTATTATGCTCAATCTTAAGAGCTGGAGTTCCTCTACATAGTGGCTTATTGAATTATTTTGATTCAGCCGAAAACGCATTTATTTCGGCTTACAGACATCATAAACACAATCCTGAAAGTTTTGAAATCATTGTTGAATATTTAGCCTGCCCGAGTCTAGAAGGTAAAACTCTAATTCTTGCAGACCCGATGTTAGCCACAGGACAATCCATGGTAGCAACTTACGAAGCACTTAAACCTTTTGGCACACCAAAAGATATACATTTGGTTAGTGTTATTGGCGCACAGGAAGGTGTGGATTTTGTTGCTAAGCATTTTGATACAAATGCACACCTGTGGATTGCAGATATTGATGATACACTAAACGAAAAAGGTTACATTGTACCTGGTTTGGGTGATGCAGGTGACTTGGCGTTTGGTAATAAACTACAACAATAAACTAATAATAGGTACTATTATTAGTAATGAAATAAAGACTTCTTTAAACCATTTTTCTGAAACCACTTCTATATAATTTGCCATAATTATAGAAAATGGCGCAAACAGAAAAATGAACTCACTTCCATTTTTTACTGGTGCAATTATGGCTATTAAAATGGCTATAACCGATGACCAAGCTATGAGAAAAAAAGAAGGTTTTAATTTTTTGTTTTTGTCTTGAATATTTTTGAAAAAGTAAATCAGCGTCCAAACAAGCGAAGTAAATAAAACAGTCAGCTCTAAAATAAATTCACTACTGTTATAAACAGAATAATCTACACTTGCATAACGACTAAAATTAGTAGGCTTTATGTAAGTATCATGAACAATGATATTGTAAGCGACAAGTAATAAGATTACAGTGGCAACACCAACAAAAGGGATAATAACATTCTTTAAGTTGTTTTTTGAATGGTAGATTAATGCTACAATTACAACGGCAAAGAACAAAACAGACCAAAAGTGAAATAACGTAGCCATCATAACCCAAAAACCAGCATCGAAAAACTTTTTCTTAGTATGGAGGTTTGTTTGCAAACTAATAAGGCGTCTCAATGCAAAAAGCACAAATAAATTAGCAAAGAGCAGATCTGAATATCTTAAAGCTTCTGGAAACAATCCAAACAGTAATCCAAACGTCATTATTGCATAACCATTTTTTTTAGTAAGGTTATTTTTTGAAATGATAAAGTCTAAAAGAAAAACAAAAAAGACTGCTACTATTAGCCTTACAGAAGTTTTTAAAGCCGTACTTACATCTGCAAATAGTTGATTAAAATTAGAAGTTACAAAAAGGACAATAACAAAACCAGCAACCATTATAAAGTTTATAGGCTTAGATTTACTAAAAATGCTTGTAATCATTTACTGTTTTTGTATTTTTGCTATCCAATTGAGCCTTTCGTCTAATTAGTGAAGCTAAATTGGATGTGAGTATAAATATAATTTAAATCTCGCTAGCCGAGTAAATTTATAAAGTTATGAAGGATTTCTTTTACGCAATACAAGATTTATTTGTCAACGTATTATTTGCACCATTAGATTATTTAAGAGAGCTAGAGCTTTCTTCTTGGTTTGCTGCAAACACTATGTCATGGATTTTTATGGCTATTGGCTTTGTTGCATTTGTTTATTGGATGAAGCAATTAGCTAAATTCAACGCTAACAACGAAGAAGATAAGAGTATTTCTTCGCACTCTTATTTATAAGTCAAAACCAATATCTTTACGATAATACATCTTATCAAAATGTAGATTTTCTATATTTTGATAAGATTTTTTTATGGCTTCTTGGTACGTATCGCCATAAGACGTTACAGCCATAACACGACCACCAGAAGTTACCACCTTACCATCTTTATCTTTTGCTCCTGCATGAAATACGATAGAATCTTCAATCTTTTCTAGTCCTGTAATTTCTTTACCTTTTTCGTAAGCTTCTGGATAACCTCCAGACACCAACATTATTGTTGTTGCAGCACGCTCATCTATATCTATAGCAACGTCTGCTAAGGTACCATTTGCCATAGCCTTAAAAATAGTTACCAATTCGGTTTTTAATCTTGGTAAAACGACTTCCGTTTCAGGATCTCCCATTCTTACATTATACTCAATAACTTTTGGGTCGTCACCAACTTTAATCAGTCCTATGAAAATGAAACCTACATATGGTAAGTTGTCTTTTTGTAAACCTTCAACTGTTGGCTTAACGATTTGATTTTCAATTTTACTTAAAAAATCGTCTGTTGCAAATGGTACTGGAGACACAGCTCCCATTCCACCTGTATTTAAGCCTGTATCACCTTCTCCAATTCTTTTATAATCTTTAGCCGTTGGAAGTATTTTGTAATCCTTTCCATCTGTAAGTACAAAACAACTCAACTCAATACCGTCTAAAAACTCTTCAATAACAACTTTAGCACTTGCATTACCAAACTTTGCATTTACGAGCATATTGCTTAATTCTGCCTTTGCTTCGTCTAAGTCATTAAGAATTAAAACCCCTTTTCCGGCAGCCAAACCGTCTGCTTTTAAAACATATGGTGCATTTAGAGTTTCTAGAAACTTGTGTCCTTCTTCTACATTGTCTTTGGTAAAACTTTGATATGCTGCAGTTGGAATATTATGACGCGACATAAACTCTTTTGCAAACTCCTTAGAACCTTCTAGCTCAGCAGCAGCCTTTTGAGGGCCAATTACTGCAACATTTTTTAACGCTTCATCTTCCAGAAAAAAGTCATGCACACCTTGTACTAATGGATCTTCTGGACCAACAACAACCAATTCTATATCATTAGCTATTACAGCATCTTTAATGGCTTTAAAATCGGTAACCGAAAGGTCTAGGTTAGTTGCTATTGCACTTGTACCTGAATTTCCTGGTGCAACATAAAGGTTAGTGCATTGGTTGCTTTGCGCAATTTTCCATGCAAATGTATGTTCTCTTCCGCCAGATCCTAAGACTAAAATATTCATGATTGTGTTTTGTTTGCGCAAAAATAATTGGTTTTACGATGAAAAAACAATTAATTTACAGAAACCTTTTGGCCTTTATTCATCTTGCAATTATTCGATTTTTCATTAAAATTCAATGGCTTTGATATTAACAAGGCAAAATCTGCTTTGAAAGACATTAATGCGCTTAATGAAGAGGCATTTATTCCTTATTTAAACAGTAAACGGCAAGACATTTTAGATTTTCATTTAGAAAATAATGACTTTTATAAATCATTTGTAAAATCGGCAGATGTTGCTAGTTGGAACTCAATACCTGTTATGACCAAGCGTCATTTACAACAGCCCTTAGAGCAACGCTTAAGCAAAGGTTACACTGCAAATTCTGTATATGTAAACAAAACCTCTGGCAGCTCTGGAGATCCTTTTATTTTTGCGAAAGACAAATGGTGCCATGCACTTACTTGGGCAGAAATAATGAATCGTTTCGGTTGGTTTGGTATAGATTTTAACACCTCTAAACAAGCTCGATTTTATGGGATTCCTCTCGACAAAAAAGGCTATTATAAAGAACGTTTAAAGGATTGGTTTAGTAATCGTTATCGGTTTTCGGTTTTTGATTTAAGTGATAATGCTTTTGAAAGCGTATTAGCCAAGTTTCAGTCTACTCCTTTTGACTATATCAATGGTTATACAAGTCCAATAGTGCAATTCGCCAAATTTCTTAAAAGAAAAAAGATCGTTTTAAAATCTGTTTGCCCAACTTTAAAAGTCTGCATAGTCACTTCTGAAATGCTTTTTGATAATGACAAAACACTATTAGAAACACAATTTGGAGTGCCAATTGTAAACGAATATGGAGCATCTGAATTAGACCTCATTGCCTTTCAGAATACCGAAGATCAATGGCAGGTTAATAGCGAAACGCTGTATGTTGAAATTTTAGATGACAATGACAATATACTGCCTTATGGGCAAGAAGGGCGAATTGTAATTACCTCACTTTACAACAAAGCGCACCCTTTTATTCGATATGATATTGGAGATATTGGGATTTTAAGTGAAGAAAGCACCTTACAAAAGCCTATTCTAAAAAAATTAATAGGTCGTACTAACGATATTGCTCGCTTACCAAGCGGGAAAAAAGCTGCTGGACTAACCTTCTATTACATTACAAAAAGCGTTATTGAAAATGATGGTAATGTGTCTGAATTTGTAATAGAGCAATCAGAATTGGATGCTTTTAAAATAAAATATGTGAGCAAAAATGCGCTCTCTAATGATGAAAAAGAAACGATTAGTAAAGCAATGATTCAATATTTAGAGCCGGAAATTTCTATTACTTTTGAGCGTGTTGCAAAACTAGATCGTTCAAAATCCGGGAAACTAAAGCAGTTTACATCGTTCATAAATTAAGCCTATGAAAGCCCATAATGGGCATTTGGAAAATAAAAGTTTTTACCAACCATAATAATTAAATAATTAAACCTGTGGTTCTTATAAATTATTAAATAGATGAAAAATATAATGATAATAACGAGTTATTTCCCACCAGAAATTGGTGCGGCTTCTAACCGTATTTTTCATTTAGCTGAAGGCTTACAATCTGACTATAATGTTACTGTTGTTACTCCTTTACCAAATTATCCTACGGGTAAAATTTTTGATGCTTACAAGGGTAAATTCAAAGTAAAGTCTCAAGAAAACAATATTAATATTGTTAGGCTTTGGCTATATGCAAGTAAATCTAAAAACAAATTTGTTAGGTTGTTTGCTATGCTATCTTACAGTATGAGTTTGGTTTGGTTTTTTATGTGGAATAAAATTCCTGATAAAGTAATTGTTCAATCTCCACCGCTTTTGGTTGCTTTTACTTGTATGCTTTTTTTAAGATCTAAAAAACGAAAACTCATCTTAAATGTTAGTGACCTTTGGCCTAGTGCTGGTTTTGAACTTGGCGCTTTAAAGCAAGGTTTTAGTTATAAATTGTTGCAAAAGCTAGAACGTTTTAATTACAAATCTGCTGATTTAGTCTTAGGACAGAGTAATGAGATCTTAACTCATGTTGGTAAGATTACCTCTAAACCGGAATTGTTTCTTTATAGAAACTATCCAAATATCAACAGACAAAACATTACTGAAACATCCTTAGATAATGATACTTTGAAGATTGTATATGCTGGTCTTTTGGGTGTTGCACAAGGTATTTTAAAGCTTTGTAAAGAACTTGATTATAGCAATATAGAACTACATATCTACGGTTCTGGCGCTGAAGAAAACGACATCAAAACATTTATTGAAAATAATAAAGACCTCCCTGTACACTTTTATGGAAGGGTTGATAGAGCTGAGCTTTATAGTGAGCTTAAAAAGTACGATATTGTGATTATTCCGCTATTAAATAGAATTTATGGTTCTGTGCCTTCAAAAATATTTGAGTACGCTAAATTAGGCCTACCTATGCTTTATTTTGGAGGAGGTGAGGGTGAAGATGTAATTAATGAGAATAATTTAGGGTGGGTTGCTAAAGCAGGTGATTATTCTCATCTTAATTCAACAATAAAATCTATAGAAAAAGAAAAACTGAATGTTGATTTAAAACAAAAGATTCAACAAACAGCTTATAAAAATTTTGATTTTAACACTCAGCTAGAATTACTAAAAAGAGAACTCTAATATGCTTTTTCTTCTCCTTTTATAGCATTAACAAACGTTTGTGTGATAATTTTTATATCGAGTAGTAGTGACCAGTTTTCAATATAAAAGATATCATATTTTACACGCCCTATAATATCTTTGTCTGTTTCTACCTCTCCTCTAAAACCACTTACTTGAGCTAGACCTGTGATGCCTGGCTTTACAAAGTGTCTTACCATAAATTTATCAATTTTTTTGGCATACATATTTGTGTGACTCACCATATGTGGTCTAGGTCCAACAACCGACATATCGCCGAACAATACATTGAAAAACTGAGGAAGTTCGTCTATACTGGTTTTCCTAATAAATTTACCAACTTTGGTAACGCGTTGATCTCCTCTTGTAGCTTGATGCAAATTAGCTCCCTTATTAGGAGTCATAGACCTAAATTTATAACAATCGAACTCCTTGTAATTGAAGCCATTCCTAGATTGTTTAAAAAATACTGGGCCTCTTGATTCTAGTTTTATCAGTATAGCAATGATTGGTGTAAGCCATGATAAAATAAATACAATTACAATACTAGAAAATAAAATATCAAACGTACGTTTTATAATCATATTTACTGAATCCTCTAATGGAATATTGCGTAAAGTGAGTATGGGAATATAATCGTAGTACTCATATCTCAATTTTTTAGAATAAATCTCCTTGCTATCTGGAATAAACTTTAAAATTTTAAGATTATTATCCGAAAAATCTACTATGTCTGCTATCTGAGCATTGGTAAGCTCTGATATTGAACAATATATTTCATCGATTCCCTCCTTTAATATATAATCAAAGCATTCAGTTAAAGAATCTGCTTTTTTTCTGAAGTTAAATGTTCTTTTGTGTAGGTAACCATATTCCGGATTCTTGTTAAAAAAATTCTCAAGCGCTAAGGTTTTTTTATTGTATCCAAAAATCACTGTAGACCTATAATTTCCTCCAAAAGAAACTCGATACTTTTGAAGGAGATAGTATACGGTAAATTTTAATATTCCAATTATAAAAAAACAAAGCAATGTATATTTTACAATCGGTCTTGGATAGATATTTAACTCATGGTATAACCCAGAAAAAGCAAATACAAATAGGCAGAAAAGTATCAGTTGCCTTAATATAAGTGATAAAATATTAACAGGTCTTGTATATCTATATACCTCATAAAACTTTGAGTAAACAGATAATAATATCCACCCTATAGAAATATATAGTGAAAAAATAAGGAGGTTTTGTTTAGGTAATAAATATAAAAAACCTATCCCGTTTATAATACTCAAATCTATTAAGTAAGATATTGGTCTTAAGTAGCCTGAATATCTTCCGTGTTTAAATAAGCTCAATCTTTAAAATTGATTTTATAAAATTAGTAGTGCAAAAATAACTGCCTTTTTTGAATATAATCTAAAAAAATGTAGTTATAAATAATAATTATAACAAAAACTAATTCAATCTTATACAAAAAAGGTCAGTAGGCCATAAATATACTAATGAATAGTAATTTTTTTTAAAACTTTAATCATCTTCTATGTTCTTAAAAGAATAGTAATTGATTAAAAAGGAAAATAAAATAACCCCATTCTGCCTTTCTAAAACATTTTCAAACAGAAAATTTGTAGTATAGAAGATTAAAATACTTAAAAAAATAATGTTTTTAGAATTTAATGCAGCTCTATAATTATATAATAAAAACAAAAAGAAAGAAAGCAAACCCAGTGTGCCAAATCTTAATAAAATCCCTAGGTATTGATTATGGGTATTAAATTTATTCTCATAGAGGTAATAAAGATTTTCTTTATAGCAGTCGTAAAGTTCTTTTCTATCCCTTCCTATGCCGTAACCCAAAATTGGCTTTTGTTTTATTAATTCTACAGCACATTTATATATCTGAATTCTATTGTTTGTTGAATTTGTTTCATTTTTTTCGACATAAGTTTTTGGATTTAAGACCTCAAAAACTCTTTTTTTTATGGGTTTAACTAATAAAATAATTGTAATAGCCGAAACAATCGCTCCAATGCCTAATTTCATAAACAAACTCTTTCTATTAGAACTTTTGTATAGTTTATATAAAACAGGTATTAATGCTAAACATAATGCAAAAACAGGTCCTCTTCTAGATAAAAAAAGAATTGTAGCGAAAACAATAAATACAGCAATTAATAATACTATTTTTTCATAATACTTGCTTATATTAAGATAAATATTATATGAAAACAGAATAGCAATACTCAACGCTATTGATATGTATATTGGGTGATCTGCCAACAACGGAAGTTTATTTGTTAGTTTAGACAAACAGTAGCCATATGTTTTGACCCCTGTAAAATAGCCTAAATTCATAAAATAAATCAGTATTATTAATGAGAATAATACTGCTGAAAACACAAACACCTTCTGCATCAAAATCTCAACTTTTTTATTGAATATTTCTTTATTGATTATCGCAAAAATTAGAGGTAACACTATAATTGACAATCCTGTTTCTAACTTCTTTGGTGTTTGTTCTGGATCAAAGTAAAGTAAAAGACTTAAGAGATAAATAATGAACGGAAGTGCATTTATTAGAAATAATTTTAATGTTTTTATTTTTGGATATTGAGGCGAAGTTATTACAGCTATTAAGGCAAACAGAATAACAAGAATCCCTCTCTTTTCTGAAGGAATCAGAATAAAAAGAGAAAACAGAATTAAACTAACTTTTAGAAGCTTTTTTTTCATTTAAGCAAACTATTTATCTCTTTTATAAAATTATCTAAAACAACGTGTTTTGAATAATTATCTATTACAAAGTTCTTGGCAGATTCACCCAACTGTTTTTGAAGACTTTTGTTCTCTTTTAACTCTAAAACAGTCTTTTCCATTTCATCAATTTGATTATTACTAAAATAAAAACCAGCTGACGATTTATCAAATATTTGTTTTACTTCAGATTCCATATTACCAGTAACTAATGATGGTTTACCACTACCCATCATACCCAAGATTTTTGATGGCATTACTGTATCTATGACATCGTCTTTTTGAAACAATACATGTAAGTCTGCACTTTTTAACATTTTAGGAAGATCTTCAAATGGTACAGGCTGATAATAGCTTGCAAAATCATAATCATTCAGCTTAGATTGTACTTGTTTTCTGTTTGCTCCCTCACCAACAACCACAACTTCTACATCATCATGCCCTTTTAACTTGTCTAAGAAACTGAAAAAAACCTCCCAATCTTGCTTTGCTCCTATATTCCCTGAATACAATATTTTAAATTTACCTGCATCGTTAAGAAATGGATGAGCCTCTTCAAACTCCATTTGGAATTTACTTGTATCTAACCAATTTGTTAGGTAATAACCTTCTCTAGAGACTTTGCTTTTTAGCTTACTTAACATACCATTGCTAATAGTGCTTATAACATCTGCCTTTTTTAGTAAAAACCTTTCTATATTAAATAATAGCTTAAATATTTGCGCCTTATTTTTGCTAATCAAACCAGATTCAAAAGCTGCATCAAATTCAAAATCTTGTATATGTACCCATAATCTGGATTTGTGTTTTCTCTTTAACAACCATCCCAATAGTATACCAGATGTAAAAGGAACAATAGAAATTACAAGATCTGGTTTCTCTACTTTTTTTAAGTTAAAATAACTTCCTTTAGTAAAGCTAATAATATGCTTTATTCTTTTAATAAAGGTTGGGTTCTCTGGCACATATTGTTTGTAACGGTAAACTTTTACACCATTAATCTCTTCAAATAAGAACTTATTTTTATCTATATAGTCCTTATTTATTTTCCAATGAGGGTAATATGGAAAGCCTGTTATTACAGAAACATTAAACCCTTTACTGCTTAGGTATTCAGCCTTTTGGGTAGAATATAGTCCTATAGCACTATCTTCAGGGTAATAGTTTACACCGATAATAGTTATATTCTTCATCTTCTTTTTATCATTTTGCAAGGAGAACCTACATTCACTGTTCCTTCTTCAACATCTTTTAATACAGTGCTACGAGAACCTACGACAGCTTTGTTTCCTATTGTAAGTCCTGGTGCTACAAATACGTCTGTAGCTAACCAACACTCATCGCCAATTGTTATTTTTTTTTGATAAATAGGAAAACTAATATCTGTATAATCATGAGATCCTGTACATATGTATGATCTTTGGGAAATAACCGTATTAGAGCCAATTTCTATTTCTCCTAAAGAGTACAATACTACTTCATCTCCTATCCAAGAATTATCTCCTATTTTCACTTTCCAGGGATAAGTTATCTGAACGGAAGGTCTGAGTAAAACGTTTTTACCAATTTGTGCTCCAAAACTTTTTAGAAGAAATCTTCTCCAGCCATAAAGAAATTGTGGTGAAGGTTTAAATAAAATTGAATGTACCAGCCACCACAACTGTACTACAACAGCAGAACGCCCTCTAAACCCTTTGGGGTTTTTGTATTTACTTAAATCTTGTTTCATTGTCTTACTAACTTTCAAGTATGTCTATAAAGTTATCAATAAAATGATGTACTTTATATTTGCTCTTTGCAATCTCTAAGTTATTCGTCCTTATTCTTTTCGATAATTCTGGGTTCTCTAATACTTGTATTAGTGTGTTAGCAATACTCTGAGGGTTTCGTTTTTCAACATAAAAGCCATTTTCGCTTTCTGTAAAAATATCTGGAATTCCTGCGTGTTTAGTGGTGACTATTAAATTACCCGAAGCCATTCCTTCTAAAATAGAAATAGGCTGACCTTCCATAATGTAATACGTTGGCAGTATAAATACATTTCCCCATTCTAACAAGTCTTTTTTGTTTTTTCCATAGACAACACCGAGATACTTTGTATTAGACAATTCATTAAAGTATTTATCTACCCTTTCTTTATGTTTAGCATCTATATTGCCAGCTATTTTAGCCTCATAGTTTATATTGTTTTTTTCTAAAATTAATAACGCTTCTAGTAGATCGAAGATACCTTTCTCTTCCATTAGATTACTTAGAAAAATTATTTTTAATTCATTATCTAATAGTTTTTTAGAGAACGCATGTTTATTAATAAAGTTATTGTCTTGAACAAAATTATAGAGTACATAAATGTTTTCTTCATTTGTAAAAGGCAACATATTGCTTCTTAATGATTCTGATAATACAACACCCTTAGAAACTGTACTTACCAATGCTTTAAAAATCTTCTTTTTTGCGCCTTTTAATAAATGGTATTCTTTTCCTAAGTAATTGCCATGCACGTGTATAATTATCTCCTTACTCAATAGCTTAGCAAGTAATATAAAAAGTGCATATTTAAGGACTCCAAAAAAAGTTTGTCCTGGTGTTATGTAAACTACATCAAACCTAAATATTTTATAACTAAAAAAGTTTAACTTTAAAAAAAACCATGCTTTGGATATTGAAAATGCCCCTAAGTCTTCTTCAAATTTGTTGTAAGATGTATTAATAGCATCTATTCTATAGTTTTTCCTTTTTTTCAAACCATCATAAACAACTTTATTAGCTAATGACACTCCTGTTGTTGGGTTTGGTAATGGGCCTATTAGTAAAATTTTCATTGCGTTTTCTTTTTAGGGATGTACCTCCATAAAGACTGAAAAAAATAAACACTTAATAAAACAAAATACGCATAATAAATATATCTAAAAGCAGATCTAAGATGATACTCAAAACTATAAAAAATAAATAGTGATAAAATTAAAGTAAAAAGAACAGCTGTTCTTTTTTTGTCATTAATTAAAAACTTTCTAATTTTTTTTTCAAAAAAAGAAAAGAGCGAACCAATCAAGAGAAAAAAGAAAACTAAAAAACTGTATCCCATCTTAAAAACCTGACCGTGCAGAGTAAAGGGCATAAACTTAGTTAGTTTAAGGTTTTCCGCTACTTCTGGCCAACCAACCATACTACCTGGCAATGGATTAAGGCTTACGTACATGTAGTACCAATTAGGATCTGCTTCTCTTATAGTTCTAGCAGTAGCAAAAACACCGAAAATAAATGAATAGTAAATATTAAAAGCTACAGACTCTATTATATCAGAATCTTCCGAAAACAATGTTGCTATGTATGGAACTACACCATGTTCTTTGAGTTGCCTCAGTGAAATTAAATAAGATAAAAACACAAACGAGATTACTATCTGAAATAGAAATCTTAATTTGTTCTTTTTAGTATTTCCAGACATTTGGAAAATAGTCAAAAAATAAAGCATCAAAATTAAAAATGTAATTCTGGAGCCGGTTGCAAATGTAAATGCGGTAATTACTACAATAAGAAACCAGCTGGAATATTTATTTTTATTATGAACTAAGCCCAATATAATTGATCCAATAAGGGAAATAACTTTTGCGATTGTAATTAAGAATTTGTTTTCAAACTCTGGAATATAATCCTCTCTGACAAGAAGTAATTTTCCATATGTAAATAAGTAACAAACAACAACCAATAGTGTTAATGTGTAAGCTATCTTAATGAAATATTCTGGGATTATATACTTTGTAAATAATTTATGGTTTAAATCACTTTTATATAAGTTTCGTATTTTGGGCGTGGAGACTTGATGATATAACAGAAACCCAAAGATAAATGCGATATTAGCAATCAAATACATATTTAAAACACTCCAAAAGTCTTTTGCCATAATCCAATCTACCTCGGCAATTGAAAATTTATTGTCGTAAAAATAAAAATACGGCACCGTAAGTATAACAACAACTACATTGAAGATAAGATAAATGTATGTAGGGCTAATGATAAGATATCTTAAAACTTTAAATAAAAAGAATATTAATCCTAGAAAAATTACGAAAAGAACAGCACCTAATAGCACGAAAAAAGAAATTTATGGATTTATTTTAGAATATCTATTTTCAATCCTGCTGTTTAAATTATCTTTTGACACCAACTCTGCCTTTTGATTTGCTGAAATTTTTTCTAGTATTAACTTTTTCCCTTCAAACTCATGTTTTAAATTTTTAAGTTCAAAGTAAACTAGCAGAGCAGAGTCTCTAATTATTATCCTATCATTTTTACGGTTTAAAACGATTTTATCAAACTTTATCTTATTACTTTCGTTGTTATTTAAACTCAACCTAAAGGAATAAGGAATAGATTCCTCCGGAAAACTAAAAGAAATTCTTTGCCAACGACTATCAGAACCTTTAATTTTTTTAGAAAGATGGTTCTCCCCTTCAATATCTTTAAAAGCAAGTTGTATCTCATCGTCATTCTGAATTGTGCCGTCAAAAAATAATTTCAAATTATTTTCATCATTTATCTTTTTATTTTCTTTGGTTTTTTTTTCTGAAGGAGTATTGTCCGTAGCCTTATTATCTTCTTTCTTTTCATTCTTACATGCTGAAATAAAGAATGTTAAAAGAAGTGTAAATATAATAGTACTTTTTAGGGTGCTTGTTTTCATTTTTATTGGCTTTGTTTAATTAATATACAGGTATTTTACCAAGGTAACTTTTTTATTTCCAAAAGTTCTCTAAGATGTCCTAATTCTTCTTTGTAATCTTGCGATAACTGATTAACTGTTTCTAGGTCAAATCTATTGTCAACGACATCTTTCGTATTAAATTTTTGATATAACGGGCTTAAAGTGTTTTTTAAAAAATTACCAAAACGAACACCTGCTTTACCTTTAAAGAGGTGTTGCATATAAAACGATCTAAGACTTGCATAAAACCAAGATATGGTCTTAAACCTTACTTTTATAGTTTTATTGTATTGCTTAAAATCATAATCTTGATAAAATTCGTTATTTAATTTCAGTTTCTCTGAAAACTTTATCATAAAGCTCTTGGGGTCAGAGATTAATTCTTCATAAAAAAATATATGAACCCTTTTCTTATCAAATGAGCGATAAAACTCTTTAATGTAATTACTATAAAACCCTGTTTCATATGCTAGTAGGGCTAAATTATCGTCTCCTTTGTATTCTTTTGCCTTTTTATAATAGCTAGGGAAATCAACTGAATCATCCAAAAGATTTTGCTGCTTACCATAATTAAACCAAGATTTAAATCTTGATACTGGTTCTCTTAGTATCATTACAACATCACCTTCATTACTTTCTAAAAACTTCTTTATTTTATTTATAGCACCTGTATAATTCATGTAATCAGGTGAGGCTTCAAGTCTATATTTTTCTGAGCCATTACATTTATAAAAATTTAAATAGGTCTTAGCGTCCTCATCATATCTTTCTATGGATTTCAAGTCTAACCTTTCTTGATCGGAACTATCTAAAAAATAATTTGTCTGCTTAACATATGAAGGGCAAACTTCTGGGTGATCTGCAACATACTTAAACAAAGATGTAGTTGCAGCCTTACTAGTGCCTGATATTATAATATAATTAGGTTTCATTAAAATGATTCTTAATTTAATTCATTGATCCAGTCGTTACTATCAATATAACCAAGTTTTTTCATGGCCTCAGCATTATACTTATTAAAAATTAAGCCACTCTCTTTAGTAAAATAATTTTTCCAATCTCCAGAAATTCCCTTTCGTAAAAAACTCTTTTTGTTTTCCTCGCCTTGTTTTCTTTTGGCTTGATTTTTAAATGAGAACTTGTTTACAGCTGATGAAACTTTATCATCATCAATTGCGTCAATTCCAAGAAACACTAATGCTTTTTTCAATTCTTCTTCGCCGTTATGGAGCATATCTTCATATCTTACAATATGAACATCTTCTTTATCTAAATATGTTTCAATAAAATCTGACCACCTGTGCCTATTAATTCGTTTGGTATATTTTTCGTTTAAAAAAGTTATAAACTCAGGTAAATTTTCTTTTACATTCTCATAGTCTGTAAACCGTACTTTACTTCTATAATGGTTGATAATACTTTGCGGTGTACGGTCATTACCTAAAAGTAAATGGTGATAATAAGAAACCGCAACGTCTCTTCCATCTCTAATAACTAAAATCGTTTTATTAAAAGCTGGACTATATATATAATGACCATGAATTACAGCTTTTTTAAATTTTGGAATCACATTTCTGGGATAATACATGTCTAAATAATCTGCAAGAAGCTGTGTCATCCATGTTCCCCCAGATTTCGGGTATTCTACAACATGTATTAAGCCAAGTTTCTTTGCAAAAAAATGCCACATTAGATAACGCTTAAAACTACTATACTTCTGCTCTATAAAATTCATTCTATTTTTTTAATAACTTTTTATGTGGTCTTATATCCAACTTCCTTTTTTGTACTCTAAGCGCAAAATAATTTACACAGGACAGATACAATAACATGTTTATTGCAATTATATAAATGTCAAAAAATTTAGCCAAAATAAAAGTTGAAAATACTAAATACGCCCCAAAGAGCATAGTGATTCTATTAAATATTTTCTCATTATTAGTTACTTGTAAAACAATACCCACGGGACCTGTCCAATTGTTAACGAGTTGTCCAGCAACCAAAACAGCAAAAAGCAACCAATAGTCTTTAAGTGTTATATTAAAATAAAAAGAGTACACTATAAAAAATATACTAACACCAATAGCTGCTAACGTACTCACTATAATCAACATCCTAGTTATATTATGAATATAAGATCTAAGCTCATTCATTTTATCGTTATTAAAATATTGAGCCGATAATGTCATTACTCTACCTGAGGCCGCAATTAATGGCAGAGAAACTATCATAGCAAATTTTAAAACGGTATCATAAACACCCAGCACCTCAGAGGAGTAATTTTCTTTGATTATTACATATAAAATACTGATTGACAAAATATTGGTTGAGTTAGTTAAAACAAAATGAAACCCCTTTTTATAAACAGAATAGAGATTTAAAAAAGTTATTTTAATCGTTTCAATTACACTCTTGTTTATCTGAGATAAGATTTTAGGCAATTTAAAAGCCGCTAAAAATACAATAACTAAGAGGCTTAAAATATTGATTATAGTTTCAAAATTAAAACCATTGAAAATAAAATTACTACAAATAATACTCGTTAGTGCAATTAACTGAAATATTACAAATTCAAAAAAACCATAGAGAACCATACTGTCTTTTCCTCTGTAATAATGCCCTGTAAATCTCCATACAGACATAAAAATAGTCCAGTAGAAAATATTCATGTCTAAATCAAATATTAGGTGACAGAAGGAAAACAGAAGGAAAAATAAAAAATTATTAACCAAAAAGGTTCCGAGTAAAGATTCTAGCCCTCTATTTTGCGTGTTAATTGATGTTAACTCCTTTACCAATAAATAATCAAGCCCAAATACAACAAATACTTTTAGACCTCTTGCTAGTTCTAATACCACCGCATACTCACCGTTTCCTTTAAAATCATAGAAATGAAGTATTAGTAGAAGAATAAAATAATTTAATCCTAATCCTAAAAGTTTAAGAATAAATAAGGTGCCAGAGTTTTTAATACTGAACTGAATGAATTCTTTTATTTTATTTTTCTTTTGAGACAAGGAAAATGATTAATTAAGTGTTTTATTTAGTAGAATATAATTATGCTAATCTTCTAATCGTTTTGTTCAACGGTTTTTCGATAGCATAAAAAATTATAATCGAAATAATTACTAAACAAACTGAATAGATATAGAAACCATTATCTGTGGCAAAGAAATCTGGCGAGAATTTTTTTATTACTATATATAATGGCATATGAAAAACATAAACCCCATAACTTGCTTCACCTAATAATTTAAATACCTTATTACCCAAAAATTCATTAATCTTATTTTTGGTAAAAGCTAAAGCTATAATAGGAACTGCAAATATTGGTGCAAGAAAACTAGAACCCAAAGGTATTTTATAACCAAGAATGTTCTTTAATGGATGCTGTAAAATCAAATAAATTAACAAGAAGGACGCTAAAACTAACCATGGCTTTTTATACTCAATTCTTTTGGAATTCTCTGTATATATAAGTCCTACACTTATACCTAAAACAAAACTACACAGGTGGGATGGAGGGAAATAATTTACCAACTGTTTTATTACTAAACTATTTTCAGAATTAAAAAGATTTATTAAAACTAATTGGGTAAAGAGCCAAAAAGTAATTGCTATTATAAAAAGCTTTTTAGGTGAAACTTTACTTTTCTTAATAACAAATAATAACATCGGAAAAGTGATATAAAAAAACATTTCAACCGCTAATGACCAAGAAGGAAAGTTAAATGCAGTTGAGTATGTAGGAAACCATGATTGTACTAAAGGTACGGATAGTAGTAAACCTGTGAGATTATTTTTACTATTGATTCCATAGTTAAGCCATACAACTATTATTAATGCCAATATATGAATAGGATATATTCTACCTACTCTGGCAAAAAAATACTTCCTTGTTGAAAATTTTCTTGTTGACTGAGAAATCCATAACACAAAACCAGATAGCACAAAAAAAAAGGTAACCATTTCTGAGCCAGATGTAAGAAAGGGTTTTGATAAATTAGCTAGACCTGTTTTGCTTCCAAAGTGAAAAATAACAACAATATATGCTGCTATAAAACGTAAGAAAGTTAATGATTCTAATCTCAAACTATTGATTCAAAAGATTTTAAATTATGATATTAAACTATCATACCTGCCGCAACCGTCTCATTAGTGGCATCATCTACTAAAATAATGCTACCTGTAGTTCGGTTTTCTCTATAAGGATCTACCATTAATGGCTTTGTGGTTCGAATTTTAACTTTAGCAATATCATTCATTGATAAATCAGTATCGTCACTATTTCGCTCCAAGGTATTGATATCGTATTTGTAAACCACTTCTTTAATCATCGCTTTTTGGTCGTTAGAAGTATGCTTAATAGTATATTTTGCTCTAGGTTTAGCCGCACTATTATTTAACCAGCATAACATCACCTCAATGTCTTGAGAAGGCTCTGGTTTATTGTTTGAACGTACAATCATATCACCGCGACTAATGTCTATATCGTCTTCTAAAGTTATAGAAACTGACATTGGTGCATAAGCTTCTTCTAATTCTTTATCATGAAGATTAATACTCTTTATTTTTGAAGTAAAGCCTGAAGGCATTATAGTAACCTCGTCACCTTTTCTTAAAATGCCACTTGCTACACGACCTGCATAACCTCTATAATCTATAAAACCTTCACGTTGTGGTCTTATTACAGTTTGTACAGGAAAACGCGCATCTACTTTATTAATATCACTACTAATATGCATTGTTTCTAAAGTATGTAGCATAGGTGCTCCTTGATACCAAGGCATATTTTCTGATTTGTTTACAACATTATCTCCTAAAAGCGCAGACATTGGTATAAAACGAACGTCTTTAACAAGCATTTTTGAAGACACTTCTTCAAATTCTGAAACAATATTATTAAATACTTCTTCAGAAAAATCAACCAAATCCATTTTGTTTACACAAACAATAATGTGTGGTATTTGCAATAACGACGCTATAAATGCATGACGTTTAGTTTGCTCAATTACACCATGTCGTGCATCAATTAGAATGGTCGCCACGTTAGCTGTTGATGCTCCAGTAACCATATTACGTGTATATTGAATATGTCCTGGTGTATCAGCAATAATAAATTTACGCTTTGGTGTTGTAAAATATCTGTAGGCAACATCAATAGTAATACCTTGCTCTCTTTCGTCTCTTAAACCGTCTGTAAATAGTGCTAAATCTACACCTTCATGACCTTTTTTCTTACTTGTGTTTTCTATAGCTTCAAGTTGGTCTTCAAAAATGGATTTAGAATCGTATAGCAAACGCCCTATTAATGTACTTTTTCCATCATCTACACTTCCTGCAGTTGTAAAACGTAATAATTGATTGTTGTCTAACATGTTATCTTTATATGAGATGCCAAATGTAATTTGGCATGACAGTTAATTTTTTATTTAATATTGATTAAAAGTATCCTTGACGCTTACGGTCTTCCATAGCAGATTCTGATCGCTTATCGTCACTTCGGTTACCACGCTCGGTATTTCTCATACCAGCAACTTCAGCAGCAATTTTCTCTAATGTATCAGCATCAGATTCTACACCTCCTGTAATAGTAATATCACCTAGTGTTCTAAAACGTATCTTTTTAGTCACCACTTCTTCATGATCTTCTAATACTAAAAATTCAGAATTTGGAATCCAAGAGTCTTGTCTCCAAACTACTTCGCGCTCGTGTGCAAAGTACAATGATGGAATTGCAATATTCTCGCGTTTTATGTAGTTCCAAACATCCATTTCTGTCCAGTTACTTATTGGAAATGCTCTAAAGTGCTCTCCTTCAAAATGTTTACCATTGAAGATATTCCACAGTTCTGGTCGTTGGTTTTTAGGATCCCATTGTCCAAAATCATCTCTATGAGAGAAGAAACGCTCTTTTGCTCTTGCTTTTTCTTCATCACGACGTCCTCCACCAATTGCACAATCAATCTTATTTGCCTCAATAGCATCAAGAAGTGTTGTAATTTGAAGTGCATTACGCGTAGCGTTTTTCCCTTTTTCTTCAGCAACACGACCTTCGTCTATAGATTCTTGTACAGACCCAACAATAAGCTGGGCGCCTAATTCTTTAATAATGTCATCTCTAAACTGAATGGTTTCTGGGAAATTGTGACCAGTGTCAACATGCATTAATGGAAATGGTATTTTAGCAGGATAGAATGCTTTTTTTGCTAAATGCGTTACCAAGATAGAATCTTTTCCTCCTGAAAATAAAATTACTGGGTTTTCAAATTGTGCCCAAACTTCACGTAAAACAAAAATTGCTTCACTCTCTAATTCATCTAAATAATTTAAATAATACTTACTCATTGTTGCTTTGACAATTTTGGTGTAATATAATCTACGATTCGTTGAGCTGCTGCTTCAACGGATTCGTTTTCTGTTTTTATTTCAATGTCAGGGTTTTCTGGCGCTTCATAAGGCGCTGAAATTCCTGTCATGTTTTTTATTTCTCCAGCTCGTGCTTTTTTATAAAGCCCTTTTACATCGCGTCTTTCACATTCTTCAACGCTGGTATTAACAAATATTTCGACAAAGTTAACATCTTTAACGATACTTCTAATGTTCTCTCTATCTTTTTTGTAAGGTGATACAAAAGCTGCAAGTGTCACTAAACCAGCATCAACCATTAAATTGGCCACTTCTGCAATTCTACGGATATTTTCAGTTCTATCTTGCGGTGAGAAGGTTAAGTCTTTATTAATTCCTTTTCTAATGTTGTCACCATCTAGCGTAAAGGTCTTAATACTGTTTTGATGTAATTTCTGTTCAACCACATTGGCTATAGTAGACTTACCTGATCCTGATAAGCCTGTAAACCATAATAAAAAAGAATTGTGTCCATTTTGCTTTCGTCTATCTTCTATGGATATTTGATAATCGTGAGGTATTATATTGTCTCTCATAAATAATTTTAATTTCTTTTAGACAAGCCAAAGTTAATTTTATACCAAGCTCTTTCATGTAAATAATATAAAACCATCTTAGTGATTACCTCAGCAAAACCTATTTGTAATGCTGCAAGTGGATTACCGGAAATAATCCAGGCTAAGGTCATAGTATCTATTGTTCCTATAAAACGCCATGTAAAGGTTTTTGCTATGTGTCTTTTTCTACTTTCTAATAATACACCATCTTTCGATAGATTTATTTTATACCATACGCGCTCGTGTAAGTAATATAACACGGTCTTGGTTGTGACCTCTGCCAAACCTATTTTCAATCCAGCTAATGGATCTCCTGTGATAAGCCAAGACAAAAGTATTGTGTCTAAAGTGCCAACTAACCTCCAGGTAATTGTCTTTGCAATATGCCGCTTATATGAAACGTCTGTTGCCATATCACTTACTAACTAAAAAATAACTGTTTAATAGGTTTTCTTTGTTATATGCTAGTGGTTTGTTTGTTTCTTTTGAAATAACCTGTAATCCAACTGCGTTACAAATGGCTTGTCCTGCAGCTGTGTCCCATTCCATTGTTGGCGCATAGCGTGGATATACATCCGCATTTCCTTCGGCTACCAAACAAAACTTTAAAGAGCTTCCTTTTGACACTATTTCAACTTCTTTGCCAGCTGCTTTCAAGCTTTCTACATAATCTAGCGTATCTTGGTTCATGTGCGAACGACTGCCAACAACCTCTACTCTGTCTGAAATGTTATTCTTTGGTTTTAATGGTTTAGATTGTTTTAATATAGTTTCAACAGTAACATCATGAGACTCTAAATCTGCCTTAAACGCTTCATTGTTATCTACATTAGCAAAGTATATCGTTTTTACTGCAGGTACATAAATAACTCCTAAAACTGGTTTTCCGTTGGTTACTAACGCTATGTTTACAGTAAATTCTCCGTTACGCTTTATAAACTCTTTAGTACCATCTACTGGATCTACAACCCAACAGGTTTCCCAAGTTTTTCTAATATCGTAATCCGTTTGCTTATTCTCTTCTGAAATTATTGGAATTTCTGTAGGAATCAAATACGAATTAATAACATCGTTAGCTTTTTTATCTGCCTCTGTCAAAGGTGATTTGTCATCTTTTATTTCTACATCAAAAGCTGTATCATATACGTCCATGATAACTTTTCCCGCTTCGAGTGATGCTTTTAATGCTAATTCTAAATTTTTATTTAACATACCAATCGTATATTTTTTTTATACCTTCTTCTAATTCTATTTTATGCTTCCAACCTAAGCCTCGAAGTTTAGACACATCTGTTAACTTCTTTAAGGTTCCGTCGGGTTTGTTTTCGTTGAAAACAAAATTACCATTGAAACCGATAACCTCTTTTATTATTTGAGCTAAATTCTTAATTGAAATATCTTCTCCTGTACCGATATTTATATGTGTGTTTCTAATTTCCTTTTGATTTTTTGAATATGTATCCTCAAAATCTCTATTCTCCATTATAAACACACAAGCATCAGCCATGTCTTCTGACCATAAAAACTCTCTCATTGGTTTACCTGATCCCCAAATTTCAACTGAGTCTTTATCCACTCCAAATTTTGAAAGATATTTTTTAGCTTCTTCAATATTAGAAACTTGTAAATCCGAAACTACTTCATCATACCTATTTTCTGATAATAGTTTCGCCAGATGTATTTTTCTTATTAATGCTGGAAGTACATGAGATTTTTCTAAATCAAAATTATCATTGGGCCCATACAGATTTGTCGGCATAACAGATATGAAGTTAGTACCATATTGTAGGTTATAGCTCTCGCACATTTTTATACCAGCTATTTTAGCTATAGCATAAGGTTCATTTGTGTATTCTAAAGTATCTGTTAGCAAATACTCCTCTTTCATGGGTTGTGGGCAGCTCTTTGGATAAATGCACGTACTACCCAAAAAAAGAAGTTTCTTTACACTATTGGCGTAACTATAATGAATAACATTATTCTGTATCATCAAATTCTGATGAATGAAATCTGCCCTATACACATTATTAGCAACTATTCCTCCTACTTTTGCTGCCGCCAAAAAAACATATTCTGGTTTTTCTGTTTCAAAAAAAACCTTGGTATTATTTTGATTGGTGAGATCTAATTCCTTGTGTGTGCGTGTAATTATATTGTTATAACCTTTTTCTTTGAGGCTATTTAAAATTGCACTACCAACAAGACCACGGTGACCAGCTATAAATATTTTAGAATCTTTATTCATTCTTTTTTATTCAAAGTAATTGTTAATTCTATAACCACCATCTTTAAGGAATTGATCTTTCTTCATTAGTTTTAAATCACTTGTCATCATGTCTTCAACTAAATCTTTTAAATCATATTTTGGTATCCATCCCAATTTTTCTTTGGCTTTGGTTGCGTCACCAATTAACAAGTCAACTTCTGTTGGTCTGTAATATCTTTCATCTACTGCAACTACTTCTTGCCCAATTGGTAATTGATATTGTTCCTCAGAACATGATTTTACATATCCCTTTTCTTCTGCACCTTCCCCTTTGAATTCTAACTCAACACCTACATGGTTAAAACACATTTTTATAAAGTCGCGAACTGTAGTTGTTTTACCTGTAGCAATTACCCAATCTTCTGGTTGGTCAGCCTGAAGAATCATCCACATCATGCGAATATAATCTTTGGCATGTCCCCAATCTCTTTGTGCATTTAAGTTTCCTAAATACACTTTGTCTTGCATGCCAAGCACTATCCTAGATGTTGCTCTTGTAATTTTCCTTGTAACAAAAGTTTCTCCTCTAATTGGTGATTCGTGATTAAATAAAATACCATTACAAGCATACATACCATAGGCTTCTCTATAGTTGACTGTAATCCAATACGCATACATTTTTGCTACAGCATAAGGGCTTCTTGGATAAAAAGGCGTTGTTTCTGTTTGGGGTACTTCTTGTACCTTACCATATAACTCAGAAGTTGATGCCTGATAGATTCTAGTTGTTTTTTCTAGACCCAACATTCTAACCGCCTCTAATATTCTAAGCGTCCCTATACCATCTGCATTAGCAGTATATTCTGGTGTTTCAAAAGACACATGAACATGGCTCATTGCCGCGAGGTTGTATATTTCATCTGGTCTTACATCTTGAATAATTCTAATTAAATTAGTACTATCTGTAAGGTCACCGTAATGCAGATAGAAATTTTGATTATCTACGTGAGGGTCTTGATATAAATGATCTATTCTATCGGTATTAAATAAGGAAGACCTTCTTTTTATTCCGTGAACTATATATCCTTTTTTAAGAAGAAACTCACTTAAATAAGCTCCATCCTGTCCTGTTACTCCTGTAATTAATGCTACTTTATTCATATTAAATGTCTTATCTTTATTCTATTTGGGTTTGCAAAGGTAAAATTTTATTCAAATTACCATAGATAATTATAGAACTGCATCTTTTTTTATTTCTTGAATGACTGTCTTAAGGCTCTCTTTCCAATCCTTTAAATTCTGATATATTAATTCTGTCTTTTCTAGATTTAAAACACTATACTTTGGTCTATTAGCTAAAGTTTTATAGCTACTTGTTGGTGAAATTTTTGAAACATTGTTAGGGAAGACATTACGGGCAACCTCTACAGCAAATAAATACCAATTAGTGCTTCCTTTTGCAGAGAAATTATATATACCATATGGCACATCACCTTTTTCTATAATTGAAATAATAAAATTTGAAAGGTCTATACAACTTGTAGGGGTGCCCTCTTCTTCTGTTGTTATTTTTAAATCAATATCTTCTTTAACCTTCGAAAGAATTGTTTTTACAAAATTTTTACCATAAGGAGAATACAACCAAGATGTTCTTATTATATAATACTTTTCTAGCTGCTTTTGAACATGACATTCACCATCTAGTTTCGATTTACCATATTGATTTATAGGATTAGGTTTATCGGTGGTTTTGTAAGGTAAAGTCGCTTTTCCTTCAAAAACATAATCAGTTGATATATGAATAAGAATTACATTGTGTTTTTTACAGATTTCAGATAAGTTATTTACACCTTCTGAATTAATTTTAAAAGCTATATCCTTATTTTGTTCGGCACCATCAACATTGGTGTAGGCTGCGCAATTAATGCAGTATTTAAAACTATTATTGCTGAAAATTTTATGTATTTGATCCCTGTTAGTTATGTCTGCTTCTTCTTTATTAAAAAACTCATAAGATTCAATTTGATTATGAGCTTGGTTTTGAAGCGTTTGTCCTAACTGACCATTTGCACCAAAAACTGCTACTTTAGTCATAACGCTATATCTTTAAAACCAGATAATTTTAAATCTTTGTCTGAAAGAATTAAATCTTCTGCAGACAATTTCCAGTCTATTTGCAAGTCGAGGTCGTTATACATTATTCCACTTTCAGCGCTTTTGTTATAATAGTTATCACATTTGTAACTGAAAATTGTATTGTCTTCTAAAACCACAAAACCGTGAGCAAACCCTTTTGGGATATATAGTTGTTTTTTATTCTTACCTGATAAAAGAACCGAAACATGTTGTCCGAATGTTTCAGAATTTGGTCTAATATCCACTGCCACATCCATAACACTACCTCTAACAACTCTGACTAATTTTGCCTGTGCATACTCTCCTCTTTGAAAGTGTAAGCCCCTTAGTACTCCTTTTGAAGAATTAGATTCATTATCTTGGACAAAATTGGAAGATATTCCTGTAAGTCTTTTAAAGGTCTCTTTATTAAAACTTTCTATAAAATAACCTCTTTGGTCCCTAAAAACTTTTGGCTCTAATATAAAACAGCCCTTTAATTTTGTTTCTTTAGCTACCATATTATTCTGATAGGATATTTAATAAATACTTTCCATATCCGCTTTTAGTTAATGGTAAAGCAATCTGCTTTAATTTTTGATCGTCGATATAGCCCATTCTATATGCTGTCTCTTCAATTGACCCAATTTTAAGCCCTTGTCTGTCTTCAATTACCTGAACAAACTGTGAGGCTTGCATTAATGATTTAAAAGTCCCTGTATCTAACCATGCTGTTCCTTTATCTAATACACTTACCTTTAAATTACCTCTTTCTAAGAATGTTTTATTAATATCTGTTATTTCTAGTTCTCCTCTTTTGCTTGGCTTTATGTGCTTTGCAATCTCAACAACTGAATTATCATAAAAATAAATTCCAGGTACAGCATAATTAGATTTTGGGCGTTCTGGTTTCTCTTCTATTGAAACTGCTACACCATTTTTATTAAAATCAACCACACCATATCGTTCTGGATCGTGAACATGATACGCATAAATTATTCCACCATTAGGATCATTGTTTTTTTGGAGTAACTCTGACAAACCTGTTCCATAAAAAATATTATCACCAAGTATTAATGCAACTTTGTCATTACCAATAAATTTCTCACCAATTAAAAACGCTTCAGCTAATCCGTTTGGTTTTTTTTGAACAGCATATTGAAAATTACACCCATACATTTCACCGTTTCCCAACAAATTTTTAAATAAAGGTAAGTCTTGTGCTGTGGAAATAATCAATATATCCCGAATACCAGACCACATGAGTGTTGATATAGGGTAATAAATCATTGGCTTATCATATATTGGCATTAGTTGTTTACTTACCGCCAAAGTAAGAGGGTGTAAACGCGTACCTGAACCACCTGCTAAAACAATTCCTTTCATCTGTTTTCGTACTTATTTAAATACCAATTTATTGTTTTAAGTATACCTGATTCAAAATTTTCTTTTGCCTTCCACCCAATTTTATTTTCAATCTTTGATGCATCAATGGCATATCTAAAATCATGACCTGGCCTATCTTTTACAAAGGTTATTTGCTGAGAATATTTGCTTCCCTTAGGTCTTATTTCATCTAGTATCTCACAAATCTTGTTAGCAATATAAAGATTATCTCTTTCATTTTTACCTCCTATATTATAGGTTTCTCCTGATTTTCCATTAGAAAAAACTAAATCTATACCATTACAATGATCTTCTACATATAACCAGTCTCTAATATTATTACCCTTGCCATAAATTGGGATATCCTCTCCGCTTATCGCTTTTCTTATTATTGTAGGGATTAATTTTTCATCGTTTTGTCTAGGTCCATAATTGTTGCTGCAGTTTGTAGTAACGACATTCATACCATATGTATGATAGTAACTACGAACAATAAAATCTGAAGAGGCCTTCGAGGCGCTGTAAGGACTATTAGGTGCATAGGAAGTCTCTTCTGTAAATAAGCCTACCTTATCTAGACTACCGTATACTTCATCAGTTGAAATATGATGAAATCTATTATTCTCACAACCCTTCTTGAATAAGAACGGTTCATGCATCCAATGATTTTTGGCTGTATTTAATAAATTAAATGTGCCATACACATTTGTATTAATAAAATCATCTGGGTTTTTAATAGAGTTATCTACATGAGATTCTGCGGCAAAATGTATAACTCCATTAAAATTGTATTTACTAAAAAGTTGATTAACAAGTTCCTTATCGCAAATATCACCTTTTACAAACTCATAATTTGAGTTGTTTTGAATCTGCTTCAAATTAGAAAGCTCACCTGCATAGGTAAGCTTATCCAAGTTAACTATTTTAATGTCTGAGAATTTTTCTAAAAGATAAATAATATAGTTTGAACCTATAAAACCAGCTCCTCCTGTTATTAAAAATCTCTTATCCTTCATACGAAACAACGTACTTAATTAACTTATTAAATAGATAAATTAAACATAATAATACAAATGCAATTATTGGAAGAATAAGTATATATAAATTCCAAATACTTGTATATTTTGCACCAACATCTTGAAAACTAGAAAGTGTATCAAAATATACATCTTCTTCAACCTTTTTAGCCTCTAAATTACTCAGTTCTTGTCTTAATTTATTTTCTTCTTGTAATAAATCATATTCTCTAGTCTTTGTCTTTTCTTGTATAAAAGATAAACCATCTTTAGTTGTATAAGACCCTTCTTTTATTTTAGACTCTTCTTCCATTACTCTCAAGTAAACTTTCTTTAAAGAATCTACCTCTTTAATAGATGCTAAAATCCGTTTTCTTTCTATTGAGATTAAAGAATCCCTTTTCTGCATTTTCTTTACAGAATACGTATTTGTAAAGGTTGTATTTAACCCTTTTTCTAATGACCTAAAAATATCCTTTTTAAAAGATCTAACGTTTATTTCAAAAACATCCCCAGAATAAATACTTCTATTTTCAATAAATTCATCAAAGCTTATATCTTGTGCTCTTACACTATCAATTGATTTAACAAAACTATCGTATTGCTTAATCTTGTCATTTTCATTTTCTGGTCCAGGATGAATATCAAATTCAATGATTTGTTTAGCAGACTCTTGGTCTATATCAAAAATAGACATTAATTGATTATAATCTTTTTCTCCAATTAGTGCATTGTAATAGTTGATATTTGTTACTAATTGAAATTTAGAGTCGAAATATGGCTTCACTAGCATTTGTGATTCATATATGTCTTTTTGTGTTCGTTGCAAAACAAACCCTAAAACTGCAGCTAATACAAGTACAACTGCAATTATTTTAAAATTAGTAATTATTGCTTTTAAAGCATATATAAAAACTGAATAAATAGCTTTAAATATTGAACCAACAAAGTTGAAAAATTTATCAAATAATTTTCCAATCATGTTAAACAATTGCCCTAAATCTACTTCCTCGTTTTGAGAACCTTGTGGTACTTCTTGACTCATTTATTATGAATTAAATATTTGTTCTAGTATTTTTTTTGTAATTACGTATGTTGGTTTTACTCCTGATGTACCTAAACCACCAGATGCTAAGGTGCTTCCTGTTTCTAAAGGATTATCACTAGCATAATAAGCGTATCTAACTTTTACATCTTCGTTTATACTTCCTCGTACTTTTGATGCAGCTTGTATCGCTTTTTGATAATGTGCCCCTTCCATTTCTAAACCGATAACATTCCAAGTAGATTTTTTAAAGAATTTTAAAATCTCTTTATTCTGTAACGATGTACCTAATACTGTTATCATAGTTCCTTCATAAACATCTACACCACAGTCTAATAGATCTTCTTTACTTAGCTCATTCTTGAAAGGGTAATTATCAGCAGTACCTTCAAAAATATGAGCAGACGGTATCATTACATCTCCTTTACCACCTTCTAAAATCCCAGCTTTACCCATTATAGAAATAGATTTTACATCTAAATGTATTTTTTCTCCATCTGCTTTAATTGGTTTTAAAAACTCATCTAAAGTCTCATAAGCCTGTTCCCCAAAGGCATAATCCATGACAAAAATTACGGCTTTGTCTTCTACTTTTGTTTCTAAGTATTTAAAGTCTGTCTTAGAAAAATCTATTTTATCAGTATCAAAAATCTGAACATCAATGTTGGTTCCAGAACTATCTTTAATATAGATCATTCCGTTTTGCAACGCAGATTTCTCTACTTTATTGCGCATTAAAGAACTTTTTGGATTACTTAAGGATTCGTAAATCTCAAAAATGTTCTTTTTGGCGTCTGATCCTTTAAGAGTTCCTTTAGCAAATAAAGAATTCATAACACTATGCATATTGGCACTAATGATATGAATTGGCCTTTGTAATAAACCGTGTTTATGCAAAATAGATTTAATGTTATCGGCCCACACCTCACCGTGAATGTGATGCCCTAAGCGCTCTCTTAAAACCGGACTAAAAGTTATTGTTCGTTTGTTGCCATTTACTACTTCTTCAATAGCCAATTTGCCCAGCCAGTAAACAATGTGTAATAAGCGTTCGGGTTGGTTTTCGGTTGCAAATTTTGAGTAAGACTCTGTCAACTCATTAAAGGTTCTACCTAAAATATTTGCTGTATGCGTTATTGCTATTTCTCTTTCTTTCTGAGTTAATTTTTTTGTAGATGTAACAGCATTTTCAAGCTTTTGCCAATCTCTAACGGTTGTTCCTTCTTCATCAATAAGTACTCTTTTACTTATTTTATGCGACTCTACAAATAAAAACGTGAGATGTGTTAAAATATCATAGATTTCAGAGCGTCCTCGAGTAATCTCTATGTTCATTTGCTCATCATCTATTCTGTAACAATTACGTCTTCTTTTAGGTGGAATTATAGGCTTAAAGTGAGAGTTAGCATAACCTTCATCACTTGTTAAATTAATGAATGTACACTCTTCTATACCTTGAGGTAGGCGATCAATTACATAAAGAAGTCCATCTATTTCTGCCTTTTCTTCTCCTATTGAACCATAAATTTCTGGTCTTAAAAGAAGTAACGCTTCTCTTAAAGTTTCTCCAGAAACACCCATTGGTTTGTAAAATCCACGATTAAATAAGTGGCGCATTGTTATATACATACGCTCAATAGCACTAGAGCTCTCCTGGGCTCTAGTTCTTTCGTGTTTTTTATTTGTTGTACTCATACCTTTATTTGGCGTGCAAATATAGTTTTATTTAGTTAATTTTAGGTCATTTAAACTATCTGCTATTTTTCGGTCATTTGATAGTCTTGGTATTTTATTTTGCCCTCCAAGCTTTCCTATTGACTTCATATAGGACTGAAAACCATCTTTTTTTACTCTTGTGATTACTAAAGGTCTTAAAACTTTCCCTTCTATTAAATCAAAATAATAACTGTTTTGTTTTTGAAGAGAAGCTTCTAAATCTTGAATAAACCTTAATTCATCTTTCGGTTCGTTTTCAAACTCAATAAACCATTCGTGATATGGCAATCCTTCAGAAGGGTTAATTTGAGGCGCTACAGTAAATTCGTTTACTGTAATATCAGTATTTGCAGTAGCTTCTTTTAGCGCTTGCTCTACTTCTTTGCCAATAACGTGTTCTCCAAAAGCAGAGATAAAATGTTTTATTCTACCACTTACAATAACTCTATAAGGTTTTAATGATGTAAACTCTACTGTATCTCCAATGTTATATGCCCAAAGACCAGCTGTTGTAGAAATAAGCATAACATAGTTAACTCCAAGTTCTACATCTTTAATTGTAATACGTTCTGGATGATCTTCAAAAAAATCTTCTGCTTTTATAAACTCGTAAAAGATACCTGAGTTTAATTGCAACAACATACCCTTTTGATCTTGCTTATCTTGAAATGCAAAGAAGCCTTCACTTGCTGGATAAAGTTCTATACTGTCAACTTTTCTCCCTATTAAATTTTCAAATTTTGCTCTGTACGGTTCATAGTTAACCCCTCCGAAAATAAACAAATTGAAATTTTTGAATATGTCTCCAACTTTCTGCCCTTTCTTATCAATCAATTTTTCAAAGTACATTTGTACCCAAGATGGAATTCCGGATATGATGCTCATATCTTCATTTACCGTCTCTTCTACAATAGCATTAACCTTAGTTTCCCAATCTTCTATACAATTGGTTTCTAAGCTTGGCATTCTGTTTTTTTGAAGATATTTTGGCACATAATGTGCTACAATACCTGAAAGTCTTCCTAATTTTATACCATGCTTTTCTTCTAAAATTGGACTTCCTTGGAGAAAAATCATCTTACCATCTACAAATTTTGTATTGCCAGTTTCGTGAATATACATTAGGATTGCATTTCTTGCAGCTTCTACATGTGTAGGCATGCTTTCCTTTGTTATAGGAATATATTTTGCGCCAGATGTTGTTCCTGAGGTTTTAGCAAAATAAATAGGTTTTCCTTTCCAAAGTATGTTTTCTTCGCCTTTTACTACACGTTCTACATAGGGTCTTAGAGCCTCGTAATCTCTTACCGGAACTAAATTTTTGAAGTCTTCATAAGACTGAATCGTATTAAACTTATGATCTTTACCAAAAACCGTATTTGAGGCTTCCTTAATGAGATTTTGAAACACCTTATCTTGGGTTTCTACTGGTTGAGAAGCCCATTTATTGATGCGCTTTGCTATTAGTTTAGCAAATGGTTTTGATAGTGCTGCTTTAATCGAAGGCATTACTGAAAATCAATAAAATTAGTTGGATTTACTGGATAACCTTTACTCCATAATTCAAAATGAAGGTGTGGTCCTGTGCTTAATTCTCCTGTATTACCAGACATGGCAATAACCTCGCCTGCTTTTACCAAATCTCCCTGAGATTTTGTTATAGCAGAATTATGCTTATATACAGATATTAACTCTTGATTATGCTCTATTATAACAACATAACCTGTTTCTACCGTCCACTCAGCAAAAATTACTGTACCGTCTGCTGTAGCTTTTACAGGCGTGTTAGTTGCTACAACGACATCTACAGCATAATGCTTATCTTTTAAATTGTAATTTTGTGATATGGACCCATTTACTGGCGGAAAAAGCACAATATTATTTTGGTCTGAAGTATCTTCAAACAAATTGTATTTATCTTCTTTTTCAACCTTTTCTCTTAATAGTGAATCTGGTTTATTGGTTGTTATTTGTAAAACCTCTGGATCGTTTTTTGCAGCTTCAACAACAGAATCTCTATTAAACTCTACCGTAGAAACTTCTCCTGTAAGTACTTTTTTGATTGAAGCATAGTAGCGTTGTTTTGATTCTATTTCTCTTACTAAAGAGTCTGTTTTATAATTTAGCATTGAAGCTTCCTTTTTTAATTTTGCGGAAGAATAACCAGGAATATACTCTCTTAATGGAGTGAAAGCTATTAGGAGAATGGTGAAAAAAACAAGCAAAATAGCAGATAATGATGTTAACACAAATACATTGAGTCGTGTTAATTTTATTGCAAATCGTTCTTCAAAAGTGTCCTCATTAAGTATAACCAAGCGATACTTATGAAGTAGTTTTTTAGTAAACTTCTTTTCTTTTTTCTTCTTTTTTGCCATTAAAACAAAATTAAATAAAATAGTGAAACGGTATTCCCAATAGTTATTAAAGTTGAGAATACAACGTTATATTTAAAGTTTAATTACTAACTTTGCGGTCTAAATTTGAAGTTATGATTACTAGTAGTATATTTTTAGGTGCAATAGGTCCAGGTTCTTGGGTATTAATTGCTTTAGCTGTCTTATTATTATTTGGCGGAAAGAAAATTCCTGAATTAATGAGAGGTTTAGGAAGTGGAATAAAAGAGTTTAAAGACGCAAGTAAAGACGAGACTTCTGAAAAGAAAGAAGAACAATAGACGTTTTATTTAAAAACATAAAAAAAGCCAACTTTTTCAAGTTGGCTTTTTTATTACTTAATCTTTATTGATTTTATCATCGACTCTAATTCGAAGACATATTCTGCTTTTCTTAATGATGGTGCATAAACATAACCATCTGCTATGAGGAAACGTTTGTTTACTTTATCTTCTATAGCGTAGGTAATAAATGGTCCTGCCATAGTAAAGCCTTTCATTTCCCAAATACCTCTTACCTCGTAAGCTGGCTTATTATCTATTATAGTTTCAAACATTGCAGGCGCGTAAGCATCTTCTACAGCCATATAAATACCATCTTCTCCCGGAATTTTTGTTTTAGTAATATGATCTCGCATTTTTATAATGTCAACTACTGTGCTATCTCCTTCTGTAATTGTTTCTAGTGGCACTTCATAGAACATTACTTCTATAGTTTTTGAATTACTTAGATTTTTTCTTATCCAGAAAAAGTCGTCTTCTGCTTTAGCAATTCTGTATGCTGATGGAATATTTACGCTAAAGCCCATTTTTTTCTGTATTGCGCTTACATCAAGTAGGTCTAGCTTTATTCTTCTTTGCTTTTCTTTAACTTCTTCTTTGTTAAATGCATCAATAATTTTAGCCTTGTTTTCTTGTAGCTGACTAATTATTTCTTCATTCGTTTTGCCTCCAACAACGGCTACTGTTTGCGGTTTTGCAAAAGCATTATTAGCTATTTTGGTTGTGGGAGTTAAATTGGCTTTTTCAATTTTAAGAATTATTCTACTGCGTGTTGCAAATCCATCAAATACTTGAGGTGGAATTTGTCGTAGCTTAAACATTGGCTCATCAACTGGTAAACCATTCAGTGGTGCTGCAAAAATCTTTCTAATATTTTCTCCAATACTTCCTTCCCATAAATCATTATCTACAACTACAGAAATACTATTTAGATTTCCATTAGATTCTGGAAGAAATATCCTGTTATCATCCTCTTTTTTGTCTCCACAAGCTGTTAGCAATAAGCAAAATAAAAGTGCGTATAGCGTTCTCATAAATTAATATTTTTGTTGGTTTATTACTCAGACACAATGAGTGTCATTCCTATTTTGAGTTTACTACCACTAATATCGTTCCAATCTTTAAGATTTTGAATAGAAACTCCAGAAAATTTTTGTGAAATGCTCCAAAGTGTATCGCCAGACTGCACTATATAGGTCTTTTTCCCTTTTGTATTAATAGTTGTTTTTGGCGTTTTTGGCTTTGAATCTACAACCGGTTTTCGCGGATAAATTGTTAATCGTTGTCCTATTCTAAGGTTATTGTTCCTTAATCCGTTCCAACGTTTTATCTGGCTAACTCTTACTCCATATCTCCTTGCAATTTTCCCCAAGTAATCTCCGTTTTTAACACGGTATCTTATTTTTGTATCTGCGTTAAATAATTGCGGTAAGGGTTTTTCTCGTTTATCGAATTCCGCTTTAGCGAATGCATATATTTTTTCTTCGTTAGACGTAAAGACACCTATTGCTTCCCTAGGTAAACGTAGTACATATGTTTTACCTTCAATCTTTGGAATAATATCTAACTTGTATGATGGATTTAAAAACTGAAGTTCTTCTATTTTAACACCTGTAGTTTCTGATACCTGATCTAGCGTAATCATTTGCTTAACATGTACTGTGTCCGTTTGAATCATTTGAAAAGGCGGTCTTTCTGGCTTAAAACCATGTTCTTCAGCATACTCAAAAATATACATAGTTGCTAAGAATGCCGGCACATAACCAGCCGTTTCACGTGGAAGATTTGGCCTAATATTCCAATAGTTTTTGTAACCTCCAGATCGTCTTATGGCTTTGTTTACATTTCCAGGTCCAGAGTTATATGCTGCTAAAGCTAAATCCCAATCACCAAATATTCTGTAGAGTCTAGACAGATATTTTGCCGCTGCAGTAGTTGAACTTATAGGGTCGCTGCGCTCATCTACATAACTACTTACATCAAGACCATACTCTTTTCCGGTTCCGAACATAAACTGCCACAAGCCTGTAGCTCCTACTCTAGATCTTGCTTTTGGTTTTAACGCAGACTCTACAATAGACAAGTACTTCATTTCTAAAGGAATGTTGTGATTGTCAAATTCAGCCTCGAACATTGGGAAATAAAAATGGCTTAAACCCATTAAGCGCTCTAGAGATGTTCTTCTATGCTTTAAATAACGCTTTATTACACTTTCTAAAGACGGGTTGTACTCTATATTAAACGGCGTTCTCGCATTGAGACGTGCTAACCTTGCTTTTAAGGTATCTGTTGATAGTTCTGGATAATCAATAGGCTCATACGTTAACTCTGATACGGATTTGTAGATTGTATCATACAATGAGTTACTGTATAATTCTTCTAACCACTTTTGGTCTAACTCGGCAGCTTCGGGATGGTCTTTAAGATTTTTAATATCTAATGTATCTTGTTCTGCAGGAATTATTTTTCCGTTCACAATTGATTTTCCATCAATGATAGAGTCACTAACCTTGGTAGTTGTGGATATGGAGTCTGTCCTTGTTTGCGAAAATCCTAATGAAGCAAAACTACAGACTACGAATAAAATTTTGAATTTGTATTGCATATAATAATAAAGACCTACCACTCTTAACGTTAGTAGGTCTAAAAATAGTATTTTTTCTGACTTATACTCAACTTTAAATATTTGAGTATACTTATTTATGTTTTAACTATTGTAAAATAGCCGCAATACCAGGTAGTGTTTTACCTTCTAAGCTCTCTAGCATAGCTCCACCTCCAGTACTTACGTAGCTTACTTTATCTTCAAATCCAAACTCTTTTACAGCTGCAACAGAATCACCACCACCTACTAAAGAAAAAGCTCCGCTTTTTGTAGCGTTAGCAATTGAATTTCCTAACGCAATCGTGCCTTTAGAAAAGGTTTCCATTTCAAAAACACCAAGCGGACCGTTCCATAAAATGGTTTTACACTTATTAACTACATCATCAAAAATCTCTAAAGATTTTGGTCCAGCATCTAAACCTTGCCATCCATCAGGAATGTGATACACATCTACGTGTTGTGTATTGGCATCATTGCTAAAAGCATCTGCAGCAATCACATCTACAGGTATATGAACTTGTACTCCTTTTGCCTCAGCTTGTTTTAAAATATCTAAAGCCAATTCCATTTTATCATCTTCACAGATAGAATCTCCAACAGAACCACCTTTAGCTTTAATGAATGTAAATGTCATTCCACCACCAATAATAAGGTGATCTACTTTGTCTAAAATATTTTCGATGACAGTGATTTTTGAAGATACTTTAGCTCCACCAAGTACAGCTAAAACAGGCTTTTCACCATCTTCCAATACTTTTTTGATGCTTTCTATTTCTTTGGCCAATAAGCTCCCGAAGCATTTAGCATCTGGGAAAAATTCTGCAACAATAGTCGTAGAAGCATGAGCTCTATGAGCTGTACCAAAAGCATCATTGACATAAATATCTCCTAGCTTAGATAATTGTTTTGCAAAATCTTTATCTCCTTTGGTTTCCTCTTCATGAAAGCGCAAGTTTTCAAGTAATAAAATCTCACCAGGTTGTAAGTCATTTGCCATTGCTTCAGCCTCTTCTCCTACACAGTTGCTGGCAAATTTTACTTCTACTCCTAAAACATCTTTAATTTCTGAAACAATATGTTTCAGAGAAAATTCATCTTGTACACCTTTTGGTCTGCCTAAATGCGACATTAAAATACAGCTTCCTCCATCTTCTAAAACCTTTATAATTGTTGGTTTTGCCGAAACGATTCTTGTGTTGTCTGTAACTTCAAAATTGTCATTTAAAGGCACATTAAAATCTACACGGATTAATGCTTTTTTGTTTTCAAAATTAAAATCGTTTAGTGTCTTCATCTGTTTTAAATAAGGAATATGTTTCTCTGTTTTGAATAACAAATATAAAGATTAGAAAGCATAAAAAAATTACATAGTTTTGCTTTATGTTATTTTCTGAAGTTTTAGGGCAAGAACACATTAAAAATCACCTTACAACAAGTGTTGATAAAGGTAGAATTGCACACGCGCAACTTTTTGTTGGACCAGAAGGTTCTGGCACTTTACCAATGGCCATAGCTTATGCACAATACATTTTGTGTAGCAACACTGGTGGTGAAAACACGGGCGGAAATGAATCTTGTAATCTAAAATTCAAAAACGTATCGCATCCCGATTTGCACTTTGCGTTTCCTGTTACTACAAGTGACAAGGTAAAAAGTAAACCTGTTTCTAATTTTTATCTCGAAGAATGGAGACAATTGTTAGACCAGCAACCTTACGGTAACCTTTTTGATTGGTACAAGTTATTGGGAGTAGACAACAAACAAGGGCAAATTGGTGTTGATGAGGCTTTTGAGATTGTGAAGTCCCTTTCACTTAAATCTTATGAAGGTGGTTACAAAGTGATGCTAATTTGGATGGCTGAAAAAATGAACACTGCAGCTGCCAACAAGCTTTTAAAACTCATTGAGGAGCCACCAGAAAAAACCATTTTCATTCTCATTGCAGAAGACGAAGAACAAATTATAAATACCATTCGTTCACGTTGTCAAATACTAACATTTCCTCCGCTAGCTGAAGAAGCAATTACTGAAGCTTTAGTGAGAAACTATCATATTGAAAACGCTGTTGCTACCAAAATTGCGCATCAAGCTAATGGTAATTACAACAAGGCTTGTGATCTTATTTATCAAGATAGTGAAGATATTCAGTTTGAAAAATGGTTTATTCTTTGGGTACGTTCGGCTTTTAAGGCTAGAGGAAACAAAGCGGCTATTCACGATTTAATTTCTTGGAGCGAAGAAATTGCAAAAACCGGAAGAGAAACACAGAAGAAGTTTTTAGCATTTTGTCTCAATTATTTTAGACAAGCTATGCTTATGAATTACAAAGCTGATTCTTTGGTCTATTTAGAACCAAAATCCGAAGGTTTTAAACTTGAAAATTTTGCGCCTTTTGTGCATGGCAATAACATTTTAGAGATTAGTGATGAACTTCAAGATGCTATTTATCATATTGAAAGGAATGGGAATTCTAAGATTATCTTAACCGATTTAAGTATAAAACTTACACGTTTACTACATAAAAAAGCTGTCTGAATAGCATGAGAATCTGAAACGAGTTCAGATTGACAAAAAACTAACTTTTCAAACAGCCTCTTTTTTTATTCAAAAGTATAGGACGTTACATTGACTTGCGTTAGCCTAAAATACCCAAAAGCATATTGTTCTGGGTTAGTAGGATTAATACAATTCCCTCTAATTAAAGCAGAATTAGACGAAAACGGATCTCCACCACTGTAATACTGTTCTATCAATAATCTCATGTAGTTGTAATACTGTTCGGAAATACCATAAAGCTCAATATCTACTATATCTCCAGGTTGAAATGCTGCTTCACCATTATCTTCATCATCATCTTTTTCAAAAAAATCATGAATTTCATTACCATTCACAAATTCGTCTGAAATATCTTCAAAATATGGAAACAAATCTCCGTCTTCATAATAACGAATAAGGTAATAGTTTTCTTCATCTTCAGGATCATCAAAATAGACATTCACCTCTAGTAATTCATCGTCAAAACCTCCTTCAATACTTTGTGTAATACTATTGATGTCCGAAACAGACATTAACGTTTCCGTAGCTTCATAATTTTCACCATTATAGCTAACGTCCAAATGATAAGTGTCTCCAATAACAGGCACAAAATTATCTATAGTATAATTACCATCATTTTCATCTACAAAATTGAATATGGCACCAGAATTTGTATTAGTAACTGTAACTGTTGCTCCGCTAACACTAGTATCTTCTTCCGTACTAAAATATGGAGACGACATGCTTAATTTTATGGTCTGGGCATTGCCAGCTGTGCCTTTTTCCCAATCTAAAGACGCTTCTATAACCAAACGTGCTTCGGCATTGTTTACATCAACATCAATAACATCTTCGCACGATGCGAAAACAATTCCTGTAAATATTAATAGGCCTTTTATATAGTTTTTCATGATGCTAAAATTTAAAGTTATAGGTTACTGAAGGAATAATTCCGAAAATTGAAATTCGAGTAGCTTCGTTTAATCCTGTTTGATTGTTTTGATTGAAACTTACTGAAGCGGCATTTCTTCTGTTATAAAGGTTGTAAATACCAAAAACCCACTCGCCTTTCCAACGTTTTTCATTGTCTTTGTTTGGGGTGTACGTTGCCGAAATATCTAATCTATGATATGAAGGCAAACGATCCTCGTTTCGGTTAGAATATGTTGCAATAGACAAACCTTCATAAGTATATTGTCCGTTAGGATAGGTTACAGGACGACCCGTTTGGAACACAAAATTAGAACCAAACATCCACTTATCGTTGAGTTTGTAAGATCCTGTTAAAGAAATATCGTGTGTACGATCGTAAGGTGTATTGTACCAATCGCCATTATTGATTCCTGGTCCGCCTGCATTTCCTCCCAAAGCACGTTGCTCGGATTTTGACAAAGTATATGCTAACCAACCTGTAAAATTGCCTTTATTTTTTCGAAATAAAACTTCTAAACCATAAGCTCTTGCTTCACCGTTTAATATTTCGGTTTCAATATTATTGTTTCCTATTAAATCAGAGCCATCAATATAATCTATGCGATTGTCAACTGTTTTGTAGTAGGTTTCCAGCTCTAAAGTATAAGCATTGTCCTTAAGATTTCTATAATATCCTAAAGCAAATTGATTGGATATTTGTGGTTTTATATACTGTCCGCTTGGTGTCCAAACATCCAAAGGTGTTACCGAAGCTGTATTAGACAAAAGATGCAAATATTGTGTGGATTTGGTATAACTAGCCTTTATTGAAGAGGCTTCATTAAGCTGATAAGAAACGCCTAATCTTGGTTCAAAATTCCCAAAGGTTTTTATACTTTCTCTTTTGCTGTAATAGGTTTCGCTTTCTGCTTCGCCACGTTCGTAAATGCCTAAATCACTATTGTAAATTACAGGTTGGTTGTTGACATAAGTCGTCATGCTTTGTCCACCCAATCTTGAAAATGCACTGTAACGCAAACCATAATTGAAAGCTAGTTTTTCAGAAATTTGATGCTCGGCACTTATGTAAGCGGCAGCTTCAAAAGCACGCTTTTCGTCTAACTTTAAATAGTTAATTGCAGATGTTTCAGAAGATGGTCTTACTTCTCCAGGATTAAGATTATAGGTTAAACCGCTAATTCCAAAATCTAACGTAAGGTCATTATTCACATAATAACCTAAATCATATTTTACATTGAAATTGGTGATGTCTGCATTCCAATCTAATTCAATAAAATCTAGTAAAATTCGATAATCGTATTTGCTATAGATGAAAGATAAATTAGAAAATAATTTGTCGTTAAACACATGGTTCCAGCGTAAGTTTCCTGTCGCATTTCCATAGTTATTTTCTATTATTTTAGATAGGTTGAAAATATCACGACCAAAGTAACCAGACAAATACAAACGGTTATTTTTATTGATTTCATAATTGGTTTTCAGATTAAGATCGTAGAATGAGATTTTATCATTCTTTATGTCTTCTATAAGTGGCATAAACAAATGTGCATAAGATGCTCTACCAGCTATTAAAAACGAGCCTTTATCGTTAAAAATAGGCGATTCTGCGGTCAATCTACTTGAAATTAAACCTATACCTCCAGTCAATCCAAATTGTTTGCTGTTGCCATCTTTTTGCCTGACGTCGAGCACAGAAGATACTCTGCCTCCATATTTTGCCGGAATATCCCCTTTATACAACTTAATGTTTTTAATAGCATCTGCATTGAATACCGAGAAAAATCCGAAGAAATGGGACGTATTATAAATTATAGCTTCATCTAAAAGCACCAAGTTTTGGTCGGCTGCTCCACCTCTTACATGGAATCCTGCAGAACCCTCACCATTGTTGGTAACTCCAGGCAGTAACTGAATAGATTTTACAACATCAACCTCACCTAAAACCGCTGGCATTTCTTTAATTGTATTAGCGTTAAGTTTCGCTACGCTCATTTGTGGCTTTCTAATACTAACCCTTTCAGACTCTTCTGCTACAATTACAATTTCATCTAGAGATGTTGCCGTCTCTTCTAGTTCAAAATCTAGCTTTTGATCTTTGTTTAATGAAATTTCTCGTGTTATGGACTTAAAACCTATAAAGGATACAACCAAAGTATAAGTGCCTTCCGGAGCGGTTAAAGAGAAAAAACCGTACTCGTTTGTCGTTGCACCATAATTGGTGTCTTTTAAGTAAACGGTTGCACCTAAAAGCGTTTCACCGTTATTAAGGTCTTTAATGGTTCCGCTTATACTATACTGTTCTTGAGCCTGACACAAAAAGCCTGTAAATAGGAAAATGACTAAACATAAATGTTTCATTAGTGATTGTTCTGTTTTTTGATTGATAAAATTAAGGTTTGAAATGGTATGAAATTCGATTTTTACTTTATGTCTTTGTTAACGCAAATAAATTTCAAATATTAGCGAAACACGCTATGGAGACGCTTATTTGGTGCGAATTGTTACAACTTTGGAGTGAAAATCTTAAAAACAAACTTAAAGCTAAAACTTATTAGGCTTCAAAAGCCTTCTTAATTGCTTCAGAAAATGATTTTGAAACCGGTATTTTTACTTTAGAATCTAAAGTTTCAATAATTAAAAATAGCTTTCCACTTATCTTTTTCATGCTGTTCACCTTGAGCAAATTTACCGCAAACGATCTATGACATTGCTCAATAGGTAGATCTTCTGTTTGTAAAAGAATATGTTTTAATCGGTTTCTAATGATGTGCTTTTTTACATCTTCAGACTTACCATAATATACCAAAACATATTGATTACTAGATTCTAAGTACAAAATGTCCTCTAGGTTTAGTTTTAAATCTGGGTGATTGTTTTCATCATAGAAAACGACTTGTTTTGTGGTGTCTAGCTTAGCGAAACGTTCCTTAAAATTCTTAAGCTGATGATCTAATTCTTGTATTTCAGATTGCATTTGTATAATTGCGACATATACCACACTTCCTAGGAAAGGAAACAGTAAAATCATCAGCACTTTTGGGTACATTTTCAACTGAAACCAAATATTAAGTTCTTGTTCAAAATCATTACCTAGATCAGGAATAATAAAGGAAAGTCCAAAGTTTATAGCTAACAATAATAAGGCTTCAAAAAGCACCCAATACAAATATTTTTTATTGTTAACTTTTTGATAATCAAAAACTTGCCTCAAAACAAACTGAGATAAACCTAAAGCTAAAAACGTACTGATAGCTATAGAAAAGAAGAATAAAAACTTATGAAAAGTAGGATTTGCTGGGTTGGACATCTCTTCTGAGATGCCGTAGGGTTGAAAGAAAAGCAGAAAAACATGAGAAAATACAACAGCGCTTACAATGTAAATACATTTAGACCTTTTATCGTTAAAGTAGAAAAACGGCTGTTCTAAGAATTCACTAATTTTCATTACTTTATTGAGTTAATCAACGAACTTAAAAACAAAAAAGCCAGATGTTTATTGTATCATCTGGCTAATTCTATTATTCTTTAGTCGAAAGTTTATTCTTTTTCTTTGCTTTCTTCTACTTCTTTACTATCTCCATTTAAAGCCTTAATCACAGCATCAGTTATGTCTTTATCTTCTGCTCCGTACATTACGCTTCCTGCTTCATTAGCACCAAGAATAAAAGTGTATCCGTTCTTTTTTCCGTAATCCTTTACAAAAGCTTTAACTTGTTTGACTAAAGTATCTATTTCTTTCTGTCCTTCTGCTTTAAGCAATTTTTCTTCGTTACCTAATTGGTAATCTTGCATCTGCTTTTTCTGAACCAGAGCTTGATATTCTTGCTCGGCTTTAGATTGATTCATTTTTTGGGCTCTAGTTTGAAAAGCTTGAGCCTCCATTTGGATTGCTTTATCTAAACTATCTGCTTTTTTATTGAAAGCATCTATTTTAGTTTGAAACTTAGCTTCAAAATTCTTTTTCTTGTTAAACTCCTTTACAACTTTTGCATTATCTACAAAAGCTATTTTATCTTGTTTTTGGCAAGATGTAAAAATCGCTAAGGTTACTAAAGCAACAACTATTTTTTTCATGATATTAATCTATTATTGTTTTTTGCAAATGTAAAAAAGTTAACCTGTGATTTTCATTATTTTTTATATATAAATAAATCTTATAGTTAGATCTATCTATTATTTTAAAAATCTATAAAAAACAAGCTCAAATAAGGCGTTTTAAGCGCTTTTATAATTTTAGCAACCCAATTACCTTGTTCAACAAGAGATGCAAGACACAGATTACCTAATTCTAATTATTCTTAGATTTTAAGACATAAATATGCGAAGAATACTCCTTACTACTATTTCCTTTGATATTTGAACGCCATCCAATCCAAAATGCTTTAATGGGATTCATAAAACCCGATTTGTATTTTTCTGAAAGTAGACTCACGTAGTAAGCATCAAATTTCATTGGTAAGGTTTTCATCAATTTTAATTGTTCCTCGTGAAACAATTTTTCAATCGATGTTTTTGAAAAATGCCAAAGGTGTCTTGGCACATCATAAGCAGCCCAAAAGTTTTTATAATATTCTGCATCGTAACTTTTAAAATTAGGAACAGCAATTACTAGAGTTCCATTTGGTTTTAGTAATCGTTTAAAAAGCTTAACGTGCGTTTCTAAATCTGGTAAATGTTCTAAAACGTGCCAAAGTGTAATAACGTCGAAACTGGTTTCTTTTAAAGTTTCTAAATGTTGAATATCGAAAACCGAATTGTTAGTTTTAGAATTTGCAATCGCTCTTGCTTGCTCGTTTGGTTCTACTCCAACAACATTCCAATTATTATTTTTTGCGATTTCTAAAAAATCGCCTGTACCACATCCAATATCTAAAAGTGTTTTTTCTTCAGATTGAAATGAATTAATCAGTTTTAATTTTCGTTTTAAAGAAATCGTTCTGACTAAATGATACACTTTTTCAAACAGATTTCGCTTGGCGTCTGTGTGAGAAATGTAGTCTTCGCTTTTGTAATATTCTGAAAGTTTTTCGCCTTGAGGTTGTGGAAATGTTTCTAACATATCCAATTTCTCATTGTGTAATAATTGAAATTCTTCTCCTGAAACGGAATGGTCTTTTACGTTTAGATATGTTGGTTTGTTATTCATTAAATAGATTCTGAAACGAGTTCAGAATGACAAACTTTTTTAATTTTTACTCAACGTTCCACGTGGAACATATATATTTTTAATTTTTGAGATTCCTGCTTTCGCAGGAATGTTACCTGCCCAAATACACCAATAAAACTGAAATATCATTAGGCGATACTCCACTAATTCTTGATGCTTGTGAAATGGTTACTGGCTGAATTTCGGTTAATTTTTGTCGTGCTTCCATACTCATAGATTTAAGTTTTGAGTAATCGAAGTTTGATGGAATTTTTACATTTTCAAGACGGTTTAACTTATCTGCATTGTTCTTTTCTTTTTCAATATAACCAGCATATTTAACCTGAATTTCGGCTTGCTCTATTATTTCAGAATCTAAATTATTCTCAGAAATATATGCATCTACAGAAGCTACTTTTCGCATATCTTCAATCGTGATATTTGGTCTCGCATACAACTTAAACATCTTGTCTTGTTGCTTCACTTTAGCAGAATCTTTTGATTCTAAAATCGGATTTATTTCATCTGGCGTTACACTGGTATCCTTAAAAAACTGAACGAAATTTGAAGCTTTTGATTGCTTCTCTTCCATTCGTTTTAATCGTTTTTCGGAAGCTAAACCAAGTTCGTATCCTTTTGGTGTTAATCTAAAATCTGCATTATCTTGTCTTAAAAGCGTTCTATATTCCGCACGAGATGTAAACATACGATAAGGCTCTTCTGTGCCTTTTGTAATTAAATCATCTATTAAAACACCTATATAAGCTTCATCTCTTTTTAAGGTAAATGGATCGCGTTCTTGCACTTTTAAGCTCGCATTTATACCTGCCATTAACCCTTGAGATGCTGCTTCTTCATAACCTGTAGTTCCGTTAATCTGACCAGCAAAATATAAACCCTCAACCAACTTTGTTTCCAAAGTATGCTTTAATTGTGTCGGTGGAAAATAATCGTATTCTATCGCGTAACCAGGTCTAAAGAACTTCACATTTTCAAAACCGGCTACAGAACGCAAAGCATTAAACTGAACATCTTCTGGTAAGGATGTTGAGAAGCCATTCACATAAACTTCAACTGTATTCCATCCTTCTGGCTCTACAAATAATTGATGTCTATCCTTATCCGCAAACCGATTAATCTTATCTTCTATTGATGGACAATAACGAGGTCCAACACTTTTAATTCTACCATTAAACATTGGCGACCTATCAAACCCTTCTCGAAGCAAATCGTGAACTTCTGGACTTGTGTAAGTCATATGACAAGAACGTTGTTCTGTCAAAGGTTTTGTAACATCTAGATATGAGAACTTCTCTGGATTCTCATCACCAGGTTGTTCAATCATTTTAGAATAATCTAATGACCTACCATCTACTCTTGGTGGTGTTCCTGTTTTCATTCTCCCAGAATCAAAACCAAGTTTAATAAGGTCTTCTGTGATTCCTGTAGCAGCTCTTTCCCCTGCTCTACCTCCACCAAAGTTTTTGTCTCCGATATGAATTAAACCATTTAAAAAAGTACCGTTTGTAAGCACAACAGTTTTGGCTTTTACTTCTATTCCTAAAGAAGTTTTTACACCAACTATTTTATGATTTTCTATAATTAAACCAGACACCATTTCTTGATAGAAATCGAGATTCGGTGTTTGCTCTAACAACAACCTCCAGTCTTCAGCAAAACGCATTCTGTCTGATTGGACTCTAGGACTCCACATTGCAGGTCCTTTAGATTTGTTAAGCATCTTAAATTGAATTGCAGAGGTGTCAGATACAATTCCGCTATAACCACCAAGCGCATCAATTTCTCGCACAATTTGTCCTTTTGCAATTCCACCCATAGCAGGATTACAAGACATCTGTGCAATATTTTGAAGGTTCATTGTAATTAACAACGTTTTACTTCCCATATTGGCAGCAGCAGCAGCAGCTTCACTTCCTGCGTGACCTGCACCAACTACAATTACATCGTAAACTTCATTAAACATTGTTGAATATTTTTAATGTTCCACGTGGAACAATTAGAATTTCATTAAATTTAAACGTGCAAAGATACATCGAAAACACAAGACTAAGAACGCGTACTTAAATAGTAGTCTTCCTTAGAACGCATCAGCTTAGCATCTTCTTCACTCTTGTCTTTATATCCACAATAATGTAGAATCCCGTGAATCATTACGCGTGCTAATTCATCTTCAAAAGACACATCAAAATCTTGGGCATTATCTTCTACACGCTCTACAGAAATGTAAACATCTCCGTGTAGTTCTTTTCCTACTGAATAATCAAAGCTGACGATGTCTGTTAATGTATCGTGATTTAAAAAATCGACGTTGATTTTATGTAAATAATCATCGGAACAGAAGATGTAATTCAGTTCACCTTCTTTACAATTTTCTGAATTGATAGCTTTTGAAATCCACTCAGAAATCTTGGTTTCATTCTCTAATTTAAAATCGGTTTCGTAATTAAAACTAATCATTGCTTTTGAAATATTCTTGAATCTTTTTCTTAAAATGATTCTGCAAAGGTAGTGCTTGTCTATTTAATATTTCAGTAGTATTAAAGTATTGTTTTGCCGTTGGAATTTGACTAGGATTGTTAGTATTGAAATCCTTCTTATTTGTTTCAGATTCACGCTTCGTATCCTGACCTTGCATAAAGGTGGCATTTTCTAATTTTAATAATTGATGCTGCACATCCATCATCTTTTGAAGCGTTTGATTAGTGAAACCGTAGTTCAATAAATCCAACTCTATATCTTCCATTTGCTTTATCAATTCACCAGCAGATTCAATTTTTCCTTCCTTAGATAAACGGTCTTCAAGTGCCTGACGTAATTGTTGTTGTTGCTGGTAAATTTTAAATAATTCTTCATTTTGTTCTTCTCTTCCTCCTTCACCATAACCATCGTTTTGTTCTTCTCCATTACCATCTCCATTAGAACCGTTTCCGTTTTTACCATTTTTTCCTCCTTTTCCATTTTCACCCTTGCCGTCTTTTCCGTTTTGGCCTTCACCACCTTCTTGATTACCTTCTCCATTCTGTTGGCCATTCTTTCCGTTCTGTCCACCTTTACCTTGTTGTTCTCCAGACTGTCCATTCTCACCACTTTGCCCACTTTGACCTTGATTACCACTCTGTCCTTGCTCACCTTGTTGGCCTTGTTCTCCTGGTTGTTTTCCCTCTCCTTCCTTGCCTTCGCTACCGTCTTGTCCTGGCTTTTCACCTTCGCCTTGTTGACCTTCTTTTCCTTGCTTTCCTTGCTCGTTCTTTTTTATTCCTTCTTCCATTTGCTTATTAAGCTCTTCTTGACTCATAATAATGTCAGGAAGTTGCTGACCTCCTCCACCTCCAGAACCCGAAGCGGAATTCATTTGCATCTCCATATTATCTAAAACATCACTCAGAAAACTCGCCAATTCATTACTCGCTGTAATGACATATTGCTGAGAAGACACACCTTGATATAAACGATTTTCAGTTAATTGACCAAGCGCTTTATCTATATTGAAATACACTTCTGTGATTTGCTCATTTACCTTCTCAGAAATCTTTGGTTGGCGCAAAGACAAGGCAAACAAACTATCATTAATATGCTCAAAGTGCTCTCTTAAATTACTTTGGTTAATGATGTATTTACCGTATTTGTTATTATTGATATCAATACTCTCAAAAGTATTCATCAGCGCTTCTTGGTCGAAAGAAAACAATAAAAGATTCTCAAGAATTTGACGTAAAGCATCAGCGTCTTCAGAAGCTTGGTCGCCTCCACCTCCGCCTCCACCAGACATCATTTGCATCATCTGCTCACTCATCTGCTTCATCTTTTTAGCAGCTTTTTTCTGCTTTTCCTGAGCGTTTTGTTGTTGTTCTTGCGCTTCACTAGGTTTACCTTCACTTTCTTTCTCTTCCTTCTTCTCAAGCGCTTCTTTAGCTTCCTTTTGGTCAAACTTTACACCATCTTCTAAAAACTCATCTACAGGAACATTCATCGGTTTTTGTAAACGTCTGTCCTCTTTTTTTAAATCTTCGATATCTTTTTGAAGCTTTTCGAATTCTTTATTTAATTCGTCTTGCTTTTCTTTGGTGTTCTCTTTGTCTTTATTAGAAAGTTCTTCTTGCTTCTTTGCTAAATCGTCTAACTGATTAGCAATTTTTTCAGCCTTTTTCATCACATAAAAACGCTTGGTCAACTCTAAGAGTTGTTTCATACTGCGCTTTTTGTTTTTATTTTGTTTGGCTAATTCTTCAAGCTTTTGGGTAAACTCTTCTTTGTTGATTTTATCTTTCAGTTTTTCTAATTCTTCAAGCAACTTTTCATCTTGCTTTAGCTTTTCTTCGTTCTCTTTAAGACGCTCTTTTAAGTCTTCTTTAAATTGGTCTTCTTTCTTTTCTTCCTGAAATTCTTCTAAATTATCCTGCAGCTTTTTGTTGAAATTTTTCATCAACTGCTCTTGCTGTTTTTGACGTTTCAGAAAGTCTTCAAATTTCTTTTTATCGTTGAAATTAAGTTCTTGCTTTTCCTTTTGGGTTTTAGAAAATTCTTCAAGCTTTTTGTCTTGCTCTTCTAATTTTTCAAACGTTTTGCCAATATCTTTTATCGTTTCATTTTGCTCTTGTAACTGCTTCTGCTCTTCTTCGTTCTTAGTTAATTTTCGGTAACTAAACACACTACTTTTTGTGCGCTTGTAATTGTGAATAGCGTCGTTATCATAAACTTCAAAATACAACTGATAGCTGACACCTTCTTCTAAATTAAATTGATTTGGAAACGCACTCACAAACTCACTAAAATTAGATTTTGAAATGCTAATCGGCTCTACAATTTTCTGAGTTTCATCTTCGGTTGGATAGTACACCAAATTCAGTTTTGATAAGCCAAAATCATCACTCGCCTGACCATAGAAATACATACTCTGCTGGTCTAAGGAATCGATTTGCATTTTAATGTTGAGCTCAGGATGCAAATCCTTAACCACAGAAATATTGTAAGCCAGATTTTCGTAGTCCTTTAAATTCTCGTTACTGGTTGAAATGCTGTAATTATAGTTTCTGAATAATCGTTTAGTCGCCTCAAAATTATTATTGTCATTTTTTGAAAACGTTAAGGTATCTTCGGCATAAATGTGAACCGCATTTGTGGCTTTGGTCATTGCTTTCCAAGTGACTTTTGTCCCTTCTGGAACAACCGCAGAACCTGTACTTTTTAATACCTCATCTTGCTTTTGTGTGTACGATGGATAGTCTAACAGCATTTCAAAATTGACCAAGTTGGGTGTGTTTACCACTTGTAATTCGTACGATTTTGAATTGACGTCGTTAGCTGATAAACTAAATTCTATATTGTTTTTCGGAAGATTAAATGTGTATTGAAATTCACCTGGTGCAATCTGTTGTAAATAATACGATTGACCGTTGAATTGAATCTGAGCATTCTCTGGAATAACATCGCCTGCTGTTTTTACCCTTAACTTAAAGTCCTTACCTTCAATAGCTTGTAAATTTTCATTCAAAACAAAAAATTGAAATGGTGCTGGTGGCTCATAAGCTGTTTTGTAGTTGACTACACGCTCGTAACTATCACTAAACCAATCGATTTTTCCTGTGATATAAGACAACAAAATGATGACTACGGGAATAGCTGCATATTTTAAATACTTGGTATTGGTCTTAAAATTGATTGCAGATTTAAACGGAATAGGCTGCAATTCTTTCGACTTCTGCTCTATGCTTGCCAATAATAAATCGGATTGCTGTGGACTTTGGTTCAACTGAAGTACATTCAACAATTTATCATTGACTTCAGGGAAATGATTGCCTATTAATTTTGAAGCGGTTTCATAATCAATGCCTTGTCTAAGATTGAATAAATGTGCTAACGGAATGGCAATAAACTTAACAAACAAAGCGAGCTCAACGGCCACAAATACCCAAAATAAGATGGTTCTTGCTGTTGGGTTGAGCCAAAACACATATTCTACAAATAGCGTAATAATGAGATATAACAAGCCAATGGCGAAAAATAAAATTGCGCCTTTTAGCAATTCATTAGTGTAATATTTTTTAATGAATTGCTGTAGTTTGTTTTTTATGGTTTCGAAATTGCTCATCAATACTATTCTAACTTACTAAACTACAATTTTATTTTAATTGATGATTTCCTAAATTTGGTAAGATTGTGTTAATTTAGAGGGTTACTGTATTAAATCACAATGGTTTTAACGTAGAAATAGATTCCTGCCGTAGTTTATCTTGAGCGTAGTCGAAAGGCAGAATGACAAATAAGATTATGAAAGACCTTAAATATTTAGCGGCATTTTCAATTCCAATTATGGCAGTTTTAGGACTTAGTTTTCAGAGCTATTGGGTTTGGGCTACACCTGTTTTTGCCTTTGTTTGTATTCCTGTTTTAGAGCTTATTTTTCCTGTGGATACTACAAATCTTCAATCTGAAGAGATAGATAGCAGACTAAAACGTAAGATTTTTGATTGGCTGCTTTACCTCAACTTACCCATTGTTTATGGTATTGTAATCTATGCTTTGATTTTGGTTGCTCGTCAACCTTTGGAAATTTATGAGTTTGTTGGACTCATTTTTTCCGTTGGCATAGTTTTAGGCGTTAACGGCATTAATGTTGGTCACGAGCTTGGACACAGACAACAAACCAACGAACGCTTTTTGGGCAAGGCCTTGCTTCTACCCTCTTTTTATATGCATTTTTATATTGAACATAATTTTGGGCACCATCTTCACGCTGCCACGCCAGAAGATCCTGCGACCGCAAAATACAATCAAAGTGTGTATTCGTTTTGGTTCACGTCTACGATTAGACAGTATTTTAATGCGTGGAACATTCAAAAAAAACTATTGAAGAATAATAAACAATCCTTCTTTTCTTTTAAGAATGATATGTTGTGGTATACCTTTTTTCAACTGTTGTATTTGGTTTCTGTTACACTACTTTTAGGAACTACAGCCTTGTTATTTGCTGTTTACGCAGGTGTAGTTGGCTTTATTCTACTAGAAACTGTCAACTATATTGAACATTATGGTTTACTGCGTTTAAAAACCAAGTCTGGTCGTTACGAGCGTGTAAAAGAAATACACTCGTGGAACTCTAATCACGTTATCGGTCGCATTGTACTATATGAATTAACACGACATAGCGATCATCATTTTAAGTCTTCAAAAAAATATCAAATCTTAGATTGCCACGATGATAGTCCGCAAATGCCTTTTGGTTATCCAACCTCAATGGTATTGGCAATGGTGCCACCTCTTTGGTTTAAGATTATGAATAAGCGTGTGCCGAGAAGTATGGTGTTAAATTAGTTTTCAGTCTCAGTCTTCAGTTCGCAAAACTTTGAACTTTAAACTTTGAACTTTGAACTTCAAAAATTTATCTTTGCCGCTGTTCTGGTTAGCACTTGCTTTTGAAGACACTTCGACTGCGCTCAGTGTGACAATCAGACTTAATTTTTGAAATTATATTATGTCAAAAAAAGTACGTGTGCGCTTTGCGCCTAGTCCAACAGGACCTTTACATATTGGTGGTGTAAGAACTGCTTTATTCAATTATTTATTTGCCAAAAAACATAATGGTGATTTTGTGTTGCGTATAGAAGATACCGACCAAAACCGTTATGTGGAAGGTGCAGAAGATTATATTGTAAAATCTTTAAACTGGTGTGGTATTCCGTTTGATGAAGGTCCAGGTAAAAACGAAAAATTTGGTCCTTACAGACAAAGCGAACGCAAGCATTTGTACAAACAATATGCTGACCAATTAATTGCTGAAGGTAAAGCCTATTATGCTTTTGATACTTCTGAAGAACTAGACGCACACAGAAAACAACACGAAGCTGAAGGCAAAACCTTTATCTACAACTGGCACAATCGTGAAAAAGGACGTTTGGTAAATTCTTTGGTACTTTCTGAAGAAGAAATCCAAGCAAAGATTAATGCTGGTGAGGATTTTGTTGTGCGTTTTAAATCGCCACAAGATGAAACTTTGCAATTAAAAGATATTATTAGAGGTGATATTTCTATAGATACTAACATTCTTGATGACAAGATTTTGTTTAAAAGCGATGGAATGCCAACCTATCATCTTGCAAATATTGTAGATGATCATTTGATGGAAATTACACACGTTATTCGTGGTGAAGAATGGTTACCATCACTAGCTTTGCATAAATTATTGTATGATGCTTTTGGTTGGGACGCACCAGAATTTGCGCATTTACCTTTAATCTTAAAACCAACAGGAAAAGGAAAATTAAGCAAACGTGATGGTGATAAATTAGGATTTCCTGTGTTTCCATTAGCTTGGACAGACCCAAAAACCAACGAAGTTTCCAGAGGTTATAAAGAGGATGGCTATTTTGCTGAAGCTGTAGTGAATTTCTTAGCCTTTTTAGGTTGGAATCCAGGTACAGAACAAGAAATTTTCAGTTTAGAACAATTGGTGAATGATTTTGATTTAGCGAGAGTTAACAAAGCTGGCGCACGTTTTGATCCTGATAAAACAAAATGGTTTAACCATCATTATATGCAACAGCAGTTAGATTTGGAATTGGCAACAGAATTTCAAGCAAAGAACATTTTGTTGAAAGATATTGATGTGAATTACATTGCTCTAGTTGTTGGGTTAATTAAAGAACGTGCAACGTTTGTAAGTGATTTTTGGGAATTGAGCCACTTCTTCTTTGTGTCGCCTACAGATTATGACGAAAAAGCGTCTAAAAAGGCTTTAAAAGAAGGTACTGATGATATTTTAAATAAAGTAATCGAATTGGTGAATTCAACCGAAGATTTTACGGTAGAAAATCTTCAAACCAATATAAAAGGCTGGATTACTGATAACGAAATTGGTTTCGGAAAAGTGATGATGCCATTACGTTTAGCGCTTGTAGGTGCTTTACAAGGACCAGATGTGTTTGATATTATGTATATGATTGGTAAAGATGAAACCGTTAAGCGTATTGCCGCTTTGGTAGAGACGATTTAAATTAAATTGAGATCCTGAAACAACACTTCGATGCTTCGACTGCGCTCAGCACAGGCTTACTCAGTGAGACAGTTCAGGATGACAATTCATAAATTACTAAAATGTAATAATAGCAGTAAAGGCAATCATAGACTGGTTGCCTTTAAATTTGTTATCATTTGTACCAACGCTAAGGTCTTCATCATTTAATTTTCCTAAAATATTAGTAAAACCATAAATGTATTGTGCTCTTAGTCTAAACGCACCAAAACCAGCTGATAAACCTACTGCTCCATTCACATTAAAGTTTGAAATATTAGAAATATCTTCTGTTAAAAGTGTATCGTAATCTGATATTATATAACCTTCTTTAGAGCTATCTTTGAGTTCTAAATCTCCATTGTATTGAAGCATTGGGCCTAAATCTAAGGTTAAATTACTTCCTATCAACTTAGCATGAAACAAAAAAGATAATTGTGCTGTAAGCATTTTATATTCTACGAATTCCTCTGTAGGATTTGACAGTGAAAATGCAGCAATATCTATGTTATTTTCAGATAGAAGAATGTTGTAACTTACGTTATACCATTTGTGAGGAATATCTACTGAAGCCGATAAACCACCTATAAAACCAGTATTTTTTTTAGTCACAAAATTATCAGTAATGATATCAAACTGGGTGACTCCTCCTTGTATACCAACACCATTTTTTATGGCATAACGCTTATGTTGTGCATGGGTAAGTGTAACAAAAGTCATACTAATGACTACTAATAAGAAGTATTTAAGTTTTTTCATGATTTACCGAATTGCCGGCAAATATAGTTTAAATTAGTACAAACATATTTTCTAACCATTATTTAATAAAATCACTATGGATTTTCCTATTTATTTAGTTCCAATTATATTTTTTGGACTCGTTATTTTAATTTCATCTTTCTTTATTGTAAAGCAACAAACTGCAGCAGTTATAGAGCGTTTTGGACGTTATCAAAGTATTAGACACTCTGGTTTACAAATAAAAATTCCTTTGGTAGACAGAATTGCTGGTAAATTGAGTTTAAAAATTCAGCAGTTAGACGTTATTGTTGAAACCAAAACTTTAGATGATGTATTTGTACGCTTAAAAGTGTCTGTACAATATATGGTCATTAAGGAAAAGGTTTATGATGCATTCTACAAATTAGACTACCCTCATGAGCAAATTACAAGTTATGTATTTGATGTGGTACGTGCGGAAGTACCAAAAATGAAATTAGATGACGTTTTTGTACGTAAAGATGATATTGCCATTGCCGTAAAATCTGAATTGAATGATGCAATGATGGATTATGGTTATGACATCATTAAAACCTTAGTAACAGATATAGATCCTGATGCACAAGTAAAAGCTGCTATGAACAGAATTAACGCTTCTGAGCGTGAAAAAATTGCAGCGCAATACGAAGGTGATGCACAACGTATTTTAATTGTTGAAAAAGCTAAAGCTGAAGCAGAAAGTAAGCGTTTACAAGGGCAAGGTATTGCAGATCAAAGACGTGAAATTGCGCGTGGTCTGGAAGAGTCTGTTGAAGTATTAAACAGAGTTGGTATTAACTCACAAGAAGCTTCTGCACTTATTGTTGTAACACAGCATTATGATACGCTTCAATCTATTGGTGAAGAAACAAATAGTAACTTAATTTTATTACCAAATTCACCACAAGCTGGTAGCGATATGTTGAACAACATGGTAGCTTCTTTTACGGCTAGTAACCAAATTGGTGAAGCTATGAAAAATGCTAAAAAGAAAAACGATGACGAATAGTCTCTTCTATTATAAACAAAAAACCGAAGTTTTCACTTCGGTTTTTTTTTGCTTTAATTTATTATTTCCAACCACAAAGTATGGCTCCCATAATCGCTAAGGTAACTACCCAATAACCTACATTGATTAAAATATACTTCCATCCTTTTCTTTCAAAAAGTGCATTAATTCCCAAAACTGGTAATGCAAAAAAGAAAGCTCCTATCGCACCATGTAAAGCTCCATGGCCATAGTTGCGATGCATGTTTCCAAACTCAGCCATAAATGCTTGAAATGATTCTGCATCAGGATTTGTAAAGGCTAATTGTTGCGCTGCTACTTGATGAATTACCATACCATTTACAGTAAAGGCTAACATAAAAGATAAAATCAAAGTAACACCAAAGATTACAGCAATGTTACCTGTTTTCATTTTTTCTTCAGTCATTCCTGAAGCTTTCATCCAAGCAGTTCCTAGTACGCTTGGGTTGTACCAAATTGCACCGATTAAAAGTGGTACGATAGCTGCAACCACAATGGCTAAAAAATTTAACTCCATAATGTTGTTGTTATAGTTAGTATTTTAAATGTACAAAAAAACCTCTAAGTCTATAACAAAGAGGTTCTGTTAGGTAATATTATATTGCTACTTTATCAGCTTTTAGAACTTTGATTTTCTAATAAAGATTGCAACTGCTCTAGATAATTCTGTAAGTCTTTATTATCTAAAGTAGCCTGACCAGAATTATTTGGTAAAGTACTTCTGGTTTCATCAAGATACTTTATCAATTCTGGGTGATGATCTTCAATTTCTCTGGTTAATGCTGCTATTTTAGTGAGTATTTGTTGTGTTGTATCCATAATCTTTCACTTTTACAAAAGATAAACATTATAAACAACAATCTCTACTAAACAATTGTTAAACCTCAGAAGCTTCAGCAACTAAAAGTTCATTTTTATCTTCAAGAGCTTTCTCTATAAACTCATTAATAGCATCATTTCGTTCTAAGCCATTTTTAAGCAATTCTTTTAACGTAATCATCACAGCGATACGTGTACCTGCTTTTTTTACAGCAGTTCCAAATAATGGCTCTAATTCGTCATAAGTAACATCTTTTGCTAAAGCTTGTAATTCAGCTTTAACCTTTTCTTGCTTTTCTGGTGGGTAATTAGTGTATTTCTTACCTAATTGCTGTACCACATTAATAGCTTTTCGTTGTTGTTGAGGCTTATTATTTTGTGATTTTTGAGGACTGTTTTGCTTTGGCTTTTGTTTTGCCCAACTATCTCTTAAACCAACGGTTTTATTAAATACTAAAGCGTCAGCTTTAGAATCGTCATCTACATTAAAATAGCCTAAACGTTGAAACTGAAACTGCTCTCCTACTTTAGCTTCTTTTAAACTTGGCTCAACAAATGCATTAATGATGTTTAAAGAATTTGGATTTAAAAATTCCATAAAATCTTTACCATCATGACTGTCTGGCGCTTCATCCATAAACAATCTATCGTATTCTCTAACTTCTGCTTTTACAGCATGTTTAATAGAAACCCAATGTAACGTTCCTTTTACTTTTTTAGAGGTATCTGTATCATAGGTACAATGTACTTCGGTAATATTTCCTTCAGCATCTTTTACAACGCTTTCAGCTGTGATGATATAGGCATTTTTTAAACGTACCTCACCGCCTAATTTCAATCTAAAAAACTTACTTCCAGCTTCTTCTTTAAAATCTTCTTTTTCAATATAAATTTCTTTTGAAAAAGGTACTTTTCTAAATCCAGCACTCTCATCTTCTGGATTATTTTCTGCTTCTAACCATTCTTCTTTATCGTCTGGATAATTAGTAATGACCACTTTTAAAGGATCTAAAACCGCCATAACACGTGGTGCAGTTTTGTTTAAATCCTCACGTACGCAGAATTCTAAAAGTGCCACATCAATCACGTTTTCACGCTTTGCAACACCAACTTTTTCTATAAATTGTCTAATCGAATTTGGTGTATAACCTCTACGACGTAACCCAGAAATGGTTGGCATTCGCGGATCGTCCCAACCAGAAACTACCTTCTCTTCTACCAATTTAAGCAACTTACGTTTACTCATAATGGTATAAGACAGATTTAAACGCGCAAATTCGCGTTGTTTTGGCTGTATAGGATAGGTTTCCTTAGCGTAGTCATAAACTTGCTCTTTAAACCAATCGTAAAGCTCTCTATGCGGTTTAAATTCTAAAGAACATAAACTGTGCGAAATTTGCTCGATATAATCACTTTCGCCATGCGTCCAATCGTACATTGGGTAAATGCACCAATCGTTACCAGTACGGTGATGATGCTTCTTTAAAATACGATACATAATAGGATCACGCATTAACATATTAGGATGTTGCATGTCTATTTTTGCACGTAAAATATGTTCACCTTCATTGAATTCGCCATTTTTCATGCGTTCAAAAAGGTCTAAATTTTCTTCTACAGATCGGTTACGATAAGGACCATCTACACCAGGTTGTGTTGGTGTTCCTTTTTGTTCTGCCATCGCTTCAGAAGATTGACTATCTACATACGCCTTTCCGTCTTTAATCAGTTGTACAGCCCAATCGTATAATTGTTGAAAATAATCTGAAGAATACAGCTCGTTTTCCCATTGGTAACCTAACCAAGCCACATCATTTTTAATCGCATCTACATATTCTTGCTCTTCTTTTGCAGGGTTAGTATCGTCAAATCTAAGATTAACAGGTGCATTATACTTTAATCCTAAACCAAAACTAATACCAATAGCTTTGGTATGACCAATGTGTAAATACCCGTTTGGTTCTGGCGGAAAACGAAAACGTAATTTATCCTTAGCTAATCCATTAGCTAAATCTTCTTCTATAATATGCTCAATAAAATTGAGTGATTTTGTTTCTTCAGACATTACAAAAAATTAAAGTGTAAAATTACATAATTTGTAACATTAAAATAGTATTATCTACTTATAGAATGAACCAAAAAAACTTAAATAGAATGAATTACAAATGTCCAAAATGCGATAATACAACCTATGAACTTGGTGAAATGAGAGCTACAGGCGGAACCCTATCAAAAATCTTTGATGTGCAAAACAAAAAGTTTACCTCTGTAACATGCAAAAAATGTACTTATACTGAGTTCTTTAAGGCTAAAACCAGTGCTATGAGTAATATTTTTGACTTTTTTACGAATTAAACCAAGTTATGAACTAGGCAACGCTTCTCGATACAAATTTCTTGTAGAAATTCACTCGAAGTGACAGAAGGTTTATCTTTGCAGCATGGGAATAATAAAAGTTGAAAATATCCGTGTTTTTGCTAACCATGGTTGTTTAAAAGAAGAAACAGCTATTGGTAGTGATTACCGTGTAGATATAGAGGTAAAAGCTAATCTTAAAACTTCTTCTGAAACAGATGAATTAAAGGATACGGTAGATTACGTATTTTTAAATAAAGTGGTTAGAGAAGAAATGGCAAAACCATCAAAACTACTTGAAACCGTTGCGCAACGTATTATAGATAGAATACTTAACGAGGATAAACTTGTTTTAAAAGTTATTGTTTCTGTTAGCAAAATTAATCCACCCATAGGTGGTGATGTTGAAATGGTAACGATTAAACTTTCTGAAAAACGAAAAAAGTAAGTCTGTATAGGGTAAAACATTAATAATTTATATATTTGCCCTCGCAATAAGGTGTCGTGGCCGAGTGGCTAGGCAGTGGTCTGCAACACCATCTACAGCGGTTCGAATCCGCTCGACACCTCAAAAAAACCTCTGATAATTCAGAGGTTTTTTTATGCTTAATTTTTAATATTACTAATAAATTTAAATTCACTTTTTATTTCTACAAAACCTATTGTTACTCCATAACGAAATAATCAAAAACCAGAATAAAGCAGAATAAAAATATACCTATCGTAAATATGAAAGATCCATAAGGCCAATGTTGTATCTTAAACAGAGCACCAGCAAAAAGTGATAAAGCAACAAAACCAACTAGGATAAAGTAGATAATTTTAAGCCATCCTTTTTTCTTAAACTTTCTTCTTTTAAAATAATAGAAACCCTCTTCTATTATCCACCAAAAGAATAAAATCATTGTAATTATTTCTATTAAATATGGTAAATTATAAAGATGAAAGACTTTAATTAAATAACCTAAAGACCACAATAAAACAAGACCTAATTTTACAAAATCTAATCTTGACTTATCCGTTTTAGATAAAAATCGAATAGTATATAACAACGCTATAGAAATGCCTCCAACAAACATTAGTTCTTTATAATGAGGCCAATGCATTATTTTGAATAAGGCTCCTATAATTAGTAAAACAAGAGCTATTCTTAGTAAAAAAGTTACTATTCTATTATTTTTCAAAATCTAATTAATCTAAAGGATTTACCTTTTCAATTTGTTCTTTACCCTTTTCGTAAAGCTCTGGAAACAGTCCTTGAGAAAGCAATAATATACCAAAACCTAAAATGACTAAAGCAACAATCTTTTTGGTTTTAAAAATACGTCTTGGTGTTAGTTTGTTTTTTAAACGTTTTGCTGCTGCAATTTTAAATAAATCGCATACAAAATAAGATACTAACATAGTAACAATAAATACTGTTACACCATTTTCTGATTTGGTTATAGAAGTACCTATTACAATAAAACCTAACCAGCCTAATAACACACCAATATTTATAAAATTGAGTAAAAATCCTTTGATAAAAAGCTTACCATAATCTTTCTTAGGAAGTTTAATTCTGTGATGTTCTCTTACAATAGATCTAAAGGATTTTGAAACTTTTACAAAGGAAATTAATCCATAAACAACAAGTAAAACACCACCAAATACTAATAATTTTGGATCATCCTTTATCTTCTCCAGAAGTGTATCGGTACTCATAAAAATGAGTAGTATAAAAACAATATCTGCTAATATTACACCAAAATCAAATGCAAGTGCACTAGTAAAACCTTTAGTTGCACTGGTTTCTAATAATACAAAGAAAACAGGGCCAATTGTAAAAGCTAAAATTACACCAAAAGGAATGGCTGTTAAGATGTCGTCTAACATGTAAACTTGCAGTTTACACAAAAGTAGTAAACTAATTAAGAAATGCTAAACTATAGCTATTGAGATTTTTAAGTTGTTAATGTATTAAAAATGAATATATCTACATGCGCTTTACCTTACCACCTAATACTTTACTTTCATTAATTTGTTTAGGTTCTCCATAAATGTATACATTTCCACCAGCTTTTATCCTAACATCTACAAGTTCTGAAGCATTAACATAAGCTTCTCCACCAGCATTAACACTTACTTCTGTTTGTTCTGTAGTAAGTTCTTTACCATTAAAAATACCACCTGTGTAAATAGAAATATCTTGATTTTTTGAACTTCCTGAAACATTAATTATTCCACCTGTAACTGCTCTAAAATTAGCATAAGTAGTTTTTAATTCTGCAGTAATTTCAGCTCCTTCTTGAGTTTTTAAGTCAATTTCAAATTGTTCTATTGGTTCACTTACTTCTACATTAGCACCTTCATTAGCATCTATAACATCTACAGAAGTGTAATACAAATTCACGACAATATCATTACCATCATAGCTTTCTTCAAGTTTCATTCTTATTTTTAACTTTCCGTTGTTGTTTATGACCTGAACATCTTCCTTATTATCACCTGATATAATTACTTTATTTTCGTCAGATTTTATCATCTTAAGATTGATTAAATCATAGACTTTTACTGTAGAAAATTCGCCTGTAGTTTTCTCTATGGTATCTTGAGCATTTGCTGTTAATCCTAATACAAATGCTAATACTAACATATAATTTTTCATAAAATAGAGTTTTAAAAAAAATGCTTAAGCTGCAACTTGTACAGCCGTTCCTGTTACAGAAACCATAGCATAATTACTTGTCATAAGTTCTATCTCAACTTTAATGCCAACAACAGCATTAGCATTGAGTTTTTTAGCATTTTCTTGTAATTGCTGAAATGCTTTTTCTTTTGTGGCATCCACGCTATTTCTTATAGAGTTTAAATATTTAGACATACTAAAACCCATTACTATCTTTTCTTCGGCTAGTGCTACACCTGTAACTATACCAAGATAATCTACTATTTTGAAGTTTTCTATTGAATTGGTTGTGGTAAGAATCATTTTAAAAAGATGTTAGATATTAGACCGCTTCGCTATTAGAATTTAGAATAAAATTAATCGTTTTACTTAGATTTACCAACTAGGTAAAAATCTAAATGTTTTTTTACTAAATCTGTATCTTTTACTTTAACAATAACCTCATCTCCAAGTTGATACATTGTTTTGGTATTACGACCAATCATAGCATAATGCGACTGATCAAAATCGTAAGTATCATCTTTCATATCTCTAACACTTACCATACCTTCACATTTATTAGACTCTATTTCTACGTAAATTCCCCAATCTGTAACTCCAGAAATAACACCTAAAAATTCTTCGTCTTGATGATCTTGCATAAAACGAATTTGCATGTACTTTATAGAATCACGTTCTGCTTTTGTTGCCAGATATTCCATATTACTACTGTGTTTACATTTTTCTTCGTAAACTTCTTCGTTAGCAGATTTACCACCATCTAAGTAGTGCTGTAATAATCTGTGCGCCATAACATCTGGATAACGACGAATTGGCGAGGTAAAATGACTGTAATAATCAAACGCTAAACCATAATGACCAATATTATGTGTGGTATATTCTGCCTTAGACATGGTTCGTATTGCTAATGTGTCTACCAGATTCTGTTCCTTCTTACCTACTACATCTGTTAAAAGTTTATTTAAAGATGACGCAACACTATTTCTGTCTTTAAAATTTAATTGATGACCAAAACGGCCAACTACAGTTTGTAACTGTGCAAGCTTAGCTTCGTCTGGCTCATCGTGTACACGATACACAAAGGTCTTTTTTGGGTTTTGCTTACCAATAAATTCTGATACTTTACGATTAGCTAACAACATAAATTCTTCAATAAGTTTGTTAGCATCTTTACTGGTTTTAAAGAATACTCCTACTGGATTAGCTTCTTCATCTAAATTGAATTTTACCTCAACTTTATCAAAAGAAATAGCACCAGTTCGCATACGTTTTGATCGCATTTTTTTAGCTAAACGATCTAAAACCATAACAGCTTCTGCAATTTCTGGTTTAGTGTTATACTCATCACCTGTTAGCGATACTTCCTTAGGAATTGTAGTATTTAATTGAGATGCTTCTATTGAATTTAGTGTGACTTTAGGATTGTTTTCAATTATAGCTTGTGCTTCTTCATAAGCAAAACGTGCATCAGAATACGTTACTGTTCTACCAAACCATTGGTTTTTAATTTCGCATTTATCATTCATTTGAAACACTGCAGAAAAGGTATATTTTTCTTCGTGTGGTCTTAACGAACATGCTCCGTTAGATAAACGTTCAGGCAGCATTGGAACCACACGATCTACTAAATAAATGGATGTAGCACGTTCATAAGCTTCATCATCTAAAACTGTTCCTGGTTGCACATAATGCGATACGTCTGCAATATGGATTCCTATCTCATATAAGCCGTTTTCTAAAACTTTAAAGGATAATGCATCATCAAAATCTTTTGCGTCCTTAGGATCTATCGTAAAGGTTAAATCCTTTCGCATATCTCTACGCTTAGCAATTTCTTCTTCTGTGATAGAAATATCTAGATCGTTGGCAAATTTTTCTACTTCGTAAGGAAACTCATGTGGTAAACCATACTCGGCTAAAATGGCATGTATTTCGGTATTATGTTCACCTGGTTTCCCTAAAACTTCTAGTACTTTACCATAAGGTGAATCAGCTTTTTCTGGCCAGTCTGTAAGTGTTACCAACACTTTATCTCCATCTTCAGCTTTCTTAGTTTTATTAATTGGTACAAAAATATCTTTGTACATTTTACTGCTATCTGCAATTACAAAAGCAAAGTTTCGGTTTTGTTGAATTTGAATGGTACCAACATATTCGGTTTTAGCACGCTTAATAATATTAGTAATTTCACCTTCAATTTTACCACGTTTTCTCCGTTTGTAGGCATAGAATTCTACTTCATCTCCATCTAACGCTTTGTTAATATTATTAGATGCTATAAAGACATCTTCTTCAAAATCGTCTGAAATAACGTAACCGTTTCCTTTAGAAGCTAAATCTAAAATACCTGTATGATACTCAGCTGTAACAACTGCTTTAAACTTACCACGATCTACTTGTTCTATTTCTTGCTTGGCAGCAAGTTTTGCTAAAGTTTTTATAATCTGGTTACGGCTACTAGCGTCGTTAACACCAATAATAGCTGCTATTTGTTTATAGTTAAACGATTTGTTTCGTTCTTTTTTTAAAATACTTAGAATTGTATTTGTAAGGTTAGAAATCTTGTTTTTACCGGATTTCTTTTTTCTTTTTCTTGTCATTTAATTTGTAATCATATTCATTTCCTAAAAAGTGTTAGGAATTCTTCATTTAAAACTTAATAAAGGTGGAAGTGAAGTTATTAAGTTTATTACAAAGCTACACTATTAAAATTTAAAAGTGTTTAGATAAGGTTAAATAAATGAAAATTCACTTATTCACATTTATATATACTATTATCATTTTTCTTTTAAATTTTAAAAAAATAAATAATGGTTATTATAGGGTGTTAATTACTAGTATAACTTTTTTAAATTTTATTTTGATAAGTTGAAGTTTACACTTTATTACGGTTTAGTTAACATTAAATTTACATGTAATCGCTTGATTTTTAAGAAAAGTAAAATTATTGTAAACAAGTGTTAATAACTTATGTTAATAGAAATGACTCATATTTTATTTTAAAAACACTGTTAATTTCGTCTGTTAGGAGTATGAATAACTTCCTCGAAAAAAGTGATTATTAAATTTTGATTTTAGAATTCAATTCTTGTTTGAAAAAATTCTGCAACAATCCTAATTTTTATTTTCAAAACTTGTGAACACTTATTAACAAGTAATGAGAAATTGTATTAACCAGATTTTATTATTCGTAATTTTGTAAAGCAAAACAAACACTTATTAACATGACAATTTCTATCGGTAACGATCACGCAGGACCAGAGTATAAACAAGCTATAATACAACACCTTGAAAGTAAAGGGCATACTATTACTAATTATGGTACAGACACAACTGATAGTGCCGACTATCCGGATTTTGTACATCCTGTTGCAAAAGATGTTAATGATGGAAAAGTAGATTTTGGAATCTTAATTTGTGGTACAGCTAATGGTGTAGCTATGACCGCTAATAAATACCAAAATGTTAGAGCTGGTGTTTGTTGGATTGGAGAAATTACAGAATTGACACGTCAGCATAATGATGCTAATATTATTTGTATTCCTGCACGTTATACGTCTATTCCGCAGGCTATAAAAATGGTAGATATTTTTCTTAATACAGAGTTTGAAGGTGGTCGTCATAAAAGACGTATTGATAAAATTCCTTTATCTTGTTAATACCAATCCTTATTTTGGTATGACATGAGTCATTCTCACTCACATAATCACTCAGATTTAAAAGGTAAAAAACTTTTAATAACAATAGTACTAAACATTGTTATAACAGTAGCCCAGGTTATTGGTGGTTTGGTATCTGGAAGCTTATCATTATTAAGTGATGCATTGCATAATTTTAGTGATGTACTCTCGCTAATAGTAAGCTATGTTGCCGCAAAATTATCGCAACAAAAAGCGTCTATTAACCGAACCTTTGGGTATAAACGTGCCGAAATATTAGCAGCTTTTATTAATGCCTCAACCTTAATTATTATTGCTATTATTTTAATAAAGGAGGCTATAGAGCGTTTTCAGAATCCTCAACTTATTAACTCTAATTTAGTGATTTGGCTATCTTTTATAGCTATAATAGCTAATGGACTTAGTGTATTATTATTAAAGAAAGAATCTACAAATAATATTAACATGCGCTCTGCTTATTTACACTTATTAACAGATATGTTAGCGAGTGTAGCTGTATTGGTAGGTGGTTTATTAATGAAATATTATCAGCTGTTTTGGGTAGATAGTTTATTAACGTTGTTAATAGCATTGTACTTAATATATGTTGGTTACGATTTATTAAAAACATCTACTAAGATGTTAATGCTTTTTACACCAGAGCACATTAATATTAAAGATGTTGTACGCGCTGTTAATAAGCTACCAAAGGTTAATAAACTACACCACGTACATATTTGGAATCTTAGCGATCATGAGTTGCATCTCGAAGCACACCTGGACCTTACTGAAGATATTAGCACTACTGAATTTAATGATTTGCTATTAAAGATTGAAGAACTTCTTCATGAAGAGTTCGACATAAATCATGTCACTATTCAGCCAGAATATAATAAGGAAGATCCTAAAGAAGTAATTGTACAAGACTAATGTTAGATATACAAACAAAAACATTTAATCAACTCAATACGACTGAACTTTACGATTTGCTTCAACTAAGAAGTGAAGTTTTTGTTGTAGAACAAGATTGTGTTTATCAAGATATTGATGGAAAAGATCAAAAAGCTTTACATATTTTAGGTTACAAAGACGAAAAATTAGTAGCCTATACACGTGTTTTTCATCCAGGTGATTATTTTGAAGAAGCAAGTATCGGACGTGTTTTAGTTAAAGAAAATCAGCGACAATATGGTTTTGGTTATAATATTATGAATGCTTCGATAAAAGCTATTAAAGAGCATTTTAAAACTTCAGAAATAAGAATATCAGCTCAAACTTATCTAATAAAATTTTACAATAATTTAGGTTTTAAAGCAGTGGGAGAAGAATATCTGGAAGATGGAATACCACATATCAATATGATTTTAAGGACTTAATTTTTTACTTTAGACATTATTAAACCCCAAAGATTAGTAGATTCATTATAATCAAGGGCTGTGATTTCAAAACCATCTTTCCATCCTTTTTCAATTTCCTCTTTAGGAAAATAAGATCTAGTTCTCCACCTTTGTTTTGAATACTTGGTTCCTTTAGACATTACAACAATCCAATTACCATCTCCATAAGTAAATGAAGTGATATATTTTCCTTCATCCCATCCTTTTTTTATTTTTTCTCTGGGTAATTCTTTAGCTCTTACAGTACTTTGAGCATAAAGTCCAGTTCCTTTAGACATTATTAAAACCCAAAGACCATCATGATAACTAAGTTGAGTTATTTGCTTACCTTGTTGCCAAGCCTTGTCAATTTCTTCTTTTGGGTATAATTTTCTTGTTCTCCAAATTTGTTCATAATAGCCAGTTCCTTTTGACATATTAACAGCCCATACACCATTACCATAAGTAATAGAGGAAATTGTATAGCCATCTTCCCAGCCTTTACCTATGTTTTCCTTAGGAAACTCTTTGTTAGTAGACCATTTTTGGCTATTGTAAGTTTTCTTTTTTGTAAAATCTATTATCCATTTATTCTTACTGTAGGTTAATGAATTAATATCATAACCACTATTCCATAAGTCATTTATATCAGTTTTAGGAAATTTGGATCTTATTATCCATTTTTCTTTGTAAGAGCCAATAGTATAATTAGAAATCGATCCTAAATCACTATCTTCTTGAATAGTAGTATTAGGTGAAGACTTTTTATTTGTATTGTATAAAGAATAAATATCTGTATTGTATAAAGAATAAATACTATCGTTATATGGTGAATTTTTTGGATTTGAACTGTTTGTTAATTTTAACATCAATAGTTTGTCGTAATAATTTTCATAGGAGTAGAAAAAACTAGATACATAACTTTTAGTAAATCTATTAGGTTGAATTTCTTTCCAATAACTAACTTTATTATAGTAATTAGCTTTATTACTTTGATTCATTCCATAGTCATCTATGTGCATAGGTTTAGAGTAATATCCACCTTTATCTATAAAGTAAAAATTGTCTGCATTATAGCTTGATCCGTTGCCTTTAACTAATTTAGCATTTCTACCATCCCAATAGTAGCCTTTTATATCTCCATCACTAAAGGGAATTTTATAACATTTAAACTCTGCTACTTTATTTGAATTATTAACAGAATATTTTACACGCATTAATGCATCATTATCATTGTTATATATTAATAATCCTGTATAGGTTATATTATTGGATTTCCAGCTTGTTTCGTAAAATTTTTGTTGAGCAAAACCAAAATTGCAACCTATAAAAAGCACTATAAAAAAGTAAAAGTGTTTCATTTTCAGTGAAATTAATAATCTAGATTAGAATATTGTTTATAAAAAGAATATCGTTAATTTTTAGATTTGATAATTCGTGTTACAACAATTTCCACACGTCTATCTAATTCTGGTTCGCCTCCAAGTGGAAATTTACGTCTTTGGCCTACAAACTTCATTCTGTAGCGTTTAACTCCTTTCTCTGCTAGATAATCATAAACTGTTTTTGCTCTGGCTAAAGATAAATTACGCTTTTTAGTTTTTCTGTCTATAGCGTCTCTAGATCCGTGTGTACAACATACATGTCCTTCTATATTAAAATAAATATCGGTACGTTCTACCAGTATTTTTGCAATCTCATCTAATTTAGCTTTAGATTCTTTGGTAAGATAGCTATAGCCTGTACGGAATAAAATATTTTCTAATTGAATTTTATCTCCTTCCTTTAGTTCGCCACGTAATAAATCTTCTGTAGTTTCCTTTTTAGGTGCCTCTACTATCTTTTCTCTAGGTGGATCGTAGGGTTGAACTATGATTTCAACTTTTCTATTAAGACCGCGAATTTTATAGAGATCGTTATCATTAATAACATTAAGTAAAATTTTACCTTTACCATCTACATTGGTAATTACAGACTCATCAAACTCATTATTAGAAAAAACTTCTTTTATAGCATCTGCACGTTGCTGAGATAAAACTAAGTTATAAGAATCACTACCTCTATCATCACAAAAACCATATATAGATATTTTTTTAATATCCATATTTTCTATTTCAGAAAGGAATAAAAGGAGTCTACTTTCTTCTGTTTCAGGAATTTCATATTCATCAGTTAAAAAATAGACCTGATGCTTTAATTCTTTTTGAGCAAAAGCAAACTGAAAACTTATTAGGTATATGACAATGAGTAGGGACTTCATTTTATTAAAAAATTTTCCAATATTTTGAAAATTCATGCAACATTAAATATATGCAATTTTTTATTATTCATTTATTTGATTAATAACTAGGTAGTTACAAATTATCTTAAAATACTGGCATATTGACCGGGATTATTAAGTATGCTAATTGCTTTTTTAATTTCAGGATTATTTGCTGTGTAATATGTATATAGGCCTTCGCTATAAAAGTAGCGTTTAATAATTTCGTCCGTTAACAATGATTTTAATTGGGTTTTATTAGCATCTATAGCATTGGATTTATAAGCTTGTAATGCTGCTGATAAATTATGATATTCTGAATTTATAACTCCCTCTAATTCCTCTTCTTTAGCGATTTCCATTGCATCACTAATAGCTTTTTCTGTTTTAGTTTCAAAATTAAAACCAGTAGTTTTTAGATAATTTTTAAATGCTTTAAATTCACTATCAGACAATTTAAAATCCTTTAAATTTTCAACTGAATTACTGTAGTAGTAATCTGTAGCAAAATTAAAAACTAAGTTTTCGTTTAGGATAGCTTTTGTTATTGGTGTTTGTTTAGCAAATTCTACTTCAACATCTGGTTCTACTCCACCACCATCATAAACTGGTCTTCCGTTTCTGGTTTTAAACTCGTTATAGTTTTCTTTTTTTACACGAGTAGCTTTACCGTTTTCATCTCTATTCCAATAATCTAAGGCTTGTATACAACGACCAGAAGGTGTGTAGTAGCGCGATATTGTAATTTTCATTTGTGTACCATAGGTTAATGGTTTTGGACGCTGTACTAAGCCTTTACCAAAGCTTCGTGTACCTACAACTACTGCTCTATCCATATCTTGTAAAGCACCAGATACTATTTCACTTGCAGATGCACTACGACCATCTATTAAAACCACTAAAGGAATTTCTGTATCTATAGCATCGCGCTTTGTGTAGTAAGTTTTATTATATTTTTTTACCTTAGATTTTGTCGTAACAACAAGCTGATTCTTTGGTACAAATATGTTTGTTACATTAACAGCTTCACTTAACAATCCACCAGGATTTCCTCTTAAATCTAAAATAAGTTGTTTAGCTCCTTGATTTTTTAGTGCTCTAAGTGCTCCTAAGGTTTCAGAAGATGCCTTATTATTAAACTTTCTTAGTACAATGTAACCTGTTTTATCATCTATCATTGCGTAATGAGGTACCGCTTTAATCTCTAAAGATTCTCTAATAATTTTTACAGTATTGGTTTTTCCTTGTCGTTTATAAGTAATATTAACTTCAGTACCTGCAGCACCTTGGAGTAAATTTGCGGCATCATCTTTAAAGTCTGAAACTAGGACATTGTCTACTTTTACAATTTCGTCTCCAGCTTTTAAACCTGCTTTATCTGCAGCATAATTTTTATAAGGTTCTACAATGACTAATTTGTCTTTTAGCGTTAAAACTTTGGCACCAATACCTGTATAATCTCCAGCATTATTAATTCTAGAAGCTTCAACATCTTGTTCGTTATAAAATTGGGTGTAAGGATCTAGATCATCTAGCATACTTTTTATTGCAGTATCCATTAAATCACCAGGATTGGTTTCATCTACATAGTTCATGTTTAATTCTTTAAACATGGTAGTAAAGATTTCAATCTGTTTTGCAATTTCAAAAAAGTCATTTCTAAAAGCGGAGGTGGTGAGAAATATAACTACTGCAATTACTGGCAGTATTATTCTTTTATGTAGGATTTTCTTCATTTTTATTAGTTTTATTTAAGAACTTCTCAAATAACAATTTCATCTTGCTATCAATTGCATCAAAAGTTGTTACATCCTTACTAAGATACAATATCATAAACGTATAAGATGTTGAACTATTGTTAAAATATAAAGGCTTATTAAGTCTGTAGGCTTCTCTGAGTAATCGTTTTATTTTATTTCTTGCTACAGCTGTTTTATGTAGACGCTTGCTTACTGATACTCCTGTTTTTAAAATACAATCATCTTCAAATTTAGTTTTAAGATAAATTAGTTTTAAAGGATAAACTGTTACAGATTTTCCCTCACTAAACAATTGTTCAATAAGTTTTTTACTTTTTAGCTTGTCTTTTTTGCCGTATTTAAATCGCATATTTTAAAATAAGTAGCTCGTAAAAATAGAATTGTATTTTCTCTTTACCAAAGGAAATGGACCCTGAAGCCATGATAAAAATCATGTTTTAAACATTTTATTTAGAGTAACTTACAAGATACTAATCAAATGAAGCTTTATTATTATGGGACAGTTAGATGTAAAACAACTTAAAAAGCCCAAAGATAAGGCATTATATATTCGGCATCTTATTAGAGATTTAGAAGCTTTAGATATAATGCTAAAACAAGATTTGATTGAGAAAGAACCTATTAGAATTGGTGGAGAACAAGAATTTTGTATTACAAACAACCAATTTTTTCCCAACAACAATAATATTGAAGTTTTAGAAGCTATTAACGACGATCACTTTACTACAGAAATAGGAAAATACAATCTCGAAATTAACTCAGACCCTTTACTGCTAAAAGAAAATTGTTTTTCACTTCTACAACAACAGCTCGAAGATTTACTCACGAAAGCAAAAAAGGGAGCTAAAGCAAGTAACTCTAAAGTTGTATTGACAGGAATTTTACCAACATTAAGACTAAAACATATCGGTGAAAATTACATGACTGATAGACCTAGATATCACGTATTAAATAATTCGTTAAAATCCTCTAGACGCGAACATTTTAATATTCATATAAAAGGTGTTGATGAGCTTAATTTAATACATGATTGTGTAATGTTAGAAGCCTGCAATACGAGCTTTCAAACCCATCTACAAATTAATCCAGATGAATTTGTAGATAAGTATAATTGGGCGCAAGCTATAGCAGGACCAGTACTTAGTATATGTACAAATTCGCCTATTCTTTTTGGTAGAGAATTATGGGCAGAAACACGTATCGCTTTGTTTACACAAAGTATTGATACTAGGAGAAATTCATTTATACACCATGAGAAAGAGTCGCGCGTTAGTTTTGGTGCCGATTGGGAAAGAGGCACTGTAACAGATATTTTTAGAGATCATATTTCGCGGTTTAGAAGTTTGCTAACCTCAGATGAGCACGATGATAGTTTAGAAAAATTAGAACAAGGAGACATACCAAAGCTTAGAGCGCTACAGCTGCACAACGGAACCGTTTATAAATGGAACCGTGTTTGTTATGGAGTAGGTGGTGGAAAACCACATCTTAGGATAGAGTGTCGCTATATTCCTGCAGGACCAACACTAACCGACGAGATTGCCAATATGGTGTTTTGGGTTGGCTTAATGCTAGGTCATTCAGAAGCGTATAATAAAATTCACGAAAAGATGGATTTTAAAGATGTAAAAAACAACTTCTTTAAAGCAGCTCGCAATGGCATGGAAACACAATTTAAGTGGAATAACAAACTCATTTCTTCCCATGACCTTATTTTAAACGAGCTTTTACCAATGGCCATAAAAGGCTTAGAGAAAGCAAATATTTCTTCCAACGATATTTCAAAATATTTATCTGTAATTGAAGCTCGAGCAAAATCACATACAGGTGCACAATGGATGGTAGATAATTATAGAAATCTTCAAAAAACGAAAACCAATTTTGAAGCCCTTCAGAATATTACAGCATATATGTATAAGCATCAGTTTGACGAGAAAACAGTTGATCAATGGGCTATTTTTAATCCTGACGATAATTTAAAAATTGATACCAGCCGAATCGTAAAACACAATATGAACACAAAGATGCTACTTGTAGACCAAAACGATAGTTTAGAGTTGGTAAGCAGTATAATGCAATGGAAAAATATTCATCATATACCAGTAATAAACAAAAAGAAAGAACTCACAGGATTATTAACCTGGACGGATTTAATAAAACTTGGCGATAAAGATTTAGACCTAAGGGTTAAGGATGTAATGACGACAGATTTAATTACCATAACTCAAGAAGCGCCATTAAATAAAGCAAAAGACCTAATGCAAAAACACAAAATTAATTGTTTACCTGTAGTTAGAAAAAAGGAACTCCTAGGCATTATAACATCTAGTGATTTTTGAAAGATGAGCGTTAACCTACAAGAACATATCAAAACATTGGAAGCTTCAAACCGCATTTTTCATCATATAAAAGGAAAACAGCCAGGAGCAACAGTTGTATTTTTTGCTGGTATTCACGGTAATGAATTTGCTGGAGTTAGCGCACTAAATGCCGTTATTCCAAATCTGAATAAAAATTTCATCAGAGGAGAAATATTTGGTATTTATGGAAATATAAGAGCGCTTAAAGCCAACAAGCGATTCATAGACTTAGACCTAAACAGATTATGGACAGCTAAACAACTTGAGCGCCTAGAAGTAGAAAAGAATCCTAAAAACGAGCTGCAAGAGCAAATAGATTTATTCAAGTTTATAAAAGGTGTTTTAGCGTCTACAGATAATCCAATTTATTTTATTGACCTGCACACCACATCTAGCAAAACCTTGCCGTTTATAACCATTAATGACGCTCTAATCAATCGTAAATTTTCATCCTGTTTTAATATACCTGTAGTACTTGGTATCGAAGAATATTTAGAGGGACCACTTTTAAGTTATTTAAATACGCTTGGCTATGTGTCTCTCGGTTTTGAATCTGGACAACATACAGACCCACAAGCTGTAAAGAGCTCTGAGGCGTTTGTTTATTTGGTTTTGAATCATACCAACAACTTACTTAATCCTGAAAGTGATAAGATAAATGTGTATAAAAATGAATTAAAAAGCGCTTCAAAATCAATAGATTCTATTTTTGAAGTTGTTTATAAATACCATATTGAGCCAGAGGAAAATTTTAAGATGTATCAAGGTTTTGAAAGCTTTCAATCTATCAAAAAAGGAACACTTTTAGCTAGTTCTGACGGTCAAGATATTTACTCAAATTATTCGGCAAAACTCTTTATGCCATTGTATCAAAAATCAGGAAATGATGGTTTCTTCATTATTAAAGTCATTCCACAATTTTTTTTAAGATTATCAGAACTTTTAAGAAACTCAAAAGCAGATCAAGTATTAACCTTTTTACCTGGTATTAGTTGGTATGATAAATCTAAAGGAATTTTAAAAGCTAATCTAAAAGTCACACGATTTTTAGCGAAATCTATATTTCACTTGTTTGGCTACAGAAACAAGCAAATAGATAAAAATTACTTGTTGCTTTACAACAGAGAGCGTGTAGCTAAAAAAGCCATGTATAATAACGAAAAATGGTATAAAAAAACCGTAGCTAAATAACTACGGTTTTAAAATTTTCAGTAATACCAAAATTACTCTACAGTAAATGTATTGTTTTCGCGTTTTACATCTGCCATTAATTTTGAAGCATCAATTTCTACAGATTTAACAGTTTTCTCAGTATTAAATGAATACGTTGGCATAGCCCAAGCCCAATCTTTTATAACCGTTGCTGAGGTTGGTTTTTCCCCACGCATCATTTGTAGCGGAATGTAAAATTCTTCGGTAGTTCCATCCGTATATGTCACCGAAAGATCTATTGGCATAGCCATTAAACCAATACGTTCTAAGGTAATTGTATTGCCTTCAACAGATTTTACACCGTAGTCAATGGTGTTTGTGGTTTGTGCAAAATCGATAAGGTACCAATCCAATTCAAGATCAGTTACACGTTCTGCTGTACGGATAAAATCCATTGGTTTAGGATGCTTAAACGAAAAGTCTTCGAAGTACTTTTTAATGGTTTTGTTTAAATTTTCTTGTCCAATGACGTATCCTAATTGTGCAATAAATACACCACCTTTATTATAAGCAGCGGCACCATATACTTGATTATATTTGTAACGATCTGCATGTGTTGTTAATGGTTGCTCATAACCAGAATTAGCTAAGGCAATATAACCTCTATAGACATAAGATAGTGGATTGTCGCTTTTAGAGTCACCAAACTCATTTTCTGCTAAAGTAGAAATGTAAGTGGTAAAACCTTCATCCATCCACTCGTGCTTCGCTTCATTAGTTGCTAATAAAAACTGAAACCATGTATGAGCCATTTCATGAGCTGTTACTCCTAATAGACTTCCGTAGCTGCGTTGTCCTGTAATTAGTGTACACATAGCATATTCCATACCTCCATCACCACCTTGTATTACAGAATATTGCTCGTAAGGATATTGACCTATATTTTCACTAAAATAGGTCATAAGCTTAGCAGTATCTGGCTGAAGCTTTTTCCAATTTTCTAAATATTTTGGTTCAAGATCCTTTTTGTAGTAGAAATGTAAGGTTGGCCCATTTGGCATTTGTAATGTATCATGAATAAAATCTGGATCTGCTGCCCAAGTAAAATCATGAACATTAGGAGCTTTAAAATGAATTGTTTTTTTACCTTTTTTAGCCTTGGTTTCACTTTGAATATAACCTGTACCACCAACAACATAATCTTTATCAATAGTAAGTTTTACATCAAAATCTCCCCAAACACCATGAAACTCCCTGGCAATGTAAGGATCTGCATGCCAACCTTCATCGTCATATTCTGCTAATTTAGGATACCATTGCGCCATGGATAGCGCTACACCTTCTTTGTTATTTCTACCAGAACGACGAATTTGAACCGGAACCTGAGCATCAAAATCCATATCAAACGTTACACTTTCACCTGGTTGAATAGGTTGGTCTAACTTTACTTCAAGTACGGTTCCTACAGTTTCGTGAGCGATTACTTTTCCATTTTGTTTTAAAGAATTTACTTTTATATACCCAATTTCATCTGGTTGAAGCTTGCTAATGCGATCACCAATTTTAGGGCTAGGATCTCCTATAGTTCGAGAACGTACATCCATTTCACTACCAGGTTGAAATGCATTAAAATACAAGTGGTAGTATACACGATTAAGAATATCTGGTGAGTTATTAGTGTATACTAGTTTTTGCATTCCTTTATACTGATAGGAATTGACATCCATATCAATTTCCATTGTATAATTAACGTGCTGTTGCCAGTATCCATAAGAAGAGGTGTTTTCACTAGTTTTAGAAGTGTTTTTAATAGGATCTTCAGTTGCACCACATGAAAAAGCTAAGGCAAAAAGCGTTAGGTTAAAAAGCAATTTTTTCATATCAAAATGATTTAAAATTAAAAGGTAACTATTCCAAATATGACGGAATAGTTACCTTATAGAATTCCCAAAAAGGGTTTATTTTATTTTAGAAGCCATAATTAATGCATTGAATGCATTGGCAATTTTTCCAGATTTAGATAAATCAGCAAATGGCTTTACGTTTGAAGCATCTCCTCCAACAACAACTTTAGTTGTTAATGGTAAACCAGAATCTAAGATTACTTGTTTTACCTGGGCTGCTGTTAAATTTGGATATTGAGAACGAATTAACGCTGCAATACCAGCAACACCAGGTGCTGCCATAGATGTACCACCTTTAAAGTCATATTCGTTTTCTGGAGTTGTTGAGTAAATTGAAGAACCAGGTGCAAATACGTCTACGTTTTTCTTTCCGTAGTTAGAAAAACCAGATACCATTTTAGAACCATAGTTTTGAGTCAATGAACCAACTCTAATGTAATTATCAGATACTTCAACGAAGTCCACATTATCATCAGGAAAGTTAGGTTCTTCATCGATATTATTGCTGTCATTTCCTGCTGCATGTACAAAAACAACGTCGTTATCTGCAGCATACTTAATAGCGTCTCTTACCCATTTGCTATGCGGAGAAAATGACTTACCAAAACTACCGTTAATAACTTTTGCTCCATTATCAACTGCGTAACGAATAGATAAAGCAACATCTTTATCGTATTCATCTCCGTTTGGTACTACACGTAATGCCATAATCTCAACATTATTAGCAACTCCGTTAGCACCTAAACCATTGTTACGTTCTGCGGCAATAATACCAGCCACGTGTGTACCATGAGATTCTGATTTTTTCACATGCTTTACGTTACCATTTCCATAACCAACATCAGATAAATCATTGATGTCGTCTTTGGTGGTTCTTCCAGAAAAGTTGATGTTTAAATTATAGTTTAAACGCTCATTAATAGACTCTAAAGCCTCTTTAATTTCTTTTTTGGCATCTGCCATAGATTCTATACCGTTGCTGTACATGTATTGGGCAATACCTTTAGCTTGTTGTACATCAGCATCTTCAGACGTTATAGCGTTAACATCTTCGTTAGTGTAGTCTTTTTTGCCTGTAGCTTTAACTAAAGTTTCGTCTGCAGAAATAACTTGCTGATAAATTTGCTCATATTGTGTTTTACGGCCCAACCATTTTTCATATTCAGAAGCTTGTAAAGCTACGGCTTCGTCATATCTTGGGTTAGAAGTGTCTTTTGCAGCAATCATACGTACGTATTCTAATTGTTCGTCGTAAGCATCTCCTAAGAAATTCCAACCGTGAATATCATCGATGTAACCGTTTTTATCATCATCTTTTCCGTTGTTAGGTATTTCGTCCTCATTGGTCCAGATAACATCATCTAAATCTTCATGATCGATGTCTATTCCAGAATCGATAACGGCTACAATAACCTTTTTACCTTTCTTTCCTTTAATAATTTCCTCGTAAGCTCTATCTACTGCCATACCAGGAATAGTATCTTTTTCTAAATCTAAATGTCCCCAGTTTTTCTTTTCGGCTTCAGTTAATTCTGTAACTTTTAGTGGAGAAGTATCAATATTTTCTATCGGAGTAGAAATAATATCTGCTGTACCACCACAACCCATAAATAGTGCTGAAGAAACAAATAGGTACGCTAATGGTCTAATGTTAAATTTCATTTGTTGATGTTTAGTTTTAATTAAATATTTCTTTACAAGTATAATTTTCGTTAAGTCTTACACCTTTTTCGGTGTGTTTTACGGTTATAATTTCATTATGAGCATCGTGCTCTAAGAAGAGATAATAATTTTCATCTGCTGCCATATTTAAAAACAGCTCTTTTTCATCTAAGGTCAGTAATGGCCTAGTATCGTAACCCATTACAAATGGCAGAGGTAAATGACCTGCAGTTGGCAATAAATCTGCCATAAAACAAATGGTTTTTCCTTTATAGTTAATCATAGGAATCATTTGCTTATCTGTATGGCCATCTGCAAAGAAAATATCAAATCCTAATTCGGAGTTTTTTAAAATCTTATCTTCAGGTAGTGCTGTAAACTTTAATTGTCCACATTCTTCCATTGGAAGAATATTTTCTTTTAAAAAGGATGCTTTTTCTCTTCTGTTAGGTTCGGTTGCCCATTTCCAATGATCTGCATTACTCCAAAAATTTGCATTTTTAAAAGCAGGTTCTAAGACTGTTCGGTCTTTATTCCATTGAATGCTTCCACCACAATGATCAAAATGCAGATGTGTCATAAATACATCAGTAATATCATCTCTATGAAAACCATATTCGGCAAGCGACTTATCTATAGTATCATCTCCCCAAAGATAGTAGTAGCCATAAAATTTATCGCTTTGTTTGTTTCCCATTCCTGTATCAATTAATATCAATCGATCTCCATCTTCAATCAACAAACAACGTGCCGCAATGTCTATCATGTTGTTGTTATCTGCAGGATTAGTACGTTGCCACAACGATTTTGGTACCACACCAAACATAGCACCACCATCGAGCTTAAAGTTACCAGCGTTTATAGGATATAATTTCATAATTACGCAATTTACCAAATTAGCTTGTAAAACATAATAACCTTTTGAAATTATTAGGATTTTTACGGTTATAAAAAAAAGGCTATTTTCGAGATGATTTTAAAAACAAGGTTATGGTTGAATTAGCAGGTATAATTATACTGGGAATTTTAGCACAATGGTTTGCTTGGAAATTTAAGATTCCAGCTATTTTACCATTAATACTCATAGGACTATTAGTAGGACCAATTGCTGCCGAATTTATAAACGCTGATGGTACAAAGTGGATAGAACCGATTTGGAATGAAGAACATAAGAAAGGGTTGTTTCCTGGCGAAGGCTTATTCTATTTTGTGTCTTTAGCCATTAGTATCATTCTTTTTGAAGGAGGTTTAACTTTAAAACGAAGCGAAATACGAAACGTTGGACCTGTTATTACGAAGCTAATTACAGTTGGTGCTGCAGTGACATTTTTTGGTGCTGCGGTTTTGGCACATTATTTATTTGGTCTTAGCTGGGATTTATGTTTCTTGTTTTCTGGATTAATTATTGTTACGGGTCCAACGGTTATAACACCAATTCTTAGAAATATTCCTTTAAAACGAGATGTGTCTACTGTTTTAAAATGGGAAGGAATACTCATTGACCCAATAGGAGCTTTAATTGCAGTATTGGTTTTTGAATTTATTTCGGTAGAAGGAGAAGTTGGTTTTACAAAAACAGCTTTAATAGAGTTTGGTAAAATTATTCTATTTGGAACAACATTTGGGTTTACGTTTGCGCATGCATTAGTGTTTGCGATTAATAAAAAATTCATTCCACATTATCTTCTCAATGTTGTATCCTTATCTGTAGTTCTCTTGGTATTTATTGAGTCTGAGATTTTTGCTCACGAGTCGGGATTATTGGCTGTTGTAGTAATGGGAATGGTTATAGGAAATAGCAAGTTAGACAATATAAAAGAGCTACTTTACTTTAAAGAATCATTGAGCGTGCTATTGATTTCAATACTTTTTATTCTTTTAGCAGCAAATATAAATTACCAAGATTTAATGCTATTATACAGATGGGAAACTTTAGCATTGTTCTTGGCTGTAGCCTTTGTTATAAGGCCAATTGCAGTTTTTATCAGTGCACAAGGATCAACACTTAGAACTAACGAAAAAATGTTTATTAGTTGGGTAGGACCACGAGGTATTGTTGCTGCAGGTATAGCTTCACTTTTTGGTAGTAAGCTCAGAGCAGGAGGCGTTGAAGGAGCAGAATATATTACTCCTTTAGTGTTTATGATTGTGCTGGGTACAGTATTACTTAATGCAACTACAGCACGTTTATTTGCAAGAATTTCAGGGGTTTTCTTATCTAAATCCGAAGGTATTTTAATTATAGGAGCATCTAGAGTATCTCGTCTTGTAGCCCAATATTTAATAGATAATGGAAGACATGTGGTTTTGGTAGATAGTAATCAAAACAATGTTAGTGAAGCCGAAAAAATGGGTATTGAGGCGCATACAGAGAATATTTACTCTGAGACATTGAAAGATAACGTCGAGTTTAATGATATTGGATATCTGTTAGCATTAACCGGAAACGCAGACATTAACCGTTATGCTGTGGAAAAATTTGGAGCACAATTTGGTGAAAACGGATCGTTTAGATTAGCCTCTAAAACAGAACTAGAGAATAGTTCTATTTCTTCAGAAGATGGTGTATTTACATTATCGGACGACTTTAATAATCTAATGGAAGTAACGGAAGAATATCCAGAAATTCATGAGAAAGCCGTTAAGGATTTAGACTCTTACCATGATATTTTAGAACGAATAAAGTCGGATAAAGATCAAATACCTCTATTCCTTAAAACCAGTAAGGGTGAAATACATATAATTCCTTCATTAGACGAAGACCTAGAAAAGGAAATAGATGCAAAAAGCCAATTAGTATATCTTGGTAAAGAAATTACAAATTAATCGTTTAGCTTTAAAACGGCCATAAAAGCTTGTTGAGGGATCTCTACGTTACCGACTTGTCGCATACGTTTTTTACCTTTTTTCTGCTTTTCAAGAAGTTTACGCTTACGCGAAATATCACCACCATAACACTTGGCCGTTACGTCTTTACGAAGTGCCTTAATGGTTTCACGAGCAATAATTTTTGCTCCAATAGCAGCTTGCACAGGAATATCAAACTGTTGTCTTGGTATAAGCTCTTTTAGTTTTTCAGTCATCTTTTTACCAATAGTATAGGCATTGTCGGCATGTACTAAAGCAGAGAGCGCATCAACAGTTTGAGCATTTAATAAGATATCTACTCGCACCAACTTAGAAGCACGCATACCAATTGGCGAATAATCAAAAGACGCATAACCTTTAGATACGGTTTTTAAACGGTCATAAAAATCGAATACAATTTCAGCTAAAGGCATATCAAAACTCAACTCAACACGTTCAGTCGTTAAATATGTTTGATTAGTTATCTGTCCACGCTTTTCTATACAAAGACTCATTACAGGACCAACAAAATCGGCCTTGGTTATAATAGTTGCTTTTATAAAAGGTTCTTCAACACGGTTTAAAGTTGAAGGTTCTGGTAAATCTGATGGATTGTTTACAATAACAATATCATCAGGATTTTTATTGGTAAAAGCATGGTAACTTACGTTTGGTACTGTAGTAATTACGGTCATATCAAACTCACGTTCTAGACGCTCTTGGATAATCTCTAAGTGAAGCATGCCAAGGAATCCGCAACGAAATCCAAAACCTAAAGCCGCAGAACTTTCTGGTGCAAATACTAAGGAAGCATCATTAAGCTGAAGTTTTTCCATAGAGGCACGTAATTCTTCGTAATCTTCTGTATCAACAGGGTAAATACCTGCAAATACCATTGGTTTTACATCCTCAAATCCAGAAATAGCATTTTTGGTTGGTTCCTTTGCATCGGTAATGGTATCACCCACTTTTACTTCGCGAGCATCTTTAATTCCTGTTATCAAATAGCCAACATCACCTGCTTTAATCTCTTGCTTTTTAACCTGAGTAAGTTTTAAAGTCCCTACTTCATCAGCAAAATATGTTTTCCCAGTATTTATAAATTTTATGTTTTGCCCTTTTTTAATAGAGCCATTTATAACTCTAAAATAGGTTTCTACACCTCTAAAAGGGTTATAAACCGAATCAAAAATAAGTGCTTGTAAAGGCTCGTCTGGATTGCCCTTTGGAGCCGGAATGCGTTCTATAATTGCAGATAAAATATCTTCTACACCAAGACCTGTTTTTCCACTGGCCGGAATAACTTCAGAAGGGTCGCAACCTAGTAATTCTACAATATCATCGGTTACTTCTTCAGGATTTGCACTAGGTAAATCTATTTTATTTAGAACAGGAATTATTTCTAAGTCGTTCTCTAAGGCTAAATATAAGTTTGAAATAGTTTGCGCTTGTATACTTTGTGCAGCATCTACAATAAGAAGCGCACCTTCGCATGCAGCAATAGAACGAGAAACCTCATAAGAAAAATCTACGTGGCCAGGAGTGTCAATAAGATTAAGAATGTATTGCTCTCCTTTGTAGGTGTATTCCATTTGAATAGCATGAGACTTTATGGTAATACCACGCTCGCGCTCCAAATCCATGTTATCCAATAACTGATCTTGTTTTTCTCTATCGGTTACAGAACCTGTAAAATCTAATAAGCGATCAGCTAGTGTACTCTTTCCGTGGTCTATATGTGCAATGATGCAAAAATTGCGAATATTCTTCATTTCTCTTATTCTAAGGCGACATTAAGTGTGCAAATATAATTGATTTCTTATGCTTTGTGGCAACAAAAAATAACAATTAAACAACTATAAACTGCGCAAAAACCATAATATAAAATAAAAAACAATGTTTATATTGCAGTTACAAACCTAACTAATGATTATTTACCTACGTTCTCTTTTTTGCACAATGCTCTTTGTGCTTTCATTAAATGCTTTTGCTCAAGAACTTTCTATTTTAGGTAAGGTGATTGATGCTAACAACAACCCTATAGAATTAGCCAATATTATTCTCTTAGAAGGGGAGGAAAAGACTTTTTTAATTGGTACATCAACAGATGATAATGGTTACTTTAATTTAGTTAACCTAAAACAAGGCACTTACTACCTTAAAATAAGTTACATTGGTTTACAAGAGTTTGAGCAGAAAGTTATTCTAACAGGAAACTTAGATTTAAAGAGTATAATTCTCAACGAAATACCTGAAAGCTTGGATGAGGTTACAATTATTGCCAAGAAACCTACAATTACTAGAAAGCCTGATCGTTTAGTTTTTAATGTTGAAAACACAGCACTTGTAGAAGGGTCTACGCTCGGTGTTCTTAAAAGTACACCAGGAGTTATTGTTAGCGAGGGCGGTATAAATATAAAAAGTGCACCTGCGGCTATCTATATCAATAATAGAAGGGTTCAATTAACTTCTGATGAGTTAATGCAATTGTTAGAAAGCGCACCTGCAAACAGTATTAAATCTATAGAAGTTATAACCAATCCACCAGCGAGTTATGATGCAGATAGTGGTTCGGTTATAAATATTGTAATGAGTAAGAACTTAGTAACAGGCTACAGAGGTAATGTTGTCACTAATTACACACAGGGTGTTTTTCCAAGGTATAATGCAGGTACAAGCCACTATTTTAAAAATGACGATATTAATTTTAATCTAAATTATAGTTACACCAATAAAAAAATTAACAGAGATCAAGACAACACAATAAATTATTTAAATGACTCAGGAGGTATAGATGAGATATGGAAATCTAATGTAAATAGAAATACGTGGTCAGAAAGTCATAATCTTAATCTTAATTTAGATTATTTTATTGATGAGTATAATACTTTAAGCCTAACAAGTACAGGACTATACACACCTTATTTTAAATATAGAATAAATAATATTACCGATATTTTTGATGCTAATAATAATTATCTATCAGGTTTTAGAGCAGACAACCTGTCTAGAGATAATAAATTTAATATTGGTACAGATATAATTTACAAGCGCGATTTTAAAAATGAATCGAGTATAGCTTTTAATGCACATTACACCATTTATGATTACGAGCGCGACCAAAATGTATTTCAAGATGAACCTGTAGATACAAATGATTCACAGTTTAATACCCTTGCTAATCAAGACACTAAAATTTTAACCGGAAAATTAGATTACACGCTACCTCTTAAAAACGCATCTAGTTTTAGTGCTGGTTTAAAATTTTCTAACGTTAGCACAGAGAGCGATATTACACGTCTAGATATTATAAATGGAGAAGAAGTAATAAACACTAATAATACAGATGCCTTTAACTACGATGAAAATGTTTTTGCAGTCTACGCCAATTACAGCAAATCATGGGATAAGTGGAATATAAATGTAGGATTAAGAACTGAGCAAACCAATATTGAAGGTAAGTCAATATCTCTGAACGAGACCAATACCCAAGACTATCTTAACTGGTTTCCTAATGCTAGTTTAACTCATAATATTTCCGATGATGTTAGTCTATCTGCTAATTATAAAAGAAGCATTACAAGAGCAAGTTATACAGATTTAAATCCATTTACCTTTTTCCTAAATGAAAATACTGTTGTTTTAGGAAACCCTAATTTACTACCAACATATATAGATAACTATAAGATTAGCTTAGATTTTTTGAAAAATTTCACGTTATCAGCGTATTACACAAATTATGATGGAGAAATACAAGAATTACCCAGACAAAATAACGAAACCAATCTCATTGCTTTTACACCAACAAATCTAGATAAGCGTGTGGATTATGGTTTTGATTTAGAGTTTAATTATTATCCATCAAATAGATTTTATATTTATGCTGCATCTTCTACATATAATATTAATGAAGAAGTAAATTTTGGAGAGGATTTTGTTGAATTAAATCAATGGTCTCAACTATTTATTGTGTCTCCAGGATTTTCACTTCTTAAAGACAACAGTCTAAAAATTAACGCTACTTTCTGGTGGTTTGGGAGAAATCTTCAAGGATTGCAAGTAGCAGAAGACAGGTTAGTTTCAACAATTGGTGTTTCTAAATCGTTGCTAAATAACAAAGCCGTTTTATCTTTAGGTATTGATGACCCATTCAATATGCAAGACTATAAAACAACTATTGATTATTTAAATCAATCTAGCATAAGACTAGATGATATAGATAATAGATTTATAAGACTTGGGTTCAGTTATAAATTTGGAAACACAAAGCTTAACACCAATGAGCGTTCAACCTCAGAAGAAGAACGCGAGAGATTAAAAGACCTAAACTAATCCTGCCACTCAGCAATAAATAAATTAGTATCTCTTGTACCACCATTATTTCGGTTAGAAGAGAATACTAAATATTTACCATCATTAGAAAACACAGGGAAAGCCTCAAAGGTATTGCCGTGTGTAACGCGTTTTAGGTTTTTACCATCTATATCAATCATGTATAGGTTAAAAGGAAAACCTATTTCACTTTCAAAATTAGAAGAAAACAATATTTTTTCTCCACTTGGATGAAAAAACGGACTCCAATTTGCTTTACCTAATTCTGTTAGCTGTCTCATATTGCTACCATCGGCATCACAGATAAAGAGTTCCATATCACTAGGTTCTACCAAACCTCTGGCTAATAGATCTTTATATTCTTTTTGTTCTTTTTCTGTTTTTGGGCGAGAGGCTCTAAAAATAAGTTTGCTTCCATCTGGAGAAAAGAATGCACCACCATCATAACCAAGCTCGTTGGTAATTTGTTTTACATCAGACCCATCAAGATTCATAGTGTACAATTCTAAATCTCCACTTCTGGTAGATGTAAATACGATTTTATCACCTTTAGGAGACACTGTTGGCTCTGCATCATAACCATCTTCAAAGGTTAATTGTTTAACAATATTACCCTCTAAATCAGAAACAAAAATGTCATACGTATCATAGATTGGCCAGATATATTTACCGTTTTCTTTAACAGGAACTTCAGGACATTCATCACCACCCAAGTGTGTAGAAGCATAGATAATGTGCTTATTGTCTGGTAAAAAATAAGAGCAAGTGGTTCTGCCTTTTCCTGTGCTTACCATTGGTGGAGCAATACTGTCTGAAAGCGTTTCGTCTGCATTCATTAAAAACATTTGATCACAATTAACTCCCCATTTTGCGCTGTTAGATTGAAAAACCAGTTGTTTATCATCAAAACTCCAGTAAGCTTCAGCATTGTCACCTCCATAGGTAACTTGTCTTAAAGTTTTAAAGTTAGTTTCTTCAGGATAAATCAGCGATTCATTCATTTTAGTTGCACCAGAATAGCCATCAGTATCAGAAGATTTTTTATCGTTTTTACATGATACAAAAGAAATGCAAATAAGAAGGGTAACAACAAGTCTGTTCATGGGTAATAATTATAATATATGAGCATTAATATTTAATTTTGCAAAAATAGTATTAAACGATGAGAAAAATAATGTTTTTGTTTCTTTTAGCAAGTGTATTCGCTTGTAAGAAAGAACCTAAGGTTGCAGAAAATAAGATAAAAGAAGATGTTTATTTTTTAGCAGATGATAAATTAGAAGGGAGACAAACCGGAACAGAAGGCGAGAAGAAAGCATCAGAATATATTGTTAAGCGTTTTAAAGAAATAGGTCTAGAGGCAAAAGGGACAGAGGGTTATTTACAACCTTTTTCTTTTAAGCCAAAAACAGATCCACATAAGGAGGTTGAGTTTACAACTAATGCAGATAGCACAATCACAGGAAACAACGTTATAGGTTTTATTAATAATAATGCAGAAAAAACCATTGTAATTGGTGCTCACTACGATCATTTAGGTTATGGAGGAGAGGGTTCACTTTATAGAGGTGAAGAAAAAGCGGTACACAATGGAGCAGACGATAATGCAAGTGGTGTTGCCATAATGCTAAATTTAGCTGAACGTCTAAAGGTAAAGAACGATAATGCTGAAATAAAAGATAAAAACAACTATCTGTTTATGTCCTTTTCAGGTGAGGAAATGGGCTTATTAGGCTCAAACTATTTTTCTAAAAATCCAACTATCGATGCCAAGTCTATAAATTATATGATAAATATGGATATGGTCGGACGCTTAAAAGCAGACAGCACTTTAGCAGTATATGGTTTAGGAACATCTCCAATGTTTAAGCAAACTATAAAATCAAATAATGACAAATTTAAGCTGGTTGAAAATGAAAGTGGAGTTGGACCTAGCGATCACACATCTTTTTATCTTATAGATGTTCCGGTATTACATTTCTTTACAGGTCAGCACGAAGATTATCATAAACCAGGCGATGACTCAGAGAAGTTGAATTATGAAGGAATGAATCTAATTTCGGATTATATTTTTGAAATTATTTCTGATTTAGATGACAATGGAGAACTGGTTTTCAGAAAAACTAAAAACGAAAGCGAAGAAACACCGCGATTTAAAGTTGGATTAGGTGTTGTACCAGATTACTTATTTGATGGCAAGGGAATGCGTATTGATGGTACAAGAGAAGAAACACCAGCATATAATGCAGGTTTACAAAAGGGTGATATTGTTGTAAAATTAGGCGATAGTACCGTAACAGATATGATGAGTTATATGCGCGCACTATCAGTTTTTGAAAAAGGTGATGAGGCAGCTATAACTGTGAAACGTGGCGAACAAACCATTGATACTAAAGTGAATTTTTAGAAACTTTCAGTACAGATTAACTTGTAAAGGCTTTTTTATAAACACACTATGTGTGTGAAAAAGATGTAATTTTGCTCCAAAATTTTAGATTTGGTAAAAATAGGTGACATAGAGTTAGGTGAGTTTCCGTTGTTGTTAGCACCAATGGAAGATGTGAGTGATCCTCCATTTAGAGCATTGTGCAAAGAACAAGGAGCAGACGTGGTGTACACAGAGTTTGTATCTAGCGAAGGCCTTATCCGTAATGCTGCTAAGAGCGTTATGAAGCTAGATATCTATGAAAAAGAGCGTCCTGTTGGTATTCAGATTTTTGGTGCCAATATGGAAAGCATGTTGCAAACCATAGATATTGTAGAAAAATCTAATCCAGATATTATTGATATTAATTTTGGCTGTCCTGTAAAAAAGGTAGTTTCTAAAGGAGCGGGAGCAGGAATCCTTAAAGACATTTGTCTTATGGAGCAACTTACTGCCGAAATGGTAAAACGCACCAATTTGCCTGTTACTGTAAAAACCAGATTAGGATGGGACCACGACTCAATAAAAATTGTTGAAGTGGCAGAACGACTTCAAGATGTAGGTTGTAAAGCAATTGCAATTCATGGTCGCACAAGAGCGCAAATGTATAAAGGTAATGCCGATTGGAAACCTATAGCTGAGGTTAAAAACAATCCAAGAATGCATATTCCTGTATTTGGAAATGGGGATGTTAATACTCCAGAACGTGCTGTAGAAATGCGAGATGAGTATGGCCTAGATGGAGCTATGATTGGTAGAGCAACTATTGGTAACCCTTGGTTTTTTAAGCAAGTAAAGCATTATTTTAAAACAGGTGAGCATTTAGCACCAATATCTATGCAAGAACGTGTAGAAGCCGCACGTCGTCATCTACAAATGTCTATAGATTGGAAAGGTGAAAAGCTAGGTGTTTTTGAAACCCGAAGACATTATACTAACTATTTTAAAGGTATTCCAAACTTTAAGGAGTATCGTATGAAAATGGTAACAAGCGACGACTCTAAAGATGTTTTCGATACTTTTGATGAAGTATTAGAGAAATTTTCAGATTATCAGTTTATCTAAGACTGTATTAGTTTTTTTGTTATTCTTTGCGAAGCAATACGAGATGCTACTATTCCTAAAGCAAAAATTGTAGCCAATACAATAAATACATTAAAGATATTTAAACCTACAGGATAGGCTAAATCTGGTGTTAGCATTATCAATCCAAAGCTTTGCTGCACAAAGACAGCAATTAAGCCTATAACAACACCTATAATACCACTTATTACAGTCATAAGACTACCTTGCCAAAAGAAAATAGATTTTATTGATTTTGGTTCTGTGCCTAAATTAAAAAGCGTGTTTAGAGATGTTTTTTTATCTAAAATCATCATTATAATAGCACCAACAACATTAAAAAGCGCTATAATAATTACTAAGGTAAAAATGAGATAAATCGCTAAGTTTTCAGTGTTCAACATTTTGAACAAAGCTTCATTAAGTTGCTCTCTATTTTTAATGGTAAATCTACCATTAAAAGAAGTGTTGATTGCCTTTCTAACATTATCTTCATCTGCATCAGCGCTAATTCTTAGTTCTATTGCGCTAATTTTTTTGTCGTTGTAATTTAGTAGTTGTTTCGCCAGGTTTATATCAGAAAACACATACTTATCGTTAAGTTCTTCATTTATATCAAACAAGCCAACATTGTTAACATATACAGCATTGTAAGCACTTTTTATAGAGCTTATTTGTCCTTTTCCTGGTTTTGGTACATATATAGATAAAGCTTTTCTAAAGTCTAAAATTCCGAAGGAAAGATTATGAGATATTCCCCATCCAGAAACAACCTCATTACTGTTTGGTGTAAACCAATATCCTTTGGTAACCATAGAGTCTATATGAGTTACATTTAGAAAATTAGAGTCAACACCTTTAAGGGTTGCAAGAAGATTTTTGTTTTCAGATTTAATAATAATCCGCTCTTCTATCACTTCAGAAAAAGAAGCTATACCTTTTATGTTGTTTAATTTGTTTTTATCAACATCAGTAAACTCAAAAGATTTTCCTTCAGCAGGAAGTATTTTTAAATCAGGATCAACAAATGACGAAAATTGAAGGCTATAGTTTTTTAATCCAGCAAAAACCGACAACACTATAAATAGAGCAGCGGAAGCAATAATAACACCTGCAGAAGCAATAAGTGTCATAATATTTATAGCGTTATTACTACTTTTAGAAAGCAGATAACGTTTAGCTATGTATAGCGAGAAATTCACTTAGGATTTTTTGCGCTTGTCTAATAAATCGTTGTTTTCAAGCGGATTGTCTTTACCTTTAAGAGAACGTTCTATACCATCAATATATTCTAAAGAGTCATCAATAAAGAATTCTAATTGAGGCATACGTCTTAGTTGATGACGCGTTCGCTGAGACAGCTCGTGTCTAATAAGAGGTGTGTTAGAGCGTATACCTTCTAAAAGTTCTTTAGCCTCTTTATTAGGAAAAATACTAAGATAAACTTTAGCAATGGATAGGTCTACTGTAACATTAACTTTAGATACAGAAATAATAACACCTTTTAATCCACCAGAAGAAGCTGCACGTTGCAACACTTCTGCTAAATCTTGTTGTAAAATACCAGCTATTTTCTTTTGTCTATTACTTTCCATAGTACAAAAGTAGAGCATATTTAAAGATTATGGTATTTTTATATAACAAAAATCATAGTTTGTACACAAAGGAATTCATTTCTTTGACAAAATTTTAAATTAATAGAATGAAAAAAATTGAACATATTGGCATTGCGGTAAAAGATATAGATGCTTCAAATCATCTTTTTGCGTCATTGTTTGGAAAAGAGCATTATAAGATTGAAGATGTAGAAAGTGAAAGTGTAAAAACATCTTTTTTTGAGTGTGGACCAAACAAGATAGAATTATTACAAGCTACAAATAAGAATAGTCCAATAGCAAAATTTATAGAAAAGAAAGGCGAAGGCATTCATCATATTGCTTTTGCAGTTGATGATATTGAAAGTGAAATAGCCAGATTAACAGATGAGGGTTTTAAGATGATTCACGAAAAACCAAAAAAGGGAGCAGACAATAAATTAATAGCTTTTTTACATCCAAAAGCAACAAATGGCGTACTAATAGAGTTATGTCAAGACATTAGGGAATAATTTTCTTGTAGAGTTTTAAAATATATAGTAATATTGCAAACTCTTTTTAAAAGAGTATTGTTAGCAACATGCTAATGGGTCCTATAACTCAGTTGGTTAGAGTATCTGACTCATAATCAGAAAGTCCCTGGTTCGAGCCCAGGTGGGACCACAAAAAGCCCTTCTAATCTAGAAGGGCTTTTTTGTTTTAACTCTATTTGTAGAATTTTGCTTGGTTTAGCCTTTCTGAGAATAATAATTAGTATTATATTTACGTTAAATATAGATAAAATTTGTGCGTATCTTCCCTAATTTTAGCACAATTTAGGTATTTCGTCGAAAATATTTACCGTTTAAAGACGTTTTTTGATTGATTTTATTTTGTTAGATAGGTTTTTTTATTACATTTACGAACCCTTAATTGATAATATGAACAATAGAAAGGTAATTGTCCTAATCTTATTTTTATCCATGGGTTATGCCTCAGTAGCACAAGGAGCTACGCCACCGCCACCTATGCCACCACCACCACCAGGTCTCCCAATTGATGGTGGAATATTGTTATTGTTTATTCTCGCTTTAAGTTTTGGAATTTACAAAGCCTATAAAATAACTAAGAAAACAACTTAATTTCTTAAGTCATTAAGGCGTTTTACGTATTTACCTATTACATCAAACTCTAGATTTACGGTATCACTTACTTTTAGTTTATTAAAGGTAGTATGTTTGTAAGTGTATGGAATTATAGCTACAGAAAACTCATCTGTTTTAGAGTTAACAACCGTTAGACTCACTCCATTTACTGTAATTGAGCCTTTTTCTATAGTAATATTATTCAGAGATTTATCATACTTAAAGGTAAAAACCCAGCTCCCTTTCTCTTCAACAATAGATACACATTTTGCGGTTTGATCAACGTGGCCCTGTACGATATGACCATCTAAACGATCTCCAAGTTTCATGGCGCGTTCTATATTTACAAAATCGCCAAGTTTTAAAGTTCCCAAATTAGTTTTGTCTAAAGTCTCCTTAATAGCGGTGACTATATAATTTGCTGCATCAATAGAAACTACAGTTAAGCATACTCCATTATGAGCTACACTCTGGTCTATTTTAAGTTCTGAAGTTATAGAAGTTTGCACTGTAATGTGAAGATTTTCTCCTTCAACTTCAAGATTTTTAATAATTCCTAAATCTTCTATTATACCTGTAAACATAGTATCCGCTTTATTTAGTTAAATTTGCATTTGCAAAGTTAAGTACACAAATTAACACCATTGTACGTTTTAATAAAAAAATAGGATAATTGTAGTATGAAGAAAGACGAAAAAGTGATTGTAGGTATTTCGGTTGGAGACCTCAATGGTATTGGGCCAGAAATTATTATAAAAGCTTATGAAGATAACAGATCTCTAGAACTAAGTACTCCGGTAATTTTTGCATCAGGAAAGACCATGCAGTTCTTTAAAAACCACTTCAAGAGCAAGATAAATTTTTTCAGTATAGATAGTCTAGAAAAAGTAGTTCATGGTAAGGTAAATGTGGTTAATGTTTGGAAAGAACCTGTTAAAATTGAATTTGGAAAAGAAGACAAAAAGATAGGTGAATATTCAATAAAGTCACTTGAAGCAGCTACAAGTGCGTTAAAAAAAGGGGCAATAGACGTTTTGGTAACGGCTCCAATTAACAAACACAACATCCAATCAGAAAAGTTCAATTTTCCTGGGCACACTGATTATCTTGCAAAAGCGCTTAACGGAAAAAGCTTAATGTTTATGGTTGCAGGTGATTTGCGTGTAGGCTTACTTACAGACCATGTGCCACTTAAAGATGCAGCTAATCATATTACAGAGGATTTAATTAGAGAGAAAATAGCAACGGTTACAAAATCGCTAAAGCAAGATTTTGGTATTAGTAAACCCAGAATTGCTGTATTGGCTATTAACCCTCACGCAGGTGATAATGGTGTTATAGGCAAAGAAGACGATATCGTTTTAAGACCAACACTAGAAAAGATAAGAGAGGAGGGAACCCTAGTATATGGTCCATATTCTGCAGATAGTTTTTTTGGGTCTAATAACTACAAAAGTTTTGATGCTGTAATTGCCTCTTACCACGACCAAGGGTTAATACCATTTAAAACTATTGCGTTTGGAGGTGGTGTAAATTATACAGCAGGTCTCAATAAAGTTAGAACATCTCCAGATCATGGAACAGCTTATGAAATTGCAGGAAAAGGGAAAGCAGATGAGAATTCTTTTGTGCAAGCAATTTACACTGCAATAAGCATTTTTAAGAACAGAACCGAGTATAATTTTTATTCAAAAAACCCTCTCAAAAAAGCCTCAAAATAGATATTAACAAAATTTGTTGATATCTAGCCTTTAAATAAGGAAAAATTTATATATTTGCAGGCTCAAAATGGGTGTGGTAATGAAGGCATTAAAAGATTTTACAATTCAATTTGTTGGGTTAAAAGAAGGAGAGCACCAGTTTGATTATAATATAGATAGTACGTTCTTTAAAAATTTTGAGTATGATGAGTTTAATGAGGTTGATGTAAATATTGACTTAAAACTCATTAAAAAATCAACATTATTAGAGTTATATTTTGATGCATCTGGTTTTGTAAATGTTAATTGTGACCTTACAAACGAACCTTACAATCAAGAGATCGAAGATGAATTTAAACTTGTTGTGAAGTTTGGTGCGGAATATAATGATGACAATGAAGACATCTTAATTATACCACATGGAGAGTACGAAATTAATGTTGCTCAGTATATTTATGAACTCATTGTTTTAGCGGTACCAGCTAAACGAGTACATCCAGGTATAGAAGATGGCACATTAAAATCTGAGATACTTTCAAAATTAGAAGAATTGAGCCCTAAAGAGGTGAATGAAGATAAAGCATCGGAGGAGATAGACCCTCGTTGGAATAATTTAAAAAAACTATTAACGGATAAATAACATTTAAAATGGCACATCCAAAACGTAAAATATCTAAAACAAGAAGAGATAAAAGAAGAACACATTACAAAGCTTCTGTACCTCAAATAGCTACTTGCCCAACAACTGGTGAGCCACACTTATACCACAGAGCACACTGGCACGAAGGAAAATTATACTATAGAGGACAAGTATTAATTGATAATTCTGCAGAAGAAGAAAATTTAGCATAATTATTATGCATGCATATAATAAAACGCTCACTTGTGGGCGTTTTTTTTGTTTAAATTTTCTGAATAGGTGAAAAACCACTTAATTTGCATAATTATTTGCCAAAAAATGATAAAAACTGAACAAAAACGGTTCTTTTTTTATCATTTTTAAATACTTTTAATTAATCTAAAAGCTAATAATGAGTAAAATCACAGCGGCAATAACAGCTGTAGGAGGTTATCTACCAGACTACGTGCTTTCTAATAAAATATTAGAAACCATGGTAGAAACTAACGACGAATGGATAACTACGCGTACAGGTATAAAAGAGCGTAGAATTCTAAAAGAAGAAGGTAAAGGAACATCATTTTTAGCTATAAAAGCAGCTGAAGATTTAATTCAAAAAACAGGATTAAATCCCGAGGAAATAGATTTGGTTATTGTTGCTACAGCAACACCAGATATGAAAGCAGCCTCAACAGCAGCCTATACAGCTACTCAGATAGGTGCGGTAAACGCATTTTCTTACGATTTAGAAGCAGCGTGTTCTAGTTTCCTTTTCGGAATGTCTACCGCTTCAGCATATATAGAATCTGGGCGATACAAAAAGATTCTACTTATCGGCGCAGATAAAAATTCATCTTTTATTAATTATAAAGATAGAGCCACATGCATCATTTTTGGAGATGGCGCAGGTGCTGTGCTATTTGAACCTAACGAAGAAGGGTTAGGACTTCAAGATGAATTATTAAGAAGTAATGGTGAAGGACGAGAGTTTTTACAAGCTACTTACGGAGGTTCATCATACCCTATTACACAAGAGGCCTTTGACGAAGGAAAGCATTACGTTTTTCAAGATGGAAGAACGGTGTTTAAGAATGCGGTATTCAACATGGCAGATGTAGCAGAACGCATCTTAAAAAGAAACAACTTAACAAATAACGATATTTCTTGGTTAGTTGCACATCAGGCAAACAAAAGAATTATTGATGCCACAGCACAACGAATTAACTTAGAAGAAGAAAAAGTAATGATGAATATAGAAAAGTATGGAAATACGACTTCTGCAACTTTACCATTATTACTAAACGATTACGAATCTCAGCTTAAAAAAGGCGACAACTTAATATTTGCTGCCTTCGGTGGAGGGTTTACTTGGGGTTCTATCTATTTTAAATGGGCTTATACCCCTAACTAAAAACTAACTAACAAAAACTATTTAAATATTATGGATTTAAAGGAAATTCAGAACTTAATCAAATTTGTAGCTAAATCTGGCGCAAGTGAAGTTAAGTTAGAAATGGATGATGTTAAAATAACAATCAGAACAGGATCAGACAATGAAACAACTATTGTACAACAAGTACCTGTTCAAGCGGCAGCACCAGTTGTTCAACAGCAAGCGGCAGCTCCCGTAGCAGCTGCTCCAGAAGCACCTGCAGCAACAGCTCCTACAACAGACGATTCTAAATATATTACTGTAAAATCTCCAATTATAGGAACATTCTATCGCAAACCAGCTCCAGACAAGCCTGTTTTTGTTGAGGTTGGTACCGAAATTAAAGAAGGGGACGTTTTATGTGTTATCGAAGCTATGAAATTATTCAACGAGATAGAATCTGAAGTTTCTGGTAAGATTGTGAAAGTTTTAGTAGACGACTCATCTCCAGTAGAGTTTGATCAACCGTTATTTTTGGTTGACCCATCATAACAATTGAAAATTCCAATCCACTAATCCCAAACCCAATTATTTGGAATTTGGTGCTTGGAAGTTGAATTTTTAAACTAAAAGTTATGTTCAAAAAGATACTTGTTGCAAATAGAGGAGAAATAGCACTCCGTGTTATTAGAACGTGCAAAGAAATGGGTGTTAAAACCGTTGCAGTTTATTCAACAGCAGATGCAGACAGTCTTCATGTTAAGTTCGCAGACGAAGCTGTATGTATTGGTCCAGCACCTAGTAACGAATCTTATTTAAAGATTTCAAATATAATAGCAGCTGCAGAGATTACAAATGCAGATGCCATACATCCAGGATATGGTTTCCTATCTGAAAATGCAAAATTTTCTAAAATATGTGAAGAACACGGTATAAAATTTATCGGAGCTTCTGAGGAAATGATTTCTAAAATGGGAGACAAAGCAACAGCAAAAGCAACAATGAAAGCGGCTGGTGTACCTTGTGTTCCTGGTAGTGATGGGATTATCGCAGATTACGAAGAGTGTGTTGTACTTGCCGAAGAAGTAGGCTATCCTGTAATGTTAAAAGCTACAGCAGGTGGTGGAGGTAAAGGTATGCGAGCTGTTTGGAAAAAAGAAGATTTAAAAGCAGCTTGGGACTCAGCTAGACAAGAGTCTAAAGCGGCCTTCGGAAATGATGATATGTATATGGAAAAACTCATTGAAGAGCCAAGACATATCGAAATTCAAATAGTAGGTGATTCTAGAGGTAAAGCATGCCATCTGTCAGAAAGAGATTGTTCTGTTCAAAGAAGACACCAAAAGCTAACAGAAGAGGTGCCTTCACCTTTTATGACAGATAAGCTTAGAACGAAAATGGGTAAGGCGGCAGTTAAAGCAGCTGAATTTATTAAGTATGAAGGTGCAGGAACTGTGGAGTTTTTAGTAGATAAGCATAGAAACTTCTACTTTATGGAAATGAATACACGTATTCAGGTAGAGCACCCAATTACAGAACAAGTTATTGATTTTGATTTAATTAGAGAGCAAATTTTGGTAGCTGCTGGTGTTCCAATTTCAGGAAAGAATTATACACCAAACTTACATTCTATTGAGTGTAGAATTAATGCTGAAGATCCTTTTAATGATTTTAGACCATCTCCGGGTAAAATTACTACATTACATGCTCCAGGAGGTCATGGAGTGCGTTTAGACACACATGTATATGCTGGTTATAGCATTCCACCAAACTATGACTCTATGATTGCTAAGTTGATTACAACAGCGCAAACAAGAGAAGAGGCTATCAATAAAATGAAGCGTGCTTTAGATGAGTTTGTAATAGAAGGTATAAAAACGACGATACCGTTCCACAGACAGTTAATGGAACATCCAGATTATTTAGCTGGTAATTATACCACTAAGTTTATGGAAGACTTTAAAATAAAGCCTGAAGAAGAATAAAAAAAAAGCGACCAATTGGTCGCTTTTTTTGTTTTGTATATCCCCAAAAACCTTCAATCATTATTCTTTATTTTACATTTCAATTAAGAATATTGCAATGAATTAGGCTTTTTTTTGTAAAGTCATAGGATAACCAATACCTTTGCATGCATAATTAAAATTGTTCTATGATGAAAGATAATTACCCTAAATTCCTTTTAACCCTTTTTCTAGCATTATTTTTTGTGTCTCCTGGTATGGCACAAAAAAACGACATCTTGTGGTCTGTAAATAAAGACCAAATAAAAAAAGACGATATAATCTTTTATAAGTCTAAACCAAAGTATTCAACTATAATCAATATTAATATTGAAGCATTAAAGCAACAATTGGTAAATGTACCTAAGCGTCAATTTTCAAGTAAAAATCGAGGCATAATACTCCAATTTCCTAATCAAGAAGGAAAACCAGAATCTTATTTAGTACAAGAGGCTTCAGTAATGGAGTACGATTTACAAATACGTTTTCCTGAAATAAGATCTTTTGTTGGAAAGGGAATTGATAATCCTGCAGCAACAATGAGATTCAGTCTTTCACCACAAAAAGGATTTAGTGGTATGGTTTTATCAGATGGAAAAACGGTGTTTATAGAACCATACACCCAAGATTTAAAAAGCTATATAGCTTTTATTAATTCTGATGAAGACGGTCCAAGAGGAAGTTTCGTTTGTGAAACAGAATATGATCCTGCGGATTTTAAAATTTCTGATGAGGAGTTTATTACGTCTAAGAATGCTAATGATGGTACACTAAGAACTTATCGCTTAGCATTAGCTTGTACAGGTGAATATGCTCAGTTCCATGGTGGTACAGTTGCAGGTGCTTTAGCTGCTATGAATGCTACCATGACAAGAGTAAATGGTGTGTACGAAAGAGATTTAGGGTTAACAATGGTTATCATTGCTAATAATACGGACATTATTTTTCTAAATGCAGCAACGGACCCTTATACGAATAATAGTGGTGGCACAATGCTTGGGGAAAATCAGGCAGAGTGCGATAGTACAATAGGGTCTGCAAACTATGATATAGGCCATGTTTTTAGTACTGGTGGTGGCGGAATTGCACAATTACGTTCACCTTGTACAATAAACAAGGCTAGAGGAGTTACGGGTTCGCCAGTTCCTCAAGGAGATGCGTTTGATATTGACTATGTTGCACATGAGATGGGACATCAATATGGTGGTAATCATACACAGAATAACAATTGCCAAAGATCGAGTGTATCGGTAGAGCCAGGAAGTGCTTCAACAATTATGGGATATGCAGGTATTTGTGCACCAAATGTTCAAAACAATAGTGATGATTATTTTCATGGTGAAAATATTAAAGAAATGTGGGCAAATATTTCCTCAGGACCTAGTAGTACTTGTTTTACAGGAAGTGCAACCAACAATGCAGCACCAGTTGCTAATGCAGGTGCCGATTTCACAATTCCTTTATCTACTCCTTTTGTGTTGAGAGGTATGGCAACAGACGCAGATACAGCGGCTGGGTTAACGTACTGTTGGGAGCAAACAGACGCAACACCAGCAACAATGCCACCTCAATCTACTAATTCTGCAGGACCTTTATTTAGATCTTTAGACCCATCTTCATCTCCAGACAGATATATGCCTACTTTAAGCACTGTTTTCTCGGGTAATTTAGCTACTACTTGGGAGGTTGTCCCTTCAGTAGGAAGAACGATGAATTTTTCATTAACAGTAAGAGATAATGAAGCAGGAGGTGGATCAACAGATTCAGATGAAATGACCGTAACTGTTCAAAATTTTTCTACACCATTTACAGTTAACACTCCACCAACTTGGGGTGCAAACTCGAGTCAACAAGTATCTTGGGTAGTTGGTCAAACGAATTCAGCACCAATAAACTGTCAAACAGTAAATATTTTATTTACTACTAATAATGGTTTTTCGTTTACCACTCTTGCCTCTGGTGTTCCTAACACCGGAACAGCAACAATAACAGTTCCTGGTGTTGGTAATACAAATAACGCTAGAGTTTTAGTAGAAGCCGCGGATAACATTTTTTATGCGGTATCTGAGGCATTTTCAATCTCAAATGCTCAGGATTTTAGTATAAACTCAACTAACGGAGATGCTTTTGTTTGCGGGCAAGACACAGCTTCAATAGATTTTAGTTATGTAACCTCTAATGGATTTTCTGAAACAACCTCATTTAGTATATCTGGTTTACCTGGTGGTGTGGGTTCTACGTTAACACCTATGTCCTTAAATTCTGATGGTACAGTAACACTTAATTTAACAGGCTTAAATTCTTTAGCCACTAATACATACACAATAACGCTTACAGCTACTTCTCCATCAATTACTAAACAAACCACAGTAGATTTAATAATTGCAGATGGAGTTTGTCCTTCAGAGGGAGATTTAAGTTTTCAAACAAGAACAACAGGTGTTATCTTTAATACAATAAATAACTTAGATGCTGGGCCAAAAACGGCTCCGTATTCAGATTTTACATCCATCTCTACTGATGTTGAAGCTGGTATGGATTATGATTTATCAGTAAGAGCTGACTCGGATGGTCCTTACAGAATTAGTACTAGAGTATGGATTGATTGGAATCAAAATTGCTCATTTAATGATCCAGGTGAAGAGTATGATTTAGATTTAGGTACAACAGCAAATATTGCCGACCAATTAACGGATGCATCACCACTAACAATTACTGTTCCTACAGATGCTATTGCAGGTACAACATTAATGAGAGTAAGTACTAAGTACTCTCCTCCATCTCCAGATCCTTTAGATTTTCCAACATCTTGTGAAATTGGTTTTGATGGAGAGGTAGAAGATTATTCTATAAACGTTATTAATGATTTGAGTATAGATGATAATGAGTTAAATAACCTTAGTGTCTATCCAAATCCTAATAATGGCACTTTTTCAATTGGTTTTAATCCTAGATCTGGAGAGGATATAAATGTAGAAGTCTATGATATTAGAGGTAGAGCTATTTTTACAAAGACGTTTAATAGCACAAATAGATTTGACGAAGTTATTAGATTAAGTAATGCACAATCAGGTGTATATTTATTAAATATTTTTGACGGATCTTATAAGGTAACTAAGAAAATAGTTGTTGAGTAATCATCAATATAAAAAACCAAAAGCTCCTTAAGATAGGAGCTTTTTTTTGCTATGAATTTATCATATTGGGAAATAAAAACGTGGTTTACTAAAGTAGATTTTACAATAGTAGGAAGCGGAATTGTTGGACTTACTTCGGCCTTATGGTTAAAAAACAGATTTCCAAAATCTAATATTCTAATATTAGAAAAGGGTATTTTACCACAAGGAGCAAGCACAAAAAATGCTGGATTTGCTTGCTTCGGAAGCCTTAGTGAAATTATAGACGATTTAAAAAGTCATTCAGAGCAAGAAGTCTTAAGCCTTGTTAAGAAACGAGTTGATGGTTTATCATTGCTTCGAGAAACGTTAGGAGATGCTGCAATTGACTATAAAGAATTGGGTGGATATGAATTATTTCCAAAAGAAAATGAAGAACTATTTAATACTTGTATAGAGCAGCAAAAAAATATCAATAAGCTTTTAAACCCTGTTTTTAAAGAAGATGTGTTTAGTTTTAGAGAGAACAGCTTTAATTTTAAAAATATTCAAACAGAGTATAGTTTTAATAAGTATGAAGGGCAAATAGACACCGGAATAATGATGTCAGCACTTCTTAAAAAGGTTTTGAGTCTGGGAGTAAAGATTATTAACAGCTGTGTTGTTGAGTCGTTTTCCGAAGATCTCAACACCGTGAAAATAAAGACTAATCATATAGAGTTTCAAACATCAAAACTTTTAATTTCTACAAATGGCTTTGCCTCAAGATTAATAGATGAAGCAGTAAAGCCAGCCAGAGCGCAGGTTTTAATTACCAAGCCGATTAATAATTTACATATCAAAGGAACATTTCACTTAGATAGAGGCTATTATTATTTTAGAAATATTGATAATAGAATTTTATTTGGTGGCGGAAGACATCTCGATTTTAAAACAGAAGAAACAGAGGAGTTTAATGAAACCGAGCGTATTCAAAATAGCCTTGAGACTATATTAAAAGAAACTATATTGCCTGATACAGATTTTGAAATAGACCATAGATGGTCTGGTATAATGGGTGTTGGTAAACAAAAAAATGCAATAGTAAAGCAACTTGGTAATAATTTGTACTGTGGTGTAAGACTAGGAGGAATGGGTGTAGCAATTGGTAGTATTGTTGGTAAGGAATTAGCAGATTTAATAGAGTGATTTTAAAAGAACAACTATACCGTAAATGTAATGAGGCATTACAAGAGCGTTTAATGCATGTTAAAAAGAGTATTTTAGACCTAGAGCAAGCTTTACAGTCCGAAACCAAAAGTAGTGCAGGAGATAAGCACGAAACAGGTAGAGCTATGATACAAATAGAACGCGAAAAAGCAGGTCAGCAACTTATAGGAATTCAAAATAATCAAGAATTACTTCAAAAAATAGACTGTAAAGCTAAACACAAAAACATAGCCTTAGGAAGCGTGGTATATACATCGCAACATAACTATTTTATAAGTATTAGTGAAGGTGAAATAAAACTAGAAGACGTTTCGTTTTATGCTATTTCGCCACATTCTCCTATTGCTCAATTATTGTTAGGAAAGACAGAGGGAGACACTATTAGTTTTAGAAACAACCCTTTTACCGTTTTGAAAGTGATATAGTTTTCTTCGGTTTTATTGAATGACGTTAATCTGAAATTTTAAAATAAATCACTTCTTCCTGATTAATAGATTCATTGTTATTAAGATAAATAATAGTCCCATTATGTTCGGCTTCAATTAACCATGAATTACCATTAAAGTAAGATTGTTTTACTGTTGCTTTAAGATCGGAGTGTTCTACAATTTTAAGTTGATGTGCGTAGTATATTTTGTTTTTAATAACATTAAACTCTTCAAAGAAAGAAGCTATTAAGGGCAATCTCGGATTTTTATAAAGCTCTTGGGGTTTATCCTTAGCAATTATTTTTTTGCTATTTAGTACTAGTATTTCATCTGCAAACCCGAGAACATCATTTTTATCGTGGGTAGCTACAATACAAGAAATATTTTTCGTTTTAAGATAGTTGAAAACATTTCTGCGAAGCGTTTGTTTTTTAAAGTTATCGATGTGACTAAAAGGTTCGTCCAGAAGTAGAATTTCTGGCTCATTAGCCAAGGCTCTTGCTATAGCAACACGTTGCTTTTGACCTCCACTAAGGTTTTTTACTTTAGTTGTGGCAAAATCTTCCAGTTCAACAATTTTTAACAGCGCTTGGGTTCTCTGTTCTTTTTCCTCAGGATAAAATCGCGATAAATGTTTACCAATGTTATTTTTAACTGAAGTATATGGCATTAGGTCAAATTCTTGAGATACATATTTCATAAAATCATAACCAATAACCAAATTGTGTTTAGGTCCAAGTATTTCAATGTTTTTCCAGAATATTTGGCCTTGCTCTAAGTCGTATTCACCAAAAATAAGCTTTAGTAGTGTACTTTTTCCGGAACCACTTTTACCAATAATAGCAAGATTTTCTCCAGAATTAACTGTGAAGTTTATGTCCTTTAGGACAATGTCTTTAGCGTAACTGAAACTAAGTTTTTTAACTTGAAGCATATGGCAAAAATACCATAAAAAAGCCGCTTGATATTCAAGCGGTTTAGTGTATTTGAAGGGAAGTCTATTTTTTAATAAACTCTCGTCTTAAACTTCTACCATTAGATTCTATCCTTAGGAAGTAAATACCGCCTTGAAGATTTGAAACATTAAGCTCATTATTAATAATCATTTGGTTGAAAACACGTTTTCCTGTAACATCAAAAATAGTTGCAATCTTTTCGGTTAAAATTTCTGAAGTTTTAATCTTTAAAACGTCTTCAACAGGATTAGGATAAATAGAAATATCTTCAAAAGTTTCATCACTTATACTCAAAGGTGCTGTACCTTCAACAAGAACATGTGTGCTGTTTATGCTTGGGTTTTCAAAAACATCAACTATACCAGAAGGCCAATACACTCTAATTTCTGTAATAGAAGTTTCTGCACCAAGACCAAAGTGCGTATTAAGAGAACTCATAAATTCAAAACCTTCACCGCTTCTTACATCTCTAATTTGGGTTCCAGATGGAGTAACTAATTCAACTCTTGCTCCAATACCATTTCTATTACTATAGTTTGGTGTCATATGAGCCATTCCTACGGTGTTTATCTTAACCCAGTTGTTACTATTACCTTGGTTGTAATATCTTACACCACTGTAATAGACATCAATAAACCCATCATTGTTTAAATCACCGAAGCTTCCATTTTTATAGTTAATTTGAGCATCATCAGCATCTTCAAAAGTCATATCTCCGTTACCATACATTATGGATCCGTTGCTTATAATATCTAAATAACCATCATTATCTATATCGTGTACAGAACTTTCCCAGCCTGTTGGCGCAACAATGCCTGCACCAGCTGTAACGTCTGTGAAAATATAGTCGTTATTAGGATTTCCATCATCTGAGAATCCACTATTTTCCATTAACTTATGGGTTCCAGAGCTTGCACCAACAAAAACATCCATGTCGCCATCGTTGTCAAAATCTCCCCAAGCGGAAGACCAAGTTTGCATAGGGTCAGCTAAGCCTATGGCTGCAGCATTTTCTGTAAAAGTATCATCTCCATTATTTGTAACCATCATGTTGGTTCTACGATCTGTAGAGCCTCCACATTTTGCAATAAACAAGTCAATATTTCTATCATTGTTATAATCTATCCATATAGAGCCATAGTCACCACCAGAAGGGAAGTTTCCTAAAGAATAAGGTGCACCAGGAGTTACATCAGATTGATAAAAAGTAAAATTACCAGTACCGTCATTTATAAAGTAAACGTTTGGTTGTACATCATGGCAAACAAAAGCATCAAGGTTTCCATCATTATTGATATCTACAAAATTGGAGCGTTGAGAGAATACATATTCTGTGGTAGATTGCTTAGTGAAGCTAGTGCCATCTGCATTTGATTGCATAAACGTTACACCGCTACCAGCACCATATAATAAGTCTGTTTTTCCATTTGCATCAAAGTCAGCTGCTGCCATACTCCAGCTCGGTAAGTAATCAGCACTTGGTGTTGTAATATTTTTATTTGTAAAAGAGCCATCAGGATTTTGTTCCTGAATATTAACATTTGTTGAAGTGACACCAACTATGTCATCTAAAAAGTCACCATTCATATCAACTACAGCTAAGTCATAACCATTAACAGTTATAGGTTGTTGAATGAAATTTATCCTGGAAGGGGCTTGAGTCATAAAAGTGAAGGGTCCGGTAAAGCCAGAGGTTTCACCAGTACAATTAGATTGCACATAAAAGTCATAACTAGTTCCTGAAGATAAGCCCATTAAGTTATAGTTAGTTGCACCAACATTGTTAATAAGATTCCCTGAACCTAAAGTGAAGCCTGAAACTCCCCATTCAATATTCCAAGAAGAAGCAATTCCGTTTTCTACCCAGTTTAGCATTGCTGAATCTAGTGTTACAGAAGTCACATCCAAACTACTTGGGTCTGGACAGCTAGCGCCTTCTTCTATACAGACATCTGCTGTTCCACTTTGTAAATCTCTCCAAATCACAGCGTAATAGGTTGCGCCAGGAGTTAAGCCACCTATAAGACCAGAAGTATCACCTGAGTTTAAAATATTATTAGAGCAAGTTGAGGCAGATGTTCCGCCACAAGACTCATAAACTTCTAGTCCAATACCATTAGCTGCTCCGCTAAAATTAAATATTACAGAGCCTATTGACGGAGCTGTAAAACTCACAAAATATCCATAATTACCAGAAGCATCACAAGTAGGGTTTTCATTATTTGCATCAATGTCTGTTGCTAATGAAAAATCAAATGTTGTTGGTGTTGCACTAGAGCAATCTGTTTCTACTTGCATAGAAATTGCTGAAATGCAAGTGCCGCCTGGCATTGAAGTAGTAAAATTAAAAGGACCAACATAATTAGAGGTATCACCACCACTACAGTTTGCTTGTACATAAAAATCATATGAAACTCCTTGAGAGAGACTATTTAAATTATAAAAGGTAGAATTTACATTGGATATCACAGTACCTGAACCAAGAGCAAAACCAGCAGTTCCCCATTCAATATTCCACGACATAGAAGATCCTGCTTCAGTCCATTCTAAAACAGCACTAGTTTCGGTAACAGCAGAGACACTTAAATCTATTGGATTGGGACAAGCAGGTGGATTTTGCGATATAATTGTTGGAGAGTCGAAACAAAATCCATAACCCCAAGACCCATTGTCTTCATAGGAAATACGATATCTAAAACCTGATAATTGATTGTTTGAAAAAGATGAAATATCTAAAAAAGGAACGTCTAAACTATAAAACGTACCATTACAATAATCTGATGTTGGTGCACCAGCGGTATCAGTATCATAAGGATTTCCCCAAGTCACCCATTGAGAACTATCATCATCCCAATATTCTATCGTGAATATCTCATTTTGGTATACATTAAATACATAATTTGTATATAAGTATATGTGTGTTTCGCCAGCACCACTTGCTGCAGATAAGTCTATTACTGGAGATTCTGCTGCTATATCACTATCTGTTCCACTTCCTGCATCATCATCATCATATGAGAAATTAGTAGAAGTTGTTATTGGGTTTTCGTAGAGGTAAGTAGCATCATATGTTCCTGTTAGTGACCAATTGCTATTTGGCCAGTTAGCACTTTCATTTAATACTTGTGAGTAGCCTAAGCTAAATGTAAAAATAGCAATAAGCAAGAGGGTAGTTTTTTTCATATTTTTTTTGGTGTTATTCACAATTATCTAAAGAATTTATCCATTCTTCTATGAGATTTATGCCTTCTACATGATTTGTTGTTCTTCCTAAGAGAGGCATTCTAAATGATTCATCGGTAGTACTTATTCTGTAATAAAGTATGGATAAATCTGTATCATTGGGCTTTACAATATAAGAATTTGGAATGAATTGAGTTTCTGGTTCTACACAAACACCAATGTTTTCGGTGTTTTCTGTTAAGTTAAAGGCAAATCTCATCGGTCTATAATTACAATGTCCTTCGTCAGAGTGGCAGTGTGCGCAATTAATATCAAGATAAGAGCGTACTCTTGCCTCTAGCGTTTGAGAATCATCATCCCAAGCAACAGAAGAATTTATATTGTCTGGAATATCAGAGTTTAAGTAGCCAAACTCTACCAGTTTTCGAAGCTGATTTGCTGGCCCATCAATGTAGTTATAATCTTTGTTGAGGTTTTGAGGTTTTAAGCCAATAGGAGTAGGATCTTCCAACTGATTGTGACATGTAAAGCACTCTGCCCTAGAAGGTATTCTGTAGTCAGTTGTTTTTATACTTTCGCCTTCTATCCAACTTAGGTTTACAATACTTCCTGCATTAGTAAAGTAGGCTTCAGTTTGTTCTTCGTTCCATACATAATTTGCAAAATCCCATTCGGTTTCTTTTTTGTACATAAGTCGCGTTTCAATAATTTTTGTAGAATTATCTGGCTGTACATTGTAGTAAAAAAAGTTTTTTATAATTACACTTCCGGTAGGAAACTCTAAAGGAGTATAATCGTTTATATAATTTGCTTTAACACCATTTGGCATCCATATAAATCGTTTTTTCTTGGCATAGTCGGTAAAGAGAGGCGTGTTGAGATCGTAAGGAAAAACACCAAATGAAGGATTGAGGTCTTTTAAAACCCCTTGAAAGAAATTATATGAAGATAATGTTTCATGAGGTGTCTCATTATCAAACATGTTTACAATAGATAAAGATGTAATCGTTAAAGTGATACTTTCTGATTGACAGTTATTTGAAGCGTCACATATTGTATATTGAATAGAGTCTTCTCCAATAGTATTTGTATTTGCTGTGTAAACCAAAAAGTCGTCGTTTACATTATTGGGAGTATTATTATCATTAATTACTACTGAGCCTAAAGACGGCTGGCTTATAGATAGTGTACCAGATTGAGGGATATTAGAGTCGTTGTTAAATATAAATATTTCAATCTGTGAGTTTTGATCTAAATAGACGTCGTCTGGACTTGTTTGAATAGACAAAGGTGTTGTATTGTCATCTGATTCACTACAAGATGAAAGTAATACCAATGTTAGTAAAAGTAATTTTAGAATGTATTTTTTTTTCATGTATAAGTGACAGTACATTAGTAGAACAATCTCAATAAAAAAACTCCTACTTTTTTAACAAAAATAGGAGTAAATCTAAGATATTTTAATTAAATCGTTTATAATCAAATAAAAAAAGGCAAATGACTATAAAGATTGGTCAGCTTAAATAGAATTTGGTTAACCCTTAACTTTTTCTTTCGTTTTACTTGGTAAGACATCAAAACCCATATTATAAAGAGTAAACCCAAAGATATCCGCATATTGTTCAATGGTTTTGCTTACAGGTGTACCAGCACCATGCCCAGCATCGGTTTCAATTCTTATAAGTGTTGGATTATCGCCAGTTTGCTTGCTTTGCAATTCTGCAGCAAATTTAAAACTATGCGCAGGTACAACCCTATCATCATGGTCTCCTGTGGTTACTAAAGTTGCAGGATATTTTACTCCTTCTTTTACATTGTGTACAGGAGAGTAGCCTTTGAGGTATTCAAACATTTCTTTACTATCTTCTGCAGTACCATAATCGTAAGCCCAACCTGCACCAGCTGTAAATGTGTGATATCTTAGCATATCTAAAACTCCCACAGCAGGTAATGCAACTTTCATTAAATCTGGTCGCTGTGTCATTGTTGCTCCGACTAATAAACCACCATTAGAACCTCCTCTGATAGCTAAATAATCTGATGAGGTGTATTTTTCAGAAATTAAATATTCAGCAGCAGCTATAAAGTCGTCAAAAACATTTTGTTTTTTCATTTGAGTACCTGCATCATGCCATTTTTTTCCGTACTCACCACCACCACGCAGATTAGCTACAGCATATATTCCACCTTGCTCCATCCATACGGCATTAGTAATACTAAAACTTGGTGTAAGAGATACATTAAATCCTCCATAACCATATAGTATTGTAGGGTTTTTACCGTCTAATTTTAAGCCTTTTTTATGGGTGATAATCATTGGGATTTTTGTACCATCTTTAGAGGTGTAAAACACTTGCTTACTCTCGTAGTTTTCTGGGTTGAAATCTATTTTTGGTTTTCTATATAGCTCAGAGGTTCCTTTCTCTATGTCATACTTATAGATACTGCCAGGTGTTACATAATTAGTAAAAGAATAATAAAGTTCTTTTTCTTCTTTTTTAGCACCAAACCCACCAGCACTTCCTACACCAGGCAATTCTACTTCTCTTACAAGTTTGCCATCATAGTCGTATTGTAAAACTTTAGATACAGCATCTACCATATATTCAGCAAAGAAATAGCCACCACCTGTTGAAGGACTTAAGACATTCTCCGTTTCTGGAATAAAATCTTTCCAGTTATCGGGAGTTGGGTTAGAGGCATCAACAGTAACGATTTTTTGATTAGGTGCATTAAGATTTGTCATAATGTAGAGCTTAGAGCCTACATTTTCTATAATGTTAGAGTCCGAATCTGTATGGCCTAAAATCTCTACTAAAGGTGCGTTAGGCACAGTAAGGTCTTTGATGTAAAGCTTATTTCCTGATGTAGACACTCTAGGTGTTATTACCAAATATCTATCATCTTCTGTAACTCCTGCATATATATAACGGTGTTTTTCTTCTGGAGTACCTCCATAGATTAATTGATCTTCAGATTGTTTGGTGCCTAACTTGTGATAATATACTTTGTGTTGGTCTGTTCTGGCAGAAAGCTCACTACCTATTGGTTTATCATAGCTAGAGTAGTAGAAACCATCATTTTTATACCAAGACATACCGCTAAATTTAATATCTACTAAGGTGTCTTCAACAATTTCTTTGGTTTCAGCATTCATTATTAGAATTTTTCTCCAATCACTACCTCCTTCTGAAATTGAGTATGCTAATGTTTTTCCATCTTTTGAAAAGCTCAATCCTCCTAACGAGATTGTTCCATCTTCTTTGAAGGTATTAGGGTCTAAAAATACTTCGGCAGTTGAAGGGTCTGCATCATTTTTGTACCTGTAAATAACGTACTGGTTTTGTAAGCCATCATTTTTATAGAAATATGTATAGTCTCCTTCTTTAAAAGGTGCTCCTATTTTTTCATAGTTCCATAGTTTTGTTAGACGCTCTTTTAACTCTTCTCGGTAAGGTATATTATCTAAATAACCAAAAGTAATTTCGTTTTGAGATTTTACCCAAGCCTCTGTTTCTGCACTTCGGTCATCCTCCAGCCAGCGGTATGGGTCTGATATATCTACACCAAAGTAATTATCAACAGTATCGACTTTTTTAGTTTCAGGGTAAGTTATATTAATAGGTTTCACTTTTTCAGATTCGTTTTTACAGGACATAAAAATACTGAGTAATGCTGTTGTTAGAAGTAATTTTTTCATAATAAGTTTTTGGTATTAAACCTCAATAAAAGTCAAAATTAAGACTGTATTGCGTTAATTTTTAAACATAAATAATGCTCTAACATCTCGTTAAATCATATGATGAAAGGTACAAAATTTAGGTATAGTCTAAAAACTATTAAAAAACTAAACTAAACCGTTATTTACTAGGTACTCTGCAATTTGAACCGTGTTAGTAGCAGCTCCTTTTCTAAGATTATCACTAACAACCCAAAGGTTTAGAGTGTTTGGTTGAGAACCATCTCTTCTTATTCTACCCACAAAAACATCATCCTTTCCATTAGCATACATTGGCATTGGATAGACATTAACATCTAAATTATCTTGTAATGTAACACCATCTGTATTATTAAGAATTTGCCTTACTTCGGTTAAATCAAAGTCATTTTCAAACTCAACATTTACAGCCTCACTGTGTCCACCTGCTGTCGGTATTCTTACAGCCGTTGCCGTTACAGCAATTGTTCTATCATCAAGAATTTTTTGAGTTTCTCTAACCAGTTTCATCTCCTCCTTTGTATAACCGTTTTCTTCAAAAACATCACAATGAGGGATAGCATTTTTATGAATAGGATAATGGTAGGCCATGTCTCCTTTTTTGCCAGCGATTTCATTTTCTAGCTGCTCTACAGCTTTTACACCAGTACCAGAAACAGATTGATATGTAGAAACAACAATGCGTTTTATTTTATATTTATGGTGAAGTGGAGCTAAAGCCATTACCATTTGTATTGTAGAACAATTTGGATTGGCGATAATTTTATCTTCTTTAGTTAGTTGATTGGCATTAATCTCTGGCACAACAAGTTTTTTAGTTAAGTCCATTCTCCAAGCAGAAGAGTTATCAATAACTGTAGTGCCTACTTCTGCAAATTTTGGAGCCCATTCTAAAGATGTACTTCCACCAGCTGAGAATAGTGCTATATCTGGTCGTTTTTCAATAGCAGAAGGGATGCTTATCACCTCATATTGTTTTCCTTTAAATTCCATTGTTTTACCAACAGAACGTTCTGATGCTACTAATAGTAATTCATCTATTGGGAAATTTCGTTCTTTTAGAACGTTTAACATAACACTGCCTACCAAGCCAGTTGCACCTACTACAGCTACTTTCATTTTTAGTGATTTAATTAAATATCGTGCAAAATTACGTAAAAAAAAGACCTTACTTTCTATTAGGAGTGGCCTTTTAACAACAAAAAACAAATTGTTAAATATTTAACTTTTGTGTTTTTTAGTAAAGAAAAACCCAGACAGCTCGTCTGGGTTTGGTTATTAAATATGTAGTATAGCGGTAGCTATATTCTATTTACTTTTTTAAAGAATCTCTGATTTCCATTAATAAATCGATTTCAGATGGTCCTGCTGGTGCTTCTGGTGCAGGTTCTTCTTTCTTCTTCATTTTGTTAACACCTTTTACAACCATAAACATTACAAATGCAACGATTATAAAATCAATAACGTTTGTTAAAAACGTTCCGTACTCTAACCATACTTCTCCTACCATTTCTCCTGCGTCGTTTAATGCTCCATCTTTTAATTTGTATCTTAATGCTTTAAAATCAGAATCGAATATCATACCAATTAGAGGTGATACAATTCCTCCTGTAAATGAAGCAACTACTTTATTGAAAGCAGCACCCATTACAAAACCTACAGCAATGTCTACAAGGTTACCCTTCATTGCAAATTCCTTAAATTCTTTTAACATAATTCAGTGTTTTAAATAGTTAGTATATATGTTAGTTAGATACTAAAATAAGTAAAAAGTCACAAATTGTTAAAAAAATCTTAAGTCGAGATAATATTTCTTTTAACGCGTTGAGATATTGCGGTAATAATTTCATAAGAAATTGTACCTGAAGATTCTGCAAGATTAGAGGCTTTATGTAAGCCATCAAAGATAATAACCTCGTCCCCTTCTTTACAGTCTATACCAGTAACGTTTACCATAATCATATCCATACAAACATTGCCAATTATAGGTGCTTTCTTTCCATTAATAAAAACATATCCTTTTCCTTTTCCATAAATTCTTGTAATGCCATCTGCATGACCAATTGGAATGGTGGCTGTTGTTTCATAATCTTTGGCTTTATGCACTCGGTTATAACCTACGGTTTCACCTTTTTCTATGGTATGAATCTGTGATATTACAGACTTTAAACTCGCTATAGGTTTTAGTTGCTTATCTTCTGCTACAGAATTCCCAAAACCATAAAGACCTACACCACTTCGTACCATATCCAAATGGCCTTCAGGATAGTTTATAATACCAGAAGTATTACATAAATGCAGCCATGGATTATAGTTTATTTTAGACTTAAATACTTTGGCTATAGATTTAAATGTTTCTATTTGGTGTTTTGAGAATTCTGTTTCATTTTTGTCTTCACTGGCAGCTAAGTGCGAAAAAAGTGATTTTACTTTTATTGATGTGGTTTCTTTTAGTTTTGAAACAATATAATCTACATCATTTTCCCAAAAACCTAGACGATTTAAACCTGTATTAAATTTAATATGAACAGGATAGTCTTTTTGTGATTGCTCTTCTGCAACCGAAATAAATTCACTTAAAATTCTTGCGCTATAAATACTTGGCTCTAAACAGCGTTCAATTATGGTTTTAAAATTTACTGGCTGCGGATGAAGCACTAAGATAGGAGTTGTAACGCCAGCATCTCTGAGTAAAACACCTTCTTTAGCGTATGCAACAGCCAAATAATCAATATTTAAAGTTTCTAGGTGTTTAGCTATTGCAACAGAATCACTACCATAAGCAAAAGCTTTTACAACAGCTAAAAATTTAGTGTTGGGCTGTAATTTAGATTTTAAGTAATTGAAATTATGTGTTAAGGCACCTAAATCAATTTCGAGAACGGTTTCATTCGCTTTTGGCATCCGACTTATTTTCTTTAGCATTGATCTCTTCAGCATCTTTCACTTTCATTTGTCTTACCTTATCTCTAAGCATAGATTTGTAAAAAGCAGCACGACTCAAAGGCTCGTATTCTTCAACCTCTCCGAGTAAAACCAAATCATCACTCTGTGCTTTTCTATAACTATACTGTGCTAAATTTCCTGTTTTGGTACAAATGGCATGAACTTTTGTAACATACTCTGCTGTTGCCATAAGATAGGGCATTGGGCCAAAAGGATTGCCTTTAAAATCCATATCCAAACCAGCTACAATGACACGAATGCCTTTGTTGGCCAAATCATTACAAACCCTTACAATTTCATCATCAAAAAATTGAGCTTCGTCAATACCAACAACATCACAACCGTCTGCTAAAATGGGAATGTTAGCAGCAGCAGGTACTGGAGTAGATCTGATTTCGTTAGAATCGTGAGAAACTACCATTTCGTCATCATACCTCACGTCTACTGCAGGTTTAAAAATTTCAACTTTTTGTCTGGCAAATTGGGCGCGCTTTAATCTTCGTATGAGTTCTTCGGTTTTACCAGAGAACATAGATCCACAAATAACCTCAATCCACCCAAATTGTTCTTTATGATTTACCGTATTTTCAAGAAACATTTCGTAATTTTAGCACTAAAACGTAGTTAATTTTCGTTTGTATAAAGGTCAATCAAAAATATTAAAAATCAAAAGTAATTAGGATGAAACATCTACTATTTATTTACAAATAATAATAGTGAAGTATACAGGTGTTTCATGAAACTTGCTTAACAATAAACTTAGATCACATGAAAAAGAAATTAGAATCAGAATTAATCAGCATAGCACATAGGATTCTAAAGTTAAAAGGAAGAGAAGATGTGGACAGAATGCACGAGGAGGTTACTAAGCTTTATGAGAAGTTGACGGTTTTAAAATTTGCACAAGAAAATTTTGAAGATGACATGCCAACCATAGGTAATGACTCTTCTTTTTTTGGTATGTTAGATACAGCGTTTAACAATACAGTAAGTGATAATATTGAAATTGGAAATAAAACTTACGTTAACGTAGATGAGGTAGAAGATGATGGTATTATGGAGCCTGTGATGGATAAAATAAAAAACATGGTAGCGCATATGCCAGAAAATTTGGAAGAGGTAGACGCAGTTTTAGAAACAATTAAACCTACCGAAGAGACTAAAACCATAGATTTTGAATCTATAACGTCTGATTTTGCTGATATTCCAGAGTTTGAACCCATTGAAGATGCAAAAAAACGAGAAGCCGAACAAGCTAAAAGATCTTTGAACGATAAGTTAAAAGGCAACGGACTTCAGATAGGATTGAATGATAAGTTGGCCTTTATAAAACATCTTTTTGAGGGTAAAAATGAAGACTACGATCGTGTAATTTCTCAAATAAACACAGCAGATTCTATTGTAGAAGCCAGAACACTTATTTATGAAATGGTAAAACCAGATTATAATAACTGGGAAGGCAAGGAAGACTACGAAGAGCGCTTTATAGAAATCGTTGAAGGTAAATTCAGTTAATAATTAAGATAGACATACCCTTGTAATGGTTTTGCAATACCATTAATTTCTAAAATGTAGAAGTACGTACCAACAGGCAATAAACCAGATGATTCTGGTATACCTCTATTTGCTCTACCATCCCAAGTATTATTGTAATTATTGGCTTCATAGATTAGCGTACCATAACGGTTATAAATTTTAATTCTATTATCAGAAAAGCGTTCTATGCAAGGAATAACCAAATAGTCATTTTCTAAATCTCCGTTAGGAGAAATTCCTTCAGGTACAGACAAGCAATTAGATATTTCTACAATGGCTTTATCTTCATTGTTAGTGTCATCTCTATCTACTTCATTTAAAGTATTGAGAAAAGCAACATTCAATAAATTGGTTGACGAAACTACCAAGACCGTAATCTGTAAAGTTTCGGATTGATTAGGGTCTAAAATCGGAATTGACCAAGACAACATACTATCGTTAAAAACACCAGAGCTAACTGTATAAGAAATGTATTCATACCCAATAGGAAGTGCATCTAAAACTTCAACAGCAGTTGCCTGAGTTGTGCCTACATTTGTTGCTGTAATAGTAAATGTTACTTCTTGGCCAACAATAACTTCGGTAGGCTCAACAGATTTTAGAATTTCAATATCTACGTTAGAAGTATCTACAATAACATTTAATGTGGCACTAACTTGAGATGCATCTAAGTTATTAGTATCACTTATATTTTGAAAGTCGTTAAGGTATGTTCCTTCAACATCTGCTGTTACCATTACCGAAAATGTACAACTTTCCACACCATTCGGAAAAGTTAAATCTGTAACTCCCACAAAAGTATCACCTGCAATCCCACTAAATGTCGCTGTACAACCATTGTCTTCTATCCAAACAGGAGTTGAGGTTAAAGTGACTCCTGCAGGTAAATTATCGGTAAACCCTATGCCGTTTTGAGTAGGACTTGAAGCAATGTTGTATACGGTAAAAATTAATTCGCTTTCACCTCCTTCAAAAATTGTATCTGGGAAAAAGATCTTATCAAGTATTGGCGAAACTACCTGTACACTATTAACTGAAATATTGGTTTCGGGAGTTAACTCTTCATTGTTTGAAGCACTAGGAAAGGCTTCAGCAATATTATTAAAAGCGCCACCAAAGCTTGGAGCTATTACAGGAATTGAAACTCTGACTGTTGAACCTGCTTCCATGGTTGGTATTATACCTGTTATTGTATTTCCGGAAGTGTTAAAAGAAGAAATACATGTTGCATTACCAGAAGTTATACTACAGGTAGGTGTGCCAATAATCGTAAAGGCATTGTTTAAAACATTTTCAAACGCTATATCTATAGCATCAGAGCTGGTTGTGCTATTGCTTATATCAACAATCCAGTTAAAAGACGCTCCTGTATCTACTTGAGCAAATTCAGGATAAGTTTGTACCACTAAATCTATACATGGAGCAAAAAAAGTTTCTACAAAAGTTACATTATTGGCACCATTAGAATCAGGTACGTCATTTACGTAATATGCTCTTACATAGTTTGTACCAATCATTGGTAGGGTAGAACATTCGGGTTGCCAATCTACAGTAACAGTAAAGGAAACCGAACTATTGGCAGGAAGTACCCAGTTATCTTCAGGTAAAATTTCCCAAAACGTATCAAAACTTCCATCTTCGGTAACACCATCAAAAGGAACACCAACATAAGCATTGTTAATTGAAAAACAAGAAGCTGTTCCTGTGGTTCCTGAACACTCAATACTGACTAAAGTTCCAGTGATAGGCACGTCATCACCCAATGGAACAGGCATATGATCTTGCACTTGTATAGGTTCATCTGTGTCTCCATTGTTGGTCACCGTAATTTCATAAGTAATTTCTCCCCATTCAGCAGTATTTGTTTGAGAACTTCCTATGGGTAATTCAGGAAATATTTGAGTTTTAGAAACTTGTAAATCAGAAAGGTCTTCATCATCACAAATCTCCGCAGGTGGAAGGACTAAGTCGTTATAATGATAATTATTATCTAGGTTTACGTCTATAGTTTGAGTTGGTAATAGTGAAACCTGACTTTTAACGAGACCTTCTCCAACAGATGGAAATGGACTACAAAGAGGCTCAATGAATGTAACAACTGTCTCAATAGTTATGGTTGTATTAGGTTGAAGTATAAATTCACTACTTACCCATATCTGACCATTATCTGAAATCGTGAAATCTCCGCAGGCTACAGGTCCTGTTGTTGTTATACAGTTTACAGAAACAATACTCCAGTTTATAAATGGAGACAAATTTTGAAGATAAAAAAACAAAGGTACCTCAGCCGGTCCATTGTTACACACTGTTGTTTCAAAAGTTACCTCTTCATCATAATCGATATCTGTTGAATCTACAGGATCAATAAGTTCGGTTTCAATGCATACATCAGTAACAGGACACACATCGGCATTTAACAAAATAGTTTCCACAAAGTTTGAAAGGTTTGAGGAAACATTAGCGTGATTTAATTCAATTTCAATAAAGCTATCAACCGTTATTGGCATTGGTTCTGTTGAACATGAAAAATTATTATAGCGATAAACCATTTCAAAAGTTACACTACCTCCAGAGGTAATTTCAAAATTGTTAAACCCAAAGAGGGAAGGTGCAGAGGTGACAGCAGTGGTATAAATAGTTTCTGTGTAACCATTAACAGTGCTTAGATCTGGGCAAAGCGTTCCATTGGTTGCTCCTAAACATTCTAGAGAAACAAATTCCACAAAGGGTTGTCCATTACCAATAGGTGAGGTTAAGATAAGACGACCATCAATAGCCTCAACAGGAAAATCTATCTCACTATTATTAGTTATGGTAAATTGATAGGTAACTTCGTCTCCCCAAGCACTTATTGGTGTACCTGGAGCAGGTTGAATTTGGGTATGTGTAACTACAAAATCAATAACAATATCTAATACATCAATAGAAATTATAGACTGGTTATTACTGGTGTTAGTATCTGTAGTTCCATTTGGTGGACTTATGCTGCCATTAACAGCAATTCCACCTAAATTGGTTGGTGCAGAAACCAGGACCAAGAGCTCTACACTAGAATTGTTGGGCATATTAGCTACTGTGGCAGTGAGCATATTACCTGTAATAGAAATAACCGAAACATCCGATGCACCATTGATGGTATTCTGAGAATTTGTGGAAATGATGGTAATATCATCATCAAAATCTACTGAGATAGTTGCATTATTTACAGCATTACCTGAGTTAGATAGTGTAATCAAATACTGAAAATCTTCATAAATATCTACTTGAGAAATTGCTGTTCCGCTGAGGTTTTGAGCTTCAATATTAATGGATAAATCTGCGGTTTGACTAAGTAAAAAAGAGGCATTACACAAAAAGAGTAATAAAAGATAAAGCGGTTTCTTCACAGGTTGGTTTTATATCTAGATGTAGATTCTTACAAATGGTTGCGTTAAGATATACAAAAGATTGTAAATTTGAGATTAAGATTTATGATACATGAAACTATACCTAGTCCCAACACCAATAGGAAATTTAAAGGACATTACGTTTAGAGGCATTGAAGTTTTAAAAGAAGCAGATTTAATACTTGCTGAAGATACCAGAACTTCTGGAAAACTATTAAAGCATTTTGAAATTTCCACACACATGCAAAGTCACCATATGCATAATGAGCATAAAACGGTGAATAGTCTTATTGAAAAACTAAAGTCCGGACTTACAATTGCTGTGATTAGTGACGCTGGTACACCTGCGATTTCCGACCCTGGTTTTTTATTAGTTAGAGCTTGTGTAGAAAACAATATTGAGGTTGAATGTTTACCTGGAGCAACAGCCTTTGTGCCAGCATTGGTAAATAGTGGTTTGCCAAACGATAAGTTTGTGTTCGAAGGCTTTTTGCCAGTAAAGAAGGGTCGCCAAACTAGACTGTTACTCTTAGCAGAAGAAACCCGAACCATGATTTTTTACGAAAGTCCGCATAAGTTAGTAAAAACTTTAGGGCATTTTTGTGAGTATTTTGGAGAAGATAGACCAGTGTCTGTATCGAGAGAACTTACTAAACTTTATGAAGAAACAGTAAGAGGAACAGCAAAAGAAGTTTTAGAACATTATACCAACAAACCTCCAAAAGGTGAGACTGTTATTGTGGTTGGAGGGAAAACTGATAAAAAATGAAGTTAAGTTTATTAATTATAGTTTCATTGGTCTCGTTATTAACTGTTACCAATGAACAAAAAACAATTAAAACAACAACTGAAAACGCAAAACAGGTAGATTGCGATTTATTACCAAGTGTTAGGTCTAATCATCCTGTTAACTTTCATATAAATGAAATTGATTCATCTAAATATAACCCTCGAGCATTTCAAGATCCTTACAAATTGACAATTTTTGCCAATAGTGATTCTATCGAAAAAATTTATCAAGAAGATTATCCTGAAATTTTTAAGAAAACAGATAAAGGATACAAGTTTAAAAACAGCCAAGGACAAGAGATTATTGCAGAAAATAATTTAGAACAAGAAAAGTTGTATTCAAAATATGAGTTTAAGGCAGGTTTTGAGAACTATGTTATGATTCTCTTGACATACTTTGAAGGAAGTCAAGTAGTAATTATTGACCTAGAAACAGGATTAGCCTTCACTACATTAGATAAGCCTAGATTTATAACAGAAACTAAACTATACAGCTTTGCAGATTATTATGGCGATTCAGATATTCACTTTTATAATATTGAGACGAAAGAGTCTGTTCATTTTTCTTTTCAAAATCTCAGCATAGTAGATTCTTATAATGTTTCTAATCACGTCTTTTTTAAGGCAATCTGTATGACTACAATGGAAGAGAAGTATTTTGAAATACTAAATTAAATCAAACAATTATAGTTTACTGTAACATGGTTTGACTTATTCTTATTTATATAACGAAAAACGCCTACTTCTGTTAGAAAATAATTTTCACTTTTTTTCAATAAAACAAAAACCTCACCATTTCTGATGAGGTTTTTTCAACTTTAAAGTTATCGAGAGCTTAAACTATTTTAATCTTTAATCTCAACTGTATTTCCTGAGATCCAAGTTTTGTTTTCATCTCCATAATACAGATAAGCAGTACTTGCAGGTGCTTGGTAATGGCCAGCAATATCAGCTTTTAAGTCTAGCCTAATATTTTTGGTTTCAGAAGCTTTAAATTCTCTCCAGTAAAACACTAGATAATTATCAAAAATCTCATAAAAAGCCACCTTATTTTCTTCTAAAATCTTTTTTAATTGCCAAGGTTGAGCTGTTGTTCCAGAAGGTATGCCAACAATTGTGGTGACCATGCCTAAGGGTTCTGCATTGGTGTTTGCAACAGCGATATTAAAACTCACATTATCGCCAACCGCATAGTTTTGCCCAGTAATTGTTGTTTCGAGCTGCAAAGGACAAGCCTTTGAACTATCTGGTAACGTGCTATCCCAATTCACATTCAAAGTATAAGGAAATGTTGTCTTTGGGTTATTAAACTTAACTGCAATGGTCTGTTTTCCTTGTTTTAGATAGTTCTCAAAACCGTTAATGGTAATTTTTCCATCGTCTGAAAGTTCTAATTTTTTAGTTATGGATTTACCATTTATTATTAAGGTGATGTCATCGTTTTCCTTAAGTATTTTTTTCTTTTGACTTTTCGTGTAATTAATCAGAGCTTTAAGAGCCATTGCAGTTGCTTGTGTAGAGCCAAAACGGTTGTGTTTACGTTGCTTAATCAGATAATCTACACCTTCTGTTACAAGAATTGCATTTTCGTTTTTCTCGTCCATTAAAGCCAATGTTGTAAGCGCCACGGTTTCTATCTGTTTAGAGTTGCCGTAAGATCTGGTAATTGTATTTTCTACAGGTATTTTCTCAAAACCATACTCCTCAATATTTGCTTTTATTTTGGCTAAAAGTGTTTTAAAGTTTTCTTCTTTATTGAGGTTATGACTAGCCATAGCTAGTAGTGCCATTTTATAAGTGTCATTACTTTTTATAGCATCTGCATAGGCTGTATTATATTCTAGCATATAATCTGCATTGACACCAGATTCGCTTAATGCATAGACAATGTAAGCATTGGCAACATCTGTTGGTGAACTGGCAAAGCTATCATAGCCTTTTTTACTTTTTTTGAAACCACCTTTACCGTCTTTTCGGCTTAAAAGCCAATCTACAGTTCTGGAAATCATTTTGTCACTTACACCATCGTATACTTCTTTCATTTCGGTAAATTCCAAAATGCCATAAGCGGTTAAGGTTTCGTGTGGTGGAGTATGACCAAACCATTCAAAACCACCTTCAGAAGTTTCAAAACCAATAAGCCTTTTATAGCCTTGTTTTATAAAATCTAGAGCTTTAGCTTCAATTTCAGGATTGCTTTTGCCTGCTTCCTTCAGGTATTTTAAAACCATAATATTAGGATATGTTGAAGATGATGTTTGCTCAAAACATCCATAAGGCTGACGGATTAAAGACTCAATACCATCCATAACATCACCTACAATGTCTGTATAAATATTAAACTCTGTGGTAATACTATGTTTAACAGCATGGTTAATTTCAAAGTCAAACGTTTGAGTTTCTGAACCAGACAATGATATTGATGTTGGGAAATAAGGGCTTAAAATTGTTACCTTTTTCTTTATGATATCTTTATAGTCTTCAGATTCTGCCAGAATGGAAATGTCTAAGTCTTTACCCTTTTCAATAGGTATAACTATTATGGTTTTGGTGACAGCGTTTTTAGCTTCCACATTTAGTTTTTCATCAATAGACGATACCAACTTTAAATGTTCAGGCAAAAGAAACTTTAAATTAGTTTCCATGGCTTTTTCAGTTTCATTTGTAATGGTAATTGGTAATGAAATGGTATCATTCAGCACCATGTAATTAGGTGTTTTAATGTCTATGTTCAATAATTTCTTGGTAGCGTATAATTTGTCAGCTTTGCCTACAAGGCCATTATAACCAATGCCTTCAGCAGAAATTTTAAACGACGTTACAGCATCAGAATTATAAAATTCAATTTCGGCAATGCCATCAGCATTGGTTTGTACTACTGGATTCCAGTATATGGTTTGTCTAAAATCGGTACGCTCTTCTGGTAGATTTTTTCCTTCATAGATTGGCATGTAGAAACTTCTTGGAGTGTCTATGTGGTTTCCAATATAGTGGTAAAATTGCTTTACAGCATAGTTTTTATAATCTCGGTTATTTAATCGTTTTGTGGCTCCTTTATAATAAGGATAGCTATCGTTTTTGGTGGTAATGATAATAACTCCGTTAGAGCCTCTGCTACCATAAATGCTGGTTGCAGTAGCATCTTTTAGGACTGTTACGCTGTTTACTTGTTGAGGGTTGATGTCGCTCAAAGCAGACCTATCGTAAGGTACACCATCTACTACAACAAGAGGTTCGTTATTACCAGACACACTGCCAAAGCCTCTGATTCTAACGTTTGGAGCACTACCAGGTTGTCCGTTAGCATTTGTTACGTTAACACTAGCCACTTCGCCAGCCAAAGCATTGATAACAGAATTGCCGTTTGATGCTATTTCTTCTTGTGAAATCACTTTTACAGAACCCGTAAGGCTCGCTTTACGTGTTGTACTATAACCCACAACGATAACTTCATCCAAACCATTTCCACTTTCTTGTAAACCAACAGATATTTTTGCCTTTTGTTTAATAGTGTTTTGTAGTGGTTTTTCATTTTTGTCAAAAGACTTAATATTCTCTTTGTTTTCTACATTTTTAGTTGGTGTTTGGCTGTAGTATCTTCCTTCTTCTAAGGATGTTTCTTCAATAGTAACACGTTCTCCATTGTCTTTGTAAGCCAATAAAGTAAGATTGTAATTATTGTTGAATTTAAAAGCGAAAGAGCCATCTTCTTCGGTGTCAAAAACCAAAACTTTATTACCATCTCTATCAAAAAGCAGTAAATGTGCTTGTGTTGGTTTTCCTTTTTTGTTGAGTACAACACCAGTTTGTATAGCACTCTGTTCTGGTAGATATTGTGCATTTTCCTTAGTAACGGTAGGTGCATTGATATAGTCTCTCCAACCATGCGTTAGCATCACATAATCTATTGCTGTTTTTGATTTAGGCTCTTTTGGATTCAAGTAAAAATCTGGCTTATGAATTTCACCTTTCAATTCAGAAGACACCAATAAGTAGGATAAAATATGGTCTTGCTTATCATCCGCAAAGGACAGTAATTTATTATCCGCAACGGCTAATGATAAGTTTGCAGGAATAGGATTCTGCTTCTCATCGTATGTTTTTATAGTGAGTTTTACTTTTTCTCTGGTATTATACACTTCCTTATCTAGGCTGAGGTCTACATGAAGTTTTTTGTGAGGATTTAGAAACACCAAACGCTGTGCGAATGTACTTCCATATTCATTTTTAAGACTGAATTTGGTAATACCCATAGGATATTCTGAAGTGTTTAAGCTTATATTGTTTTTGAGACCAATTTCCTTTTTTAGGAGTAATGTACTTGCATTAGAAACCTCAAGAAATAAAGGTGTGCTATAGGTTGAAAAAATTTCTAAATTGGTTGATAGACTATCTGTTGTAACAGAAAACCGAACACCATTTTCATGCACTTTTGGTAGCTGAATTAATTCCTCAGATCGGAAAGGTTCTGTAATCTTAGCATAGTAAACCTCGTCTTTAATTGGGTTAAAATTGAAGCTTCCCATGCCATCATGAAAACTTTCAAAGTTTGAAACGGTTTCTCCTTTTGCATTAACAATATCGCCTTTGAGATCTACAGGTTTTCCAAATTCATTAAGAGCTTTAAAAGCAACTTTGTTTAAAGTGCCAGCTACAATTTTGCCACTTTCTGGTAAAAACTGAAGGTCAATAGTATTTAAAACCACAGGGACAGCTCTTGAGATAGATTCTGTGGATCCTTTGTGATATACCAAAGCGTTTAAAACCACATCAACGGACTCTAAGTCTTCTGGTAATGTAAAGCTAGGTTTGGCTTTACCGTCTTTGTCTGTAACCACAACATCATTTATAATGTCTGTGCCTTTTACACTCACTTTATACGTAACTTCTGTGTGTGATAAAGGTTGATTTTTTAAATCCTTAACCTCAAGATTTGCTATAACTTCAGAGGATTTTCCGTACCCTTCTTTTTCGAATTTTAAATTAAGTAACAGCTTAGGTTTTACCACTTTTTGAATAGTGATTTTTTTGGTAAAAAATGAATCTTCACCATAATTACGCATCCAATTGGTGTAGCATTTTAAAGTGTAAATGCCACCAACCCAATCCGAGCTTATATCAAAATTTCCGTAAGCATATCCTTGTTTCACATTAAGATTTAAGGATGTTACAACAGCGCCTTTAGGCGAAATTAATTCCGCATGCATCACGTCACTGATGGTCGTAATAGTATTGTCTGTATCGACGATGTAAGATTTAAACCAAATGGTTTCTCCAGGAAAATAGAATGGTCTGTCCGTTTGTGTGTATATCTTCTCTAATGGATTATTAAATGCTTCAAAAGCTTTATAGGACAGCAACGTGAAGAAGCAAAGTCCGGCAATTACCAAAAGTTTGGTGTTTTGTATAAGTTTTTTCATAGTATTTATATTTTTAAGTTGACTTTTAGCCCAACTTCACTCATTAAAGGAGTATTGAAAAAGTTAAGATTATGCCCAGAATTGGTATCAAAAAGTGATGAATAAGGAGATGCTCCTCTGTATTTTGTAAATGTGATGAGGTTATGAGCGTAAAGTCCTATTTCAACTTGCCTGAAAAAATCATAGTTACTTTTAGCAAAATCATAAGAAAGCTCAATGGTTCTTAAGTTAAGATAACCAGCATCTTCAATGGCTTCTTCTGCAACACCACTAAAACCGTAGCGAACAAATCGGTTATTTTCAATACCATCTTCAGGGTTATAAAAATCTACAGGAATTGTGTTTGTATTTCCTTGTACGTTTACACCATTAAAAACATAATTTGTAATGTTTCTTTGATCTGCAGATTGTTGTGATGTACCAAAATAATTGAGTACATTTTGGGTTCCATTCCATGTATCTCCACCCTTTTGGTAGTCTAACGTGAAATGAAATTTTAATTTCTTCCAGGTAAAACGATTAGAAAAGCCAAGTGTAAAATCTGGTACAGGATTACCTATAATTTGTTGATCTGTATCTACAATTGGGTAGCCATTGCTATCTATAATGATATTGTTTTGAGTATCTCTTGCAAAAGCAGTTCCTACAATGACACCAGCAGGTTGGCCAACGATTAAGTTTTTAGACACATTTTGAAAACCTGCAATTGGTACGCGCTCTTCATTATTGTATAGCTTGGTAACCTTGTTTTGGTTAGTCATAAAGCTTAGTCTGCTATTCCAATGAAATTTGTTAAACCATTCAGAAATTTCTAATTGTAACTCTAGCCCTTTATTGGTAATATCTGCAATATTTTGAAGTTGAAATTGATCATCTTCTAAAACAGGAAACACACTTCCTTTCGTTATTGAACCAAAATAACTAGCGTTGAAATACCAATTAACATCCCATAAATAGAAATCTAAATCGAGATTAAAGGAATAATCGTGTCTTTCTTCTAAATCTAAATCTTCATTTATGAATAAGTCAATGTTACTAGTGTAACCAAGACTTTCTGAAGGTAATAATTGCAGACTATTGTGGCTTTGATTGTTGTAAAAAAGAGGCATTTCATTAACATCAAAAGCACTTGTTGCGCTAAGCGAGAAATCATAAAAATCATAGATGTCTAAAATATCTGCTAAATCAACTTTTATAATAGATGAAGGTAAAAGCAATTTGTTTTTCTGAATGGAAGATATATATGAAGTATTACTAAATACAATTTTAGAGTGTCTCTTGTATTCTAGAGTAACAGACTGATTTGGTCGTAGCACATTTCTATTAATGCGATTAGAGATTTCAGTGGTGTTATTTGGATTTGAAAATGTAAAGGCATCAAAACCTTCAGATTCTCTAAATGTATAATCTAATTGCTCATTTTTAAATCTAGTAATGGAACGCACATCTATGGAAAAATCTCCCAAGTATTTGTCATAGTGTAAGTCTAGCATCGCATTGAAGCTATTGTTTTTTATGGTTTTGTTGCTTAGATAGCCGTTTTCAAAACCTATAGTATTGGTAAACAAACCAAAGTTTTGCTCGTTTTCTGCTGTTTTATAGCTTAGTTGACTTCCTATTGAAAAGTCATCACCAACATCTATGTCATTTTCTAGGTTGGCTACAAATAAGGTGTTGGCATCATAGTTTTTATTGTTAAACAGCCATTCAGGATTGTTATAGTTGGTTGGGCTAAAACTGCGTTGTGTATTGTCTGGTAAAACGCTGCCTTGACCATTATTAAAAGACACAGGTGTTACCCATGAATTTAAAAGGAGGTTATTTCTAAATCCATTAATGTTAGGTTGGTTGTTTTTCCAGTGGCTGTATTTAACAAAGGATTTCCAACTTAGTTCTTCACTGTTACGATTAAGGGTTTTAAAGTTTAACGCGAGATCGTTATTTATTTTTTGTGCTCTACCAAAAATGTCTTCAGTATTTTTCTGACTAAAGTCAAGTCCTGTAGTCCATTCATCTGTGTCAACATCAAAATACACATTGGTAAATCTACTAATGGCAGTGTTTAACACGCTATTGTTGTATTGCTTAGAGCTAACACCATTTCCATTGCCTAGTGTAACCAGTTTGCCGTTGTTGTCGTATATATAATTACTTCCATCAAACTCCAAAGTATTTAGGTTTGGTCCATAAGAAAAGACATTTCCTGTTTCTGGCCCTAAAAAAGCAATAGATCCATTTTCGGTGGCTCCTTGGCTATATGAAGATTGTAACTTTGGTAAGTTACTTTCCTTAACAAACAGAAAACTTAAGTTAGATTTTACTCCAACCTGAAAATAAATATCCGGATTAAAATAGGTTAGGATTACATGTTCTGGGTCAAGGTGAATGTCTTTAATTCTATGCAAAGCGTTATAGTAACCTTTTTTATTGTAGAGATGTTTTGAATCTGCTATAGAAGGTATTTTAAAACGCTCCTTTTTTTTATTTTTTAAAGCTTCACTATACGCGTCAGTTTCAATAGGTTTTACTTTTACTCGCTTAACCTCTGTTTTTTGGACGGTTCCAAACATATCAGCTGTTACTGTAATTTCCTTTGGGTCCATACCAACATAGCTAATAACTATAACATCACCTACATTACATTTTATACTGTAATTACCATCAAAATCGGTTTGAACTCCGTAGGTCGTTCCTTTAACAATTATAGAGGCTCCAGGCAAAGGCAAGCCGTCTGATGAAGTGGTGAGTGTTCCTGTTACCGTTCCTTCTTGAGTGAAGCAGAACACAGGGAATACTATGAGCAATACGAATATTTTGAATGTAATTTTATTCATAATTGTGTGTGTTGGTTGATTTCAAATGTATAACCAACATCATTGGCTAGAAATAAGGAATGAGTAAAGTGCCCAAATGAATGAGTAAAGTGTATAAAACAAAAAACCTCACCATTTCTGATGAGGTTTGAATCCAATTTATCTAAAAATCGAATTGTCTAACAATCTAGTATTTGCTTCCATCGTGCTTCCCCTTCTCCCAACCATGTTTACCTAAATATTGATCCGCACTTTCTACGGCTCCAGTTTCAATATCGGTTCCCATAGAGTCATTCCAGCGGTTGAGGTAACCAAAAAGTGAAATCACTCCAAGCATTTCTACAATTTCTCCTTCGTCCCAATGTTGGTATAAGCGTTCTTTTATTTCTTTATTAACTGCATTAGGCACTTGGCTAGCCGCCAAACTAAAATCTAAAGCAGCACGCTCAGCCTCATTAAATGCAGGATGCGTTTTGTATTCCCAAATATTATCGAGTTGTTCTTGTTCTGCACCATAACGCTCTGCGGCTCTAATGGCATGTGCTTGGCAATATCTACAACCTGTAGCATTACTGCTAACCCAAGCAATCATTCGCTTTAAAGCAGAGGTTACGCGACCTTCATTTGACATTACAGCTTTATTCAAATTTATAAACGCTTTACTTATGGCAGGTCTGCGTTGCATGGTTAAAACCGAATTAGGGCAAAATCCTAAAGTTTCATTAAAGAATTCTGCTAATTCCTTGGTTTCTAAATCGTGCTCTGGAGATAACGGAGTTACTAGTGCCATAGTTATTTTTTTAGTGGTATTTTTGAATGTACAAGATAGCAGTTCTATAAATTAAACTAAAACAAAATGGAACATAAAATAGTAACACATTGGCAAGGAGGGTTAACATTTGAATCAGATAATCCTAGTGGAAAAACCGTAATAATGGATACTAATATAGAAGGTCAAAATGAACGTTTTGGACTTTCGCCTAAAGCTATGATGTTGTCATCTTTGGCTGGTTGCTCTGGCTTAGACGTAATTTCTATCTTGAATAAAATGAATGAAAAGATAGATGATTTCAAAATTGAAGTTTCAGGTGAATTAACTGAAGAACATCCAAAGTTTTACCACGCAGTAAAGGTAGATTACCATTTTTATGGTTCAGATTTAAATAAGAAAAAATGCGAACGTGCTGTAAATCTTTCAGTAGAAAAATATTGTGGAGTAATGGAAATGTTTAGGCAGTTTGCAGAAGTAGAAACCGAAATATTTTACCACGTAGGAACTAAGCATAATATGTAATCTTGTATGCGTTGGACCTTAAAACCAAAACCAGAACCTTCAAAAGTTGAAGCTTTAAAAAATGCACTTCAGGTTGATGATATTGTAGCAACATTATTGTTGCAACGTGGCATCGAAACCTTTGAAGATGCCAAGACGTTTTTTAGACCAAGTTTTAACGATTTACACAATCCGTACCTCATGAAGGATATGGACAAGGCTGTTGCACGCATAGAGCAAGCCATTGCAAAAGGTGAAAACATTTTGGTTTATGGAGATTATGATGTGGATGGTACTACGTCTGTAGCATTAATGTCTTCATATTTAAAAACCAGAACAGCTAATGTAGCTACATATATTCCAGATCGTTATGAAGAAGGTTATGGAGTGTCTTACCAAGGTATTGATTTTGCAGATGATAATGGTTTTAACCTAATTATTGCTTTAGACTGTGGTATTAAAGCCATTGAAAAAGTATCTTATGCTAAAGAAAAAGGCATTGACTTTATCATTTGCGATCACCACAGACCAGGAGATACAATACCAGATGCATTTGCGGTTTTAGATCCTAAACGAGACGATTGCGAGTATCCTTTTAAAGAACTTTGTGGTTGTGGAGTTGGTTTTAAGTTAATTACTGCTTTAGCTTCTAAACAAGGACAAACCGTAGAAGATTTAACCGAATATCTCGATTTGGTAGCCACAGCAATTGGTGCAGATATTGTACCTATTGTTGGCGAAAATAGAGCATTAGCTTATTTCGGTTTACAGATTATAAATACCAATCCAAGACCAGGAATAAAAGCAATTATTGCTGAGGTTAAAAAAGAAGAATTATCCATTATCGATTTGGTTTTTATTGTAGCTCCACGTATTAATGCAGCTGGCAGAATGAAACATGGTAACCATGCTGTAACCTTATTAACCGAAACCGATTTTAATCTAGCAGCTAGTTATGCTGTAGATATCGATCAATTTAATACAGACCGAAAGGAAACAGATCGACTTATTACTGAAGAAGCCTTACTTCAAATTGAAAAAAATGAAGAACAAGACCGATTTACAACTGTAGTTTATGACGAAAATTGGCACAAAGGTGTTATAGGCATTGTAGCATCTAGACTAACCGAAACGTACTATAGACCGACACTGGTATTTACAAAAAGTGGAGAAAAACTAGCTGCTTCAGCACGTTCTGTAAAAGGTTTTGATGTGTATAACGCATTAGAAGCTTGTAATGAGTTTATAGAACAATTTGGTGGCCATAAATATGCCGCAGGTTTAACATTGTTGCCAGAAAATTACGAACCATTTAAAGCCAAATTTGAAGCTGTTGTAAAAGACACTATAGATCCAAAGCTATTAACACCAGAGTTGAAGGTGGATTTGCAGATAGAACTTATTCAGATAGATCATAAACTTTATAGAATTGTACGCCAGTTTGCGCCATTTGGACCAGGAAATATGACACCGGTTTTTATGACACAAGGAGTAAAAGATACAGGTTGGGGAAAATGTGTAGGTGAAGATGATAAACACCTGCGTTTTACTGCAAAACAAGCTGATAGTAATCCCATAGTTTGTATAGGATTTGGATTGGGTGATAAACTAGATATTATAAAAAATAGAAATACCTTTGATGCAGCTTACACCATTGATGAGAATCACTGGAATGGTAATGTAAGTTTACAGTTAAAGTTGAAAGACATAAAAGCATAATCCTTGGCAAAAACAGACCCATACGCAGCGCTCCGCTTTAAGGAATTTAATATATTTTTATTAGTAAGATTTGCCTTAGTTTTTGGTTGGTCCATGCAGTTTTTAGTTATAGAATGGCAGGTTTATGATCTTACAAATTCAAAATTGAGTTTAGCACTTATTGGTGCATGCGAGTTTTTGCCTGCATTTTTTTTAGCACCTTTTGCAGGACATATCGTAGATAAAAAAGAAAAGCGAAGCCTTTTTACACTTTGTATCGCGTTGTTTTCGTTGATTAGTTTTGGGCTGTTTTGGTTAACATCAGATCAGATTGAAAACAACTGGAGTACCAATAGCATTTTAATTGGTATTTATAGTTTAGTGTTTTTTGGTGGTGTTTTACGAGCATTTTTCGGGCCAACTATTTTTTCATTAATCGCTTTAATTGTACCTAAATCAGCTTATCCAAATGCCGCAACGTGGAGCAGTAGCACATGGAAAGGAGCAAGTGTATTTGGTGCACTTTGTAGCGGTTTCCTTATTGCATGGATTGGAGTACATTATACTCTAGGAATTATATTTGGATTGGTAATGCTGGCTCTGATTTTAGTTTTTCAGATAAGTAAAAAACCAGTTTTAAATAAAGCAACTAACGAATCTATAAAAGAAAGCCTTAAATCCGGAATTGATTTTGTGTTTAATGACAAAGTCATTTTAGGAGCTTTAACCTTAGATATGGTGGCTGTACTATTTGGAGGTGCAGTTGCTATTTTTGCGGTGTTTGCCAAAGATGTTTTAGATGCTGGTCCTCGAGGTTTTGGGATTTTAAATGCATCATTATCTTCTGGAAGTATACTTGCCATGGTGGCAACAACGTATATTCCTATTACCAAAAATACAGGTAAAAAACTATTGATTGCTGTGTTTGGCTTTGGGTTGTTTATGATTCTTTTTGGAGCGTCTAAATTATTATGGCTAAGCGTTATTGCGTTGTTTTTTTCTGGTGTGTTTGATGGCGTTTCTATGGTCGTACGTCAAACTATTCTACAGCTTAAAACACCAGATCATATGCGTGGACGCGTAGGAGCTGTAAACTCTATGTTTGTTGGGTCGTCTAACGAGCTTGGTGCAGTAGAAAGTGGTGTTGCAGCCAGAATTTTTGGTGCACCATTAGCTGTAATGCTAGGTGGTTCTGTAACACTTTTAACCGTGTTGGTTATAAACTATAAAAATAAGCCACTAAGAGAACTTGATTTACAAGAGGACGTGGAAGAGAAATTTGACGAACTAAAATCTTAGTATTCCTTTAATTCAAAAGACTGGCCATCAAAAACACCATAGGTGTAATATTGAATCCAATCACCAAGGTTAATGTATTTTGAACCCTCGTTGAGTTGTATATCTAATGGCAAATGCCTGTGGCCAAACACAAAGTAATCACGATGCTTTTCTTCGAGTTTACGTTTGCAGTAGGCAACTAACCACTCGTTGTCTTCACCTAAAAACTTTGCATCATCATCACCGGAAATCAATTTGTTTTTTACCGAAAAGTATTGCGCAATTCTAACACCAATATCTGGATGCAGCCATCTAAATAACCATTGAAAAAATGGATTGGTAAAGACTTTTTTCATGCGCTTATAGCCTTTGTCATCAGGACCCAAACCATCTCCGTGACCAATAAAGAAAGATGTGTTATTGAAAGTGAATTCTTGTGGTTTATGAAACACAGGAATATTGAGTTCATCTTCAAAATAACCATTCATCCATAAGTCATGATTACCAACAAAGAAATACACTGGAATTCCTGAATCTGTAATCTCAGCCAATTTGCCTAAAGTCCTGGTAAAACCTTTTGGGATAACCGTCTTATATTCAAACCAAAAATCGAATAAATCTCCCATTAAGAAAATTGCAGCGGCATCTTGTTTTACTTCATCTAACCAAGCGACAAACTTTTTTTCACGAGGTCTTGACTTGTCACTCGTTGGCGCACCAAGATGATTGTCTGAGGCAAAATATATTTTTTTGCCTTTCGGGATTTCTATGTGGTGATTGTTACGCATTATCAGAAGCATACCATTCTGCAAAGCTGGTTGCTGTCTCTTGAAGTTTTAGTGAGTGTAACTTTATGTTATCTGGTAATCTTTTTTTAATTTTTTTAGCAAAATCAATGACCATCATTTCGCTTGTTGGCTGATAATCTACTAACAAAACATTGTGTCCTCTAACTTGTAATTCTTTTGCCAGCTCTACATGCGGAGTATTTTTGTTAAACACTGTTGCGTGGTCAAAAACATCAACAATTTCATCTTTTACAATCTTTTTAAGGTCGCCAAAATCTATGACCATTCCAAACTTTACATTAGCATTGTCTGCTATTGGTTGGCCAATAACGGTAACGTATAAATTGTAACTGTGGCCATGTACATTTTTGCATTTGCCATCATAGCCGTAAAGGGCATGACCTGTTTCAAAAGAGAATTGTTTTGTAATTCGGATTTTACTCATTCTAAAAAAATAATACTGCAAAGATATTATAAATGTAAAACGAATAGCTTTTTAGACTACATTTGCGCGCTTTTTTAGAAATTAAATATAAAGTCAAATGAAAACTACCCTTCTTTTTTAGACGATATTGGAAAGTCTATTTGAATCTATTCCGTTTGCAGAAAACGTTCTGTACGAGAATATTATAGCAGATCTAGGATTTAAACAATACAGTGTCATTGACGATTTTTTTACTGCAGATGAGGTAAAGGCCTTAAGGGCTTCATTGTTGCAAAAATATGATGAGGACAGCTTTAAAAAATCGGCAATTGGCAATCGTACCAACGAGATTATAAAAACCAAAGTAAGAGGTGATATTATTCTTTGGATTGATGAGCAAAACATTAATCCGTCAGAGCAGTTATTTTTCAACAAAATAAATGACTTAAAGGATTATCTCAACAGGACTTGTTTTTTGGGCATAAACCAAAAGGAATTTCATTATGCCATTTATCCCAAAGGTACATTTTACAAAAGGCATCTAGATACATTTCAGAATGATGACAGACGAAAACTCTCTTTTGTATGCTATCTAAATGAAGAAAACTGGAAGCCTGAAAATGGTGGCGAATTGGCGTTATATTTAGAAAATGGTGAAGAAACAATTTATCCTTTTCCTGGTAAGGTTGTCATTTTTGAAAGCCAAATTCTGGAGCACGAAGTAAAACCTGTTAATACTCCAAGATTGAGTATAACAGGATGGTTAAAAACGCGCTAATTAACGACGCTTGCGATTATAGAAATAAGCAATTATAAGAACAATAGCTAAAATTAAAAACAAGCCGTTTCCACCTAAAAATTGAAGTATATCCATATTTTATTTTTTTGATTTCTTTTTTACAACCTTAATGATAAGGAATATTATAGCTCCAATTATAGCAAAAGGAAATAATAAACCTAATATGTAACCAATATCAAATCCGGTTTCATGGGCTTGACTATTTTGTAATGTAGTTGCTATAAGTAAACTAATCATTATTCACTCTTTTTTTATTGTATCTATAGATGGCATATGCAATAATCACTAAAATTATAAAAGGCAGCATTGAGCCAATAAATACACCAATGCCATAGTTGTCGTCAGGTGCATCTTTTAGTTTTTGTTCTATGTCTATCTCTTGAAGTAATGTAACAAGCAAATGCATATGATTTGTTTTAAAACCCAAATTTAAACGTTTTCAACAAGAGGTTTAAAGGTTTTTCTGAATTTTATAATGAGTGGTAAACCTCGTGCTATAATCCAGATAGTAAAGGCTATGAAAATTCCGTATAGCTTATAGTCAAAATAATCTAAAGCGAGTATTACTGGTGTAAAAACCAAAAGAGACGAGAACAATAGGACATCTCTCAGATATTTCATTTCGCCAAGACCTTTAAAAACACCATCAAAAATAAAGGCTAATGCACATAAGGGTTGCATGGCTAAAACTATCCAAAAGACCTTATAAAACTCATGTAACACTTCAGGATCGTTACTAAAAATGTTGCCAATAGGATAGTAGAGTATACCTCCAATAACCGCTATAATAATTCCGACAACAATGCCATATTTTATAAGTTTGTTACTTAGATCAATAAGATTTTTATAGTCTTTTGCACCAAGCAGTTTTCCTGATAAAATATTGCCAGCACTAGCATAACCGTCAATTACGAAAGCACCCAAAAACCAAAGGTTAATGGCTATGGTGTAAGCGGCAATATAGTTTTCACCATATTTTGTAGCAAAGCTAGTGGCCAAATACAGTGCTAAATTTAATGCTAATGTTCTTATAAACAGATTGACGATCATTAGAAGAAATCGCTTTATCTCTGGATTAAACGGGAATTTTACTAGAAGTGGAATATCAGTTTTCTTCAAAATATATACAGCCGAAAGCACAGCCATAATAATTTGAGCCAAGACACTTGCGTAGGCTGCATCTTCAATATTGTAAGCAGGAATGAAGCCATCTATACCGTAAACAAAAATAATATCGAGAATAATGTTTGCAAGCGCACCTACAATAGCAATAATCATAGGGAAAAATGTGTTTTGTAAGCCTCTAAACGTTCCAAAGACAGCAATGGTAAACAATGTAAAAGGAAATCCAAACACGCGTATGCGATAATAGTTTACACAGAAGTTAAGTATATCATCCGAAGCATTATAAAGTTTAAATATCTGAGCAGCCAAAGGATATGTGACGGCAATAATAATAAGGCTCAACGATGTTATAATAAAAATGGCTTGAGCAGGTAGGTTTTTTACGGCATCAATTTTTCCTGCTCCCAAGTATTGAGATACAATAGAAGAAATAGCGCTACGTGTCTGACCTAAAACCCAAATTAGCATCGAAAAAAAGGTGCCAACAATACCAACAGCCGCTAAAGATACAGTCGCGTTTTTATCCATATTACCAATGATAGCAGCATCTGTCAATGATAAAATAGGCTCAGCCAAACCAGAAATTAAAGCAGGTATAGCAAGTTTGTTGATGTGTTGTAATGTAATTTTTGTACTCAAAGCATTAACTCATAACAATGAAAAGGATATTCACTTTGTTTTGGAAAATAAATATCTCCCAATCGTTTGTAGCCGCGAAGTTCGTAAAACTTTTGGTTTCTTTTGTTCTGGGAAAAGGTGTCTAATCTTATAGAGCTATAGTTGTTATCTATGGCATAATTTTCGGCAAAGTCCATAAGTTGTTGTGCATAGCCTTTGCCTTGCAGGTTAGGATGAATTGCTAAACGGTGGATGTAGAGATTGTTATCGTTTTTTGTTAACCATCCTATAGGTTTGTATTCTTCGTCCATAAGAGTTGAAATGACTATTGTACCGCTTATATCAGCGTCGATTTCTAAAACGTAAAGTTCATTTCTATCAATATCATTTTTAAATGCAGAAGGATTGGGATAATGCGCGTTCCATTGGTAAATGCCTTTAGCTATCATAGCTTTTGCACAAGCTTTGGTTAAATTCATTATAGGGTTTATATCTTCAATCTTACCTTTTCTAATCATTTATAAATTGTATTTTTGTTTGAAAGCGTTATTAATATGAAAACAATTTTAGTTCCTGTTGGTTCTTCAAAAAATGCAAAATCACATTTACAATATGCGGTAGATTTTGCTAAAGCATTTGGTGCAAAGTTATATGTTATTCAAATATATAATGTCTATACCAAAGCAGGAACTATGATAAAAGTAGATCATATATTAGAACGAGAGTCTAAAGCTTTTTTAGAGTCTCACGTCGCGGCAATAGACACAAAGGGTGTAGAGGTAATTACTAAAACATTTAAAGGAAAACTGATTGATACTATTGAAAAAGTATCTCATGCTCTAGATGTAGATTTAATTATATTAGAGCCAAGAACTAATTCTATAAAAGATGAGGTTTATTTAGGAAAAACATCAGGTAAAATCATTAAGCGTACGCAAATACCTGCTTTAATTGTACCAGAGGGTTATACTTATAAACCGATTGTAAAAATGCTGTTAGCCGTTAAATCAGCTGTAATTAAGCGAGAAGGAGTATTGCAACCTATACGTGCTATAAAAGACCAATTTAAGGCAGTTCTTAATTTACTTTTGGTAAAAACGCAGTATCATAATCCTGAAGATTTTGAAGTAGATGAAGAACTAAAGGCAATGATAACTAACACAACAAAGGCTGAAAGTCCAACGACGTTTCAAGCTGTGTTAGAGCACTATAAGAATCATAGTCCAGATTTATTGTGCGTAGTTAGACGCAAACGTGGTTTTTTCTCAAAGCTTTGGGAAGATGATGTCATTTTGAAAAGAGATTTTCATAGTTCTACCATTCCTGTTTTAGTGTTGAGCGGACTTAAATAATTTGGGGGCATTAGCTCAGCTGGCTAGAGCGCTACGCTGGCAGCGTAGAGGTCATCGGTTCGACTCCGATATGCTCCACTTTTTAGGTTTTCACTTTTTTAAAAAGGGCTAAAAAAAACCGACTTCATTTTTTTTTCGTATGTTGTAAACTGAATAAAGCCCCTAAAATGAAACCAATCCTTCTAATAACCTACTTATTAGCGTTATTTTCTTATGCGCAAAAACCAGCTTTTGACCCTGAAAATCCTTCTGGCAAATTATTTGAATATGCAGAATATGTTCAGATAGATGAAGGCAAGAGTTTTTCAATGGATGACATAACTAATGACAATGATTTAAAATTCAATGATTTAAAATCTGAAAATCATGATCTTGGTTTTACTTCGGATACCTATTGGGTAAGATTTAGATTAAAAAATTCTTCAAGCCAGGATAAACTTTATTTTCTACAAACTGCAAGAGCTATTACAGATGTAGCGAATCTTTATCAACTGGGTGATAAACTATTAAAACATAAAAGTGGAGACCAGATTAATTTTAAAGATAGGGATGTAAGCCACAGAGAAACTGTTTTTAAAATTATTTTACCTGCAAATACAGAGCAACAGTTTTATCTAGAACTTTCTAGTGATGGGGAAACTATTAATGTACCATTAAACTTATATGATGGAGTAACTTTTTTTCTTAGTAACTATAAGCAGCAATTATTTTTAGGCCTTTTTTATGGTGTTCTACTTTTGGCGGCATTAGTTTATCTCTTTTTCTATGGTAGTCTTAAAAACAAAGCGTTCTTATATTACAGTGTCTATGTGTTTTCTATCGCTTTAATGCAAGCAGCTTTAGATGGTTTTATATATCAATTTATATTCCCTTCAGGAGGTTTTATAAATAGTAGAATGGTTCTGATTGCAGCATTACTTTCTAATCTGTTTTTACTAAAATACTGTGAATATTTCTTAAACATAAGAAAGAACCTTAAAGGGTTTAAAAAGGCTTATAATATGATATATGGAGTAATAGCAGTTCTGTTTGCTATGATTTTTATAAGTCCTCAAACCTTAGAATTAACTTATCCTATAAGTAATCTAAACGGATTGATAAGTTTATTGCTTATTCTAGCTTCAGTATTTACCATGAGCTTTAAGAAAATTAAAATTGATCCATTTTTTTCATTTGGAATCTTATTCTTAGTTATTGGTCTCTTAGGTTTTGTGATGAACAATTTAGGATTATTACCAAGTAACTTTTATACATTAAATAGCTCTAAGTTTGGTTCTGGTTTAGAGGTTGTTTTCCTGTCTTTATCTATGACGAATTTGATTAAACGTTTAAGGCAAGATAATGAGAGAGCACAAAGGCTAGCCCTAAAAAAATCTGAAGAAATTAGTGGGCTCAAAACCTACTTTATGTCTAATATAAGCCATGAGTTAAGAACACCAATTAACGCTATAATGGGTGTGGTGGAGACAGAATTAGCTAATAAAGATAACTCTAAAGAGAACAGAAGAAAATATCAAATAGTACGTAATGCATCTATTAGTTTATTGAGTAATGTAAATGATATTTTAGATTTTGAGAAGATGGAAAAGAAAGAACTTGTCTTGAAGAAGGAAGTTTTTAATCCATCGTTATTGCTAAATCAAATCAGTGAAAACTGGAAAGCAGAAGCTCAAAAGAAAGGGTTAGACTATCGTTTTGAAATGGATTCTGAAATTATTACCAAAGTTGAAGGAGATGTGGATAGATTGCTGCAGATTATAAATAATGTTTTAAGTAATGCCATCAAGTTTACAAATTCAGGGGAAGTTATATTTAAGCTCAAATGTGTAACACAGCCAAATAATTTTAGCAAGTTTATATTTCAAGTTTCAGATACAGGTGTTGGGATGGATAAAGAGAGTTTAGAAACAGTTTTTGATAGTTTTAATCAAATGCGTAAAAACCATAAGCGTCAATTTGGTGGTATTGGACTAGGATTAAATATAGCTAAGCATTTAGTAGATTTATTTGAAGGCACAATAAAAATAGAAAGTGAACCTAATGAAGGAACAGATGTATTTATAGAAATACCATTAAAAATAGTTGATGAAGGGAGAATTAAGGTTGCATCTAATCAGAGTAAAGAATTAAAAAATCCAATGCATATATTGGTTGTAGAGGATAATAAACTCAACCAAATGGTAATGCGCAAGCTGTTGAGTAGTTTTGATAATGTAACCTTCTCTGTTGTAGAAAACGGAAAGGAAGCTATTGAAGCATTAAAGCAAAGCGTCTATGATTTAGTGTTAATGGACTTACAAATGCCAGAAATGGATGGCTATGAAGCTACAGAACTCATTAGAGGTGGAGAGTTGGGAGAAGCTGTTGGAAGCATACCAATAATTGCAGTTACAGCAGATGCTATGCAAGAAACAAGACAGCGTGTTCTAGACCTTGGTATGAATGATTATATGACAAAACCCGTTAAGAGAGATTTACTTTTTCAAAAAATTAAAAACTGTTCTGAAATTAATACTAATCTTAACATTGTTGCTTAGTATTATCGTAAAGTAAATGCTATAACGAGATCAACTACTTTTTGTAATTCAATACTTAAAAAGTTCTTTTCCCAAGGGTGTTTTACGTTAAACACATGGTCTGCTGCTTCAATAATTTCTAGTTGACTATTTGGATTCCATTTGTGTAAGGTATAAGCCTCGTCAATAGATACAGAAGTGTCATTATTACCATGAATTATTAAATGTGGTACTTGCAGTTGTTTTTCTGCTGCTTCTATATCTAATAGTTTCTTGTTAGCTTTAAAATCTTCGTAAAATTGATAATAGTGCGGCATTTTTTGTTTAGTTCTGCCATTAAGAACATATTTTACACCATGCTCTTTCCACTCTTCGAGGTTTCCTATTGTAGAAGTTCGTTTTGCAAAGTCACAAACACTAGCTAAGGTGATTAGTTTTTTAATTCTTTCGTCTTTAGATGATTTTAAAATTGTAATACCACCTCCACGACTATGACCAATAAGAACGAGGTTGTTTCTATCTACAAATGGGTTGTCTTCAAATGTTTTTGTAACCCAATTGATGACATCGTTAAGATCATCCAGCTCTAAAGAGTAATTATTGTTGCCAAAGGCTTCTAAATCTGGAAAATCGATAGGATTTTCCATGGTACCTCCATTATGCGAAAAGTTAAATTTTATGACACAAATACCTGCTTCGGCAATAGATTTTGCCATAAGATTCCATGCTCCCCAATCTTTAAAACCCTTGTAACCATGACAAAATATAATAATAGGTTGATTAGAGATTTTTTCAGAATAGAATGTATCTAATAGTATTGGTTTTTTATTGGTTCTATGTAATACGAAATTCTTGTCTATTTGCATTAGTCTAACTCTTTTTCAATAAAATCTATATTAGGGTTGCATATTTCTGTTATCAGTTTTTTAAGTTCAACCTCAAAATTGTTTAGTGTTTCTTCAGTGATCAGCTGATTTTTTTTTCGGCTATAAGTAGACTCTTTTATACCAAATTTAAGGAAACCACTATTTAAATTTTTAAATGAAATAATACCAGCTTCTATGGGCAAATCAATCAGTTTTTTCTTGTGCATCATGTAAGCGTAACACAATACTTGAAAAGATTTACTATACTTATCATAATCTGTTGTAAGGTCTTCCCAATCAACAATTTCTACTTTGCCTTGGTCAACCTTTCCGGATTTGTAATCTATAACTCTAGTGACGCCATTAAATTGATCTATTCTGTCCACTTTACCAGTGAGGTGTACTTTATATGGAATATTATCAAAATTCAACTCGATTTTTTCACCAGCTTCTATTGCTAGTATTTTTATTTGGTTGCCAGCTTCAAGTTGTTCAATTTCAGAATTAATAAAATTTGAAATATAGCGTTGCGCAATTTCAAAAATTATAAGATTTTTCCCAGAGCTAAAATTACCATCTTTATATAATGCTTTAAAATGGTGTGTAACAGAGTTTTTTATCTCAGACTTAAATGTTTTAAGCACATCTACAGTAAGCTTTTTGCCAACAAAAGGTTTGTAGAAGTCCTCTAAAGTATTGTGTATTACAGAGCCTAGAGTGTTTGCAGCAATGTTTTCTTCTACATCTTCAAATTCTTTAATACCCAATATTTTTTCATAATAGAAGTCTAATGGATTTCTAATGTAATTGGTTAAAGATGATGGCGAAAATCCATAATTGGAGAGATCTTCTAACTTAGAAATTATAGCCTTTGTTTTAGATATTTTTTTCAAGCTGTTTTCTATGATAGGTACATCTGGTGAAACAATTGTATGGTTAATGTTATGTATGCCTTCAACCTCCAATTGAGTTATAAATCTGCTTTTTTCACCACCTTTTAGTGCATCTATTTCTGTGTTATAGAGTATGTAAACGTTTTTTGCACGTTGTATTAATCTGTAAAAGTGATAGGTGTAGACTGCGTCTTTTTCTTTATAAGTTGGAAGTTTGTTTTGAAGTTTAACATCAAAAGGTATAAACGAATTATTTGTTTTTCCCGAAGGAAGTATGCCTTCGTTTACAGAGCTTATTATTACGGTTTCAAAGTCTAGAACACGAGACTCTAACATACCCATAATTTGAAGCCCTTCTAAAGGTTCTCCTTTAAAATCTAAGGTTTCGTTTTGTAAAACATCGTTATAAATTCGATATAAGCTTTCTATTGAGTTTAAATAATGGTAATTAGTATTTAGGTCTGTTAGTTGATTGAATAGTACATGAAATCTATATAAATACTCAAGTTCTAAACCTTTATTGCTCATCGTATCATTGATGCTATCTTTTATTAAATAGATGAGATTAGAACAGTGATTTAGTGCTTTTTCAGGATTATTTTCCCATGATGAAAACATTAAATCTATAATACTATGTACATCCTTGTGTGCAATTTTTTTAAGTTCTGCAGAAGACAGATGTACCAAATTGTTTTTTTGAATATGACTTGAAATTTCATTCAGATAATTGCCATCATCTGTTTCAAATAAACTGTAAATAGATGGATGAGAAATAAGATCTATTACTTCTCTAAAATAATATGTATTGGTGTTCTTTTTATGAATTGAAAACAGTAAATCAAACAATGAAGCCAAGGGTACAAATTTTAGGGGCAATCCCATTGTAACGTTAATTTGACTAATTTCTTTTGGAATAGAATTTAAAACAGGAATTAATAGGTTTTCTTCTCCAAGAACGACTGCAGTATTTTTTAAGTTGTTATTGTCTACACCTATTTTTTCTAAAATTTGCCCAATATATTTTGCCTGACCTACCAATTTTGGAACACCCACGACCTGAATATTCTTCTTTTGGCTGTAATATGAAGTTACCCAATTAAAAGGCTGTTTTTTGAAGTAATTCCAATTGGCTTTGTGCTGTCTAATAAATAGTCCAGCGTCGTGTATATTGTCGTTTAAATAACTCTCGTCAGCATCCCAGTATATGTTTGCAGAACCATTTTGAAGTAACCCTTGAATAATTAACGACTCACATGTGTTAAGGGCGTTAAATCCTAAAAACACATGGTTTTTATTTGTGTTGTTTTCTATGTACGCTTCAAGGTTTTCTACAGCTTCTCTATAAACCAGTCCTTGGTATCCTTGCTTGTTTTTTAGTAGGTTATCAGAAAATACTTGATAATATGTTTTTAGTTGTTTCCAAAATTTCAAGTAAGACTTTACCAAGTTTGTTGGTTCGGTTTCTAAGGACCAATGATCTAGCTCTTTAATGGCGTGTAAATAGTCAAAAATAGTATCTTGATTACCAAGGTATCTGTCTATTTCATTAAAATCTTGTATGAGTATCTGTGCCCAATTCGAAAAGACCTCAAATGGTTCTCGACTCTCTTTTGGAGAAACTTCAACGTAGGCGTTATAAAGTTGAAATAAAGTATCAGTATTAGAAAGCGTCTTAAGACCAGATATCTCTTCTACAAATTCTTCAATACTAAGAATATGCGGAGCAAATATTGGTTTTTGAATTAGTGTTGAAAGATGATGTTTTAAAAAGACTCCCGCTCTTTTGCTAGGAAGTATAAAGTATAAATCTTCTAGGTTATTGCCCTTGTCTTTAAGGTCCTTTAAGACGGATTGTATAAAAGTACTCATTATATAAAAATAAAAAACGCTCCGAATTTCGGAGCGTTTTTCAAATATATTTTAGAGTGTATTATAATTAGTTTTTCAACTTAACTTCTACACGTCTATTTTCTTTTTTACCAGCTCTTGTATTATTGCTAGCAATTGGGTTGTCTTCACCATAACCTTTAGCAGTTAATCTCTCAGCGCTAATTCCGTTAGCGATTAAGTAATCTCTTACTGCGTTAGCTCTTCTTTCTGATAAAGATTGGTTCATTTTTCTAGAACCATCGCTATCTGTATGACCTTCTATAGAGAAGTTAGCTTGTGGATATTGCTTAAAGATAGCAACCATTGCTTGTAATACTTGGTCAGTTTGCTTTTGGAAAGTTGCCTTACCAGAATCAAATAAGATTGATCTAGAGTAACTGTTTAAAGTTTCCATAACCTCTTCAGTAGGCTTAACTTCTGGACAACCATTGTTAGCAGCTACACCAGCTTCGTTAGGACACTTATCGTCTTTATCTAAGATACCGTCACCATCAGTATCTGGCCAAGGGCAACCATTGTTAGCAGCAGGACCAGCTTCGTTAGGACAGTTATCATCACCATCAGCAACACCGTCACCGTCAGCATCTGGACAACCAGCTAAAGATTTTAAACCAGCAGTATCAGGACAATTATCATCTTTATCCATTACACCATCACCATCTGAATCAGGACATCCATTAAATTCAGCTAAACCAGCAACGTTAGGACAATCATCTTTAGAATCTTGAATTCCATCGTTATCAGAATCAGGACAACCATTGAAAATCTCTAAACCTGCTTCTTCTGGACAAGCATCGTCTTGGTCATAGATACCGTCACCATCAGTGTCAGTACCACCAAACTTAAGTACTAAACCAACTGAATGTTGGAAGTGCTTTGGTAAATAATCTTCAAATGCGTGTTTGTATGTTGAATTAACATCAATACCTAATTTCTCAGTGAACCATACTCTGAAACCTAATGAACCGTTTAAAGTACCAGCACCTATATCGTCAACCCAAGTGTAACCACCACCAACACCAAGATATGGGTCGATAGTTTTTGAGTTGATTAAATTCATAAAACTGTAAGAAACTCTACCATCTAAGCCGTAGTAAGTCAAATCATCTGCTGTTGCAGTAGTTTCCTCACCAGTCATAGGGTCAGCGAATGAACCTATTTTGTCAATTCTGTTTAAAGATCCAGTAGCAGTGAATGTAAATCCATCACTTAAGTATCTAGAAACCGAAATTGTAGATAAAGAAGGGAAAATATTCCAATGATCAGTAACGTTGAAATATTCATCAAAGTAATCACCTTGAGGCATATCTTCACCTACAGGGTATAAATCAACTGCGTTAGCACCAATTGTTACAGCCCAAGGATTGTTTTGGTCCTGAGCATTTGCAGTAAAGCCTATAAGAAGTACCGCAACAAAAAGTAATCTGCTAAGATTTTTCATATTCTAATTAATTTTAATTTTAAGTGTTAATTGTTGGCAAATGTAAGTTGTTAAATGTTATTAACAAAGACAAATATATAAAAATATTGTTACAATGCCCTAAAATAAAGAGTTTGTAACGATTTTAAATAATTTCAAGCTTTTTGCCAACTTTAATAAATGCTTCAATAGCTTTGTCTAATTGTTCTTTTGAATGTGCTGCTGAAAGTTGTACGCGAATTCTTGCTTTTTCTTTAGGAACAACCGGATAAAAGAAACCTATGACGTAAACTCCTTCTTCTAATAGCATGTTTGCCATAGTTTGTGAAAGCTTTGCATCATATAGCATTACAGGTACAATAGCAGAGTCACCGTCAATGATGTCAAAACCAGCTTCTTTCATACCTTTTTTGAAATATTTAGTGTTCCAATCAACTTTATCTCTGAGGGTTGTATCATTTTTGAGCATGTCAAAAACTTTGATGGAGGCACCAACAATTGCAGGTGCTAAAGAGTTTGAAAATAAATACGGACGTGAACGCTGACGTAAAATTTCTATAACTTCTTTTTTGGCTGTTGTGTATCCTCCCATTGCACCACCTAATGCTTTACCAAGTGTTCCGGTGATAATATCAATTCTTCCTAAAACTCCTTTTTCTTCAAGTGTGCCAATACCTGTTTCTCCAATAAAACCAGTAGCATGGCATTCATCAATCATTACCATGGCATCGTATTTATCTGCTAAATCACAAATCTTGTCTAAAGGTGCTACTAATCCGTCCATAGAGAATACACCATCAGTAACAATGATTTTAAAACGCGCGCCATTTTCATTAGCAGTAATTAGTTGCTTTTCTAAGTCTCCCATATCGTTGTTTTGGTAGCGATATCTTGAAGCTTTACAGAGTCTTACTCCGTCAATAATAGAGGCGTGATTTAAAGAATCGGAAATGATAGCATCTTCTGCAGTTAAAAGTGGTTCAAAGACTCCTCCATTTGCATCAAAAGCAGCTGCATATAAAATGGTGTCTTCAGTACCATAAAAATCCGCTATTTTTTGTTCTAATTCTTTGTGTATGTCTTGCGTACCGCAAATAAACCGAACAGATGACATTCCAAATCCATGAGTGTCTAAAGTTTCTTGAGCGGCTTTTATAACTTCAGGATGAGAAGAAAGTCCTAAGTAGTTATTTGCACAAAAGTTAAGGACTTTTTGCCCAGTGTTTAAAGTAATTTCTGCACCTTGAGGCGAAGTAATAATTCGTTCTTCTTTAAAAAGACCTGCGTCTTTAATAGCTTCAATTTCTTGTTGTAAATGCGCTTTAATATTTCCGTACATAATTTTTGTGTTAGTTGTTTCGCAAAGATACTATCTTGAAATTAGACTTCAACAACTTCAACAGTATCATTTATGTAAACAAGAAATTTATGAGTTACTCGGTGGTTCATTGTTTTTAGAAGAGAAGCATAAGTGTTGAGTTGAGATTTGTGAGATGCCATTTGATCTCCCGTTTTGTAGTCAATTATTGTAACTTCATTTTTTTGATTGATATTGATACGATCTGGTCTGTGTAGTTCACCAGATGGTGTTACAATATCTCTTTCGTTGTAAACTTTGTGGTCGTTGTTATAGTATAATTTAATTTTTGGATGCTCTATAACTTGCATTACAATTGTTCTAAGAGCTTCTTCATCTGAGGCTGTTATATCGCCAGAAGCTAATAAATCGTCAATGGCAAAGTCAATATCTTCTTGTGTTACGATTTTAGAGAGTAAAAGATGCACCAAATTACCACGTTCTATGGCTTTTCCTTGTTTGGTATCCCAAAGTTGACCGGCTTTTGTTATGATTTTTAAATTATGATCTTCTTTTGGTACAGAGATTAAATTAATAGAAGATGTGTCTGCTTCTGGTTCTGTTTTTTTGTTTAAGTTTTTTGATGTGCCAAAATTGTATGTAAGTGTACTGTCTGACCATAAGCCTTTGTCTTGTAAGTAAGAAATAAACATACCAGCATATGTTTTTTCGCTCACAACACCTTTAGCGTTAATGTCTTTTTTTGTTATGATATATAACTGCTCTACAGCTCTGGTTAAAGTTACATAGAGAAGATTAATGTTATCTAATTCTAATTGAGATTTTCGAGTTTCATAGAGCGTTTTACCATCATCACCAAAGTGTTCAACATCACTATTGTAGTTGAGTAATAATGTTTCAAAATTATTGTAATTATTTTGCTCTACAGGAAACCAAACTTTTGGTTCTATTTCTTGATAAATATTTAGATCTGCAAATGGAAAAATAACCACAGGAAATTCTAACCCCTTAGATTTATGAATGGTCATAATCTGTACAGCATTATTATTTTTTGGCGAAATAACACTGAGACTGTCTTTTTTCTTTTCAAAATAGTTAATGAACGACGACAAATCTGAATTTTGCTTTTGTGTAAATTCTAAAATAACATCTAAGTAAAATTGAAGAAAGGCATCAGATGAGTTGTGAAGATTAAATGTCCTAATAAGTTCTTCAACAAGATCGTATAGAGGAACTTGTAGTAGTTTGTTTTTGTTTATGTAGATGTTTAAATCTTCAAATTTTTTGAGCATTTCATCAAAACCAATGGCTAAATGAGCGCTGTAAAATGAATGCTTGTCCTCTACATTGTGTTGATTCGCAATAAAAGTTAAAACATCAATTTTTAAAGTATCATTATCAGGTTGAATTAATAGTTTAAGAAAAGCATCAAGAAACTGAACTTTGTCAGAGTTCTTTAAGAGTAAGGTTTCAGAAGAGGTAATTTTTATGCCTTTTTCACTCAAGAATTTAGCTATCTCAACACCTTCTTTTCGTTTTCTTACAATGATACAAATGTCGTCTAATGAAAACCCATTTTTCAGGCATTCTTCAATAGTTTTTAAAGTGCTATTGGTGTACATTTCATTAGCATTATCCTCTTTTGAAATGTCTAAAAACTCAATGTTAACGTAACCTTCTGTATTTTGAAATGGTTTTTGTTTAGAGTTTAAGTAAAGTTCAGCATATCTACTATCGTTAAAATAAATCTGACTCAAAAACAGAAAAAAAGCGTTATTAAAATCTATAATTTCTTTAGCACTTCTGTAGTTTGTATCTAAGCTTAGTACTTCTGCTTCAACCTGAAAAGGTTTGCTAGATCTGTTATATAAGTCGATAAACTGTTCTGGTTCACCACCTCTCCATCTATAGATAGACTGTTTGGCATCTCCCACAAGCATAGCAGAACCATTAGATGCAGAGAGCGCATTATCCAGAAGTGGCACCAAGTTTTCCCATTGCATTTTTGAGGTATCTTGAAACTCATCTATAAAGTAATGTTTAAACTTTTCGCCCAAACGCTCATAAATAAATGGTGTCGGTTGGCCTTTTATTTCATTGCTTATAATTTTATTAAATTCTGAAATAAGCATTTTGTTTTGCTCCTCTTTTAAGAAGTTTAGTTCTTTCTGAATGGCATTTAATACAGAGAGCGGAGTTATATTTTTATAGAGACCTTGTTTTAGTTTTAATTCAAAAACTAAGTCTTTGGTTTTTACAAATGCTTCAGATAGATTTGGCTGAATGCTGTTTATAGTACTTGCAATTGTGTCCGTAACACGTTTTGGGTAAAGCTTATTTCCTTCTATTAAATCGTTTTGCCATGCAGAGGAAAAAGAAATGCCAAAATTGCCTTGCGCTAATTTGTAAAAGTGTTTAGGTAGATATGATCTATTAAAATCATCAAACTGTAAGCCACACTCTTCAATTAGAGCAAGTACCGTTTCGGCTGTAGTTACAATATCCTTTTCTATTACAACACTATCCTTTATTAAGGTAGATTTTAAGGTTTTAAAGTCTTCAATCGTTTTATTTTTTAACGTTTCAATGGCTTCCAAGTCATTTTCATTAACAAGAAGCTTCGCTATTTTATTGAAGTCGTAGCTAATGTCCCAGCTTTTATCATCGTCAGCTTTTTCAATAGCAAAATCAACAAGTGTTTGTGTTAAGGTTTTGTTTTCTCCTGCTCTAGAAATTAAATTATCTACAGCTTCATTAAGGAGTCGTTCTTGGTCTAATTCAACTTCAAAATTTACAGGAAGTTTTAGATCGTGAGCAAAAGTTCTAATAACTCTGTGTGTAAAACCATCAATTGTAGAAATATCAAAAGCACCATAGTTGTGCATGATGTGTTTCAATATAGTTTTAGAACGACTTATTAGAAACTCTGGAGGTATTGATAACTCATCGCATATTGCGCTAAACATAGGATGAGGTGCTGTAAGGCTCTTTTCCTGGGAAAAGATTTTTAGCATTTCTATAATTCGTTCTTTCATCTCACCAACAGCCTTGTTGGTAAATGTTATAGCCAAGATGGACTTAAACTGTTCATTATTCTTAGACTGAACAAGAATTTTGATGTAAGTCTTTGCTAGGGTAAATGTTTTACCACTACCTGCAGAAGCATTGTATATTTTGAGGGCTGAGTCTTCCAAAAGATAAATTTTATACCAAAATAGGGAATCTTAATAATTTATTTAGAACTTCTTGTTTTCAAAATCGTAAATTTGTTAGAAATAAAATAGTAACACTAAAAAACATATACATTATGGCTTTTGAATTACCAAAATTAAAATATGCATACGATGCACTAGAACCACATATTGATGCACGTACAATGGAAATACACCATACAAAACATCATAACGGTTACACAACTAAGTTAAATGCTGCTATTGAAGGCACAGATTTAGAAGGTAAATCTATAGAAGATATCTTAACTAACCTAGATATGAATAATGCTGGTGTTAGAAATAATGGTGGTGGTTTTTACAATCACTCTTTATTTTGGGATGTTATGAATCCTGAAGACAAAGGTTATTTATCTGGCGAATTAAAAGATGCTATTGAAGCAGAATTTGGTTCTAAAGATGCCTTTATTGAGGCTTTTTCTAAAGCTGCAGCGACACAATTTGGTTCTGGTTGGGCTTGGTTGTGCGTACACAAAGGAGGTAAGGTAGAGGTTTGCTCTACTCCAAATCAAGATAACCCACTAATGCCTGGCGTTAGTTGTGGCGGTACACCAATCTTAGGATTAGATGTTTGGGAGCACGCATACTACCTAAACTACCAAAACAGAAGACCAGATTATATCGATGCTTTTTTCAAGGTTATTAATTGGAACGAGGTTGAGCGTCGTTATGCTGAGGCTAAATAATATTTTATTACATAGTAGAAAAGCCAGGCTATTAAGTCTGGCTTTTTTTATGATGTTAAATTGGAATTTGCACAAGAATTAAAAATGAAAAAAGGTGAACAGAGAGTTCACCTTTTTTGCCCCAAATCTACCATAAACTTAACCTACTTATGTTATGGTTGGTCAAATATAAGTTTACAATAAATTAATATTTAAATTTTTCGGATAAACGACCTATATATTAGTCTAAGCGTGGATACTAAGGTTATTGCCTAAAATTAAGCTTAAAACGAAGATTGATTTAAGCAAAACGAGTTAAAGTAATGCTTTAATAAAGTTCATAAAAAAAGGTGAACACTGTTCACCTTTTTTTGCCCCAAATCTACCATGAACTTAACCTACTTATGTTATGGTGATACCAATGTAATTTTAATTTGTTAAAACAGATGTATATATTAGACGAAAAGCATTTTTAACCGATGAAATACATAGTTTTTTGGATTAAAAGCCTATTAATGTGGTAGTTAGTAAGCGCGCTCTTTATTACCTTCGAAGAAATTAATAAAGGCTCTATTTACTACTCTGTTGCCTCCAGCTGTTGGATAATCTCCTGTAAAATACCAATCACCTAAGTTTTTAGGACAAGCTTTGTGCAGGTTTTTAACAGGTTGAAAAATTATCTTTACTTCGGCATTTACAGATTCGTCACTTAATAACTCAGAAATTTTATCTGAAATTTGTTCATCTGTGAAATTATCATAAATCTCTTTCACATAGTTAACCACATTTTTATCTTTAAGATTTACTTGCTTTAAACATTTTTGATAGACTTCCTCGACGATGTGGTATTGATTGTTGTCTTTCAATAGTTCTAAAGCAGCTCTAAAAGCAACCAAGCCTTCGAGGTTAGCCATGTCAATTCCGTAACAATCAGGATAGCGTATTTGAGGAGCAGAGGATACCACAATGATTTTTTTAGGTTTTAATCTATCCATCATTTTTATAATACTCTTCTTCAGAGTGGTACCTCTTACAATACTATCATCTATAATAACCAGATTATCTGTTGGCTTTATAACTCCATAAGTTACGTCGTATACGTGAGCTACCAAATCATCTCTACTGCTATCTTCTGTTATAAAAGTTCTTAGTTTAACATCTTTAATAGCAATCTTTTCTATTCGCGGTCTCTCTGAAAGAATTTCTTCAACTTTTTCTGAAGAAAGTTCTCTTTGGCCATTTAAAATAGCTTGTGTTTTTTTATGATTGAGGTGTTCTTCTACAGTGTCTATCATTCCAAAAAAGGACGTTTCTGCTGTATTAGGGATAAAAGAAAACACCGTATTTTTGGTATCATTATCAATAGCTTCAAGAACTTTCGGCATCAATAGTCTTCCGAGTTCTTTACGCTCTTCATAAATTTCAGCATCACTTCCTCTCGAAAAATAGATACGCTCAAATGAACATGCTTTTCGTTCTAGTGGCTCTAGAATTTTCTTTATTTGAGTTTCGCCAGATTTTTTAGTAATTATTGCATGTCCAGGATCTAGTTCTATAACCTCTTCAAAAGGCACGTTAAACACAGTCTGTATTACAGGTCTCTCTGATGCAACTACAACAACTTCATCATCTTTATAATAGTAAGCAGGACGAATTCCTGCTGGATCTCTAAGTACAAAAGAATCTCCATGGCCTAATAAACCAGCCATAGCATAGCCTCCATCCCAATTTTTTGCAGCACGTTTAAGAATTTTCCCAACTTTTAATCGTTCTGCAATTAGCGGTGAACATTCTCTTTTGTTATAACCTTCTTTTTTTAAATCTTTATAAATCTTACTAACAGCATCATCCAAAAAGTGACCTATTTTTTCCATTACGGTAATAGTATCAGCTTTTTCTTTAGGATGTTGGCCAATATCAACTAAATTATCAAAGAGCTCATTAACATTAGTCATATTAAAGTTACCTGCAACAATTAGATTTCTGTGCATCCAATTGTTTTGTCTGAGGAAAGGATGAACACTTTCCACACTGTTTTTTCCGAAAGTGCCATAACGAACATGTCCAAGTAAAAGTTCACCCACATAAGGAATATATCTTTTTTGAAGATCAACATTATCTTGGTATTCAGGGTGCTTTGTAAGCTCTGCATTAATACGTTGGTTAATTTGAGCAAAAATGTCTTGTATAGGTTGCTGAGCAATAGATCTTACTCTACTAATGTAACGCTCACCAGGATGAGTGTCTAATTTTATACTAGCAAAGCCAGCACCATCTTGTCCTCGATTGTGCTGTTTTTCCATCATCAAATACATTTTATTTACTCCGTAAAATGCACTTCCGTATTTTTCCTTGTAGTATTCTAATGGTTTTAAAAGCCTTATAAGTGCTATACCACACTCATGTTTTAAAGCATCACTCATATTTATGAAATAAAAAAACGCGCTAAAAATTAAGCGCGCTGGTTTTTAAGTTAATTCTATATCAAACTGTGTTAGACTCTTAAATTGTTCTAAGCGTCTGTGCACTTCTTCTGTTTTTAAATTCTCCATACGTTCTGTTCCAAATTTTTCAACACAAAACGAGGCTAAAGTAGAACCGTAGATTACGGCTGTTTTTAAGTTTTCAAAAGAGTAATCTCCTGTTTTTGCTAAATAACCAGCAAATCCTCCAGCAAATGTGTCACCTGCACCTGTAGGATCAAATACTTCTTCTAATGGTAATGCTGGTGCAAAGAAAACACTATCGTCATGAAACAATAATGCTCCGTGCTCACCTTTTTTAATAACAACATACTTTGGTCCCATTTCATGAATTTTTCTTGCAGCAACCACTAAAGAGTATTCACCTGTTAATTGTCTTGCTTCCTCATCATTTATGGTTATCACATCGATATGCTTAATCGTATTGTGTAAATCTTCTAATGCACAATCCATCCAAAAATTCATGGTATCTAAAATCACCATTTTTGGTTTAGTTGTCATTTGATTAAGAACACTCATTTGAGTTAATGGGTGTAAATTACCCAACATTACTACCTCTGCATCTTTATAATTATCTGGGACAACAGGTTCAAAATCTGCTAAGACATTAAGTTCAGTTGCTAATGTGTCTCTAGAATTCATGTCGTTATGGTATCTGCCACTCCAAAAGAAAGTTTTACCATCTTTTACGATTTCTATCCCAGATACATCAATATTTTTATTAGACATAAGGTCTAAATATTCTTGCGGAAAATCTCCACCAACTACCGAAACTACAGCAGAATCTACATTAAAATTTGAAGCAGCAAGGCCTATAAATGTGCCAGCTCCTCCAAGGATTTTATCGGTTTTACCAAAAGGTGTTTCAATAGCATCAAAAGCTACTGTACCAACAATTACTAATTTACCCATTAAAGTAAGTTTGAATTAAGGTGCAAAAGTACATAAAATATATTGCTGATGAAACATACATGGCATCATCTAAATTAAATTATTTTCTTCCAAAATCCGCTGGAATTTCTCCCCAAGCTTTAGTTTCCCATTTAACAATAGTGGTAGAATAATCATTTTCTTTTAACCACTTTACAGCTCTGTCTACCAAATCAAAAACAGATTTGTTTTTGGCGTTGCGTTCTAATTTAGAATTGCACATTTTTTTTCTTACCCAACTCATTGCGGTTTTAGAGTCGGTATAAATGATTCGGTCGCTATTATGCTGTTTTAAAAATGCTAATCCGTGAACGATAGCTAAAAATTCGCCAATATTGTTGGTGCCTTCTTCAAAAGGCCCTTGTATAAAGAGTTGTTTTTTTGTTTTGGTATCTACACCACGATACTCCATTTTACCAGGATTACCAGAAGATGCAGCATCTACTGAAATTGAATTATAATTGGGTTGCCCTATTTTTTTTAGTTGTTCGTCAGACAGTTCGCTTTTAAAACTTTTTGATTTACCTATGTAATCTTTTGGACCATCTTTAAGAGCTTTTTTTGCAGCTTCAAAGGTGGCGAAAGATTTATACTGAGCTCCTTTAAAATCGTTGATTTGGGCTTTGCAGTCGTCCCATTTCTCAAAAACTCCGGTTTTATGGCCTTTCCAAACGGTGTAATATTTCTTTTTCTTTTTTGACATTTTTTGTCATCCTGAACTTGTTTCAGGATCTTGATATAAAATTCTACTTAAAGGTTGTTTAACAATCCCTCAACAACCTTTGGAAAATGCTCCATTTCCAATTCATGGATTTTAGCTGCAACATCATCAGCTGTATCTAACGCTTTTACTTCACATTTTGCCTGAAAAATAATCGCTCCTTCGTCATAATTTTCGTTTACGTAGTGAATTGTGATGCCAGTTTCAGTTTCTTTATTTTCTACAACAGCATTGTGTACATGCATACCATACATGCCTTTTCCACCATATTTTGGAAGCAAAGCAGGATGAATATTTATGACTTTGTTTTCAAACTCTTTAAGAATAAATTCAGGAAATTTCCAGAGAAAACCTGCTAGCACAATTAAATCTGGTTGTGATGATCTTAAAACATTAAGAACATCTTCAGACTTGCTGAATGCTATTCTGTTAAATGACAAAGCGCTAACATTTAGTCTTTTACATCGATCTAGTACTTTGGCATGAGGATTGTTAGTCAGTACCTGAATAACAGACGCATTATCGCTGTTTTGAAAAAACTTAATTAAATTTTCAGCATTAGATCCGCTACCGGACGCAAAAATTACAATACGCTTCATTTACAGTTATATTGGGTTATTATTCAGAAACAAAAAAAAGAATAATAATTAACAATTAGGCGCAAAACTTAAATTCTTCTACCGATTTTTTAGCATTGATATGCACATTTTATCGGTAAAGGTGATTTTTAAAATAAAGTTTTTTATTTTTGCGGTCTAATTAAAACTTAAAATTAAAAGATTATGTCAGACATTGCATCAAGAGTAAAAGCGATTATCGTAGACAAATTAGGTGTTGATGAAAACGAAGTTGTAACTGAAGCAAGCTTCACTAACGACTTAGGTGCAGATTCATTAGATACTGTAGAATTAATCATGGAATTTGAAAAAGAATTTGATATTCAAATCCCAGACGATCAAGCTGAAAACATTGCAACAGTTGGTCAAGCTATCTCTTATATAGAAGAAGCAAAATAAGACTTTATTTTTATGGAATTAAAGCGAGTAGTAGTTACTGGTCTAGGTGCACTTACACCTATTGGCAATACCAAAGATGAATATTGGAATGGTCTTGTTAATGGAAAAAGTGGTGCTGCCCCAATCACGCATTTTGATGCTGAGAAGTTCAAAACGCAATTCGCTTGTGAAATAAAAAACTTTGAAGTTACTGACTTTATTGATAGAAAGTTAGCGCGTCAAATGGATAAATTTTCGCAATATGCAATGGTGGCTTCAGATGAAGCGATAGCAGATTCGAAATTAGATCTAGACACGATAAATAAATACAGAGTAGGAGTAATTTGGGGTGCAGGTATAGGTGGCTTAGAAACATTTCAAGAAGAAGTGCTTAACTATGCTGCTGGTGACGGTACACCTCGTTTTAGTCCTCGTTTCATCCCCAAAATGATTGCGGATATAGCACCAGGAAACATATCTATTAAATATGGTTTCATGGGCCCTAACTATACAACGGTATCTGCTTGTGCCTCTTCTGCTAATTCAATGATTGATGCTCTAAACACTATACGTTTAGGTCATTGTGATGTTGTTATTACTGGTGGAAGTGAAGCAGCGGTAACAATTGCTGGTATGGGTGGATTTAATGCTATGCATGCTATGAGTACTAGAAACGATAGTCCTGAAACTGCCTCAAGACCTTTTGATGCAAATCGAGATGGTTTTGTACTAGGTGAAGGAGCAGGTTCTATTGTTTTAGAAGAGTATGAGCACGCTAAAGCAAGAGGAGCTAAAATCTACGCAGAAGTTGTAGGTGGAGGCTTGTCTTCAGATGCATATCATATGACTGCGCCACATCCTGATGGAATTGGTGTTGTTGCGGTGATGAAAAACTGTTTAGAAAATGCTGGTTTAAAACCCGAAGATGTAGATCATATTAATACACACGGAACATCCACACCATTAGGAGATGTTGCCGAATTAAAAGCTATATCAGAAGTGTTTGGAGACCATGCTAAAAAGATTAATATTAATTCTACTAAGTCTATGACTGGTCATTTGTTGGGCGCTGCTGGTGCAATAGAAGCTATTGCCTCTATATTAGCACTAGAAAATGGTATTATACCACCAACAATTAACCATGAAACTGCGGACGAGAATATAGATTCAGAATTAAATTTAACGCTCAATAAAGCTCAGAAACGAGATATTAAAATAGCAATGAGTAATACATTTGGATTTGGCGGACATAACGCTTGTGTATTATTTAAAAAATTAGACTAAATCCCGAATGAGTTTCATTCGTAACATATTAAAAAATTCCCGTTCATTCGATGACGGGAATTTTTTTTTAAAACTTAAAGATATTCTTGGATTTAAGCCAAGATCCCAAAATTTATACATCAAGGCTTTTACGCATCGTTCGATGAATATTAAGGATAAAAAAGGAAATCCTATTAATTACGAACGTTTAGAATTTGTTGGTGATGCTATGATAAGTTCAGTTATTGCTGCTTATCTCTACGAGCAAGTACCACACGGAGACGAAGGTTATCTTACCAAAATGCGCTCTAAAGTAGTAAGTAGAGAGCATCTTAATGAATTAGGTAAAGAGTTGAATCTTATAGATTTAGTGCAAAGTAGAATACCAAAGTCTAATTTTGGAAACAATATTCACGGCAATCTTTTTGAAGCTTTGGTTGGTGCTATTTATTTAGACAGAGGTTATAAGGCTTGTGAAAAGTTTTTGTACAGGAGGGTTATAAATCCGCACGTAGACATAGAGACTTTAGAAGGTAAAGTTATTAGTTATAAAAGTCTGTTAATTGAGTGGTGCCAAAAAGAGAAAAATACCTTTGACTATGAAGTGTATGAAGATACCGGAAATGATGAGTTAAAGCACTTTTCTGTAAGGCTCAGTATTAATGATAAAGTAGTATCTAAAGCTAGAGCTACCTCTAAGAAAAAAGCAGAAGAAAAAGCATCCAAGCGCGCATTCTTTGCGTTTCAGAAACAAATCACAAAGCTCATATAATTTAGAGTTTATAGAGATCGTATAGAAAAGTAAAATCTACAACGTTTTCGTAGGTTTTTAGGGTTAAGATTAACCAAAAGTTGACATTAACAATCTATTATTGTACTATATTTACCTTTTAAAGTTATAATTGTATGGCGTTGCATAAACTTTTGGTTGATGATTTTTATGACGATACCTACAAGCTCATTGCTATACATTGTGGGTTAGAAGATTATCGTTTAGCCTATCTACTCAATCAAAGTTTAGGCCTTAGATTACAACGAAAAACAGAAGATTTAGATATGCAATATTTAAAAGCTTCGTACAGTATTTTTGAGTGGAATAATGTTTCGCAATACGTTACTTGGAATCTAGTTTCAAATGTTTGCAAAAAAGAAGAAGATAGTTTGTATAGTACAGGCTTGTTTCAAACAAACGAAAAAGTAATTAAAACATTGAATCTTGTTCCAGAGTATAAGAAGGTAGATTATTTTATTAAAATTTCTGATGAAATCCAGAATGTTAACGAAAAACTTATTTTAAATAAGCTCCAAAATATACCACACATTATAACAAGTTATACGGTTAACCCGACTAAATTAAAATCTAAAGATCATTTAATTTTTTGAATTAATGCCAAATAAAAAGACCAAAATAGTGGCCACATTGGGCCCAGCAACTAGTAATAAGGAAACCTTAAAAGCAATGCTTGATGAAGGAGCTAATGTGTTTCGAATTAATTTCTCGCATGCTAATTACGATGATGTAAAAGAACGTATAAACATGATACGCGAACTCAATGAAGAGTTTGGGTATAATGCTGCAATATTAGGAGATTTACAAGGGCCTAAGCTTAGAGTAGGTACTATGAAAGGTGAGGTAATCGTAAATGAAGGGGACGAAATAATTTTTGCTACCGGAAAACGATTTGAAGGTACAAAAGAGCGTGTTTACATGACTTATGAGAAGTTTCCTCAAGACGCCAAGCCAGGTGAACGTATTCTGTTAGATGATGGGAAATTAATTTTTGAAGTTGTTTCTACTGATGGTAAAAAAGAAGTTAAAGCTAAGGTAATTCAAGGAGGACCACTAAAGTCTAAAAAGGGAGTTAACCTACCTAATACAAACATTTCTCAACCAGCGTTAACAGAAAAGGATATTGAAGATGCCATTTTTGCTATCGAACAAGAAGTAGATTGGATTGCACTATCTTTTGTAAGACATGCTGAAGATTTAATGGAGCTAGAAGAACTCATTAAAGAGCATAGTAATTATAAAATTCCAATAATAGCTAAGATTGAAAAACCTGAAGCTGTAGAAAATATAGACAAAATTGTTGCCTATTGTGATGGTTTGATGGTTGCACGTGGTGATTTGGGAGTAGAAATACCTGCAGAAGAAGTTCCGCTAATTCAGAAGCAATTGGTATTAAGGGCTAAGCGAGCAAGAATTCCGGTAATTATTGCAACGCAAATGATGGAGACTATGATTACCAGCTTAACTCCAACGCGTGCAGAAGTAAATGATGTAGCTAACTCGGTTATGGATGGTGCAGATGCTGTAATGCTTTCTGGTGAAACATCTGTAGGACAGTATCCAGTTCAGGTTATACGTCAGATGGCAAATATTATTCGTAGTGTTGAAGATTCACCATTAATAGAGGTGCCACAATCACCTCCTCATATTCGTACAAAACGTTACATAACAAAATCTATTTGTTATCACGCTGCCAATATGGCTAACGAGATCAATGCAAAAGCTATTTCAACACTTACTAATAGTGGTTATACAGCTTTTCAAATTTCTGCATGGAGACCTCAAGCACATATTTTAGTTTTTACTTCTAACAAGAGAATTCTTTCTCAATTAAGTCTTCTTTGGGGAGTTAAAGCCTTCTATTATGATAAGTATGTAAGTACGGATGAAACTATTGAAGATGTAAATGCCATTGCTTGCAAAAAAGGCTATTTAGAAGTAGGTGATATGTTAATTAGTTTAGCTGCAATGCCAATTAAAGATAGAGGTATGGTTAATACCCTACGTGTTACAGAGATTGAGAGTTGTAGTTTTTAAACAAGAAATTAGAATTAAATATACTAGGCTTAATGATTTCATTGAGCCTTTTTTAGTTTAAAATTCAAACCTTAACTGTACACTAACAGATTTTTTATCCTCTATATTTGGTTTAGAGGATTTGTTTTTATCTGTATTTAGATTAGACAATGATATTCCTAAAAGACGAACCGAATTGTTCAATTTTTCTTGATATAAAAGCTCTTTCGAAGTTTCTAAGATTATAGATTTGTCACTTACAAAATAGGGAAGTGTTTTGCTACGCGTTTGTAAAGTAAAATCGCTGTATTTAATTTTTAGTGTTATCGTTTTTCCTGCTACTTTGCTTTTTTCTAATCTACGAGAAACTTCTTCAGCGATATGATCTAGTTTTTCTAACATAAAGACCTCAGAAGAAAGATTCTCACTAAAAGTACGTTCTGCAGCTAATGATTTTCTAATGCGGTTTGGTTTTACTTCGCTATTGTGAATACCTCTGACAATATAATAGTAGTAACGACCAGATTTTCCAAAGTTTTCGTCTAAATATTCCAGGCTTTTAGCTTTTAAATCATTTCCTGTAAATATGCCTTTTTGATACATTTTTTCGGCAGTAACCTTACCAACACCATAAAACTTTCTAATGTCTAAATCTTCTAAAAACTTTAGCACATCTTCGGGATTTACAGTTTTTTGTCCGTTGGGCTTGTTATAATCACTTGCTACTTTGGCAATAAACTTATTAATAGAGATGCCTGCCGACGCTGTTAAGCCCACTTCTTCATAAATACGTTGTCTTATTTTCTTAGCAATTAAAGTTGCACTAGGAAGCCCTATTTTGTTTTCAGTAACATCTAAATAGGCTTCATCTAAAGACAAAGGTTCAACCAAATCTGTGTAGTCAAAAAATATTTTACGCACACGGTTAGAAATTTCCTTATACCTTTCAAATCTTGGTCTAACGAATATAAGTTCTGGGCAGAGTTTCTCAGCCAAACGACCAGACATGGCACTTTTTACACCAAATTTTCTAGCTTCGTAGCTAGCAGCACTAATTACACCTCGTTTTCCGCCACCACCAACAGCAATCGGTTTACCTTTTAGCTCAGGATTATCCATTTGCTCAACTGAGGCATAAAATGCATCCATATCTACATGAATTATCTTTCTAATTGGTAAATCGTTTAGCATAGTGTAAATTTAGACATTAAATACCGTTTAATGACCGTAGAAATAGAACGTAAATTTTTAGTAACTTCTAATGATTTTAAAAAAGAAGCCGTTAAAAGTTACAGCATAAAACAAGGATTTTTAAATAGCTATAAAGAGCGCACCGTTAGAGTTAGATTAAAAGAAGACATTGGATATTTAACCGTAAAAGGAAAATCATCAGATGATGGTTTAGTTCGTTTTGAGTGGGAAACTGAAATCACAAAGCACGAAGCTGAACAACTTTTAAGGTTATGCGAAGATGGTATTATTGAGAAAAGGCGGTACGAAGTAAAGCTATACAACCATACTTTAGAAATAGATGAATTTTATGGAGACAATGAAGGTCTAGTCATTGCTGAGGTAGAATTGCAATCTATAAATGAAGAGTTTAACAAACCAATTTGGTTAGGTAAAGAAGTTACAGGAGATATACGATATTATAATTCACAATTAAGTAAACAACCATTCAAAAATTGGAATAAATGAAAAACCTATTATTAATATTAATTTGCTTTTTGGTATCATGTAAAAATGAGCACGAGCCTAGTAAAGTAAAGGACACAGTTATAGAAAAAGAGACTATTGAGGCACCAATTGAAAAGTCTAAACCCTTGAAGGAGGAATCCGGAAAGTCCGTTGCGGAATTAAAGGCAGAACTCATAAGTAAAGGTTATAAGGTGTTTGACTATGTGGATGAAAAGACTCAGGATACAACCTTAATGCAACAATATTTTATGGCTTTTTTAAAGAATGGGCCAATTAGAAATCAAAATGAAGAAGAAGCAAATCAGTTGCAAAGTGAGCATTTGGCACACTTAGGTAAAATGTATGAGTTAGGTTATGCAGATATATCGGGTCCTTTTGGTGACGACGGTGAAATAAGAGGAATTACAATTTACAATGTGCCAACATTAAAAATGGCAGATAGCTTAGCAAATGCTGACCCAATGGTAAAAGCAGGACGCTTGGTTATAGAAATTCATCCTTGGTGGGCAGCCAAAGGTTATCCATTACGATAATAAAAAAAAACGCCCTAAATACCTAAATACTGTTAGGGCGTTTTTTATATAAAGATTTCGATTTATTTACTGTTGTTCTTGCGGGCCTCCGCTAACAATTTTAAACTCCGATCGTCTGTTTTGAGCATGTTGCTCATCGGAGCAATTAGCACCACAATCAATTTTAGGTTCGGTTTCACCTTTACCTTCAGCAGCGATACGCGAAGCATCAATACCTTTAGAGATGACGTATTGTTGTGTGCTCTTAGCTCTACGTTGCGATAGTCTTTGGTTATAAGAGTTAGAACCTCTACTATCTGTATGAGATGTCGCATTGATAACCAAATCTGGATATTTGTTCATGATTTGAACTAGTTTATCCAATTCAAAAGCTGCCTGAGCAGTGATATTAGATTTGTCGAAGTCAAAATAGATAGGGTTAAGTACGATTTCATCAGGAGTCATAATTTTTTCAATAGGATCTAAAGAAATTTGAACCGCTAGCTCTTCCTCGCTTGTCCCTTTAACAGGCACTTTTTTGCTTTCAAAGTCTTCCATGACCACCTCAAGTTCAGAGTCCTGCTCGCACTCAACAATAAATTCAGCAACACCTTCTTCGTTTGTGGTTTTTGTAACGACCTTATTACCTTCAGCATCGTATAACGAAACAGAAGCTCCGTTTAAAGGCGCTCTGGTAACATCATCCAATACAGTAGCCGTAATTAAAACATCACAAAGTGGTTGAAGTTTTTTAAATGCGTAGACGTCATCACTACCTTGCCCACCATCTCTGTTAGAAGATACAAAACCTTCTTCGGTTTCTTCATTAATAGAGAACGCAAAATCATCACCATTACTGTTAATAGGAATACCAACATTTCTAACAGGTGCCATTTTACCATCTATAACTTTGGTATAAAACACATCCATACCACCTAGACCTAAATGACCATTAGAAGAGAAATAAAGGGTGTTGTTGCTACTTATGTAAGGGAACATTTCTTGTCCTTCAGTATTCACTTTTTGCCCTAAGTTTTCAGGCTCACCAATAGTACCATCTTCATTGATGGCCGCTTTGTAAATATCAAAGTTACCATAGCCGCCAGGCATGTTAGAAGAGAAATATAATGTAGCACCATCTGCACTTACAGACGGATTTTTAACAGAATAGTTTTCGCTATTAACAGCCAAACTTTCAATAGTGTCCCAATCGTCACCTAACTTAGTAGCTTTAAATAAGTACAATTGGCTATAACGCACCTTGCTTAAAGAGTCTTTTTCAAAATCTTTTTCAAAATAGCTTTCTCTAGAGAAGTACATGGTCTTACCATCAGGTGTAAAAGAAACCAAACCTTCATGGTATTTTGTATTGATTTTATTGTTCATTAAAGTAGCAGTACCATACGAGCCGTCAGCATTTTTAGTTAATGAGTAGATATCTAAGAATGGCTGCTCATTCCAACCGTAATTTTTACGATTGTCGTTTCTGGCAGAAGTGATGTAAAGTTTACCATCGTGTTCTATACCACCAAACTCTGATTGCGCGGTATTAAAACCAGCATCTTGCACATTAAACTTTTTACCTTGCTCTAAAATTTTTGGCAAATAGTTAGGGTTTTTTCTAAAGGCAGTTGCTCTGTTGTCTGAAGGACGCATAGAAGCAAATTTTTCCATTTGCTTGTTAGATTCTTCATATTTTCCGTTTGCTTTAAGCATTTCAGAGTATTTGTAGATCATTTCAGGATTATCTTCAGACTCTAAAGCTTTGGCATACCATTTCTCGGCTTCAACGGTATTGAAGATGTTGTAATAACATTCAGCCAATTGTCCATAAACATAGGCAGAACCTTCTCCTTTGTCAATGAGTTTTTTGTAGCTTTCAGCGGCATCAACGTATTCGAACCTAGCGAATTCCTTGTCAGCCTTTTTAGTGTTTTTGTTTTGAGCAGTTAAGCATAAACCACTCATTAACATGATAAATAATAGTGTTTTTAAGTTTTTCATAATAGTTTAGCTTAACGGATTAAAAGTATCTAGGTGAACGTGAAACTCGTTTCGGGAAATTAAGATCGAACAACAACATTACCTCGTGAGATGCAGGAGCAAAAGCTTTAATGTCTGAAGACACAGCGTCGTAAGCATATCCAACCCTTAGAGACGGAGACAGCGCAAAATTAACTAAACCAGAAAAGGAATCGTCCAATCTGTAAGAAGCACCAATTTCAAATTTTTTGAAGAACCTTGCATTAAGGTTCACATCAAAAGATGTAGGAGCATCAAAAGCAGACTTAACCATAAAAGATGGTTTTAATTCTGTGTTAGGCGATAGGTCAAACACATAACCACCCGTTAGGAAATAGTGCTGTGTTTCAGAACCGATTTTATTTCCGTTAGCATCAAGATGTACAGAGGATAACATATTAGGCACCGACAGCGATACATAATATTTATTGGTGTAATAGAAGAAACCAGCACCAATATTTGGTGTGGTCTCATTGATTTGCATACCAAAGAAAGGGTCACCCTCATCAATAACATCTACATTACCACTGGTAAGGTTAATATCATGGAAGGTTGCCCCAGCTTTAACACCAAAGGCCAGTCTATGTTCGCCACCCAACTTTAAGGTATAGGATAGATCAACATAGGCATTAGTTTCTTTAACGGGACCAATCTGGTCAGCAATAAGTGATACGCCCAATCCAAGATTACTTCCTATGGGAGCATGCCCAAAGAACGTTCCTGTTTCAGGGCCACCATCTATTTTTGACCATTGGTTTCTGTATAATAATCCAAAAGAGAGGTTTTCTCTAGAGCCTGCGTATGCAGGATTCATAATGTTCATATTATACATGTACTGGGTGTACTGAGGGTCTTGTTGCCCATACATTTGCAATGCAAGGAAGAAAACCGCTATTATCGTGAGTTTTTTCATTATAAATTAAGTTGATTCAGTTAGTTGATTATCTGTTAATATATACCCATGCGCTCTTTTGCTTGGCACCACCTTCGTAGATTACGGTATAGAAATACGTACCTACAGGCAGTTCCTCACCATCATTGGTCTGGCCTTCCCATTCGTCCACATAGTTGTTTTTAGAATAAACCAATGTTCCGTTTCTGTTGAAAATTTCTAATCTTACAACATTAAAAGGACTAAGGTCGAAACTATCGTTTAGGTCATCATTGTTAGGTGATATACCTTGTGGGAACTCACAGAATTCTAATTGAGTCACATCAGCATAAAATGTATTAACACAACCAGTATCGTTGAACATGATATCTACAGAATACTCGCCGCCAACAAGTACTTCGCTATCAAGAACCAGTTCGTTTTCATTAGGGATTAGAACATCTTCATAGTACCAGCTAATAGTAACATCTTCAACATTAAAGTTGGTAGGTATAATGCCAATTTCTATAGAAACTGTTGCGTTAGGACACACTTCATAATTGTATTCTGGATCAAATGTGGCCTCAGGAAGTGTGCCAACGATTAATTCAAAACTATTAGTAACATAACATCCTTCATAACTTGTAGATTCAACACGTACAAAAACTGTTTCACCTGTACTCATGTAAAAGTCTGGTAGTGCATTTTGGTCGTTTTGAGCATCAACCTCTGATGTATGGTATGTAACGACAAATTGTGAAGCATCTTGACCGTTTAGAATATTAATAGAATGTGAAGCAAGATCAAATTCAGCTTCGATACCATCGCCGCACTCAGTATAGTCTACACTTTCAGCAGTGTGACTAGGTTCTGAAACGATTAAATCAAACGAAGCTACACTATGACATCCTGTTGTATTATCTTCCACTCTAACATAAATTGTTTGTGGGTTAGAGATGTTAGTGTATGGATTATCTGTGATAGGATCTATGTTTCCTTCAGCATCACTTTCAGATAGGTGATAAGAAATAGTATGGTTATTAGGATCTAAACTACCTAACACAACACTGTCATTATCACTAAGACTAAAAGGTGCTACACCAGTTGCGGAGCAACTTTCTAAATCTGAAGGGTCTTCATTAAGAAGTGGTGGTTGAAGAAATTCAACAAGTATTTCGTCCATCAAGAAACATTGACTAGAGAATATTACTTGAGCTGTATATAAATCTGGTTCTGTAACAGTTAAAGTTGACGACGTTTCACCATCAATAAGGATACCGTTTCTAAACCAATAATGCTCAAGGTTAGGTGCGCCAGTGTCTAGAACTACAGGTTCTCCTAAGCAGGTTGCTCCGCCAGAAGCAATAGTAATATCATCACCTAAGTTAAGTTCTCCAAGGTCAAAACTTCCGGCTTTTAAGAAAACACCAGAGTCAAATGCAGAGTCACTTTGGTCAGCAATAACCAATTTAATGTGGTATGATTCACCAACATTTACAGGTGATTGCGCTGTAAACACAGTTGTTCTACCATCAAAAGATATAGGTGGTAAATTGTCTGGGATATATCCACCGAAATATTGTTCATTTTGGGCGCCACAACTTGTGTTGGCTTGGTGAATATTTGTAACCAAAATAGGTGTTGTTGTATTTGGTAATACAGCAAGGTTGGTTGTATTACCACTCGAGTCGGTCAAAAGGAATGCAAATGCATCAGAGTAGTTACATTCAAAAGACCCTCCATTATATTCTTCAGATGCCATTAAGAAATCAAAACTAATTTCTTGAGCAAGAGGAACGAAGTCAAATTCAATTATGGTAGCGTTATTAGTTACAGTAATACCTACTGCATTTTCTAGGTCTGTGTCACCAGGCCATGCAGTACTACCATCGCTTATAGCGTTAGTGTTTGGTCCAGATGCTAAACTTGCGTCACCAGAGGTAAGAACAATCCCTTCGTCAAATGGGAAACCAACACCGTCACCATCCATTGAGAAATATCCGATACCATTTTGTTCACCAAAATCAGTTCCTGTAGAATAAGTAATATTCGATATTTGTGCACATTCGCCACCAATTAAAATATCCTGAACTAACTGCTCTACAGTATAAGTCGTTTGATCTACTATTACATTATCAAGACCAGGTCTTATACATAAGTCAAATGTAGTGTCTTCGCTACCAGAGCCAGCAGAAAATACTCTTACATAATAGGTGTTCCCAACAGTTAGTGTTGGTGATGTTATAGCATCATCGGTTGAACAATATATTTCTGTAAGAGAACCGCATGCTCCTTCATATAGACCATGATCCAAGTTCGTAGATGATCCAACAATATTTTCTAAACTAATAAGGTGTGTGTCATCAGTTGCAACAAATTGAAACCAAACATCGTCATCTGGATTACCAGTACAAGAACCAGAAGGAGTATTCGAAGGAGTTGCTTCGAGCAAAGTTCCAGGTGTTACAACAGTACATTCTCCATCAGTGTTAACAGCTGCAACTGTGGCATTGTCACAATTATCGTTATCTGGAGGACAAGCTAACAACTCAAAAGTGTTACTACTTATTGTACAGTTATTATCTTGTTCACTCATCACAAATACACTTACTGAAGTACCAAAGGCAAAAGGACCTACTTGATATACACCTGTAGAAAAGGCTTGTACAGTATTTGTATCAAAGTCATTTGAAATTTCTAAAGATGTAGCATCTCCCATACTTGTTATGTCTACATCGATGAAGAATTGATTACCAGCACAATCTGGTGCAGTTGCATATGTAGCTTCTGGTAGTGTACATAATAATTCTTGAATATTTATAGTAAAGTCTAACGTAACGCCCCAAGTACCATTGTAACATGGCTCAGGTGTTGCCTGACCCGAATCTGCTGTTCCAATGCGCATTCTGTGCTGCCCAAGAGTAGCAGTAGCAGGCATTATAAAAGAAGCATCGAGTATGTGAGGATTATTTAAACCTACAGACTCACCTTGATAAACCAGCTCAGAGGCATCAAATACCAAATCGTCATTAAAGTCTATCCAAATATTTGTATAGTAAGTAAATGTATGTCCAAATTCAATTTCAACATTGGTTTCTATACCTTGGAAAGCATTCACAACAGTTGATGTATGATCTTCGTAAGTTACATCACCAAAACTAGGGAAATTCACAATTCCTAAGGTAACATAGTTAACACCGTCTCCATCATTACTAGAAGGTTCAGACTGACAGTAGCCAGTATAGAAAGAGCCTGGTCCAGAGAAAGAACTTAAGTTAGTAGGGTCACATTCTGCCTGCACATAGAAATCATAGTCTGTATCAGACGTTAAACCTGTTAAAGTATATGGGTTAGTAGTTACACCAGTAACTAAAGTACCTGTTCCCGGCGTAAATCCAGCAGGACCATACTCTATATTCCAAGTAGTAGATGTGCCATTTTCAGTCCAGCCTACTTCAGTTGAAGTTAAACTTAAGTTGTTAGACGTTAAGTCAGTTGGCTCAGGACATGTAGGAATTCCTCTTACGCGGAAATTATCAACAAAAACATCGTTGTCTTGTGGGTCATCTACAGTACCCTCAGAGCCCAATATTCCAAATTGAACAACCTGACCAGCATAAGCCTCTAAAGTAACTACAGGATGTTCACCTGCCGCAGAAACGACAGAAGAGCTATCATAAGTTAATAGAGGTGTCCATGTTGCACCATTATCATTAGTTATAAGTAACTGAACAATATCATCAGAACCAAGTGTGCCAGCATTTGTAGTACTACCAAATTCCATGATTCCAAAGTCAAATTCTACCTGGAAAGGTCCTCCTGTTAGGTCAAATTGAGGAGATAATATCCAATCGCTCTTAGCAGCAAGCCATAAATTAATTTTATAAGCACCTGTAAAACCGTTGTTAAGGAAACCGTCAGCTAACCAACCGCCAGCTCCTAAATCACCAGGTCCAGTTGTAGCGTCACCACTATCAGCTTCGTCCCAACAGTCTGGAATTATTGTATCAAATTGTTCTAGATAATCAGGAACATAAATATCACATAATGTTTCGAAAGTAAAAGGGCCAGTCCAACCGCTAAACTCACTTCCACAATCAGCTTGAACATAATAGTCATAAGATGTTACAGCTGTTAATCCTGAGACTGTGTAAGGGTTTGTAACACCTGTATGAGTTGGTGTTCCAGTAGGAGGTGTACCAGATGTAACTATTTCAATATTCCATGCTGATACAGTGCCATCTTGATTCCAACTTAATTCAGCACTATTAGCCGTAATTGCAGCCGCAGTTAAAGAAGTAGGATTAAAACAAGAAGGAGCTTCATCAAAAGTCACATCATCTATAGCGATGTCATCATAAAAATCGCCAGTTACTATTTCAGAGAATATAAAACGAGCTTGAACGTCTCCTGTAATTGTCAATGTACTTAAATCTAGAACAATTAAGGTCCACCCACTAGTATTGGTATTAAAAGTACCCATACTATTCCAAGCAGCACCATCCCATACTTCTACATCGAGCTGAGAGTTGGCATTACCTTCATTATCACTAATTTCATAAAAAGATAGTGCAGGTGTTGTTAAGCCAGAAACATCAACCAAAGGGCTTGTTAAAGTTCTTGGACCTTCATCGCCTGAAGAGTCACACCATGCAAAATAATCATTAGTAGATGTTGTACCAGTTATGGTTCCGTTATTTCCAATATGATTAAATCCTGGATCGTTGTCAAAAAACCAATCTTCATTGCCGTCCATAGTCCAACATTGTGGAATTGTTCCACCGTTTTCAAATCCTTCAGAATATGGTGCAACAAAAGTTACACATTCAGTAGTAAATATATATGGACCAACCCACAAACTTTCATCGCTAGGACCGCAATTAGCTTGATAGTATACATAATATTCAGTAGCTGGGTTTAAAGAAGTTAAAGAAACATTTGGCGAACCTGTAGGCGAAATAGAAGATTCGGCTTCACCATTTCCAGGAGTAAAATCAGCACCGCTATTATATTCAATATTCCAATCGGTTTCAGATAGACCGACTGTCCAGTCTAAATTGGCAGAAGTAGCAGTTATTGCGCTAGCCACCATATTAGAAGGTTCTATACAAGTTGGCGCTTCAAAAAGCGTAACTACGATGTTAGACCAATCTGCATCTGAGCCACCGTAACTTTGATTTAGTACTATATCTATATATCCATCCGTTGTTGGATCGTAGACACCTGCTAAATCCCCAGAAAAGGTAAGTGTTGCATCAGCACCGCTGTTAGCGCTACCAGTAGTTGCGGGATCTATGATTACCGAACCAGCACTTGTGGTAAAAGTAATGTCCGCTTCAGAGGACCATGGGCCACCACCTCCGGCGCTCCAGTCTACAGTAACAGTAAAAGAATCATAAGCACCAGAAGAGGAAGCTGGAACCCCAACTGAATTTGCTACGTCGTTTATACTGATGGTAACAGGAGTCCCTTCAGCTACGTTTGTAGGCCCTATAATTGTGCTAAAATCATATTGGGCGCTTGCGGTAATGCAGAACCCTAGCATAATAAGAAATAAGGTAATCTTTTTCATAGTTTTAGGTTTGTTATTAAATAATTAAACCTTTCTAATTTGAAAATTAGAAAGGAATATTTGTTTTTAAGTTAGTATTCAGAAGCCGTTCAATATATAGTGAAAACGCTACTCTAGCTTTTTCTGAAATGTGAATTTATAAAAAATGACTATTAAGATTATATTAACATTGTGATAATAGATTAAATGCTCTTATTTCCGATTAAAGGAGAGTGATTTTGAGTTTTTTTCATAAAAAAAAGGCTTTGGGTTTAAATCCAAAGCCTTTTTAACATTTTATCTAAAGATTATTCGTTTTCTGAAGTTTTTAGAATTTTAAACTCAGAACGTCTGTTTTGGGCATGTTGCTCATCGGAGCAATTGGTACCACAATCAATTTTAGGTTCGGTTTCACCTTTACCTTCAGCAGCGATACGCGAAGCATCAATACCTTTAGAGATGACGTATTGTTGTGTGCTCTTAGCTCTACGTTGCGATAGTCTTTGGTTATAAGAGTTAGAACCTCTACTATCTGTATGAGATGTCGCATTGATAACCAAATCTGGATATTTGTTCATGATTTGAACTAGTTTATCCAATTCAAAAGCTGCCTGAGCAGTGATATTAGATTTGTCGAAGTCAAAATAGATAGGGTTAAGTACGATTTCATCAGGAGTCATAATTTTTTCAATAGGATCTAAAGAAATTTGAACCGCTAGCTCTTCCTCGCTTGTCCCTTTAACAGGCACTTTTTTGCTTTCAAAGTCTTCCATGACCACCTCAAGTTCAGAGTCCTGCTCGCACTCAACAATAAATTCAGCAACACCTTCTTCGTTTGTGGTTTTTGTAACGACCTTATTACCTTCAGCATCGTATAACGAAACAGAAGCTCCGTTTAAAGGCGCTCTGGTAACATCATCCAATACAGTAGCCGTAATTAAAACATCACAAAGTGGTTGAAGTTTTTTAAATGCGTAGACGTCATCACTACCTTGCCCACCATCTCTGTTAGAAGATACAAAACCTTCTTCGGTTTCTTCATTAATAGAGAACGCAAAATCATCACCATTACTGTTAATAGGAATACCAACATTTCTAACAGGTGCCATTTTACCATCTATAACTTTGGTATAAAACACATCCATACCACCTAGACCTAAATGACCATTAGAAGAGAAATAAAGGGTGTTGTTGCTACTTATGTAAGGGAACATTTCTTGTCCTTCAGTATTCACTTTTTGCCCTAAGTTTTCAGGCTCACCAATAGTACCATCTTCATTGATGGCCGCTTTGTAAATATCAAAGTTACCATAGCCGCCAGGCATGTTAGAAGAGAAATATAATGTAGCACCATCTGCACTTACAGACGGATTTTTAACAGAATAGTTTTCGCTATTAACAGCCAAACTTTCAATAGTGTCCCAATCGTCACCTAACTTAGTAGCTTTAAATAAGTACAATTGGCTATAACGCACCTTGCTTAAAGAGTCTTTTTCAAAATCTTTTTCAAAATAGCTTTCTCTAGAGAAGTACATGGTCTTACCATCAGGTGTAAAAGAAACCAAACCTTCATGGTATTTTGTATTGATTTTATTGTTCATTAAAGTAGCAGTACCATACGAGCCGTCAGCATTTTTAGTTAATGAGTAGATATCTAAGAATGGCTGCTCATTCCAACCGTAATTTTTACGATTGTCGTTTCTGGCAGAAGTGATGTAAAGTTTACCATCGTGTTCTATACCACCAAACTCTGATTGCGCGGTATTAAAACCAGCATCTTGCACATTAAACTTTTTACCTTGCTCTAAAATTTTTGGCAAATAGTTAGGGTTTTTTCTAAAGGCAGTTGCTCTGTTGTCTGAAGGACGCATAGAAGCAAATTTTTCCATTTGCTTGTTAGATTCTTCATATTTTCCGTTTGCTTTAAGCATTTCAGAGTATTTGTAGATCATTTCAGGATTATCTTCAGACTCTAAAGCTTTGGCATACCATTTCTCGGCTTCAACGGTATTGAAGATGTTGTAATAACATTCAGCCAATTGTCCATAAACATAGGCAGAACCTTCTCCTTTGTCAATGAGTTTTTTGTAGCTTTCAGCGGCATCAACGTATTCGAACCTAGCGAATTCCTTGTCAGCCTTTTTAGTGTTTTTGTTTTGAGCAGTTAAGCATAAACCACTCATTAACATGATAAATAATAGTGTTTTTAAGTTTTTCATAATAGTTTAGCTTAACGGATTAAAAGTATCTAGGTGAACGTGAAACTCGTTTCGGGAAATTAAGATCGAACAACAACATTACCTCGTGAGATGCAGGAGCAAAAGCTTTAATGTCTGAAGACACAGCGTCGTAAGCATATCCAACCCTTAGAGACGGAGACAGCGCAAAATTAACTAAACCAGAAAAGGAATCGTCCAATCTGTAAGAAGCACCAATTTCAAATTTTTTGAAGAACCTTGCATTAAGGTTCACATCAAAAGATGTAGGAGCATCAAAAGCAGACTTAACCATAAAAGATGGTTTTAATTCTGTGTTAGGCGATAGGTCAAACACATAACCACCCGTTAGGAAATAGTGCTGTGTTTCAGAACCGATTTTATTTCCGTTAGCATCAAGATGTACAGAGGATAACATATTAGGCACCGACAGCGATACATAATATTTATTGGTGTAATAGAAGAAACCAGCACCAATATTTGGTGTGGTCTCATTGATTTGCATACCAAAGAAAGGGTCACCCTCATCAATAACATCTACATTACCACTGGTAAGGTTAATATCATGGAAGGTTGCCCCAGCTTTAACACCAAAGGCCAGTCTATGTTCGCCACCCAACTTTAAGGTATAGGATAGATCAACATAGGCATTAGTTTCTTTAACGGGACCAATCTGGTCAGCAATAAGTGATACGCCCAATCCAAGATTACTTCCTATGGGAGCATGCCCAAAGAACGTTCCTGTTTCAGGGCCACCATCTATTTTTGACCATTGGTTTCTGTATAATAATCCAAAAGAGAGGTTTTCTCTAGAGCCTGCGTATGCAGGATTCATAATGTTCATATTATACATGTACTGGGTGTACTGAGGGTCTTGTTGCCCATACATTTGCAATGCAAGGAAGAAAACCGCTATTATCGTGAGTTTTTTCATTATAAATTAAGTTGATTCAGTTAGTTGATTATCTGTTAATATATACCCATGCGCTCTTTTGCTTGGCACCACCTTCGTAGATTACGGTATAGAAATACGTACCTACAGGCAGTTCCTCACCATCATTGGTCTGGCCTTCCCATTCGTCCACATAGTTGTTTTTAGAATAAACCAATGTTCCGTTTCTGTTGAAAATTTCAAGTTTTACAACATCGAAACTACTAAGATCGAAGGTGTCATTTAGATCATCATTGTTAGGTGATATACCTTCAGGGAAAACACAAGACTCAGCTTCTTCAACGAATGCTGTTACGGTATTTGAACATTGTGTGTCATTAAATACAATTTCTGCAGAATAGTCTCCCGAAACTAAAACAGTATCTAATGTTAAACCACTTGCACCAGGAATATCAACTCCATCTAACGACCAAGTTACAGAAACATCTGTAGCAGTGAAGTTATCTGGTATAATACCTATTGAAACAGGCACTGTTGCATTTGGACAAACTATGTATTCAAATTGTTGATCGAAAGTAGCTAAAGGAACTATATTAACTACTAAATCGAAAGATGTAGTTTCATAACATCCTGTATTGATATCTTCAACTCTTACAAATACTGTTTCACCACTACTTGTATAAGGGCTTGTTAATGCTCCAGTACTATTATCTGCATCGGCTTGAGATGAGTGATATGTAATCGTAACATCTGAGCTTGCACTCACTTCATCATCTATTGAAGTTAAATCAAACTCAGTAGAACCATCTACATTACCGTCTGAATCATCACAAACAACAAAGTTTTCAGGTTGGTTAACCACTGGTCTAGGGTTAACAACTAACTCTACTTCAGACAACTGGCGACATCCTAAGAACCCTTCACTGGCAGCTGTTGCATCTTCAATTCTTATTATTAATGTTTCACCAGAGCTAGTGTAAGGAGAAGATACAGCATTAATAGCTTGGTTAGCATCATTAATATTAGTGTAATAACTTACAACAAAATCTTCTCCTAAGTCTAATGAGGCAGTTAAGGCATCTAAATCAAAGTCTTCAACGCCATCAGAACCAGGTCCATCACAAACTGTAATGTTTTGAGGATCTACAGACGGAGCTTCATCAAATAATCTAACATCAATTAAAGCGGAGAAATATGTTTCACTTTGATCACAAATTCCACCAAGAACTTGAACTTGATAAGTTCCAGACTCAGTAACTGTTAAATTAGGTTGGTTATAATCTGCAATAATAAATCCATCTCTATACCATCTAAATTCATCAACACTATAGAAAGTACTAGCTGTTAACTCTACGCTTGGATATCCACAGAATTCAAAAGTTTCATCAGGTGTTATAGGGTCTTCTATATCATCTTCAACTTCACCACCTTCTATAGATAGAACAACGTCACAAACAACATCACAGTTTGTTCCGTCTGGTGGTCCAGAATCTTGAGTAAATGTATAGAAACCAGGATCCTGCGAGAAGTTAGTTATTAATATAACATACACAGAGTTTGCAGGAACGTTAGTAAGAGTAATGGTTTCACTCGCTGTAGCAGAATAACTACAGTCTGCAATAGATTCAGGTAACAAATCTACACAACCACCTTGTTGGTCAACAAAAGGTCCCCAAACAATAAAGTCAATATCTATAGGATTTCCAGATAAATCAACCTGATCTAAACTAAAGACATAATCACCTGCCACATCAAAATTAATAGTATTCCATTGAGGGTCTGGTTGAGATCCTAAACAATCGTAATCTAAATAAGGAGGTGCTGTTTGATCTCCAACAATACTTTCATATTGTATAGAAGGGTCAGCACAAATTGGTAATGCATCTAAACAATAGGTAGGAGTACCAAGTGTACTGATACATAAATCAAAGGTACTTGTTTCACTTGCACTACTAGCAGAGAAAACTCTTATATAATAAGTGTCTCCAACAACTAATGATGGTGTTAAGCTAAATGTATCATCAGAACAATAAATTTCTACAAGGTTACCGCAATCACCACCGTATAGAGCGTGGTCTAAATTGGTAGTTCCACCAGTTATATTTTGAATGTCTATAATTTGTTGGTCACCTGCAGCTGTAAATTGGAACCAAACATCATCATCTGGATCTCCACCACAAGATAATGGCACTCCTGACGGAGTTGCTGCTAAAATGGTTCCAGGTGTGGTAACACTACATGATTCATCAGTATTTACTGACGCTACAGTTGCACCATCGCAATTGTCATTGTCTGGTGGACATGCGAGTAATTGTATAGCTTGACTATTGATAATACAGTTTACATCATCATCATTACTTACAGAAACTATTACATCTTGAAGGAACGGGAAAGGACCAACTTGATAAACACCTACTGCTGTTACAGGAACAGTATCACTATTAATATTATTTGAAATTGTAAGGTTGGTTGCATCTCCTAAACTTGTAATATCTACATCAATTAAGAATTGATCTCCATTTTCACAGTCATCAATTACAGTATAAGTTGCTTCAGGATTTATACATGTAGCACAAGAAACAGTATAATTTATGCCATCAGCGTATGTAGCACTGCCACTACCACAACTAACACTTCCATCAGAGTTTATATAAAAAGAAATTGTATCTCCGGTAGATTGAAATGATAAACCTCCAATATTACCACCATTTCCATAATTGTCATCAGCTGGTGCGTAACCAGGGAAAGGGTTGCCATCAGAATCTAAGACAACTAACTCATCCCAGTTATTTTCTACAAACCCAGAATTAAATACAAGGTTTAAAGGTGTACCATCATTACTTGTAAAAGTAAATATAAGTGGATTTGTAGCACCTCCATTGTCATAACAATAATCTATTGTTAACGGACCGTCATTAGCACAATCTAATGTAAAATCAGTTTGAATTGGTGTGTCAAATACAACAGGACCCACCCATTCACTAAATCCATTAGCATCACAATTAGCTCTCACCCAAACCTCGTAAGAACTAGAGAATGATAAGCCTGTTTCGTTCACAGAAGGTGAAAAAACCTCTGTTCCAGGTCCTGTAGGTTCACCTGTACCTGCAGGTACAACAACATATTCCCAAGAGCCTTCTCCGCCAGTTCCAATCCAATCAATATCAGCAGAACTACCAGTTATATTTGTTATGGTTATACTACTAGGAGGAATACAATCTGGTGCTTCGTCGAAAGTTACATCATCAATAGCGATATCATCATAGAAGTCTCCTGTAACGATTTCAGAAAAAATAAATCTTGCTTGCACATCTCCAGTAATAGTAAGACTGCTAAGACCAATAATCTTTAATTCCCATCCTGAAGTATTAGTATTATATGTTCCCATATTATTCCAAGCTGCACCGTCCCATACTTCAACATCTAGTTGACAGTTAGCATTGCCCTCATTGTCACTTATTTCATAAAAAGATAAAGCAGGAGATGTAAGTCCAGATACATCAACTAATGGACTTGTTAATGTTCTAACACCATCATCACCAGATGAGTCACACCAAGCAAAATAGTCATTAGTTGCCGTAGTACCAGTTATGGTACCGTTATCACCTATATGATTGAAACCAGGATCATTATCAAAAAACCAATCTTCGCCACCATCCATAGTCCAACAAAGAGGGATGGTTCCTCCATTTTCAAAACCTTCAGTGTAAGGTGCTGTAAAAGTTGTACACTCAGTAGTAAAGGCAAAAGGTCCTACCCATCCACTGAGTTCGCTACCACAATTAGCCTGAACATAATATTCATAATCGGTAACAGCTGTAAGACCACTTACGGTATAAGGGTTTGTAACTCCTGAGTCTGTTGCAGTGCCTGTTGGAGGCGTACCCGCAGGAACAAGTTCTATATTCCAGTCTACTACAGTGCCACCTTGTGTCCATCCAAGTTCAGCAGAGGTAGAAGTAATCGCACTAGCGGTTAAAAAGGTAGGGTCAAAGCAAGTAGGCGCTTCATCTAAAGTAACGTCATCTATTGCAATGTCATCATAGAAATCGCCTGTTACAGGCTCTGAGAATATAAACCTTACCTGAACATCACCAGTTATAACTAAACTAGAGAGATCTATTAATTTTAACTCCCAGCCAGCGGTGTTCGTATTATAAGTTCCCATATTGTTCCAAGCTGCACCATCCCATACTTCAACATCCAATTGAGAATTTGCGTTACCTTCGTTATCACTTAGTTCATAGAAAGAAAGAGAAGGATTGGTAAGTCCAGAAACATCAACAAGAGGACTTGTTAAGGTGGTTACACCATCATTTCCAGAAGAGTCAACCCATGCAAAGAAATTATTTGAAGATGTTGTACCTGTTATAGTACCGTTGTCACCTATATGGTTACCAGCACCTGTATCACTAAATTGCCAATCTTCTCCACCATCCATAGTCCAACATAACGGAATAGTTCCTCCATTTTCAAATCCTTCTGTATATGGAGCTGTAAATGTTACACATTCTGTTGAAAAAGCAAAAGGTCCTACCCAAGAACTAACATCTCCACCACAATCTGCTTGTATGTAGTATACATAATTAGAAGCGGGAGTTAATCCAGTAATAGTAAAAGGATTTGTATTAGCAACGTCGGTAGGAGTTTCCGTTTGAATTCCTCCATCAAGAACAACTTCAATATTCCAACTAGTAGCAGTGCCATTTTCTGTCCATGATAATGTTGCACTATCAGAACCTGTACTTACAATTGCTAAATCAGATGGTTCTGGGCATGTAACTTCAAAAATATTAATGTCATCAAAACCAAAACCTTCATCTACAACGGATCCGTCAGAGCCAAACGCAATTCTAAAGATTACATTAGATTGACCTCCTAAACCTGTAAGCGCATGTCTTGCAGTGACCCAAGCATTTGTTCCTGCTGCACCAGTCCCAGACCAACCTTCTTGTTGACCACCAGGATTACCTCCAATGGTATCGTCTGTATACCAGTTGTTTGGGTCTCCGTTAGCACCAACATTAACCCAGGTGGTACCTCCATCGATAGAAGACTGAAGTACAGCTCCATCCCAACTAAATTCAATATCATACCAAATACTTAATTCAATTGAAGGAGCAGAAAGGGATGAAAAGTCAAAAACAGGACTTGTAACCCAAGAGTCTTCGTTAGTATTGTAATTACCTGAGAGATTGGTCACCCAAGCGTTGGTTCCAGATGCAGCACTATTAATAATAGCACCAGTTGGTGTACCTAAAGCCCAAGTACCATTTGTTGTGTTGTCGGCAACCCAACCTCCATCACCAGACTCAAAGTCTTCAGTGTATGGAAAAGTAGTTATTTGTGCTTGTACACTCGTAATTGCAATGGACGAAAGCAAAAATAAAAATAGAGTAATCTTTTTCATTATTAATCGGTTTGTTAGAAATTATTTAACCCTTTACAATACATTGATTATAAAGGATTTATTTTTTTTAATTTTTTGAGGCTTTGGGAAGCATATATTTACGCTGATTAAACGTTCTTTTTATGCTCACCCGAAGATATAAAAAATGCCTATTAACGTACTGTTAACATTGCTATAATAGATTAACGACATTATTCATCGATAAATGGTTTAGGGCGTTCTAAATTGAATATAAACAGGGAAATGATCGCTATATCCTCCTTTATATTTCTTACCTGCGTAAGTTCTAAAAGGTTGCCCTTTGTATTTGCCGTGATATTGTGTTAAGAACTTTGAATTAAATACTTCAGCCTTTATAAATTTTAATTTTGTACCATCAGGATCAAAAAAATTACCACTAATTAGTATTTGATCAAACATATTCCATTGAAAATCATGATTCAAACTCCCTTTATTATAGGATAAGACCGTACTAAAAGGATTATATAAATGACCTTCCTTTTCTAATAGCATTAAACTCTCATTCTCTGGGTTGTCATTAAAGTCTCCCATAACAATGACTTTAGCATTTGCTTGTTCTTTTTTTAACCTTGCGATAACATTGTTTACAACATTGGCTGCAGCAATCCTTTTATGTTCGGTTTCTTTTTCACCTTCGCGACGAGACGACCAGTGGTTAACAATAATATTAATGTCTTCCTCATGAAGTTTCCCTTGCACAAGCAAAATATCTCTGGTATAGTCTCTTTCACCAGTTTCTGATTGAAGGTAGACTGAAAATGTTTCAGAATTTTCAACTTTAAAAAATTCGTCTTTATATAATAGAGCAACATCGATGCCGCGTTCGTCTGCAGAATCATAATGTATATAGCTATAGGTTTCAGAGATTAGATTTTCACTTCTAACAAGATCAGAAAGTACTTTTTTGTTTTCTACTTCTGCTAAACCAACAATAATAGGAGCTAGGTTTGTTTCTTCTTTACCTATTTGAGATATAACTTTCCCTAATTTTTTTAGTTTGTTATCATAGCGTTTTGGTGTCCATCGTTTAGCAGATGTTGGTAAAAAGTCATCATCATTAGTTAATGGATCATTTTCTATATCAAATAAATTTTCGATATTATAAAAAGCTATTGTGTGCGTGTTAGAGTTTTTAATCATGCAATAAAAATATAGCTTTTTAAAAATATACTGAGGAAAATCCATTTCCTTAACTTTGTACTTTATTTAATATATGCTAGAGAAAAAAGATATAAAATTAGAAAGTGTTGTACTTATTGGTATTATCACTCAAGATCAAGATGAAGAACAGTCTAAAGAGTATTTAGATGAGCTTGAGTTTTTAACCTACACTGCAGGTGGTGATGTTGTAAAACGATTTACTCAAAAAATGACGCAGCCAAACCCTAAAACCTTTATAGGTACAGGTAAGATGGAAGATGTCATGAACTTTGTAAAAGAGAATGAAGTTGGTACTGTAATATTTGATGATGAGCTTTCGCCAGCGCAAGAACGCAACATCAGTAAAATATTGAATTGTAAAATTTTAGATAGAACCAATCTCATCTTAGACATTTTTGCGCAACGTGCACAAACCAGTTATGCCAGAACTCAAGTAGAGTTGGCGCAATGCGAATACTTATTACCACGACTAAAAGGAATGTGGACACACCTTGAAAGACAAAAAGGTGGTATTGGTATGCGTGGTCCTGGTGAAACGGAGATAGAAACAGATAGACGTATTGTGCGCGACAAAATTGCGTTGCTAAAAGCTAAGATAAAAACCATCGACAAGCAAATGGCAGTGCAGCGAGGCAACAGAGGCAAGATGGTACGTGTGGCTTTAGTAGGTTATACCAATGTTGGTAAGTCTACTTTGATGAATGTGATTAGTAAAAGTGAAGTCTTTGCCGAAAATAAACTCTTCGCAACTTTGGACACTACTGTTAGAAAGGTTGTTATAGGAAACTTACCATTTTTGGTAAGTGATACGGTAGGGTTTATCAGAAAATTACCAACGCAATTGGTAGAGTCTTTTAAAAGTACTTTGGATGAAGTTAGAGAAGCCGATTTATTGTTGCACGTGGTGGACATCTCACATTCTAATTTTGAAGAACATATAGAATCGGTAAATCAGATTTTAGATGAAATTGAAAGTAAGGATAAACCTACCATTATGGTGTTTAACAAAATCGATGCTTACGAGCCAGAACCTTTTGATGAAGAAGATTTATTAGAAGAGCGAACTAAAGCAAACTTTACGATTGATGAATGGAAAAAAACCTGGATGTCTAGAGTTGGCGATAATGCCCTTTTTATTTCGGCATTGAATAAAGAAAATATGGACGAATTTAGAAAACGTGTCTATCAAGAAGTGCGAGAAATTCACGTCACTCGTTTTCCATACAATCATTTTCTATATCCAGACGTTGAAGATATAGAGTAAATTATCTTCAAGATGTCAGCAAACACCAACCAATTCAAAATTCGGATAAAAAAGATTTTTAAAAACAAGTGGGTAAAATGGCTTTCTGTTTGTGCAGGTGCCATTTTACTGTTTTTGGTTGGTCTTTATATCAGTATATATTTAGGATTCTTCGGGAAGCTGCCAACCACAGAAGAACTAAGTTCCATAAAGCAAGAGCAAGCCACCCAACTTTTAGACCACAACGGTAAGTTAATTGGCAAATATTACATCTATGATAGGCAACCTGTAGAATTCAAGGATTTTCCGAAGCATTTAATAGATGCATTAGTTGCGACTGAAGACAGCCGTTTTTACGAGCACGATGGTGTAGATAATATCAGTCTAATGCGTGTGTTTGTAAAGAATTTAATTCTCAGAGATAAAAGCGCTGGTGGTGGAAGCACGATAACGCTTCAACTTGCCAAGAATTTATATGGCAGAAAAAATTATGCGCTATTTAGTATGCTCATTAATAAGTTCAAGGAATCTATTGTAGCCAAGCGTATTGAAGATATTTATTCTAAGGAAGAAATTTTAACGCTTTACCTAAACACGGTTCCGTTTCCGGATAATACTTATGGTATAGAAAGTGCTTCTTTAAAGTTTTTCGACAAATCTGTAAAAGACTTATCGCTAAACGAAGCAGCCACTCTAGTCGGAACACTAAAAGCCAACACCTACTACAATCCAAGAGTGCATCAACAACGTAGTGAAGACAGAAGAAATGTAGTGCTCAACCAAATGCTTAATTATGGCTACTTGGCAAAAGATTCTTTAGAGTTTTATAGTAACGAAACGTTGGAACTCAATTACAAATCCTACAATCACGATTTAGGGTTGGCACCTTATTTTAGAGAAGCTGTTAAACAAGAGCTTTCAAAAATATTAGATACGCTAAAAACACCAGATGGCGAAACCTATGATTTGTATAAGGACGGATTGGTTGTGCATACAACGTTAGACTACCAAATGCAACAATATGCTGAAGACGCAATGAAATCGCACCTTACAAAATTGCAAAGTGATTTTGAAGCTTCTTACGGAAAGTATGCACCTTGGAACGATAACTCTAAAGTTTTAAAAGTAGCAATTCAAAAATTGCCAATCGTTAAAAAATATAAAGAAGCAGGTTTGTCTGATGCGCAGATTAAAGATTCTTTAAACGTAAAAAGAAACGTTGAATTATTCGGTTGGAAAGGAGATACAATCAAAAATGTTTCTGTAGTAGATAGTTTGAAGCATTATTTGAAGTTTTTAAATACAGGAATGCTATCCATAGACCCAAAAACTGGTGCAGTTAGGACTTATATTGGTGGCATTGATTATCGTTTCTTTAAGTACGACCATGTTTCCCAAAGCGAACGACAAGTTGGCTCAACCTTTAAACCTTTTGTCTATACAGCAGCAATTGAAAATGGTTTAGACCCTTGTACTTATTTTGCACTTAGCGAAGTGACCTATACCAATTATGATGATTGGACACCAAGTAATGCTGGTAGCGATGAAGAAGACCCTCATATTAATTATACTTTAGAAAATGCCTTGAGTAATTCTGTAAATACCATTGCTGTTAAGGTGTTAGAGGAAGTTGGTATACCAAAAACCATAAAACAAGTCGAAAAATTAGGCATCACACACGAGTTGCCTAACAAGCCATCGTTGGCATTAGGTGTTTCAGAAATAAATTTGAAAGAACTCACAGGTGCTTATGCGAGTTATGTCAATAAAAGCAAGCCAGTAAAACCATTTTTAATCACAAAAATTGAAGATAAAAATGGAAATGTCATCGCTAATTTTGAGCCAGAAGTTGCCGAAGCGCAAGCTTACAATGATTATACAAGGCAAGTAATGCTTCAAATGATGAAATCTACTGTCAATTCTGGTACAGCAACACGATTGCGAAACACCTACGGATTACGAAATGACATTGCAGGAAAAACAGGAACAACACAAAATAATAAAGACGGTTGGTTTGTGGCATTAACGCCAAAATTAGTAACCATTACTTGGGTAGGTAACGATAACCATAGTATAGGTTTTAAATCAACAGGAATAGGGCAAGGTGCAAATTCGGCATTGCCAGTTTTTGCGAAGTTTTATCAAAAGCTCAATAAAGATTCAGACTACAAGTATATAACAAACGCTAAGTTTGAAAGTTCGTCTGAAGAGGTCATAAACGATTTGGATTGTGAGCCAACCAAACGCGATGGGTTTATAAAGCGTTTGTTTAAAAGGAAGAACAAAAAGAAAAAGTTTGATTAAAAGAGAAAAAGGTTGTTTAAAAGTAGAAAATCTGTCATTCTGAATTTATTTCAGAATCTCATTTAAATAGATTTTCAAAGTGTTTAGAATCTGAAACGAGTTCAGATTGACAAAACATAACTTTTAAACAACCTTTCTTTATATGCTAAAAAGTCTTAGAACTTATAGCTTAAACCAATTGTATAATACGTTTGTAAATCGTTGTCTACATTATCAAACGTTGGTTCGTCTGCAGTTCCCATTGGGTCAAACTGACCAAGAGCATAGTTAAGCGCTTCTTGTTTGTTGCTTCTTAAACCAAAATCGAAACCAACACCAATCATTTTCCATAAGGTGTAGCTAAAAGAGTTAGTCCACGTCCAGTTAGACAAGTCGCTAGACTTGTAACTTTGGAATGTAGAGAAGTTAGATTTAAAAGCTATAGCACCAATTTGTCTTGTATAATCTGCTACGATTTTAGCACCCATAGATGAGTCGAAAATAGCATCATTATCAGCAAATACAAAGTTGTAGTTTAATGGGTGAATAACCACGATTAAATTATCTAATGGTGTCCAAGTAGCACCAACACCAACGTCTAAGTAGCCTGGATCGTTAAAGTTGTTTAGTAATGTCGTTCTGTATTCCATTAAACCAGAAACAGCCCACTTTTCGCTTAACTTACGACCGTAAAGAGATGATAAGTTAAATACATCTGTAGTAGGTTCAAAATCATCGCTATCAGTATCGATGTCTTTGTTGTCTAATTTTACCCACGCTAAGTTTGTAGTTAAGGCATTTCTCCAAAAATATTTGTCTTCAATTTTGTTGGCAAAAGCATTAAAAGTAAAACCAATATTACCAGAAGAGTTATTTGGTGCGCCTTGCGCATACCAGTTGTTAAAGTTAGATAGGCTTCCTCCAATAGTACCAAAAGCACCTACTCTCCAGCCTGGTAAAGCATCTATTTGTGCTTGTAAGGCGTTAGCTTCAGCTTGAAATTTGTCAGCCTCAGCTTGTTTTTCAGCTTTTTGTGCTTGTAACTCTTCTTTTGTTTGAGAAAAACCAAACGAAATTGCAAGCATTAAGAATGCTGTTAAAAGTAATTTTCTGTTCATAATGAATTAAATTTTAGTAATTTAAGTTTTTTGAATAATTTACAAATATACGTGTTTATTGACCTTTTTGGATGTCAGAAAACAGCTAATCAATATTGATTAGACCTTAAATTAAACAATAAGTCACAATTATTTTTTCTTTTTAAAAAGAGGAACAGATGAACAAGCCTCTCCAAACATGATAGATTTTGCGATTGGCTTTAGTTTTTGAGACAATAAAACTAAAGCATTTGCAGGCACAGGTTTATTAGAACAACCTTTGATAATTACAGGCATATCTTGATAAATACTAAGGTCTAATTCCGCAATAATTGAAGAATAAATTAAAGACTCTAAATCCTCCAAAGTACCAATTACTGTGAGTTTAGAATAGTTTTGAAGCTCTAAAGCAATAAGCATATAAGCCCAATCTGGCACTATAGCATCTGTAGAGCAGTGTAGCGCAACATAGCAATTATTGTACTGAGACCAATCATGCTCAGCAACATGTGTTCTAAATTCTTTTTCTCTGAGGACTAAACCTTCAAGCAACCAATCTTTTATGTCAAACAGAATACGTTGACCATTTGGGTAATAATCCTCTAAGTCAATAACTTTCAGTTTACTATTAGCGACTCTATTTATAATTTCTTCTGCCATAAATTATTTTACGCTGTAGCGTCTTAAGCCATAATTAGTTTCATCACGTTCTATGTATTCTAAAGAAATTTTACTACCATTTTCTACAGGTTGCTCTAGCTTAGAGCGATGAATACTTTCATAAGTGTCTACACTGATAGCTGTTCTGTTTTCAAGAGTTTCAAAGAGTTTAATATCTTTAATTTTAGACATCCAGTCGTTTTGTACAACGCCTTCAAACACTTTGGATTTAGAGCCACTTCCATAAGCTATAAAACCTACAGGATTACCTGCAATATCTTTATTGTTTCTGTAGTTATCAGATAAAAAGCTCAATAAGGACATAAAAATTGAAGCCGTATACATATTGCCGATTTCTGAAGAAGCCAATTCGCCTTGTGCAATTCTTGAGTTTACAAAATCACTGTATAGCTTCGATTTATAGGCTTTTTTAGACCAGTCTTTTGGGTCTGAATCTTCAGGTTTACCAATTTCATTTTCTAAGTCTTGTTGAAGGTTTGAATCTTTAATCCAATGTAACCAATTGTTGAAAATGATACGTCTTCCGTGAAAAGCATAAGGCAAATGGAATACAATATGCTGCCATTTTTCATTAAAATCTGTTGGTTTATTTTGGTTGAAATGATCTAAGGCTTCAGTAATTCTATCACTATAACAAGCATTAGAGAATTGACCATCAAAAACAGGTTCTTCTTTAAAAACCTCGACAACTTCATTGCTGTCTGACCAAAATTCAGAATTTGTAGTAGATATAAATTTAGCAATCTTTTCGCTTGAAGCTTCTAAATCTAATTCGCTTAGAATAGATTTTAGTAAATCTACTTTTTTGTAAGTGCGTCTGGGTTTAAAGAAGTCTCCTTCGCTCTTAAAAGCCACTCCCCAAACATCATTAATTGTAATGATAGAAGGCTTATGACTAATTAATACTGCAATTGCACCAGCACCTTGAGTGTATTCTCCAGTAGAATTGATATCGTATTTAGACACATCTGAGGCGATGACAATGGCTTTTCTGCTTTGGTCTTGTTTAACCCAGTCAATACTATTTTGTAAAGCATCCACAGCACCAACACAGGCAAATGTTAAATCAACTACATCACAGTTTTTAAAGCTACGCTCGCCATAGGTTGCTGCTAATTCTTTTTCAACAATTTCTACAGCGTAAGTTGCTGTAGGTTTAGAACCGTCAATAGCACTTTCGGTACCTAGATATACACGACCAATTTCATTTGGATCGATGTTGTTTTGTGTAATTAAGTTGAGTAAGGCATTAGCCGCAAAGGTTGCAGCGTCTTCGCCAATGTTTGGTACTGCCATTTTTTGCAGACCAAGTCCTCTTTTTAATTTTTCTGCTTCAATACCTCTGGCTTCTGCCAAGTTATCCATTGTTACATAGAGTTGAGGTACATAAAATGCGATAGCGTCAATTCCTGTTGCAGTCATAAAAAAATGTCTTTATAGCATTCCTAATTCTAGTTTTGCTTCTTCGCTCATTAAGTCTTGAGACCAAGGTGGATCAAAGGTAATTTCTACTTCGGCATCTTTAACCTCGTTAATAGATTTTACTTTTTCTTCAACCTCTAAAGGAAGGGTTTCCGCTACAGGGCAGTTTGGTGTTGTTAAGGTCATTAAGATTTTTACTTCATAATCTTCATTAACAAAAACATCATATATTAATCCTAATTCGTAGATGTCTACAGGGATTTCAGGATCGAAAATTGTTTTTAATACACGAACAATTTTATCGCCCAAAACATTTGTGTCTATTGTTGTTTCGCTCATCTTAATTCAACTGTGTTTGGTATGCAATAGCATACATTTTTAATTGTTTTATCATGCTAACCAAACCGTTAGCTCTTGTAGGAGATAAGTGGTCTTTAAGTCCTATTTTGTCAATAAAATCGGTGTTAGCTTCTATAATATCTTTTGGGTGTTGATTAGAAAACACTCTAATTAAAATAGCAATGATGCCTTTAGTGATAATGGCATCACTATCTGCAGTAAAAGCTACTTTATCGTCGTTCATTTCGGCATGTACCCAAACTTTGCTTTGGCACCCTTTTATGATGTGATCTTCGGTTTTGTATTGTTCATCAATTAAAGGAAGTGTTTTTCCTAAGTCTATCATATATTGATAGCGTTCTTCCCAATCTTCAAACATAGAAAACTCATCTATAATTTCGTTTTGAATCTCTTCAATAGTCATAATCAAATTCATTTAAAACAAAGTTACAAAATAGCTACTGTTTAGTTGCTATTTCTACCATTGATAATATCTTATTAACTATTGATTCTATTTCTTTTGGAGGATTACCATGATCAAAAGTAGGTGTCATCATTTCTACATCTCCCTTTATAACAGATAATGTTGCGTGAGGTGCTCCATCGTGTAGGCGCGTATCTGTAGGTGCTTTTAATAAGTCTAAATTTTCTACTATTGAATTACTGAGCATGTTCTTAAGCATTTTCCAATCTTGTGCGTTGCAGGCATAGGTACTTAGGTTTTTTAAACTTCTTTCTTTTGAAATTTTTATTTGTGTTTTTGAAACTTCAATATGTTTAAATGATCCTCTAGTTGAGGTTTCATAGATAACAACAAACTTTTTATAATTATCTTCTACAATGCTGTTTTTACTAGGTCTTGAGGCCTCATTTTTTATTGCTGTAAAAACTTTTACATCGTTATTTAAGAAAGTAAGTGTATCATTTTTTAAGACAAATGAAGTCGCTTCATTCAATGCTTTTAAAAAGCTCTTTTCTAGATTGTTTTTCTTAGGTTCACAGAGTTTTTTTGAACTTGCGATAGGACCGAACTTAATAGTGTTTTCTTTGAGTGTATAATTCCCAAAAAAGGTATTACAACCAGAAAAGACTGAAGCATGATTTATTGAGTCATTAAAGGTTATTGTGAGTCCTTCATACGATATGTCCGTGGCTTCTAATTGACTAATGCTATAGGTTCCTGATAGGCTAGATTGTGCCATATTCTCTTTTTGTTCAGTCACTGTTGACTTAGCAGAATTGCAAGATCCTGTAAGTGTAACTAAAGTAAGAATACTTAGTAAAAATTTCATAAATAACGATTTTATTAAACTAAGTTACACTTTTGATGCCAAACTCTGGATAATTAGGCATATAAGTATTTCTATACTTTAATAAAATTTAGGATAACATCATTACAGCCTTCTTTAAGGAAGCAATAAATGTGTCGATTTCTTCCTTGGTATTATAGAACATAAATGATGCTCGTACTGTTCCTGGTATTTTAAAATAATCCATTATCGGTTGCGCACAATGATGACCTGTGCGGACAGCAATACCCATTTTGTCTAAAATAGTACCAATATCGTAAGGGTGAATATTGCCAACATTAAAAGATATTACTGATGTTTTGTGTCTAGATGTGCCATAAATTTTTACACCTTCAATGGCTTGTAGTTTAGAGGTAGCGTATTCCAGCAGCTCGTTTTCGTAATTGGCCAGAGTATTAAAGCCAACTGTATTCATGTAATCCAGAGCTGCGCCAAAAGCAATTCCACCACAAATATTAGGTGTTCCCGCTTCAAATTTATGAGGTAAATCAGCGTATGTAGTTTTTTCGAATGTTACTTCGGCAATCATTTCGCCTCCTCCTTGGTAAGGAGGTAATTTCTTTAACCATTCTTCTTTTCCATAGAGCATTCCAATGCCAGTTGGACCACACATTTTGTGAGCGGAACACACATAGAAATCTACATTTAATTCTTGTACATTGGCTTTAATGTGCGGAGCAGCTTGTGCGCCATCAACCAAAACAGCTGCACCAACGTCATGAGCTTTTTCTATTATGGTCTCAATAGGATTTATTGTACCAAGAGCATTAGAAACATGGTTGACAAAAACAAGTTTGGTATTAGGGTTTAAAAGCTTTTCAAATTCTGAAATTACTAATTCACCATCAGTATTCATAGGAATTACTTTGAGAATTGCACCTGTGCGTTCGCAAAGCATTTGCCATGGTACAATATTACTGTGGTGTTCTAAAGCAGAGACAATGATTTCATCTCCTTTTTTTAATAATGAAGAAAAACCATTAGCAACTAAATTAATACCATGCGTTGTTCCAGAAGTAAAAATTATTTCGTGAGACTGCTTAGCATTAAAATGCTTTTGAATTTTTATTCGTGCTTGCTCATAAGCATCGGTAGCTTCTTGGCTTAACGCATGAACTCCTCTGTGAATATTAGCATTGTAACCAGAGTAGTAGTCTACAATAACATCAATTACCTGTTGAGGTGTTTGCGATGTTGCTGCATTATCCAAATATATTAAAGGCTTGCCATTAACTTCTCTCTTAAGAATAGGGAAATCCTTTCTTACTTGTTTTACATCGAGAGTGGTATGGCTTAAGACTTTATTCATTTATAAATCAAACCCAATATTTACACCAAGCTTATTGGCAATTATTTTGGTAATTCTATTTTTTATTTCTGGAATTTTTACAGAGTCTAAAACGTTATTACTAAACGCAAACATTAATAAACCTCTTGCTTCCTTTTCTGGAATACCACGAGATCTTAAATAGAACATTGCACTTTCGTCTAACTGCCCAATTGTACAACCGTGAGAACACTTTACATCATCTGCAAAAATCTCTAATTGAGGTTTTGTGTTTATAGTAGCTTTATCGCTTAATAAAATATTGTTATTAGCCTGAAAAGCATCAGTTTTCTGAGCCTCTTTTTCAACTAAAACCTTACCGTTAAATACACCTGTTGCGCTATCGCCAAATATACCTTTGTAATCTTGGTGACTCTCGCAATTTGGCTCAATATGGTGTACTAAAGTATTATGGTCTACATGCTGTTTGTTACCAATTATGGTAATACCTTTCATAGTAGAATCTATACGCTCTCCGTTTTGATAGAAGTTAAGGTTGTTTCTTATAATTTTTCCTCCAAAAGAAAAGGTATGCACCTTAGCAATACTCTCTTGCTTTTGATTAATGAAAGTGCTATCTATTAACGAAGCAGTTTCTCTGTCGTTTTGAATTTTGTAATAATCTACGATAGCACGTTTGTTGGCAAAAATCTCAGTTACAGAGTTGGTTAAAACAGGATTGTCTGTTAAACTCTGGTGACGTTCTATTATCTGAACATGAGAATTTTCATCAACCACAACTAAGTTTCTAGGTTGAAGCATTAAAGCTGCTTCATTACCAGTAGAAAAATGTAAAATCTGAATTGGCTTTTCAACCAGTTTGTTTTTAGGTATATGAATGTAAGCTCCTTCTGCAGAGAATGCTGTGTTTAATGAAGACAAACCATCTTTTGATGCTATTTTATTAAAATAATTTTCAATAACCAACCTATATTTTGGTTTGCTAAGGGCAGCAGACATTAAACAAACATCTATACCATCGTGTGTGGTTTGAGATAAGTGCGAAGAATATTTACCATCGATAAATACAATTTTGTATGAATCGATATCATGAATAAAATACTTCTTAACGTCTTTAAATTCTAAAGCGTCTTCGTGTTTAGGAAACACACTATAATCATGCTTTAATACTGAATTTAATGAAGTGTACTTCCAAGCCTCTTGGCGCTTGGTTGGAAACCCTTCATTTTCAAAATGTTTTATAGCCTCAGTTCTAATATCATGGACAGGCGAATCTACATCGACTGTATCTTCGAATGCCATAAATGAGGAAACTAACTTTTCTTTTAATTCCATTTAGCTTATAAATTAAGCGTTTACTTCTTCTTTAATCCAATCGTAGCCTTTGGCCTCTAACTCGTGTGCTAGTTCCTTAGAACCAGACTTAACAATTTTGCCATTGTGTAATACGTGTACAAAATCTGGAACGATATAATCTAATAATCTTTGGTAATGAGTAATGACAATAACAGCATTATCCTTAGATTTTAGTTTGTTTACACCATTGGCAACAATTCTTAAAGCATCGATATCCAGGCCAGAATCTGTTTCGTCAAGGATAGCAAGTTTTGGTTCTAACATTGCCATCTGAAAAATTTCGTTACGTTTTTTCTCACCACCAGAAAATCCTTCGTTTAAAGAACGTGATAAAAATTTACGGTCTATTTCTAAAAGTTCAGACTTTTCACGAATCATCTTAAGCATTTCGTTAGCAGGCATATCTTCTAAGCCTTGAGCTTTTCGAGTTTCATTAATTGCTGTTTTCATAAAGTTAGTTACACTAACTCCAGGAATTTCTACAGGATATTGAAATGAAAGGAAAATGCCCTTGTGAGCTCGTTCTTCTGCAGCTAATTCGTCAATGTTTTCACCTTCAAGTAAAATTTCACCTTCTTCAACTTCATACTCTTCTTTACCAGCAATGACTGAGGCTAATGTACTTTTACCAGAACCATTAGGTCCCATAATAGCATGTACTTCGCCAGGTTTAACTTCGAGATTAATACCTTTTAAGATTGCTTTATCTTCTACGCTTGCGTGTAAGTTGTTTATCTTTAACATTGTCTTAGTTTGATAATTTTATAACGTCTTCTTTGTTTGGGTTTGGTTTTTCTACCTTCAAGACTTCTTTAATTTCTAAGGCTTGTTCCCACTTAATATTTGGATTTGTATTTTTAATTTTTTTTACTCTAACTGTAACAGGGACAGAGGTGTATTTGTGTTCTTTAAAAGGTTGCACTTCCTTGTTAAGTTGATGCATATTATCATCTACAACTACCGAGTAAATTGTACCATTTGGTGACTCAAAGACTGCGGCATTTTGGTCAGCATCGAATACAAATTCGCCTTTGATAGTTATGTAGCCATCATTTTGGTCGTAAGATTTAGCTCTGTTTTCTTCTAATGTCGGTTCGGTTTTAGTATTGTCCTTACAACTCATAAAACTTACCATAGCCAGTAAAATGAATACAATTTTTTTCATAACCTTATCCTACAGAGCCTTCTAAGCTGATTTCTAATAATTTTTGAGCCTCAACTGCAAACTCCATCGGAAGCTTATTTAGTACCTCTTTACTAAATCCATTAACAATTAAAGCAATTGCTTTTTCAGTGTCTATACCACGTTGGTTACAATAAAAAATCTGGTCTTCACCAATTTTGCTTGTTGTAGCTTCGTGCTCAATTTGTGCAGTTTTGTTTTTAGCTTCTATGTACGGAAATGTATGTGCACCACACTCGTTACCCATCAATAAACTATCACACTGTGAGAAGTTACGAGCATTTTCTGCTCTTGGGCTTATTTGCACTAAACCTCTGTATGAATTTTGTGACTTTCCTGCAGAGATACCTTTTGAGATAATGGTTGACTTGGTATTCTTACCTAAATGAATCATTTTGGTACCTGTGTCTGCTTGCTGAAAATTGTTAGTAACAGCAATAGAATAAAATTCGCCTACAGAGTTATCTCCTTTAAGTACACAGCTTGGGTATTTCCATGTTACAGCAGAACCGGTTTCTACCTGTGTCCAAGAAATTTTTGCATTATTCTCGCACAATCCACGTTTGGTAACAAAGTTGAAAACCCCTCCTTTACCTTCAGCATTTCCTGGGAACCAGTTTTGTACAGTAGAGTACTTTATTTCGGCATCTTCTAAAGCAATTAGCTCTACAACAGCTGCGTGCAATTGATTCTCGTCTCTGCTTGGTGCAGTACAACCTTCAAGGTAACTTACGTAACTTCCTTCGTCTGCAATAACAAGCGTTCTTTCAAACTGACCAGTTCCTGCTTGGTTAATACGGAAATAGGTAGAAAGTTCCATTGGGCAACGCACTCCTTTAGGAATGTAGCAAAATGAACCATCACTAAATACTGCTGAGTTTAAAGCCGCATAGAAATTGTCTTTCTGCGGAACAACAGTACCAATATATTTCTTTACAAGTTCTGGATGCTCTTTAATAGCCTCAGAGATACTCATAAAGATGATGCCCTTTTCAGCAAGTGTTTCTTTAAAAGTTGTAGCTACAGACACTGAATCTACTACTACATCCATGGCAACACCAGCTAATTTCTTTTGCTCATCTAGGGAAATACCAAGTTTCTCAAAAGTAGCTAATAACTCTGGGTCTACTTCGTCTAAGCTGTTGTATTTTGGTTTACTGTTTGGAGCTGAATAATACGAAATTGCCTGAAAATCTGGCTTTTCGTAATTAACGTTAGCCCAATCAGGCTCTTCCATATCTTGCCACACCTTAAAAGCTTCAAGTCTCCATTCGGTCATCCATTCTGGTTCTTCTTTCTTCTTGGAGATAGCTTTTATAATATCTTCGTTAAGTCCATTAGGAAAAGTTTCAGATTCTATATCTGTATAAAAACCATATTCATATTCTTTGGTTTTTAATTCTTCTCTTAAATCGTCTTCAGTATACTTACTCATTGCTTGTTTTTATAATGAAAATGATTCGCCACAACCACATGTTCTGTTGGCGTTAGGATTATTAAATACAAATCCGGTTCCGTTTAATCCTCCTGAATATTCTAAAGTAGTGCCAATAAGGTACAGGAAACTCTTTTTGTCAACAATGATTTTTACTCCATTGTCTTCAAAAACTTTATCTCCGTCAATTTGCTCTTTATCAAATTTTAAATCATATGATAAACCAGAGCACCCACCACTTTTAACACCAACTCTAACATAATCGGTATCAGGATTATAACCGTCATCATTCATTAGTTCGATGACTTTTTTCTTTGCTTGTTCAGAAACTTTAATCATATATTAAAGCAGATTAATTCTAAATTGAATGCAAATATACGATTTAACTAAGGTTTAACCATACTAACTAACATTATATTAGCATATGATTTAATAGAGTTTTCTTATAGATTAAGAAAATTTGGGTTTATTAGTTTGAAGCTTAAGATGAAATAATTGCCTTAGTGTAGTTTGTATGTGCTTATTGGATACGCTTAAATCCTCAAAATTACCGCTGGCATCTGTTTTTACAACAGTGTTACAGTGAGAACAGGTTAATTCAGCTGTTTGGTCAGAGTTTGTTTTAGACTTCACATAATTATGACCAAACACAGCACAGGGCAATGCTTTGCTTGTGGTAGATTTCATTTAATAAGATTTGGGACTGAAAATGTAAGTAAAATGAAAGTAAGAAAATGATTAAACTCACTATTTTTCGATGAAAAACACCTAAAAACAAGAATAAACTTACAAATCTAGTTTTGGAAGTCAGGATTGTTTAAAAAAGAAGGGTCTGAGAGTGTTAGTAGAAAAGCCTTTAAGTCAGCTTTTTCTTGAGGTGATAATTGTACACCGCCTTGTGCTACTTTTTTCATTAGAGGATCTATAGTTGGAGAATTTTGAAGTCCTTCACTGTAATGATCTATAACTTCATCTAGAGTAGCAAACCTGCCATCGTGCATGTATGGTGCTGTATATGCTAAGTTTCGGAGTGATGGTGTTTTAAATTTACCGTTATCATTAGGGTCACCTGTAAAAGCTCCTAAGCCTAAATCTGTAAGAGTTGCGTCGAGTCCATTGTTATGAAAATCGTTATCTGTCCATAACGGATTATTTGGGTTGCCATGGCAATGAAAACAATCTCCCTTATCTTCTCTTAAAAAAATGTCTAAACCATTAAGTTCTTGCTGTGTTAAAGAGGCTTGGCCTAATGAGTATTGATCGAATTTAGAGTTTGCGGAAATTAAAGTGCGCTCAAACTGGGCTATGGCCTTTGTAATTAAGTCTTTGCTAATTGTTGAGGTGTTAAAGGCTAATTCAAACAATTCTGGGTATTCAGGGTCATTTTGTAAACGTTCAACAACATCTTCCCAGTTGTTTTGTAGTTCAATAGGATTTGTTACAGGCCCTTCGATTTGTCGCTCTAAACTTAGTTCTCTTCCTGTCCATGTAAAACGTTCATTATAATTCCATGCTAAATTAAATAAAGGCATAGAGTTGCGAAAACCAGCAACTCCTGCAACACCTATACTGGTTGGTGTGTTATCAGAAAATGCATTTTGAGGAGAATGGCATGAAGCACAAGATTTTGAACCATCAGAAGAAAGAATTCCATCAAAAAATAGTTTTTTTCCTAAAGCAACTCCTTCAGCTGTTTGAGGATTGTCTGTAGGAATAACAGGAGGAATAATGTTGTTTGAAAATATTTCAGGAATATCAAGAGATAATGAAGCGGGTTGGTAGCCTGAATCGTCGCTGGAACAACCAGAACAAATAATAATAAAAGCGATAAGGATGAGTCCATTTTTCATCTTAAAATTTTTATTGAATTACATCTCCTAAACTAAAAACATTTTGTCCGTTTTCATACATCATAATCTGTGCTGTAGAATTAGGCATAAGCGTTTGGTTGTATATATTTAAATCCCAAAGATTAGGTGTGCTAAACCATTCTGCTATATTCATTTTTACTTCAATTTCTACATCGTTAGTAATAGCTATAGCGCCAAGGTTTACGGTAAAAAATGTATCTTGTGGAAATGTTGGATTAGCACCTAAATTATCAACAGCTCTTATAGCATGGTAATTAAAACCTTGCTCTTCGTTATTGGAGTTAATAAACTTACCATCAAATTGCATATAGTGATAACCACCTCCCATCATCTCTGGTACATTAAATGAAGCCGAATTTAAATCGGTGTAATTTTCGGCATTATCTTCATTATCTAAACCAAAAGTAAAAGACACATTTGTGTAATTGCCAGTAGGAATCTGATTATTTGGAGTATACTCTAAGTTTATTTCATTGGTGAGATCTACTAAATTATAGACATCAAGTTCAATTTCCTCACCATTAGCTTTTGTGAATATAATATCTGAAATCACATAGCGAAGTCGCTCAAATCCAATGGATTCACCATTTTCATTTACATATTGAATCGGTCCAAAATCAAAATTTCTTACAAGTGCGCCATTCCAATTATGTGTAAACTTAAATGTTGCTGAAACCTCAGATGGACTAACAGAATCATCACTAGAGTTGCATGAGATAAATAACAAGATTAAACATAAGATTGAAACGGTTTTTTTCATTTTGATACTATTTTTAATCTATTTTGATGATTAGTAAATCTGTAAACCCTTTATTGTTTAAGATATCTCCATCTGTACTGTTTGTGTCACCTACAGCTATAATTGAGCCACTTGTGAGTTCAGCAACATCATAAGAGAAATCTATGTTAGAACCACCAATAGTAGTTTCCCATATTAGGGTTCCACTATTGTTTGTTTTTAAAACCCATGCATCATTTTGTCCCTTGTTTTCAGACACATCTATGTCGCTACTTCGTGAGCTTCCTGAGAGTAAAAAGCCGTTATTTTGAGGTTTCTTTATCGCTCGGGCTACATCAAAACTAGAACCACCAAGGGTCTTTTCCCAAATTAGGTTTCCTGTAGGTGATATTTTTATTAACCATAAATCAGCCGCTCCTTTGTTTTGAGATATATCATTATCGCTACTACGTGTATCACCAGCAATGATGTAATTACCATCGTCAGTTTTTGAGATAGCTCTGGCTTCATCGATTTGAGAACCTCCAAAGGACTTTTCCCAAACTAAATCCCCAAACTCAGAAATTTTAATAATCCAAAAATCATAGGTGCCAATATTGCCAGAAATATCTGTGTCTTCACTGTCCGAACTTCCTGCAATTATAAAACCGTTATCATCTGTTTGAACTGCTCCATAAGGTGTATCGGTAAAGTTTCCACCAAAGTAACGACTCCATTCTAAATTACCAGAATTATCAAGCTTTAAAGCCCAGTAATCTCCACCAGCATGTCTGTTAGCTGTTCTTTGAGAATTGCCTTCACCTCCTGAGGCTGTGACATCCAAAACACCAGTGATTAAATATCCTTGATTATTTGTTTCAATTACAGAAATACCAGTATCTGTGCCTTGGTAACCAAACGATTTTTCCCAAGAAATATTTCCATTAGAATCTAATTTTACTAACCAGTAGTCTTGTAATCCTGAATTAACTGAAGTATCACCATCATTACTAAAACTGTATCCTAAAATAGCATAACCTCCATCTGAAGTTTGAATTATATCATAACCTCTGTCGTCTGCTGTTCCACCATAGGTTTTTTGCCATTGCAGTTGGTCGTTAGCGTCAAATTTTAAAACCCAATAATCAAAACTTTCATCTTGCTTATCAGTAATGTCGTTATCGTTGCTTTGGGTATAGCCTAAAATAGCATAACCTCCATCTGAAGTTGCTGTAATAGACTGTGCACTATCATTTTTGGTGCCACCATAGGTTTTGACAAATGTTAATTGGCCAACGTTATTCACAGCTAAATTATCATCGCTACTACAATTTAGCAGTAGTAAAACCAAAATACAATATGCGACTTTACTAATCATAAGTATTAATTAGATGGTCTTACTATAAACAATCCACCATTAATGTCACTTACTACTATATTTCCACTTTCAAAAAACGGATAAATATTCCATGCTCCATTAAAGGATGTGTTATCATCTGGAATGTAAGTATCTATAAAACCAGTTTCAATCATAACGCCTGAGTCTATACTGGAAATATCAATAGCTCTAAGTCCTGCAGTATAATTAGCTACGTAAAACGTATCGCCAACCACATAACCGTTATGGTCTATTGCTGCGGTTGGACCAAAGTATTCCATATGGTATAATGGGTTATCCAAGTCACTAAAATCAAAGACAATAGTTCTAGAGTTAATCCCAAAACTTATTTCATCAACCTCATCACCAAGTAAAAAATATACCATATCTTCTGTAAACCAACCTTGATGTGCGTATCCTAAGTTACCATAATCTATAGTTGAAATTTGAGTGGGATTTGCTTTGTCAGTGACATCTACAATTACGACTTCATTCTCATTACTACCAATTAGAATTTCTCTACCTGTATAGTCTGCATCTGGTCCGTTGTAAGTTATAACCTGAGCATCATGAGAGTAGGCATCGTCAGCATAACCACCAGCAAAAACTGGAGATGTTGGGTTTTGGATATTAATAAAATGCGGACCTCCATTAAAGGTGTCAGATCCTACAGCGTATGCAAATCCGCTATCTTCATTAATTACAATGTTATGAGCCTTGCCAAATTCATTATAGTTGGCATCTGCTGTAAATGTTTCAGGAGGATTGGTCACATTTCGTAGTCTAGTTAAGTCAAATACTTGCATACCATGACCAGGTGCTTCGCTAACTATAAATGCATGATTATTATAAACCTTTATATCTCTCCAAAGACTATTCACTGTGGCAGTTGGTAATGTGCCTAACAAAATTGGGTTAGAAGAATCTGTAATATCTACAAATGCTGCGTTTGTTGTGGTGCACACTAAAGCATATTCATTTCCTGTTTCAGGATCTGTCCAGCCCCAAGAATCGTTGCCTTCAGCACCATCACCTCCTAAAACATCAATAGGTATATGACTCATAAGGTCAAAACCACTGCAAGGGTGACCATTGGCTAATCCATTTTCACAAGGAAACTGAGGTAAAATAGTATTATCATCACAAGCATCACCTATACCATCATTGTCGGCATCTTCTTGTAAAGGATTAGCTGTTAATGGACAATTGTCGTTTATGTCTAAAATTCCGTCATTATCGTCATCTTCGTCACAAGCATTTCCAAGTCCGTCTCCATCTGTGTCAAGTTGGTCTTCGTTAGCTATTGTTGGGCAGTTATCAATACTGTCTAAAACGGTATCATTATCTGAATCCAAATTACCATTACCATCATCATTAGAACATCCTATTGCCATAACAGACAGAAAGACGCATGCAATTAGCTGAAAGAATAGTCTTTTTAGGGCAAACAAATTCATATATTTTTTTAAGCAATTTACGGTAAATTTCACACATTGTTAAAATTACCAAATAATTAACGCTCTTATAAATTCCTTTATTTAAAAAAGCATAATATTTTTGCAGTATGATAGAAGATAAGAACCCTAAAAGAACTCCTTTGAGCGAGTTAGGTGAGTTTAAGCTAATAGACCACTTAACTGAACATTTTAAGATTAATCATAAGTCTACTGTAAAAGGTGTTGGCGATGATGCGGCAGTTTTGAGTTTTGGAAAAAAACAAATTGTTGTGTCTACAGATTTATTGGTAGAAGGAGTACATTTCGATTTAAGTTATGTGCCTTTAAAACATTTGGGTTATAAGGCTGTTATGGTTAATCTTTCAGACATTTATGCCATGAATGCTAAAGCGACACAAATCACAGTTTCTATAGCAGTGTCTAATCGTTTTCCATTAGAGGCTTTAGAAGAGTTATATGCTGGTATTACAACTGCTGCTGAGCTTTACAAAATTGATGTTGTTGGAGGTGATACTACATCATCAACGTCTGGTTTAATTATTTCTATTACTGCGATTGGTGAAGTTGAAGAAGGGAACGAGGTCTTACGTTCTGGCGCAAAACCAAATGATTTGTTAGTTGTAACTGGCGATATTGGTGGAGCTTATATGGGGTTGCAAGTCTTAGAACGCGAAAAAGAGGTTTTTAAAGTAAACCCAAATTCGCAGCCAGATTTGTCAATGTACACGTATATTGTTGAAAGACAATTAAAACCCGAAGCACGCAGAGATATTATAGAGTTGCTTCAAAAATTAGAGGTGAAGCCTACGAGTATGATTGATATTAGTGATGGTTTATCTTCTGAAGTTATTCATTTATGCAAGCAAAGTAAAGTTGGTGTAGATATTTATGAAAATAAAATTCCCTTAGATCCACAAGTAATTTCTACATGCGAAGAATTTAACATAGACAGTACAACTGTAGCTTTAAATGGTGGAGAAGATTATGAATTGTTAATGACAATTTCACAAGAAGATTACCCTAAAATTAAAGGAAATCCTAATTTAACTGTAATTGGTTATATGACGGAAGAAGAAAGAGGAATGCACTTAGTAACAAGGGCAGAGCAGAAAATACCGATTATTGCAAAAGGGTGGAATGCGCTTAATAATCAATCATAAGAAGCTTCTGGCTTCTTTCTAAGCGCTTATTATGTACGCGGTTTAAAACCGAATTAATTTCTTTGTATTTTGGTGTTAACGGAATGAATTTTCCGTTTCCATCAATTGTCATTTCAGAGCTGCAGCGTTTGCATTTATATTCTTTAACATGATAGGTTACTACTTTAGAAACTTCAAAATCATGTCCTATTAAAGAGCATAACACATTCTTCATTGTGAGTACTTTTTTCTTAGTTAAGGGATTATTTAATTAAGGATTTTAAATATAAGAAAAAGAGTTATTCACAGGTTGTTAACACTTAACAAATCGACGAATTGAATGTTTTTCGCTTTAAACGCATCATTCTGTTATTGTATATGCGCTCCAAAGCAGAATTTATCTCCTGATATTTTGGCGTTAATTCCGTAAGCTGACCATTGCTGTTTGTTGTCAATTGCTTTTTGCAACAAGAACAAGTATATTCTTTAACATGGTTTGTTACTTTTCTTGTCATCTTGTAATTGTGACCGAAGAAATCACAGTATAGTTTAGTTGCTGACATAGTAGGTTAGGATTTAAGGTAAACATTTTGAGTTGGTTAAACTTAATAAATAAATTACTCAAAACGTCAAAAAGTATTATTTTTCGATGAATTGTAATAAAAAGTAAGTTAATTCTGATAAATTCTCTATGTAACTCATATGCCCTTCAGAAAATTCAGCAACATTTATATCTGTATTTTCAATTTTTGAAAGAAGTTGCTCTCTATTGATTAGTGTGTCTTTTTTGCCAATGATTATCAGTTTATCAGCATTAAGAGTATTAAAAACTTCAAATCGGTTCGGTCTAAGCTTCATACCTTCATTAGCAGCCATGTAGCCTTGAAGCGATGTCTTAAGTGCAATATCTAAAGCCCATTCGTATTCTACTTTGAAGCTAATCCTACTTTCAGGCGCAAAAAGATTAGCAAAAGACATACGCACTAAATTTTCAAAATTAGTCTTTGCCATGTCGTTGGCACGTGTTCTTAACGCTTTACGTTCTTCACTGTCAGCTTCAAACGTAGAATTCATCAAACAAAGTCCATCAAAAAGTTGAGGTTGTTGTTCTGCCAATGCTAAAGCCACATAGCCTCCCATAGAATGACCAATAAACTTTGCTTTTTTAACTTCTAAATGTTGTAAAACTGCAAACACCGCGTCAGCCATGTCTTCCATTGTGTGTACATAGCCTAAAGATGCTGTTTCTCCATGTCCTAATAAATCTATGCAAACTACTTTATGTGTTCTTGCGATTTCAGGAACTAAGTCGCGCCACATTTCAGATGTTTCTAAAAATCCGTGCAACAAAACAACAATTTCACCTTTGCCAGAAACTGTAAAATAAACACTAATGTTTTTGTAGTCTATAGTCATATTTGCAAAGTTAATTTTTGAAATTGGTTAGCGAAGCAATCCCTTTCATATTTGTTATATTTACCGCTCATTATTGTTATTATTATACGTCAGTTCGAGTGAATTTCAATCAAGATATGGATTGAAATTAGTATCGAGAACAGGTATTGAATAGTTCTCGATACTATTCCGAATGAATTCAGAATCACTCGAACTGAAGAAAAAATAAAATTTCTATGCTGTTAAAACGACTTTTTATCGCCCTTCTTTTAGTAAGTAGCACTAGCCTTTCTGCTCAATTGAATGAGGCTGAAATTGATAAATTAGTAAAAGAAACGCTCATAACTTTTGATGTGCCAGGCATCTCGGTTGGTGTGTTTAAAGATGGAAAAGAGGTCTATGCAAAAGGACATGGAGTACGATCTTTAACCTCTAAAAAAGACATGAATTCTGAAACCTTAGTCGGTGTAGCGTCTAACAGTAAGGGTTTTACCTGTTTTGCTTTAGCGATGTTGGTTGACGAAGGGAAATTAGATTGGGACGATCCTGTGCGTAAGTACATTCCAGAGTTTCAATTACATGATCCTTGGGTTACCGAGAATTTTACGGTCAGAGATTTGGTAACACACAGAAGCGGCATGGGATTAGGTGCTGGTGACCTTATGTTTTTTCCTGAAGGGAATGATTTTACGGTTCAGGATATCATTGATAACGTGAAATATTTAGAACCTGAAACATCCTTCAGAAGTAAGTTTGCCTATAACAATAATATGTTCATCATTGCTGGTGAAGTTTTAAAACGCATCAGTGGATTGTCCTGGGAAGATTTCATTGAAACTAAGATTATGAAACCTGTTGGCATGACGAGTTCTAAAGCATCCTACAACAGAGTAAAAGATAAGTCTAATATTATTGATGCACACACCAGAGCGGAAGGTAAGGTGATTCAAATTCCACACGATTGGAGCGAAACTGCAAATGCAGCAGGTGGTATTGTTAGTAATGTGCATGATATGATGACCTGGGCAAAGTTTTTAATGAATGACGCTGTTACAGAAAAGGGAGAACGTTTATTGAGCGAAGCACAGTTTCACGAGCTTTGGCAATTGCAAACACCATTAAAAGTCAGAGCCAACGACTCTTACGATTCTAACTTTAGAGGTTACGGATTGGGTTGGTTTGTAACTGATGTGAAAGGTGGTCACAAACAAGTGTATCATACAGGTGGATTGATTGGCACTGTGACGCAGTTTACCATGATACCTGATTTAGATTTAGCGATTGTAGTATTAACCAATCAAATGAATGGTTCTGCATTTACGACAATCACAAACACTATTAAAGATTCATACTTAGGGTACGAAAATCGTAATTGGTTACAGCGTTTAGGGCAGAATAATGCTGACTATTTAAAGTATAACGACAGTATAAAAACAGAAGTTTTTGCTCAGGTAGAAAAGGCGAAAACGCAATTAACAACACCAAGTCCAGAGCAAATAGTAGGTACTTATACAGATGATTGGTTTGGAGATATAACCATTGCACACAATGGCAAAAAATACAGCATCAAATGTGAGCGTTCACCACGTTTATTTGGGGAATTGTTACCATACAATGCTACAACATTTGTTGCCAAATGGAATGATAGAAGCTACGATGCTGATGTATTTGTGCAATTTACATTTAATGAAAAGGAAGAAGCGGTTTCAGCAACGATGAAGTACATTGCACCAATTACCGATTTTAGTTTCGATTTTCACGACTTAGAACTTAAAAAGACCAAATAGTGAATATTCAACGCAAAGAACTTTTAGTCACAAGTTTCGCTTTGTTTTCCCTTTTTTTTGGAGCAGGAAACTTATTGTTGCCACCAATGTTGGGATACAATTCTGGCGAAAACTGGCTTTGGGTTGCTGTAGGCTTTATGATTACAGCCGTTGTTATTCCTATCATTGGAATATTAGCACATGCCAGACTTCAAGGTACGTTGTTTGATTTTGGTAAAAAAGTATCACCAACGTTCAGCTTAATTTACTGTATTCTTATTTATGTTATTGCGGTTGCCATTCCATCACCTCGAACAGCTGCTGCAACGCATGAGATTGCCATTCATCCTGCCTTTGGTACGTCGCCATTATTAACCAGTAGTATTTATTTTGCTTTAGTGTTAGTTTTTGTGTTGAATCGTTCCAAAATATTGAATCTCATCGGAAAGTTTTTAACACCATTTATAGTAATCATGTTGCTGGCAGTGATAGCGATTGGTTTATTTTATTCGGAATTTACCACAGGAACACCTCAATTTGACACACCTATCGTTTCCGGAATTTTAGAAGGCTATCAAACCTTTGACGCTATCGGAGCAGTGGTTGTAGGTGCGGTAATTATTGTATCGCTTAACTTCGATAACATGGAGGTAAGTCGCTTCGAGTCGAAACGAAAACTCATTAGAAATTCAGGCTTTATTGCAGGTTTAGGTCTATTTGTAATTTACGCTGGATTAATTGCTGTTGGTGCGTATTATGGTTCTGAGATTAGCGTTGATACAGCCTTGAGTAACGATATGCAACGCGCTAACCTACTAAGAGATATTAGTATAAAATCCTTGGGCGAATTTGGTAATACGGTTTTAAGTGTTCTTATTTCTTTAGCTTGTTTTACCACAGCTGTTGGTATTATTGCTGGTACAGCAGATTATTTTAAAGGACTGTTAAATGATTCGCAAACTGGTTTTGTAGTCACTGCCATCATTGGTTGTGTGTTGGGTGTTATTGTTGGGCAGCTCGATTTTAACTCTATTGTTGTAGTGGCTATTCCTGTATTGTTATTAGTATATCCTATTACGATTATGCTTATTTTACTGAATGTTTTGCCTGAGAAACTAGCAACTCCAGTTGTGTTTAGAGCTGTAATTATCGTCACTTTAGTATTCAGCATACCAGATGTTATTGGGTTTTTAAGCCCTTCGGAAGGCTTACAAAAGTTAACAGAATATATTCCTTTAGCAAAGCATAGTTTGGGTTGGGTGTTACCTTCAGTTGTAACCTTTGGAATAGTTTCTATGGTGAAATCAAAGGCGAAAACCATTTAGTATGAAACATCAATTTTTAAATCATGCTTTCCGTTTTAATAAAACTATCGATACGTCAGTTCGAGTGATTTTGAAGGATGAAAAATTGTATCGAAAACAAATTCTTAGGCTAAAATTCTTATTCTCGATACACGATTTTCTCATTGCAATCGTAAACCGCACTCGAATTGACGAATTTTCATCAAAATTTAGAATGCCATATGATTTTTATATTCCAAGTAATTGTGTTAACCCAATAGAACCCGTTGCATGAAATACATGGGAAGCAAGGCACGTTTTGCCAAACATATATTACCAATTATTCTAAAAGACAGACAGCCAAGGCAATCTTATATTGAACCTTTTGCAGGTGGTATGAATATGATAGACAAGGTCGACGGTATCCGAATTGCCAACGATCAGCATGAAGAATTAATGGCGATGTGGCAAGCCTTGATTTACGAGAATTGGGATCCTCCAAAATCGGTAAGTGAGGACGAATACAAAGCCATAAAATACAATCAAGACGACTATCCAAAACATCTAGTGGCTTATGTTGGTTTTAATTCGTTTGGAGGCAAGTGGTTTGCAGGTTACCGACGCGATAAGCAAGGCAAACGCGATTATTGGGCAGAACATTATCGAAATATTACCAAACAAGTGCCTAATCTCGAAGGCGTGATTTTATCTTGTAAATCCTATACCGAATTAGAGATTCCTGAAAATAGTATCGTCTATTGCGATCCACCTTACGCATCTACCACCAAATACAGAGATAGTTTCGACCATGACAAATTTTGGGAATGGTGCAGGCAACAAAGCAAATTAGGCCATCAAGTGTTTATAAGCGAATACAACGCACCAGAAGACTTTAAATGTATTTGGGAAAAACCAGCAAAAACAAGTTTCTCGTGGCATGTCGATAACTTACCTGCTAAAAAGAGTCTGGAACGTTTGTTTGTCTATGCTGATTAATTCTTGATTAGGCTTTCTAGAGCAATCTTTCCTTTTTCGTAATTAGGATTGATTTCTAATGTTTTTTCATAGCATGCTTTTGCGTTCAAGGTGTCTTTTAAATTAAGGTATGAATTTCCTAAAAGTCGCCATGAATAGGTTGAAGTTTCATTAATAGTATTATAATGACCAAGAATGGTTTTCGCATCCTTCCAATGTTTACCATTTTCTAAAACAGCTCCCATAGTTAAGATGTCATTATCATCAACAAAATAGATGTCAGTAGTATCAGCCTTCATGTTATTCCAAAGGTTTTCAGCAGCATCAATACCTTCACTTTTGTAGGCTTTTGCGAATGGATAACGTGCCGAAACATTATAGGATTTTGGCTCTTTTTCAAACACAACTTCAGATGCTGCATTAACAATTCGACCTGTTCGTGCAAAATCCCTATTTGCCATTACGACTATAGAAATATTTTCCTCTGGATAAACATAGAACAAAGTCTCAAAGCCTGTATCATTTCCGGTATGCATTATAATAGGTTTATCTAAATACGATTTCACAAACCAACTTAGCGCTATTTTATCTCCCCAAGGTGTATCTCTATAGGGTTTTATAAGCATGTCAAAATGCTTTTCATCAAAAACAAGTGTTCCGTTGTAGGTGCCTTTTCCGGTATATAGCATTCCCCACTTACACATATCTAAAAGTGTCGATTGCAAACCCGAACTCGGAAAGTACTTTTCTGTATAAGGATATGGAGACCACTCTTGCGTAGCAATACCATAAGAATAAGGTTTTGCCCAACTTTTTGGTAAGGTATCTAAGGGTTTAAAATAATGACTTTCATTCATGTCTAATGGCATTAAAATATGCTCCTTAACATAATCTGGAAAATACATACCACTTGCTCTGCTCACTACAATTCCTAAAATATCAAAGGCCGAATTGCTATAGCTAAACTGAGAACCAGGTTCAAAATCGAGTTCAAAATCTTTTACATTTTCTAAATTTTCTTCCATGGCTTCAGGTCCAGTTTTTGGATTTAGCCAATCGTTTGAACTCACATGTCTTGGGATTCCTGACGTGTGATTTAAAATATGTTGAATAGTGATGTCTTTATAGCCTTCACCTTTCATTGCAAATTCAGGAATGTATTTGATGATAGGATCAGAGAGGCTTAGTTTTCCTTGCTGAATTAGTTTTACAACAGTAGCTGCTGTAAAAGGTTTTGAAACCGACGCAATATGAAAAACTGTATTAAAGTCGGCTTTTTCTTCTGTTTCAATATTAGCATAACCAAATGTTTTGGCGTAGATAATTTCGTTGCCTTTAGTAATGCCAATAGCCAAACCAGCAGTATTATCTGTAAGTTTCCTAAGGTTGTTAACGTAAGGTGTAAGCACACTATCTATATGCTGACCCAATTCGGTTTGTACCAGCGATGTTTTAGACTTTGGTTCTGGTGTTGTTTCGGTTTTGCAACTGCCAAAAAGCATGACTAGGCACACGAGACCAATGAGTTGTTTACTGTTCATGATGATTTTGATTGATGTGATTGATGCTGATATTCCAATTGTCCTGTAGAATGCTGATGGCCTTATCAACCTCTTTTTGTTCTAAAGCATCAATGATGTCATTGTGCATTTTTACTGAGGTTTCATTTGGCATATTGGTCATATACACATGCTCATAGATGAATATGCGAAGCCGAATATCTTCTATGAGTTTATGTGCATACTGATTGGTGTACGATTTTATAAGACATTTATGAAACGCCATATCGAGTTTAAGGCGTTCTGTTGCATGGGTTGCCTTAGTAAAATTAAGGTTGATGAGCCTTAATTCTGCTAATTGTGCATTAGTGAATGTGGATTGTTTTACAGCTGCAGTTTCTAGGGTTATCATAAGCTCATAAAGTTCCAAGGCTTCAGAAGTGTTGAGCTCGGTAACAAAAAAACCACGATTAGGAATGTACGTCACAATACCAGTTTCTACCAGCTGACTCAAAGCCTCACGAACAGGTGTTGCACTAACCTCTAAAGTCTCGGCAATACTAGGTAATGAAATACGATGACCGGGAGCAATTAAGCCTTCAGCCATCTGATTTAAAAGTATGGTTTTAACGTCTTTTCGGAGGTTTTGTATTGTAATCATGTTTCAAATATAATATATCATATATGATTTAACAAATTTATTTGATATCATAGTTAGATTGAAGTATCCAGATAATAGTTATTTGTTAACTATATAACAAATTGTAATTAATTGTACTATTTTTTTAAAATTTAGGTCAATAGCTCAAAGGTCATCTACATTTGCGCCCTAAAATAAACGCATTATGTTAGTATATAAGTTTGGTGGTACCTCAGTAGGCTCAGTAGTGAATATGAATCATGTAAAAGATATCATTAACACCAAAGACCGTAAAATTGTTGTGTTGTCTGCCATGTCTGGTACCACAAATGCCTTGGTTGAAATTTCAAGATTGATTGAAGTTGGTGATCTTACAACAGCCAAAACCATCATCACAGAGCTGAACGAAACATATAATGCTGTGGTTTACGATTTGTTACAAGACCAAGCATTACGTTTGGAAGTGAGCAAGTACGTTAATGCCAGATTCAAGCTGATATTAGATGCGATTAACGAGCCATTTTCACAAACGTTACATAACAGTATTGTTGCCAATGGAGAATTACTATCTACCTATATGTTTAGTCGCTTGTTGCAACAAGAAGGATTCAATGTAAGGTTATTACCAGCTTTAGATTTTATGCGTATTGATAGCCATAACGAACCGGATAATTTTTACATCAAGCAAAACCTTAACCGACTTATCAATACTGTTGAACCAGCTGATATTTACATTACACAAGGCTTTATTTGTTTAGATGCCGAAGGACAAATTACCAACCTGCAACGTGGTGGAAGCGATTATACAGCAACTATAATTGGTGCAGCCATTGAAGCTGATGAGGTGCAAATCTGGACCGATATTGATGGGTTCCATAATAACGACCCACGTTACGTTAACGATACACAGGCCTTATCGCATTTGTCGTACGATGAAGCTGCTGAGCTGGCTTATTTTGGAGCTAAGATTTTGCATCCGCAAACCGTAATGCCAGTGCGTCAACTCGATATTCCATTACGACTAAAAAACACCATGGCACTACAAGCACATGGCACGTTAATTACTAACAAAGTTCATGGTGAAGGTATTAAAGCCATTGCAGCAAAAGATGGTATTACAGCCATAAAAATTAAGTCGGTACGTATGTTGTTGGCACATGGCTTTTTAAAGAAAGTATTTGAGGTTTTTGAGCGTTACGAAACGTCCATAGACATGGTAACAACCTCAGAAATTGCAGTGTCCTTAACCATAGACAACACAACACATTTAGAAGCTATTACCGAAGAACTCGAAAAATTTGCAACTGTAGCCATTGACGACTACATGAGTATTGTCTGCCTGGTTGGTAACCAGATTATTTACCATCCTGATACGCCAGAACTCTTCCAGGTGCTACAAGATGTTAATGTGCGTATGATTGCTTATGGTGGTAGCAACAATAATATTTCATTATTGGTAAATACCAGCGATAAGTTAGAAACCTTGCAGAAGTTACAGCGTTATGTTTTTGAGGGTGGTTTAGTGGGAGTATAAAATGATACATATTGTCGGTTGACCAAGGTTTCTTATTAAGGTAATTTTGAAAAAAACTTAATTATGAAACCAAATAAAAGAGGGCAAATAGTAAAATTCCATACACCTTATGAAGATGAAGACCCTAACGATAGATATGTTACTATGGAGGTGATTGAAGATGGTGAGAAATCTAGAGCGAGAATATACGCTTTAAATACAGGAATGGCTTATCCGCCTATTAGTATGGTACCGTTAAAAGATTTAGAAGTTGATGAGCTAATGACCGATCAGCTGGATTATTATCTTAAGTATGGTAATCACAATTTGTTTTAGAGGCTTATTTTTGAGTTCCTCTTACAAAATTCAAGAAATGTTCTAGTATTAATATATCGCTGCGATATTCTTGTGGAAAACTTGATAGGTAAGCTTTAGGAACAACCAACTGTACATTATATTTTTTCATTTCTTCCAGTTGATTTTTTGAGATCCCTTGCTGTAATGTAAACAAATGTTTTGTTCTTATTCTGTCTGCTTCATTTAAAATTTGTCTCCAACGATCTTTACAAGTAGTTTTTGAAGCTAACAAAACAAGTTTCTTTTCATCAAAAGTAGAATCATGATACGCTTCAATATTAGGAAATAAAAAATCTGGTTTTTTATTATTTTCTGTAACCACTTGTGTCTGGAAAATAAGTTCGGATATTCTGAATATTTCCTCTAAGTGATGCTCAAGTGATTTTCCAGCACGGCTTTTTCGTCTATTGAGAATAGTGTTTGCTGAAACTACCAAATCTTCGACAGATGGAAAGGGGTTTTTTATAAGTTCTGCATATCGATCATTTTCAAGTGTTTTGAATAGGTCATATTCAGCTTCTAACCATTTAAGAATTTCTCTATCAGGGTTTGATTTAATTTGGTTTATTGTTACATCATAGGCGTTTATATAGCATTTTCGTGAGCTTGAAGCTATTTCTAAAGTTGGAGGAAAATCAACAGTTAAAGTTTTGATGTATTTTAAAAAACAAGTAATTAAATTATCTTCAGCAGTTTGTTCTGACTGTTTTGGAATGATGCCATTTGTTTCTGTCGAAGAAATATTTAAAGCTGCAAAAAAGTCTTCAATGTCATCGTCACTACTTAAGACAAAAGCTTCATAATAATCAATCGACTTTTTAGAAATGATTAATAAATCACCAACATTGTCATCAGTTAAATAAGGGAAGTTTTTACCAAAACGTGTTAATCGGTACTCATTCCTTGTGCCTCTGCCATAGTATATAAATCTACTTGTTGTCTCAAAATCATCTTGCCATTTGATTGTGGCAAAATGGTCTTTGTTGGTTCCTTTTTCTCCTTCTGCATCAAAGAATAAAGGCCAAGAGGATTTGTGTAAATGAAAACCAGCTTGATGTCCTCCTGTAGCTCCTGTGTCATTAGGCTTAATGAATTTGCTAAATGCTATTTCAGACTCTTGTGCTGATTGAATTGCTTTCTCTACTATGCTCATTTGCTTTCAAAAGTTCTTTAACAATGTTCTTTCCGACTGCTTGTATTAATGGCACAGCTACAGAATTACCAAATTGTTTGTATGCTTGATTGTTAGAAACAGGAATAATAAATTTATCTGGGAAACCTTGAATTCTGGCACACTCTCTTGGTGTTAGCCTTCTTGGGTTTTTCCCTCTTTGAGGTATTAGTATTTCAGCACCATCTTTATAATATCTTGCACTTAAAGTACGAGAAACTCCATTTAAGTCGGTTAGTCCAAAACCAAAGCCGTTTCCTTTAGCTTGGTGTTTTTTCTTATATTCTTGAAGATAATTCCAAAGTTTATCAGACAGTGTATATTTTGATTCAACCCGCTTTTGTAAAATTTCTCTAATTGCTAATAAAGTATTTGGTGGTTCAGGGAATTCAAAAGTTTCTTTTTCTTTGAAAATTGATTTTTTAAACCCAACAATTATGATTCTTTCCCTGTGTTGAGGAACATAATATTTTGCATCTAAAACCTTATAATGAATTGAATAACCTAATTCAGTTAACGTTTCGGTTATTACTTTAAAAGTTTTCTTTTTATCGTGGGAAACAAGGTTTTTTACATTTTCTAACATAAAAACCTTTGGTTTTTTATGCTCAACTATTCTAGCAATGTCAAAAAACAATGTGCCTTGGGTTTTGTCTAAAAATCCGTGTTGTCTACCTAAAGAATTTTTCTTTGAAACACCAGCAATAGAAAAAGGCTGACATGGAAAACCTCCTAATAATATATCGTGGTCTGGAATTTCTTTTTCAGAAACTTGGGTTATGTCTCCAAAAGGAACTTCTCCAAAATTAGCTTCATATGTTTTTTTTGCAAAAGAATCCCATTCACTTGTAAAAACACATTTTCCTCCATTATTTTGAAATGCAAGGCGAATTCCTCCAATTCCTGCAAACAAATCAATGAATTTAAAGTTTGGGTTTTCAGGTGGAGGAAACGGAATATCCCATTTTATAGGTAAATAATATTGAAAATCTGGCTCGTGAACAATTTCTAAGTTTTCGTGTAATTCCGCTAAATATTCTTTTGCTGTTGGCTTATAGTATTGAGAAACCCCATTTTTATGATTTTGAAAATAGTGTGTTAAATGAGCCATTTCGTTAGTAGTTTTTTTATCTACAACGATTTTTAATTTTTCTCTTATGTCCGAATATTTTTTGCTCATTTATACAAAAATGCTTAGAAATTAGATTTTATACTATTAAGAGGCGAATAAATTATTAACAGTTTTAATTTATCAATTCCTCAATTGTCTCACCTTCAATATTAAAATTTATGATCTACCTCTTATAAATCGCTCCAGTAGCAAAATCAACAATAAGACCAGGTGCAAAAAGTAGAATATCTGCAATAAGCCATCCCACTCTAACATCGCGTTGTTGTTGTCCTGGTGCAGGTTTTGTTTTTTGACTCGATGAAATTGGTCCACCTAAAATAGTGGCACATCCTGTGGTGCTAAAAAGCAAGCTTAAACAAAGTAAGCCTATGCAAATACGTTTCATATATAATCAGTTTTGGTTATTATGCGTTCATTAATTCCTCAATCTCTTCAGCTTCAATAGGAATATTTGCCATTAAGTTAAAAGGTTCTCCTTGGTCTTGTATCACTACATCATCCTCTAAACGGATACCAAAACCTTCATTTGGAATATAAATACCAGGCTCTACAGTAAATACCATGTTGGCTTGCATTGGTTCGTGTAGTAAACCATAATCGTGCGTGTCTAAACCAATATGGTGACTTGTGCCATGCATAAAGTACTTTTTGTACGCTGGCCAATCTGGATTTTCGTTTTGCACATCAGCTTTATCCAATAAACCAAGACCTAACAATTCTGAGGTCATTAATTTACCAACTTCTACATGATATTGTTCCCAAAGTGTACCAGGAACCAACATTTTAGTTGCTTCATTTTTTACACGCAACACAGCATTGTAAACCGCTTTTTGGCGTTCAGTGTACTTGCCATTTACTGGAATAGTTCGGCTTAAATCACTAGAGTAGTTGGCGTATTCAGCAGCAGTATCAAAAAGAATTAAATCTCCATCTTTACACTGTTGGTTGTTTTCAATATAGTGTAATACATTGGCATTATTTCCAGAAGCAATAATTGGAGTGTAAGCAAAACCTTTAGAACGATTTCTTAAGAATTCGTGCATCATTTCGGCTTCAATTTCAAACTCCCAAACACCAGGTTTTACAAAACCTAAAACTCTTCGGAAGGCTTTCTCAGTAATATTGCAAGCCTTTTGCATTAAGTCGATTTCTATTGGATCCTTTACAGAGCGTAAACGTTGTAAAATAGGATTGCTTTTCGCCACAGAATGCGCAGGATACAGATTTTTTAACCATTTGGTGAAACGATCTTCACGAGTTTCGGTCTCAACATTGGCTCTGTAATGCTCGTTAGTGTTAATGTAAACCGTGTCGCATTGCGTCATCAGTTCAAACATAATTTTTTCTAGGTCTTGTAACCAATACACGGTTTTTACACCAGAGGTTTCAAAGGCTTTTTCTTTAGTGAGTTTTTCGCCTTCCCAAACGGCAATATGATCGTTAGTTTCTTTTAAGAATAAGATTTCACGATGTTTTTCTTTTGGGCAATCTGGAAAAATAACCAAAATACTTTCTTCCTGATCTACACCACTGAGGTAAAAAATATCGCGATGCTGTGCAAAAGGTAAGGTGCTATCTGCACTTACAGGATAAATATCGTTGGAGTTAAAAACAGCTAAACTGTTTGGCTTCATCTGAGAAGCAAAGTTTTTACGGTTTTTTATGAATAGGTTACGGTCTATAGGATGGTATTTCATTTGATAGTTATTTATTGTTTTAATCTACAAAAAGTAAATCCTTGTCATTCTGAATTTATTTCAGAATCTGAAACAAGTTCAGATTGACAAAAACTGATTTAAAATTTGATAAGTCTTTTAACGTCAGTTCGAGTGGTTTTCTTGGATTGCGATTTCAGAGAAATCCAAGAAAATTGTATCGAGAACAAGTGCGACATAAAAATTTCTATTCTCGATACAAATTTTTGTAAAAGGCAAAAACTCACTCGAATTGACGAAATTTTTAAGAGCATACTTTAATGCTTTCGAACACCTCAACTTGACGATAAAGTTTCGTTTTTTCAAAAATAAACAAAGTAAAACGCAAGCCCAAGCCTATTAAGATAATCTGTTAAACTTTGTTTATAAATTTTGAAGATATATGGATTAATGGCTAAATTCAGCCAACTTAAAAACCAACCACATGTTTAAAACTAAATTCCTGTCGTTTGCATTTGCTGCAAGTGCTTTAGTAGCCTTCGCACAACAACCAGCAACCTCTGCTGAAACCGTAAAAAATGCTTTAGTGCAAAAGCGCGAAATGGCAAAAACGTCCTTGGTAAAACAAGTGCCTTTTAAAAATATTGGACCAACCGTAATGAGTGGTCGTGTGGTAGATGTGGATGTCAATCCAGAAATGCCATCGGAATTTTATGTTGGTTATGCGTCTGGTGGTGTTTGGCATACAACCAATAACGGAACTACTTTCAATCCAATTTTAGACAGTTCAGACACTCAGAATGTTGGTGATATTGCTGTGCACTGGCCAACGAGAACGATATATGTTGGTACAGGCGAAAATAATGCGTCGCGTTCGTCGTATGCTGGTATTGGGTTGTTAAAATCTACAGACAATGGCAAGACTTGGGAAAACTTAGGTTTGATGGATGCACATCATTTTGCGCAGATTTTAATCCATCCAGATAATCCAGATGTGGTAACCGTTGGTGCTACAGGACATTTGTATTCACAAAACAAAGAACGCGGAATTTATAAAACGACTGATGGTGGTAAAACTTGGAAGCAGACACTTTTTGTAGATGAGGAAAGTGGTATTATCGATTTGCAACATAGTCCAAAAAACTACAATGTGATGTTTGCAACATCATGGACTAAAGATCGTAAAGCATGGAATTTTACAGGAAACGGTAGCAATTCAGCCATTTATAAAAGTACAGATGCAGGTGAAACTTGGACCAAGATATCTACAGAAAAAAGTGGTTTTCCAACAGGTGAAGGAGTTGGTCGTATCGGTATAGCAGTCTTTAATGATGATGTGGTATATGCCGTTCATGATAGTCAGTTTAGACGACCAGATGATAAAAAGAAGGATGATAAAGGAGACTTAACAAAAGAAGATTTCAAGACCATGTCTAAGGCTGATTTCTTGGCTTTAGACAATAAAAAACTGAATGCATTTTTGAGAACGAATGGTTTTCAGGAAAAATACAGACCAGAAAATGTGAAGCAAATGGTACGTTCTGGTAACGTAAAACCTATTGATTTAGCAAAATATCTTGAAGATTCCAACTCTATGTTGTTTGATACTCCTGTAATTGGTGCTGAGGTATACAAAAGTACAGATGGAGGCAAAACCTGGAAGACAACCCACGACGATTATCTAGATGGTATCTACTACAGTTACGGCTATTATTTTGGTCACATTCATGTGTCGCCAGTAAACGAAAATGACATTTACATTTATGGTGTGCCGATTGTAAAATCTAAAGATGGTGGAAAAACATGGACATCCATCAGTGCAGAAAATGTGCATGCCGATCATCATGCACTTTGGATTAATCCTAAAAATCCTAATCATTTAATTGATGGTAATGATGGAGGTATTAATATTTCTTACGATGATGGTGAAAACTGGATAAAGAACAATTCGCCTTCAGTTGGACAATTCTATGCCATTAATGTGGACAATGAAAAACCATACAACGTTTATGGAGGTTTGCAAGATAATGGTGTTTGGGTTGGTGCACATAATGCACGCGAAGACAAGGCTTGGCATCAAGAAGGCCAGTATCCATGGAAATCCATAATGGGAGGTGATGGTATGCAAATTCAAATTGACAGTAGAAATTCTAATGTTGTATACACAGGCTATCAATTCGGAAATTATTACAGATTAAATCTTGAAACTGAAGATCAGAAATACATTCAGCCAAAGCATACTTTAGGTGAAAATCCGTACCGTTTCAACTGGCAAACTCCAATTTTATTGTCGCCTCACAACCAAGATATTTTGTATTTGGGTGGTAACAAGTTAATGCGTTCTATGAATCAAGGTAACGATTGGGAAGCCATTAGTGACGATTTAACCAATGGAGGCAAAAAAGGAAATGTAGCTTATGGTACTTTGACAACCATTTCAGAAAGTCCATTTCAATTTGGTTTAATTTACACAGGAAGTGATGATGGTTTGGTACATATTACTAAAAATGCAGGTGGTAGTTGGACTAATATTTCAAATTCCTTTCCAAAGGATTTATGGGTGAGTCGTGTAATAGCTTCGCAACACAAAAAGGAACGTGTTTATGTCACTTTGAATGGTTACCGTTGGGATGATTTTAAAGTCTATGCCTACATGAGTGATGATTATGGACAAACTTGGAAAGACATCAGCGGAAACATACCAGCATCTCCAGTAAATGTGATAAAAGAAGATCCTAAAAACGAAAATATCTTGTATTTAGGAACCGATAACGGAGCTTATGTGTCTTTTGATAAAGGTACATCTTGGAATGTGTTTTCAGAAGGCTTGCCAAACGTAGCGATTCATGATATTGTGGTGCAACCAGAAGCTGGTGATTTATTATTAGGAACGCATGGACGTAGCATTTATAAAACCAACATTTCGGCTTTACAAAAGGTAAATTCAGAAATGGACGCCAAAGCCATAACGTTTTTCGATATGGAGTCTGTACGTCATTCGGGTCGTTGGGGAAGTTCCTGGGGAAGATGGTACGACGCTTTTGAGCCTAAAACAACCATTCAGTTTTATAGCAATGCTCCAGGTACAAAAACCTTGAAAATTCTATCAGAAAATGGATCAGAATTAAATAGAATGTCTGTTAATGTTGTTAAAGGATTAAACTATGTAGATTATGATTTAACGTTAACGGAAAAAGGAAAGAAAGCTTTAGAAAAAGAGAATAAAGAATTAAAGATTGGTAAATCTGGCAACGGAAAATATTACTTACCCAAAGGAACTTACACAGTAAAAATTGATGATAGCTCTACCAAGTTAGAGATAAAATAACGCCTCTAATTAAATTCATTCTAAATAATTAATTATAATACAGCGCAGTTGGCTAAAAACCATTTGCGCTGTATCTTTGTAGGACTAACAAAAAGATTAGATCTACAATGAGCGGAATTTTTAATTCTTCGATAGGAAGAAAGTTTGCCATGGCACTTTCGGCATTCTTCCTTATGATTTTCCTAGTAATGCACGTTTCCATCAATTTTACCTCTGTTTTTAGCGAGGAACTATTTAATGAGTTATCTCATTTTATGGGAACAAATCCATTAATACAAGGACTTATGCAGCCAATTTTAATCATTGGTGTTATTTTCCATTTTGTGATGGGATTCATACTTGAAGCACAAAACAGAGCATCAAGAGGAAGTGTAAAATATGCAAAGAATGCAGCGTCAGCGAACTCAAGTTGGATGTCTAGAAACATGCTTTTAAGTGGGCTGGTAATTTTAGCCTTTTTAGGTATTCATTTTTATGATTTCTGGGTACACGAAATGACAGTGAAATATATTGATGGTGATATGAGTGGTCTTATAGATCCGAATGTTGCTGACTCTGGTTTCCGTTATTATGAAGAGTTAAGAGAAAAATTTGTAAGTCCAGTTAGAGTTGGGATTTACGTAGTAGCTTTTGTACTATTAGCACTTCACTTATTGCATGGATTTAATTCTGCATTTCAATCAGTTGGAGCCAATAATAAATATACAAAAGGTCTTAAAGGATTTAGTAAAGTGTATTCTATAGGGATTCCTGCTTTATTCATTTTTATCGCAGTTTATCATCACTTTACACACTAAAAAATTAATGCTATGTCAATATTAGATTCTAAAATACCAAAAGGTCCTTTAGCGGACAAATGGACAAAACATAAGAATGATATTAACCTTGTAAACCCAGCAAACAAACGTCTTATTGATGTTATCGTTGTTGGTACAGGTTTAGCTGGAGGTTCAGCAGCTGCAACTTTAGCAGAACTAGGCTATAATGTGAAAGCATTTTGTTTTCAAGATTCACCAAGACGTGCACACTCTATTGCGGCTCAAGGTGGAATTAATGCAGCAAAAAATTATCAAGGAGATGGTGATTCTACATACAGATTATTCTATGATACTGTAAAAGGTGGAGATTACCGTTCTCGTGAAGCAAACGTATATCGTTTGGCTGAGGTTTCAGCAAATATTATAGACCAGTGTGTGGCGCAAGGTGTGCCTTTTGCTCGTGAGTATGGTGGATTATTAGACAACCGTTCTTTTGGTGGTGTATTGGTTTCCAGAACATTCTATGCAGCAGGTCAAACAGGTCAGCAGTTACTTTTAGGAGCATATTCTGCTTTAAACCGTCAGATTGGTCGTGGTAAGGTTAAGATGTACAACCGTCACGAAATGCTAGACGTGGTTATTGTAGATGGTAAGGCAAGAGGAATTATTGCACGTAACTTAGTTACAGGAGAAATAGAGCGTCACTCAGCACATGCTGTTGTGTTGGGTACAGGAGGTTACGGAAATGTATTCTTCTTATCCACTAACGCAATGGGAAGTAATGTTACTGCAGCCTGGAAAGCACACAAACGCGGAGCATTTTTCGCTAACCCATGTTATACGCAAATTCACCCAACATGTATTCCGGTTTCAGGAGATCATCAGTCTAAACTAACGTTAATGTCTGAGTCTTTAAGAAATGATGGACGTATTTGGGTACCAAAACATAAAAAAGATGTTGAAGCTATTCGTGCTGGTAAATTAAAACCAACAGATTTAGCTGAAGAAGATAGAGATTATTACTTAGAGCGTCGTTATCCAGCCTTTGGTAACTTAGTACCTCGTGATGTGGCATCACGTGCCGCTAAGGAACGTTGCGATGCTGGTTATGGTGTAAATGCCACTGGTGAAGCTGTTTACTTAGACTTTGCTTCAGCATTTATGCGCTACGGTAAAGAGCAGGCGCACGTTAAAGGTTTAGACGAAAATGATGATGCTCTGGTTAAAAAACTTGGTCAAGAGGTTGTAAGAACTAAGTATGGAAACTTATTCCAGATGTACGAAAAAATCGTAGATCAGAATCCATACGAAACACCAATGATGATTTATCCTGCAGTACACTATACGATGGGAGGTGTTTGGGTTGATTATAACTTAATGACTACTGTTCCTGGACTGTATTGTATAGGTGAAGCTAACTTCTCAGATCATGGTGCTAACCGTCTTGGTGCTTCGGCATTAATGCAAGGTTTGGCTGATGGTTACTTTGTATTACCATACACCATTGGTGATTATTTAGCTGATGATATTAGAACAGGACCTATTTCTACAGACTCTAAAGAGTTTGAAGAAGCAGAGAAAAGTGTAAAAGATAACATTGCGCATTTAATTAATAATAATGGTAAGTACTCTGTAGATCATTTCCACAAAAAGCTTGGTAAAATTATGTGGAACAAGTGTGGTATGGCAAGAAATGAACAAGGTCTTAAAGAGGCCATTACTGAAATTGCAGAGCTACGAAAAGAGTTCTGGGCAAATGTAAAAGTGCCAGGTTCTAACGATGAGTTTAACGAAGAATTAGCAAAAGCATTAAGAGTTGCTGATTTCTTAGAGTTAGGAGAGTTGTTTGCTAAGGATGCCTTATTAAGAGAAGAGTCTGCAGGTGGTCACTTTAGAGAAGAGTATCAAACTGCTGAAGGTGAAGCAATGCGTAGAAAAGAATTCCAATATGTTTCTGCTTGGGAATATAAAGGAGAGCCAAAAGATGCAGTATTGCATAAAGAAGATTTGGTTTATGAAAATATAGAAGTAAAAGAAAGAAGTTATAAATAAAAAAGGAAAGCTATGAATTTAACGTTGAAAATTTGGCGTCAGAAGAACGCTAACGATAAAGGGAAAATGGTAGACTATCCGATAAGTGATGTCTCTCCTGATATGTCTTTCCTTGAAATGTTAGATGTTTTAAATGAGCAACTGATAAACAAGGGAGAAGAGCCTGTGGCTTTTGATCATGATTGTAGAGAAGGTATATGCGGAATGTGTTCTTTGTACATTAATGGTGAAGCTCATGGTCCTGATAGAGGTATTACAACCTGCCAATTACATATGCGTATGTTTAAAGATGGTGACACTATTACTATAGAACCATTTAGAGCTAAAGCGTTTCCGGTAATAAAAGATTTAGTGGTAGATAGATCATCGTTTGACAGAATACAGCATGCAGGCGGTTTTATCTCTGTAAATACATCTGGTAATACGATTGACGCTAATGCGATTCCTGTTAATAAGCACGATGCAGACGATGCCTTTGCCGCTGCAACATGTATTGGTTGTGGTGCTTGTGTGGCGAGTTGTAAAAACTCTTCAGCAATGTTATTTGTGGGTGCTAAGGTATCTCAATTTGCATTGTTACCACAAGGACAAGTTGAAGCTACGGATCGTGTACTAAACATGGTAAAGCAAATGGATGAAGAAGGCTTTGGTAACTGTACTAATACAGGTGCTTGTGAAGTTGAATGTCCAAAAGGCATATCTTTAGAAAATATTGCACGTATGAACCGTGAGTATCTTGCAGCAAGCCTAAAAGGTTAGATATAGTTTGTTAAACTGATATAATACTAAACCTCAAGTTGTTAACTTGAGGTTTTTTTGTAACATAAAGTCAAATTTTTCGTCTTTTATTATAACATCTAATCAATCAAAAAATGAAAAAATTTATCCTTGCTCTTTGTGTGCTGTATCTTTGTTTTTCATGCAGTAAGACATTAGATCACACCATTAACTACACTGTTACTCCTTCAGAAGACCATACTAGTCTAAATGTAAAAATGGTTTTTCAAACCAATGAGAACGGACAAACAATTCTATTATTTCAAGATAAAGCTTGGGGACAAGATAGTTTACACAATGTAATTCATGATGTAAAAGTCCTTTCAGAACAAGCTGAAATAACGACCAATAGAGATAGTGGTTGGTATGTGATTTCGCATCCTAAAAACTTAGACCAAATTGAAGTTGAATATGCAATAAAGCAAGACAGTAAAGGTGATTTAAAAACCAGACAATCGTACAGACCAATTATTCAACCTCAATATTTTCATCTGTTTTCGCATAACTTTTTTATGCTTCCAAAGCATGTTTTAAAACAGTCAGAAGATAATTTTAATGTCAATATTTCTTGGAATGGTTTTCCTGAGGATTACAAGCTTGTCAATAGTTTTGGAAGCGGAGAATACTATCAAGCTATAGAAGGTATTTCGGAGGAAAAATTTCATACTGCTGTTTTTGTTGGAGGTGATTTCAGAGCACATGAGATGGACATAAATGGCAATAAAGTGGTATTTGCCATTAGAGGTGATTGGGAAGTATTTGAAGACTCTGAGATGTTAAGTATTCTAGAAAAAACAGTAACTGCTCAACGTGAATTTTGGCAAGACAATTCTCAAAAATACTATGTAGTCACTATGATCCCAACTGTGCAAGAACGAGGAAGTTCTTTCCAAGGGTCTGGATTAACCAATTCATTTGCAACCAATGCTTCAAACAATGAGTATTTAGAAGTTTCAGGATTGGTATATCTCTTCAATCATGAGCTGCAACACAACTGGATTGGATCCTTAATCAGAAACGATGATGAAGAAAAGCAATACTGGTTTAGTGAAGGGTTTACAGACTATTACACGTTGAAAAACATTGCCAAGAATAAAATTTACAATTATGATGAAAGCTATTTCATCAATGAATTTAATGCGTTTGTAAAGGCACTTTATACCAATCCAGCAAGAGAAATGCCTAATAGTGAAATGACGTATGATAATTTTTGGAGTGGGAAAGAAGGCATTCAAAAACTACCTTACAGACGCGGAGCTTTCCTTGCGTTTTACTTAGATCAAAAAATAAAACAAGAGACTGAAGGAGCTAAAAGTTTAGATGATGTGATGTTAGATTTTAAAAATGATGCTGAAAAAACGGGACAAAAAATCACACATACGTATTTTATTAAAACAGTAAACAAGTACTTAAAAGAAGATTTTCAACCATTCTTCAACCTTCATATTGAAGAAGGAAAACTCTATGATTTTAAATCAATTTATGACGAATTTGGTTTTGAATACGAACCAACGTCTAAAGTGTTTGATTTAGGTTTTACCTTTTCAGAAGATAGAAAGCAGATTGCGTCTATCGATGAGAATTCAGAAGCTTACAAAGCAGGTTTAAGACAAGGAGATTCGGTGAAAGGAATGAGCTATTACTACGATTCTATAGATCACGAAGCAGAATTCACTATTGAGAGAGAAGGTAAAGACGTTCTGATAAAATATTTACCCATAAAGGAAGTGGACTTGCCTAAATTGTTGGATAATGACTTTAATAAATCGCATTTAGACTTTTAATATAAAGCTAAAGTTAGGCTATAAAGTATGGGTTTTTCATATATTTCGACTTCGAAAAGTTTATGATGAAAAACCCAAATACATTTTACAAAGCTCAACTACAAATACACCAACAAACCGCAAAGGATTTGTATAAAAAGATGGGATTATACAGTGTGCTTAGGCTTACTGTATTTTTGTTGGCTGGCTTTGGTATCTATCTAACCTATCAAAACTGGCAAGTTGCAGCAATTATAGCTGTGGTTGGCATTGCTGTGTTTCTGTTTTTACTATCTAGACATACAGATCTTAAAAGCAAACGCGAACTGCACAAACGATTAGCCACTATTAATGAAGATGAAATTAAAATAGCTTCAGGTGATTTTTATGATAGAGCAGATGGAAAAGTATTTCAAAATCCTGCTCATGCCTATAGTTTAGATATCGATTTGTTTGGAAGAGGTTCTTTCTTTCAATACATCAACAGAACAACTATAAATGAAGGCACACAATCGCTTGTTAATTGTTTGTTGGCAAACGATATTACTAATATTGAAGCACGACAAAATGCGATTAAAGAATTAGCTGATGAGCCTCAATGGAGGCAATATTATTCTGGTGTAGCGCAAGGTGTAAAAGTGGAGCATTCTGCAAAATCTATTATTGAATGGCTAAAGGATTATAAACCATTTTTAAACGCAACATTATATTGGTTAACAATAGGTTTTAGTGTAGCTTCAGTAGCACTTTTGGTCTTAGGATTTACTGAAATTATTCCAATAAAATATGCTGGATATTGGTTGCTTTTAGGTTTAGCGATTACTGGAAGATTTTTAAAATCAATTAATAATGTTGCCCAAAACACCGAAAAAGCTAAAGACACCTTTAGACAATATGCTTTATTACTGAAAGAAATCGAACAGAAAGAATTTAAGTCTGAGTTATTGCAACAACAGCAACAAAAAATACAGTCTGAAGGTGAAAAAGCCTCACAGATATTTACAAAATTCTCAAAAGCTTTAGACGCTTTAGATAACCGAAATAACTTTATCTCAGCCATTTTTGGAAATGGGTATTTGCTTTGGGATATAAGGCAAACGTATCGCGTAGAGCAATGGATTAGCAAGTATGCGCACAAGGTTGAAGATTGGTTTGAAGTGGTAACATTTTATGATGCGTACAACACTTTGGGTAACTATGCCTACAATCATCAAGACTTTACTTACCCTGAAATTACTTCAGAGAACATAACGATTAAAGCCGAAAGTTTAGGACATCCTTTATTAAATGCTGAAAAACGAATTGATAGCGATTTAGAATTGTTACAAGAGCAGTTTTTCATCGTTACAGGAGCCAATATGGCAGGTAAGAGTACCTTTTTAAGAACGGTTGCGTTGCACATTGTTATGGCAAATGTTGGTTTGCCTATTTGTGCGAAAACAAGTAAATACAAGCCGATTAAACTCATTACAAGTATGCGTACTACAGATTCGTTGACAGATGATAGCTCGTACTTTTTTAGTGAGCTTACACGATTGAAATTCATTGTAGACACTATTGCTGAAGACAAAAACTATTTTGTGATTTTGGATGAAATCTTAAAAGGTACAAACTCTACTGATAAAGCCATTGGCTCAAGAAAGTTTGTAGAAAAACTAGTAGGTCAAAAAGCAACAGGAATTATAGCAACGCACGATTTAAGTCTTACTGAAATTGAAACCGAATTAGAAGCTGTAAAAAACTACTACTTTGATGCCGAAATTAAAAACGACGAACTCTTTTTTGATTACAAACTTAAGAAAGGCGTTTGCCAAAATATGAATGCGAGCTTCCTATTGAAGAAGATGGAAATTGTTTAATTGTCTTCAACAATTCTTATTAGAATAGGACTTATTTTACATATTCTGATAGAATTGGAAATAGGGTTTTTAATTTTTGGTTTTATATCGAAGACAAAAACTTGATCATCATTTTTTAGATCATCAATGATGTCATTTACTTCTTTAGGTATCACGTTTCCAATTATTGTAATAACGTCTTGATTAGGAACTTTTAACTTGAAGCCAGTCACATCTAAGTCCAATATCAAACTTTCGCTGTCTAAAGTTATTGCACTATTTTTTAAATCTTCTTTTCTTAGCATTAATTCACACTTAGAAGAATTGCAACCTATTCCATTTAATAAGCTTAAAGGCATACCAATATCCTTAATCCTTAATGTTTTTGTTTCGGTTAAGGAATCTCCATTTTTAAGTTTAGATTTAATTGTAATATCTACTGTTTTACCAGTTCCAGGACTCAGATTATAATTTCCCAAACTATCTAATTTTCTCAATCCAAAAGCGGTTGCTTCAAAGGAAACAGCATTAGGTTTTGATATATAAATAGGGTTAGAAATACCTCTGTAAACTACATTTATCTTTTTCAGTTCAATAGCGGCTTCTTTATTTACAGTATCAGCAGTTTCAAGTTTTTTAATACGTTCTTTTAAGGCTTTGTTTTCTTTAAGTAATTCAGTTTTGCTGTATGAAGATTTACAACTTTGTATAAGAAATACAAGACTTAAAAAGAGTACTAAGCGTTTCATAAAGATTGGTTGGTTTTCAATATAATAACGGAAATAAAAAACTATTAGTGTTTTAGAATGACAATAAAAAAACCCTTTCCAAAAACAGAAAGGGTTCTTAACCAATTATAAAAATTAACTTGAAAAAAATTACTTCAACTTTAATGAATCCAAAGCATGAAAGAAAAAGTCTTGCTCATCATTCATTGATACAAACAGTCCGTTTGGGTATTTTTTGCCTAAAGGTGTCGTTACAACATCGCAACCATCAGTTTCAATCGTACCTAAGTTTATTTCCTTTACAAAGCTATTATCACTTCGTTTAAAGATGTTAAAACTGTGGTTTTGTTGGTTAGATACAATGATGAAACCTTCATCATTTGGGTAGGTTGCAATCGCAATACCTTCAATGTCATCCTTAAAATTATCCGTTCCGAATAGTGCAATTTCCTTGTTTCCCTTTTTAGGGTCTGCGTGGTATTTTCTAATACCAACGCCTTCGTCAGAGAAATACACAAAGCCTAATTCGTCATCTACAGCAATGGCTTCAATTTCTTTTTGGCCGCTAAAAGTTCCTATTTTACGCAACAGGTTAGAATGTACTCCCAAAGAATCGCTAACCAAGGCATATTGGTATAAATAACCTTCCGTTGGTCCTGCTTTTCTACTCACAAATACAGAAACGGCTTCAGTTGATGGGTTCTTATAAATTGAAACTCCCATTGGTCGTTTTTGTAAAACATCAGTTTCATCTTCAAATACTTTAAAACCACCATTATCCAATGGTTTCATATCTGGTACTGAGTACACTCTGATTTGGTTTTTTTCACGTTCAGAAAATACTATAATGTCGGTTTTTGTAGAGTCGTTCAGTTTAAAACCGTATTCTACATCCACATTATTAGGATAACTTACTCCAGTTAAACTTTTCTCTTTTATGATTTTTCCGTCTAAATCTAGTGCATACACACCACCATCAATTTCATCTTTATCAGTACCAAAAACAATACTTTGTTCTGGGTTTTTGTGATTAATCCATATTGCTGGGTCGTCACTGTCGTGTGGTAATTTTTCGGATTTTAGTGTTGGTGCAATTTCTGGTAATCCATTTCCACAAGAGAAAACTATAGCAGAAATAACACCTAGTATTAAGGTTTTCTTCATCATCTTACTTCTTAAATAAATCATATTTTAATCCGAATGTTAAACGCATATCGTAGTATTCCATTTGCATAGTTCTGCTACTCACACCTTGATAGTAACGTAATGGTTGGTTAGTAATGTTATTTAGATTTACGTATAAACTTAAGTTTTTGTTAAGTGCAACGTTGGCATTAAAATCTAAGAAGAACTGCTCGTCGTAATAGCGGTCTTCAAAAGCATTTCCTCCTATTTCATCAATATAATCATCAGAGAAGTTAGCCGATAAACGCAAGCTAAACTTTTTGCCAGCATAACCTAAGGAACCATTAAACATATTTGGCGATGTTTGAGGTAAATCTAAATCTGTACGCTCTTCACCATCCTCGTTGCGGATACCATCTGCACTAGACGTTAAGTACGTATAGTTTAAATAGATGCTGAAGTTTTTAGCAAAACCTGGTAAGAAGTCTAATCGACGTTGAAAAGATACCTCTGCACCAAATACTGAAGCGTCATCACCATTTAAAGGTTGATACACTTCGTAACCGTTTTCATCTTCAGATTGAAACACATAAGTAAAGTCTAAAATGCTTTTGTAGAATAATCCACCAGAAACAATACCAACAGATTTAAAGTAGTGCTCTGCCATAAAATCAAAGTTCATAGACGTTGTTGGGTCTAATTCAGAGTTTCCTAAGAAGATTTCTTCATCTTCGTTATTGATTTCTCTGTATGGAACTAAATCTACATAGTTTGGTCTTGCTAAAGTGTTGGTCCAAGCAAAACGTAAAACGGTATTATCCGTTACATCATATTTAAAATGAACACCAGGTAATATGTTGGTGTATGAGTTTTCGTCTTTAACTTCAGCAATACCATCAACGTCTCCATCTTCGTTAAAAACAAGCTCGTTACCTGTACTTTCAATAGAAGTATGCTCTAATCTTACACCGGCTAAAACACTTAGCTTGTCTGTAATATTTTGGTTAAGCATAGCGTAACCTGCATATACGTTTTCGTTAACGTCAAAGTTAGCAGTAGCATATTCTTCTGGTAAATCTTCACCTTCAAAAAGGTCAGTGTCGTTAAGATTTAAGCCACCCAAAAATTCTGGACTAGCAAATGTGCCGATTTGGTATTGGCTACCAGCTAAGAAGTCTGTATCAGAATAGCTTCTTGTAGGAACCATACCTAAGAATTCTAATGCACCAGTTTCATCACTGTATTCTATAAAACCGTTTGTTCTGTTTTTATTTTTTAATCTTGTTTTAGCACCAAACTTTAAAAAGCCATCATTACCATCAATAACAGATAAAGGTAATTGTGCATTCACAAAAATATTAATGTCTTCTTCTTCTGTATATTGGTTTTCTTCTGTAAGCTCACCAAATTCAAAATCAGCAAAATTAACATTAGCAGGATTTGTAGGAGTGTACAAAGGTTTATCTTGATTGTTATTAAAGTCGATTATGTATTCACTCTCATACTCTAAATAACGCTCGTTTAAACGCTCTTCTGAAGCTTTAGCAAAAGATGCCATCCAATCAAACTGTACATTGCCAAAAAGGTGCTCACCACCAAGGCTGTAGTTTTGCATACGTTGGTCTTCTAAACGTCTGTTTTTATTTCTGTCATTTCCAATACCACCTTTAGATTGACGCTTTGCTTCTACAGGAAACATTGTAAGGTTACCATTACCATCTACTGAGAAATCTCCAGCTTCAATGTCTTCACCATCAAGGATTTCGTGCTCTAATCTAAAACGGTTTTCTCTATCATCTCTCCAGTTATAGATAGATTTAAAATATACAGAGTTGTTATCATCGAATTTGTAATCTAAATTAGCTGAAAAGCTACGACGTACACGTTGTACTAGGTATTCTCTGATTTCAAAAACGTTAGCATAAGGATTAACATCCACTTCTTCAAGATTATCTTCGTCTCCGTTGTTAAATTCAAACTCGTCTGTCCATTCAGCTTCAACGTTATCACTACCAAAGTCATTATCGTTAATAGATGCAGAAACCATCCAACCAAATTTATCGTTTTTACTTCGGTCGCTTACTAAGAAAGATCCGTTTAAGATTCTTTTGTCTGTGATAAAGTTAAGACCAGAACCAACTGTTGCAGACAAACGGAAACCTTGAGGCGAAGTACGCGTAATTAAGTTTACAGAACCACCAAGGGCATCCGCATCCATGTCTGGAGTTACTGCTTTGTTTACTTCAATCGTTTGAATCATATCCGATGGAATTAAATCCATCTGAACGTTACGGTTATCACCTTCAGCAGAAGGAATTCTACTGCCATTTAAGGTAACAGAGTTTAATTGAGGCGAAAGACCACGAACAATAATGTTACGCGCTTCACCTTGATCTACTTGCATTGTAATACCAGGAATACGCTTTACAGCATCACCAATATTGGCATCTGGAAACTTACCGATTTGGTCTGTAGACACAACGTTAGTAATATTTTGTTTGTTCTTTTGCGTGTTTAAGGCTCTTGCTTGTCCGCTAAGACCATAACCATTAATGGTAACTTCCTCTAAAGCAGTGTCTTCAGAGTTTAAAATAATGTTTAGTGTTACGGTTTGGCTAGCTACAACATCTACATCTTGAGTAACATCTGAGTAGCCAAGATATTTTACAGTAATAGTATGTTTTCCTTCAGGAATATCTACTAACACATATTTTCCGTTAAAATCAGTTACAGTTCCTTTGTTAAGCGATGTGATAGAAACTGTAGCACCAGGAATGGTAAGACCATCCTTATCGGTAATGACACCTTGTAAATTTCCAGATTGTGCGAATCCGAAAAAAGAGAGGGTTAAAAATAAAAGGGTAAAATAATGTTTCATTTAAGGTTGATTTTTGTTTCCCTCAAAACTAGTTTGAAGACTTCATTTGTAGATAAAATGAGCGTTAACAAAACGTAACAGAACCTTGTAAAATGGGTATAAATGAAAGCAACATTTACACTAACTTAACATTGACAAAAGAATTTGGTTAATCTAGTTGAAGATTTAATAAATAGTCTTGGAGGTCGTCTTTTGATTCTAAAGGCAATTTTTTTCTTAATCTATATCTAGCTATTCGAACACTATCTGGAGTAATATGAAGAATGTCTGCAATCTCCTTTGAAGAGAGATTTAATCTCAGTAACATGCACAAGCGCATTTCTGATGAGGATAACTTATCGTTTACAATTTGTTTTAAGGTAGAAAAAAAGTTTGGGTGAATTTGTCCAAAGTAGCTCATAAGCTCTGTCCATTCGTTATTGTTTTCTAGATCAGCTTCGATGTCTTTGACAATATCTTTTAGTTTTTTTGAGACAAGCTCACTATTGCGATTCTTTAACTTAGAAAGGGTTTTAGAAATGTCTGAAAGCATTTTGTTTTTATGGGCAATATGAAGGCTGTAATTTGTAAGGGAAGAAACCTTAATATCTATTTCTCTATTTAAAGCAATTTCTTTAGCTGCTTTTTTATCTAAATCTGCCTGAAGCAATTGTTGTTTATATTCTAGTATCCGGTTTTCGTGTTTTTTTCTCTTTTTCCAGTACATAAAACCTACTATCAATGCCAGAATAATTGCGCCAGTAATTATTAAAATAACATATTGCCGTACTTTATTTATTTGATTTTCTTTATTTAGCAGTTCAACTTCAGCTTCTTTTTCCTTAACGTCATACAGCACTTGCATTGCACTTACCATTTCGGTAGTGTTTTTTTTGAGCTCTTCTTCATTTATAACAGACTGGTTGTTGAGGTAGTTATAGGCTTTTTCAAAATCTCCAGTATCAGCATAAGTTCTTGCAAGATCTTTTAAGGCACTTTCAAATTGAGATGCATTATTAGTTTGTTGTGCTAGTTTTAATGCTTCTTCTGTATAGAGGATTGCCTTTTCATAATTTTTGGTCTTACGATTGGCATCACCAAGATTATTGATAATGTTTATCTGTAAATCTGAGTTACTATGTTTTGCAAATTCCTGCGCTTTTTTGAAATAACTGTGCGCAAGATCATATTGTTCAAGGTCTTCATAAATACTTCCTATGTTTTCATTTACCGTTGCAAGACCAGTACTGTCATTTAGCTTTTTAAATATAGCAAGACTTATATTTTGGTATTTCAAAGCACTGTTATAATCACTTTGCTTTTCGGCAATACTACCTAATAGAGCATTAGCTTCGGCTTTGCCTTTTTCATAGCTAATAGTTTCAGAGAGATCAAGGCTGATGAGTGAGTATTTTTTAGCTTCAATATATTTTTTAAGGTCGAGATCTATTGAAGCTAATGAATTATAAACGTATACAGAACAGGAATCTTTAGTTTTTTGAATATCTAAATATGCCTGATAGTTTTTTAGGGCTTCAGCATAAAGCTCAATAGCCTTGAAGAAGTTTCCAAGCTCAATATAGGTTTTTGCTATTTTCTGAGTGTTAGATTCTGCTTTTGCAGATTCTAGTCTTTCCTTTAATTTATATAATTGTTGGTCTAGTTGTTCGTTGTTTTTTGAGGACTGTGAATTAGCAATTCCGGAAATTAAAAGGTATATGAATAAAAGGCTTTTATGAAAACTCAAGGTTATTTTATTTAAACTCATAAATAAAAGCAACCAATGTTATATAAACCTGTAATTTTTATGATGAAAATGTTACCAATAAAAAAGCGGTTAGATTTTCTAACCGCTTTTTAAATATTTTATTAAGAAAGATTTCTTAAGCCTCAAATGGTGCTATAGAAACATAAGACTTGTTGTCTTTTTTCTTAGTAAACTGTACAATACCATCAACTTTAGCATGTAAAGTGTGGTCTTTTCCTTGGTATACATTTTCACCTGGGTGGTGAGTGTTACCTCTTTGTCTTACGATGATGTTCCCAGCGATAGCAGCTTGACCACCAAAAATCTTAACACCTAAGCGTTTCGATTCTGATTCTCTACCGTTTTTAGAACTACCAACTCCTTTTTTATGAGCCATTGTCTTAAGGTTTTATTTTGTTAATATTAATGGATTAGAAAAATTATTTTTCAATTCCACCGTCTAATCTGTCTTGTAATTCTTTTAATTCGTCCCACTTACCATCAGCAGCTAATTTAGCTTGCTTTGGCCAAGTATCTGTAACGATGTGTGCTAATCTAGAGCTTGCTTCAGAAAGAACATTGCTTAATTCTTCTGGAGTTGCTTTAGCAACTTTAGCAAAAGTTTCAAATCCAGCGTTTACTAATGCTTCCGCAGCTTTAGGTCCAGCACCTTCAATTTTCTTTAAATCATCAGCTTTACCAGTTGCCTTTTTAGCTGCTGCTTTAGGAGCGGCTTTTTCTGCTTTAGGTTCAGCTTTTTTAGTTTCCTTCTTAGGAGCAGCTTTCTTAGCTCCAGAAGCAGTAATACCTTCAATTACGATTTCAGTTAAGGCTTGTCTGTGACCATTTTTTACACGGTAACCTTTACGTCTTTTCTTTTTGAAAACTATTACCTTATCACCTTTAAGGTGCTTTAAGACTTTTGCACTTACTTGTGCTCCGTCTATAGCTGGGGCGCCTAAAGTAACATTGTTACCATCACCTATAAGAAGTACGTTGTCAAAATCAACTTTTTTACCTTCTTCAGTAGATAAACGGTTAACAAAAACTTTTTGGTCTTTTTCAACTTTAAATTGATGCCCTGCTATCTCTACAATTGCGTACATAGCGTAACGTTTTTATTAATTTGTTTATTAAAAAAATATGCTTTTCTCAGAAAGCGGATGCAAATATACTCCTAAATTCCTAATCTACAAACGTTTTAAGGCATTTCACACACTTTTCAACTTAAATTCGTATGTGTTTTTAAATTAGGACACTACATGAAAAACAGTTTTTACATTTTATTAGGCTAATTAAGCCTAATGATTCCTTATTTTTGTGTGGTTTTGTGTAACAATGCACATTATATTAAGACAAACACTTAAACAATTTAAAATTTAAACACTTATTAATAATGAGAAAAAGCTTATTTACTCTAGCACTCTTGTTGTTTGTTGGTTCTTTTGCCAATGCGCAGCAGGTGGAATTTGAGGAGTACGATTTAGACAATGGAATGCATGTTATATTGCATCAGGATAATTCCGCTCCTGTGGTTACTGTTTCCGTAATGTATCATGTTGGTGCAAAAGATGAAAATCCTGAGCGCACTGGTTTTGCTCACTTTTTTGAGCATTTATTATTTGAAGGAACCGAAAATATCCCTCGTGGTGAATGGTTTAATATTGTAACATCAAATGGAGGAAGCAATAACGCTAATACTACTGATGACAGAACATACTACTATGAAGTGTTTCCTTCTAACAGTGTTGAGTTAGGTTTATGGATGGAATCTGAGAGATTATTACATCCTGTAATCAATCAAATAGGTGTTGATACACAAAATGAAGTTGTAAAGGAGGAAAAACGTTTACGTGTAGACAATCAACCTTACGGTAACATTTTAGCTGAAATTAAAAAACGTATGTTTAAAGTGCACCCTTATAAAGGAACAACCATTGGTGAAATGGAGCACTTAGATGCAGCTACATTAGAAGAGTTTCAGGCATTTAATAAAAAATTCTATGTGCCTAATAACGCTGTTTTAGTGGTTGCAGGAGACATTGACAAACCTCAGGTTAAAAAAATGATTCAAGATTATTTTGGTCCAATTCCAAAAGGTGAGGATATTGTTAGAGATCTGCCTAGAGAAGAGCCAATTACTGAGTCTATGAGAGACAAGGCTTACGATCCAAACATTCAAATACCAGCAGTTATTGCGGCTTATAGAACACCTTCTTTTAAAAATAGAGATGCTTATGTTTTAGATATGATTTCTCAATATTTAAGCGGAGGAAAAAGTTCTGTGCTTTATAAAAAAATGGTAGATGAACAAAAGCAGGCTTTACAAGTTGCAGCAGTAAATATTAGCCAAGAAGATTATGGTATTTATGCTTTATTTGGTTTGCCTTTAGGAGATGTGTCTTTAGATACACTAATCACCGAAATGGATGAAGAGATTGCTAAAATTCAAGAAGAATTAATATCTGAACGCGATTACCAAAAGCTTCAAAACCAATTTGAGAATCAATTTGTAAATTCTAACTCTAGTATTGAAGGTATTGCAAACTCATTGGCAAGATATTATATGCTTTATGACGATGTGAACTTAATTAATAACGAAATAGAAATCTATCGCTCTATTACAAGAGAAGAAATGAGAGATGTTGCTAAGAAGTATTTAAACCCTAATCAACGTTTAATATTAGAATACTTACCAAAGACTGATGATCAATAAAATAAAAATGAAAAAACACATGAAAATCAAAATATCAGCATTTGTTGCGTTGTTTTTAATGACGGTAGGTGTAATAAATGCACAAATCGACAGATCTGTACAACCAAAACCAGGACCTGCTCCAAAGATAACTTTAGAGAAACCAGGTGAGTTTAAGTTAAAGAATGGTATCGAAGTTTTAGTTGTAGAAAACCATAAATTACCAAGAGTTTCTATTACTTTAAGAATAGACAATAAGCCAATAGCAGAAGGTAAAAAAGCAGGCGTTTCTAGTATTTTAGGTGCTATGCTTGGTAACGGAACCACTAATATTCCTAAAGATGAGTTTAATGACGAGATAGATTTTTTAGGTGCTAATTTAGGATTTGGGTCTCAAAGTGCTTTCGCAAGTTCACTATCAAAATATTCTGATAGAATTATTGAGTTAATGGCAGATGCGGCAATAAACCCATTATTAACTAAAGAAGAGTTTGAGAAGGAAAAAGAAAAGCTTATAGAAAGTCTTAAATCAGACAAAAAGAGTGTAGATGCAGTTGCTCGTAGAGTAGGTTCTGCACTATCATATGGTGTTAAGCATCCTTATGGAGAGTTTGTTACAGAAGAAACAGTTAACAATATTGAATTTGGTGACGTTTTAGCATTTTATGAAAAGTACTTTAATCCTAACAATGCATATCTTGTAATAGTGGGTGATGTAGAAATGAGCGACGTTAAGCGTAAAATAAAAGAACATTTTGGAAAATGGGAAAAGTCAGCAGGTGTAGAGACTACTTTACCAAAGCCAATGGCTAATGCTCAGTACACCCAAGTTAACTTTATAGATATGCCTAATGCAGTTCAGTCTAATATCTCATTGACTAACAATGTAGATTTTAAAATGAATGATGAGGATTACCATGCCGTACTAATCGCAAATAAAATTTTAGGTGGTGGTTTTGGTAGCTACCTAAATATGAATCTTCGTGAAGAGCATGGTTATACTTACGGAGCACGTACAAGTATTAGTCCAAGTAGATATGGAGCATCTCGTTTTACAGCAGGAGCAGCAGTAAGAAATATGGTAACAGATAGTGCTGTTGTTGAGACACTAAAGGAAATTAACAGAATAAAAACAGAACCAGTAGATACTAAAGACCTAGAAAATGCTAAGGCAAAATATGTAGGTGACTTTATATTAGATTTAGAAAGTCCAAGAACTATTGCAAACTATGCTTTAAGTATAAAGCTAAATAATTTACCAGAAGATTTTTATTCGACGTATTTAGCAAAGATCAATGCAGTTACAAAAGAAGATGTAATGCGTGTAGCTAACAAACACTTTAAACCAGAAAATGCGCGCATAGTAGTAGTAGGTAAAGGAAGTGAAGTGTTAGAAAACCTTGAAAAAACAGGAATTCCTATTAAGTATTACGACACCTATGCCAATCCTACAGAGAAACCTGTTTTCTCTAAGCCATTACCAGAAGGCTTAACGGCAGAAACAGTGATTAAAAACTATGTGAAAGCTATTGGTGGTGAAGCAAAACTTAGAGAAGTAAATACTACATTAGTTGTTGCAGAAATGACCATAACAGGTGCGCCATTTAAGCCTATTGCTACTACAAAACAAATGGCACCAAATAAGTACAAAATGGAAGTTGTTGCCGAAGGAATGGGTACCTTAATGAAGCAAAATTTTGATGGTAGTAATGGTTATATGGAACAACAAGGAAGAAAGATTCCTATGGAAGATAAAGAATTATCTTCTAGAAAATCTACTAAAGGTCTTTTCGAGGAATTATATATGGAGTCTTCAAACATTGAATTAGAAAGCCTTACAACAATTGAAGGAGCAGATGCTTATAAAATAAAAGTAACTAAAGATGACAAAGCATCGTATAGATACTATGACGCTGAGACAGGTTATTTAATAAGAACTGAATCTACAACAGAAGCACAAGGACAATCTATAACATCGGTTGTAGATTATTCTAACTACAAAGAAGTTGATGGTGTAATGATGCCGTATACTATGAAAGTTACAGCAGGCCCTCAGTCATTTACTTTTGAAACTACAGAAGTTAAAATTAACGAAGGAGTTACTGATGAAGATTTTAATTAAGAGTATTAAACCTTGATAAAAAAAACCGAAGCGTTAGCTTCGGTTTTTTTTATGTTTTACGTTTATGAGATAAATAGACACCAACCAAGATTGAGAGTGCTGCCAAACCTTGAATTACACTAAAAGATTCACCATCTAAGATACCCCAAAGCAATGCGATTATAGGCATAATATAAGTTACTGAAGAAGCAAAAACAGGTGTAGAAATTTGCACAAGTTTATTAAAAACTACTTTAGCTATTGCAGTTCCAAATACAGAAAGGATAGCGACAAAACCTAATGACTGAAGTAAATAAGGATGATTTAATCGTTCTGACGTAAAAAAATCAGAAAAGAATAATACAATTATAGCAGGTATAACAATAAAAGCATAATTACCTGCAGCAATAGCCAACGGTTTTACGTCTTGTAGATATCGTTTTATAATGTTAACGTTTGCAGCATACATTAATGTAGATGCAATAACAAAGCCAGCATATAGATAATTTTGATTTGGATTGAGTTCAGATCCTTTTAAAATTAAAATTGCAGTACCTACAAATCCAATAACTACACCTAGAATCTGTCGTTTTGTAGATACAATTTTAAAAACGGCAAACCCAAGGATTATTGTATTTAGAGGTACTAAGGAATTTAATATTGAAGCAACAGCACTGTCAATTTCAGTTTCTGCTATGGCAAAGAAAAACGCAGGAAAGAAAGATCCTAACAAACCAGATAAAAGTAGCCACTTCCATTTAGATTTTGGGACATGCTTTAAATGGTAAAATCCAGCTGATAATAAAATTATTCCCGTAAAAATAGTTCTTAGAGCGCCAAGTTGAAATGGAGTAAGTCCAAGTAACGATTTTTTAATGAGAATGAACGAACTTCCCCAAATAACCGAAAGGATGAGAAGATAAATCCATTTTATGTTAGGGCTTTTCATACAAATGTTTCCTTAAGATTCACAAAAATCGTTAATTCTTTCGCAAGAAACATCAATATTTATTAGATTTATCCAAAATTTAAGAGTCTATACTTATGAGAAATTTTAAGAATATAATTGTTGCTTCTGCTTTACTCTTGGCTTTAACATCTTGCAAAGACAAAGCTGAGCCAGAAGTAAAAACTGTTGATGTAGAAGTAGATGCTAAAGAAGTTGCTAAAACTTTAGATCCAAATGCAAATTATGCTAAAGTAGAGTTTGGAATTGAAGGTATGACTTGTGCGGTAGGTTGTGCAAAAACTATTGAAAAGAAAATGGCTAAAATGGATGGTGTAAAATCTGCAAAAGTAGATTTTGATACACGTTTGGCTATGGTTGAGTACGATGAAGCTAAAGTATCTCCAAAATCTTTAGAAGAAGCAGTTGCTAAAGTTAGTGATGTATACAAAGTAAAAGACATGAAGGTTGTAGATGGTTTTGGTAATGAGACTAAAAAATGCAAGGAAGATTGTAATAAAGCATGCTGTGCTAACAAAACTGAAGCAGAGAAGAAAGCATGCAAAGAAGACTGCAAAAAACCATGTTGTAATAAAGAAGAAAACAAAACTGAATAGTAGTTTTTTACTACAAATCTAAAACGCTATCCTTTTAAGGATGGCGTTTTTGTTTTAAGCTAATACTTGTAAAAAAACAAAAGCAAGCATTATACAGCCTATTGGCAATAACCATAACAAATAAATTGAAGGCGTCTTTGACCTTGATTTAGCATTCAGTATATTCCTTTTTTTTCCGTTATAGCGCATCCAGTTTTTAAACATAACAAAAAGAGAAGTTAAGCTAAATAATATCCAAAATTTGTTTAATGAGATAGAGTTTATCTTCATCTGAGTAGCAAAGGCCATAAAGAAAGCACCTACAGCCATTAATATAGAAAGCTCTAGTATATTTATGTAAAATAGCGCTATCGTTAAGCTACGTTTTCCAAAACGCTTTTTGTAGTGATTTAAAATAGATATGTAATAGTTGTCTAACATACGGTGTTTAAAAAAACAAAACCTGCCATTAAGCAGGTTTTGTAAAAATTGTTGTTATAGATGTATTATAAACCTAATACAGTAACATTATCTAATTCAAAAGTTGCAGCTGCAGATGAAGTAGAAGTGTATTTAAAAGCAATGTATAACATCTGTCCATCAGCACTAGAAACATCAATACTTCCTGAGTTTGTCCAAGTATTCCAGCTATTAGCATTAGGATCCATAGTTGCATCTAGCATGGTCCATGTACCGTTAGAGTTTGGATCTCCACCAGAATAGTCTGTAGACATATATACCTCTAAATCGTTTCCGTCGTAACGCTTATCAGTTTCAAAGAAAAAGAAAGTGTTAGTTACTCCAGATAAATCAATAGCTTCAGAAATTAACCAATCTTCATTTTCTTGAGCACCACCAGAGTAACCATTCATGTAAGCACTTGGTGCTGGGTTACCAAAATTAGTTGTTCCCCAAACTTGTGCTCCAGTAACATTAAAAGTTGTCCATTGGCTTAAACCACCATCAAACCCATCTTCAAAAACTACTGTAAAATCATTAATGTCTAAAGGCATACAACGAGCACTGTTAAACTCAACATCACCAAGTTCATTAAGTAAAAGTACTAAATCATCACCACCAAAAGATTTTAAAACAACAGCAGAAATTGTTCCACCTTGTGTTGGTAAAGGTGTGTTATAGAAATTAGCAAAAGAACTTGTTTCTAATAAGAAGTTAGAATATCCAAATCCTTCACAAGATTGAAGTGTTCTTCTTGTATCAAAATCTTCCGTTGGGTCTCCATAAGAGCTACCTTCTAAATCTTCTGGGAATTGAACATCATTTACTGTTACAAAAAATCCAACATGACTTTCGTTAATCTCAGAAAGATTAACTTGTAATGGAACGATAGTTTCCGTTACTTCAGATCTAAAAATTTTAGTAGGGATTTGATTTGCTGTAAATTGTCCAACTTCATCTTCATCAGACTTACCACCTACAGAGATAATTTCGTTAGCATTGTAACCAACATACATGTCTTTTAATTTAATATAAACCTCACGACCAACATTAAATTGGTTGTAAGAGTCTACTTGGTTTAAAAGAACACCTATTGCCGCTGTTGGATTTTCAGGGGCATCTTGCATATAGAATTCTTTGTAAAAATTACCTGTAGCATCAGATGAAGTTACATAACCTTTTACAACCAAATTGTCAGGAATCTGAATAAAGTGGTCGTAATCAAAACCACTTTGTCCATCTTCATATGCTTGGTAAAGTGCTTTTAAGTCTGCAATTGAAATTTCAGTTAAAGTACCTGCATCTAAATCAGCCATAATTTGTTCTAAACCAGCGTTCTCTTCATTTCCTAAGCTGTTAGGAATACTATAATCGTCATCTTCAACACAAGATGTAATTGCAATACTTGCAAAAATGGCAAGTAATAGTGTTAATAATTTTGTTGTTTTCATAGTTTGAAATTTATTTTTCATAGTTTTTTTAGAATCTAAAATATACATTTAAAAAGTAATTTGCGCCACGTCCATACCAGTATTTAGGTCCAAAACGACGCTTAGGGTTTGAAGTGTCTTCAAGTAACTCTCTGTAATTTGCGTTACGACCTTGTTCAAATCCACCAGTTCTGTATTGTTTATCTAATATGTTTCCTACACTAGCAAAGAACCCTACAAAATAATCATCTATTTTCCATGATTTACCACCTATAAGGTTTACTACCATGTAGTTTCCGAATTCTTCTTGCTTTAAAAGCTCTCTTGCAATTTCAGGATTGTAATCATTCATCGGTAATCCGTCTGTTGGCTCAGTGTAAAAGCTAGATGTTCTTAACAATGGACTTACATCTACGTAAGTTTCATCAAAAAAGTTTGCTGTAGCACCAAACCACCAATAGTCAGGGTCTCTATATTCAAAACCTACTGAGTAAGCTTTTTGAGGACCACCAGCTACTTTGTAGTCTTTTAATTTAGATTCTCCGTAAAATGCAGCTTGGTCATTTGCCGAAATGTATAAGTTAGGATTGTTGTCGTAAGTATATTGTCCGTAAGATGCAGCACCTTTTAATTTTATTGTAGGTGTTACTTGTGCCTCAATACCAAATTCTGCTCCTATGTGTCTTTTATCAACCCCTTGTAAAACCTCAGAAACTAGGTTGTTTGTTTGTACATTACCTTGCTCATCAAAGAAACCACCAATACCATCTGCATAATAGAAAGAAATTTCATTGGCGTCTTCTGTTTTAGTATAGAAACCAGTTAATCGTGCGTTTACGATAGGTGATCTAAAGATGTAACTAGCATCAAATGATGTTATTTTTTCTTCTGTAATCTCTTGACCAGTAATATTAACTCCATTAACTACACCAACAACATCATGATTTGCTCTTGCGTTAGCGTATGTGTTACGTAAAGAAGGAGCTCTTGTAATATATCCTCCGTTTACATCAATTAAGTGCTTACCAGAAATTTTATAAGTAAAACCTGCTTTAGCACCAAAGCCTGTGAAATCTACTTCACCACCTTTTCCAAAAGAATTATTTGCATTTGCTTCATTTCTGTAAATACCCTCTCTGTAGTAGTCTGTTTTTGTAATACTACCAGCTAAATAAAAATCTACTTTGTTGTATTTGAATACACCTTGAGCATATCCAGAAATAATATCTGCATGAAGGTTGTAGTTGTATCTAAATTTATCACCTTCAAAAGCAACTTGGTCAGGATTGTTAAGATCAAATTGAAAACCATCAAAAGAATCTACATTTAAAACACCTGTGTTGCTACCCAATAAATCGATAATCTCTGCAAAGTTTTCAGATTTTAAACTCTTGTAGTTTACAGAAGCATTTAAAATAATATTATCGGTAAGTTCAGTATTTAAAATAGTGTTTACTGTTACTTGAGAATCGTCAGAACGATCTTCATATAAAGCATAAGCAGCATAGCTACCATCTACATTATTTGTAAGGTTGGCATCAATAATTCTGTTCCAATCTATCTGGCCATCATTTATAAATTCTTGCTCAGCGATATAAGCGTTTTCGTAATCTGGGCCATCATCATCAGCTAAGAAATAGCTAGGTAACTTTTGGTAATAAGCTGGGCTTGGGTTAGCACCACCAGGAAAGTCTAAACGACTATTACCTAGTTTTCCCCATTGATATGCTACGTTTGTATTAAGAGATGTTTTGCTGTTAATATCCCAATAATGGTTAAGCATTAATATTGGTTCTTCAGTTTCCTTAATACGAGAGTTTTTCTTTTCACCATCTAAGTAGCCCCAATATTCGTTATACTTAATGCCTTTTAAGTCATATACTTCTTGAGTGTTAGGAGAAGATTTACCTCTTCTGTTAGGAGCATATATACTTGTAAAGTTAAGACTGTGCTTATCATTAATCTTTTTCTCTACAGTTGCAAAGAAAGAATTTGCATCATATAAAGTAGCATCTTGGTAACCTTCATTTCCCCATCTTCTACTTGCCATAAACGCATAAGACCAACCACCATCTAATAATCCAGATGCGTAACTAGCCATTACTCTATTAGTGTAACTTCTATTAGACGAAGAATATGTTACTCTACCACCTTTTCTATAGCTAGAAGCTCTAGCGATAATATTTGTTGTACCTAATACACCACCAAAATTATATTCTGAAGGTGTTAAACCAGCAGTTAAAACCTGATTTCTTACAACGTCATTTAAACCTCCCCAGTTACTCCATTGAGGTCTACCGTTGTATACTTTATTCATTTCAATTCCGTTAATTAAAACAGAACCATTGTCTGAGTCTAAACCTCTCATTCTAAAGAAAGAAGAACTAAATTCGAAAGCGGCAGTTCTTTGAAAAATATCCATAGAAGAAGATAATAATCCAGAAATGTTGTCAGCACCACTAGTATCGTCATTTAATTCATCGTCAGATAAAGTAATGGTAAATAGGTCATTACCACTTGCTAATTCTGCTTCCAAAGTCATGTCTGTAATGTTAACCGTTTGCCCTTCATTCACTATAATAGGGTAACGTTTTGTAACATATCCAGGTTTAGAAATTCTTAATACTTGTTCACCCAATGGAACGTTGCTAGAAAAAGTAAATTCACCCAAACCGTTTGTCATTGTAGACTGCTGGGTTTCTTCAATTGTTATTGTTACATCTGGAATTGGTTCTAAAGAAGTTGCATCCTTTACACTACCTTTAATCATTGTGCTTTGTGCCACCAATGTAAAAGAAGAAAACAATCCAAACAATAAAATAATTAGACTTTTTTTCATAATTGATTTTAGAGTTAATAATATTTCTTACATTAAATAAAAGTTATTTAAGGCGTGCAAATGTACATCTTTTATAATAAATATATACTTTTGGCCCAAGAATTGCAAAGTAATTAATGATAACATAACATACATTAAATGAAAACATTAAAACTCAGTATTTTATTTTTATTAACAATAGTGTTTGCCAATGTAAATGCACAAGAAAAGAAGAAATATAAGATTCATACAGTGGCATTTTACAACCTCGAAAACTTATTCGATACTATTAATGATCCTTTAAAATACGATGAGGCTAGTCCAATTATGGAGATGCACGAAGCTAATAGAGCTGAAGTGTATATAGCGAAGGTTAAAAATATGGCCAAGGTAGTAGCTGATATAGGTAAGGAGGATACAAATAATAGTCCTGCTATTATTGGAGTTTCAGAAATTGAAAACAGACAAGTTCTTGTAGATTTGGTAAATGACCCTCAATTATTAGATAAAGATTACGGAATTATACATTACGATTCACCTGATGCCAGAGGGATTGATGTAGCGCTATTATATCAAAAATCACTTTTTAAACCAATTGATACAAGCAGCTTTGAGTTGAAGATTTATGATGACGATACAAGAAAGCGTGTTTACACTAGAGATCAGCTGTTAGTAAGTGGAAAATTAGATGGAGAGCTTATTCATATCATCGTTAATCACTGGCCTTCAAGAAGAGGTGGCGAAGCTAGAAGTAGACCAAAACGTGTGGCTGCAGCAAAATTAAACAAACGTATTATAGATTCACTTCAATCTATAGATCCTTATGCAAAAATCATTACTATGGGAGATTTAAATGATAACCCAAATAATGCAAGTTTAAAAGAAGGATTAAAAGCTGAAGCAAAAAAGAAGAAGGTAGGTTTAAAAGGGATTTATAACCCTTTTGAAAATCAATTTAAAAAGCAAGGTTTAGGAACAACAGGATACAGAGATGCTTGGAGTTTGTTCGATCAAATATTATTAACTCAACCTTTCCTTGAGCAAGATTACGATTCGTTTAGGTTGTATAAAGCAGGTATTTTTAACAAGAACTATTTAACTAATAAACGCGGAAGGTATAAAGGATATCCATTTAGAAGTTTCTCTGATGGTAGTTTTACAGACGGTTTTAGTGATCACTTTCCAGTGTACGTTTACTTGGTTAAAGAAGTAAAAGACGAAGATGAAAAATCGGAAGATTAATTCTGAAACTTAATAGTTATAAAAAAGGCGCAAATCTTAATTTGCGCCTTTTTATTTTTTAGAACCACTGATTCCAAGGAATCATATATAAAACTAAAGCTAACGCTATGGTATAGAAAATAGCAATTAATTTGAATTTAGGTTTAGAAACTAATTTCTTTTTATGCTTTGAGTAACCAATAGTTACCAATGCTACAGCAATTAACATGGTAACAGGATGCTCTACAGCTAATTTTCTAACAGCATCATTTTTCATCACTTCTCCAACGCTCATTTCGTCAAAATAACCTTTTGTAAACCACAGAATAATTCCAATCAATAGCTGAATATGCATTGTAATTAAAGCAAATAACGAAAATCTAAAGTCTACAGGACTATACTCTTTACCGCTAAAAAACTTTATTAAAGCATTAAACGTTGCTATGATTAAAACTAGTAAAACAATATATGCCCAACCAGAATGTATAAATTGTACTGTCTTCTCCATTATGTGATTTTTAGAGTACAAAAATAAGAAACCACTTTAATTTGCGACAGTTATACGATGTTTTATTTCATTTCCAAGTTCATCAACCACAGTTATGGTATGGTCGCCTTGCAGAGGTAAAACGGCTATATCGTGTATATCTTTGGTTTGGCCAATAAAAGCGTCATCTATGTACCAATATAGCGTTAACTCGGGTTTAGAATGTGCCACTTTCAAGATTAAATCGTTAGTATTACCATCAAAATCTTTGGGTAAGAAAATAGTGTTTTGCTGATTAGGATAAATAAATTCCATATGAATTGCTGAAGTCTCTACACAATCATTTCTAAAAGGTGGTAAGGGTTTGTAAAACGGATTTTTAGTTTTGAAATAATATTCCTGAAGTGGTGGCAAAACAAACCAAGATGTTGTTTTTAAGTTTGAAACATCCTTACAAGAAGAATTTACTTGAAACTGCTCAGAAGCATCCAAATGCACCAATTTATGAAACGGACAAGGTGCTGTTTTTTGTCCAGCATTTTGAATAAATCTAGATTCCACACCATCACAAACTGTTGAAGCTCTGTAACCACTTTTTTTGCAAATGCTCACTTCAATCATTTCGTCATAAGGCTTTGCAAACCATTCGCTTTTTGGTAGAATATCAAAAACATCAAACAAAATTGGCGCAGCCGTTTGTACACCAACCAAACCAGGACGGCCTTCGCCATCAGCATTACCAACCCAAACACCAACTACATAATCTTTGGTGGTGCCAATAGCCCAAGCATCTCTAAACCCAAAACTGGTGCCTGTTTTCCAGGCAATGTCTTGAGAAGAATCGTAAAATTCCCAACTCTCATCACTTTCAGGTCTGTTCACTTGTTTCATACTTTCAAACGTGAGATAGATAGAGGCAGCATCAAAAACCGACTTTTCAGAGACCAGTTTTCCGAAGTCGACTTCAGATTTAAAATTATAAACAGGTTCAACAAATTCGTTAGTAAAATATTTGCTGGAATTGTCATTAAAATGATTCAAAGTCGAAGCCATTGCAGCATAACTTTTGCACAAATCCCAGAGGTTACTTTCGGCACCACCGAGTGCTAAAGACAAGCCATAATGATTAGCATTGTACCTTAAATCTTTCAACTTTAATTGCTTCAAATAATGATAAAAACGATCTAACCCAAAATCTTGAAGCATTCTTACGGCAGGTACATTCAATGAGCGTGATAAAGCTTCGTTGGCGTGTACTGCACCATCATAAGACTTGTCGTAATTTTCGGGTTGATAACTGCCAAATTGTGTTGGCACATCAGCGACCAAAGTATGAGGTAACAAATCGCCAGCATCGAGCATAGCAGCATACAAAAATGGTTTTAAAATACTGCCTGTGCTTCTGGGTTTGTCAATAATATCCACACTTTTTTGATGTGCATTATCTGTTGGCGAATTGCCAATATAAGTCAAGACTTTTCTGGTTTTAACGTCTAAAACCAATACCGAAATGTTATAAATCTCATTTTGTTTTAAGCTATTGTAATGTTGCTTTACAATATGGTTAGCTTGTGTTTGCAATGCAATATCAACCGTTGTTTTTAAACGTTTCCCTTTGTTATGTTTGGCTACTTTTTGTAATAAATGCGGTGCAATTTGAGGTAAAGGATACGGTTTTTGTGGTAAAGTTTCAGCTATGGAAAGCTTGTAAGTGAGTTCATCGATAGTGCCATTATCTAACAACTTTTTTAATAAGCGATTGCGTTTATCAAGTAATCGTTGTTGGTTTTTTCCTGGATAAATAAGACTTGGTGCATTGGGTAAAACCGCAAGCGTAGCACTTTCTGCCCAAGATAAATTAGAAGCTTCTCTATTAAAGTAGCGCCAAGCTGCTGCGTCAATTCCAACCACGTTACCACCAAATGGTGCGTGACTTGCATACAGTTTTAAAATGTCGTCCTTAGAATGTCTGAATTCTAATCGTGTTGCAAGAATAAGTTCTTTCAGCTTTTCGATATAGGTTCTAGATTGTCCTTTTCGAGATAAGCGAATCACTTGTTGCGTCAGTGTGCTTCCACCTCGTTTTACAGAGCCAGAGCTTATATTTTGTTTTAAAGCTTTAAATATTGAGATTGGATTAAAACCAGGATGTTTGTAGAAATATTCGTCTTCAAAAAGTAAAAGACAGGTTTTAAATTTTTCTGGAACACTATCGGTTTCAGGAAATCGCCATTGGCCGTCATCTGCAATTTTAGCACCTAACAATTCATTATTATTGCTGGTAATTACAGTAGCTGTTGGGTCTTTAAAGAGGTTTTTTGGTAATGAGAAATAATAAACTACAAGAAGTACAGCTAGGATAGCTGACTTTATTTTGTGGCGTTTTATGTAGTTTATGATTTTCAATTTATTTTAATAATTCGTCATTGCGAGCGTAGCGAAGCAATCTGTTTCTTGTGTGTGAGATTACCATACTTCGACTGCACTTCGACAAGCTCAGCGTGACACGCTCAGTACAGGCTCTTATTCGTGTCTCATTCCTCGTAATGACAATTTGTTATTTTATTCTTGAGATTCCTGCTTTCGCAGGAATTGGTACTCACGTTCGACTTTACAAATTTTTACATTGTACCAATTATACCATTGCTCGCGACCTTTTTGTTGTGCGAATAAATGCTCTGTGTTGGCTTTCCAGTTTTTTATGGCGTCTAAACTTTCCCAGTAACTTACAGTTATTCCAGTGCCTGCACTGAGCGCAGTCGAAGTGTTGCGAGCACTTTCAATTCCAATAAAACCTTCTTGTTGTTTGGCTAGAGTTTCCATTTTCTCAGCCATTTCTGAATAACCTTCAATGTCATCGGTTTGAGTTGATGTGAATATGACTGCGTAGTAGGGAATTTTGTCCTTCATTAGTATTTAATTTTTTGTCAGGTTGAGCGCAGTCGAAACCTCATATAATTTCAAGATTTTCAGACTGCACTCAAATTGACAAACTTACATTTCAAGAGCCTTTTGGCATTTCAAACTCAATGATTTTTTCTGTTACGTTATCTTCAAAATCGGTTAAAATCATTTTGATAAACACACGATTTGTCGACACACTCACAGGAAAATCTTTAACGTTATCAATGGTTTTTACATAATTCAACCAATCTTCACCACATTTATCTACTACATCATCTTTTAAATCTTTCGTTGCTGTTTCAATAAAAGTAATCCAATCTTTTTCAGTGTATGTCAAAGTCTCATAAGTATTAGAATTCAATTGCTTTAATGGCTTCCATTCGGTGTCAAATTGTGTCCACTCGTTAGTGTTGCATTTTGAATCTGCACTCATAAATGAGAAACTGTTTTCATAGCGTTGAAACAAGCTTACGTGCTTATAGTCGCTATCTACTAGTACAATGTTTTTTCCTTCAGGTGTTGCGTCTGCGTCAACATTGATCGTTGCCGTTTCGCTATTGTTTAAATCGTGCGAACGCTTGTAATCACTCGTCGCTAGATTTTTAATTTCAACATTTAAATCTTTTAATTTCAAACGAATGGTTTTGGCAATTTTTTCTGATGATAAATAGCCATCAAATACATAGCCAATATGGTTTCTGGTTTCCACCTTAACCCATTCGCCACTTACCTTTTCGCCAGCATCGAGAACGACCAACTGTTTATTCGTTTTTTCTAACACACCAATGGCTTCGCCATAGGCTAATTTCGTTAGCATTTTGCCGCTAACGTCAGGCTGATCTCTCAGAGACAATCCGCTTTCTGCCGATACATAAGCGCTTTGTTGCGCTGTTACTACTAGGATGTTGAATACAAATCCAATCGCTAAAATCATTTTTAAATTTTTCATAATTACTTGTTTTCAAGTTTAACGTTTTAGCGGTTTACGTTCTAGGATGCTTGTCTTCCGGACGACAAGTAGTTTAGCTTTGTTTTTGTCATTCTGAACTGTCACACTGAGCTTGTCGAAGTGTTGATTCAGAATCTATTTTAAATTAATTCAGTCTTTTTAAGTTTCGTCATTTCGAGTGAATTTCAAGCTATTTATAGGTTGAAATTAGTATCGAGAAAAAGAAACCTTTTTTTACTTCTATTTGTTCTCGATACAATTCTGACTTTTGGTCAGAATCACTCGAACTGACGTTACTTTTATGAGATTCCTGCTTTTGCAGGAATTTTACTTCTCAACAGTAACCCATTGCCCTTTGTTACGTACTAAATAATCATCATTATCGTACATCGCTTCGGCTTGTGCACCTGGTAAATAATAGGTGCCTAAATACGAAGCGTTGAGCATTACTGTAAAGGTCTTTGTACCACGTGTGCCGCTTCTGTCCATATCAAAGAAGAAGTTTACACGGTCGTCTCTAATGTCAGTATATCTGGCTTGGCTTACCGTTGTGTCGCCAAAATCTGTAAAGCGTGTGTTGACGATATCCCAACCTGATGGGAAAATCTGAGTCAGCGCCACATCATTTACATAATCACTCGTGAGGTTAGAAATACTTACCGTTGCTACAAAATCCTGACCTTGCTGTAATTTGGTCACATCAATTTTATTGCCTTGTAAATCTTTATAAACTGTTGAAATTGAAAAACCACGCTGAACAGGAAGTTCTTCGCCTAATTTCAGTTTTCCTGAATTTAAAATTCTAACATAAACTACATTGTCTCTGCTGTTATTGATTGTAATTTGATTATCACCATCATTCACAGGAATGTTATGTTGTGCAATACCATTTTTAGTATCAATGGTTTCCGATTTTCCGTTGATGGAATAACTTAGTTTTAAATCTTTCCCACCATTTTCAACAATAAGTTTGCCCATTGCCAATAAGCTGTAGGCTGTGGTTTGTGTGCTCATCCATCTGTCACTAGATAACGATTTTGCAATGCTTTTAGCCAATTCTACTTTTTTAGAATCGTTGGTAAGCAGCATAGCTTCCAAAGCCATTGCTCTGTTTCTGTGTAATGAACCATAAGTGTAATTATCAGAATTGATAGGTTGAAAATCGATATTTGCAGTTTTTGCTATTGCTTGGCTTGCTTCCTTTTGTCCTGCCAAGGCATAAGCTGCAGCCAATCGCCATTTGGCATCATTAGAAATTTCATCAAACTCACGTAATCGGTTCATACTTGCTAAATCTGGACTTCCTGCCAATGCTAAGGTGTACAATCTGTAGGCTTGCGTTAAGTCACTATGGTAATGTCTGTAACTTGGTCGCCAGTTGCGAGCCGCTTGGCGTTGATAGGCAATCCAGTTGCTCTTAAAACTCAATGGTAAAACAAAGCCTTTCTTTTCGGCTTCAATCATAAAATGTCCTGCGTAACTCGTTCCCCAATCACTTGCTGTGCGTTCGCCTCGCCAATAGCCTAATCCACCATCAGGATTTTGGAATGTGCCTAAACGACGAATGCCATTTTCAATATTTTGCTGTACTTCCTTTTTCTTTTTGTCCGTTAGGTCGAAAATATCTGCTAAGTACAACTGCGGAAATACACTAGATGTAGTTTGTTCAACACAACCATAAGGATAACGAATGAGATATGCCATACGCTTAGAGAAATCCATTGGTGGCAAGGTTGAAAATTCTACCGTTGCATAGTTAGTGCCTGGTTCGCCAAAGGTTGAAAAATCAATGGTTTGGTTTCCATTGGCAGCCAATTCCTTATCAATAACACGAGAGGTCATTGGATTAGGATTTTCAACATCAATCTCTACTTTGTAGTTCGATTTTTCACCATTTCCTGAAGCGATAACTTCAATCGTATTGATACCTTTTGCTTTGGAAACATCCAATTCAAAATACACCATTTTTTCATCTGGTCTATCAAATTGAAGTGACTGTGTTTGCTGACCTTTTACCGTAATACCTTCACTTAATTTTAAGGATAGGTTGACGTTCTTTACTTTGTTTTCCATTGCAAAAACAGTAACAGGAAGCGTTACTTTTTCGCCAGGACTCAATTTGCGTGGTAAGGTTGCTAAGACCATCAAAGGCTTTTTAACTTGAACTGATTTTTCAGCACTTCCGTAGGCTTCTTTGTTATTATTTCCTGCCACAACCATTGTGCGCACAGCTCCAATATAATTTGGCATTTTTAGTTGGTGCGTTTGTGTTTTTCCTTCATCTAAAAGGAAAGGACCTAAATACGTCACTACTGGTTTAAATCGATTGGCTTTTTTGTTTTTGCCTTTGACTGCAGAACCATCACCACCAATGGCAAACACTTGGTCTATACTGCCAGAATACGCGCCAATAACATCGTCAAAAACATCCCAAGTTTTTACACCTAAGGCTTCACGAGCGTAAAAACTATCCCAAGCATTTGGTGTTTTAAATCGGGTTAAATCGAGTAAACCTTCTTCAACAACAGCAATAGTGTAAGTCATTGGTTTGTTGTTCTTTTCAGACACTTTTATCTCGTAAGATTGCTCAGGTCTAATAACATCTGGCATCTTAATTTGTGGTTCTAATTTGGTGGCAGGATTTTCTACCATCATAGGAATTACACCATACAAACGAATCGGTAAATCGTTAGATGTTATAGCGTGAGGCTGTAACAACGAAATATTGATAAACACGTTTGGTGCCATTTCTGGCGTTACAGGAATATCAACTGTAGTCTCGCCAGGTTGCGTTTTTACCCATTGGTGTTTTAAAACTTCCGTACCATTTTCTATACTGATTAAGGCTCTACCTTCACTACCAGATGGAAAGGTTAATTTTGCCGTTTCGCCAACATTATAGTTGTCCTTATCTGTTGAAAAGACCAACATTTTAGCAGCATCCTTGTCACCAGATGGCGAGTTAGACCACCAATTTTTATAGAAATAGGCAGTACGACCAGTAGCGTGACCACTTTCAGGATCCACAATTCTAATGAGGTAACGTCCACGGTCTTTTTCAGGAATATTGATTTTGAAGCTCGCTTTACCTGAAACATCTGTGTCAATTTCATACTGCTGCATTGGTCTGTGGTAATTGCTGGACACGTAGCTCGATAGGTTATCATAAGAAGAATTCCACCACCAACGCCATTGAACTTTATAGATTTTCACTTCTAGTTTTTTGCGCTGAATAGGTTTTCCGTTGGCATCAACAGTAGCGATATCAAACGTGTGGTTTTCATCTGTAAAGAAAGAACCATAACGATTACCTTCAGGCGAACGCAGACCAACAAAACTTTCGTAAGGTGCATAAGGAACTGTAAATGCATCAAGTGAAAAATCGCCACCATTTTCAAAAGCACGGACCAGGAATTGTGCGTTTAACATTCCAGGTGCATTTTTCCCAATGTTTAATGTTGAGTTGACTTTTGCATTACCTTCAGCATCAAGATAGCCTTCAAACACATTAGTTTCTTCCGTACTGAAATTGCGTGTTGGGTCGTTGAATTCATAATTCTTATAACCATCAAAACTGGTGTATTTTGTTGTGAATTTCGCCTTAATTTCAGCTTTTAAATTTTTTGCAGGTGCACCGTGAAGCCAAGCCACATTCAAATCGCCTTGAAGCGGTTTGTTGTTGGTTAACACCTTGTCTTTAAAATCTATTTTTATTTTTAAACGGTTCGGTTTTACCGTTTCAATCTTCAAACTTTTGGTAAAATTGGCACCACCAACCGAAACTTTAGCATTGTAATTTCCGGTTTTGTAATCTGCCGAAGTCGGTACTTTAAAATCATAAAAATTATTGATATTATCCACCGAAACTTTGCGATATACCAACTTACCAACTGGGTCTGTGATTTCTAATTTTACAGGATGGCGTTTCGGTAATTTGTTCGCTTTGTTATTTAGCATAAAGGTTAAAAACAGACTATCGCCAGGTCGCCAAACACCACGTTCGCCATAAATGTAGCCTTTAAGACCACGTTGCAATCTGCTTCCAGATACATCGAATTTACTTAGCGAAAGCGAGTTGCCATCAAACAGTTTTACGTAACTCACATTATTGCCTTTTTCAGCAACCGCAAAAGCTGCACGTTTCTTAGCATCTATTTCTACAATACCATCTTGATTGGTTATACCGTCCGCTAAAGGCTGTTGTTGATAATTGTATAATGTGATTTTTGTGCCACGTTCTGGGTTGGTGTCCAAAATATTGGTCACTGCAAAAAAGTAATTGTTATCGTTACCTTGCTTAGCAATAACACCAAGGTTAGAGCCAATTAGATTGGCAGCAATGCCTTTATTGCCATAGTTGAAATACGATTCTGTACACGGATTATTTCTTTCGCGATAGTTGTAGTTTCTGTTCTTATAGCTATAAGTAAGATTGTCCCAATAACGCTCTTCTCTTAAGTCTTGCTCTTCTTCAGAAATGTCTTCAGAAGCATAAACATCATCCTCATAATAGTCGTCGTAATAGTCATCGTAATAATCGTCTTCATCAACGTCTGAAGTTTCAGAGTTTGACGAACAATCATATAGTGAATAGTCTTTTTTGAAATCGATTTCTACACGATAAATAGCACCAGCATCTGCTTGTAAATATTTGGATAAATCGATGCTGTAGGCTTTCCATTTTCCTGTATTTTGAGATGGATTTTGAATAAGTGTTATAGTCTCTTTAGCAATGCGACGACCAACATTTCTAATCGCGTAACTGTTATCGCTGTTGAGGTTATTGTCTTGTAAAAATTGAAGGACATTATCTTCAAAAAGTTTGATGATTCTCACATCCACTTTGCTCAAATTAACCGCTTCAAAATTGAATTTTAAGTCTTTTGAATTTGGAAGAATAGAACCACTGCTTACTAAGCGCACCTGAGGTTTTAATTCTTCAAATGTTAAGGTTTGGGTATACTGATTTTTGAGTTTGAAACCGTCTGTATTTTTAATTCCTGTGAACACATCAACTTTAATGTTACCAACCAATTTAGTGTCTGGATACACTTTTAGCACATTGCCGTCGACGATGTATTTTGGGTTTTTTACATTTTGAAGCGTTACCGTGCCAGCAAAATTCTGTTGCTTTTGTAATGGGTCTGAAAAGTTAATCGTTAGATGTTGCTCAGGATTTTGAATCACATTAGTTTCTATAATGGTAAAGTTGTTTTTACCTGGAATGTTGAGGTAATTTTCCCCTTTATTATCTGCGTTAATGGCTTTCCCATCCCAAGAGACAAGGACTTTGCTGTCTTCAATCTCGCGCTTAATGCTATCGATTTTAAATTCGAAATAACGAGATGTGTCGTTGCTTTCTAACCATACAATGTTGAGGTCTTTTTTATTTTGAGAAGCTTCTACCAATTTTTTAGCATCCTCTAGAGTAATAACATCAGCCGATTGTAGCGTTCCTAAAACATATTGCCATTCCTTGCTATATGATTGCAGATTGTTGGTCATAAGATTAAAACTTGGTCTTATAGTTTTAAACTGAAAAGTGTAATATTCAAAGTCTTTAGGAATGTTTTTGTAGATGTCAGCTAAGTTTACCGTTACCGTATATTCGGTGTCTGGCTCTAGGTTTTCGTCTGGTGTAAATACAAGCGTATGCTTGTTTAATGCTTTTAAAGAACCTTGAACATAAGGATGTGTTTTTACGATTTTGGCATCAATACTTTGCTCTGCTTCCCAGCCATTAACTTCTTCGGCTAAATTAATTTTTATTGGGTCAGCTATAGATACACGATCAGAAGTTGTGTAGCTTATATAATCACGAAATTTGAAAATGTTATCGGTTTCGATAGGCTTCTTTTTACAAGAAATAACGATTAGGATTAGAGCTAGGAAGGCAAGGTGCTTTTTGATGCGCATAGTTGATGATGGTATTAAATAAAACTTCAGTAAAAAGAAGGGTAGGTGCATTCTTGTTAAATAAGTACGCCAGTTTTTTAATATTTAGACTTTGGGTGTTTGTTAAAATGTTCTTAAATGTTAAAAAAATGTCACTTTGAATGATTTTAACTCGTTGAAATCGTATCGAGAACTGCCATAAACTATTGCTCATATATCCTAATCGTCAATTCTCCTTTGTCATTCATTGTGGCTCTGTACATACCAGCTGTATTAAAATCGGCTACCATTGTTCCATTTTTGTCAACAGCTACAATTCCTCCATCGCCACCAAGTGTTTTTACTTTATCGAGAACAATTTTAGCAGCATCTTTAAGGCTTAAGCCTTTGTATTCTATCAACGCTGAAATATCGTGAGCAACTTGTGCTCTTATGAAGTATTCTCCCCAACCAGTACTGGATACAGCACAGGTTGCGTTATTGGCATAAGTACCAGAGCCAATAATTGGTGCATCGCCAATTCTACCATAACGTTTGTTGGTCATGCCACCAGTTGAAGTGCCAGCAGCTAGGTTTCCGTTTTTGTCGAGTGCTGCGCAACCGACTGTTCCAAATTTTGCATTTTTTATATCCGCATCATAGAAATCTAGGTAAGCAGATTCTGTATCTATTTTATTAGTTTTTTGTGCTTCACGCTCTTTAACTCGTTTTAGGGATTCTAATCGGTTTTCGGTATAAAAATAAGATGGGTCAACAAGTGTTAGACCTTGTTCTTCTGCAAAGATTTCGGCACCTTTTCCTGATAGCATCACGTGTTTGGACTTTTCCATTATAGCTCTTGCTAAATTAATAGGATTCCGAACGGTAGTAGTGCCGGCAGAAGCGCCAGCGTTTAGGGTTTTTCCGTCCATTATTGAGGCATCGAGTTCGTTGGTTTCGGCATTGGTAAAGACAGCACCTTTTCCTGCATTAAAGAGTGGTGAGTCTTCTAACACGTTAATGGTCTTTTCAACAGCATCAAGACTACTTCCACCATTTTTCAAAATGTTATAGCCAACTCTAATGGCTTCTTCGAGTTTTGCTTTGTAAGCAGCTTCTTTTTCAGGTGTCATATTCTTTTTGAGAATAGTACCTGCTCCACCGTGAATAATAATAGCGAATTCTACAGTTTCAACTTTTGGTTCTGGATTTTCTCGTGTAATATTTTCTGGATTATCATCAGGATTTGGGACTAATTCGCCACAACTAAAAACAATAAAAAAAGACAGGAAAAGAGGAAAGAATTTCTTCATAATGGTTGGCTTTTATAAGAGCTTTAAAGTTACGTTATAAAGTCTCAGACTTCAAGCTAAACTGATAAATTATTAGTAACTTCGTGGCAAATTTTAATAATTCATAAAAAAAAGACGTATATGGAAGCAATTGCTACCGATTTCGGAATAAAAGAAGCTTTAAAACAATTAGGTGTTAAAGATGTTAACGACGGAACTTCTACAGGCTCAAATAGCTTTGGAAGTGGTGAGTTAATTTCATCTTACTCTCCAACCGACGGACAGTTAATTGGTAAAGTTTCTACAACAACAAGAGAAGACTACGATAAAGTAATAAAAACTGCTCAAGACGCCTTTTTACAGTTTAGAGCAATGCCTGCACCACAAAGAGGTGAAATAGTAAGACAATTTGGTAACCGTTTAAGAGAGCTAAAAGAGCCATTAGGTAAGTTAGTATCTTACGAAATGGGTAAATCTTTACAAGAAGGTTACGGTGAAGTACAAGAAATGATAGACATCTGCGATTTTGCAGTAGGTTTATCAAGACAGTTAAACGGGCAAACTATCCCATCGGAAAGACCAGGACACGTTATGAGAGAGCAGTGGCACTCTTTAGGTATTGTTGGTATTATTTCAGCATTTAACTTTCCAGTTGCAGTTTGGTCTTGGAATACTGCTTTAGCATGGGTTTGTGGTGATGTTTGTGTGTGGAAAGCTTCAGAAAAAGCACCACTTTGTGCGGTAGCTTGTCAAAATATTATTGCTGAGGTATTAAAAGAAAATAATTTACCAGAAGGTATTTCTTGTATCATAAATGGAGATTACAAAGTAGGAGAGTTTATGACTACAGATCATAGAATTCCGTTAATCTCTGCAACAGGATCTACACGTATGGGACGCATTGTTGGTAAAACTGTTGCCGAGCGTTTTGGTAAATCTTTATTAGAATTAGGAGGAAACAACGCCATCATCATTACACCTACTGCAGATTTAAAAGTAGTTGTGCCTGGTGCAGTATTTGGTGCTGTTGGTACTTGCGGACAACGTTGTACAAGTACACGTCGTTTAATTATTCACGAATCTGTTTACGATAAAGTAAGAGACGCTATTGTTGGTGCATACAAGCAATTAACTATAGGTAATCCGTTAGACGAGAAAAACCACATTGGACCATTAATCGATAAAGACTCAGTAAACACGTATTTATCTGCAATAGAAAAAGCAAAAGCTGAAGGCGGAAATGTACTAGTTGAAGGTGGAGTTTTAGAAGGTGAAGGTTACGAATCTGGTTGCTACGTAAAACCAGCAATTATTGAAGCTAAAAACGATTTTGATATTGTACAAACCGAAACTTTTGCACCAATTTTATATTTAATGAAATACTCTGGCGATGTAGAAAATGCAATCGAAATGCAAAACGGAGTTGCACAAGGATTATCGTCTGCAATCATGACTAATGAAATGAAAGAAGCAGAAAAATTCTTATCCTTTGCGGGAAGCGACTGTGGTATTGCCAACGTAAATATTGGAACTTCTGGTGCTGAAATTGGAGGCGCATTTGGAGGTGAGAAAGAAACTGGTGGCGGACGCGAATCAGGATCTGACGCATGGAAAGTGTACATGCGTAGACAAACCAATACAGTAAACTACTCAGACCAATTACCTTTAGCACAAGGAATTAAGTTTGATTTGTAGTAATAAATAACTAAATACTTTAAAAGCCATATCATATGATATGGCTTTTTTCTTTTGTGACTTTTTGACTGGTAATGGTTCAGATAAGTAAAGAAGACATTATTTTTTATGAATATTTTGTAACTTCAAACACAACAGACATTTAAGTTCATTCGTTATTTTTAAAAAGACTGCATCTTAGGTCTGTATTAAACATTTTCAATATTTTCTAGTCTAACGGATATGACTTACAAAGAAGTTCAACATTTATATTGGAGAGCGGGATTTGGCTTAAAGCCTAAAGAATTGCAATACTTGGCATCATTTAGTAAAGAAGCATTGGTAAACGATTTATTTCAAAAATCTAAGGATATTGTTCCTTTACAAAAGGATTTATCTTATTTAAAGGTATTTCCTCAAGAACGCCTAAAAAATGAAGCGCAGTTTCGTCAAGAACTTGCACGACGTAATAGGCAAGAAACAAAAATTCTAAATACTATTTGGTTTAAACGATTAGAAAAAACACCTAGGGTATTGCGTGAACGTATGACCTTATTTTGGGCAAACCATTTTGTTTGTAGAGATATGGCCACAAACTATATTTTAAAATATAATACAACACTTAGAACACATGCATTAGGAAATTTTAGAGACTTTGTAAAGGCTATTTCTAAAGAGGCTTCTATGATTAAGTACTTAAACTTAAGTCAAAATAGAAAAAATAGTCCAAACGAGAATTTTGCGAGAGAACTTTTAGAGTTATTTACCTTAGGAGAAGGCAACTATTTAGAAAAGGATATAAAAGAATGCGCAAGAGCCTTTACGGGTTACCATTTTAAATTTAATGGTGATTTTAGGCTTATTAAAAATAGACATGATAATGGGATTAAGCAATTTTTTGGTAAAGAAGGTAATTTTGATGGTGATGATATCATAGATATAATATTAGAGCAAAAACAATGTGCGCAATATATCTGTGAAAAAATTTATTCATACTTCGTTAATTCTAATATAAATAAAGAACATGTTGCTGAGATGGTTCATGTTTTTTATGGAGAATATAATATTGAAAAGCTAATGCGTTATGTGTTCAATTCAGATTGGTTTTATAACAAAGAGAATATAGGAACTAAGATAAAATCTCCAATTGATCTAATAGTAGGTATTCAGAGAATGATTCCTGTATATTTCACCAAAAACGAAGAGTTATTTAGACTTCAAACTCTATTGGACCAATTTTTACTTAACCCACCAAATGTTGCTGGATGGAAAGGGGGAAAATCATGGATAACAACTAATAGCTTAATGTTGAGAATAAAGTTGCCTTCTATGATTCTAGAGAAGGAAAGCTATAGTTATCAATACAAAGGCAATATTAAAAATCTAAGAATTGTTTCAGTTAAAAACAAATACCAAGAAAAACTTACGGTATATGTAGATTGGAAAGCCTATAAGAAAAGCGTTAAAAAGATTTCGCTAGAAATGTTGAAAGACACTTTAATTCTATGTGAAGTAAACAGAGGAACAGCAAACTATATCAAAAGATTTGGGAGACGACCTAGTCGGAAAAATTTGGTAAACTTAATGTCGTTGCCAGAATATCAAATGTGTTAGATAATAAAAGTTGTTAAAAATGAAAAGAAGAAGTTTTATAAAAAACACAAGCCTTGCAACTGGTATGGCATTAGTGCCAAACTTTTTAAAAGCATTTGATGATCTTGTCCCAAACTTAAACACGCATCGTAATCTGGTGGTTATTCATCTAAAAGGAGGAAACGATGGATTGAATACAATTATCCCTGTAAATAATGACATCTATTACAATGCCAGACCAAAAATTGCAATAAAGCAAAGAGACACAATTAGGTTAAATGATGAATTAGGCTTTAATAAAAATCTATTGCCTTTAAAGAAGTTATATGATCAAGGTTATCTCAGTATTATAAATAATGTAGGTTATCCTAATCCAAGTCGTTCTCATTTTGTATCCTCAGATATTTGGCAAACAGCTAGTGACCATAGTAATATTTTAGATTCTGGTTGGATAGGACGTTATTTGGATAAATACGGAAAAAAACCATACAATGCTATTCAAATTGATGATGATTTAGATTTAGCATTACGAGGCGAAAGAAGAAATGGGATAGCAACAAGAAACGCTAAGCAACTCTACAGGTCTCTTCAAGAATCTGATTTTAATACTATTTTATCTTACCATGACCCTAGTCATCACGATGAGCACAACTTAGGATATTTATATCAAACAATGATTGATGCAAAGTCTTCTGCAAAGTATTTGTATGAGACTGCTTTAGATTCTAATTTATCGGATAGTTATCCAAAAGCATCAACGTTATCTAATCAATTAAAAGTGGTTGGTCAGTTCATTAAATCTGGTTTAGACACTAATATTTATTATGCCTCACTAGGTGGTTTTGACACACACGCTAATCAAGTAGGAAGACAAGATAAACTTTTAAAGAACTATGCCGAAGCTGTTGAAGCTTTTGTGAAGGACTTACGAAAGAATAATAAATTTAGAAATACTTTAATACTTACTTTTTCAGAATTTGGAAGACGTGTAAAACAAAATTATAGTAACGGAACAGACCATGGAGCAGCAAACAATATTTTTGTTATTGGCGAAAATTTAAAAAAATCTGGTTTGTATAATAGTTTGGCAAGTTTAAAAGATCTAGATAATAATGGAGATTTAAAATATGAAATTGATTTTAGAACCGTTTACGCTACAGTTCTAAGTAAATGGCTAAACGCTGATGACAGAATAGTATTAAATCAGGATTTTGAAAAACTCAATTTCATTTAGAATCTAAAATTCAGATTATTTTCTTAGACGCAGTAAATCGAGAAGGACCTTATTTCATTAAAGTAGCGTCAAATAAATGTCAACCCTTTATCTCCAATTCATTTAGTTAGTAAAATTAAAGACAATTGCTTTGTCATTGCCTAGGTTTTAGAATTTTAGTTAAGGTCTAACTAAAACAAAAAACCTTGTCTCAGATTAAACTTAAAAAAGCGTGCTGAAACAAGGTTATATAATTGATTAATAGCATATCAAAGATGCGTATTAAATACTATCATTTTTTAATTTTTTGATGAATGGTAGAAAAAAATGTATAATCTGCATTTACTTTTATATAGATTCGACCAGATGCAAAAAATAAGGGTAAAATATTCTAAAAATCCGACTAAGATTAATTGTACTTTACCTTTCTTAAAATTCTAATAGTTTCTTTATAAGACTGATATAGGTCTAAACTGTAATTTTTTATATATGGTTTTGCATATTCTAGTTTTGGTAATGCGTCTTCAAAACCGTTGAGGTAACAAATTAAATAACTTGCGGCTAAATTATTTAAATCTGGAATTTGATGACTTGGAATAGTAATCCCTTTTTCGAGTTTTTCCAGTATTGTGTTATTAGTATTATAGATGTGGTATAACACTTTTTTATCAAATTGAGGAGGCTCAAAAATTAGATTAGCTTCAATAGAATAATTAGCGTTATTGTCGAAATGAATAATCTTCTCTTCAAGCTTATAATACTTATAATATTTTTGAAGTCCAAGCCTTACATATTCTACAATCTTAAACGAATCTTCGTTATAAAATATAGCAACTTCATCTAAAGCCGAATAGAACAAACGTACCTGTTCGTTAATCATTTCTATGTCTACTCTAGAATAAAAAACTTCGTCTTTAACATGTTTTTTTTGCCCAGACCAACAAAGAACAAAATACTCTTTGAAGACTTTGTATTGTGGATTAAAATCTTGGCGCTTGTTCATAAAATCAAAAACACCATTTAATGTCAGCTCAATATTGTTTTGTGCGTGGTTTTCTATAGCAGCAACAATCTTAGAGTTAACATCTTTAATTTCAATATCAAATACTTTAGGCATACTCATGCTACCATCTCTAAAGAATACTGAGCCTCCGTAATATTTCCAGATGTTTTTGCGTAGCGAAGTGATTTTATCAATTGGTCTAATAGTCACTAAGCCAACAACTTTGTCATCTGGTAAGTGTGGAAAGGGAATGTTTTCGTATTGTACTATTGGCGGATTGGTGAGGTAGGCGTTGATGAGATTTTGTATTTTACTATCATCAAAAAAATCGGTACCCAAAATTTTGTTATCCTCATCTTCAACACCAATAACAATGTAAGAGTTGTTTTTAGGGTTGCTGTTAGAAAGTGCGCAAATATGCTTTAAAAATTTGGCTTTTCCTTCTTTGTGGCTAATATCAACTTTTCGCTTTTTGTCATAAAAACTGTTCTCATCATTGTGAGCCAGTAGATTTTTTATGAGGAGGCGTTTGTTAATCATAATATTTCCTGCGAAAGCAGGAATCTCAATATTTATAGCAGTTCTAATTCTTTTTTTAGATTTTCTCTTGCACGATTTTCATGAGTAACCTGATAAGCTTTTGTAAAATATAACGTTTCTCGTTCTAAAAAATGCTGAAGCACTTTTTTTCTTCCTGGTTTGTACATAAAATCAGGATAGATCTTATACTCTTTTCTAATTTGAATAGTATAATTTCTATACGTATCCCAATCAGATCCAAGAATAGATAAATCAAAATCTAAAAGATAAGCATTATCCATATTTTTATCTAAAATAAGAAAATCCTTTTTTGTAGAAAGTATTAAATCTTGAATGTTTTTAAGTTGATTTTCATTAAAATTCAGTGATTTTAGACTTTTTTTGGCAAAAAGTGCACTTTTTTCTTCGTTGTCTTTTTTTGTTGATTTATAAACAATGTCATGATACCAAATGGCAAAAAGTAAAGCGTCAAAATCTACAATTTTATCTTCAAAGCTTTTGGCTTGGAGAAGCATATTTTGAATATGTGAAAGCGTGTGATAATATCTATTCTTTTCAGAGTAATGTTTCGAAATCTCTAACCAAAGAGAATTTATTAAAAAATCATCTTTAGTGTATTTAGAGGCTAAACTAAACCATTGAGATTTGATATCTACTTTCATTAGTTCTTCTTCACAATAGTAGAACTCGCTTGTGCAGTACAAAACATTAGTACATCTGCAATATTAACATGAGCAGGTCTGGATACAGCGAAGTAGATGACTTCTGCTACATCTTCGGGTTGTAAAGCTTTATAACCTTTGTAAACATTATCAGCTTGACTTCCGCCCTTAAATCTAACCTGAGAAAATTCTGTTTCTACCAAGCCTGGGTTTACAGCAGAAACTTTTATTCCGAAAGGATTAAGATCTATACGCATACCTTCTGTTATGGCCAAAACCGCATGTTTGCTACCGCAATACACATTGCCTTTAGGGTAAACTTCCTTTCCTGCCGATGAGCCAATATTGATGATATGTCCGGATTGTCGCTTTGTCATTCCAGGGATTATAGCTTTGCTAACATATAGCAAGCCTTTTACGTTAATGTCCATCATGGCATCCCAATCGTCAAGACTTCCATCCTGTATTGGGTCTAATCCGTGAGCGTTACCTGCGTTGTTAATTAAGATATCGATATTTTGAAATTCTGGAGGTAACGAAGCAATAGCTTCAAGCGTTTTTTCCTTATCACGTACGTCAAAATTTAAGGTATGGACATCTGTTTGCTTAGATAAGGCTTTTTCTATACTATCTAATCTTTGTTGTCTGCGCCCACATAGCACTAAGTTAATACCATGTTTGGCAAACTCATGAGCAGTAGCTCTACCAATGCCACTTGTGGCGCCTGTTATTAATGCTGTTTTTTTCATAATTAAGGGACTTTATGACCTTGACTTGCTACTAATATTAAAAACCAATCTTCGACTTCTAGGTCAATTTTGGAAGCTTCAACGGCTTGCTCTAGTCTTGTTTTATTGGTTGTGCCAACTACAGGATGAATACCAGCAGGATGTTTCATAATCCACGCTAATAATAACTGGTCTTCTGTCGCGTTGTATTTGTCCTTCAACTCACCGAGTTGTTTATGAATACGTCTTGTTTGTTCATTGTCTTCTTTAAAAACGGAACCTAATGGAGACCAAGCCATAGGCTTAATACCACATGTTTTTAAATAATCTAATGTGCCATCGTGCATTGCTGAATGTTGCGTGAGCGAAAATTCAATTTGGTTAACGTCAATATCCATTCGCAATCCAACCATTTCCATTTGGGAAGGCGTAAAGTTTGATACACCAAAATCTCTAATTTTCCCGTCTTTTTTTAAGATGGTAATCGCTTCTGCTATTTCTTCAGCAACCATTAAAGGACTAGGTCTATGTAGCAAGAGTAAGTCTAAATAGTCTGTTTCAAGATTTTTTAAAGATTCTTCAACAGACCAAATGATATAGTCTTTAGAGTAATCGTAATGCTTTACTTTGTTATTTCTGTTGTCTGATAAATATTGAATACCACACTTTGAGATTAACTGAATATCTTCCCGCTTTATACCAGAATCGGTAAACGCTTTTCCAAAATCAGCTTCGGTTGTGTAAGCGCCATAAATATCAGCGTGGTCAAAAGTTGTAATGTTATTAGAAAGGCAATGGTGCATTAAGTCTGCCATTTCTTTTTTTGAGAGTTGTTTGCCCCAACTTCCCCAGGTCATTGTACCTGCAATTAATCGAGAATATTTCACTTTTTTTTCAGGTTATATAGATTTTTTTGCAATTGGTGTATAAAAATACTGAAATCCTAAAAATTAAAGTATTCTTGGTATGTAATTATTCCATTTCCCCAAATCATGAAAGAGTTTCAATTCATTAAGACATTATTTCTACTTACGGTAGTGCTAACAATATCGAGTTGTACTAAAGATGATATTGAAGATAATAGCCAGTTAACACAGATTACGGTAAAACTTAAAAGTTCTAATCAATCTTCAAGTCAACTTTACTTAGATATTGAAGGTGTTCAAATTAGAATAGGTGAAAATCCTCACAGTACGAATTCATGGGTGAGTTTAAATACAATCAATCAAGGAGTTTTTAATGTGTCGGACCTTGAAGAGGGTAATAAACTTTTGTTGGTTGATGATTTTGAAGTTGAAGCTACCTATGTTTATGAAATTAGATTGTTGCTAGGAGACAATAATTTTATGGATATTAACCATGTGCTGCACAGTTTAGATATTGAAACCTTAGGTAATGCAAAACCTTCAAATTTAATTGAAACACAACTAAATTCTAAAAGACGATATGATATGGTCATTGATATAGATTTAGATAAGTCGGTTTCCTATAATGAAGAGGAAAATATGATGATTTTAAACCCTAAACTTTATACTGCAATAAGACAGATTGAATATTAATTGTGACTAAAAAAGTATTGTACTCTATTTTCAGTTTTATATAACTTTTTGAAGTTTTAACATCTAAAAGTGTGTTTTGGCCGTAAATACTCTAGTAACCAAAACATAAATTATGAAATTATTAAAGCAGCTAATTGCTACATTTCTTATTCTATTTGCATTTTCTTGTAACAACTCAGATGATTCTATCAATAATTCCTCACCTACCCTTTCTATTAAATTGGTAGATGATCCAGGTGATTATGAACATGTATATGTTGAGGTAATCGATGTTAAGGTAAAGTACGATAGTGAAGATTTTGATGAAGATGATGATGTAAATGGTTGGCAATCGGTAGGTGTTATTTCACCAGGTGTTTATGATTTGCTTGAGCTAACTGGAGGTGTAAGTTTACAGTTGGTGGATAATGAAGAAATTGAAGAAGGTACAATTAAGCAAATTCGCTTAATTCTTGGTGACGATAATACGGTGGTTTTAGAGGGTGAAACAGAGTCCAGGCCTTTAAATACTCCTAGTGCACAGCAATCTGGTCTTAAGGTTATGGTAAATCAAGAAATAATTAATGGATTTAACTATGATTTTATTCTAGATTTTGATGTTGATGAATCTATTGTAATGGCAGGAAACTCGGGTAATATTAACCTAAAACCCGTTTTAAGAGCAAGCTTAGAAATAAGCTCTGGTAGCATATTTGGAAGCGTCTCACCAAATGATATACCAGTAGAAGTAGAGGCAACAAACGGTATTATTACCGCTTCAACTTTTACAGATGCATCGGGTAATTTTGAAATTCATGGTTTGCCAAGTGGTATTTATACAGTTACAATTACACCAGATGATGACGCTATGCTTAATCCTGTTGTAATAGATAATGTGGAGGTAACCGTTGGTCAAACAACTAATTTAGATACGATAGTTTTAGAGTAGATAGCAGCTCATTAAAATATAAAGGCGCGATATTGTTAGGATATCGCGCTTTTTTTTAACCAATTGTTAACAGCAACTACGAAATAATTTTAACACTTTGCATCACATAATAAATCACTAAAATAGTTTGCCCTTAAACTAATAAAATATGGAAGAAACGAGTACAGTTGACATTAAGTCAATTAATGAAAAGATTGAAAAAGAAAGTGCATTTGTTGATTTGCTAACCCTAGAAATGAATAAGGTTATAGTGGGTCAAAAACATATGGTAGAACGTTTGTTAATTGGTCTTTTAGGTCAAGGACATATTCTTTTGGAAGGTGTGCCAGGATTAGCAAAAACATTAGCCATAAATACCTTATCTAAAGCTATTGATGCAAGTTTTAGCAGAATACAGTTTACACCAGATTTGTTGCCAGCGGATGTTATTGGTACGTTGATTTACAACATTAAAGAGAATGATTTCTCAATAAAAAAGGGACCAATATTTGCAAATTTTGTCTTAGCAGATGAGATTAATAGGGCACCTGCAAAAGTACAATCTGCCTTGTTAGAAGCGATGCAAGAAAAGCAGGTTACTATTGGTGATGAGACGTTTACGTTAGATAAACCGTTCTTAGTTATGGCAACGCAAAACCCAGTTGAGCAAGAAGGAACATATCCTTTACCAGAAGCTCAGGTTGACCGTTTTATGCTAAAAACTGTAATTGATTATCCTAAGCTAGATGAAGAACAACTTATCGTTAGAGCGAATCTTAAAGGTTCTTTTGATAAAGTAAATCCAGTAGTTTCCATTAAACAAATCTTAAGTGCCCAAGAAGCAGTTAGAGAAGTTTATATGGACGAGAAGATTGAAAAGTACATTCTAGATATCATCTTCGCAACACGTTATCCTGAAAAGTACAGACTTGGTGATTTAAAAGCGTTAATCTCGTTTGGCGCTTCTCCTCGTGGTAGTATCAATTTGGCAACTGCAGCTAAATGTTATGCGTTTATTAAGCGAAGAGGTTATGTAATCCCAGAAGATGTAAGGGCTGTTGTACACGATGTATTACGTCACAGAATAGGAATTACTTACGAAGCCGAAGCGGAAAATGTAACTTCAGAAGACATCATTAACAAAATTGTTAATGAGATTGAAGTGCCTTAGACGTCTCATTTCTATAAGGACTCTCATCAAAAAGCATGAGTTGAGACCAAAAGAGAATTAATCTAAATCATTTTTAAATTTTTTGATTAGTAAATCGTATTGATCTACAGATAAAAAGTTAAGAACACACTTTGAATTTAAATCAGAACATAAAAGTAAAAGACGCTTTAAGGCGAGGACAAAACCGGATTAATTATGTCTGTGTTTCTGTAGCAATTGTGTTTTTAGCAGTTGTGCCTCTTTTTTTGGTTTTTGTTTTTAGAAATGATCAAAACAATATTGTTCTAATCACTGGAGGAATCTCAAGTGTGTTAATAGGGATTTTTTTCCCTTTTTATTGGTGGCTTAAAGAAACTGTGCGTTACAAGATTTGGGCAGGGAAAAACGTGAAAGATATACACAGGTTTTACGAAGAAGCGCTTTCTAAAAAATACATTACAGAACATAAATTCTTAAAAAAATTTGAACTAAAATCAAATAAACAAAAGGAGGAATTAAAAAGATTCTTTAATGACAGGTTAGATAAGAAGAGAGAGATTATAAGAGATATTAATGCAGATATTGCAAGAGAGACCGTTTTTAAATCTAACAATATGGTATCAATTATTATTTGGATAGTTCTTATGATTGGAGCTGTTTATTTAAAATATACAGAATCTGTAAATGATAGAATGGTATATTTTACAATTGTAGCCGGAGCTGTTCTTATAGCGTATGAGTTATATAAAATGTTTAAGTACAAGTACATTTTAAAAATTAACAAAGAATACATTTCTTATAAAGATAACAAGGAAAAGATATTTTGGAAGGATATAAAGTCTTTCAATATTGTAAGAGCAGGACAATATAAGCCAGGAGAACTAAATATTATTACATCTAATGAAAGCTATTCTCTCTCGCTAGAAGGCATTGTAAATAATAGACTCAATAAAGTTTTGGACGTGTTAAATGAAAATAAACATCGTTTTGAGATTAATAATTTTGAAGCGTAAGAAATTATGGATACCAAAGAACTTCTAAAAAAAGTACGAAAAATAGAGATTAAGACACGTCGCTTGTCTGATCATATTTTTGGAGGTGAGTACCACTCTACTTTCAAAGGTCGTGGTATGACCTTTTCTGAAGTTCGTCAGTATCAATTTGGTGATGATGTTAGGAATATAGACTGGAATGTTACAGCACGTTACAACGAACCATATGTAAAGGTTTTTGAAGAAGAACGCGAACTAACCATGATGCTCATGGCAGATGTTTCTGGTAGTAAATTCTTTGGAACAAAAAATCAATTTAAAGATGAGATTGTTACTGAAATAGCGGCAACATTAGCTTTTTCAGCAACGCAGAACAATGATAAAATAGGTTTGATTTTATTTTCAGACGACATCGAACTTTACATTCCTCCAAAAAAAGGACGCTCTCATGTATTAAGAATTATCAGAGAGTTATTAGAATTTCAGCCAAAAAGTAAAAAAACCAACGTGGCCGAAGCATTCAAGTTTTTGTCTAACGTAATGAAGAAAAAAGCCATTGTTTTTGTGCTTTCAGATTTTATAGCAGACGATTACAAACAAACACTTAAGATCGCAGCAGGCAGACACGATATTACAGGCATAAGAGTTTACGATAAGCACGAAGAAACCATACCAAACATTGGAATGGTACAAATGGAAGATGAGGAAACAGGAGAATTGCTTTTGGTTAACACAGCATCTAAAAATGTAAGACTGAATTACGGTAAATTTTACAGAGAAAAGGTAGATTATTTTAAAGATAGTTTTACCAAGTCTGGAGCAGGCAGTATAGATTGTAGAGTTGATGAAAGCTACGTAAAAAAACTATTAGGATATTTTAAACGAAGAGGATAGATTTAAGTTAGAAGTGAAAAGTAAAAAATTACATAATGTTCTTAGGATAAGTAGACAAAGAGTAGTCTTATCTCTCATCTCTTTTCTATTATCTCTCATCTCTTTCAGTCAAGTTACAACTGAGATTGATACGACTAAAATCAGAATTGGTGAGCAAATCAACTTTAAAATAAAAGTTGAAGCAGACTCTACAGCATTAGTTGTTTTTCCTGAAGGACAAACGTTTTCACCACTTGAAGCGGTAGAGGCTTTAGAAATTGATACCACTAAGAAAGATTCAAAATTCAAACTATCAAGAATTTATAAGCTTACACATTTCGATTCTGGATCGTATACCATACCAAGACAAAAAATAATTATTGGAGACAAACCATTCTATACAGACTCCCTTCGAGTAGATGTTGGTACGGTTAAGGTTGATACAACAAAGCAGAAGTTATATGACATTAAGCCCATTATAGAAGTTGAAAAAGCTAGTAGTAATTGGTGGATTTGGTTATTGGTAATTCTTGCAGCCTTAGCTCTAACTGGCTTTTTGGTATGGTGGTTTGTTTGGAGAGAAAAACCGCTAACAGAGGAAGAAGAAATCGCGTTGTTGCCACCTTATGACAGAGCAAAGTTAGCTTTAAAAAAGTTAGATAACAGTCAATATTTAATACGATCAGAAGTCAAAGAATATTATTCTGAACTGACCATGATTATCAGAAAATATTTAGACGAAAAAGTATACGAACGCTCCCTTGAGAGTACAACCGATGAGCTGATAAATAGACTTCAGCTATTAAAAGAAGGTAACCAATTTCCATTTTCTAAAGAAACACTTAATAATCTCGAAACTATTCTAAAACGTGCCGATCTAGTAAAATTTGCAAAGTCAGCGCCAGATACTGCACTGATTGAAATGGATAGAGCAACGATTGAAAAAGAAATAGAAAGTGTTAAAGCCATTTTACCGGAGCCTTCAGAAGAAGAAAAGTTGTTAGATCAACAATACAAAGAAGCACAAGAACGTAAGAAGAAACGAACTAAAATTCTTATTACAGTTGCGAGCTTAGTTTTATTGCTTGCTGCTACTTACGTAGGTTTTGGTTTAAAATATGGTTTTAAATATGTAAATGACACCATTTTAGGAGATGAAAGTAAAGAGCTTTTAGAAGGCGAATGGGTTAAAAGTGTCTATGGATATCCACCAGTTTATATAGAGACTCCAGAGGTTTTAAAACGTGTTCAGGATACATTTTCAGACAAATCAAAAGATAAGATTACAAAAAGAGTTTTTGTATTTGATGATGCTGAGCATCTTGAAATTAAGATTATTACAGATGAGGTGAATAATCAACAAGGACAAGAGGATATTCAAAGAAAAGTAGTGCAGTCCATTGACAATATTATAAAAGCATGGGAGTCTGAAAATGTTCAAAATATAATTACTAAAGACGATACATTTAAAACACCAAATGATGTCGAAGGGAGTAAAACTCATGGTACGGCTGATTTTCCAATTCAAGATTCTGATGAAACTTTTGAAGGTGAATACGCTATATTCAGTTTTGCAACCAAAGAAGGAATGATAGCACACATAACGCTATTTTGGGCTAAAGAGGATAGCTATGCTGTTGAGATTGCAGAAAAAATTATAGCATCCATAGAGATGAAATCTGACGAACAAGCAAATACAGAACAAGAATCACAGAATTAATGTTTGAGGATATACAATTTTTAAATAAAGAGTTATTTTGGTTTCTATTGCTTTTGCCAATAGCAATAGCTTGGTATGTATTTAAGCACAATAAGCAATCTGCTGAGTTAAAAATATCGAGTATAGGAGGTTTCAAAACAACATCGTCCTTTTGGTCAAGATTCAGACATATGTTATTTGCTTTAAGAATGTTAGCCTTAGCCTTATTAATTACAGCACTTGCAAGACCAAGAACGGTTGATGTGTCTACAAAAACCAAGACTACAAGTGGTATAGATATTGTAATGGCCATAGACGTTTCGGCTAGTATGCTGGCAAAAGATTTACGACCAAACCGTTTGGAAGCCTTAAAAGAAGTTGCAGCAGATTTTATAGATGGTCGACCAAATGACAGAATTGGTCTAGTAGAGTATGCAGGTGAGGCCTATACCAAAACACCAATTACTACCGATAAGTCTATTGTGCAACGTTCACTTAGAGATATAAAGTACAATACCATTATAGAAGGCGGTACAGCTATTGGTATGGGTTTAGCTACTTCAGTAAATAGACTTAAAGACAGCAGAGCTAAAAGTAAGGTAATTATTCTGCTTACAGATGGTGTTAATAATTCAGGTTTTATAGACCCTAAAATTGCCAGTGAGTTAGCTGTAGAGTATGGTATAAAGGTTTATACAATAGGCTTAGGGACTAATGGTATGGCATTATCTCCAAGTGCAATAAATTCTAACGGAACCTTTAGGTACAGCCGTCAACAGGTAGAGATAGATGAAAAGTTATTAGAGGAGATAGCCAATGTAACGGGTGGACAATATTTTAGGGCAACCAATAATCAAAAACTAGCTGAGATTTATAAAGAAATTAATAAGCTAGAAAAAACGGAAATAGAAGAAAAGAAGTACTATAACTATGATGAAAAGTACAGACCATTAGTGCTCTTAGCAGGTATACTTTTATTAATAGAGATAATTTTAAAACACACAATATTTAGAAGCTTTGTTTAGAATAGACGAAAAAATATGGTTTTGGACCTTACTGGTTATTCCGGTAATAATTTTGCTATTTGTTTTGCTGCAAGTGTGGAGACGCTCTGCTCAGAAGAAGTTCGCAGATAGTCATTTGCTTAATCGTTTGAGTCCCAACCAGTCACTTTTTAAAAGAGTTTTAAAAGTTACAGTTCTATGTTTAGCTTTTGCGTGTTTGTCTTTAGCGTTGGTAAACCCAAAAATTGGCACCAAATTAGAAACAGTTCGTAGTCAAGGAGTAGACATTGTATTTGCGGTAGATGTTTCAAAAAGTATGTTGGCTGAAGATATAGCGCCAAACCGATTAGAAAAATCAAAACAACTTGTAACTCAAATTATAAATAGTTTAGCGAGTGATAGAGTTGGTATCATTGCTTATGCAGGTAAAGCATTTCCTCAGTTGCCTATAACTACAGATTATGCATCGGCAAAAATGTTTTTGCAAAATATGAATACGGATATGTTGTCTTCTCAAGGAACAGCCATTCATGAAGCTATTCAATTAGCCAAAACATATTATGACGATGATGAGCAAACCAACCGAGTACTAATAATTATTTCAGATGGTGAAGATCATGGAGGTGAAGCCATTGATATTGCTGAAGAAGCCAACGAAGAAGGCATAAGAATTTTAACGGTCGGAGTTGGTGATACTAAAGGAGGTCCTATTCCAATAAAACGCAATGGAGTTGTTCTCAATTATAAAAAAGATAACAATGGAGAAACAGTTATCACCAGATTAGATGAGAGCACCTTAAGAGAAATAGCAGAAGAAACAGATGGAGTTTATATAAATGGAAGTAATACTGCTGAAGTTGTAGAAACCATTAAAGACGTTTTAGATAAGATGGATAAAACGGAATTTGAATCTAAACAAATAGCAGACTTTAAAGACCAGTTTCAGTGGTTTTTGGGCATAGGTATCTTTTTATTATTTATAGAAATTTTCTTTTTAGAAAGAAAAACAGCTTGGTTAAAGAAATTGAATCTGTTCAACGAGAATTTTTAAATTTTCTTTAACGCCATTTAATTAGTGGGTTTGTTACTTTTAAAGTAGAATTATGAAGATGAAGACTTACATATTAGCGATAATAGTACTGACTGGTTTTTTGGGCTTTAGTCAAGACCAGGATAAAGAACAGTTAAAAAAAGAAAAAAGAGCCACAAATTTGGTTTATAAAGCCAATGAGTTGGCGCAAGAAGATGATTATATCCAAGCAGAAATGGAATATAGAAGAGCCATTTCTAATGCGCCAAACCAAGCAGTAGGAGCCTACAATCTTGCGACAACCTATTACAAAAAAGGGAACTTCAACGAAGCTTTATTCAGAACGCAAGAAGCTGCAAAAAAGGCTGAAACAAAAGACGAAAAACATAGAGCGTATCACAACATAGGAAATCTCTTAATGAAAGAGAAAAAGTGTAAAGAAGCAGCGGAGGCTTTTAAAAATGCTTTAAGAAACAATCCAACTGATGAGGAAACCAGATACAATTTTGCCTTAGCAAAGGAATGTGCAGAGCAGCAAAAAGACGGTGGAGGAGAAGACGACAAAAAGGACGAGAATAAAGAACAAGAAAAAGACAAGGAAAAAGAAGAAAAGAAGGAAGACGAAAACAAAGATAATAAGGACAAGAAAGACGAAGGCGATAAGGATAAAAAAGAAGGTGATAAAGAAGAGGATGACAAAGGGAAACCTCAGGATGATAAAAAGGATGAAGGCAAAGATGATAAAGACAAAAAAAATCCAAACCAGAAACCTAAACCAAAGCCAGGTCAGATGTCTCCTCAGCAAATGAAGAATATTCTAGAGGCCATGCAAAATCAAGAACAAAAGGTTCAACAAAAAATGAATGCCGAAAAGCAAAAAGGAGCTAAAGTTAGAACCGAAAAAGACTGGTAGTTTAACTAAGAGTTACTTATCATTGTTGTTCAAAAAAATGAAAATCATCAAAAACATATCGATAGTTTTATTTTTGCTAGTGTCTAGCATAACTTATGCTCAAGTAAAGTTTGAAGCTAAAGTCAGCAAACAAAAACTTGGAGTAAATGAGCGTTTGCGTATAGATTTTGAGATGAATCAGGACGGAGACAATTTTGTTCCACCAAATTTTGATGATTTTACAGTTGTAGGTGGCCCTAATACGTCTTTGATGAATTCTTATGCTAACGGCAAAAAGACATACCAAAAAACGTATAGCTACTTTTTAGCACCAAAGAAAAAAGGAAAGTTTACCATTAAACAGGCAACTATAGAGATCGATGGAGAAGTCTATAAAACATTTCCGGTCACCGTAACAGTAGTAGATGCTGTAGATAAGCCTAATGGTAAGCCAGATGCTTCAGACATAGCTTCAGATAAGATTCATTTAGTTGCAGAAGTATCTAATAGCAACCCTTATTTAAACGAACCAACTACAGTGGTTTATAAGCTCTACGTAGCAAGAGATGTAGGTATTAGTAACAATTGGAGAGAAAAGCAAACACCAAGATATAACGACTTTTGGAGTCAGAATATAGAAATAAAAGGACTTAATATTCAAAGAGGTGAATATAAAGGTGAAGATTACCGCTATGTGGTTTTAAGAAAGACGGTTTTGTATCCTCAAAAAACAGGAAAATTAAAACTAGAACCTTTAGTTTTAGATGTTACTGTAGAAGTGCCAACAGGAAGATCTAATGTCTTCCTTCAGCAAATAATGACTAAGGTACCAAAAACAATTACTGCAGGGAGTAAAACTATTAATGTAAAACCGTTGCCAGAGCAAGGTAAACCATCAGACTTTAAAGGAGCTGTAGGAGATTTTAATTTTAATGTTACCACTTCAAAAAATCAATTAAATGCTACAGAATCGCTACAGGCAAAGATTGAGGTTACAGGTAGAGGAAATCTTAAATTATTTGAGCTTCCTAAATTAACCACACCGAGTTCTTTAGAGGTATACGAACCAGAACATAAAGAAAATGTGCGTACTGGCTTAAGTGGTATGCAAGGAAGTATTTCAGATACTTATACCATAGTACCACAATATCGTGGTAAATATCCTATACCATCAATATCATTTTCATATTTCGACTTAAAAACAGAGAGTTACAAGCGTATTACATCAGATGAAATTATAATAGATGTTGTAGAAGGTCCAACAGCATCAGTTAATAGTTCTGAAAGTGCTGAAGAAAACAAACTAAAACAAATCGTAAAGCCTAGTTCTAATGCATTTGCGTTTATAAAAACCACAACGAACTGGGAGTCTATGTCTAGCAAAGACTTTTTTAAATCAACAAGTTTTTGGTGCTTATTGTTGTTGCCATTTTTAGCAATACCATTGGCAATTGTCATAAGAAGAGCAAAAGACAAACGCGATGCAGATGTTGTAGGAACTCGTATAAGAAAGGCAGACCGTTTAGCTAAAAAATACTTAAGTGAAGCTAAGAAAAATTTAGGGCAAAAAGAGGTGTTCTATGAGTCATTAGAAAGGGCCTTGCATAATTATTTAAAAGCGAAATTAAATATTGAAACCAGTGATTTTAACAAGGAGAAGATAAATACACTACTTACAAAACGACAAGTTGAGAGTAATGTGGTTTCAGAGTTCATTTCAATTTTAGAAAGTTGCGAATTGGCAAGATATACGCCAATAACCAATGTTACAATGCAGAATGATTATGATAAGGCAGCAAAAACAATTTCATTAATAGATAAACAAATTAGATAGATGAAAGGACTTATCACATTATTTCTTTGTTTTTTTAACGTTGTTGTTTTTTCTCAAAACGATAAGCTTTTTAATGAAGCCAATGCGCTTTATAATGATGGTAAATACGCAGAAGCTATTGATAAATATGAGGCGATTTTAGACTCTGGTCAGCATTCTGCAGAGCTATATTTTAATTTAGGAAATGCCAACTACAAACTTAATAATATAGCACCAAGCGTATATTATTATGAAAAAGCATTGTTGCTAAATCCTAGCGATAAAGACATTAAAAACAACTTGGTAGGTTATGCTCAAAACATGACTATTGATGCTATTGATACAGTACCTCAGGTTGGTTTTACCAGAATTATTAATAATCTAGTTAATACATTTAGTAAAGATACTTGGGCAAAAATTGCTGTTGCAGGCGTTATTGTTTTTGTTGTCTTATTTTTATTATATCACTTTTCTTATGCAACTTCTAAAAAGAGAGTGGCTTTTGTAGTAAGCTTGATAGGCCTGTTTGGAGCTTGTTTTTCTGTAGCAATGGCATTTAAAAAGGAAAATTTAAATAAAAAAGATAATCCGGCTATTGTGTTTGCACAAGAGTCTAAAGTAAAATCTGAAGCAAACAAAACTTCAGAAGAAGTGTTTAGACTTCATGAAGGTACAAAAGTGCAAGTTATAGATACTTATGAGGATTGGAATAAAATTCAGCTTTCAGACAATTCTACGGGCTGGATTCCTTCAAAAGACATAAAAATCCTTAAGACCTTTTAAAAATTGTTAACAAAATCATATATTGTGAGAGTAATATTTGCTCACAGCAAAACCTATGATTTTAAAAAGAACAATTGCACTATTATTTGTAATGCTATTTACGCTAATGATATGTGCGCCAACTATAATTATATCCTGCGATGATTCGGCAGATATTTCCGCATTTTTTGGAATGAATGAAGAAGAAGAGGATACTAAGGTACTTTTTGATAAATCACCAGAAGAATTAGAAGACATATCAATAGATATTAATAAAAAGGAGTATATCGTTTATACTGCTAAAGAATACTATATACCTCATTTAAATTTAATTTCTCCACCTCCCGAGAGATACCTTATTTAAATACTGTCATATAACGAACTTTTAAAAAAGGTTATCAAAATTAAATTAAAAAAGTCTTAGAGGTCTCTCTAAGTGTAAATTGTATATAATATGTTTAAATCATTAAAAAGTGACATACCAGCGAGTATTGTTGTTTTCTTTGTAGCACTCCCATTATGTTTAGGAATTGCTTTAGCAAGTGGAGCGCCATTATTTTCAGGTTTAATAGCAGGAATAATAGGAGGAATAGTTGTAGGATTCTTAAGTGGATCTCAAATTGGTGTAAGTGGTCCTGCGGCAGGTCTTGCGGCAATAGTATTAACAGCAATAACAGCACTAGGTGGATGGGAAAATTTCTTGGTAGCTGTTGTACTTGGAGGAGTGATTCAAATTATTTTTGGAATTCTAAGACTTGGAATTATAGGGTATTATTTTCCTTCTTCAGTAATCAAAGGAATGTTGACAGGAATTGGGATAATCATTATTCTAAAACAGATTCCTCATTTTTTTGGATACGATATAGAGCCAGAAGGAGCGGATAGTTTCTTGGAACCATCTGGTGAAAATACATTTTCAGCTATTCTTTCTGCAGTAGACAACATAACAATTGGTTCAACCGTGATAGGAATAATTAGTTTAATTATACTATTGTTATGGAGTAATGTTCTTGTTAAAAAAGGAAAGTTTTTTGAAATAGTACAAGGACCTCTTGTTGCAGTTGTAGTAGGTATTATATTTTACTTACTAACCAATACAAATGAAACGTTAGCTATTGAAGCGGCTCACTTGGTTAGTGTACCAGTGCCTGATGGATTTGACTCTTTTATTGGTCAGTTTAGTTTTCCGAATTTTAGTGTTATTACACAAGCCGATGTACTAATTACAGGATTTACTATTGCTTTAGTAGCATCATTAGAAACGTTATTATGTGTTGAGGCAACCGATAAGTTAGATCCTCACAAACGTGTAACACCAACTAATAGAGAGCTTTTGGCACAAGGAACAGGTAATATTGTATCAGGATTAATTGGAGGTTTGCCTATTACGCAAGTAATTGTTCGTAGCTCGGCAAATATTCAATCTGGTGGTAAAACTAAGGCAAGTGCTATTATTCATGGATTTTTACTGTTAATTTCAGTGATTATTATACCTCGTATATTAAACTACATTCCGTTATCTGTATTAGCAGCTATTTTATTTATTGTTGGTTACAAATTGGCAAAACCATCAACATTTAGAGCTATGTATAATGGAGGATGGATGCAGTTTGTGCCATTCATTGTTACAGTTTTAGGAATTGTATTTCTAGATTTATTAAAAGGAATTGGTTTAGGTTTGGCCATAGGTATATTTATAGTACTATACAGAAGCTATAAAAACTCCCACTTCTTACATAAAGAAGGAGAAGATATTGATGATGGTAAGATTAAGATGACTTTAGCAGAAGAAGTTACCTTCTTTAACAAGGGTGCAATTTTAAAGGAATTAGATCGTGTACCTCACGATTCTACTTTAGAGTTAGATGTAAGGAATACAAAATTTTTAGATAACGATATTGTTGAAATTCTTGAAGACTTTGCTTTTAAAGCAAAAGAACGAAATATTAATATTAAATTGTTTTCAGAAAGAGGTATCGTTGAAAATCCGGATAGTTTTGTGACATTTTTTAAAACAGAAAAAAAGAAGTAAAAAAATAATGCTTCAAACTTAGGAAGCACAAAAAAATATCAAATGAAAGCACATACAAAAGAAACGCAGGCAACAATGACACCTGAAAAAGCTTTACAGTTTCTAAAAGAAGGAAATATCAGATTTCAAAAAAATCTAAAAGCAAACAGAAATTTACTAGAACAAGTAAATGATACTGCAGAAGGACAGTTTCCCTTCGCTACAATTTTGAGTTGTATAGATTCTAGAGTTTCTGCAGAATTAGTCTTTGACCAAGGTTTAGGTGATATTTTTAGTATAAGAATTGCTGGTAATTTTGTGAACCAAGATATCTTAGGAAGCATGGAATTTGCTTGTAAGCTGGCAGGTACAAAACTAATAGTTGTACTAGGTCATACAAGTTGTGGTGCTGTTAAAGGTGCTTGCGATCACGCGAGGATGGGTAACTTAACCGCTTTAATAAATAAAATAGAGCCAGCAGTATACGCTGTAGATGAACCTACGGATAAATCTGCTCGAAATTCTTCTAATTTAGAGTTTGTAGATGCTGTTGCTAAAAAGAATGTAGAAATGACTTTAGATAATGTTAGGAGCCAAAGTGTTATTTTAAATGAAATGGAAAAAAACGGAGAGATTAAAATCGTAGGTGCTATGTACGATATAAGTACAGGTGGTGTAGAGTTTTATTCTTAATTCTTTAAATAGATTACAATAAAAAGCCGCTTTCTAGTGGCTTTTTTTATGCTTCTTCTTCAGGTGTAGTTTCCTGTTCAGCTTCGCTTTTTATGAGATTAGGAAAAATCATTGGTGCTAAAGACTTTACAGGTTTATAAAGAACACTTTCTTCCAAGTCTTCTTTTTCCATAAAAGGTAGTGTGTTGTTTAGTTTATTAAAAACAATAAGTAAAACACTGAGTATTAAACCAATTTTTAGAGCACCAAAAACACCACCCAAAAGTTTGTTTAAAAGACCCAAAGCAGCAAAATCTGCGAGTTTTGTTAGAGCTTTACCAGCCAAGCTTATAGCTAAAACAATAATTACAAAGGTGATAGCAAAGGCAACAATATTTATGGTTTTTTCGTTCCAATCTACTTTAGATTCTAGCAAATCAGCAGCAAAATAGCTAAAGTGAATAGCGCCATAAACACCCAATACAAGGGCAACTAACGAGGCAACTTCAACAAAAAGGCCTTTAAAGAGACCTCTTACAAATCCAAAAAGCAGAAGAGCTGCCAAAACAATATCAATGATACTCATAATACTAGCGGTTTTAGCAAATATAAATTAACTTTGCTAATTCTATAACGCGTAAGTTGTAAGATAAATTATGGCAAGAGACGAACAGTTAAAAGAACGATGGGATTTGGTGGTGCAAAAGCTCTCTAACCAATTTGCAGATGGAGATACGTTAGATCTAGATTCTATTATATATCTTATTGGAGTTCAGGAGTTAGGGCAAATTCACAGAACATATAAAAAAGACCACAAATTAGACCTTATGCATATTGCAATTTGTAAACTTTTGGAACCATATGGGTTTTATGAATTTGATTTTGTAGACGAAGATGGTTGGCCACATTATAAAGTAAAAGAACAATTACCATTTCTAAAAGCAGGAGAACAAAGTGTGTTGATGAAAGAAGCTATCGTTAACTATTTTGTTGAAATGGAGTATATCGATTGATATTTTTTAAATTTGCAGTCCTAAAATTGAATTACTGAGATAAATTCAGCAAAAATGATAGACAAGTTAAAAGAGTTGATAGCGGAAGCGGAGGCGTTCTCGGCACAATCAAAAGAAGAAGTAGAAGCATTCCGAATTAAATATTTGGGATCTAAAGGGTTGCTTAAGCAATATTTTGCTGAATTCAAAAACGTGGCAAACGAGCAAAAGAAAGAGTTTGGTCAGACTATAAATCAGCTGAAAAAAACAGCTGAGGATAAAGTCAATGCTCTTAAAGACTCTCTTGAAAGTCAAGAAGAAGAAAAGGGTATCTATGGCGATTTGTCGCGTCCTGGTGAGCCTATTGCTTTAGGTGCACGTCATCCTATTTCAATTGTCAAGAATCAAATTATTGATATTTTCTCTCGTATAGGTTTTAACGTTAGTGAAGGTCCTGAAATTGAAGACGATTGGCACAACTTTACAGCACTAAACTTACCAGAGTATCACCCAGCACGTGATATGCAGGATACGTTTTTCATTCAAACCAATCCAGATATCTTATTAAGAACACATACAAGTTCTGTACAAGTGCGTTATATGGAAAATAACAAACCACCTATCAGAACCATTTCACCTGGTCGCGTATATCGTAATGAAGCTATTTCGGCACGTTCACATTGTTTTTTCCATCAGGTCGAAGGTTTGTATATTGATAAGGATGTAAGCTTTGCAGATTTAAAACAGACGTTGCAATACTTTACAACTGAGATGTTCGGGAAATCTAAAATTCGTTTACGTCCATCTTACTTCCCATTTACAGAACCAAGTGCTGAAGTGGATGTATATTGGGGATTAGAAACCGAAACAGATTATAAAATCACTAAAGGAACGGGTTGGCTAGAAATCATGGGTTGTGGTATGGTTGATCCTAATGTATTGGAAAATTGTGGCATAGATTCTAAAGAATATTCAGGATTTGCCTTTGGTATGGGAATCGATAGAATTGCGATGCTATTGAACCAAATCAGTGACATTAGATTATTAAGCGAAAACGATGTACGATTCTTAGAGCAATTCAAATCGGCTTTATAATAAATTAACAACGAATTATAGTTAAAGGCTAATATGTTAAGAAATTTACATATTAGCCTTTTTTATTTAACAACAAATTAACTTCGTTTAGTTCGGTTTGTTCCGAACTTAATGTATTTTTGCGGCATAATTTTTTAGAATAATTTATGACTAAAGATATATGTAGCAAAAAAATGGCACTAGTTGAAAAACTTGGTGTGCATTTAGAAGGTAGAGAAAACCTAGCACCTGTTGCTGCGCGCATTATGGCGTACGTAATTTTAACAGGTAAACGTGGTACTACGTTTGATGAAATGGTTACTGTACTTCAAGCAAGTAAAAGCACTATTTCTACGCATTTAAACCACTTGCAAGATTTAAAGAAATTAGAATACTTTACCAAAACGGGCGACCGTAAAAAGTATTTCATCATTAATAAAGATTCTGTTTTACATCATATTAATGAAATGATTAAAGAATGGGAAGAAGTTGCTACGCTTCACAAAGAAATGAAAGCGTACAAAGAAGCCATTAACGAACATATTACAGATGAAGAGGAAAAGTTCGATTTAACGTTTCATAACGATTATTTACGATTTGTAAAAGATGCTTCAGCTTCAATAGAAAACTTAAAAGAAAACCTAATTAAAAATAAATTCAACCTTTAAAATGATGACAACAAATAAATTAATTTCAATATTAACCATAGCTAGTTTTTTTCTAGTCGTGGTTAGTTGTGGTAATAAAGACAATGCGCAAGCAGCTGCAGCACAACAACAGCAAGCCTTACCATTTCCGGTAACTCAAATTCAAACGCAAACTGTAGAAGGCTATAACGAATATCCTGTAAATATAGAAGGTATTGTAAACAGTGATGTGCGTGCAAAAACTTCAGGATACATTCAAAAAGTATTGGTAGACGAAGGTGCTAGAGTACGCAAAGGTCAACCGCTTTTTAGGTTAGAAACGCAATCGCTAAGTCAAGATGCCGAAGCCGCAAAAGCACAAGTTAACGTGGCTCAAGTTGAGGTTGATAAGTTAAAACCTTTAGTAGAAAAAAATATTATTAGTCCTGTACAATTAGAAACTGCAAAAGCCAATTTAGCACAAGCCCAAGCGGCTTACAGCAGTATTGCTGCCAATATTGGTTATGCAACGGTAAAAAGTCCGGTTGATGGTTACGTAGGTTCAATCAATTTTAGAGAAGGTGCTTTAGTTAGTGCTGCCGATGCAACACCATTAACTACAGTAAGTGATATTAGTCAAGTGTATGCGTTTTTCACTTTAAACGAAGCGCAATACATAGACCATTTAAAACGAATGAAGGGTAAAACCAAAGCAGAACGTATTAAAAATTCGCCAGACGTTAGTTTAGTATTGGCAAATGGCGATATATATGCTGAAAAAGGTCGTATTCAAACCAGTACTGGTCAAATTAGCGAAACAACTGGTACTATAAAAGTGAGAGCTGCTTTTGATAATCCAAATGAGCTATTAACAAACGGAAACAGTGGAAAAATACGTATTCCTTCAACTTACGAAAATGCAGTAGTTGTACCACAATCGTCAACCTTTGAGCAACAAGGTAAAGTAATGATTTACACCTTGGGCGAAAACAATAAAGTAAGCAGTAAAATTATTGAAGTTGAAGCTAAAGTAGACAATCTTTACGTGGTAAAATCGGGTATAGATGCTAGCACAAAAATTGTAGCATCTGGTGTTTCAAAATTACGCGATGGTATGCCAATTGCGCCACAAGAAATTCCGTTTAACGAAGCCACTAAAAAAGTAGCTACTTTATTTAAAAACTAAATTATTCCTTAAACATATTTATTAGTTATGTTAAAAACATTTATTGAAAGACCAGTGCTTTCAACAGTAATCTCTATTATCATAGTTATACTAGGTGTTATCAGTATAACATCCTTACCTATAGAGGAATATCCAGATATTGCGCCGCCAACTATTAAGGTTACGGCTAACTATACAGGTGCTAACGCAGAGACTGTTTTAGAGAGTGTAATTGTACCTATTGAAGAGCAAATTAATGGTGTAGAAGGTATGACGTACATTACATCTACAGCATCAAATAACGGGACTGCAGAAATTACCGTGTATTTCGACCAAACTATGGATGCCGATATTGCTGCGGTAAACGTACAAAACCGTGTAGCACGTGCAAATCCGTTGTTACCTTCAGAAGTTATTCAAACGGGTATTGTAACACAAAAGCAAGAAACCAGTGCATTAATGTTTATTGCTATGTATTCTGATAGCGAAGATTATGATGCTACTTTTATTCAGAATTACTTAAAAATAAACGTAATTCCTGCAATGCAGCGTATTAAAGGTGTTGGTGATGTATCTGTATTTTCTCAACAAGATTACGCTATGCGTGTTTGGTTAAAACCTGAAAAACTAGCAGCTTATAATTTAATTCCATCAGATATTACAGCTGCTTTAAACGAGCAGAATTTAGAAGCTGCAGCTGGTTCTTTAGGTGAAAATAATGGTGAATCTTTCTCTTATATTTTAAAGTATAGCGGAAGATTTAAAGAAGAAGGGCAGTATGCAGACATCGTAATTAAGGCTTTAGGAAATGGCGAATATTTACGATTGAAAGATGTCGCAGATATCGAGTTAGATGCGCAATCCTATTCGTCTAACGCTACAAGTTTAGGACATCCAGCGGTATTTATGGGAATTTTCCAAACCAAAGGATCTAACGCTGCCGAAATTATTGAAAACATAAAAACCACTTTAGCAGATGTAGAACAAGGTTTGCCTGAAGGTTTAAACTTCTTTGTGCCTTACGATACAAGTTTATTCTTAAACGCATCTATAGACAAAGTAATTAGCACACTTTTAGAAGCCTTTTTACTAGTGTTTTTAGTGGTATTTATCTTCTTACAAGATTTTCGTTCTACATTAATTCCTGCAATTGCAGTACCAGTCTCGATTATTGGTACCTTCTTTTTCTTGAATGTCTTTGGCTATTCCATAAACCTATTAACGCTTTTCGCATTAGTGCTGGCTATTGGTATTGTGGTAGATGATGCTATTGTTGTTGTAGAAGCTGTACACGCCAAAATGGATGAAGGTGAGAAAAAACCGAAAAGTGCCACATTAAAGGCTATGAGTGAAATTTCTGGGGCTATTATTTCAATTACATTGGTAATGTCTGCTGTATTTATTCCAGTAACCTTTGTAACAGGTCCAACAGGTGTATTTTATGAGCAGTTTGGTGTTACTTTAATTATAGCCATTTTAATTTCGGCAGTAAACGCCTTAACGTTAAGTCCGGCATTATGTGCATTGTTACTAAAAGAACATAAAGACGATGAAGAATTAAAAGGAAAAAATGCACTTCAAAAATTCTACACGTTATTTAACAGAGGATTTGACGCAACTGTAAATAAATACGTTAAGTCACTACAGTTTTTATATAAAAACAAGTTTGTATCAGTAATGCTATTAATCATTGCTGGTGTAGGTATTTATTGGGCGGCAACAACAACGCCAACTGGATTTGTACCAAATGAAGATAGAGGAATTATTTTTGCTAACATAGAATTACCTGCCGGTGCATCATTAGACCGTACCGAAGCAGTAACTAAAGAATTATACGCAAAAATTAAAGACCTTGATGGTGTTATAGGTGCTAGTTTTGTTAAAGGGCGAAGCTTAATTAGTGGTGCTGGTAGTAACTTTAGTATTGGTTTCGTCAAGTTAGACGATTGGTCTGAAAGAGAATCTGAAGCCTTATCTGCACAAGCCATAACTGGTAAATTATTTGGTATTGCAGCTACCATTCCAGAAGCAAAAATTATTTTCTTCTCGCCACCAAGTATTCGTGGTTTTGGTAATTCAGCTGGTTTTGAGGTAAATTTACTAGATAAATTCGGTGGTGAATTTACCGATTTAGATAAAGCTAATAAAGAGTTTGCAGCAGCCTTAATGAGTCATCCAGAAATTCAATATGCGCAATCGGCATTCAACACTAATTATCCGCAATACGAAATGGAAGTTAATGTGCCTTTAGCAAAAGAAAAAGGTGTGGCTATTAACAGTATTTTCGGGACGCTTCAAGGTTATATTGGTGGAATTTACGCTTCAGATTTTAGCCGATTTGGTAAACAGTATCGTGTATACATACAATCGTTACCGGAAGATAGAGCAGATGAAAACGACCTAAACAGTATGTATGTTAGAACAAGTTCTGGTGAAATGACGCCAATTACACAGTTTGTAACTTTAAAACGTGTGTATGGTCCACAATCGGTAACGCGTTTCAACCTATTTAATTCAACAAATATAACAGGTGCAACCAATCCAGGATTTAGTACAGGTGATGCCATTAGAGTGATTGAAGAAGAAGTGGCAAAACTGCCAAGTAATTATACCGTTGCATATTCTGGTTTAACACGAGAAGAGGTAAATGCAGGTAACCAAACTACGTTTATTTTCATCTTAAGTATTCTGTTTGTGTATTTCTTATTAAGTGCGCAGTACGAGAGTTATATTTTACCATTTTCGGTATTATTATCGCTGCCATTTGGTGTATTTGGTGCGTATATAAGCACCAAATTCTTAGGGTTGGAAAACAACATTTACTTCCAAATAGCACTTATCATGCTGGTTGGTCTGTTGGCTAAAAACGCCATACTTATTGTTGAATTTGCATTGCAACGACGTAAACAAGGTGAAAGTATAGTAGATGCAGCTTTCCATGGTGCCAAAGCACGTTTACGACCAATTTTAATGACATCATTCGCCTTTATACTTGGGTTAATGCCACTTGTATTAGCCAAAGGTGTTGGTGCCGAAGGAAACAATTCTATTGGTACAGGTGCAGCTGGTGGTATGTTAATAGGAACCATTTTAGGTGTATTTGTTATCCCAATTTTATTCATCTTTTTCCAATGGTTACAAGAAAAAGTATCGCGTAAACCAGAAGTAGAAACAATTGAAGCTTAAAAAAATGAAATCAACTATAAATAAAAATTTTAGTAAAGGCGCATTAGTTTTAATGCTGGCACTAACACTGCAAAGTTGTTTTGTGGCGAAGGATTACACACGTCCTGAATTAGAAGAAACAGAACATTTGTACAGAACCGATAACTTACCACAAGACAGTATATCGTTAGCCGATGTATCTTGGAAAGATATGTTTAAAGACCAATATTTAGCACAATATATTGAAGAAGGTCTTCAAAACAACCTAGATATTCGTGTGGCTATTCAGCAAATTGCTATCGCTAATGCATACATGAAACAAGGTAAGGCAGGTTATTTACCGACGTTAACTGGTACAGCCCAAGCAACGTATCAAGAGCTGTCTGAAAACAGTCAGTTTGGTGGTTTTTTCTCGTCTGTAGATCAATATGAATTATCAGGAAGTTTATCTTGGGAAGCCGATATTTGGGGTAAAATAAGAAGTAATAAACGTGCAGGTGAAGCTAGTTATTTACAAACAGTAGCAGCGCATAAAGCTGTAAAAACCGAATTAATCTCAGCAATTGCTTCAACTTATTATCAGTTATTAGCGTTAGATGAGCAATTAGAGATTACCGAAAAAACAATTGCTACTAGAGACAGTAGTGTTTACACTATTAAGGCGTTAAAAGATGCTGGAAACGTCACACAAGTTGCGGTAGACCAATACATAGCGCAGTTTAACAATGCCAAAGCCTTAAAAGTAGATTTACAAGCAGCCATTTTTAGAACCGAAAACACGTTGAATTTCTTATTAGGAAGACCAGCAGAACCAATAGAACGTAGTAAGTTAACCGAGCAACAGTTAGATGAAAAGATTACACTTGGCGTACCAGCAACCTTGCTGAGAAACAGACCAGATGTAATTGCATCAGAGTACAATTTGATCAATGCGTTTGAGCTAACCAATGTGGCAAAAAGCAACTTTTATCCATCGTTAACCTTAACGGCAAGTGGCGGATTTCAAAGTTTAGAATTAGATAAATTATTTAATGCTAATTCATTATTTGCAACAGTTATTGGTGGTTTAACACAGCCAATATTTAATCAGCGTAAAATAAAAACACAGCACGAAGTAGCCAAAGCACAGCAAGAACAAGCACTTTTAAACTTTAAGAAAACCTTGTTAACTGCAGGTAACGAAGTGTCTAACGCACTTTACGTTTACAATGCTGAAACCGAAAAATTTGAATACCGTAAAAATGAAGTTGAAGCCTTAAGACAAGCAGAAGCAAACTCAGAAGAATTATTGCAAAACGGTTTAGCTAATTACCTTGATTTATTAACCGCAAGAGAAAGTGCGCTTAATGCCGAGTTAAACGTTATTGATAACAAATTACAACAATTGCTAAGCGTTATCAACCTTTATGAAGCTTTAGGTGGAGGCTGGAAATAAAATTTAAAAGAATAATGGGAAAGAAAAATAATAAGTACAGCATCAACCTTAAAGAATTAGTCTTAAAGGATGAATCTGTAGCCGAAAAAAACTTAGAGTTTGAATTCGAGAATCACGATAATATCTTCAATATCATAGACATCTTAAAGGCTAAAAACCTATTTGATAATAACAATGAATCTGTTGAATTTGCTGTTGGTTTAAAGTTGTTTAGTGAAGTGATGTTAAAAAACAGAAAGCACGAACTTTTCGAAGATTTCTTTCCCCATTTTTCGGATTTCATGAAAAAGCTTAAAGCTATGTAGAATAATCGTTTTGTTAGTTATTCACTTTCAAAACAAAGAAAATCGACACAAAATTATGAGACCTATCTTAGTTGCCACTAATTTTTCAGAACGATCTAATAATGCTGTACTATATGCAGCTTCACTTGCTCAGGTATTCAATTCAAAATTGATATTATTTAATGCCTTTAGGCTACCTGTGCATGCTGCAAACTCTAGGTTAACTGTAAAATCTATGGATGGCTTAATTAAGAAGAATAGTGACAAATTAAAGGACCAAGCACTAAACCTATCTAAAGCATTTGATATTGATGTTGAGTACGAATGTAAGTATGTTGATTTAGAGCAAGAGATAGAACACCTAATGGAGGTGAATAATTCGCGTTTATTGGTTATGGGAATGTCTCCAAAATCTATGGAACAAAACTTATTAGGAAACCCTACTACAACCTTGATTAGTATGAGAAAGTTTCCTGTACTTGCAGTGCCATTAAATGCTAAATTTTCTGGTATTAAAAATGTGCTTTTTGCATGCGATTTAATGGAAGCTATACCACTAAAATCTTTAGCAAGATTAAGACAGATAGCAATGCAATTACAATCTAATGTTACTGTATTTCATGTAGAAAACAAGATAAACGAACTTTTATCAAAGGGTGAAGTGCTACAAAATATTGATAACGAATTAGAGCCAATTACACACATTTACAAAAATGTAAAGTCTAATGCCGTAATCGAAGAAATAGAGAAAGAAATTAAAGCCTCAAAAGCTGATTTACTAGTAATGATTCCTAAAAAATATGGATTTTGGGAATCCATAGTTCATAAAAGTAAAACCAGAGTTATGGCTTCTGGGATAAATATTCCATTATTATCCATAGCAGTAGAATAGTATATACTTACACAAGTAATGATAGACAAATGCGAATTGATAAAAGCTGCCGTTGACAGTTTTACAAAGTTTGGGAGTAAACGTTACACCTTAGACGAACTAGCAACATCAGTTGGCATTTCTAAAAAAACAATTTATAAGTACTTTAGGAGTAAAGAGCATTTGGTTGTAGAGAGTGTTGCTTTTTTAATTGATGATTTTAAAAAAGAGGTAAATGCTATTTTAGAAACGGAAGATGATGCTATAACTAAAATCATAAAAATTTATGAGAAAGCCTTTGGTAGACTTAAGCACTTTAAACCTTCTTTTATTTTTGGGCTGAAAAAGTACTATCCCAAGGCCAATGATATTTTTGAGAACTTTAGAAACGAAATTGTAAACGAAACAATATATAATCTACTATTGAAAGCTAAGCAGGAAGGGATTGTAAAAACCGAAGTTAATTTACAATTGTTTTGTGGGCTTTACTTTAAACGCTTTGAAGAAGTTGCTTATAGAAACAATAATCTTGTGGAAGAATACACTAACGAAGAATTACTTAATCACTTTGTGGTGTATAGCTTAAGAGGTATTTCGGTTTCTGGATACAAGAATACATATTTTGAATAGTTTGCTATTTTTGCAACATGAAAAAAGACATCACTATACCTGAAGTAAAAGACGTATACGTAGCTGTAGTACAAGAACAACATTTAGAGTATAAAACTCTAGATTGGAATGCCTATATCATAAACAATTCAGATAAAGATTTAGATACTGTCCTTATTGTTTCACAAGGCTATAACGACACAAAAATGACACCTCCTATGCGTCATACACTTGCAAAATTACCAGCGCGTAGTTATGCCAAGATTGAGTATCTACAAGAAAAGGTTTTAGAGCTTAACAACTCGTTTAAAATTACTTTTTTTGATGATAATCAGATGTTTGATAAAACGTATTTATTCAGAAAAAACACCATTAACGAAAAGTCACTTCAAACTATTCCTTTAATGCAGTTGAAGGGTGTTTTGGTGAAATAAAATTCCTGCGAAAGCAGGAATCTCTTAAATTAGTATAATTTTTGTCATTCCGCACTTGAGCGGAATCTATTTTTATGTAAGATCCTGAATCAAATTCAGGATGACAACGCAATTTGTTAATCCAACTTCTCAGTCAATTTTTGAAATACCTTTTTAGGGTTTTTATTCTCGTAAAGTACTTCGTAAACAGCGTTTATAATAGGTAAACGTGTTTTCTTTTTATTCTTTTTGTTGAGTTCAAAAGCACTTTTAGTTGCATAATAACCTTCGGCTACCATATTCATTTCCATCTGTGCAGATTTTACGGTGTAGCCTTTGCCAATCATATTACCAAACATTCTATTTCTTGAGAAAACAGAGTAGCCAGTTACCAATAAATCACCTAAATACGCAGAGTTATTAATGTTGCGTTTCATTTTGTGCATTTTCTTAATAAAACGTTTCATTTCACGAATAGAATTACTCATCAAAACACTTTGGAAGTTGTCACCATAACCCAATCCATGAGCGATTCCAGCAGCAATGGCATAAATATTTTTTAGCATTACAGCATATTCTACACCAATAATATCATCGCTAATTTTGGTTTTTATATAATCGCTCGATAGATTTTTGGCAATAGCTTTTGCTTTATCAGCATCTGCACAAGAAATGGTGAGATAAGATAAACGCTCTAAAGCAACTTCCTCAGCATGGCAAGGACCAGCAATTACAGCAATATTTTCAAAAGGAATATTATAAATATCATGAAAATGCTCGCCAACCAACAATCCAGATTCTGGAATAATGCCTTTTACTGCAGAAACGATAATTTTTTTACTGATATCAGAAGTGAGTTTTTCTAACTCAGAGTGCATAAAAGCGGATGGAATTGCGAAAATGAGTACATCTGCCCATTCAGCAATTTCATTCATATTATTACTTAGTTTTAACTGCTCTGTATGAAATTCGACAGAGCTTAAATAACTAGGATTATGTTGTTCTTTTAATATATGTTCTTTGGTGTAAACGCTACGCATGTACCAACCTACTTCATCTAAGTTTTCGCAAAGCATTTTTACAATGGCTGTTGCCCAACTTCCTGCACCAAATACAGCATATTTTTTAGATTCCCTCATAGAATATATGTCGATTTTGTATTTCAAAAATACATAAAATATAACTGTTTTAAGACTTCAATCTAAGGCATCATTTTGAATTTGGCACAGGTTTTGAAATTATGACAACAGTAACCCTTAAAACCGTTGAATTATGAAGACATTAAAATTACTTTTCGGATTTGTACTTAGTGCTACACTCCTTACATCTTGTTATACGGAAGAGTTACATATTAACGATAATGGGCCTGCGATTTCTTTAAATCAATTATTGCAGTCTTACGATTTATGGTATGTAGATATTAATGCGACTCAAGGCTATGGAGAAACACCTTTTATGCAAATTGCATTTACCTTAACTTTTGATAATGGTCGTCTTTTTGCTAATAACAATTTGGTAGGTATTGGCAGTCAAGGTAACGGTTTTGGTGTACAAATAGGAAACTATGATGCGTATGATATGATATTAGACGTTAACCATATTATTGATGGATATGATAGTTTTGATGTGTATCAAATAGACCATAACACAATTGAATTGTATAACCCATATAATGATACATCTTACTTTTTAGATGGCTATCAGAGATCTACATTTGATTACGATTTTGTGTTCTACGATAACATTCATTATTTCTTACAAGAATATGAGGCTTGGGAAAAAGTTTACACCAGTAACTATGGAGCAATAAATGAGTTTGATAACGAGAATTATTTGCAGTTTTTATCTGGTGGAAATGACTCTACTTTTAGAAGTTCTCAAGATGTAAACATCTATAATCCAGATAATATTTACTGGGATTACACAGGTGTGTATGGAGTAGGTAATGTGTCAGGAAATATGTACCTAAAAACATTAACATTAGATTATGACTTCTTTGACAATGAATTCTTTGAACTCAGCGTTATTAATGATGGAACGATAGAGCTATATCATCCAAATTCTGGAACAGTATATGAGTTTGAAGGCAGAGGATATATAGCATACTATAGAAGTTCTGATGCGCAAGGTAACATTGCAAAGAAAGAAGAAATGCCTAAAAAGCGTAAACAAAAAACACCTAAGGTTGATAACCCTAGAGAAAACACAAGAAGCTAAATTTTGGTTGGTTATTTAGTTTCAAAACGCTCAGATAAAGCGCTAGCTTTACTGAGCGTTTTTATTTTTTAAATTAATTAGTCTTGTTATTGTAGAGCTATTTGCTCCATGCCTTCTGAAGGTTCCATTATATTTATCAATAAATTTTTCTAATATTCTCGCACTTATTTTATCGATATATAAAAAATTAAAAATATCTGTTAGAATGTAATAAGGTGTCTTTAAAAAACCACTCCCAGACCACCAACCAGCAAAAAATGTAATTACAATGGCATTTAACTTTTCTTTCTTGCCACAATCCATACAAAGAATAAACTCTTTTCTTTTAATGCTTGCTGCAATTAGAAAAGATTTGACTGTATTGGTTTCAAAGCCATAAAGTTTAGTTTCATAATTACACCTTGGACAATTTTGACTTTGAATATCCTTTAATAAAGTCTTTCGTTCTAAACCTTCATATGATTTAGCTTCAGTATTAATCCAATTAATTAAGTTAGGATTAAGATTACGTCTTGTAATTTCATCTTTAAGAATATGAAGTACTTCTTTCCTTAACCCTTTAGACTCATTTCTGGCAATATTCTCAATCTTCGAGTCTGAAAAACTTCTGTAGTTTTCTTTTATCTCTTTGAGGCTGTACATTACAAACTTTTCAAAACCACCTCTAAATCCTCAAAAGAGTACGGTTTAGACATAATAATTTTATCACTACTCAATAAGAAATACATTGGTGTAGCTGCAATTCCGTAAGTTTTTACAATTGGGTTTTCCCATTTACCCAGACCTATAGTGTGTACAAAATCAGGGTACTTTTTTATTTCATACGTCCATTTAGATGGCTCTTCTTCAAGACCAAAGGCAATTACCTTAATATTGCTTTTATCAGCTACTAATTCTTTTACTTTTGGAAGTTCATTAAGGCAATGTCCACAAGTACTACTCCAAAAGACTAGCAAGTAGTATTCCGAACCTTTAACGTCATGAAGGCTTGTAGTATTACTCGAAGATGTAATTTCAAAATTTGGCGCTTTGGTGCCAATAGATGTGTTTTTATAAGAAGTTATAGTCTCAGCCAATACTTTGTTACCAGATGTGTTGGCTAAGTTTAGTAAGTATTTATCAGTAATGTAGTTGGCTAGATCGTTATTTTCTGCAGTAACAAAACGTTGCCATACTATTTCTAGAAGATAAGTTTTTATCTCTAAATCTTTATCATCTATAGCATTATAGACATCATCTACCAAGGTTTTGTAGGTGTCGTCGGTAGGATTTTCTACCATATTAAAAACATAAGAGATCACTCTATTCGTTAAAAATGTAGAGCTCTGTAAAATGTAGTTGCTAAAATCTATTTGAGAGAAATAGTGTTTTTTTACATTTTTGGAGTAGGTGTTATAATCTTCATATTCCGTTGGGATATAAGGTCTGTTAGCTGTTATAAATGCAGAAGCTAATCGTCCCGAAGCCAGTGCTTCATATGATGTTTGAGTATCTTTTAAGACTTTAAAAACCGCATTAAAACCTTTTTTGTCTTTTCCGTCTTTTTGGTAGTAATTACTTATGGTTTGATTAACCATGTCCATGCTTTTAATATAAGATGCCCAAAGTTTATTTTCTTCAGACTCGGTAAATTCTACACCGTTTTCTTGACTAAATTTAAAAGCCACAGTTTCCCTGCCATCATAGATAAAATCGAAGTTGTTTTCTTCAGGAGGTGTTGCATACACTATCTTATAAATGCCTGGTGCTGCGCTGGAATCTATTTTAATTTCAAATTGCCCTTCAGTATTTAACTCACCATGACTTACGTAATTAGCACCTTCTGGTGTAGCTTCATATAAAAAAGCATATGTAAAATCTTCAGCTGGTAAAAATGTACCTTTAACGCTTTGTCCAAAAGCTAAAAGCGGAAAAATAAATAGAAACGTAACTAGTTTTTTCATGTTTAAATTTTAAAATTTCGATGCACAAACAACCTCAATAATTAAGCCATAATGGGTTGCAATGCTCTTAATGCAGCAGATACATTATTGATCTTATCAAAAGTAATTAATAATCTTAAACCATTTCGGGTTTGCTTTTCTTTCATTTTACATTTTGAAGCATTTATTTGTACAAATTGTAAAACTCTACTAAAGTCTTTACTCTGATAAAATTTACTTTTCTGATCTTGAATAAAGTAACCGATAAGTTTTCCTTTTTTCATAATCACTTTTTCAAGTCCCATTTTAGCAGCAATCCATTTTAAACGAACACTATCAAACAAATCCTGAACTTGTGTTGGTAATTCACCAAAACGGTCTATAATTTCAGATTCAAATTTCTGAAGTTCCTCTTCTGTTTTTATCTCGTTGAGTTTGGTGTACAGATTTAAACGTTCTGTAATATTGTTAACGTAATCATCTGGGAATAGCAATTCAAAATCAGTATCTATGGTAATATCTTTAACGTATTGTTTAGGCTTGCCGTCATCTTTGTATAAATCAGCAAATTCAGATTCTTTAAGCTCTTCAATGGCTTCATTTAAGATTTTTTGATAGGTGTCAAACCCAATATCATTTATAAAACCACTTTGCTCACCACCAAGTAAATCTCCTGCACCACGAATTTCTAAATCTTTCATAGCAATATTAAAACCGCTACCTAGCTCTGTGAATTGTTCTAATGCTTGTATACGTTTACGTGCATCTGTAGTCATGGCAGAATACTCTGGCGTTATAAAATAACAGAATGCCTTTTTGTTGCTACGACCTACACGACCACGCATTTGGTGTAAGTCACTCAACCCAAAATTATTGGCGTTATTAATAAAAATAGTATTGGCATTAGGGACATCTAAACCACTTTCTACAATGGTTGTACTTACTAAAACATCAAATTCGCCATTCATAAAGGCTAGCATTAATTGCTCTAGTTTTTTACCATCTAACTGACCATGACCTATGGCAATTTTAGCATCAGGTACTAAGCGTTGAATCATACCAGCAACTTCCTTAATATTCTCTATTCTATTATGAATAAAAAACACTTGTCCACCACGTTGAATCTCATAGCTCACAGCATCTCTAATCGTCTCTTCGTTAAAACGAATAACGTGACTTTCTATAGGATAACGATTTGGTGGTGGAGTTGTAATGACCGATAAATCTCTGGCAGCCATTAAACTAAATTGCAATGTACGCGGAATAGGTGTTGCTGTTAGTGTAAGTACATCAACATTTTCTTTAATGGTCTTTAGTTTTTCCTTTACAGCGACACCAAACTTTTGCTCTTCGTCCACGATGAGCAGTCCTAAATCTTTAAATTTTATGGTTTTATTAGCCAATTGGTGTGTGCCTATAATAATATCTACACCACCTTTTTCCAGACTTTCTAAAGTTTCTCGTTTTTCCTTGGCAGTTCTAAAACGGTTAACATAATCTACTGTAACCGGAAAATCCTTTAAACGTTCTTTAAACGTTCGGTAATGCTGATAAGCCAAAATGGTTGTTGGTACTAAAACAGCAACTTGCTTTCCGTTATCTACCGCTTTAAAAGCTGCTCTTATGGCAACTTCTGTTTTACCAAAACCAACGTCACCACAAACTAAACGATCCATTGGTCGTTCGCTCTCCATATCGGCTTTTATATCTGCAGTAGAAGTGATTTGGTCTGGTGTGTCTTCGTATATAAAAGATGCTTCAAGTTCGTGTTGCATGTGGCTGTCTGGAGCATACTGAAACCCTTTCTTTAATTTACGTTTGGCGTAAAGTTTAATAAGGTTAAAGGCTATTTCCTTAACACGAGATTTGGTTTTTTGTTTAAGTGTTTTCCATGCTTTACTTCCTAGTTTGTAAACTTTAGGAGGTTTACCATCTTTACCATTAAACTTGGTGATTTTATGAAGAGAATGTATACTTAAATACAGCACATCGCGTTCGCCATACACTAATTTTATGGCTTCTTGCTTTTTGCCTTCAACATCTATTTTTTGAAGTCCTCCAAACCTTCCAATACCATGGTCTATGTGCGTAACATAATCTCCGACTTCTAAGTTGGTGAGCTCCTTAAGCGTAATGGCTTGCTTTTTGGCGTAACCATTTTTTAGATGAAACTTATGATAACGATCAAAAATCTGATGGTCTGTATAAACCGCAATTTTATTGTCGCTATCTATAAAACCTTGATAAAGTGATAATACGACTGTATTATAATGAATTTCCTCCTGTTCAGCATCATCAAAAATATCATGAAAACGTTTGGCTTGCTGTTCGCTTACACAGGCAATGTAATTGGTAATACCGTTGCTGTGGTTTTCATTTAAGTCTTCAATTAATATGTTGAATTGTTTGTTAAATGATGGTTGAGGTTTGGTGTTGAAAGCAATTACATTATTACTAAGTATTGGTGCTGTCCCAAACTCAACTAAATTATAATCTAAAAATTGTCGTTTGAGTAATTCTGAATTACAAAACAATTCTTCAGGAACTGCGTGCTTAATTTCAGTAGATAAATTTTTGAAAGCCTCTTCAGCCTTTCTGAAAAACTCATCAATTCTTGAGAAAATAAATGAAGGATTTTTTGCAAATAGAACTGTCTTGCTAGAAATATATTTTAAGAAGCTTTCACGTTGTTCGGCAATTTGCTTGTTAGCCACATTTGGAATAATGCTAACTTTTTTAATTTTTTCTGTAGAAAGCTGTGTTTCTACATCAAAAGTTCTAATACTATCCACTTCATCGCCAAAAAATTCAATACGATAAGGTTCATCGTGTGAAAAAGAAAAGACATCGATGATTCCACCTCTTACAGAAAACTCTCCTGGTTCTGTAACAAAATCTACACGTTTAAATTTGTATTCAAAAAGAACTTCGTTAACAAAATCGATACTCAATTCATTACCTACAGCAATTTTTAAAGTATTTTTTTCTAGTTCTTTTTTGGTAACAACTTTTTCAAAAAGCGCATCAGGATAGGTAACAATAATGCATGGCTTTTTGCGAGAATTAATACGGTTAAGTACTTCTGCTCTTAAAAGCACATTGGCATTGTTGGTTTCCTCAATTTGATATGGTCTGCGATAACTACCAGGATAGAATAAAACATCCTTATCATTGATGAGTTGTTCTAAATCGTTGAGGTAATAGGCAGCTTCTTCTTTGTCATCAAAAATGAGTAAAAATGGCTTTTCTACAGATTTAAAGACTTCAGAAGCAACAATAGAGAAAGATGATCCTACAAGGCCTTTTAGGTGTGTTTTATTTTGAGTTTGGGCAATAGCATTCTGCAGATTTTGCAGTTGCAAAGTCTGTGAAAAGGTTTGCGAGATTAGAGTTTTGCTCACTAGATTTTCCCTTATTAAGTAAAAAGGCAAATATAAGTATGTTTTGATTAAATGTTTCAAAATAGAATATTCTTTACTCCTAAAGACGTTTTCTTCGAGGCTCTATAATTGTCTTTAACAATAGATATAAAAATCTTTAGATTTTCATTTTAAAACCTTTTGGTTTAGAGTATATTTGTGCCCATTAAAAAAACATATACTATGTCATTTTCAGATTTATTCGATAGTGGTTTTAAAAAACGTAATGAGGATCATTTTGCTGCAATAGTTAGAGTAGCGATGAGTGATGGTGTAATTAGCGATGCTGAAAAAGCGTTTTTAGACCGATTAGCGACAAGACTAGATATTACGGAGATTGAGTATAAAGAAATACTTAAAGATTACAAATCTCATCCAATTAATCCACCAACATCATACGACAAGCGCTTAGAGCGTTTATATGATTTGGCACGCATGGTTTGGGTAGATGATATCGAAGGACCTAATCAACATTGGTTATTAGAAAAAATATGTGTAGGCTTAGGTTTTCATGCTCAAAATGTAAAGTATATTGCAGATAAAGCTTTAGCTCTAGCTTACGAAAAAGTAGACTTGGAAACATTTGTTGATGAAATGAAAAACATGAACAAATAAGTTTATTTATCGTATTAAAATAAAAAAGCAACTTCAGTATTGAAGTTGCTTTTTTTATGCCTTTATCTTAAAGAAGAATCCTAATTTATTCTTATTCAGCGGCTCTCATAAATTCTTCAGCTTTCTCAACCATATTTTTACTACCACATATAAATGGAACACGTTGGTGTAATTCTGTAGGTTGTATATCTAAAATTCTATTGAAACCATCACTTGCTTTTCCATTGGCTTGTTCTGCTAAAAAAGCCATAGGATTACACTCGTACAACAATCTTAACTTTCCGTTGCTGGCTTTAGAGCTTTTAGGATACATGTATATACCACCTTTTATCATGTTTCTATGAAAGTCAGAAACCAAAGACCCAATATATCTACTTGTATACGGTCTGTCTCCTTCCTCCATTTGGCAATACTTTATATAATCTTTTATGCCTTTTGGGAAATGAATGTAGTTACCTTCGTTAACAGAATAAATTCTTCCATCTTCTGGGAATTGCATGTCAGGATGCGATAAATAAAATGATCCAATAGCAGGATTTAAAGTAAATCCGTTAACACCATGTCCTGTGGTATATACTAACATAGTAGATGTACCATAAATAATATATCCAGCTGCAACTTGGTGATTTCCTTTTTGAAGAAAATCCTCTATAGTTACAGGTGTTCCTACAGGAGTAACACGTCTGTAAATAGAAAAAATAGTACCTACAGAAACGTTAACATCTATATTACTAGATCCATCTAAAGGATCTATTAAAACCACATATTTGTTTTGGTGGTTTTCATCTTGACTATTGATAGTTATAAAATCATCTTCTTCTTCACTGGCAATACCACAAACAATGTTTCTTTTTGTCATTGTTTGTATAAACTTGGTATTAGCATACACATCTAATTTTTGCTGATCTTCACCTTGCACATTCGTGTCACCAGCAGCTCCAAGAATATCAACTAGACCAGCTTTATTAACTTCATGGTTTACAACCTTAGCGGCAAGCCTAATAGAATTAATAAGACGAGAAAGTTCTCCTGATGTATATTTAAAGGAAGCTTGGTTTTCAATTATAAATTCACCAAGCGTTTGTTTGCGTTGAGACATGAAGCATTATATTGGTTAATAGCAACAAATATCGCATTTTTTAACAAACTATAACGTTTTCGTAGATTAAACTCATTAAGAATTTGATAAAGTGTCTTTTTAAAGAAATCTGTATGAAATTAAACAATGAATTTTAAACTATATTTGAGTTCTCTAAACAAGAAAAATGAACCAACCAAGACTTGCAAAAAAAACCGATATGCCAAGAGTGCTAGAACTCATTAACGAGCTAGCAATTTTTGAAAAAGAACCAGAAGCTGTAGAGGTAACCCAAGAACTATTAGAGTCTGATGGGTTTAGTGACAATCCAAAATTTACTTGTTTTGTTATAGAAGTTGATAATAAGGTTGAAGGTATGGCTTTAGTTTACAAGAGGTATTCTACTTGGAAAGGAGAGGTTTTGCATTTAGAGGACTTAATTGTAAGTGAATCTCAAAGAGGAAAAAATCTAGGAACTTTACTGTTAGATAAAGTTGTTGCTTACGGAAAATTTCTTGGTGTAAAACGTATTAGTTGGGAGGTATTGGATTGGAACGAGCCTGCAATAAATTTTTATGAAAATAAAGGAGCAAATGTAATGAGAGATTGGGATGTTGTTCATTTAGATGAAAAAGCTATAGAAAACTATTTAAAGAATTGTGATGCGCGTTTATAAATTTGGTGGTGCTTCTGTAAAAGACGCAGATGGTGTAAAAAATTTAGCTTCTGTTTTAAAAGAAACGGGTTATGAAAATACATTGGTGGTTGTTTCTGCTATGGGAAAAACAACTAATGCTATGGAAGTGGTCATCAAAAATTATTTTGAAAATAAAGGTGAATTACAAAGCTCTATTCATGATGTTATAAAATATCACAATGAGATTCTGTTAGATTTATTCGATAATGAAAGACATCAGGTGTTCACTGCTGTAAAAGCCCTTTTTGATGAATTAAATCTGTTTTTTAAAAGCAATAAATCGCCAGATTACAATTACGTTTATGATCAAACTATTGGTTTTGGTGAGTTAATATCTACTACAATAATTAGTCATTATCTTAATGAAATAGGTATAAAAAATACGTGGTTAGATGTAAGAGAATACATAAAGACAGATAACTACTACAGACGCGCTAATGTTAATTGGGATGAGACCCAAGAGTATATTTCTTCAAAATTTAATAAATCGGTACTGAATATTACACAAGGATTTTTGGGTAGCGATTCTAATAATTTTACAACAACTCTAGGGCGCGAAGGCAGTGATTATACTGCAGCAATTTTTGCCTATTGCCTCAATGCCAATAGTGTTACCATTTGGAAAGACGTTCCAGGTGTATTAAACGCAGATCCACGTTATTTTGAAAATGCTCAGTTACTCAACCAAATTTCCTACAGAGAAGCTATTGAGTTAGCATTTTATGGTGCATCTGTAATTCATCCAAAAACCTTGCAACCACTACAGCAAAAGGAAATTCCGCTGTATGTAAAATCGTTTTTAAATCCAAGGGCAGAAGGCACTTGTGTAAGTAAAGGAAAAGCTATAGAGCCAGAAGTGCCTTGTTTTATAGTTAAGAAGAATCAGATTTTAATTTCATTATCATCTTTAGACTTTTCGTATATAGTTGAAGAAAATATTAGTGAGATATTTAGTTTATTACACCTATACAAGATGAAAGTAGATGTAATTCAAAACTCAGCAATAAGTTTTTCGGTTTGTATAGATAATATTTACAATAATCGTGATAAATTGTTGCAACATTTAAAGGCTAAGTTTAATGTAACCTGTTATGATAATGTTAGTCTTTATACTATTAGGCACTATAATGAAGAAGCTATAAATGGGCTTGAAAAAGATAAAACTGTGTTGCTTAAGCAACTAACAAGAGAAACAGTTCAAATTGTAACTAAATAACATTTACTACATTTGTTTTATGAGGAAATCATCTGATATGGGATTAGTAACAGCAAAGGAAGTCGCAAAGGCTATTAATGCAGACAAATATGGTTTTCTGGGTACTTTCTTTGGATGGCTTCTAATGAAAGTACTAAAAATTTCTACGATTAATAAGATATACAAGCGTAATAAACATAAGTCTGAGTTAGAATTCTTAAATGCATTGTTAGATGATTTTCAGATTAAATTTGAAATTCCAGAAGAAGATCTAAAACGTCTACCTAAAGATGGTGCTTATATTACGATATCTAACCATCCATTAGGAGGAATAGATGGTATTTTACTTTTAAAACTAATGCTTGAGCAGCGTGACGATTTTAAGATTATTGCCAATTTTCTCTTACATCGCATAGAACCATTAAAACCCTATATAATGCCTGTAAATCCTTTTGAAGATAGAAAGGATGCAAAAAGTAGCATAACAGGTTTTAAAAATGCAATCTTACATTTAAAAGAAGGACACCCTTTAGGTGTTTTTCCAGCAGGTGAAGTGTCTACATACAGAGATGGTAAGTTAGTGGTTGATAAACCATGGGAAGAAGCCGCTATGAAGCTTATTAAAAAGGCAGAAGTACCTGTTGTTCCAATTTATTTTCATGCTAAAAACAGTAGGTTGTTTTATAGACTTTCAAAAATTAGTGATACGTTAAGAACGGCCAAATTACCTTCAGAGTTACTGACGCAAAAACGAAGAACTATTAAAGTAAGAATAGGTAGGCCAATCTCTGTAAATGACCAAAAAGAGCATGAAACATTAGAGGATTTCACAGATTTCTTACGTAGAAAAACATATATGCTTTCTAAGACTTTTGAAGATAAGCCTAAGATCTTAGATAACATTAAGTCTACCGTAAAAGTGCCAAAACCTCCAAAACGTATTGTTACTCCAATAGATACCAAACTTATGGTAGCTGAGGTAGAAAGTTTAAGAGAAAAAGATTGCAGATTGTTGGCTAGCAAAAATTATGAAGTGTTTTTAGCTTCTGCCAATGATATGCCTAATATTTTGAGTGAACTTGGTAGGTTAAGAGAGATTACTTTTAGAGAAGTTGGTGAAGGCACAAATGAAGCGACGGATTTAGATCAGTTTGATACCTACTACCATCATATGTTTTTATGGGATAGTGATAAAAATATAGTGGCAGGCGCTTACAGAATGGGTCTAGGCTCTGATATTTTTGAGCGTTATGGCATAGATGGGTTCTATCTTCAAGATTTATTCCGCTTTGAGCCAGAACTATACAAAATGATGAGCCAATCTATAGAAATGGGTCGTGCTTTTATCATCAAAGAATACCAACAAAAACCAATGCCATTATTCTTACTTTGGAAAGGAATTGTACATACTACATTACGTTTTCCAGAGCACAAGTATTTAATAGGCGGTGTAAGTATTAGTAATCAATTTTCAAACTTTTCAAAGAGTTTGATGATTGAGTTTATGAAATCGCATTACTACGATCCTTATGTAGCGCAATATGTGCATCCTAAAAAAGAGTTTAAGGTGAAATTAAAGGATGCTGATAAAGAGTTTGTTTTTGATGAAGCTGAAGCAGATTTAAATAAACTAGACAAGCTGATTGATGAGGTAGAACCAGGCGCATTACGTCTGCCTGTATTGTTAAAAAAGTACATTAAACAGAATGCAAAAATTGTAGCATTTAATGTAGATCCATTGTTTAATAATGCCGTAGATGGATTAATGTATATTAAGATTGCTGATTTACCAGAAAGTACGGTAAGACCTGTTATGGAAGAGTTTCAGGCGGAGCTAGAACGTAAATTTATGGATAGTAATGATAAGTAGATTATTATTTTTTCTACTACTTCCAACACTTTGTTTTTCTCAAACAATAACAGGTATTATTTTAGATGCCTCAACCAATAACCCTCTAGAAACTGTAGCTGTTTATTTTGATAACACAACTATTGGAACTACTACGGATGCTAAAGGGAAATTTTCCATAAGTTATTCTGACGCAATACAATCTCCTTTAGTCATTTCTTATTTGGGTTACGAAAAAGTAATTATTGAAGATTATAGAACCAAGAGCGATATAACAATAAAACTAAAGTCTACAGATGTAAGTCTGGATGAGGTGTTTATAGACTTTGACGACGGATTAACCAGAAGACAAAAGCTTCGTCTATTTAGAAAAGAGTTTTTAGGAAGTTCAAAGTATGGGAAATCCTGTAAGATTTTAAACGAGAAAGACATCTTTTTACGCTACGATAAACAAAAGAAAACATTATACGCAAGTGCAGATGTACCTATAATTATAAAGAACAAAGCCCTTCAGTACGAGATATCTTTTGATATGATAGACTTTGAGGCTATTTTCCGATTCGCTAATTTAAAAGAGCAAGATTTTGCCTTAGATAGGGTAGCTTATGCTGGCACATCATACTACAAAAACCTAGAAAAGTCAGATAAAAAAAGGACAAAAAGAGCACGAGAGAAAGTATATAAAGGATCTGTACAGCATTTTATGAGAGCTTTGTTTCATAAAAATCTTAAAGAAGAGGGTTATGAGATTTATAGTCAGGGCTTTAAGGTAGGTGAGTATAAGTATTTTAGAATTGAAGAAAAAGATAGTTCTGGTCTTAAAGAGGTTTCACTAAAACAAAAAGTATCTATTTTATACGACCGAAAAGAGCAGAGTGATATAAATGTATACGTAGATAGCTTTTTGTTAGATGCATACGGAAATTATTCGGCTATAAGAGGTGTTTATTTTAATGGAGCCATGGGAAGCCAGCGTATGGGAGATACTTTGCCTTTGGATTACGGGTTGAGTACAAAAAAAGAAACTCAGAACTAAATAATTCTGAGTTTTAAGAATTCCAAGGATTCAATAATTACTTCTTGCCGAATAACTTACTAAAAAAGCCTTTGGTTTTTTCTTTAGCTTCGTTATAGGTTTCTTTTGCATCTTCTGCTAAGTCTTCTAGTTTTTCCTCTGCTTCATCAGCAAATTCACTTATTTTTTCACTAGCCTCATTTGCAAACTCTTTGGCTTTAACCTTAGCTTCCTCATAAGTTTCTTTGGCATCTTCAGCAAATTCCGCCGCCTTTTCTTTAGCAGAATCAGTAAACTTATCTAACTTTTCTTCTGCTTCTTCGGTAAATTCAGAAGCTTTTTCTTTAGCATTGCTGTAAATTTCTTTAGCATCTTCATTAAGAAACTCAGTTGCTTTGTCTTTAGCTTTTCCGAATAATTCTTTGGCATCATCAGCAAGTTCTCCCGCTTTTTCCTTTGCAGCATCTAAAGCTTCAGAAGCACTCTCATGTAAGTCTTTTGCTTTTTCAGAAGTAGTTTCTGAAGTTTCATTAATAGTTTCTTTAGCTTTTTCTACAGCATCATTTGCTTTGTCTTCTAAATTTTTGTTTTCTTCAGTCATTGTCAATGGTTTTAGTGTAATTATTTGTAGAAGAATGTATTAAATCGTTACAGAATTATTTAAATGCCTGATCTACAGGTTCCCAAAGTTCTATTTTGTTACCATCATTGTCTAATATCCAACCAAATTTTCCGTAATCGTATTCTTCCATTTCGCCTACTATTGTGACACCTTCTTCCTTTAAAGTCACTAGTAATTCTTTTAAATTTTCTACTCTATAGTTAAACATAAAGTCTTTTTTAGAAGGCTCATAGTATTTTGTATCCTCTGCAAACGGACTCCATTGTGTAGAACAATCGTTACCATCTTGGTCTTTCCACCAAAATGTACAACCATAGGCATCAGTGTTAAAACCTAGGTGTTTTTTATACCAATCTTTTGAGGCTTGCGGATCTTTTGTTTTAAAAAATAATCCACCAATTCCTGTTACTCGTTTTTTCATTTTATTTTTTCTTTAAGGTTGATTCATAAATATTTATCCATTCTTCACCACTCATCTTTTTAGTAAGTTCACCAATAAGTTCAAATGGTATTTCATCCATTTTTTTAAAACGAATACAACTTTTACCCATATCTAATTTGCGTTTACAATGCTTAGGATACTCACCAACAAACCAATCCAGTAATTCTTTCTTAGCATAAATGCCCATATGGTATAAGTTTACAGAGTTTTTTTGAGACGCAAAACTCATAAATGGCAAAGGTGTTTTTGGATCACAATGATAACCATCAGGATAAACTGAGTGAGGCACGTAGTAGCCAATCATTTTGTATTGCATGCCTTCTTCAAACCCTGTGGGTAAGTTATCCTTTATAACCTTACGAAGTTTTTTGAGCGTGTCTTGTCGTTCTTCTGGCACCTGGCTTATATAATCTTCTGGTGATGTTGCGTCGTATTGCATTTTATAGATTGATTTAGTAGTTATTTTCTTTGAAGGATTAATCCTGAAATTAAAGATATAATAAATCCTATTATAAATACAGTAAAAAACATAATGGTAGCCATAAAGCCTGAACCTCCATAGTTTTCCATTTGGGTAGTTAATTCAGTTTTTTTGTTTTCAAGTTCTTTACCAGAGTATAACGTTTCGTAGCTTTCCAAAGTTTTTGCTAAATAGTCTTCTGCAAAATCTGGATTGATAACGGTTGTGTACAAATAATCAACTAGTCCAACACCAAGACCAACAAAAGCAGATATTAAAACACCAATTAAAAGTGCTTTACCAAAAGTTACTTTTCCGTCATTAACTTTATCTCTAAAATGTTTGATTCCAAAATAAACAAAGGATAAAGAAGCTACCATTGAGCCATAGCCAATAATTTCTTGAGTAGTGTAACTTAAGCCACCACCAAAAGTTAGTGCTAATCCAAAAATAACGGCTCCAAGTATTAATCCATAGCCGCCAAATTTAAGTACTGTATTTTTCATGATTTTTGTTTTTAGTTAGTGTCAAAAGTAGTTTTTGCAGTTAATTTTTGGCTCATACTAAAGTACCAAAGAAGTAGTACTAAAGTCTAAAAGTATATGTATTATATGATATTGAGAGATTTTGCTATTTGAACTGCTTGCGTTCTGCGTTTTGCATTTAGCTTTACTAATAAATTTGAAACGTGAGTTTTAATGGTGCTTTCTGAAAGAAAAAGTTTTTCACCAATTTCTTTATTAGATAGACCGTCAGAAATATATTGAAGAACCTCATACTCTCTGGTTGTAATATCTAACTCTTTTATTTTGTTTTCATCAACTTCGGTTGAATTTGATGCGCTCTTATGAAGTGATTTTTTATTGATATAAATACCAATAAAGAAAAACGTTAGTGCAATAATTGATACCACAACTTCAGTACTAATATTTCCTATTGTTAAGGTATATTTACTAAACTGAAATAGCAATAATATTGCTAAAATCAACAATCCAAAAACAAGAATGGTTTTCTTCATGTTTTAAAATTAGCAAAATTTTGTTTTAATTTTATCTACGATGGTTTGCGCAAGTTTAATATTGCTCTCAAGCGTCCAGCCTGCTACATGAGGTGTTAGAAGTACATTTTCTGCATTAATAAGATATTCAAAAGCTGTGGGCATTTTGCTTGATGTGAAAAGGTTTTCAAAAGACGACTTTTCGTATTCTAAAACATCTAATCCAGCACCTAGGATTTTACCAGTTTCTAAAGCGTTAACCAAATCAGCTGTTACAACACTTTTACCACGAGCTGTATTGATAAGCCAAAACGGCTTTTTAAATTTATTGATGAATTCTGAATTTACCATGTTTATCGTTAATTCAGTTTGTGGTGTATGTAGGCTTAAGACATCTGCTTTTTCCTGAAGATCGCTAAGCGATATTTGGGCAGCATTCTCATCACCAACATTGGCTTTAATATCATAACAAAGCACTTCCACATCAAAACCTCTTAGCTTTTTCGCAAAGGCTTTGCCCATATTACCATAACCGATTAAGCCAACTGTTTTGCCATCCAGCTCTATACCTCTGTTGTCTTCTCTTAGCCATTTGCCTTGCCTTACTTCACGATCTGCTTTGTTCAATTTATTAAAAAGCGATAATAACATACCTAAGGCATGCTCACCAACAGCATCTCTATTACCTTCTGGTGCGGAAATTAAATGCACATCTTTTTTTTCAGCGTAATCACAGTCAATATTTTCTAAACCAGCACCAACACGACCTATGAATTTAAGATTTGTAGCCGCATTTAAAAATTGTTGATCAATGGTAAACCGACTTCTTATAATAATGCCATCATAGGTTTCAATTTTAGCTTCAATTTCTGATTTTGATGACGTGTAGTCTTCATGATTGGTAAACCCTAAATCATTTAGCTGATTTAAAAGTAGCGGATGGTTTTTGTCTAAATGGAGAATCTTCATAGGTGTTTTGTCATTCTGAATTTATTTCAGAGTCTTTTCTAGTATAGAGATACTAAAACTTAAATCTTAGGATAATGTGTTTGCGTCTTTTCGTGTTTTATGGTTCCGGTATGTGCTGTACTTAGTTTTTCAAAAAGCAATACATGTACCTCTTCATCGTTTTTCGTGTAAGGGTTATGCTCTACACCTTTTGGAACAACAATTAATTCGCCTTCTTTAACAACTTCTGTACGGTCTCTAAATTGCATATAGAGTGTGCCTTTGATGACTTGAAATAATTCGTCTTCATCATCATGACTATGCCATACAAACTCGCCTTTTAATTTGGCTAGAATTACTTGCATATCATCCACTACAGCTATCTGATGCGGATGCCAGTTTTTATCGAATTTTGAAAATTTTTCTTTGATGTTTATTGCTTTCATGAAGTAAAGTTACGAAAGCAGTTACAATTAGATACCCAAAATCAATTTGGCAATCCAGAAATAAATCAGGATTCCAAAAATATCGTTGCTAGTGGTAATAAATGGTCCTGTTGCAATAGCAGGATCTATGCCTCTTTTGTCTAAAAAAAGCGGGACGAAAGTTCCAATCAATCCAGCAACAATAATTACAGCAATTAAAGATACTGAGATGGCTAAAGCTGTATTAAATTCACCTTTGGTAATCCAAACAAAAATGAAAAGAAACAAGGCTAAAATAGTTCCATTAAGTGCTGCAAGGAGCATTTCTTTTATTAAACGTTTGTTGACGCTTCCTTTTACATCGTCATTGGCAAGACCTTGTACAATAATTGCACTAGATTGTACACCTACATTACCAGCCATTGCTGCAATAAGTGGTGTAAAAAAGAACAAAACAGCATACTTGCTGAAGGCTTCTTGAAAGCCTTCCATTATTAAAAAAGCTCCAACTCCACCAACTAAACCTAAGAATAACCATGGTAAACGAGCTCTGGTAAGATCAAAAATACTGTCATCAGAATCTACATCCTGTGTAATACCTGCTGCTAACTGATAATCTTTATCTGCTTCTTCTTTTAAGACATCAACGATATCGTCAATGGTAATTCTACCTAAAAGTGTTTGGTTATCATCAACCACAGGAATGGCTTCTAAATCGTATTTTGCCATAACTCTAGCCACATCTTCAGCATCATCTTTTACGTTTACATAGTCTACATTATCCTTGGCTATGTCTGCAATTTTCTGATCACTTTTGGCAACAATTAAATCTTTAAGTGATAGGCGACCAATTAATTTTTCTTCTTTATTAACCACATAAATAGAATGCACGCGAGTAACATCTTTAGCTTGTCCTCTTATACGACGTAAGCAACCAGCAACTGTCCAGGTTTCGTAGACTTTAACGAGCTCTTTTGCCATTAAACCACCAGCAGTATCATCATCATAGGTTAGAAGCTCTCTAATCTCTGCTTTATGCTCTTCGTCTTCTATTTGGGAGATTACAGCTTGTTGTCTTTCCTCTGGCAGTTCTGCAATAATATCTGCGGCATCATCGGTATCTAGCTCTTCAATTTCTTCGGCGATTTCTTTTGCCGATAGATTTTTTAAAACTTTCTCACGATTGTCCTCATCAAGTTCCATTAAAACATCAGAGGTCGTTTCAGAATCCAGAAGTTTTATGACATAAAGCGCATCATCAAGATCGAGTTCATCAAGAATTTCGGCAATATCAGCGTAGTGATACTCGTTTAAAAGTAATTTTAGTTCTTTGTCGTTTTTGTCTTCGACAAGGACTTCTACTTTTTCAATAAGCTCATCTGTAAGTTGAAATTGTATGTTGTCTTGAGTTTCTTCCACTTGTTTTTTTATGTTTCTCGATACAATTTCAAAATTTATATTTTGAAATCACTCGAAATGACGTAAAACTTAATTTTGGTCGTTTTCAATAAGCGAAGTGAGCTCAATAAATTGTGAGACACTTAATTGCTCTGGTCGCTGCCCAAAGATAGTATTTGCTTTTAAATTATCGGAAAGGTTGAAGGTTTTTAAACTATTACGTAATGTTTTTCTGCGTTGCTGAAAACCTGTTTTCACAACTTTAAAGAATAAAACTTCATCACAAGGCAATGTGAAATTTTCTTTTCGTTTTAGTAATAGTACACCAGAATCTACTTTTGGTGGCGGATTAAATACTGAAGGCGGCACTGTAAATAAATATTCAGCATCATAAAATGCTTGGGTTAAAACAGAAAGAATGCCATAAATTTTAGAACCTTCTTTAGAACAAATGCGCTGAGCAACTTCCTTTTGAAACATCCCTGAAAATTCTGGTATTTGATAACGCATCTCTAAAGTTTTAAAAACAATTTGAGACGATATGTTGTAAGGAAAATTACCAATAATAGCGAAGGGCTGATCTTTAAAAACTTCAGTTAAATCGTACTTTAAAAAATCCTTTTCGTAAATTCTATCTGAAAGGTTGAGGTAGTTGTTTTTTAGGTACTCAACTGATTCTGTGTCAATCTCTATAACGTGAGTTTTAATATCTTTTTTGAGAAGATATTTAGTCAATACACCCATTCCAGGACCAATTTCTAACACGTCTTTATAGCCTTGCAGTGTTAAGGTATCTGCAATTTTTTTGGCAATATTTTCATCTTTTAGAAAATGTTGTCCTAAGTGTTTTTTGGCTCTAACTTGATTTTGATTTGACACTGATTAAGATTGGTTTTTGGGTTCTTTAAGGGAAACAAAAATTATAAATAAAGCGAATCCTGCACCACATAAAAAGCCACCAATAGTTTCCCAAGGTTCAGAATTATAACAAAAATAAGCAATAATTACACCTAGAAACATCATCAAGATACTTATAATTCTTAAGGTTTTTCTGTTATTGTATATTTTCTGATTGAGTGCCATTTTATACTTAATTGAAATTTACGGAGTATTCATCTATGACTTCTAATTCGGTTCTAAACGCCAACATTTTGTCAGCAAACCGTTTTAGACCATCACCTCTCAGGCGCTCAGCATCTTCTGCATAATATGCTTCTAAAGCTTCTCTGGAGTGTGCCTTATATTGTACAGAATAGGTTATGCCTCCCATGTCTTCTTTTACCAATACTTTGGTGAGTTTGGCATCTACAAATTTTCCTGTAGCTAAAACTTGTGGAATATGTTCTTTTATCCAAGCTAACCATTCATCGTGAACGGATTCGTCTATGTTTACTGTGACGTTGTATATAATCATGATAAGAAAAAGAGATAAGGAATTAGTTGCAAAGTTAGGGAATTGAAACTAATAACTACTAATCTTAGATTGTCATCTAATTAATACTATCACCTCTCAGCATCCTAAACTTTTTACGAGATTCTATAAAATAGATGCTATCTTCAAAATCAAAAATGATTTTTTCGTAAAGCTGTTTAGCTTCTTCAGGTTTGGCTAAATGTGTATTGTATAATTCGGCCAAATAATAGTGCGCATCGTCCGCTAAGATGTCTTCTCTATAGTCTGCAATAATTTTTAGATAGTTGGCTTCAGCTTTATTGTATTGTTTTTTCTTTTCAAACAATTTGGCTTGCTGAAATAAAGCTTGGTCGATGATACTTTCTCCTTTATGTTCTTCTAAAATTTTATCTAAAAGTGAAATAGCTTCATCGGTTTTATTCTGAAAAGCGAACAAATCTGCTTTCGCATAGTACTTTAGTGCGGTTTGTGTACTGTCTTCCCACTTGTTATCTGATATTAAAAGTTTTAAATCCAGAGCATCATTGGCAATAAGTTGCGAGGTTGATGATTTTAAAATTTTCAGTTGCGATTCTGCCCAATCAAAATCACCTTTGTAATAGCTTGTTTTTGCAACTTTAAATCGTGCTTCTTGAGATATAGTACTGTTTTTAAGACTCAACTGAATCTGAGAGTAAAAGATTAAAGCCTCATTAAAACGTTCTTGTAATACCAAAATATCAGCTAACAGCAGTTTTACTTCAGCTTCTTGAAATTCTGAAATATTTAGTTTCATGCTTTTTCTTAAAAAGGATGTTGCGCTTTCGGTATCCTTTTGGTGGAAGGCTAAAAACTCTCCATACGCTAATTGTAGTGGTAATGTTAATTCGGACTTTCCGAATTGGTCAAATAACTTATTATAGGCTTCATCAATAACATCTAGCTCTTTTTTAGATGTTGCATTTTGAGTATCAATTTCTAGAATATATTGATGCGCTGTTAATGCTGTAGTGGCATCTTGAGTGGTTTCTAAAACGTAATTAAAAATATCCTTTGAGGTTTCACTGTCATTATCATTTAAGGCTGTTACAGCGAGTTCTATAATACGATCTAAACTTTCGGGATTACGTTTGTACAGTGCCTTTTCTTGAATGAAAGATTTATTATAGGCTTTTTCTTGCACATACAGCCAGCTCAAAAATTCATACCAATACGGATTTGGCTCTTGTTGAATTTTTTTTAAAAGCAAACGCCTTAGATAAAGGTTGTTTTCGTTGTCTTTGTTTTCCGATATAAAATCGCTTACTGCACGCTTTATGTTATTAATGTAATTTGGTCTGTAGGCTATATATTCTATATAGTTTTCAAACATTTTTTCAATATTCCCTTGATCGCCATAAATACGAGCTAATTGAATGCTGTAGTTTTGATTTGGCATTAAAACCTTGCCTTTGTCATATACTTTTATTGCTTCTTCAAGTAACGAATGGTCTTCAAATTTCTTAGCAACACTATAGACGTAGTTTGGTTTTTCATCTATATAGTCTATTGCTTCTTTGTATAAGGTTTTAGCTTTTTCTAAGCTGTCTTTAAGTTGGTAGTTGTATCCTAATTCTACGATAAGCGTTGGATTTCTACGTTTTTCGAGGCGCTGAATTAATATGTTTTGAGCAGCATCGAATTGTTCTAATTGTTGATGTACATCAATAAGTTTGAAAAGGTAATTATAATTGTATGGTTTCTCTTTGTTTAGATTTTCGTAGATAACAAGAGCTTTTTTAAACTCACCTTTTTTGTAGTAGCTGTCAGCAAGTACTTCACTATTTTGTGAATTGACAAAACCGAAGGTAAGTACAAGTGATATTATGAATAAATAGTTTTTCACAAAAAGGTGTTTTTGTAAATATAACAAATGCAATATCTAGATATTGTAAATGTTATTATAAAAAAATGCCTAAACGAGAAGTTTAGGCATTTTGACCAGCAAAATAAATGTGCTATTAACCATTATTTATTGTAAATATGATTCAATTACTTTGTCGTGGTGTTTTCAATACTTTATAGTTAGAAAAAAACCTTGCTTACCATAACAACTAGTGCAATGAGTAGTACAATGCGTTTTACGTTTTTCATAATTAGGCTAATCCTTGATTTGGATCGCTAACTTGATAAAAATAAACAAAAAAAGCGAAGAAATACATAAAAAATCGATAAAAAACATATTTTTTTAACAAATAAGCCCGAATTTATCGACAGAAATAGGCTACGAAATCATGTTAAACCCAGTGTATGGTACTAATACGTCTGGTATTTTAATGCCGTCTTCGGTTTGATAGTTTTCTAAAATTCCTGCTAAAACTCTTGGCAATGCTAAAGAGCTTCCGTTAAGTGTGTGGCATAATTCGTTTTTACCATCACTATTTTTAAAACGTAGTTTTAAACGATTGGCTTGGAAAGTTTCAAAATTTGAAACCGAAGAAATCTCTAGCCAACGGTCTTGTGCTGTAGAGAAGACTTCAAAATCATAAGTTAATGCAGAAGTAAATCCTAAATCGCCACCACATAGACGTAATATTCTGTATGGCAATTTTAATTCTTTCAGAATACCTTTTACGTGCTCTACCATACCATCTAAAGCTTCATAAGATTTGTCAGGATGCTCAACTCTTAGTATTTCTACCTTATCAAATTGATGCAGGCGATTTAATCCTCTTACATGCGCACCATAGCTGCCTGCTTCTCGTCTAAAACAAGGTGTGTAACCAGTAATGGCTTTAGGTAAATCATCTTCGTTTTGAATGGTGTCTCTAAAGATATTTGTTGCAGGTACTTCTGCTGTTGGAATTAAATACAAATTGTCTGCGGTAACATGGTACATCTGACCTTCTTTGTCTGGTAATTGACCTGTACCAAAACCAGAAGCTTCATTTACTAAATGTGGTACTTGCATTTCAGTATAACCTGCTTCAGTATTTTTATCTAAAAAATATGTGATAAGTGCACGTTGTAATTTTGCACCTTTTCCTTTGTAAACAGGAAAACCAGCTCCGGTAATTTTGTTACCAAGTTCAAAATCTATGATGTCGTATTTTTTAGCAAGTTCCCAATGTGGTAAAGCGCCTTCGAACAAAGTAGGAATATCGCCTTCACGATATACTTCTTCATTATCTTCATCTGTGTTACCAGCAGGAACAACCTTGTTAGGCACATTAGGGATTTTGTATAATAACTCATTAAGCGCATCTGCTTTTTCATTGAGTTCTTGCTCTAAAGTTTTAACAGTGTCTTTAAGTTGTGTTGTTTTTTCCTTTAAAACATTTGCTTTTTGAACTTCGCCAGATTTAAATAAGTTACCAATCTCTTTTGATAGAGCGTTAGATTCTGCTTTGGTGTTATCCAACTTTGTTTGAAGATTTCTTCGGTCTTCGTCTAATGTAATAACATCGTTAATCATCTCGGTAGCATCAATATTTCGTTTTGCTAAACCGTTAATAACAGCGTCTTTATTTTCTCTAATAAAAGCAACTTGTAACATATCTAAAATTTTGGATTTATACCAAGCGGTATAAGAAAATCAAGGCACAAAAGTAATAAGAATTTAAGCAGATAAAAACTATTTTGAGGGCAATATCCAGTCGTGGTGTTTAAAATGATACCATTCTTCGTTAGCAAGGTCTACATTCGGATCTATAAGTGGTCTAGATGGCCTACCATTAACTTTAACATAAGCTCTAACATAAACTTTAACAGACGTTCCTTTTTTTGCAAAATGATGTTTGAGATGTTGTGCAAATTGCCAAATAATATCTGGTTTAGTGCTTGCTCCTCGCTTTTGCTTTTTTGTAAGATAATCATTGATGTTTATAGGAATCTGTTTATTTGTAGATTCGTCAATTACTCGATAATTTACATTGCCGCTCTTGGCACGAAGCATCATGCGCCAAGAAAGACGATGGCCTTCTTCAGTCCATAATACATCATCTTTAAAATAATGATGACGAAGCGGTAACCCAATATGAATAAGAAAATATATAATGAAGACTGTAATGAACACACTACCATACTTTGGAATTATTACTTCGTTAGCTTCATAAAGCTCTTTCTTTTTTAGGAAAAGATTTCTAATACGTTTAGGTTCAAAAAAGAAAAGGCTAAAAGCTAAAGCCAAATAAGGGAAAATACCAATTTGTAAAACAATAGAATTAAATAAGTGAAAGAATATTGAAATAAAAAAGGCAAATTTTCTTGTTGGCTTAAATAATAAGGCAGGAATAATTAAACCATCAAATAGGATACCTCCATAAGCCAAAAAATAATGAAACCAATCTTGTTGTAATGTACTTCCAATTATAGGGAAATCTGCTTTTCCCTTCATTAAAATTTTAATGAATGTGGTGTCTAGCCAATCTGGATATAACTTAGCAACTGTTGCGTATGTATAAAGTATAAGTAACTGTAACACAAAAACCCATTTGCACCAAGCAGGCATTGAAATACGCTTTAATTTGGGTTTTAATTTTACATCGACAGAAGCGTATCGGTTTGCAGGCATCAAAACCATTAAAAAACTTAAAATAGAGAGTAAATAGTAATGGTTGTTATAAGATGATTTTTGCATTAAGTAGGTTGCAGTCCACATCAACGCAAACATTAGCATGCTAAATCTGTATTTGTACCCAACCATAATAAGGAGGCCAAAAATTCCCATTAAGATGTAATAGGCATACATCCAGTTACCAGGTAAGGGTTGTAGCCACTCAAAGCCAATAAAGGTAAAAGTGAATTCTGGATCGATTAAGGTACGTTTTACCCAACCAAAAACAATAGCACCTACAGATTCTAAAAAGCAAAGTAAACCAAAGATAATCCTAAAGACAATAAGACCAGAATTATCTATATGTTTAAACAAAAATTTATGCATTAATTGTTTTTATATGGTCTATGGCATCAGTCATATCAATATTTAACTGCTTTTTTAAAGCTTCGAGACTTTCAAATTTCTGTTCGCTTCGTAACCAATGTAAAAACTCAATTTTTAAGTTTTTACCATAAATATCTTTATCAAAGTTAAAAAAATGAACCTCTATAGATCTGCTTTTTCCACTAACTGTTGGATTGGTACCAATGTTCATCATACCAAAAACTGTTGTATTATCTATAACAGATTTAACAACGTAAACACCATCTCTTGGTATTAACTTATAAGATTCTTTAATGTGAATGTTTGCAGTAGGATAATCTAAAGTTCGTCCGATACCTTTGCCTTTAACAACTTCTCCAGAAATGAAATAATTATAGCCTAAATAGGCATTAGCAATTTCAATATGTCCATTGTTTAATGCTTTTCTGATTTTTGTAGAGCTTACGGTAACGTCCTCAATTTCTTGTGCAGAAATCTCCTCAACTTTAAAATTGAATTCTTTTGCAAATATTTTTAAATCATCAATATTGGCACTTCGGTTTTTACCAAAATGATGGTCGTAACCAATAACAATTTGTTTGGTGTTTAGTTCTTTTACAAGAATTTGTTCTACATAGTCTTTAGCAGAAAGGTTAGCAAATTCTTTTGTAAACTCTTTTACAATAACTTTTTCTATGCCTATAGTTTTAAGAAGCTCAATGCGCTCATCAATAGTATTGAGAAGTTTTATAGTATCATCTTTTTGAAGTACCATACGAGGATGTGGAAATAAGGTGAGTACTGTGGGTACTAGTTCTTCTTTCTGAGCCAGAGCAACAACACGCTTTAATATTTTTTGGTGTCCGATATGGACTCCATCGTAAGTACCTATAGTTAAGATTTTTTCAGACTTCAAAGCAATTCCTAAAATTTTATCAAAGTTAGGTCTTTAAACAGAAAATTAATAATGAAGTAGGCTATTTTCCGTTAAATTGATTCATGGTGTTGTTAACTCCGGCAAGAGCGAAGGATTTAACTAGTTCTGCTGAAGTTTCGAGCCGCTCATCGAGTTTTGAGTTTTCTTCTTCATTCCATTCGCCAAGAACATAATCAACTTGTCTTCCCTTGCTAAAGGCATCGCTAATACCAAACCTAAAACGGTTGTATTTTGTGGTTTGCAGCTTGTCTTGAATGTCTTTTAGGCCATTATGTCCGCCATCGCTTCCTTTGGTTTTTAACCTTAGTGTTCCGAAAGGTAAATTAAGATCATCTGTTATAACCAACAAGTTGCTCAAAGGAATTTTCTCCTTTTCTAACCAATATTTTACAGCTTTACCGCTAAGATTCATGTAGGTACTAGGCTTTAGAAGAATTAATGTTCGTCCTTTAACTTTTATAGTTGTTGTTACATCTCCAAGTTTTACGGTTTCAAATGTGGCTTCTTCTTTTTTAGCTAAGTAGTCTAAAATTTTAAAGCCAATATTATGTCTGGTGTTATGATATTTATCTCCAATATTACCTAGACCAACGACTAAGAATTTTTTCATAAGATCTTCTTCATTTTCTTTAATGACAGTGCCAAAACCAAGCCACTTTTTTAAATGTTTCCACATTCCATTTAATTTGTGTAAAAATAAAAAAGCATTCTGTAAAAGAATGCTTTTTTAAATATCTGAAAAGTTTTTAAACTATTCTTGAGCTTCTGCTGCGTTTTCTGCAGTTTCACCTTCTTCTGTTTCATCTTCGTCTTCGTCAGCACCAACAACAGATAATCTACTACGTCTAACTTGACAAACAACGATGTTGTCTGGGTGCATAAATTTATAGTCCTCATTAGTCAGCTGGCTAATGTAAAGCTTAGAGCCGATTTTTAAAGGAGTAATATCTACCTCTATAAAATCTGGTAATTTAGAAGGTATAGCTTTAACTCTTAGCTTACGATAAGGTACTCTTAAGTTACCACCATTAAGAACACCTTTAGAAGTTCCAACAGTTTTAACAGGAATTTCCATAGTAATTTCTCTATCCTCATAAATTTCATAAAAATCTATGTGAAGAATTTTGTCGGTTACTGGGTGAAATTGAATGTCTTGCATAACAGCATTAAATTCTTCACCGTTATCTAAGGCAATCACAACTGTATGCGCATTTGCTGTGTATACAAGTTTAGAGAAAGCCAACTCTGGTGCAGAGAAATGCACTGGTTTAGCTTCCGCGCCGTATAATACGCAAGGAACCTGACCAGCATTACGTAAGGCTTTTGTTGACGTTTTGCCTACGCTTTCTCTTTGAGATCCATTAATTGTAATTGATTTCATTTTAAAAGTTTAATGATTTAATATTTAAATTCCTCATTTTGAGGGCTGCAAATTTAAACATATATTAGAGAAATACTAGTCTTTTTGTTCTATTTTTTAATGTTGTAGAACTTTGAAAAACTAAAATTCTTAATAATCTATGTTTGGTTGCGGAGAAATGGTTGTAGAATTATCAATTCTACATTATGAATTTGTTACTGATTGATTGGTTATGGTGTACGTTATACATTACACCAGCAAACAAATTAGCACAGCTTAAAACTCTAAGTTTTTTACTTTCTTGTTTTAGAGGTATAGAATTGGTAACGATTAATTCTTCGAGTTTTGAGTTTTCTAGTCGTTCATAAGCACTACCAGATAATATAGGATGGGTACAAATAGCTCTAACACTTTTGGCGCCTCGCTCCATCATTAAGTCAGCTGCTTTAGTAAGTGTGCCAGCTGTGTCTACCATATCATCTACCAATACTACGTTTTTGCCAGTAACATCTCCAATAAGCTCCATATGAGAAATAACGTTAGCTTTAGCACGTTGTTTGTAACAAATTACAACATCGCTCTTTAAAGCTTTAGAATATGCATATGCACGCTTAGAGCCTCCCATATCTGGTGAAGCAATTGTTAGGTTGTCGAGATTTAAACTCTTTAAATAAGGTAAAAATATTGTTGAAGCAAATAAATGATCCACAGGTTTCTCAAAAAATCCTTGAATTTGGTCTGCGTGCAAATCCATAGTAATGATACGCGTTGCACCAGCAGCTTCTAACATTTTAGCTACCAGTTTTGCAGCTATAGGAACTCTTGGTTTATCTTTTCTATCTTGTCTGGCCCAACCAAAATAAGGCATTACAGCAGTAATATGTCTGGCAGACGCACGCTTAGCGGCATCTATCATTAATAGCATCTCCATTAAATTTTCTGGTCCGGGATGAGTAGAACCAATAATAAAAATACGAGTACCTCTAATAGATTCTTCGTAAGAAGGTTGAAACTCACCATCGCTATAAGTTGAGGTAATTACGTTACCTAAATCAACTCCATATGCGGCCGCAATTTCTTGAGCTAAATCTTGACTTTGTGAACAGGTGAAAATCTTAGCTTCTGTAATGTTGTTAGGCATCTGAAAGAGTAATTAAAAAGGGTTGTTTGTTGTGTTGTTTTAAGGGCTCAAAGTTAGAAAAATAATTTACTCACAAAAAGCATAAAACCTACTATTTTTAGTTGCTTGCAGAAAAATATTTTATACTTTTGTTGTTCCGTTTTGCTCAAGTGGCGGAATTGGTAGACGCGCTGGATTCAAAATCCAGTTTCTTCGGAAGTGTGGGTTCGATTCCCACCTTGAGTACAGTTAAATTATAAGGCAAGCATAATAATTATGCTTGCCTTTTTGTTTCCGTTGGATTTGGTACATTTTTTGTGGCTTTTTTGTTGAATAACTAACTATAAACCAACAATATTATGAGGCTAAAATCCATTATTTTATCGGTGGTTTTGCTATTGAGTTTTGGCATTTACGCTCAAACTGAATTAGAATGCAAAACAAACTTATCTAACGCTCATGTAGCCACACAGGCAAAAAATTATGATGCTGCTTACGGGCCATGGTTATATGTAAAAAAGAATTGCCCAGGTTTAAATCTTGCCACATATGCTGATGGTGAAAAGATTATGAAATATAAAATTGAAACTTCAAAAGGAGAAGTTCAATTGAGTTTTGTAAATACACTTTTAGATTTATGGAAACTGCGTGGAGAGCATTTTAATAATGATACTCCACAAGGCGAATACGAAGCAAAGGCCTGCCAACTACAATACGATTATAAAGACGAGCTTGGGAAAACCACCTTTGAACTTTTTGCGTGTTTTGATACTGCTTTTAATGCAGATAAAGAAACCTTTACACATCCCAAAAGCTTATATACCTATTTTTCTTTGATGGTAGAATTATTTGATGCAGGTAAAAAATCGCCTACTGAATTATTCGAAACTTACGATGATATTAATGAAAAAATAGAAGTTGAAATTCAGAATTATTCTGAAAAATTAAATGCCTTGGTAGAGAAAGTTGATAATGGAGAAACACTTACTAACGGAGAAAAAAATAAGAAAAGAGCCTTCGAAAGTTATCTTAAAAACTACACCCTTATTCAGAAAAACATTAATGTAATAGTAGATAAAAGAGCTACTTGTGAGAATCTGATTCCGTTATATACCAAAGATTATAAAACTTTTCAGAATGATTCAATTTGGTTAAAACGTTCTGTTAGCAGAATGTATCATAAAGACTGTACAGATGATGATCTTTATGAAACGTTGGTTAAGCAATACGATAAGGTAGCGCCATCTGCAGACACAAAAATTTATGTCGCTACAGTTTTAATGAAAAAAGGAAAATATGATGAGGCATATGAATATTTGTCTCAAGGTTATGGGTTAGAGGAAAGACCATACAAGAAAGCTAAATTGGCAATTACTATTGGTCTTATTTACAAGAAAAAATTTAATTACAGCAAAGCTAGGAATTTGTTTTTGGATGCGCTTAGGCTAAATCCAGCAAATGGAAAGCCTCATTTATATATTGCGAGTATGTATGCAGATAGTGCCAAGGATAAAAATTGTGGCAAGGATAATTTTGAGCAAAGAGCAATTTTTTGGTTAGCAGCCGAAGAAGCTCAAAAAGCGTCTAGAGTAGATCCAACCTTAAATGATTTAACACAAAAGTATGTAGATAGTTATTTAGCTAAAGCACCAAACATGGAAGAAATATTTATTAGTGGTTTAGCTGGTAAAACTTTAAAAATTGGTTGCTGGATTAACAGAACAATAAAAGTGCCTGATGTAGACAAGCATTAGTGAAATTTGTATAATTACCTTTCAAAAAAACCTAAAGATATCTTTAGGTTTTTTTTTCAATATTAATCGTAACTTTGAACTAACCCAAATTAAATAAATTTAAACTATGTTCGAAAATTTTTGGTTCAATGTTCAGTATGGCATTAACCACGTCTTAGATATTAATGGCTACGACCATGTTCTTTTTTTAATGGTGTTGGCTGTACCTTACGTTTTTAAAGATTGGAAGCGTGTTTTACTACTTGTTTCTATGTTTACCTTAGGGCATACGTTGTCTTTGGTATTAGCCGCTTATGGTGTTGTTTCAGTAGATGGAGGGTTGGTTGAGTTCTTAATACCTATAACCATTTTAATTGCTGCTGTTTACAATGTTTTTACAGCAGGTAAAAAAGATAGAGGCAAAAAAATAGGCTTGCTATTTTTTACCACATTGTTTTTTGGTTTAATTCACGGCTTAGGCTTTGCCAGAGAGTTTAAAATGTTTGCAGGCCAGTCTGAAAATAATATAGAGCTTCTTTTAGAATTTGCATTAGGTATTGAGATTGCACAGATAATTATTGTATTTGTAGTTTTATTCCTTGGATTTCTTTTCCAGACAATATTTAGGTTTTCGCGTCGCGACTGGGTAATGGTGCTTTCAGCAATCGTAATAGGTTTGGTTCTTGAAATACTTATTCGTAATGATTACTTATGGTAATACTAAAGTTTTGTAAAACTTTAACGACACCGTAATTGTTTATACAATTCTATCCTATTATATTCGTTATATACATTGTTTAAAACACTTAATGTCAAATAAAAAACAATTACGTTACGATAAAGCTTATTTGCGTATTGCTCAAGAATGGGGAAAGCTTTCGCATTGCAAACGTAAACAGGTTGGTGCACTTATCGTCAAAGACCGAATGATTATTTCAGACGGTTATAATGGCACACCAACAGGTTTTGAGAATTATTGTGAAGATGATGAAGGGTATACAAAATGGTATGTGCTTCATGCAGAGGCTAATGCTATATTAAAAGTGGCTTCGTCAACACAATCTTGTAAAGGGGCAACCTTATACATTACATTATCTCCTTGTAAGGAATGTAGTAAGTTAATACACCAAGCAGGTATCGTTAGAGTAGTGTATTCTCAGCCTTACAAAGATGATTCTGGTATAGAGTTTTTAAAGAAGGCAGGAATAGAACTAGAGTTAATAGAAGATTTAAGCTAAGATTCCTAATTGGGAACAATGACATGGCAACAAAGAATAAATACATACCACTTATTATTGGTGTAGCTATTGCAGCAGGTGTTGTCATTGGCGGAAAGTTAAACTTCACAGATACGTCTGATAACCTTTTTACAACCAATAGTAAAAAGGATAAACTCAATCGCTTAATAGATTACATAGATTACGAATATGTAGATGAGGTAAACACAGATAGTATTGTAGATGTTACCGTAAATGGAATTTTAGATAATTTAGACCCTCATTCTACCTATATCCCAAAAGAAGATTTAGAGCGCATTACTGAGAGTATGAAAGGCGATTTTGTGGGTATTGGTATCAATTACTATCCTTACAAGGATACAATAGCTGTAATTAAACCAACAGAAGATGGACCAAGTGAAAGTGCTGGGATAATGAGTGGTGACCGTATTTTGTTGGCAGATGGAGATACAATTTATGGTAGAGGAGTTACCAACGATTATATTTCAAAAAAATTAAAAGGCGATAAGAATACTAAAGTAAAGCTCACAGTGTATCGAAAAAGTGAAGATGAAATTTTAGAGTTTGAAGTAAAACGGAAAACAATTCCTATAAGAAGTGTAGATGCTGCTTATATGCTAACAGACGATTTAGGGTATATAAAAATGAATCGTTTCGCAGAGACTAGTTACAGAGAGTTTAAGGTTGCATTAGAAGATTTACAAGATCAAGGGGCAACAAAATTAGCTCTAGATCTAAGAGATAACCCAGGTGGTTTTTTAGGTATTGCAGAGCAAATAGCAGATGAGTTTTTAGAGGACGATAAACTCATTTTGTTTACCAGAGATAAAAAAGGAAAAGAAGAGCATGTCTATGCTACAAGAAGAGGTGATTTTGAAGATGGTGAAATTTATATTCTAATTAATGAAAATTCCGCTTCAGCAAGTGAAGTTATTGCAGGTGCATTACAAGACAATGATAAGGGTATTATAGTTGGGAGACGTTCTTATGGTAAAGGTTTGGTGCAGCGCGAAATGGCTCTAGGTGATGGTAGTGCTGTGCGATTAACCGTTTCTAGATATTACACTCCAACAGGTCGTTCAATCCAAAGACCTTACACTAATGGTGATAATAACTCTTATTACAATGATTATTACAAACGTTTGCGAACAGGAGAATTAGCAGACGAAGAAAATATTGAAGTTGACGACTCATTAAAATTCACAACACCAAAGGGAAAAGTAGTGTACGGAGGTGGAGGCATTATACCAGATGTTTTTGTGCCTGTAGACCGTTCTTTTGATAATGAAACGATCAACTATCTAAGGCGTCGAGGTCATTTCGGTTATTTTGTTTTTGAAGAGTTAGATAAAGATAGAGGTGTATATCAAGATGTTACCAAATACGATTTTATAAATAATTTTGAAGTCAGTGACGATATCGTTGTGCGCTTTCAGGATTACGTAAATCGAAAAGAAGGTACAAACATTACATTTGTGGCTTATAATGATGAAATAAGACGTCTTATAAAGGCAACCTTAGCCAGACAATTGTTTGATGACAATTCCTTTGAAGAAGTTCTAAATAAGGAAGATATTATGGTACAAGAAGTGATTCTTCTCAGCAACGAATACCCAAGTTTTAAACAATAACTTTATCGTGTACCTTGGTGTGTTTGCCACCATTCCAAAGTGTAAGAATATCTGTAGCTACATGAGCACCACTGCCAGAGGCAATAGCAAACTGACTTCTCCAACCAGCCAATGTACCAGCAACATATAGATTTTCTTCAATCAAATGGTCTGTGTTTTTTAGCCAGATTCTGTCTTTTTCTACAGCAGCTCTTGGATGAGGTTCAATATAATTTTCTAAACCATTTATTGTAAATAGGCTAGTGTATCCAACAGCAATAACCACTATTTTAGAGAGGTATTCGCCTTTGTTGGTAGTGACTTTAAAATCACCATAACTCTTATCTATTTGTGTTACTTTCTCGCTATCTATTTGAGTAACGTGTGGGTACAAATCTGTAAGCTGCTGAAGTCCCTCATTTAGAATATCTTTTCCTAAAGTACCTGGTTTAAGACCAAGAACGTTATTAAATAAAGCGGTTTGGAGATGCGAGCTTTTTTGATGCGCGATAATGCCAATCTTTTTGTCTTTTGCAAAAGGCTTATTCTTTGCAGAGCCCAACACTAAAGCACAAGATAATCCAGCTGCGCCAGCACCAATAATTAGCACATCAAAACTCATTTTCTGTTTTTGCTTAGAGTTTCAATTTTCTTAGAGATTCTAAGAATTTGTAATAATATAATAGCACAAAGTGCCGCAACTATTGTTATCATTGCTATTTTACTTTCGCCTGTTAGTAATGCATCAAAATCCAATTTAGTTGCATTATATATTACAAGACCGACAGCAATAATCGTTAAAATCCAGGTAAAAATCTTCATATTATATTTTGTTATACCAATAAGGCTTTAATATTAGCAGCAAATAATTTTACCGCTATGGCTAACAAAATTACACCAAAAACTTTTCTTATAATGTTAATTCCATTTTTACCTATTAGCTTTTCGATTTTAGCTGATGTTTTAAGAACAACATAGATTACAATAACATTACAGATTACTGCAACGATAATGTTTTCAATTTCAAATTCTGCTCGAAGTGATAATAAGGTAGTTAAGCTTCCTGGTCCGGCAATAAGAGGAAATGCCAATGGAAAAACAGAAGCAGTCATTGCGCTGCCTTCATCATCTTTATAAAGTGTTATGCCTAATATCATTTCTAATGCAATAAAGAAGATGACAAAAGCACCAGCTACAGCAAATGAATTAACATCGATACCAATAAGATTCAATAAACTTTTACCCACAAAAAGAAACACAATCATAATTACACCAGCAATTAATGAGGCTTTTTCACTCTGTATATGACCAACTTTTTTGCGTAAATCTATAATGATAGGAATGTTTCCTATAATATCTATTACAGCAAACAAAACCATAAAAGCAGTAAATATTTGTTTAAATTCTAACTGCATAACTTCTGTTTTTAAAATTCGGCGCAAAGGTCTTATTTTATTGTGGATTAACAATATTAAATAACGGTAAAGTTTATTTATTTTTGTGGCATGTTTCAGTTAGGAAAAACCATAGTTTCAGAAGATATTATAGAAAAAGATTTTGTGTGCAATCTCTCGGCATGCAAGGGTGCTTGTTGTGTGGATGGAGATGCTGGTGCTCCTTTAGATGAAGAAGAAACAAAGATTTTAGATGATATCTACCCAAAAGTAAGACCTTTTTTACGCAAGGAAGGTGTTGAAGTCCTTGATGCACAAGGTGCTTGGGTAAAAACATCCTATGGAGAATTAGAAACTCCGCTTATTAATGGTGCAGAATGTGCTTATGTTATTTTTGATGATAAAAACACTGCATTATGTGGTATAGAGGAAGCCTATAACCAAGGTGAGATATCTTGGAAAAAACCTGTGTCTTGCCATCTTTATCCGATTAGAGTAAAGGATTACTCTGAATTTTCTGCAGTTAACTACGAAAAATGGGAGATTTGTGATGATGCCTGTTCTCTTGGTAAAGAATTACAAGTGCCTATTTACAAATTTGTAAAGGAAGCTTTGATTAGAAAGTTTGGTGAAGATTGGTATGCTGAGTTAGAGAAAATTGCAGAGAAAAATTTCAAATAGCCTTTTTATATAGCTAGCTTCTTTGTTTGTCTTGTTTTTATTAGTGTTTAACAAGAAAAGCATTATCGATATTTTTCTACTCATAACGAGTATTTCGTTGATACTGATATAGGTATTGGCTTTTTTTCTATATTGGTTGCTTCATCCAAAAATCGTATTCCAAATATGGAAGAAGGACCAATAATCCAAACTCAAGAATTCGCGTGTACAATATGTAAGACTTCCATGGATATAGAAGATTTGTATTGTTCAGAATGTGGTTATCCAGAAAAAGGTACTGAACGAGAAATAGCTCTATATCATGCAAGGAGAGCGATGCAGAAAAATCAGAATATGGATGCTGATAAAAAAATTAGATTAGCAAGAAATATACTGTATGTAATGGCTGGTATTGTACTTATTTTTGGTTTCTTTAGTTTTTTTGAAGATGAGGATTTAGGTGTATTGATTACCAATGCTATTCTTGGGATTATTTATTTGTTGTTGGGTGCTTGGACTTCTAAAAAGCCTTTGGCAGCGTTATTGCTTGGGTTATTTCTATTTTTAACAACCATAATTATCTCGGGCATTTTTGATCCTTCAACAATTTTAAGAGGTATTATATTTAAAATAATAATTATAGTTTACCTGGGAGTGGGTGTGTATTCTGCTTCTTCAATAAAAAAGTAAAGAGGATTTAGAATATGAGTATTGTTTGTAGTAGTTGTAATGTGGAGTTATACAGAGAAGTTAAGTTTTGCACCAGATGTGGTAAGCAACTTCTTAAAAATAATGTGGATAAGAGAACATCCTCATTAAACTTAATTATAGTTTTTTATGCAACTTTTCTGCTGTTTGCTGTTGTATCTTATTTGCTATACAACGAATACCCTCTTAATCTTTATGTTGAAATTGGTATAGAGAGTGTATTTGCACTTATGGTAGTTGCTTTCTCTTTGTTTGATTATAAGCAGATTGTAAAGCTTTATAAAATCCCTAAGTTAAACAGGAAAGTTTTAGCGTTTTCAATTGTGTTTCCCTTGTTTTCAGCAATTGTTGTTTCTTTATCTATTGGGTATTTAAACGAATCGCTCTTTGGCGTTAGTGAGAATTATTATAGTGAATATTTGTATTTAGAATACCCTTTATTATGGGCAATTCTGTTTACAGCTATTTTGCCACCAATATTTGAGGAGTTAGGATTTAGAGGGTTCTTGTTTAATAGCTTACAGAAGGTGGTTAGTGAGCGAATTACTATTATTGCAACGGCTTTTATTTTTGCGCTAATTCATTTCTCATTTATATCTTTTATTTGGATTTTTCCATTTGGATTAATTTTAGGATACATGAGGAGTAAGTACAATACACTTTGGTATAGTATTATTATTCACTTTATACACAACTTTGTTGTTTTAATGATAGATTACTACAACTTTAACTACTCTTTATTTTAGTATTAAAATTAGTAATGTAAAAACAAAAAGCACTCAACGCCGAGTTACACGCGAGAGTGCTTTTTCACCTCTATAAAAAATAATGGATTAATTAATTTGCCTCCATTAAAGCAAAAAACTTGTCAATATTAGGCATTAAGATAATACGTGTTCTACGGTTTTTAGAACGGTTTTCTCTGGTGCTGTTGTCTACCAAAGGTTGGTAGCTGCTGCGACCAGATGCTATAAGTTTTGCAGGATCTACTTTGTATTTGTGTTGTAATTTTCTAACAACAGAAGTTGCTCTTAACACACTTAAATCCCAATTGTCTTGTATCTTTTCTGTATTAATACTTCTAGAATCAGTATGACCTTCTACCATAACATCAATACTTTCTTCTGAGTTAATAACATCAGCTAACTTTTGCAAAATGTCGTCTGCTTTACTACTTATTCTATAGCTTCCAGAATTAAATAACATCTTATCTGAAATTGAAATCATTACAACAGTTTCATTGATGTTTACAGCAATATCTTCATCTTCATTAAGATCCGAACTGTTCATTGTTTTTTCAAGATTGTATTGAATAGCTAAATTCATAGAATCCTTTAAGGTCTTGGCTTCAGCCAATTTAGTAGGATCAACATTTTCTAGAGTAGTAAGCATTTTTCGTTTACTCTCATTAGACATAATAGTGCCATCTTTATGGACATCTAACTTTATGTCGTTTTCCATTGTTAAGCCTTCTACATCTTCATTTAGCGAGCTGATTTTTTCATTATATCTATCAACACGTTCTTGAATTTTAGCGAATTTGTTTTCTAGATCCTCTTTCGCTACTTGGGTTTTGGTTAGTTGGCTTTTAATCTCTCCGTTTTCTTGTTCTAAAGCCATGTATTTCTTTTTTGAAACACAAGAGTTTAAAAGAATTGTTGCTATTAAAAGCATTGAAATTTTTTTCATGTTTTTGTTTTAATTAGTTTATCTAGTATAAGTAGATATACGACTAAATGCGTGTTTTGGATGTTTAAGTGTAATAATTTTTAAAAATTGACCATAAAAAAGCCTTAGAATCTCTAAGGCTTTTGGTATAATAAAGTTTGAATTTATTCCTCTTGGTCAGAACCTACTCTAGAGTTAAGTCTTGCAGGTTTAACAGAGCTATCATGAGATTGATAATACTCTTCTAGTAGGTTCATCATGGCAGTCAATAAGTCTTTAGTTTCTAAGAGTAAACTAAAATATAACGTTGTGTTCTTAGGGCTAGATTCTTCGCTTCTTGTGCGTTCTACTTGCTTTTGTATTTTGTTTCTAACTAAGTCAAACATCTCTGTTTTAGTCTCTAACACAGCTCCAATTTGCTCAAAAGATCTAGATTCAAACGCAGTTTGTGTTGTAGCAAATAGTGTTTCGAGTTCAGAATCTAAGTCTTTAAGCTCTTTAATTTGACTAAACTTTAATTTCTTATGATTGTTATTGATGTGTTTATGGCTGGCTTTAGAGATGTAGTCTAAAGATTGTGTCATGTCTTGTAAATGACCTAGTATGTTAATATAGAAATTACTTGCCGCTACACTTGGTTCGTCTAGATTTCTTATAAAGTAGAAAATGTTATCCTTAAGATCATCAATTTCGGTTGATAATTTATCGATTTGTTTTCTATTCTTTTTTAAGAGCTTTAAATCTTGTACAGCTAAACCATTAATAGCTGACGTGTAAATCCTATTTCCGCGTTTAATAACATTAGCAATGTTAGATGCACTCTCGTGAATAACACCTTGTGTAGAACTACTTTCAGCTTTTTCAAGCTGATCTTCTTCACGCATTATTTTAGAGCTCTTACGGTGGGCCAAATAACTTCTCACTAATAAAATTACTGCTAATACTAACAATCCGGCTAAAGCATAGCCTTCTCCATGGTATAAAATAAAAGCCATGATTGCAGCAGCAACAAAAGCACTAAATGCTGTAAAAAACCATCCGCCAATAACATTTAGTACACCAGCAACTCTATACACTGCGCTTTCGCTTCCCCAAGCTCTATCTGCTAAAGACGTTCCCATGGCAACCATAAATGTAACGTAGGTTGTAGAAAGTGGTAATTTCATAGATGTAGCAATTGAAATAAGAACAGATGCTACCATTAAATTTACAGCAGCTCTTACCAAATCAAAAGCAGGTTTATCTTGCTCTTTTACAACAACATTAGGTTTTATAAACCGCTCTTTTGACCAATTTTTGTATGAATTTGGTAAGACTTTGTTTATACTCTCATTAAGACCAATAGTTAGTCTTACTATGTTTCTGGAGAGATAATTTGGTTCAAAACGTTCTTTAACTTCGTCTTGTCTTGATAGATCTACAGAAGTTTTCACTACAGCTTTAGCTTTGCTTGAAAACCATAAGGTAAGTACCATTATAAGACCAGCAATAAGCAGTAGATATGAGTTGGTTGGTACTTTACCAGCAAGCCCTTCCATACTAAACTCTGATGGTAAAACACCATTGGCTAAGAAGGCTTCATACCATTTTTGAAATGAATCATAGCCTGCAATAGGTACACCTATAAAGTTAACTAAATCATTTCCGGCAAAGGCCACAGCTAGAGCAAATGTTCCTATAATAATGATAATAGTATAAATTTTGGCATTAAATAATTTAATAGCCAACATAGAAAGTATGGTAAAGGCTAAAAAGCTTATACCTGTAAAAGTAAAAGGGCTTGTGCTTAAAAACTCCTGAGCCGAAGGTGGCATAAAAGATGCGTTTTTTAAGCCTTTTACTATAATGAAGTACATTATTGATGTTACAGCAAAGCCACTAAATATAGCACTATACCAATCTGGTTTTTCTTCAAATTTAAAAGACAATAGTAAACGAGACACATATTGAATGATAGCACCAATTGTAAAAGCAACAACAACAGATAGTAGAATACCAAGAATGATTTCAATTGCCTTTTCGTTATTTATGTAGTTACCTAAGTCTATTATAGATTTAGAGCTGTCAGCATAAATTTTGATAAGTGCAACAGCAACCGAGGCACCTAATAATTCAAATACAATAGATACCGTTGTTGAAGTAGGTAAGCCCATTGTATTAAAAAAGTCTAAGAGAAGAATATCCGTTAGCATCACAGCCATAAAAATGACCATGATCTCGTTAAACATAAATTCTCCAGGATTAAAGATGCCTTTCCTTGCAACCTCCATCATTCCACTAGAGGTCATTGCACCAACAGCAACACCAATACTGGCAACAATCATTATGGTTTTAAAAGAGACGGCTTTAGAGCCTATGGCAGAGTTTAAAAAGTTTACAGCATCATTACTTACACCAACTACTAAGTCTGCAACAGCTAGAAATGCTAATGCAGCTAGCATATAGATATAGAGGTTTTCCATTTAAAATAGTAACTATAATTGTACGCAAATTTCTTCTTTTAATTTCAACGTTATGTTACCATAATGTTATGATATACGTGTGGGTTTAAAAAAATATAGATTTGATTTTATAGTAAATACGGGAAGTTGATTAAATGTTATCTAATGTTAACGATTTTACAAATACTATATAATTGTAAATCAGTTGTTTATATGTTTAATGTTAACTTAATGTTACGTAAAAGTTGTTTAAATGTAAAATTAATGTTATGTTTGTAATGTGATTATTAATTAAAGCCCAAATGAATATGAGAAATTTAGTAATTGTTCTTATGATGTTGAGTGTAGCATTCTCTTATGCTCAAGACAATAATGAACCAAAGTTAGAAAAGAAAGGCGACTTAACTTACGTTACATATTATCATGATAATGGTGAAATAAGTCAAACAGGTGTTTTTAATGCAGATGGCAAGGTACACGGCGAGTGGAAGAGCTATGACGCAGAAGGAAATAAAGTTGCATTAGGAAATTATGAAGATGGTAAAAAAGTTGGAAAATGGTTTTTCTGGCAAGGTGAATCTTTAAAAGAAGTAGATTTTATTGATTCTAAAATTGTAAGCGTTAACCAATGGGATAACAAAACTAAGGTTGCCATTAACAACTAGTTATTATCAATAGTGTAAATAAAAAAAGCGCTCTAACATTAGAGCGCTTTTTTTATTTACAATAATTTTATAATTGCATTAGAACTTAAAAGTGTAACCCAGTGAAAACTCTGTACCTGGATTTCTTAATGAGAAAACTTGATTGTCAGTTCCATAAGATACATAGTCACTTTGACGCTCATCTCCTAATATGTTGCTAACTTTTACATCTATAGAAGAACGTTTGCTCTCACCAAAAGATTTATTAAAAGTTAAGTTTAAACTATTAAAAGGTTGTGCGTATACATCTGGTACTAAGCCAATACCAACAACATCTAAAGTTTCACCTTGAACATTATAGAATAAACCTGCTTGTAAGCCAATATCATTATTGTTATAGTCAAAACCAAAATTAATCACAAAAGGAGCTTGTCCTTGCATATCTCTTTCTCTATCAATAGTTTCTCCATCTCTTGCTGCTAATTGTCTACTGTTAAATTCATCTTCACCCATAGTTAATCGAGACTCGGTAACAGTAACGTTAGTAACAAGTCTTAAGTTGTTAAGACCTTCAGAAAGAAAACCTAAGCGTTGTCTAACTTCAAACTCAGCACCAAAAACTTGCGCATCACCAAGATTACCAACAGTAATTTGGCTTGGAGCTTGTTGAAAGAATGCTTGCTCAATAGGATCTTTAAAATCTTTGTAAAAACCACTTACTGCAAACATCTGACCATTTTCACCAAAGTACTCGTAACGTAAATCAAAGTTGTTTACGTAAGTTGGTACTAAGTTGATGTTACCAATAAATAATCGGTTTGTAATAGGGTCAAAAATCTGAGCAACAGAAGCTTCTTTGAATGAAGGACGTGCAGTTGTTCTACCATAAGAACCTCTTAAGTTAGATTTTTCGTTTAATGCATAAATCAAGTTAGCAGAAGGGAAAAAATCTACTTCATCCAAAATACTTGTTCTGTCAAAAACAGTAGTGTTATCTTGTCCTGTATAGTAAGAATTAAATGCTTCTGCTCTTACACCAATAATAGATTTAAAGCTTTCAGATATATTAAACTCAGCAGATACGTAAGTAGCACCAATATGTTGTTCACCTTCGTATGCGTCATTAGGGTTAAATGTATCAATAGAGATTAAATAAGTACCATTGTCCGTATCTGGAGTCCAAATGTTATTTGGATTTAATAATTGATTAACATCTCCACTAGCAATAAAAGAATCATCACCTTGAATATTAAACGTATAGTCATCTGTACTAAAATCTCTAAACTTGTAAGTGTACGCTCCACCAAATTTAATTTTAGCAGGACGACCAAACATTTCAACAGTTTTATCAAAATCTATTTTACCAGCCCAGTTTTCTTCTATTAAGTTTCTCCATAATTGAATTGGGAAAGTTGCAGCAGATGGACTAACAAAAAACTCACCATTGTCAGCTCTTTGTAATGGTGTAATTCTGTGCGCCTTATCCATAACTTTAGAAAAAGTCGGAGACAACTTCCATTCCATGTTAAAAGCGTTGTCCTCTGTCATACTGTTTAATCTGTGTTTACCAGTTAACAGTAAATTGGTAATAGAACGCTCTGTGTATGTAATAGAACTTTTAGTTAATGGCTCTAAACCACCACCAACACCATCCTGAGATATGGTTTGATTAAAGAAACCTGCTGCCGATTCGCCATTTTGAATGTGAAGTAAGTTTGCTTTAATTTTAGACTTATCTGTCTTATATGTTAAGCCTAACATTCCGTTAAGAATAACATTGTTAATACCTTCAGAACCTGTAGATGCTAAAGTAAAATTTAAGTCATTGTCAGAAGGGTCTGCATTATTTTTAACGTAGGCACCATCTTGTCTGTCTTCATAAAACGTAGTTTCGTTTTTGTAAGAGAAAGAAGCTTGATACCCTAATCTGTCATCACCAATATTGTATTGATTACCTAATGTGAAACCTAAATCGTAGTTCATTCCACTAGTAGATTGCTGACCTGCAAGTTCACTTAAGAATCTGCTTGTTAAAGCATTTAATAACAGTTTGTTATCAAAAGTACCAGGGATTTGTTGGTATCTGTTTATTGGTAAATTTCTTGTACCATCATCGTAACCAAAAAAATCTGTATCACTTCCTTCAGATTTTAAATATTGATCGTTAAAGTGCATATCAGGGTTGTAACCTCCACCTAAAGAGATAGAATATTCCCCTTTGCTAGGGAAATCTTTTGTTACAATATCAACTAAACCACCAGTAAAGTCTGCCGGATATTCTGCTGATGCTGATTTTACAACTATAACATTATCAATAATATTGGTAGGGAATAAATCCATCTGAATCGTATTACGATCTGGATCTAAACCAGGAATGTCAATACCATTTAAAGTGGTTTTTGTATAGCGGTCACCTAAACCACGGACAAAAACGTATTTATCACCTTGTATAGATACACCAGGAACACTTTTTACAGCTGCAGCAACATTACTGGCACCTGTGCTTTTTATGGCTTGCGAAGACAGACCATCTAAAACTACTGCTGACTTTTTTTGAAGGTTTAAAACTGCACTTTCGGTATTTCTCTTAGTTGTAGTAGTGATGACAACCGTATCTAAAGAATTGGTTTCCATCAAAACATCTAAAGTGAATACTTCATTGTTTTTTATAACAACATCTGAAATTTCTTTAGTCGCATAACCAACAAAAGAGAATACAATTGTGTAGGTGCCTTCTTCTAGCTCTAGCTCATATTTTCCATCAAAATCGGTAGTAACACCCTTTGAGGTGCCTTTAACTAAAATGTTAGCAAAGGCCATAGGCTCATTGAATTCACCGTCAATTACAGTTCCACTTACTTTTCCTTGAGAAAAAGCAGTAGTTGTAGCTGAGAAAAATAAAACAAGAGCTAAGACTTTTAAAATATGTTTCATTATATTTTGATATTAATCCAATGCCTACATTGTAGACATTGGATTTATTTTTATGAATGGAAAAAAGGGTTTATTAGAATCCTAAACCACCAGCTACATTAGCGTAGGTCCAGCTTAAGCTAGAGGTGTCAGCTCCAACTGTTTGAGATCCTTCTGTTACTGCTGTTGCAGTAGATCCAAATCCTGAAACAGTAACAGTTTCAGCATTGTTTACAAAGATGTCTGTAACGTTAGTTACTCCAGTAGGTAAAACGATTTCCCAAGGACCAAAAGTTAAGTCACCATTATTATAGTTAGTTGCAACACCATCGTTGTCTAATTCAACGTCCTTACCTGCAGGGAAACCATAAGCATAAACATTTTCAGTAAGACCTTGAGCGTTACTTCTGTAATCTGCATACTCACCATTTGAAGTAACAGAGTTACCAATAATTGTAGCGTTTCTTAAAGTAAATGCACCATTTGCAGTTCCTTCAGGACCATCGATTTCAAAAGCATGATCAGAGATATCTCCTAATACAACTACAGCATTATCAATAGTACCAGAATAAGCTTGGTCAATATCAAGAGCATCGTCACCTTGAGCCCAAACTAATAAGTTAGAAGCATCAACAGTACCACCGAAGAATTCAATGCCATCATCAACATTACCAATAACTTCGATGTTATCTATAACTGTACCACTTCCAACACCACCTAAAGTAAGACCGTTGATTTCATTACCTTCTCCAATTAAAGCTCCACCATGACGAATAGAGATGTATCTTAAACTTCCAGAACTATCATTAGCAACTGTTCCTCCGTAAAGACCAAAAGAGTCGTCAGCAGGAATACCTTCTATTTGAGCTTCTGGAATATCACCAGAGAAAGAACAAGGAGCATTACCTAATACAATTAAACCTCCCCAAAGACCTCTGTCGTTTTCATCTAAATTTGTACCTGCAGTTTCTCCACAAGTAATGTTATCTGCAGTAGATGTGAAAATGATTGGCTCGTTTGCAGATCCGTTTGCATTTAGAGTTCCACCTCTAGCTATAATTAATGCAGAAGCTAAAGAACCAGTACCTGAAGAACCTTTAATAATAGTTCCAGGGTTAATAGTTAAAGTTGCACCAGAAGGAACAACAACTTTTTGGTTTAATTGGTAAATGTTGTCGTTTGTCCAAACAGTACCATCAGCAATTTCACCAGTTACAGCAATTACAGGGCATTCTTCACCTGTACCACCACCTGGGTTTTGAATTATTGTAGTTTCCTCTATAATAATAGGAGTGTCATCATCTTTAAAACAACCAGTAAATACTAGTGTAGAAGCTACTAACGCGATTAAAAGTAATTTTTTCATTGAGTTAAATTTTAATAAACAATTTTTGGTTTTTATTGTGATGCAAAGAAAATGTGATATTCCTTCGAAGAGGTTACTCAATGATTAAAGTTTTGTGACCAAAAAGTTAGTTAAAGGTTAGTTTAATATTAAGTCAATTAGTGTTAAGGATACAATTTCTTAACATTAAAAAAGAAGATAATTGAAATGGGTTTTTATAAATATTTCTATATCGATTTATTTATCTTGCATTCTTAATTTTAAGATATGAACTGGGAGCAATTATTATCCTTAAGACGTTTTGGTGACGAAAACAAAAGATTGAGAAAAGAACAAGATGAAACACGTGTTGGCTTTGAAGTAGATTATGACCGTGTTATATTTTCATCAGAATTTAGAAGCTTACAAGACAAGACGCAGGTTGTTCCTTTATCTAAAACAGATTTTGTTCATACTAGGTTAACACATAGTTTAGAAGTAAGTGTGGTTGGACGATCTTTGGGAAGACAAGTAGGTAAATTACTTTTAGAAAAACATCCACATCTAAAAAATGTACATGGTTACAAGATTAACGATTTTGGAGCTATAGTGGCAGCTGCTGCTTTAGCGCACGATATTGGTAACCCACCTTTTGGTCACTCTGGCGAAAAGGCAATAGGCGCATATTTTAAAACTGGAAATGGAGCGCAGTTTAAATCTAAATTAACAGATAAAGAATATCAAGATTTATGTGATTTTGAAGGTAATGCCAACGGTTTTAAAATCTTAACCGAAAGTAGAGCAGGAAGAATAGGAGGTCTACGACTAAGCTATGCTACACTTGGTGCTTTTATGAAATACCCAAAAGAATCGTTGCCTAAAAAACCAACAAAGCATATAGTTGATAAAAAATATGGTTTTTTTCAAAGCGAAAAAGACATGTTTAAAGAGGTTGCTACAGATTTAGGGTTAATATCCCGAAGTGAAACAGACCTGAGCTTCAACAGGCATCCTTTAGCGTATTTGGTAGAAGCTGCTGATGATATTTGTTACACCATTATAGATTTTGAAGATGGAATAAATCTTGGGTTAATTGAAGAAGATTATGCTCTAGAGTATTTAATAAAACTTGTAAAAGGCAGAATTATAACCAAAAATTATAATGCTCTAAAAACCACCGAAGACAGAGTTAGCTATTTGCGAGCATTAGCGATTAGTACTTTAATTGATGAAGCAGCATCAATTTTCATGAAATATGAATCTGATATTTTAGAGGGAAAATTTGAAACAGCACTTTTAGATGTTAGTCAATATAAAGCTCAGATAAAAGATATCATTGATTTAAGTATTAAAAAGGTATACCGATCAAAAGAAGTTATAAATAAGGAAATTGCAGGTTACGAAATTTTAAATCAGCTGTTAAATGCTTATGGGAATTTAGCGTATAATGTATACAATGATAGTTTGTCTAACTATGATAAATTATTACAAAATCTTTTACCTGAAACGGTTAGCTTATCTGATGAATCTCTCTACAATAATTTACTTTCAGTATGCTTATTTATATCAAAATTGTCTGATACTAATGCCATGTTATTACATAAAAAACTGAAAGGTAATATCTTATAAAAATTTGCATTTCATCGAATAAATTTGTTTTTTAACGATATGTTGTTTTAATTTATTTCATAATTAGCCCCAAAAAACCTACTTATGAGAAATAATATACTCGGAGGCTTAGTCATTTTTGTAGTAGTATTGACTTGCCTATTAATGCTAGACGACATATCTAACGTCCAAGATCAAGAAGTAAAAAATGATACTGTACAGATCGAACAGATGGAAGGAAAAACAGATTTAGCTGTTGTTGAGGGTAGAGAGTAGTTGTTCTACTTTCTTTGTAATCGAAGTAGAATCTAGCTGTTGTAATTGTTGCAATTGCAACACAGAGCCATGCTCAATAAATTTATCTTCAATTCCTAAAACTTCAATATGATGTTTGTAACGATGTGTATTTGAAAACGTTAAAATAGTACTCCCAAAACCACCTACGATGGTGCCATCTTCTATGGTAACAATAGTTTTGTGTGTCTTAAAAATTTGATGTAGCAGCGTTTCATCCAAAGGCTTTACAAATTGCATGTCATAATGCGAAACATCTAAATCTACAATAGCATCTACAACATGTTTTGCCATAGTACCAATAGATAATATGGCTACATCTTTTCCTTTTTTAAGACATTCGCCTTTACCTATTTCAATGGTTTTATAAGGTAGTTTCCATTCTAAAAGATGGCCTCTGCCACGTGGATAGCGTATGGCAATTGGGAAATCAATTCCTAACTGAACAGTGTACATTATGTTTCGTAAAGCAATGGCATCTCTTGGTGCAAAAATTACCAAATTGGGTACACAATTAAGATAAGCTAAGTCAAAAACACCATGATGCGTTGCGCCATCTTCGCCAACTAAGCCAGCTCTGTCCAAACAAAACACTACAGGTAAATTTTGCAACGCTACATCATGTATAATCTGGTCGTAAGCACGTTGCAAAAAGGTAGAGTAGATATTACAAAACGGAATTAATCCTCGTGTCGCCATACCTGCTGCAAGAGTAACAGCATGTTGTTCTGCAATACCAACATCAAAAGCACGATTAGGAAATACTTCCATCATATATTTTAATGAACTTCCTGTTGGCATAGCTGGTGTAATACCAATAATTTTTTCGTTGTTTCTGGCAAGTTCTACAATGGTTTCACCAAAAACATCTTGATATTTTGGAGGCTCAATAGTGCTAGATTTTGCAATAAGTTCACCAGTTTTTGCGTCAAATTTACCAGGTGCATGGTATTTTACTTGGTCGGCTTCTGCTTGTTTTAGCCCTTTACCTTTTGTGGTAATTACGTGCAAAAACTTTGGACCTTTTACTGTTTTTAATCGCTCTAGTTCAGAAATTAATAATGATAAGTCATGACCATCAATAGGACCAGAATAGTTAAAGTTTAAAGCTTCAAAAATATTATCTTGTTTTTGAGTGCCCTTTTTTACATTGGTTAAGTACTGTTTTAGGGCACCAACACTTGGATCTATACCAATAGCATTATCATTAAGAATAACCAATAGGTTAGCATCTGTAACTCCAGCATGGTTAAGACCTTCAAAAGCCATTCCGCTTGCAATAGAAGCATCACCAATAACCGCAATATGGTGTTTGTTTTCACCTTTTAGTTGTGAAGCAATAGCCATACCTAAAGCTGCTGAAATTGAAGTTGAAGAGTGTCCAACTCCAAAGGTATCATAATCACTTTCACTTCGTTTTGGAAAACCGCTAATACCATTAAGTTGTCTGTTGGTTTCAAAACGATCTTTTCTTCCGGTTAAAATTTTATGACCATAAGCTTGGTGACCAACATCCCAAATTAATAAATCTTCAGGTGTGTTAAAGGAGTAATGTAGTGCAATAGTCAATTCTATAACACCTAAACTAGCGCCAAGATGCCCTTCTTTTGTGGCCACAACGTTGATGATAAACTCACGTAATTCTTTAGCTACTTGAGGTAAATCCTCAGCTTTGAGTTGACGTAAGTCTTCAGGTAAGTTTATATGTTTTAAAAGTGAATTTTGCACCAAGCAAAAATACGAGTTTTTCTAGTCTTCAATTACAAAAATTATGGGCAGATTATAGACTACAGAAATTGCCTTACCTCTTTGCTTACCAGGTTTAAATTTTGGTAATAAATTTATAACGCGTTTGGCTTCAGCCTCAAAAAGAGGATGAGGCGCTCTTACTTTTATATTTTCTACTTCTCCAGTTTCGTTTATGGTGAACTGAGTGAATATTCTTTGTTTACCGTGGAGATCAAGAAAACTTTGAGGAGCCTTAAAGTTTTCCTTTACGATTTCTTGGATGCGATCTGAAAAGTAAGTTTTCTTTTCTTTGATGGTTAATTGTTTTGGAGTATCCAAAAATTCTGGTGGTTGCTCAATACTCACAAAACCTATAATTGAATTGTCTGTGTCTGTATCCAACTCCATTTTTCCCATAATTATAGGTTCTATAATGCTGTCGTTTTTTGTTGGTAATGCACATTCTTTAGGTTTTTTGACATTTAGTGAATCTAAGCCATTACTGCTAATTGAATCAATTGCAACTTCACCAGTTTCAACAATAACCAAACCGAGAAAATCTGGTTCTGGTGCCGTTTGGATTTTTTTCGGTGATTGTATAGCTATTGAATCATCTTTTTTTATCAACTCTTTTTGAGGCTCATCAATAATAGAATCTTTAACTTTCGCCTTAGTTTCTACAACTTCTACACTTTCAATTTTCTTTTTTTGTCCGTTTTCATCTTCACAACTAAACAACGTCATTCCCATAGAAATTAAAAGTGCCAAAAGAAACAATCGATGGAAACTTTGATTTTGATGAATTACAGCTTCAGGAATTCTTAAGTTGATACTATCAAGTTGACTTTGTTTTATATGGCCACAAATGCGTTGGTCTTTATTATTATGCAAGTAATCCTGAATAGCATCAGGACTCATTTTTGTAAAATCCACAACGGTTTTAGTACACGATTTACAAAATCGACCTTTTTCGTTTGGTGTCATTTTAGACCAGTCCTCATGGCATGGTTTTGGGATAGAAATAGAATAGTGAGTACTCATAATTAATAGCTTTCTGTTATTTCATCAAAATTCTTGCCGTAATAGAATTTAATGATTTTTGAAATCGTATTTTTACAATAATGATAAAGCCATTTGACGATACATATTATATGAAAAAAGCCCTTCAGGAGGCTGAGGTTGCTTATGAAAAAGGTGAAATTCCTGTTGGAGCTGTTGTTGTGGTAGAAGATAGAATTATAGCCAGAACGCATAATCTCACAGAGTTGCTAAATGATGTTACAGCGCATGCAGAAATGCAGGCGATAACTTCTGCAGCTAATTTTTTAGGTGGAAAATATTTAATCAAATGTACATTGTACGTTACGTTAGAGCCTTGCCAAATGTGTGCTGGTGCATTGTACTGGAGCCAGATTTCAAAAATAGTTTATGGAGCTTCAGACGAACAACGTGGTTTTACGGCTATGGGAACCAAATTACACCCTAAAACTAAAGTTGTTAGTGGAGTTTTAGCAGAAGAAGCTTCAGAATTGATGAAGCGATTTTTTATTGAAAAACGAAATTTGAATTAAAACAAAGATCTATGCATAAGTTAATGGGAATTGTAATTTTACTGTTTGCCTTAAACTGTAAATCAGCAGAAAATCAAGCAAAAATGAAGCAAGAAAATATTATTCTTATTGGAAAAGGTAACCTATATGGCTCTGGTGCTGAAGGCGTAGAGAAACAGAATTTAGTAATTACAACTACAGAAGAATGGAAGGATCTACTTAATAAAATTAATGCTGCCAATAAGGTTTCTGATAGTTTTTCAGAAACAGATATTGACTTTTCTGAGTATACTGTAATTGCTGTTTTTGATGAGATAAAGAATTCAGGTGGACATAGCCTAAATCTGGCTATTCAAGAAACTAAGGAGAAAATTTTAGTAGAGGTGTTGAGAAAAGGGCCAAATGGTATAGCAACTTCGGTAATGACGCAACCTTATTATATTGTAAAAATTCCTAAACCTAGTTTGCCAATAGTTTTTGAATAAAAAAAACGCCCAACCAAAGGTTGAGCGTTGCACTAAAAATAAAGTATATCTCTTAAAGGATGCTTACGTTTGCAGCAACCATTCCTTTTCTGCCTTCTTCTTCTGTGTACTCTACATTGTCACCTTCGCGTAACTCTACGCCATTAAGGTTTGATACGTGAACGAAGATGTCTTTTCCTGTTTCTTCGTTTGTAATGAATCCAAATCCTTTTGAATCATTGAAAAATTTAACTGTTCCAGTCATTATAAAAAAATAAAAAATTAAAGCCCAAAGGTAAGGTATTAATCGACGCGCAAGGTTAATAAATCGTTTTATTTTAAAATATTGAAAATTAATAAGTTACTTAATACTTGTTTTCTCTTTGGTTTTCGCGCATTTTCGCAAGGTTTTCCTTAGTTAGCATATAGTCTTTAGCGTCTTTTCCTTTCCATCTGTAGTAAGAAAATAATGGAAAAACAACCAAAAATAATCCCAATACTCCAAAGCCTATGAGTTTTTCAGAGTAGTCAACCTCTAAAATTAATCCGCAAACAATGCTACCTAATGAGGCCAAAAAAGCTATAAGTGTGATAATATGAATAGGTTTCATTATTTTAAATTTCTAGGACGTAAAATTAATCAATTCGCGACGGTAAGCTGTTAAAAGCTTAGATTTTGATACAAAACCATAATATTTATCATCTCTGATTACAGGTAAATTCCAGGCTTTTGAGCGTTGAAATTTTTTCATCACCTTTTCCATAGAATCCTCTTCATAGTAGATGATTTCTGGTGGTTTTTGCATAAAGGTTTCAACTGTAGTTGAATTGTATAGTGTTTGGTCAAACATTACAGACCTTATGTTATCTAGTAAAATGATGCCTATAAAGTTCTTTTCATTATCAGTAACAGGAAACAAATTTCGGTTCGATTTAGAAACACCATTTTTCAGCATTTCTCCCAATGTCATGTCTGGGTGTAGTTCTACAAAATTTTGTTCAATAACAGAATCTAACTTCATTAATGTGAGTACGCTTTTGTCTTTATTTTGAGTGAGAAGCGCACCTTTTTCTAATAATTCTTTAGTGTAAATAGTGTGGTCTAAACCATTTTTGTTAATGATAAAAGACATGGAGGCTGTTATCATCAAAGGTACAAAGAGTTGATATCCACCAGTAATTTCAGCAATTAAGAAAATGGCAGTTAATGGAGCATGCAGTACACCTGCAATAAGACCAGCCATACCAATTAATGTAAAATTAGCTTCAGACACATTAAAACCTAAACCACAGTTATTAATGACTTTGGCAACTACATTTCCTAAGGCACTTCCCATCACTAAGGTCGGAATGATAATTCCGCCAGTTCCACCTGCAGCAAATGTTGTGGTCATGGCAATGGCTTTAAAAATGGTAATGCCAAATAAAAGTCCGATAACGATCCAGATATTGTCTAAATGCGAATCAAAAGGTGTATTACCTAAAGCTTCAATATCGTTACCAATTAAAAGGTTGTTGATGAATCCAAAACCTTCACCATAAAGTGGAGGAATAAAAAAGAGCATAACACCAATAGCCAAACCACCAACAATTAATTTTTGTCTAGCGGATTTAAACCGATTAAATATTGACGTAACTCCGAAGTAAATTTTTGAAAAATAGATAGAAGCAACACCAGTTCCTATTCCTAAAAGGATGTAAAATAGTGTATCCTTAATTACAAATTTATCTGAAACGCTAAACTCAAATAATACACTATCTCCCAGAAAAAAGTAGGATGTAATTACAGAAGATACTGAAGCCATCAATAAAGGTAAGAGTGAAGCAAATGTTAGGTCTAAACTAAAAACTTCAATAGCAAAAATAATTGCGGCAATTGGCGACTTAAAAATAGAAGCAATTGCACCTGCTGCTGCACAGGCAATTAATAAGCTTCTGGTTTTTCTATCAATATGCAATAGTCTGCTAAAGTTAGAGCTTAATGCAGAAGCCGAAGCAATAGCTGGTCCTAACAATCCTACCGAACCACCAAAACCTACGGTTAATGGAGCTGTAATTAAAGGATAGTATATCTTTTTCTTATTTATAATGCCATCTCTTTTAGATAAGGCAAAAAGGATGGATGGAATGGCATGTTCGCTTGGTTGTTTTGAAATGTATTTTACAAACAAGTAAACCAAAAACAAACCAACTATTGGTAAAATAAAATAGATGCTATTTTCTGAAAGAATAATACCTTTTTCAAAAATAGCTTCAATAGCAAAGGTGATATTTTTAATGAAAACAGAAATCAATCCAGCTAATAAACCAATGATGAGGCTTAGTAAAAAAATAAAGTTCTTTTCGGAGACATGTTTGTATCTCCAAATGAGTAATCGCTTTAAAAAGATGGACTTCGTTGGCATAGTTTAAAGCTAACAAAAAATCCTGCAAGAAGCAGGATTTAATATTTATGATTTTAAATTCAATTTTAAATTGAGTTCCTGCAATTGTTCATCATCTATTGGTGCAGGTGCATCTATCATTACATCTCTACCAGAATTGTTTTTTGGGAAAGCGATGAAATCTCTAATCGTTTCTTGTCCACCTAAAATAGCAACAAGTCTATCCAAACCAAAAGCAATACCACCATGTGGAGGTGCACCATATTCAAAAGCATCCATTAAGAAACCAAATTGCGCTCTGGCTTCTTCTTCAGAAAATCCTAAGTGTTTTAGCATAATCGCTTGTATTGCTTTATCGTGAATACGAATAGAACCACCACCAATTTCGTTACCATTTAATACTAAATCGTAAGCATTAGCCTTTACTTCACCTGGTTTAGAATCTAATAATTCTAATTGTCCTGGTTTTGGAGACGTAAATGGATGGTGCATAGCGTGATAGCGCTCAGTATCTTCATCCCATTCTAAAAGTGGGAAATCCATAACCCAAAGTGGAGCAAATTCATCTGACTTACGTAAGCCAAGACGTTCTGCTAATTCCATACGTAAAGCACTTAATTGTGCTCTCACTTTATTGGTGTCTCCTGAAAGTACACAAATTAAATCGCCTGCTTTAGCACCTGTAACTTCTGCCCATTTTGCTAAATCGTCTTGATCGTAGAATTTGTCTACTGAAGATTTAAAAGTACCATCTTCGTTACAACGACAATACACCATACCTAAAGCACCAACCTGTGGACGCTTTACCCAATCAATAAGTTTGTCTATTTCTTTTCTGGTGTATGCATTTCCGCCTGGTACTGCGATACCAACAACCAATTCTGCTGAATTAAATACGTTAAAATCTTTGTGCTGTGCTACGTCGTTTAACTCACCAAACTCCATTCCGAATCTAATGTCTGGTTTGTCGTTTCCGTACAAACGCATAGCGTCATCGTATAACATTCTTGGGAATTTATCAACCTCTACTCCGTTGATTTCTTTAAGTAAATGACGTGTTAACCCTTCAAACGTATTTAAAATATCTTCTTGTTCTACAAACGCCATTTCGCAGTCTATTTGTGTAAACTCTGGCTGACGGTCTGCACGAAGATCCTCATCTCTAAAACATTTTACAATCTGAAAATATTTATCCATGCCACCAACCATAAGCAACTGCTTAAAGGTTTGTGGAGATTGTGGTAAGGCGTAAAACTGACCTTCGTTCATACGAGAAGGTACCACAAAATCTCGAGCACCTTCTGGTGTAGATTTTATTAAATATGGTGTTTCAACTTCAATAAAACCATCGTTAGAAAGATAATTTCTAACAGCTTGAGCTACTTTGTGTCTAAAAACTAAACTGTTTTTTACAGGATTACGACGAATATCTAAGTAACGATATTTCATACGCAAATCATCTCCACCATCAGTTTCATCTTCAATAGTAAATGGAGGTGTTTTAGAGCCGTTAAGAACGTTTAATTCTGAAACTAAAATCTCAACGTCACCTGTAGGAATATTAGGGTTTTTAGAGGTACGCTCTTGTACTTTTCCTTTGACCTGAATTACAAATTCGCGCCCTAATTTTTGAGCGGTTTCCATAAGTGCTTTGGAGCTTTGATCTTCATCAAAGTAAAGCTGTGTTATACCATAACGGTCTCTAAGATCTACATAGATCATAAAACCTTTATCTCTAACTCCTTGTACCCAACCTGCTAGTGTAACTTCTGTATTGTTGTGAGTGGCTCTTAATTCTCCACAATTATGACTTCTGTACATATTCAAAAATTAATCCTGCAAATTTAATCAACTTAAGGGATAAAAAAATAAAAAGCCTCAACAATTGTTGAGGCCTTCTCGCTATTAATCAATGTACTCTTATTCAAGTACAAGGGTGTCTTCATCTGAAGTGTCAAAATCTTCATTTGAACTAAATTTAGATTTTAACCACATCTTGAATGCTGTTGATAAGTAGAAAAGAACTGGTACTACTATTAATGTTAAGAACGTGGCTATAATTAGGCCATAGATTACTGTCCAAGCTAATGGTCCCCAAAATATAACGTTGTCACCACCAAAATAAATATTGGCATCAAACTCACTTACAAATGTAAAGAAGTTGATGTTTAATCCAATCGCTAATGGAATTAACCCTAAAATAGTTGTAATTGCAGTTAACAATACTGGTCTTAAACGTGCCTTACCAGCTTTGATGATTTGTTGTAGCAATTCGTCTTTTGGTAAATATTCAGACATATCTAAGTCTAATTCATTTTTACGTCTATCAATTAATAATTGCGCATAATCTAGCAGTACCACACCATTATTTACAACGATACCTGCCAGAGAAATGATACCCATCATTGTCATTAATATTACGAATGAATCGCCAGTAATTACAATACCGCCAAATACACCAATTAAGCTCAAGAAAATCGCAATCATTATAATCGCAGGCTTAGATACAGAGTTGAATTGGAAAATTAAGATGAAGAAAATCAACCCTAATCCTGTAAAGAACGCACTCATTAAAAATGCCATTTCCTTGTTTTGTTCTTCGATTTGACCTGTGTAATCTATTTTGATATTCGATGGCAGACCATCAAAATTTTTCATTTCATTCTGAATTTGACTAACTACTGCACCAGCATCAGTGTAGCCAGGTGCTAATGCCGAATAGACGGTAACTACACGTTTAGTTTCGTTATGTTTAATAGCACTGAAACCTGAGTTATTTCTTTGATTAGCAACTGTTGAAACAGGAACTTCTTTTATTTGACCAGAAGCCATATCTCTGAACACTATATTTTGATTAAATAGTGCACTAGTGTTATAACGTAAATCTTCATTAAAACGAACATAGATATCAAAATCGTCACCATCTTCTTTGTAAATACCAGCCTTAGCACCAAATAAAGAATTACGCAACTGTTGCCCAACTTGACCAGTACTTACGCCAAGTTCACCAGCCTTTTCGCGATCAACAACTACTTGCATTCCTGGTTTAGACTTGTTAACGTCTATCTTAAGCTCGTCTATTGCTGAAATATTCTTTGAATTTATGTAATCTCTCATTCGCTCCGCTACAGCAATAAGTTCGTCATAATCATTTCCTTGTAATTCAATATTTACAGGAGGTCCTGCTGGTGGTCCGTTGGCATCTTTTTCCACTGAAATTAAGACGCCAGGATAAATTCCAGATAATGCTTCTTGCACTTTTTTACGCAATTCTTCACTATCTTTTCCTTTTCGAAATTTATACTCACGCATTGAGGCTGTAATTTTTCCTTTATGTGGCATCTCTGCAGTAGATCCACCATCGGTTTGAGGATTTCCGGCTCCTTCACCTACTTGTGATACTGAGCTTTCTACCATAAAGTTTTCGCCATCTGCAATATATTCGTCATCATATAGGATGTCGTAGACTTTGCCTTCTATTTCTTTAGTAATTTCATTAGTTTTTTTGATATCTGTACCTTCAGGATATTCGATATAAACAATGATTTGATTCGGTTTGTTATCTGGGAAGAACTCTATTTTAGTTCTTTGACTAGCAACAGAAGCACCAAAACTTCCAAAGGCTAAAAAGAATAACACAAAACTTCCTATGGCTATAATTTGTGGCCACCATCCTTTAAATGAACCTTTTAATGTACTTTCATAAAGATTTTCAAGACGTACTAATGTCTTAGTTTGAAAATTATAAGCAGCTTTTCTTAGTATTAATCGGTAAACCCATAGCATTATAGCTGTAAAAATCATTACAGTTCCCAATCCTCTATAAGTTCCTCCAAATAGTAATATCAGCAGACCTATTCCACCTACTATTGATGTGATATAAATAATTCGCTTAAGTGGCATTTCTTTGTCTTCAATAGTCATAAATTGAGATACTAAAACCGAATTGAAGAATATTGCTACAACTAATGAAGAACCTAATACAACACCTAAGGTTTTAGGGAAATATACCATAAACTGACCCATTAATCCTGGCCATAAACCAAGCGGAATAAATGCAGCTACCGTCGTTGCAGTTGAAATAATGATTGGAAAAGCAATCTCTCCAATACCTTTTTTAGCAGCTTCTTTACGCGATAAACCTTCTTGCTCCATTAAACGATAAACGTTTTCAACAAGTACAATACCATTATCTACAAGCATCCCAAGACCCATAATTAGTCCGAAGAGAATCATAGTGTTCATTGTAAAGCCCAAGAGGTTTAATATCATTAAGGACATAAACATTGACATTGGTATGGCAAACCCAACAAAAAGGGCATTTTTAAAACCAAGGAAAAACATTAATACCGTTACAACTAGGATAATACCAAAGATGATGTTGTTTACTAAATCATCTACTTGGCCAATTGTTTTTGAAGACTGGTCATTTGCAATAGTAATACGTAAATTAGTAGGGAGAACATTGGCTTTTGCATCTGCTACAATTTTTTCGATTTTTTCGGCAGCAGCTACCATATTTTTACCTGAACGCTTTTTTACATCTAGCATTACAACGGCATCGCTTTCTCCTTTTTCAGGAATATATTCTCTTGCATATGTTGTTCTGTCTTTTGGTCTAAATGTTATTGTTGCAATATCCTTTAAGTAAATAGGATTGTTATTCTCTGCTTTAACAACAAAGTCTTGTAAATCTTGTGGATTTTCAATTTCGCCAAGTATTCTAATGGTACGACGTTGTCCACTTGTAATAAGGTTACCTGCAGACATTGTCATATTACCATTTCCAATAGCACCAATGATATCATCAAAGTTTACTTTAGATGCCATCATCTTATAGACATCCACAGCGACTTCAACTTCTTTTTCTTGTGCACCTCTAATATCTACTTGTTTAATTTCTTCTAAATCCTCAATTTCATCTTCGAGATACTCACCAAATTCCTTAAGACGTTCTACAGTATAATCGCCAGAAATATTGATATTAAGAATTGGCATTTCTTCAGAAAGACTCAATTCAAACACATTAGGCTCTACCTTGGCACCATTAAAGGTCGGCCAATCTTCACCAGCAGTTTCTGAGTCTATTTCGTCCTTAACTTTTTGTTTTGCTGCATCTACGGAAATATCCTCATCGAACTCCACAATAACCATAGAATAATCTTCTTGCGATGTCGATGTAATCTCAACAACATTACTGACATTCTTAAGTTTGTCTTCTATTGGATCTGTGATTAATTTTTCTATATCCTCTGCGGTATTACCAGGATAAAGTGAACTAATGTAAATTTTAGTTTCTCTAATTTCTGGAAAACTTTCTCTTGGCATACTAAAATATGCAGAAGCTCCTAAGAAGAGTATTAAAATTATGGCCACATACATTGTGGTTTTATTGTTTATGGCCCAAGACGATAAACCAAATTCCTTATCGACGTTCTTTTTTTCTTTTTTCTTTTTTGCCATTGGTTGGTGTATTATTGGTCGTTGGAATTTTTAGAGTTGATAACTTTAACAGTTTGTCCGTCTTTAACACTACGAGCACCTTCTTGTACTATTTCTACATTACCTTCAATCCCAGATAATACTTCAATTAAGTCACCTTGAGTTTTACCAGTTTTTATAATAACTTGTTTTGCAGTTGCTTTATCTTCATTTCTGTCTGTAATTGTGTAAATGTATTGCTCACCATCAGCATTTTCAGATATAATACTTTGTGGTATTAATATAGCCTTATCGTTAGTGTAATCATTGATTTTTAGACGAGCAGTTAAGTTTGGTTTTATGCTTCCATCTTTGTTTGGTACTGCAATTTCTACATCAAAAGTTCTGTTGGCAGGATTTATAAAATTGCCAGTTTGTCTAATTTGAGATGTAAGCGTTTTTCCTAAAACAGGAAATGTAACTTCTACCGTTTTTCCTTTTGTAATGCTAGTGATGTAACTCTCAGGGATATCAGTTTTAATGTACATATCGCTTAAGTTAACCAAGCGCATTAATGGTGTTTGACCAGCTGCAGCGACATTTCCTTCTTCTGTTATAACGTCGTCTATAACACCAGAGAATGGAGCTCTAACACTATTTTTACCTAATTGCTGATTTATTTGAGCTATACTTTTCTGTAAGCCTTCGTATTGCGATTTTGCTTGTAAATATTGAATTTCACTTCCAATTTTTTGATCCCAGAGACGCTTTTGACGTTCAAAAGTAGTTTTCGCTAAATCTGCTTGAATTTCTAACTGTGCTTTTTGTTGACTTAAACCACCATCATCAATACTGGCTAATAGTTGCCCTTTGCCAACTTTCTGACCTTCTTTTACATAAATACGTGTTATAATACCATTAGATTCTGGTGTAATAACAATATTTTGTTTCGTTTCAACGCTTCCTTGGAGTTCTAAGTAATGTGTAAATTCTTCGGTCTCAGCCTTAAACGTTGTAATTAAAGGCACGTTACGGTCTGGACTTATACTTTGAAGTTTTTCATCCAATTGCTTGATTTGCACAGCAAGCGCTTGTTGCTCGTCTACTAATTCGTCTTTTCTTTTTTGAATAGCTTCTGCATTGTTAGACGCTACTAGCTCTTCTACCGATTGCTTTTTCTCTCCAGAACAAGCTGCCAATATTGAAGCTAAAATGATTAAACTAAATATTTTTTTCATGATGATAGTTTTAAAATTTGGTCGTTGTGTTGGTTATGGTTTCTAGTTCTGCCTTGGCATTTATTACATCTAGCATAGCTTGCAAAAGCTCTTGTTGTGCAGAATATAATTGCGTCTGTGCTTGTCTCAGCTCAAAACTAGAGCCTATGCCTTCAAAAAATTTGGTTTGGTTTTTTCGCTCAATACGTTCAGCCAATGCTAGGTTTTGTTTTTTGTTTTCGTAATCTTCTGTTGCAAACTTGTAATTGCTTTTTGCTGTATCTATTTGAAGTTTTAGTTGCTGCTCTGTCTCAGTAAGCTGATCCTTAGATTTTTCAAAATTAATTTTTGCACGTTGTGTTGCAGCACTCCTTCCGCCTGAACTAAAAATCGGAATATCGAGATTAAATCCAAACGCAGAAAAGCCTGCCCAGTTTTGTTCTTTCTCAAAAAATGTAAATTCGTCGCTAAAGCCTAAATAGCCACCATTAAGAAATGCACTTAATGTTGGTAGTGCTTTGCTCTTTTCTAATTTTAGTAGAAGTTCTTTAGATTTTGTGTCGTTTTCTGCAATTTTATAATCAACAGTTGTTGTTACATCATTATCTAAATCTAAAGCTTCTAATGAAATATTCTTTTGTGTTAATTGCTCTAAATTTTCGGTAAGTTCTAATTGAGCAGCATAGTCTATTCCTAATGTTATATTAAACATTTGATATGCAATTCCTCTTAAACGAATAGCGTTGTTGAGGTTACTTTTTAGATTAGACAATGTAATCTGTAACTGTTCAACACTTTCTTCTTCCTCCAGTCCGTTTTCATAGATTTTTGTAGTTTCAAAAAGGTTTTTCTCTAAAACTTCGATGTTTTTTTCGAGGATAAGTACACTTTCTTCAGCAAGTAGTACATTTCCGTATGCGTTGATAACATTCTTTCTTACTTCTAAATCTGTTTTCTCTTTAGCGTTTTTTGAAATTTCCAAAAACACTTTTGCAGATTGTAGCCCTACTAAATAAGAGCCATCAAAAATCAATTGACTTAAAGTGGCAGTTGCATTTACGTTTTGCTTAGTTCCGAAGATAACTTCAGAAAAACCTGGTTCAATCGGAGGGATTCCTTCAGGAGCACCTAGCTCGTCATAAAATTGGTCTAGATTTCTAATTTGGCTGTAAGGGTCAAAAAATTCATTTGGTAATAATGATACCTGCTGCTTTAAATTATTTTGATACGCAATATTAGCGTTTAATTGAGGTAAACCAGTAGCGGTAGTTTCCCATTTTTGTTGCTTTGCGGCTTCTATATCTCTTGCAGCGTTTTTAGCTTGCCTATTGTTTTCTATGGCATAATCAATTGCCTCCTGTAAAGTAAAGCTTTGAGGATGCTCTTGAGATATACCAATAGCGCCAAAAAGAAGACTTATTATTAATAAAAGCGTTTTTTTCATTGGTTATTGTTGATTTTGATTGATCTCTAAATATTTGTTTAGGTACTCTATTCCTTTAGGTGTACATATACCTCTTAAATGGTATTCTAGATAGTTGTTCATCAGCATACGCATCGAAAAATGCTCTAAAGGAAACAGTGTTTTGTCTTTTAATGCCATCATACAGTTGAAATAGATTTTTGAAATAAACTCAACATTAATATCTTCTCTAAAAAGTCCCATTTTCTTACCACGATCTAGGTTGCAACCCACGCAATCTTGCATAACGCATAGCTGTTTTTCTTTAATGTCGTGAAAAATTTTAGGGTAGTATTTCTCTAGTTGAAACTGAGGCGAAGATTTTTCGTCTTTTAAGTTTTTCATTAAAAAACGTTTAATCTCATAAATTTCTTCGATTGGATTTTTTTCTTGATCTCTAATATCCTCTATACCGCACGATATAGTTTCAAACAAAAGCATTACGGCTTCCTCAACTAAAACAGTCTTGTTTTTAAAATATTGATAAATGGTCTTTTTAGATATACCCTTAGTATTGGCAATATCATCCATGGTTACGCTCTTAAAACCGTAGTTTAAGAACATGTCAACAGCAGTCTTTAAAATTTCTTGTTTCATAATTAAGGCGCAAATCTACATTAGGAAACTTTAAAAACAAAAAAAGTTTCCATAGTTTTAATAATTTTTTAACATAGATAACATTGTCTTAAAATGTGTTTAAAGCATTATTTTTGCTTTATGCAGAATATTGAAACTTATCAAAAATCGTTTCTATCTTATTTAGAAGATTTTGTAGTAAACAAAAAGCCTAAGAATCTTTATGAACCCATAAATTATATTTTAAAACTTGGTGGTAAACGCTTGCGACCTGTCTTAACTTTGATGACATCAGAGATTTTTAATGGTTCTACAAGTGCTGCTATGGATGCCGCTCTTTCTGTGGAGGTATTTCATAATTTTTCTTTGATACATGATGATATTATGGATGATGCACCTTTGCGTAGAGGAAAAGCAACGGTTCATGAAAAGTGGGATTTGAATACAGGAATTCTCTCTGGTGATGCTATGCTCATCTTGGCATATCAATTGTTTGAAAACTACGAACCAAAAATTTTTCAGGCCTTAGCAAAATTATTCAGTAAAACGGCTTTAGAGGTTTGCGAAGGACAACAATACGATATTGATTTTGAAACTCGAAATGACGTTACAATACCAGAATATCTTAAAATGATTGAATATAAGACTGCTGTTTTGGTTGGTGCTGCAATGAAAATGGGAGCTATTGTTGCAGAAGCTTCAGAAGAAGATCAAAATTTAATTTACGATTTTGGTCGTTATCTAGGTGTCGCTTTTCAACTTCAGGATGATTATTTAGATGCATTTGGTAATCCTGAAACATTTGGTAAGCAAGTAGGAGGTGATATTTTAGAGAATAAAAAGACCTATTTATACCTCAAAACATTAGAACTGGGTAATAATGCTGAAAAAACTAGCTTATTAGATTTAATGATTAATAAAGCGTTAACTGATGACGAAAAAGTAGAAAAAGTAAAAGCACTTTTTAATGCTTCTGGTGCGGCTGACGCTACGCAATTAGCTGTTAAAGATTACACCCAAAAGGCGTTTAACGTATTGGATAAAATAAATATTTCTGAAGATAAAAAACAAATGCTTCAATTGTTTGGTGAACAATTAATGAATAGACGTGTGTAATGGCTTTGCCTGTAAATTTTGAAGATTTAATCGTTGAGGCCAACAAATTAAAGCTGTACAAAAAGTTAATAGTTCAGCTTAATAAGGATTTACTTTTTGCAAATGTAGATTTAGAATTTGATGAAGATACGTTGCCAACAAGCCTTAAGTTGGTATTGCAAGACACGGTTTTTCATCTTATTCAGCATAAATTTTCAGACTATCTTAATCTACTTTATCAAGTTGATGTTTCTGAAAAGAAAGTAAGATTGCTCGATGGAGATGATACCTTAAAGTTGTCTGAAGATATTACCTTTTTAATCCTTCAGAGAGAGTGGCAAAAAGTTTGGTATAAAAATAAACACTGAAATAGGGATACGGTATCTGAGCGCAGTCGAAGTCAAAACCAAAATCTCACAAAAGGCATCCAAGCTTGGTTTTGTATACTTTTATCTTCATCATAAAGCACGTCATACCTTATTCCAAAAGTTACATTACCACTTCGGTAACCAGCACCCAGAAACAGAGCAGGATACCAATAGCTGTCATCTACATTGCTTACAAACTGCTCATCAAAATCGCGGTTTACGTATAGCTGTTCAATTTCAGTAGAGAGTTGTAGTTCTCTGTAAGGATTAAATAAACCAATCACACTTCCGCCAACGACGGTAGATTTAAAAACGTCACGTTGAGAGCTGTACTGAAAATTTAGCCCAATGCCAGTGGCAACATAAGGACTAAAGTTATATAAAGCATTAGGAGCAATAGCACCACTAAAAAAACCATCTCCAAAGTTTAGGCCCAAACCACCGCCAAACTGAACGTTTTGCCAAAAACCATCTTCATTACTAATATCTTGGGCATTTAAAGAAAATGTAAAAAACCATAAAAGAACACTAGTTAAAATTATTTTTTTGGCAGTCTTTAATCTAAATTTTATCATCTTAATAATTCTTAATTCCTTATTTGTTATAAATATAATAAAACGCTTAGTTTATCTACTAAAAGTTGTATTTTTGAAGAAATTTTGTTGAAACGACAACGTCTCGTAAAAATAATGGATAAATATTCCTTTCTCAACGCAGCACATACAGCATATTTTGCTGACTTATACGATCAATATCTTAAAAATCCAGATGCTATAGAACCGAGTTGGCGTGCCTTTTTTCAAGGGTACGATTTTGGCTCTGAAAATTATGGAATGGATGGTGAAATAGTAGAAGGTGTGTCTGCTCAAATTCCTGAACAGCTTCAAAAAGAGTTTCAGGTTGTAAAACTTATTGATGGTTACAGAAACAGAGGTCACTTATTTACTAAAACAAATCCGGTTAGAGCCAGAAGAAAATACGCTCCAACTTTAGAGATTGAAAATTTTGGTCTCTCAAAAAGTGATTTAAATACTGTTTTTTCTGCAGGTGAAATCATAGGTATTGGCACTTCAACCTTACAAAATATTATAGATCATTTAGAGCGTATTTATTGCGATTCTATTGGTGTAGAGTATATGTATATAAGAAAACCAGAGGAAATTCAGTGGATTCAAGAAAAACTGAATGTTAATGATAATCACCCTCAGTTTTCGCCAGATCAAAAGAAAAATATTCTAAGAAAACTTAATGAAGCAGTTTCTTTTGAAAACTTCTTGCATACCAAATATGTAGGTCAAAAGCGATTTTCTTTAGAAGGAAACGAATCTCTAATTCCTGCTTTAGACGCTATGATAGAAACAGCGGCAGAATACGGAGTTAAAGAATTTGTAATGGGTATGGCACATCGTGGCCGCTTAAGTACACTTACAAATATTTTTGGAAAATCTGCAAAAGATATCTTTAGTGAGTTTGATGGTAAAGATTATGAAGAGCAGATTTTTGATGGTGATGTAAAATACCACTTAGGTTGGACGAGCGATCGCGAAACCGACTCTGGCAAAAAGATTAACCTAAGTATTGCTCCAAACCCTTCGCATCTTGAAACTGTAGGTGCAGTTGTAGAAGGTATATCTAGAGCAAAACAAGACAAGCCAGAAATTGAAGATGCTTCGCAAGTATTACCAATTGTAGTACATGGTGATGCTGCCATAGCAGGACAAGGCCTTGTGTACGAAGTTGTACAAATGGCAAAATTAGATGGTTATAAAACAAACGGAACAGTACATATTGTAGTAAACAACCAAATAGGTTTTACGACTAATTACTTAGACGCACGTTCTAGTACCTATTGTACAGATGTTGGTAAAGTAACCTTGTCTCCGGTATTACATGTTAATGCCGATGATGCAGAGTCTGTGGTACACGCAACATTATTTGCACTTCATTTTAGAATGAAATTTAAGCGCGATGTATTTATAGACTTATTAGGTTACAGAAAATATGGTCATAACGAGGGTGATGAGCCAAAGTTTACACAACCATTATTATATAAAGCAATTGCAAAGCATAAAAATCCAAGAGATATCTATGCAGAACGCTTAATTGCTGAAGGAATAATAGATAAGGATCATGTTTCTAAAATTGAAAAAGATTACAAGGATAAACTAGAGGAAAAACTAGAAGACTCTCGTAAAGTAGAAAAGACAGTTATTTCTCCATTTATGCACGAACAATGGAAAGACTTTGAACGTGTTGATGAAAGCGAAATGATGAAGCCTGTAGACACAACAGTTTCTAAAGAATTGCTTACAGACATTACAAAGGTTATTTCTAATTTACCTGATGATAAAAAGTTTATCAGAAAAATTCAACGTTTGGTAGAATCGCGTCAAACTATGTTTGATGAAAACAGATTAGACTGGGCAATGGCAGAGCATTTAGCTTACGGTACATTGTTAGCCGAAGGTTTTAATGTTAGAATTTCTGGTCAGGATGTAGAACGTGGTACTTTCTCACACAGACATGCTGTTGTAAAAGTAGAGGACAGCGAAGAAGAAATTATTTTATTAAAAAATGTGTCTGAGAGCCAAGGGCAATTCAATATTTATAACTCATTATTGTCAGAATATGGTGTTGTAGGTTTTGATTATGGTTATGCTATGGCTAGTCCTAATACATTAACCATCTGGGAAGCACAATTTGGAGACTTTAGTAATGGAGCTCAAATTATGTTAGACCAATATATATCTTCTGGAGAAGATAAATGGAAAACATCAAACGGATTGGTAATGTTATTACCTCATGGTTATGAAGGTCAAGGTGCAGAACACTCTTCTGGTCGCATGGAACGTTACTTACAGTTGTGTGCAAAGGACAATATGTTTGTTGCAGACTGTACAACGCCAGCCAATATGTTTCATTTGTTACGAAAGCAAATGAAGGCTAACTATAGAAAGCCATTAATTGTGTTTACACCAAAAAGTTTATTACGTCATCCTAAGGTGATTTCTACTGTAGAAGAATTTGCAAACGGAAGTTTTCAAACCATAATAGATGATACAAGTGCTAAAGCCGATAAGGTTAAAACTTTAGTGTTTGTAACAGGCAAATTCTATTATGATCTTTTAGAAGAGCAAGAAAAGTTAGGTAGAGAAGATGTCGCTTTAGTTAGAATAGAACAATTATTCCCATTACCAATAGATGAAATTAATAACATATTAGGTAAATATAAAAATGCTGACGATGTGGTTTGGGCACAAGAAGAGCCTAGAAATATGGGTGCTTATGGTCATATGATGATGCATTTTGATAAAGCACGCACATGGAGAGCGGCAAGTAGAAGACCATATGGTGCACCTGCAGCAGGTAGTTCTGTACGTTCAAAAATAAGACATCAAGAAGTTATCGATTACGTTTTTGATAAGAAGAAAAATAACCAAATTAGAAAATAAGAATAATTAAACCAAAACAAGGTTAAATACAATAAACGCATGATTTTAGAAATGAAAGTGCCTTCACCAGGCGAGTCAATTACTGAAGTAGAAATTGCTGAGTGGTTAGTAGAAGACGGAGATTATGTAGAGAAAGACCAAGCAATTGCAGAGGTTGATAGTGATAAAGCAACATTAGAATTGCCAGCAGAGGCTAGTGGTATTATTACGTTAAAAGCTGAAGAAGGTGATGCTGTAGCTGTTGGGCAAGTTGTTTGCTTAATTGACACTAGCGCTGAGCCAAAAGCAGATGCTACAACCACGTACAAGGGTGGTGACGAAGGCGGAAACGATAGTGATGTTGAAGAGAACTTAGCGAAAGAGCAAGCTGATACTAACAAATCTGGTGAAAAAGCACCAAATCCTGCAAAAGAAACATATGCTTCTGGTACCCCTAGCCCAGCCGCAAAAAAAATCATTGAAGAAAGAGGGTTAGATGCCAATACTATAAAAGGTACTGGTAAAGATGGCCGAATTACTAAAGATGATGCTGTAAATGCTGTACCTTCTATGGGAACTCCAACAGGAGGAAACAGAGGAACATCTCGTAGCAAAATGTCTATGTTACGTCGTAAAGTAGCAGAGCGTTTGGTTGAAGCTAAGAACACAACAGCTATGTTAACGACTTTTAATGAGGTTAACATGACACCAATTTTTGAATTGCGTAAGCAATACAAAGAAGACTTTAAAGCGAAGCATGGAGTAGGTCTTGGTTTTATGAGTTTCTTTACTTTGGCAGTAGTAAGAGCATTAAAACTATATCCTGCAGTTAACTCGATGATAGACGGTAAGGAAATGATTTCTTACGATTTTGTAGATGTAAGTATTGCAGTATCTGGACCAAAAGGACTTATGGTTCCGGTGATAAGAAATGCAGAAAACTTAACCTTCAGAGGTGTTGAGGCAGAAGTAAAACGTTTAGCGTTAAGAGCCAGAGATGGTCAGATTACAGTAGATGAAATGACAGGCGGTACATTCACAATCTCTAATGGTGGTGTATTTGGTAGTATGTTATCTACACCAATTATAAATCCTCCACAGAGTGGTATTCTTGGTATGCATAATATTATAGAAAGACCAATAGCTGTAGATGGTAAAGTTGAAATTCATCCAATGATGTATGTCGCATTATCTTACGACCATAGAATTATTGATGGTAAAGAATCTGTTGGTTTCTTAGTTGCTGTTAAAGAAGCATTAGAAAACCCAGAAGAATTATTGATGGATAACAATCCAAAGAAAGCTTTAGAAATGTAATTTTATTAAAGTTATCAATAAAGTAAAAAAGCGCAATTAATAAGTAATTGCGCTTTTTTTACTCCTAATAAATAGGTAACTAACTAAAATTAACTAAAAAAATTAACAGCCACATTCGCTGAAATGACTATAACAGAACTTACAATTAATAGAATCATAAATATTTTATCCCTTTTTGCAGTATTATCTTTCATTGTGTCCATAATGTTTATTTTTTTAAAAAAGCTCTGAACTTTATTGTTCTGCCCAGAGCTTTTTGATAATATAATCTGAGGCATTGATTAATAGCTCTGTAAAATTGCAAATAATTGTAAAGCAATACTATACGTAACCTTACGTATTTTTTAAAAAAATTTTCAAAAAAAGAGATTTGGAAAACACGAAGGCTTAAAAACTTAAAAATATTTCCATTCTTTATTCATTTTTAAGCCCTGTTGGCGCAGGGCTTTTATTTAGATTCCCACGAAAGTGGGAATGTTATTGTGTAAAAAAGCTGTCAAAGCGACCTTCGGTTATTTCAAAAGTCTCTCCTGTATCAGGATTAATGACTGTAAAGTTGAATATTCCTGAAACTATGTTATTTGTCAGGTCAAGTTTCGTTATTTCAAGAGTTCCAGGTTCATCAGAATTTGTCATTCCTTGAGGGCAAATACAATCAAAACTCAACAACCCATAAAAATTTCCGTTCTCACGTTCTTTAAGTTGCAATTGAGTATCTGTTTCAATAGAAGAATTTAATGAGCCAATATCAATTTGAGTGTATTCGTTTCCACTATCCTGAGCTGTAATTCCGAAAAAATACTCACCATCCACCAATTGGTAAAAACAGTTAAAGAAGCCAGAGTTGTCCACAAAGGGCTCGCCGTTAACAAGGCAGCCAAAAGTACCCTCGCCAGTTTGGGTGGCTGGTGGCAGGCAGTCTATGCCTTGGCAGTTGTTGTCATCGTTGTTGCAGCTTGTTGCGCTGAGCAATAAAAAACTTAGTAGTAATGAGATTCCTCGGCAGGCTCGGAATGACAAGTTTAGTGTTTTTTTCATAGCATTGGGATTTAGGTTTTTATTCTGTATAAAATTAATTATCAATTTAATGAGATACTATAAGTAACCTTACGTATTTTTTGAATTTTTTCATAAAAAAAGAGCCTTGGATGACTCCAAGGCTCAAATAATCCCCTAAGAACTAATTAATAGCTCGTTATTAACCCTTAATTAATAACAGTGTAAATTTCTGAAATAAAACAATGTGATAATATACGTAACCTTACGTATTTTTTAAGAAATATAGTTTTGGTTCTCTTTTGCCCAAATTAACAAGCTATTAGGTGTTTTTTCTATACCTAACTTTCTGATAGTGTTGCTTTTGTGTTTTTCTACAGTCCTTGGAGAGATGAATAAATGCTCTGCAATTTCCTTTGCAGTCTTATTTTCTACAATTAATTTTAAGATTTTGAGCTCCGTTTTTGTCAAGTTTTTTAATTCTTCAGGTCCATTATCAACTTCTATGTAAGCTAAAAGTTCTGGACTAAAATAGGGTTTGTCTTTAATTACTGCAGAAATACAGTTTTCAATTTCATCCAGTGCAAACTCCTTTAATACATAACCGTAAACTCCTAAAGCTTTAGCCTCGTTATATATTTTCTCGTCTTTCTCAAAAGTAATAAGAACTATTTTTGTCTTAAGATTAGCGTTTTTACATTTTTCAGCTATTTGCAAACCTGTAAAAAAAGGCATTTTAATATCTAGAATGGCAATATCTGGAGTGTGAGCTTTTATTAAGGCCAAAGCTTCTTTACCGTTTTTTGCACTGGCAAGGACGTTATATTCTTTTTCGTGTAAAAAATCTTGAAGACCTTTTAGCACCAAAGGATGGTCATCTGCTATTACGATGGCTGGATTCATAAGGCTATTAATCAACTAGGGAGGTTAAAGATAACAAGAATCTTTTGGGTTAAGAAATATCTTTCAGCTTTAAGAAAAGGTATTTCTTCTCGTAATCAATTATAGCTTTTCCTTTCTTTAAAATATCTGCACCAATAATGCCATCTACAGGATCTGCATTATGATTAACGAGCCCAGTGTTAACATGAGAAAGATTAAAAAGAATTAAGGCAACTCTGCTTTTTTTCCATTTCCCAATTTTTAAATTGTTGGATATAGAAATCTGTGTGGTCATATTAGAAGCACCAGCTCCAACAGCTTTTATTTCAGAATCCTTTACTCTAAGGTTAAAACGTTCTATGGCTTCAAAGCCAACACAACTGCTAGAAGCTCCAGTGTCTAAAATAAAGCGACCTTTAACTCCATTAATAGTGGCCTTTATTTCAAAATGATTTGTTTTGGTCAATTTGAGTTTTATTTTGGAGTAGCCTTTGCTCAGAAGAAAGTCTTTTAACGTTTCCATTTTCAAAATTTGTGTAAATATAAGATACTAAACCTTTATTTTTGGCAAATGATTATAACCGATACGCACACACATTTATATAGTGAAGCTTTTGATGAAGATAGATCAGCTATGATTCAGCGTGCTTTAGATGCTAATGTCTCCAGATTTTTTATTCCAGCAATAGATTCTACTTATACAGCATCCATGCTTCAGCTCGAAAAAGATTTTCCTGAGCATATTTTTTTAATGATGGGATTGCATCCTACACATGTAAAAGAAAATTATAAGAAAGAATTAGAACATGTCGAGGATATGTTATCGCAAAGACAGTTTTATGCGGTTGGAGAAATAGGAATTGATCTATATTGGGATAAAACCACACTAGATATTCAGATTGAAGCATTCAAATATCAAATTAATCTGGCAAAAAAGTATAAGTTGCCTATTGTTATTCACTGTAGAGAAGCATTTGATGAGATTTTTGAAGTTTTAGAACAAGAAAAATCAAATGATCTTTTTGGAATCTTTCACTGCTTTACTGGCACATTAGAGCATGCATACCAAGCCATATCTTATAACATGAAGTTGGGCATAGGCGGAGTAGTAACATTTAAAAATGGAAAAATAGACCAGTTTTTAAACAAAATCGACTTAAAACACATTGTTCTAGAAACCGATTCTCCGTATTTAGCACCAAAACCATACCGTGGTAAGCGTAACGAAAGTTTATATATTAATAAGGTATTAGAAAAATTATCCGAACTTTACGATACATCCGAAGAGGAGATTGCTAAAATTACTACAGAAAACTCAAAACAAGTATTTGGAATCTAAAATTATGCAAAAACCTAACATCCTATTAATATATACAGGTGGTACAATTGGTATGATAAAAGATGCCGATACAGGAGCGTTACGAGCGTTTGATTTTGATAGCATCCTAACACGTATTCCAGAGATACGTTTGCTAGATTGTAATATTGAAACCATTTCCTTCGAAGAGCCCATAGATTCGTCTAATATGAATCCTAAGTTTTGGGCAGATATTGCTCAAATAATAGAAGTTAATTATCAATCATTTGATGGTTTTGTAGTTTTACATGGTAGCGACACCATGAGTTATTCTGCATCAGCACTAAGTTTTTTGTTAGAGAACTTAGAAAAGCCAGTCATCTTTACAGGATCTCAATTGCCAATAGGTGATTTAAGAACGGATGCTAAGGAGAATTTAATAACCTCCATTCAGATGGCATCATTGCAAAAAGAAGGTCTTCCGGTTATTCGCGAAGTAGGACTTTATTTTGAATACAAACTCTACAGAGGTAATAGAACCACTAAAATAAACGCAGAACATTTTGAAGCTTTTGAGTCTTTTAATTACCCAAATTTAGCAGAGTCTGGTGTACACCTTAATATTAATAATGAGTATTTATGGAGAGCAAAGTCAAAAGATCAATTAGTAGTTCGAACAAAAATGAATACCAATGTTGGTATTCTTAAACTATTTCCTGGGATATCTAAGGCATTAGTTGAATCAATACTAAACTGCAAAACACTTGAAGGATTATTATTGGAAACCTATGGAGCAGGTAACGCAACAACAGAAGAGTGGTTTGTAGATTTGCTAAAAAAAGCAATATCTAGAGGTCTCCATATCATTAATGTATCTCAATGTGCAGGAGGAAGCGTTAATATGGGGCAATATGAAACCAGTTCAAAATTAAAAACCATAGGTGTAATTTCTGGAAAAGATATAACCACAGAAGCAGCAATCACTAAATTAATGTACCTTTTAGGTGAGAAAATACCTGCTTCGGAATTCAAAAACACATTCGAAACATCACTGCGTGGCGAAATGACCTAAAATTAACGATACAAATTTTAGTGTTTGAAGTTTTTTTTGTTATTTGGCACACCGTAATTTTTGACAAAATTTAGAGAGAGGTGGCCGAGTGGTCGAAGGCGCACGCCTGGAAAGTGTGTATACTCCAAAAGGGTATCGAGGGTTCGAATCCCTTCCTCTCTGCATAGATTTTAGGCGATTTTTACATTATTTTTTTTATCTTTAACACTTTAACTAATAAAATTAAGATTAAGAACAATGAAAAGATTATTTTCTATTCTTGCCATAACATGTTTAATGGCTATCGGAACTGTTAATGCCAATGCAACAACATTAGCAACTACAACAGCAACTATTACAACTCTAACTCAAGAAGCTGAAGAACCAGCAGGTGAAGATTTGAGTTTCCATCAAGAATTAAAAAAGCGTTTTATTGAAGGTGGCCCAGGCTTTATGGGTATTGTATTATTATGTTTAATTCTTGGTTTAGCAATCGCTATTGAGAGAATTATCTTTTTAAACCTTTCAACTACAAACACTAAAAAATTAACTCAAAATGTAGAAGATGCATTAGCGTCTGGTGGTATAGAAGCTGCTAAAGAAGTTTGTAGAAACACAAAAGGACCAGTTGCCTCTATATTCTATCAAGGTTTAGATAGAGCTGACGAAGATATTGATGCCGCTGAAAAAGCTGTAGTAGCTTATGGTGGTGTTCAAATGGGTCAGTTAGAAAAGAATGTTTCTTGGATATCATTATTTATCGCATTAGCACCAATGCTTGGTTTCATGGGTACAGTAATCGGTATGATTCAGGCCTTCGATAAGATTGAAGCAGCAGGTGACATGCAGCCATCATTAGTAGCAGGTGGTATTAAAGTAGCACTTTTAACAACAGTATTTGGTCTTATTGTGGCTATTATTCTTCAAATATTCTACAACTACATCATCGCTAAGATTGATAGTATTGTAAATGATATGGAAGATGCATCAATTACATTGATGGACTTATTAGTAAGACACAAAAAATAAAAAAGACCAAATTAAATTATGTTACACAAAATATTAAAAATAGTAGCTGCTGTACTAAGTCTGGTAGGGATTGTATCCTTAGTTAGAATTATTGCAGCTGGTGATGAGGCTATCGAGACAGGCGAAAAAGCTGGTCTTGTAGAGCCAATGGCCTGGGCAGCTTACATTACTTTAGGTATTGTAATCTTGTTTGTAGTGGTTTTTATTATCAAAAATCTATTTACAAATACTTCAGGGCTAAAAAACACGTTAATAGGAATAGGAGCTTTTGCTGCCGTCTTAATAATATCTTATGTGGTATCTGGTGGAGACACAAAGTCATATAAGTTACAAGAAGGATTTGCAACAGACGGTCAATCGCACATGGTAGGAGCTGGTTTAACAGCATTCTATGTGTTAATCGTAGTTGCAGCTTTAGCAATGATTTATGCTTCTGTAAAAAAAATAATTAGTAAATAATAAGGTATGGCAAAAAGAGCAGCACCAGAAGTTAATGCAGGTTCAATGGCTGACATTGCCTTCTTATTACTTATCTTCTTCTTGGTAACTACTACCATAGAAAAAGATAAAGGTTTATTAAGAAGTTTGCCACCTATTGACGATACTGAGGTTGAGCCACCTATTATTAAACAAAAAAATCTATTTACTGTTCTTATAAACCGAAACAACCAATTGCTTGTAGAAGATGAGCAAATGGAGTTAAAGGATTTAAGACAAGCAGCCATAGAGTTTTTAGATAATGGTGGAGGAACCAATGCGGCAGGTGAACGATGTGATTACTGTAAAGGAAAGAGAGACGAGTCATCGTCTGATCATCCTGATAAGGCAATTATATCTATGAAACACGATAGAGAAACCTCGTATGAGAAATATATAGACGTACAAAACGAACTTGTAGCGGCTTATAATTTCTTAAGAGAGAGAGAAGCTAAACGTTTGTATGGTAACTTAAAAGAATACCAAGGGGTAGAAAAAGTTTACCAAGCAATGTTAGAAGAGAAAGAGAAGAATCAATTTAGTAAGGATACTATCTTAAATGGACGTATAGAGGACATTAAGAAATTATTCCCTATGAAATTGTCTGAAGCAGAACCAGATAAAAGTTAAAAAGTAACAATTATGTCAAAGTTTAAAAAAGGAAAACAAGGAGACTTGCCAGCGATTTCAACGGCGTCTTTACCTGATATTGTATTTATGTTACTTTTCTTTTTCATGGTAGCAACCGTAATGAGAGATAGCTCTCTAATGATTAAGAACAGTTTGCCTAGTGCAGACCAGGTTGAGAAGCTTAAGAAAGACAGAACGGCTTTTATTTATGCTGGTGAGCCAAGTGATCAATTTAAACAATTGGGAACAGAACCAGTTATACAGTTTAATGACAAAATCATTAAAGTAGAAGAAGTACAAGCAAGTGTATTAGAAGCACAGCGAGCTTTAACTGAAGAATTACAACCAAAATTTGTTGTAGGTCTTAAAGTTGATAAAAACACTCATGCTGGTTTAGTTTCTGATATTAAGCAAGAGCTTAGACAGGCAAATACATTAAAGGTTATGTATATTGCTAACGCTAAAGCTGAATAAAAATAGTCTTAATTTTTATATTTAAAACGTCCTGAGTAATCAGGGCGTTTTTGTTTTATTACACTTAAAGATTTTGTAGTTTTAACTTTATGAAGAATACCATTTTAATTGTTTTATTCATTTCAGGCTTTATCGGGTTTTCGCAGAAAAAAAATGATAAAGAAAAAACTGAATTATATAAAAACTACCGTGAAGATCAGTTTTATATATCAGTAACCTATAATTTACTTAACGAAAAGCCTATTGATGTAAGTCAAAGCGGGTTTTCTTCAGGTTTTCATTTTGGGTTTATTAGAGATATGCCAATTAATAAAGAACGTACAGTTGCCTTAGGTTTGGGGTTAGGACTATCTACTAATTCCTTTAATCAAAACATTGCTATTACAGAGACTAATAATAATGTTTCATTTAACATTATAAATGAGAGTGAATTAAATGTGTCTAAAAACAAGTTTACAACCTATTTATTTGAGGTGCCTCTTGAGTTAAGATGGCGAAAATCTAGCCCAACGAATTATAGTTTCTTAAGGATTTATCCAGGTTTTAAATTAGGGTATCTTTTTTATAACTCCACTAAGTTGAAAAGTGACCAAGGCAATACAAAGCTTTCTAACATTGATGAATTTAATAGGCTTCAGTATGGTTTAACATTAAGTGCAGGTTATGGTACATGGAATTTGCATGCCTATTATGGCTTAAACCCTATTTTTGAGGACTCTACAAAATTAGTCGATGCTCCGTTAAATATGACTGCTTTTAAAATTGGTCTGATTTTTTATATTCTATAACCAATATTTCATAAATAATATCTGAGGAAACAATCCTGTTATTAAACCAATAATAAGTTCTTGATTTGTGTGTGCTTTAAGGTGTAAACGTGATGTTGCAATGGCACCTATAATTATCATCATTAACGCAATTGTGCCATTTATATTAATTTTATAGTTAAGACCAACAGCTACAGCGAACATAAAAAAACCAGAAGAAGCAATCATGTGTATGCTGGCTTTAACTTTAAAAACAGCCATTATAAAACAAGCCAATGTAGAGCATAATATTCCTAAAAAGAAGTAGTACAGTTCTACAATTTCATTTGGTGTTAAGACACGTATTAAAATTAAAGTAGTTATCACGCAATTAATAAGTAGAGGAATTAAGCGTTCTTTGGTGCTCTTTAGATATATAGAATCTACTTTGTTAATGGTTTTAAGTAAGAAGAATAATAAGATGGGAAGTATTATTGTGAGAATAACTATAGAGAAAATTTTAGCATTCTGAATAGGCTTTGGAATGTATCGCGGTGTTTTGTGAAAATAAAACAAAACACCAAGTAAAGGCATAATCAAAGGATGAAAAACAAAGGATATACTTTTTAAAAGAAAATTTTTCATCCAAATAATTATAGTTCTTTTCTCAATCTAGCAACCGGAATATCGAGTTGCTCTCTATATTTAGCAACAGTACGTCTGGCAATTGGATAACCCTTTTCTTTTAAAATTTTAGAAAGCGCTTCGTCAGTTAAAGGTTTCTTTTTGTTTTCTTCTTCAATTACGGTTTCTAAAATCTTCTTTATTTCTCTTGTAGAGACTTCTTCACCTTGATCATTAGTCATCGATTCTGAAAAGAATTCTTTGATTAATTTTGTTCCGTAAGGTGTGTCTACATATTTGCTATTTGCCACTCTAGAAATGGTTGAAACATCCATTTCAATCTCATCTGCAATATCTTTTAAAATCATTGGCCTTAACTTACGCTCGTCGCCTGTAAGGAAGTATTCTTTTTGATAGTGCATAATGGCACTCATGGTAACAAAAAGTGTCTGCTGACGTTGTCTTACCGCTTCTATAAACCACTTTGCAGCATCTAGTTTTTGCTTTATAAATAGCACGGCATCTTTCTGTGCTTTAGATTTTTCTTTGGTGTCCTTATAGCCTTTAAGCATATTGCTATATTCTCTGGATACATGTAGTTCTGGTGCATTTCTGCCATTAAGGGTAAGTTCTAATTCACCATCAACAATTTTAATAGCAAAATCTGGGACAATATGTTCTACAATTTTGTTGTTACCAGCGTAAGAGCCACCTGGTTTTGGGTTAAGGCGTTCTATTTCTTCAATTGCATCTTTGAGCTGCTCTTCATCAATACTAAATTTTTGCATTAATTTTTTGTAATGCTTTTTAGTGAATTGTTCAAAGGCCTTGTCAATAATCTGACTTGCTAATTCAACATCTGGATTTTGCTCTTTTCTACTTAATTGGATACTTAAACATTCTTGTAAATTACGAGCACCAACACCTGCAGGATCTAGTTGATGGACAACTTTAAGTACTTTTTCAACTTCTTCTACAGAAGTAAATACATTTTGAGTAAATGCTAAATCATCTGTAATATCAGATAAAGAGCGTCTTATGTAACCGCTTTCATCCACACTACCGACTAAGAAATAAGCAATTTCTTCTTCCTGTTCAGATAGTCTAAAGGTATTAAGTTGGTTGATTAAATGTTGTGTAAACGATGTTCCTGCTGCGTATGGCACACTCTTTTCTTCATCGTCTGAGCTATAATTGTTGGCCTGAGTTCTGTAGTCTGGTATTTCATCATCACTAAGATACTCATCGATATTAATATCATCAGCCTCAATAGAATCGTTATCGTTGTAATCATCAACAGAGTTGTCAAACTCATCAAAATTATCATCAGAAGGCTCATCTTTTCCAGTATCTAACGCAGGATTTTCTTCAAGTTCTTGCTTTAAGCGTTGCTCAAAAGCTTGAGTAGGAAGCTGAATCAACTTCATAAGTTGAATTTGCTGTGGAGACAGCTTCTGGGATAACTTAAATTGTAAATACTGTTTTAGGGACATTGAAATTTCTGTTGAATATAAAAGTAAGAAAAAAACCTGTGAGGTAACTTATACCTTACAGGTTTAATATTATTTTTAGAACTCTGCGTTTTGCGGTGTTCTTGGATAAGGAATAACGTCTCTAATATTACCCATTCCTGTTGCAAACATTACGAGCCTTTCAAAACCAAGACCAAAACCAGAGTGTACAGCTGTACCATATTTTCTAAGATCTAGGTACCACCATAATTCTTCTTCTGGTATATCTAGCGCTTTCATTTTTTCTTTAAGAACATCTAAACGTTCTTCACGCTGAGAGCCACCTACCATTTCACCAATGCCTGGGAAAAGGATATCCATTGCCCTTACGGTTTTTCCATCTTCATTTAAGCGCATATAGAAGGCTTTAATGTTAGCAGGATAATCGAATAAGATTACAGGACATTTAAAGTGTTTTTCAACCAAATAACGTTCGTGCTCAGATTGTAAGTCTGCTCCCCATTCTTCAATGATATATTTAAATTTCTTCTTCTTGTTTGGTTTACAGTTTCTAAGGATATCTATAGCTTCTGTGTAGCTTACACGTTTAAAGTTGTTTTCTACAACAAACTTAATTTTATCTATTAAGTTCATTGGGCTACGCTCTGCTTGAGGTAGCGACTTTTCAGCATCTTGCAAACGCTTGTCTAAAAACTCTAAGTCTTCTTTGTTGTTTTCAAGAACGTAGCTTAAAACAGACTTCATAAAATCTTCTGCCAAATCCATGTTACCAGCCAAGTCCATAAAAGCCACTTCTGGTTCTATCATCCAGAATTCAGCTAAGTGACGAGACGTATTTGAATTTTCTGCTCTAAAGGTTGGTCCAAAGGTGTATACTTTGCCTAAAGACATTGCAAAAGTTTCAGCTTCTAATTGTCCAGAAACAGTTAGGTTGGTTTCTTTTCCGAAGAAATCTTCTTTATAATTTACATCACCATCTTCTGTTAATGGTGGGTTTTTTGGATCTAGAGTGCTTACTCTAAACATTTCACCAGCACCTTCTGCATCACTACCAGTTATTATTGGTGTGTGCATGTAATAGAACCCATTTTCGTTAAAATACTTGTGAATAGCAAAAGATAACGAAGAACGTAAACGCATTACAGCGCTAAATGTATTAGTTCTAGTACGTAAGTGAGCGTTTTCTCTTAAAAACTCAAACGTGTGTTTTTTTGGTTGAATAGGATAAGTTTCAGCATCAGAGTCACCTAAAACTTCAAGCGCTTTTACTTGTATTTCTACAGATTGGCCTTTTCCTTGGCTTTCTACCAATTCGCCAGTGATATGAACAGCAGCACCAGTAGTGATGCGTTTTAGCAATGCTTCATCAAAATTTTCAAAATCTACAACACATTGAATATTATTTATGGTAGAACCATCATTTAAAGCAATAAATCGGTTAGCTCTAAACGTTCGTACCCATCCTTTTACGGTAACATCTTGTAAGGTCACATCTTGTGAAAGCAGTTCTGCTACAGTTTTTGTTGTCATTTTTTAAATATTTTGAATGCTAAGATAATTTTTATTCTTTGTTTTTTGAGTTCTCGTCTGAATCATCTTCCGAAGGAATGATATCTATCGTTGGTTTACGCAGTACTTCTTTGTTGGCAATATTACGTTCTAATGATAATAATAACGATGGTAATAACAATAAATTAGATAACATGGCGAACAATAATGTTATTGAAACCAAAGCTCCTAAAGCTACTGTACCACCAAAACTAGAAATGGTAAATACAGAGAATCCGAAGAACAGAACAATTGAAGTGTAAAACATACTTACGCCAGTTTCTCTTAACGCAGCGTAAACCGATTTTTTAATCTTCCAGTGGTTGGCTTGCAATTCTTGTCTGTATTTTGCCAAAAAGTGAATGGTATCATCTACCGAAATACCAAAAGCGATACTAAATACTAATATTGTTGAAGGCTTTATAGGTACACCTAAATAACCCATTAAACCAGCTGTAACTAACAATGGTAATAGGTTAGGGATAAGTGATACAATAATCATTCTAAACGAACGGAACAAATACGCCATAAATAGCGATATAAGTATAATGGCAAGCGTTAATGAAATAACAAGGTTTCTTACAAGGTATTTTGTGCCTTTTTGAAACACTAAAGCTTTACCTGTCATAGTAACTTCATAACGCTCTTTAGGAAAAACTTTATCTATTTTATTTTGAAGATTTTCCTGAATGCGTTCCATTTTATCCGTACCAATATCTTTCATAAAGGTAGTAATACGTGCATATTGCCCTGTACTGTCTACAAAATTCTTAAGCAAATCTACATCAGATGATGAGTTTTTAGCATAAGACAAAATGAAACTGTTTTCTTGGCTGGTTGGTAATTGGTAATATTTAGGGTTGCCGTTAAAGTAGGCTTGCTTACTATATTTTACCAAGCTTACAACAGATATTGGCTTAGACAATTCTGGTGTTTCTTCAATAAGTTCTTCAAGCTCATTAATGCGTTTTAAGGTCGCTAATTTCATAACGCCTTTTTTGCGCTTTGTATCTACCATTATTTCTAAAGGCATAATGCCATTAAACTCTTCTTCAAAAAAACGAATGTCTTTAAAGAATTGTTTGTTTTTTGGCATATCTTCAATCAAGCTACCAGATATTTTCATTTGATTAATACCTATCATACTTGCCATGATAAGTATAAATGCAGTGACGTAGATGGTAATACGTTTGTGTTTTACCATACGTTCCATCCAATCTACAAAACCACCAATCCAACGTTTATTTAAGTGTTCTAAATGACGCTCTTTCGGATAAGGCAAAAACGTGTACATTATCGGAATGATAAGTAAACAGAGTATGAAAATTGCCAGAATACTGAGCGATGCTACGATACCAAATTCCTTTAGCAGTTTACTTTCGGTTAAGATAAACGTTGCAAAACCAGAAGCGGTAGTAACATTAGTCATTAAGGTAGCATTACCAACTTTGGTAATAACACGTTGTAGCGACTTTACTTTGTTACCATGCGATTTTACCTCGTGCTGATATTTATTAATTAAAAAGATACAGTTAGGTATACCAATAACAATAATTAACGGTGGAATAAGAGCCGTAAGCACTGTAATTTCGTAACCAAGTAAACCAAGGATTCCAAAGGTCCACATCACACCAATACAAACAACAATTAGTGATATAAACGTAGCTCTAAAAGATCTAAAGAATAAAAAGAAAATTAACGAAGTCACAAACAAAGCTGCTCCAATAAAAATCGGAATTTCGTCAACAATGTTTTGAGAATTTAATGTTCTGATGTAAGGCATACCAGACACCTTAACATCTAGCTTAGGATGTTTTGCTTCAAATTCTTGTATTCTTTTTTCAAGAATATTTATAATAAAGTCTTTTCTGGCAGAGGTGTTAACAATCTCTTTCTTTAAATAAATTGCAGTACGAAGTGTCTTGTTTTCTGCATTAAATAAAAAGTTATCGTAAAATGGATATTTCTTAAAAAGGTCTTCTTGTAGTTTGTTTATTTCATCAAGACTTGATATAGAATCTTTTATGAACGGAACTAAATCAAACTGTTTCTTTTCATTGTTCTTTACCAGTTTTTGAAGATCTTTTATTGAAAGCACAGTTTCAACTTCGTCATAAGGTTTAAAGGACTCTGCAAGGTTGTTCCAGGCATTAAACTGATTAACCGTAAATACGCTAGAATCTTTAACTCCTAAAACAATGAGATTGCCTTCTTCACCAAAGACTTCGAGGAAATTATTGTAGGTTAGGTTAACTTCATGATCGTCAGGTAACATATTAGCTTCAGTGTAAGTAAAGCGCATATGTTTCCATTGCATGCCCAAGAACACAGTCGTCGCAATTATGACTAAAAGAATGAAGATTTTGTTACGGAGAATAATTCTTGCAACACCTTCCCAAAATCCTGTGGTCAATAGTTTAAACATGTATAATTTTCTACCTCTTTAAATAGCAAATAATGCCTTAATTTGAAACGAGCCGCAAAGGTAGAAAAAACCTAAGGATTAGCTAAGGAATTAACACTAATATAATAGTTGAAATAAATACGAGGAATACAGAAATAGCCTAATAGAAATTACGGTTAGTCTTTTTGCTTTTCATCCGTCTTTTGTATTGCCATTTCCACGTTAATTTATGCCAATAGCGTTTAATTTTATTGTGACGCCAATTAATATTAAATTTTACGTCTTTCTTAGCCCAAGGCGGCAAAGGTATTTTAATATTAAAGGGAGGGTATTCACTAACTTTATAATTTAGGTCTGAGTCATTTCTAAATCGTCTAGAACAAAGTAACCTAACAATAGTTTTCTTTTTGGATGATTTGTAAACTTCCATATCAATCCAAAGAGGAACTAATCCAGAATCATATAATAAATCTACAGTTCTTGCTAATGGTTGGTGTTTTCCTTCAAGCGTATTAATTTCTATTAATCTCTTTAGTTCATCATTATTTAAATGATCACTTATTAATCTTGAGCTTGGTTCAATTAGATATTCAACATTATTAGAAATCAAATTTTTAACTGAGTTACTTGTAAAATCAATCAGCCTTTTAGTAGATTCTATTAACCTATATTGAAATTCCTCTTTGTTCACGACTAAAGATTATGTCGCTGGATTAGGAATAACAGCATGAACATCATTAATGGCTTTTAGCACATCATCTGATAAGGTTATGTTGATACTGTCAATGTTTTCTTCAAGCTGTTTTATACTTGTGGCGCCAATGATATTACTTGTTACAAAAGGTCTTTGGTTAACAAATGCTAAAGACATTTGTGCTAAAGACATATTATTATCTTCGGCTATTTGTAAGTATCGCTTAGTAGCTTCTGTAGCCTGGTCGCTACTATATCTAGCAAACCTTGGAAACAGCTTTAATCTTGCATTATCTGCAGCAATACCTTTGATGTATTTACCAGATAAAACACCAAATGCCATAGGTGAGTAGGCTAGTAAGCCAATATTTTCTCTGTGAGCAATTTCTGCTAAATCGCCTTCAAAAGGTCTGCATAATAGAGAATATGCATTTTGGATGGTAATCATCCTTGGTAGGTTATTGTATTTAGATTCTTCTAAGTAGCGCATGGTTCCCCAAGCTTTCTCGTTAGATAAACCTACTTGCCTTATTTTTCCAGATTTGATAATCTCATCAAGATTGTGTAAAATTTCATTGAAATTATCCTCCCAACCATCATTAGCATTATGAACATAATCTCTTATGCCAAATGTGTTTGTGTTACGTTCTGGCCAGTGCAACTGGTATAAATCTATGTAATCTGTTTGTAAGCGTTTTAGACTGTTGTCAACAGCTTCGTTTAATGCTTGTTTGCTAAAACCAGTAGTTCTTATGTGGGCAGTATAGTCGCCAGGACCAGCAATTTTTGTGGCTAAAACAACTTTGTCTCTGTTACCAGTTTTTGCAAACCAATTACCTATAATACGTTCGGTTTCTGCATAGGTTTCGGCTGTAGCAGGTACAGGATATAACTCAGCAACATCAAAAAAGTTAACGCCTTTGTCTAAAGCCAAGTCCATTTGGGCAAAACCTTCGTCTTGAGTGTTTTGATTGCCCCAAGTCATGGTGCCTAAACATATTTTACTAACTTTTATATCTGTATTTGGTAAGGTTGTATATTTCATATCAATTTCCTGCGAAAGCAGGAATCTTTTTGCGTTAAACTTAAATTTTATTAGAGCTTGTTAAGCGTTGACTTTGATAAGCTCTGTCTGACAGCATTCAATAACTATCACTACTACAAAAATAAGAAGACCTTTCACGTTGTAAAAACACGAAAGGTCTAAATCTATGTTAAGGTTTTGTTTGAAATGATTTCTATCTCAACAAGAGTGATGATTAAATGTCATTCAATAATTTTGAAATCTCATCAAGTTTTGGCGTTAAAATCACTTCAATTCTACGGTTTTTTGCTCTACCTTCTGAAGTATCATTAGAGGCAACAGGAGCATATTCGCCTCGTCCCGCAGCTGTTAAGTTTTCTGGGTTTATAGACGAATTCTCTCTTAATATATTTACAATAGCCGTAGCACGTTTAGTTGATAAATCCCAGTTGCCACTTAGTTGTGCATTGCCTTTATAAGGTACATTATCTGTATGACCTTCTATTAAAATGGCAATATCCGGATTTTCAGCCAAAACGCTTCCTAGTTGTTTTACCGCTTGCTTTCCTTGTGTACCAACATACCAGCTACCAGATTCAAAAAGCAATTTGTTTTCCATAGAAACGTATACTTTACCATCGCGCTGTTCTACAGTAAGACCTTTGCCTTCAAAGTTAGTTAAGGCTTTAGAAATAGCGTCTTTTAAAGCACGCATGTTAGCATCTTTAGCTGCAATTACGCTTTCTAATTCTGCAACGCGTTGCGATCTGCTTTCAAGTTCTTTTTTTAATTTTTCTAAACGCTCATTTTCGGCAGCAAGGGCTTGTTCTTTGGCTTCTAATTGTGCTAAAAGTTCTCTGTTTTTTTGAGAGTTTTTGGCAATTTCAGCGGAGCTGTTTTTTTCTAATGCATCGTAAGATGCTTTTAAATTGTCGAGATTAGTTTTTGTAGCAGCATAGTCTGAGCGTAACTGATCTCTTTCTTTTACAGCCTCGTCATAGGCAGCTTGCAGGCTGTTTAGGTCATTAGTTAATTTGTTTCTGTCTGCAGAAAGCGCTTCTACTTCATCAGATAAAGCTCTGTTATCCTTTTTTAGATTGGCATATTTGTCCTCTAACTCAGTGTATATTTTTTTAGACACACAAGAGGTCATCGTAATAAGTAAAATGGCTATTAATGAAAGTTTTTTCATGTGTTAATGTTTATTATTTTTTTAATGGTCACATGGAACATCATATTGTTATTTTAACTGTTTGATTTATAATTAATCATTGATGTTTCATCATGTTTAAAAATTGAATAAAATGTATTTATAAATCTAATTCTAATAAAATTGGGCAATGATCGCTATGTACTGCTTCAGTGAGTATAACGCTTCGTTTTATGTTTTCTTGTAAAGGTTTGCTCACCATTGCATAATCTAATCTCCAACCTTTATTATTGGCTCTGGCATTAGCTCTGTAACTCCACCATGAGAATTCTTGCTTTTCTGGGTGTAAATATCTGTAGCTATCTATAAAACCGCTGTCAATAAAATTACCTAACCATTCGCGTTCTTCAGGTAAAAAACCAGACACACCTTTCATTTTTGGGTTATGAATATCTATAGGCTCGTGGCAAATATTATAGTCTCCGCAAACTACAAGATTTGGTTTTTCGTTTTGCAATTCGTTTAAATAGTTATGAATTAAATCCATGTATTCAAACTTGTGCGACAACCTAGCATCATTAGTTCCAGAAGGTAGATACATGCTCATAACAGAGACCTTGTCGTAGTCTACTCTAAGGTTTCTGCCTTCAAAATCCATGGATTCTATACCAGTGCCAAACTCAATGTGGTTTGGTTCTTTTTTGCAAAGAATGGCAACACCACTATAACCTTTTTTTTGTGCGCTAAACCAGTAATTGTACTCATAGCCTGCATTTGTAAAAAGGTCTAAATCGAGTTGGTCTTCCATTGCCTTAATTTCCTGTAAACAAATTACATCTGGATTTGTGGCTTGCAACCAATCAATAAACCCTTTATTTATGGCAGCTCTTATGCCATTAACGTTGTACGAAGCTATTTTCATTTTGTTTTAAATTCCTGATTATTTATAAATTTCTAGCTATTCGGCTAAAATAAATAATAGAGTACTTTTACACTATAAATTTATACTGCTTTTAACGATAAAATATTTCAAACGTTAGGCAGTTATTATTTTAGATGAAAAAAGCGCTATTTCTTATTACATTATTGATGTCTTTTTGGGGTTTTTCCCAAGAAAAATCGAGTAATTATAAGAAAATACGTGTCGCTGTTGCAGATTCTATTCTCATTGATTCTGTGAGTATAAATCCTTCAAGGTTTGTTGTAAAAACCAAACAAGGTGTTGTTTTGGATTCTACACTTTATAACGTTGATTATTCAAAATCTATTTTGAAATTTAACCAACAGGTTGAAATAGATTCTGTTGATATTGAATATTTACGCTATCCAGATTTTATAACTAAGGTTTACAAACAGCTCGACGATGATATTATTGTAGACCGATCTATTCCTGGGATTGAAACCCTTTACAAACTTGAAAATTCTTCAAACCAAAATATTTTTACTCCTTTTGATGGTTTAACCACTTCGGGTAGTATTTCTAGAGGTGTAACGATAGGGAATAATCAAAATTCTGTTTTAAATAGTGAACTCGATTTGCAAATTTCTGGAAAATTGAGTGACAAGGTATCGCTTAGAGCCTCGATACAAGATGCTAATATTCCGTTGCAAGAAAGTGGATATTCGCAACGATTAGATGAGTTTGATCAAGTTTTTATAGAACTTTTTAGTGACAATTGGAATATAAGAGCAGGTGATATTGATTTGGTAAACACTAAAAGTTATTATGCTAACTTTTCTAAACGTGTGCAAGGTTTGTTGGTAAATGCTAATTTGAGTGACAAGACGTCGGTTTTTGCTTCAGGAGCACTCGTACGAGGTCAGTTTACAACAACACAATTTACGGCTCAAGAAGGCAATCAAGGACCTTACAAATTACGAGGTCCAAATAATGAGTTGTTTGTGCTTATTGTCTCTGGTAGTGAGACTGTTTATATTAATGGTGTGCCTTTAGAGCGTGGAGAAAACAATGATTATATCATTGATTATAACGCTGGCGAGATTATTTTCAACTCAACCTATCCAATCACTTCCGAAATGCGTATTACGGTAGATTACCAGTTTAGTGAGCGAAATTATTCGCGATTCACTGTGTTTGGAGGTAGTACTTTTGAAACCGAAAAATTACAATTAAACGTTTCTGTGTATTCTGAAAGTGATGCCAAAAATCAGCCACTGCAGCAAAATTTATCGACAGAGCAAACGGAAATTTTAGCTAATGCTGGTGATGATACTAGCTTAATGGTTGCGCCTTCAGCGACGGAAGAATCGTTCTCTGAAAACAGAATTCTCTACCGAAAAGAAATTGTAGATGGTGAAGAGATTTTTGTCTTCTCTCAAAATCCCGAAGACCAGTTGTTTAGAGTGTCTTTTACCTTAGTTGGTGCAAATCAAGGAAATTATATATTGAGTAACGATAATGCAGTGAGCAATATTTTTGAATACGCTGCGCCAATTGCTGGTGTTCCGCAAGGAAATTACGAACCTGTTACTCAGCTTGTAGCACCAGAACGCTTGCAAATTGCAGTGCTCAATGGTCGTTACCAGCCTACCGAAAAAACAGATGTATTTTTTGAATTGGCAGGAAGTAAAAATGATATCAACTTGTTTTCGAGTTTAGATGATGATGATAATGATGGTTTTGCTGGGAAGTTTAAAGTGAATCAAAAGCTAATAAAGCACGATAGCCTTTGGAATCTGTCCGCGCTTATTGATGCCGATTTTATTCAAGAGAATTTTAGAACTATTCAACGTTTATACAGAGCCGAATTTAATCGTGATTGGAACCTTGAAGATAATAGAGACGATCAAGGAAATTTTATTTTAGGGAACCAACTTTTGCTCACTTCAGGACTACAATTATCACATGCTAAAAAAGGATTGGCATCCTATAATTTTGAATATTTAGATTACACTAATAATTTTAATGGAAGTCGTCATAATCTTATGGCAGATCTGCGTTTGGGTAATTTCAGGATTTTTACAAATTCAAGTTTTCTTAATAGCGAAAGCACTATTAATCGTTCGACCTTTTTAAGGTCTTATAATCGTGTGGTATATGCCAAAAACAATAAATGGGTTGGTGCAAAATTTGCTACAGAAGACAATGAACAAATCGTTATAGCTACCGATTCATTGACACCATTGAGTCAGCGATTTTCAGCATACGAAACCTTTGTTGGAATTGGTGATAGTACTAAGGTCTATGCAGAAGTTGGTTATATAAAACGCTTTAATGATAGTTTACGGAATAACAATCTAGAGCGTGTAAATGCTTCAAACACCTATTATCTCAAGTCACGATTAATTCAGAATAAAAACACCAATCTTCAGCTTTTTGTGAACTATAGAAGTTTGAAGGCTGAAGACGATGCCTCTGAAGACGAACAGAGTTTAAACAGCAGATTAAACTACAATCAAAAATTGTTTAACAACCTTGTGCTTTGGAACACAAATTTTGAAACTAATTCAGGGACGTTGCCACAGCAAGATTTTACTTATGTAGAGGTCGAAGCAGGACAAGGAGCTTACACATGGATTGACTATAATGAAAATGGCATACAAGAACTCAATGAGTTTGAAATTGCACAATTTACTGATCAAGGCAATTATATACGCGTATTATTGCCAAACCAGGTTTTTGTGCGAACGCATCAAAATAGATTGAGCCAGACGTTGACCATAAATCCGATGCAATGGAGCGGTTCTGAGAATAAAACAAAAAAGTTCTTTTCGCATTTTTACAATCAAACATCTTATCTTATTGACAGGAAGATTAGAAGAGAAGGCAATAATTTTAATTTAAATCCTTTTGAAGCTGATGAAGACAACCAATTAGCGTTAAATAATAGTGTGAGAAATGTATTCTTTTACAACAGAGGAAAACAGCGCTATACCACATCCTATACGTTTTTAACCAATACAAGCAGAAGTCTGTTGTCTATAGGTTTTCAGGAAAATAAACTCACCAATCATCAGTTTAATTTTAATCACAAATTCGCCACCAATTGGTTGGCAAATGCACAGGCAAGTTTTGGAACAGATGAAAGTCTTAGTGAAAACTTTGCTAACAGAAATTACCTGATTGAAGAAGAGCGTTTTCAACCTAAATTATCCTATTTGTTTAGTGAAAATGCGCAGTTTGATGTCTTCTATCAATACACTTCAAAAGAAAATACTATTGGAAGTTTAGAAGCATTATCGCAGAACAATTATGGATTTTCTTTTACCTACAATAAAGCAGCGAAAATTGCATTAACTGGTGAATTTAATTTGTTTCAAAATGAATATGATGGCAATCCTAATACACCTGTAGCATACCAAATGTTAGAGGGTTTACAGCCAGGAAAAAACTTCACCTGGAGTTTATTGGCACAAAAGAAGCTGACTAAGTTTTTAGATTTAAACCTCAATTATTTTGGTCGTAAAACTGAAACTGCAAAAACCATCCATACAGGAACTATTCAGTTAAAGGCTTATTTCTAATTCTATTTGTGTAAAAGTATTAAAAGCAGTATACTCCTCACATAACATCAACTACAATTAATGAAGGATTTTATAATAATAGGTGCTGCACAAGCAGGATTATCTATGGCTTATCATTTAAAGAAAAACGATAAGGATTTTTTAATCATTGATAAAGAAAATGAAATCGGAGCATCTTGGCTTAATCGCTGGAATTCTTTAAAATTATTTACTCCTACCGAGTTTAATCATCTTGAAGGTATGCCTTTTCCTGCTCCAAAAGGACATTATCCAGATAAGTATGAAGTGGCCAACTATTTTAAGGCTTATGCAGCGAAATTTGAATTTCCTGTTCAGTTAAGTACATTGGCAGAAAGTATTGAAAAATCAGATGATGGCTTTGTTGTAAAAACAAGTAAAGGAGATTTAAAATGTAAAGAAGTCATTATAGCTACAGGACCTTTTCATATACCATATACACCAAAGTTTCATAATAACATATCTGAGGATATTTTTCAAATACATAGTAATTATTACAAGAATCCAGATCAACTTCAGGATGGTGAAACCTTAGTCGTTGGTGGAGGAGATAGTGGATTTCAAATTTTAGACGAAATTTCAAAAAACACAGAAAACACCACTTATTTTTCTGGCAACACAGATATAAGAACGTTACCTCAAGAAATTCTAGGTAAAACACTTTGGTGGTGGTTTACCGTAACAGGTTTTTTAAGTTTTAGTAAAGACTCTTGGATTGGTAAAAAGATTAGTAATTCTAAACAACCGATTATTGGTACAGATGTGCAAGATATTTTAAATCGAGACAATGTAAAAACCGTTGGTTATACGGTAGATGCTAATCAAAATGCTGTAAAAACGACAAAGAAGACATTAAATAATATTAAAAACATTGTTTGGGCAACAGGTTACAAACCTAACTTTAAATGGATAAATAATATTGAACTGACTAAAGATGGCTACCCAAAGCATCATAGAGGTGTTAGTACCACAAAAGGACTCTATTTTATTGGCTTGCCATGGTTGCACACGCGTGGATCTGCTACGCTAGGAGGCATTAAAAAAGATGCAAAATATTTGGCACAGAAAATAGTGTAATAAAAAAGCCCGAAACTTAATATTTCGGGCTTTTTGTACTTTTAAGATGTTGGATTTATTTCATCTTCATCAACCATTCTTTAACATCGACTTCTTTTTTGATGATATCTCTTAATTCTTCAACCTTTACACGCTTTTGTTCCATAGTATCTCTATGACGAATAGTTACCGTATTATCTTCTAAACTTTCGCCATCTACCGTAATACAAAATGGTGTGCCAGCAGCATCTTGTCTTCTGTAGCGTCTACCTACAGCATCTTTCTCATCATATACCACATTGAAATCCCATTTAAGATCGTCAACAATGTCTTTTGCCATTTTAGTTAACCCTTCATCTTTTCTTACTAGAGGCAAAATAGCAGCTTTAGTTGGTGCTAATACAGCAGGAAGTTTTAGTACTGTTCTTTCGCTTCCGTCTTCTAAGGTTTCGTCTTGTAAACTATTAGAGAAAACGGCTAAGAACATGCGATCTAAACCTATTGAAGTTTCTAATACATATGGTGTGTAGCTTTCATTATCTTCATGATCGAAGTATTGCAGCTTTTTACCTGAGTATTCTTCGTGTTGTTTTAAATCGAAATCTGTACGAGAGTGAATTCCTTCCAACTCTTTAAAACCAAATGGGAAATTAAACTCTATATCTGTAGCAGCATCTGCGTAGTGTGCTAATTTTTCATGGTCATGGAAACGGTAATTGTCGTCTCCCATTCCTAGGGATTTATGCCATTTTAAACGGGTTTCTTTCCAGTAGTCAAACCATTCTTTTTGCGTACCTGGTTTAATGAAAAATTGCATTTCCATTTGTTCAAACTCACGCATTCTAAAGATAAATTGTCTTGCAACAATTTCGTTTCTAAAGGCTTTACCTGTTTGTGCAATTCCGAAAGGAATCTTCATGCGTCCCGTTTTCTGAACGTTTAAGAAATTTACAAAAATGCCTTGAGCTGTTTCTGGTCTCAAATATAAGTCCATTGCAGTATCTGCAGAAGCTCCTAGTTTAGTGCCAAACATAAGGTTGAATTGCTTAACGTCTGTCCAGTTACGACTTCCTGTTAACGGATCTGCAATTTCTAATTCTTCAATTAAAGCTTTTACATCTGCTAAATCTTCTTTTTCTAAAGATTGACCTAAACGCTTTAGAATAGAATCGATTTTTTCCTGGTAACCAAGAACTCTACCGTTTGTAGATACAAATTCTTCTTTGTTAAAGGCATCACCAAAACGTTTTTCAGCTTTTTTAACTTCTTTATTAATTTTAGCTTCAATTTTAGCACAGTAATCTTCTACTAAAACATCTGCTCTGTAACGTTTTTTAGAATCTTTGTTATCAATTAAAGGATCATTAAAAGCATCTACGTGCCCAGAAGCTTTCCAAGTGGTTGGGTGCATAAATATTGCTGCATCTATACCAACAATATTATCGTGCATTTGTACCATGGCTTTCCACCAATAGTCTCGAATGTTTTTCTTTAATTCTGCACCGTTTTGCGCATAATCGTATACAGCGCTTAAACCATCATAGATTTCGCTGCTCTGAAATACGTAACCATACTCCTTAGCGTGAGAGATTACCTTTTTGAATTTGTCGTCGTTTGCCATGCCACAAAAATAAAAAACCGCTCAAATTAATTGAGCGGTTTTTTAAAAATAATGAGATTGATTTATTTTAATTCTATACTTGTACTTCCTAGTTTTCTGTTTTCGTGAAAAACATTAACAAAGTACGTGCCTTTTACAAGAGGTCTGTCTTCTTTATAAGTGGCTACTGTAGTACAGATGTTTAGATTTTTGTTGTCAAAGTTTACAATTTCTTTTTTGCTGTAAATTAAAGAGTTGTCTGCAAAAAATACTTCGCCTTTACCAGCTATTATATTGTTGTTAGGACTTACAATCTGAATGTATATCTCTTTGTCTCCTTTTTCGGTTAAAGGGTTTTCAGTCAATGATATGCAAACATCCATAGCATTAACGCGTTTAGCTCTAAGCGAGGATTTCTTTTTAGAGTTGTTAATTTTAAAAGCTTCAACACTAACGTTGTTGGCTCTTAAAATAGAAGCATTGTCAATGGTCTCGTTAAGAGAATCGTTGGTTTCCTCTAGAGCATTGATGGTGAGGTTGTTGTTTTTAATAGTATTCATAGCGTAGCGTTTCTCTTTTTGCAATTTTAGATTTGCAGAATTAAGAGAGTCTACAGTAGTAAGTAAAACCTTGCTTTTAGTTTTCAAAACTGAAAGCTGGTCTTTGAACTTTGTGATTATTGATAAGTCACTTTTTAATAATCTTAAAGAATCTAAAGCAATTTTAGTTTCTAGTTTTGCTTCCTGGAGCTGTGAAGACATAAGATCATAATCTTGGCTTAGTTCGTCATAACTAACTAAAATTTCTGATAGTTCTTTTTCTATCAAAACTTTTTCTTGTTTTAGGAATTCTTCGTAGGATTTAATGGATTTGTAATTAGTAAAACTATATACACCTAAAACTGTTAAAACAACTAATAAAGAACTTATAATTAATCTGTAGTTAAATAATTGAGGGTTAACTATCATCATTAATTTCTTAGATGAAACGAAATTAGAGTATATTGAAGTGCATTTTTATTTTATTCGATTAAGTGGTAAAAAATTTGTTGAATTTGTTCTTTCCTGTGGTCTGCGAAGCATGTAATAATGTTTTGGTAGATAATGAGTTAGTTGTTTGTACTAAATGCAGACATGATTTACCAGTTACAAATTTTCATTTTAATGATGCAGATAATGTTAAAAAAGTAGTTTATGGACGTGTAAAACTAGTACAAGCAACAGCCCTTTTGCATTTTTCAAAAAGAGGAGTTGTGCAACAAATGCTTCATAACTTAAAATATAGAGGACACCAAGATATTAGTGGTTTTTTAGGTAGATGGCTTGGTGCAGAACTAAAAACGATTGAAGCTTATAAACAGGTTGATGTTGTAGTACCTGTGCCACTTTATAAAACTAAGTTATGGCAACGTGGTTATAATCAGGTAGAGCAATTTGGAAAAGCAATAGCAGAAGCTCTTAGTGTAGATTATAACGACTCAGTACTTATAAAGACAAAATCAACAAAAACCAAAGTGTTTGAAGGTAGACTCTCTAGATGGAGTGATGATGGAGCTGTTTTTGCAATAAGTGATACCCAATCGTTAAGAGGTAAACATATCTTACTGGTAGATGATATTATTACCACAGGAGCAACGGTTGAGGCTTGTGCTACAGAATTGTTAAAAATTGATAATATTAAGTTAAGTCTTGCTACTATGGCAATTGCCGATTAATTTTTTCGTTTCTATAGTTTAAAAATTGTTTCTTTGTGCAAAATTATTCTCAAAAAATGAGTTCAAATCTCACACGAATTTTAGGCATTTTATTCATCGGTTTAATTATTGTTAGTTGTGCCAATCGTGGTTCTCCTTCAGGAGGAGAAAAAGATATGGATCCACCAGAAATTCTTAGAGAAAACCCACCAAATTTTTCAACAAATTTTAAAGGAGATGAAATAAGAATCACTTTTAATGAATACGTTAAGATTAAGGATTTAAGAAAGCAACTTATTATTTCGCCACCTATGGATTCAGATCCTATTATATATCCTGCAGGTGGAGCAAGTGAATACATTACGATAAAAATAAAAGATACTTTACAGCCTAATACGACTTATGCTTTTAATTTTGGTGAAAGCATTGTAGATAATAATGAAGAAAATCCATACCCTTATTATCGTTACGTATTTTCTACAGGAGATACAATAGATTCACTGTCTGTAAAAGGCTATGTTGAAGATGCGCTTCTAAAGAAACCAGAAACTTTTATATCGGTAATGCTTTATGAAGTAGACTCTACCTATTCAGATTCTATAGTTTACAAAGAAAAGCCAAGGTATATTACCAATACCCTTGATAGTGTTACCACTTTTAGTATAGATAATATAAAAGCAGGAACCTATAAATTGATTGCCTTAAAGGATAAAAACAGTAATTATACATTTGATCAAAAAAACGATAAAATAGGGTTTTACGAAGATTTTATTTCAGTACCAACTGATAAAGACTATAAGCTTACATTATTCAACGAGAAGGTCAATTTTAAAGCTATTAAACCAAAACAAGCAGGTGAAACAAAAATCATCTTCCCTTACGAAGGAAGTTATGAAAACACAAGAATAAACGTTTTGGGAGATACACCAGAAGGCTATTCAACTAGAATTACAAAAGATAAAGTTACAGATACACTTTACTATTGGTACAAGCCAAAGTTTGAAATTGATACCACCTTCTTTATTGTTTCTAATGAAAAATATGTAGATACATTTAAGCATCGTTTTAGAAGTCTTGATGCAGATACATTAAGTACCAAAATAGTTTCACCAAGAGGTTTAAACTATGATAAGCATTTTACTCTAGAAGCAACTACACCTATAGAGAAAATAGATGTTTCTAAAATAAGTTTAATAGATAAAGATTCTATTGCTGTAAGTTTTGAGACAGAATACGATTCTATTTTAAATCAATTTAAGGTGCCATTCAAAAAAGAAGAAGGACAAAAATATTCTATTAAAATATTACCAGGAACATTTACAGATTTCTATGGTAATATCAATAAGGATACTATAGTTGAATCTATTAACCCTAAAATGAAGTCTGAGTATGGAAATATTCGTGTTAAATTAATAAACGCTAAATTTCCACTAATTGTACAGATGGTAAATAATAAAGGTGAAGTTGAATATGAACGTTACACTACAGAATCACCAGTGGTAGATTTTACTAATGTTGTGCCAAAACTATATGATATTAGAGTAATTTATGACACTAATGAAAATGGTGAATACGATACAGGTAATTACTTATTAGGCATACAACCAGAACGCGTTAGTTACATGCCTTCTTCTCAGCTTGATGAGGTTAGAGCTAGTTTCGATTTTGTTTACGAGTTTACACTTTTAGACTAAAAGTATCCCTGTCCTTTAAGAAACCAAGTCTTTCTCGGTATTTGGTAATATGAGATTTTTCTAAAGTTACGACTTCTATAGTTTCTGTGCTTTCTAGTATGGAATCCATACGGTTTCCTAAAACATCATAAGCTGCCGAGTGTCCAGAATATTCGTAATTATTACCATCTAAGCCAACACGGTTTACACCAATACAGTAACTCATGTTTTCTATTGCGCGCGCTTTAAGAAGGGTATCCCAAGCCGCAATGCGCACTTTTGGCCAGTTAGCCACATAGATGAGTAAATCATAATCTTCAGAATTTCTTGCCCAAACTGGGAAGCGTAAATCGTAGCAGACTAAAGGGCAAATTTTAAACCCTTTATAATCTATGATGATTTTTTCTGTACCAGCAGTATATACCTTATGTTCGCCAGCCAAAGTAAAGGTATGTCGTTTATCGTAGGGTGTTAATGTTCCGTTTGGCTCAACAAATACTAGGCGATTATAGTAATTCTCATTTTCTTTAATGACTAAACTACCAACGATTGCAGCATTTTTAGATTTAGATAATGCTTTTAGCCAGGTAATAGTCTCACCATCCATGGTTTCTGCTACCTCAGATGCATTCATTGTAAAACCAGAGCTAAACATTTCTGGTAAAACAATAAGGTCAGCTGTAATGGAGCTGACCTTATCTTCTATATGTGTTCTGTTAGCTTTTGGGTTTTCCCATGCTAAAGTGGTTTGTGCTAATGCAACGTTTAGTGTGTCGTTTGTCATTTATAATTTTCGTTTGGCTTTGTCTACTTTTTCGGTAAGCTTTTCAATTTTATCTAACCACTTACCTTCGTCTACAGGAGACAATTTACCTTTCTTTTTTAATTTTTCGTACTTCTTTTGGGCTTTTTTAAGATTGTCTTGTGCCTTTTTATAATTTTTCTGAAGTTTTTCTTTTTTCTTTAATGCCTTCTCAGCTTTCTTTTGTGCTTTTTCTGCCTTTTTTTGGGCTTTTTCAGCTTTTTTCTTCTCCTTTTCTAGTTTTTCTGCTGCTTTTTGTGCGTTTTCGGCTTGTTTTAGTTTTTCTGAAATAATAGCAGCTTCTTTAAAAATCACCTCTTTTTCTTCTGCACTTAAAGTTTCTGTGACATCTTCGCCATTCAAGAATATTTTTTCCTTTTTTACTTCATATGTTTTTTCACCTTGCTTTACTTCCTGAGCAAAACCGGTTAAACAAAATGCTAATAATAAAAGTATGATGTAATATTTCATTTGTAATAATTTTTAGTTCACTATTGTGACACGTAACTTAACAAAAAGTAACTTAAATTCTGCATAAAATTTCTGAAGCTTTTATTAAAGTCTCGTCAGTCTTGGCAAAACAAAACCGAAGCACCTTGTCATCTTTGTTATTTTCATTAAATACAGAAAGCGGAATTGAAGCTATTTTGAATTCTTTCGTCAAACGTTTTGCAAAATCCACATCATGTTCGTCGGTTATTTCAGAATAATCCAACACCTGAAAATATGTGCCTTTTGAAGGCATAAATTTAAAACGAGATTCTGCAATTAAATTCAAGAATAAATCACGTTTTTGTTGAAAAAAATTATTCAAACCAAGATAAGTTTCAGCATCAGCCATATAATCCGCAATGCCTTTTTGAGCAGGATGATTCACAGAAAACACATTGAATTGGTGTACTTTCCTAAACTCGTTCATTAAATCTTCAGGTGCGCAGCAGTAGCCAATTTTCCAACCTGTATTATGAAATGTTTTTCCGAAGGAAGCTGTAATAAAACTTCGTGCTTTTAAATCCGGAAACTTGCAAGCACTATGATGCTGATCGCCATCAAAAACAATATGCTCATATACTTCATCACTTAAAACGATGATGTTAGTGTCTTTGGTTAATTTTTCAAGCTGAAGCATATCTTCTTCAGACCAAATAGTACCACTAGGATTATGAGGTGTATTGATGATAATCATCTTGGTTTTAGATGAAATTTTTGAAGCCACTTCGTCCCAATTCACACTATAATCTGGCGCGGATAATTGAATAGCAATCGTCTTTCCACCATTAACTTCAATAGCTGGTTGGTAGCAATCGTAAGCAGGTTTAAAAATTAGAACTTCGTCATTTGGTTTTACAAAAGCTGAAATGATAGTATAAATAGCCTGAGTTGCACCAGCGGTAACCGTGATTTCAGTATCTGGATGATAACTTGTGTTGTAAAGTTGTTGGAATTTATTCGCGATGGCCAAGCGCAAATCTAGATTACCAGCCATTGGTGCATATTGGTTGTAACCGTTGTTCATTGCATTGGCAACTAAGTCGTTTAATAGTTGTGGACTAGGATAATTTGGGAAACCTTGCGATAGGTTTAAGGCTTTGTATTCGTTGGCCAAAGCACTCATTACGGTAAAAATAGTAGTGCCTACATTGGGTAATTTAGATTGGTGTGCGATCATAATATCTCGTTAAATAGAAAGGTTTTAAAGATATAAAATGTGGTTTTTCTATCTTTACAAAATCAATAAAATATATACTATGCGATTAATAAAATTACTCTGTTTTTTCGTTGTTTTTCAGGTGTCTGCTCAACAAGGCGGTATGTGGATTCCCTCACTTTTAGAAGGAATGAATGAAGACGAAATGCAAAGCCTTGGTAGTAAGTTGACTGCCAAAGACATTTACGATGTTAACAATTCTAGTCTTAAGGACGCTATTGGTCATTTTAATGGTGGTTGTACCAGCGAAGTGATTTCAGACAAAGGTTTGGTGCTTACCAATCATCACTGTGGATTTAGCCAGATTCAGTCGCATTCGTCTTTAGAAAACGATTATATAAAAAATGGATTTTGGGCAATGACGCTCGAAGAAGAACTGCCAAATGAAGGCTTGTTTATTGAGTTTATAGTAAGTATTCACGATGTTACAGATACTGTTTTAAATGGTGTAAACGAAACTATGACCGAAAAGGAAAAGCAATCTTTAATCACTAGAAACAGCAATGCTGCAATGGCATCTTGGCCAAAAGAAAATTGGCAAGACGTTAAAACAAAGTCGTTTTACAAAGGCAATCAGTACTTCTTATTTGTAACTGAGCGTTTTGAAGACATAAGATTGGTTGGTGCACCACCAAGCAGCATTGGTAAGTTTGGTAGCGATACAGATAACTGGGTATTTCCGAGACATACAGGCGATTTTTCTATGTTCAGAATTTATGCTGATAAGAATAACAGACCAGCAAAATACAGCAAAGACAATGTGCCCTACAAGCCAAAGCATTATTTACCTGTGTCCTTAGATGGTGTTGAAGAAGGCGATTTTACAATGGTTTTTGGCTTTCCTGGTCGTACTAATGAGTATTTACCAGCTGTAGCGATTGAGCATATTACAAAAGAATACAATCCAACAAATATCGAAATTAGAGAAGCGGCTTTAAAAGTTATTGATGCCAATATGAAAGCCAGCGATGAGGTGCGTATTAAGTATGCGTCTAAACAAGCCAGAATTGCAAATGCTTGGAAAAAATGGATTGGAGAAAACTTAGGTATCGAAAAAAGTGATGCTGTAGCTAAGCGTCGTGAATTTGAAGCAACTTTTAAAAAAGCATTAAAGGAAAAGGGACTAGAAGGAAAGTATGGTCATATTTTACCTGAGTTTGATAAGCTTTATAAAGAATTTGGTCCAATAAATATTAAACGAAGAAATTTTGTTGAAGTCTTTTTGGTAACAAGTGAATTGATGCAAATGACCTTTAGAGCCTATCAGGTTGAACAAGCGCTATTGGCAAATCCTGAAAGTTTAGAACGTGCAAAAGCAAGTTTAAAAGGCCGTTTTGAAGGTATTCTGAAAAACTTTGATGCCAATGTAGATAAAGGTGTGTACTTAAATGTAATGCCATTATATGGAAAACCAGTTGATGCTTCAATCTATGATAAAACGGCATTTACGGATTTAGATTCGGCTTTAAAATTATTAGAAGGCGATGCTGAATCTGTAATTAAAAACTTAAATAATGACGCGGCTTATGCTTATGCGAAACCCATCATTGATGAATTTTTTAATAGTATAGATGCAGAATTTCAACAAAAAAATGAAACTATTTCAGCATTGCAAACTGAGTATATGACGGCTTTAATGAAAGCCTTGCCAAACGAGCGTTATTTCCCAGATGCAAATAGTACGTTGCGTGTTACTTATGGTCAGGTTAGAGGCTACTCGCCAAGAGATGCAGTGTACTATAATCCTGTAACTTATTTAGAAGGTGTAGTGGAAAAGTATGTGCCAGGCGATTATGAGTTTGATGTGCCACAGAAACTTTTAGACTTATACAACACAAAGGATTATGGTCCTTATGCCGATAAAAACGGAAAAGTGCCAGTGTGCTTTTTAGGAACAAACCACACAACTGGAGGAAACTCTGGTAGTCCTGCTATTGATGCTGAAGGGAATTTAGTAGGTTTAAACTTTGACCGTGTTTGGGAAGGTACGATGAGTGATATGAACTACGACCCAGAAATCTGCCGAAACATAATGGTAGATTTACGCTATGTGCTTTTCATAGTTGATAAGTATGCTGGTGCAAAACACTTAATTGATGAAATGACTTTGGTGCATCCGAAGAAAGCATCAGGAAAAAAGAACAAGAAAAAGAAGAAAGCAAAAAAGTAGCGATACACTTTCTTTAATTTCACGTTTATAGATGAACCTCACGAGTGTTATACTGAACTTGTTTCAGTATTTCTTTTGTGAGGTTTTTTTTGTGAAATATTTTTAGATATAAAGACGTTATTCAAATATGAAAGCCCATAATAGGCATTTGGCAAACAAAGGCTATTCACCATAAAATTATTAAATAACTAGACCATAGGTTCTTGAAAAAATTAAATAGATGAAAAAACTTCTACTTCTTTTATCTGTAATTGTATGTCTTGCTTTTTCAAAATCTGATGAAGATGCTGTAAAGACAATTCACGTGTTTGTTGCCTTATGTGATAACGACAACCAAGGGATTGTGCCAGTGCCAAGTAAATTAGGAAATGGTCAAGATCCTAAAAATAACTTGTATTGGGGCGCTTTATATGGTGTTAAAACACATTTTAAAAATAGTAAGGATTGGACTTTGGTTAAAACAATTAAATCTGATAATCCTAAAATTTTAGAACGTTTACTATTCAAACATAAAAAATCTAATACTTACTTGTTGGCAGATGCTTATGATGGAAAGTACATTAAACAAACTACAATTGATTTTTTAGAAGCTACTTCAGGAAGAAATGAATTCTCAATATCGTATAGTGATAAAACACTCAGTTTTGGTGGGAAATCAGGATTGTTGGCTTATGTTGGTCACGATGGTTTAATGGAATTTAATGTTGATGGAAATTTCACGCAACTAAATACAACAAAACGAGATGCAATTATTCTAGCTTGCATTAGCAAACAATATTTTAAGTCCTATTTAGAAAAAACAAAAGCAAATCCATTAGTTTGGACAACAGATTTAATGGCACCTGAAGCTTACACGTTAAAGTCAGCAATAGATGGCTGGATTATAGATGAATCGGATTCTCAAATAGCAGAACGTGCTGCACAAGCTTATCACAAATATCAAAAATGCGGTATTAAAGGCGCAAGAAGATTATTAGTTTCTGGATATTAACTTCACGATAAAATTTTCTCGTACCTCAAAAATCACTCGAAGTGATGAATAAAAAAATCCCAAACAGAAATGTTTGGGATTTAGTTTTATATGAAATGCTGAAACAAGTTCAGCATGGCAAGCCGATATTAATATCTATAATGCTCAGGTTTGAAAGGTCCTTCAACCGTTACACCAATATATTCAGCTTGATCTTGCTTAAGTTCTGTAAGTTCAACACCAATTTTTTCTAAGTGTAATTTAGCTACTTTTTCATCTAAATGTTTTGGTAACATGTACACTTCGTTGTTGTACTTATCAGAATGGTTCCAAAGCTCTATTTGCGCTAAAGTTTGGTTAGTAAATGAGTTACTCATTACAAAACTTGGATGACCAGTTGCACAACCTAAGTTTACTAAGCGTCCTTCTGCTAAAACAATAATATCATTACCATCAATAGTATATTTATCTACTTGAGGTTTTATAGTATTTTTAGTGTTACCATAGTTCTCGTTTAACCAAGCCATTTGTATTTCGTTATCAAAATGACCAATGTTACACACTATGGTTTTATCTTTCATTGCTTTAAAGTGCTCTGCACGTACAATGTCTTTGTTACCAGTTGTAGTAATTACGATATCTGCATTACCAACAACAGTTTCTAATTTTTTAACTTCAAAACCGTCCATTGCAGCTTGTAACGCACAAATTGGGTCAATCTCAGTAACTGTTACGATACTTCCGGCACCTTTAAAAGACGCAGCAGTACCTTTACCAACATCTCCGTAACCACAAACAACAACGCGCTTTCCTGCTAACATCACGTCTGTTGCACGACGTATAGCATCTACAGCACTTTCGCGACAACCGTATTTGTTATCAAATTTAGATTTTGTTACAGAATCGTTTACGTTAATAGCAGGCATTGGTAATGTTCCGTTTTTAACACGCTCGTATAAACGGTGTACACCAGTCGTAGTTTCTTCAGATAAACCTTTAATACCAGAAGCTAATTCTGGATATTTATCTAAAACCATATTAGTTAAGTCACCACCATCATCCAAAATCATGTTTAATGGTTTACGATCTTCTCCAAAAAATAAAGTTTGCTCTATACACCAGTCAAACTCTTCTTCTGTCATATCTTTCCATGCATAAACAGCTGTTCCTGCAGCAGCAATAGCAGCAGCAGCTTGATCTTGAGTAGAGAAAATGTTACAAGAACTCCAAGTTACTTCTGCACCTAATGCTTGTAAAGTTTCAATTAAAACAGCAGTTTGTATGGTCATGTGCAAACAACCTGCAATACGTGCACCTTTTAACGGTTGCTCGTTTTTATACTCTTCACGTAAGCTCATTAAACCTGGCATTTCTGCTTCGGCTAATTCAATCTCTTTTCTTCCCCAAGCCGCTAACGACATGTCCTTTACCTTGTTTGGTACGAAAGGAATTGTTTTTGTACTCATATTCTTTTTTCTCAAATTTTTAAAATGGTTCTTGCCTTTGGGTTTAACATTGAAATGGTTAAATTCGCTTACCAAAAAATGCCAAATCTGCCTTAGGCAGTGCAAAGATAATCAATAGGTTTTACAATATTAAATGCCACTGTACAAATCCATTAGTGTAAATTCACAAACTACTGTTAAAATCTGGAAGATTGAAGAGTCTTATAATGAGCTATTTGAACCTTTAGACTTAAAACCTCAAAGCTTGGAGCGTGTTTTAGGCATGAAAAGTGAATTGCACCAACGTGGATTTTTAAGCGTCAGACATTTACTTCGTGAATTTGGTTATACAGATCAGGATTTATTTTATGACGATAATGGAAAACCACATCTTAAAGATGGTAAGCATATTTCTATAACACACAGTTTTACGTTTTCAGGAGTTATTGTTAGCGATAAAGAAGTCGGTATAGATATTGAAATGCAGCGCGATAAAATTGCAGTTATTGCACACAAGTTTGTGGACTACGAGTTTAATTATCTGGATAAATCTGCTGACGATTACATTAATAAACTCACTGTAATTTGGGGAATTAAGGAATCGTTGTATAAGCTTTTTGCAACTCCAGGTATGCTATTTAAAGAGCATTTTTTAGTAATTCCATTCACGTTCGATGATGGCGAAACCATTGCTTGGATAGATTATAAGGGTAGAAAATACAGATACAATACTGCGTTTTTAGAGTTTGAAGGCTTTACTTGTGCATACGTCGTTCCTTAATCTATGACCATCTATTCTCACATAAAAAAATCTATAGTTGAAGGCGAAAGGTTACTTGCAGTTTTAATCGATCCAGATAAAACAGAACACAATACAATTGAAGGTATTGTAACAAAAATCAATCAATCTGTAGCAACTCACATTTTTGTTGGTGGAAGTGAAGTAGACGAGGGAGCTACTGAAGCTGTAGTACAAGCCATTAAGCGATACGCAACACTACCCGTAATATTGTTTCCTGGTGATGTAACACAAATTACAGATGAAGCTGACGGTATTCTGTTTTTGTCTTTAATTTCAGGTCGAAATCCGGATTACCTCATTGGTAAACATGTAGAAGCAGTTTCAAAATTAGTCAAAACGCAACTGGAAGTGATTCCAACAGGATATATTCTTATTGAAAATGGAAAGCAAACTGCTGTAGAGCGCGTAAGCAATACCAAACCTTTAAGTAGATCGAATAAGCAACATATTGTAGATACAGCCAAAGCAGGAGCACTTTTAGGGATGCAACTAATTTATCTTGAAGCGGGAAGTGGAGCAACACATCCTATAGAGCCAGAAATTATTTCAGCAGTAAAAGACACCTTAAATATTCCGCTTATTGTTGGTGGAGGTATTAGATCTAAAACCGAATTAGAAGCAGCCTATAAAGCAGGAGCAGATCTTGTGGTTATAGGCACAGCCTTTGAAACGAATCAACTTTTTTTTGAACAACTAAAATTATAATCATGCAAATATCAATAGACTTAACCTTATCTCCTTTACAAAACGATTACGAAGCTCATATTATAGATTTTATTAAGGCTTTGAGAGCTTCAAAATTTACGGTTTTAGAAAATCCATTAAGCACACAGATTTTTGGGGAATTTGATGAATTAATGCCATTTTTACATGATGCCATTAAAACGTCTTTTGAAAATACAGATATTAGTGTACTCACCATGAAAGTAGTAAAAACAAACAGAAGTGAATACGAACCACATTTCTAAAGCCCTTTATTTATGAGCCAAATTTTTGATTTTTTCTTTTCGCAATATGCTGAATATGATACAACGGATATCATATTAGAAATCGTTGCAGTCGTATTTGGGTTTTTGTCAGTTTGGTTTTCTAAGCAAAATAACATTTTGGTCTTTCCAACCGGAATGATAAGTACCATCATATTTGTATACCTATTGCTAAAGTGGGAGCTACTAGGTGATATGATGATTAACGCATACTATTTTGCTATGAGTGTTTACGGATGGTTTGTTTGGACCCGAAAGGTTGACGAAACACACGTAACACCAATTTCGAGAACCACATCAAAAGAAAAATCACTAAGCTTTGGTATCTTTTTAGCAACCTTGGTTTTTGTTTTTATAGTCTATAAAACTTTTGATAAATGGAATGGTTGGGTAGCGTATGTAGATACCATTACAACGGCCATTTTCTTTGTTGGTATGTGGCTAATGGCACGACGAAAAATTGAAAACTGGATCTTTTGGATTATCGGAGATATTATTTCTGTGCCTTTATATTTTTATAAAGGGTTCACTTTCACTAGTTTTCAATATCTTGGCTTTACAATTATTGCAATATTCGGATACTTAGCATGGAAGAAGCACTTAAACAGCAACCAAGCAACTGCATAAAAGTTGTGTTATTTGGTCCAGAATCTACTGGAAAAACAACACTGTCTAGGCAATTGGCCAGACATTACAATTCGGTTTGGGTGCCAGAATATGCGCGAGAGTATCTTCAAAATAAATGGAACAACGAAAGAAAAACCTGTGAGCCTCACGATTTATTGCCAATAGCCATAGGCCAAATAAAATTAGAAAATGACTTGGCTCAAAAAACAGATTCAGTACTTGTTTGCGATACAGATATACTTGAAACTAAGGTGTATAGCGAAGCGTACTATTCTGGTACATGTGACCCGATTTTAGAAGCACATGCTCTAAAAAATTCTTATGACCTCTATTTTTTAACTTATATTGACACGCCTTGGGAAGCAGATGATTTGCGAGATAAACCCAATGAAAGAGAACGAATGTTCAAAGCTTTTGAAAACGCTTTAATTAAATACAACAGACCTTATGTTCTGTTAAAAGGAAACAAACAAGAGCGCTTAAAAACAGCCGTTGAGCATATTGATAACCTACTTAAAAAAAGAAAATGAGTTTTACAAAAAACGATATTAAACAGATAGAAGCTAAAGGACTTACGGTAAATCAGGTAGAGTCTCAAATAGAGTTGTTTAAAACCGGAATTCCATTTACAAATATTGCAGCAGCAGCTACCATAGGTAATGGCATATTGGCTTTATCAGATGAAGAAAAGGAAGAAGCTATTGTGCATTTTGATACTAATAAAGAAGGCCTATCACTTCTAAAATTTGTACCTGCTTCTGGTGCTGCCACTAGGATGTTTAAATTTTTATTTAAGTTTTTAAAGGATTATAATCCTCAAAAAGAATCATTAAACTCTTTTATCAATAAGAATGATTCAAAGGATTTAGCATTCTTTCTGGTTGGTTTAGAAAAATTTCCATTTTATGAGCAGGTTTTAGAACGTTTACATAAAAAAGGAATTGATTTCAAAACCTTATCTACACAAGACAAGGCAGTCCATTTTGTTCAAATAATGCTTGGTGAAGACGAACTTAATTTTGGAAATTCCCCAAAAGGGTTACTTCCATTCCACAAGTACAAAAACGGCTATATTTCAACAGCGTTTGAAGAGCACTTGTACGAAGCAGCATTGTATGCTTCAAATGATAAGAAAGCCGAACTTCATTTTACAATTTCAGAGAATTACAGAGATAAATTCACAGAAGAGTTTAGACGTATTGAAGAATATGTTGAGGAGAACACAGGAGTATCATTCAATATTTCATTTTCTTACCAACAAGAATCTACAGATACCATAGCAGTTACTCCAAAGGATCTACCCTTTAGAAATGATGATGATACACTGCTCTTTAGACCATCTGGACATGGTGCATTATTAAAAAACTTAAATGCATTAGATTCTGATGTTATATTCATAAAGAATATAGATAATGTGGTTGTAAAACAATACAAAGAAGAGGTTGCAAAGTATAAAAAGATCCTTGCTGGAATTTTATTGAAACTTCAAACCAAGTCATTTGAATGTCTTAGAGTGTTGGATCAAGAAAGTATTTCAGATAAAGAATTTGAGGAGGTTGAAACCTTTTTAACCAATGAAATGTGTGTTAAAATTTCTGGTGAATACAAGAAATATTTAGATAAATACAAGATTGAATACCTCAAAGAAAAATTGAATAGACCAATCCGAATTTGCGGTATGGTAAAGAATGAGGGTGAACCAGGTGGTGGACCTTTTTGGGTAAGAGATATCTATGGCAATCTGTCTTTGCAAATTGTAGAATCTGCACAAATAAATCTAAAGAATAAAGGGCAGAAGGAGATTCTAACCAATGCAACACACTTTAATCCGGTAGATTTGGTATGTGGTGTAAAAAACTACAAAGGCGAAAAGTTTGATTTAGAAGATTTTGTAGACCATAATGCAGCATTCATTACAGCGAAAACAAAATTTGGAAAAGACCTTAAAGCATTAGAATTACCTGGGCTTTGGAATGGTAGTATGGCACATTGGAACACCATTTTTGTTGAGGTGCCAATCATTACATTCAACCCAGTAAAAACAGTAAACGATTTATTAAAGGCACCACATCAAATAGATTAATTGTGGATGTTGAAGCCTTAAAATCTGAATTAACGTATAAAGCTGTCCGAAGCTCAGGTAGTGGAGGGCAGAATGTTAACAAAGTAGCTTCAAAAGTAGTGCTCTATTTCAATCTCGAAGCTTCAGAACAATTTACTGATGACGAAAAAGCACGCTTAACCGAATTTTTTCAGAATAGATTGAATAAACAAGGTGTTTTAATCTTAGATTCTAGCGAAAGCCGAAGCCAGTTTAGAAACAAAGCGTTAGTCACTCAAAAGTTTTTAGATCTTATTATTGAAGGATTAAAAGAAGAAAAGGAGCGCAAACCAACCAAAGTGCCCAAAGCTGTAAAACGAAAGCGACTAGAAACCAAACGCAAAAACGCTGAAAAAAAGGCAAATAGAAAACCGCCTAAAATCGATTAGGACTTTACGCTAAAAAAATCAAAAATCGTTATTAAAAAATTATAAATAGGTTTTATCTTTGCAGCGTTCTCAAAAAAGGGGTGCCAATAAGTGGCTGAGATCATACCCATTGAACCTAGAACAGGTAATGCTGTTTAGGAAGCGAGCGTTAAGGAAATGTCTGGTAGACATTTTTAGCGAGTGCGATTAGGTCATCAATGTTGGTTTTACTTCTAAGCATTAAATGACTTAAAAATATCCATTTAATGTTTCAGAATTTTACCAATAAGCATTAAATCTCACTCTAAGACTGCTCACAAAACCAATTATTAACAAAAGAATAATTACCTCTTTTTATTCGATTATAAGACTATAGTCGTATGAAAAATTTATTCAACAATCTCTCAAAAACAAAACGACAGAGATTAACAATTTTCATTTTTATTTTAAGCCTTTGTTCAGCTTATGGACAAGAAAAACAGCAAGACAGTACTAAAATCGAAAAACTAGACGAAGTTTTAGTTAAGGCTGTACGTGTAAAGGAAAAAGCGCCAATTACACACTCTAACGTTACTAAAGAAGAGATTGCAAAACGTAATTTAGGGCAAGACATACCTGTTTTGTTAAACTTTTTACCATCTGTAGTTACCACAACAGATGCAGGTGCTGGTGTGGGTTACACAGGTATTAGAGTTAGAGGTGTAAGTCCGCAATCTACCAATGTAACCATTAACGGTATACCTTATAATGATGCCGAATCTTTAGGAACATTTTGGGTTAATTTAGGAGATATAGCATCTTCTGTAGAAAGTTTACAGTTACAACGTGGTGTTGGTACATCTACCAATGGTTCTGGTGCATTTGGCGCTAGTATCAACGTGCTTACAGATGCTGTTTTAAAGGATGCTTATGGCGAAATTTCAAATTCTTTTGGTAGTTATAATACCAGAAAGCATACAGTAAAGTTTAGCACAGGATTGTTAAACGATCATATCGAAATTGCTGGTCGTTTGTCTAACATTGTATCAGATGGTTATATCGATCGTGCTTCAGCAGACTTAAAATCGTATTTCTTACAAGGTGCTTACGTAGATGACAATACTTTAATCAAAGCAGTTGTTTTTGGTGGTAAAGAAGTAACGTATCAAGCTTGGTATGGTTTAGAGGATTTAGACTTGCTAGAGAATGACAGAACCTACAATACAGCAGGTATGTATGAGGATGCTGAAGGAAATATTCAGTTTTATGATAACGAGGTAGATAACTACAGCCAAGATCATTATCAATTGCACTGGAATCAACGTTACAACAATAACTGGTCTACAACTATTGGTTTAAACTATACCTATGGTCGTGGATATTTTGAGCAGTATAAAGAAGATGAAGATTTCGCAGATTATGGTTTAGAAGCATTAGACTTTAATGGTGAAGTAGTTAACACTACAGATCTTATTCGTCGTCGTTGGTTAGATAACGATTTTTATGTTGTAAATGCCACTGCAAACTATAAAGATGCGAATATCGATTTAATTTTTGGTGGTTCTTTTAGCCATTATGACGGAGATCATTTTGGTGAAATTATTTGGGCAGAATTTGCCAGCCAAAGCGAAATTAGAGACCGTTACTACGATGGTAATAGTTTAAAAAATGATTTATCAGTATTCTCTAAAGCTAACTATAAGCTAAATGATAAAGTAAGCCTTTACGGAGATTTACAAGTTAGAAATGTAACCTATAAAACCTTCGGAAACACTTCTGATTTAGTAGATTTTGAAGTTGATAAAGAATTTACATTCTTCAATCCAAAAGCAGGTATAACCTATGATTTAAATGCAGGTAACAGTCTTTATTTCTCTTATGCAAGAGCCAACAGAGAACCAAATCGTACCGATTTTGAAAGTAATAACGATATAGAGCCAGAGCAGCTTAACGATTTTGAGTTAGGTTGGAGACACAAAAACGGAAACTTTACGTTTAACGCCAATGCTTACTACATGTTGTATAATGAGCAATTGGTGTTGTCTGGTCAGTTAGATGATGTTGGTAACCCAATACGAACTAATAGTGGTGAGAGCTACCGTTTAGGTTTAGAGTTAGAGGCTATTATTCCGGTAACACCAAAATTAACCTTACAACCTAATGTAACGCTAAGCTCTAACAAGAACAAAGAAACTATCATCGATTTTGATGGCGAATTACAAAACTTAGGCAAAACAGATATCTCGTTTTCGCCAGAACTTGTAGCGGCAAATGCAATTGTATTTCAGCCAGTACAAGATTTACAAATGGCTTTATTAAGTAAATATGTCGGTGACCAATACATGAGTAATACCGAAGCTGATGCTTCTAAGCTAGATAGCTACTTTATTAACGATTTTAATGTTAGTTACAAATTAGCATTCCGAGGCACTGAGAACTCTCAACCTATTTTTGATTCTATCGTGTTCACAGGATTGGTAAACAATATATTTAATGTGAAATATATTTCTAATGGTTACTATTACACTTATGATGATACGTGGTCAGATCCTAATGTAGTAACAACTATTGAAGGAGCAGGTTTTTATCCACAAGCTACAACTAACTTCTTGGTTGGTATGACCCTGAGTTTTTAGTTCATATCTTAAAATTTACTACTAATAAAACCACATTAAAATTTTTTTTAGTGTGGTTTTATGTTTTATTAGATTTAGGTATACTATATTTATGTGAGAATTTACTTATTCTACTTTTTAATAGAACAATTTTTCAAAATGATTCTAGTTAATTTGAAAAACAAACAATAACAATGAAGAGATTATTTTTCTTTATAGTATTTAGCCTATCCTTAACCCTTAATGCACAGCTAACCAAAGGTAATTGGTTGGTGGGTGGTAGTGGTGAATATACAAGTCAAAACTTCAATAACGATAACGGAGATAGTTATAAAAGAGAGTATATAACAATAAAACCTAGCATAGGCTACTTTTTAAAAGATAAGTTTGCTTTAGGCTCTGCATTAAGATTTGAAAAATTAGACATCCATAAAGTTTATGGCATAGGATTGTTTACCAGATATTATTTTCTAAAAACAGATAAACCATTTAATCTATTTGCCCAATTGCATTATGATTATGCACATACGGTGTCTGATATTGTCAGTAATTCAGATAATTCTGAAAACTCAAGTTTATATGGTGCAAGATTTGGGCAAGTTACATTTTTTAACAGTGTTGTAGGTATAGAGTTTGCTCTAGTCTATGAGAGAGGGAATCTATCAAGTTCAGATTCAAATACCTTTAAGGCAGTATTAGGTTTTCAAATACACTTAGAAAAATAGTACTTTAATTAGAAACCAAATATTGGCCATTACCCAGATCATCAACTCTATAGGGTTGCAAGGTACAAGATTGTGTGTTTCCATTCAATCCAATACCTGTAGATAAACTATATTGGTTGGCATCATCGCAACTACAAACAACTATATCTCCAGTGCCAGAGTCTGTTAAGGTTGAGCAGGCGCCAGGTGCATGACTTGGATCTGCTGCATCCCAAGCGTATAATGTAGTAGAGTTTAGGCGATACAACCAAACACCATTATTTCCTTGGTTAGCAACATATACAGCATTACTGTTAAACTGTAGTTGATTAAACTGTGGTAAATTAGTATTTACATTGAGGTTAACACCAGCATCAAATAAGAAGTTGCAGTTGCTATTAATGTTATCGTCGCTACCGCATGATATAGCTATGAATGAGAGGATTATGATTAGTTTTTTCATCTTAATTTTTGAGGCTCAATTTACAATTATTTAAGCTTTGCACTAAATATTTTATATATTTGCAAAGTAATCTCGTTGACGCGAGATTTTTTCTTTAGTCCCGAATTTGTTTCGGGATCTTTTTTGAAATAGCACGAGAGATTACAGTATCTAAAACGAACGAATTATGAGTAAAGTATCTTATTATACAGCAGAAGGATTAAAAAAGTTAAGAGAAGAGTTAAATCATCTTAAGGATGTAGAGCGTCCAAAAGCATCACAAGCCATTGCTGAGGCAAGAGATAAAGGAGATTTGAGTGAAAATGCTGAATACGATGCAGCTAAAGAAGCGCAAGGAATGCTGGAAATGAAAATTTCTAAAATGGAAGAAACTTTAGCAAATGCTCGTGTTATTGATGAGTCTCAACTAGATACTTCTAAAGTATTGGCATTATCTAAGGTGAAGATAAAAAACCAAACCAACGGTATGGAAATGACTTATACCTTAGTTGCAGAGAGTGAAGCCGATTTGGCTACAGGAAAAATTTCTGTAAACTCACCGATAGGTAAAGGTTTGTTGGGTAAATCTGTAGGTGATGTAGCAGAAATTCAGGTGCCAAATGGTATATTGAAGTTTGATATTTTAGAGATATCCAGATAACAAATTCCTGCGAAGGCAGAAATCTCAACTTATATAACAATATTAAAGATTCCTTTATCGAGGAATCTTTTTTATATTTATAGAATAGATATAATCCCTAATAATGGCCACACTTTTTACAAAAATAATAAACGAAGAGATTCCGTCTTACAAAGTTGCAGAAACCGACGAGTTTTTTGCGTTTTTAGATATTAATCCTAATTCTAAAGGCCATACACTTTGCATACCTAAAAAAGAGGTTGATAAAATTTTTGATTTAGACGAAGTCACTTACATGGGTTTAATGCAGTTTTCAAGACGTGTGGCTTTGGCTATGGAAAAAGTGATACCTTGTCAAAGAATAGGTATGTCTGTTATAGGATTAGAAGTGCCTCATGTGCATGTACATTTAATACCACTTCATACTATGGAAAATGCACGTTTTACCCATAAAGAAAAATTGACGTCAGAAGAGTTTGAAACTATTGCCAAAAAAATAGCCGATAACTTTAACTAAAGGAAATCACACCTGTAGCATATAAGATGACAGCAGTTACAATCAGCAAATCAAAAAAGATGAATGCCCACGCTAGTGGTTTTAGCTTTATAGATTTTGGTCTGGGTTGTACAGCGCGTTGTTGATATTCTACGACGCGTTCTATATCATCCGTCCATCGTACAGGAAAAATTGTGGTATTGCAACTATAGCAATGCATCTGCAAAGTGGTTTCAGATGTTATTGCCTTATAAAAGATGTTTTCAGTCAGCTTTTGTTTAAAGGTAATTTCTAAACCATCATTAGAGTAGCACTCTGGGCAGTTGTTGCTCAGTCTAGCTTCTTTTAGCGTAAAGTATTTTGATGAACCCATACCCAAAATTAAACTATTTTTTTAAATCCTTTATTATGAATTGTTTAAGAGAAGTTTCTTGTTTAATTATCCTCTTTTAGCTTAAATTGTTTTTAAAGTAATTTGTATGGTTGTGCCTTTGCCGATTTCAGATTCAACAACTTTTATTTTTCCTTTATGATAATCTTCAACTATACGCTTGGCTAAAGATAAACCAAGTCCCCAACCTCGTTTTTTTGTGGTGTATCCAGGTTCAAATATTTTATTAAATAGTTGCTTAGGAATGCCCTTGCCAGTATCTGTGATATTTACAAATACTTGTTTTTCAACTTGAGTAATACTTAGTTTTAAATCCCCTTTACCTTTCATGGCATCAATAGCATTTTTTACTAAGTTTTCAATCGTCCAACTGTATAATTGCGCATTAAGATTCACAAGAATTTCTTTATCAGGATGTTCAATTTCAAAATTGATAAGCTTTGAAGATCTACTCTTTAAGTACTCGTAAGATGAGGTCGTAACTTCAACCAGATCTAAAGTTTCTAAAGTTGGCGCAGAACCAATTTTACTAAAACGATCTGTGATTGTTTGCAGACGGTCAATGTCTTTTTCAATTTCGGCAATATATTCCGGATTTACCTTTTCGGTTTTCAAAATTTCTGTCCAACCTACTAAAGAAGAAAGCGGAGTTCCGATTTGATGGGCTGTTTCTTTGGCCATACCAGTCCAAAGCTTGTTTTGCTCAGCGGTTTTGGTACTTCTGTAAAAGAAATAAACCACAGCGGCAAAAAGTAAAATAATTAGGAGTAAAGCTAAAGGATAGTATCCTATTTTTTTGAGTAGCGGCGAATTACCATAATAAATAGTTTGAAAAACTTCTCCTTTATACACGACTTCTATAGGCTCATTTTCACTTGAAAATTTATTTATAAGATAGTTAATATAGGTTGTGTCTTTCAGCTTTTCTTCATTAAGATTTATATGGTTATTTACATCTCCTTTTTTATCTATAATTAGCATTGGAGTACTAGTTGTTGTTTCGGTAAGTACATGCGTAGTTACAGGGTCTACATCAGCAGTTAAATCATCAATACTTCTCAAAAAGTTGTTTTGTGCAACAGACCAGGTTTTGATTTTTACGCGTTCCTCGGCCTTAAATTTTTGAAAGAAGGAATATGTATTCCAAAGAATGAGAGATACAATAATGAAAGAAGAGAAAATAATAATCCAACGAATCAGATTTCGGTTTGAGCTAAAGGTCATTAGTTATTGCAATTACTTTTTAAATATAATGTAAAACTGTTAATAATATTGTTTAGATACAACAGTAAAACATTTTTATCAGCGAAGCAATATAATTATCTTTGGTGAAAATCAGCAAGCTACATGATTTCATACAATCCCAAAGACCTTTCAACAGGTAGATTACATGGTTATTTGCTAAGTGCAGTGGCACCAAGGCCTATTGCTTTTGCGAGTACAATTGATGAAGATGGTAATCCTAATTTGTCACCCTTCAGTTTCTTTAATGTATTTAGTGCTAACCCACCAATTTTAATTTTTTCTCCAGCAAGACGTGTTAGAGATAATACAACTAAGCATACTTTAGAGAATGTTGAAGCTGTAAGTGAAGTAGTGATTAATGTGGTGAATTACGATATTGTACACCAAATGTCTTTAAGCAGCACGGAGTATCCTGAAGGTGTTAATGAGTTTGAAAAAGCAGGTTTAACGATGTTAGCTTCAGACGAAGTAAAGCCCTTTAGAGTGGCTGAATCGCCAATTCAGATGGAATGTAAAGTTAATGAGATTGTAAAGTTAGGCACTGAAGGTGGCGCAGGAAATTTGGTGATTTGTGAGGTTGTAAAACTTCATATTTCAGAAGAGGTAATGAATGAAGACCATACAGTAAATCAAGAAGCTTTAGACTTGGTTGCTAGAGCAGGAGGTAGTTATTATAGTAGAGCTAAAAGTGGATTTTTTGAAATCCCAAAACCACTACGAGCATTGGGAATCGGAGTGGATAATTTACCAGAGCATATTAGAAACAGCATGATTTTAACTGGTAACGACTTAGGAATGCTGGCTAATGTAGACATATTACCAACTGAAGATGCTGTTAAGCAGTTTGTGAATGATGTTAGTGAGCGTTACCCAGATATAAAAACTGCAACACACAGAGAAAAACATAAGCTGGCAAGAAATTATTTAAGCTACGGAGATGTAGAAAGTGCATGGAAGTTATTACTTTCGTAAATTCAATTAATATAGAAGGAAAATAAAATTAGATTAAACAAAAATGGAAGTACAAGGACGTATTAAGGTGATTGGAGAGACTCAAACTTTTGGAAGCAATGGGTTTAGAAAAAGAGAAGTTGTCGTAACAACAGAAGAGCAATATCCGCAACATATTATGATTGAGTTTGTTCAGGACAAAACAGATTTATTAAATAACTATCAAGTAGGACAACAGGTTAAAGTTAATATTAACCTTAGAGGACGTGAGTGGGTAAATCCACAAGGAGAGACTAAATATTTTAACTCAATCCAAGGATGGAGAATAGAAGCATTACAAGCTGGTGCACCAAGTGGAGATATGCCACCTGTACCACCAACAGAGGCATTTGAGCCTGTAAGTGATTTAAATGATGATGATAATGATGACTTACCTTTCTAAATAAGAAAGAATTTTAATAAAATTGAAAAGACTTGTTTTTTGTAAAGCAAGTCTTTTTTAGTATCATAACAAATTGTAGAAATTGACCCGAAATAGATTAAGTGTTGATTATCAAATAAAAAAGTCCCAATGGTTAATTGGGACTTAGTATTGTGGTTTTAGGTTTTGATCTTCACAAACAAACTTAAAAAAAAGCAATGATGAACAAAAAATTTATTTAATAAAGATCAGGTCAAATATCAATAAAATTCTTATACTATCAAAACCGAGCCCTTTATTTAACAGTAAAAATCGCTAAAAAGCTTAAGTAATGCACTTTTTAACTAGCAAAATAGAGTTTCCTGATGTGTCTGAAGCCTCTTTTGAAGGCTTGTTGGCCATTGGTGGAGACTTGTCTTCAGAACGCTTAATTTACGCCTATTCAAATGGTATCTTCCCTTGGTTTGATGACGAAGAACCTTTATTGTGGTGGTCGCCAGATCCAAGATTTGTGCTCTTTCCTGAAGAGTTAAAAATTTCAAAGAGTATGAAACAAATTTTAAAGAAGAATGAATTTAAGGTTACTGTTAACAAAGACTTTAAAACGGTTATTGAAGAATGTGCCTTAGCAAAACGCGAAGGGCAAAATGGTACATGGATCACAGAAAAAATGATTGAAGCTTATCTTAAATTACATCAATTAGGATATGCAAAATCAGTTGAGGTGTGGCAGAACCACAAACTTATAGGCGGACTTTATGGTGTCGATTTAGGTAATAATATATTTTGTGGGGAAAGTATGTTTACTAAAGTAAGTAACGCTAGCAAAGTTGGATTTATAACATTTGTACAAGAGTCTAACTATAAGTTAATAGACTGCCAAGTCTATACTAAACATCTTGAAAGCCTAGGTGCGAAAAATATTCCGAGAACTAAGTTTTTAAAGTTTCTCTAAATCTTGAGAATTGCAGAAGTTAACAAAAAGAGCTTTTGCTCAGTGTTAAGATTAAAGGCTTCAAATCGATATTCTACACCAAATTGAAGCTTTATTTTTTCTGAAACTAGCCATCCTAATTGAGTCGTTGTTCTATGGTCTAGTTCTGGTTTTTCATGTTTACTATTGCTTAATAGTGCTTCCATAGAACCCACAAAATAAGCTTCGCCAATATCTAATTTTTCACCATTAAGAGGAAAATCTAAAGCAAAACGATATCGTGATCTTAATATGGTTAAATTCTCTAAAATTCGTTGTTCAAATCGTATTCGGTGTCCAAATCGTAAAGCTTCGTTTTTTTTTGTGTAATTAAACTGTTGCGTTAAACGTAGCTCGTTACTGCCTCCATCTATAGATTCCCTTATTCGGTATTGTATACCAAAACTAACAGAATGATTATAATCTAAGTTTAATGTTGAAAAATGTACAAAATCGAGTTGTCTGTTCTCAAAACTAAAATTGTCTTCTTGGTATAAATAATAACGAGAGCGAATAGCAAAGTTAACTTTGTAATTATTGTTTATATCTGTATTTATGGCAAAACTCGTTTCACCTAAACCTTCAAAATCAGATTGAGAAAACAACAAGTTAAGGCTTGCAAAACATGCCAATAAAACTAAAAGTGTTTTAGTATAAGACATGCTCGTAAGAGGTTGGTTTTAAAATTCTGAAGTTTACAAATATGCCAGATTCATCAAAGGTAAACTCTCTAATATCACGTTTTTTGTTTGTTTTAACTTCGGCGATAATTTCAAAGTTTGGTGCTTCAGTTGAGGTATTATCTAATACATCGTTGACAAAAGTCAAAGCACCTAATTCTTCATTATAGACAAATTGTTTTTGCACTTTTATAAGTTTGTATTTATTGAAACTAGACTTAAAATAACCTTCAATTTTAGATTTTTTTTCTTCGTTTATAGTTTTGAATTTGGTAAGAACTTCTAGGTCTTCGATAACTCCATCTTTAGAAAACTCTAGGCTGTAGCGCTTTCTTTTGTGTTTGAATTTTACCTCAAAACTTTGCTTATTACCATCGGTTTCTTTGTAGAATTTTAAACGTTTACAGTTCTCTGGTAGATTATTTACAACCGCAATAGCTGCATCTGGAAATTCTGATTTAGTAATGCGTTCTTCCTTTTCATTTTTAGTTTGACTAAAAACGAATTGGCTAATAAACATTAAAACGAGGAGTGTTTTTGTTTTCATTTTAAACTTCGTTATATCTAAAGCAGGATACTTCATGGTCATTAACCATACCAGTAGCTTGCATGTGTGCATAGATTACAGTGGTACCAACAAATTTAAAACCTCTTTTTTTAAGGTCTTTGCTTATGGCATCACTCAAAGGTGTATTTGCAGGTGCTTTTTTATAATCTTTAAAACTGTTTTTTATAGGTTTACCATCTACAAAATCCCAAATATATTTTGAAAACGAACCAAATTCATCTTGTATTTTCATAAAAGCTTTTGCGTTGGTTACTGTAGCATTTACTTTTAATTTATTTCTAATGATGCCTTTGTCCTGAAGAAGAGTTTCAATTTTATCTTGTTTATAGTTTGCAATCTTTTTGTAGTCAAAATTATCAAAAGCTTTTCTGAAATTTTCACGCTTGAGTAAAACAGTAATCCAACTCAGACCAGCCTGAAAGGTTTCAAGAATTAAAAACTCAAATAACGTATCATCATCATAAACAGGAACTCCCCATTCTTGATCATGGTAGGCTTGGTAAAGCGGGTCGCCAACACACCAACCGCATCTGTGTTTTGTCATTTTGTAAGGTTTAGAGTTTTATGCTACTAAGGTAACAAGTGTCACATAATTTATGTGCTATCAGCACTATTTTTGTATACTGAAAATCAAAAAAAAATTAAAACAGTAACATCACTGAGTTATAAACCAATTAGTTTTACCACGATGGAAATTTTAGAAAACACAATGATTATAGATATCATCAAGGAAAGTTTAAATAAATCAATGAACTACCATGAATACCGAACTTTAGTTGCCGCTCTTGTTGAACAACAATCAACGACTGGTAATGATAAAACAGAAGCACTGGTAGAATATACAAAAATGAATGATAGACGCATGAAGCGTTGGGATAAGACAGTTAGGTTATCTGATGATTCTTTTGAAAAAATTACTGCATACACCAAAAATGTAACTTGGTTAGTGTTAACCGAAAGTTGGTGTGGTGATGCTGCCCATATAATGCCTGTAATTAATAAAGTTGCAGAGCAAAATGCTAACATTGATTTAAAAATTGTTCTAAGAGATGAGAATGAAGATTTAATGAATCAGTTTTTAACCAATGGAGGTAAAGCTATACCAAAATTAATTGCCATTGATAATAAAACATTAGAAGTACTAGATACTTTTGGGCCAAGACCTTCAATAGCCACAGAAATGGTTAATGTTTACAAAGCTCAGCATGGCAAATTAACACCAGAATTTAAAGAAGATTTACAGCGTTGGTACAATAAAGATAAAGGACAATCTACAGTTGAGGATTTAGTAAATCTCTTATAATTAGTGCTTTCCTCTAAACAAGAAAGTAATCGTACCAATTTGCTTGGTTTTGCTAGAAGAATCAAATTGAACCTCTTTAGCATATTCTATAGCGCGATTTATTAAACATTGGTTGCTGGAATTTGAAGACCCATTAGCAGAGGCATCGGTAACGATGCCTTTTCCATTTACCACAATATTCACCACGATTTTACCACCTCTTTCACATAAGTAACGTGGAATATCATAGTCTTGCATAGTTCTGCCCACTAAGGAATATGTCAGTGTACTTTTTGTTTTGGCGTGTTCATCAGCTATTTTTTTGTTTTCGAGACGTTTGTTTAATTCTTCCTGAAGTTTTTTATAAGATTCGGTTTCTTCTGAATTTAAAGCGTAAGCATTACTATTGGCATATGATTTTGTGATATTACTTTCTTCTATAATATCACTCGTTTTAGCTTCCTCTAAAGCTTTGGTTGTGCGTTCAAAATCATTAGCGCTTATGGTTTTAAAATTGCGCATCATTTCTTTATACTCCTGGTCTTCGTTAAACGCTTTATTGGTAGATTTACCATCTAGAGCATCAAGGAGTTCTTGCTCTTCTTTTATGATTTCTGGTTCTGGTAAAATCTCGTAATAACTTTCGGTAATAAGTTTGCCTTTTTGTTTTAACTGAAGACTAAACATAGCTAGCACAATAGTTCCTGTAATTAGGAATGTGATGATACCTGCTTTATATTGTTCAATAAACTTCAAAGTTATAAGAGATTCATGTGTTTAGATATACGAATATAACCATGAAAAAGTTTAAATCGCATTAACTAAACCCTTATTAACTTGAATGATGTATAAGATTAAGTCGTCACTTCGAGTGAAATCCTGAAAAGAATTTTGTATCGAGAAGTAAAGTTATAAAAGAAATTTTCTTGTTTTCGATACAAATTTCACTCATTCCAATCGTGAAATTCACTCTAACTGACGAAAATTTATGTCTTGTTAAATCATTAATCTAGTGGAAGCGTAGCTATAAAATCTTCAGGACTTAGTGCATTTTTAACCTCAAAATCACCAATACGCGTACGTCTTAAAACCGATAGATGAGCACCAGAATTTAAAGCTTTTCCAAAGTCGTGTGCAAGCGAACGAATGTAAGTGCCTTTACTACAAACCACTCTAAAATTAAGCTCTATTGAATTTTCAAGTATATTTATGTCTGTAATCTCAAATTCAGAAATTTCAATTTCTCTCGACTTAATTTCTACAGCTTCACCTGCTCTGGCAAATTCGTACAAGCGTTTACCATCTTTTTTTATCGCTGAAAACACAGGTGGAAATTGCTCTATTTTACCAATAAATTGTTTGGTTGTTCGGTGAATTAAGTCTTCCGAAATATGATTTATCGGAAAGGTAGCATCAATTTCGGTTTCCAAATCGTAGGATGGAGTTGTGCTACCAACAACAAAAGTACCTGTATATTCTTTTTCCTGACCTTGAAACGTATTAATCTGTTTGGTCATTTTACCAGTACAAATCACTAATAAACCTGTGGCAAGCGGATCTAAAGTGCCAGCATGACCGACCTTTATTTTCTTAATCGAATACGCTTTTCTAATTGCCCAACGTAGTTTATTAACGGCTTGAAACGAGGTCCAGGTTAGAGGTTTATCAATCAATAAAACCTGACCTTCCTTGTAATCTTCTAAAGTTTTCATGATGCAAATGACCAGATTATAGCAATAAGACCAACAATGATACAGTAGATAGAAAAGTAGGTGAGTTTACTTTGTTTTACCAAAGCAATCATCCATTTACAAGCAAATAATCCTGCTACAAAAGCAGCAATAAAACCAATGCCTAATGTTGTGAAATTGGCACTGTCATAAGTTATTTCTCCTCCTAAAATATCTTTAGCAATTTTCCCAAAAATTAAAGGCACTACCATTAAAAATGAAAAACGAGCAGCCTTGGTTTTGTCATTACCCAATAACACCGAAGTAGAGATCGTAGCTCCAGATCGAGAAATACCAGGTAACATAGCAATAGCTTGAGAAATACCAATAACAAATGCATTGCTAAAAGTTACACTTTTGTTAGTGTCTTTGGCTCTGTCTGCAAGGAATAAAAGAATTGCCGTAATAATAAGCATAATACCAACAAGTAAGATATTACCATTAAAAAGCGCTTCAAGTTGTTCTTCAAAAAATAAACCAACAATTACAGCTGGGATCATAGATATTACAATTTTGCTTAGAAATTGTAAGTCTTCATTCCATTCAAACTTTAAAATACCTTTTATAATATCAAGGATATCTTTTCTGAAAATAACAATGGTACTCAGTGCTGTAGCAAAGTGAAGTACAACTGTAAATAATAGACTTTCTTTTGGTAAAGAATTGTCACCAAGAATGGCTTTTCCTAATTCTAAATGACCACTGGAGGATACAGGTAAAAACTCTGTAAGTCCTTGTACAATCCCTAAGATAATAGCATCAATAACTTCCATACGACAAATGTATCAAAATTGATAAAGTGTATAACGGTATAAAATATTTATTTTATGCTAAGTGTAGAATCTCTGATAATAAGATTACTCCTTACTTCAATGGTTTTATTTGTTAATTCTACATTAGGGTTGTCAATTTCCTGAATAAGGTATTTGACTGCTGTTGCACCAATTTTTTGTCCAGGTTGGTCAACTGTTGTAAGCTGTGGTTCAATTATAGTAGAGTTGAGAGAGTTACTAAATCCTACCACTGCGATGTCTTCAGGAATTTTAACTTTATGTTTTTTTAAAGTTTTAATAGCACCTATTGCAGCACTATCTGTTATTGCAAAAATGGCATCGGGTTTTTCTTTTAAACTCATTAAAATATTGGTCATTTGCTCACCTTGGGTAAGTGAAATATCTTCTACTGTTAATATTATTTTTTCATCAATTGGTAAATTATAGTCTTTAAGAGCTCTAAGGTAACCAGCAAAACGTTTTTCAGAATTATAAGAAAATTGCGTCTCTTTAATAATGGCAACACGCTTTTTACCTATGTTAATTAAATGTTCTACGGCATTGTAAGCTGCTTCTTCTTCATTTATAACCACTTGGGTACAGGGTATTTTGTTAGAAGCTTTGTCTAATAAAACAAGTGGTAGAGTGTGCATTACTTTTAAAATAGAATCAATATCGCGTGTCATTTTTGAGATTGACATAAGTACACCATCAACTCCAAATTGAATCATGGTGTTAAGCATTTCTGTTTGTTTTGCAACATCGTTGTTAGATTCTGAAACAATTACTCTATAGCCACGTAAGGATGCTTCTTCTAATATGCCTCTTATTAATGTGGTAGTAAAGTAATGAGTAATGTTAGGCACAACAACTCCTAGTATGTTTGTTTTGTGAGCTCTAAAACCTTTAGCAAAGATATTAGGAATATAATTCACTTCAGACGCTAAGTTCTGAACCCGTTTTCTGGTCTCTGAGCTGATGTCTGGATGATTGTTAAGAGCGCGAGATACAGTTGAAATAGATAGTCCAAGTTGCTCTGCCATAGCTTTTAGGGTTGGAATCGATTTTTTCATTTTTTTAGTAATTTTTGCAAACGTTTTCGCAAACGTTTGCGTGCAAATTTCATAAATTTTTTCTAATAATGTTATGAATATGTTAATAAGTTTATCAAAAAATAACAAATACATAAACCAATGAAAAAATTACTACTCTCAATTTTACTCGCTTTCAGTGTTTTTAGTTTGTTTTCGCAAACAGAAGTCAAGGGTAAGGTATTAGATGAATCAGGTGTTGCTATTGCAGGTGCTAACGTACTTATAAAAGGCAGCGCTTCAGGTACAATTTCAGATTTTGATGGTAACTTTAATTTTACCACTAACCTATCTGGTGAGCAAACCATTCAGATTTCTTATGTAGGTTTTACAACCTTCGAAAAAGTCATTAATTGTGATGGCTCTACTATTAATTTAGATATTGTTTTAAAAGAAGGTGGCAATGCTTTAGATGCAGTAGTGCTTACAGCCTCTTCTACGTTTAGATCTCAAAAAGATACACCAATGTCTATTACTGCTATTAAGCAAACCGAAATTGTGAAGCTTTCTGCTAACAGCCAAGCAGACATTTTAAGAAGTGTACCAGGTATTACTGCTGAAGGTGGTGGTGGTGAAACTGCAACAAATTTATTTATAAGAGGTTTGCCTTCTGGAGGACAATATGTTTTTAATCCTTTAATGTATGACGGAGTACCTCTAATGAGTACGTTTGGCTTAAATTCTTCTGCGCATGATGTATATGCAAGACCAGATATTGGTTTTAAAGGTGTAGAATTTGTTAGAGGTGGTGCTTCTATACTTTATGGTCCAGGTTCTGTTTCTGGTATGATTAATTATACAAGCAAAACAGGTGATTCTAATGCTGAGAATATCATTAATATGGAATACGGTAATAGAGGAAGACTTAAAACAGATTTTTATTCTGGAGGACGTTTGGGAGGTGAAGACTCTAATACCTTTTATGCTGTAACTGGTTTCATAAGAAAAGATAGTGGTCCTATAGAAACTGGTTTAGATACGCGAGGATTTCAATTAAGAGCAAATATTAAACAAAAGTTTGAAAATGGTTCTATAACCGTACACGGACAATTTATAAATGATCGTGCCCAATTCTTCTTGCCACTGCCATTAGATGGAGGTTCTAGAGAACGAATAGCTGGTAACGATGGTGATGAAGTAGAGCAATTACTATCTGGAGAATTAGCTAATACTTCATTTTTAACACCTGGAGGTGTTTATGAAAGCCCAATAGATGACGGTGTTTATACAAAAGGAGGCTATTTGTTAGCAGATTTTGACTATAACTTAAGTGATAATCTAAAGTTTAAATCAAAAATTAGATACGCAAATTACCAACACAATTTTGCGTTATATGTAGGTGGTAATGGTGCTTACGGAAACCCAATTTCGTTATCAGATTACGTGTCTGAAGTTGCACCTGGTAATACAGGATTTAGTGCTACTTACCAAGGTGGTTCAGGCGATCAAATAAATGGGAATGATTTAGTGGTTGAAAACTTACATGTAGACAGATTACGCCCTATGACGGATTATTCAGGTGAGGCTAATTTTATTTACAATGCACCAGGTGGTAACCATACTTTTACAGGAGGTGTTTATTTAGCAAGAACAGAGGCCGAAGATGTTAACTATCAGTACCGAGTTTTATCAGAATTTAATAATAACCCTCAGTTAGTAAACTTAAGTTATACAGATGCAGGTGGTGCCAATGTTGTTTATTCAGAAGGAGGATTGTACAATAGAATTGGTATGACATCAAATAGATTTTTAACACAGAGTAGAACTGCATTTTACATTACAGATGAAATGAAATTTGATAGGTGGAGATTTGATGTTGGCTTTAGAATTGAAAATACTAAAGGTACTTTTAGAAATGGTGGTTTAACAGATACACAAGTTTACGACAACCCAGATTTAACAACAGAATTGAGCACTGTAAGATATGCTGATGGAAGTTTTACAACAGGTGAAGTTGATGCTACAGATTGGGCAGTGTCATTAGCCGGATTGTATGAATTAACAGAATCTACTAACCTTTATGCAAACTTTTCTAAAGGTTATTTTATTCCACAGTTAAGAGGATTTGCACCAGTACCAGGTATTAGAGATACTAAGTATGATATGGAGAAGATATTACAAGGTGAAATAGGTGCAAAGTTTGGTACACCTAAATTCTCTGGAACAGCTGCATTATTCTATGTTGGTTTAAGTGACAGAATTAAAATTACTCAGGCCATTGTAGGTGGTGAGCTTGTAGATCAGGCGCGTTCTACGCAAGCAACAAGAACATTTGGTTTAGAAGCAACGGCTAATTATAGATTTACTGATGATTTATCGGCATTTGCAACGTTTACATACCAAGACCATGAGATAACGGAAAACTTACAAGAAGATTTAACAAATAACACCTCCTCGGAAGCAAATGTAGGTAACGAATTGGCAAGGCAACCTAATATTTTGGGAACTCTTGGTTTAAATTATGATAATAAGAAGTTCGACGCCTTGATTTCTGTAAACCATACTGGTTCTAAGTTTACCGATGATACAAATAACGTAGAATTGGATGCTATTTCTATTTTCAGATTAGGCGGTGGGTACACTTTTGAGACTCAAGGTAGCAGTACTTTAAGAGTAGGATTTTCTGTTTTTAATCTCTTTGATAGTGCCGGACTTACAGAAGGAAACCCAAGAGCTGGTATTGCAGGGCAGTCTGGTGATGGTGATTTCTTTGTTGGACGACCAATTCTACCAAGACGATTTTTTATAACAACTACGTTTAATTTTTAAGATTGATTGATTGAGTAGTAAAGCATTGGCCTCTCGTTAGTGTCAATGCTTTCTTTTTTACAATTATTTTCAATAACTTAAACCATGAATAAAGAAAACTTACAAGTAAAAGCAAAACAAGTTCTTGACGCTAATTTTAATGAAGATAAAGGTTTTACAATACCTTGTGAAGGCTTATATCCTTTTCAGTGGAATTGGGATTCAGGCTTCATAGCTATCGGATTTGCCCATTACGATAGTAACAAAGCAAAACGAGAAATAGAAGCGTTATTAAGCGCACAATGGGAAAATGGATTTATTCCTCACATTGTTTTTCATAACGATAGTGACACCTATTTTCCTGGTCCAGATTTTCACTTATCAAAACTTCATCCATTAGCATCAAAAAGTCACAGAACAACTGGTATGACACAACCGCCAGTATTAGGATTTGTACTTAAAGAAATTTATGATATTGTAGATGATAAAGAGGATATGCTAAATTTTATTAAGCAAAACATAGACAAAGTTTTCTTTAACCATCAGCATTTTTATAACCACAGAGACCCAAATCAAGAAGGTTTAGTGTTTATTTACCATAATTGGGAATCTGGTACAGACAATTCCCCAATTTGGGACGATATTTGGGAGACTATGGACCCGCCAAACTATAAGTTTGAAAGACGAGATACAACACACGTAGATGCAGCGCAAAGACCAACAAATAGAGAGTATGATTATTATCTTCATTTAATTGAAATAGCGAAAGAGCATAACTACGATGATGAAAAAATTGCAGAATTATCACCATTCTTAGTACAAGATCCATTGTTTAATGCAATACTTATTAAATCTAACGAAGCATTAATTGAATTGTATGAAATGATTGGCGATTCAGAAGATAAAATAAGTACATTAAAAGCTTGGCAAGAAAAGGCAATAACTAGATTTAACGAGAAGCTTTATAACGAAAAATTAGGAGCTTACGTACACTATGATTTAAGAAACGAAAAGCAGATAGAACATCTTTCGTCTTCATCTTTTGCACCTTTATTTTCCAATATACCAACACAAGCACATGCAGACGTAATGGTAAAAACGCTAATTAAAAAGTTTGGAGGAGAAGACCGTTATCTTTGCGCATCTTTCGACCCAGAAAGTGACAGATTTAATCCTAAAAAGTATTGGCGTGGACCAATTTGGATAAACCTTAATTGGATGCTTTATAACGGGCTAAATAATTATGGGTTTACAGATATTGCTAACCGTGTAAAAGAAGATTCTATAACACTAGTCGAAAAATATGGTTTCTACGAATATTTCGATTCTAGAAAATCTGTAACAGAAAATGCTGGTTACGGAGGGAATAACTTTTCTTGGAGTGCAGCATTATTACTAGATTTATTAAAAGACTAAAAAGCAACTAAATGAATTGGCTAGATTACACCATTATAATTGTTTACCTCATAGGCTTTGTCGCTATGGGCTATTTCTTCAAAGAAAATAAAGATTCTAAAGATTATTTTTTAGGAGGAAAAAGCTTAGGTTGGTTTCCGCTAAGTTTATCAACTATGGCAACCCAATTATCTGCCATTAGTTTTATCTCAGCACCAGCTTTTGTTGGTTTAAAAGCTAACGGAGGATTAAAATGGCTAACCTTTGAGTTTGGTGTTCCTCTAGCTATGATTGGTATAATGTTTTTCATAATTCCGCCTTTATACAAATCTGGTATTGTTAGTATTTATGAATATTTAGAACGTCGCTTTTCTAAATCAACTCGAAAATTAATAAGTGTTGTTTTTCAAATTAGTAGAGCTTTAGGAACAGGTGTAATGGTATTTACTATGGCGTTAATTATACAAGCTGTAGTAGGTATAAGTTTCCATTGGACATTAATTATTATAAGTATTGTAACACTTATCTATTCGTATCAAGGTGGTATGAAAGCTGTTGTTTGGGGCGACGCAATACAAATGATAATTCTGTTTTCAGGATTAATAATTTGCCTTATTGTTGGTTATTCCTTAATGAAAAATACCGGAACATTTACAGGTTTTAATACCGAAAGATTACAGGTGATAGACCTGTCTAATTTAGGAATTTTCCAAGGTGAAGAATATGGTTTTTGGCCAATGCTTTTAGGTGGTTTGTTTTTGTATTTATCGTACTACGGTACAGACCAAACCCAAGCACAACGTTTGTTATCTGCAAAAGATGAAGGTACAATTAGAAAACTTTTAATGGCTAACGGTTTGCTAAGATTTCCTGTAGTATTGGTATACTGTATTATGGGATTAATTATTGGCTATTTAGTTAGTAATATTCCAGAGTTTTACCAAAGCATACAAGAAACAACGCGTGTGCATTATCCTGCAGAATATGCAGCTTCTGGTATAAAACCAGATTTAATGATGCCTGTATTTATTACCAAATATTTGCCAAACGGACTAATCGGTATTTTAATGGTTGGTATCTTATCCGCAGCAATGTCTTCGTTAAGTTCTACCATTAATTCGTTAAGTGCTGTAACTATCGAAGATTTTTTTAATAGCGGAAAAAACAAGCTGTCCGAAAAACGCTATATGGTGTTGTCTAAAGGACTTGTTGTTTTTTGGGGTGTAGTTTGTATACTTGCAGCATATCTTTTTGGTAATAGCCAAAGCACAGTTATCGAGCTTATTAATGCTATTACATCCTTGTTTTATGGGCCAATATTAGCCGCTTTTGTTATTGCAATATTCTTAAAAAAAGTTAATCATATTGGTATGAATGCTGCTATTATAACATCGGTAGCAGTAAACCTTATTTTTAAATATTTACCAGAGTTAGTCTACTTTTTTACACAAGGTCAGTTTTATTCGGGTCAAGATTCTATTCATTTAGTATTAGCAGATTTAGGATATAATAATGTGCCAGATATTTTTTGGATTTGGTACAATCTTACAGGATTTATAATAGCAATTTTAGTTGCCATTTTAGTGAGTAAATTAACCCATAAAGTACCTGCAAAACAAATAGAGATGGACTATAAAGTTAGCTTTAAAGACCTATTTAAAAAGGAAAGTATTATACTAATTTCATTCTTTGTTTTTATACTTATAATAAGTTCATTTTTACCTAACATTTTAAGCTAAAAAATGAAAATTGTATTAGCACCAGACAAGTATAAAGGCTCATTAACAGGCTTAGAGTTTTGTAACATCGTAGCACCAATTTTAAAGCAAACCGTCAATGCAGAAGTCATTAACGTACCATTAGCAGATGGAGGTGATGGTACTATTGAAGTTGTTAATTATTACCTTAACGGATACACAATACAAGTTGAAGTTAATAATCCGTTATTTAATAAGATAAAGGCAACCTATCTATATGCCGAAGAGTCTAAAACAGCTTTTATAGAAATGGCTGAAGCATCAGGTTTAAAGCTTTTAAAACAAGAAGAGCAAAATTGTATGAATACCACAACCTTTGGTACCGGACAATTAATTCTCGATGCGATTAATAAAGGCGCAAAACATATCATTTTAGGAATTGGCGGAAGTGCTACAAACGATTGCGGAATTGGTATGGCAACCGCTTTAGGTTACCGTTTTTTAGATGAAACTACTAACCAAGTGAAGCCAATTGGTAGCGAGCTAATTAATATTAAATCTATTGATGATACGCATGTAGATTCACAATTAAAATCAGTTAGCATACAAATAGCATGCGATGTCACTAATCCGCTTTTCGGTACAAATGGTGCGGCACATGTCTACGCAAAACAAAAAGGTGCTTCAAAAAGTGATATTGAATATTTAGATCAAGGTCTTCAAAGTTTTTCAAAAGTTTTAGATGCTCATTTCAATACAAATGTTCAAGACATTGCTGGAGCAGGAGCAGCTGGCGGAATGGGTGCAGGTTGCGTTACTTTTTTAAACGGAACACTATCACCAGGAATAGAACTAGTAAAACAAATAGCCGATTTTGATAATAAAATAAAAAACGCAGATTGGATTATCACAGGTGAAGGCAAGCTAGATAGTCAAACCCTTTCAGGTAAAGCAATAGATGGTATCTTAAAATCTGCAAAATCAAAAGGGATTAAAGTAGCAACATTTTGTGGAAGTGTAGATTTAAGTCAAGAGGCACTTCAAAAAATAGGCATACAATACAGCGCATCTATCATGGATAAAGCAAAAAACTTTGAAGATGCTCTAATAAATACAGAAGAATATCTTAAGATGATAATCCAACAATTTGTTGCAGAAATTAATGGGTGACTTATTTCTTTTTATCAGGATTCAATAGGATAGCATACACCTGAAAGCCAAAACCAATAAGTACTAAAGTAGGTGCTAAGCGAATACGTCTCCAGCTAAAAACATCGGGATTCCAAACATTAGGATCATCACTTCCACCGCCAGACATAAGTATAAAGCCAACAACAACAAGTGCTAAGCCAATAAGCATAAACTTATAGTTCTTTTTTCCGAAGATAAACTCTGCTTTAGATTGCTGTTTACGTTTTTGTTCGCCCATGTGAATTGGATTATTGTTGCAAAGTAATAGTTTTATTTAAAACTTTTGCGTTAAGATAATCTAAATTTAATAGTACAACTGATCTGTTTTTAAATTCAAGAAGCGTTGTGTGGCAATAAAGGTGCTAATCCAAGTGATGATTACTCCCAACACAAAAACACCAACAAAAAGACCTGCGATCATAACGGTATTTTTAAGCAATTCTAGTTCTGGAAAATATTGGTCTAAATAATACAGTACAACTGCCATACCTGCTAAAGCAACAATAGCTCCTACAATGCCAAGTTGAACGCTTTTCCAAACAAATGGTCTGCGGATAAAACTCTTGGTAGCACCAACCATTTGCATGGTTTTAATGATAAATCGCTTTGAGTACACCGCTAATCTGATAGAACTATTAATTAATAACACAGCAATAAGTGTAAACAAGCCACTAATAATAAGAACCCAAAAACTAATTTTCTTCACGTTATCATTCATTAGTTCTACAAGGTCGTTGTCATATTTTATTTCTTCAATAAACGATTTGGTTGAAAGACTTTCAGAAATTTCACTTAGCTTTTCAGTTGTTACAAAATCAGCTTTTAAGTATACGTCAATCGAATTTTTTAACGGATTATAACCCACAAAATCCATAAAATCTTCACCTGTTTCTGCTTTCATCATTTCAGCAGCTTCTTCCTTAGAGACATAAGTGGCTTCTTTAGAATAGTCTGCCATAGCCAAACTTTTCTTCAACTGATTAACTTCAACTTCTTTCGCTGTGTCATTCAAATAAATTGTCATTACCACTTGTTCCTTAAAGTGATCAGCCACTTTTTTAGAGTTAATAACCAAAAGACCAAGGCAGCCTAACAGGAATAAAACCAATGCAATACTGATAACTACAGAGATGTAAGATGATATTAATTTTCGTTTTTGATACTTGTCAAAAGATGATGCCATATAGTGTGGGTTAATTATTAATTAGCAAATCTAGCTATTAGTCTGATTAAAGCAATAATTACGATAATAACAGTAACAATTACATATTTATTTGAAGAAGATTGAGATTTTTTCAAAAATGAATTGTATCTGAGTTGTTGAGTTTCATTCATTTTTATGCTTCTCAATCGATCTAAAATACCATTAAACATAGAAAATTCAATCTCACTAGAGGCTTTATATCTTTTCAATTCATCACAAACTGCAAGACAATTGTCTACAATTTCATTTTTCTTTTCTTGAATTTTTGGATGGTCTTTCTCAAAAATTGCTTTATTCACATAAGTGAGCACATTGTTTACTAAAGAGTCACTAACTTTTAAAATAACTTCTAAATCTTTGTTGCCATCAATTTTCTTCGCTAACTCTTGAGACAGTACTTTCGTGGCTTCTAGTCTTGGAAGTAAAAATTCAACAATGTTCTCGGTAGTTTCAGGATTGCAAAACCAAGTTGAGTTTATTAGCTTAACAACTTTAGCTTCCTTTTTAGTGCCTAAATGTGTATTGTAAATTTCTAAAAACGCCTCCTGGTATTTTGGGCTTAACCAATCTATAAATTCACTACTGAAGTTGTCTTTAGAAGGGAACTTAGTAAACGTATTAAGGTCTTTTTCTTTTATAAGTTTGTTTAAGGTTTCGTGTTCTTGGAGAATTGACTCAAAGTTTTCGCTCATATATTTTCTATGAATTTATGTTGTACAAATTTAGTGAAATAAATATCCCATAGGTTGCGTTGATGCTCAATTTTTAATATCCATATCTTCATAGATTTTTATGTTTCAGACTTTAATTCTCAGTCAATAAGTTTAAATTTGCACCTCAATTCAAGGAAAACAGGAAGATGAAATACAACTTCAACGACATAGAGAAAAAGTGGCAAGACTACTGGGCAAAAAACGAAACCTTTAAAGCTTCTAATAACAGCGATAAACCAAAATACTACGTATTAGATATGTTCCCTTACCCAAGTGGAGCTGGTTTGCACGTTGGGCATCCGCTTGGTTATATAGCAAGTGATATTTATGCACGTTACAAGCGTCATAAAGGGTTTAATGTATTGCATCCACAAGGCTACGATTCGTTTGGTTTACCTGCGGAACAGTATGCGATACAAACAGGTCAGCATCCTGCAGTAACAACTGAGGCTAACATAACAACCTATCGTCGTCAGTTAGACCAAATCGGGTTTTCATTCGATTGGAGTAGAGAAGTACGTACAAGTAATCCGGAATATTACAAATGGACACAATGGATTTTTATTCAGTTGTTTGAATCGTGGTACAACTACGATAGCAACAAAGCAGAACATGTTGATACCTTAATCAAAATGTTTGAAGCAGAAGGAAATGCCAATGTAAATGCAGCTTGCGATGATGATATTAATCCGTTTACTGCTGAAGAATGGAACGCTTTTTCAGAAACTGAAAAACAAGATATTCTTTTAAAATACAGATTGACCTATTTAGCAGAAACCGAAGTGAATTGGTGCCCTGCTTTAGGAACCGTTTTAGCCAATGACGAAATTGTAAATGGCGTTTCAGAACGTGGAGGTCATCCTGTAATTCGTAAAAAAATGACGCAATGGAGTATGCGTATTTCGGCTTATGCAGAACGTTTACTTCAAGGTTTAGATACCATTGATTGGACAGATGCGCTTAAAGACATTCAAAAAAACTGGATAGGTAAATCTGTAGGTGCTTCTGTGACTTTCAATGTTATTCCAAATGATGCTGTCACTTCGAGCGCAGTCGAGAAGTCTCAAATCGAAGTCTTCACAACTCGTCCCGACACCATTTTCGGTGTGTCGTTTATGACCTTGGCACCAGAGCACGAGCTTGTGTCGCAAATCACAACAGCAGAACAAAAAGCTGAGGTTGAAGCCTACATAAAAGCCACTGCAAAACGTAGCGAACGTGACCGTATGGCAGATGTAAAAACCATTTCTGGTGTGTTTACAGGTGCGTATGCCGAGCATCCATTTACAAAAGAACCTATTCCGATTTGGATAGGAGATTACGTATTGGCAAGTTACGGCACAGGAGCCGTTATGGCTGTGCCTTGTGGAGACCAAAGAGATTATGATTTTGCAAAACATTTCAATATTCCGATACCAAATATTTTTGAAGGAGTAGATATTTCTGAAGAAGCTTTTGCATCTAAGGACAACGTTAAGATTGCCAATAGCGATTTCCTTGATGGAATGAACTACAAAAAAGCTACTAAACGTGCTATTTTCGAATTAGAACAAATCGGTCAAGGCGAAGGAAAAACCAATTACCGTTTGCGTGATGCTGTGTTTAGTCGTCAGCGTTATTGGGGCGAACCATTCCCAGTGTATTACAAGGATGGTATGCCGCAAATGATAGACGAAAAACATTTACCATTAACCTTACCAGAAGTTGAAAAATACTTACCAACCGAAGAAGGCGAGCCACCATTAGGTCGTGCAGACGTTTGGGCTTGGGACACTAATACCAACACAGTTTGTCATTCTGAACTTGTTTCAGAATCTAAAGGCATCTACCCACTAGAATTAAATACAATGCCAGGTTGGGCAGGAAGCTCTTGGTATTTCTTCCGTTATATGGAAGAACAAGCAAAAAGAGGTGAAGCCTTTGCTACTGAAGATGCGCTTAAGTACTGGGAGAATGTTGATTTATACATTGGTGGTAGCGAGCACGCTACAGGTCACTTATTGTACTCACGTTTTTGGGTAAAGTTTTTACAAGATAGAGGTTTTGTTGGTGTTGATGAACCATTTAAAAAGCTGATTAACCAAGGTATGATACTTGGTACAAGTGCATTTTTAAATAAGCTGAGTATTCAAATTTCATATAATGGAAAAGGACCATCTGGATATATGTATGAGAAAATCAAAAGAATTGAAGTTCCTAATTTCTTTATTTCTGCAAGTTGGTTTAAGACACCTATGTCTAAAATGGCATTGAACCTAAGAATGCGTAAAGATTATTATGAGAAAATTTTAAATAAAGAGGATTTAAAATATTTAGATGAAGATGAATATCTAATTGGTTGTAGAGATGATAGGCAGATTCACATCGATGTAAATTTAGTTAATTCATCAGATGAATTAATCATAGAAGATTTCAAAAATCATCCTTTGTACTCTGAATATAGTGAGTATGAGTTTATCTATGATAATTTCGACAAGTTTACTTTAGCTAGAGACGTCGAAAAAATGTCAAAATCAAAATACAATGTTGTTAATCCAGATGATATTGTAGAAGATTATGGTGCAGACAGTTTACGTCTTTATGAAATGTTCCTTGGGCCATTAGAGCAATACAAACCTTGGAATACAGCAGGTATTACAGGTGTGCACGGTTTCCTTAAAAAACTTTGGAAGTTGTATAACGACGACAATGGTTTTAAAGTTACAAACGCTGAGCCAACAAAAGATAACTTAAAAACCCTTCATAAAACCATAAAAAAGGTTGAGGAAGATATCGAGAATTTCTCGTTCAATACCTCTGTATCTACGTTTATGATTGCGGTAAACGAGTTAACAGCGCAAAAATGTACAAGTAAAGAAATCTTAGAACCGTTATTGGTTTTAATTTCACCTTACGCACCACATATTGCAGAAGAGTTATGGGAGCAATTAGGACATAACGAGTCTATTTCAACAGCGCCTTTTCCAAAATTTGAAGAAAAACATTTGGTAGAGAGTTCTAAAAATTATCCGATTTCATTTAATGGAAAAATGCGTTTCACGTTAGAATTACCATTAGATATGAGCAAAGATGAGATTGAAAAAACAGTGCTAGCGCACGAAAAAACACAAGAACAGTTACAAGGTCGCACACCTAAAAAGGTAATTGTAGTACCAGGTAAGATTGTGAATATTGTTGGGTAACCAATTCCTGCATTGGTCACTGAGCGAAGTCGAAGTGAAGCAGGAATCTCATAATTAGTTGTAACTAAAAACGTTTTCAAAATAAACGTCAGTTAGAGTGAAATCGCTTTTGGCGATTTCGTATCGAGAGCTATTTGAGGATGTAGTTTTTTAAACATCTCGATACATTTTGTTCGTTCCTCACAAAATACTCGATGTGACGTGTAAGGGTTTATTGTTTTCATCAGTTCGAGCCTGCCTATTCGGCAGACAGGTGCTCCGACAAATAGCGTCAGAATGTGTTAAAAACAATACTGAAAATAGAATACCAAGTTTAATAACATTACTATGAAATTAAGGCTAGATAGAAAAAACACCATTGGTTTGATTTTCTTTTTAGCCTTTGTTATAAGTATGTCTCTTATTTTTCAATTTGAAGAACGTTTTACAACTGAGAACTGGAAGTCTAATTATACAACACGCTACAAAATGGTGGATGATCTTATTGAGTCTCAGTTCTTAATAGGTAAACCTAAAAGCGAAGTTTTCGAAATTTTAGGACAGCCAGATTCGCAATCTAATGCAGCAAAAGACGGTTTTATTTATAATATTGGAGATCCACCAAGCTTCTTTTCGTCTCAGAAGGAATATCTGCTTATTATCTTCAAAAATGAACACGTTGAAAAAGTAACTTTAGCTGTTGATTAAATTTCGTCTTAACATCTCGATACTTTTCTTCGTGCCTTAGAAACACTCGATGCAACATTGTGGTTTCCCTTTAAACGAAAAAATAATAATTTCGTCTATTGCTGTATTATTTTGAAAAACAGCACTTTATTGTGAATTGTTCAAAATATAATCTTCAAAATAAAAAATCCATAAAAATACATGTCAATTCCACCTATTATTTGGATAGCTAGATTTTTTGAATGTATTTCATAGTGCTATTAACCACAATACAACTGCAAATGAAAATCGGAGTCCCAAAAGAAATCAAGAACAACGAAAACCGTGTTGGTATGACACCAGCAGGAGTTTATGAACTTATTAAGAATGACCATACTGTTTATGTCCAAAAAAATGCTGGATTAGGCAGTGGCTTTTTTGATGAAGATTACAAAGAGGTTGGCGCTACCATTTTGGATACGATAGATGAAGTTTACGCTTCTGCCGAAATGATTGTAAAGGTGAAAGAACCTATTGCCGTTGAATATGATTTAATTAAACCACATCATGTGGTATTTACCTATTTTCATTTTGCTTCTAGCGAACCTTTAACTAAAGCAATGTTAAAAAGCAAAGCAGTTTGTATTGCCTATGAAACTGTTGAAGACCAAGATGGCACATTGCCATTGTTAACACCAATGTCTGAGGTGGCAGGTCGTATGGCAATTCAACAAGGTGCAAAATATCTTGAAAAACCAATTAAAGGACGTGGAGTTTTATTAGGTGGAGTGCCTGGAGTACCACCAGGAAAAGTATTGGTTTTAGGTGCTGGTACGGTTGGTATACAAGCCGCTAAAATGGCTGCAGGTTTAGGAGCACATGTTACTATTATGGATATTAACATGAAGCAATTGCGTTATGTTAATGATGTAATGCCAAACCATGTAGTTACGGAGTTTTCTAGCGAATTCAACATTAGAAAGCGTATTAAAGATCACGATTTAATAGTTGGTGGTGTATTATTAAAAGGAGCAAAAGCGCCAAACTTAATCACCAGAGACATGCTTAAAGACATGCGACCAGGAACAGTAATAGTGGACGTTGCAGTAGATCAAGGAGGTTGTGTTGAGACTTCAAAACCAACCACTCATGAAGATCCAACTTACATCATAGACGACGTTGTGCACTACTGTGTAGCAAATATGCCAGGTGCTGTACCTTACACATCGACTTTAGCACTAACTAATGTGACTTTACCTTATGTGCTTAGATTGGCTAATCAAGGATGGGAAGTAGCTTGTGCCAAGGATCAATCGCTGAGAAAAGGAATTAACATAGCCAATGGCAAAATTATTTATGAAGAGATTGCTGAAGCTTTTAATTGGTCTGTTGACGCAATGTAACACCTTTTACTGACAAAATTTCTTAACTCAAGTTTGGCTTATTTTTTGCTTTCCATTTAGTACATTTACATAAATTAAAATTTAAAACTATGAATGGAATGATGGGATATTACGTACTAATTGGTGCCATTGCTTTGGTGAGCTGGTTAGTTAGTAATCAACTTAAACGTAAATTTGCTAAGTATTCTAAAGTTCAGTTAAGAAATGGTATGTCTGGAAGAGAGATTGCTGAAAAGATGTTAGCAGATAATGGGATTTATGATGTTGAGGTAATTTCTACACCAGGACAATTAACAGACCACTATAATCCAAAAAATAAAACAGTTAACCTAAGTGAAGCAGTATACAATCAGCGTAATGCAGCAGCTGCTGCAGTAGCAGCGCACGAGGTTGGTCATGCCGTGCAACACGCACAAGCTTATAGTGCGTTAGGTATGCGTTCTGCATTGGTGCCAATAGTTAGTGTTACTTCTGGTATGTCTCAATGGTTGGTAATAGGAGGTTTAATCTTAGGTGCAGCTGCAGGTGTTGGATTAGGCTATTGGATAGCTGTTGCAGGTTTGGTGTTTATGGGCTTTGCAACACTATTTAGCTTTATAACATTACCTGTAGAATATGATGCTAGTAACAGAGCGTTGGCTTGGTTAAAAGCTAAAAATATGGTGACTCCAGAAGAATACAAAGGTTCTGAAGATGCACTTAAATGGGCAGCTAGAACCTATTTGGTAGCTGCCATTGGTGCGTTAGCCTCATTATTATATTGGGCACTACAGGTGTTTGGAGGTAGAGATTAAAAAAATAAAACAATAGATTAATGAAAAGCCCTGAGAAATCAGGGCTTTTTTTGTACCGTCTTAGTAAATAAATACTTACATTGCGATAAATAAATACCAATCAATTATGGAAAATCAAATGCCAAATCAATTACCAGAACGTGTAATGGTAAGTAGCTTATCAGAAGTAGAACGTGCAGCTTTTTATAGAAAAACTTATGCTCATGTTGCAGGAGGGGTCTTAGCTTTTGTACTTTTTGAATACTTATTGCTACAGAGTGACACAGTTATAAATTTTATGCTGTCTATGACACAAGGTTATAAGTGGTTGTTACTATTAGGCGGTTTTATGCTAGCGACTAATTATGCTGAAGGATTGGCGCTTAAAACTACAGATAGAAATATGCAATATCTGGCTTATGGTATCTACATATTTTTTGAAGCTGTAATCTTTATACCAATGATTTATATAGCAGTTGAATATATGGATTCTGGGTCAGAGATTCTTAACCAGGCAGCTATAGTTACATTAGCGTTGTTTACAGGTCTTTCTGCTGCAGTATTGCTTACAAAAACTGATTTCTCATTCTTAAAGACAGGATTAACCATTGGCTTTTTTATAGCTATAGGTTTAATAATAGCAGGAACAATTTTTGGTTTTAACCTTGGTTTATGGTTCTCTGTAGGAATGTGTTTATTAGCAGGAGGCTCTATTTTATATCAAACATCAAATATGGTTAACAAGTATTCTGTAGATCAATACGTGCCAGCAGCATTAGGCTTATTTGCGTCATTAATGTTGTTATTCTGGTATATCTTAAGAATTTTTATGTCTAGAGATTAAATAGACCCATTATAGAAAGAAAAGAAAGCCCTGAAAATCAGGGCTTTTTTGATTAATAATAGTTTTGTGTTATTGTTTTTCTTTTGGATTATATATTATAATAATTTGAATGGCTATAGCAAGAAACACTAACAAGTAAATCTCTATTTGTGTAAAAAGCTCTACGGTATCAATAGCTTTTTTGCTTATTGCCAACTGCTTACTTCCTTCACTAATTTGAATTTTTGATAATTTATCTAAATTGTCCTTTATATTAGAAATTAAACCTGTAGCGGTTAAGTTGTTTTCTGAATTTGAGGTATATCCATTTTTTTCAGAGTTAAATAAAGCTTTAAAGTTCGATTTTAGCTCTTCAAATATTTTACTCTCTTCTGGTGTAAGTTTAGTTTTTTCAAACCGTGATAAAATGCCCTCTATTTGTGTATTAAGTGTTTGATTTTTTTTATTGAAAAAACTGGAATCTTTTGCAATAAGAGCAATTTCTTTGGCATTAACCGATTTAGACATTTCATAGATTAATTCTTTAGCGATTAATCGGTCTTCATAAATTGTTACAACAGAGTCTCGTACTCTTACAAAATTATTTCTATCAATAAGGTTAGTGGTAGCAATTAAAACAAAGACCAAAAGTATACCAAGAATCCATTTTATTTTATTTAAAAAAGTCATCAGTTAGTAATTTAGAAATTGACAATTATTTTAAAAATAAATAATGAATTTAAAACGCATGAAACAATTAGCGTCTATTTAACAGTTTAGCTAACATGTAGAGCCACTATACTTTAATCTGTCGGTTTATTTGTTGTTGTAACGAAATAAATGTCTCGGTTCTGGAGACACCTTTAATACCTTGAATTTGGGTATTAAGTAAATGCATTAAATGTTCATTGTCTTTAGATAGAATTTTAATGAAAATACTCCATTCTCCAGTAGTGTAATGGCACTCTATAACTTCTGGTACGCGCTGAAGTTGTTTTACAGCCTCAGGATTACTTACGGCTTTATCTAAATACACACCAACAAAAGCCATTGTAGTATAACCCAAAACTTTTGGATTAATAATAAATTTAGAACCTGCCAAGAGTCCAGATTTTTCAAGTTTTTTAAGTCGCTGATGTATGGCAGCGCCAGAGATACCTACATTTCTAGCAATTTCTAATATTGGAGTTCTGGCATCTTCCATTAAAGCTCTTAGAATCTTTTTATCAATACCGTCTATGTAAATACCTTTATCATTAACTTTCATGATGTCGACTTTTAAATTGAAAGTTAAAAATAAGAAAAGGATTATAAATTTTAAAGATTAAGAGGGTTGTAGCCTAAATATGGTACTTTTTTTTCTTTAAATGATACACCATAAGCTTTTAGCTCTTCTAAAATAGGTGTGTAAACCTCTTTAGAAATAGGAATTTGTACACCAGGTGTCTTTATCTTACCGTTTAAAATGTCTAACGTAGCCATAGCCACTGGTAGACCAACTGTTTTAGACATGGCTGTGTAAGTTTGGTCTTCGCCGACCACAACCATTGTAGAATCAATTTGACGCTTTTCTCCATTAATTTCGTATCCAAACTTGTGATACATTACAATCATGTCTTTATCTTCAGGGTCTAGCGTCCAGCTATCCATTAAAATCTTTTGCAAAATTTGGGCAGGAGTTGCCTTGTCTAATTCTACCATTTTATCAGCACTAAAAAGATCGAGTTCTAAAAACTTATCCCACACAATATCATCTTGATCAATTTTAAGTGCGTGTCTAAACTTAAGTTCAACCGAGTCTGTTGGGCTGTATGGTAAAAACGCATTAACAAAGTCTCTGTAGCTCATGTTTTTACTATCATCTATAGTGTAGCTATCATCGGTCATTCCTAATTGCACAAAGACATTCCATGCTCTACTAAAACCAACACGTCTCATAGTGCCTCGATATAAAGTACGTACATGGTCTAAACCATAAACATGTTGATATTTTAAAGAATCTCTGTTAGCATAAGCTTCAAAGCGACCATAGCCATCAATATCTAAGAACTCTGTACGTCTAAATAATCTACCGTAAGGAATATATTTAAACTGTTTTTCCTGTAAAAATTTAGCGGCTCCGCCTTGTCCTGCAACAACAACATTTCTTGGGTTCCATGTAAACTTATAGTTCCAAAGGTTGTCATCACTTTCAGGAGCAACCAGACCACCAGTAAAAGATTCAAACAAAATCATTTTGCCGCCATTATCTCTAATACGGTCAATAACTTGCATGGCGCTCATATGGTCTATACCAGGATCCACACCTATTTCATTCATAAAAACGAGATTGTTAGCTTTTGCATCATCATCTAAAGCTTCCATTTCTTTACTCACATAAGACGCAGTTACCATATGCTTTTTATAAGTAATACAATCTTTCGCTACTTCAATATGAAAACGAGCAGGCAGCATAGAAATAACAATGTCAGCATTTTTAACCGCTTCAGTTCTTGAGTTTGAATCAAAAACATCTAAGTGGATGATGTTTACATCAGTATGGTAGCTGACTAGCTTTTTGGCATTTTCAACATTAAGATCTCCAATGGTAATCTGAAGATTTTCAGACTGAGATTTGTCTAATAAATATTTTATAAGGTATGATGAAGATTTTCCTGCACCAATGATTAAAATCTTTCGCATAGTGGGTTTATATGACTAATTTTGTATTGCACGAAAGTAATAAATACACTAAGCAAAAGAAACCAAAAACACACTTTACTTATGAACAAAAGCATATTAGTAGCAGGAACAATTTTAGGAATCTTAGGAATAGTTTTAGGTGCTTTTGGCGCGCATGGCTTAGAAAAATTGGTTGATGCTGATGCTGTAAATACGTTTGAAACAGGTGTACGCTATCAAATATATCATGCCTTTTTTCTTTTGATTGTTGGAGGCACTTCTTTTGTGGATTTAAAGACAAAGAAAATCATTTTTTATCTCGTTATTATTGGTGTTTTGTTCTTTTCTGGCTCTATATACGGCTTAGCAACTAATGAGCTCTCAAGTTTTGATTTTAAGACTATTGCTATGATTACACCAGTGGGAGGTTTGTTGTTAATTTTATCTTGGATAATGGTATTAATCGGTATTATAAAAAATAAGGTCGATTAATGCAGTTTAGCCGTGTCTTTTTAAAATAAAGTTATAATTTTGCAGCCTAAACAACACAAAAATTATGGTAAACCATACTCCTTCAACGAAAACGATTTCGTTAGAAAACTACGGCATTAAAGGTGCCAACATTCACTATCAAATGACTCCAGATCAACTTCATAAAGAGACCATTGACAAAGGTCAAGGGGTTGAAGCATCTTCAGGCGCACTTGCTGTTAATACAGGTGAGTTTACAGGACGATCTCCTATGGATCGTTTTATCGTTAAAGATAATATTACTGAAGATAAGATTTGGTGGGGAAATATCAACATTCCTTTTGATAGTGATAAGTTCGATAAGCTTTACAACAAAATCACAAATTACCTTTCTAACAAAGAAATTTATGCTAGAGACTGTTATGCTTGTGCAGATCCTAATTACAGAACAAATATTCGAGTAATTAACGAATATCCATGGAGTAATTTATTTGCATATAATATGTTTTTACGTCCTACAGAAGAAGAATTAAAAGACTTTTCACCTGAGTGGACTGTAATTAATGCTCCGGGTTTTATGGCAGACGCAGAGATAGATGGTACACGTCAGCATAACTTTGCTATATTAAATTTCACAAAAAAGACTGCTATAGTTGGTGGAACAGGTTATACAGGTGAAATTAAAAAAGGTATTTTTTCTGCCTTAAATTTTGAATTACCTGTTTTTAAAAATACATTACCAATGCACTGTAGTGCTAATGTTGGTAAAGATGGCGATACTGCTATTTTCTTTGGGCTGTCGGGTACAGGTAAGACAACATTGTCTACAGATGCAAACCGTAGCTTAATTGGTGATGATGAGCATGGTTGGACTAGTGAAAACACTGTTTTCAATTTTGAAGGAGGTTGCTATGCTAAGGTTATTAACCTTTCAGAAGAGCAAGAGCCAGAAATTTTTGGTGCTATTAAGAAAGGAGCGATTTTAGAGAATGTAATTATGGATGATAAAGGAAATGTAGATTTTGCCGATACATCTATAACTCAAAATACAAGAGTAAGCTATCCTATTTATCATATTGAAAACATTAAGACACCTTCAATTGGTGAAAATCCAAAAAATATTTTCTTTTTAACAGCAGATGCTTTTGGTGTTTTACCTCCAATTTCAAAGCTAACTCCTGCGCAGGCAGCCTACCATTTCATATCTGGTTATACGGCAAAGGTAGCAGGTACTGAAGCTGGTGTAGTAGAACCACAGCCATCGTTTTCTGCTTGTTTTGGCGCGCCATTTATGCCATTACATCCAACAGAATATGCTGATATGTTAAGCAAAAAGATGAAAGAGGCTGGTGTTAATGTTTGGTTAGTAAATACAGGTTGGACAGGAGGTCCTTACGGAGTAGGTACACGTATGAAATTAAAGTACACACGTGCTATGATTAATGCTGCATTAAATGGGGATTTAGGTCTTTATGATTATGACCATTACCATATTCATTCTGTATTTGGCGTAGCTCAACCAAGAAAATGTCCTGGAGTACCAACAGAAGTGCTGAGTCCTAGAACTACTTGGAATGATGATGAAGCTTATTATAAAATGGCATTTAAATTAGCTAATGCATTTAGAGATAACTTTAAGAAGTTTGAGTCTTATGCCTCTGAAGAAATAAGAAGAGGTGGTCCGCAGCGTTATGCGTTTTAAAATAAATCAATAGATAAAAAAAAGCGATTCTAACTTAGAATCGCTTTTTTTTTTTGTTAAGTTTTAAATAAGGTTATTTCCCTTTATTAACTTCATCAATATATTTTTGTAGTGCCATAGTCATAGAAGGAGTCTCCGGAGTTGGTGCAGCAATATCTACACGTAACCCTTTTTCTTTTACAGCTTTTATTGTTGTGTTTCCGAATACTGCGATACGCGTATTATTTTGCTTAAAGTCAGGGAAGTTGTGGAATAAAGACTCAATGCCAGAAGGACTAAAAAATACTAAGATATCATAATAAACATTAGCTAAATCAGATAAATCACTGATTACAGTTTTATAAAATGTAGCTTGTTTCCAATTTACCTCTAAACTATCTAAAGTTTCAGGTATAATAGGTTTTACCTTATCTGTGGTAGGTAATAGAAATGCTTCGTCCTTATACTTTTTGATTAGAGGTGTTAAGTCTTCAAAAGTACGTTTACCAACATATATTTTACGCTTTCTGTAAACCACATATTTCTGTAAGTAATAAGCAACAGCTTCAGACTGACAGAAGTATTTCATAGTATCTGGTACCTTAAAGCGCATTTCGTCTGCAACTCTAAAGAAATGATCTACTGAATTTCTACTAGTAAGTATTATAGCAGTAAACTTGCTAAGATCTATTTTTTGTTGTCTGATTTCTTTTGCTGAAACACCTTCTACATGTATAAAAGGTCTAAAGTCTACTTTTACTTTTTGCTTCTCTTGCAAGTCAAAGTACGGAGAATTCTCTATTTTAGGTTCTGGTTGCGATACTAAAATCGTCTTCACTTTCATATATAAACCCCTTTATTTTAAACGTTATACTCGCTAATCACCTTGTATAAAAGCACATAAGGTGCGATTTCGAGAGCGCAAAGATACAATAAAAAATAGAAAAAATTGGGATTTATTATTTTTTGATAGTTTCTGAATGAAGTCATAAACCCAATAAGATTTATTAAAAAAATCACAACAAAACTTGTAATTATTACAATTTTAGGATTTGTAATGGTATAGAGTAAGAGTAAGTTAGTGATTATTAAAACCAATCCAGAATAATTAAGAAATGTGATTTTTTGAAACAGGTAGGCATCAATAATGCTATCAATCTCAAATAGACTTGCAATGAGACGTTCTAAAAGTGTTTTTATAATAACAACTGTTGCTACGGCTAAGAGTAATTTTAAAAATGATATTAATTCAAATGTTAGCGGAGACACAAAAGTTGAGTAGCAAAAAAACAAAAAGATACTTCCTGAAAAAGCAAGGTTAAGAAATAGTAAACCATCAAAAGGATCTATAAATTTTTGGTCCTTACTATAGATTTTCAGGTATTTAGAATTTCCTATTATAGATATAAAATCACCAAAACGTAATGTGTTGAGGTACTTTGCCACAGCTATGGCAAAAATCCCAAAAACAGTAAGTATTGTAAACCACTCGTGAGTAACATAATCCCTCATATTGCTAAATTATAAAGAAAATAAGGCTTTACATAATTAAAATCTTAATAAAGCTATAACAGTTTTTAATCCACTAAAAACTTTACATTTGTCAAAATTCTATCAGTTACAAAATAATCTAGTTTTTTTAAAAGTATTTGCATGTCTGACGCACTTGTTATCATTCCAACATATAATGAGATTGAAAATATAGAAACTATTTTAAAATCCGTATTTTCACAAAATAAGTCATTTCATGTACTGGTTGTAGATGATAATTCTCCAGACGGAACAGCCGATAAGGTAAAGTCTATGCAAGATGAGTACTCTGAGCAGCTCTACCTCTTACAGCGTGATAAAAAAAATGGCTTAGGAGCAGCTTACATAGCAGGTTTTAAATGGGCATTAGAACATTCGTATAATTTTATTTTTGAAATGGATGCTGACTTTTCACACAATCCAAATGATTTAATAAAGTTGTATGGTGCTTGCGCAAGTAATGGAGCAGATATCGCAGTTGGCTCTAGATATGTTAAAGGAATTACTGTGGTTAATTGGCCATTATCTAGAATATTATTGTCTTACGGTGCTTCACGCTATGTAAGATTTATAACAGGTATGAAAGTAAAGGATTCTACAGCAGGTTTTATTTGTTACAAGAGGAAAGTTTTAGAGTCCATAGCTTTAAATAAAATAAAATTTGTGGGTTATGCTTTTCAGATTGAAATGAAATTTAAAGCCTATAAAAAAGGCTTTAAAATTGTTGAAATTCCTGTTATTTTTAAGGATAGAATTAAAGGAAAATCAAAAATGAGTGGAAGTATTATTTCTGAAGCTATTTTTGGAGTTATTAGTTTAAAATTGAAAAGTTTATTTACTAAGTCTTAGGAAGAATGAAACGACAAATCCTCATAAAAAATGCTAAAATCGTAAACGAAGGAAAAACGATTGAAGGTGATATACTTGTAGAAGGAGATATTATAAAAGAAATAGATAGTTCTATAAGCGTTAAGTCTGCTGATATAACTGTGATAGATGCTGAAGGTAACTATGTATTACCAGGTATGATAGATGATCAGGTACATTTTAGAGAGCCTGGTTTAACACACAAGGCCAATATAGAAACAGAATCTAAAGCAGCATTGGCAGGCGGTATTACATCGTTTATAGAGATGCCAAATACGAATCCTCAAACAACAACAGTAGAAAAACTAGAAGAAAAGTTTGCTATTGCAGCAGAGACCTCATACGCCAACTATTCTTTTATGTTTGGTGGAACCAATGACAATTTAGATGAAATTTTAAAAGTAGATCCAAAAACGGTAGCGGGTTTAAAATTGTTTTTAGGTTCTTCTACAGGAAACATGTTGGTAGATGACCCAAAAGTTATCGAAAAGATATTTTCTAGCACAGATATGGTTATCTCAGTACATTGCGAAGATGAGGCTACCATAAGAGAAAATCTAGCGAAATACAAAGCGGAATTTGGTGATGATATTCCTATGGAAAAGCATCCAGTAATAAGAAGTGAAGAAGCTTGTTATTTATCATCTTCCAAGGCTATTGAGCTAGCAAAAAAAACTGGTGCCAGATTACATGTGTTTCATCTGTCAACAGGAAAAGAAACGAGTCTGTTTTCAAACAAAATTCCATTAAAGGATAAAAAGATAACCGCAGAGGTTTGCATCCATCATTTATGGTTTTCAGATGAAGATTATGCTAAAAAAGGAAGTCATATAAAGTGGAATCCTGCAGTAAAAACATCTAAGGACAGAGAACAATTACTTAAGGCATTACTCGACGATAGAATTGATGTTATAGCAACAGACCACGCACCACATACTCTTGAGGAAAAAAATAATCCATATACTAGCGCACCTTCGGGTGGACCGTTAGTACAACATGCTCTGGTAGCGTTGTTAGAAATGCATCATCAAGGCAAAATTTCTATCGAAAAGATTGTAGAAAAAGCATGTCATAATCCTGCTATTCTTTTTGATGTAGAAAAACGCGGCTATATTAAAGAAGGGTATTTTGCTGATTTAGTTATTGTAGATCTCAATAGTCCTTGGACAGTAAATAAGAGTAATATTTTGTATAAATGTGGGTGGTCTCCTTTTGAAGGCAATACCTTTAAAAGTAGAGTAACACATACCATTTTAAATGGACAGTTGGTTTACAACAATTTTAAAGTATTAAACGTTAAAGCTTCAAAACGATTAACCTTTAATAGATGAAAAAATACCTGTTCATAATAGTTTTGTTGGCTTTGGTTTTTTCTTGTAAAAGTGAAAATAGACCACCAAAGCCAAGTAATCTTATATCAAAAGATAAGATGGAAAAAATTCTTTACGATCTGTATGTAATAAATGCGGCTAAAGGTGTTAATAGAAAACTATTGGAGGACAAGGGAATTGTACCAGAGTCTTATGTTTTAAATAAGCATCAAATAGACAGTACTCAATTTGCCCAAAGCAATGCTTATTATGCTTATGATCCAGACTTGTACAAAATAATGGTAGAGAAAATAAAGGCGAGATTAGAGAAGGATAAAGAGGCTTACGAAGACGCTGAAAAAAAAGCAAGTAAAGAGGCCAAACGAAGACGAGATTCTATTAATAGAGTTAATGAAAAGAGGCGAGATTCTATAAAAAAAGCTTTAAAAAAAGAGGTGAGTAATAGTTAGTTTTGCATTAACTACAAATCTTTCAGATATAACTCACAAACTTCTTTTACGGATTGATCAATAGGTTTAAACTTAAAACCTAGTGCGTTTTTAATTTTTGAGTTATCATATTTGGTAATGCTAATGGCAGATTTTGCGGTATGCTTTACAAAGCTTCTCCTAGAGCCAGTAAGTTTATGTCTTAACCAATCTAAACGCCAAACAATATTAAGAAGCCATGGTTTAGCTTCTTTTATAGGTGGTTTTACATTTAGCTTCTTTGCTACTTTATATTGAAAATCTTTGAAACTGAGATTTTCGGAAACTAAAATGTAATTTTCATTTTTAATGTTGCTATTCATAAGCAAAACCATAGCGTCAACTACATCAAATACATCAACATACCCAACAACTCCATTCACATAGTATTTCATGCCTTCATGTATTTTTCTGAATAAATTGCCGCTACTACCACCTTTCCAATAGCCAGCACCAAGTATAATTCCAGGATTAACAATAACAGCATCCAAACCTTCTTGTGTGCCACGCCAAACTTCGAGTTCTGCACCATATTTAGTAATGGCATAGACACTGTTATCGTCTTCAGGATTCCAGGCTGTTTGTTCGGTAATAAGTTTTGATGAATCTTCATGATGTCCAATGGCAGCTATTGAACTTACATAACATAGTTTTTTAACGGAATAACTGATACACAGATTAACAATGTTTGCTGTGCCTTTTATATTAATTTTTCGTAATTGATGGTATTTGTTAGGTTCAAATGAAACAAAAGCTGCACAATGATACACATGTGTAATACCCTCAAAAGCTTTCTGAAGTTTTGGTATATCATTGAGATCTGCTTCTACCCAGTCAATAGAATTAAATAAGTTTTCAGCATTATCAGAAAAATAACCAAAAACATGAGCAACGCGCTTTAAAGTTTTTTCACGTCTGTAAATTGCACGTACATTTTGTCCATTTGAGACCAACTTGTAAAGCAAATGTGAGCCTACTAATCCTGTTCCTCCTGTAACTAATATCATCAAAAAAGTATTCTTAAATTCATGTTTGGTTACTGAGCGTAGCCGAAGTAAAATTACGTTAAAATTGTCTTTTGTCTTTTAATGTGGAAACATATCTTTGCTCTTATCTAACACACACTATATATAATGAAGAATTTTGTTGAAGAATTAACATGGAGAGGTATGTTGCACCAAAGCATGCCAGGAGTAGAAGAACATTTATTAGAGGGTATGCAAAGTGCTTATGTAGGTATAGATCCTACAGCAGATTCATTACATATTGGTCACTTAGTTGGTGTTATGATGTTACGCCATTTTCAGTTAGCAGGTCACAAACCTTATGCCTTGGTTGGTGGTGCTACTGGAATGATTGGTGATCCATCAGGAAAATCTGCAGAACGAAACTTATTAGACGAAAAAACACTGCGTCATAATCAAGAAGCTATAAAAAATCAATTATCTAGATTTTTAGATTTTGATAGTGATGAAGCTAATTCAGCCGTTTTAGTAAACAACTACGACTGGATGAAAGAGTTTTCATTTTTAGAGTTTATACGAGATGTAGGTAAGCACATTACAGTAAACTATATGATGGCTAAAGACTCTGTGAAAAAGCGTTTAAGTTCTGAGGCTAAAGAAGGAATGTCGTTTACAGAATTTACATATCAATTAGTACAAGGGTATGACTTTTTGCATTTGTACAGAGAGAACAATTGTTCTATACAAATGGGAGGAAGTGATCAATGGGGAAATATTACCACAGGTACAGAGTTGATTCGTCGTATTGGTGGAGGTAAAGGTTATGCTTTAACCTGTCCATTAATTACCAAGGCAGATGGTACTAAATTTGGTAAAACCGAAGGAGGTAATATTTGGTTAGATGCCAAAAGAACATCGCCGTACAAATTTTACCAATATTGGTTAAACTCTAGTGATGACGACGCGGAGAAGTACATTAAAATCTTTACGTTTTTAACAGAGGAAGAAATCTCTGATTTAGTAAAAACACATGCAGAAGCACCTCACTTAAGAGCATTACAAAAGAAATTAGCAGAAGAAATTACCATAATGGTACACTCTAAAGAGGATTTTGAAAATGCCGAAAAAGCATCAAGCATTTTGTTTAGCAAGTCTTTTAAAGAAGATATTAGAACGTTAGATGAAGCTACCTTTTTAGATGTTTTTGAAGGTGTGCCACAAGCTTATATTTCAAGAGCAGAGTTTAATGAAGGTTTAGATATGATTGGTGCTTTGGCAGCAAAAACTAATTTCTTGAATTCTAATGGTGAAGCAAGACGTGCTTTAAAAGAAAATTCAATCTCAGTAAACAAAGAGAAAGTAAAAGAAGATTACCAATTATCTTCTGAAGACTTAATAAACGATACTTATATTGTGCTTAATAAAGGTAGAAGGAATACCTATATCATAAAGGTTGAATAACAAAAAGTGCCCAAAATTTCTTTTGGGCACTTCTAACCAATCAATCAACTATTGAAAATCTCTCTTTTCGATAGCAATTGTTTAGTCGTAATAGTTGCAGAAACCTTACAAGGCCATTAAATTACAACCTCTAATATCAGAGTTGTCAAACCTGCCAATAATTTCAAATTGATTATTTTCTGAAGTTTTGCCTAAATCTTGTGTAGCAATAAAGGCACAAGAGTTGACGTTGGCTAAGTCTATAATATTTATACCACCTATTTTGTTGGTTGGTAATATTGTTAAAGCGTCCTCAGTATCTCTTGTTAAAATTTTCATCCAAGGAGGACATTCAAAAATACCGTAACCTTTAGAATAAGCTTGACTCAGAAGTTCAGTCATACCATATTCGCTGTGTATTTGATTAATGCCAAAACCTTTTTGAAGCTTGTCATGCAGTTCTTGTCGTATGATTTCCTTTCTTCTGCCTTTCATGCCACCAGTTTCCATTACAATGGTGTGTTTTAGGCTAAATTGAAACTGTTCAACTAAATCTAACAGAGCAAAAGAAACACCGATTAAAAGAGTTTTTTGTCCTTTAGCTTCAAGTCTGTTTAGTGTTTTAGCAAGGTCTTGAAGGTTATTGAGGTAAAACCCACTTTCAGGATGATTAGATTTTTGTATTAAATCATCTACCATATAAATAAGTGATGAGCCATCGCGTTCTAAGTAAGAAGGCAATAAAGCCAATACCACATAATCTTCAATATTGCCATAAAAATATGTAAAGCCTTTTAAATAGCTTTCCTCGTATATGCTTAGGTTGGTAACTTGGTGCTTACTAGTTGTGCTTCCTGTTGTGCCAGAACTGGTAAAGATTTTTTCAACCGTATTTTGTGAACTTAAAACCTCATGTGTTTTAAAAAACTGAATAGGTAAAAAAGGAATCTCTGTAAGACTATTTACATCAGATGGATGTTTGTATAATAAATCACAAAATGAACGATAAACACCATTGTTTTCAAACTGAAATCTAAAGATATCAAGTGCTAATGCCTCAAACTCGGCATCGCTTTTAATATTAAAAATGGCATTTTTAGAAATCATTGTGCAAAAGTATTGAAAATAAAAAAGCGCAGCTAAATGTTAGCTGCGCTTTCTTTATATATAAAAACAATGATTATTTAATAACTAACTTTTTAGTCGTAGTAGCATTGTTTTGAGTAATCTTTAAAATATATACACCTGTGTTTAAATCAGACACATTAAGTGTGTTATTTGTTAAAGTTTGATTTTTAACTTGCTTGCCAAGAACATCAAATACTTGTACACTTATAGCGTCAGTATTAGACGATGTAATCGTTACTTTACCAGTACTTGTTGGGTTAGGATAAATACTAAAAGTTGTATTAGTAACATTTCCTACAGAAAGTGTAACGTCATTTTCATTACCTGGTGAGAATAACGCACCACCATTACCTGAAATAGTTGAGTGGTCTACAAACATACCTGTAAAATCAGGGCTACGTCCTACAGATTGGTCTGTTGCACCAACATAAGTATAAGAAACAACTACTATACCAGAACCATTTTTAACAATAACATCATCACCACCATTATTTAATCCTAAACCTCCTTCACTAGCAACTTGAACAATGCCTGGGATACTTGATGAAGGTGTTCCTCCACCAAAAACAGTTATAAAACCATTGCTAGGTACAACAGTTCCGGCTGGGAAAGTGTGTCTCAAACCAAAACCATCTTCAATGGTAAATCCAGAAATATCTAAGCTACTAGTACCTACGTTATATAACTCTACAAATTCATCCTGAGAACCATCTCTGGTGCCATCTCCATTTGCATCACCAGTAATGTCGCCAGCAGGATCAGCTAAGATTTCATTTATAACCAAATCTGTAGTAACTGGATCACACTGAGCGGCAAGGATGGTTCCTGATAGAGTTGTGCCATCACAATCGCCACCATTAATAGTTAAATCCCAAGCATCACCTTCACTTAGACCAGTAATTGTAATAGTACCATCTGCTATTGTTGCAGGATTATCTCCTCCAACTGTTCCTGTCGAAGTTGTTGAAACAGAAGTGATAGTAGCATCAGAACCTGTATAAGGAATATTTACAGTTACACTATCGTTGTTATCGCCAGTAGTATTAGTGTTACAAGTGTAAGATTCTGTACCTAAAGCTACATCGCAAACTGCACAATTAGAAGTAGGTCTTACTCCTAAAGTAGGACAAGAACCAAATGCAGCTAAGCTCACATTTGAAACATCCCAAGAAGAGAAACTTCCGTCACTATCTAAATATTGTATCCCTACAAAAACATCTGTTCCAGATACACCAGATAAATCTGCACTGTATGAGCCAGATGCACTAACGGTTAAAACAGAGTTCCAAGCAGCACCATCAGGACAGTTAGAACTATAGTCTGTTGTATATTGAATGTTTAATTCCGAACCATCAAAACCTTCGGTAGCGTCAAAAATTAATTCTAAATCAGATACACCTGTCATATCTAATGGGCCAAAAATTAACCACGTATTAGACTCTTCCATACATCCACCACCACAGAAGCCATTCATAGAGTATGTTCCTCCAGCTTCAGTCCATTCATCATTATCAGAATTTGATGCTACAGTAACTAATTCGAATAATTCAGGACCAAAACTAAGGTCATAACATGTACTTGGAGTTGGATCGCATTGTGCAGCTGGCACTATACCAGAAGTCGTTGTACCATCGCAGTCACCACCATTTAGAGTTACACTCCATGCATCTCCTTCAGTTAAACCAGAAATAGTGATTGTACCATCAGCAGTAACAGCTGGGTTATCACCGCCTTGCGTTCCTCCTGTCACTGAAACAGATACAATAGTATTATTAGAACCAGTGTAAGGAATTTCTAAAGTAACACCATCATTATTATCACCAATAGTGCTACTTTGGCACAGGTATGTTTCAGCGCCTAAAACAACACCACAGGGTGATCCTGAATAACTAAATGTACCGATAGGAAAAGGTGAAGTACATGTGGCGTTAGTTGCACCCCCTTCTAATTGGTTTGTGCCACTGTAAGTCCAATTGCTCGAAGTAAATGTTGAGCCTTCAGGTCCTGTACTATCTAACCTATATGCCCATCCATCTGTATGTTCCCACTCAGGACACGTAGATCCACCTGCATTAGGATCGCAATCAATAGTTCCAAATACATCGATTACTACTGGAGTTGTATCAACATTAGAGAACAGTTCTACAGCGTCATCACCATTGATACCCATAGCACCTGTAGTATAATTTGGAGCGAAACCAAAAAAGTTCGCAAATTCAACAGCTTCAGTTGCAACATAGATAAAGGAACCAGCAGTAACAGCATCTGCAGGGAATGTAAATTCTACACCGTCAGTTCCACCTCCATTATTTGCACTTCCTATACCGTAAGTACTTAAATCTGCAATGTCATTAACAACATATATTTCAACCCCTTTTGGTGTACCACCAGTAAGAGGGCCATCAAAAGCTCCGGTAATAATTAAATCTTGCCCGAAAGACAATGAAGTAACTAACATCGTTACAAACAAAAAGTAAAGTTTTTTCATAATTGATTTTTAAATAATTAGATTGTAAATATACTAACAAATACTGAGTTTTAGAGGGTGTTTTTGTCAACAATGTGCTTTTTTACAATAAGTTAACATGCGTGTCTGAGTAATTGTTTTGAAATCATATCATTAAATTTCAATGTTAGAGAATTGTTATCAATTTTCATAAAAGACCTACTTAATGAGATATATTTTATCTTTACGCAAGCTTAAAATTATCTTAACAGTGAAAAAAAAGGATATTAAGATACTATTGGTAGATGACGAGCCAGATATCTTAGAAATTGTAGGTTATAACTTATCTTCAGAAGGTTACCAAGTTATAACGGGTGAAAACGGTGTAGAAGCTATTGAAAAAGCTAAGAAGCACAAACCACATTTAATTATACTTGATGTTATGATGCCAGAGATGGATGGTATTGAAGCTTGTGAGCGTATTCGTCAGGATTCTAAACTCAATAATACCATTATCACGTTTTTAACCGCAAGAGGAGAAGACTATTCTCAGGTTGCTGGTTTTGATGCAGGTGCTGATGATTATATAACAAAACCAATAAAACCAAAAGTGCTTGTTAGCAAGGTAAAAGCACTGCTTAGAAGACTTAAGGATACAGAAAATCCTAATGAGTCTATTAAGATAGGTGATTTAATAATCAATAGAGAAGAATATAAAATCACTAAAAATGGTGAAGAAATTATTCTGCCTAGAAAAGAGTTTGAATTATTATCTTTGTTAGCAACCAAGCCTGGTAAGGTTTTTAAACGTGAAGAAATTTTAGATAAAGTTTGGGGTAATGAAGTCGTAGTTGGTGGAAGAACGATAGACGTACACATTAGAAAACTTCGCGAAAAGATTGGTGATAAATCTTTTAAAACTGTAAAAGGTGTTGGGTACAAGTTTGTAGACTAATGCAGAAAAGAAACATAAAAAAAACATATAAGTTCGCTTTTAGAACTTCGTTGTATGTTACAATTTTTACAACACTCCTAGTGAGTGTTTTTTTGTATTACTATCACACATTTAATTGGCAGGTTGTTTTTTTTCCTCTCATTTGCTTTTCATTGTGTTTTGTAATTATTCAATATAGGGTAGAACGTTTCATTTATAAAAGAGTTAAGAAAATCTATGATGATTTAACGCTTTTAGAGTCAACTAGTCTAAGGCGACAACCTATAACAACAGATATGGGAACCCTAACAAGGGAAATTGATAAATACGCCAGAGATAAGAAAATAGAAATAGAAACATTAAAAGTAAGAGAAGAGTATAGAAAGGAATTTATAGGTAATGTTTCGCACGAACTTAAAACACCTTTATTTACGGTTCAGGGTTACATAGACACTTTGTTAGATGGTGGTATAGATGATGAAAAAATAAGAAAAAAGTATCTGCAAAGGGCTAGTAAAGGTGTAGAACGCTTAACGTATATTATTAAGGATTTAGACATGATTACCAAGCTAGAGGTAGGAGACCTTAGCCTTAATAAAGAGAAGTTTGATATTGTAAAACTTGTTCAAAATGTTTTTGAGCTTTTTGAAATGAAAGCTGCAAAAAAGCGAATTACACTTACTTTTGATATGGAATATCCAGAGCCAATTATGGTTTACGCAGATATTGAAAGAATACAGCAGGTACTAACCAACTTAATAGTTAATTCTATAAAGTATGGTAGAGAAAAAGGAACGACAGAAGTAAGTATAGAGAACCTTATAAAAAACAAAGCTATTATAAGAGTAACTGATAATGGTGAGGGTATAAAAAAAGAAAATGTACCTCGTTTATTTGAGCGTTTTTATAGAGTTGATAAGAGTGGTTCTAGAAAAGAAGGTGGCTCAGGTTTGGGTTTATCGATAGTGAAACATATTATTGAAGCTCATGATGAAAAGATGTACGTAGAGAGCGAGTTGGGTGTGGGTAGTGAGTTTTCGTTTACCTTAGAAAAGGCCGAATAATTTTTTATAATTAAGATTGTACTGCAAATATTTAAAGCCAGAGTAATTTTCAATTTCATTCAGCATTTCAATTTTAAAATCGTTTTGTTTACAGCTAGGTGCAACACGCTCTTCTTTAAATTTTCTTGCTAAATATTCTTGTTCAAATTGTCCTGGTGTAGGTATTAAAAATGCTTTCTTTTCAAGCTTTGCATAATCCATAATAGAGGTGTAGCCAGATCTGCTTAAAACAAGTTTACTTTCGTTTAAAGCAGTTTCAAGTTCTTGGCTTGCCATAAAATTGTAGGTGGTTATGTGATTAATTTTTGTTTTGCGTTGTTCATTTTCAATAACACCTTTTACAAAACAAACTTTACCATCAAAGGACTGCAGCTCATCAAGTAGCTTTACTTCTAAAAATGAACGTTGAGGCTCTGGTCCAGATAGAACAACAAGAAGATCATACTGTTTTTCCAAGTCTTTTTTTTCAAATCTGCTTAAAGGACCTAAGTATTTAATAGAAGATTCAAATCCTTCAATATGCCCTAAATTTCCACTTAAATTCTTTGTTCCTTTGTGGTCTGGTACCCAGCATTCATCAAACTTAGAAATTATTTTTTGATGTAGTTTAGAGCTTAACCAAGTTGTACTTCCGCTTAATACACGCAATTGGTGTGTAACAAATGCAGATGGAACACCTTTATCTCTAACACCAAATCTATTGTCAGAAATTATTCCAGAAATATTTTCAGATTTTACAAGGCTTTCAGTAACCTTTTTCTCTCTTTTTATTGTTTTTAATAAACTAGGAGAGTCTTTAATAAGCTTTAGTTTAAAACTATTTGCTTTTTTAGAGTATGTAATATTGTATGAAGGAAGCTCAAGAGCCTGAAGTTGAGGAAACTCTTTTTTTAATAGCCTAAGCGCTTCACCATCACTGGCAATAACGGGTTCAAAACTATTTGCTATTAAAGCATTTATTATAGGAATGCTTCTGGTTGCATGTCCTAAACCCCAATTTAATGGAGCTACTAAAATCCTTTTCATCAAAAGCAAAGATAAACCTTAAAATGTTTCCTTAATTTTACCAAATTATTAATAAGCAGTAAAACGTGGGAAGTAAAAATAAACTCAAAAGATTTAAAGAAAACGAAACCTTTAATAATGTGTTTCAACCGGCCAGAAAAGAGCTAACAGAAGCAACGTATAATTTAAAAGGAAAATGGCGAGAGAAAGTATTTAAAAACGAAAATCCACTAGTGCTAGAGCTAGGTTGTGGTAAAGGTGAATATACAGTAGGCTTAGCTCAACGTTATCCAAATAAAAATTTTATTGGGATAGATATAAAAGGAGCCAGGTTTTGGAGAGGAGCAAAAACAGCAATTGAAGAAGATATTGATAACGCGGCTTTTATAAGAACCCAAATTGAACTTATAGAATATGTTTTTGAAGAAAATGAAGTTGATGAAATTTGGATTACGTTTCCAGACCCTCAAATAAAGTATAAAAGAACAAAGCACAGATTAACAAACATTCAGTTTTTGGATCGTTATAAAAAAATTTTAAAACCAGATGGTCTAATGCATCTTAAAACCGATAGTGAGTTTATGCACGGTTATACGTTAGGACTATTACATGGCTTGGGTTATGAAGTATTATACGCAAATCATAATGTTTATAAGTTAGAAGGTAGTCCTGAAGAAGTTACACAAATACAAACTTTTTATGAGAACCAGTATTTAGAAAAAGACAAAGCAATTACGTATATTAGATTCAAAATCAACTAAAACTTGAGTATTACAGTTGTTTTCTTCCTCGGACTTTTTGTGGCACTTGTTGGTGTAATTCCGCCAGGTTTGCTTAACATGACAGCCGCTAAAATTAGTTTAAAAGAAGGTCCAGGTCGTGGTATTACGTTCTCATCAGGTGTTTGCTTAGTAGTATTTATTCAGACGTATTTGGCCGCTATTTTTGCACGCTATTTATCTAACAGACCAGACATTGTAGAAATACTTCAGCGCGTTGCTTTTGTGATTTTTGTACTAATAACTATTTACTTTTTGGTTATAGCAAGAAATCAAAAAGAAACCAATGTAGAGGAAGCAGATGTTATGAGTAAGCAAAGTCGCTTTTTTCATGGTATGCTTTTGTCTGCGCTCAATGTGTTTCCAATTCCTTATCAGGCCTATATGACAATTACCTTGTCGTCTTTTGGTTGGATGAATTTTGAAAAAACTAGCATCGTAACCTATGTAACAGGCGCAGCTATGGGAACATTTGTAATGTTGTATTTCTATATTTTCTTTTTTGATAAGATAAAAGACAAGAAGTTTACCTCTCAAAAAAGCATGAATTATAGTATCGGTATCATTACAGGTTTAGTAGCATTAGTTACATTAATTAATATTCTCAAAGAGTTATAATGAAACCTGAAACCCTTGGTTTTTTTGAAAAGGTTTATGAAGTGGCAAGGCAAATCCCTTCAGGAAGAGTTACGAGTTATGGTGCAATCGCTAAGTATCTCGGCGCAACAAAAAGTGCTCGTATTGTTGGTTATGCAATGAATAGTTCTGGAGAAAAAGATGTACCAGCACATCGTGTTGTTAACAGAAAAGGATTATTAACAGGTAAGCATCATTTTGAAGGTACAAACCTTATGCAACAATTGCTCGAAAATGAAGGTGTTGAGGTTGTGGATAATCAAATACAAAATTTTGAAGCTTTGTTTTGGGATCCTTCAAAAGAAATCTAGGTATGGTTTTTGCTTTTTCCTCTCCTATGAAAAAGAGTATCGTTGTATTTTTTCTTATTTGTCTGTTTTCATGCACAGGCAGAGATAGTATTGAGGCCTATCCTATAATTACAACTCAAGAATTTGATAGTATTATCTCGGAGGATTCAAAATTAATGTTAGCAGCAAATCCTGTTGTTTATGCAATAAACTTTAAGGATTCTGTTAATTTGAATGACAAAGAAGAAAATGAACAAAACTATTTTAGTGAGTACGATGAAAACTTCTATACTCACGACAGTTTAAAAGTTTTTGTAGATGATAAGAATTTAGATTTTCATACTAGTGAGTTTAATTTTTTTAGTATTCCGCCACCTCCACCACCTAAGATCAAGGATTCTATTTATGATAATGAAAATGGGGTTTATGAGTATGAATACGAATATGATACTGATAAAGAGTTTGAGGAATTATTATTAAAAATGGAACAAAGAAAAAGAGTCCATTATAAAACTTATCCAGTATACATATATAATTATGGCGAGAGTCAAACTGTAATTCAAGCACCTATAGCAACAGAGCTCTTTATTTTACTTGAGGCTAAGGATAAAAATAATGAGTGGAAACCTGTTGAATATTTTGAGCAATACGGATTTTTATGTGGAACAGGTCACAGAGATTATGTTTTAAAGCCTAAGCATTATTTACTTACTACTGTTAAAAGATATAAAGGGGATTATAAAACAAAGCTACGTGTTAAGTTTAGATCCTTTGACAAGGTTTTTTATTCAAATGAGTTTGAGGGCTTTATTAACTATTCCCAATTTCAATCAGACTCAATTATTGAGAAGACAAAACAAAGGCTAGCTAATAGAGATTCAATAACGATATCTCAGAAACTGAAATGGATGTTTTTGAATGACTAAATTTTTATAATTGTGCTAATAAACAAGTATTTGTTCTGTCAATTTGTATATAAATAACTTCAAGTATTCCTCTTCTCAAATCTAGGTTTATTGCGTATCTTTGCATTTAGATTAAATCTAGATAAAAACGTGAAACTTAATAAGAAAGATATATTAGAAGCCTTAAAAACCATAACAGCTCCAGGTGAGGGTGAAAATATGGTAGATAGTGGTGCAGTAACTAATGTTGTAACATTTGCAGATGAGGTTATAGTAGATATAACTATAAAGAATCCAAGTCTGCAGGCCAAGAAAAAAACTGAAGTAGAAATTCTACAGACTATTCATAAAGAGGTTTATGAAAAAGCAAAAATAAAGGTAAATGTAAAGGTTGATGCTCCGGCAAAGCCAATAACAAATGAGATAAAAGGAAAACCAATTCCTGGTATTCAAAATATCGTTGCTGTTGCATCAGGTAAAGGTGGAGTAGGTAAATCTACAGTTACGGCGAATTTAGCGGTTACCTTGGCCAAAATGGGCTTTAAGGTTGGCGTTTTAGATGCTGATATTTACGGTCCGTCCATTCCTATTATGTTCGATGTGGCTAACGAAAGACCACTTTCAGTTAACGTAGATGGTAAATCTAAAATGAAGCCTATAGAAAATTATGGAGTTAAAGTATTGTCTATAGGATTCTTTACTAAACCAGATCAGGCCGTGATTTGGAGAGGTCCTATGGCTTCAAAAGCGTTAAATCAGATGATTTTTGATGCCGCTTGGGGTGAATTAGATTTTCTGTTATTAGACCTGCCTCCAGGAACAGGAGATATTCACCTTAGTCTTATGCAGGCAATGCCAATTACAGGATCTGTAGTAGTAAGTACACCTCAAAATGTAGCCTTAGCAGATGCTAAAAAAGGAGTTGCAATGTTTCAGCAAGACAGTATCAATGTACCTGTGTTGGGTATCATTGAAAATATGGCGTATTTTACACCTGCTGAGTTGCTAGAAAATAAATACTATATTTTCGGACAAGAAGGCGCAAAGAATTTAGCTGAAGATTTAGAGGTGCCATTCTTAGGTGAGGTACCTATAGTACAAAGCATCAGAGAAGCTGGCGATTTAGGAAGGCCTGCAGCTCTACAAACGGCAACACCAGTAGAAAAAGCCTTTGAAGATATTACAAGAAATGTAGTGCAGGAAGTTGTGAATAGAAATGAAAATTTACCAGCAACCGAAGCAATAAAGATAACAACAATGGCAGGATGTTCTGCAGTAAAGAAATAATAGATGAGCTCAGAAGAACTTAAAATAAACGTAGAAAAGGCGCTAGACGAAATTCGTCCGTTTCTACAAAGTGATGGTGGAGACATCAATTTATTATCTATTGATGATGATAAGTTGGTAAAAGTGCAATTAACAGGTGCGTGTACATCTTGCAGTGTTAATCAAATGACCTTAAAATCAGGTGTTGAGATGACAATTAAAAAATACGCTCCACAAATAGAAAGAGTCATTAATGTTGAATAGTATTGTGTGACTTTTGTCACAATTTAGATTGCAATGCATTCATAAATTTGTCTCCAATTCTTTTTTTACATGATTACAACAGATATAATTATAATTGGCGCCGGACCAACAGGTCTTTTTGCTGTATTTGAAGCAGGACTTTTAAAATTAAAATGTCATTTAATAGATGCATTACCACAACCTGGCGGTCAGTGTTCAGAACTTTATCCTAAAAAACCAATATACGATATACCAGGGTTCCCTGAGATATTAGCAGATGATCTTACAAAAAATCTGCTAGAACAGTGCAAACAGTTTGAGCCAGGTTTTACATTAGGTGAACGTGCTGATACTGTAGAAAAACAAGAAGACGGTACATTTATTGTTACAACAAATAAAGGAACAAAACACCAAGCACCAGTTGTTGCTATAGCAAGTGGTTTAGGTAGCTTTGAACCTAGAAAACCTTTAATTCATAATATTACAGATTTTGAGGATAAAGGAGTAGAGTATATGATTAAAGAGCCAGAACTCTACAGAGATAAAAAAGTTGTTATTGCTGGAGGAGGAGATTCTGCATTAGACTGGAGTATATTTTTAAGCGATGTTGCTTCAGAGGTTACCTTAATTCATCGTAGAAATGAGTTTAGAGGTCACTTAGATTCTGTTGAGAAAGTACAGGAGCTAAAAAATAAAGGGAAAATTAACTTAATCACTCCTGCAGAGGTTATCGGTATTGTTGGTGATAAAAAAGTAAATGCGGTTGTTGTCAAACAAGCGCAACATATTGAGAAGGAATTCGAAATAGAGTGTGATCATTTTGTGCCACTATTTGGACTTTCCCCTAAGTTAGGGCCAATTGCAAATTGGGGACTGGAAATAGAAAAGAATGCTATTAAGGTTAACAATGCGTTAGATTACCAAACTAATATTCCTGGTATTTTTGCTATTGGTGATGGAAATACTTATCCAGGGAAATTAAAATTAATTCTTTGTGGTTTTCATGAAGCTACTTTAATGTGTCAGGCAGCTTACAAAATTATTAATCCTGGCAAACGCTATGTGTTAAAATATACAACAGTTTCAGGTATCGATGGTTTTGATGGTACGCGTAAGGAAGCACCAAAAGCAGTTGTTAAAGCAATAGAGTAAGTAATTTGAATTTGGAAAATCAAGACGTTAATATAACAATTATAGATCGGGATGGCGTAACCCATAAGATTGAAGCACCAACAGATATGGCTATGAATCTTATGGAAGTAGTTCGTTCTTACGAGCTTGCTCCAGAAGGTACTATTGGTGTTTGTGGTGGTATGGCTATGTGCGCATCGTGTCAATGCTATGTTCTAAGTGATACCGAGTTACCCGAAATGCAGGACGACGAAGAAGCTATGCTTTCTGAAGCATTTTATGTAAAAGACAATTCTAGATTAGGTTGTCAGATACCAATTACGCCAGAGTTGGAAGGTTTAGAAGTAGAGTTGGCGCCTGAGAGCTAAAATTATTCGGTTTTATATTCAATCAAAGGCGTAGGTCCTTCAAGCAAAAAGCGATCTATTTTTAGAGTACCATCTTCGGTAGTCACAATTTGCCATTTAATGAGTGAAATACTTCCGTTCTCAATCTCAAGTCCTGTGATGCTTCTTGGGTGTACACAACTACCATCATTAAAAAAAGCAATATCTCCAGGCTCAGGAAATCGTGGTCTGTGTGTATGACCAGTCACTGTGATTAAGTTATTATTTTCGGTAATCCATTTTTTAGTGCGTCGTTCTACTTTTATAAGTTCTTTGTAGTTTTTGGCAGGACTTGTTGGGTCTGCAATACCCATAACATTTAGCGGTTTCCATAAAATACGAACCATAAAACGACTCCACCTCCAAAATAAGTAATTCCACCAATCGGCTTGATGACCATGACAGAGAAATAATTCTTGTTCTGTTTTTGTGTGTTTTAAGACGATACCTTCATGATAGTTGATGTCGCAAAAGAGCTCAACATCTTCACCTACTTTTGGATCAAAATAAGTTGATAAGGTTTTTTCAACATATTTAGGGTCACGATATACCATATCATGATTTCCCCAAATCATATGCAGTCTGTTTTCTTCATGAAATTGCTTCATAAGCAAATAGACATTTTTGTGTGCGTTGAGTATAGATTCAAAGGAAAGATTTTCCCATAGTTCATCGCCATCACCAAGTTCGCAATAGCTAAAACCTTCATTGTAATAATGCTTTAAGGCATGAAAGTAAATATTTCTATTGTTCGCAAAATCATCAGCAAAACTATTATCGCCTCTATGACAATCACTAAAGAGTATAAACTTGCTCGTATCGTCAAATGAAATGATTGGTGCATTATTATATGCTTTATCTAATCTGGTTTTTGAAGACATTCAGAAACATTTTCAACTAAAATAAACAGAAATCAAATGATGTTGGTAATCTCATTCAATTTTTTCTAAAGCACGTGGAAGTATACGTTGAACAAATTTTGAATAGGCTAACTCAGAAGGATGCAAACCATCTGATGCAACCAACTCAGGCTGCTCTATACCTAGCCTTGTTATATCAGTAATATAAACATAGGTTATATCTAAAGCTGCGCAATAGTCTTCAGCATAAGTGTTGTACTGGTCTATTTCAGTAGAAATAGTTTCAAAAGATGAATTCTGTTGTCCAAAAGGAGTGTATGCGTAATCAGGAATTGATACAACAATGAGTTTGTCTTTATTGCCATTTACTGCATTAATTGCCATTTGAACTAATTGAGGAAATTCTGATTCATATAGTGAAAATTCCTTGTTTTGATATTGATTATTCACACCAATCAACAATGTAACCAAGTCGTAATCGCTTTCTAGGTTTTCATTATTTATAGCGTTTATAAGGTTTGTTGTGGTCCAACCTGTTTGAGCTATGACTTTTAAATCAAAATTCTCAAAATCTGTCGAATTCATAAGGCTATCCTTTAATTGTTCAGGAAATTTGCAGGTGTCACAAACGCTTTGGCCAATAGTGTAGCTGTCACCTAAACTCAGAATTGAGACGATGCTATCACTAATTTCGTCTATCGGATTTTCATCTGAAATATTAAAACTGTATTCGTAATCGTCATTCTTTTCACAAGAAAACAGAATTAAAACAAGGCTTATTAGTACTGTTGTTATGTTTTTCATGATAACTAAATATACGTAATTAGGCTCATTAAAGTTTTTAGATTACCTTAAAATGAAAAATGCTTCTCTGATTCAGAGAAGCATTTTTGGTATTTAGAAAATAATATTTTTTTATTTAAAAGCGTTTAAGCCAGTAATATCTAGACCTGTGATTAGCAAATGGATGTCATGTGTACCTTCATAAGTAATTACACTTTCTAAATTCATAGAATGACGCATTATACTGTACTCACCGGTAATTCCCATACCTCCAAGCATTTGTCTAGCTTCGCGAGCAATGTTTATAGCCATATCCACATTATTACGTTTTGCCATAGAAATCTGAGCTGATGTTGCTGTGCCTTTTTCGCGCATTACGCCAAGTCGCCAAGCCAATAATTGTGCTTTTGTAATTTCGGTAATCATTTCGGCTAACTTCTTTTGTTGTAATTGAAATTGGCCAATTGGCTTACCGAACTGAATACGTTCTTTGCTATATCTTAAAGCTGTATCGTAGCAATCCATAGCTGCACCAATTGCTCCCCAAGCAATACCATAACGTGCAGAATCTAAACAACCAAGTGGTGCACCTAAACCAGATTTGTTAGGTAATAGATTTTCTTTAGGAACTTTAACGTTATCAAAGATAAGCTCACCTGTAGCAGAAGCTCTAAGCGACCATTTGTTATGTGTCTCAGGTGTAGAAAATCCTTCCATACCACGCTCAACAATTAGACCATGAATACGACCTTCTTCATTTTTTGCCCAAACCACAGCTACCTGGCAAAAAGGAGCATTAGAAATCCACATTTTAGCACCATTTAAAAGGTAGTGGTCTCCCATGTCTTTATAATTGGTAGTCATGCCACCTGGATTACTTCCATGGTCTGGTTCAGTTAAACCAAAAGAACCCATCCACTCACCAGAAGCTAATTTTGGTAAGTATTTTTGACGCTGCTCTTCATTACCATATTTCCAAATAGGATACATTACTAAAGACGATTGTACAGATGCTGTACTTCGTACACCAGAATCTCCACGTTCAATTTCTTGCATTATTAAACCATAAGAAATCTGGTCTAAACCTGCTCCGCCATATTCCTCAGGAATATATGGCCCGAAAGCGCCAATTTCAGCTAAACCACCAATAATAGATTTTGGAAATTCTGCTTTTTGAGCAGCCTCCTCGATTATTGGAGAAACATTGCGTTTTACCCATTCTCTGGCAGCATCACGAACCAATTTGTGTTCTTCAGTAAGTAATTCGTCTAAGTTATAATAGTCAGGAGCTTCAAATAAATCTGGTTTCATTCTTATTATGATATTTATAACTTCTAATTTTGAAGATTTATCAAAATAGAAGCTGTTATTTTATAAGTTTCACAAAAGTAACGAAATCGATATCATTGCCCAATAGAAGCGTTACATTTTCAAATAAAAATCTTTGGTAAGATTGATGTAATCTTTAGTGTAGTTATGACGTTCAGTTTCAATAATTAATTCTGAAACTTCAACGCCTTTTTTAGTATAGCTAAATTCAATTAAGCTGCGTTTAACTTCAGCACCAGGATTGCCTTTAACATGAAGAATTCGACTAGGAAAAAGTCCAATAGTATTGGCTGAAGCAACAAAATCATCTTCCTCTTTTCTGGGAATAACAATTGAAAATAAACCATCTTCGGCTAGTAAATGTGCGACAGCATAGATAATATGCTTAAAAGGCATAGAATCATTAAAACGCGCCATGTCCCTGGATTTATTTTCAGTTTTATACTCTTCGGAATAAAAAGGTGGATTGCAAACAATTAAATCGAAAGCATCTTCAACTTCTTCAACAAACTCTAAAAGAGAAGCATGATAACAAAACAAGCGGTCGTTCCAAGGTGAATTTTCAAAATTTTCAGAGCATTGCTCGTAAGCATCGTCATCAATTTCTATCGCTTCAATTTGCTCGGCATAACTTCTTTGAGCTATCATAAGGCTCAGAATGCCTGTGCCAGAACCAATGTCTAAAACACTAAAGGGATTATGTTTTACAGAAGTCCATGCACCTAATAAAACTCCATCTGTGCCAATTTTCATAGCACAGCGATCTTGTTTTACTGTAAACTGTTTGAATTTGAATGGTTTATTCATGTTTTGTCATTCCTGCGAAGGCAGGAATCCATTTTAAAATTTATTTATACGAAGTAGATTCCTGCCTTCGCGGGAATGATAGTTAGTTTTCTAAGTATAAATCGATCAACCCATCAGGTGTTTCAACTTCAATAGTTTTGTTGGGTTTATCAACTTTAACGATAAACTCATCATTCATTGGGATCAAAATTTCAGTGCCGTTTCTGTCTATTTCAAAAAGCGCTTGGGCTGTACTGTCGTTAATGGCTTTGATGACTCCAACTTCTCCAAAGTTTTTGTCTTTAATGGTGAAGCCAATAACCTCGTGATAATAAAATTTGTCTCCTTCTAATTTAGGGAGTAGGTCTAATGGCAAGTAAAGCTCAGATTTAATTAACGCTTCTGCATCCGCTTCATTGTCTACGTCTTCAAACTTTAATCGTAGTAAATCTGATTTGTGTAACTGCGAACTTTCCACAAAAAAAGGAACAAGATTTCCTCTAAGATCCATAAAAACGGCATCAATGTTTTCGTAAAGATCTGGTTCGTCAGTGTCTAGTTTGGCTAAAAGCTCTCCTTTGTAGCTATACTTTTTTACGATTTTCCCTAAGTAAAAACAATCTTCTTTTTTCATAAGTGTTATCAAACAAAAAACCCTGACAATAAAAGCCAGGGTTTAAAAGTATAAAAATAAATTTTTTTATTCTTCTTCGTTAGAAGCAGTTTCCTCTTCAGCAACTTCTTCTTCAACTACAGGAGCATTTGCTGCGATACGAGCTTCGTTTACAGCTTTTTCTGCTTCAAGTGCTTTTGCTTTAGCGTCGGCATCTGCTTTAGATAAGCCATCAGCTTTAGCTTGTACTTTAGCTGCTTTTTCTTCTAACCAAGCGTTGAATTTAGCTTCTGCTTGCTCTTCAGTTAAAGCACCCTTTTTTACACCACCTGCTAAATGCTTTTTTAATAAAGCACCTTTGTAAGATAAAATTGCTTTAGCAGTGTCAGTTGGTTGTGCACCATTTTCTAACCACTTTACAGCTCCATCTACGTCAAGGTCAATAGTTGCAGGATTTGTGTTTGGATTGTAAGCACCTAATTTTTCTAAGTATTTACCATCTCTTTTAGCGCGAGAATCCGCTGCTACGATCCAGTAAAAAGGCTTTCCTTTTTTACCGTGTCTTTGTAATCTAATTTTTACAGGCATAATAATTAATTAATGAGGTTCTCGACCTCTGTTATTAATGAGGGCGCAAAGATAATATATTTTTTTGATTTTAAAGCCTTTTCCTCATTTTAACTAAAAGATGACCACTTTAAACAAAAGTGCAGTCTAAGAGTAAGTCTAGTATAAAAAAATATTATACTTTTGGGATTCTTGTTTCGTTATATTTGAAACAACGATTAATTTCCGCTTTAATAATGAAAAAATTAATAGTCTTATCTCTTATCTTATTATCAGTATTTAGCTGTGGTGATGAAGTTGAATTTAATACTCCTGCATTTCAAGGGTCGTTGGACGGAACGTCTTGGCGAGCAAAAGCCTTTTCAGCAAGTATTGATGAAAATGGATTTTTAACACTTTTTGGAACTAATAATATAGAAACTCTAGAATTAATAATACCTACAGTAGCTGTAGGTGTTTATGTTTTTGGAGATGTTAATACTATAGAGGCTCGTTTTACGACTGCAGATGGTACTGTGTTTTCTACTAATAATAGACCACATCCTGATGTTTCTATATATCCTGAATATGGTGAGATAAGATTAAACGAGATTGATAATAATAGGTTTACAGGTACCTTTAGATTTACAGCTTTTAATACGTCGGGTTTACAGTCAATTAATTTCACAGGTTTAACAGGTGAAACAGGTGTGGATCCTGTAACAGGACAAAATGGACCAATTTATGGCGGTGTATTTTACAAAGTGCCTTTAATTTCTGGTTCAATTCCTGCGGATCCAGTTACTTGTGTGGATACCCAAATGGCTTCGGAAGCTGCAGAAGCTTCATATGTTATGGCTCAACAAGTTGGTGATGACGGATTTATAGACGCTACAGGTTTTGAAACTGCCTGTGAAGCATATAGGCAAACTTTAATGACTCAGCGTGATTATTGTGGAGATTTAGATGGTTCAATTCAGCAAATGATAGATGATTTAGGAGCATGCCAAATAAGTTGCGAAATGGCTACAACTAATAGAAACGAAGCGGAAGTACAGTACAATACGGCAACCATGGGTGAGTTTGATGAGAAATGCGCTCAGTACCAACTATATCTTCAGGAGCAGATAAATTATTGTGGAGATGAAGATGGTTCAATACAAGCTGAAATAGATGGTTTAGATTGTGGTGATGATGATGGTGATGGAGTGCCAAATGTTTTTGAAGATTTCAATGGTGATGGTGATTTAACCAATGACGATACTGATGGAGATGGTGTTGCAAATTATTTAGATAACGACGATGATGGCGATAATGTCCCAACCTCTGTTGAATTACAATTGGATGCTGATGGTAATCCTACAGACACTGATGGAGATGGAGATGCAGACTATTTAGATACAGACGATGATGGAGATGGTATATTAACCATAAATGAAGATGCTAACATGGACGGAGACCCAACTAACGATGATACAGATGGTGATGGAGTGCCAGATTATCTTCAGGTTTAATAAAAGCACTGAATTATATATAAAAGCGCTATTTGAAAATTTTCAAATAGCGCTTTTTTGTTAAAGGCTGTTAAAGACTATTAAATGGTGTTAAATAACTTGACTTCAAGGTATATGAATGTTATACTATAAATGCAGATGTGAAACAATACGCATCTATAAAGAACTTATTGAAATTAAAAAATGAATAAAGATATTATGAAGTACGAGAAAAAAATTTCAGACAAGTTAAATGAACTGTTAGTAAAAAATTACGACGCAGAGAAGGGTTACATTAACGCAATCTCAGAAGTGGATAATGTAAGTGTAAAAAACTTCTTTAAAAACATGGCAGAGCAACGTTCTAAATTTGCGCGTCAATTGAGAACCGAAATTATTACCTATGGCGAAATTCCGGAAGATTCAGGAAGCTTTAAAGGTACAATGCATAGAAATTGGATGAGTTTAAGAGCAACCTTTTCTTCAAATAATGAAGAAACAATTCTAGAAGAAGCTTTAAGAGGCGAGAAAGCTAGTTTAGATGAATATAATGAATTGTTAAGTAATAATAATTTTCCATCAAGATTAATTGAATTGTTGCGTGAGCAGAGAAATTCAATTGAAGCAGCAATCAATTCTGTGAAATTATATGAAGAAGTATTGTCATAATTACTTCTAGGTTAGGTTAAGATGAAGCCACGCTTTTGCGTGGCTTTTTTTATGTTTAAAACTCTTAACAACTTACCTTCAAATAAGTCGAAATTCTATGTAATTTTAAGGGCTATTTTTACGACAAATTCATACTCTTTTTCAAGGTCTAAAACAGGTAATTTATGTACTTAATCTTCGATACTGAAACCACAGGTTTACCAAAGCGTTGGGATGCACCAATAACAGATACAGATAACTGGCCAAGGTGTATTCAGATAGCATGGCAGTTACATGATGCTATGGGTAACTGTATAGATCATCAAGATTATTTGGTTAAGCCAGATGGCTTCAATATACCTTACGATGCTGAAAAAATTCATGGTATTTCTACAGAGTTGGCAGCAGAACAAGGTATTTCTCTCGCCGAAGTTTTAGAGAAATTTAATGCTGTTTTAGAGAAAACTAAATTTGTGGTTGGTCAGAATGTTGGGTTCGATCTTAACATTATGGGAGCCGAATTTGTAAGAGAGGATGTAGCAAATCAACTACAAGAATTACCAGTATTAGATACCTGTACAGAGCATACAGCCGAATTGTGTAAAATACCTGGTGGTAGAGGAGGAAAGTTTAAGCTTCCAACACTAACAGAGTTGCACGAGTTTTTATTTAATCAGCCATTTGCCGAAGCACATAACGCAACTGCCGATGTTGAGGCTACAACACGTTGTTTTTTAGAATTAGTTAGACGAAAAGAATATACTAAGGAACAGTTAGATGTTCAACCAGATTATTTTGAGAAATTTTCTGAAGCCAATCCGCAACCAATTCAGCTAATTGGACTGAAGCATCTTAATCTTAAACGTGAAAGCGCTAAGATAAATGCAAGGCTTCAAAAAGAGCAGTCTCAAGATACTCCCATACAAACTAACAAAGAGGCTATTGCAAAATTGGCTGATGCAGAGTTTGTGCATTTACATAACCACTCTCAGTTTTCAATTTTGCAGTCTACCATAAGTATAGGTGATTTAGTGGCTGCAGCGGCAAAAGAAAATATGCCTGCAGTTGCACTAACAGACCACGGAAATATGATGGGAGCGTTTCACTTTGTAAGTGCAGTTTCGGCTCATAACAAAAGTGTAAAAAGCCAGCATGCAGAAGCCGAAGAGAATGGTGAAGAGAAGAAAGGAAAACTAATAAAACCTATTATTGGTTGTGAGTTTTTTGTTTGCGAAGATCATACCGATAAAACCCGAAAAGATAACGGTTACCAAATCGTTCTTTTGGCAAAGAATAAAAAAGGGTATCACAATTTGGCTAAGCTGTCTTCTGCAGCTTTTACAGATGGCTTTTACTATGTGCCAAGAATTGACAAAAAACTCATAGAGCAATACAAAGAAGATATCATTTGCTTAACAGGAAACCTTTATGGTGAAGTGCCAAGCAAGGTGCTGAATATTGGTGAAAACCAAGCTGAAGAAGCTTTGATTTGGTGGAAAGATACCTTTGGAGATGATTTGTACATTGAGTTGATGCGTCACAATCAGGAAGATGAAAATCGTGTCAATCAAGTACTCGTTCAATTTGCTCAAAAGCATGATGTAAAGCTAATTGCTACAAATAACACCTATTATGTTGAGCAAGAAAATGCCAACGCACACGATATTTTATTGTGTGTAAAAGATGGTGAAAAACAAGCCACACCAATAGGTCGTGGTCGTGGTTACCGTTACGGATTACCAAATCAGGAATACTATTTTAAGTCAACTGAAGAGATGAAAGCCCTCTTTAGAGATATTCCTGAGGCTATTGTGAATATCCAAGAGGTGGTTGACAAAATAGAACCTTTTGAATTGGCTCGTGATGTATTATTACCTGCTTTTGATATTCCAGATGAATTTAAACATGAAGAGGATGAAGTAGATAATGGTAAGCGAGGAGAAAATGCCTATTTAAGGCATTTAACATACGAAGGTGCCAAAAAGCGCTATGGAGAGATTACACCAGAAATAGCAGAGCGCCTCGATTTTGAGTTAAGCGTTATTGAAAATACAGGTTATCCTGGATACTTCCTTATTGTAGAGGATTTCATTCGTGAAGCTCGAAAAATGGATGTGTCAGTTGGTCCTGGTCGTGGTTCGGCAGCAGGTTCGGTAGTAGCATACTGTTTGTGGATTACCAATATAGACCCAATAAAGTACGATCTGCTTTTTGAGCGTTTCTTAAATCCAGATCGTGTGAGTATGCCAGATATCGATATCGATTTTGATGATGAAGGTCGTGGTCGTGTAATGCAATACGTTATCGATAAATATGGTGCCAATCAGGTGGCGCAGATTATCACTTATGGTACGATGGCTGCCAAATCTTCAATTAGAGATACAGCACGTGTGTTGGATTTGCCATTAAATGAAGCAGATCATATTGCTAAACTAATACCAAATATGTCCAAACTCGGAAAGATATTTGGTAAGAGCGAAAAAGAGTTAGCAAGCAAGTTTAGAGCTGAAGAATTAGAGAAGGTAAATCAACTACTTAATATTTCTGATGGTTCAGATTTACAAGCAGAAACAGTTAACCAGGCAAGAGTATTAGAAGGTTCTGTTAGAAATACAGGAATTCATGCTTGTGGTGTTATCATTACACCTGGAGATATCACTAATTACGTTCCAGTTTCGGTAGCAAAAGATTCAGATTTATACGTTACCCAGTTCGATAACTCCGTTGTAGAAAGTGCTGGCTTATTAAAGATGGATTTCTTAGGACTTAAAACTTTAACCTTAATTAAAGATACAGTTAAGATTGTAAAAGCAAAGCATGGTATTGAGCTCGACCCAGAGAATTTTCCACTAGATGACGAAGAAACCTATGCATTATTCCAAAGAGGAGAAACGGTTGGGATTTTTCAATATGAATCACCAGGAATGCAAAAACACATGAAGCATTTAAAACCAACGGTTTTTGATGACCTTATTGCTATGAATGCTTTGTATCGTCCAGGTCCAATGGAATATATCCCGAGTTTTATTCGTCGTAAACACGGAGATGAAGAAATTGTTTACGATTTACCTGAAACAGAAGAATATTTAGCAGAAACCTACGGGATTACCGTTTACCAAGAGCAAGTAATGTTGCTGTCTCAAAAACTGGCGGATTTTACCAAAGGTGAAGCCGATGTTTTACGTAAAGCCATGGGTAAAAAGCAAAAGGCAGTACTAGATAAAATGAAACCTAAATTCATTGAACAAGCTGCTGCAAAAGGCATGGATAAAACCAAGCTCGAGAAAATCTGGAAGGATTGGGAGGCTTTTGCGAGTTATGCATTTAATAAATCGCACTCTACTTGTTATGCTTGGATTGCTTACCAAACGGCTTATTTAAAAGCACATTATCCGGCAGAATATATGGCAGCGGTACTGTCTAATAATATGAACGATATTAAGTCGGTAACCTTCTTTATGGAAGAGTGTAAGCGTATGCGACTTCCTGTTTTGGGACCTAGTGTAAACGAAAGTTATTACAAGTTCTCGGTAAACCAGGATAATGCAGTTCGTTTCGGAATGGGAGCCATTAAAGGTGTTGGTCATGGAGCTGTTAAAACCATTGTAGAAAACAGAAAAGAAGGTGGTAATTACAAATCAATTTTTGATTTGGCAAAGCGTGTAGATTTAAGAGCAGCCAACAAAAAATCATTTGAAGGTCTGGCATATGCAGGCGGATTTGATTGTTTTGAAGACACACATCGCGCTCAATATTTTGCTCACGATGGTGATGGTGTTACCTTTTTAGAAAAGGCAATGAAATATGGTGCTAAACATCAGGAAAACGAAAATTCTGCACAAGTGAGTTTGTTTGGTGAGGCCAGTGGAGTGGAGATTGCAGAACCGCAAGTACCACCTTGTGAAGATTGGGGAACGATGGAGAAACTTTCAAGAGAAAAGGAAGTGGTTGGTATATATATTTCTGGTCATCCGCTAGACGATTTCAAAATTGAAATGAAGAATTTCTGTAATGGTACAGTTTCTGTTTTTAATGATTTGGAAGCTGTAGTCAATAGAGAAATTACTTTTGGTGGTGTTGTTACAGATGTACAGCATCGTGTAAGCAAGCAAGGTAAAGGTTGGGCATTGTTCACAATTGAAGACTATACAGATAGTTATGAATTTAGAATTTTTGGAGAAGATTATCTAAAGTTTAGGCATTTCTTTGTGGTAAATTCATTTGTCTATGTGCGTGCTTTTGTGCGCGAAGGTTGGACTAATAGAGATACTGGCAAGAAGGGAGATCCAAGAATTCAGTTTAATAATTTTCAATTATTGCATGATGTTATGGAAACCTATGCAAGAAAATTATCCATTCAGTTAAATATTCATGATTTAGAAAAAGATACAATTCTAAAGCTTCAAGATCTTATAAGAATGCATGAAGGTACCAAGAGTTTAAACTTTTTGGTTTACGATAATTCCGAAAAGTTAAAACTAACCATGCCAAGTAGAATTCAGAAAGTAAACATATCACAAGAGTTGCTAAATGAGCTAAAAGGCCTCGATGTAAAGTACAAGTTAAATTAGTATAAGTCAAAACAATATAAGCATAACCAAAACAAATACGAGCATTGTAAGGTTTGGCAGAATTTTTGACTAATTTTGTGTAATTAAAGTAGAATTAAATTAATATTAGATATTATGGCATTAGAAATAACAGATGCAACGTTTGAAGAAACAGTATTAAAAAGTGACAAACCAGTAATGGTAGATTTTTGGGCAGCCTGGTGCGGACCATGTCGTATGGTAGGACCAATCATTGACGAAATCTCATCAGAATACGAAGGTAAAGCTGTTGTGGGTAAAGTAGATGTAGATGCTAACCAAGAGTTTGCAGCTAAGTATGGTGTAAGAAACATACCTACGGTTTTAGTATTCCAAAATGGAGAAGTTGTAGGTCGCCAAGTAGGTGTAGCGCCAAAGAATGCATACGCAGAAGCAATCGATGCACTTTTATAAAATAGACTTTCAAAAAGAAATGATAAAAGGTTTGTCTTTACGGCAAACCTTTTTTAGTTTCGATAATTGATGGATTTACAGTTAGAACTTAATAAAGCTGGTGGTTTTAAAAACCTTGAACTTTTGGCAAAGCAAGTTGTTGAAGGTTTTATTGCAGGAATGCATAAAAGTCCTTTTCATGGGTTTTCTGCAGAGTTTGCAGAGCATAAGATTTACAATCAAGGTGAAAGTACAAAGCATATTGATTGGAAGCTTTTTGCTAAAACAGATAGATTGTACACAAAGCGATATGATGAAGAAACCAATTTAAGATGTCATCTCATCTTGGATAACAGTACTTCTATGCATTATCCAGAATCTGCTGGAACAACAATAGATAATCTTAATAAGTCGGCATTTTCTGCCTTGGCTTGTGCGTCCTTAATGCACATTTTAAAAAAACAACGTGATGCTGTTGGTTTAAGTGTTTATAGTGATGCTTATGATTTCTATGCGCCAGAGAAAGGAAGCGAACGCCATCATCAAATGTTATTGAGCAAATTAAGCGAAGCTGTTGTATCTAAGCCAGAATCAAAGAGTACTGAGACATATATGTTTCTTCATCAAATTGCAGAAAAAATTCACAGAAGATCTCTAATTTTTGTTTTTACGGATATGTTTCAAACATCTGAAGACGATGAAAAATTATTTGAAGCCTTAAGACATCTAAAACACAATAAGCATGAAGTTGTACTCTTTCATATATTTGATAAGAAGCAAGAGTTAGACTTTGAATTTGATAATAGACCAAAACGTTTCATAGATGTTGAAACAGGTGAATACATCAATTTGTATCCAGATAATATAAAAGAAAACTACACAAAGGCTGTGAATACTTATTTTAATACATTAAAATTAAAATGTGGTCAGTACAGAATAAAGTATGTAGAAGCAGATATAAGAAAAGGGTTTAATCAAATATTGACGACCTATATGATTGAGCGTCAAAAATTTATTTAAATAGATAAATATTTTTTTATTTTTTGTTTGTGGAATTAAAAAGACAGTGTATATTTGCCCTCGCAATTATGCAACGGTCTGGTAGTTCAGTTGGTTAGAATATCTGCCTGTCACGCAGGGGGTCGCGGGTTCGAGTCCCGTCCAGACCGCAAAAAGCTTCTGGTAATAGGAAGCTTTTTTAGTATAAAAGATGTTGTGTTGTGCTCAGATTAATTTCTGAGACGTAGTAGAAATCCAAGTTTATTTGGATATTTACCAATGAAAGGCTTTCCTTTTTTCTTAATAGAAAATCGGGATGCTTTTTTGTTTTATAGCATTTGAATTAACTGCATTATATGCATTTTACCTTTTAAAAAGGTGTCCTATTAGGTGTGCCATAATCTTCAAAGGTGTACCATTGAAAAATCCACTAAAACATTGATTAATATGAAATTAAATATACTATTCTTATTGTATAAATCTAAAACTAACTTTACAGGAAAATGCCCTATTAGATGTAGGGTGACATACAATAATAAGAGAAAAGAATTCTCAACTGGACAATTTATAAACCCTTCCAATTGGTTGAGTAAACATCAGACTATAAAACCTGATGAACCTGATGCTGAACTAATAAACACTCAATTGAGCCTGATTAAGACAAAACTTAGTCAGGCTTTTTTGTTTTTACAAGTCAAGGGTTCTGAATTTGATGTAGATGATATCTACAAACAATATAAAGGTGAAACACCTAAAAAAGAGCTTGGTGTTATGGAAGTATATAATATCCATAGTGACAGAATTAAGAAACTTGTAGGCATAGATATAAAGCAAGTTACCTATTCTAAATATGTTGAATCAGGTAGACATCTACAGTCTTTTTTAAAGCATAAGTATAATGCTAAAGACATTAAATTAAAGGCTCTTAAAAGCAGTTTTTTGGAGCACTATGAATATTACCTTAAAACTGAGAAGAAGTTTCAGCAAAGCACCTTAAATAAAGCTATACAGAGGTTTAGAAAGGTTGTTAAATATGCTATATCTGAAGATTATCTAGATAAAGACCCATTTATACTTTATAAAGCTAAAAGAGTTAAGAAAGAAGTAGTTTTTTTATCGCCAGAACAGCTCAAAAAATTAGAAGAGACTGACTTTAAAATAAAGAGGGTACAGCAGATAAAAGATATGTTTGTTTTCTGTTGTTATACAGGCTTGGGATTTACAGAAATGAAGCAATTAAGAAAGTCTGATATTTCTACAGAGTTTGATGGTGAATTGTGGATTACTGTGAGAAGAGAGAAAACTAATAGAAGTTATAAAGTTCCTTTGTTGCCTAAAGCTAAAGAAATAATGGTTCAATATAATTCTGAGGAAAATGAATATGTCTTTCCAAGTATATCTAATCCTAACTTTAATGCTTATTTAAAAGAAATTGCAGATATAGTAGGGATCAAGTTCAATCTAACCCATCATATTGCCAGAAAAACCTTTGCAAGTACTGTATTACTTTATAATAATGTCCCAATTGAAATAGTGAGTAAATTATTAGGTCATTCCAAGATACAAACCACTCAAGATAGTTACGGAAAGATTGTAGAAAAACGGATTAGCGATATAATGAAAAAGTTGAAAAGTCTTGATTGATTTTAGTCTAGAAATTATATGTAAATTGGGCTATTAAATTGTTTAAAATGAAAAATGTTGTATTGATACTAGTTAGTTTCTTATTTATAGCCTTTACAATAAAGACAATAGATATTGGAAAGTATACTTTAGAAGTTGAAGAGGTTATAAATAAAAAGACTGTTTGGGAGGCTGGTGGTGCAGTTACTGCAAAAAACAAGCATAAATATGTTGGTGTTAAAGCAGTTTTTACACCTAAAGATAAGAAAGATAATAGTCTTAATGTTGATGATTTTACATTGCATGCTGGGGATGAAGAATATGCTATGACAATTCCCAAGAAACAAGATGTATTCTTTAGTGGTGCTAATATGATTAAGGTAAGAAAACCTAAAAAGAAATCAATAATAGCTGTTGTGCCAAAAAGCTTTAAAGAAGGAACACTTTATTATAAAGACAAGAAAATTGGTAAGATTATCTGTGATAATGATAAAGGAGGGAGTTTTTTGATGGAGGAATAGTAATGAAAAATTAAAAAATAGGTTGGTGAATTCTTATGATTAATTTTAAAAATTAATGAGTGGAGAAATCATAGAATTCTTTGATTTCAACACCAATTGCGTTACCGATTTTTAAAAGTGTTAATGCTGTAACATTTTGCCTGCCATTTTCTATTGCAGATAAATTAGATTTTTCCATATCAATTAAAGCACAAACGTCTAGTTGACTTAGTTTTTTAGACCTACGTTTCTGTGCAATCTTTTTGCCTAGGAATTTGAGATGTTCTTTCTCTTTATCTGTCATATTCATGACAAGATGTAGAATAAACACACTGACAAGGTTATGATATATAATAACCTTTTATATATTTGATATTCAATATTCTATTAATCAACTTTTAAAAAATAATAAAATGAAAACAAATTTGTGTAAAATATTATCAATACTCTTTTTAATAATGTCATGTAGTAATGGTGATTCATCAAATAATGAAGATCAGGAGAATCCAATAATTGGATCATGGCAACCTGTTCAAGCAATATTTATAGATGAAAATGGAGTTCAGGATATTGAAATTTATGATGAATGCCAACTCATGGGAAATATTGATTTTTATGTAGATGGAATATTTGAACAATCGGGATTTTATTTAAACTCTGGTGTATGTGAAATAGAATTTGATAATACAGGTAATTGGGAGATAATAAACGAAAATATTTTAAGGGTTACATTGAATGGTCAAGTTGATAATGGAGCAATAGGAGATTATTTGATATTGGAGTTAACAGATTCTATGCTAAGAATAGATGCTGATTTAGACCCAGAGTCGATAGAACAAGAAGTATATATATTTATAAAATAACCTATTTAAAGATGAGCTTTTTATACTTCTTAATAGCTGTAGTTGCTGTCATAATTATCTTCAAATTTATTTATGATAGTTATCTAACAAACAATACAGAGAGAAGATGGCAAGAGTTTAAGAAAGTTGATCCCAATTGGGCTTCAAGAATTGAAAATTCCAAATTTGGTCGGAAAAAAGTAAATATTAAGAATGAGGAAAATTCAATATTTCAAGGTATAAAAATTACAGACAAAGAGACTGCTCTTAATATCTTGAAAGGTAAAAGGGTTTTAGAAATAGGTTTAAATAAAAATGTAGATATCTTTAGAATTTCACATACCAAATCCGAGTATATATTGTATCTAGACGCAATGACTCAAAAAGAAATACATTTAGCAAAAGAACTTTTCAAACAAGAGGAATACGATATAGCCATAAATCAAATAGCAAACTTGATTATTGAGGAGAAACAGGCTAAATTTTTGGAGGACAAAATAAAAGTTGATATCATTTTAGAAGAAGGAGGTGATATAAATAAAATTAGTCTAAAAATCCAACCAGAGATTTCTGATGATTTAGAAATTAATTTTGATGCAATTTTTTATTATGATTTTACGGATCTATACAAATTGCTCTTTTTTAAGACAGAATATGTGAGAATGAATAATTTAAGACCAGTACCTAAAGTAGAGTTGGAATTGATTCAAGAGGGACTGGAACGGTATATTCTTTTTTTTCAAAGTAAATTAGGTGAACTTGAAGATAAATTATTTGAAGACCCAAAAAAAGGCTTAAGACTATTTCAAGATGAATTAAGAGAAGACCTAATACAGTTAATAGAATATGATTTTCACTATAATGTTGATGATTCTTATATTTCTGCTCAGATAAATAAATTAAATGATAGATTTTTTTCTTTAGAAAAATTATTCCCAATAGATAAAGACAATCCTTTTTAAAAATTTTTCTAAATTTTTTTCCTGACTTTTAACTATCAATAGAAGTTTACTTATTCAAAATAGTATCCCCCCCCTATAAATTCTATATAAGTTTCTTTTAAGTAGGGAACCTAACATCAATCCCCACTCTTTGTTGGTTTTGGGCAATAGCCCGTATCTAATGTTTAACCAAAATAATTTAAAAGACTATGGTAAAAATTATTTCATTTAAGACCAACCAATCTGAGGATGGTAAAGAATTTTGTACTCTAATGGTGCAAGGCGGAATTGAAGCTGTAAAAAGTAAAAAAACAGGTAGAACATACTTGACTGCAAGAAAAGCTTCAGTACCCTGTACGTTCACTAAGGAAGTATGTGAAACCCTTATTGGAACAGACCTAGAAGGCGGTATTAAAAGGATAGAAGTAGAACCCTATGAATATACTGTTGAAGAAACAGGTGAAGTTATTGAATTAACCCACAGATACGAGTATCTAGATGATTCAAGTACTATTATTCAACAAAACGTTATTGAGACTCAAGAGGTTTTCTAGGATGTTTTTAAAACCAAAAAATAAAGCTCTGACTTAGGTTGGGGCTTTTTTTATTTTTTCTACTTAATCCTGATATACAACAAATAACTAACAAGTATAATTTATAAATCGAAAATATATGGAATTACAACAAGCAAAACGCCATCAAGTTAAACTAAGGCTTGGTTTGAGCGGAGCATCTGGCTTTGGTAAAAGTTTTAGCGCTTTATTACTAGCCTATGGCATAACCAATGATTGGACAAAAATAGCAGTTATAGATACTGAAAATGGAAGTGCCAGTTTATATTCCCATCTAGGGAATTATAATGTTCTATCATTGACAGAACCCTTTAGCCCAGAAAGGTATATTGAGGCTATTAATACCTGTGAAAGAGCTGATAATATTGAAGTCATAATTATCGATTCTATCACTCATGAGTGGAATGGAAAAGGTGGTTGCTTACAGATTCATGAGCAACTTGGTGGAAGATTCCAAGATTGGGCAAAATTAACACCACGTCATCAAGCATTTCTCGATGCAATATTGCAGTCTAAATGCCATGTTATTACCACCGTAAGAAAAAAGATAGATTATTCTTTGGACAGGGATTCAAATGGTAAAACAAAGGTAGTCAAGCATGGTCTAAAGGATATAACAAGGGAGGGATTTAGTTATGAGCTAACAGTTGATTTTGAATTAATTAATGAAAACCATTTAGCTAAAGCCTCAAAAGATAGAACAGGATTGTTTATGGACAAACCTGAGTTTGTTATAAATCATGCTACAGGTAAAAAATTGATAGCATGGTGTAATCAAGGTGTTAGTGTCGAGGATATAAAAATTGAAATTGAGAGGTGTAGTGATATTGAAAATCTTAAGCATATATATAATAAATACTCAAGTGTTCAAAATCAAATAAAGCCATTCATCATCAAGCGCAAGGAAACTCTAGAGTCATCAGATAAGGTGTTTATAGATCCTAAAACAATCGTAGAACCAATTAAAGACCAATCAAATGGAATTGACAGCAGTACATCACAATAAAAATTTAAAGCCATTAAATAATCATATTCAACCTCAAGAGAATATAGAACCATTAGAGCCTCAAAGGATCTCTAAGAAAACACCGTTTATAGAATCCAATACCCAAGCAGTTAGCTTTGAGCATCTTAAAAATGATTGTATAATACCAAGTTTTGCCAAGGACTTAGAATCAACAATTGCTCATTTTGAATTTATTGAAACAGTGTGTAGCGTTGCACAATCTGTCTATTCAGATACAGAGATATTAGTGCCTGAAATCAGAGTGAGTCACCAAATTAAGGGTAGAATACCTTCTGCAATAGGAAAACCAGTAAAGGAACTCAAAGACCATGAGAAAACACAATACTGGGAACGAATGGCTTTTGTTGTTGAAGTGCCAAGCATAACAACATATATTAACGGTCAGGAATTAAAACTAACTATTGGTGGTGTACGTTCCTATTCTGAACAAAATCTCTACTCTAAAAAGAGTATAGAGAAATTCAAGGTGTTTATTGGATTTAAGAATATGGTGTGCACAAACCTTTGTGTCAATACAGATGGGCTGATGGATGATTTAAGGGTTAGCAGTATTGATCAGTTGAGGAATGGAGCCTTAGAGTTGATTCAAAACTACAGTCAACAAGAACACATTGAGCAAATGCAACAGTTTTTAGAATATAACATGTCTGAAAATCAATTTGCCCATTTAATTGGTAAAATGAAACTTTACCATTGTATTGATAAGAGCAAAAAAACAGGTTTGTTTAATCTTAAACTAATGGATTCACAGATCAGTAATGTGGTAAAAGATTATGTAGAGGATGATAATTTTAAATGTGAGATAGATGGTTCAATAAACCTATGGAATTTATACAATCTATTTACAAATTCTGCAAAATCAAATTACATAGATAATTTTTTAAACCGTAACTGTAACTCACACGAGTTTACTAATCACATCAAAAACAAGCTAAAAAGTCAATCTGAAGATTTCTATGTCTTTATTTAATATATAGCTATCTCGTGTTTTTGTGATTTTAAAATTTATTCAAAAATATAAATCAAATGAATGACAAAGAGCTAGCAGATTTACTAAAGTACAGCAGCCCAAAAGAGCTTTATATAATAACTTGGAACAATCTGTTAAAGATGTTAGTATGCCCCTTTGAGGTTATTGTCCTTAGGGATATAGGTGTCTTAAGTCAAGGACAAACTGTGCAAGTGGATATGATTAAGGTTACATATGATTTAAAAACTGTTTATGTAATAAATGGGTATGCATATTACTATTGCTATTTTGATATAGTAATTGATGAATAGAATCAAATTTGATTATGGACTTTAAGCTGTATTTTGTTTGAAAAAATCTTTTGAGACGGTTTAGTCCTTAAAGAAAACCACTGAAAATGATTTATATTATTGCATTGTGTGCATTATGTGCATTTTAATATATTGTGTAGATAATGCATATTGTGCAGTTAAAGATATTATTTAATTATGGATACAAATTTTGGTTTTTCCAGTTTTATGGATTTAGATTCTTATTGTAAACTTCAAACAAAGTTTCTACTAAATGATTACTCTCAATGGCATGACAATGTAAAGGAGCCATTTAAAGATAAGGTAATAATTTACAAAAGTTTTGAAATTGAGGATGGAAAGGAAGATTACATTAAAAAAGAATTTATAAAGGATTTTATAAAACCAGGGATTAATAATTTAAGTAATAGACACTATCGTAATTTTATCAATAGAATTATTTCCAAAAATTTATTAACGAAAGAATTACAAGAAGGGTTAGCTAAATTATATTTAGATAACATAAATAAAGCAAATGAAACTTTCAAAAAATCTAAATTCTTATCACCGGGAATTATCGTTTTACTTCTAAAACAATTAAGACTACTACAAGACCAAATTGAAGGCTTTCTTGATAATCCTTATCCCAATATTAAAACCAAAATTGAGTTCAATTGGAGTAGGACAGATTTGATTTATTTTTTTCATCTACTTAGAGTGAATAAGCAAATAGAATTTATTTCAGATGGGGATCTAGGAAGGATAATAGATTCAATAGCTCAATGTAAGAATAAAGAGGGCGATAGTATAGATATTTCTAATTCAAGAAAACATCTAAACGCTTTTAAAAATGTAGAGGGAAGACCTGAAAACCTTGCTAATGGAAGATTAAAGAATATTTTTCTGAATGATGATTTTTATAATGTTTAAAAAAAATGGGGACATTGAATTGTCCCCAAAATCCAATTAAAAAGTCCGTATGTTTGTGTAAGATTTTGATTTGAGTCTTTAAAATGAAGAGGGATTATGCAAAAAGAGGGAAATACAAATCATATTGAGAAAAAACTAATAAAGTCTTCACGCATTTATAATTTCTTTTCTGAAATTAAGATTAACCGCAACAAATCTTACTAAATTAATTAAAATTCTATTCTTGCGGTTAGGAAATAAAAAATTATGGAAAAAAGAAAGAATAAAGGATATATTTCCTTTAAGCAAATGATGGATGAATATGAAAAACGACCAAAAGTTAATTTTTTATGGAATGGAGTAAAAGAAAAATCTTTTGGACTTGTCTTTGGTCCTAGTAAAAGCGGAAAAACTATTTTTTGTGAGAATTTGGCCATGAGCATCGCTATTGGCAGAAAAGAGTTCTTTGGTTATAAATTATCTGGAGAACCTAAAAAAGTACTCTTTATAGGGTTAGAAGAGTTTTGGGAAAATAGAATTGAAAGAAATTCTAAACAATATGGTTTTTTAAGTCAAAATGAAAAAGAAATACTAAATCATAATTACCTATATCAAGCTATAGACTATTCAAGGTATATTCATGATGTATCAGAATGGAATGAATTAAAAAATACCATAAGTGAATCACAAGCGCAAATAGTATTTATAGACAGTATTACTAGAATGAATCATGGTATTTTGGAAGATAGTAAAACAGCTGAGCAAATCATGCAGAGGCTTAGGGGGATATGTCATGATTTGGGTATTACATTGATTTGTGTACATCATACCCCAAAAATGTATGACAAACCATTGCTTATGGACTCAATAAAAGGAAGTTCTGTTTTTGCACAAGAATCTGATTTTGCAATTGGAATCAATCAGACCAGTAAAGGATATAGATATTTAAAGAACATCTTTTTTAGGTATTCTGCTTGCGATGATGAAGTGGTTAAAGAGTTTAGTATTGATGAAAATGTTTGGTTAAATTACTTTGATGATTCTGATGAGGATTCAATTATTGCACGAAGTGATAGAAGGAGAAAAACTCATAATAGAGACCAAATAGTTGAATTCATAAATGAGAATAGTTCTTTAACTCATAAAACTAAGGATCTTGTGGATTACTTTACTAATAACATGGATATTCAAGAAAGACAGGTAAAAGCTTATTTGAAAAAATTAAGTCAAGAAAATATTATTTTAAATCCTAAACATGGATTTTACGGGGCAGTCAAAAAAAATATGTCAGATTAAAAAATATACTAATGATGAAAAATGAAAATGACAAAGTAGGAAATATTATGATTGGTTTAATATATAAGGTAGTAAATAAAGATAACGGGAAGGTATATATAGGTGCTTCTACAAAAGCTTTACATGATAGAAAAAAGGATCATATACAGAAGGCTAATAGAAACTCCAAAAATCTATTTCATGAGGCTATTAGTACATATGGTCAAGATTCCTTTATGTGGGAGACAATTGATACAGCTACAACTAACGATGAATTAGCTGAAAAGGAAGTGAAATACATAAGCGAATATGCAGAAAACTCTGAGCTATATAACTCTGACCGTGGAGGTGGATTTAAAAAAACAGTCTATCAATATGATTTAAATGATGGTAAATTAGTTAGTAGCTATGATTCATTAGAAGAAGCTGGCAAAGTTGTCAATGCAACAAAAAAGCAAATTTCTAGAGCTTGTTTAAGTGTTAGTAAAAAAATCAGTGGATTTTTATGGAGTTATGAGTATCGAGAGCCTTTCAAACCAGAATTGGATAGTAGAGTAAAATCTGTAATTCAATTAGGTAATGATAATGTTGAACTAAGAAGATTTAGTTCAGTTTCAGAAGCATCTAAAATAACAGGCTGCAATAAATCAAGTATTGCAAAAGTATGTAGAGGTGAAAGAAATCATGCAGGCGGTTTTAAATGGTGCTATAAATGAAGTATTAGTCTAGTTTAAAAGAAAAGGACATCTTTTAGGTGTCCTTTTTTTAATATATCCTTGGAAAGTAGAGTAATACAAGTATTTCAATAGTTCATTTGCGGTCTTGGTAGGACTGTGTTTTCCTTTTATTATATGTCAATTTTTTTGTGAATACAACTCATAAGCCTTTTTGACAAAAAAATCAAAAATGTCTGGACAATTTAATAGTTCAAGAATTTCAACGTGTTCCAACTCATATCGATGTCTACGCAGAAATTCTTTACGATCAATATAAATGACTTCACCGTTCCGTCTGAATTCTTCCTTGAATTCACAAAGAACATCCATTTCAAATATTTTTTTTATTTCAATAAGTACTTTAGTAAATTCTTCAATAATTTCATTTTTCTTTGAATTTATGAAATTTCCTATTTTTTGGATATTTATCCACCTTTTGGTGATATATTCTTGGAATTGATTTCTTAAGAAATACTGTTCTATATGTTTTTCTGGAGTATCGAAGTTTTTATAGTAGCCTGAAAGGTCTATTTCCAAGACGGTAAAATCTTTTTCTTCAATTTTTTTTCTTTTATGTTCATCCACTAGGTGTGTGACACCAACTTCTATATATATTTTTTCTGTCGATTGCTTGTCCACCAAAGTTATATCTGGTACTATGCTACCTTCTAATTTCTCACTTAAAATAGTGTAATTATTTAAATTAATTCTTTTAGACTCAACAACTGTAAAATCTACCCATTCATATCTTCCGTTGAATTTGTTGAAGTATTCATTAAGGGGATAAAATTCAATTTTATTTTTAGCAAGAATATTTTTGTAAATATTGAAATCATATTCCCTCTCTATTTTTGAAATTTCATCTTGTAAAGCATAATACAAAATATCAAGATTTAAGCTATATTTAGGTGTGTCGAGATAGCCTATTTTCTGTAATATTTCCTTTGTTCTTAAGTGAAGAGCCGTCTCTAATCCATAACAGCTAGGGGAATTTGATTTATGTGCAAAGTGGTGTGTTCTTATATTTCCCTTTTTAGCTACTAATGGGGAGTTACAGTTTTCATCTGGGCAAAAGCAATCGTCAAAATAAGACCTGTCTTCACTATCATATATTGAAATAGTTTTTCCGTTTTTAATAGCAGTTTGAATTTTGATTCCTTTGCTCATAGAATAATCTAAGATGATGTAATTTTAAATGTTTGTCAAAATTATAAGATATATAATAATTACAATTTTCAATTGTTCAAAAGTTTATATCTACAGCTAACATTTGGATGTCTCTTTTCAATTTAACTTATTTATTGAGAGGTAAAGGTCTAGGAAAGGCTATATATAAATTTCTATCTTTAATTTTTAAAAGAAAATTTGAAACATGATTACTGAAAATGATGATAAATTAATTTCTAAAGTTACAGTTAGGTTAAAAAAAGCTAACGATGAAGGAGTAATAGGAACAGGTGTAATATACTATCAAGACAATCTAAAAGATAACGTATATATTATTACAACTGCACATTCATTGTACAAAGATTTAGATGAGTTTCAAGATAAATATGAATCAATAGAAATAGACTTTTTAAATGCCACAAATAATTCTTACAAAAGCTTAACTATTGAGAATGTAGATGAGAATCTAATTTCAAAAAGTAAAGACAGTGACTATGCTGTGTTGATTTTAGAAAAGGAAATAGTAGAAAACTTAATTGGTGAAATACCAAAAATAAAAGTAGTTAGGGAGAAGTTAGATTTTTCAAAATTTATTTGTAAAGGTTTTCCAATGGCAACTATGGGCAAGGAATTAGATGCAATATTTCCTATTTGGAAGCAAAGGATGACAGAAGTAGATAAGTTCCAATTAGAACTTCGAGAAAACTATAGTGAGTTTAATATGAAGGGTTTTTCTGGTGGTGGAACCTTTATAGCTGCAAATGGTACTATTTATTTGTATGGTATGTTTACAAGATTTAGGGAAGAAGAGAAAGGTAATGTTATTTACTGTCAATACACTCATTCTATAAACCATTTGTTGCAAAGTAAATATCTTCCGACTATTTCATTTGATTATTTAGGGAAAAATAATCTTACTAAAGGTTTTTTTGAAAGTCAAGTAAATAAAGCGGTTATAAACTTAGGTCCAAGATTCAGTAAGCAGTTAAATTTTAAATTACCAATTGCCAAGTTATTTAATGATTTAGCTTTTGACAATGATTTTAAGTTTCGTTTCCAGAAAGTTTTTGATATTTGGTTATTAGAAAGTATCTACAATCCATTTTCAGCAGAAAGTGATCTCAATTACTTGAAAGATAAATATTTAGATCTTAAACTAAGAGTTAAAACTTGGGTTCTTGAAAACTCTTATATAGTAGGAGAGGATATAGACTATAAATGGATAGAACAAGAAATCAAAGCGTTTAATGCAGAGCTTTATGAAGAGGAACGAAAGCTTTATGATTTACAATATGAAGAAGAGAAAAAAAATAAGGAAGAAAATAAAAGCAAAAAAACATACTCTCATAGAAGACCATATGAAAATGAAATTCATAGATTAAGTAAAATACAAAGGACTAACAGAGATTTACTTTATAATCTTGATGAAAAAATTAATATTTCTGTAACAAATAATCCAATCTTAATAATTGATGGAGAGGCTGGCTCTGGAAAATCACACTTGATGGGAGATATAGCAAGTAGAAGAATAGAATCAGGTTTACCAACACTTTTGTTTTTAGGACAAAATTTTAACTCAAGTAATAATGTAGAAAACAACATCATTCAGTTTTTAGATGTGAATTGTACATTTTCTGACCTATTAGATAGTCTTAATGATATTGGTAAACAGATTGGTGAGAGAATAATAATATTAATTGATGCTATTAATGAAGGTCCAGGCGCAAAGTTATGGAGAGACCAACTTCATGGTGTTATAAATGAAGTACTTACAAGACCCTATATTGGCTTATGTGTTTCAATTAGGACAACATATATTAAGTCAATTATTACAGAATCATTGAAAGAAGATGATAGGGTTAATTTTATAAAGCACGAGGGTTTTAAGGGGAATGAATATGCTGCACTAAAAATGTTTTGTGATTTTCATAATTTGAAACAACCTAGTTTTCCCATCTTATCCCCAGAGTTTACTAATCCACTCTTCTTAAAGATTATTTGTGAAGGTGTAAAGAATTCTGTATCAAGAGAATTTCCACAGGGATTTCAAGGTGTGCAAAAGGTTTTTGATTTATTCTTAAAATCTATTGATGTTAAATTAGAAGAAAAGAGAGACTTATACAAAAATAGAAACATTACCAATAAAGTAATTAAAGAACTAGCTTTTAAAATTTTTGAAAGTGATTACAAACGGATTTCATTGGAAGAAGCTAATCAAATAATGGATTGCAAATTTTCACGATATCCAAATCTCTTAAGTGACTTAATAGAGGAAAGCATATTAATAAAAAACATATATCAAGATCATTCCTCAGACGAGGAAAATGAGGTTGTATATTTTGCTTATGAAAGATTTGGAGATTTTTATTTAGCCAATGAGTTATTAAAAAAGTATAAAAAAAAGGAGGAGGTTTATCTGGCATTTCAAAAAGATTCAGAGTTAGGTAAACTATTAGAAGATAGTTATTATATGCATGATGGTATATTGGAAGCTTTGGCGACCATCCTACCAGAAAAATATGATTTAGAGATATTTGAGGTCTTTAATTGGATATATGAAAAAGTTAAAGCTCTATATAATCTAACCTATGAAGATAGGATGTCTAATCATGATTTTCATTCTTATAGAAATCTTGTATCGTGGCTTAATGGATTCTTTTTAGATAGTCTCAACTGGAGAACAGTTGATAGCATAGACGATGATAAAATTACTACTTGGTTTAAAAAGGATATGCATAGCCTAGGGGATGAAGAATGGTTCTTAAAATTGGTTGAGTTAACTGCTGTAAAGGATCATCCGTTTAATAGTGATAGGTTACATAGAATTTTGAAAAGATATTCTATGGCTGAGAGAGATAGCTTTTGGCAAATACATTTGAGATGGTATAATGGACATGATGATGATAATAATGGTTTCCCAATTAGAAGATTAATAGATTGGGCATGGAGAGAAAATATAAGTGGTTTAATAGATGAGGAAACGGCTAGACTTTGTGGTCAAACTTTATCTTGGGTACTATCTTCAACCAATAGGGTTTTAAGAGACCAAACCACTAAAGCATTAGTCAACCTTTTAGAAAATCAATCTGGTGCCTTAATAAAGATTTTAAAAGCTTTTGAGAATAATGATGACTTTTATATTAAGGAAAGATTGTATGCAATTGCTTATGGGTGTGTTTTAAGAACTGAAGATGATGCTAGCATAGTTGATATAGCTAGTTATGTTTATGATTTAGTATTTAAGGATGGAAATCCACCTACACATATCTTACTACGAGATTATGCAAGAAATATTATAGAATATTGTGTCTATAAGGAACAGAAGTTAGACTTTGATTTAAGTTTAGTACGCCCACCTTACAATACAAAATTGCCAAAGCTACCCTCTATTGAAGAAATAGCTAAATATGATGTTGATAATGACAGTAAAGAATTTGATAAGGAATACGGACATGTTTTAAACCATATTTATTTTCAGGTTATTGAATGGGATTTTGGAACAAAAACTGTGGAGCCAGAATTTAAACATTTCTACCCTATTAGCTTTAAGTCTAAAAATGAATACAAGGAATTTAAAAGAGGATTAAGCAAAAAGAAAAGAAAACAATTAAAATCCTTGAAATCTATAATTACAACAAAAACTAGTTTTAAAAGAAATAAAAGACGCCACTTACATTTTTTCACTGAAGAACAATATAAAGACCATATTAATACGATTGAAAAGCTTTACGAAAAAATCATCGAACTTATAAATGATAAATTTAATGGTGATGAATTAGATTTTATTAAAAATACTCTTATACCATATTTCCAAGGTAAAGCAGAAATGAAAGAAGATAGAACTTGGTATAGATTAAATAGTCAGCCATTTAAAAGATGGATTGTTCAAAGAGTTTTTGAGCTGGGATATGATGTCAAGTTGCATGGAAATTACGATAAGAATTTTTCAAAGTACGGTAGTGTTTTTTCAGATGAAACAGAGAGGATTGGTGAAAAATATCAATGGATATCTCTGCATGAAATTTTAGCAATTGTTGCTGATAATTTTAAAATAAAAAATGAAGATTTTGATGGAGATAGGTATTCTTTTTACGATGGACCTTGGCAACTTTATACCCGTGACATTGACCCAATAGCCACAACTAAAATTGATTCAGATAAGAGATTTGAGGATGTATTTGAGCTAGATGATCCTGATAAAAAAGAATGGTGGTTTGATGTGGAGTATAATTTTTGGAATAAATCAAATCTAGAATGGTCTGAGAGTATAGAAGATTTACCTAATATAGAAGATTTATTAATTAAGACAGATAATTTAGGTCAAGATTGGTTTTTCATAGAGTATTTTCCAGAATGGAGAGAGCCAAAAAGATTAGGTGAAGAAAAATATATGAGTGATAGAAAAGACTTAAGTTTTGGTGTAAGAGCTTATTTGGTTGAGAATGAAAATAGATTAAAATTGTTGAAATTTTTAAAGGGAAAAAATTTGGATGGTGATTGGATGCCTAGAAACCAAGGACATTACAGTAAATTATTTAATAGAGAAAAATTTTGGTCACCAGCATATAATTCAATATTAGATGAACAAGAATGGAGGTATATTTTAGATAAAGATACTGGCGCTCATACAGACTTTAAAATAATGGTTTCAACCACAAATGCTAAAGGAATAATAGATAAAGATAAATCAGGTGCTAACTACAAGTATGATATACCATGTAAAACTTTATTCAAAGGATTAAATTTAAAATACTCATCACAAGATGGTGATTTCATAAATGAACATGGTGAGTTGATTGTTACAAACGTTAATCGGAAAGGAACTTTAATAAAGAAGAAGTCCTTAATTAAGTATCTAGAGGATAATAACTTGTCTATAGTTTGGACGGTAATTGGAAGTAAAGTAGCTAAATCTGAAGATAATTTTTATCATTATAAAGTACCTAGTGGGGTTTATTATTTAAATGATGATAAGATAGAAGGTGACCTTAAAATGTTCTGTAGAGACGATTAATATGGAGCTATTTTTTTATCAAGCCGAGTGTGGGGACTCAGCAAGAATTAGATTTAAGGATTCAAATGGATTTTACAGAAATGTTTTAATTGATTCTGGATATGAAAGAACATTTAGGCATATTTTAAAAAGTGAGATAAAAGAAATTGCAAGGAATAATGAGCAAATAGATATATGCATTATTTCTCATATCCATGATGACCATATTGGGGGCATATTAAAGTATATTAAAACTATTAAGACAGGTGAATTAGAAGATGCGATTGTTAAATGGTTTTATAATCCACCTAGAAATTATGCTGTTTCAACAGGAAAAATGGAAGGGCTGATTAGTGTACCGGCTAGCATTGGTCAAGGAGATTATCTATTCAACTATATTAACTCAAAGAATAAGTTGTTAAATTATGATATTACAGATGAACTAAAACCTATAGAATATGATGTTTTTAAAATGTCTTTTTTGTCCCCATCTAAACGTAAACTAGAGTCATTAAGAAAGAAATATAAATCTAAGTATACTGTTCTAGAAAGAATAGAAGATGAATCAATTAGCGGAGCTGTATCTGCTAAGCAGTTTGATTATTCAATTAAAGTAGAGGATTTTAACTTAGAAGTTTGGGAAGAAGATCAGTCCATTGAAAATGGAAGCAGTATTTCGTTGTTAGCAGAATTAGGTGATAAAAGAGTATTATGGCTTGCAGATTCTCATCCAACAGATGTAGTTAATTCTTTAAAGAAACAAGGATACTCTAATAAAAACAAACTTGAATGTGAGTGGGTGAAAGTTTCTCATCATGGTAGTGCAGGGAATAGTAATAATGATTTATATAGTATGGTTAAGTGCAATAATTATTTAATAAGTGCTAATGGAATGAACAAGCATTATTTGCCAACTAAAGAATCTCTTGTGAGAATATTATTAAATAAGCATAGAAATTTTGAACAGAAGTACAATTTTCACTTTACTTATGACAATGAAATCTTAAGAAATATTTTTACTGTTGATGGTAAAGATATTTTTGAAAAATGGAATTTTGAATTAAAATTCCTCAAAGACAAGAAATATTTTAGGTTTGATCTGAACAATTAAATATCTAAGTAATTCTGAATCAATATTATTTAAAAGCGGGTTCGAGTCCCGTCCAGACCGCAAAAAGCTTCTGGTAATAGGAAGCTTTTTTAGTATAAAAGACGTTGTGTTGTGCTCAGATTAATTTCTGAGACGTAGTAAAAATCCAAGTATATTGGATATTTACCAATGAAAGGCTTTCCTTTTTTCTTTATAGAAAATCGGGATGCTTTTTTGTTTTTGAGATGTTCTAGACGTAGAAAAATAGATGGTTTTTCTATGAGGTAATAATAAGTAAAGTGTACTTAAACGATATTTTATGACGTTTTATCGATGATTTATTTGCAGGTTTAACAAATACTTCTATATTTGTAGGCTCTTGAAAGCCCTCAAAATTTAACTTCCAAGAAATTATAATCCATTTAACTTATATCTAAAACGTCCCTCGTTTTATTTTAGTACAATTTAAGGTGTAAACCTTTAAAAGTTAATTATCCATTCCCTACCCTCATTGTAACGAGTATCGTTACAAAATATAGATGTTAACTATTTAACCCTAAATTGATACTTATGAAAACCCTAAAAATTACTTTCGCTGTACTAGCAGTTGCTATGTTAACCGTATCTGGTGTAAAATCAGAAAAAATTGAAACAGGTGAAAAAAGCAATATTCAGCAGCCAACAAAAATTGATTTATTGGCACATGAAGGCAAGAAAAATATAAAACTACCTGGACAAGGTTAATAAAAAAAGAAATTTATAAAAGCCCATAACCTCTGGATATGGGCTTTGTTTTTTATAATAAAATTTGATTTTAAATTTTTAAGAAAAATTTATTCTAAATTTGATTATTTCATCAAAAATGAATTTTTCTTGAAACACCTATTATTTATATTCTTTATTTTTTATATAGTCAATGTAAATGGACAATCAAATGATAAACTTTCTGATTCTATAAACTATTACAGAAAATTATCTACTGATGAATCTGAATCCCCAGAAAGTAGACTCGAAAGTGCTAAAAAGGCAAATAAATTAGCATTAGAAATTAAAAATGATTCAACAATACTTACAACAAGTAGGGATTTAGCATATTCTCATTTGATTAATGGTAATTTTGAAACCTTTAAGGATGTTAGTTTGATTAATTTACAGTTAGCAAATAAATTAGAAGATTCAACAGCAATTGCATACACCAATAAAAATTTGGGATGGTATTACTACCAAATAAAGGATGATAATACGAGTGCTTACCCATATTTTCTTAAAGCCCTAAATTATTTCGATAACCTGAAAATTTTAAAAGAGAAGGCTGAGATTTTATATAGTTTAGCTGTTATCCAAGATAATGAAAAAGATTATTTAGGCAGTGAACAAAACGCTGTAGAAGCATTAAGAATTTTTAACGCTACTAATAAAAGTAATTATGGTCTTGATAAATATCTGGTGCTCAATCTTTTGGGAAGTGTGTCGAATAAATTAGAGAATTATGATAAGTCGATTGAGTATCATAAACAGGCATTAGATATATCTAGAGAACTAAAAGATGATTATAATCACTACTTAGAATCAATGAATAATTTAGCTCTGCCTTACAGAAATAAAGGTGACTATTCTGTGGCGCTAAATATATATAGTGAATTGATTAATGACCCTAGGTTGAAAAAAGAAAACATCGTTTTGTATTCTTTAATTTTGAATAATTATGCATTTACAAAATTTCTAAAAGGTAATTATGATTATAAAACATTAGAAAAGGATTTCAAAAAAGCTTTATGGATTTCTGATAGTATTGAAGATCCTTATGTAAAACTTGCTTCAAGTATTGACTTGTCTAAGTTTTATGGTCAAAACCAAAAAAAGGATTCAGCTCTTAAATATGCTAAAGAGAGTTATAGAATTTCGAAGAAAATACCAATCAACGAATTGTATCTTGAATCAATGCTTTTATTGTCAGATTTGACAAATGAAGATGAGAGTAAAAAGTACCTTAAAGATTATATTGCTTTGAGCGATAGTTTATTGAAGAAAGAAAGAAAGAGAAGAAATAAATTTGCAAGAATAAAATACGAAACCGATCAACTAGAAGCCGAAAACGAGCAAATATCAAAGGAAAACTTTTATCTCCTTATTTTATCAGCAGGATTATTGCTTACTGCAGTTTTAGTGTATTTAGTTATCTCCCAACGCGCTAAAAATAGAAAGCTAAAACTTATCCAAGTACAGCAAAAAGCTAACGAGGATATTTATAACTTAATGCTTAGTCAACAAGATAAGGTAGACGAAGCCAGAACATTAGAGAAAAAACGAATCTCAGAAGAGTTACATGATGGTGTTTTAGGACGTTTATTTGGGACACGTCTTAGCTTAGACAGTATTAATTTTAAAGATGGTAAAGAAGCGATGATGACCAGAGCTAATTACATAGGTCAGCTTAAAACCATAGAAGAAGATATACGAAAGATTTCACATGAGTTGAATACAGACTTCGTCTCTGGTTCTGGGTTTATGGATATTGTTTCAGAACTTATTGAAAATCAAACTAAGGCATATGGCTTAGCCTATAAGTTTAACTATACTGATGATATAAGTTGGGATTCTGTATCTAATAAGACAAAGATTAATATCTACAGAATCATTCAAGAATCTATGCAAAACATATATAAGCATGCTAATGCAAAAGCTATAAAAATTAGTATTTCTTTAGAAAAAGATGTAATTTGCCTAGACATCATTGATGATGGAGAAGGCTTCGATACATCGAAAAGCAAAAAGGGTATTGGATTAAAGAATATGACGTCTCGCGTAGAAGACATTAATGGAAAAATAACCTTTACTTCTCAATCTGGAAATGGTACGACTGTTAATGTTAAGATTCCCTATAATAACCAATCGACATGACATGAATCAGTGCGTGAGTTTGAATTTTATCAAACTTTACATTGATGACTTGCATCTGTCTTATTAAAAACCAGAAATAACCAGATGAAACATATTAACATCTTAATGGTAGATGATCACCCAATAATTATTGAGGGTTACCAAAATGTGTTAATGGCCACAAAAGAAGAAGATCAAACCCTACTTATTGATACTGCTAATAATTGCGATACTGCTCAACTAATGATTAACAGAGCAGCAAAAGGCACACCATACGATGTGTGTTTTTTTGATATTAGTCTACCACCTTCAGAAGATGGAAGATATGCCTCGGGCGAAGATTTGGCGCTGCTAGCAAAGAGAGTAATGCCAGATGCTAAAATTATTATTTTAACGATGTTTAATGAATCCTTTAGAATTCATAATATAATTAAAGAAATAAATCCGGACGGTTTTCTCATAAAAAGTGATTTAACTTCTATGGAGCTAGCAGATGCATTTCAACAAATTCTTAAATATCCACCTTATTATAGCAGTACTGTGAGTAATTATGTGAAAAAGACCATCACTAGCGAAATTTATGTAGATGATATTAATAGAAAAATTCTTCACCTTTTGTCACAGGGAATAAAAACCAAAAGTTTAAGTGAATATATTCCTTTGTCTACCAGTGCTATAGAAAAACGAAAAAAGCAGCTAAAATTGTTATTTTCAGTTGAAGACGGAAAAGACGAGACACTACTTTATGAGGCAAGAGAAAAGGGGTATTTGTAAAAAAGAGAATAAAAACAGGTCTTTTTATAGTTTAAAAACCAGCTTGAAACCGTTGTTATTGTTGGTAATTACGGTTTTACCACATTAAGTCTATGGTTTTACCACACCTAAGTATGAATATGTTACTTTACTTTTACCACAGGTCAACAAGAATTAATTAATCCCTCATTAAGTAATTGTTGAGTTAATAGCAAGAAAAATTAAACCTAGTTGTACTTCTTACGGCTAGGTTTTTTTCTTGCTTTTTTATAGCCAACTTGCATTATGTTCTGATAGTTTAGCTATAAATAGTCCTAAATAAATAATGGCGACTATAAACTTTAAAAACGTTGAGGCTACAAAACCTAAAAATGAGCCAAAGGCAGCTTTCAGGGCTTTGTTAATATCATTTCTGTGAATCATTTCTCCAACTAAAGCTCCAATAAAAGGTCCGATGATTATTCCAAATGGAATAGGAGTTATAAGCCCTATAACCAAACCTAGAGTAGTACCAATCATACCTTCTTTACTACCACCAAAACGTTTTGTCCCTATAGCAGGTATAATATAATCTAGTACATAAATTAAAATAGCGATGACTAGGGTAACAATCAAAAAAGTATTGCTTAGCTGCACACCTTCAGTAAAATGTAAGACTAAGATTCCAAACCAACTTGTAAGTGGGCCAGGAATTATGGGTAGAAAGCTACCTAAAATACCAAGAATCATCAGCAGTACGCCAAGTGTTACAAGAAATATTTCCATATAAATTATTTGTTTTCAATTATATGACGCAATAATGATAGTTTAGTTACATTTTAACTAAAAGATTAGTTTAAACTAAATATTTAGTTATATTTGTTTAAATGTTCAACTAAAAACTTAGTTCAATGAAACAATTAACTAAAGCTGAGGAAGAGATAATGCAAGCGCTTTGGCAATTAAAAAAAGCTAACGTTAAGTCTGTTATTGAGGTCTTGCCAGAGCCAAAACCTGCTTATAATACTGTGTCTACAATTGTTAGGATTTTAGAGTCTAAAGGTTTTGTGGATTATGAAAAGGAAGGTAAAGGTCATACGTATTTCCCAATAGTGGCAAAAGAAGCTTACAGTAATCAGTCTATAAATAAGTTGCTAGACAATTATTTTCAAGGATCTTTTAAAAGTATGGTGTCTTTTTTTGTGAAAAAGAATGATGTTGATGTTAATGATATAGAAAGCTTACTTAACGAAATTAATAAAGACAAGTAGTTATGCTGTACAGTATCATTCAAATTGTATTGTTTCAAACACTTTTTTTGTTAGTGTACGACTTGTTTTTAAGACGCGAAACCTTTTTTAATTATAACAGAATCTATCTATTGCTAACATCTGTGTTTTCAATAGTGTTGCCATTTGTAAAACTTCCAGAATTACGAAAGGTTACAACACAAGAAACGGTTATAAGATTACCAGAAGTCTTTATTGGTGAGGCTTCAAACATTGATACGAATCCTTTTGTGGTTGAGCAAATAAACGAAGTAACCAATACAAACCCACAATTACCTGTATGGCTAATAGTGTTATACATTGGTGTGGTATTAGCAGCACTAGTGTTTATAGTAAAAATTGCAAAACTCTATTTTATAAAAAGCAATAATCCTAAACGTTGGAAAGGCAACATACTCATTGTTAATCTTCTTAAAAGTTCAGCGGCGTTCTCATTTTTTAACACCGTTTTTTTAGGAGACAAGATTCCAAGTTCTGAAAGAAATACAATATACGAGCATGAGCTAGTGCATGTGAAAGAAAAGCACAGTGTAGATCTGTTGTTTTTTGAAGTCCTCAGAATCCTCTTTTGGTTTAGTCCATTGGTATATATGTATCAAAGTAGAGTTAAGGAATTGCACGAGTTTATAGCAGATGCTAAAGCTGTGAAACATCAAGGTAAGTCTAGTTATTATCAAAGTTTGTTACATCAAATATTAGACACTAATACTTTGTCTTTTACCAATACATTTTTCAAAAAATCATTAATCAAAAAACGAATCATTATGTTACAAAAATCAAAATCCAGTCAAAAGAATTTGTTTAAGTATGCGCTTTTATTTCCTGTAATATTTGCAATGTTGGTTTATACCTCAACTGAGGTTAAAGCACAAGAAAAATCGGATGCTAAAACAGAAATGAATCAAAAGTTGACAGATGAGGAAGCGCAAATAAGAATTTATTATGAAGGGTTAGTCAAAAATTATAAAGATCTTACACATTTGTTAGAAATAACTAGAGAATATGATTACACAGAAAAAAAGTATATTCCAACAAGAGACGAGTATTTGCGTTATGTTGCATACACAAGATTTATAGGATTGAGATTCAAAGAATTTTTGCAAAAATCTAAAAAGGTAAAGTCTGATAGAGCTAAGTATTTTGATGAAATGATAAATTTTAACAGATCGTATCAAGATCATCTTGAATACCTTAAAACAGATGAAGCAAAAAAATCCCATAACGAGAGTGCTGACAATAGAACTTTAAGAGTTATTTCTGAAGATATAAATAACTTAACGATGGAGGAACATAGAGATGCTTTAGAAAAGGCTAAAGATGTTATACATGGTAGTTTTTATAGAAAACTAATTGTTAGTGATGACTCAGAAAGTATAGTTATAACTAAAGATAATTATGATGGTATTATTCAGTTGCTTACATCACATGAAATAAAAAAACTTTTAGAAAATTCTCAAACAAGAAAAGAAACTGCTAATAATTATTTGGATGAAGTCCCTTTTCATGTTGTAGACCAAGCACCATCACACAAAGAGTGCGTAAATTTAATATCAGAACAAGATAAAAAGGAATGTTTCTCAGAGTTTGTAAATGCTCATGTTAAGAAGAATTTTAATACAAAAGTAGAGACCAATGCAGAGCTACATAAAAAGCGCATTTTTGCACGTTTTTTAATCGATGCAGATGGAAATGTTACCAGAATACAAGCCAGAGCAGCTAGTAAAGTTTTAGAAGAAGAAGCAATACGTGTTTTAAGCTTGTTGCCACAATTTATACCTGGTCGTCAAAAAGATAAAGCTGTCGCTGTAGCATTTTCTTTACCAATTGTATTAAATTAAAAATAGAAGTCAGTTTATGAGATTTCGAGTAATTATTGTTTCTGTATTATTGGTGTCTTGTGTGGTTAATTCTCAAAGTATCAAAGAAAAGGCTGACCAATTTTTTGCGATAGGTAACTTTTCAAAATCAATTGAAACGTACAAAACTCTAGAAGTCTTAGATGATGTGTACGATGATATAGCAAAGGCATACGTTGCTATTGGTAATTATGGCGAAGGTTTAGCTTACTATAAAAAAGCAATTTCTGTAAGCCCAGAAGATCTTTTGTTACAATATCAGTATGCCAAGCTATTGTCAAAAACAAAGAATTATAAAGAAGCCCATAAACGTTTTTCAGATTTAATCAAAATAGATAGCCTCAATCCAAATTTTCATTATGAGTTAGGTGTAACATTAGAAAAACTTCAAGATAGCACAGCCTTAGAGCGTTTTAAAACCACCTATCAGTTAGATTCAACACATCAAAAAGCAATTTTTAAAATTGGTAAAGAGCATCTTGTAAAACGAAGGTTTAAAGAAGCACATACAATTATAGATGTAGGTTTAGAAAGCTACTCAGACAATATAGAACTTATAAGTTTAAAGGCGCAGACTTATTATTATCAAGAATACTATACGTATGCTGTAGTTTGGTTTAACAAGCTTTTAGATTTAGGTGAAAAATCAGAATTTATTCACGAAAAACTCAGTCTAAGTTATGCTCAAAACTCAGATTACAAAGAGGCAATTTACCAGAGAGAAGAAGTTTTAAAATACAATCCTAAAGATGCTAATGCCTTGTTTGTTTTAGGTAATTATTATGCGGCTTTGAGTGATTTTGAAAAGGCAGAAGACTATTATAAAAAATCACTGAAGTTACGTGATGTGTCATTATCTAATGAATATCAAAAATTAGGTATAGTTTTAAATAGACAGAAAAAGTACAAGGAAGCTATTGAGGCTTTTCAAAAAGCACAAAAAGAGGATCCTGATGATATTATGAATTCATTTTTTATTCTGAGATCAAAGGATGAATATTATGCAGATGTTGATGCCAAAATAAAATTATATGAGGACTTTATAAAAAAGGAAAAAAATGCTCCTTTGAAACCCTATGCAGAACGAAGGTTGAAAGAGTTAAAGGAGGAAAAATTCTTAGAAGAAGACTAAAACCTAAAAATATTGTACATTTCGCTATTAGAAATGTGCTAATGAACCGACTAGCTTGTTTTTTATTAATTTTTCTGTTAACCGCTTGCGACTATTTTGAGAAGCAAAAAGTAAATTCAGAAGATTTACTAGAAGAAGAATTACAAACCTTCAATTGGAACGATGTTGATACGTATCCAACCTTCAATAGTTGTGAGGGTATGACAACTAAAGAGGATAGTAGAGTTTGTTTTCAGAATACCTTATTGCAGCACGTTAATGACTATTTGGGAAGTCAAAACATTGTCGTTTCAGAAGATGTTTATGATACTATTCGATTAAAATTAATTATAGACAACAAAGGACTTTTACAAATTGAAGATATCATCTTAAAACCAGAAACCGAATATCAAATTCCTGAAATAGACAGCTTGTTACGTCAAAGTTTAAAAGATGTGCCAAAAATATTTCCTGCTATAAAAAGAGGACAGCAAGTTACGACTGCGTTTGAATTGCCTGTAATTGTCAGGATAGATTAGTTTTGTTAGAAGTTAGAAGTTAGAAGTTAGAAGTTAGTGGATGAAAACAGGAAAACTTGGCATCTTTGCGTCTTAGCGAGAAAAAACTAAAATCGTATCGCCAATTTCTGCATCAATCGTAATACTTCAACATACAGCCAAATAAGCGTTGCTAAAAGTCCCCAAGTAGCCAGCCATTCTTTGTGTTTTGGCGCTTTGTTTTTGTAACGTTCTATATAGTCAAAATCTAAGAGCAAAGCAAAGGAAGCTGCAATAGCAGCCAAAACATTAAAAACAATAGCAAACCACGATGTACCTCTAATGTAGGTTTTTATACCAAAAAAACTCAAAATCCACGAGATAAGATAAACTACCATAATACTTACAGTAGCTGTAATAATAACGCTTCTAAGCTTTTTAGTGACTACTATAATTCTTAATTGGTAAAGCAACAGCATTACAAAAAATGTAATGATAGTTACACCAATAGCTTGGTATGGCAAATCAGGAAAATTTTTGTGCGCATATGAAGAGAAACCACCTAAAAAAAAGCCTTTTGCAATAACATAAAGCGGTACTAAAATATGCGCCCAGTTTTGTCGTACAGAAATTAAAACACTCATTACAATAGCTCCTAGCATTCCACCTAAGGTAAACCATCGCATTTGCATTCCGGCTTCGTTGAGTTTCCACAAGTAAGCTGTAATGGCTGCAATAACCAAAATGCCCATCATAGACTTAAAGAAAATACCAGCAACAGACATCGTTTTTGTAGACGATTTGCCATCATCCCAAAAGTAGTCGTTAAAAACAGGGTTAGAGGTTTTAAAATTCCTGAGGCTCATTATTATAAGTTGAATTTATAACCAACAGCAATATCAGTAGAAAAGTTGCCTTGATTGTCTAAAAAAGCAGCAAATAATTCGCCGTAAATTATTGTAATATAGCTGTTGTTGCCAACCTTAATATCTGAACCTATACCAAAAATAAAAGGAATATCAAATGAAGTTTCGTTAGAGTCTACTTCCATATCATTTTCATCTAAGAATGTAAAATCCGAAAAATTGATGGTCGCTAATTTCACTTGTCCATAAATTGAAAATGTTTCTTTATTTATAAACCTAAAACGATAGCCCAAAGCTAATTCTGTTGTACTATATTTAAAATCATCACTTTCAAAAGCATGTCTGGCTTGTAAAAAACCAGAATGTCTTGGTATTGCATTAGCCTCAAAAATTTCTAATTCTGCACCAATCATCGGTGTTTTAGTGTTGTCAGGATTACCAACAAATGGACTATTTGTAATTCCACCAGAAAATCCAAGTCTAAACTGAACACTACTTTCAGTACTCGTAGAAGTGTAGTTAGAATCTACAGAAACATTATAACTGTCTATATAATTCCTAAGGCTATAAAGCGTTAATTTTAGCTTGTCTGTAGACATGCCATTGGTAAGGTTGCTTAGTGTAGATTTATATTCTTCTTGATAATCATTATTATCATCTTTGGTATTCTTCAGTTCAGTAATACTGCCATCTTCAGATTTCACAAAATAACGGTATTTACCATCAATCGTATTCCATAGTAGATCTAGTTTACCATCAACTTCGGTTTTAAGCTCTAGAGATTCGCCATTAACATTGTAGGTTTGTTGGCTATAATTTATTTGAAAAGCCATGCAGAAAAGTATTGCAACTAAAATTTTCTTCATTTGTGAGTTTTTTAAGTGATTTGTGGTCTGCCAATAACCGCAAAGGGCATTGGTTGTAGTAAAGCTATTAAAAATATCTTAAGTATAGGTTACTTTGTAAAAGTTCTCCCTTTCCATTGATAGGGTTTAAAAAGCGATAAAACAGCTATATACACACTAAAAAAAGGATAAATAAAGCAAGACCAAACATAAGAGAATAGCACATTTTCTTGTTTAAAAAAACGAGCTGTTTTAAATATTAATAGAAAATCAATGCTGAATTTTATTACTACTAAAGCAATTGCTATCCTCGGTTTTAAATAGCCTAAAAATAGAATAGGAAGCATGGCAATACAAGCTAGGTTTCCCAAAAAAACAATAAGCCCAACTAATTTTGAAAACCAATTAGGATTATGACTGGTTTTTGAAGCCCAACGCAAGCGTTGCTGAATTAAGGCGCTTAAATTCATGACAGGTTTTGTGCTGACAATGGCTTGGTTAGATTTTAAATACAAGACTTTTTTAGAATCCGCTTTTTTCAGTTTTTCTAGCAAAAAAATATCGTCACCACTAGCCAAATAATCGTTGCCACTAAAACCATTTACGGATTGAAATATAGATTTTTTATACCCAAAATTAGCACCATTTGACAAAAACGGAAGTTTTATCCCAAAACCACCAATAGTAGCACCTTGCAAACTTAAAACATCAAGTATTTGAAAACGTTTTAAAAAGGAACTGCCATCATTATAAGTCACTGGAGCAACAATACAATTTGGTTGGTGATTTTGAATACATTCATCAAAAGTATCTAGCCAATATTTTGGTAAAACGCAATCCGCATCTGTAGTAATAATCCAATCGTGTTTTGCCATAGCTACAGCAGAACTAATAGCATCCTTTTTTGGAGAATTAGTAACTCTGCTGTTCTTTATAATCTTAATAACGTCAGTTCGAGTGTCACGCTTTTTGCGTGATGTATCGAGAACGTTTTGGATTACTTCCACAGAACCATCTTCAGAATCATCGTCAACCATGATAATTTCAAATAGTGTTTTAGGATAATTCAATCTGTAAATTGAGTTCAATAGTTCACTTAAATTCTCAGCCTCATCTTTAAAAGGAATTATAACAGAAAATTTTGTTTTAGGTTCTAAATCCTGAAGCTCAAAATCTTCAACCTTATCAAAACCATAGATAAAACCAACTATAAAAATTAAATAAACAATTATAATTGCTATGAGTGTTGTGGAAATCATGCTTTGGTTTTAGGGAGTTTAAAATTTAAAACAAAATAGCTGCCAAGTACACTTGGGATAGCAAAATTTAGTATCCACATAATTAAAACAATACATAAAATAGTAAGCTCATCTACACCAATATGAGTAAATAAAAAAACAGCCACACTTCCTTTTATTACAACATCGAATATAGAAATTGTTGGTATTATAGAAGCTAATAGATACATGCTTGTGATAACAACCATATCATCATAGTAGCTGAGGTTAACTTCAAAAATTGTTAACAGATAATAAAATTGAAATGAAAAAATAAGATACCGTAATAGTGATAAGATAATATTACTTACATGCACTTTTAATGTGATGTTTTTAATATAATCTATAATTTGATTAACAGAATATCCTCTAAAATTAAAACGTTTATGTTTCACTCCGAAAATAGCAAAAACAGACATTAATAAAATTAAAGCACCAAATCTTACGACTCTATAATAATCAACTTCTAGTTGATAGCGATTAATAAAAATTACTAATCCTACAACACCAAAAATGGTTGTTATGGTCATTTGCGAAATATTACCCAAGAGATTGAGTAGTAAAACACGTTTTCTATAGGTTTTGGTAAAGTAGGCAACTTTTGCACCATAATCGCCAATTCGGTTTGGTGTAATTAGCGATGCTGTTAAACCACCAAGACTTTGCTCTAAGGCTTCTTTAAAAGAAATTGGTTTAATGGTTTTAACTAAAGTTTTCCATTTCAAAATTTCAAAAAGCCAATTAAAACCACTTAAAATCACTAAAAAAATGATGTTTTTTGTTGAAAAAGTCTTGTTTTCTTTCAAAAAAGCTATAAAATCACTCAGCTGAAGTTGCCCATTTTCGGTGAGTTTTGAATAAATAAAATAAAATGCACCAACAACAATGCTTAACTTAATCAGCACAAAGAAGAATTGCTTAGTTTTGTAAGGTATGTTGTAAAGCATGATACAAATTAAACCAAAAACTTACACATGAAGCTTAATTTAAAACAATACCTCTTTTTATTTAGTCTACTATGTGTTGGGATGCATAGTAATGCTCAGTTTAGTAAAGCTACCAGTAAATGGAAAGCACTTTTTGCGGTAGGTTTTAACTATCCTACAACAGATGGTTTTGTAGATGGAACTTACGCTCAATCGGTTAATTTTCCAACGGTAAATATTGGTGTACAACACATGTTTAAACGTGCTTATGGAGTAAAGCTAGATTATGGTTTTAACCGTTTCAAAAACGATGATGGTTCACCAGAGTTTAAGATAAACTACTCTCGTATAAATGCACAATTTGTATTTGACCCTACAGAATATTTAGGTTTTTTACCACCACGTTTAAGAACCATCTTGCATGCAGGACCAGGATTTAGTTTTGCAAAACCTTTGGGTGGTTTAGAAGATAACAAACAGTCTTATTTAAATCTTTTGGGTGGTTTAGAGCTACACTACGCTATTAACGAAAAAGTATCTGTTTATACAGATGTAGCCTATATATATGGATTAACATCTTTAGATGAGTATGATCCTCCCATAAGTGGGCTAGGTGCATTTAACGGCAGTGTGTTTAATGTTACTTTTGGTATTGCTGTGTCGTTAAGTGGTTGTCAGTATTGTGATTAAATAACTCAAATAAATTTTAAGACTATTGAAATATTTATTTTCAGTAAAAAAAAGAATTATATGGTATTAAAAACGAAAGTCAATTTATTAGTTGCCGTAAGTATCTTGTTGGCTATGAGTGGTTTTGGTAATGCTCAAGAAAAAGAGACTAAGGTAGAATCAACTGAAGAGGTAGAGATTGTTGAGGTTGACGCAGAACAAGAGCCAGAATTTATTCCTTTTAATGCTGTAAATGAAGTGCCTTATTCAGAGGAGTGTGAAAATTATAAAACTAACGAAGAGCGAAAAAAATGTTTTGTAGAATTTATACGGAATCACACTATTAGAAAATTCAATACAGATTTACCGAGAGAGCTAGGTTTGTCTGCTGGTAAAAAACGCATTTTTGTTGGTTTTAAAATCGATGTAACAGGTAATGTTGTAGATGTAAAGTCTAGAGCAGAGCATGAAGATCTTGAAAAAGAAATTGAGCGCGTTATTAATTTGCTTCCGAAGTTTATTCCAGGAAAACACAAAGGTAAAGTAGTAACTGTCGCCTATTCACTGCCTGTAATTTTTACTATAGAAGAGTATGAGGTGAAGGGTGATAAACAGAAAAACTAATATGTATTAGACTTTAATGAGTAAAGAACAAATAATATTAGGAATAGATCCAGGAACAACCATTATGGGATTTGGACTTATTAAAGTGGTTGGGAAACAAATGCAGTTTTTACAACTTAATGAGCTACAACTAAAAAAGTACGACGATCATTATCTAAAACTTAAGCTCATATTTGAACGAACTGTAGAACTTATAGACACCTATCATCCAGATGAAATAGCAATTGAGGCACCATTCTTTGGTAAGAATGTACAGAGTATGCTAAAATTAGGGAGAGCTCAAGGTGTTGCCATGGCAGCAGGTTTGTCTCGCGAAGTGCCTATCACAGAATATTCGCCTAAGAAAATTAAAATGGCAATAACCGGTAATGGTAATGCCAGTAAAGAACAGGTGGCAAAGATGTTACAAAGCACACTGAATCTAAAGGAATTGCCAAAAAATCTCGATTCTACAGATGGTTTGGCAGCAGCAGTTTGTCATTTTTATAACCAAGGTCGTGTTGAGGTTGGTAAAAGTTACTCTGGTTGGGGAGCTTTCGTAAAACAGAACGAGGATAGAGTAAAAAAGTAGAATGGCAGGCATCTACATCCATATTCCCTTTTGCAAACAAGCTTGTTACTATTGTGATTTTCACTTTTCAACATCTTTAAAAAAGAAAGATGAACTAGTGAGCGCTTTAGCAAAAGAACTACAGTTACGTAAAGACGAGATTAAAGATATAGAGGTGCAAACCATCTATTTTGGCGGAGGAACACCTAGCTTATTGATGAATGACGAATTACAATTATTGATTGATGCTGTTTATGAAAACTATAAAGTAGCTGAAAACCCTGAAATTACACTCGAAGCCAATCCAGATGATTTGTCTAAAACCAGAATTTTAGAACTGTCCAAGAGTCCAATAAACCGATTGTCAATTGGTATTCAATCCTTTTTTGAACACGATTTAAAATTGATGAATCGAGCGCATAATGCTGAAGAAGCCAAAGAATGTTTGTCTATAGCGACACAATATTTTGATAATATTTCAATAGATTTAATTTATGGAATTCAAGGAGCATCAAATACGCAATGGCTTCAAAATATTGATATTGCATTGAGTTATAATGTTCCTCATATTTCGAGTTATGCATTAACCGTTGAGCCTAAAACTGCTCTAGCATCATTTATAAAAAAAGGAATTATAGATGATGTAAACGATGAGCAAGCACATGAACAATTTCATTTACTTAAGGATAAACTTGAAGCTTCAGATTTTATACATTATGAGTTGTCTAACTTTGGTAAGGAAGGCTATTTTAGTAAAAATAATTCAGCCTATTGGCAAGGTAAACCATACATTGGTATAGGGCCATCTGCACATTCGTTTAATGGCAAGCAACGTGGTTGGAATGTTAGAAACAACACTAAGTACATTGAAGCTATTCAGCAAAACGAGCTACCAATTGAAATAGAAACTTTAACCACAACAGACCGTTACAACGAGTATATAATGACAGGTCTAAGGACTATTTGGGGAGTGTCTTTAGATAAAGTTGAAAGAGATTTTGGTAAAACTTATAAAGATTACTTAAAAGAGCAAGCCGAAACTTTTATAAATCAACATTTATTGTATATTGATAATAAGCATATACGTGTCACTAAGAAAGGACAATTTTTAAGTGATGGTATAGCCTCCGAATTATTTAAACTTAATTTAACGTGATTACACAAATTCAATACAATTCCAGAAAACTTAAAATAGATTTAACCAAGCCTTTAGACATTTCCATACCAATAAAGGATGGAGATTCAAATGTTAATGCATGGTATATTGGGGCACCAAAAATACAGCCAGAGGTGTTTGATAAAGATGTAATTAGTGTAGAAAAGGGTGCTTCGGTTAATTTTAACTCTATAACGTTTAACCCACATTCTCATGGTACACATACAGAAACAGTGGGTCATATCACAAAGGAGAAATACTCAATTAATAAGCATTTAAAGCGCTTTTTCTTTTTAGCAGAAGTAATTACTGTAGCACCAGAAAAGCGAGGTGAAGATTATGTAATCTCAGCAAAACAATTGCAATTTGCAATTGGTAACAAAAAACGAGAAGCCATAGTAGTACGAACAATGCCTAATACCAAGGATAAAAAAACAAGACAATACTCTAATACCAATTGGACTTATTTTGAAGAAGAAGCAATTAAGTTATTAGTTAAAAAGGGTGTTAAGCACTTACTCGTAGATTTGCCAAGTGTAGACAGAGAAGAAGATGGAGGAGAGCTAAAAGGACATAATGCATTTTGGAATACAAAAGGAGCCATAAGAAAAGATGCGACTATTACAGAGTTTATCTATGTATCTAATAAGATTGAAGATGGAGCTTATATGCTAAATCTTCAAGTTGCACCTTTTGAAAATGATGCTACGCCAAGTAAACCTGTGCTGTATAAAATATTAGATTAGATAAGTTACATCTTGTAATGCTAAATTTATTTTAGCATCTGTGACTCGATGGGAAGCATAGTAATGTGACGAGGGCACGATAAAAGTGTCTCAATAATACATATGGAAACATTTTTTATAATAATCATTAGTATCCTGGTAACACTGGGTTTGGTTACCATTTTTAGACAATGGAAAATCAAAAAGAAAACCAATGAACAGTCAATCGTTTTGTTAGATAAAATAAAGCGTGTTTGTAAGTTTATTACTGTAGAAGGCGACTTTGCTGAAATTTACCACTACGAAGATGTAAAAGAAAAATTCTTAAAACTTATATCTAGTAGAAAGAAGGCTTTGGTGGTTATTAATGCTAAGGCACACGTTGGGTTTGATTTAAGCAAAGTACAGATGCAATCAGATTTAAAATCTAAAACAGTAGTCCTATCTCATTTTCCACAACCCGAAGTTTTGTCTATAGAGAGTGATATTAACTACTACGATAAGCAAGATGGTATGTTCAATAAGTTTGAAGCTTCAGATCTTACAGAACTTCATACCAAAGCAAAAGAACACATTATGGACAAAATCCCAGAAAGCGGATTGTATAATGTTGCAAAACTAGAAGCCTTAGAGGCGATTCAACTTATAGAAAATTTAGTACAAACCATTGGTTGGACCTTGGATTATTCAGCATTAAAAGTTGAAGGAGAAGAAAAAAAGCTACTAAAATGAATATAGAAGACTTTAGAAATTATTGTATGAATAAAAAGGAAGTTACAGAACATTTCCCTTTTGATAATGATACATTGGTTTTTAAGGTTTGCAATAAAATGTTTGCTCTTGCTTCATTAAAACGTTGGGAAAACCATGAAGGTTTTATAAACCTTAAATGTAACCCAGACTATGCAGAAGAACTCCGTGCAGAGTACAATAGTATAACACCAGGTTACCACATGCACAAAAGACTTTGGAACAGTGTAAAGATCCACAACACAGACCTTTCGACAAAATTTATCCTAGAACTTATTGACCACTCTTATGACGAGGTGGTAAAAGGGCTCCCTAAAAAAGTACGAGATAACTTATAGCTATTGTCCTGTATTTCAGGTTAAAGAAATTACTCTTCCATTCGTCGCCACCAAGTGTTTACTCGTCTAAAAATGCCGCTATAGCCTCAACTGTAGGGTTAAATTTGTCTTATCTAATAATCAAAGTATCCCCAAGCTATGAGTACGGTATTAATTATTTTTTCATTGACATTAACACAAATTGGCATGTATTTATTTCTAAAGAGTAGTATAGAAAATGTTTTAGAATATTATTCTAATAACAATTTAAAAGAAAAACAATCTGAAGCGATTAAATTGCAAAGTGCAGAAAGTATTAAACAAAATGACACAACCGTGTTACCAAAAAAGGTAGATAACACTAATCATTTAGTTTTAAACAAAAGCTTGAGACATCTAGAATTTATTTCTCAATTTGAAATGTATTTAGAAGACAAAAATTACAAAAGTTTTTCAATTGAGTTTCTTCAAGAGTTTGAAAAACTAAAAATTGAAGCTCAACTTACAACCCTAAAAACCACAAATAGGCTTAATGACAAAGGATTGAGAGCTGCCTAAGCAAAAACCATTCGTCGACACTTATCTGCCATCCAACGACAGTAAGCCTCGTTCAACCGAATAATAAATACCATTTTTCTATATAGAAGTAACTTGCTTCAGTATAATTTAGCTAAATATGAGAACCCTTAATGTTTTACTTATAGAAGATGATATGATTGAAGTGATGAAGCTTAGCAGAGCTACGTCATCCTTAAATCTTAATCACAAAATTATTGAGGCTAATAATGGTGAAGAAGCTCTTAAGTTATTAGAGGAAAAAGATAAACTTCCAGATATAATCCTATTAGACCTAAATATGCCTAAAATAAATGGAATAGAATTTCTAAAAATTTTAAAGGCAGATGATAGGCTAAAATACATACCAACAATAATTCTAACAACGTCCAATAACCAACGTGATCTTTTAGAGTGTTATAGAATAGGTATAGCAGGTTATGTGCTAAAGCCTTTAAAATATGAAGATTATGTTTCTAAAATTGAAAAATTATTAGGATATTGGAGTATTAATGAACTAATCACAACGTAATAGATCATATTTTGCAACTTCCATTAAGCATTTGTAAAATAATGTTTTAATTTTCTGTGATTAAAAATGCCCTTTTTTAACCTTAAAAAATTACACCCATGAAAGGTATAATCTTTACCGAATTTTTAGATTTAGTTGAAGAAAAATTTGGCCTGGCTATGGTAGATAAAATAATTACCCAGTCTAATTTAGAGTCTGAGGGAATCTACACATCTGTTGGAACTTATGAGTTTTCAGAAATGCTGCAACTTATTTCACATCTGAGTGAAAATACAGATATAGCAATAGACGATTTGCTAATGGTATACGCAGAGCACCTTTTTAAAGCGCTAATAAAGTCACATCCCAACTTAGTAGCACATTACAAAGATCCAATGAATTTATTGGCTTCGATAGAAAATCATATTCACGTAGAAGTAAAGAAAATATATCCAGACGCACAGTTGCCTTCTTTTGAACTAGAAGAAAAAACAGATGACAAAATGGTAATGATATATAAGCCTGATAAAGCATTGTACATGCTTGGTAAGGGCCTAATGTTAGAAACTTTTAAGTTGTTTGGTGTGCCAGCAAATATTGAAATGGAAAAACTTAATGATCAAGGAACAGAAGTTAGGTTTTTCATCAATAAAGCTTAACAATGAGTCAGGAAGAAGTAGATATTCTTAAAAGAACTCTTGCTAGAGAGAGGGCATCTAGGAAAGCTGCAGAAGAAATTTTGGAAGCAAAATCTGCAGAATTATACGAAGTTAACCAAAAATTAGAAGCATCTCATAAAGAACTAACTACACTATACTCTAAAACGAATTCTCAGTTACAAGGTGTTTTTGAAACCATCGCAGATGCGTATGTTGTTGCAGATGTAAATGGAGATATTATAAAAATGAATGAAGCCACACTTCCTTTATTAGGTATTCAAAATATAAATGATACATGTAACTTAATGGAGTTGGTTAAACCGTCAGAATATGACCGTGTGTATAAAGCTTTTAATAAGCTATATAGAGAAGGTGGTAATATTTCAGACCTTAGAGTTAATATCACTACTATAGATAAAAGAGACATATTAGTGCAAATAAATGCTAGTGTTATTTATGATAAAGAGCGACCAATAGCTACTCAAGGTATAGTAAGAGATATTACTTTAGAGAATAAATACCAACAAGCTTTAGTTACCCAAAAGCAAAAGTATGGTAACATTATTGCCAATATGAATCTTGGTCTTGTAGAGGTAAACAATGACGATGAGATTTTAATGGTGAACCAAAGTTTTGAAGAAATGTCTGGTTATTTAGAAGAAGAATTATTAGGTAAAAAAGGAGGAGACGTTTTTCAAGCTGATAGCAACAATGACAGAATAAAAATAGAAAACGAGAAACGACTAAGAGGTGAGTCTAATTCTTATGAACTAAAGGTTAAAAATAAAAAAGGTGAAATTAGATATTGGCTTATAAGTGGTGCGCCAAATTATGATTTAAAAGGAAATATAACTGGGTCCATAGGCATACATCTAGATATTACAGAATTAAAAAATCTAGAATTTCAGAAAGAGAAACTTCTTCAAAAGCTAGAAAAGAGTAATGAAGAGTTACAAGAGTATGCTCACATAGTTTCTCATGATTTAAAATCTCCATTAAGAAGTATTGATGCCCTAATTAGCTGGTTAAAAGAAGACAATAAAGATAAGCTTGATGATGTAAGTCTTCAAAATTTTAGTCTCATAGAAACAACCCTAGAAAAAATGGAGCAGTTAATTTCTGATATTTTAAATTATTCTAGTGTTGCTTCAGATAATACAGACTTAGAACCTGTAAATACACAGGCTTTAATAGATGATTTGCTCAAAATATTATATGTACCAGATCATATAAACGTAAGGGTGCTAAATACCTTACCAACTGTATGTGGAGATAAAACCAAGCTTCAACAGGTTTTTCAAAATCTAATAAGTAATGCTGTAAAGTTTAATGACAAGGAAAATGGCCTTATAGAAATTGATGTAGAAGAAAATGATAACTTCTATCAATTTTCCTTTAAAGACAATGGTATTGGTATAGACCCTCAGTTTCACGACAAAATATTTAAGATTTTTCATTCACTTAATAAAAGCAAAGACTCTACTGGGATTGGACTTTCATTGGTTAAAAAAATTGTCAATCTTCATGATGGTAAAATATGGTTAGAAAGTGAACCAGGAAAAGGAACTACATTTTATTTCACTTTAAAAAAGTAACATGAAAACAGTACAATTAGTAAAAAGGGACAATAAAAACTGGGAATATATAACACCAAAACAAGAGTTAAAAGAACCTTTGGTTTTAGTGTTTGGAAATCGTTTAGCAATTGAAAACAAAAATATTTATGCTGAAATAAGGACGTTGTTTCCTGATGGTGAAATTATATTTGGCTCTGCATGTGCAGAAATTTCTTCAGACACAGTCAACGAAAATAGTATAACCATTACGGCAATTCAGTTTGAAAAAAGTAATTTCATCGTTAAGACCAGTAATGTTTTAAATAAAGATTTAGATAGCTATAAAACCGGTAATGAATTAATAAACCAATTCCCAAAAGAGGGCTTAAAATATGTTTTTGTTGTATCTGAAGGAAGTTTTATAAACGGAAGTCAGCTAACAAGAGGTATGAGCGCCTCAACAGATGATAATATAGTTATAACAGGTGGTTTATGTGGTGATGATACCAGGTTTGAAAAAACAATTGCAGGTTATAATGAAAACCCTAAACCAGGCGAAATAGTTGCAGTTGGTTTTTATGGAGAGACTCTAGATATTTCGTTTTCTATTCATGGCGGATGGACTCCCTTTGGACCAGAGCGTATTGTCACAAAATCTGAAGGAAACACCTTATATGAGTTAGATGGTAAACCAGCATTAGACCTATACAAATCCTATTTAGGTGATAAAGCAAAAGACCTTCCTAGCGCAGCATTGCTGTACCCTTTAAATGTAACTTCAGAAAATGAAAAACAATCAATAGTAAGGTCTATTTTAAACATCGATGAAGAGAATAATGCTGTAATCTTAGCTGGTGATATAACCAAAAATTCCAAAGTACAGCTTATGATGACTAATGTAGATAATATTGCTAATGCCTCAGAAAGAGCAGCAAAGCAAGCATTAGAGCTAAGAGAAACAAAGCCAGAGTTGGCAATGTTGGTTAGCTGTATTGGTAGAAAATTAGTGTTAGATCAACGTGTTGAAGAAGAAATAGAAGAAGTTATAGAAGTTTTAGGTAATGATACTACAATTTCAGGATTTTACTCTTATGGCGAAATAGCACCTTTTCATGGAGAAGTTGCCTGCCAATTGCACAATCAGACCATGACTATTACTCTAATGAGTGAGTAAATGAATTCACTTTTAAAAAGACAAATACGTAAATTCCTTAGTGACGATCTTAAGGAAAATAAAGATTTGGAAGTCTTTCTGAATGCTGTTGATTTGTCTTACCATAATTTTGAAGAACAGTCTAATATGATTCAAAGAGCTATGAGAATTAGCTCCGAAGAGTTGTTTGAGGCTAATAGAAAATTACAAAAGGAAGCAAAAGAGCAAAAAGAGCTAATTGATAAGCTAAAAAGTGTTGTCAATAAACTAAAGGTGTTTAATAATGATTCTGAACAAAAAGAAGATAAAGAGCTTAATGAAATTGAGCTTGTAAACTTTATAGAAAATCAGGCCAAAGAAATTGTTGAGATAAATAAGCAACGAGAAATATTGTTTAAAGAGTTAGAACACCAAAACCAAGAACTTAGCGATTATGCTCATATGGTATCTCACGATTTAAAATCTCCGCTTCGTAGTGTAGATACCCTTGCCGCTTGGTTGCTAGAAGATAACAAGGGCAAGTTAGATGATCACTGCAGTTTACAATTAGGTTTAATTCGTACTAATGTAGAGAAAATGGATGCTTTAATTAGTGGGATTTTAAGCTATTCCACTATTGGTAAAAACGAAGTAGAAACATATAAGGTAGATCTTAATTTATTATTGAAAGATGTACTTAAAATGATAGAAATCCCAAATCATATCTCAGTTAATATACCAAGCTTACCTTCTGTAAATGGAGATAAATACAGATTACAACAATTGTTTCAGAATTTAATAAGCAATGCTGTAAAATATAATGACAAAAACCAAGGTTATATAGAGATTGGGTTTACTGATAAAAATGAATTTTGGGAGTTCTCTATTAAAGACAACGGAAAAGGAATTGATGAGGTTTACTTTAATAAAATTTTTAAAGTCTTTGAAAAGCTTGAAAATATAGAAGGATCAACAGGTGTTGGTTTATCTATAGTAAAGAAGATCGTAGATTTATATGGTGGCAAAATCTGGTTAACATCAAAGCCAGGGGAAGGGAGCACGTTTTATTTTACATTAAAAAAATAGTATGTTAATAACAACTACAAATACAGATGAAATTGTCTCAGCTATTTCAAATCATGTTGGCGATAATGCAGCTTTAATTACAATTGGAGAACACACAGAAATTGATGTAACTCAGCTTATCAGTGAGCTTAATGCTTCACAGACTAAGTTTATGGGAGGGATTTTTCCAAAAGTTATTCATGGCAATTCTATTTTAGATAAGGGTATTGTTATTAATACGCTCAATAATTTAGAGTCTATGTTTTTGGTTAAAAATATAAGTACAAAAGATTATACAATTCCTAAGGTTGTTTTTAGTAAAAACCAGGACTATAGTCTTTTTACCTATGTAGACGGATTAACATCAAATATTTCTCATTACTTAAGCGAACTCTATGAAAATTATGGAATGCAAACCAATTATTTTGGAGGAGGAGCAGGCAGTTTATCACTAGAGCAAAGGCCTTGTGTTTTTAATAGCGAAGGCGTTTTTCAAGACGCAGCTGTTTTTGCCATAATGAAAATGTCTTCTAGAATTGGCGTTAAACATGGTTGGAGTAAAGTAGATGGACCATTTATTGTAACCAAAGCAGAAGGTAATATCATAAAAGAAATAAACTGGAAGAATCCTTTTAAAGTCTATAAAGAAGTTGTGGAAGCACACTCAGGTAAAACCTTTACAGATAGCAATTTTTTTGATATTGCAAAAGGATATCCTTTTGGAATATTAAAAGATGATGCCGAGTGCATTGTTAGAGATCCGCTAATGGTAAATGATAAAGGAGAACTGGTATGTGTTGGAGAGTTAGAGGTTAATGTGCTTGTAGATATTTTAAATGGTGATAAAGCGTCTTTAATAAATGCAGCTAAAGGAGCAGCTCAGGATAGTATAAAGAAGGCATCTTCACCAAGAAAAGCAATTCTTATAGATTGTATCTCTAGGATTTTGTTTTTAGAAGATAATTTTGATAAAGAACTAACAGCTATAACCAGTACTATAGAAAAAAACTTTGATAATATATCTATTGGTGGAGCATTAACTCTAGGTGAAATTTCATCTTACGGAGAAGGCTTTTTAGAGTTTTACAATAAGACAGTTGTTGTAGGTTTGTTCGAATAATGAAAATTGAAAATCACATATTAGACATTTTACAGCTTTATGAATATGCTATGGCTATTGGTAAGTCTTTAGATTATAAGGAAAGCTGCGATTTGTTTTTAAAACTCATACTTAAACGAAAAAATCTTAATGCAGCATGGATATTAGAGCCTAAAGGCAAATTGTTGCATTCTACTTATGCCATTCCTTTTGGCAAAGAAATTAGTATAAAAAAAGACCAGCCTATTTCAGAGTTTTTAAAAACTATAGAGTTTAGTAAGATAGTTCCTGTAGATAGTATTGTCTCAAGTATTTCGCCAATACCAATCGATAAAGGAAATGCTACAATTTTTAATCTAGAGGAGGAAGGCTATTTGTTTTTGTATTCTAAGAAAGATAATCTAAGTAACAAAGATTTATCACAATTAGAACCAGTGATAAAAAAGTTTACTATTAATCTAAAAGCATGTAAAGCTTTTAAAGAACAAGAGCAATTGCTTCATAATTTAGAGGTTCAAAACCAAGAGCTTAGTGACTATGCACATATGGTATCTCACGATTTAAAATCACCACTTCGTAGTGTAGATACACTTGCAGCTTGGCTAATAGAAGATAACAAAGACAAATTAGACGAGCACTGCAGTACGCAACTAGGCTTAATTCGCTCCAATGTAGAAAAGATGGATGCACTGATTAATGGTATCTTAGACTACTCAGCAATTGGTAAAAACCAGGTAGAAACATATAAAATAGACCTCAATTTGTTGCTTAAAGACATGCTTAATATGATGGAGATACCTAGTCATATTTCCGTCAATATGCCAGAACTACCAACTATAATAGGCGATAAGTACAGATTACAGCAATTATTTCAGAATTTAATAAGCAATGCTGTAAAATACAACGATAAACCAAAAGGAGTTATTGAAATAGGTATAGAAGAAAAAGAACAGTTTTGGCAATTCTATATTAAAGACAACGGTAAAGGAATTGATGAGGTTTACTTTAATAAAATCTTTAAAGTCTTTGAAAAGCTTGAAAATATAGAAGGATCAACAGGTGTAGGTCTGTCAATTGTAAAGAAAATAGTAGATTTATATGGTGGCAAAATCTGGTTAACATCAGAACCAGGTAAAGGGAGCACGTTTTATTTTACATTAAAAAAGAAGAGTAATGGAGAAGCCTAATTTATCTTATATAGAAAGTATGTCTGGAGGTGACAAAGCTTTTGAGCAAAAACTAATAGACATCATTAAAAAAGAATTTCCAGAAGAAAAGCAGGTGTACTTTGATAATATCGCTGCAAGTAATTTTAAAGCAGCGGCAGAAAACGTGCACAAACTTAAACATAAAATTAGTATTTTAGGGCTCACAAAGAGTTATGATGTCGCTGTAGACTATGAGAATAACCTAATAGAAAACAGAACAGAAGGCAAAGTAGAGTTCGAAGCTATTTTGCAAAATATAACCAGTTTTTTAAAGACCCATTAATCCTGTTTTATGAATTGTATTATTATAGATGATGAAGCTACAGCAAGAGCTATAATTAACCAACTATGCAGTACTGTAGATAGCTTAAATGTTTTAGAAGAATTTCCTAGTGCAATTCATGCCATAAAGTACTTAAATCAGAATGATGTCGATTTAATCTTTTTAGATATACACATGCCAGATTTTACGGGTTTTGATTTTATAGAAACCATAAAGAATCCACCAAAAATTATATTAACTACCTCAGATTCTAATTTTGCTATACAAGCATTTGAGTACGATTGTATAGTAGATTATTTGGTAAAACCAATTACACCAGAGCGCTTTAAAAAAGCCATACAAAAAGCAGAAGCTGTAGCAAGCAGTCCAAAAAAGGTAAAAAAGCCTGAAGATGATGTAGAGACATCTTCTGGTAACGATTTGTATGTTAATATTGACAGACGACTCATAAAAATTGATATTCCAAGTATTTATTTGGTAGAAGCCAAAGGCGATTATATTCAAATAAAAACTGAAACTAAAAACTATACGGTACATTCAACACTAAAGAAGATTGAAGAAAAACTTCCCGATAGTTTATTCTTAAAAATTCATCGTTCTTACATTATTAACGTAGATAAGATTATAGATATTGAAGATAATAGTGTTCTTATAAAGAAAGATGTAATACCTGTAAGTCGTTCTAACCGTCCAGAGTTAATGAAACGACTTAATTTACTCTAAACAATTCATCCTTTTAATAAGGGTTTTCAACGTAGCCAAAGGTCTATTTATCGAATATCAAATATGTTGATAGGTACTCTCATTTATCTTTAATTTAGATTCATATAGCGGTATATTGGATTAATGGCGAATTAAGGCAGAGACAAAAAGTTTCTGCTTTTTTTTGGCTCAATAAATAGAAATTACCATTCGTCGACACTTAACTGCATTCCACAGCCTTACAGTACATGTTTAACGAATAATAAAAATCCCAGCATAGAATGTCAGTATTTTTGAATTCGAAAGTCATAATTTCATGGTTTTTGGATTGATGGTAAGAACAAGACAAAGGCGAAAGCCTTTGTCTTTTCAAATTAAGAAGGTGATTAAATAGCAAATAAAGTATAATAGTCAGTGGTATTTTAACCCCTTAAGAACTGATTATTATAACCTCCTAATTACTAACTAGGAGAAAGGCAAATACGAAAGTTTTTGCCTTTTGTTTTTTATGAAAATTTCATTCAAAAAATAGCATAAAAACCATTCACCGAAGTAAAAAAGCAATCTAACGCGCTAAGCTTGGTGTCAATCGAAAATATAAAGTTAAGCTCACCTTTTCAGTCTAATTTTGTGGTATAAACACAAGAAATCATGAAACATAAACTACTACTTTTTTGTTCAATACTAACAATGGTAATTTCTGCCCAGAATTACCAATTTCTAGGAGAATATACATCAGATGGAACACCATTGTATTTAGAAAATCCAGGAGATGTTGTTTCTGGTGAAACATTGCAAATGATAGACAATTCTCTTCCAGAAAGTTATCCAGTGCCAGACTATAACCCTCATTATATTTCATCTGGTTACGATACAGACTTGCAAATAGAGAGTTTGGCAGATGTTTGGGTAACCTTTGTGAGTGAAGGTGCTGGTTACAAAAACGTCTTAGGATTCTATACTTATGATATAAATAATCCGCCAGCTACAGCACCACAACCAGAGGATATAACCATTATATTTCCAAATGCTTCTGCTTTATATAGTGGAGGAGGTTTGCAAGTTGGTGATAAAGTAAAAATTGGTACGTTTCCTGCAGGAACAGGAATTGGTTGGGTGTTATTAGCAAATGCTTGGAACTCATCTACAAGTACTGTTGGTTATGGTTTATGGCAATTGTATTCTAACCCAGATTACAATCCAGAATCTGAAGAATCTTTACGCTACCACAACGTATTGTTAAATGATCCTGACAACGAACGTATCATCTTAGGTTTTGAAGATATTAGAAGAGATTATGGATCTTGTGATAACGATTTTAATGATGCTATTTTTTACATCTCTGCAAACCCTTACACAGCATTAAGAACTGTAAACTACGCAGATGTTAACAGTGCAACAGATGTTACTTCTGGTAACGATGGAGGTCTAGAAAGTAATGGAGATTTAGCAAGTTTAATAGCTAAAAGAAACTTTAATCGTACAAAGAATAACCAAGTAAAGAATAAACGTTCTCGCCAGAGAAAATTTAATAAACAACAATACTTACAACAAAAATCTTCCAACAGTGGATCAAATATAGAATCGTATTTGCCAGAAACAGGTATGTATGGTAATGAAACTGCTTATGTGTCTAGTCCAGAAGATTTAATAGGCATTACCAATGCTACAGAAGTGTTTTCACTAGATATGTACAAGGAAAGTTCTAGAGTTTCAGCAGTTTTAGCAACCGCAACAGAAGGTGCTGTTTACGACCATTCAAAAGTTATATGCGATAGATTAAACAGTTCTAGTTTAGAAGACATAAGAACTGTAAATGTAAGAGGTCACAAGGTTATTAGTGCAAAAATTCTAAGAGCAACTGGTGAGATGGAATACACATTAAGCTTTTCAATAAAATTAGGTGAAGTACAAAATGAGTTATTTAGTTTTTGGAATATAGCACAATATCCAGAAGGGGATTATTACAACTTTCAGATTTGGGGAAGCTCATTCTCGCAAGTGTTCTCAATAGGAAATCATATTATAGATACACTTACCGCAGAAAAGCCTTTATTGAGTACTGCTGTAGAAGACGTTATACCAATGGTTTTTGTAAAGTCTGGTTCTTATAGTAATGGAGAACTTCAGTTAGATATCATCAACAAAATAAATGCAACAGCATTAAATTATAATGCAAGTATTGCACCAACAGAAACAACAGAATATTATAGTGATGCACAGTCTATTGCTTTATCAGGAAATTGGAATGAACACATTACAATTACAACAGGTACTTTATTCGATGTTGGTTTCTCGTTACAAGTAGATGGATATGCTCAACAGGACGCACTGTATTTAGCAGATGGACCTTGGGGAATAGATTACAACACACACTTGGAACAAATCGCCAGCTTTGATGTGGCTAATAATCCAATAGCTTATGATGATGATCTTTATGAAATAGAGCGCCAACCAACAGTTTCGGGTGTAGTAACTGGTAATGTTAACCTGTTTAGACACGTTTTACCAGGTGATCAAACTTTAGATGTTACAGATTTTGAAGCCATTCAGTTTTATATGACGAGTGACAATCCTGTAGAAGTAATATTAATGCCAGAGCAGTTAGAGGATTGGAACAATCGCTTACGTTACACCATACCAGCAAATACAGCAAATACATTTTATAACATTGCGTTTAGTGATTTTGTAGATGCTAATGGAGAGAGTGGAGATGTTACAAATGTTAAAACGATTGTATTTTCGGTATTAGGAGATTATTCAAACTCGGTACCATTTAACTTAGGTGTTTCAGAAGTGGCTTTTGGTGCACAACAAAGTTTAGGTATTAATGATTTTGAAACAGAGGATAACACATTACAAGCATTCCCAAATCCAATGACGTCTCACACAACTGTAAACTTTACAATGGCACAAAACGAAACAGTGCAATTTGTAGTGTACAATCAGTTAGGTAAGCAAGTATATAATAAAACTCATAATGCTGTTGCAGGAAAAAACAGTATTACTATAAATAGAAACAATTTAAGTGCAGGTGTATATTTCTGTAAAATCGCTAATAGTCAGTTTACATATAATCCCTTAAAACTGATTATTAAATAACCCTAATTAATAACCTTAAGTGTTGAAGGCAAAAGCGAAAGCTTTTGCCTTTATTATTAAAATTCATTTTTTAATACTTACATTTCGATAGTTATAAGTTTTTCTTTATTTTATACTTTTATCGAACTTTATAATTTTATTATCAATTAATGACTAAAATTGCCTTCAAAGTTTCTGCTAGAGCTGGAAAATTACTAGGTAGAGAAAATTTCTCTAATCCTGAGGGTGCTATCATTGAATTGGTAAAAAATTCATATGATGCTGATGCTAAAAACTGTTTTGTACTTTTTGATATACCTACAAAGAAGATTAAAGATAGTAACGGTAAAGAATTTGAAATTCCGATAAGAGAGAAAAGCACTATCTATATCATTGATAATGGTGAAGGTATGACTGAAAATGTCATCAAAAATCACTGGATGCAGATTGGTACAGGAAATAAAGAGAAAGATTATATTTCTGATGATAAACGAACAAAGACTGGAGCAAAAGGGATTGGTCGTTTTGCTTTGGATAGATTAGGTTATGAAACAGAAATGTGGACACTTTCTAAGAAAGCAAAAAATAACATTGGTTCTTTTTGGAAAATGGACTGGAATGAATTTGACCAAAACGATAAAGCGATTTCACAAATTGAGGCAGAATTAGAACCAGTAGAAGTTGATTTAAAAGCAAAAATTAGAGATCTTACTAACAATAATCCTCAATTAAAATCAATTATAGAAGGTTTGAACTTCAACAGAGGAACTATTATAAAAATAGATAATCTCAAGGACGATTGGTATATAGAAGAAACATCGTCTGTTTTTAAAAGTTTAGAGGCCTTAATTCCACCTAAAGAGCTTAATATCCCTTTTGAGGTATATTTTAATCATTTTCAACAACCCAAAGAATACGGTAAAGTTCAAACAGCATTTTTTAATGACTTTGACTATAAAATTAAGGCTAGTTACAATTCAGAATCCTTAAGTGTAGATTTTGAAATAACTAGAAATGAAATTGATATCAAGTCATTGAAAAAGAATTATCCTGAAATTTATAAGTCAAAAAAACATCCGTATGATTTAAAAACTCTTGAAGAGAAAACTTTTTCCTATTCCAAGGCTATTGATAAAGTATTAAACTGGAAACTTGATGATTCTAACAGAAAACTTTTAAGTGATGTCGGAAGTTTTGATTTGACATTTTACTATTTAAAACAAAGAAATTCCAAAAAAGAAGGATATCCTTATAAGAATATTAATTCCCGTGAGAGAAAATCAATACTTGAACGCTTTGGAGGGGTAAAAATCTATAGAGATTCGTTCAGAGTGAGACCATATGGAGACCCAGACAATGATTGGTTGAGGTTAGGTTCTAGAGCCGCTTCGAGTCCTGCCAGTGCTGGACAACGAATTGGAGACTGGAGGGTTAGACCTGAATCAACAGCAGGAATAATAACAATCTCGAGGTTAAATAATGAATTATTAATTGATAAGTCCGACAGAGGTGCTTTACAAGAAAATGACGCTTTTGAAACGTTTAAAACTATAATCATTGGTGTTATTCGTGAATTCGAATATGATAGAACAAGAGTATTAAATCCTCTCTTTTTAGAAAATAAACGAAGAAAAGAAAAGAAAAAAGCCGAAGAACTTCAGAAAAAAGCAGAGGAATTAGCAAAAAAACTATTAGAACAACAAAAGAAAAATAAGGACACTAATAAAACAGAAGAAGAGGAAGAAGATGAAATAGAAGACGCTATAATTGATACGATTAAGACTATTGAAAATGAAAAAGAAGAAGAAGAAAATCAAGAAATTGTCCAAGTAAGGTCACTTGCGAGTTTAGGCTTAGTTGTGTCATCCTTTGCTCACGAATTGAAAGAAGTAAAAGATAATGCGATAGAAGTTAAAGAACTAGAAGGGATTTTCAATTCCATCGTGCCTAAAGAGTTAAAAAACTCTAGTGATTATAAGGATGGTATCGATATAATTGAATTATTAGATGAGAATTCTGATAAAATTATCCATTGGGTAGATTATGCATTAACAGCTATTAGAAAAGACAAAAGAACCAGAGGTAAATTTGAATTTACTGGATTTTTGAAATCCTTAAAAAAGTCTTGGAGTCGAATTTTTAAAAAGAAAGATATTCTTCTCAATATAAATGATAATACTAAAGATGAATCATATGATTTTCGAGCTTTTGAAATGGATATGTCAACGATTTTCACAAACTTAATTAATAACTCAATAGATTCATTTAATAATCTAACTGAGATTCAGGAAAGAATAATAGATATTTCAGCCAGCTTGAAAGACAATTATATAGAAATTATATATACTGATAACGGAGTTGGATTGGATGAAGTATTTGAAGACAAAGAAGATATTTTCCTGCCTTTTAAAACTGCGAAAAGAGATAGAAAAGGAAAAGAAATTGGGACAGGTTTAGGTATGTATTTAGTTAAATCTGTAATTGACGATAATAATGGGACTATTGATATCCTAGAGCCAACTAAAGGATTCTCTGTATTAATTTCATTTCCAATAAGAAAATAAATAATTATGGAAGCTAAATACAAAATTGGATATATCGATGAAGATATAAAACAAGTAAAAAAATATCAAAGACGTTTCAAGAACTTTGGAATTGAAATTATAGGTTACGAATTTCACCAAGGAATGTCTTTGGATGAGCTTATGAATCAAGTTTATGAATCTGATATAGATTTATTAATGATTGATTACAAGTTAAATGAGACAAATCAAGTTACTTTTAATGGTGAAATCGTTGAAAGTGAATTCTATGACAAAAAGCCACTATTTCCTCATATTATATTCACAAACAAGGTTGAACAGGCTGAACCGCACGTTGAAGACTGGAAAATTATATTTGATAAAGATGATATTTTCAGTGAAGATGATGAAGATGAAAAGAAAGTTCATCACTTCATCACTACTTTAATTAAAAGTATTGAACAATACAGAAATCACGTTAATAAGAAAAAAGTCATTGTCTCTGAACTGTTAGAAAAAGGAGAAAAAGAGGGTCTAACTGCTTCAGAAAAAGATTTGTTGGTCACCAAGCAAGATGAATTGTTAGCTTTAGATAAAAGTGAGAGAAATGAAATCCCTAAACACCTTTTAACCGAAAAAAAACTGGATGATTTAGCTAAAACTAAAAAAGATGCAGAAGCATTTCTACAATCATTAATCGACAAAAGAAAAAAGTGATTGAGATATGAATGTAAGAGCAAAACCACCAGTTAGAAGAACAGTTACTACAAAGCAACCTACAGGTAAAAATTGGAGTGAACATAAACCAGATCTCAAGGAAGATTTTAATAGTTGTTGTGGATATTGTGATTCTTTTGATGGCTTTAGACATACATATTTTGAAGTTGACCATTTTATTCCAAAGAGCCTATTTGAAAAGAACGGTAACATTGATTATTGCCAATATGATAACCTAACATACTCGTGTAAGTTCTGCAATAATAAAAAAGGCAGTAAATGGCCATCCAAGGACGAAACTGTTCCTAATGTTAATAACAAAGGATTTGTTGACGCTTGTTTACCGGAATATGAAAATCATTTATATAGAACATCCAAAGGCAGTATAATGTGGAAAACAAATTTGGGTAAATGGATGGCGACAGAAGCATTTCGTTTTGATGAAAGAGAACGTTCAATAATTGTATTATGGAATCTAAATGAACTCAGAAAAATAATAAATGGATTAATTCTAGAATTAGAAAATTATCAAGTTGGCGATGGAATCTATGAATCAATAAAGGAAAAACTTGGTGATTATACATTAAAGTATTTTGTTTTCCATCAGGAATTGATGGAGTATTACAATGAATAAAAAAGAGACTGGCTCATATTACACGCCATCATACTTGGCAAGTTTTATTTCAAAAAGAGTATTATCTCATTTTGAAGGCAGAAAACGTATGTCAATTTTAGAGCCTAGTGTCGGTGATGGAGCATTTATCTTCGAACTAGAAAAAGCAAAGGATATAAACATCAATTTAACAGCCTTAGATATCAACGAAGTTGAATTGAAAACAGCCTCAAAAAAGTGGAGTAAAAAAACAGCTTCATTTATTAAAACAGATTTCTTAGAGTTTTCGACTGATAAACAATTTTCAGCTGTAGTAGGAAATCCACCTTACGTAAAAAAAAATATACTTACATCAAGACAAATTGAGCTAAGCAAAGAAATACATTCAAGCGAAAAATTAACTGAGGCATCAGTTAAAAATATTTGGACAACATTTTTAGTCAAATCAAATACAATTTTGGCCAAGAATGGCGTTTTGGCTTTCGTTTTACCATCTGAATTATTACAGGTTAAATTTGCTGATGAAATTAGAGAGTATTTAAAAAAACAATTTGAAAGAATTGAAATATTTACGTTCAATGACTTAATGTTTGAATGTAAAGGTCAGGATACAATAGTTCTTTTCGCCTATAAAAAATCTGATGATAAAGGAGAGTATTTTGCAAATATTAGTTCGAAGGAAATATTAGAACAAAATTCATTTGTGTTAAAAAACAATGAACTGTTAGTTACTTCAAAAGTAAAATGGACGCATCACTTTTTGACTTCGGATGAGTTAATATTTATTGATAAATTAAAAAAAGAACTAAAAACTGTAAATGACTATTCAGAATCTAGGCCTGGTATTGTAACTGCAGCTAATAAGTTTTTTATAATTAATAAAGAAACAGAAAGTCAATATAAGTTATCAAAATATACAAAACCCATTATTCAAAAAGGGCAGTTTGTTAATGGTAGTGTAGTATTTAATGATAGTGATTTTAAACAACTAGAAGACGATAATTTACCTAGTAGACTTTTACAACTAAATGAAGATGATAGAGTTTCAAACGATTTAAGAAATTACCTGAAGCAAGGAGAATCTTCAAATATTCCAGAAAGATATAAATGTAAAATACGAAATAAATGGTATGTAATTCCTAATATATCTGTAAAGCCTGATGCTATTTTCTTCAAGAGAAGTCATCTATATCCAAAACTTTTAAAGAACAATTCAAACGCCTTCGTTACAGATTCTGCCTATAAAATTAGTATGAGAGATAGTTATGACTTGAATAGTTTTATTTATTCATTTTATAATACATTAACCTTACTTCTTTCAGAATTGGATGGTAGATATTATGGTGGAGGAGTTTTAGAATTGATTCCTAGCGAATTTAAAAAATTACCTATTCCGTATATTGAGATTAATCAAAGTGAATTCGAAAAATTTACTACTTATTTTGAAAATAAATCCAATATTGAGCAAATATTAAATCAAAATGACTTTAATGTTCTTAACTCAACTCTTGGGATTAACGAGGAAAATATAAAAAGGCTAACAGAAATTAGAAATAAATTAAAAAAGAAAAGATTAAGAACCTGATTTTTTTAATATACTCCTCATAAACACCCATTTAAAACGTAATCCAACCTCAGTAAAGGTAAAACCAGCAGCAGTAGCAGAGGCAATATTACTGTGCGTGCCATACACATTAAGTAAGCTACGCTCAGAAAATTTGTAACCAAAAGCACCTTGTACTCTATATGCTGTTTGTTTTGGGTCGTCTTCTATAAACTGGTAACCAAAAGCACCTGTAAGATTATAAAACCATTCTTTTGGTTTAGCAATAGCCTCATCTTTAATAAGGTTTATAAAAACCTCATAAGCATTAAACTTTTCTGGGCTAAAGTATATTGTTGGCACTTGGTCTTTAAATGTAATGTGTTGGTAATTTACACCAGCTTTTAATCCAGGTTTTGGTAAAATGTTATAGTATAATGAGGTAAATAAGAGGTTTCTGGTGTTACCATCGTTTTGCGAGGTGTGGATTAACTGCGTGTACCAACCTAAGTTAAAATTTGTACTAAGATTGTAGTTAGCATAGTAGTTGTTTTGCACCAACTCTCGGTCTAAAAGCTCGGCATTAAAACTTTCTACTTGGCGCTTATAACCAAGCTCTAGGGTTTGTAGTTTAAACGTTTTTATGTTTAGTGATAGGTTAGCTAATAGCTGGTTGTAATCATTGTTTTCGGCTTCGGCAGAATTAAGTCCAGCAATACCTTTCAACGTTAAATTAGGGATTAACTGATACGATAACCCAAAGGACAAGTTATTTGCACTTGCCGAAACATCTGTAACACTATTATTAGTAGTGCGATAACTGTAATTTCCTAAGAGCTGTAATTTAGTTGATAATGGATATATAACATTTGCTGAGAAGGTATAAGCTTTGTTGTCTCCATTATCAAAGGTGTGAGACGCCTTAGTTTCAATCGTTGGGCTAAAACTAAGATCTAATTGATTAATAAAATTAGTGGCATCCTTTTGCTTATCATAAAATTTTAAAGTGTTTTCTGCTGAGGTATACGCTTCATCAGTTCTGCCTAATGCTTTTAAGACGTTAGCCTTTCCTAAGTTACCATCAAAAGACGTGCTGTCGTTTACTAGAATTTGATCATAGTCTTCTAAACTATTTTTAAAATTACTTTTGTAAATGTTTAACGTAGCACGCAGAGCCAAAACCCAATTTTCATTAGGATATTCAGCCATAAGTTGATTGATTAGTTCAGAAGCTGCTTTAAATTTTTTGTTCCAGATTAAAGCTTGTGTATAGCGTTCTTTTGTTTGTTGTTTTATTGTTGCATCTGTAGAGTCGGTAATGCTATTGTAGGCTTCAGTACTTAAGGCTAAAGCTTGTTTTTCTTTGCCTTTTAGATGAGAGACTAATGCCAAACCATTCAAGGCAATAATCTTATGCTCTGATTGTTCAGCCAAACGATTGTATATGTTCTGTGCTTCATCGTACTTTTCCCATATTAAGTATAAATTACCAAGGTTGAGCAAAGTATCTTTATCGTCATTAAACAGCCCTAGATTTTTAATTAGGAGTTCTTCAGCTTTTTCATAGTTCTGCCCTTGCTGATTTTGGTAAGCATAACCTAAATAGATATATTTTTTAGAGGTTAGAGCATTTGGGTTTCCTGGAGATACTTCTAAAGCTTTTTTGACGTAGGTTAGAGCGTCTTCATATTCTTTTAGGTTTGAAAGTGTATTAGCAAAACCTAACAAGGCTGCAAAACTCTTAGGATCTTCTGTTACCAAACCTTTGTAGTAAGACTTAGCGTCTTTAAAATTGCTATTCCAGAGTAAAGATTCTCCGTAATTCAGTTTTACTTCAAAATCATTAGGATAATCTTTTAGTAAATCTGAAAACAAAGCATTAGCAGCTTCGGCTTTTCCGTTTAGTCCAATAGCACGACCATAACACAAACGTGCTGTTTTATTATTTGGGTAATCCTTTAATATGTCATTAAAGAATTGTTCGGCCTTAGCGTATTGTCCGGTTTCTAAATACGTAAAACCTTCTTGCATATTCTGAGCAGAGAAACACAGAGTAAACGCTAAAAAACTGATAGTAAATAATGATTTTAAAGTCCTCATATCTGTTACAATTTAACTATTTGCAAGTTACGGTAAGGTAGTCCTTCATTCATCTACAGTAAATTGCCATCCGTCGAAATAGATTGCTCGTACATGGAAATACGGAGGATATTTGTGTCAGATTTGAATGAAAAACGATTAAAAAATAACAAAATTATGGCACTTACAATCACAGAAAAGCACGGAGTTTTTATAATAGGAGGATCTATTAACGCATCAACAGCAAAACATTTTCAAAACCATTGTGAAGCTATTTTAAATGCAAATGGAGAATTAACTATTCATATAGAAAATGTAATAGAAATTGATGCTAATGGCATTAGAGCTATTAAGGCATTGTACAAGCAGGCCTTAAGTCAGAATAGAGGTTTTATGGTTATTGGAAATATCAATAGAGACCTTTTTGAAGAACTAAGAGCAATTAAAACAGCAGCTTAATTTCAACCTTAAAAAATAAAACTATGCAAGCCTTATCAATCCTAAAATCGAAAAAAATAACACCAGAACAACTCTTTATGGTTAGTGTTTTGGCAGTAAATGGAGGTAACTATTTGTACAACCTTATTTTGGGTCGTGTATTAGGACCTGCTCAGTTTGCAGATGCTGCCGTACTCATCACATTTTTATTGGTACTGTCTTTTGTAGCGATGACGTTTCAATTGGTTACAGCTAAATTTTCGGTGTTGTTTGAAGGTGATACTTTTAAGAGTTTTGTTGCTAAAGTCTATAAGCAATCCTTTATTGTAGGTGTAGTTTTTGGTCTTTTAATTGTGACTTTTGCATCTCAACTTCAAACGGTTTTTAATACATCATCGTCAAATATGTTTGTGATTTTTGGTTGTGGTGTACCGCTTTACTTTCTAATGAGTGTTAACAGAGGAACCTATCAAGGGAAAAAAGCCTATAAATCTTTGTCTATAACATATCAAGGCGAAATGTTAAGCCGATTGCTCATTACATTAGCTATAATTTTAATCTTCGATATTAAAGCATCTTGGGTAATTGCGTTAGGTATTTTAATCTCTTTTGCGTTTGGATTATTTCCTTTTAAAACAAGTCAGATTAGTTTTAGTAAGACTTTAAAATTAGAAGCAGAGCATAGTAAGCAAATAAAACGCTTCTTTTTGCTAACAGCGTTTTATGAGTTAACACAAATCATCATTAATAATAGTGACATCCTATTAGTGAAACACTATTTTGAATCTTACGAAGCTGGTTTGTATGCTTCCTTAGCATTGATAGGTCGTATCGTATATTTTATTGCCTGGATGTTTGTAATGTTACTATTACCAGCTGTTGTAGAACTAAAAAAAGAAGGAAAAGAAACAGCATCAGTATTGTTTAAGTATGTTGGATACATCGCTGCAATATCTGCAGTTATAGTATTAGGTTGTGTACTTTTCCCAGAGTTAATAATAAATATACTTTTTGGTGAAGCTTATATAGATATGGCACCATTGCTTTGGCAATATGCTATAGCCACATCCATGTTTGCCTTGTCTAACATCTTTGCTTACTACTACTTGTCTTTAGATAAATATGTGCCTGTTATTATCTCGGGAGTATTTGGAATGTTACAAGTTGTATTGGTTGTGTTTTACCACGATAGTTTAGATCAGGTTGTGCATATGCAAATTGTTGCAATGGCAATGCTGTTAATCATTCAGTTAGCATTTTTTAGACTCGAAGTCGTAAGACAAAAAAGGCTTAATCTAAACTAATTTACCATTCGTCTACAGTAAATAGCAAACGGTCTAAAATCAACCAATTTTATCCTTATAAACCTTCAAATTTGTAGTGTAATAAACAAAAACCTAGTATTATGAAATTAGCAATCGTAACAGCATATCCACCAAGTAAAGTCACTTTAAATGAGTACGCGTATCACTTGGTAAAGCAATTCAGAAAGCATCAAAATGTAACAGAATTGATTTTATTAACCGATAAAACAAAAGGTGATAAAGATTTACAGTTTGAAGAAGCTGGTTGCAAGATCACAGTAAAAGAATGTTGGTCGTTTAACAGTTACAAGACTATTTTTTCAGTAACAAAAGCAATCAACCAAACAAAACCAGATTCAGTATTGTTTAATTTACAATTCATGAAGTTTGGCGACAAGAAAGTAGCAGCTGCTTTAGGTTTAATGCTGCCATTGGTTTGTAAACTAAAAAGAATTCCAAACATAGTATTGCTTCATAATATTCTAGAAGAAGTAGACCTTGGAAGTGCAGGTTTTACATCAAACAAAATGATGCAAAAAATATATGGCTTTATAGGCTCTACGTTGACACGATTAATTCTAAAAGCAGATACAGTTGCTGTAACTATGCAGAAGTATGTAGATATTTTAGAAGAGAAGTATAATGCTAAAAACGTAAAATTAATACCTCACGGTACTTTTGAAATACCAGCAGAGCCAGATTATTCTTTACCAGAAGGACCGTTACAAATAATGACTTTCGGAAAGTTTGGAACTTATAAAAAAGTAGAAGGTATGATTGAAGCTGTAGAGAAAGTAAGACAATCTACAGGCTTAGATATGGAAGTTGTAATTGCCGGAACCGATAACCCAAATGTACCAGGATACTTAGCCAAAGTACAAGATGATTATAAACACGTGCCACAATTAAGATTTACAGGATATGTTGAAGAGTCTGAAGTGCCGACGTTATTTCAAGAAAGTGCAGTAGTTGTGTTTCCTTATACTTCTACAACAGGCAGCTCTGGTGTATTGCACCAAGCAGGTAGCTACGGTAAAGCAGTTGTAATGCCTAACCTTGGTGACTTAGCATTATTAGTACAAGACGAAGGTTATAGAGGTGAGTTTTTTGAGCCAGGAAGTGTTGAAAGTTTAGCTCAAGGCATTAAAGCGATTGTTACAAACGAAGCTTATAGAATAGAATTAGCTAAAGCTAATTATGAAGCAGCAACGGCTTATCCAATGTCTAGAATTGCTGATATGTATGTTCAGACTTTTAAAACGATTATTGATAGGAAGCGTAGTAAAAAAAGATTGTTTAGAACAAAACTAGCTTCTAATGTAATTGATAAAAGACAAGAACAGACTAATTCTTCTAATACAGAATCACCTACACCTATTGTTTAGAGGAAATATATTTATACGATGCCTTTTTTGCCCCATTTTTATCGATAAAACCAAAATGTTTTTGAACATTTTTTCGCCAAGGAAGTCTACCTACGACTTCCTTTGGTATTTTAGAAAAGTCGTATAAGGTCCAAGACATAAACGGAATGTCTTGTTCTGCAAAAGTAGTTTGAATTTTTTTGTGGTATTCAGCTTGGTCATCTTCAGATGGTCCAAAAGGTTTCCAAAAACCACTGTAAGACGACATACCATATTCAGTAATTACAATAGGCTTATCTTTAATTTTCGACTTTAAATTGGTATATGCTTCGGATAAATCATCAAGATTTTCATAGTAGTGAAATGAGATGAAATCGAGCTTGTCTTTAAGAATTTCTCCACTTTCTACATTCGACCAGCCTATGGTTACAGGATGATTGCCATCTACAGATTTTACTAAATCTATCATTTTATTGAGCCAAGCTGTGACCAAGGATTCACCTCTCGATTCAAAATCTAAATTGGGCTCATTTTTAATGTCCCAACCTAATAACGCATCATGATCTTTTAAAGCTGAGACTATTTTTTTGGCGTGCTGTTGGGTTAAAGTCCAATCTAGTACGGAATAGTCACCATAAAAATCAAACAAGGTTATGAGTACTTTAAGATCTTCTGTCTTTGCTAAGTCTAAAAGTTGTTTTACTTGGTCTAGTTTTGTTGCATCTACGTTGGCTTTTCCAAAACTTTCATACGGAATAAAAACACGTATACTGTTGAGGTTAGCGCTTTTTATAATTTTAAAATCCTTAGCAATCGTATCGGCATTAAAATTGTCGCCATACATATCCCAAGCTGTCGCTTGTGGATAGTAGTTAATGCCCTTAATGTTTAGTTTTAAAGTATCTTGAGTGGTTTGATTTTCAAACGGACGGCTTTCTAATTTTACCATATGTCGTATTCGCCAAAACCCATCTTCCAGTAAAAAAGTAACACGATAATCCGAAGTTTCTGTTGCGTCAAAAATTAGCTTATTGTCTTTAAAAACGCGTTTGTATTCCACAACATCATAATCTGTTAACACAGCAAGTTGACCATCTTCACTAAAAAAATCGAGTTTAGGATTGTGAGATAACGTGGTGGCATCTATTGTAGTATTACTTTCAGTATTAAGATGTATAATGTTGTGAAGGTTTTCTCTGGAGTTTTCGGTATAATAATCAGTTATGCCTTCAGTGGTATTAGTTTTGTATGCAACTTGCTTTACGTACCAAGCATCTAAATAATCTGTTTCAATAGCTTTTAGGGTTTGCTGGTCCATTGGTCTACCTTCATTAGTTAAAGGTTGCCATTGCATTTGAGGTAGATATTGCTCTACTTTTTTTACTTCGGTATGAAGCATTTTGCTTCGGTCTGCACCAGTATTAAGGTAACTGTAAATAGACGAAATACCATAAACCACCAAACCAATAAGAATGATATAAGATATCATTAACGCTGTGCGTATTATATTTTTATTGATATTACTCATAGGTAATGGTACTAAAGGATTTTGTTGTTCCAGCAGCATAAAATTCAAAATTGTATTGTCCTTTTGGGAAACGGTCTTTATTTAGTTTAAATGTCGCAAAACCTTCACGTGTTTCTTTAATCATTTTATGGTCTAAAACATCATTTTTAAATATTTTTAAACTCACGTTGAGACCATCTGGTACACGCTGATTCATAAAACTTTCAATTGGTCCTACAGTTATGGTGCGCTTATCTTCAGAAAAATGAATTTCAAAATCACCAATAGCTTTTTTATAAAAAATGACAATAGTATTGCTTTCTGCCATACCTTCAACATAGGCTTTTACATCATAACGTTCTTCGTGGTCTGGGTGCAAAAATTTTGCCTTGGCAATACCGTTAATTGTTAGTCCAGAGGTTGATGATTTGTAACCCTTGGAGTTAGTGAGATAAAAATTTACAAAGGTGCCATCGCTAACTGTATTGCCGTAACGGTCTTTTAATTCTGAAGTTGAAAATGTAGTAATTTGATTTCCGTCTGCATACTCATGAATTCTGTTGTAATCAATTTCGAAATTCGTAGGAATAGCTGGTACCACATTAACATCATATTCTTTCGAATTAAGATCTAAACATTCTGTACTTATAATGATGCGACCATCTTCTTTTTCTGAATATATATTTCTGTAAGCAATGCCATTTTGCATTACGATGTCGTTGCTGTAATTTTTGTTTATAAATTGATGCTTTACTTGCACTTTTGTGCTGTCTGCTAACGGATTGTCTAATGGGTCTGTAGGTATGGTAACAAGCATTGTATAATCTGTACCACCTGCTTCAATGCTAGGAGGGCCAATGTAGGTTTCAATAGCTTTTATTTTTGGTTGTGGATTAACATATAGTGTACCTGTTTTAAGAACAGAATCATTAATCAGTTGCCAGTTTATAGTGCCTGATTTATTGGCAAATTTTTGCGGTAATTGAAAACTAGTTATTGAATTTTCTATGCTAGGTGAAACTATAATGGTGCCGTAACTATTAGCACATAATAAATAAACAGAGGCATTTACGTTTCCTTTAAATTGTAATGAAATGTCCTCTCCAGCAACATAAGAATTTTGCGTTGTGATTAACTCAATGTCATGGTTAGAGTCACTTGAGTTTTGTTTGTTATTAGTGACAAAAAACAAAATAAAAAAGGCGATATAGAAATACTTTAGCTGCATTAATTAGGATTCCCTATATAGGTGTTAACTTCTAGTTTTACAAATTTATAAAGTGGATGGTTTATTGGTTGTAACTCATTATCATCGTGCTTAATAATTCGATTAGGTACAATCTTATCTGAAATATCTTCGTTTGGTAAACCGTTAACATAACAGTTTTCCATGTCGTTATTAATTAATTTTGAAGTTTCATTTTTCAAAAGAGCATATTCAAATGGACGTTGTCGTTGCTGTCGTATGCCATCCTTTATAAAGATATGATCTACCCAAATCAACTCTTTATATTCGTTATAATAAGATACTAATAATTGCGGAATAGTAACTTCTTCTGTACCTCCATTAAATAGTATTCCAGAAACTTTAGAATCCTCAATATTCTGAATAGAAATTGACGTACGCTTGTACAAATCTGAACTCGATACATTACCTGCCACCTGAAGATTAAATTTTGTAGGTTGCTCTTCAAACTCTACAGGTGTAAATTCATCAGGATTAAAAGTCTTTGGAATAGAATCTTGCGTTTTAGACCAGGCAATTCCTTCAAAATTTATTCTAAAGGAACTTACTTCCTTAGGCATTAATTTATGCTTTACATGATATTTTGCATTGTAGGTTGCCAAAAACTTGTTATCATCGTTATATAGCGTGCCTTTAAGTACAACGTCAGCAGGTACATTATCTATATTTTGTACCTCACCAATGAGCGCGTAATGGTTTTCAAACTTTACCAATTTAGCATCTAAAATTTCTAAGACGGGTTGTTTTAAAATGTCTTCGTGATGGGTTTCTTCGGTTGTAATACGTCGTCTACCTTGGTTAAAATAGTCGGTCGTATTCATAGAGTACAATTGATCTGGAGGTAAATCTAAATCAATGTCTTCGGGTTGTAAATACCATTTACCATTAACTTTTTCGAGATACTTATAATCGGTTTTCTTAATTTTTTCGAGAGGTGTAATCCATTCGGTATTCACTTTTATGCTTGCTAAACTGTCATTTTCGCTTATAGTTTCAGTTGTAATCGCATCGAGTTTAGCGTAAGAGCTCAATAAACCGTCAGTGACGGAAACTTCTAGCATGTATTGGTCTAATGCCATATTGCTCTTTGGGTTTATGAGGCTGTGCGCTTCTTTAAAGCGTTTAAAATCGATAGCATCGTAATAGGCAATAACGGCATTTTTGGCAGAGTGATGCGATACGTTTTTAATGTAAAACAAATAAATACCATAAAACACAATGATGGCTAATATCACAGACCATACGTGTGTGAGTTTTAAAATTAACCTAGAAAATTTGGTATAATTATTCTGAAAATTAAGATAGACAGGTGGTGGTGAATATTTTGTTTTTAAAGCATGTACCAATAAAAATTGAACGTTGAGTACAAAAGCTACTAAAACGGTTAGAAAAGGCATAGTGCCCCAAAGAATTTTTAACCAGGTGGCTACGTCGTCTTTAGGTAGAATAGATGATAACGGAGGTACATTGAGTTTTTCCCAAACCATTATGCCATTTTCTAATTGCCTTAAACGTTGCCAGCCACAGAAATATAAAATTGGATCGTAAAACTTGTCGTTAGAGAAAATGTATTTTAGATTGTATTTCTCTGGTGTAGTTAAAAATTGTTGTAACGAACCAATACCTTCTACACCTTTAAATTTTGAATTTTCCAAACGCTCAATAGGTCGTGTTGTAAGTTCTGGAAGTCGTCTTGCTGAATGGTAATTACCATCAACAGACAATGCTTTTGTTTGCGCAGACAACCATGCCATTTGGTCGCCAAAACCAAGAGTCATATAACGCCATTGGTCGTGATGATCCTGACTCAAAAAATTAATAATAGGTAGCATTTTAATTTTTTGAGGTTGGGAGGGTTTAAAATAACCAAGGCTTAGTGTAAAAATGGTCATAAACAAGAATAAACCAGCAAAGAGTCCGCCAGCAACTCTGTGGTACACATCTCCAAGGCGTTCTTGTATGAGTGTTTTTAAATCGCCTTCAACTAATCTGTAAGCAAACTCTCCAAAAAGCGGCAAAGACATTATAGATGCCCAAAGCGTAAAACGGTCTAGTGTTAAGATGTTAAACGCAGTTTCACCAAGCGCAATTCTAGGGATAGGTGTTGTACCGCCTGTACCTAAAATCGTTAAAATGGTTATAGACAAACCAAAAAACAAATAGCGCTTACTGTAATAGCGATAGAAAATATATGGTAATAAGATCAGTAAAACTCCCCAAGGAATCAAGAAAAAAACCAGTCCAGAAGATGTTATTTCCAAGAAATTATCTCGAGAGCCATGCGGAATTGGAACCTGCGTAATAGGGTTGTTTTTAGAGTTTATCCAATACGGTAAAATACAACCTACAATGATTACTAAGGATAACATTCCAAAGCTAACAATGCGTTTAAAGAGTTTAAAAAAGCTATTAAGAAATAATCTAATAGTAACTTGCTTGTAAGAAGGCACACCTTCTCTTGCGTGGTCCATTATTACCATGCCTATTAACGGAAAAATAAAAAAGACCATTCCAAAAATAGGTGTAACGTGGTGTGATGTTACCGTAACTGATATTAGGGATAATGAGGTGGCTAAATATCTGAGCTTACCAGTTTTTAACCACAAATAAATTTCTGGTAGCGCATGCATTAAAACAGAAACACCAACAATACTTGGTAGCTGTCCGAAGATATGAAGCGTTTCTACGAATGATGAGGAAAAAACAGCCAATATTGCAGCATAACCAGCCGCTTTTTTACTTGCGGTAATAAGGTAGGCATATCTGTAAACTCCAGTGATAAATAATGTTATACCAATAAATGCAACCGTAAACATGCCAAATTTGAGTCCTCCTATATATGAGAGCGCACCAATAGACTGATGTACTAATGGAGGATAACTCATCACAGTAAACCCTGTATACCACTTATAATTCCATGGCTCAAACCAACTATTGGCATAATGGTCAGCAAAAAAAAGATGTATAAGGGCATCATAGGTGGTTTCTAAAGTGAAAAAAATAGATGTACCATGAAACACTAAACCCATTAAAAGGGCAGCAATCAAATATTTATTTGAGCTTTCTTTCATCTATAATGCTGATGCTTAAATCATTTTGGTAAAGATATATAATTTCAAAGGTGGTTCTAATTTTATTCATCTTAAGTAATCTGCCATTCGTCTACACTAAATGTCTGATTAATCTAAATTAAAATTTTCAGGATACCTTATCTAGTACTTTTGAACCGAAATTAATACCTAAAATCACAAATTATGAAAATTTTAGCCATCGACGACCAACAGTTAGTATTACTTCCTTTAGAAAAGAGATTGAAGGAGTTAGGATACGATGTTAAAATAGAAACAGATGCTAATAAAGGATTGGCTATATACGATGACTTTAATCCAGATTTAGTTATCGTAGACTTTAATATGCCAAAAATTTCTGGATTTGATGTGGTAAACCATATTAGAACGTCAAAAAACCCTGAAACACCAATTATGATTTTATCAGGTAATACTCAAGATGCAATTATAACTGAAGCATTTGAGTTAGGTGTTACAGATTATATGAAAAAACCTTTAAGCTTAAACGAGATTTGTGCACGTGTAAAGCGATTAATCGGAGTGCCACAAACAGCATTAGCTAATTCTTCTGAGAATGTAATGATTCAGCAACGTTGTGTTGGTGTTGTAATTCCATGTTATAATGAAGAAGAGCGATTGCTAAGTGATGAGTTTTTAAAGTACATAGATCAACATACAGGTTATCATTTATGCTTTGTTAATGATGGTAGTAAAGACAGAACTTTAGAAGTTTTGCATAATATTCAAAAAGGAAGAGAAGATTTTATTACAGTTTATGATTGCGAAAAAAACGGTGGTAAAGCAGAAGCTGTAAGGTTAGGAATGTTACACATGGCACAAAAAGAAGATCTTGATTACATAGGGTTTTTAGATGCAGATTTATCCACCGATTTAAGAGATTTTGACGATTTAGTAAAAACTATAGAAAACTCAGATTTTAAAATTGTAAGCGGTTCTCGTATCTCTAGAATGGGAGCAGATATTACTAAAGAATCAGCACGCAAAATCATTAGCTTAACGATAAACTTTATTATAAGAAAGATTTTAAGAATGGATTTTAAAGACACACAATGTGGTGCAAAAATCTTTCATAAGGATATCATTGATATTGCTTTTGGTAAAAAGTTTGTAACGCAGTGGATTTTTGATGTAGAAATTTTTAAGCGAATGTCTATCCATTTTGGTCTTAAGAAGGCAAAAGCGATGCTTTGTGAACAGCCATTAAAGCGTTGGATACATGCTGACGGATCTAAATTGTCTATGAAAGACTCAGTAAAGATTGTAATGCAATTAGCGCAGATTGCATGGGTTTATAGATCCAAAAAATCAAAATCTAAGAATTCAGAAGTTCTTGAAGTTGCATAATAATAAGTAAATAATGAAGATAGGAGTCATAATAATTTTTAGAAATAATGAATCTTTAATAAATGTTGACGCTTTAGCCAAACACATTCAGTCTACAGATGTTGTAAAGTTTTGTTTGGTAGATAATAACAGCAAGGATAATACCATACAATTACTTAACGAAGTAAAAGAAAATTGTGCAGACAAAGTAGAAATTGTAGAGATAAAAAAGACGGTTTCCGAACCAATGGCCAAAAGAGCAGGTGCTCGTTATTTGTTTAGTAATTATAATTTGAAGTATATAGGGTTTATAAACTTGGCATCACTTCAAAAAACAAACAAAAGTCTTGATGAAATTTTGGAGCACAGTGTAAAAAACAAAGAATTTATAGCAGAGGTAAAAGCGCTAATAGATAAAAATAACCCTAAGTCAAATTTCTTTAAGGGAATTATTTCAATTGTAGATTCAGTAAAAGAAATGAATAAATACAGGGCTTTAAAACCGAGCCTTTAAAAATAGAAAGAACATGAAAGCATATCCTATAAAATTTAAACCAATCTTAAAAGAGAAAATTTGGGGCGGAAATAAACTCTCAAAAATCTTGAATAAGCAAACAGATTTAGAAAATGTTGGTGAAAGCTGGGAAATTTCTGGTGTAAAAGGAAATGTTTCAGAAGTAGCTAATGGAGACTACAAAGGGCAAAACCTAAATGATCTTTTAAAAACATATAATTCAGAATTTTTAGGTTTAGCAAATTCAGAACGTTTTGGCGAAGAGTTTCCTCTGTTAATTAAGTTTTTAGATGCAAAAACAGACCTTTCAGTACAAGTGCATCCAGATGATAAAATGGCCCAAGCACATCATAATTCCTTTGGTAAAACAGAAATGTGGTATATCATGGATAGTGATGACGATGCAGATATCGTTCTTGGATTAAAAGATGAAAGTGTAGATAAAAATATATTAGGACAAATTAACGCAAATAATGTTGAAGAGGTCTTTAATAGAGAAAAAGTAAAGCAAGGCGATAGTTACTTTATTCCAGCAGGAAAAATTCATGCCATTGGTGCAGGTGTTTTGGCTGCTGAGATACAGCAAACCAGTGATATTACTTATAGAGTTTACGATTGGGATAGAACCGATGATTCAGGTAATAAACGAGATTTGCATACTAAACAAGCTATAGAAGCAACAAAATCTTTTGAGTCTAATGGTAAATGTGATTATGAACTTTTTTCTTATAAAAATAGCAATTTAGTGTCTTGTGATTTCTTTACTACTAATATTTTTAAGGTTAATGGTTTAAGACAAATAAACTATGACTATCTAGACTCGTTTGTTATTTTTATGTGCGTAGAGGGAGAGACTTTAATATCTGTAAACGGACATACCGAAACTTTAAAAATGGGAGAAACTGTATTGCTTCCAGCATCAATGAGAGCTGCTTTATTTAACGGTAAGAATGCAAAGTTGTTAGAAGTGTATATAAAACCACAACAATCTCAAAGTAAAAAATTAGCTATTTAGTTACTTTATAATTTTATATTTGCTCATCTTTTAAAATTATATTTTGATGAGTTTAGAAAGAGAACTTCAAAAGCGAAGTGGAAATCAGTGCGAACTTAGTGGAGCCACAGAAAAACTAGCAGTTTATATTGTTCCAGATGCTAAAGATTTGGCTTTATATGCATCGGAAACATGTATAGAACAGATGAACGATGCTGACAAAATTGATGCTAACCATTGGAGATGTCTTAACGATAGCATGTGGAGCGAGCATGATGCCGTAAAAGTGATGGCTTGGAGAATGCTTCACAGAATTGATGCAGAATGGACACAAGATTTACTCAATATGTTTTACATCGAAGATGACTTGTTAGAAGTAGCAAAAGCATCGGGTGATGGTGAAGATGATGAAAATAAAATTACACATCGCGATGTTAATGGTGTGGTTTTAGAACATGGAGATTCTGTTGTGCTTATCAAAGATCTTAAAGTTAAAGGCTCGAGTATGGTAGCCAAACAAGGAACGGCTGTTAGAAATATAAGACTAGACCATGAAAACGCTGAGTATATTGAAGGCAAAGTAGATGGCCAGCAAATCGTAATTATAACCCAATACGTTAAGAAGATTTAATCTGAGTTCTTTTTGTTGAAGAAGTCAAAACTCAGAGGTATCATAAATACCATAAATAAGTAACGACCAGTTACTAATCCAAAGAGTGTTATTCCGGCAAGAATAACCATTAAAATTACCTTATATTTATATTTCATGGTGTAAAGGTAAATTCCTTCTTTAATTTATTCAATACAAAAATCAAAATGTTGCAAATAAGACCAACTTGTGAGCATTGTAATAAATCACTTCCTTTTGATTCTGAAGAGGCTATGATTTGCACATTTGAATGTACCTTCTGCAAGGATTGTGTAGAGCTTTTACATCATATCTGCCCAAACTGTGGTGGTGGTTTTGAAAAACGACCAATTCGTCCTAAAACATTACTCCATAAATATCCTGTTTCTATTAAAGAAATTCATAAACCGGTAGACCTTAAGACTCACTATATAAAATTCAAGATTAAGTAGTAATTTTTCTTACAATCTATGTGTTTGTAAATGTGTTGTTTATCGAAAAAATAAACCGCCAATTTCAAATTGTCTAGACAAAAATACCATTTATCGAATTTCTGGGAAGTAGAGGATATTTAGTCAGATATTAGTGTCATCCCTTAGAATTAATAGCACCAGATTTACAGATTAATAGCCCTAAATTATTATTAATGATTTAACAGTATTTATTATGGATTTACAGATCACCAACTACAACAACCGCTTTCAGATTAAGGGGACACTTAACAAGTTAAGTATTAAGACTTTTAATGCGCATTTTGCTAATATTTTTGATAGACTAGATAATATCTTATTAGATATAGAAAGTGTAGAAAGTATAGATAGGGCAGGCGTAATGGCCTTGGCTAGATTACATAATGAATCTATTACAAAATCTAAAAAATTATCAATAATAGGTTTAGGTTGCAAAGAACTTTACGATCATTTTAAGTCTGAAGAGCCTGAAACTATCCAGGTGCCTGCTGGTTCAATTGTTGCAGCTTAGAAGAATAAATCTTAAAATATATACACAGAAAGTGCCTTAAGTACGTTTATGGTGACAGATAAGCGGCTTTTGAGCACTTTTTATTTAGCAAGACATGTCTGCTATAATTTTCCATTCGCCATTAATCTTTTTAAAGATAATGATGAAAATACCATCTGCATTACCAGCTTCTCTTTTTAAATGATATTCTCCCATAACCCAGTAATTATTTCCTTCAATTTTTGAAACATCATTGATAACAAAATTCAATGTACCACTTTCAGCTTTTGTTGGATAGCCTTTTTTATAATTTTTTAAAGTGTTTTCCCAACCGTAAGTTAATCCTCTGTTACCGTAAAATTTTAAAGAATCATTCTTCCAGTAGCCTTGCATAAACCCTTCTAAGTCATGAGTATTCCATGCCTTTTCTTGTGCGTTCAGGACTTTTAAAATTTCTGCTTTGTCGGTTTCAAAAGTGTCTTTCTGTTGGTCTTGGTTATTACTGCAATTGAGTAGTAAAAGTACTAAGGCAAAATAGAAGGATTTCATTACAAATAGGATTTTAGAATATCCTAAAAGTAATCATTTACCAATAAATCTGTACTAACGCATTTTTAAAGTACTCCCTTTTGCTTCTTTAAAAATGCATCAGCTTGGTGCTGCATCAACTCGCGTGCTTTTTTACGTTTGTAGTTCATCACCTCCTCTTCATCAGCAATTTCTGTGTAGACTTTGTTGTTAATGTCATTATCTGTTTTAACTAGTAACTGACGTTCTGCAACTTGTTGGCTAACCCACGATTTTATAACAGTTTCCTGATCTTCTAATTTATAGTCGTACTCGCCTTTTGGTGATAAAAGTTTTGCGATAATAGGTGAAGTTTCAATAGTAAGAAACAACAAGAAAATAAAGAAAGAAGGTAGCCAAGGCAACGTGCCCAAAGCGGTAACTCTGGCCATTAAGCCGTCAAAATTATCAATGATAGGTTGCGATTCTGTAACGTTGGCTTTATAATCGTCTTGCAAAGCAATAATTTCATTTTCTAGAGTTGTAATTTTTGCTTTATTATCGGTTTTTAGTTGTTGTAATTCTGCTAAAGCAGCATCGTGTTTTTCGCGCTTTTCTTTGTAAACAGGGCCTTTTCCTAATTTCATTGATCCAGATGTGCCTTCGGCTTCTGTTATATAAGTGTCGTAAAGTGCATTGACTTCGGTTTCTTTAGTACCTATTTCACTTTGTAAACCTAAAATCTGATTTTCTAATTCTGCTATTTTAGGATTGAATTGTTGCGCAATTTGATTTTGATTGGCTAAGGTTAAATCATTCTTTTGTTCTAATAACACCTGATTGATTTCCTTTTCAAAAATCTTAAGTTCTAAAGGTTTTGAAATCACCACAGCAATTATCACAGCCAGAAAAATTCGTGGTGTAGCTTGTAGCAACTCGTCTAAAAAGCTATTTCTTTTTTTAATAGTTGATACAATATAACGGTCTAGATTAAATATAAGAAGTCCCCAAACCAGCCCAAAACCAATGGAAGTATAGAGGTTGTCAAAAACTGTGTATAATGCATAACTTGCAGCAATAGTTGCCATTAATGCGGTAAAAAACACAGTAGCACCAATGCCAGCATATTTATTTTGCTCGCCATTAGAGCAGTTATCGAGAATATTGGTATCTGCTCCCGAGCACAGGATAAAGAATTGTTTTAACATAACTGTTTGTTTTTTGATTGATTGATTGATTGATGTATAGGTTATTAGAACGCAAAATGGTAACAAATGTTACATAAATAAGCTAAAAATGTGGAGTTTAGGCCTCATATGATTTTTGTCATACCAAATCTTAAGTATAAAAACTAACTTTAGGTGTAACCAAAAATCATAGAGTTATGAGAACTACAGTTGTAATAGGAGGAAATTTTGCAGGCATTACTGCAGCTTTAGAGTTAAAAAGGAAAGACCCAAAGAATCAACGTGTAATACTTATTGATAAGTCTCCCTTGTTTTTGTTTATACCATCATTGATTTGGGTTCCTTTTGGCAGAAGAGATATAAAAGATATTTCATTTAGAAAAGATAAAATACTAGAGAAAAAAGGTGTGGAATTTGTTCATGCAGAAGCCATAAAAGTCTTGCCCGAAGATAACAAAGTTGAAACCACAAAAGGCGATTTTGAATATAACGATTTGGTTATAGCTACAGGTCCAAAAGTTAAGTATGATGTTGCTAAAGGTGTTAAAGATTATGCATACTATATAGGTACACCAGATGGAGCCATGAAAACCCGAAAAGCACTTAATGCATTTAAAGAAAATCCCGGTCCTGTTGTAATTGGAGCAACACAAAATGCTGGTTGTATGGGAGCAGCATATGAGTTTCTTTTTAATATTGAAAAATGGCTGAGAGAGCAAAAAATTCGTAAAAAAGTAGATTTATATTGGATAACACCCGAAACGTATTTAGGACATTTTGGTATAGATGGTATGCCAATGGGAAATACCATGCTTAAGACCTTTATGAAAATGTTTAATATACATTATAGAACCGAGGTTGGTGTGGAAGAGGTGAAGTCTAATGGGGTATTATTATCTAGTGGAGAATTTATAGAAAGTAACTTCACCATGTTGATGCCTCCTTTTATTGGTGTTGAATTTGTTGTTAATTCTAAAGGGCTACAAACCAATGCTGCAGGCTATATACCTGTAAATGATACATACCAGCATGTTACACATAAGAATATTTGGGCAGCAGGTATTGCGGTAGATGTAAAACTGCCATTTAAACCTGGTAAAGTACCTTTCTCTGGGCCAAAAACAGGATATCCATCTGATGAAACTGGCAAGGTAGTGGCAGAGAATATTCTAAGAGTTCAAAAAGGTAAAAAGCTAAAAGAAAAGCCTTGGGGAAAAATACCTGGACTGTGTATTATGGACGCAGGAAAGAAAGAAGTTTTAATTGTAAGCAATCACTTGTTTAAACCGAGAACGTTTGCCAATATGATTCCGAATGTAATCTATGATTTTGGCAAAATCTTATTCGAAAAGTATTTCCTTTGGAAAACAAGAAACGGATTATCTTACCTTCCATAAGACTAAAAAAAAGCCTCGCATTGCGAGGCTTAAGTACTAATTTGTAACGGTAATCAATATTGGTGGTAATTCTTTACCATTTTTATCATATATATCAAAAAGAGTAACAACATAATTGGGTTCAATATGGTTTATATATGATTTAACTTTATCGTTCAAGATGTTACCTTTATTAATATGTATTAGATTATTTGGAAACTGAATTTTAAAGGATGTAATTTTATTTTCTTTTAATGTAATTTTTAAATTTTTCAGTTTTTCCTTAGTAAGCGAAATATCTCCTCCTTTAATTTGTTTTCCATTAATAATAGGGTACTGAGTAGTTCTGTCACTAAATAAATCAATTTTACCAGTACTCTTACCATCATCATCTATAAATTCATATGAAGCAGTTACCATTTTTACCTTCCATGGACTATTATCGTTGGTGTTGTCTGTCTTTTTTAGAGAATCTTCAGAAGTATTGAAAATTTTCTTTTCTTTGGCTTTAGCTTCTTCAACGGTTAACCCAGAGTATAAGTTTAATGATCTTTTCGGTAAGTTAGATTTAGCAATACTTTCATTATAAGATATACATGTAGACCAAACATTTGCCTCTTTAAGTTTCAACTGTATGGATTTAGCTAAATCTGCACTTTTATTCTTTTCAATAGCAATTGAAGCCATAACATATTTTCTATGCTCGTCAGTAGATAAATGTTTGTTGAGTTTTTTTACTTCATTGTTAATGTCAGCTATTTCAACTTTCTTACCGTTAAATTGAATATTATTCTTACCATCAATATAGATTTCAATAGGTTCAATTTTGTTAGTTTGGTATACTCCATTAGCATTTGGTCCACCCTTAGATGTTTTCTTAGGTGTCTCAGGTGCTGGTGGAGCAGGAGGTGGTGGAGGTGGAATGTTTGGCCACGGTTCTGCGTCTTGCTTTTGCTTTTTAGTCATTAGAGAGCTGTAGATCTTGTAATAATAGTCATATTCATCTTTTTTAATAACTGGGTAAGCAGCTTTAGGATTTACTTTGACTTTCTCTATGGCTTTATTCATTTTTTCTGCCCAAGCATTGTATTCTGCTATCTGTTGTTTTGTAGCTTTTTGTTGAGTACGACCATTATAGTTCTTGGCAGGAACAGGTGGACAAGGTAGAATATTATGTTCTTTTAATTCTTCTTTAGTGAACGAATTATATATTTTGTCTGCCTGTGCTTTTAAAATAAATAACTCAGAGTTATCGGTTTGAGGACCTTTTAAATATTCTGTAATTGCATTAGAATATACCTTCGAGATTTTCTCGTAACGTTTTATTTGCGAATTTTGATAGGTTGATTTGAATCCTGTTTTTGTATACAGATTAAATTGATATGGTTGCGGATGCGTTTTACTCATAGCATTGTTTAAAACTTTACTGCCAGTGTAATAGACGATATCTTTATGAGAATAATCGTTTAAAGTAGAATTTTCAATGTGTTTACCGTCAAGCCATAGTGCAAATACGGTTTCATCTTTCCAAGATTCAAACTGTATTTTTGAAGGTGATTTTGGTTCAACTTTAGACAGGTTAATTGTAGGGACTTCAGGATACTTTTTGACACTGTTCCGTTGTGTGTCGTTCATAATATCATAGATGGCAACAATTCTTTGATATGTAGTGTTATTAATGAAATTTGTTCTTTCAAAAGCTTCCATCCAAGCAATATATTCTTGCATCATGGCATCTGTAGCGCCACTAACATAAGTCATCTTTAGTTTATTTGCTTCCTTTAGCTCTTCTGTAATAGCATCAGCAGGATTTGTTTGTTCTTTTTGTACATACTCTCGTTCTGCAAAGCTGTAAAAAAGAATAGCTAAAACTGGTAATACCAATAAGGTACTTAACCAAATTCGAGTTTTGGAGGTTTGCGTTTTCATAACTGTAAATCGTTTTTTGAATGATGAATAATTGATAGCACTCGCTAATTGATGATTGTGAGTGTTTGATGAAAATTGTAATAATATATTTTGATAGCTTTTAGTGGTAACACCTTGCTGCAATACAGCGTCATCTGCTAAAAACTCGTGATTTAGTTTTACATGATGTTTTAAAATGTACACCAACGGATGAAACCAAAAGACAATTTGTAACAGTTCTAGCAACAAAATGTCTAAGCTGTGCCATTGCTTGGCATGCGTTTCTTCGTGTAGTCTAACTTCTTCGGGTATTTGATTGTTTTCAAATTGTTGGCGGTTAACAAAAATGTATTTAAAGAAGGAATGTGGTATACGATACGCTTTTAGTAATACGTAGATAAAATTACGGTTGTGCTGTTTATCGTTTGTTGCAATTTGGCTGTAAAGTCTAAAAAGGTTAACCGCAAAACGAATTGCAAATAGTGTTGCTCCAAGTATGTAGATAGACCAAAGAATAGTTTCTAAAGTCAGTACAGGTGAGGTCTCAATGGGTTGAGGCATAACTTCTGCTTCTATGGGAATAAATGCAGCTGTGATTTCAAAATTTTGAACAATAGGTTCTATATATTCAATAATTGTAAGCTGCGGAATTATTAAAGCCATGGCAAACGAACCCAACAGATAAAATCTTTTGAAGTGATGCATCTGTTGCTTTTCTAAGAGTAGCACATAGGTTAGCCAAAACACCAAAAGACAAGCCGAAAATTTTAATAAAAATAGTTCCATGATTACTTACTTTTAATTTCCTTGTCTATTATAGCTTTTAGCTCTTCTAACTCTTTTTTGGTTAAATCTGTTTTTCGGGTGAAGAACGATGCAAACTGAGACGCACTATCGTTAAAAAAAGTTTTAATTAAACCGTTTACATGCTTTGAGAAGTAGTCTTCTTTTTTAACTAGTGGGTAATACTCTCTTGATTTACCATAGGTTTTATAATCCACAAAACCTTTACCAATCATGCGCTTTAATAACGTGGCAACGGTTGTTGTTGCTGGTTTTGGCTCAGGATAGACTTCTAAAATATCTTTCATAAAAGCTTTTTCTAGCTTCCAGAGATATTGCATAAGTTGTTCTTCGGTTTTAGAGAGTTCCATTGTTCTACAAAATTAGAATTAACTCTACAAATGTAGAATAAAAAAATTATTTTCAAAACATTTGATTATCAATTTTTTACAATTTAGTATCTTTGAGTAGAAGATTAAATGATTTATTTTAATGAAAAAGCCCTTACTATTACTTGGCTTAATAGCTTTAGTAACTTTCAATATTAAAGCGCAATCTGTTCAGGATTTAATTAATGAAGTAAGTAATTCTAACTTACAAACTACAGTAGCAGAGCTGTCTGGAGAACAAACAGCGACCATAAACGGAAGTACACAAACCATAACGACTAGAGTACAAAGTAATAACGATTTAGCAGCCGATTATATAAAAGAACGTTTAGAAGCATTGCCTAATCTTAATGTTGAATTTCAGAATTTTAATACGGTTGGGAAGAATGTTATTGCTACTCAGATTGGGCAAACAAATCCTGATGATATATATATAATTTGTGCGCATTATGATTCTGTAACTACGTACTGTGCAGATGATAATGCTACTGGAGTTGCAGCAGTTTTAGAAATTGCACGAATACTTTCTACACAGTGTATTGATAATACAATTGTTTATGCGCTTTGGGACGAAGAGGAAATAGGATTGCTTGGTGCTAATTATTATGCACAGCAAGCTGCTGACGAAACCAATGGAAATACACGAGATAATATTTTAGGAGTAATTAACATGGATATGATTGGTTATGATGGTGATGCACCCGGAACACCTGGTGATAATCAGTTTGATATTGATGTTAGAAATATTGCAAATTCGGTTGCTATAAAAGATGATTTATTGGCTCTTCTTGGTACTTACACCTTCGATTTACACGAAATTGTTGTTAATCCAGGTACCACAGCTAGCGACCATTCTCGTTTTTGGAATCAAGGTTATTCAGCAGTTTTGGTTGGTGAATCTTGGGAAACCAATGATCAAACACCAGATTATCATACGTCTAACGATAGGGTTGAGGATATCGATTTTCAATATATGACAGAATTGACCAAGTTAGTGTTGGCATATACAGCGACTAAAGCTAATTTAATTGGTGTAGATAATACCATTACACAAACAGCGACATCATTAATGTCTAACCAAACGATAGGAACATATCAATGGTTTAATTGTGATACGAATACGCCCGTTTCTGGAGAAACCAATCAGTCCTTTACACCATTAACCGATGGAAATTATGCTGTTGAAGTCACCAATGGAAGTTGTACAGAAATGAGTGCGTGCATTAATTTTTCTGTTTTATCTACTGAAGAATTTCAGCCTAATGAAATAAAAGTGTACCCAAATCCGGTAGATTCAGTAATTAAGGTTGATAATTTTACTGAAACTAAAATTGATATCATAATTAATAATATATCAGGGAAAGTGGTTAAAAAAACAAACTCCCAAAAAACCTACATCGAAATTCCGTTTGATAGTATTACTTCAGGAGTTTATTTTGTAAATGTTAAGTCTAAAACTAAAGCTTCGACCTATAAAATTATTAAAGAGTAAAAAACTACTCAGTCGACTTTAACTCAGTAAAATACTTGTAAAACCAAGGGATAGTCTCAATACCTTTTAAGTAATTCCAAACACCAAAATGCTCGTTTGGTGAATGTATAGCATCGCTATCTAAACCAAAGCCCATAAGGATTGTTTTGCTTTTTAATTCTTGCTCAAAAAGAGATACAATAGGAATACTTCCACCACTACGTTGTGGAATAGGAGTTTTTCCAAAAGTTTGTTCGTAAGCTTTTGACGCAGCTTGGTAACCTGTGCTATCTATTGGTGTTACATAGCCTTGGCCGCCATGATGTGGAGTTACTTTTACTTTTACGGCTTTTGGTGCAATACTTTCAAAATGGGTTTTAAATAACTTCGTAATCTCTTCCCAATCTTGGTTAGGCACTAAGCGCATAGAAATTTTGGCGTAAGCTTTACTCGCAATAACTGTTTTTGCACCTTCACCTGTATAACCTCCCCAAATTCCGTTAACATCTAATGTCGGTCTTATAGAGTTTCGTTCATTTGTGGTATAGCCTTCTTCACCGTAAACGGCATCAATATCTAAAGCTTTCTTGTAGTTGTCTAATGAAAACGGAGCTTTGGCCATTTCTGTACGTTCTTCATCTGAAAGATTTTCAACCTTATCATAAAAACCAGGAATGGTAATGTGATTGTTTTCATCATGAAGTGATGCAATCATTTTGGTTAACACATTTATTGGGTTTGCTACAGCACCTCCATACAAACCAGAGTGTAAATCTCTATTTGGTCCGGTAACTTCAACTTCAACATAGCTTAAACCACGCAAACCAGTTGTAATAGAAGGTACATCTTTAGCAATCATGCCAGTGTCAGAAATTAGAATAACATCGTTTTCTAACTTCTCACGATTAGCAGCGACAAACTTCCCGAGATTGGCACTACCAACTTCTTCTTCACCTTCAATCATAAACTTTACATTACATGGTAATTCATTATTGTTTGTCATGTATTCTAAAGCCTTTACATGCATATACATTTGGCCTTTGTCGTCACAAGCACCTCTTGCAAAAATGGCTCCTTCAGGGTGTTTTTCTGTATTTTGTATTATAGGCTCAAACGGAGGGGAATTCCATAAATCTAACGGATCTGGTGGTTGTACGTCATAGTGGCCATAAACTAAAACTGTGGGTAAGTTTTTGTCAATTATTTTTTCGCCATAAACGATAGGGTAGCCATCTGTTTCACAAATTTCAACCTTATCACATCCAGCTTTTTCTAAACTCACTTTAATAGCGTCTGCTGTGTTAAGTACGTCTTCTTTGTAAGCTGAATCTGCACTTATAGAAGGAATTTTTAGTAAATCAATTAGCTCGTCGATAAAGCGTTGTTTGTGCTTATCGATGTAAGAATTTATGTTTTGCATAGTAGTTATTTGATTTCTAACAAAAGTAATAATAATGAAAGGATTATTTTCTTAAATAAAACCTATTTGAATATTGAAACTATTGTTTATATTTGCAGTCCTTTTGCAGGCGTGGTGGAATTGGTAGACACGCTAGACTTAGGATCTAGTGCCGCGAGGTGTGCGAGTTCGAGTCTCGCCGCCTGTACAAATAAAACCTTCAACGTATATGTTGAAGGTTTTTTGTTTATAGTCATTTTGTTAGCTTTTTTTGTGTATTATATTAACGACCACTAATTAATATTATAAAAAAAGGCTTCTCTATAAGAAGCCTTTTTACTCAAATAAACACTTAATAAATTAGAGTTTTACTAACTTAGTTGTCTTAGTTTTATTGTTGTTATCCTCAACTTTTACTATGTACGTACCTGTATTTAAAGTAGAAATGTCAAAAGTGTCATTTTTAGTAAAATCACCTTTATAAGATTTTACTTTTTTCCCTGTTAAATCATAAATTTCAATATTAGAGACATTAGAATTAATTCTAAACAATGATTGTGTAGGGTTAGGGTATATTGAAAATACTGAAAAATTTTGGTCATCTACACTTAGAACACTAGATGGTTGATTTCCTAAAATTCTAAACTGACCTGCTGGTATTGTGATAGTAGTTGTAGAGTTAGAAACCGTAGTGTTACCTGTAGGGTCCATTAAGTCGTACCAAGTTGTAGTTACTCCTGCTGGGAAGTTGGTGTTTACAAACTGTGTATTAACATCAAAATTAGCTAAAATTATAACGTTTCTAAGTTCAGATGTAGGAATTGAAGTATCAAAAATATCTATTCTAGGAGTGAAATCCCCTGAACTAATGGTGTATTCGCCTTCAAAAACCGGTTCTTCAATTTTAAGCTTGTGTAGTCTAGACCAATCATCATAAATTTGTGATCTCACAGCATCAGTAATCCAATTGTTACCCCATTGAGGTTGTGGCTTAGTGTCTAATTTGCAATCACCAGGCGTAGCATCATCAGGTGTATTTACAGTACCATTGTTACAAGTAAATATAGAATTGTTCATTCCTAATTCTCCAAAATGCCAAATCATTTTTGGCCCAGGAACCATTACAGATACAGCAGCTAAAGCAGACATGCGTGATAGTGCTGTATTTAAGTCTTGAACATTGTGACTGCTATTACTAGTATTTCCAAACTGAAGGTTTTTATACATTAAGCGCTCTTCGTCATGACTCTCTGGATAACCTAAAACTCTTGGGCCATCAAAAGAAGATCTTGATTTGTGACCAATACCATTAATATTTTTATTTCCATTCTGTCCCATTGTTAACTCATTGTAAGGATCTGTCATTTTTCCCCACATCATCACACCCTTACCTTCAGAGTATCTGTAATTAGCCCATTCTTTTTCTTCATTTTCACTTCCTAAATGCTCAAAAATAGCATAGTGATAAGGATCTAAAGACCACGAATAGTCAACATACTCTCTTAATACATCTACACGGTCTTGTTGGTAACCATTTGTACAGGTTTCGTTTCCTGAAGTACAATTTTGAGTAAAACCTTTTGTTAAATCCCAACGGAATCCATCTATATGAAATTCTTCAACCCAATGTTTAATAACACGTTTTGTGTAGTCTTTTGTTCTTGGATTAGAGTGATCAAAGTCGTTACCTACACTATAAGTATGTGTAGCTGTTACATTAAAATAAGGGTTTTCAGAACTTGGTCCTCCCCAACCATCACCATCAGGATCATCCATCCACATACGCACCATCGGGTTACGTCCGAAAGCGTGATTTAAGGCTAAGTCCAAAATTACAGCAATACCATTTTGATGACAAACGTCTATTAATTCTCTTAGCTTGTCTTCTGTACCATAGAATTTGTCTAATGCCATATGGAAAGATGTATTGTAGCCCCAGCTTTCATTACCTTCAAATTCCATAACAGGCATTAACTCAATAGCGTTAATATTTAAACTTTTAAAGTAGTCAATTTTATCAATCACATCTTGATAGTTTCTGTCAGCATCAAAATCTCTAACTAAGAGTTTATAAATTATGAGGTCTTCTTTCTTTGGCTTTTGAAAGTCCGTGACTTGCCAGTTGTATGGTGTTTGTCCAGTTTGTAAAACTGTAACTTCTCTTTCTTGACCTACTGGATATGTAGGCATATTTGGATAAGAAGTTGTAGGTATATATGGGTCGTCAAAAGGAGAAAGTACTAATGTTGAGTATGGATCGGCTGTTTTTACTAATACAGGCGAGTTGGCAACTGGAGTTTTATCAACTACCCAATATTGGTAGGTTTCAATTTGTCCTGGAGTTAACCCTGTTAGTTCAATCCAAAACTTGTTATTTCTTGTTGGATCCTTTTTCATTGCGTACGAAGCATCAGGCTGATAGTTATTAAAACTACCTGCCAAGTACACAAAATCTTTTCCAGTAGCATATAACACTAACAAAGCAGTATTGTCATCTATGTAGTTGATTCCATCTTCATAGTCTGCAGCCATTATACCAAAATTAGAACCAGGGTCTACTAATACACTAAAAGTTCTTGTAATTGTGGTTCCGTTTAAAGTTGCAGTTAATTCATAGGATTTGTTCTCAGTAATATTCATATCTGTATATGAATAATTTGAAACGAAGTTAGCCGTATTAATAACGGATCCGTTAGCAGATAATGTATAAGTAGCAGGACCACCTATATTAGTAGCAGAAATACTTAGACTTTCACCTGAATTCAGTATTGTTGTTTCAGAACTTGGTGACGATAGGCTCATTTGAAATGTCCCAACATCAAAAAAGAAATCTTGGCATCCATTGGCTTTAAGCTCTTCTGAACCATCTGCATTCCTAAAAACCATGCCCATTCTAACAACATTTGCAGCTTCTGAAGCACTAAGACCATAGTAAGTTTCAGGTACAAAGGTAATGGTCCATATACCACCTCCTTGGTTTGTCATTTCTCCAATACCATCATCTATGCCCCAATTACCGACAACATGAGTCCATGGGTCCGTAGTGTCACCAACACCAGAATGTATATATACTTTTGATGGATTATTAAATCCGTTACAATTGGAAGAGCTGCTATTTATATCTAATGTGATAGTAATAGATTCGTCTACCTCAAACGGGTTCGGTGTTATTGTAACTTGACTATAGCCTAGTAAGGAAATTATAGCAAGTAATGTAAATATGTAAATCTTTTTCATAACGCATTATTTAAAAAAAGGGCTGACATTAATCAGCCCTTTTTGGGTTAATAATAAGATATTTTATTATTGAATTTTATTCAGTTCATAGGTGCCATTAGCAACATCCATTTTTACACGGTATAAGCCAGCTGCAACAGCAATGTTATCTCCTCCATCGTCTAAAGTGCCATCAGCACCAGTGTCACCGTAGTTAGTTCCCCAATCTTCATTAACTCTAAACTTAATCTCACCATCTAACATAGTTACAATTTCAGCCATGTAAACATCTGGCTGTACTTGTGTGAAACTATAGTCAGGAGTAGCTCCCCAGTCATTATAACCAGAACCTACAATACCAAAAACATCTCCAGCTTCCATTGTATAAACATTATTGTTAAAATCTAGAGTAATATTATAGAATCCAGCTGTAACAACAATGTTGTCACCTCCATCTTCTAAAGTACCGTCAGCACCAGTATCTCCAAAGTTAGTTCCCCAATCATTATTCAAACGGAATTTAATTTCACCATCAATTAATTTTACACCAACTTTAAAAGTATCTGTTGTATAATCATAGTAAAACTTAGCATCTGGTGTAGCGCCCCAATCATTATAACCAGAACCTACAATTCCCCATGAAAAAGGTTCCATTGTGTAAGTGTTGTCATTAAGATTCATAGTTATTTTGTAAGAACCAGCTGTAACAGCGATATTGTCACCTCCATCATCTAATGTACCATCAGCTCCTGTATCTCCATAATTAGTTCCCCAATCATTATTTGCTCTAAACTTGATTTCACCGTCAATTAAATTAGCATAAGCAACAAAAACATTCTCCTCAGAAGTAGTGTAAAAAACACCATCTAAGCCAGCGCTTCCCCAATCGTTATAACCAGAACCAACAATTCCCCACATAGAAGGCTCTATTCCTGTGCCTCCACCTGAAGTTTCTTGTTGTAACTCTACATTAAGTCCTTGAATAGCAGAATATGATGGTAAACCATCATCTCCAATAACCGCCATTAATCTAAAATAAAGTGTGCCTGTATTTGTACCTTCATTATTGTCTAGTCCTGCAGCATTAGCTAAGGCAATCATTTGGCCTACGGTTACAGGGATTTCATTAGCTTCAGGATTTGCTGTAGTACTTCCTAAATCATAAAGACTTTCGCCTGCTACATAATCTGAAAAATCAGACATTGTAGCCCCTTGTAAATAGTATGTGATATTAGTTGGTACTCCAAAATCTGCACTTCCCCATGTGAAACGTTCTGCGAGATTGCCTGAAACAGATGAGTTTAACACATAGTTATCTAAAAATGAAGTGTTAAACACTAGTCCTTCTGCTTCATTTGCCACAAACTCTAAATCGTCATCTTGCTGGCAAGCAGTAAAGCTAGCTACAGTGACAAATAGCAATAAAATTAATTTTATTTTTTTCATCATTCTTTGTTTTTTGTTTATTAGTAATTAGGATTTTGTGTTAAGTTAGGATTTGCTTGTAAGGCAGTTGCCGGAATAGGGAATAATCTATAACTGTCTGGTATAGATGATCCTGAAGCTGAGCCGCCTTTCCAAGGCCATATATAACTACCTCCTGTAAACATGCCAAAACGTATTAAGTCTGAACGACGATGACCTTCTAGGTTTAGTTCTCTTGCACGTTCGTCTATAATAAAATCTAATGTTAAGTCTCCACTAGTTATTGTGCTAGCGCCAGATCTAGATCTAACAGCATTAACATAATCTAAGGCATCTCCCATAGATGTTCCAGCAGCACCTCTTAAAGCTAATTCAGCATACATTAAATAAGCATCAGCTAGACGATAGAAAGGGAAATCTGTAGCTGAAAAGTCAACAGCACCACCAGATCCATCTGAAGCTGTATTTCTAAATTTAGTTACAGGGAATCCATCAGTCCATTCTCTATAATCATTCATTTCGTAGTTATGCCCATCTGTCCAAAACAAACTAGCTCTTACATCATTTGAAGCTTGTAGTTCTGCAATGTTATCCCCAAATAATCCGTACCATCCTTTAGAAGATCTGTGACCTGTCCATCCTTGAGTAGCTCCAAACTGAGCTAAAGGCATAGTGTCTGCACTTAAACTTCCGTTAACAATGTAGGTTGTGTTACCATAACTTTGACTAGTTACAGATTCAGCTATAAGTGGAAAGATAATTTCTGGTGACATGTCATTATCAGAAGAGAACATTCTAATAAAGTTATTGTCTAAGCTATAAGGTCCTTCATTAATAATTTTATTAATGTAGGTAGCAGCGTCATCCCATCTTGCAGTACCTGTGTATACTTCTGCATTGATGTATAATTTTGCTAAAAGCATATCGACTACATATTTATTAGCTCTACCATAGTTAGAAGTCTCGCTAATAACAGGTTCTATAGCTAATAATTCAGTTTCAACGTAATTAAATAATTCTTGTCTTGAAGCCTCAGGTAATGGTTCTGACTGACCAAAATTCTCTTCCGTAGCTAATACACCTTTTCCAAATACATCAATGATATTATAGTATGCAAGTGCTCTTAAGAATCTTGTTTCTGCTACAATGTTTTCTTCATTAGGGAAATCTGCTATCTCTAATGCTTGTAAGAAGTTGTTACATTGTGGGATAGTGTAATAAGCTCTGTCATAGAATAATCTAAAAAACTTATTGTTTCTGTCCCAAGCAGATGTTGTAGTAAGCTGGTCTAAACCATCATCTCCCCAGCGATTTTTCATAGCGTCTGCCGTAAAATCTTGTAAGTTGATGATAGCTCTCAAAAAAGCTCCTTCACCAGCATCTGGACTTACAATATCTGAACTACCAGGACCGCTTGGGCCTGTTAATGCATAAGAAGCATATAGTCTAGAGACTAGTCCTTCTACAGCATTAGGGTCGGAAGCTAATAATTCCTCAAGTGTTAATTCAGTTATAGGCTTTGTGTCTAAATCGTCAGTACAAGAGAAATAGAACCCTATAATTGTTAAACTGAATAAAATTAAAATTCTTTTTTTCATAATTCTTTTTTTAAAAATCTATATTAACACCTAATGTGTAAACAGTAGGTCTAGGATAAAAGTTTCTGTCAATACCACCAAAGTTTTCTGGGTCTTCACCAGAGTAATCTGTTATTAAGAACGGATTAGTTACGGCAGCATATAACCTCATAGAGCCATCTTTTATTAAATCACTAAAACGATACCCTAAAGCAATATTATCACATCTTAAGAATGTTGCATCTTCTAAATAATAGTCTGAGAACTGAATGTTACCATTTACATTTTGAATAACATCATTAGCAGAACCATCATAGAAGTTTAGAACATTAGTTAAGTTGTTCTGACTACTAAATACTGCAGCATCCGTCCATCCGTAGTTAAGTTGTGCAAAGTTGTACACGTTACCACCAATTTGACCTCTGAAGCTAGAGCTTAAGTCCCAATTTTTATAGTTTACATTTAAGTTAAAACCATAAGTCCAGTTTGGTGCAATTTGCTCGTAATAACGGTCAGCATCAGTAATTTGATTGTCACCATTTAAATCAACAAATGCGTTTGGAATAGGGTCGCCGTTTGAATCATATACTTGTTTAAATACATAAGCACTCCCTGCTTGCTGACCAACAGCATGTCTTAATAAGTCTGCACCTGTACCTCTAAGTGTACCACCTGCATTTATATTGTCAAGACCATTTAAGTCGGTAACTTCTGTGCTATTATAAGACAGGTTTCCACCTATGTTTATTGTTAGATCTTCTGTACTAACAGGAACTAGGTTAAGGTTAAGTTCAAAACCTTCACTTTCCGTTTCACCAATATTGTCAATAAAAGCATTGGTTAAAGCTTGTCCTGGAGGAACAGGAGCTTGAGCTAATAAGTCTCTAGTATTACGCTTGTATATATCAAAAGAACCTGATAGCATTCCGTTGTTAAACAAAGAGAAATCTAAACCTAGGTTATAAGTTGTAGTTTTTTCCCATGTTAAGTTGGGATTAAAAGGTTGCGCAGAATATAAAGATGAATTAGGGAAATACTGACTGTTAGCGTCACCCGCTAAGAATAATGGAATTGAAGGATAAAAGCCTACTACACCAGTAATATCTTGTTGTCCAGTTTCACCCCAACTTAATCTTAATTTTAAAGAATTAAAGACTTTAGAATCACTTAAAAACGCTTCTTCATCAATTTGCCAAGCTAAAGCAGCTGCAGGAAAATAACCCCAACGATTATCTTCGGTAAATAATGAAGACCCATCGGCTCTTACAGAAGCAGTTAATAAGAAACGCTCTAATACACTTATGTTAGCTCTCGCAAAATATGATTGTAAATTTAGAACGTTATAGTATCTAAAGTTAGGATTAGCTTCGTTATATACTAATTCTCTTCTACCAGAATCTGCATTATATTGATAACGAACTTGGTTACCGTCATTTTTGAAATTTTGATAAGAATAACCTGCCTGAACGTCATAGCTATCTACAATTTTACCTGTTAGCTCTTTTTTGTATTGTAAGAAAGCATCAAAGGTAGTATTAGTAATGTGTTGTTGTTCCTTGTAGTTAATACCTGGATTAAATACACCTTGCCCTGTGCTATTGTCTAATCTAAACGTTTCAAACGCACCATTAGTAAAACGTTCTTCTATTTTAGAACCAGATGCATCTAAACCTAAGTTTACAACAGCTCTAAGTTCAGGTAAAAATGGCATTGTGTAGTCTAATTCAGTATTTCCTACAAAACGATAAACATTTTCTGGGCGCTCTCTCTGTTCTAGTCTTGCTAATGGATTAGCTTGGAAAATACCAAAGTTACCACCTCCGTTTAGTGTTATGTAATAATTTTGAAATCTATTATTAGGAGCTCTATTATAGATAGGTTTAGTAGGGTCGAAATTAAGAGCTTCACCTATAGCACCACCAGCATCAACAGCATTTTTAAAAGCAAAGATACTCTTAGCGTTAACATCTAACTTAAGGTTATCATTTAGCAAACGTGGTGTAAGTTTAACAGACATTGTTAGTCTTTCATAGTCATCGTTTTTTACAACACCTTCAGCGTAGGTATAACCTACAGAACCTCTAAAAGGAATAGCATCCCAAAGATTAGCTCTTGCACTAAAGTTGGTGTTAGAGGTTGTTGCAGTTCTTGTAATAGCATCTCTCCAATTTGTGTTGTAAATATTTCTTCCGTTTATTGTTTGTGCTATGGCTTCTGAAGTAGCAACTGTACCAGCAGGAACTCCTAAGTCATCAACACGGTCTGGGTGATATTCTTGGATGAATCTTGTAAACTCATTTCCGTTCATCATATCTAATCCATCACCTAAAGTAGATACAGAATAGTCTGTAGAGAAATTATATTGTGCTCCACTAGAAGTACCTTTTTTTGTGGTTATGATAATAACACCATTAGATGCTCTAGAACCATAAATTGCAGTAGCAGAAGCATCTTTTAATATTGAGAAACTTTCAATGTCATTAGGGTTTACCAAAGTCAATGGGTTAGATACACCAGCAGGATTATCGTTTCCAATAGGTACACCATCTATAACTATTAATGGATTGTTTTGTGCGTTTAAGGACGATCCACCACGAATTCTAATATTTGGTGCAGCGTCTGGCGAACCTCCGTTATTGGTGATTCTAACACCAGCAGCTTTACCATTCAATAGTTGATCGGTAGAAACGATGGCACCTTGATTAAAATCCTTTGATGATACAACATCTACAGATCCTGTAGCGTCTTTCTTAGTAGTAGAACCGTAACCAATAAGTACTACTTCGTCTAATTGTGCTGCATCTTCTTCAAGTGCAATATCAAGACTAGATTGACCGCTAAATGTTATTTCTTGTGTTTTGTAACCTACATAAGAAACTACAACAGTCTCTCCTTGGTTAACTTCTAAGGTAAACTTACCGTCAAAATCGGTAGAAGCACCTCTCGAAGTTCCTTTTACCAAGACATTTACGCCTGGTAAAGGCATAGCGTTTGCTTTATCTGTTACTGTACCTGAAACGGTTGTTTGAGCCAATAAAGTGGTAGGCATCATTATCAAACAGAACAGTAAAGCATTTAAGAATGTTTTCATACAATGTTTTTAAGTTAATTGCTTAGTTAATTGATTTATATTTTCACTTCTTGGGTTAAATCTATGTAAAATTAGTGTGATTCATGTGTTAAAAAATATGACATAAGTCACGAAAACGTTTTCGTGTTAAAAACTTTTTAACAATCATTAACATTTTTATTAAAATAGCAAAAAAATGAGGAATTCGCAATTAGACCTAGTTAAAATTAAGGACTTTGGAATTTGAATTGTTAAAATAAGGTTATCTTCGCTCAACTATATTATAGTTAAAATATGAAACGAAAAATTACATTAAAGCAAATTGCAAGGGAGTTAGATGTGTCTATTTCTACGGTGTCTAAAGCTTTGAGAAATAGTGCTGAAATAAGCGACGATACAAAACAAAAAGTGCAAGCATTCGCAAAGTTGTATAACTATAGACCTAATAATATTGCTCTAAGTTTAAAAAACCGTAAAACAAACACTATTGGGATTATTATTCCTGAGATTGTACATCATTTTTTTTCTAAGGTAATTCGTGGTGTTGAGTTGGTGGCAAATAATAGAGGTTATAACGTTATTGTTGGGCTTTCAAATGAATCTTTTTCAAAAGAGGTAATTAATATGGAAATGCTGGCAAACGGAAGTATAGATGGATTTATTCTTTCTATTTCTAAAGAAACACAGCAATTACAAGATTATCATCACTTTAATGAAACAATGAGCCAAGGAATGCCTATTGTAATGTTTGATCGTGTAGTTTCAGATATCAATTGTGATAAAGTAATTGTAGATGATTTAAATGGCGCCAGAAATGCTGTAGAAAAATTAATTAAAAATAAATGTAAATCCATAGCATTAATAACTACTAAAGACTATGTGAGTGTTGGCAAGTTAAGAACACAGGGTTATCTAGATGCCTTAGAGAAACATCAAATACAGCCTAAGGCAGAGCTTATTTTAAAAATTGATGACACCTTAGATTATGAAACACATTTAGAAGCTTTAGAAAAAGAGATTGAGCAACTGTTTAAGTCAAATAAAAACATAGATGGCATCTTTGCAGTTAACGAGCTCTATGCCTTGTCAGCAATGAAGGTTGCAAGAAAATTAGGATTAGATATTCCAAATGATATACAGGTTATTGGTTTTACTGACGGTGTTTTGTCCAAACATTCAACTCCAAGTTTAACTACTGTAAGTCAGCATGCGCAACAGATGGGTGAGAAAGCAGCAGATCTCCTTATCAACAAGTTAGAAAATAAAATAGAAACGGAAGAAGAAGAATTTCAAACCATCGTAATTGAAACAGAATTAATTGAGCGCGAATCCACTAAATAATAATTTAACATTGGTGTTCTAACAATCTTTTATATCTTTACCGACGATTCAAGACTTATATTTTCACTTCTTACATAAGTTTTGATGAGCACTGCTTATCAGAATAGTATTAATTTAAACATACTATTTAATGAAAAAGCGCACACTAGGTTTCTGGGAAATTTGGAACATGAGTTTTGGGTTTCTGGGAATTCAAATGGGTTTTGCCCTCCAAAATGCCAATGTTAGTAGAATATTCCAAACACTAGGAGCAGAGATTGAAGATATTCCAATTCTTTGGGTAGCTGCACCATTAACTGGATTAATTGTTCAGCCAATTGTTGGTTATTTCAGTGATAGAACGTGGCATCCCAAATTGGGACGTAGAAGGCCTTACTTTTTAATTGGAGCTATTTTAGCATCTACAGCATTATTTATAATGCCCAATTCTCCAGTATTGTGGTTCGCAGCAGGTATGTTGTGGATAATGGATGCGTCAATTAATGTATCAATGGAGCCCTTCAGAGCTTTTGTCGGCGATAACTTGCCGGATCATCAAGCTACTAAGGGATTTGCCATGCAAAGTTTTTTTATAGGCATCGGCGCTTACGTGGCGTCAAAACTCCCAAACATTTTAACCTATTATGGTGTTGCCAATACAGCACCGGAGGGAATAATACCTGATTCAGTAAAATATTCTTTTTACATAGGTGGTGCAGTATTTTTAATTGCTGTCCTTTGGACTGTAGTAAAATCTAAAGAGTATAGTCCTGAGGAGATAGAAGCCTTTGAAGATGTAGAATCAAACAATTATAAAGAAGAGGAGAAGTCGCAGGCTTGGTTCATTTCCAATGGAAAAACACATGTAAGAAATGGAACTATTGTTTTAATAGTAGGTTTGGCTTCTACCTATCTAATCTATAAGTATCAACTTAAAAAGGATTTGTATGTATTAACCCTTGGTTTGTTAAGTCTTGGAGGGTTGGCACTTGTTATTTCAGGCTTAATGCAAAAAAGTAGAAATTTCAAAAATGGCTTTGTAACCATTATGAACGACTTTCAAAACATGCCAAAGGTAATGAAGCAACTTGCTTGGGTGCAGTTCTTTTCTTGGTTTGCTTTGTTTTCAATGTGGATTTATATGACACCTGCTGTGACAGAACATATTTACAATTCTGTTGATACTACATCTGTAGCCTATAATGATGGTGCAAATAGAGTTAATAATATGTTTGCTAATTATAATATTATTGCCGCAGCGGTAGCATTTCTTTTACCACTGATGGCAAAGAGGACGAGTAGGAAGTTTACACATTTTTTAGCTCTAGTTTTTGGCGGATTGGGATTAATGTCGATTTATTTTATTAGTGATCCTACAACGGTTAATCTAGAGTGGTTGCCAATGATGGGTGTAGGTGTCGCTTGGGCTTCCATACTATCTATTCCCTACGCTATGCTTGCAGGTGTTTTACCTTCAAGTAAAATGGGTTATTACATGGGTGTTTTTAATTTTTTTATCGTAATTCCTCAGCTCGTTGCTGCTTCAATATTAGGCTTTTTGGTCTCAAAATTTTTCAACAACCAACCAGTTTATGCCCTTTTCGTTGGCGGAATTTCAATGATATTCGCCGGATTACTAACGCTAAGAGTGAAGGATAAAATAACAAAATAAATGAAAACTAAAGGCTTCATATTCGATCTAGATGGTGTCATTGTAGACACCGCAAAATACCATTTCTTGGCGTGGAAAAAATTAGCTAATGATTTAGGTATAGACTTTACCGAAGAAGAAAACGAACAACTAAAAGGTGTAAGCCGAGTAAAATCGCTTGAAAAGATTTTAGCTTGGGGAAATAAAACCCTTTCAGAAAAAGAATTCAACGCGCAAATGGCTAAGAAAAATGAAGATTACTTAAGCCATATTGCTAAAATGGACGAATCTGAAATTCTTCCAGATGTACCAAAAGTACTCAACTTTTTGAGTGAAAATAAACAACCTATATCCTTAGGTTCTGCAAGTAAAAATGCCAGAACCATTTTAGAGCGTGTTAATTTAAAAGAACAATTCAATGCTATTGTAGATGGTAACGATGTTACCAAAGCAAAGCCAGACCCAGAAGTGTTTTTAATAGCTGCAAAACTGTTAAATGTAGCACCAGAGGACTGCATCGTTTTTGAAGATTCAGTTGCTGGTGTAGAAGCAGCTAATTTTGCCAATATGATATCTATAGGTATTGGTAGCAAGGATGTATTGGGTCATGCTAAATATGTCTTCAATGATTTTACGGAAATTTCTGAAGATTTTATAGAACAACTTATAAACGAATAAAAAATAAGCCTTTTTTTCTTGGGCTCATAAAAAGAGACAAATGAATTTAGATTATATCATACCTAACGCTTGGTCAATCATCGAAGAAGGATTCGACCCAAACAAAGTTAAAGCTTCAGAAAGTATCTTTAGCTTAGGAAATGGTGCAATGGGACAACGTGCCAATTTTGAAGAGAGGTATTCCGGACCTACGTTTCAAGGAAGTTACATTGCAGGTGTTTACTATCCAGATAAAACAAGAGTAGGTTGGTGGAAAAACGGTTATCCCGAGTATTTTGCTAAGGTGTTAAATGCACCAAGCTGGATTGGTATCAACGTTATGATTAATGATGAAACTTTAGACCTGCATACGTGTAAAAAGGTTGAAAACTTTAAGCGCGAGCTTAATATGAAAGAAGGTTGGTTGTCCAGAAGCTTTACGGCAACACTTCGAAATGATGTAGAAATCGAAGTCAATGTAAAGCGTTTTCTGAGTCTTACTGAAGATGAAGTGGGAGCAATTAATTATGAAGTAAAACCACTAAATTCTGATGCTAAGGTAACCTTTCAACCGTATTTAGATAGTGGGATTACCAATGAGGACACCAACTGGGACGACCAGTTTTGGGATACGCAAGATGTGGTTCAAGATGGAGAGAAAGCATTCATCAAAGCCAAAACGATGAAGACAGAATTCCATACCTGTACATTTATGGAATCTCGTATTTATCTTAATGGTGATTCAGTTGAAGCAAATGCAACAGTTGATAAAACGTCAAACAAAATAGCCTTTACCTATACGCAATATGCAAAGCAAGGTGAGACGGTTGCTATTCATAAATTTGGTGGTTACACAGTAGATAGAAATCACGATAAAGACCAATTAATCACGGCAGCAAGTTCGGTTTTAGATACGGCTGTAAATGAAGGTTTTTCAAGTTTACTAGATGCTCAAAAAGAAGCTTGGGCTAAGATTTGGGATATGGCAGACATCACTATAGATGGTGATTTAAAAGCGCAACAAGGTATTCGATTTAATATCTTTCATTTAAATCAAACCTATTTAGGAACCGACCCTCAATTAAATATAGGTCCAAAAGGTTTTACAGGCGAGAAGTATGGTGGAAGTACCTATTGGGATACTGAAGCATATTGTATTCCATTCTATATGGCAACCAAAGACCAAAGCGTAGCCAGAATGTTATTAACCTACAGATATAAGCACTTAGAAAAAGCCATTGAAAATGCCGAAAAATTAGGCTTCAAAAATGGTGCAGCTTTATATCCAATGGTAACAATGAATGGTGAAGAATGCCACAACGAGTGGGAAATTACCTTTGAAGAAATTCACAGAAATGGTGCTATAGCTTTCGCTATTTACAACTATTTCCGTTATACAGGAGACTTTAGTTATGTGCCAGAAATGGGACTTGAAGTATTGATCGGAATTGCAAGATTCTGGCATCAACGTGCAACCTTTTCAACATACAGAAACAAGTATGTTATTCTTGGAGTAACTGGTCCGAACGAGTATGAAAACAACATTAATAATAACTGGTACACCAACTACATTGCGCAGTGGTGTATTAAGTATGCAGCAGAATGTATAGATAAGGTTGAAGCTGATTATAATTCAGATTACACGCGTGTTATGAATAAGGCTAAACTCTCTAAAGCTGAAGTTAAAGAATGGTTAGAAGTGGCTAATAATATGTACTTCCCACATTCTGAAGAACACAATGTATTCTTGCAACAAGACGGTTTCTTGGACAAGGAATTAATCACTGTGGCAGATTTAGACAAGTCGCAAAGACCAATTAACCAAAAGTGGTCTTGGGATAGAATTTTACGTTCGCCATACATTAAACAAGCAGATACATTACAAGGGTTTTACTTCTTCGAAGATCATTTTACAACTGAAGAATTAGAGCGTCATTTCGATTTTTATGAGCCATTTACGGTTCACGAAAGTTCGTTGTCGCCTTGTGTTCATAGTATTCAGGCAGCGAAGTTAGACCGAATGGAGCAAGCATACACGTTCTACTTAAGAACATCGCGTTTAGACTTAGATGACTACAACCACGAAGTGCACGAAGGACTTCACATCACATCAATGGCTGGTACCTGGATGAGTATTGTGGAAGGTTTTGGAGGTATGCGTGTTAAGGACAATAGGCTAACTTTTGAACCTCGCATTCCTAAGCAATGGGAAGGTTATTCATTCAAAGTGAATTTTAGACATCAAATCTTAAAGGTTATCGTTAATCAAGGTAAAACACACTTTGAAGTTGATGGCGACCAAGATTTACAAATTATAGTTAATGGTGAAAACGTAACTATTTCGCCAAACAATTTAGTAACAGTTTAAGCTGCTAAGTTTTACAAGAACATTAAATACATTAATTATGAAGAAACTATCATTAGTTATTACTTTTTTTTCAATCGTTTTAATGTGGTCTTGTAAAGAAAAGGCAGATTCTACTACGACTGAAACTGAAGATAAACCATTACCTGAATTTAATGATGTTGAAAAGATTGAACCGCCATTTTGGTGGACAGGCTTTAAAAACAAATCACTTCAACTTTTGGTTAAACATCCAGATATAGGGAAGTTTATTCCAGAAGTTGATTCTGGTGATGTTTCTCTGGTCAAATTTCACAAAGCAGAGAGCCCAAACTATCTATTTTTAGATTTAGAAATTGCAGAAGGAGCAAAACCTAATAAATTCAATATTATTTTTAGAGAAAACGACTCTATTGGATTAGTGCAAACCTACGAGTTAAAAGCTCGAGAAAAATCTGCTGAAGATTATGTAGGTTTCAATAGTTCTGATGCTATTTATCTTATCACACCAGACCGTTTTGCAAATGCCAACCCAGATAACGATGAGGTTGAAGGTTTGCTGCAGCAAGGTATCGATAGAACTGATGGTTATAAGCGTCACGGTGGCGACATTCAAGGTATTACAGAGCATTTAGATTATATTGATGAAATGGGCTTTACTGCTGTTTGGCCTTGCCCAATTTTAATCAACGATATGCCAAGTGGTTCATATCACGGTTATGCAATGACCGATTTTTATAAAGTAGATCCACGTTTCGGAACTTTAAATGAATACAAAAATTTAGCCAACCAACTTCATAATAGAGATATGAAACTTATTATGGACCAAGTGGCTAATCACTGTGGATTAGAACATTGGTGGATGAAAGATTTACCATTCAAAGATTGGGTAAATTACCAAGAGCATTACGAGCAAAACAAGGATAATTGGGATTGGAAAACCACTAAAATGTCTAACCATAGACGTACTACAAATCAAGACCCTTATGCTTCCGAAGCAGATTACGAAGGCATGTCAAAAGGCTGGTTTGTGCCAAGTATGCCAGATTTAAATCAGAAAAATCCATTTATGGCCAAGTACATTATTCAAAATAGTATTTGGTGGGTAGAAGTTTTAGGTTTAGACGGAATTAGACAAGATACGTATCCTTATCCAGATAAAGATTTTATGAGTGATTGGGCAGGAGCCATTATGACCGAATATCCAAACTTCAGCATCGTTGGTGAAGAGTGGAGTTTAAATCCGTTGCTAATTGCATATTGGCAAGAAGGACACGAGAATACAGATGGTTATGATTCTAACTTAACATCGTCAATGGATTTTGCAATGCAAGCTAAATTAGTTGAGGCTTTAAACGAAGGCGAGGCTTGGAATAGTGGTTTGGTTAAAATTTACGAGGCTCTAGCAAATGACTTTGCATATACAGCACCAGAAAAGATTATGGCTTTTCCAGATAATCACGATATGAGCCGAATCTTTACACAACTTAAAGGCAATGCTACAAATACTAAAATGGCATTAAGTTACCTGTTGATGTTGCCTAGAATTCCTCAAATCTATTACGGAACAGAAATCTTAATGGATGATTTTGATAAGCCTGGAGACCACGGATTAATCCGCACAGATTTCCCTGGAGGTTGGCAAGGCGATACTGTAAATGCATTTACAGGAGAAGGCTTAACAGAAGCACAAAAGAATATGCAATATTTCCTTAAAAAAGTACTTAACTACAGAAAATCTAGTGAAGCTATTCACAGAGGCAAGACAAAACATTTTGCACCTTTTCAAGGCACTTACTTTTTATACCGTTCTAATAGTGACGAGACAGTGGTTCATATTATGAATAAAAACGATGAACCAATTGAAATCGATTTAAAGTATCACGAAGAAATGGGATTAAAAGGTAAAACCTTAAAAAATATCATTACAGGAGAGACTTTAACTTGGGATGATAGTATAAAGCTTAACGAGAAAGGAAGTTACATTTATTCCACAAAATTGTAAAGTTTTTGTCATTCCGCACTTGATGCGGAATCTATTTTATTATTATGAAAAACATCATCCTATACATCTCAATTTTCTTCACAACGGTTTCAGTGGTTGCACAAAACCCAAACCGTGTATACCAATCGCATCAACTTGAAAATGGAAAATTAAGCGTTACCACTAACGATGGTGAATATATATTTCAATTTTATTCTCAAAACACTATTGAGACCACGTTTATTCCAAAAGGCGAAAGTCAAAAAAAAGAAAGTCACGCTGTAGCTCAACATACTAAAAACTCTGATGTGAGTCTTAAAATAACTGATGGTGGTATTCTAGAATTTATTGGTTCAAACAGTTTAAAGGATTGTTTGCCTTCAAACCTTAATTGCAACTATTTTACAACAGTAAAAATTCAGAAATCACCTTTCCAAATCTCATACTACTACAAAGACAAATTCATCACTTCCGAAAAACGTGGCTACTACAAAAGTAAGCACGAGCCAATGGATATGGTAAAAGGCAATATCGTTGCCGATTCCACTGAAAAAATAGAATTCAACCTATCAAAAGACGAAGTGTTGTTCGGAGGTGGTGCAAGAGCTTTGGGTATGAATCGCAGAGGACATCGTTTACCATTGTTCAATAGAGCACACTATGGTTACGAAACACATAGTGAATTAATGAACTACACAATGCCAATCGTATTGTCGTCTAATCAATATATGATTCACTTTGATAATGCACCAATTGGGTATTTGGACTTAGATAGCAAAGGAGATAACACCTTAACTTACGAAACCGTTTCTGGTCGTAAAACCTATCAAATTATCGTAGGTGAATCATGGTACGATATGTTGAATAATTACACCAACCTAACAGGAAAACAGCCTATGTTGCCACGTTGGGCTTTGGGCAATTTTTCAAGCCGATTTGGGTATCACTCACAAGAAGAAGTTGAAAACACGATTTCAAAATTCAAAGAAGAAAAAATTCCTGTAGATGCTATTATTTTAGACTTGTACTGGTTCGGAAAAGATATACAAGGTACCATGGGAAATTTGGAAGTCTTTAGAGATTCATTTCCAGATTTTGAAGGCATGGTAAAACGTCTCAATGATAAAGGTGTAAAAACTATAACAATTACAGAGCCTTTTGTGTTGACTACGTCAAAAAAATGGGATGAAGCAGTTGCCAAAAACGTATTAGCGAAAGATTCTGTTGGCAATGATGCAAGGTATGATTTTTACTTTGGTAATACAGGACTTATTGACATCTACAAACCAGAAGGAGAGCAATGGTTTTGGAATATTTACAAAGATTTAGCCAACAAAGGTGTGGCTGGTGTTTGGGGAGATTTAGGAGAGCCAGAAGTGCATCCAGATTGGGTACAACATCATACAGGTTCGGCTTCCGAAGTTCATAATATTTACGGTCACGATTGGGTACGTTTAATCTACGAAGGTTATCAACGCGATTTTCCAAATACAAGACCATTTATTTTAATGCGTGCTGGTTATTCTGGTAGTCAACGCTACGGAATGATACCTTGGTCTGGTGATGTTAACCGAACTTGGGGAGGACTGCAAAGTCAGCCAGAAATTGCATTGCAAATGGGAATGCAAGGTTTGGCGTATATGCATAGTGATTTAGGTGGCTTTGCAGGTGCTAACTTAGATGACGAACTGTATGTGCGTTGGTTGCAGTATGGAGCATTCAATCCAATTTTTAGACCGCACGCTCAAGAAGATGTACCAAGCGAGCCAATTTACAGAAGTGAAAAAGCCAAGCGATTAGCAAGTTTTGCCATTGCAATGCGATACAGATTATTACCATATAACTATAATCTGGTGTACGAAAACCATAAATATGGAAAGCCGCTAATGCGTCCACTATTGTTTGAAGAACCTAGCAATCCAGATTTATTCAATTATTCAAAAACCTATTTATGGGGAAATGATATTCTGGTCTCGCCAGTTTTAGAAGCAGGCAAAAAGGAGCAAGAAGTTTACTTCCCAAAAGGTTCAAAATGGTTTGATATCGAAACCGATAATGTTACCGAAGGTGGTACGACAAAAATTGTTCAGTTGCGAGAAGATTTTATTCCGGTTTATGTCAGAGCAGGTGCATTTATTCCGTTAACTGATATGGTTCAAACTACAGAAAATTATGATGATAGTGCATTTCAATTACAGTATTACCACGATGATTCTGTGAAAGAGTCTGAGCGAGAATTATATTTTGACGATGGAAAAACAGCCAATCCGATCGAGAATAAAGCTTTTCAAATTTTAGAGTTCGAAGCAAAGCAAAAAGGTAATTGGTTAAAGTTTGAATTTGAAGCAGAGACAGGAAAAAGCTATTCAGCTAAATCAAAAACGATTGCCTTAACCATTCATAACATCAAGAAGAAACCGAAAAAAATCAAAGTAGGAAAAGAAAAGGTTAATGGAACTTATAATTCAAAATATAAAACCTTAACGCTTGATGTGATTTGGGATACTACAACCGAGAAAGAAATTAAAATAAAGCTTAACAAATAGTATGCGTTCAAAATATATAATTGCTTTAATTTTACTTGTATCGTTTGTTTTTAGTTGCAAAAACGAGCCAAAACAAACTATAAAAACTGAAGAAACTAAATCAGTGATGAAAAAGAAAGAAGTCGTATATCAGGTGTTTACACGTTTATTCGGAAATACCAATACCAACAATAAACCTTGGGGAACTTTAGAAGAAAATGGCGTTGGTAAATTCAACGATTTCACAGACAAAGCACTTACTGAAATCAAGGACCTCGGAGTGACACATATTTGGTACACTGGTGTGCCACATCACGATGTTATTACAGATTATACTGAATTTGGCATTTCTAACGACGATCCAGATATTGTAAAAGGACGTGCAGGTTCGCCATATGCGGTAAAAGATTACTACAATGTGAATCCTGATTTGGCCGAAAATGTAGAGAATAGATTACAAGAGTTTGAAGCCTTAATTGAGCGTTCGCACAAAGCAGGTTTAAAAGTTATAATTGATATTGTGCCAAATCACGTGGCACGAAATTATCAGAGTCTAACTAATCCTGAAGGCACAACGGATTTCGGTGCAGAAGATGATACAACCGTGACTTACGCAGTTAATAATAACTTTTATTACAATCCAGGTGAAACTTTTGAAGTGCCAAATTGGGAAAACAATTACCAACCTTTAGGTGGAGAAAATCATCTAGAAGCAGATGGTAAGTTTGAAGAAGTTCCAGCAAAATGGACAGGTAATGGTTCAAGAGCATCAAAGCCAAATATGAATGATTGGTACGAAACTGTTAAGGTTAACTACGGAATAAATCCAGACGGTCAAAAGGATTTTGATGAATTGCCTGAAGGTTTCGATAACGAAGATTACAAAGCTCATTATAACTTTTGGAAAGACAAAACTGTACCTGGTTCTTGGGTAAAGTTTAAAGATATCGCTTTGTATTGGACTGCCAAAGGCGTGGATGGTTTCCGTTTTGATATGGCAGAAATGGTACCTGTGGAATTTTGGAGTTATATGAATTCGCACATCAAGATGCGGAATCCAGATGCGTTTCTATTAGCTGAGGTTTACCAACCACATTTGTACAGAGATTACATCAAAAAAGGAAAAATGGATTACCTGTACGACAAAGTGCAATTGTATGACACCATAAAACACGTGATGCAAGGTCACGGAAGCACGTACAACATTCCACCAATTCAAGAGGATTTAAAAGATATTGAACACCATATGCTTCACTTTTTAGAAAATCACGATGAGCAACGTATTGCGAGTCCAGATTTTGCAGGTAATGCTGAAAAAGGAAAGCCAGCAATGGTCGTTTCTGCAACCATAAGCACATCGCCTACAATGGTATATTTTGGTCAGGAATTTGGAGAAAAAGCCGAAGAGGATTTAGGTTTTGGCGACCCAACACGAACATCTATTTTCGACTACGGAAGTGTACCAAGCGTTGTGCGTTGGGTAAACAACAAACAGTTTGATGGTGGTCAATCTACCGAAGATGAAAAAGTATTGCGAGACTTTTACAAGCGCTTATTAAACTTCACGATTACCAGTGATGCTTTAATGGGAGACTATCAAGATTTGCAACATTACAATCAGCAACATACTGAGTGGTACAACGATAAGGTTTTAAGTTTTGCACGTTGGAGTGAAGATGAAAAACTCATTGTGATTTCAAACTTTAATGCCGAAAATACTTATGGTTTTGAATTGCAACTACCAGAAGATTTGGTCTCAAAATTAGGTTTGAAAGATGGAGATTATCAAGTTGAAGATCAGTTGTACAAGAATTATACGTCAACTTTAAAAGTTGAAAATGGAAAAGCCAAAGTACGTATTGATATAAAACCTTTAGAATCATTCATACTTAAAATAAAGTAATCATGAAAAAACTAATATTTACCTTTTTTGCAATTGCGCTGTTTGCAAGTTGCAAAGAAGAAAAAAAGGAAACTAAAATAGTAGAGGACGAGCCAAAAACCAGTGTTGAAATTGAACCAATTTCAGATGAGATTTTGGAAACGGCAGTAATCTATGAAGCAAATATTCGTCAATATTCTCCGGAAGGTACTTTTGATGAATTCACTAAAGATATTCCAACCTTAAAAGAATTAGGAGTAAAAGTCATTTGGCTAATGCCAGTGTTTCCTATTTCTGAAACCAAACGAAAAGCTACAGGTGGAGAAAATAGCAAATTCGCTTCTGATTTTCCAGAAGAAGAACAAGCTAAATACTTGGGTAGTTACTATGCAGTAACCGATTTCACAAAGATTAATCCTGAATTTGGAACTAAAGAAGACTTTAGAGAATTGGTCAATACAGCTCATGAAAACGGAATCTATGTCATTTTAGATTGGGTGCCAAACCATACAGGTTGGGATCATGAGTGGATAAAAAATCATCCAGATTATTACACTCAAGATGAATCGGGTGAGATTGTACATCCTGACGGAACTGATTGGACAGATGTTGCAGATTTAAACTACGACAACCAAGATATGCGTAAGGAAATGATTGAGGACATGCTGTATTGGGTAAAAGATGAAGGTGTAGACGGCTTTAGATGTGATGTTGCAGGTTCTGTGCCTGTCGATTTTTGGGAAACAGCTATTTCTAAGTTAAGAAGTGAAAAAGATGTTTTTATGTTAGCAGAAGCTTGGGAGCCAGAATTGCTGAAAGGCGAATTGTTTGATATGGCTTATGCTTGGAATGGTCATCACTTAATGAATGACTTAGCAAAAGGTGAAAAATCACCTGAAGATTTTTATGAGTATATGACTAAAGTTTCTACGGATTATGAAGCTGATGATATTCTTATGAATTTTGTTACCAATCATGATGAAAACTCGTGGAGCGGAACCATAAAAGAACGTATGGGAGATAAAAAAGACATATTTACTGCACTAGAATATATGATGCCAGGAATGCCATTAATATATAGTGGACAGGAGTATGATATGGAACATCGCCTTAAGTTTTTTGAAAAAGATTCTATCCCGAAAACTAAAGGTGAGTATTTCGATTTGTTGAAGACATTAGGAGAACTTAAAAGTACTAATGTAGCTTTGAATGGTGGTAAAGATGCAGCTTCATATAAACCGATGCCATACTCAGATAGTATCTTAATGTTTGAAAGAAGTAAAGGTGAAGAGACCATAATTTTTGTTGGAAACTTTACAGATAGTGGCAATAGAGTTGTAATTCCTAAAGGGAAATATAAAAACTATCTAACTGGCGAGATTGAAACAATTACACCACAAGCCCAGCCAATAGAAGCTTGGGAATATAAAATCTTAATTAAACAATAATGTACAAATATTTTTTAGTAACCATTATAGCTTTTTCAATGCTTAGCTGTAAAGAAAATAAAACTGTAGTCGAAGAAAAACCAAAGGCACCATTTGTTTGGGAAGGAGCGAATCTCTATTTTCTGTTAACCGACAGATTCAATAATGGTGACACATCCAACGATGTTAATTTTGATAGAACCAAAGAAACAGGAAAACTTAGAGGTTTTGAAGGAGGAGATATCAAAGGCATCACCCAAAAAGTAAAAGAAGGCTACTTCACTGATTTAGGGATAAATGCCATTTGGATGACTCCAATTGTTGAACAAATTCATGGAGGAACAGATGAAGGTACAGGTATAACTTATGGTTTTCATGGGTATTGGGCAAAGGATTGGACCAAAATAGATCCAAATTATGGTACTAAAGAAGATTTACATGAATTGGTAAAAGAAGCGCATGCGAGAGGTATTCGCATTGTGCTAGATGCAGTGATTAATCACACAGGTCCTGTTACGGAAAAAGATCCTGTTTGGCCAGAAGATTGGGTTCGTACAGATGTGCAATGTTCTTATGACAATTACGAACACACTGTCAGTTGTACTTTGGTAAAAAACTTACCAGATATCAGAACTGAAAGCAATGAAAATGTAGAGTTACCTCCGCAATTGGTTGAAAAATGGAAAGCAGAAGGACGTTATGAGCAAGAAGTAAAAGAGTTAGACGAGTTCTTTGAAAGAACTGGCCATCCAAGAGCTCCACGTTTTTATATCATGAAGTGGCTTACAGATTATATTACTGAATTTGGTGTGGATGGTTACAGATGTGATACGGTAAAGCATACAGAAGCCTATGTTTGGGAAGAATTCAAAAAAGAATGTGATTATGCTTTTACGGAATTCAAAAAGAATAATCCAGAAAGAGTCATGGATGATAATGATTTTTATCTGGTAGGTGAAGTTTACAACTATGGCATCAGTGGAGGAAAACTATTTGATTATGGTGACAAAAAAGTCAATTATTATGATGATATGTTCAATGCGCAAATCAATTTCGAATTCAAATGGAATGCTAAAGAGAATGGTTACGAAGATTTATTCAAACGTTATTCGGGTATCTTAAATAACGAGTTGAAAGGGTTTGGTGTACTAAACTATTTAAGCTCTCATGATGATGGTGGTCCGTTTGATCCTAAAAGGGAAAAACCATTTGAGACAGCAAATAAACTATTATTGTCACCAGGAACATCGCAAGTATATTATGGTGACGAATCTGCAAGATCTTTAGTGGTTGAAGGCACTCAAGGAGATGCAACCTTACGTTCGTTCATGAACTGGGATGCTGTAAAATCAGATGCAAAAACAAATAAAGTCTTAGAGCACTGGCAAAAATTGGGTAAATTCAGAGAGCGTCATCCAGCTGTCGGTGCTGGGATGCATCAAATGATAACTAAAGAACCTTATCTATTTTACCGAAGTTATTATAAAGGAGATTTCAAAGATCTAGTTGTTATAGGTTTAGACTTGTTAAAAGGAGAAAAAGTCATTGATGTTTCTAAAGTATTTGAAGAAGGCGAATTGCTTCAAGATGCATATTCTGGTGTTAAAGCAACAGTAGAAAACGGAAAAATTACCATAAATTCGAATGCTAATATCGTTTTAATCGAAAGACAATAAATCAATCTTAATGAAATTCAATCTTATCCCATTAATCCTTACAGTTCTTTTCTTTTCTTGTAATCAAAAGGAAAAACATATTACTGAAGTGACTTCGCCAAATAAGGACATAACCGTCAACTTTAATCTTACCAAAGAAGGACAGCCATTTTACACTGTAATGTTTAACAACAAAACGGTTGTAGATACATCGTTTTTAGGTTTCGACTTTAAGGAAATTGAAGATTTTGATAAAAATTTCAAAATAAAAAATGCATCAACATCAACGTTCAACGAAACTTGGCAAATGCCTTGGGGAGAACAAATAGATGTAGTAAACCATTATAATGAATTAAGAGTTGAATTAGAAGAAACATCAGAATTAAACCGAAAACTAAATATTGTTTTTAAAGTGTATGACGATGGTATTGGGTTTAGATATGAATTCCCAGAACAAGCTAACTTTAAAGAAGCACTGATTAAAGATGAACATACAGAATTCAATTTAACCGAAGACTACAAAACCTTTTGGATTCCTGGTGATTGGGATATTTACGAGCATTTATATAACACGACAAAATTATCAGAGATTGATGCTCTACAATTTGCGAACCATAAGAATTTAGCACAAACCTATATTCCTGAAAATGCTGTTAACACTCCAGTGACAATGGTCGGCACAGATGGTACACACTTAAGTTTTCATGAGGCAGCGTTGATAGATTACTCAGGAATGACCTTAAAAGTAGATACTGAAAATCTTGATTTAAAGAGTAATTTAGTAGGTTCAGAGAATACTGATTATAAGGTAAAACGAATGTTACCTTTTGAGACACCTTGGAGAACCATTCAAATTTCAGATAATGCACCAGAACTCATAGAATCAAAGTTAATCGTAAACCTAAACGAACCAAATAAACTTGGAGATGTATCTTGGTTTACACCAATGAAGTATACAGGTGTTTGGTGGGAAATGCACTTAGGAAAATCGTCTTGGGATTACGGTATGACTCAAAATATGAGTACTTGGACAGATACAGGAGGTGCACACGGAAAGCACGGAGCGAATACTGAAAATGTAAAACGATTTATAGACTTTTCGGCAAAAAATAACATTGGAGGTGTTTTAGTTGAAGGTTGGAATACAGGTTGGGAACATTGGATTGGTTTTGAAGATCGAGAAGGCGTATTCGATTTTGTAACACCTTATCCAGATTATGATATTGATGAGGTAACACGATATGCTAAAGAAAAAGGTGTAGAAATTATAATGCACCACGAAACCTCTGCGGCAACCGAAACGTATACCAAACAACAAGACACAGCTTACGCCTTAATGCAGAAATACGGTATGCACTCAGTAAAATCGGGTTACGTTGGCAAAATTCTTCCGAAAGGTGAATACCATCACGGACAGTATATGGTGAATCATTACAACAATGCTGCCATTAAAGCTGCTGAATACGACGTTGCAGTTAATGCGCACGAGCCAATTAAAGCAACTGGTTTACGTAGAACTTATCCAAATATCATTTCTCGTGAAGGTTTAAGAGGTCAAGAATTTAATGCTTGGGCAAGCGATGGAGGTAATCCACCAGAGCATTTGCCAATAGTTGCTTTTACAAGAATGTTGTCTGGCCCTATAGATTACACACCAGGAATTTTCAATATTAAGTTTGATGAATACAAACCAGACAATCAGGTAAACACCACTATTGCTCAACAATTAGCATTGTATGTGGTGATTTATAGTCCAATACAAATGGCAGCCGATTTAGTTGAGCATTATGAGGCGAACCCAGAGCCACTTCAATTTATAAAAGATGTTGGAGTAAATTGGCAAAAAACTAAAGTCTTAAATGGCGAAGTTGGCGATTATGTAACTATAGCAAGACAAGAGCGAGAAACAGGAGATTGGTTTGTTGGTGGTATTACAGATGAAAATGCAAGAACAATAGACTTAATTTTCGACTTTTTAGATGAAAACCAAAGCTACGAAGCTATAATTTATAAAGATGGAGATAACGCACATTGGGATGAAAATCCGCTAGATATTATTATCGAAAAAATTGAAGTGTCAAAAGGCTCAAATCTTTCAGTAAAATTAGCAGAGGGAGGAGGTTTTGCAATTAGCATAAAGAAAGTTTAGTTTTTTGTCAAAATATGTAACAAAATCATGTGTAAGTTCGTCTACTAATAAACGACTACAATTAAAATTTTGTAACTTAGGAAATAAAACTACTTTAATTCATTGAATATTAATAACCACATTGAGTCACCTTTAAATGTAAAGGTTAGCTTTAATAAGCTATTAGAAAAGTACGAACTGCTTATGCATTCTGATAATAAAGCAGTGGTTTCTAATGCAGAACGCGTATTGCAAATAGCTAAAAATAATCCTATTCTAAGAGAGGGTTTCAGCGATTTGTCTTTGTTTGAAAAGTATGAAGATGAGATAGCGGGTATTCTTCAGGATGCTTTTAGTCCTATTTTAACACACAATGAAATAAAGACGGCTTCAATACCTTTACAGGATGTGATATTTAATGCTTCAGAGCGTTTTAAAACTATATTGAAAGATGCTGGTGAAGACTTTGAGTTAGAGATTAAAAACCTGCCAGAAGATCATAATTATATTATTGCATGTTCTATTATTTTGAAGTTCTGTTATGGTTATGATCTTAGTTTTAAGCGACCTTTTTTCTATGAAATTCCAGATAAAAATGGTGTTATGCGATACTATAAAATTCTGTACAATGCAGATTTTATTGAAATTACAGCAAATGAGGACGCACCAAATATTACATCAGAGGATTATGATCAACTCATAGATAACTTTGAAGATTTAGATTTATGGAAATCAAAGTTTCCGCCGAATAGTTATAATTTTAAAGGGTTTGTAATTTCAAATATTTTTGATGTTACGGACGATCAGTCTATTTCCAATATTAAGTCTTCTCTTTTAGGAAAAGGAAAACGAAAGGACGAAGCATTTATGCAGGACTTTCATGAAATTTTTCGTTCGCTCCTTGGTATAAAGGATATAAAAGTTGGATTCTCTATTTACAATAAAGATGAAGATTCTTTCATGAGAGTTTATGGTGCAGGTATGACCAGTTATCTTCTTAATGAATTAGAAGCATCTTATTGTTCAGATGCCTTGTGTGATTGGTCATATAATAGATTACTTAAAGAGAAGAAGTACTTCACAATTTCTAATGTAAAAGAGGTTTATGAAAGTAAAGATTGCGAAGTACCTCATATTAAGGTTTTAAAGGAGCAAGGCATACAAAGTGCAATTTTTGCACCTATTGCGAATGACCAAGGTTTAATGGGAATACTAGAAATAGTGTCTGACAAGCCTAAGGTGCTTAATAGTGTTAATGCTAATAAACTTGTAGATGTAATGCCTTTTATTGTTTCTGCAGTGGAAAGGTCTAAGGCAGAGGAGGAAAATTTAATTGAAGCTGTAATACAAAAGGAATGTACCTCTATTCACTCTAGCGTACATTGGAAATTTGTTCATGAGGCAAGAAATTATATTAAAGCGCAGTACAATAAAGAAGAATCGCCAACATTTAGAAAGATTGCTTTTGATAATGTGTATCCGCTGTTTGGACAAATAGATGTCAAAGGTTCTTCTAATGCTAGAAATGAAGCTACTAAGAAAGATTTGTTAATGCAGCTTAATCTTGCAGAGAAGATACTCGACAAAAGTCTTGAGGAAAAACACTTACCAATATTTGAGAAAATAAGATTTCAGATTATAAAGCATAGTGCAGAGATTAAAGATAATTTTAAGGTAGATAGCGAGCATGCTATTTCTATGTTTTTAAAAGAAGAAGTAAAGCCAGTTTTTCAACTCATTTCTAAAAGTCAGGAATCACTTAAAGATGATATAGAAGATTACTTTAATAAAATAGATAAAGATCTTAACGTTATTTACTTCTATAGAAAGCATTATGATGATACAGTAAAGCTTATAAATACCAATATGTCATCACTATTAGATGAAAAACAGATTGAAGCACAAAAAATGTATCCACACTTTTTTGAGCGTTTTAAAACTGATGGCGTAGAGCATAATATGTATATAGGTGAATCTATTACTAAACTAGATAGTTTTGATGTTATTTACCTTTATAATTTAAGACTTTGGCAATTACAGGTAATGTGCGAAATGGAGAATTCGTATTATCAAAACCAGCATGAATATCCAATAAGTTTAGATGTAGCTTCAATGGTATTGGTGTTTAATCAGCCGCTTTCAATTCGTTTTAGAATGGATGAAAAACGTTTTGATGTTGATGGTACTTATAACGCACGTTATGAGGTGGTTAAAAAACGAGTTGATAAAGCTTTTATTAAAGGAACCGAAGAGCGAATTACTGAAAAAGGAAAACTAACTATTGTGTATTCTCAAAAAGAAGATGAGGATGAATACAAAACATATATAAGTTTCTTACAATCTAAAAATATCCTAGATAAGGACTTAGAGGTATTAGAACTAGAAGACTTACAAGGAGTAACCGGACTTAAAGCGTTAAGGGTTAGTATTCTTTACCATAATGAAAATGATGATAAGAATTTCTATACTTACAACGATTTAATGGAAACTATTAAATCCTAAAAATACCTTTTTCATCTTCCTTTGATTTTATAAAACCAGTCTCTTCATTAGTTTCTGGTAAAACATCTTCAATATTTACGTTAGGATTATCTTTTACCGCAATAGCAAAAGATATTAAAGAGATAATGATACCAATCATAAATACAGTATAGGTAATACGTAATAGTCTGTATTTGCGTTCTAGAACCTTACCTAAAAAGTATAAATCTTTTGTGAGTGCTTTATAGATATAGTCTTTATCTTTTACCATTTCTCCAATAGCCCATTCAAATTCTTTTAATTCCATTTTGTGGAAATTACCAAAAAAACTAAGGTTAACCTCTTGGTTTTCAACATCCTCTTTGGTAAACTCCCCACTTGTTACATTTGGTCGTGTAGCAATGATTGATAGTACCATAGAAATAACACAGAATGATAAAAATATAATGGTAGGCCAAGTTAAATAAGGGTTGGTGTCTAGCTTAGAAATAAGATTGGCAAGTACAACCGAAATAATAATGGCATTAACCGATAGCAATATGTTGGCTTTTGTATCGGCAATATCGCTCAGTTTAATATGGTTTCTTAATGCAGTTCTGTAAAATGTTTGTACACCACGTTCTGGGCTTTCGTTTTTATATTGAGCTTTGTATTTAGCCTTAAGTTTTTCAACATCAAGTTTCTTTTTACGCTTTTTCTTTTTGCCCATTAACTTTGCTAAGTTCTTTTCTTTTCGTGGTTGCCAGTTTTTTAAAGCATATTCTGTATAAAAACTATGTTCCGTTAATACTTTTATATTTTCGGCTCGCCATTCAGCAGGCGTATAATTTTTAATACCACGCAGTTCTAGTTCTTTTCTAAGAAACTCGCTAGCTTCATTAAAGTATTTTTTTCCAAAGTGAGAAGCGTCAGCATCTCGTATAATTTCTTCAAGTTTATTGGATGGTTCTTCGTCAAACTTTGTTGCCATTATACAACTTGAAACAGCATTGATAATGTTTTCTTCAACCCCTTTTTCTTTCAAAAAAGCTTGGGCAAGTTTTACACTTTCAGCTTCGTGATTTTCAGAATTTACAGTGTAACCAATATCATGCAACAGGGCTGTTAACTCAAGTATATGAGACTCTTCTTTTGAGATTTTTGAGTTTTCTATAAGTTCTTTAGTGCTCTTTACTACGCGCTGTGTGTGCGTGTAGTTATGATATATAAAAGTGTTAGGAAGTTTGTCTGATAATAGGTTAAAAACATATTCCTGTGTGTCTTCAATAAGAGACTTTGCCATAAGTAACGTACATTATTAATTAGGTCTAAATTACGAAAATTACAAGACTTAACATTTAATTAGAGCTAATAGTAATTACTAAGTTGTATTTTTATAAAAATGATAAAGCAATAAGTTGTAACTACCATTTTAAATCCTAGACCAAAAAGCCTTCTTCATAACTATATGCAATTAAAAATAGCCGATACTTTTAATAAAGAATTACCGTCTGACACTAACTTAAGTAATACTAGAAGAAAAGTATTTGGTGCCATGTACTCTTATGTAAAACCCAGAGTACCTAAATCACCAAAGCTAATTCATGTATCACCAGAAATGTGTGAAAACATAGGAATTCATGAAGACGAAGTAGGTTCTGAGGAGTTTTTAAATATTTTTTCAGGCTCTGAATTGTACAAAGAAACGCAGCCTTATGCCATGGCTTATGCAGGACACCAATTTGGGAATTGGGCAGGACAGCTAGGTGATGGAAGAGCAATAAATTTATTCGAGGTACAGCACAACAAAAAACGATGGGCAATGCAACTAAAGGGAGCTGGTGAAACGCCATATTCTAGACAAGGAGATGGCTTAGCTGTTTTAAGGTCTTCCGTAAGAGAATATTTGTGTAGCGAAGCAATGCACCATTTAGGTGTGCCAACAACAAGAGCATTGAGCCTTATGCTTTCTGGAGATGAGGTGTTAAGAGATATGCTTTATAACGGTAATGCAGCCTATGAAAAAGGTGCTATTGTTTGCAGAGTAGCGCCATCATTTATTCGTTTTGGTAATTTTGAATTGTTTGCTTCAAGAAACGATACAGAAAATCTTAAAAAGCTTACAGAATATACCATAAAACATTTTTATCCAGAACTTGGAGCACCTTCAAAAGAAGTCTATATTCAGTTTTTTAAAGCAGTTGCAGATAAAACTTTAGATATGATTATTCATTGGCAACGTGTCGGTTTTGTGCATGGAGTTATGAATACAGATAACATGTCTATTTTAGGACAAACGATAGATTATGGACCTTATGGTTGGTTAGAAGGTTTTGATTTTGGATGGACACCAAACACTACAGATAGAGAGCATAAGCGTTACCGTTATGGTAATCAGCCAAATATTGGGTTGTGGAATTTGCTACAATTGGCTAATGCATTGTATGCTTTAGTTGATGAAGCAGAGCCATTTGAAACAATTTTGAATCAATATCAAAAAGATTTTGAAGAAGCGTTTTTAAATATGATGCGTTCAAAATTAGGATTAGATTTCAAAAAAGAAGAAGATCAAAAATTAGTTGAAGATTTAGAAGATTGCTTGTTGCTTTCAGAAACAGATATGACAATTTTTTACCGTTTGCTTTCTAATTTTGAAAAAGGAAAAGTTGAAAATAGCCTAGAAATTGTAAAGCAAGCATTTTACAACCCAGAAGAAATACAAGGCAAGAAAGAAGAGAAATGGAATGATTGGATTATAGATTACGACAAAAGATTAAAGTTAGAAGAAGCTACAGACCAACAACGACAAATAAAAATGAATGCTGTAAATCCTAAATATGTACTTAGAAATTACATGGCACAGTTGGCTATAGATGATGCCAATGAAGGAAAATATGGTTTAATTGACGATTTGTTTCAAATGTTGAAAAATCCATACAGCAATCAACCAAAATACGAAAAATGGTTTGCTAAACGACCAGAATGGGCACGACATAAAGCAGGATGCTCTATGTTATCTTGTAGCTCTTAACCTTTTTAACAAGTTTATTTTTCAGTTATAAATAATACACATGAAACATATTTACAAAAGAATTACAATCTTAGTTTTAATCATTTTAAGTCATGCATGCGCAACGTATAAAGCGCAGTATGCTGAAGATGATTTTACAATTCAAAATTTACCAGAAAAACAAGTTGATAATGTGTTTTACTTAGTTGGTGATGCTGGTAAATCTCCTATGAATGGCTATTCAGATGCTTTAATGGCGTTTAAGAAGCATATAGCAACGCAAGGCAATTCAAAAGAAGATTATACACTGTACTTGGGAGACAATATTTACCCAGCAGGATTACCAAAAAAAGAGCATAAAGACAGAGCGTCGGCAGAAAATGCACTTCAGGCTCAGTTTGGTGCTGTAAAAGATTTTAAAGGTAAAACCATATTTATACCAGGTAATCATGAGTGGTATGCAGGCGGATTAAAGGGAGTAAAGCGCCAAGAAAAGTATGTAGAAAACGCATTAGGTAAAAACACTTTTCAGCCAGAAAATGGTTGTCCGTTAGAGAGTATAGATGTTAGTGAGACAGTACAACTCATCATTATAGATACCCAATGGTATTTAGAAAACTGGAATGATAATCCAGGTATAAATGACGAGTGCGAAATAAAAACAAGAGAGCGTTTTTTCTTAGAAGTCGAAGGTGAATTAAAAAAAGCACAAAACAAAACTATTGTATTTGCGATGCATCACCCAATGTATACCAATGGTGTACATGGTGGACAATTTGCTGCTTCAAAACACTTGTTTCCTGGGCAGAAGAAAATACCATTTCCAGGTTTGGCTTCTGTAGTTGCGCAAATTAGAACACAAGGAGGTGTATCTATTCAAGATCGATATAACGAGCGTTATAATGAGTTAATGAAGCGTTTAGAAACCCTTGCTGTAGATAGTCCAAAATTAGTATTTGTGTCCGGTCATGAACATACGTTGCAATATATAGAAGAAGGCAGAATAAAACAGATAGTTTCTGGTTCTGGTGCAAAGGAGTCTTATGCTACGCTTAGTGATAATGGTTTGTTTTCCTATGGAAAACAAGGCTTTGCTAAACTCGTAGTGTATAAAGATGGTAGTTCTTGGGTACAGTTTTTTAGCGCCGAAAATGGAGAGCCAGAAGCCATGTTTCAAAAAGAAGTTATACCTCCAAACAAACCAGATTTTGATATTTCTACTTTACCAGATAGCTTTCCAAATACAGTTGAGGTTTCTATTTATTCAAAAGAAGAAACTGATAAAACGGACTTTTTTGAAGCTATTTGGGGAGAAAATTATAGAGATGTTTATAGTAAAAAAATTACGGCAAAAGTAGCCACTTTAGATACCCTTTACGGTGGATTAGAGGTAGTCCGAAAAGGTGGCGGGCATCAAACACGTTCTTTAAGATTAAAACTAAAAGACGGTAGAGAATTAAATATGCGAGCACTTAGAAAAAGTGCGACACAATATATTCAAACGGTTGTATTTAAAGATAATTTTATTAAGAATGAATTTGATGAAACCATAGTAGAAGATCTTATTTTAGATTTTTACACGGCGGCACATCCTTATGCGTTTTTAGTAGTGCCTAAACTTTCTGATGCCGCGCAGGTATTACATACCAATCCAAAATTATATTACATTCCAAAACATAAGCATTTAGGAAAATACAACGATGAGTATGGTGGAGAACTGTATATGATAGAAGAACGTCCGGAGGACAACTATTCTAACGACAGAAATTTTGGATATGCAGATGATATAGAAAGTACCCATGATATCATCGAGAAAATAAGAAAAGATGAAGAGTATAAAATAGACGAAGTCGCTTTTGTTAGGGCAAGATTGTTTGATATGCTTTTGGGAGATTGGGATAGACACCAGGATCAATGGAGATGGGCACAATTTGATCAACCAAATGGAGACAAACTTTACAGAGCAATACCAAGAGATAGAGATCAGGTGTTTTCTAATTTTGATGGGACGTTGCTAGACATCGGAAGAACAATTTCTAGCTCTACAAAACAACTTCAGGTTTACGATTCTGAACTTAAAGATATTAAATGGATGAATAGTGCTGGGCATAAATTAGATAAAGCATTAATCAAACAAGCGGATAAATCGGTTTGGTTAGAACAGGCTAAATTTCTCCAGACAGAAATAACAGATGAAGTTATAGAAGACGCATTTTCAAATTTACCTAAAGAAATTCAAGACGAAACTATAGAAGACATTAAAACCAAATTAAGAGGAAGACGAGATAATCTGGTAGATATTGCGACGCGTTATTCTAACTATTTAGATGAGTTGGTAATACTTACAGCAACCGACAAAGATGATTTTATTGAGATTACAAGAACAGCAGATAAAGAGACCAGAGTACAGATCTGGAGAAATAAAGGAGGCGAAAAAGCAGATGTCATTGTAGATAGAACGTATCACAGAGATGTCACTAAAGAGATTTGGGTGTATGGTCTAGATGATGATGATATTTTTGAAGTTAATGGTAAAGCAAATAATTTAATCTATACAAGACTTATAGGTGGGCAAGGAAATGATATCTATATTATAAATGAAGGAAGACGCATTAAGGTTTACGATCATAAGTCTAAAAAAAATACTATCGAAAAAAACAAGGGTGGTCAGATAAAGTTTACAGATAATTACAAATCTAATTTATACGATTTTCAAAAGTTTATAACAAAGACAGGTGTTATAACACCAAGTCTTGGTTTTAATCCAGATGATGGACTAAAAGTAGGAGTAAGCCTTGTTAAAACTACAAAAGGCTTTGAACGCAATCCATTTTCACAACAACACAAGTTTAATGCTGGTTATTATTTTGCTACAGAAGGCTTCGATATTAGGTATAACGGTCAGTTTGCGAATATTTTTAATGATTGGAACTTAAAAGTAGGTGGTGTTTTTACAAGTGCCAATTTTACAAATAACTTCTTTGGTATAGGTAACGAAACAGTAAATAACGATGACGATTTAACTTTAGATTATAACCGAGTTAAGACCAGTATTATTGGATTAGATGTAGGTGCCATTAAGTCTTCGGGCTATGGAAGTGAATATGGGTTTAGAGCTATTTTTGAAGGTATAGAATTAGACGAAACCGATAATAGATTTATTACAGATTTTATGCCTACAGCAGATGAAGAATTTTATGAAAGGAGATTGTTTACAGCTTTAGAGGCGGAATATGATTACCATAGTGCAGATGACGAAATAGCAACCTCTAGAGGAATGGATTTTAATATTGTCGCAGGTGCTAAAACAGAGATAGAAGAGTTTAAAAATGTTTTTGGTTATGTAAATGCACATCTAGGATTCTATAATGCTTTGAGTGTAAATAGAAAACTGGTTCTAAAGACAGATATTAGAACTCAATTGCGTTTTGGTGATGACTTTTTATTTTATCAGGGAGCAAATATTGGAGATGGAGGAGCAGGACTAAGAGGATATAGAACAGAACGATTTACAGGTAAAAATTCTTTAGTAACCAATGCAGATTTAAGATATAGTTTTAATAGTTTTAAAACAGGTTGGTTCCCTATGCAGATAGGTGTTTTTTCAGGAATAGATGTAGGTAGAGTTTGGGTGAAAAACGACACTTCAGAAAAGTGGCATAACTCTTACGGAGGTGGCTTTTGGGTAGCAGCTGCAGATTCTGTTGCAGGTACATTTAACCTATTTAATGGTGAAGATGGTTTGAGATTTTCATTTGGTTTTGGTTTAAACTTTTAGTTGAGTTTAAAACTGTAAATATTGCCTCCTTCGTCGCCATTGCGTTCATCTGTTATGTAAACCATAGCGTTATTTTTAAAGCAAATACCCTCTTTTTGAGAGTTATGGTCAAAAGGTAGCTCTTCGATATTACCAGAAAAGAAATCATCATTTTTAAAGTTAGTGATTTTCCATACTTTATCATGATTTAATAGTACGATGCTTTCACCATCATCGCTAATATCGGCAGCAGTAATTTTATTGTTTTTACCATCTAAATTAAAGTCAGATCTTAACACGGCTTCATGTTTCCCTGGTATGTTAGGAACTTTTAGGGTGATGAATTTCTTCGTTTCTTTACTAAAAATATAAAATGAATTATTGTACAAAAAGAACGCTTCAAAATCTTTAGAATACTTCTTTTTAGGAACGGTAAAGTCAATAATTTCAGCTTCAGCAGTATCGTTGTCTAAGTCGTTGTGATTTATTTTCAAAATCCTAAAATGCTTTCGCTTTTCATTGTTGTTTCCAAAGTCACCAATGTAAATATTACCGTCTTTATCAGAAGTTAAATCTTCCCAATCAATGTTGCTGGCATTAGTTATTGCTACTTTTTTTACAATTTTTCCGCTAGAGTCTAACCCGAATAAATCACTGTCATTTCCAGAGTCTTCAATAGTCCAAATTAAATTCGATTGAGGTGTGGTTTCTGCAGCAGAAGCCTCTTTTATGGAGTTATTAATGCTGCCTTCTATTTTGAGTTGACCAGCAGATTGACAAGAAACCGCAATCAGCGTTATTAATATTAATCTTTTAAAGTGTATCATTGTAAATATTTTCATAGGTTAAGGATAACTATAGAAGTTAATTTTAACAAAGATTTACTCATAAAATCTTCTTAAATCATAATTTTTGAACGCACAAAAAGACATAATTGTTATTGGTGGAGGTGCAGCCGGATTTTTTGCTGCAATTAACATAGCAGAGAAGCATCCCGAATTAGCAGTTGCTATTTTAGAACGTGGTAAAGAAGGTCTGCAAAAGGTGAAAATTTCTGGCGGCGGACGTTGCAACGTTACACATGCAGAGTTTATACCATCAGAGTTGGTGCGAAATTATCCAAGAGGCGAAAAGGAATTGCTAGGTCCCTTTCACACCTTTATGACAGGAGATACTATTGCCTGGTTTGAAGAACGCGGAGTAGAATTAAAGATAGAAGAAGATGGCAGGATGTTTCCGGTCTCAAATTCATCTCAGACTATCATAGATTGCTTTTTGTTTGAAGCCAAAAAACATAAGGTTGAGGTTTTATATAATCACTCTGTAAAAACTATAAAACCTATTGAAAATGGATTTAAAGTTAGTACAACTCAAGGAGATGTTGAAGCAAAAAAAATAGTTTTAGCAACAGGAAGCAACCCGAAAGTATGGAAGCTTTTAGAGAGTTTTGGTCATACCATTGTTCCGCCAGTTCCATCACTATTTACGTTTGATATAAAAGACAAACGCATAAAAGATATACCAGGCGTTGTGGCACAAAATGTAGAAGTGAAAGTTTTAGATACAGATCTTTTTTCTGAAGGTCCTTTACTTATAACACATGTTGGTATGAGTGCGCCAGCGATCTTAAAATTATCGGCTTATGGAGCGGTTGAGCTAGCAAAGCTTAATTACAATTTTAAGATTGGAATTAACTTTATAAAACAAGATTTTGAAGATTGTCTAGATCAATTAAAAGGTTTAAAACAAGATTTAGCCAAGAAACAGATTTTTGGCACTGCACAGTTCGATTTACCAAAGCGATTGTGGCGGAAACTAGTTCTAGCTTCAAATATTTCTGATAATGAACGCTGGGCAGATCTCAATAAAGAGCAACTGACTGCTCTAGCAGCGCAGTTAACACAAGCGGTTTTTCAAGTAACAGGCAAAAGTACCTTTAAAGAAGAATTTGTTACAGCAGGTGGAGTAGACTTAAAAGAAGTAAACTTTAAAACCTTTGAAAGTAAGTTAATACCCAACTTATTTTTTGCAGGAGAAGTTATTAATGTAGATGCAGTAACAGGTGGTTTTAATTTTCAGAATGCTTGGACAGGAGCTTACATTGTGTCGCAATCAATAGCAAAGAATTGAAAACATACATCGTATTATTAAGAGGTATCAACGTTGGCGGACACAGAAAGGTGCCAATGGTAGAGTTAAGAGAACTACTAACAAAGACAGGGTTTTCTGATGTTAAAACTTACATACAAAGTGGGAATGTGATTTTTAAATTTGCAGAAACTAATGCTCAAAAGATAGAAAATTCAATTCAAAAGTCTATTGCTGATCATTTTGGATTTGATGTATCTGTGATGGTAAGAACGAGACAACAATTACAAAAAATATTTGACGACTGTCCGTTTTCTGAAGATAAAAAAATCAACAGTTATTTTGCCATATTATCTCATAGTCCAGATAAGGATTTAGTTCAGGAAGCTTATAATAAAACCTATGAAAATGAGGAGTATGAAATCACAAATGATTGTCTTTATTTCTATTCAAACAAGGGTTATGGCAATGCAAAATTTAGCCTTAATTATTTCGAAAGAAAACTTAAGGTTAATGCTACGGCAAGAAACTATAAAACAATGCTAAAGTTACTATCTTTGTCGGCAGAAAATTAGATTATGATAGCTGAAGATTTTATCCTTAAAAATTATAATTCAAGTGTAGAAAGTGGCTCAGTAAAATGGGAATCACCAAGTAATATTGCATTAATAAAATATTGGGGAAAAAAGGAAAATCAAATTCCAGAGAATCCATCAATAAGCTTTACACTATCTAACTGTAAGACCATTACAAAGCTTACTTACACTAAAAAAGACCTTTCGACTGCGCTCAAGGTGACATCAGATTTTAGTTTTGATGTGTATTTTGAAGGAGAGCAAAACGAAGCCTTCAAACCAAAAATTCAAACTTTTTTTGAACGTATTGAAGAATATGTACCTTTTTTAAGAGATTATCATTTTAAGATAGAAACTTCTAATACTTTTCCACACAGTTCTGGTATTGCGTCTTCTGCATCAGGTATGAGTGCATTGGCGTTGTGTTTAATGAGTATTGAACAAAAATTAAAGGAAGGTGTCACCTTGAGCGCAGTCGAAAGGTCTTCTGAAAAGAACTACTTTAAAAGAAAAGCATCGTTTTTAGCCAGATTAGGCTCTGGTAGTGCTTGTAGAAGTATCGAAGGAGAGTTGGTAGTTTGGGGACAAAATGAGAGTGCAGAAAGTTCAGATTTATATGGAATTAAATTTGAAGGTGAAGTGCATTCTAACTTCAATAATTATCAAGATACTATACTTTTAGTTGATAAGGGAGAAAAGCAAGTGAGCAGTACAGTTGGTCATAAATTAATGTTTGGTCATCCTTTTGCACAGCAACGTTTTGCACAAGCGCACGATAATTTAGCAAAACTTAAGGCAGTTTTAGCTTCTGGTGATTTGCAAGGCTTTGTGAAAATTGTTGAAAGTGAGGCTTTAACGCTTCATGCAATGATGATGACGAGTATGCCTTATTTTATTTTAATGAAGCCTAATACGCTAGAGATAATTAATAAAATCTGGAAGTATAGAGAAGAAAATAATTCTAATGTATGTTTTACTTTAGATGCAGGTGCTAACGTACATGTATTATATCCTGAAAATGAAAAAGAAAGTGTGCTAAAATTTATAAATAAAGAATTGGCTGATTATTGTCAAAACGGTCATTTTATTACAGATTTTGTAGGTAAAGGCGCACAATTAATTGAAAATTAATCTAGCTTAGGTGTTGATTGCAAACCAAATAGCATATTAATCCGTATATTTGTTAAAAGAAATTGTTTAAAGCACGATGAAAGGACCCCTTTTCTATTCAAAAATTTTACTCTTCGGAGAGTATGGAATCATTAAAGATTCTAAGGGATTATCTATACCTTATAATTTTTATAATGGCGCTCTAAAGGTTGACGAAAATCCATCTGAAGAAGCTATTAAATCTAACGAAAGTCTAAAACGTTTTGCATCTTATTTAGCAAATTTAGATAAAGATTTAGTGTCTTTTGATATAGAAAAGCTTAAGGAAGATGTTGATTCAGGTATGTACTTCGATTCATCCATACCTCAAGGCTATGGTGTAGGAAGTAGTGGAGCTTTAGTAGCGGCTATTTATGATAAGTATGCTACCGAAAAAATTACCGTTTTAGAAAACCTTACGCGCGAAAAACTATTAAGGTTGAAAGTTATTTTTTCTGAAATGGAATCGTTCTTTCATGGTAAATCTTCAGGATTAGATCCTTTAAACAGTTACTTAAGTCTACCAATATTAATCAACTCTAAAGATAATATTGAGGCAACAGGCATACCATCTCAAAGTACAGAAGGTAAAGGAGCTGTATTTTTATTAGATAGTGGTATTGTTGGCGAAACAGCACCTATGGTTAGTATTTTTATGGAAAACATGAAGAATGAAGGATTCCGCAGTATGCTAAAGGAGCAGTTTATTAAACACACAGATGCATGCGTTGATGATTTCCTAAAAGGTGACATTAAATCATTATTCAGAAATACAAAGCAGCTTTCTAAAATTGTATTAAATAATTTTAAGCCTATGATACCTAATCAATTCCATGAATTATGGAAAAAAGGTATCGAAACCAATGACTATTACCTTAAACTATGTGGCTCTGGAGGTGGTGGCTACATCTTAGGTTTTACGGAAGATATAGAAAGAGCAAAAGCAGCTTTACAAGGTCAGAAATTAGAAGTTGTTTATAATTTTTAATAATATGAGTTATTTAATAAAATCAGGTGAAGAAATATTAATATGGCAATTATTATTAATTGCTTTTTTTGTGTTCTTGGCTTGGTTATGCTACAAAGTAGTTAAAGCTATTACTTCTAAAAAGTAATTTTTAATAATGCTATCAAGAAGGCAGAAACATATTCTGTTAAAATTCTTCAGCCTGTTTTCGGTAGTGCGTGGTTACAATATTTTGGTTGTAGTTATTGCACAATACTTAGCATCAATTTACATTTTTGCGCACGATAAGCCTTTAAAAGAAGTACTATTTGATGTTAACTTGTTAATGTTAGTTTTAGCATCATCAGCAACAATTGCAGCAGGCTACATTATCAATAACTTTTATGATTCTGAAAAAGATTTAATCAATAGACCAAGAAAAACCATGTTAGATCGCTTGGTAAGTCAAAATACAAAGTTGTCATTTTACTTTGTTTTGAATTTCTTAGCAGTGGTTTTTGCAAGTTATGTTTCATTTAAGGCTGTACTATTTTTTGCACTTTACATTTTTGCGATTTGGTTGTATTCTCATAGATTCAAAAAACAGCCAATGACAGGTAATTTGGTGTCTGCCATCCTTGCTGTAACACCATTCTTTGTAATATTTATTTATTACCAAAACTTTGAATTGGTGATTTTTGCTCATGCTATATTCTTATTCTTGTTAATTTCTATGCGAGAGTTAACCAAGGATTTAGAAAATATTAAAGGAGATTTGGCTTTAAATTATAAAACAGTTCCGGTAGTACATGGTGAGCGGACTTCTAAAATTATGCTTACTGTTTTAGCTTTATTAACTATAATTTCTGGTATTGTGCTCGTTTTGTTTTTTAAAATAGGTCACATGTACTATTTCTTTTATCTAAGTATAGTGTTACTTTTTCTTTTTTTATTCATTCTTTGGAAGTCTAATAAAAAAACACATTACTTGATTCTTCACAATATTTTAAAATTTATTATTGTAGTTGGTGTGTTTTCCATTTTACTCATAGATGTTTCTGTGGTTTTAAATCGCTTGTAATGTTTTTATTGTCGCAACAAACAACTATAGAAATTAATAGTTCGTATTAACTAATGTTATACCTTTGCCAAAAATTTTAATATGAGCAGACATCAAGATAGCAAAGGAAAAGGAAAAACTTCGGGAAGAGGACAAGCTAACAGCAAATCTAAAAGTTTTGCGAGAGGTAATGCTCCTTTCAAAAAGAAATCAAAACCAAAAACAGCATCAAACCCAGACGAAATACGCTTAAACAAATACATAGCCAATTCTGGTATTTGTTCGCGTAGAGAAGCTGATGAAAATATAGCCATTGGCTTGGTAACGGTAAACGGAAAGGTTGTAACCGAAATGGGTTATAAAGTAAAACGTACAGACGATGTGCGTTTTGATGGTCAGCGTATTGCGCCAGAACCTAAGGTATATGTGCTACTAAATAAACCAAAAGGGTTTGCAACAACTACGGCAGAAGGTAAAGGTAGAACAGTAATGGATCTAGTGGCTAATGCTACCAATGCTAATATTAGACCAATAGGTCGTTTGGGCAGAAATTCACTGGGTTTGTTATTATTTACTAATGATGACAAGGTGGTACAGAAATTCACCAATTCTAAGAATGGCGTTGCACGATTATTTCAGGTAGAGTTAGATAAAAACTTAAAGTTTGAGGACTTAAAAAAGATACAAGAAGGTTTTAATGTGGATGGTAATTTAATTACCGTGGAGGAAATCAGCTACATCGAAGGTGAGTCTAAGAATAAAATTGGTGTAAAAATAAAAAATACAGGAAACTCAATCTTAAGAACTATTTTTGAAACCTTTAAGTACGATTTAGTAAAGATAGATTGCGTAGCCATAGGTCACTTAACCAAAAAAGACATTCCTAGAGGACATTGGAAGCATCTTACAGAACAAGAGATTAATACCTTAAAGATGTTATAATCTTAGAGAAATAAATCTGAAGACAAATACCGATCTCCACGATCACAGATAATACTAACTATAACACCGCTTTCTAACTCGTTAGCGAGTTTTAAAGTGGCAGTTGTAGCTCCGCCACTACTCATACCAGCTAAAATACCTTCTTCTTTTGCTAATCTGCGTGTCATTGCAACAGCTTCTTCTTGGCTAACCTCTATAACACGATCTACTTTAGAAGCATCAAAAATTTTAGGTAAATAAGCTTCTGGCCATTTTCTAATACCAGGTATTTTAGAGTTATCAGTTGGTTGCACACCAACAATTTCAACAGCTTTATTTTGCTCCTTTAAATATGTTGATGTGCCCATAATTGTACCAGTAGTTCCCATTGCAGATACAAAATGCGTCACAGTACCTCCAGTATCTCTCCAAATTTCTAGACCCGTAGATTTATAATGCGCTTTCCAGTTGTCATTATTTTCAAACTGATTAAATGAAAAGTAACCTTCATTTTCAACCTTGTCTATGGCATAATCGCGAGCACCTTCTATACCATCAGGATGTAAAGTTACTTTAGCTCCATAAGCTTTCATGGTTTGCACACGTTCCTTTGTTGCTGTCTCTGGCATAACAAGTTCTATGTCTAATCCGTAGATAGCAGCAATCATAGCAAGGGCAATACCTGTATTTCCGCTTGTGGCTTCAATTAATTTTGAAGATTTGTTTATTCGCTTAGCTTCCAAGGCAGTTTTAATCATGTTGTGGGCAGCTCTATCCTTAACACTGCCACCAGGATTATTACCTTCTAGCTTAAAATAAAGACTCACATTAGGGTTAGTATTTAAAGCAATGGATTTTACAAGAGGAGTATTTCCTATTCTATCAATTAAGGTCTTGTTCATTTAGCTTGTGTTTTTTTAGAGTAAATTTCAACTTTATGATTGTGGATTACTGTAGAGTTTTTCGGTACTGAGGTTGTTAGCCAAGTATTGCCACCAATAACGCTATTTTCGCCAATAACAGTATCACCTCCAAGGATTGTTGCATTAGCGTAAATCGTTACATTATTTTTTATTGTTGGGTGACGTTTCGTAAACTGATCTTGTTTCCTTACGATTAATGCACCTAAGGTAACACCTTGATATATCTTTACATTATCGTGTATTTCTGTGGTTTCACCAATGACAACACCTGTACCATGATCTATAAAAAAAGAATTGCCTATGGTTGCTCCAGGATGAATGTCTATACCTGTTATTTGATGCGCATATTCAGTCATTAACCTAGGAATTATAGGGAGCTTTAAGTTGTGAAAAATTCTTGCCATTCTATAGATAGAAATAGCAAAAAAGCCAGGATAAGCCATATAGATTTCTTCGAGCGATTTTGCAGCAGGATCGTTATTAAGAATAGCTTCAGCATCTTTTTTTAAACTGCAATACAAATCTGGAATATTAGTTAGAAAGTCAGTCCAGCGTTTGCAAGGTTTACCTTTGGTTTTTGGGCAGGCAATATCTCTTAAAGCTATAAATAGAGGCTCTAAAACAGTAAATGCCTCTTCGGTATTAGTGTCGCTATCAAAAAAAGCTTTAAAGAGTAATTTGGTAAAACGTTGAGATTCCTCTTTTAAAATCATAGGTACTTTAATAGCAGATTTCTGCTCATTTATTACCATTAATAACTTCTTATCCATTCTTGCCTTTTCTGTGCGTTAACGACACTTATAAGTGTCTAAATAACGAATTTAGTGAAAGTGAAGTTGAAAGGAAAAAGCTTAACACTAATTTATTATTGATAATGTAAAGAAGAACGAGTCTATTTTTTAACGTCAACGGTGTAAGTTGATATTAAATCATCATCGATATACAGATGCACATCATAAAAACCAGTTTGGTTAAACTGATGTTCCAACTCTAGAGATTTATCATTTATAGAAATTGAAGTGGGTTGGTCTTTCCAGGTGCTAAAACCGTTGTCAAAACCAAGTTTTACATTTTCTGGCTTTGTGTTGTTTTTTAATTGATACTTAAACACCACTTTTTGATGTGGCTTTATAGTATGATGCATTTGCTGAGGCGCATTATGCAACTCTAGATTTTTATAGGCATTACCATACAATACTGGCGCTTTTAAAAAAGTATCAAATGTAGGAATCTCATTATCATCTAAAAGCCACCAACGCTCATCAACAGGAAAATGATTTACAGCAAATAGTTTTGGGTTTGCCAAAAAGAAGCCATCATTATATTGAAAACTAAATTTATTGGTCTTAGGATTTGGAATACCACTAGCCCAAGTAGGATCACACAAATACCATTTGTCATTAAGTTTTACAGCATTCCATGAGTGGTTGGGTAAATCTAAAGTTTCAATATTTGTGGTGCTTACACGCCCAAAACCTTGTACAATCTCACATTCCAGATTGGCAAAATCAGCTAAAGTTTTTACCAAATAAGCATAACCTGTACAAATAGTTCGTTTTTTCTTAAGTAGCCTACTAAAAAGCTTAGTTCTAAATTTTGTATTCCAGGCATCAAGCTTTAGGCTATCATCTTTAAAACGTTGTCGTTGTCGGTCGTTTTTTAGGTAAAGCGAATAATCATTAGCAATATTATCGCAAACCCACTTATAAATAGCTCTAAACTTTTCTACATCTGTGTTTAACGTACTGGTAAGTTTAAAAGAAAGTTCAGGTAGATTTGTAAGGTTCTCACCTTTTAATGATAAGGCAATACTATCTGCTTTTTTAAAATCTATATGGTCAAAGTCTGCTATTTGAGCATTAAGCCTACATAAACTTAAAAAAAGCAGTAGTAATAATAGAAGCGTTTTTTGCAAAACTTACACTTAATTCTTTTTGCGTTTAGACTTGTAAGGTTTGTTGGTGTCTACAGCACCAATCATTTCTACCATATCTGGTGTAAGCTCTAAAGTAATAAAGCTTGTTTTGTCTGTTATAGATACCTTTTGGGTTTCGTAACCAAGATAGCTAAAGACCAGTACATCACCAGTTTTTAATTTCTTTGGAAATGTAAATTTACCCTCATCATCTGTTACAGCGCCAACTCTGGTACCATCTAATGTAATGTTAGCACCAGGTAAAGGGCCTTCTTCGTTAGATACGAGACCGGTTATGGTACGCTCTTGTGTAGTCTCATTAGTTTGACCAAAGGTGGTATTAAACGTAAATAATGTCATCATAAAAACCAATGCAAAACCAAAAGTTTTGAATGTGTTGCTCTGTGTTAATGTTTGTGTTTTCATAAAATCTAGGTTTTGTTTACCTCTAAACTAAAGCGTTTGGTTAAAGATATAAAATAGGCTTGAGTTATTAATGTCTTTGGTTGAGTAAAGTGGTGGTTGTAGTGAGGGATTTTTTTGTCTTAAACAGCAAAAGCTCCTTAATGGTCTAAAAATCTTGTTTGAATTTTGAATGTCTCGTCCTGAAATATGGCTACAGGTTAAACTTGATTTTAAGCAGTTAATTTGTATACCATATTTGGTGTTTTAAAATTTAAAGATAAGTGTAATCTTACTTCATTGTATAGTTTAATTGCATTTTTTGTAGCTCTCTTAGCGTGAGCTGTATTCATAAAAGTTTGATCCAGATAAAATTCGTCTTTTAAGATACCGTTTACACGTTCAGCCATAGCGTTTTCGTAGCAATGATTTTCTTCTGTCATGCTTATAGCAATGTGTTTTCTTTTCAGTATCTGGGTGTATACATTGCTGCAATATTGTATGCCCCTGTCCGAATGATGGATGAGTCCGTCTATGTTTTTTGCCTGATATAAAGCTTTATTTAAGGCCCTGACACAACCGCTGAGTTCTAAGCTATCACTTAGGTCGTAACCTACTATTTTTCTTGAATAGGCATCGGTAATCAAAGCCAGATAACAAAATCCTTTTAAGGTTCTGATGTAGGTAATATCGCTTACCCAAATCTGATTAGGTTTTGTTACACTTACATCTTTAGCTATGTTTTTGTACTTACGGAACCTGTGCAAAGAATTCGTTGTTCTAGCACTATATTTTTTGCGTAAGGTCAGCATATTATGAGCTCTAAGCACATTGAACAGTGTATCTCTTCCCATTTTGATATTGGCTTTATCAAACTCAATATCTAATGATCTTATCATTTTACGAACCCCTTCTCTAGGTAAGGATTTGCGTCGCTTTTTTACAATTTGAATAACTTGCCTTTCCAGTTCCAGACGTTTTATTTCTCTAGCTTGGTATTTATAAGAGGCATCTCTTTTGAGTCCAAAACAAGCACAAATAGTAGTGAGTGAAGCAAATCCATTACACTTGATTTTAGCTTTGATTAAGGCTTGGTATTTAGTTTTTTTTTGAGTTCAATGACACTCTTATAGCCTAGTTTCTCAGCAGCCACTTCTAGGTAGGATTCTTCAACCATAGCATCAAGATCTTTCTTGAGCAATAGTTTTTTCAGCTGTTCTATTTTCTTTTGCAGCTCTTTGATACGTGTTATTTCATCTTTTGTTTCCACTTTAATTCTGGTGTTCATGAGGTCTTTACGTTCATATTTCCTAATCCATTCATTAATGGTAGTAGGGTTTATTCCGTAGAGTTTTCCTAATTGGTTCTTGTTGAGTTTTCCCGTGGTAAGTTCGTCTAAAATTTTCAATTTAAACGATTCACTGTAACGTCTAATTACTTTGTCATTTTTGTACATAATTATTAAAATTATGTAGCCTTATTTCCGGACGGGTCAGAATTGCGTACAACGGCTCGTATAACTGTCAGTTACGGATTTAAAGTTAATAATTTTCGGTTTAGAACTGGCGTTAGCAATTCCGAGTGGATTCGGACGTAGTCGAATCCGCCGTAATTTCAGTTATACATTGTTGTGCACTGGCTTTTATTTTACATTAGCGTAATATTCCAATAGTTCATAAGTTAATTTTGGAATGTTTTTTCGCGTATCTCTTTCAATTCCTTTTACATTTTGTAATTCCGATTTCAGCTTTAAATATGTTTCGTTTTTTATATTCGATATTAAATGTCCACCAGAATTCAAATCCTTTTCCAGTTGGTCATTCAGTTCCGCCTTATCAATTTCAAGTTTTTCAACAAAACTAAATCCACATTTTAAAAGGTCACTCTTCTTAAATTGATTCGCTTGTTTTTGAAGAAACGTTTTTCCGAATTTTTTAAAGTCCTTAACTATTTGTTCAATAATTTTCTTTGTGGTTTTTACTCGTCCGTTGTGAAAGTAATAGGCTTCTTCAACAGGTATTACTCCAGTCCCTTTTTTCAGGACAATTAAGTTGATATGTCTATTAATTAGTCCTGTGTTGTAGCTGTTAGACCTTAAATAGTTCTTATTAATTCTTGAGGCTACAGAACAGCTAAAATTCCTGTCTTTTAAAGCAAATGTTATATGTAGATGTTCATACACATTTCGACCATTGATTACTTGAACATTCTCGAAAGTGTAACAGCCATTTCTATATTCTAAAAAGTCAAATTCAGGTAATGCTTTACCAATTTCTGAAATCAAAATCTGTTTCACCTGACCTCGTTTTAATTCAGGTGAATCGTCATTCTTTTCAATTTTCGATTTGATTTTTGAATACCAGCTCATTTTTCAGCTTGTGCACAACAGTTATATATACAAACCTAACCAAAAAAGTAAGTATATACAATCCTAATGATGTGCTATTCAGTACCTTTTTGTGGCTTGGGGCATAACCTATAAAGATGAGTTATGCTGTACCTTTACAGATTCAAAATCGTTTTAAAGCAATTATTTTTGGTTCTTAATGATCTTAACAATACGATTAATCGAAATCTCAGATAAATTCCATTCGTAGCCATTAAAATCTGTAGTGTTTAAAAACTGTATAACCACAGTGTCTATATCTTCATGGTATTCGGCAAGGCTTTGGTAACCAGGTACCAATCCACCATGTTCAAACTCATAAATAGACGCATAGATGTCTCGTTCTCCTTCATTAAAAACAGAACCATCGTTTAGAGCGCGTAAGAATGTGCCAACATCTTCTGCGGTAGCCAACATGCCATATTCATTGGTTTTAAAATCTTGGTCTATACCAACATAATAGCCACTCATTACATCGTCTAAGTTAACTTCTTTAAGAGAAAAAAACGTGTTTTTAAGATTTAGTGGACGCAATATGGTTTCTTTGATGTACTGTTCGTGGCTATAGCCTAAAACCTTATCAATAATTCTACGAAGTAGCAGGTAGTTGGTGTTAGAGTATTCGTAGCCTTTATCTGGTTTAAAACTTGCTGGCAAATCCAAGGCAAAGTCAAGCGCCCTTTTACCATTTTCTTGTTCGTCTTCCCAATACGCAGGATTATCTGTGAAATTTGGAATACCACTTCGATGCTGCACCATCATTTTTAGAGTAATGGTCTCTGCGTTTTCAATTCTACCAACCAATTCCGGAAAGTAATCTGCAAGTGTGTCATCTAACGACAATTCATTGGCTTTATCGAGTTTAGCAATAGAAACTGCAGTGTAGAGTTTACTTATACTCGCAATTTTAAATAAAGACTTAGGGTCTGCAGGTATTTTGTTTTCTCTGTCTTTCCAGCCACCAGTATAAAATGCAGGAGGTTTGCCGGCTTGGTCTACGTAAACAATCATGCCTTCAAAACCATGAGATAAGGTTTCGTCTACTTGTTCTTGTACGGTGTTTGGTAAGGGTAAAATCCAGGCCCAAACTAAAATCCATGGCACGTAGAATAGGGAAATTATGGTACCAACCAACAAGACGACTCTAAATATGTTTTTTTTCATGATGTCATTTGCTTATAGTAGAACAAGCTACCAATATTTTTACAGTTGCAAATTTCTATTAATATGCTAAGAGTAAAAACTATATAGCTCTGAATTGTTGAATTGTCTTGATGAGTTGTTTAATATTCAAAAAAGTTTCAGTCTTTAAAGTTAAAAAGCCGAAAAAAGAAATTGAGTTTTTTGAATTGATATTATCGTTTTGTTTGTGAAAATTTACGAAGAATTCATGAGGGAATTCATCTGTAATGAGTTATGCACGTTGTTGTGGTGTCGTTTTTTTTATTTTTATTGTCCAATCATTTGTATTTAATTCCATCAATTCATTTCTTTCGTAATTGGCAATTTCGGTGCATTCAAATTCCAATATATTTCCGTTCCAGCTTTTAAATTCTATCATATCCATTTCAAAGGGACTTTTGATAATTTGCATATCAGAAAGTGAATTTTCCAATTTATAAATGTCGCTATATTCAGAAAGGATAAAAGTTCCATTTGGTGTTACTTCCAAGTTTCCATAATCAGCTTGTTTTTCCGATTCGATAACATTCAATTCAAGCGAATCCAAACGAAATGCACAATCAGAAGTCAAAACAAAAATTTCGTTTTTCTGCTTAGATACTTTTACATCTTTAGGAAATCCACGAAATTGTCCGACTTTTGTTATTCCGCTTTCGTCCGTAAACTTAATACAAGTCCAAGATTGGGAATTCCACACGCATTCTACGTCATAAATTCGTTCTTCAAATTTGCCAGAGTATGGTTGATTTATTATTTCAGCTTTCACTTAATGTTCTTTGTTTCGAAATGGTTGCTTAAATGCACCACAACCCGTTATATAATAATAAATATAATCATTATCCAAATAAGAGAAGTTTTTGGCTAGTTATCAAATTCAATCTGAAATAACTTTCTGCTAGCTTTTTTTAAACAAATAGATTGTATTAATTTTACACGCTTGTCATTATTAAAAAGTTTAAAGGATTCCTAATCTCACAGGAAGTTACATGATCTCACAAAATTCCATATCTCAAGTTTTTGAAACTGCTCGCGTAGAGGAGGTTATTGGAGATTTTGTACAGTTAAAAAAAGCAGGTAGCAACTTTAAAGGTCTCAGTCCATTCAGTGAGGAGCGTACTCCAAGCTTTATGGTCTCTCCAGTAAAACAAATCTGGAAAGATTTCTCAACTGGCAAAGGTGGTAATGCTATCACCTTTTTAATGGAGCATGAGCATTTTACCTATCCAGAAGCCATACGCTACTTAGCTAAAAAGTACAATATAGAGATTGAAGAAACCGAGCGTACAGATGAGGAAAAGGAGCAGGCCAATGCCAAAGAAAGTTTGTATTTGGTAAGTGAGTACGCTAATGAGTATTTTCAAAAAGTTTTACAAAAAACAGATCAAGGACAAGCCATTGGTAAGAGCTACTTTAAAGAGCGTGGTTTTACCGAGGATACGATTAAAAAGTTTCAACTCGGTTATTCCTTAGACGAATGGCAAGCCTTTACAGATGATGCTTTGGGTAAAGGTTACAAGCTAGAGTTTTTAGAAAAAACTGGGCTTACCATAGTAAAGGATGAGCGTCGTTTCGATAGATTTAAAGGTCGTGTGATGTTTCCTATTCATAGTATGAGCGGGAGAGTGCTTGGTTTTGGTGGTCGTATCCTAACCAACGACAAAAAAGCTGCAAAGTACCTAAACTCTCCAGAGAGCGATATTTACCATAAAAGTAATGTGCTTTACGGATTGTATTTTGCAAAGCAAACCATTTCAAAAGAAGACAATTGCTTTTTGGTAGAAGGTTACACAGATGTTATTCAGTTTTACCAAACCGGAGTAAAAAATGTGGTGTCATCTTCTGGTACCGCTTTAACCTCTCAGCAAATACGGCTCATTAATAGGTTGACCAATAACATCACAGTGCTTTTTGATGGTGATGCGGCTGGTATAAGAGCCTCTATTCGTGGTATAGATTTAATCTTGGAACAAGGTATGAATGTAAAGGTCTGTACCTTTCCAGATGGTGAAGACCCAGACAGTTTTGCAAAGTCTAACACCTTAGAAGAGCTTACCGAGTATCTCAATGAAAATGCTAAGGATTTTATTCAGTTTAAGGCATCACTTTTAGTAAAAGAAGCCAATAACGATCCTATTAAAAAAGCTGAAACCATTAGAGATATTGTAAATAGTATTGCTAAAATTCCTGATGCCATTAAGCGTGAAATCTATGTAAGAGAGTGTGCCTCTATTATGGATATTAGTGAGAGTGTGCTTTTTACTACCTTAGCACAGATTGGTAAAAAGGAAGCTCAGGAGGCCAACAAACAATATAAGCAAGAGCAAAGAGCTTTTGAAGTTGTAAAGAGTGAGCAGCAAAAAAAGCCAAGGGTAGATGTACAGTACGAATTAGAGCGAAAGATTATAGAAATCTTGATGCTGTATGGAGATAGAGTAGAACAGTTTGAAGATTTAATCTTAAAAGAAGATGAAGCATCTGGTGATTTAATTTTAGAGCCAGCAATGCATGAGGCTCGTGTATTTGAAAAAATATATTTAGACCTTCAGGAAGATGAAATGATGTTTTCTAATGAAAAATTTAGGGAGTTGTACTATGCTATTATAGACAGATTAAACCAAGATGAAAATTTTTCAACTAAAGATTTTATAAATCAATTAGATCAGAAACACGCAACCGAGGTTACCAGTATTTTAATGGAAGATGAAAAATATAACCTTCACGATTGGGAACGAAACCATATTGTACCTAAAGAAAAGGAGCATTCTATATCGCAATTAGTGAGTCAAACTATACTGAGCTTACGATGTCACCTGATTGATTTAAAGGTTGATGAGTATAAACATGATATTATAAGAGAAGGTGTTAATACTAAATCTATCCTAGAAGATGTAAGGGATTATAGTAATCTCAAGAAATTGCTTTCTCTTAAATTAGGTAAGGTAATAAGTTAATTAATTGTTCTATACTATATGCTAAGTTAAGTTATGATGCTTAGCCTGATGAATTAAGTCTACAATATTATTTACGTTAAGTTTCTTAAAAAGTCTGGCCTTGTAAGTACTTACAGTTTTTTCGTTAATATCTAGCTCTTCCGCAATTTCCTTGTTTTTTCGTCCTATGGACAAAAGTTTTAAAACTTCAACCTCTCTGGTAGAGAGCTTTTTAAACATACGGCTTCTGCTCTTTCGAGTATCTTCATAGCGCAAATGCTTATCCATTTTTTCACTTAGAGACACTTCACCACCATGTATTTTTCTAACAGCAGCTTCTATGGCTTCAACATCGGCAGTTTTGTTTAAGTAGCCAGAGGCTCCTGCTTTTAGTGTACTAATAGCATAGATTTCTTCGGGCTGATGACTAAAAATTAGCACATTAACCGACTGGTTTTCTTTTTTAATGGCCCTTAATGCGGTAATACCGTTCAGTTCTGGTAAATCAATTTCTGATATAATTACATCAACTTCATGACGTCTTACAAATTCAAAAATTTCTATACCACTACTTAGCTTACCTACAACTTTTAAATCGGGCTTACTGTTTAAGAATAGTTCAAGACCTGTTCTTACAATAGGGTGATTGTCAACAATCAAAATACGTATCATGACAATTGATTTTGGTTTGGTTAGGGTTAATCAGTGTAATAACAATATTACTAAGTCAAGATTCTTAACGGAGTGATGGCTTAGTAAAGATAGTTAAAAAATAAGCAGGATTAGCAAATTATTCGATAAACTGTAATAATTATCTTAAATTTTTAGGAATTTCACAAATTGGAATCGGAATCATTTTGTGTTGATTTCGGGTGTTATAACTCATAAAAATACTAAAAACCTCTTTCTCTCTTCCTGTAAAGTCGTTAATGGTTTTACCCTCGTCTTTCATTTTCATCGCCCATTCTAGCTCTGGGTAAGAAGCACCAATTTGGTCTTCATCGCTTCGGGCATCACCAAATAAACCATCACTAGGCGCAGCTTTCATTATAGATTCTGGTACGCCGAGATAATCGCCAATATCGTATACTTCAGACTTTAATAAATCTGCAATTGGGCTTAAATCTACACCTCCATCTCCATATTTAGTGTAGAAACCAACTCCGAAATCTTCAACTTTGTTTCCTGTTCCTGCAACAAGGCGTCCTTGTAAGCCAGCATAGTAGTAAAGTGTTGTCATACGCAATCTGGCTCTTGTGTTAGCTAAAGCCATATCTACAGTAGCTTGTTTACCATCAAGGCTTACTTCGGTTTTAAATTCTTCAAAAACAGGAGTTAAGTCCACTCGAGCATCGCTAACATTTGAAAAACGTTTTTTTAACTGCTCAATGTGCTCTTGAGCTCTTGTAACATGGCTTGTAGCTTGGTGGATAGGCATTTCTATACATAAAAGGTCTAAGCCTGTTTTAGCACAGAGCGTTGAGGTTACGGCAGAGTCTATTCCGCCAGATATACCAACAACAAAGCCATTTACGTTGGCATTATTTGCATAGTCTTTTAACCAATCTACAATATAATCTACAACCTTTTCTGTTTGCATAATATTTATAATTTAAAACAAAGAAATGTACCTTTGCACAACAAAAATAACGGAAACGTGTTAGGATTAAAAATGTTTCGTAAAATGTCGTTGAGAATTTTCATTTTGTTAATATTGAGTTTGGCTTTGGTATCTTGTAATGAGGATAATAAACTCGAAGAAGAAATTTCAAATATCAACATAGACTTTATCGTTGAGCGGTTTGACAAGGCTTACGCTGATGCAAAACCAGCTGACTTACCAAAATTAAAGGAAGCTTATCCGTTTTTGTTTTCTAAGCATGTGCCAGATTCGATTTGGATTGAAAGAATTAATGATACACTGCAAAATCAATTACTGATAGAAGTTGGTAAGGCTTACGGAGATTTTAAAGATGTGGATTTTGATTTTGAAAGATTATTCCAACACTTAAAATATTACGATAAAACATTTAGTGTACCTCGTATAGTTACACTAACTAATGATGTAGATTATAGAAATAAAACTATTGTTACAGACTCGCTATTACTTGTAGCTTTAGATAATTTTTTGGGTGAAGATCATGAGTTTTATCAAAATATACCAAGATACTTAGCACAAAACATGCGTAGAGGCCAAATAATTCCTGAGGTTGCGGAGGCTTACGCTAAAAAGTATGCTTTTCAGTCTAATCGCAAGACGCTTTTGGATGAAATGATTTACCATGGAAAGTTACTTTATTTCAAAGATATTATGATCCCGTTTAAGTCTGATGAAGAAAAAATAGGGTATACAGAGCAAGAGCTAAAATGGGCAGAAGCCAACGAGAGTCCAATATGGAGCTATTTTATAGAGAAGGAACTACTTTTTAGTACCGATAGTAAGTTACCAAGTCGTTTTATAGCAGATGCACCTTATTCTAAGTTTTATTTAGAGTTAGATAACGAATCGCCAGGACGATTAGGGCAATATATGGGATGGCAAATTGTTAGGGCTTATGCAGAAGCTACGGACGAAAATGTACTGACTGTTTTAAAAAAGGAACCCGAAGAAATTTTTAACAAAGCAAAATTTAAACCAAAGAAATAATGTCTAAAACCATAACATCTAAAATAGAATTAAACGTTGAACTTGACGAGAATAGAGTGCCAGAAAAATTAAATTGGTCTGCTGAAGATGGTGGAGTAAAAAATGAAGAAGCTAAAGCTATAATGCTCTCGGTTTGGGATAGTAATGCTCAAGAAACATTAAAAATAGATTTATGGACTAAAGATATGCCTGTAGATGAAATGAAACAGTTTTTTCATCAGACTTTAGTAACCATGAGCGATACATTTTTGAGAGCTACTCAAGACGAAAAAATGACAGCTACAATGAAAGATTTCTGTGATTATTTTGCTGAAAAGTTAGAGTTAAAAAAATAGTGAATTTTAAACTTTAGATCCCTTCAGATTCATAAAAAGGGTTGGTGTTAAAACAATCGGCTTTTTTTAAGGTTGCGTAATTTGGGTTTTGTCTTTTAAAACGTAAAAATTTTGAAGTGTCATAAACTTCCCAAATTGTTAATTTGTTGTGTTTTCCCGCTTTAGATTTTAAATCTATTTTATGTTGGGCAATCATTTTGTCAACAACTTCCTTATCACCAATTCGCATTTTTTTGCTAGAGCTGTGGCCTTTATTAATTTGTTTTACAATCCAATAAAATCTTACAGGTTTTTTTGTGGGTTCTTCCAGTTTTTCTTTAACGTCAGAGGACGCTATAGATTTTCCTTCAGATTTGTTTTCGTAGGTTGATTGTCTAAAAATACTATTCTGCTCTTCAGTATCTATTTCTGTTGTTTCGGTAGTTTCAATCTTCTCTTCAAAAGTTTCATGTCTTAAAAGCGTTATGATAATTAACTTATCGTTTACCTTTACTTCGGTAACAAATCTGCCAACAGGAATATCAGCCAAAGATATTTTAGTATCTAAACTATTTACAATGTAAGCCTTCTGAAAATCACTGTTAAAAATCTCAACTTTGTCAATATTGCGTTCTCCTCTTAAAATTAAGGTGTCTCCTGTTTTATTTAGACTGTGATGCAACTCACTAGCTCGGTAATTTATGTTTTTTAATAATGTTGATTTTTGACCATGGATAAATGGAGCCAAAAACAATAGAAGAATGGTTAATAGTCTAGTCATCATAAGTAGGTTTTTGTTTTGGGGAAACAAATAGTATTTATTTCTAATACTTAGTGTAAAGATAAGTTGAGGTAATGAGTTGTCTATATTCTCAAGATATAAGGTGTTTTTTTAAGTTGAAAAGCTTGAGTGTTCGATATATGTTTAAAAAAAACCGTTGAAGTTAAACAGTGTAATATAGATTTAATATACTAGTAAGGATTTGGTAATCTCAATTCTAAATAAGTGCTATACATTTGTAATGCTATTAACCAGAACTTAAACATTAGTCAGGCTTTCATCATGAGAAAGAAACTAGTGTTTTTTTTATTAAAAACTAGTTTGAAATTAAGTAAGTATATTTTTTTAAATTAGCTTATGCGAAAAATCTTATTCGGAGTTATTATTACGTTGATTGTTCTCTTCACATTTAAATATTGTGGAGATAGAAAAAAAGAACAAACTATTTTAAAGGAAAACTCTGCCCTAATACAAGAACAGTTAAAAAACGTTAGCAAACTTGTGGTTACCGAAGGCCATTTTAGTGAGGTTTTTACATACGATAATTCTAAGCGAATTTTTGGAGATTTGTTAGAGGTTGAAAAGAAAGCAATTGTGGTAGTCAATGCAGATGTAACTGTAGCTTATGATTTATCTAAAATTGAATATAACGTAGATGAAACCACAAAAACACTGCAAATTTTGAGTATTCCAAAGGAGGAAATCAAAATAAGTCCAGATTTTGAATATTACGATATCCAAGCAGATTATCTCAATCCTTTTGAAGCTAAGGACTACAACGAAATCAAAAAAACAGTGCGAAAACAATTAATGAAGAAAATTGAAGCTTCAGATTTAAAGTCTAACGCACAAAATAGATTATTAAGCGAACTTTCTAAATTTTATATTCTTACCAATTCCTTAGGTTGGAAACTAGAGTATAATCAAACACCAGTTGAAAGTCTTGAGGGTTTAAACACGCTTAAACTATAACTTATTACTCAAGGAAACCCAACCACCACCATTAGTAGCTTCAATATTATTCAAATTTAAAAACTTAGCAGCTTTAGCAGAGCGCACACCACTGGCACAACAAGTTACCACTGGTTTATTTAGTTTTTTTACTTCGTCAACTCTGTTGTTCAATTGGTCTAGCGGAATATGTACAGCATTTTCAATGTGACCAGCATCCCATTCACGTTGGCTACGTACATCAAGAATTACAGCACCATTTTCTAAAAATTCATCAACTTGTCGCTTCTTGCTTCCAAAAATAAAATCTAAAAATCCCATAGTTTTCTTTTTTATAAATTTACGTTGAATTAATCACTTCCTAAAATTGAAAACCGAAACACGTAAAGACGAAATTATAAAAACTGCAGCCAAACTCTTCAAAGAAAAAGGTTACAGCGCAGTAACAATGCGCGATTTGGCGTCTGCTATGGGAATGAAAGCAGCTAGTTTGTACAATCATATAAAATCTAAACAAGAAATCTTAAAAGAGATTATTATTTCACTGGCAGAAGAGTTTACTCATGGTTTAGAGTTAATTCAAAAGTCAGACATTTCTAGTATTCAAAAAATAGAAGAGGTTGTAAAATTGCATGTTAATATTACCTCCCAGAATACGTTTGGTATGGCGTCTTTAAATAACGATTGGATGCATCTTGAAGAAAAATTAGATTATTATCTCGAACTACGCTCTAATTACGAGGAAGAGTTAAGGCAAATAATAGCAGATGGAGTCAAAAAGGGCGAAATAATAGACGAAAATATTGAGATCATGTTGTTTTCTGTCTTATCAACCTTAAGGTCTTTGTATTTGTGGATTCCTAAAAAGGACTATTTAAATCCAGAAAAATTATCACAAGAGTTAAGTACAGTTCTTGTTAAAGGTATTAACAAAAAAATCGATTAATTTTTTGTAAATTTGTCAAGCAAACTAACAACTGTTAGTTTTTTTAGTAGGTAATTCGAAATCGTTTTCGAGTTAAGCTTAAAAAGTTTTAAAGTTTAGATTATAACTGTTAATGGCAGATTTTCATAAATTAAGAATAAAAGATATTTACAAGGAAACAAAAGATACATCAGTTGTAACTTTTGATATTCCTGAAGCGTTGCAAGACGAATTTAAATTCTCGCAAGGGCAACATTTAACGCTTAAGGCACTAATTAATGGCGAAGATGTGCGTCGTTCATACTCGTTATGTTCTAGTCCATTTGATAACGAATGGAAAGTGGCAGTAAAAGAAATTCCAGGAGGGAAGTTCTCAACCTATATAAATAGCACTTTAAAAGCAGGAGACGAGCTAGATGTTATGGCACCTAGCGGAACATTTGGTGTAGATTGTAATGCGGACAATGCTAAGAACTATCTGTTTTTTGCAGCAGGAAGTGGTATCACACCAATTCTTTCAATGATTAAAGCGCATTTGGCAGCAGAGCCAAACTCAACTTGTAAGTTGTTTTATGTCAATAGAACAGCAAAATCCATTATCTTTAAGGAAGAGTTAGAGCAATTAAGAAATGCCTATTTCGGTCGCTTGGAAATCTATTATTTCCTAACCAAAGAAAAGCGAGATATTGAGTTGTTCAATGGTCGTTTTGATGATGAAAAAATGAAAGTGCTCACCAAAACATTCATTGATATTCCAGATACAAGCGAAGTGTTTTTGTGTGGACCAGAAGATATGGTCAATTACGTGAGTAATTATCTGGCTGAAGCCGGTTTGCCAAAAGATTTAATTCATTTCGAATTATTTGTAAAAGGTCTAACCGAAGAAGATAAAAAACGTGTTGAGCGTTTATCTGAACAAAAAATTGATGGTGTCGAAGTTGTTGTTATCGATGGCGGAAAAGAATTCCGTTTTACAATGCAGCAAGACGATGATAATATTTTAGATGGAGCACTTATAGCAGGAGCAGATTTACCATTTGCGTGCAAAGGAGGCGTTTGTAGTACCTGTAAGTGTCAAGTAATGGAAGGTGAAGTTGAAATGAAAATCAACTATGCGCTAGAAGAAGATGAAGTTGCACAAAACTATGTATTAAGCTGTCAAGCAGTCCCAACTACTAAAAGAGTAGTGGTCGATTTCGACGTTTAAATAAAGATTTGTTATTCCTACTTAGGTTGGAATCTCAATATATATTGAAAAAGAAAAATTAAGTTTCACCAGCTAAAAGCAATAAGCTAATAGCCAAAAGCTAAAAGAAATGAGTGAAGAACAAATAAAAAACCTAGAAGAGCAATTTGAAGAGCGTATCGCTCGCGACGAAAAAATTGAACCTAAAGACTGGATGCCAGAAAAATATCGTCAAACGCATATTAGGCAAATCAGTCAGCACGCACATTCCGAAATTGTAGGAATGTTACCAGAAGGAAACTGGATTACTCGTGCGCCATCCTTACGTCGTAAAGTAGCCTTATTGGCAAAAGTGCAAGACGAAGCTGGCCACGGATTATACTTATACAGTGCTTGCGAAACATTAGGAATCTCGCGAGACGAGTTATACGAACAATTGCATTCAGGTAAGGCAAAATATTCTTCCATATTCAATTACCCAACAGTAACTTGGGCAGATATGGGAGCTATAGGTTGGTTGGTAGATGGTGCAGCCATTATCAATCAAGTGCCACTTTGCAGTACCTCTTTTGGTCCTTATGCAAGAGCAATGGTGCGCGTGTGTAAAGAAGAAAGTTTTCACCAGCGTCAAGGTTACGAAATTATGCTAAAGCTTTGTAATGGAACACCGGAACAAAAAGAAATGGCGCAAGATGCACTTAACCGTTGGTGGTGGCCAAGTTTAATGATGTTAGGTCCAACTGATGATATGTCAGTTCACACCGAACAATCAATGAAATGGAAATTGAAACGAAAAACCAATGACGAGTTACGTCAGCAGTTTATTGACCAAACAGTGCCACAAGCTGATATTTTAGGATTAACAATTCCAGACCCAGATTTAAAATGGAACGAAGAGCGTCAGAGCTATGATTTCGGAGAAATTGATTGGGATGAATTCTGGCAAGTCGTAAAAGGTCACGGACCAATGAACAAAGCACGAATGAAAGCAAGAGTTGGCGCTTGGGAACGTGGCGAATGGGTTAGAGACGCAGCAATGGCTCACGCAGAAAAACAACAAGAAAGAAAAAACAAACAAGTAGTATAATCAGAAGGTTAGACTCGAGAAATGAGAAATGTATACTGAAAAAGTCTAACATCTAACATCTAATATCTAATGTCTAATAAAAAGAACTGGCCACTTTGGGAGGTTTTCGTAAGAAGTAAAAACGGATTAGAACATCGTCATTTCGGAAGTCTTCACGCAGCAGATGCAGAAATGGCTTTAGAAAACGCAAGAGACGTTTACACAAGACGTAACGAAGGCGTAAGCATTTGGGTTGTAGAAAGTAAGCATATTACAGCATCAAACCCAGAGCATAATGGCGAATTATTTGAACCTGCACAAGACAAGGTGTATCGTCATCCAACATTTTATGATTTACCAGACGACGTAAAACATATGTAACAAAGCAAGGCTTTGTCATCCTGAACTCGTTTCAGGATCTCTTTATTTATGTTAAATGTCACCTTGAGCGCAGTCGAAAGGTCTCAATTTGATTAAAAATGAAAAACAAAAACCTATACAACTATATCCTGGGAATCGCAGACAACAGCCTAATTCTCGGTCAGAGATTAGGAGAGCTTTGCGGTCACGGACCAAGTTTAGAAACCGATATTGCGTGCACTAATATGTCACTGGATTTATTAGGACAAGTACGTAGTTATTATCAATATGCAGCGAAGATAGCTGGAGATGGCAGAACTGAAGATGATATCGCGATGCTTCGTAAAGAACGCGAATACTTCAATGTCTTATTGGTAGAACAGCCAAATACCGATTTTGGGTACACAATGGCAAGACAATTCTTATTCGATGTATATCATTTTTTAATGCTAAACGAATTAGAAAAAAGTACCGATTTAAATCTGTCTGCAATTGCAAAAAAATCCATCAAGGAAGTGAGTTACCACAAGCGTTTCTCATCTGATTGGATTAAGCGATTAGGAGATGGTACCGAAGAAAGTCATAGTCGTATTCAAACCGCAATAAATGATTTATGGACGTATACCGATGAATTATTTCATCAAACTGAAGCCGATGAAGCTATGGTTGCAGAAGGCGTTGGAGTAGATGTCACTAAATTAAAAGACGCTTATTACGAAGAAGTAAATGCAGTTTTAGAAGAAGCAACGCTAAGCGTTCCAGAAAGCAAATATTTTCAAAAAGGAGGAAAGCAAGGCATTCATACCGAACATATGGGTTACTTGCTGGCCGATTTACAATATATGCAACGCACCTATCCAAATATGGAATGGTAACAAATTCCTGCGAAAGCAGGAATCTTAGAAATAAAGTATACGTCACTTCGAGTGATTTGTGAAGAATGAACAAATTGTATCGAGAAGCATTTTAGTGAAAATTCCTGTTTTAAGAAAAAATAATGACAACAACGGAGGAGCATATCAACCCAAAACTGGTTTCAATTCTAGAGTCTATTTCAGATCCAGAAATCCCAGTATTATCCATAATGGATATGGGAGTGGTACGTTCTGCTGTTATCGAAAATGACATTGTAAAAATCGAAATCACGCCAACTTACAGTGGCTGTCCTGCAATGGATGTTATCGGAGACGATATCAAACGCGCAATGCAAAAAGCAGGTTATAAAGCTGAAGTAGATTTGATTTTACATCCAGCTTGGACAACCGATTGGATTACGCCAAGAGGCAGAAAAGCTCTAGAAGATTACGGAATTGCAGCACCATTAGATGCCGAAGCCGATAAATCCGTGTTACTGGAAGGAAAACAATTAGTAAAATGTCCGCAATGCGGAAGTAAAAATACAAAAATGGTAAGTCAATTTGGTTCAACAGCCTGCAAAGCACAATTTCAGTGTGAGGACTGCCAAGAACCCTTTGATTATTTTAAATGTTTGAAATGACAACTTGTTGTCATCCTGAACTGTCACACTGAGCGCAGTCGAAGTGTTGTTTCAGGATCTCATTAAGATTAATAATTATAAAATTATGAGTTCAATAGAACTAAAAATAGAAAACAACATAGCCTACATCACATTGAACCGACCAGAAGTCTTTAATAGCTTCAACCGTGAAATGGCATTAAATCTACAGCAAGTTTTTGACGATTGCGAAAGTAATTCTGAAGTAAGAGCAATCGTGCTAACCGGAAACGGAAAAGCATTTTGCGCAGGTCAAGACTTAAAAGAAGTAACAAGTCCGGAATTAAACCCAGGATTCAAGAAAATTCTAGAAGAGCATTACAATCCAATCATCACAAGAATTAGAAATATTAAAAAACCAATCATTGGTGCGATAAATGGTGTGGCAGCTGGTGCAGGAGCAAACATCGCATTGGCTTGCGATATCGTTGTGGCTCACGAAAAAGTAAGTTTTATTCAAGCGTTTAGTTTAATTGGTTTGATACCTGATAGCGCAGGAACGTTCTTTTTACCACGATTAATAGGTTTTCAAAAAGCATCTGCATTAGCGATGTTAGGAGATAAAGTGTCTGCCGATGAAGCTGAAAAAATGGGAATGATATACAAAATGTTGCCATTAGAAAGTTTTGAAGAGGAAGTAAATAAATTAGCCTTAAAACTCGCTAATATGCCAACATTAGCTTTAGGGAAAATCAAGGAAGCCTTTAATCAATCCTTGACGAATAATTTAGAGGAGCAGTTAGCATTAGAATCAAAATTACAAATAGAAGCAGCTCAAACTGAAGATTATGAAGAAGGCGTTTCAGCTTTTGTAGAAAAACGTAAACCAACTTTTAAAGGAAAATAAAGTTTTGTCATCTCGAAATGTCACACTGAGCGCAGTCGAAGTGTTGTTTCAGGATCTCACCAATTATGAATAAAGCACTTCTCATACAAACCCATCAAAGAATAAAACCATTTATTCACAAAACACCTGTGTTAACATCACAATTGTTAGATGAAATAGCAGGTTGTAAAGTGTTTTTTAAATGCGAGAATTTTCAAAAAATGGGAGCGTTTAAAATGAGAGGTGCAGCAAACGCAATTTTATTGCTTACAGATGAAGAAAGACAAAACGGTGTCGTAACACATTCTTCAGGTAATTTTGCTCAAGCTGTTTCATTAGCAGCCAATAAAATTGGTGTTAAGGCATATATCGTTATGCCAGAAAATGCACCAAAAGCCAAAAAAAATGGTGTTAAAACCTATGGTGGAAAAATTATAGAATGTGAATCCACAGCCGAAGCGAGAGAGTTCACGGCCAATAAAATTCAGAAAGAAACCAAAGCCTCATTTCTACATCCATCTAATCAAGATGAAGTCATATACGGCAATGCGACAGCAGCAATGGAGTTGTTAGAGGAGCAGCCTAATCTTAATGTAGTTATAACCCCAGTTGGAGGTGGTGGATTATTAGCAGGTACAGCTTTAGCTGTTAATCAGTTTGCACCAAATTGCAAAATAATAGGTGCAGAACCAATGGAAGTCGATGATGCGTATCGTTCTTTAAAATCAGGAAAAATTGAAAAAAACGAAAGCACAAATACCATTGCAGATGGCCTAAAAACCTATTTAGGCGACTGTAATTTTCCAATCATAAAAGCTTTGGTAAATAAAATTATTAGAGTTGAAGAACAAGAAATTAAAGAGGCTATGCAACTCATTTGGGAACGAATGAAAATAGTTGTAGAGCCATCAAGCGCAGTAGCTTTTGCAGCTGTTTTAAAGAATAAAGAAGAATTTAAAAATAGGAATGTCGGAATTATCATTTCTGGCGGAAATGTAGATTTGACAAATCTTCGCTTTGGATGATTTGTCATCCTGAACTGTCACACTGAGCTAGCCTGTGCTGAGCGCAGTCGAAGCATCGAAGTGTTGTTTCAGGATCTCAATAAAAAACAAATATGAACATAGGAATCATCGGTTTAGGAACAATGGGAAGCGGTATCGCTCAAGTAGCGGCAACTGCAGGTTGTTCCGTAAAATTATACGATACCAACCAAGCGGCTTTAGATAAAGCTAAAGCAAGCCTTGAAAAAATATTAAATAGACTCATTGAAAAAGGTCGAATAGATGCTGAAGAAAAAAATAGAATTCAGTCAAATATCACGTATGTCGATAGTCTAAAAGCATTAGCAGATTCAAATCTTACGATTGAAGCTATCGTCGAAAATATCGATATCAAGAAGAAAGTCTTTTCAGAGTTGGAAAGCTATGTTGCGGATGATTGTATTATCGCTTCAAACACATCGAGTTTATCCATAGCATCCATAGCATCATCTTTGCAAAAACCAGAACGTTGCATCGGAATTCACTTTTTCAATCCAGCACCATTAATGAAATTGGTTGAGATTATTCCAGCAGTGCAAACCTCAAAAGCGGTTTTAGACAAATCTGTTGAAACTATAAAAAGTTGGAAAAAAACAGTAGCTGTTGCAAAGGATACACCTGGTTTTATCGTAAACCGTGTAGCGCGACCATTTTACGGAGAAGCCTTAAGAATTTATGAAGAAGGCATTGCTGATTTTGAAACCATTGACCATAGTTTAAAAACATTGGGAGGTTTCAGAATGGGACCATTCGAATTAATGGATTTTATTGGTAACGACGTTAATTACACCGTAACAGAAACCGTATTTACAGCCTTTTATTTCGACCCAAGATACAAGCCAAGTTTCACACAAAAGCGTTTAAGTGAAGCAGGCTATTTAGGAAGAAAAACAGGAAAAGGTTACTATGATTACGACCAAAATGGAAAAATTATAAATACTTGTCATCCTGAACTTGATTCAGGATCTCATCAAGAATTGGCTCAAACCATTTTCGACCGTGTTCTAGTAATGTTAATCAACGAAGCAGCAGACGCTTTGTTTTTAAACATCGCATCAGCAGAAGATATAGACAATGCTATGACCAAAGGTGTTAATTATCCAAAAGGCTTATTAGCATGGGCAGACGAAAAAGGCGTTGATTGGTGTGTAACGAAACTAGATGAATTGTACAACGAGTATCACGAAGACCGTTACCGTTGCAGTCCGTTGTTGCGTAAAATGAACAAGGAAAATAAAACATTTTTTAACTAGCGTCAGTTCGAGTGCGAAGCGTATCGAGAACAAGCGAAACTTCTCGATAAAATTTTCTATCGAAAATCACTCGAAGTGACAAATTGAAGTATGAAAGGAGAACAAATTCCAAATAAAATGTTAAGTCAAGATGCATTTAGCACTTGGTTAGGCATCGAAATCCTAGAATGCGAAATCGGTCGTTGTCGCGTGGCAATGACGGTTCGTAAGGAAATGTTGAATAGTATGGGAAAAGCGCACGGCGGAATTAGTTATGCATTGGCAGATACCGCTTTTGGTTTTGCGGCAAATACACACGGAAAATTTGCTGTGTCCATAGAAACTAGCATCAATCATATTGAGGCTTTAGAAGAAGGGGATTATCTAGTCGCTGAATCTGTGATAGAAAACGTAAAAAACAGACTCGGATTTAATATCGTAGAAGTAAAACGAGGAGATGAACTGGTAGCACTTTTTAAAGGTGTTGTTTATCGCACTCAAAAAGATTGGGAATAAAATTCCTGCGAAGGCAGGAATCTCATAATAAAGAATAAATGAAATATTGGTACGTCTATATTATGGCAAACAAGCCAAATGGAGTAATTTATATAGGAGTAACTGATAATTTAGATGAAAGAGTTAAAGAACATAAATTAAAAGTTTATCCAAAATCTTTTACAGCTAGATACAATTGTGAGATTCTAGTTTATTTTGAAGAATTTGAAAATGGTGAAAAGGCGTCAATTAGAGAAGTTCAATTCAAGAAATGGAAGAGAGATTGGAAAATTAAATTAATAGAAGAAATGAATCCGAGTTGGGCTGATTTAAGTTTGAACTGGAATTTAGGAAATAAAATATTTAGGAATAACAAAAAATAAGATACCTGCTTTCGCAGGCATTAGTTATGAAACAAGCATACATAATAGACGGCATAAGAACACCAATAGGAAATTACAAAGGCACATTATCGGCTGTAAGAACAGACGATTTAGCAGCTTTGGTAATTAAAGAAATCGTAAAACGAAACCCAAGCATTCCAAAAGAAGCATACGACGATGTTATTCTGGGTTGTGCTAATCAAGCCGGAGAAGATAATCGTAACGTAGCTCGTATGGCATCACTTTTAGCAGGATTGCCATTTACAGTTCCAGGAGAAACTGTAAACAGATTATGTAGTTCTGGTTTGTCAGCAATTATTCACGCAAACAGAGCGATAAAAGCAGGAGATGGCGATGTGTTTATTTCAGGAGGTGTTGAGAATATGACACGCGGCCCTTATGTTATTGCAAAACCATCGAGTGCATTTGGTACTGATGCTAAAATGTACGACAGTAGTTTTGGATGGAGATTTGTAAATCCAAAAATGCACGAAATGTACGGTACGGACGGCATGGGAGTTACTGCTGAAAATCTTGTAGAGAAATATAATATTTCACGAGAAGATCAAGATGAATTCGCCTATTGGAGCCAGGTGAAAGCGTCTAAAGCACAGGAAAACGGACGATTAGAAAAAGAAATTCTTCCTGTCGAAATTCCTCAACGTAAAAAAGACCCAATCGTTTTTGCAAAAGACGAATTTGTAAAACCAACAACATCAAAAGAGATTTTAGCCAAATTACGACCAGCCTTTAAAAAAGAAGGCGGAAGCGTAACCGCAGGAAATGCATCAGGATTAAACGACGGAGCAGCAGCAACCATTATCGCTTCAGAAGAGGCAGTAAAAAAATACAATCTAAAGCCTTTAGCGCGCATCGTGAGTTCTGCTGTCGTGGGTGTAGAGCCGCGAATTATGGGCATCGGTCCAGTTGAGGCGTCCAACAAAGCTTTGGCAAAAGCCGGATTAACAATGGACGATATCGACGTTATAGAGCTCAATGAAGCCTTTGCTGCGCAAGCATTGGCGTGCACCAGAGCTTGGGGATTGGCAGACAATGATCCAAGAATCAACCCTAATGGAGGCTCTATCGCAATTGGCCATCCGCTTGGCGTTACAGGCACTAGAATCGCCTATTCAGCGGCTTTAGAGCTCAAAGAGCAAAACAAGCGCTACGCATTGGTAACGATGTGTATTGGCGTAGGGCAAGGCTATGCAGCTATTATTGAAAATATGAGTTAAATTATTGTTTTTCGTTACATGAATAAAATTCTGATTTTATTAATTCTATTATTTACTAATATATCCTCTGGTCAGGATAAAAGCTGTGATTGCCTAAATAGTTTAGAAGAGGTTTCCAAAAAGATTAAGGTAGCCAAGAGCTATAAGTCTCAGATTAAAACTAAATCAGATGAATTCAGGTTTGAAGAATGGAAAAGTCAAATAATAAAGGAAATTAATGAAGATAGTCTAAAGGATTATTTTTGTTTAGGGTATCTTCAAAAATACATTTCCTTTATAAAAGATAATCACAATATAATTTATCAAAAGACTGAAGCCGATTTATTTAAGCCTTTGTTTTATGAAAGAGAAGTTGATGATGTTATTGACTCAGACTCAATTTCTGGAATTTACTATTCGGGTAACGAAACTATAAAACTTATAAAACATTCAAATTCGAGTTGGTTGGGTGTTATGGATACTTCAGATTCTGATATTTGGAAAAATGGAACCATAAGATTAAAGCTCAACAAAACTTCAAAAGGGAAATTTGAAATATTCGAGCATTATAAAAACGGCTTACTCGTATACAATAACAATATTGAAATAAAGAACAATAGAATAGGAAACACCTTTTGGAATAAAGACAATACATATCATTTTTATAAACAACACGAAGAAAATTTCGGCTTTAAATCTTTAGACGCTAATCATGACTATATAAATATCAAATCCCTTAAGCGAACATATGAGCTAATGGATGAAGCTGATACGTTTTACAACGATTTAAAGCAAAAATTAGTCAAGCCTTACTTAATTATAGATTTAAGAAACAATGGAGGTGGTTCTTTATTACAAACAAAATCACTTATTAGACTTTTAAGAAAGACAAAAGAAATAAAGAGAATTTATGTGCTTATCAATTTTTTAACAGCTAGTGCTGCTGAAATAAGTACACTTCGGCTAAAAGACGATAAGCGCACTGTTATTGTTGGTGAGAATTCAAAAGGGGCAGTATCATATGGTTATGGAAATGAAGGGATAGCAGGAAGATTAAATTGTAATTCTATTCAATATGCGTTTTCCATAGAAGTGATTAAAAATGATTATTTAAAGTACGAACAAGTTGGCATAAGACCAGATGTCCTACTAAACAATGATAAAGATTGGATAAAAAAGATAATTGAGTTAAATGCAAACGATTAAAGATAGTAGATTAATGATAGGGGAACTGCTCCAAAAAAATACAAAGTCGATAATACATAATCTTAAACAGTAAGATGAAGAACAAAATTCAACACTACGTCCAAGGACAGTGGACTACAGGAAAAGAAGAAGGAGCACCAATTTACGACGCCATAACAGGCGAACACTTCACAAATTGGGCTGTTGAAGGATTAGATATTCCTGAAGTTCTTAATTACGGACGCACTAAAGGAGGCGAAGTACTTCGTAAAATGACGTTTCAAGAGCGTGGTAATATGCTCAAAAAATTGGCACTTTACCTTACAAAACGCAAAGAACAATTTTACGATTTAAGTTACAGAACTGGTGCAACGCGTGTAGATAGTTGGATAGATATTGAAGGTGGTTTTGGTAACTTGTTTGCCAACGCATCATTACGAAAATTGTTTCCAAACAAACCGTTTCACGTAGAAGGCGACCCAATCGATTTATCTCGTGGAGGACGCTTTATGGCGCATCATATAATGGTGCCAAAAAAAGGTGTTGCAGTACATATCAACGCATTTAACTTCCCAGTTTGGGGAATGTTAGAAAAGTGTGCTGTAAACTGGATGGCTGGTGTGCCAGCAGTGGTTTTACCAGCACCATCATCATCTTATTTGGCTGAAGCTGTAGCGAGAGAAATTATCAATTCAGGTATTTTACCAGAAGGCGCACTTCAAATCATAAACGGAACCGTAAAAACTGTTTTAGATACGGTTGAATCTCAAGATGTCGTAACTTTTACGGGTTCGGCAGCAACAGGTCGCTTATTAAAAGCGCATCCAAGATTAATTGAAGAATCTGTGCCTTTTACTATGGAAGCCGATTCGTTAAATGCGTCAATTTTAGGGGAAGATGCAGTTCCTGGAACACCAGAATTCGACTTGTTTGTTAAGGAAGTTCGAAAGGAAATGACGGTAAAGGCCGGACAAAAATGTACAGCCATCCGACGCATTATCGTTCCAGAAAATTTAGTTGAAGATGTTCAAATTGCATTAGCAAAAGAACTCGATAAAGTAACCATTGGAGACCCAAGACTTAAAGAAGTACGGATGGGCTCATTGGTAAGCAAACAACAAGTTGAAGCTGTAAAAAGTTCTATTGCAGATATCAGCAAAGAAGCTGAAATGGTTTATGGCAATTTAGATAATATTGAAACCATTGGAGCAGATGCTAATAAAGGTGCATTCATCAGTCCAGTGGTGTTTAGAACAGATAATCCTTTCCGAAATAATGTTGTTCACGAGCGCGAAGCGTTTGGGCCAGTAAGTACCATTATGCCATACAAGTCAATGGACGAAGCTGTGCAATTAGCGCAAATGGGTAAAGGGTCGTTAGTGTCTTCTATTGCAACTTATGATGATAACATTGCAACTGATTATGTTGTAAATGCCGCAAGTCATCACGGAAGAATTTTGGTGATTAATCGCGAAATGGCAAAACAAAGTACAGGTCACGGTTCGCCGTTACCGTACTTGGTTCACGGAGGTCCAGGACGTGCTGGTGGTGGAGAAGAAATGGGAGGAATGCGTGGTATTAAACACTATTTGCAACGTACAGCCATTCAAGGAACACCATCAACAATTACAGAAATCACTGGCATATATCAGCAAAATGCAAAATATAAGGAAGCTGAAGACCATCCGTTTAAGTACCATTGGGAAGATATTCAACCAGGAATGTCTTTAAAAACGCATAAGCGTACACTTACGGATACTGATATTCAGAATTTTGCCAATTTAACTTGGGACCATTTTTACGCACATACAGATATTACTTCTTTAGATGGAAGTATTTTTGAAAAACGAACAGCGCACGGTTATTTTATAATTTCGGCTGCAGCTGGATTGTTTGTGTATCCAAATAAAGGTCCTGTAGCGGCAAATTACGGTTTGGATTCTATCCGATTTTTAAGACCATTATACCACAATGATACCATTTATGTGCGTTTAACCTGTAAGGAAAAAGTGGATAGAGATGTCTCATCAACCGAGCATCCAAGTGGTATTGTAAAATGGCACGTTGAGGTTTTTGATGCTAATTTTGAAAACCGACCAGAAAGTCAAAAAACAGACAAAGACAGTCCGTTGGTTGCCGTGGCTACCATCTTAACAATGGTTCAGAAAAAGCAAGAAACCTTTGTTGAAATGACCGAAGAAAAAATCAACGAATGCTTATCAAAGTTAAAAGCAGACGCTAAACCAAAATGGGGAATTATGACGCCTCAACATATGATTGAGCATTTAGAATACACTTATAAAATTGCATCAGGCGAAATTCAAGATTTTGAAATTGCCACACCAGAGAAGATTTTAGACAAGGTGCACGCAAGCTTGTATAACTATAGAAAGTTTCCACAAAATTCTCAATTTCCACAGTTAGAAAAAGACACGCTAGACGATTTAAAACATCAAGATTTAGAAACAGCGATTGAGAAGTTTAAGGAACAACGCAAAAAATACATCGAGTTTTTCAAGGAAAATCCAGATGCTAAATTGAAGAATTTAGTATTTGGCGAGTTGAATCGTTACGAATCTTACTTGCTCGAAAGAAAACATTTAAACCATCATTTTGAACAATTTGGATTAATATAATTATGTCAGAACAACAACCATACGTAAAACAAACCATAGAAAACCAAGTAGGATACATTGAATTTTTTCATCCTGCGCATAACTCATTACCAGGAAATATTCTAGCTGAATTAGCACAAACTATCACCAACGCTGGTGGTAACGATGACATTAAAGTCATCGTTCTTAAAAGTGGAGGCGATAGAACATTTTGTGCTGGAGCAAGTTTTAATGAGCTTATCAATATCGATGATGAAGCCACAGGGAAAGTCTTCTTTTCAGGATTTGCTAACGTGATTAATGCGATGCGAAAATGTCCAAAATTTATCATTGGTCGCGTGCAAGGAAAAACCGTTGGAGGTGGAGTAGGAGTTGCGTCGGCAACTGATTATTGTATGGCAACAAAATTTGCAGCCATAAAGTTGAGTGAACTAAACGTTGGTATCGGTCCGTTTGTGGTTGGTCCAGCTGTAGAGCGCAAGTTAGGTTTAAGCGGAATGTCACAAATCGCCATTGATGCCAATACCTTTTATCCAGCAGAATGGGCAAAACAAAAAGGCTTATTTACACAAGTGTTTGATACTACAGAAGCATTAGACGAAGCCGTAAAAACCTTTGCTGAAGATCTTTGCAACTACAATCCGGAAGCAATGAAAGAAATGAAGAAAATCTTTTGGCAAGGTACCGAAGATTGGGATACGCTTCTAGCTGAAAGAGCAGCCATTAGTGGTCGCTTGGTATTAAGTGATTTTACAAAAGAAACATTAAAACGATTTAAGTAAAGATAAGCCCATCCTAACCTTCCCAGAGGGAAGGAACTAGTAAATAGAGTAAATGAAAGAACACGTAACAATAAAAGCACAGGAGTGTTTTCCCCCTCTGGGGAAATTAAAAGGGGCTATATGATCTACGCATTCCAAGGATACACACCAGTCGTGCATGAAAGTAGTTTCGTGCATCCGTTGGCAGCAGTCACTGGCAATGTCATCATTGGCAAAAACTGTTACATCGGTCCAGGTGCTGCCATTCGTGGGGATTGGGGACAAATCATTTTAGAGGATGGCGTTAACGTGCAAGAAAACTGTACAGTGCATATGTTTCCAGGTAAATCTATTACCCTAAAAGAAAGTGCACACGTTGGTCACGGAGCCATCATTCACGGAGCCAATTTAGGACGTAACTGTCTCATTGGTATGAATACCGTAATTATGGATGATGCCGAAATTGGAGATGAAAGTATCGTTGGAGCCATGGCATTTGTTAAGGCCGAAACTAAAATTCCACCACGTAGTTTGGTGGTTGGTAATCCCGCCAAAGTCATCAAGCAGGTAAGCGATGAGATGATTGCTTGGAAAACTAAAGGAACGCAGTTATATCAGCAGTTGCCGCAAGATTGCCATAACAGTCTAAAAGCCGTTGAGCCATTACGCGAAGTTCCAGAAAATATGAAAATCCAAGTAGGTGCTTATGACACCTTAAGGGAATATTTCCTGCGCAGGCAGGAATCTAAAGATTAGATAAGTTCAGCGTCACTTCGAGTGATTTTTGAGGAACGAGAAAATTGTATCGAGAAGTTTATAAGTAATTACTATCAAAATAAGTTTACTCGATTTAAAAATAAAAGTATCAACTAACAAACGCTAGTTAATGCGTTTAGTCATTCCGCACTTGATGTGGAATCTAAATTGAAGATAAAGACTATGTCTAAATTTGAACTAAAAATGCCCAAAATGGGCGAGAGCATCACTGAAGGAACCATCATTAATTGGTTAATCAATGAAGGCGATTCTTTCGATGAAGGCGATATCATATTAGAAGTAGCCACAGATAAGGTGGATAACGAAGTGCCAGCACCAGCAGCAGGAACGTTGCTTGAAACCAAATACCAAGCAAAAGATGTGGTAAAAGTTGGTGAAGTTATTGCTGTTTTAGACGTAGAAGCATCTAGTTCGAAGCAAAAATCTAAAGAAGAAACTGTCTCATCGAATAAAAGTGAGAAACCGAATTCAAAGCGTAAACCTAAAAAAGAGCATAAGCAAAGTTATACAGTGCCGAGTGTTTCTTCCCCTTTGGGGAAGTCAGAAGGGGCTTCATTCTTTTCACCATTAATCATTTCCATTGCAAAGGAGCATCATATTAGTTTTGAAGAATTAGCAAGAATCCCAGCAACCGGAAACGAAGGACGATTAAGAAAAAGCGATGTCTTTAATTATATCGAAGACGGAAGGCCTTACAAGTTTGCGCAACCAGTGGTTCAAGATCCAACAGCTTATCGTATTCCGCAACTAACGTTCGATAAGGGCAAAGGAAAGATTGTAGAAATGGATCGTATGCGTCAAATGATTGCAGATCATATGGTGTATTCCAAGCATACATCGCCACACGTAACGGCTTATGTTGAAGCTGACTTAACCAATATGGTAAATTGGCGAAATGACAATAAAGTTGCTTTTCAGGAAAAATATGGTGAAAAACTAACGTTCACACCATTGTTTGTAGAAGCAGTAGCTAAAGCGGTCAAGGATTTTCCAAATATCAATGCGTCTGTAGATGGTAACAATATCATTGTAAAAGAAGACATTAATATTGGTATGGCAACAGCATTACCAAGTGGAAATTTAATTGTACCAGTAGTGAAAAATGCTGATACTAAAGACTTAAAAACGTTAGCTGAAAACGTAAACGAACTCGCTGGAAAAGCAAGAGAAAACAAGTTGAGTGGCGACGATATCAAAGGCAGCACGTTCACTATTTCTAATGTTGGGACGTTTGGTAGCGTTATGGGAACACCAATAATCAACCAACCAGAAGTGGCCATTTTAGCATTAGGAATTATTAAAAAACGCGCCGAAGTCATCGAAGCTGAAAAAGGCGACGAAATCGCTATTAGAAGTATGATGTACTTATCTCTGTCTTTCGACCATCGTGTCGTAGATGGTTTCCTAGGTGGAAGCTTTGTGCGAAGAGTTGCTGATTATTTAGAGCAATTTGATACGAATAGAACAATATAAAAATGACGTCACTTCGAGTGATTTGTGAGGAACGAGCAAATTGTATCGAGAAGCAGTAAAATAGTTCTCGATACAAAATTGCTAAAGACAATTTCACTCGAACTGATGAAAAAACATAAATATGAATATTTCAATCAAAAAAATAGAAACATCAAAAGTCGATACTATCGACTTCAATAACATACCATTAGGAACCTCTTTCACAGATCATATGTTTATCTGCGATTATAAAGATGGCGAATGGCAAAACCCAAGAATTGAACCGTTAGCTTTAATTCCAACACATCCAGCAGCAATGGCGTTGCATTACGGACAAGCCATTTTCGAAGGCATGAAAGCGACTGTAGATTCTGATGGAACACCAATGCTATTCCGTGCTGATAAAAATGCAGCGCGTTTAAACTTTAGTGCAGACCGAATGGGAATGCCAAATGTTCCAGAAGAATTATTCGTAGAAGGCTTAAAACAGCTCGTGGCTATGGACAAAGCGTGGATTCCACCACAAGACGGTAGTGCATTATACTTACGTCCGTTTATGTATGCCGATGAAGCCTTTATCGGTATGCGTGCAGCCACAAGTTACAAGTTTATCATTATGGCATCGCCAGCAGGACCGTTTTTCAGCAAGCGTATAAAATTGTGGGCAGAAAAGAAATTCGTTCGTGCCGTAGATGGTGGTACAGGCGAAGCAAAAGCAGCTGGAAATTATGCAGCAGCAATTCGTCCAACGGAATTGGCAAAAGCAAAAGGCTATGACCAAGTATTGTGGCTAGATGCTGTTGAGCACGAGTACATTCAAGAGGTGGGAACAATGAATATTTTCTTCAAAATTGATGGAAAATTCATCACGCCACGTCGCGATGGCGCTATTCTCGATGGAATTACCAGAATGAGCGTTATCGATATTTTAAAAGATAAAGGTTTTGAAGTCATTGAGCGTCCAATCACGCTTACCGAAATCCGTGAAGCATCAGAAAAAGGCCTTTTAGAGGAAGCTTTCGGAACAGGGACAGCTGTTGGTATTGCTTACATTCAGAGTATTGGCACAGAAAATGGCGACATTCACGTCTCTGACGAAAGTACGGTAGGATTAGAGGTTAACGACACGCTAAATGCCATAAAAACAGGAAAAATTGAAGATAAATTCAACTGGATGATAAAGGTTGAAAAGGAATTAGTGTAAAGATAACGTCACTTCGAGTGATTTGTGAGGAAAGAGCAAATTGTATCGAGAAGTAATAATAAAGTTCTCGATACAAAATTGCTTGAGGCAACTTCACTCGAACTGACGAATAGATATAATGATGAATAAAGACATATTAAAAAAAGGGTTTACCAATTTAGTAACCGCCAAAACAATGGCAGAATTGTATGAAGCCAACTTTAAAGTAGTTTCAAAATACGTGCACGCCACATCACGTGGTCACGAAGCTATTCAAACTGCTTTAGGAATGCAATTGTTACCTCAAGATTATGCATTTCCGTATTATAGAGACGATGCCATGTTGTTAGCTTTTGGTATGACGCCTTACGATCTAATGCTTCAGGTGTTAGCTAAAAAAGACGACCCATTTTCTGGTGGAAGAACCTATTATTCACATCCGAGTTTAAAAGATGCTGATAAGCCTAAAATTCCGCATCAATCCTCAGCAACAGGTATGCAAGCTATTCCTGCAACAGGAGTTGCGATGGGAATGCAATATTTGGAAAAGCAAGGACTTCAAAATTCAAATGTTGTTCAGAATGATAGTAAAGAATCGCAATTAAATCCAATCACGGTTTGTAGTTTGGGTGACGCATCAGTAACCGAAGGTGAAATTGCAGAAGCCTTTCAAATGGCTGCTTTAAAGCAAATGCCAATTCTATATTTGGTGCAAGACAATGGTTGGGATATTTCAGCCAACGAAGCCGAAACCAGAGCGCAAAATGCTGCGGAATATGCAAAGGGTTTTCACGGATTAGAAGCCATTTCCATAGATGGTGCTAACTTTATTGAAAGCTATGAAACTTTAGAAGAAGTTATAAAAACCATAAGAGAAGAACGTCGTCCGTTTTTGGTTCACGCTAAAGTGCCGTTATTGAATCATCATACATCTGGTGTACGTATGGAATGGTATCGTGATGACTTGGAAGAAGCAAAATCTCGAGATCCATATCCAGTTTTAAAACAGCAAATGTTAGATAATGGTTTCACGCAAAACGATATTGATACTATTGAAGCGGAAATAAAAACCTTGGTTGAAAATGATTTTCAAAAAGCCTTAAAAGCTGAAGACCCAACACCTAAAGATTTATTTACGTACGATTTTGCGCCAACACCAATTACCGAGGAAAAGGGTGAGCGTTCGCCTGAAGGTGCAGAAAAAGTCGTGATGGTAGATTGTGCCTTATTCGCTGTTGAAGAATTGATGCGCAAGCATCCGGAATGTCTGCTTTACGGACAAGATGTTGGTGGACGACTTGGTGGTGTATTTAGAGAAGCGGCAACATTAGCACAGAAATTTGGTGACGACCGTGTTTTCAATACACCAATTCAAGAAGCTTTTATCGTGGGCTCTACGGTTGGTATGAGTGCGGTTGGATTAAAACCTATTGTTGAGGTTCAATTTGCCGATTATATTTGGCCAGGACTCAATCAATTATTTACCGAAGTGAGTCGTAGCTGTTATTTAAGTAACGGTAAATGGCCTGTGAGTATGATTTTGCGTGTGCCAATTGGTGCTTATGGTAGTGGTGGACCTTACCATTCATCTTCTGTAGAAAGTGTAGTCACTAACATTAGAGGTGTTAAAATTGCTTATCCAAGTAATGGTGCTGATTTAAAAGGTTTAATGAAAGCCGCATATCACGACCCAAACCCAGTAGTTATTTTTGAGCATAAAGGTTTGTACTGGTCTAAAGTACCAGGAACACAAGGTGCAACATCTGTAGAACCTGCTGAAGACTACGTATTGCCTTTTGGAAAAGCTTGGGTGTTACAAGAAATCTGGAAGCAAGACGATGTAGAAACCTGCACGATTGTTACCTACGGAATGGGTGTGCATTGGGCAATGAATGCTTCAGAAGAATTGGGTTTAAAAGATCAAATAGAAGTTATCGATTTAAGAACGTTGTATCCTCTAGATGAAGCAACAATAATGAAGTCGGTTAAGAAAACAGGCAAGTGTTTAGTGGTAACTGAAGAGCCAAGTAACAACAGTTTTGCAAGAGCCTTATCTGGGAAAATTCAGGAAGAATGCTTTAGATATTTAGATGCACCAGTAATGACAATTGGTAGTGAAAATATGCCTGCAATTCCATTGAATTCAACATTAGAACAAACAATGATTCCTTCAACTGAAAAGGTGAAAGCAAAGATTGAAGCTTTACTTAATTATTAAAATAAAAAAGCGACTCAATTGAGTCGCTTTTCTTTTATAAATCGTATTCCGAAAGCGGTTTTGTGAATTCTTCAGGATTGGCTGCTAAATAATAACGAGGATCATTTATATCTTCTATAATCACCTCTTTAAACTTAGGACTTGCTTTGTACATTAAAGCTTTGCAGTCTTCACTAAGATGTTTCAGTTTTAAGCTTTTTCCTGCAGCTTCATATTTATTTACCAAATTGAAAATAGCTTCCATAGCAGAATGATCACTTACACGAGATTCAACAAAATCTATTTCAACGTTTTCAGGGTCATTCTTTACATCAAACTTAGAATTAAAACTCTGAATAGACCCAAAGAATAACGGTCCCCAAATTTCGTAAGTTTTTGTGCCATCTGCTTGCATACGTTTTCGTGCTCTAATCATTGTTGCGTTTTTCCAAGCAAATACTAATGCAGAAATTATTACACCAGCGATAACAGCTACTGCTAAATCTTTCCACACAGTAATTGCAGAAACGGCAATAAGTACAATAGCATCAGAAATAGGAATTTTACGAATGATTCTAAAACTAGACCAAGCAAACGTACCGATAACCACCATAAACATTACACCAACAAGTGCAGCGATTGGAATTTGCTCAATCAATGGTGCGGCAAATAGAATAAAACCTAATAATGCCATTGCTGCAAATGCGCCAGACAATCGACCTCGACCACCAGAATCTACGTTGATAATGGATTGGCCAATCATAGCGCAACCACCCATTCCACCGAATAATCCATTTAGCATATTCGCACTTCCTTGAGCAATACATTCACGATTACCATTTCCTCTGGTTTCGGTGATTTCATCAACAAGATTTAAAGTCATTAATGACTCAATTAGTCCAACAGCAGCTAAGATGAATGCCGTCGAAATAATGATATCCCAATGTCCTGCCAGTGTTCCGAATAATCCAAAAATTTGATCTTGAAATGTTGGTAATCCACCTTCTAAACCTTTACCACCACCTTCTGTAATAAAAGAACCAACAGTGCTCATTTCAATTCCGCCAAAAATAGTGATACAAGCGACAACAAGGATTGCCACTAAAGCTGCAGGGATTTTTTTGGTGAGTTTAGGTAGGCCGTACATAATTCCCATTGTCAATCCAATGAAGCCCATCATTTTCCAAAAAGCAGCATTTGAGAATAATGCTGAGAACCATTCAGAAGTATTGCTTAAAAATGAAATATTCTGTGGTACGGCATTAGGAAATAATTTTAATTGTGATAAGAATATGACAATGGCCAATCCATTTACAAATCCCATCATTACAGGATGTGGAATAAGTCTTACAAATTTTCCAAGCTTAAATACACCTGCTAAAATCTGAATACCACCAACAAATAGTAAGGTGATAAAAAGCCATTGAAGCCCAAGATTATCAATAGGTGTATCTAAATTAATACCAACTTCATTTCCTTTTTGAATAAGGTGTACCATAACTACAGCCATTGCGCCAGTAGCACCAGAAATCATTCCTGGTCGACCACCAAACAAAGCGGTAACGATTCCCATCATAAAAGCACCATACAATCCAACTAAAGGGTCTACACCAGCTACGAAGGCGAAAGCAACAGCTTCCGGTACCAAGGCCAATGCGACTGTAAGGCCAGATAAAATATCGTCTTTAGGGTTTTGGGTAAAATTCTTTCTTGTAGTTTGACCTAAAATCATAACATTTTCATTTTGAAGTCGCCAAAGATAGAATATTTAGAATAAAAAGAGATTTTGAAATTGTAAACAAAAAAAGCACTGATTTCTCAGTGCTTCCGTTTTTAGATTTTCAATCTTTTATTTTGATGGAGGAAACTGCTCTAAAGTTTTTGATACAAATTCTTTGATACGCGCTTCTTTCTTTTCTACATTCTTGGTTACTAAGTAGCCAGTTCCAGAGCCTTGCCAAACCAATTCTTTTTTGTTGGCATCGATAAAGTCAATAAATAACATGCCTTCGGTTGTGGTTGAGACATTACTGCCTCCCCAGCCAAAACCAGGTCCCCAGCCCCAACCCCAACGGTTGAAACCTCCCCAGCCCCAAGCACCAGCACCCCAAGCATTATTGTATACGTCTACGCGTTGATTTGATTTGGTGAAGATACTCACTAACATATCCGGATTTTCGGATTTAGTCATGCCTTTTGCAAGTAGTTCTGCTTCAATAGCTCTAAGGATACGTCTTTTGTCAATATCACTTATTTCTGCCTTATCAATTCCTGGTTTAAAAAACGCAAAGGTTTTGTATTGGTCAAAATTAGCCTCTCTGTCATAATCTGCAGCTACTCTCACAGAGCTACAAGACGATAGAAGGATGGCTAAAACTAAAATCGGAGTAAATTTGAGTAGTTTCTTCATATCACTTTTTTTTAAATGTTTTCTAAAAGATCATCATCAACAGTATTTGGTAATGTTACTTTTAAATTTGGTTCGGTTTCCATAGCGCGTTTTATAGCGAAAACCGCACCTTCATTCCTTGCCCAACTTCTTCTTGAGATACCATTATTTACATCCCAAAATAACATTTGTTTGAGACGTGTTGATGCTTTTTTAGTACCATCAAGAACCATGCCGAAACCACCATTGATAACTTCTCCCCAGCCAACACCACCACCATTATGGATGCTTACCCAAGTGGCTCCTCTAAAACTATCTCCTATAACATTGTGTATAGCCATATCTGAAGTGAAACGAGAACCGTCATAAATATTGCTTGTTTCACGATAGGGTGAATCTGTCCCAGAAACATCATGATGATCGCGACCTAGAATAACGTAACCAATATGTCCTTTTGCGATAGCGTCGTTAAAAGCTTGAGCAATTTTCATTCGACCTTCGGCATCTGCATAGAGGATTCTGGCTTGTGAGCCTACGACTAACTTGTTTTCTTGAGCACCTTTAATCCACTGAATATTATCAGCCATTTGTTGTTGGATTTCTTCAGGTGAATTTTTCATAATTTCCTCTAAAACTTCGCAAGCAATAGCGTCGGTTTTTGCCAGATCTTCTGGTTTACCCGAAGCACAAACCCAACGGAATGGACCAAAACCGTAATCAAAACACATTGGTCCCATAATATCTTGCACGTAACTTGGATACTTGAATTCGCGACCTATAGTTGGGTTTTTAGACATTATATCTGCTCCAGCACGAGAAGCTTCTAGCAGGAAAGCATTTCCGTAATCAAAGAAATAAGTGCCTTTCTCTGTATGTTTATTAATTGCAGTTGCATGACGACGTAAGCTTTCCTGAACTTTAGTTTTGAATAGGTCTGGATTATTTGCCATCATTTCGTTAGCATCTTCAAAAGATAATCCAACAGGATAATAGCCGCCAGCCCAAGGGTTGTGTAGTGAGGTTTGGTCGCTACCTAAATCGATATGAATGTTGGCTTCATCAAATTTTTCCCATACTTCAACAACATTTCCAAGATATGCGATTGATATTGTTTCTTTATTTGATTGCGCTGTTTGAACTCGAGCTACTAATTCATCTAAATCGGTGATTTTTTCATCAATCCAACCTTGATCTAATCTAATTTGGGTGATTTTAGGGTTTACTTCTGCACAAACCGTAATACAACCAGCAATGTTACCAGCTTTTGGTTGTGCGCCAGACATACCTCCCAAACCTGAGGTAACAAAAATGTGTCCTTTAGGTGATTTATTTATTTTTCTAAAGCCGTTTAAAACGGTAATTGTTGTGCCATGAACAATGCCTTGTGGGCCAATGTACATGTAGCTTCCTGCAGTCATTTGTCCGTATTGCGTAACACCTAATGCATTGAATTTTTCCCAATCATCTGGTTTAGAATAATTAGGAATCATCATACCATTGGTTACAACAACTCTTGGTGCTTCTTTATGAGAAGGAAATAAACCCATAGGATGACCCGAATACATGACAAGTGTTTGCTCGTCGTTCATTTCTGCCAAATATTTCATTGTAAGTCTGTACTGTGCCCAATTTGAAAACACAGCACCATTGCCACCATAAGTAATTAATTCGTGTGGATGTTGTGCAACCGCATAATCCAAATTGTTTTGAATCATTAGCATAATCGCAGCAGCTTGTTTTGATTTTGCAGGATACTCGTCAATTGGTCGTGCATACATTTTGTAGTCAGGACGTAAACGGTACATGTAGATACGACCATATTTATCTAATTCTTCCTTAAATTCAGGGAGTAGAGTACTGTGATGTTTTTTGTCAAAATAACGCAATGCATTTCTAAGTGCTAGTTTTTCTTCTTCTGGAGATAGAATAGCTTTTCTTTTAGGCGCATGATTTATTTTTGGGTCGTAAGGTTTTGGTTGAGGTAAGGTATTGGGTATACCTTCTAAAATCTGATCCTTAAATGATATTTCTGTTGCTTGCATTATTTCTTTTTTAATTTCTCTTTGTTAAATCCGTATGGGCAATGTCTGCAACCACTTTCGCAACAATAGCCACGTTTTAGGTGATATTGCTCTGTGAAACAACGATAACCTTCTGGAGTTAAATAGTAATCGCCTTCTTCTATTGGGACATATTTTTTCATGTCTTACAAAGATAATGTAATTTGGATTGATTTTTGAATGGACACTGTTGTGATATTAGTTTCAAAATATTTAGTTCCTGATGGTTATATTGGTTTAACCTTGTTTCCTTTTGTGATTCTGAAAGATAAATCATTGAAGACGAATGAGGTATTAATTAACCATGAAAAAATTCATTTAAGGCAACAGTTAGAGTTATTGGTGTTTCCCTTTTTTGTGATTTATTTCATTGAATTTTTTATTCAATTAATACGATATAAAAATTGGAATTTAGCTTACCGGAATATTTCATTTGAACGAGAAGCTTATACAAATGAAAGTGACTTTAGCTACTTGAAAAGAAAATCGTTTTTTAGTTTTACGCACTATTATTTGAACTTAAATGTTAGAAATTAATACCGTACATAATCAGTTTTTAGAATTAAATAACAGTACTGTTCAATTGGCTCTAAAGCCTGAGTATATCATACATACTTTTATTTCAGGAAATAAGTATAGAAAGCTGAAATATAATCTTGAAAAAGCTAAAGATCTTAAGAACGATACTATATTAAGTTTTGGTGGTGCTTATTCAAATCATATTGCAGCAACCGCATTTGCAGGTAAGTTTTATGGATTTAGAACAGTTGGTATTATAAGAGGCGAAGAGTTAGTTGATAAGGTAGATTCTAATCCTACTTTAAAGTTTGCGAAAGGTTGTGGAATGCAATTCAAATTTGTAGATAGAGAAACGTATAGAGATAAGGCAGAAGTTGATTTTATTGATAGTCTAAAAGCAGAGTTTGGTGATTTTTATTTAGTGCCAGAAGGCGGAACAAATCTTTTAGCAGTGCAAGGTTGCGAGGAAATTTTAAATGAAAATGATTCTGATTTTGATTTTATTTGTTGCAGTATTGGTACAGGTGGTACAATTTCAGGTGTAATAAATGCTTCAAAATCGCACCAGAAAATATTAGGTTTTCCTGCATTGAAAGGTGATTTTATCCGAGAGGATATTCGTAAATTTGCAACAAAGGACAATTGGGATTTAATAACGGATTACCATTTTGGAGGTTATGGAAAAATAAAGCCAGAATTAATCACGTTTATTAATGACTTTAAAAAGAGATACAATATTCCTCTAGATCCTATATATACTGGCAAAATGATGTATGGTATTTTTGATTTGATTGAGAAACAGTTTTTTCCAAAGGACTCAAAAATATTAGCAATTCATACAGGTGGTTTGCAAGGTGTAGAAGGGATGAATATAACATTGAAACGAAAAGGATGGCCTCTAATAAAATAGAAATTAAATTTAAACATATCGCCTTAGTTACAGCTTTGGTTGTGTTTTCTTGTGGACCAAAAAAAGGAATTGTAACCAAAAAAAGACAGCAGAAAGAAAAGGTAGAAACCGTTGAGGTTGTAAAAACTGAGAAAACAGAAGAAGTTAAAACTCCTGAGATAGAAGCAGAAGTTAAGCCGCCATCTTCTACGGCTGTATATATTGCAACTTATGCAGATATAGCAAAAGAAGAAATGCGTAGGTACAAAATACCAGCAAGTATTACATTGGCTCAGGGAATTTTGGAGTCTGCATCTGGAAAAGGAAGATTAGCTGTAAAAGCTAATAATCATTTTGGGATAAAATGCCATGGTTGGACTGGAGCAAAAATATACCATGATGATGATCGTTCTCAAGAATGTTTCAGAAAATATAAAGAAGCGAAGTCCTCCTATGAAGATCATTCTAAGTTTTTAACAGGACGAGGTCGCTATGCCGATTTATTCAAATTAAAACAAGACGATTATAAAGGTTGGGCCAGAGGATTAAAAAAAGCTGGCTATGCTACTGATAGAAAATATCCAGATAAACTTATTAGTTTAATTGAGCGTTACAAGCTTTATGAGTATGATGAGGAGGTTTTGAGTTCAAAAAAAGATGAAATAAAAATTGTTAGAGTCAATAGCGGAACAAAGATACATATAGTGGAAAAGGGTGATACTTTATATTCGTTATCTAAACGATATAATACAACCGTAGATGCTATAAAAAGTATGAATAGATTGAGTTCTAATACACTTGCTGTTGGTCAAGAATTAAAGATTCCAAATTAAATATGTTATATCAAAGAAGTAGTGCTTTGTTTAAAGAAGCACAGAATGTTATACCAGGAGGCGTTAACTCACCAGTGAGAGCATTTAAGGCTGTTGGAGGTACTCCGATTTTTGCAAAATCAGCTAAAGGTGCTTATGTCTACGATGAGGATGGAAACCGTTTTATAGATTATATTAATTCTTGGGGACCAATGTTGTTAGGGCATGCTTTTCAGCCAGTTGTTGATGCTGTAATAGAGAAAACTAAAGAAGGAACTTCTTTTGGGATGCCAACAGCACTAGAAACAGAGATTGCTGAATTAGCAGTATCGATGGTGCCTAATATTGATAAAATTCGTTTTGTAAATTCTGGTACAGAGGCTTGTATGAGTGCTATTCGCTTAGCACGTGGCTACACTAAAAAAGATAAAATTATAAAATTTGCAGGTTGCTATCATGGCCATAGTGATTCTTTCTTAATTGCAGCCGGTAGTGGTGCTGTTACGTTTGGTACTCCAAATAGTCCAGGTGTAACCCAAGGTACTGCCAAGGATACACTTTTGGCAACTTACAATGATATAGAAAATGTAAAGGCATTAGTTGAAGCAAATAAAGGTGAGATAGCTGCAATAATTGTGGAGCCAGTAGCAGGCAACATGGGTTGTATTCCTCCGGCTGAAGGATTTTTAGAAGGCTTAAGAACGGTTTGTGATGCTAATGATATGCTGTTGATTTTTGATGAAGTGATGACAGGTTTTAGACTTGCAAATGGAGGTGTACAAGAGTTAAAAGGAATTAATGCAGATATCGTATGTTTTGGTAAAGTAGTCGGTGGTGGCTTGCCTGTTGGTGCTTTTGCCTCAAGAAATGAAATAATGAATCATCTAGCGCCTTTAGGTCCTGTTTACCAAGCCGGAACTTTAAGCGGGAATCCTTTAGCAATGGCAGCTGGATTGGCTATGCTTAAGGCAATTAAAACAGATAAAGGTCTAATGAATAGGCTAGAGGAGAAAACAAAATATCTTCATAAGGGTATTACTGAAGCCTTAAGTAAAAATAATGTAACACATAGTATCAATAGAATAGGCTCAATGATTTCTGTTCACTTTTCTGATGAGCCTGTTGTGGATTTTGAAAGTGCTGCAAAAGGTAACAATGAAACTTTTAAGAAATTCTTTCATGGCATGTTGAGTAAGGGAATTTATATAGCACCTAGTGCTTTTGAAACCTGGTTTATCACAGATGCCTTAACCTATCAAGATTTAAATGAAACCATTGCAGCTGTTGAGGAAGTTGCAAAAGAGTTGTAACAAAAAAAGCTTCGCAATTGCGAAGCTTTTTTTGTTGTATATCTTAATCTTAATGATTTTCTTCTCTCGATAAGACTTTGTATTTTGAAAACTGCTCATCGTTCAATATTTCTTCCATAGAATTATCAAGTCTCGCTCTGTTTTTATCTATCTCTTCTTGTGAAGTCTTCTTGTTTTCAGATAAACTGATTTCAGTCTTTATGTATAATTTATAAGCTTCGTAAATTTTGTCTCTTTGATTATTATCAAATTTTAAAGTTCTTCTTAAGGTTTCAGTTTTTTCAGAAGCCTTTGCATTTACTTCTATAATAGAGTTTTGCGCAGTTAGTGTTTGACTACCAATAAACATTGCAAAAACAAGTAAGCCTAATGTAATTATCTTTTTCATTGTGGATTGTTTAATTTAATAGGTTACTAAAATAATAATTTTATTTAAATCTATGGTAATTATTATTTATATAATGGGTTCAACTTTTTTTTATAAAAAAAATAATAGCGAGTTTCTAATTGCTGATTTTTAATAATTAATCTATGCAGATTACGAATGTATAAGATTTAATGTTGTGTTGTAGAGTTTACGATCTTCTGCTTTGTTCTTTAGCCAAGCATAAAAGCTTATAACAAAAATGTCTTCTTTGTGAATAGTATTAGATTCAAAAGTTGATTTTAATTTTGAAGAAAAATCAGTAGCTGTAGCGGTTTCGGGATTTTGATAAATACGTTCTGCATAGTTTAAGAAAGTTAATATTCTAGATTGGTTAATTTGTTTTAAGTAGGTGGTGTATTTGCGTTTAAAACTTTTTAATCTCGAATAGAATAAGTCGTCTTCATTCAACTCTATGTAAAGTAAAATTTCTGCAATATTTTTTTTAATTACCCAATCTATTCCAGCTTTCTCTATATAATACTTGTCTGTGTGATAAAATTTAGACATTACAGATTTAGCCTTTGAAAAATCTTCTTTTTGAAAATAAAACATTAGAAGTGAAAGGTGTAAATCTAAAAGCGACTCTATGTCACTATGTTTTTTCTTAATAACCTTTTCAATAAGTTCTATAGCTTTATCCTGTTTATTATGATAATTGTAGTTTAGTGCTTCTACGAGGGTTTTCTTTAGTATAAACTCTTTTTGAAAAATTCCTTTTTTTAGTCTCATTAGCTCTTCCATCTCTTGGATATACCTTAAAGAGGCTTCAAATTTTTTATTTCTGAATAATGTGTTTGCAATGATATAAACGATATGTATTTGATAAAATAGCTGCTTATCAGTATCCTTTTTGTCTTTTAAGATCTTATAGCTTTTTAAGACAAAATTTTCAATTTGGTAATACCTATTTGTTGCTAGAGCTGAGATATTGACAATTGCCAAAATTTGATAAAGGGACTTAAAGGAAAGTGTTTCGCTAAGCTCAATGTTGTAATCTTGGAGAATAGATTCTAGTTCTGCTTCAAAATTTATGGTTTTACCTTGGTAACTCATAGTGTTTAAAACTTCTTTGAGTTGAGCATAAATTATATTTAATTGATCCTCTAGGATATGCTTTTTTCGGTTTTCCTTTTGCTTAAGGATGAGATTATTCAAATCAATTTTCGGGTAATTAGGCGCATACTGAATCTTAGTATGGTAGATTTCATTGAGAATAGGAAAGAGCAAATGTTCATCTGCCAAGCGCTCTGCTTTGTCCAGAATTTTGTAGGCAATCTCATAGTTTTTTTGAAGCAGATAAGTGCGAGATGCAAGAATATACTTAATGATCTGCATATCTATTGAATTCTCGTCTTCCAGATTCTTATTGGCAGTAAAATCGATTAAAGATTGAAATAGCCGCTTTCTTAAAGCATGATACGCATTGCAATTATCAACTTTATAGAGTTGATAGCAAATAGATTTAGAATCTAATTCGGGTTTTGTCATTAATCTGAATAATTCAATGTTTTTTGTGTCCTTTCGCTTGTTTTTTTGTTGAAGATATACCATGAATCTTTGTTGGTCTTCTACATTAAATGCATCTATAATTGATTTTAAAGCTAACATATAATCGTCATTGAAATATAATTTTTATTCAATAAATATAAGCTAAAATTGATATTGTATTAAAATTATATCGTCAGTAATTAGGTTATAATGATTTTGTTGAGAGTTAGATTTATTCAAAATTTGTCTCGTAATCATTAAAACAAAGAATTATGAATTATCAAACAACTGTATCCTTAAAGGATGAAGAGAAAGTAACAAAAAAGAAAAAGGAAAATAAGGTTTATAACCAAAAGCCAACACCAGCTTTTATTGGAGCTTCTTGGACAGCGTTACTCATTGGTATGGTGTCTTATTGTGTTGGGTTGTGGAATGCAAACATGCAACTAAATGAAAAAGGCTATTATTTCACAATATTACTTTTTGGTTTGTTTTCAGTCATTTCGGTGCAGAAGGCAGTTAGAGATAAATTGGAAGATATTCAAGTCACAGAAATATATTATGGGATAAGTTGGTTTACTACCATAATATCAATTGTGCTTTTGGTTGTTGGATTATGGAATGCGGATTTGGAATTGAGTGAGAAAGGGTTCTACGGAATGTCTTTTACTCTGAGTCTGTTTGCAGCAATAGCTGTGCAGAAAAACACCAGAGATGTCGCATACATTGACAAGAAAATTGAAACTAAAAAAGACTAAAGTTAGTTTTAATGATGGTTAGTTAGTAACCCAAAACCTCGTAGATAGGTTTAGAGCTGTGAGGTTTTAAATTCTAAAAGAAATGAAATCAGATTATGTAAAAATTATAATATTAATTCTATTAGGATTTTTAACTATCCCATTATTAGAAATTTTTCCTGCAGCAGTAGGTGGAGCTTCTTTAATAATAGTAATTACAATTCCTTTTCTTGTTTTAGTTAGTATAATAATGGCAATAGTTTATTCATTATATTACAATAAGAAGAAAAATGAAAAGACAAAAAGAAGAGCTTTTGTAATTATGGCTTTAACTCTAATAGCTCTAAATCTGCTATTATTTCCTAACAGATAAATTTAAAGAGTATGAAATCAAAACTATTAAACGATATATCAGAACTTTTAGAGAACAATATAATTTCTCAAGAGGTTGCTACAAATATTACTGCATATTATAAATCTAAAGAGGATAGCCAACCTAATAGATTGTTTACAGTATTTGGCGTTTTGGGTGCTACATTAGTTGGGTTGGGTATTATTCTAATTATAGCGCATAATTGGGATAATTTATCAAGATCAATAAAAACCGTTTTTGCATTTATACCACTTGTTATTGCACAACTGGTATCAGGTTACTCTATTTATAAAGAGAAAAGTCAGGTATGGAAGGAATCTTCAGGTACGTTTCTCTTTTTTGCCATTGGAGCATCTATTGCACTTGTGAGTCAGATTTATAATATCCCTGGTGATTTAGGTAGCTTTTTGTTTACCTGGATAGTACTCACATTACCCTTAATTTATCTGCTCAATTCTAAAGCAGTGTCAATTCTGATTGTTGTATTTGCAAGTTATTATGCTTGCGAGTTAGGATACGATTTTGGGTATATGAATAAAACGCCATGGCTATATTTAGTCTTTGTTTTAGCAACACTTCCGTTTTACTTAAAGTTGCTAAAAACATCACCTATTGCCAATTCAACATCTGTTTTTAATTGGCTTTATACTCTAAGTTTTACTGTTGTTTTGGGTGCTTTTATAAGTAGTAATTGGCCTGTTGGCTTTTTAATGTATGCTATGCTGTTTGGTGTTTTTTATAATCTAGGTAAATTACCTGTTTACGAAAATCAACAGTTAAGGCGCAATAGTTTTACTGTTATAGGATCATTAGGAGCTGTTGTTTTGTTAATTATTCTGTCTTTCAATATTGTCTGGGATGAGATTTTAGTATTGGCTTCATTAGCCATGAATACCCAAGAAATGATAATTGCTACTGTTTTATTTGTATTAGCATTTATGATTTTACTGTATACCAAAAAGAAAGAAAAAGCAGAAAGCTTTAATCTGTTTCAATATGTCTTTTTAATTGTTGCGATTATATTCTTTATTGGCATAGCAAATGCCATTGTAGCTACTGTTTTAACTAATATTATCCTTTTAGTTCTAGGGCTTTCAGCTATTAAAATAGGTGCGGATACATTTAGGTTTAGTGTCCTTAATTACGGATTGTTGATAGTAACCTCAGTTATAGTCTGTCGCTTTTTTGATATAGATATAGGTTTTGAAGTTAAAGGGCTTCTTTTCGTAGCGGTAGGATTTGGATTTTTCTTAACCAATTATATTATGCTAAAAAAGAAGAAAGAATTAAATCGTTAGAAATTTAAAAATTTAAACACATGAAAACTATACACATATTTATATTATTCTTAGTCATGATATTGGTGCAATTATTTGTGCCAGCAAAAATGATTTTTGACAGAGAAAATGTTTTAAAAACAGGTGTTACTTATAAATTTAAAACACAACCCGTTGACCCAAATGATCCATTTAGAGGAAAGTACATCACCTTAAACTATGAAATGGATTCTGCTAAAACCAATGATGCAACTTGGGAACAAGGAAAAACAATTCTCGTTTATCTTGAAAAAGATAGCCTAGGCTATGCTAAAGTTCATAGTGTTAGTAAGGGGCAAAAGTCTACTGACAGAGATTATGTAGAAGCAACAGTTAGTTGGAATTATGGAAATTCAAATACTGTTAATTTTGAATTACCTTTTAATCGGTTTTATATGGAGGAATCTAAGGCTAAACCAGCTGAAGATATTTACAGAAAATACAACAGACAAGGGAACAATAAAAGTGAGACTTATGCTTTAGTTGCTGTGAAAAATGGAAATGCAGTTTTAAAAGATGTCTACATAAACGATAAACCAATAACGTATTACATAGAAAGAGATAATGAATAAGAGTTGATGGCTTTTTTAAAGTCTGACTTAGATAATGAAAAAAGGCTTCAAATTAATTTGAAGCCTTTTAAGAATATTAATTATTTCAGATTATTTAGGATCTAAAATATTATTGATACGCTCTATTGCATCAGCAATATGAATTCTGCTCATGCTATCTCCTCCTCTTGCAGAACGCAATTGACTGCGTAAAGTTTTTAATTCTGCTCTTACAACTGCTCTAATATCAGATTGACTGGTATTAACAGCTGTCATTTTCATATACGGACTTGGAGATCTTCCGCTTTGATTTTCTGCAGTCATTAAATATGCCAAACGATCTATGTGCGCACGTTGTAAGTTACGACGATAGGTGTCTATTTTCTTTCCTGTACGTAATTCGCTCCATACACCCTTACGTAAATCGCTCATCATATCAGTTAAAGCATAAGCCTTACTGTCATATGTGTGTGCTTCCGTTAAACGTTGCATTTTACCTAAACTTAAAATGTTATTAAGTGTTCTTGCTTGTAATGCACGTATACGCTCTACAGAACCAGAGTACTCAATACGGTCAAAGATATCTTTATCTAACAGCCATTCAGGTGTGCTAAATAAATTGTCTTGGATAAATTGCATAGCTTCCTTTTGGTGTGCTTTTGGTACAGGAGTATAAACTACACCTTCTTGATCTGCAGTTTTATAGTGTTCGTAAACACCACCAATGTTATTAGATACGTGTCCCATATATCTGTTAAACTGAGATACTACATGACCATACATCTCATCTAAATCATCATAATCTTCACCTGCTTCAGTTGTCCATTCTATTAAATTAGGAACAATACGCTTTAAGTTTTTAATACCATACTCACTTGCAAGCATTGCGTTGTCACCTAAATCTTCAGTTTGAGAACTCGGATCGTGGATATCACCAACTTGTTGGTGGCCAAAACGATACATTGGATCGCCTGCATGTTCAGTAATCCATTGGTTAAGGATTTCTTTTTCTTCTTCAGCAGTTTTATCTAAGATAGGTTTGTAACCCCAAGCAATAGCATATTTATCGTAAACACCAATATTAGGCATTAAAGCAACACCTTCATCACCAGGTTGAGCTACGTAGTTAAAACGTGCGTAGTCCATTATAGATGGTGCTGTACCATATTTTTGGGTAAACTCTGCATCTCGTAATTTTTCTACTGGATAAGCAACACTACTTCCCATGTTGTGTGGTAGTCCAAGTGTGTGTCCTACTTCGTGAGCAGATACAAAACGAATTAATCGTCCCATAACTTCATCTTTAAATTCAGGACTTTGAGCGTCAGGATTTATAGCTGCGGTCTGTACAAAGAACCAACCGCGTAATAATGACATTACGTTATGGTACCAGTTAATATCACTTTCTAAAATTTCACCAGTTCTAGGGTCGCTTACGTGAGGACCGTTGGCATTTGGTATTGGTGATGCTAAATATCTAACTACAGAATATCTAACATCTTCTGGTGTCCACTCTGGGTCTTCTTCTACTGAAGGTGGGTCTTTAGCAATTATAGCCTCTTTAAAGCCTGCAGCTTCAAAAGCTACTTGCCAATCTTCAATACCTTGCTTAATATATTTTCTCCATTTTTTTGGAGTTGCTCTATCTATGTAGTACACAATTTGTTTTTTAGGAACTACTAGTTCCCCTCGCTTATATTTCTCAATATCTTCATCTCTAACTTCTAATCTCCAGCGATCTAAATAGGTTAAAGATTTACTTCTTTGGTTTTCTAAGCCGTAGTCTGTTGTGCTACTTGTAAACCAGCCAACACGCTCATCGAAGTAACGACGTTTCATAGGGTTTTCTGGAAGTAAAATCATAGAGTTGTTTATTTCAATAGAAATACTTCCTGTGCTCCAGTTAGATGGTGGTGAGCCAGCAGCATACGTTTTTACGTGGCGAGCTTCGATGTTTTTAGGGTAACTTTTAATGGTTTCAATAAAAGACTTATCGCTCTCTAGCCTTGTAACTTTGTATGGTCTTCTTCTAAATTGTGGAAGGCCTAGAGATTTTACATCTTTGCTAAACAAAGGAGTAGCGTCTATAACAGTGCTTGTAGAATCCTTGCTGTAGGCTTGTATTGGGAATGTAAATAATACTGGCTCAAAATTTGAATTCTTCACAGCCTCGTTAACAGGTAAAGAGTCCGCAGCAGTTACATTGTAAGATACTACACGAAGAATGACTTTTTTGCCTTTCTTTTCCCAGCGTAAAACTTGTTCGTTTTGCTTTCCTCCACCAAAACCAAGTCCACTTGCGGTTTTAGCAATACGAGTTACCATTAACATTTCTCTGTCAAATAAAGAATCTGGGATTTCGTAATAAAATTTATCATCTAAAGAGTGTACTGTAAAGAGACCTGTGTCACTTTTAGCATCTTTAGTAATGACTTTATCATAAGGTTTAGGATCATTTTTGCCTGGTTTTTTTCCAGCAGGTTTTGCCATTGCTGTGGCATCATTTTTTTTAGATTTACTGGCTTTTTTAGCTGTAGAACAAGAAAAAGCTAAAAAAGCAGAAGCTACAAAAAGTAGCTTAATGGATAGTTGCTTCACTTTGAGTCGGTTTTAAAAAATTTGCATGAAAATAAGGATTCCGTTAAGAATCTTTCAGTTCTAGAACCGATTTTATAATTTTTTTAACGCAAGTTTTTCGTTATTCTAGCGTATCTAGGTAATCTCTAATAAGTTCTACACCCTCTGAGTGAATCATAGTTGTGCCAATGTAAGGCATACTAAACCCTTCGTTATATTCTGATATTCTAAGAGAAATACTCACCTTTCTTTCAGCTATTTTAGAATCGTTCAAGGATGTCTCGTAAGCCAATCTTAAAATAGACTGGTTGCCACAATCACCGCCTTCTATATGGCAATGCGCACAGTTGATGTCTAAATAAGATCTGGCTCTATCCTCGAGAGGTGCTGAGGTATCCTGCCAATTAACTATAGAAGAGACTTCAGAGCTGCTTGATACTCCGGTTAAGTGTTGATTATTGATAAAATTATCGAGTTGATTTACTCCATTAACCACAAAGTTCATGTTTCTGAGTTTTGGACCTATTGGTGTTGTAACATCGTAAGTGTTATGACATGTAAAACAATCTGTGTTAGATGGTATTTTATAGTTAGATGAGTTGGTTGTACCTTCAACATCTATCCAGGTTACAGGAACAATACTGCCGTTTAAATCTAATGTAGCTTCATTTTGTGCTGCATTCCATTTGTAATCACCAGTTTCCCATAATCCATTAATTTTTATGAGTACACGAGTTTCAATAATTATTCTACCAAGTGATAAATCACGCTCATCAACATTGTAGTAAAAAGTTTTGGCAATAACAGTGTTGTCAGGGAAAATAGGCAAACCATCACCATCGTATTGCAACGTTGTATTTTCAGGTAAAGCAATTAAGCGTTGCTTGTGCGCATAATCCGTGAATAATTGTGTGTTAAGTTCATATTTAAATGCTTTCGATGAAATGTTTAAATCTCCAAGATTGCCTGAAAATAAATTTAATTCAGAAAGATTAGGTCTAAACTCTGGTACTACAGGTAAAGTTTCTGTTGTAAAACTTAAGACGTCTGAATATAAACTTGTGTTATTCGTAGAGCAAATTGCTATGATATAAACATCATAAGTTGTTTCTGCTTCTAAACTAGATAAAGTTACGGATGAGGACGTTGCATCTATTGTGGAGCCTGAGCCCAAAACAAAACCTGATTCGCCATATTCAACAATATAAGAACTTGCTTCATTTGGGTCTGTCCAATTAATTATTGCAGAAGAAGTGGTAATGCTATTCGCTGTAACATTTGTTATTTCTAAACATGCAGCTACCGTATCATCATCATCATTGTTACAAGAAAGAACAACAAAAAATGTTAGGATTAAAAGGGTAAGTTTTTTCATTTTTTAATAAGTGACTGATTCATAGCGATTGTGAAAATACTAAAAAAGCTGTAATCAGCAAGTTGTAAAATAAAATGAGTTGATTTTAAATAAAAAAAGGATTTACCTAAAGATAAATCCTTTTTTAAATTATATAATATTTCTTGAGTTCTAAACCATCTCAACAAATAACCCTTCATCAGTTTTTTCAACTTTAGTTAAGCCGTGTTTTCCTAAGCCTTTTATGCCTTTGTCCCAACCCTTATTGCTTAAGCCAGATTGTAACTTAAGCTCATTTAAGTTCATGCGTTGCTCTTTTTTAAGAATTTCAAAAATGGCTTTTTCGTTATCGCTTAAATCCACTTTCTTTTTCTCTGGTCGCATCTGTGGGAAGAACAATACCTCTTGTATACTTTGGTTATTGGTTAGGAACATAATTAAACGATCCATACCAATTCCCATTCCAGATGTTGGTGGCATACCATATTCTAAAGCACGTAAAAAGTCAAAATCAATAAACTCTGTAGCTTCATCATCACCTTTTTGAGCTAGTTTTAATTGGTGCTCAAAACGCTCGCGTTGGTCTATAGGGTCGTTAAGCTCAGAATACGCATTTGCGATTTCTTTACCACAAACCATAAGCTCGAAACGCTCTGTTAACTCAGGGTTTTCTCTATGCTCTTTACACAACGGACTCATCTCTTTAGGGTAGTCTGTAATGAATGTTGGTTGTATGTAGTTGCCTTCACATTTTTCACCAAAAATCTCATCAATCAATTTGCCTTTACCCATGGTGTCGTCAACTTCAATACCCATGTCTTTGGCTGCAGTTCTAATTTCAGCTTCAGTTTTACCATAGATGTCAAAACCTGTAAATTCTAAAATAGAATCACGCATAGAAATACGCTTGTATGGTGCTTTAAAGTTAATTTTGTGTTCGCCAAATGTTGCTTCAGAAGTCCCATTAACTGCAATGGCACAATGCTCTAATAACTTTTCGCAGAAGTCCATCATCCAGTTGTAATCCTTGTAGGCAACGTAGATTTCCATTGCTGTAAACTCAGGATTATGGGTTCTGTCCATACCTTCGTTACGGAAGTTTTTAGAGAACTCATACACACCTTCAAAACCACCAACGATTAAACGCTTTAAGTAAAGCTCGTTGGCGATTCTCATATACAACGGAATGTCTAAAGTATTGTGATGCGTTACAAACGGTCTCGCAGCTGCACCACCAGGAATTGGTTGTAAGATTGGCGTTTCAACTTCAAAATAACCAGCATCATTAAAAAATTGACGCATAGCGTTAAACAATTTTGTACGCTTTACAAACACATCCTTTACGTGCGGATTTACAGCCAAATCTGCATAACGTTGTCTGTAACGTTGCTCTGGGTCTGTAAATGCGTCGTAGGTTTTTCCGTCTTTTTGTTTTGGGATTGGTAATGGTTTTAAAGCTTTGCTTAATAGTTTAAACTGTTTTACCATCACTGTTTTTTCGCCAACTTTGGTGGTGAATAGTTCGCCCTCAATACCAACAAAATCGCCTAAATCGATTAACTTCTTAAAGACATCGTTGTACAACGATTTGTCTTCGCCTGGGCAAATTTCGTCTCTGTTAAAATATACTTGGATACGTCCTTCGCTATCTTGTAACTGTGCAAAAGAAGCCTTTCCTTGAACATTAATAGCCATTAGACGACCAGCAACAACTACCTGTTTACCTTCTTCGTAATCAGTTTTTATCTGTTTGGAAGTGTGCGTAACTGGGTATAAATCGGCTGGATAAGGATTAATCCCTAAAGCACGAAGTTTTTCTAACTTTTGGCGTCTTACTAATTCTTGTTCTGAAAGTTGCATTTTTTTATTCATTTAAGACGGCAAAATTACGTTATTTATTTAAAGTATAAAACAAAGAAATAAGGCTGTTTGAAAAGAGTTTGTTTTGTTAATCTGAACTTGATTCAGATTCTAAAACAATTGTAAAACCTGTGTTTTAAGATTCTGAAATAAATTCAGCTTGACAGATTTCTTACTTTTTAAACAGCCTTAAATTAAGTGTGTTTCAAATTACTTAGAAGCTATTATATTCCCTTTAATTTTTAAGATTTTGTTACCACCTTCAGCATTAGAGGTTACTGTAATAGTTTTTGTAAAGGCACCAAGTCTTTTGGTATCGTACTTAATTTTTAATTCTCCAGATTTCCCAGGTAAAATAGGTTCTTTTGAATAGCTTGGTACAGTACAACCACAACTGGTTTTTACATTTGTAATCAATAAAGGAGCGTCACCTTCATTGGTAAAAGCAAACAATCGTTCGCCATCGGAATGTTGTTCAATAGTTCCATAATCAATGACCTCCGTTTCAAATGAAATGATGGCTACTTTACTTGGCTTACTTTCAACTTTGTTTGAAGTTGCATTAAATAATCCTACAGACAGAATTAAAATTAGAATAGTGTTTACTGTTCGTCTCATAGTTTTAAAAATTTTTGATTAATACTGAAGCAAACTTCAAACTTAGAAACGAAAATTTGAGAAATAAGAGGTTTGAAATTGGTACTAGTACCAAGGTTGAATTTTGTAACTATTTAGTAAATAAAGACTTAACATCGTCTCTAGATTGCACTTCCAACTTCTTGTAAATGTTATTAGTATGTGTTTTTATGGTGCTAACGCTTAAGAAAAGTGCTTCAGCAATGTCCTTATTGCTTTTATCTTGTAATAAATGTTCTAAAACAACTTGCTCTTGTTTAGATAATTTAGATTTTAAATCTTCGGTTTTAGAGTGCTTGTTTTTCCACATTCGGTAGAGAAGAAACAAATTCAAGAAAAAAGAAAGGGTAAGCACAGCGTATAAGTAAATATCAAATGAGGTATTTACATCTTCTTCAGCCGATGCCAGCATAAAACGGTCAGCCGCTAATTCATTTCTGTATTGCGCTGTGTATGGTGCGTTAGGATATGCAGTTTCCAAGCGTTCCTTAAGATTGTCGTAATAGGAATTATTTTGCAAATCTTCAACATAATAGCTGTGTAAATCACTGCTTCTATCCGATAAATAGGCATAAATGGCGAGTTCTGCTACAGGCTCGTTTAAGGCAGTTCCGTAGTCTTGCAGTGTTGTAAACCACTTTTTATTATTCAGCTTTCGGTTGGCTTCACTTCGTACTTCACCATAAGCAAAACGCATATCGTTTTTAAGCGAATCTATCTTTAAGAACGCATTGGCCTTGGGATTATTAGATTCTACTTTACAAAATACCTGGTTACCAAACGAAAAAGGTAGTTTTAGAGTGTCCGTATTTTTGGCAATAAAGAGTAACTCTTCACTATCACTACAATGACCGTTAAAGTGGTTGACATCCTGTTGCGTTTCAGTACACTTATCTACATGGATACGATAGATACGATTTTCGGTGCTAAGCATATCTCCTTTAAACTCAAAGTATCCAGATTCATCTGCTGATGTTTTTGCAATGATTTGCTCGGAATACACACCAGACATTTTGCGGTAATCTTCTACAATAGAAAGGTATACAGTTTTTTGCCACTCATCTGGATTGGTGTAACCCGAGAAAGAGTATTGTGCTTCACAACACCAAGAAAAAATTAAAAATGCTATAAGACATCGTAATTGCATAAAACGAATCTACACAATTTTATAAAATTCTAACAGCTTCGTTTTAATAAGTGTAACAATTTTAACAAGATTACGTCCTACAAGTACATCAAATCATCAAACGAAATTATGAGTGTCTGGCGTGTTATTTTAGCTATTATTTTTCCACCTTTAGCTGTTGTAGATAAGGGTTGTGGGTCTTTTCTTATTACCTTTATCTTGTTCTTCTGCGGATGGGTTCCTGGAGTTATCGCAGCTTTGGTAATTCTCAATAATCCTGAACGATAAATCCGTATCTTTGTGCTTTAATAAATCAAATTAAAGTACATGAAAAAAGTAATCCTACTTGTCATTTTAGCTTGTTTTATAGCAAGTTGTAATGTTACGGAGTCTATTGTTTTTAATCAAGATGGCTCGGGTCAGTTTTTAGCTACCTATGAAATGGGTGATGCTATAAAAGCTATGTCCAAAGCAATGGGAGGTGAAGAAAGCAACGAGAAAAAAGAAGGAGGCGAAATTATGGACACCACTATAGTATTTGCAGACATAATGGAAACCTACAAAGATAGTGTAGCGGCTTTACCAGAAGACAAGCGATTAGCTATGGAGGCTGTAAGAGATATGTATATGAAAATGCATATTAATGAAGATGAAGGAATAATGAATTTTGGTATGGGAATGGATTTTGAGTCTATTGATGAGCTTAAAGATATGAATGAGAGGTTCAAGAAAATACAAAGCTTAAACGCACAAGGCGATCAAGTAGGTGCAATGAAAGATAACTCTCCGTTAGGCGAGTTTATGGGTAATGAAAACAGTAATGTAGCTTATACCTTTACCGATGGAGGCTTTTCTAGAACTACAACTATAAAACTATTAGATGAAGAAACAGATGAGGCTATAGATGAGCTTTTTGATGAAACCGATGAGAGCAACCAACAGTTCATAGAATATTTTGAAGGTTCTTTTTACAATGTAAAATTAACCTTTCCTAAAGTAGTAAAGTCTATCGATATTGAAGGTGTTGAGTTTTCTGATGATAGAAAAACAGTAACTTACAAAACAAGTTGGGTAGAGTATCTTAAAAACCCAAGGTTACTAGATGTGAACGTGAAATTTGTTGATGAATAAAAAAGTAAAACTTCAAGATTTAGGCTTAAAAGATTTTAAAGAAACTTGGGATTATCAGGAAACCCTTTTTAAAGCCATCTTAGACACTAAGATTAAGAATAGGCGAGAAAATGCTGGTTTAGAAACGGACAACCATTTTCTGTTTGTAGAGCATCCGCATGTCTACACTCTAGGTAAGAGTGGAGATTTGTCCAATCTGTTACTCTCAGAAGAGCAACTTGTTGAAAAGGGAGCTACATTCTATAAGATTAATAGAGGTGGAGATATTACCTATCATGGTCCTGGGCAAATTGTAGGTTATCCTATTTTAGATCTAGACAATTTCTTTACAGATATACACAAGTACTTACGGTTTTTAGAAGAAATTATTATCCTCACGCTGACAGAGTATGGTTTAAAAACTGAGCGTAGTCCTGGTGAAACAGGTGTGTGGTTAGATGTTGGCACTCCATTTGCTCGAAAAATTTGTGCTATGGGAGTGCGTGCCAGTCGTTGGGTTACTATGCATGGTTTTGCATTAAATGTCAATGCAGACTTAGGCTATTTTGATAATATAATTCCTTGTGGTATACGAGGTAAAGCAGTAACCTCTTTAAATAACGAGCTTGGTGTAGATAAGGTAGATGAAGAAGAAGTGAAATCTAAGATTTTAAAGCACTTTAAGGTGCTTTTTGAGGCGGATTTCTTCTAGTTTTTTGAATTAGCTACCTTAAAATTCAAAAAAAAATCGAAAAATAAACTAGGCTTTTTTTAAACCGCAAACTTGCTCCAGAATTAAAGTTAACGGTCTTGTGTATGATTTGTTGCGGGAAAGGACGCAGTCATTTTCCGCCGTAAACCAAAGATAATTAATAAGATTGAAATTCCGAGAGGAATTTCAGCCGCAATTAATTACACACGTTGTTACCACACGTTTTTATTCATTCAGTTTTTTGTTTTCCAATATTTTAAATCCAAATAAACCTTCTCTTGTTTCAAATTCAACACTTTTATAAAGTTCCATTTTTTCATAGTATTTTGAATTAAAAACGAGTTCTTTATTTTTTCCTTCGTAGTTTATTGTGAATACAGGTTGTTTTTTATTCCTTCTGTATTTCGTTCCGCCTTGTATCCAAGTTCGGTCAATAATTTCATAAGATTCGGTTTTGGTGTTCGATTCAGCAAAATAGTAATTCGATAGTGTGAAAATTGAGCAAGCAATAAACCCAAATCCAATTATATATTGCATTCCAGAATAAAGGTAAAGTCCAATTCCTTCGTAGTCGTATGTTTTTCCATAATTTTTATAGTCCACTATAAAGGCGACAATGCCAGTAGCAAGAATAATTCCGATTAAGATTGGTAAGTCAATTATAGTATTCCGATATATTTTGATTTGCCAAATCATTAATGAAATTCCTAAAATGAAAATTATAGCATAAAATATTTTTCGTTGTTTTTTCGTCATTTTTGGCAAATGTGTGGTAACAACGGTTTTGGCTATGGTTTCGTTACGGAATGGTACGCGAGTATCATTCCGCCGTAACCATAAATTTAGCAAAAAGGCTCGAAATTCCGATTAGGAATTTCAGCCGTAATGAACTATAGCCGTTGTTGTAAACAGTTATTTTTTTATTCGTTTTAATTCAGTTAATCGGTTTTTATACATTTCAAATATCACATCAGGATTCCATTCTTCGTCTTCCGTTTTTCCGTGTCCAAGTGACATTAGCGCAATCAATTTTCCATTTTCCGCATAGAATTCGCAATTCCAACTCATTTGCGTGAAATGGTTTTTCGGCATATAATTTTTCGTTTCTTTTGCGTAAATCAAGTCGCCATTTTTCTCAAAATAGATTTCTTGATAATATGTGTCTTTTTTATGGGAATCAACCGTAATAATTCGGTTTCCGTTTTTCAGTTCGCAAATATTCCAAAATTCCGTTTTGTTATTAAAGTCTGAAACAGCATCAATTCCATTCGTACAATTCGATGAGTTTTGGTCAAATTCTGCGTTGATTTCAGAACGTATTTTTTCTTCTTTCTCACGTTGACTTTGCGCATTACAACTTAAAATTCCGAGTGTCAATATTAAAGTCAGAAGTGCGTTTTTCATAATTGTTTACAACGTGTTTGTGTATGATTTCGTTACGGGAAAATCCAGCGGATTTTTCCGATTAATAACGAAAGATAGCAAAAATGATTGGAATTTCCGATAGGAAATTCCGCCGTAATGAATTATACACGTTGTTGGGTTTTAGTGCTTTTATAATTCATTCCGTTTTTTGTTTTTTTCGGTCAGCTTTTTATTCATATTTCGTTAATTTTCGCTTTAAATTAATCCGCAAACTTGCTCAAATTCCGACCTTTTTTTAATTCAGATTTGAGTGAGCAATTCCAGCGTTGTTATTCCAGTTCCGATTGTGCAAACAGACTAAAAAGTCAACCGTAATTTAATTCAGAGTTTGAGTAAGCAATTCCGTTGGTGTATTTCATTCCACGTTTGAGTGGTAATTCCGAAATTTTTTGAAATTCCGCACACAATTTTTCGGATTTATCTATCTTAAAATTCTAAAAAAAAATCGAAAAATAAACCAGGCTTTTTTTCAATCCGCAAACTTGCTCCAGCATTAAACCCAACGGTTTTGTATATGATACGTTGCGTGGTTTAAGCACCTAATTTAGCAAATAAAAACCGAATAGAAAATCCGCGAGGATTTTCGTAAGTAGGCTAGTAATAGCAATGGATTATATACGTTGTTGG